>Ga0214925_100001_pt1 | contig 965725 bp, 888 predicted proteins | sample Stichaenrichment_FD_168299 | JGI IMG/M metagenome (GOLD analysis project Ga0214925, IMG submission 168299) | Xylose enriched microbial communities from anaerobic bioreactor in Madison, Wisconsin, United States - 63SRT | ecosystem: Engineered > Bioreactor > Anaerobic > Unclassified | place: USA... | reverse complement strand
TTTTTGATTTGTTACTTTAAGCGAATTGACTTCGCAAATGTTTTGCCTTTAACCCTACGGGCTAAAGGACCCTACACATTTGATTTGTCGAAACTTTGTTCAGTTTTCAAAGGTCTACCATGTTGCTCTTTTTAATTGAGCAACGTTTTAAATAATAACAGTTTTTAAAGATGATGTCAACAACTATTTTTAATTAATAATGAACAGCTTGTTAACAGCAACGAAAACAATGTTACCATTTTGATTTGAGTTCGTCAAGCATGTTTTTAACTAATTTCTTAATTAAAATACGTTTGCCAAATGATGGAAACGCTGTCCTCTGCTTGACGACATTAGATATCATACCAACTGATCGAATCACCGTCAAGCTATTTTTTCAAATCAATCCATTTTATTGGTATTTTAGGACTATAGTAACTCTAGAAAGCGCTTTTCGTCCTTCTTATATCACTAAAAAACATATTCCAAGTGTGCTAAACAATCATAAATTTCAATAGCAACCAAATCTAAATTGTCGAATTGCGCCTCATAATAAGGTCGGTAACCAATCATTTTGAACAGTTTCGTTCGATGATCCTACTCTACTCGACATACTTCAACACCAAATTTTTCAAATCTTCGTCGTTGAATTTGGCTGGTTACATCAATTTGCATGGCATGCAACCGACTAATAATTTTAAATAATTCTGATTCATTCATCATATTATCTCCTAAAAATGTTCACTGACAAAGATTGGTTGTTTAACTATATCACAGATATGCTAGAATAATTTTAATTAATCTATAATCTTATAGAAGAAATTGGGGTAATTGTATTGAGTCTTTTCAGAACAGATCTAAATGCACAGCTTAATCAGATTGAAGTTTCAGAAATTCGCCAATTCGACGAAGCCACTAGTTCCATCCCAGATATTTTAAAGCTCACCCTTGGTGAACCAGACTTCAACATTCCTGAGCACGTTCAATTAGCCGCAAAGCAGGCCATTGATGATAACTTCTCCCACTATACTAGCAATGCTGGCATCCCCGAAGTTCGTCAAGCGGCAGCAGATTTTCAAAATAAGAAGTATGGTCTTCACTACAATGCTGATAACGTGATCACTACAGTTGGCGCATCCGAAGCTATCGCTGCTGCATTGGGAACCGTCCTTAATCCTGGCGATGGCGTCATTGTTCCCGCTCCAATTTATTCAGCTTACACACCACTAATTAATTTTTACCATGGTGTTGAGGTCCGCGTTAACACACGCCCTAATAATTTTGTTTTAACACCAGAGATGATCGAACAGGCCATTCAGGACCATCCCGATATCCAATTCAAAGCAATCGTACTCAACTACCCAAGTAACCCTACTGGCGTGACTTATCGTAAAGAAGAGTTAGAAGCACTAGTCACCGTCTTTAAAAAGTACAATTTATGGGTTCTCAGTGATGAAATCTACTCTGAACTAACCTATGGTACGACCCATACCTCCATTGCTAGTATGATTCCAGAACAGACCGTTCTCATTTCTGGCTTATCCAAATCACATGCCATGACTGGTTGGCGAATTGGTTTCATCTTCGCAGATGTAGACATGATCGAAGAGATTAAGAAGGTTCATCAGTATATGGTCACCGCAGCAACCTCGATTGTCCAAAAAGCAGCCGTTGAAGCACTAACTAGCGGTATTGATGATGGCCGTGAAATGGCTCGTGAATATTTGAAACGTCGTGATTATGTCTATCGCGAAATGAGCGACATGGGCTTCGAAATTGCCCGACCAGATGGTGCTTTCTACATCTTCGGCAAAATTCCAGCACCATTTAACCAAGATTCAATGGCCTTTTGCAAGGATCTTGCCCAAAAGAACCATCTCGCCCTTATCCCTGGTCATGCCTTTGGTGATGAAGGTGAAGGATACGTCCGACTCAGCTACGCATCTGATATGACCAAGTTACAAGAAGCAATGAAACGGCTTCGTGCCTATATTGAAACACCTACTAACATCATTCACTAAAACAAAAAATATGAGGAACTCATCAACAGTGAGTTCCTCATATTTTTTTGTCTGGTTTGATCATCAATGCAAACATTCCCGCAAACATTCCGAAATAGTACGTTAATAACCGCCAGAGAATCATCGCCAGTACTAATTTACTGTTCGTACCAATAAAGCTCGAAAAGAGTACCGAGAAACTATATTCCGCCCCACCAGCACCGCCAGGAATTGGAAATAGCGAAATGATCATGACGATCAAAATATGCAAACTAGTTACCATCACTAAATTAAGGCCTGTGACTCCCAACGAGCGCATGATAAAGTACGGAATTAAGTAATAAAACGCCAGCTGACAAATTGTTAATAAGCATACTCGGAGCATCTTGACGCCTTCGGACTTAATCTTGAGGCTTTCTTGATAAAAGCTATCGATCTTCGTATCCAAGTTTAATTTCATTTTGACGAAACGATCGGCGGACATAAACCATTTTCCTGGTGCAATACATAGATTTACGACCTTTTTGGTAAAGCTGTGCCAATACATAATCATCAACAAGCCAACAATGACGGTAAAGTGCACTAGGAAGCCAAAGATCACGAGCAGTGATAATGCCTGCAGCTTTTCCGCAATATAGTGAAAGCCGATCAAGAGACTAATGATAAAACTAACTACAATCATGGCCTGGTAAACGACGAACTTCATCAGTAAAACCGAGCTTGCTTGGCCCGCATCGACCCCCGATTGCAACATCGCAATCAATTGAGCAGGCTGCCCGCCCGTCGAGAACGGTGTAATTCCGTTGAATAGCTGTTCGATCAAGGGGACGCGGACCGCATCTTTAAACGTAAATGACGACAATCGATCGGCCATAAACGTTTTCACTACTAGCGATTCAAGAATCAGGTACATACAGATGCAGACAAGTGCGATAATAAACCATTGCCACCGCAGATTAGCCAAGTCACGCAGCAACGATGACAGTTTCACATTCCGAAGTGAGTACCCGAAAATACCGAGTCCCACCAGTAACATTAGAATAAGGACAAACCGATTACGTCTTGACATTGGCTACCTCTCTTCAGCTTGCTGTAAGTAAAACCGGTGCCAAATTTCGGCCAAATGATTCTTTGAATAGCGCTGGGTCGCAATTAACGACTTATCATGCAAAAATGTTAGCCCCGCTGGATTTTGTCTCAGTGCCGTTATTTTTTCTTGCATCTCATCCACGTCTTGCGCCGGTTCATAGTATCCGTCAATAATCGACTGATAGAGATCTAGATCGCGAAGCATAACCGGCGTCCCGCAACTAAAAGCCTCCAATACGGACATTGGAAAGAGTTCATTATAAGAGGGCAATAGGAATAGGTCGGCCATGTTATAGTATTCCCCAATTAAATGGCGATCCACGATGCCTGGAAAGCTAAGGTTAGCCGGCGGATTATCAACAACCTTCTTTAATTCAGCATAGCCATCGGTAATCCGGCCAAAGGAAAATCCACCAGCCCATACAAACTGAATATCGGGATTCTGTTGCGCCAACTTAATAAAATCGTTGACCCCTTTACGTTCCTGAATTTGGCCCGTTCCTAAGATCATAAACCGGTTGCGATCATATCCATACTTATCTCGTAACGCTTGTTTTTGTGCCGCAGGTAATTCGTGAAAATGATCGTCATCCACAAAATTCGGAATGTACGTGATCTTACTTCGATCAATCCCAACCTTTTCCAGTTTGCGGATAAAAGATGGGTTAACCACCACAATATGATCCATTCGTTTATAAAATTTGATCACATACCAATAAAAAATAGCCCGAAACGGCTGTGGAATTTTAACACTTCCCTCAAGCGTCTCAGGCAAAAAATGGACGTATCCAATTTTACGACCACGCCCTGGCATAAAAGTCGAAAGAAAAAACGGAAAATTAATCGTATGATAATGGCTGATCTGACTCCGACCATACTTATTAATCTTAATTTCAAATTCATCGCTAAATCGATCTTTTAATAGATTGATCAATTCAATATATGCACTGCCGACTCCCTGGCCTTTAACCTTATCAGCAGCAGAAAACATTGTAATTTTTAACATCAATTAACCTCTTGGTCCCCGAAATAAATTAATCGGTTCATGCTCTGACTCTGCTAACGAGATTTGGCAATCGTGATAGTATTTCACCACACGTTGAACAAAGGTTTCCGCCGAAATTTCTTTTAACTTCCGAGTCCGCTCATTAGCATCTTCTTTTGACATCGGTGTCGTCAGGTACTGAACCGTCTTCTCCACCAATTCCGATTTCTTCTGGAAGCTACTCCCAATTGCCTCATCGTCAATCAGCTCATCCGTGTACGGACTACGCATGACGACAATCGGCAGTCCTGACGCTAGGGCCTCAATATAAGTCAGCCCTTGAGATTCTGAATCCGATGCAGATACCAATACATCGGCCAGGTGATAGTAGTGATGAACCGCATCATTACTGATTTCGCCGGTAAACGTCACATGACTGTCCAATTTCATCTCGTGAACTTGATTTTCGAGGGTCTCCTTGGCGGGGCCATCCCCCACAATCAACAACTGAGCCGTCGGTAACTGCTTTAGTATCTCAGGTAGGGCCTCGATCACCTCATGAATATTCTTCTCAAATGCAAGGCGACTAAGCGATAAAATTACTGGCGTCTCTTCTGTGTATCCCAGCTCCTTGCGTAACTGCTGGCTAACCAGTGGACTATCATTGTCCTGATACCGCCCCAAGTTAATTCCAGTTGGGATGACCCGAATTGGCGCCTTCACACCGTATCCTTCTAATACGTTTAAAACGCGATCACTAGGTGCAATCACTCCGGTCATGTGTGCCAAATACAGTGTTGCCATTTGCTTCACGTTCTTTGGTTTAACAATGCGACCATTGGCAATGTAGTGCAGGTAATCTTGATACATTGTGTGATAAGTATGAATGCATGGAATATGGAGGGCTTTAGCAATGACTTTTCCCATCCACCCCAATGAAAACTCAGTTTGGTTATGGACGATATCTAAGTTTAATTCCTTCGCTAATCGATAAGCCTTAAATAATCCCCGAACCGCAATTCGACGATCAGTGAATGAAACGAAAGGTACACTCGCAAACCGGTAAATACCAGGCTCGACTTGATCTTTAGAAACCTTAGGATCGGTTGTGGTAAAGATATAAACATTATGCCCCTGTGCCTCTAATTCATCACGCAATGTTTTAATAGAAGTAGCGACACCACTGACCTGTGGGAAATATGTATCTGTAAATAAACCGATGTTCACAATAATTCTCCTTTGGCCCTGTTTTACTGGTTTAAAAACAACCAGTTTCATTTAGTTCTTCAACATTAATAATCAATATTTATTGTACTAAAACCGTCTCTGAATATCAATTAACTACACAAGTTGCAACGCAATTCATTGTACCTTAATGGGATTAATAATCAATTATAATAGCGGAAATTAATAAATTTTATCATTTATTTAAAGATCTTTTATCCGACTATTACTTCTGCATATAAAAAAGGACATCCCCGTAGGAACGCCCTTAAATTAAGTTTTAATCTTTAATATCAAGCTGGTTAACAAGTTCGATAACCGCCTCATTTGATTCTGCATCTAGGGCAGCATCAACTAGTGGTTGTAACTTCGACGTGTCTAATCGCTTAATCAATGATCTTGTCTGCAGGATTGACGTTGCACTCATCGAGAACTCATCTAACCCCATGCCAAGTAAAATTGGTACCGCAATCTGGTCACCAGCCATTTCACCACACATACCGGCCCATTTGCCTTCTGCGTGGGCACAATCAATCACTTGTTTAATTAAACGTAGCAGTGATGGGTTGTATGGTTGATACAAGTATGACACATGTTCGTTACCACGATCAGCCGCAAATGAATATTGAATCAAATCATTAGTTCCAATACTGAAGAAGTCTGCATATTTAGCTAACTTATCAGCAATTAAAACCGCAGCAGGGATTTCCATCATCATCCCAACTTCAATATTATCAGCAACCGAGTTGCCAGCTTCAACCATCTTTTGTTTTTCTTCGTCAAAGATTGCTCGTGCTTGTTTAAATTCATCAACCGTTGCAATCATTGGGAACATGATGGCGAGCTTACCATAATTAGAAGCTCGTAACAGTGCCCGTAACTGAGTCCGGAAAATTTCCTGACGGTCTAAACTAATCCGAATAGCCCGATACCCTAAGAATGGGTTCATTTCTTCGGGAAGTGGCAGGTATGGTAAGTGTTTATCTCCGCCGATATCCATCGTCCGGATCACCACTTGCCGCCCGTTCATTCCTTCGACAACCTTCTTATAGGCTTCAAACTGTTCGTCTTCCGTTGGTAATTCGGCTGAATTCATATAAAGGAATTCTGACCGGAATAAGCCAACTGCTTCACCACCATTATCAATAACACCCGATAAATCATCGGGGGTTCCAATATTCGCAGCAATGTCTACATGGTGTCCGTCTGCTGTCTGCGTGTCCGCATCCTTCAGCAACTTCCATTCGGCCTGTTCCTTAGCAAAACGGTCCGCCATTTGTTGGTACTCTTTGACTTCTTCATCGGTTGGGTTGACAACAACCTTCCCATGAATGCCATCCACGATTAGCATATCACCATCGTGGACATCTGCCGTCACACTTTCAGTTCCGACGACGGCCGGAATTTCAAGAGTTCGTGACATAATCGCTGAATGTGAAGTTCGGCCACCGATATCGGTAACAAAGCCCTTCACGTAATCACGATTTAACTGTGCCGTATCACTAGGCGTTAAATCATAGGCCACAACAACTGACTGGCTATCAATCAATGCTGGGCTGGGTAACTTAACACCTAATAAGTGACTCAAGACACGTTTTGTCACGTCTCTTACGTCGCCGGCTCTTTCTTGCATGTAAGCATTGTCCGTCATTTGTTCGAACATCTCGATATACATATCGGTGACGTCCTTGACGGCCGACTCAGCGTTCAACTTCTCGTCTCGAATCTTTTGCTCGATCGCGCCAATTAGTTCTGGATCGTTCAAAATGGTAATGTGGGCCTCAAAGACTTCCGCCTCTTCTTGCCCTAAAGTTTCTAAAGCTCGCTGTTTAATAACTTTGAGCTCCTGTGCAGACTCACTAAAAGAATCATGAACTTTCCCGATTTCATGATCCACATCACTGACATTCTCTCTCTCAAAAGATAGATCGGGATCGACTAGCAAATACGCCTTAGCGATTGCTATGCCATTTGAGGCAGCAATCCCATCGAGTCGGTTTGACATTAGTCAGCAAGTCCTTCCTTTGACATGGTATCAGCAATTGCTTCGATTGCTTCTTTTTCGTCTTGGCCTTCAGCACTGATAGTAACGTCAGCGTTTTGACCAACACCAAGTGACATAACACCCATGATAGACTTCAAGTTAACACTCTTGCCCTCATATTGAAGCGTTACATCTGAGCTAAATTTTGATGCAGTCTGTACCAAGATAGTAGCTGGACGTGCATGAATACCTGTTTCTGCTGTAACTTTAAAATCGCGTTTTTCCATTGTGATCAATCTCCTTCGAGGATTAAATTGTAGACTATCATGAATAGACATAATAGTCTCCTTCTAGTTTATTCTAGCAATTGTAAGCGTTAAAAACAAGACCGAACTACTGTTGAATGTCTCCCGATATCCGTTTTTTAACACACAAATGGTGATATTCGATATTAACTGGAACTAATCGCGTCATTTATGAGAAAATAGCTGTCATTTCTTTCAATTGCTTTACTTTGGTTTACGTCGATATTCGACTGTGCCACCGCGTTTGGCAATTCCGACTAGTGACTGGCGAAATTCATATTTATGATACTCAACCTGAAAAGTTTGAAATTCATCAGAATCAATCGTAAAACTATCAATCACAGAATTTCGTAAATCTTCCATTAATTGCACATAATCTTTTTCCATTATGCACCTCCTTGCCAATTAATGTTCTTCTATATTATACACAATCGATTAACAAAATTCTCAAGAAGCGACAAATAATTAGCACTCTAGCTATCAAAGTGCTAAAATCAACCGTGAAAGTGATTAAAGATCACCTTCGTTGCCTATCAAACCATTGGTACACCAGTAATTAGGCAACTTACAAATCGTCAGACTAATTACTTGCATTCACTTTAAATGCATGTATAATGTAGTCAATGGTCAAGAAAGGTCAAACATTAAATCGCCTTTCTTAAGTGCTTTTTAGTTGGATTGCAAAGAAATTCTTTTTACAATGGGACTGTGAGCAGATAGACCCTAATTTACAAATAAAGGAGGTTTGCCTCAATGTTATGTCAGAACTGTCAGAAAAATCCGGCGACCATTCACTTACAAGCAACAATCAATGGTCAAAAGATGCAAGTTGATCTCTGTCAGAATTGTTATCAACTACTACAACAAGCACAAAACAACCTGATGAATGGAGGAAACGGAATGGCGCAAAATCCATTTGGTTTTGGAAACTTGGATGACTTGTTAAAGGCCATGCAGGGCCAAGGTGGCCAACAAGCCGCTGGGCAAGAAGCTTTTAACGGTCAACAGACACAAGCACAAGGCGGCCAAGGTGGTAACCGCGGCAATAGCCTACTCGCTCAGTTCGGGGTTAACTTAACCGATCTTGCTAAACAAGGCAAGATTGATCCAGTTATTGGCCGAGACAAAGAAATTGCCCGGGTCATCGAGATCCTGAACCGACGGACCAAGAATAATCCCGTTTTGATTGGTGAAGCTGGGGTTGGTAAAACGGCCGTCGTGGAAGGCCTCGCCCAAGAAATTGTTGCGGGACAAGTACCACAAAAACTCGCTAATAAAGAAGTTATTCGTTTAGATGTTGTTTCACTCGTTCAAGGAACCGGGATTCGTGGGCAATTTGAACAGCGGATGCAGCAATTAATGACCGAGGTTTCAAAGAATCCCAATATCATTCTTTTCATTGATGAAATCCATGAGATTATGGGTGCTGGTAATGCCGAAGGTGGCATGGATGCCGGCAACGTTTTGAAGCCTGCCTTGGCGCGTGGCGATTTCCAATTAATTGGTGCTACCACGCTGAGCGAATACCGCAAAATTGAAAAGGACTCGGCGCTAGCACGTCGGTTCCAACAAATCCAAGTTGACGAACCAACAGTCAAAGAAACGATCCAAATCTTAAACGGCATCAAAACCCGGTATCAAGACTATCACAACGTTAAATACACTGATGACGCAATTGAAGCTGCTGCTAAATTATCAGCACGTTACATTCAAGACCGGTTCTTACCAGACAAAGCCATCGATTTACTTGATGAAGCTGGTTCGAAGAAGAACTTAACTCTGAAAACGGCTGATCCAGCAACGATTGAAAATGAAATTCATACTGCGGAAGCACACAAGCAACAGGCCCTCGATAATGAAGATTACGAAAAGGCTGCCTTCTACCGTGATCAAGTTGCCAAACTTGAAAAGGCTAAGAAGGACGCAGAAGAAAATCACAGCGAAGAAGCGGCCACTGTCGATGTTGAGGATATGCAGCATATTGTGGAAGAAAAGACCAACATCCCCGTTGGCGATCTTCAAAAACAAGAAGAAACGCAGCTTAAGGATCTTGATAAAAACCTTGAATCCCATGTCATTGGACAAGACGAAGCCGTTAATAAGGTTGCTCGAGCAATTCGGCGTAACCGGATTGGCTTGAACAAATCAGGTCGACCAATCGGCTCCTTCCTCTTTGTCGGACCTACCGGCGTTGGTAAAACGGAAACTGCTAAGCAATTAGCAAGGGAACTCTTCGGTGATGCAGATTCGATGATTCGTTTCGATATGAGTGAATACATGGAGAAACACAGTACATCGAAGTTAATTGGGTCACCGCCAGGCTATGTTGGGTACGAAGAAGCTGGGCAGCTAACTGAACAGGTTCGTCGTCACCCTTACAGCTTGATCTTACTCGATGAAGTGGAAAAGGCACATCCCGATGTGATGCATATGTTCTTGCAAATCCTTGATGACGGTCGTTTGACTGACTCACAAGGTCGCACCGTCAGCTTCAAGGACACGATCATTATCATGACTTCTAACGCCGGAACTGGTGATGCACAAGCCAGTGTGGGCTTCGGCGCAGAAGCTTCGGGTAAAACGCATTCTGTTCTCGATAAGTTGGGCAACTACTTCAAGCCTGAATTTCTCAATCGCTTTGATGCCATTGTTGAATTCAATGCTTTAACTAAGGATAATCTGATGAAGATCGTGGGTCTGATGGTCGACGACGTCAACAAGATGTTGGCTGACCGTGGTCTCTACATCAATGTCACCCAACCCGTTCAAGAAAAATTGGTCGAACTGGGCTACGATCCAACAATGGGGGCTCGCCCATTACGGCGGGTTATTCAAGAACAGATTGAAGATCGCATTGCCGACTTCGTCTTAGATAATCCAAACGTGAAAAACCTCGAAGCAACTCTCGACGATAACGATATTAAAATCATTACTGCGAACGTCCCAAGCACGAGCGCAGCTGCAACACCTAGCGCGGACACACCTCATCAATAAGTGTTCTTAAGCTAGTAAAAGGCGATCCTGAATTCAAATCAGGATCGCCTTTTTTAGATTCTATTTTGTTCGATGATGCAATCGGCGTAACGGTGTCGCAATGGCTGGTGCAATGACTGCGGCCAGTACCATTTCCGCAAGACCATTAGTCGCAAAGATGGCAAGTAACGCTTTAAACAAGTGATCGACGTTAACTCCATAAGCCTGAGCGACGGCCGGCGTATGGTAAAACAGGTAGATAAATCCCAGCACTAATAGCGTATTGGTCAATGCGCCCCCAATGGCCGCAATCACCATTGGCACCACCGGCTTCTTGATCACCTTCATCAGACCGAGAAATAGCCATCCCGCAATTAATCCGATAAAGATCCGTGGAACGACCGAAACCAACGGATTGACAAATACTAAGGGTGCTAGTGGACTACTGGGCATGGTAAACGCGCGGATCCACGTGATCACACCCCAAACACCACCAACGATAGCGCCGTCAACCGGTCCCAGAACAATCGCGGTAATGATGACCGTAATATGAAGCGTGGTAAGACTCAATGGTCCAATCGGGATATTGCCCAGTACGGGAATAAAGTCTTGTAAAATAATGATTGCAATTAAAATACTCAAAATACTCATATGATACGTCGAATTATGTTTTTTCATAATGATCTCCCGTCAATATAGGATGGGCCTATTATATCATTTCACCCTGTATTGACCAATTGTTTGTCCATTTATTCGAATGAGGTGTTTGTTGTCCCCAAAAGCTGTATAATAAAAGCAATATAAACACCATTGGAGTGATCAATGTGACTGAATCTTTTCGCACTGGTGTCCCGGTATGGGCTTACTATATCAATATTGACACCAAGGCCAATCTTATCTTACCGGTCCTACTACGGGGCCGTAACGGTCAGCACTACGCCGTTGAACAAAAAGAAATCGAGAATTTTAAATTTATCAAAGCCGAAGGTGATTTAAACGGCATCTTCGATGAAGATTCTCACGTCGTCCGTCTCTACTACCGCCGCAAAGACTGGGTGGAAGTTCAAACCGTTGATATGTATCTTCATCTGAACGCCGACACCACAATCTATGATACGATTAACGGGATTTCCCGCAACATCACCCTCCCAGCCGGGATGACCGTCAAAGCATTCAAGCGGGTAGCTACCAGCAATGGTAAATTCTGGTACGAAATGGGACCCGATCAATGGATCGAATACCATCAAATTACCATTACCAAAAACCCCTATGCTGGAGAAAAAGCGATGCCAGAAGAAGACATGTTAGCGATTGAACCGCTCGACCACGTCATGGCCCGCATTGACTACATCCCCAACAAGCAAATTCAGACTTACGATAAACCTTACGGGCAGGTACAGGATGAATTGGCCGACGACACGACCGTCGAGATTGTCGGTAAGGCTGTGAATAATGATGGCGTCGTTTGGTATCAAATCCAAGATAAGGGCTTCATCAACGGAACTTACATTAAATTTAAATAGTTTCTACTAAAAGATCGCGACTAAACTATCGCGATCTTTTTAGTTACCACTCCGCCATTAACTATCATTTAGTGGTATATTATTTAAATGAACTTTTTCGGGAGGAGCAAGTATGCAACTATCAAAAACTAAGGCTAACTTTATGTTACTCGTAGCCGCTATTATCTGGGGATCCGGCTATCTTTTCTCTAAGCAGGCCACCAACGCGGGCATGCATGCCGGCACAATCAACGCGATCCGGGGGCTGATATACGCCGCATTAGCCTACCTTTTCTTTCATAAGGCCATCAATAAGATGACCAAGGTTGACCTTCGAATCGGACTGACCGCAGGCTTAATCAACTTTTTGGGTTACCAAATTCAAACGATTGGTCTAATGTACACGACACCCGCCAACAATGCCTTCTTGACCGCAATCTACGTCGTCATTATCCCCTTTATTGTCTGGATCTTCTTTCATAAACGACCAGAGCCTAAAAGCTACCTAGCCATTTTAATCTGTATGGTGGGGATGATTTTCTTAACTAACATTATCGGCCAGGGCTTCTCCATTCACATCGGTGACTTATTAACCATTCTCTCCGCACTCTTTTACGCCCTCCAAATCGTCTACTTTGGCATGACGGCCACCGATTCTAATCCGTGGATTCTTTCCTTCATGCTAGGGGTGACCCAAGGTGGTTTCGGCCTAATTTGGTCGCTATTATTTGAACACGGAACCTACGCCACCGTCGACTGGAAAGCCGGTATTTGGCCCGTCGTGATTCTCGGTATTATTTCTTCGTTTGGCGCACAAACCCTTCAAGTGGTTGGTTAACGTTTTACTGACCCAACACCGGCCGGCATCATTTTAATGACAGAATCCATGTTCGGCAGTATCTTTTCCGTCGTCTTTGGATTTGAGCCATTCACAGAAAATCTCTTTATCGGGGGTGTATTGATCATCATTGCGCTATTGATCATGCAACTTAACTTCCGAAAAATGTGGTTCATCCGTCACAAAGTATAGAATCGTACAAAAAAGCGATCATCAATTTACATTGGTGGTCGCTTCTTATTATGCTATTTTAAAGTTTACTCATTAACTCAACGTCTGGATACTTGCTCTTAAACCAGTTTTCTGCAAATTGGTTTTCGAACAAGAATAGTGGTGCCCCAGCCCGATCCTTAACGAGGATATTACGTGACGAGGACATATGCTCATCGAGTTGGTCTGGATTAATCCACCGTGCCACCTTGTGCCCCAGTGGTTCCATTACAACCTCTGAATTATATTCGTTCAACATCCGGAATTGGAACACTTCGAATTGAAGTTGACCAACGGCACCCAAAATGTAATCTCCCGTCGAATAGGTCGAATACAGTTGAACGGCACCTTCTTGAACCAACTGATCAATCCCCTTATGGAATGATTTCTGCTTCATGACGTTTTTCGCCATGACCCGGACAAACAATTCCGGTGTAAATTGTGGTAATTTCTCGAATTTGATATCTTGCTTCCCAGTATAAATGGAGTCACCAATTTGGAAGTTCCCAGTATCGTACAGTCCAATAATATCACCAGCCACAGCCGTTTCGACGGTCTCCCGTGAATCAGCCATAAACTGTGTGGAATTAGATAGCCGCATGGATTTACCAGTCCGTTCCAACGTCACATCCATTCCGCGATCAAACTCACCGGAACAGATCCGCACAAAAGCGATACGATCACGATGGTTGGGGTTCATGTTGGCTTGAATCTTGAATACAAATCCAGAAAAGTCAGCACTTAATGGTTCTACGGTTTCATCATTTTCAGTTTTATGGGCACTCGGTGCTGGTGCGTAGTTGAGATAAGTTTCAAGGAATGTTTGTACCCCGAAGTTTGTCAATGCCGATCCAAAGAAGACGGGGGTCAACTGCCCACTGGCAATTTTTGATTCGTCAAAATCATTCCCGGCTTCGTCTAACAAATCCACCTCGTCGAGGGTATCTTGCCAGATACTGTCTTCGCGCAACGGATTGTCAGCAGGAATCTGCCCATCAGCATCCAAAGGAATGTATGGCTGGCTGTCATCTGTCGGATGTGCCAATGCGACCCGCTTGTTGAAACGGTCATACAGACCGACAAGGCCCCGGCCCATTCCAATTGGCCAGTTCATGGCGTACGATTGAATTCCTAAAACGTCTTCGAGTTCAGCCATCAAATCAAGTGGTTCCCGTGCATCACGGTCAAACTTGTTAATGAAGGTAAAGATCGGAATTCCACGCATCTTACAAATTTGGAAGAGTTTCTTAGTTTGCGGTTCGATCCCCTTAGCCCCGTCAATCACCATGACAGCCGAATCCACGGCCATCAATGTCCGGTAAGTATCTTCAGAGAAATCCTCATGTCCGGGGGTATCCAAAATATTGATTCGTTTTCCCTGATAGTCAAACTGCATCACTGAACTCGTAACGGAAATTCCACGCTTCTTTTCAATTTCCATCCAGTCAGACTTTGCAAAGTTGCCTGATTTCTTAGCCTTAACCGTTCCGGCTTCGCGCACTACGCCCCCAAAAAGTAACATTTGTTCGGTAATGGTTGTTTTACCGGCATCGGGGTGAGAAATAATCGCAAAGGTCCGACGAGTGTTAACGGCTTGTTTTAATTGTTCCGGTGTTTTCATTTAATTGTCCCTTTCCAAAATAGTCCTATACTATCTTAATACACCCCCGAGACAAAGTCTAATAGATAGTTATCTAATATAGTAGAAAAAAACCTAACTCCAACAAACCAGAGTTAGGCTTATAAATTATCGACTTAGAAGAACGTCTTGCTGACAATAATCACAAACGTTAATAGAATCACAGATGAAATACCGGCAGCTAAGAAGGCGTTTTTGCCCCGATGAAGAATTACTTTGAAGTTGACACTCATCCCGAGCGCAGCCATGGCCATCCCCAACACAAGGTACGCGATCTTTACAAGTCCGTTCAGCGCTTCAGTCCCCATTGGCACAAAGGTCCCAATCACACTAGCCAAGATGAACCCAGCCATGAACCATGGAATTGGCAATTTTTGCTTTCCAGCTGTTGCCGGATTATCCTTGTTCACCTTGTGTTGATACCAAACACCGATAATCAACGCCGCTGGGGCCAACATCAGAACCCGTGATAGTTTAGTAATAATAGCAGTGTCCAAACTAACTGGACCACCTGCACCACCCGTTGCAACGGCATGGGCAATTTCATGTAATGAGCCACCAGCCATAATACCGAACTGGGTGGGCGTCATATGCAGTAACGGCTTGAGGCCAATTTCAATCAAAGTAAAGACCGTCCCCAAGATGGCGACAATGGCGACAGCCAATACTTCGTCCTCACGTTTTTGATCAGCTTTATCTTCACTCACCTGAATTTGAGGTGAAATTCCCATAACAGCCGCTGCACCACAGATTCCAGTCCCGCTTGCTGCTAAGATAGATAGTTGTTCGCTAACCCCTAACTTCCGCGCAATATTATAGGTTAAGATGATCGTCCCGGTTACCACGACAATGGCTAAGGTAATCGTCTTCACCCCCGCCTGCGCAAGTTGGATGAGGTTCAGCTTAAATCCTAATAGAATAATTCCTAAACGCAGGAACTTATTTGAAATAAATCCAATCCCTGCCTTCGACGATTCAATTGCTGGTTGATATACCTGAAGTAACATTCCCAAGATCAGTGAAATCACCAGCGCACCAATAATTGCAAAATACGGTAAGCCCGCCAACATTGTCCCAATCGCCGAACAGATCAACGTTAATACAGCGGCTAAGTAAAAGCTGCGTGTCCGCATTACACCAAAAGCTAACATATTATTTATCTCCCCTCTCTTATTTACGTTTCATATCTTAGCATGATTCTATGATAAGTAAAAATTAGTATTTTTTGTGTTAATATAAGGATAGCTTATAAGGAGATGACACGATGCTTGATAAACGATACCAAACACTTGATTTAATTGCCCAAACTCGATCCTTTACCAAGGCTGCCGAAAAGCTCTTCATCACACAACCAGCGGTCTCCCAACAAATTCGGAGTCTAGAAACAGAACTCGGCTTCCCCCTCATCACAAAGGTGCACAACCATATCGAAATGACGCCAGCTGGCCAATCGTTGGCCGACTACGCTCATCAAGTACAATTGGAAAGTACCAAAGTTCTTAAACAAGTTCACTCCACAACCGATCAACGACCGATTCGGCTTGGCTGCACATTATCGCTTAGTTCTTCAATGCTGCCACAGCTGGTCACCCAGCTCAGCACCATGAGTCCACTCATCACCACCCAAGTTGCCAATACGGGGGCCATCTTATCCGCACTTCGGAATGGCACCATCGATTTCGGCCTCGTTGAAGGGAATTTTAATAAGGAAGAGTTTGATGCCATTCACATCCTAGACGAACCATTTGTCGGGGTTACAAGTGCCCATCATCCACTCGCCCAACTAATCCACGTCACTCTCGACGATCTCATTGATGTTCCCCTACTCATTCGGGAATCAGGATCTGGCACCCGTAATATCTTTGCCAACTGGTTAGCTACCCAAAACTACCGTGTTCACGACTTCCATCAAATCATCGAAATTGGGAATCCGTCTCCCATCATCAAGCTGCTCCTCAGTGGGTTCGGCGTAAGTTTCATGTATCGGTCACTCGTGCATCACGAATTAAAAAACGGGCAACTCATTGAGTTACCCGTCACTGATTTTTCAATTCAACATCCAATTAATTTGGTCTATTTGAAGGACAGTTATTTCGCCGAAGACTATCAACAAATCGCAACCTTGATTCAGCCTTCCTCTTTCACAGAAACGCGTGATCGTAAACCAAGCGCCGCCAAAAAGTCAAAGTAGTCTTCAAGTGACACCTGTTGACTGCTTCTTAATAGATGGAACACACCACCCAGTGTATCACTCAGATACCCAGAATCCATTAACCCATTACGCAGGTAAAAATCGTAACGCCGCTGACGATCAGTTCGGTTATTTGCATGAACATCAAGAACTTCGCTCTCTAAAATAATCCCGTTCATAAAGCGCTGTGTCAGATACGAAATCGCCTGTGATCCCAGTCCATCTCCACGCCGATCAGGATCAACCGCTAGATAAAGGATAAAGGCCTTGCTATCGTCAACACTGACCACATAGTAAACAATGCCGATATTCGTCTGGTTTTGCTGAATAAGTGCAGCGTGCGCTCGACTACTTGGATCATCACTAAGCATGTATAGCTTGTCCGTACGCATCTGTTCCGCTGCAGGAAATGAGTCCTCATAAATTTTCGTCCAGTACGCACGTTGGTTCCCCACTGGGGTTAAAGTAATCATTTGATTGAACTCCTTTATTATTTCGTTACGTTAATTATAACGAATATGATGTGGGAAAACGATTAATTTAATTTCGGTCACAAAAAAGCGGAGCTGCTAATCTGTTCACAGTCCCGTTCATGATTACGTTAATCAGCTGTATTTAAGTCGTGTTTGATTTGTGTCGTCGAAACGCCTTCGGTCCGCGGCAAGTAAATGACATCATAGTATTGTTTTAAATCATCAAACTGACCAGTCCAGTCATTGCCCATCACCAAGGCATCAACATGGTATTTTCGGGCGTCACTTACCTTTTGATCCCAGGAAGTTTCGGGGATGACCAAATCTACATATTTGATTGCCTCTAACATGAATCGTCGATCTTCATAACTCGTGTAGGCACGTTTCCCCTTCACTGCGTTAAATTCATCAGTCGCCAAACCGACAATTAATCGATCACCATAGGAAGCAGCCCGTTGGAGTAGCCTAATATGTCCCTTATGTAATAGGTCAAAGGTGCCATAAGTAATAATCGTTTTCATAATAATCACTCCTCATATAGTGTTATATAAGACGGGGTATCTTTTGTAGTATAACATATAGAATAAAATAAGTGGTGTTTACACACTCTTAAGGGCTACTGCCATAAACTCAAAGAAATATTTAAAATCGCCTTAATTTTATATTTTTACTCCCATAACTAAGCCTAGGCGGGTATAATAAACGAGAATGTTCCAAAAATCATAAAAAATACGAGGCATAATTAACTAATGGATCAAGAAGAGACCCGGGTCAACAGACGCCGGAACACACATAATCATAAACAGCAAAAGCCCCAGAAGCATCAACATCATTGGATTCGCTGGGTGGTCGGCGTTGTCGCTATCCTCCTCTTAGCCGCTGTTGGGTACGAATACCATAAGGTGCACTCTACGGCTACTGGTATCTTCAGTAATAGTAGCAGTAAGGTCAGCAAGAAATTGCAAGAAGGTAAACCTGTATCCGTTCTTTTGATGGGCCTTGATACCGGTGCACTAGGTCGCGCAAATACTGGTGGTAACACCGATACACTCGAAGTTGTGACCGTTAACCCGAAAAAGGAAACCATCACGATGACCAGTGTGCCGCGTGATACGCTGGTCAAGGTCAAAACCTCTAAGGGGGCTGACTACGTTAAGATCAATGCCGCCTACGCCATTGGCGGTCCCAAGCAAACCGTAAAACAGGTTAAAGAACTGCTAAATATCCCAATTGATTACTACGCGATCGTTAACATGGGTGTCCTTAAGAAAGTCGTGAACGCGGTTGGCGGTGTGACCGTTGATAATCCATTTGCCTTTACGTATGAAGGCCACCATTTCCCTAAAGGAAAGCAAAAGTTGAATGGAAATAATGCTCTGAAATACTCACGGATGCGTTACGATGATCCTAATAACGATTACGGTCGTCAAAAACGACAACAACAAGTAATTAAGTCAGTCATCAAAGAGTTAAAGGGCCTCGGTTCAGTTAGTGCTGTGAACAAAATTTTAGATGCTGCTAAACAAGGTGTGCGGACCAACATTCCAATTAATAGTTTAGCAACGCTATACGCTAACTACCACAAGTCAATGAAACATGTTAAGACCTATCATTTCCAAGGATTGAATGCGACGATCAGTGGCACATCCTTCCAAATTGCATCACCAAAAGAAATTAATCGTGTTTCTAAACTAATCCGTCATGCTTTAGGATTGAAATACACTAAGGTCACCAATAATGAAACCGCCATGTACGACGGACAATCAAACTATGATGGTATTACCAACGTTGATTTCATCCTGCCCAACAACGCAGAATATAACGTTGCAGGCAGTGGTTCTTCAAGTTCAAGTAAGTCGAGTTCAACTAAATCGACATCTACGACCTATGGCACACACTCTGGTACAACTGGATCAACGACTGGTACCACAGCCAGCAAGTCGACAGGGACTGGTACCACGGGTACAACGACCTATGGCAACTATACCACTCGTCATGTAAGTGGCACTGGTACAACAACGGGTGCCACTAGCACGAGCGGAAACACCGGTACAGGTACTGCAACAACTACAACCGGTGGAACCACAACTGCTACTGGTACGGGCACGACCACCGGTACGACTGCTGGTGCTACTAGTAACTAAGTTAGAATAGTGTTTCGTTTCTTGCAGTTACGGACAAAAAAATCCCTTTATGAATTATTAAATGAAGTAAAACAATTCATTTGATAATCTGTAAAGGGATTTTTATTATACATAGATTAGGTGTAGTAAGCACATAAAAATAGATAGCTATTACACGTTTGAGTATCTTATTTTTCATGAGTGTAAATAGCAGCGGCAAAATGCAGGAACGACATTTTATCGCCGCTCTTGACACATGAGCTCAAGAGTTTTTCTTAATTTAGTTATTTTTTGCCATGTTTGGTCAATTGCGTAGGCCTACTCGGTAAAACCATATGCCGTCTTCAATCATCATTGCTGAATAATTATCTAATGTTAATGATGGCAGTAAAATGTCCGCACGCCCAAACGACATTTTGACGCCGCTATCGACAAATACACCGCTTTTCAAAAATTATACCGAATTTTTTTATTTGATTTAAGATAATCAAAGTAAGTAATACTTAATATTGCTTGAATAGTGAATAACGGATAGATACTGCTTAAATATGCAATATTAAAAGATTTGAAAGATGTTGTTGAAACATAGCCTATCATAACTAATCGTAATAATATTTCCAATAATATGCCAAGTGTAAGTGTAAAATACATAAACTCATAAAGTTTAATATTTCGATTAAAACAGCTCTTAATAGTTCTTGAAAAACAGATTAAAATCATTACAAACCCTAAAATTGTAACAAAAACTTCTCCCCAACGCATTACATGTAAAAAAAGTACTTTATAAGTTATCTTCTGTTTACTTTGTTGTAGTGGATATCCAGTTTTCGTAAATCTAGACATGAAATGAAAATATGGATTCATAAAGTTTGCATGATTAAATTTTACTTGGTACTTCAACCCCGTATATAAAACAGTTTGAACACTACCTTTAATAATATATTTCATTGTTGGAACTAAAATTTGCCTATTAAATTTCGGAGTTAAAGACTCTCGTTCTTTTCTATATCCATTCAATTTTCCAGTAGCAATTGCCTGATTAGTTTCTTTTGCTATTTTTTTGTAATACTTTTGTGCATTTTTTGAATTATCACCGTACCCAGAGTCATATACAGCTCCTCGTAAGGCCCAAAAGAACCAGCCACCTTGATAATCATTACCGCGGCTTGGTTCTTTAACACCAAAATTTTTAAAGGATTCCATCGATCCCGAGCCATGATTATCCAAATGCTGCTCTAATTTTTTAAAAGCTGGAACACTACGATACGCTTTCTCTCTCATTTCGGTATTAACTGGCACATTGATTACCCAACTATTTGTTTTAATATTAGTTAATGCGCCATACGCTGATTTAAATGTTCCATCATTATAATCATTTACTACGAAACTACCATAGTACTGTAAATTTTTTTTAGAAATTGTTTGATTTACAATATAAGACATAGAAAATGGAAGCAACATTAAAACAAGCCATACTAACTTCCATTTTAATTTTCTATAAATGACTATAGCAGTTACAGCTGACACAAATAATCCAACAATTACAAACGGATACATCCAAAATGCATCTTCTCGTAAATTATTCCAAAATGGTAATGAAATAATTCCAACAAAAGTAGCACAAAGAAAAAGACTAAACTTCTTCTTTATAACACTTATAAAAGTCCCGACAATCCAAGCCAAAATAAGTAAGATTAAACCATAGCTCAATGAATCACGATATAACGTTACTTGAGAGGTGTCAAATAAAACAGGGTTCAAAATTAGTAATGTAAATAATCCCCATTTAAGCTTATTATTTGAAATGATAACTGAAATTATTACACAACATATACCGACTGCAACTAAATTGAACATACCTAAGCCGATCCACAATGGAACTTTTAAAAAATGTAATACCGCTAAAAAAAACGGATATGAAATCCCCTTAGCCAAGGTAATTGAATTATATGGACCCAGCCATTGCCCTTTAACTAAATAACTTGCTAACTTAACCTGTAGTGCTGAATCATAAGCTGCAAATGGTTGAATATAAAAATTTCTTCTAAAAATCAAACAAAAATATACGCCAATGACAAATAAATACGCTATAGACCAGATAATATATTTTTTTTTAGTCATTATCATTTCTCTTTATTTTTAGTATTCCAGCTAAAAAACTTCCAAACAATATTTGAATGCCACTAATCATGCAAATCATAGCCGGAATAGTAATTTTCATTACTTTCAATGGATTTAAATTTTGAAAACTGCTTCTAGACCAAATAACAACTGAAAAAATTGCCAGAATCAACCCTATAATAAAAATTATTAGTCCAACTACAATTCCCTTTTCAACGGTTAATTTTTCAATTTTTTCAGATAATTTATCTACAACCGGAAAATAACTAGTAGTATTTGCGTAGATATAGGCAAATACTGCAAATAAAACTGCCTGAATTCCGGCAATCGTTAATCCTCCCGAATAAAGAAGGGTATTGATATCAAGATTAACGGAGTTTATCCGAACTGGTCCCTGAGATAAAACTGCCATTCCAATTATTCCAATAACAAACATAAATAACCCTGGATATAAAAATAACCATTTCGGACTATACATCAAAAGAAAACGTAGATGTCGCCACCCATCTGACCAAGTACTTAAATGCGGTTTTGTACTTCTACCATCAACTCGCAAAACAGTTGGCACTTCAGATATTTTGTAATTATGAAGAGAACTTTGTACAATCATTTCGCTAGCATATTCCATGCCAGATGTTCTAAGATGTAGAGCTAAAATTCGATCTCTGTTGTATCCTCTTAAGCCACAATTAAAATCTCCAATTTTATTATGATAAAATAACCTTCCAATGAATGATAAAACGGGAGTTCCCAAATATCGATGTAGTGGCGGCATTGCACCATCCTCTATTCCACCCTTAAATCGATTTCCCATTACTAAATCATCACCAGCTTCAAGCCGCTCAATAAATGGCAATAAATGAAAAAAGTCATAACTATTATCCGGATCACCCATAACAACGTATTTTCCCAAAGCTTCTTTTGTCCCACCGATCAATGCGTTCCCATAACCCTTTGTCTTTATATGAGCTATCCTTACACCTAAAGTAGAATATTTTTCAGCTATTTCGATGCTTCCATCTGTACTTCCATTATCGGCAATTAAAACCTCACCTGAAATACCCTTATTTTTATCAAAAAAAGATAGTGCTTCTAAGATACTCGCTTCTAGTGTTTCTGCTTCATTCAAGCATGGCATCAAAATGGTTAACATTAATTCTTGCTTACTCATCAAATATATCCCCCAATTGAATAGATTTCATTCGACTCCATAAAAATATTTTTTCAAATAACTTTATTTTCCATCATATGATTCCTTGACCTTAACATTATTTTACTTAATCTTTTGCTTTTTTATCGTTTTTTATCGATTTAATTCTTTGATACTCACATAATACAAATAACAGTGTAATTGAAACAACTGAAACAACTACAGCTATTTTTTGAACAGCAGATACGTTATACGTTATGTTAATTTTAGATTTACCTTTTTTCAGGTTGTTAATTTGGATAGTTCCTCTTTTTGACATCGAAAATTTTTTATCTTTTCCATCTACACTAACATTATAAAAACTATAATTTAGTACAGGCAAGTCAATACTCTGCACACCGTTTTTTAGATTCACTTCATACATAATGCTGTTAGGATACAATTTTGGATTTACCTTAATTCTATAATGACCATTCAAAATCAACCTATGCGTTACTATACTGTTAAAAAATGGAACACTTTTTTGCGGCCAATAATCTGTGGATCCAACCCCATTATTAAATTTTAATATATTATTAAATTGTGCAGGTGTAACCTTAAAATTAGTCATATTAATGGATTTTTTCACAGTTGGAATCCTTGAAACTTCAGGTTCAGATTGTGTATTGGAAAAGAAGACAAATGTGCTACTCACAAAACTTATTCCACATAAAGCCGTTACAACTATAGGCATTATCCATTTTTTGATACCAACCTCTAAATCAAAAAATGAAAAAAGTTCAACAGATATAATTGCTAAAAATAAATTAGCAACTGTTAAAAATCTATATGGAAACTGAATCACATTTAGTGGTGTATTTTGAAAAAGTCGCCATGGAATTAAATTAGTCGTTAATATGCAGAAAGCCATCGCTAAGACAATGATCACCCTAATCTCCGGTCTAAAACTACTCCACTTGACTATGGATATAATTAATATAATAAAAAAGATTGCCCCAATCGCATTATTATCCAAACTATTTTTTGCAAAGTCACCAAGACCAATTGCGGTATTTTGAAGATCAAAAACTGCTGTCATATGCATATGTGTTGACATTATAGCTTTAAAGAATCCTACGAAAAAAAAGGTTCCACCTAACATAACCGATACTACAGCAAGAACTAACGACACAATACCTTTCAGAATATTATGTGAATATTTCAAAGCAATCAAAAAAATAATAAATAACGACATTGTATAGATTAGTACACTCAATAAATGCGCATACAGTACACAAATCATTCCTAACGCAAGAATATACCACTCATTCTTTTCACTAAAAAAAATACTATACATTCCATAGAATACTGCCGGTAAAAACACCGCTGCAATTGCTTCTCCTAAAGTAAAACCAGAAAATAATAGTAAAAAATAATTTGTGGATAACGTATATAAAATCGCAAATATAAATGATTTACGTTTATCATTTTTCCAAAATTTCAATCCAATTTTATAGTTAATAACACATGATAAAAAAATCAATAAATTAATTCCAGCATACGTTGCTGTCACAGGATTATGAATCAAAAACCTCAAAAAGGCGAAAAAATATAGAAAGACTGATGGATACATCATATTAACGGGCATTCCAACATGGTTAAACGAGTAAACTGAAACAAATGGATACGTACCTCCATTTCTAAGACATTGATAGATTTCATTAATTCTATTTAAATGAAACTGCATATCACTACCACTATTCAAGACATTGTGTTTATAAAACGGTATCATCACGCAAAAGCTTATAATTAAAAAAAGTAAAATTACTGCACTATTCGCTTTAAATTTTTCTTTCATATTCTCTCTTTCAAATCACATATATATTTTTCAAGCATATTCATTAAAGATTTCATCAAAAATAATAAAAATCAAAATATCATTTTTTTACAAAAACTATCTTAGGATTAAAAGAAAGCGAAGCAAACAACCCTCTATAAACCACTAACATTCTTTTAAAGCGCTTATTTTTCGACTTTTTCAGTACAAATAATGCCTGAAGTGAATACTTGAAAAATAATTTCCAATATTTTCCATAATGATGCTTCCAAATGTACATTTGGTTTCGATAATAATAATAATAGCGATTAATTCGCATTTCATCATCTTCTGCAACCCCCGGAGCAACAACGCTTGAACCAGATTTATGCACTGCATGTGCACGAATCACAAAATATCCCGGATTAATCCGTCGTAGCCTCAATGAAAAATCGGAATCATCTCCCCAAATAAAAAACTCAGAAATTGGTAATCCAATTTTTTCTACAGAATCACGTGTAATAAAAAATGAAACAAATGATCCATATTCCATTTCAATTAATCCATCATCAACCCTGTTAGGCCACATTGTATCTGTCAGCATTACATTCGTTGGTGTTCCATCTTTCCAGCGAACATTAGTACTTAAAAATCCAAATTGATCATCTAATAACTGAGCTTTTTCAAGAAAAACTTCATTACAATCCTCTGCAACAATTGTATCATCATCCATCAACCAAAAATATTGATCATCTGTTTTTTCGTATGCCAATTTTAGACCATTACTGAAGCCACCGGCACCACCCAAATTTGTATCTGAATGAAAACTAATTACTTGATCATTTTTTATTGAATCCAGATATTCTTTTGTACCGTCGCTACTGGCATTATCATAAACAACAACATGACCAACATTACTCGTCTGATTCAAGAGTGCATTAATGCACTCTTTTAATAGCTCTATTCGATTGTACGTCACAACTACCGCACAAGTATTTCCATTACCCATTATCTAATTCCTCTAATTAATTTTTGTTATAAACTTTTGCAGTGCCTCTTTCCACGTCGGTACCACAAACCCAGTCGCCTTAGCCTTATCCAAGCTCATAATCGAATGCGCGGGCCGCTTTGCCTTTTGTGGGTACTGCGCTGAAGTTACTGGTAATACCTTCATATCCGTATCCTTCAAAATCTCACGTGCAAACTCATACCACGTGCACGAATCATCGTTTGACAACTGATACGTCCCAAAGGCCGACTGGTTCTTCACCACATATAACATGAATTGCGCCAGCGTATTTGTCCAGGTTGGCCGGCCAACCTGATCGTTGACCACCGTCAATGTATCATGTGTCTTGGCTAGATTTAACATGGTGTAGACAAAGTTCTTCCCATACTCACCAAAGACCCATGACGTCCGGATAATGTAATTGTTATCTGACGCTGCCCGAACCGCATTTTCACCTGCCAGTTTGGCCCGGCCATATTCGTTTTGGGGGTTCGTGGCATCATCAACCTGGTATTCGCCTTCATTCGTGCCATCGAAGACATAATCCGTGCTGATATAAACTAGTGTTGCACCCACTTCAGCAGCGGCATCCGCCACATTCTTCGTGCCATCCACGTTCACTTGCCAGTTCAACGCCTTCCCATCGTCCTCAGCGGGATCAACCGCGGTATAAGCGGCACAGTGAAAAATAACATCTGGCTTTAAGTCGCGAATCTTATCAAAGACCAAGTCACGATTGGTAATATCCATATCTTTCGCGTCGTAGCCCCAATAGTTCAGGCCACGGTCGTCCATCATTTTCGACAGTTCTGTTCCAAGCTGCCCGTTTGCACCAGTTACTAAATATTGCATTCTAATTCCTCCAAAAAGGAGTCGAAGCCACCTGACTTCGACTCCTTATCGTTTAATTTAGTTAGTCATTCTAAACACGTTACTGACCATTTTTAGCGTACTTAGCTTCAACGGCGTCCTTCTCCGCTTTCCACCAATCTTCGTGCGTCGTGTACCAGTCAATCGTGTGTTGTAAGCCACTCTTGAAGTCCGTGAATTCAGGCTTCCACCCAAGTTCTTCACGCAGTTTTGCCGCATCAATGGCGTACCGCAAATCATGACCTGGCCGATCCTTAACTTGATCATAGGCATCACTTGGTTGCCCCATCATTTCCAGAATCAATTCCAGCACTTCTTTGTTGTTCTTCTCACCGTCGGCCCCAATCAGATAGGTTTCCCCAATCTTGCCTTCCGTCAGAATCTTCCAAACGGCTCGTGAATGATCGTTGGTGTGAATCCAGTCACGGACATTCTTACCTGAACCATATAATTTCGGTCGAATGCCGCTCAAAATGTTAGTGATCTGCCGTGGAATGAACTTTTCAATATGTTGGTAAGGCCCATAGTTATTGGAGCAGTTCGAAATCGTCGCTTTTAGCCCAAAGGAACGGACCCACGCCCGGACTAATAAATCTGAACTGGCCTTCGATGATGAATAAGGACTACTTGGCTTGTAGGGTGCGTCAGGGGTGAACTTCTCCCCCACGCCCTCACCATGGCCTGGTAAGTCCTCACGCAGTGGTAAGTCACCATATACTTCATCTGTCGAGATATGATGATAACGTACGCCGTACTTGACGCAGGCGCTGATTAAGACTGACGTGCCGACAATGTTGGTTTGGATAAATGGAGTTGGGTCAATCAGCGAGTTGTCATTATGACTTTCAGCCGCGTAATGCACGACCGCGTCCGTCTTCGAAACCAGGCGATCAACCAACTCTTTATCACAAATATCGCCAACTACTAGTTCAACCCGCTCTGCGGGAAGACCAGCTAAATTGGCCTTGTTGCCCGCATACGTCAATTTATCCAGTACCGTTACGTGAATATCCGGATGGTTATTCACCACGTAATGAACAAAGTTAGAGCCAATAAACCCGGCTCCACCGGTTACAATAATATTTTTCATGGTCATCTACTCCTAAATTTCGCCGTACTTAAACGGATTGTCTTTTTCGAATTCCGTAAATGATGGCTGCGCGGCATCTTTTTCAGAGGTAATCGCCTTATCAAAATCAATTGGCCAGTCAATGTTTAATTCCGGTGTCTTGAATGAAATACCACCATCAGCTTCTGCGTTGTAGTAGTTATCACACTTATAAAGGAAGTTAACATTATCCGTCAAAGTCAAGAAACCATGGGCAAAGCCCCGTGGGACCAACAATTGACGATGATTACTTGCGGAAAGAATGTAGCCTTCCCACTGCTTGTAAGTTGGTGAACCAGCCCGCACATCCACAATCACATCTAACACAGCACCGGTAACCACTCGAATCAACTTTGTCTGGGCAGCTTGGCCTCGTTGAAAGTGTAAGCCACGCAGTACACCAGCTTGCGTCGATAGTGACTGGTTATCTTGGATAAAGTCGAAATTAATGCCCGCTGCCTTAAAATCACGATCAGAATAGGTTTCAGTGAAAAAGCCCCGGTGATCGCCAAACACTGCTGGTGTAATCAATTTGACGTCTTGTAATTTTGTTTCTTTAACAATTAATTTTCCCATAATAACTACTTCTCCTCCGCTAATCGTAACATGTACTGACCGTAATCGTTTTTCTTCAACGGTTGCGCGAGTTTAACTAACTGTTCTTTATCAATGTAGCCCATCCGATAAGCTACTTCTTCGATACAAGCAATCTTCAAGTTTTGCCGCTTTTGGACGGTTTCAATATAGGCCGCTGCGTCGTGTAATGATTCATGGGTCCCCGTATCTAACCAAGCATACCCTCGACCAAGCAGTTCAACATCTAATTGGCCTTTTTCTAGATAGACTTTATTGACATCGGTAATTTCTAATTCACCACGTGGCGAAGGCTTTAGGTTCTTTGCAATATCGACAACTTGGTTGTCATAAAAATACATTCCCGTGACCGCATAATTACTAGCTGGATGTTCAGGCTTTTCTTCAATCGATTTCACATGATGGGCTGCATCAAATTCGACCACTCCAAACCGTTCCGGATCCGTAACTTGGTAGCCAAAGACCGTTGCCCCAACTTGTTTCTGGGCAGAACGCTGAACCAACTCGGACAGACCACTACCATAGTAGATATTATCACCTAAAATTAGACATACTGAATCATCACCGATAAAATCAGCGCCAACAATAAAGGCTTCTGCCAAGCCATTCGGCTTTTCTTGTACTTGGTAAGAAATGTGAATCCCCAATTGGGAGCCATCCCCTAATAAATCTTCAAACCGCCCGATATCGCGGGGCGTTGAAATCAAGAGAATGTCTTGAATTCCTGCCAACATCATGGTGGATAGTGGATAGTAAATCATTGGCTTGTCATACACTGGCACTAGCTGTTTTGAAATCGTTTTGGTGATAGGATACAGACGTGTTCCGGAACCACCAGCTAAAATAATACCTTTCACTTTTATCTCTCCTTGTAATCACTAGTACAATTATTTATTCAATGGAATTTTTCCATTCTTCTCTTCATAACTCGTTAATTCTAACATAAATCGAACATGTAATAAAAAAAAGATGGCATTTAATTTCATTAAATGACCATCTTATCTTTAATTTTATAGTTGAGCAAAATAGTATTTAACTAATTCAAAGAAATCAGTCATTGAATACGAAGTACCAAAATACTTCTTTGCATTTGTTGCCCAATACCCGTCTGGATCTGTATGGTCGGTATTACCTAAGTATGTTGACACGTCATGATGTGACCACACCGTTCCACTGCCATTCGTACACAACGATGGTGTTAGCTTATATTCATCAAGTAAATATGCAGTATAGTACGCGGCGTTATTCAGTTCATACGCAAATGCTGTCTTGCTATGAACCTCGATCTGTTCAAATTGTACAAACCGTTTATTGCCTTGCGCCCCGCTACCCCAACACTTGTAATTTGTATTAGCAACATTAATAATCTGGGCATCACTCACATATGAATGGACGAAGGCATTCTCGTAGTGGTTCTGTGCGTATGACATTTCCATAGGAATACTATCATTACCATAGTTGGCTGTTTCATGGATAACTACACCCTCTGGACTACCATACCCATTTTCATAAAGCATGCTACTATCGGTAGGATACCCGCTCCATATTTGAGTTTGAATTGTTGCGTGCGATAAATGATTATTCGTAATATACGCATTAATTCCATTTGCTGTCACATTATAAACTACTCCAATAGCAATTTGACCGGAATAATAATCCACATAATTTCCATTACCGTTTGCATCATCTGTAAAACGATCAATAATTTTGACAAACTTATTTTTCATTGCTGAAGTAATTGTAATGTTGGCAGAAAAGCCTGAGTATTGTGCATTATAAATTTTAGAATAAGCACCCAGAACATCATTTCGAAGCTGATGTGAATTATTAACCTTTACACGAGTTAACTCATGACCACTTAAATCTGTAACAATCAAATACTCATAATTCTTAAGATAACTTCCATCAGCAGCGTGCCACCCAGATACTGCCATATTAGAAGTGTCCATATTCACATTCACGCTGTCAAACGATCCTTTATTCTGAGATGGCATTTGATACGTTCCGGTGCGCATGTCATGATAGTTGCTATTTCCATCCGAACTACCTGTCGATCTCAACACAAATTGAAGTGGTTCGCCAGACATTCCACTAGTTACTGGAATATCAACAGAAAATCCACTCATGTTACTGTTATAGATATTGGAAAAGGCTTTAGACACATCATTACGCTTGATATACGTATCTTTCGTTCGTGCAACTTCCTTACCTGTAATTTTATTTATTACAATAATAAACATGTTATTTTTTCCAGCCGCTTGGTCACTCGCAAACCAGCCATCAACATGCACATTAGTGTTGTTTTTTGTTACATTAAAATGATCAACAGAATAATTTTCGGAATTAAATGTTTTAGGTTCAAACCAATAATCAACGTACTGACCATTGCTACCGTTACCTGAAGCATCACTTGAATACCGACTAACCACTACCAAATCATGTCCTACTAAAGAACTACTAAAATTAAACTGAGTACTAAAACCAGAATTAGCAGCAGTTGCTACTTGCTTGTATGTCTGAGCAACATCGTTTCGTTTTACACTGGAAGTTGTGCTAGCAACCTGTTTCCCAGTGGTTTTATCAAATAGGATAATAAAATGATTGTCTTTCCCAGCAGATAAATTAGTAGCATTCCAACCTACAACTTGTAATTTGGTTCCACCATTAAATGTAAACGACTCTAGATTTCCTCTGTTACTCTGATCAAATTTTGGAACACTAAACCAGTAATCAACGTACTGACCTTGATTACCATTCCCCTTGTTACTTGAAGAATATCGACTAACCAATTTAATATCATGACTTAGATTTACATTCTTAAGACTAAGAATGCTACTGAATCCAGCGTTATCTTCATTATACACTCCTGGATAGACTTTCTTTATATCTGCCCTTTGTGTATTTTTAACAGATGCTACTGAAATTTGTTGATTAGTGGTGGAATCAAATACAATCAGAAAATGAGTATCTTTGTCAATTGAACGATCCGCCGCATGCCAACCACTCACTTGCAAATCACCGTTACCAGTAATTTTAGCTGAGTCTAAACGACCATAATTTTTATTGAAAATAATTGGTGTAAACCAATAATCAACATAATCACTGTTACCCATTGCATTAGCACTATAGCGGCTAATAATTTGAATTTGATCTCCAGCCATTGCATCAGTTAAATCAAAATTTGCCTGAAAACCAGACTTTGAAGCATTTGCTAATTTTGGATATACACTAGCCACATCATTTCTCTGAACTGGTTGAATTTGTTGCCGTGTAATTTCCTTTTTTGTGGTTACATCATATACAATTACAAAATCATAATCTCGTCCTTCGGCATAATTCGTAGCATGCCATCCAGATACTTCCAACTGATTCCCCTGAATCGTAGTAGAATCCAGTCTACCAGCATTTTGTGCACTAGGTGCAGTAACACTCGATTGTGACACCCTAGTTAATGTTGTGGCAGTTGAAGCTGATGTAGCCACTTCACTAGCAGTAGTCGAACTGCTGGCTACTGAAGATGTAGAGCTCGCTGACACTTGTACAGCGCTCGCACTACTAGCTATCTTCGCTGCCGAACTAGCAGCACTACTTGGAGTATTGGAACTCGAAGTACTAGAATTTAAAGTACTGGTACTTGAAGCCTCAATTGTCCCTGCAGTAGCACTAGAATCAAGCACAGCCGTACTTGAAATCTCGGTATCAGTACTCGAAGCGTATGCGTGTTCTTGGTCCACCCCAATAATTGTTACCAAAGTGAGTGTTACTAGCGCAATTCCAGCGACTAAAGACTGCTTAAATTGCTTTTGTCCACTAATAATTCTTTGTTTCTCCGTAAATTTCAAAATTACTCCCCCTATTAGTTTAAGTACAACCCTGCATAATAGTTATATTGAAACTTTTTTAATAATTTATCAATCACTTTAATAAAAAAAGGTAAAAAAAAGATAATTAATTTTAATAAAATTAATTACCTTGCATATTTTATATCGTATATATTTTAGACCAAAAATCTGTATACTTTCCCTCGCCAGTCTGGCTATTACTGTACCGACTCACAATTTGAATTTTATGGCCGCTCGGAATTTGCAATTTTTTAAAAGTCACTGAAAAGCCGCCTTTGTCTGAATTATAAATATCAGGTAAGTAACTTCCCACATCATTACGTACAACATTTGTCGTAACTCTCACTCGTGCCAACTCTTTACCAGTAGTTGCATCAAATACAATCACAAACCGATACGATTCATACACAGACGCATCTGAAACCTGCCAACCACTAATATTGAGACCACTATTAGTTCTCTTAACCGTTTCAACATTTCCTTGATTACCGGAAAATGTTTTCTCGCCAAACCAATAATCGACGTAACTACCATTGCTCCCATTACCGATCGAACTCGTTGAGTAGCGGCTAACTACCACTAAGTCATGACCAATTAAGCTACTATTGAAACTGAAACTACCACTAAAACCAGATTTTCCAGAATTAAGAATTCCACTATTAACCTTAGCCACATCATTTCGAATCACGGATGATGCTAAAAACGAGCCAACTTGTTTACCAGTCGTTTTATCGAATAAAATAATATAATGATAATTTTTTCCTAAAGCTTGATTAGTAGCATTCCACCCAGATACATTGATCGAAGTTCCGCCATTAAAGCTAAAGTTATCTAAACTAGCCTTATTTACTGTATTAAATGCTGGAGCACTTAGCCAAAAATCAACGTACTTTCCAGCATTACCATTACCGGTCGAACTCGTTGAATATCGACTAACAATTGACAATTTGTGTGTCAAATTGATCCCCGTTAAATTAAATGATCCCGAAAACCCAGAATTTTTTTCATTATATATTCCTGGATACACAGCTGCAACATCGTTTCTCACCGAACTGGCCGCTTTAACAACCCCAACTTGTTTACCCGTAGTTTCGTCAAAAAGAATCAAATAATGATAATTTTTACCTATTGTTTGATCTGCAGCGTGCCATCCGGAAACATTCAATTTACCATCTGAACTTAATGCTGCACGATCAAGTCGTGCGTCACTTCGCGTCATCTGAATTGGCGCAGACCAATACTCTACATAATTGCTATTACCATCAGCCGAGGCACTATATCGACTTACAACTTGTAAAACATCGTTCCCAGCGCTAACACTATAAGGAAATGTAACATTAAAACCAGATTTTGCAGCATTATAAACATAACTATAAATCGAATTAACATCATTTCTCGTTAATGTAGTTGTCAAAACACGACCAAGTTCCTTCCCTGTGGTCTTGTCCCAGAGGATAACATAATGATAGCTTCTACCCAAGGAAGCATCGGACGCATGCCATCCTGTGACGTTCAACTTATTGTCATTAGTAACTGTCGTTGAATCAATATTTCCAATATTTTGGGTCAAACTGGTTGAAAAAGTTCTATCTATATAGTTACTGTTTCCATCTGCAGAAGCACTGTATCGAAATATGATCGTCAAATTTTTCCCAGCAAACTGACTAGTATACGGTACACTAATTGAAAAACCTGACTTAGCAGAATTAGCAACATTTGAGTAGGCTTTTTGTACGTCTGAACGAGTTCCAAGAGAAATCTTATATCGACTAATTTCTTTTCCGGTAGACTTATCAAGTATAATTACATACGTATTTGACTTACCAGCAGCATCTGTCGCGGCAAACCATCCGTTAATATTCAATGTACTTCCATTAACAGACACGTTGTCCAAATTCCCAGCAGAAACCTTATCCGTAAGAGCAAATGCTTCAGTATCCCAACTAGCCAAGCCATATGTTTTAATCAAATTAATCAATTTTGATGCGTATGATGGATCTGTCGCATAACCATCAGCATGTAAGTCATTTGCAACTGATGTATAACTACGATTATGAATAATATTCGAATATCGTGAATTCGTATACAAGAAACGACCATGATCCAGAACACTTTCAGAAAAACTGGCATATTTTCTGAAGGCTGCATATACAGTATAGTATCCTGAGCCGCTCCATTCAGAGGTTTTCATCGTAATCGATTGTCCATTGTAAGAGCCCTTAATTCCAAAAAGATTGTTCCCTTTAGTCGCCAAACCGGACGTTCCGGTAGCACTTTCCAAAATTGCCTGAGCAGCGGTTACAGATGGTAATACACCATACTGAACCCAGCCCTGCAAAGCTCCTTGTTTAATCGACGCCAAGAAAGCAGCCGTTGTCGATGTACTTCCAGAATCAACTAGTACTATTTTTTGTGCTTGTCCTGTTGCTGCATAAGTAGCTGCTGCTGCCGACTTAGCTTGTGTAATCTCATCACTCGTTGGATTAACTAATCGAATTTCCGTGACTGAGGAGTTAGTCGTCAGAGTTGTAGCACTTGTAGCACTTGTAGCACTTGTAGCACTTGTAGCACTTGTAGCACTTGTAGCACTTGTAGCACTTGTAGCACTTGTAGCACTTGTAGCACTTGTAGCACTTGTAGCACTTGTAGCACTTATAACAGTCTCATCTGATACTTTAGTAGTGGCTTGTGACAATGTTGATACCGCACTGGCACTACTCGTTGTAGATGCTTGATTGGCTGGCTGCACTGATGCACTAACTGTGCTAGTTGCGGACGTATCTGTTTTTAACGAAGTACTGGTACTGGTACTAGCCGCATCAGTACCAGTATCTGCAATATTAGCTGAGTTTACACTTTGTGTATCATTGTTGAGGTCTTGACTGGCATTCGCCGTCCCCTGCCCAAATAGCACCATCGCGCTAAATGTAAACATGGCAATTCCCGAATATAAAAGATTCCTATCCTTCATAAACTTTTTGTTAGCCACTGGCATGTAGTAATTCCTCCCATAACTTCTATCCCTAATTATTAACGTTTTTGTACTAAGATAACTTTTATCCTATCATTTTTTAATTACGAACAAATTACAAACCACTAAAGTTATACAACAATTTGATTACATTATTAATGTTTAATCTTTTTTTCAATTAATTCCTTTGCCTGATCTAAAATTGGCGCCTTAAATACTACTAGGCCAACTGTATAAATGATCATTCCAGCAAGCGCCTGCATGATTAAATTTTGAATGGACATATTCATAATGCCGTTCAATCTAAATACAACGATAAACATGATTCCACCAGCAATAAAATATTTCCATGTATTTTTAAATAATTGTCGCCGCTTAATCGTTGTTCGAATAAAGTAAACCTGTAAACCTGTAACTACCAATTCAGAGATCACAGTAGCCAATGCAGCTCCATTTGCACCATATACTTCAATAAAAAACAAGTTCAAAGCAATGTTTGCAATCGCACCGATAGATACCGACATTGTATATTCACTTACTCTATTGACCGGCATTAAATACTGCGTCCCAGTGACGTTACTCCAAGCAATTAGAACAATCACTGGAGATTCGATGAACATAATTTTTGCAGTTGGTGTAAAATCAGCACCCAAAAACCAGGGCGCAAAAGTAGTTGAAATGGCCGCTAATCCAAACATCATTGGTACCGAAAGAGCAGTCACAAAATCAAACGAATTATATAAGCTTTTGCGGATACCATTCACATCCCCACCAGCAAACTTATGTGCAATGTGTGGCAACATCACAGATCCGGTAGCCGTTACTACAGCGAGTACGATCTTAACAATCTTATCTGCATAGTCAAATTGTCCAACTGCAACAGTATCTGCAAGTCGACCAAGCATAATTCTATTAACAACTAAATAAACTTGAGTGGTAATTGTCGGAATAAATAATAGTAAAGATGGATAGAAGTGCCGAAATGGACGTAACATGCGGAAACCGACCCACTGGACACTTCCTTTCAAATATGGCCATAGCGTTAAATTTCCGACAACCTGAGACATTCCCAGTAAAAAAATATACTTTCCCAAATCATCTTGTTGCTTAACTAAGGTAAAAATTAACGCGATTGATACAATTTTTATGACCATATTTCGGAAAACGGTTTTTTTAAAATCTTCCATTCCCATGAAATACCAAGAAACATCCAATCCACCAGCGATGATAAGTAAGGATTGAATCAAAAAATAGCTACGGTAACCATGGGCAAACTGATACAGAAATCCTAAAAATACAATGTAAGCAAAAATAATTGTTAAAGCCTGTAATAACTCAATTTCCCAAAAAATTTGGGATCGTTGCTTTTTGTTATCTCGATGGTAAGCAATTTCACGATTTCCATACAGTGCCACACCCATTTGCCCAAGCAACAGAAAGAATGTGACCCATGAATTCGTGTATGAATTAATCCCTGCACCATGAGCACCCAACACACGTGCAACATACGGAACTGTAATTAGTGGTGCAAGTAGCACTAAAATCTGATAACCCATGTTATAAAGATAGTTCTTAATGACTTTCATAATTAATCTTTACTAAACTCCTGTGAGACAGCAACTAACGCCGCATGAATAACTTGATGCATATCATAGTATCGATACTGACCCAAACGTCCACCAAACATAACATTTGGTACCGTTTGTGATAATTTCTGATAGCGCTTATAAAGTCCGTTGTTTGCACTATTATTGACAGGATAATATGGTTCATCGCCACGATGCCATGTTTGAGGATACTCTTTAGTCACAATAGTCTTATTTTTGTCACCTTTACCAAATTCAAAGTGCTTATGTTCAATCACACGTGTATATGGTGTTTCTGCATCCGTATAATTGACCACGGCATTTCCTTGATAATTATCCACATTAATTTCTTCTGTTTCAAAACGTAAGCTTCTATATTCTAGTTCTCCAAGTTGATAATCAAAAAATTGATCAATCATGCCGGTAAAAATAACCTTTGGATAATTTTTTAAATATTGATTTTTATCAGCAAAAAAATCAATGCCTGTCTCAACATCAATCAAATCACTAGCTAACATTTTTTCAACAATTTGTGTGTAACCACCAATTGGAATGCCTTGATAAGTATCATTAAAATAGTTGTTATCATATGTCAAACGAACAGGCAACCGCCGAATAATAAAAGCGGGTAAATCGGTAGCTTTCTGCCCCCATTGCTTTTCAGTATATCCTTTCACAAGTTTTTCATATATATCTCGACCAATTAATGAAATCGCCTGTTCTTCCAGGTTAGTAGGTTCTTTCCCTGACATTTCTTGGCGTTGTTCATCAATTTTTGCCTGAGCTTGTGCAGGTGTCACAACACCCCACATCTTATTAAATGTGTTCATATTAAACGGCATGTTGTAGATTTCACCGTTAAAATTTGCAACGGGACTATTGGTATAACGATTAAATTCAGCAAATTGGTTAACATAATCCCAAATATCTTTATCACTCGTATGAAAAATATGAGCACCATACTGATGGACCTGAATACCATCTATTTCTTTTGTATAAATGTTACCTGCAACATGGTTGCGTTTTTCGATCACTTTGACCCGCTTACCACGTTTTGCAGCCTCATATGCAAACGTTGCGCCAAATAATCCAGCACCAACAATTAAATAATCATATTTTTTCATACTCTTACTCCTTACTTTTTAAAAGACCGCTCGACCGCATCATAAAAATTTTGACGGTACGTTTCAATTTCAAATTTTTTCGCAGTTCGCTTAATGACCGTACTATCTGGTAGAACCTGTCCATCAACAATTCGTTGAAGTATGCGACCCAGTTCGTCAACATTACCCGATTCATAAAGCACGCCATTTTCTGGCTCTATAATATCTGCTGGTCCAGTATCAATATCAGCACTTACTAGGTACAATCCATGCATAATCCCTTCACACAGTACCATCGGTAGTCCTTCATACTTCGATGTTAGTAATAGCGAAGTTGCTTCAGTAATTTCAGACCAAGGATCCGCTACGAAGCCATGCCAAACCAAACGATTACTAATCTTAAGAGACTGAGCAAATTTTTTAACGGGTTCAGCTTGTTGAAGATCGCCATACAACTCTAACTTCCAATTTCCACTGACATGTTCAAGAGCTTTCAACAATTCGCGTAAATTTTTTTGCCCATCCAACATAATCCGGCCAATATATACAAACGTAATCACACTATCTGGACGTTCGACTATTCTTTCGCTAGTTTGAACTGGATTGTAAATTAATGAAATGTTTTTTTCTGATATACCATTTTTTATCAGCTGTTGAACAATTCCAGAACTGATTGCCAAATAATGATCAGCATTTTTCAGAAATAATTTCTTAACTGGCTTTTGTTCCAACGAATAATGATACCACGCAATCACTTTGGTTCTTTTTCTTAAGAGTCGACAACTAACTTTAGTCAAATACCACATAATTGGGTTAGTCGACACAACAAAGTCTAACTCATGTTTTCTAACATACGAAAAAATGATAAACGGCAATACCGTCATATAAGCTAATGTTCTGGCTGTTCGACTTTTCCCCACTTTCACAATCTGAATCGGCAGATTTTTTGCCCATTCATAATCATCACTTCCACCAATCGAAAGAACCGACATTTGGAGTGTCCGCGGACTTGCAGCTTGCATCGCGACAAACAAATTCTGGACAACACGTTCCGTTCCACCCTTACCAGACATAAATGGAACCAGAATAACACCTTTTTTTTGCGCGTCAGTCATTTAATTGTGACCCCTCAACTTTCGTAGCAGGAAGTTTCCACCTTTCTTGAACCAATTTTGTTTCTCCATAAACACAAAATTAACCTCAACTGATGAATACTTCTTCACATTTAACCAAGTATCCAGCATGAGTTCACTCAAAAAACCATATACTCTTTTTTCGTATGACGAATACGTTGAAATATCGATTTGTTTCTCGACTTTACCTAAAATATCAAACATCCACTCACAATATTCGTCAAACATTGGTTGTTTCATAATAAACATGTTAAACATATGCGCTGAAGTTTGCTCTAAAACATGCTCTAATGAATCACTATATTCAGGGTAATCTTGAGCAATTACGTCCTGTAATACCTCTAAAGGCCGAGCTTCATGAATATGCAGGTAGTGGGACTTATTGGACTCAATGTAATAATTTCGTTTCTTGGGCAAGATCACATCATAATTTTCAAATAAATGATCAACTTGCTCTTGATTTAAAATAGTATCCAGTGATTTCTGCTTTTTAAGGCTCAGATAACGTCGATAATGTACAAGTCCAATCGCATCTGCATCCAAATTTTTCCATGCCCAATAAATCGCTGTCAGTTCATTATAATTTGAATTTTTAATAGAAATATTATCACCCTGAGCATCGCTTTGAAATGGTAATTGCATGTTTGTGTGTAATGCTGCCCCAACAAACACTGGCATGTATAACTCGCGATTTTCTGGCATCTGATAATTTTTATGAGCTGCAACTAATATCTTTGTGTTCAAGTTAATCACCTATCACTAAACTTAAAATTTTTGGCAAACATCACAAACAAATAACTATAAAATAACTTCCCTTTGGGATTGATTCTCTGAGCTGGATATTTTACGACTAAGTTTAAGTTATGTAAAAATGAACTTTTTGTATATAAGTCACCATACGCACTTAAATATTGCTTATCCATACCACTTACTTCATCACCGTATAAACGATTGAATTCGTGTGCTGCACGAACAATTTGCTGAGCATGGATGACATCTGATTGATGTAAAACAAACCGTGCAACCAGTCGTCGAAAAGTATTTTCCTCTCCGCTTCCAACCACATTACCAGCATGCTGTCGATAATTAATTGTCGGTTCGTTGACGTAAAGAACTTCACCAAATTGAGCCGCTACCATTGCAAACCACCAATCATGCATATAGATATCATCATAATTTAGGGTATTAAAATTTATTTTTTGTTTAAGTGCCTGATTAAACATTACTGTACAACCAGTCGCACAATTCGTAAATAAAAACTGAATGAATGAAAACCATACTCGATCACCATACATTCGTCCCAATGGAGTTAAATTTTCATCCACAATCTCCAGGTCAGTATATACCAAAACCGGTCTTAGTAATGACTTTGCTTGTTGCATTCTATTCAAAGTCTGATCAACTTTGTCTGTTTTCCAAACGTCATCCTGATCACAAAACATATAATATTGTGCCTCAGCATACTGCACCAATGCAATAAAAGAACGACACACGCCAACATTATCGGTGCTGTCAGCATTAATAAATGTGATCTTTTCATTTTTTTCAGCATACTCTCTAATAATCGCTCTGGAGCTGTCTTTCGAATTATCATCTCGAATGTAGAGATGCCAATCCTGATTACTCTGTTTTATGATTGATTCGATTTGCTCTTTTAAATATTTTTCACCATTATAAGTCGACATTAAAATCGCAATTTCTGACCGCATGATTTCTCCTTGCCTATTTTTAACTAAATACAAACAGTCTAATTTTATCAAACACACCGATAAAACTAAAGTGTTAAAAAAAAAGACCGTCTCAAAGAGGCAATCTTAACGTAAATTAAAGAATTTTTTTCCAACTAGTGATTGAAAAAGCTACCGCAATTCCAATTACTAAACCGGCTGCTAATCCAAGTACAGCATATTTCTTAGCTGAAGGTGACGTTGTACTTGTCAGGCTCTCTTTATTTGCTTTTGCCAGTGTTGTTACATCTCCAGGATCAGTTGCCAGTTGTGGCAGTTTTTTAGCAAATACGGTCGCCGTCTTATTGGCAATTTTAACAGCATCTTTTGCATTCGATGAACTGGCCTTGATTGATACAACAAGTGAATCCGGTTTTGTTTCAACTGTTACCATACTACTTAGCTCATCAGCCGTTACTTTTTTAGACAGGTCTCCTTTTAATTCTTTGGCAACCTTATTCAGTACAATAGGGTCTTTAGCCAGATCTGCATACGTTTGTACCATATTTAGATCTGCTTTCACCTGCGAATCCTTACTTTTAACTAGTGCACTTGACGTATCATGCGCAATCATAATACTTCGAGATGCTGAATATGTGGTGTGCTGTCTTACTTTGGCAAAGCCACCCATTGCTCCTGCACCAATTACACCAAATAAAATAACCCAAATGATATTTTTCCAAATAATCTTAATAATATCATTCACTGTCAACGACTTGTTCATTCTTAAAATCCTCCGTTTGTATTCGTTGTGGTAGATCAGCTAAAATCACTAAAATAAATGGATTGTAGGCTAGATCCAGAATGTGATGATCCACAAAGGAACTTACCAACATTAATAAAATAATTGATGGGACTAAATAATCTCCAATGTGAATTTGATAGATCATCCGAGTAATTAACGCACCTAATAGAATGATCGCGAATATTGTACCATAAATCAAAAAGATCCTAACAAACGAAGAATCAAGCATAAAATACGTAAAATTGGCACTATGCCCTGAGAACGCCTTCATCCCCGCTTCTCCGCCCCAGCCATGTTCAACAACGTGGCTACCTAGCCAACTAAACCCATATTTTTCATAGCCAACATGACTATAGGCAAGCCGACCGGAAAATATTTCATTAAACTTGAGAAAGATCGTATTACTAGCATCATAAAACATCGTAACAAATATTGTAATTACTGTTAATAGCGGTATCGCTATCCAATACAGTGCAACAATCTTCTTACCGTTCAAACTATTTTTCACTGTTATCATTCTTGCAATTAAAACAATAGGTAAGATCAGTAGTATGCAAACTACATCTAATCGTGCATCACAAAAGCGATAAACAGCCGCTGCAATGATTGCGATTAGTAAGTAGTCGTATATCGTAAATTTTTTAAACCGTAAGTAAACGTACGCCAATAGTAGGAAGAAGACATGTGCTGCAAAATCCGTTGGATAAATAATTCCAAAGGATTGTCTCAAAGCACCATCTCTAACATACGCAAGATTTTGAATGATTCCAAGTCCAGCTGAAATCATCACTAATATCAATAAGCTCGTCCCAGCAGTCAGATACCATCTAACAATTTTTTTAAATTCAATATTCCTTGCACCCAAGATAAACATGCCGGTAACAAAAGCATAGTCTGAATCTGAAATCTTCCAAGTTAAAAATAATAATGGAATCGAAATCATGTAGAACCATGCGCTTGACTTACTGAAATGATCAAACAAAAAAATTTTAAAAAGTATAATCAACGCAGATAAATATGAACAATAATAAAAAATTTTAATTGGCATCATTGTTGAATACATGGATGTCATTAAAAACGCAGGGATAAAATTAATTAAAAACGCAAAAAAATACAAAGTAGTTCCATCAATTCTCAAACTACCCAGAACTTTTTTGTCTAATAGGGATTTTTCCATGAGAACTCCTCAACTACCTAATATGCACCGTCAGATTTGACAATACTCAATAAATTTTTAAACATGATTTGCAAATCAAACCAAAACGAAGCATGATCAACATAATACATCTCGATTTCACATCGTTCAGGATAGCCGATATTACTTCTTCCGCTTGCCTGCCAGTACCCCATCGCACCAGGTTTAACCGATAAAAATTTATCAATATTATTACCATACTCGTGTAACTCTTCCTCTACAACAGGACGAGGTCCAATTAACGACATTTCACCCTTTAATACATTTACAAATTGTGGAATTTCATCAATCGATGTTTTCCTTAGCCACGCACCAAGCTTAGTTACACGTGGATCTTCATCCGGTTCCAGCTTGTAATTATTATCAACATACTTCTTATAAAGCTCCGGATCAGAGTGTAGAATTTGATCAGCATCCACAATCATTGATCGAAATTTATAGATATAAAACTTTTGATGATTCTTTCCGATCCGTAACTGCTTAAAAAATACAGGTCCTTTATTATCTCCAAATTTATCCACAAGAAAAACTGTCAAAAATATAGGGCTCAATATTATTAATGCCAGCACTGACAATATAATATCAAAAATCCGTTTAAAAAAAAGATATGTTTTACTCTGCATAGTTGTTTTCCTCTAGCTATTTCTTTTCTCGCACAATATAGATCGGTCGGTTCTTACTTTGCAGGTAAATTTTTCCAACATACTTACCGACAATACCTAAACACAACAATTGTAAACCACCAATAAATAACATAATACATACCATTGATGCCCATCCAGAAACACTACTCCCCGGAACAATTACAGCGCGAGCAACAATAAATATCAAACCAACGATCGCTGCAAAGAATGATAATACACCTGTCCATGAAGCAATCGACAATGGAAAGTCTGAGAAGTCAGTAATGCCATCAATTGAATATTTAAATAACTTCCAAAATGACCAACTTGTCTGCCCAGCAACCCGTTCTACATTTTGATAGTCAATATATTTAGTCCGAAAGCCAACCCAACTAAAAATACCCTTTGAAAATCGGTTATACTCAGTCATTGAAAGAATTGCATTAATCATTTGACGCGTCATCATCCGATAATCACGCGCTCCATTGACAATATCAGTGCTTGAAATTCGGTTAATCAGATGGTAAAACGTATTTGCAAAAAAAGATCTAATTGGCGGCTCCCCCTCACGGTCAACTCTCCTAGTACCAACACAATCGAACTGTCCACTTTTTAAATAAGCATACATTTCTGTTAAAAGTTCTGGAGGATCTTGCAGGTCAACATCCATGACAACGACATAATCTCCATGCGCAGCAGAGAGACCCGCATACAATGCAGCCTCCTTACCAAAATTACGAGAAAATGAAATGAAGTGGACATTATTTGGGTCAGCTTGATTCAGTTTGTGAATTTCTTCAATGGTATTATCCTTGGACCCATCATCGATAAACCAGTATTCTGGCTCTAACTCATCTTGCTTAGATAACACTTCTTCCACCTTTTGATAAAAAAGTGGAACTGTCTCCTGCTCATTATAACAGGGAACAATAATTGATAATTTCGTCATATTTACAATGCCTTTCGAATTTACATCGTACAAATTGTATCATACTAGTAAAAAGCTTGCTAAAAAAGTTAATTTACAGATATCTCTCATTAATTAATAATGCCTTAATAATTACTTCGATTATCGTCGCTATTCTCATCCATCCACCGCTGAATCTCATCAAATGAAAAACCCTTGCCAACCAAACTACGCTTGGTTTTCATTACCTGTTCTCGATAATCGAACCGGCGATTTCGTTGCCAAATTTTGCTAGCTTGGAGGTTCAACTGCTCCCATTCTTCGTCCGGATCATCCTGAATTTCCAACTCATCTAACACTTGCTTAATTAAGTCACTTTTGAATCCCTTCGTCATCAACGATTGGCGTACCTTTTGTAGGCGCATCTTCAACGGTACCTTATGGTAGTGCTTCAACTGTTTTTCCGCCAGCTTAGTCGCATTTTCCACCATTCGATCTTGATCGTACTTCTCTAGTGCCGCATCAATCAGGTTTTCGCCAATCTTTTTGGCACGGAGCTTCTGCCGAATCACAGTTGGCCCCTTATCCGACGTCAGCATCATCGTCCGCACGAAACTATCCGCATAGTTTTGATCATCTAGGAGGTGTTGCTCGCGCAGCATCCCCATCACCGTCGGAATCTTATCCGCTGGAATTTCCAAATACTTTAACTTCTGAATAACTTCGCTTTCTGCCCGTAGTTGATGCGACAAATAATCTAACGCCCGACTATAGGCCTTCGCGACATCGTCTGCATCAATTAACTGCTGCTCGGTTTGCTCATCAATTTCCAGCCCTCGCGCGAGTTGGAAGCGAATCAGCACATTTTCAGCCACCCCGAAGGCAAACTTGCCATCCAAATAAATGTTATAGCGTCCCTGCCGCTTCTGAGCTTCAATCTTCGTAATTTTTTTCGTCATTGATGCCCTCCGTTAAAATCCTAGTTAACATTATAGCCTAGCGATCCTCTAAGATAAACCATCACCGTGTCTTTACCTATCAATCAAACTTTTTTTCAATGATGGTTAACTTTTACCGTTCCATTTCGTTCTTATTCATGTAAGCAGCGGCCGCCACTTACTAAACCAAATTCAAAGGAGTTTTCACAATGATTAAAACATTCTCAAACGCAAAGGTTCAGTTGATGATGGTAGGCGAAGGGCACGAAAAGGGCATCGCACGGACTTTCAGTCACCTAACCGAAGACGCTAAGGAAGACAACATTCAACAACTTGGTGAATTACTACAAACAATCTCTAAAGATACTTTTGATAGTGCCATTGTCACAACGGCCTACCAATTGGACGTTAAATAATCCCAGATAATCGGTTCAAATAGAAATGAAGTTCATATATGAAAGCATTGAGTTTAGCATTTAAGGGTAGTTTAGGAAAGTCACACACGTTAAAGTTAAATTACGCGAACGATAACATGGACGAAGCCTCAGTTAAGGCTGCGATGGACATGCTTGCCAAACTAGATCTGTTTGAAAGTAACGGCGAAAAGCTTTACGTGGAACCCGTCTCTGCCAAGTACGTCGAAACCATTGAAACCCCCGTCTTCAAAGCGGAAGAAGCAACAGCATAACATTATTAGACCGAAATTCATTCACTAAAATGGATTTCGGTCTTTTTGTGCCATCATTCATTGGCTTACAAATCCATTTTCGCCGGCACAGCTTAAAATTCCTCATCAACCGTCACGTTCACGATCAATCAGGAATTTTATCTTACGTGAGGGTACCTAGTTAGATCTCCTCACATTATTTCTTAAAATGTTCAATCATATTCTCAAACGGATGCTTTTTTTCTCGAATCACACCGAATAAGTTTTGGAGTGTGGCATTCAACGTGGCCCCGATCATGACGATAATACCGGATAAATCTAGCCAAAGCATCAACACAATAAAGACCCCAATCGTCTTGTACGATGTAACCGTTCTGGCAAACAAATGCGTATAGATCGAAAAAACCTGTGACAGGAGCATCCACAAAATGGTGGCGAGCAGCGCGCCCCACATTACATAGCGTAACCGGACCTTCGCATTGGGCACAAAATAATACAGCAGACATAATAAAATAAATAGTCCAAAGAATGTTACTGGCCACTTAATCGATGCAACGAAGTTAATCAGGCTCATGTCGATATGAACGTAGTGCCGAAGTTCCCGTAAAATTAACTCGCCAATACTAAAGAAGATAATGAGTACGGCCATGATCAAAATCACAACCACCATCCACATAAACGACAGTACCCGGTTAACAATTGCGTTTTGATCCTCCGCCACGCCATACGCATGATTGACGCTCCGCTGAAAAGCAGCGACTGCTTGACTCGTGGACCACAACGTCACAATTGCCCCGATTGACAGCAAGCCACCACTCCCCGATTTCAAGAAATCTAAAATCAGTGGCCGGATAAAGTTAAAAATAGACGGTGGCATGGCCGTTGACAGGTAATTCAGTACGGTGCCCGCTTTCAATCCGACCAGCGGCAAAATATTCCCCACCACGATGACTGCCGGGAAAATAGACAGTAGCGAATAATAAGCAAGCACGATGGCCGAGGTTGAAACCTGAGCCATCCCATAATGTCTAAAAAAGGTCTTAAAAAACAGGCTGACCTTGTTAAAGGCTGATTGTCGCATAATAAACTCCTCGTCTACTTATAAATACTTGGCATCAAATTCCGGATCCTGGGAGGTTAAAATCTTAGGTCCCTCTTTCGTAATCGCCAGCGTATGTTCGTACTGACAGCTCAATCCGCCATCGGCAGTCTTGGCTAACCAACCGCTTGGATCACTCGTATCAGCCTTCCACGTCCCTGTATTAATCATAGGTTCGACAGTAATCGTCATCCCCTCTTTCAGGCGTAACCCGCGACCCGCTTCGCCATAGTGGGGCACCGCTGGATCCTCATGCATGGTGGGGCCAATACCATGACCAATAAATTCACGAACATCACCATAGCCATTTTCGTCTTCGGTGTAGTGTTGAATAGCCGCTCCAATATCACCAATCCGGTTACCAATCACACACTGGTCAATGCCCAGGTAAAGTGCCTTATGCGTCACATCCATTAAGCGTTGGACCTCATCACTGGGGGTCCCAACGGCATAACTCCAACATGAATCGCTGAAGGCCCCGTCCAAATTAACGACCGTATCGACCTTCACCAAGTCACCATCCTGCAGAAAAACGTGTTTGCGGGGAAAACCGTGACAAATTTCATCATTGATACTGACACAAGTGGCATATTCATAGCCTTCAAACCCGATTTGGGCCGCAATCGCGCCATGACTTTCAATGTAGTCGCGTCCGAATTCCTCGATCTCCCAGCTAGAGATGCCCGGCTTAATGATGTCGCGCAAACCAAGATGCATCCCGGCTAGTAGTGCGCCTGATTGGCGCATTGCTTCAATTTCACGTGGTGATTTTAAACTAATCATAATGGACTCCTTTTTTAAGACAGTTTCATATCCGTTACTTTGGTAACGACGATTTTGGTCGGGTTCATCCGTCCCTTATTCTATAATAGTATACACTTTTACTAACCTGAGTTTAAAGATTTCGCTGGGGCTTTTCTTTTTTCAAAAGCCGATATCTGCTATACTAGGGGACATCGAAGTATTACATAATGAAAGAAGGAAATTCCATATGGCTAGTGCACTTGTCGTATACGCAACCATTACTGGTAACAATGAAGATGTTGCCGATGTTATCACCGAAGCATTGGAAGATTTGGGAGTTGATGTTGACGAAACCGAGATCACCCAAGCCGACGCTGAAGAATTTGAAGACGCTGATATCTGTGTCGTTTGTCCGTACACCTATGATGAAGGCGCCCTACCAGAAGAAGGCATGGACTTCTATGAAGATTTACAGGAACTAGACCTCTCGGGTAAGATTTACGGCGTGGCCGGTTCTGGGGATACCTTCTACTTGGACGACTACTGTGTCTCTGTTGACAAGTTTGCCGCCGCTTTCGAAAAAGCCAAGGCCACCAAGGGCGCCGAAGCTGTCAAAATTAATCTAGAACCAGAAAACGAGGATATCAACACGCTCAATGCATTCGCAAAGAGTCTTGTCGAAAAAGTAAATGATTAATAAAGTTTGGGTCCTGTTTAGAAAATATCAATCTATGATCGCTTACATCTTCTTTGGTGGCATTACCACAATCATCAATATTGGTGTATTTGCCATCTTGGATTACTGGAACTGGAACTATCAGGTAGCAAACGTTATTGCTTGGTTCCTCTCAGTGCTGGTTGCCTACCTCACGAATAAAGTTTGGGTTTTTTCATCACACTATACCACCTTCAAAGCGTTTATCGTTGAGTTCGTTAAATTCTACTTTTTCCGAATCCTGACCCTCGTCATCGATATCATTATCATGTACGTCGGTATTTCCATGCTCAATTGGAACTCGATCTTGGTGAAGGTCATCGATAACGTCGTCGTGATCATCGTGAACTACGCATTTTCTAAATGGTACATTTTCAAAAAAGTCAAATAACCAACGGTGTTTCCATGACGGAGACACCTTTTTTATACTATTAATTAATTCATACGACTTATCAGCTTAGCTAACGCTAGTAAGAAGGCGTTTTAATTGCCGGTTTGATAGACTTATCGTGAAAACGGCTTGAAAAATGATCAAACAATTAAATTATGTGTCTAATAATTAGAAGTAGATTAGTATTTGGCATATTTCTTGCTTTTTAGGGCGCAACATTAGATGATTAGGGTATGTTATTTAAAGCTAAGAAAGAGGTTGAAACAGTGACACAACGCGAAAATAAACCAGTGCTTTCCATGAAGATTGCTGCTCTCAGAAACGAACGTAACTTGACTCAAAAGGAACTGGCAGAAGCCTTAAACTTCTCCAAGCAAGAAATTAGCAACTGGGAAACCGGTTTGAAAAAGCCACGGATTTCCGCAATGTACCAGCTGGCACAATACTTCGATGTGACGATTTCTGAATTATTAGATGAACATCTCGATCCAGAACACATCGATCGAACAGCTCGGATCTTAGCATCTCACCTTCCTAGTGATTTATCAGAGGAAGAGTTGAAGAAGATTACCGAATACATTGACTCTTTCAAAAGAGAAACGGTCTAACTAAAATTAAATTCAATTTTCATTTCCCGCCCTCTACGGTACGGGAAATTTTTTTATCTTCTTTTTTGATAATTTCCCGATGTAATTACTTATCATACGATGGTATGATGAATTTACATTAAATTTATCATGGGAGGATTAATTGATGTTACCTAAAATTATTAGACGGACGATCCTCGCTCCGATCATCACAGTGTTGGCCACTGTGATGGTCAGTGCTGGCGGGCTCAACGTCCCAACAACATCTAGTTCACAAACAACGGTTCAGGCCGCTAAGCACCACAAGAAAACCAGTACGACAAAAAACAACCAAAAGCTTGCCAAGTTAAAGTATCAGGGCGACCAAACAATCGATGTTAATAACGGTAACCCGACCTTCACCAAGAAGGAACTGAAAACGACTAAGGGTGCTTGGCAAAGCTATGGTAATCTAGACCGTCAAAATCGACCGACCGTAGCAAATGCCATGCTCAGTAAAAGTCTGATGCCAACCGAAAAACGGGAAGCATTAACCGTCGATCCTACCGGTTGGCACAACAAGCGCATTAAAAGTGGCTACCTCTATAACCGATCCCACCTGATTGGGTTTCAACTCACCGGGCAAAACAATAATCCCAAGAATCTCATCACCGGTACCCGATCTTTAAATTCACCAGAGATGTTACGCTATGAAGATGATTTAGCCTACTACCTCAAGAACAATCCCAACGGTTACGTTCGCTACCAAGTCACCCCCATTTTTCGTGGTGACGAACTCGTAGCACGCGGGGTTCACATGCAGGCGCAGTCAATTGGTAGTAATGCCATTTCGTTTAATGTCTATATTTTCAACATCGAGGATGGCGTCAAAATTCACTACGCTGATGGTACTAGCAAGGTAACAGCAAGCGCCCAAGCCGCCAGCTCAACACAGCCACAAAGTCGTCAATCCGCGACCACCACTTCTTCAAGCACGACCACAGCGACTGCCTCCAATACCACCAACACGGGTGATATGAATACGGGTGACGTTCAAGGAAAGATTGTCGGTAACGCTAATAGTCATATTTACCACGTTCCTGGACAGGCAGGTTACCGAATGAATGCATCTAATGCTGTCTACTTCAACACGGAAGCACAGGCTCAAGCGGCCGGATATCGCAAATCATTGCGCTAACCAATCCAAACAAAATAAAGACGATCTTTGTTTTCCCACTACCGGGTAATTGCAAAGATCGTCTTTATTTTTAAATTGTGTCATTAGCTTTTAGGGGTGGCAAACCCATTGACGAGGTCCGCATAGGCTTCTGCTTTTTCGAACGTTTGAAAGTCATATGCTGAATCACTACTGTCCACTAGGCAGTAGTTTCCCTGTTTATTAGGCTTTCCGATCCACTTATGGCCGACTTTAATAATATACATTCCATTAGCACCTCTTTATAGTAAATTATTATTTAACCATAGGCCAATTATAATATCGCTTCGAAGAATGTAAAGTAGTTTGCACACACTTTACCGGGTTTTAGTCAATTTTTAAATTAAGACCATTTAATCCTTTTAATCCTTATCGACAAAAATCCTGTATCAAACCATCCCCACGCACAGGCGAAAGTCATCATTGCCACTTTCTTGCAATCGAAAAGAGCATTCCCAACATCACGTTGAAAATGCTCAAAATACTGGTCCAACCCGGGCTCGAACCGGGATCATCCGCTTAGGAGGCGGGAGTACTATCCAGTTATACTATTGGACCAAGACAACCAATATTTTCTCATTAATCATGAGTTCTGTAAAGGTTATCCATTAAAATTACTCGTCGTGAGAATGTTCGGCTTCCTTCTTTTGGGCCTGCATTTGCCGCTTATGCCGCATTCCCTTATCCTTTTGACTACGTTTCTTCTTTTTATTGTGCCGCTTGGACTTATTATTATACTGATCGGCCTCATCAAACATCTTGTTGACGTGCTTATCGACACTTACCTTATCATTGGTGTGTTGATCCTTGCGCATCTTACGGTGAGCCTTAGCTTGAACTGATTCAGCCTTTTCGCCTTCTTGCGGTCGTTCATCTATGAGCTGATTGTGATAGAAGTAAATCGGCTTTAGCGTATAATCCGTGTCCGCTAGCAACTTTTTCAGGTCTCGCAGATCATGATCATTCCCGAAATTAATCACCATCCCGGGTTCCCCTTGCCGTCCGGTCCGCCCTACTCGGTGCACATACGTCAACGGATTCGTCGGTAAGTCGTAGTTCACCACCGTTGGTAATTTTTCAATATCTAATCCCCGGGCTACGACATCCGTCGTTAGCAGGAGCTTCAATTGGCGTTTTCGGAACATTCGAAGGGCCTTTTCCCGCTCTGTTTGGCGCTGATTACCACCGAGTACCGCAACTGAAACATGTTCATGGCGTAACCGAGCCGCTACGTAGTTTAACGTCTTAATTTGATTGAAAAATACCAGCGCCCGAAAATCTTTGATATGACTGAGCTTCCGCAGCATATCTGGTTGATGGGTCCGACTGACCTGTAGATTAGCATGCCGCACGACTCCTTGGGAATGGTCTTCATGCCGCACATCGTATTCTACAATATCGCGGCCAAACATATAGCTCAGTTCGTCCAATGTTTTCGTCCGGGTTGCTGAGAAGAAGCCCAACTGCGCCGTCATTGGCGTAGTCCGTTCAATATCTTCAATAACTGCCAGCGTTTCATCCTGGAGCATATCATCGGCTTCATCGACAATCATTGTCTGTAATTTTCCCAGCTTAAGGTGCCCCGTGTCAATCAGGTGTAAGACTCGTCCCGGCGTACCAACCACCACTTCAGGATGCGCCTTTAACTTATCGACTTGGCGGTGCATGTTCGCCCCCCCAGTGAGTGCCAAGACCTTGATATCCAGTAACCGAGCCCATTCGCGCATGACGTTAGCCGTTTGCACGCCGAGCTCCTGTGAGGGTGATAGCACTAAAATTTGAACCCCCTGCTTAGGCATGACCTTGGGTAAAATCGGTAATGTGAAGGCAATTGTCTTCCCCGATCCCGTTGGTGCAATCCCCAAAACAGAACGGTCCTGTGATAGGGCGTCAAAAACCGCGGTTTGGATCACCGTCGGTTGCTTGAACCCCAGTTCCTTAAAATGTTCTTGAAATACTTCGATCACGTTGTTATCCTCTCTATTCATTCGGGAATTTGATTCCGGCTGATTGACGTAGTGTGTACAATAATGAATTGACCAGTCGACTCAGCTTAAACCAGGTTTCATAGTTTTTTAATTGATTTAAATCGTTCGGTGCTTCGAACAAAGCGGTAAAGGCATCAATTTCAGGCCGCATTGAATTTTCAGCCACCTCGGCCGTTAAGGCATGGGCAGTTTGTTCGTCGTCATAGTACGTAGCCGTTGTCATATCCGCAATATTATCCATGACAAGGGTATCCTTTAACCCATATACCTCTGATGGCAGGTGCGAATTGGCAATCTTACCAAAGTTCAATGTCACCTCGAAATCATCATATGTGAGAATGGCAACCCCTTTTCCGTCGGCCCCTGTTTCAATCATTGTTGGAAAATAGACAACACTATTGGGTTCACCAAACAGTGCGGCCGCCGCATAGACTGGATATACACCGAGATCTTGTAACGCACCACCGGCAAAGTCCAACGAAAAGACGTTGGACTGTTCGCCAGCCAGCACCTGATCGTAACGCGACGAATACTTCATGAACGTCAAAGTCGCGCCCTGAATGGTGGCCATCTGTCCCAGCTGTGCTTGCACCTGTTTAAACAACGGCGTGTGAATATGCCGGGCCGCTTCGACCAGTCTTACTGCCGGATGGGCCTGAAGTAGCGCCTCAATCTGACTAAATTCATCGGGATTGGTAAAAGCAGGCTTCTCGACAATGACATGCTTATCGTTTTCAATGGCCTGTCGAACCTGTTGATAATGGAGTGCATTGGGTGAAGCAACGTACACGACATCGAAATCACCATTCATAAAAAAGTCGTCTAAATTATCATAAAACGCGGTTGCGCCATGTGGCTGACCGTATTCTTGTGCCCGCTGCCGATCACGAGAGTAAACACTCGTCAATTGCCAGTGCCCATTTTGCGCGGCTGCATCCAACAACTGATCAGTAATCCAGTGGGTACCAATGATTCCTAATTTTAACATGTGCCATACCTCCTGAAATAATTCTGTCATCTAATCATAATGTACTTTATCAACTAATTACTATATTTTACGTAAATGTAAAACATATTGATCATTAATTATTGTATAATGTGCTTGAATGTTCGAAAGATCGCTAACTGCGGTGCCACAAACTAACAAAGAAGAGGAGTATGATAGGATGAAGAAACGCGGCATGTTACTATTCGGTGCAGGATTAGCGGCTGGACTGACCAGTACGTTCGGGATAGGCCGAAGCAAGAAAAAGCATGCTACGTCGCTGCCAATCTTCTACGCCGGAACGTGGGAATATTACGATATCGAACGTAATCGAACACACTATCTAGAAATCACACCCGAACTTAAACTATCAATTGATAAGCATGAGATTTCCGCCAACGTTGAACTAATTGACGAACACCATCTAATTTACATTGATAAATTTGGTTACCACATCACAATTCAAGCTAACGAGCAACGGCCCATTACCCTCGTTGATGAAGCGGATGATCAAACTTACACCCTAACAAGTCCCAAAAAATAGCTATTATTCGCCCGCCATATTGGTCGGGCTTTTTTTGTAGCTTCATTTTGCGCGTTAACACCCACGCGACTAGTTCACTTCTTCTTTCCATTCTTTGCGACTACCATTGAACACGGAAATGACTAGGTCGGTCTTCTTACCGCCCACCTCTAATTTTTCGTTCCCCGTGTATTGCATAAACTTCACTTGTGAACTTTGGCGTTTGAGCTGATCAGTAATGGTCCACCGTTTCGTGCCCGGTGTGTGCGGCATCACGAGTTTCTTTTGAATCTGTGGTCCCGCCCAGATAATGCATCCCTGTCCATAGCGTTCCGATAGCAGCTCAACTAACCGAGCCAACTTTCGACCCTGCTTGTCGTAGTTTGGTGGATTACTAGCATACTTGCCGTAGTCGGTAATGTGAATCGCAATCGGTAAGTTTCCTGACTGTTGCCCGATTTGGCTCACCATGTAGCGATATTGTTGTTCCGCGCTACTAGAAAAGCTGAATTCTTCATAAATTCCAACCTGCAGCGTCGTTCCTGAGACACGCTCATAGTTAGAACTAAAATTGTCATCGATGTAGCTCGCTCCCGAGGTTGCCTTGAGGTAGACAAACTTGACCCCCGCACTCTGCAGCTGATGAAAATCAATGTAGCCATCATCCTGGTCAATACTGACGCCCCGAATTGGATATGCCTTAAGCACCGACTGCTGATGACTATGCCACCAAACACCGCCAACTGCCAGCATCCCCAAAAGCAAAATCACCACAGTAACCACCCATCGGTGACGCCCGTGTTGACGCTGATGATCAAATCGCTGACGGCGACTAACTGGTGCCGCATTTTTTGGTTCGGTTGTTACACCCATTCATCCCTACATCTCCTACCAAAATTCATAGTTCCATTTTACCAAATATTCGTCTCAAGTAACATTGTTGGTAGCAGATTGTAACGATTACTTATAAGTTTGATTAATTGCCTGGTTGACCTCATCGATCACCTTCGCCGTCTCATCCGCCTGTTCGGTGGCCACTGCCAAAAATAAACTATCCATAATTGTTAGTTGTGCGACCAAGGACGATAGGTTTTCCGCACGCTCGTTAATATTTTCTGCGACTGAAATCAACCTGATTTCAGCTAACTGTGCGAGCGAACTATCTGGGGAACTCGAAATAACAATCATCGGCACCCGTTGTCGGTGCAACCTGCGTGCAATCGCAACCGTCTGATTGTTCTCACCAGAATGCGAAATAATAATGGCACATTCTTTTTTGGTCATTTTAACGGCTTGCATCATCTGAATATCGAAATCGGGATGATACTGACAATCAAGACTGGTCCGTAAGAACTTGTGATACCCATTTAAGGCCACAATTGATGACCCACCGAGGCCAAAGAAAGTAACCCGCTGGGCCTTACTGATCAGGGCTACCGCTTGATTGAGTTGCCGTTCATTGAGCATTGCTTTGGTCGATTGAAGTGCATTAATTGCCCCGTTAAATGTTTTTTCAGTAATTCTAGCAGCTGTATCCCGTTGTTCGATCATCTCCGTTAAACTGGATGGCGCCTTATCGGTCGTGGCTAGGTTAAACAAAAAGTCTCGATAGTTAGAATAGCCAATGCGTTTCACAAATCGAGAAATTGAAGCTGTCGACGTGTGACAATTATTGGCTAATTCTGAAATTGTATTTCTCTGAATGGTATCTAAATTGGTCAACATGTAATCCGCAATCTTTTGCTCGCCATGACTAAAGCTAGGATAATACGCCTTAATTCTAACAACGCCGTTATTTTTCAAAGTTTCATCTCCTGAATTTGACTGTCATTTTTTATATGTAAATATTTTACAATAAATCGCTTGATTTGTGAAAGCGTTTTTCATATAATGTAGTCTGATACTTTAATTTAGTACTACTATAAATAGGTTCTTTCAACTTAATTTTAATCCTTAAGCACACTCAAAAAGGAAGGGATATTTTAATGGATTACATGATCGGGGTCGACTTAGGTACCACCAGTACCAAGGCTGTTTTATACGATGATAACTGCAACGTACTGGGCTACGCTAATAAGCTATACCCACTCTACCAAGACAAACCGGACATGGCGGAAGAAGATCCCAATGAAATCTTCGATGCTGTTGTTGATGCATTAACTGAAGTGGTCCGCAAAGCAGATTTGCAAACCGGTAAACTTCGCGGTGTTTCGTTCTCTGCCGCAATGCACAGTCTGATTGGTTTGGATAAAAACCACCAACCAATTACACGGGTCATCACATGGGCCGATAACCGCGCCGAAAAATATGCAGATGAATATAAGAAAAATGGAATCGGTTTCGAACTCTATAAAAAGACGGGAACCCCAACACACCCAATGTCACCACTCTACAAACTATTGTGGTTGAAGAACGAACATCGTGACATCTATGACGATGCTGCTTACTGGGTTGGTATTAAAGAATATATCTTCTGGCGTCTCTTCGGCGTTTTGAAAGAAGAATATTCGATTGCTTCCGCAACTGGTCTTTTCAACATCTTTAACTTAGATTGGGACGAACAAGCCCTTGAAGTAACCGGCGTTAAGCGGGAACAATTACCAGAATTAGTCGATCCACTGGCACAAGTAACTGGTATGCACGACGAGTACGCCAAAGTCATCGGCATTCCAACTGATACCCCATTCATTATGGGTGCTTCAGACGGAACACTCTCTAACTTAGGCGTTAACGCCATCAAGCCGGGAGTGGTTGCTGTTACAATCGGGACCTCTGGTGCCGTTCGTGTGGTTACTGATAAGCCAACCATTGATCCAAAGGGCCGAGTTTTCTGCTACGCCCTGACAAAGGACAAATGGGTGGTCGGCGGACCTGTTAACAACGGTGGCATCGTCTTCCGTTGGGTTCGTGATCAACTCTTCGCCCCTGAAAAAGTGACTGCCGATATGATGAACATGGATTCATACGATTTGTTAACTCAAATCGCAAAAGAAATTCCAGCTGGTTCAGATGGCTTGCTCTTCCACCCATTCCTTGGCGGCGAACGGGCACCAATCTGGGACGCTAACGCTCGTGGTTCATTCTTCGGTTTGACTCGGAATCACACCCGTGCACACATGGTTCGTGCCGCACTGGAAGGGATTGTTTACAATCTCTACACCGTGATGCTAGCCCTTGAAGAAGTCGTTGGTAAGCCAAAAGAAATCATGGCAACCGGTGGTTTCGCCCGTTCAGAACTCTGGCGTCAAATGTTAGCCGACATTTTTGAAAGTCCTGTCACTATCCCTGACGCCTTCGAAAGTGGCTGTTTAGCCGCTGTTGTGCTGGCGATGAAGAGTATTGGAACCATCGATGATCTATCAGAAATTGAAAAGTTCATTGGTAAGACCAACACTTATCAACCAAACCCAGACAACTTCCCTGTTTACCGCGAACTCGTTCCAATCTACATTCGTTTGAGCCGTCAGCTTCAAACAGAATACGCAAACATTGCGAACTTCCAACGTAAATTTGGTAATAACTAGTCAATTAATTCAGCATCCCCGTCATATTTAATGGTGGGGATGCTTTTTTACGCCGTTTTCATCTCCGCGTAATTTGCTGTACAATAGTGGTATTAAAATTCAAAGTAAGCAGGTTGATGAATGTGAAAAAAATTGCAGTCTATTGTGGCGCTTCTCTCGGATCTAATCCGGTTTACCAGCAAGCAGGAGCAGCCCTAGGCCAATGGTTGGCCGAACATGAAATTGGTTTAGTGTACGGCGGCGGTAAGTATGGCCTCATGGGCGTCATCGCCAAATCGGTTCTTGATCATAACGGCGTCGTTTGGGGCGTGATTACCAAGGAACTTGAAAATCGAGGAACAGTACTCGATACAGTTACTCACCTCCAAGTAGTTGATAACATGGCCGCCCGCAAATCCGCCATGATGAACCTTTCGGAAGGCTTCATCGCCTTTCCCGGTGGTCCAGGCACCCTCGAAGAAATTGCTGAAGCCTTTTCATGGGCCCTCATTGGGGACAACAGTGAACCATGTGCCTTTTATAACGTCAATCATTATTATCAACCCCTGCAGGCGATGTATGATCAAATGACCAGCGAAGGCTTTCTCTCAGAACAAGGCCGCAGCAAACTGCTTTTCTCTGATTCTATCGATGAAATTCAACAGTTTATGGCCAGTTATGAGCCCCCAACAATTCGGACTTACCATCGTTAAAAAATGAGCGCAACTCCAAAATTGGAATTGCGCCCTATTTTTATTCATTCACTAATTTAATTGCTTCTGGAAAATGCTGTAATACAAACTCGTGCACACCCTTAGGAAATTCCAAGGTGGCCTGCGCGTCGAATGTTTCTTGATGGTCCTCATACGTCAGTTCAACCTTATAATTCAGTAGCTGACACCGAATCCCGATCACAACCGCCTCACGAACTAACTTCTGAATGGACTCCGAATAACGATCGGCGAGCACCTGCACCGGCTGTTGGGCACTACGAACCCGAAGATAACGATCATTAGCCACTTTCAATCCGTACGACAGAAGCGAATCGTCTTCAATTCGAACGGCTAACTGCGCACCGAGTGTCAAGTCCACGTTGCGAACTCGTTTAGCCGCAATCGCAATCGCCGTGGTATATTTTTGCGGTGCATTCACGCGTTGGGCAAAAATTGCCAGCTGATTCAACAGTTTACCGCCCAAATCGCGGACCCACTCAGGACGGTCTTTGGGATCACCAAGGGCAATCTCTTCATTACGCTGATCAGCGTCTCGTAACGCCGTTGTCATGTCCGTTGGTAAGTCAGCCGCCATACTATAGGCCAAAAAGATTTCTAGTAAATCCAGCGTATCATCGCTAAGACCTGCCCGCGACAGTGGATCTAGGTCAAATGACCGAAATTCAAGGTAGTCAATGCCCTGTTTAAGCAACTCATCAAGATTGTCCGAAGTTCCTTTAATCCGAACTGGTCCATAAAATTCGTGAATGGAATAAAATTTACCATCTGCGACAAATTGCTTAAGCTGACTTACCTGATCAGCCAATGACTCATACGTCACCACTTCATCATTGTAATTACTATATCCCAGACTGCTACTCCGGAGGCTTCTCACCGGGTAGTCTAGGTCGCGTGGTAATTTTTGATAATTATTTTCGGAAATTGGGGAGGCACCAAACAAATATGTGAAGAACCAGCGATTTAACACAAAGTTTTGCGCTAGCTTAAAGTAGAGCGCGTTTTTAAAGGCCGCTAAGCTCTCGTAACCGTCCGCCAAACCATTTTCATACAGCGTCTTTAGCACTTTTTCATCGACACTATAGTTGATATGAGCACCAGCAACAATTTCGTGTTCAATACCATACTTTCCTTCTAGGTAGTCTCGGTACCCTTGGAACCACGGTCGGGTAAAATCTTCTTTCGCAAAATTGAGATCATCAGCAACCAGTTTAGGGGGCATGCTCAGCGGCCAAATCCGCTCGTCTTGGTGCAGATAACTTTGCACAATTTGTTGCAACATCTTTAAATTCTTGACCGCTTCTTTACCACCACGCGTCGGTTCTGTGATTAATTCCAACATACTATCTGTAAAATCAGACTGAAGGTAGGGATGGTACCGACGAGATCCGAACGCACCAGGATAGGGATAACGACTGAGTCGCCCGTCCGTTGTAATTCGGTGCTCCTCAACCTCCAAACCAAAGAAGCCTTGGAATAGCTGTTCGTTAAGGCCTAATTCATCAATCAGTTGTTCGAATTTATCTACCATCACTACCACCTGAAATCATTGTATTGTTATGCAAACTATTATAACGAAATTGCTGCAGAAAAAGTATCATTTGAACGTCCTTTTTCTGATTTAATGAGTCGCCACCGTGGCTAACCTAACCACTGATCGCAGACGCTTAGTCTTTAGGCCGTTGATCATAAGCCCGCTTGGACTTATACCCCGCCTTTAAAACTGTTTTCATTTGTTCAAGATGGCGTTGCTTGGTTGCTTCCGCCTTCGCACCGTATATAAACCGGGCCCACTCGCGTTGGTATCCGGGAGTCAACGATTGGAGCATTGCTTGCAAGTCTGGCTCAGCCGCGAATAATTCAATTAATGCTGGAATATCCGTTTCATAATCCTGTAACGTTTTCTTATCTGCCATTTGGGTCACCTGCTATTTCTATTTTTACTTATTTTAGCATACATTCGTCAAATATCACCATTAACTTGTTCTTTAAATAGTTTGAACTACAAGTTAAATTATGCTAAACTATGATCCGATTTTAAAAAATTGGAGGCAAACAACATGCAACTCACGAGTGATGAACTCTTTCAACTTTATCAAGACGGTCAGAATCGCAACATGGACATCCTGACTATCGATGGTCCCATCCGCTATGTCGGTCCCGATATGTACGGTCTGCCGTGCATTGAATTGGGAGATACCCACAACGGCCATACCCGGGTAACGTGCGTCTTTCACGATGCCGATCTATCAGATATTCCCGATCACGGCCATGCCACCATTACGGGTGAATGTCAGGGATTTGCATACGGGATGGTTATCATCAAAAAAGCCCAAATCATTGATATCATCGCTGATTAAGGGCTGTAATGACTTGGTCTAACTGTCGTTTAAACGTTTCTCGTTCCTCTGGTACAACACTGGCTGCCATTTCTTGCTCTAGCTCGCTAAATACCGTTCGAATTTGTTGAACAAGTTTTTGGCCGGCGGGTTCCAAAAAGACCTGTTTTTGTCGTTCGTTATTTTCCATAATTTGCCGGCGTAGTAATCCCTTATTCGCCATTGTCTTCAACATATTCGTAATGGTCCCGTCTTGCCGGTTTAAATACTGTGCAATTGCTTTTTGCGATGATCCCGGCTCGTTATCTAAAAACACTAAAAGCCGTGCTTGTTGTCGATTCACGTGAACCTGACGTAACCGTCGCTCGACATTGGCAGCTTCCAGCTCAGCGATTAATCGGAACCGTTCCGAAAATTGATTTTCACTTGTTAAATGCATGAATTTCACGTTCTTTCTGGTTAGTCTCCTTGCAGTATAGCAAGGAACACCCTTGGAAACAACTTTTACCAAAGGAGGCGCTATGAATATTCGCCAAACAACTTCGAATTTAAATCGTCCCCTCTTTTTAACCATCGTTATGATTGGGATGTTTTGTAGCAATTTTAATCAAACCATCTTGTCTGTTGCTCAGCCAACACTGATGCATGATTTCGCCATTACCGCTGCTACTGCGCAATGGTTATCAACTGGATATTCCTTAATTATTGGAATCATGACCCCCGTAACAGCTTGGTTAGCTGATAATTATAGTTCCAAATGGCTCTATGAAACATCGATGCTTTTCTTTATTCTCGGCACCGCCAGCTGCTTTTTTAGTCACACCTTTATCCAACTTTTATTGGGACGACTACTTCAGGCAATTGGAGGCGCGCTTTTAGCTGGTATCGGCACAACGATGCTCTTTTCTATTTACCCGCCCGAGCGTCGTGGGACCGTCTCCGCACTTATGGGAATCGTATTTGGCTTAGCTCCCGCGGTGGGCCCCACCTATGCGGGCTGGATCATTGATCAGTTTCGGTGGAATGACGTATTCGGTTCACTACTTCCTCTTTTAATTCTCGCCCTCGTCTTGGGCTCATTTGGTCTTCAAGACGTAGTTGCTAAAAGTCGGTCGCGCCTAGATTGGCCCTCTGTTGGACTTTCAACAATTGGCTTCGGGTGCCTCCTCTTCTTTTGTGCAATGGCCGGTAACTGGCACTGGACCGACTGGCGGGTCATTGGCGGGCTCCTCGTTGGTGCTATTTTCACAACTGCATTCTTTCGGCGCCAGCAGCATATTGAAAACCCAGTACTCAAGCTATCCATTTTTAACGACCACAACTATCGTATCGCCGTTACCATCACCTCAATTATCCAAGTTGCCTTTGCAGGATTCGAATTCGTCTTACCTTTGTACCTTCAAACGGTTCGGGGCCTGCCCGCCATCAAATCGGGGGCGGTCCTAATTCTCGGGGCCTTAACAACGGCCGTGATGAGCCCCATCACTGGTTATGTACTCAATCACTTTGGCGGACGACATATGATTCGGTTGGGCCTTTTCATCATGATCGTGGGGACCCTCCCATTTCTGTTTGTCGATGCCAAAACACCAATGATCGATCTAATCCTACTGTACGCCATTCGAAACTTTGGCTTCTCAGCCGTTAACATGCCCGTTACCACACTGGGGATGCAGAATCTAACCGGCTCTCTGATTGCCCACGGCAGTTCCGGTAATAATATGTTAAGATTTACTGCTTCCGCGATCGGTACCTCGATTTTGATCAGTGTGCAACAACAGGTCCAACTAAGCGCGTTAAATCATGGTATTCACGTACTGACTGCGACGCTGCGTGGTTATCACACCGCTTTTGCATTAGTCCTTGTCTTGCTTATCGGTGGGAGCCTACTCGCCGAGCACCTTCACGAAAGAAGGCTGACCGCATGATTTGGATTCTCGTCATCAGTATCATTGGACTCTTCTTCACAGATGCCTTTGATCCCCAACACGTCCGAAAATGGTGGACACGAGGCTGGTTCCTCATTGTTTTAATAGCCGTGATTAGTTTAATCCTTAGATATTAAAAAAACAGTCGACCCGAGTGAACGCTCGTGAATCGACTGTTTTTAAATTACTTGTTAAAAATTTTAGGCCCCTTACGCATGTTCTTGCGATCGTTTTTAGCCGTTGAAACTTGATTTGCAGGACGGTTACCGCTCTGCTTTTTCTTGTTGATGAGTTCCTTCATCTTTGCTTTGGCATCCATCAATTTATACCGCCTTTATTTTTTTAATCTGAATTTATTGACGGTTTAATACCGTAATACTTTCAACATGGGTTGTCTGTGGAAATTGATCTACTGGTTGAATTGGTTGGGCCACTTGATAACCACGTTCTTGGAATAACTGAATATCACGAACCAACGTGGCTGGATTACAGCTTACGTAAACCACCTTATCCGGTTTCATTTCGCTTGCAGCTTCAATAAATTCCGGTGCCAATCCTTTCCGTGGTGGATCAACAATGATAACATCCGGTTTCAATCCGTCAGCTTGCCACTTCTTCATTTGCTTTTCAGCTTTATCAGTCACAAACTCGACATTTTCGATGTGGTTCTTCATCGCGTTCAGCTTTGCATCCGTGATGGCATCGGCGACGACTTCTACCCCGTAAACCTGCTTTGCGTGCTGAGCCACGGCTAGTGAAATGGTCCCGATCCCGCAATAGGCATCAATTACCGTTTCGTTCCCCGTCAGGCCGGCTTGGTCAATTGCAGCTTGATACAATCTTTCAGTTTGCTGTGGGTTAACTTGGTAGAAGGACAATGGTGAGATGGTGAAGGTCAAACCTAAGAGTTGATCTTCAATCGTATCACTGCCCCAGAGCGTCTTGTTTTCTTTCCCCATCAAAACATTCGTTTTTTCTGGGTTAATATTTTGCACAATGCTCTTCACTTCTGGTAATTTTTCAACAATTGCTTCAACAATTTGATCGTGCATTGGAATCTTTTTAGCCCGGGTCACAAAAACAATCATCATTTCATGGCTGTAGTATCCCCGTCGAACCATTACGTTCTTAACCGTTCCCCGATTAGTTTCTTCATTGTAGGGTTCGATATGATAATGGCGCAACAAGTCCCGAACGACCAAGATTGCTTCGTCAATCTTAGGATCTTGAATGTAAAAGTCTTCGATGGGAACCAAATCATGGCTACCACGTTTGTAGAATCCAGTTTCCAACTTACCATTGACCATTCGAACCGGAATTTGTGCCTTATTCCGATAATGATAAGGTGTTTCCATCCCCATCGTTTCTGACACATCAATATCCAAGTGCGCCTTTTGCAATAATTCTGCAATTTGGTGCTGCTTGAACTTCAACTGTGCGGAGTAGGCCAAGTGTTGCAACGGTGCAATCCCCGTTTGAGTGTACTGCCGATCCCTTTCAGGGACCCGGTCAGGACTCTTCGTGATTAAAGTCATCATGCGCCCGTAAGCAAAGCTCCGTGCGACCTTCGTAATCTTAAATTCAATTTCCTCACCGGGAAGTGTGTTGGTGATAAAGATGGGAAAATTATCCACTTTGACAACGCCCATTCCTTGGTACGTCAAATCAATGACGGTTCCTGAGAGGGTTTCATTTTTATGCACTGGTGCGTTAATTTTCAAGTGCTTTCTCCTTTTTTAATTGGAATAGCCCACTAGCGGCTACTCACTCCTGCGACAATGTAACTTAAAATACCAACTCATATTCTAGCATGTTTTCTTAACAGCTAAAAGGATGATGATAAACTGAACGCTTATCACCATCCTTTTTATAGCTTAATTTACTATTCAGTTTTACCGTTTTTTTCATCTTCAGGTAGTTTTTCAACCGCCTTGATAAACTTCTCTTCGGCTTTTTGAACGTCTGCTGGTAATCCTAAAACGGCGTCATCTGGAATTTCATCCAGATTAGCAACCATTTCAATGTGCCGAGCTAAGTTCTTAAAGGTCATCGGTGCATCGCCACCGTATTCGCCATCCAAGTTGATCATCATGCGGTTATCAACCGGCTTGGCAACCACCTTAGACGTCTTCCGATAAATCACCTTCGGATCATTGATATGTTTCCCACCGTTCAAAACAAGCGTCATCAACCGCATCATTTCAAACATGTTGGCAGACTTAACAATGATCATGGTAAACTTACCGTCATCTAATGAGGCATCCGGAACAATTTGTTCAAAGCCCCCGACAGAATTGGTCAATGCCAGCAAGAACATTGAGGCCTCGCCGTGAAATTCACCGCCATCGTACTTGATATCCATTTGAATTGGCTTAATTTGCGGCATTAATTCCGCCCCCTTAACCAAGTAGGCTAAGTAGCCAAACAATGACTTCATTTGTGATGGCACATCATAGGTCAGCTCCGTCAGTAAACCACCGGCGGCAATATTAATAAAGTACTGATCATTAGCCTTACCAATATCCATATGAATGGATTGGTTCTTCAACACAATTTTAGCTGCCCCAACCGGATCCTCACGTGGAATTCGCAATGCACGCGCATAATCATTCGTCGTTCCGGCCGGAATGATCGCCATCTTTGGACGGTGCCGTAATCCGGCAATCCCATTGACTACTTGGTTAATGGTCCCATCACCGCCGGCGGCAATAATCAAGTCAAAGCCCTCTTTAGCAACCCGATAAGCCTCATCGCGTGCTGAATTAGGTTCTGGCGTCGTCGCATAGGCACTGGTTTCATAACCGGCTTTTTCGTACACCGCTAAAATATCAATCATGTCGTCCTTAAGAGCTTCACGGCCAGAAGTCGGATTATAAATTACCCGTGCTCGTTTACGCATTGTTTCTTCCTCCGTTTATCTTACAAAGCTTTCAGTGAAGCAATCAAAAGTTGGTTAACAACCTTCGGATTCGCTTGACCATGTGTCTTCTTCATGATTTGACCCACTAAGAAGCCAATTGCCCGGTCTTTCCCATTCTTAAAGTCTTCCACTGATTGTTCGTTAGCAGCCAAAACTTCATCGATCATTGGTTGTAACTGTGCTGGATCTGAAAGTTGGATTAAGCCCTTTTCCTTCACGAAGGCATCTGGATCTTCACCCTTAGTAATCGCCTTGAAGACCTTCTTAGCAATCTTAGTTGAAATCGTGCCATCAGAAATCAATTTGATCATTCCCGCAAGGTGTGCCGGTGTCAAATCAGTTTCTTGTAAGTCAACTTGGTTGTCATTCAAGAAGGCATTCACGTCACCTTGCAGGTAGTTAGACGCCATCTTGGCATCGGCCCCTTCAGCAATCGTGGCTTCAAAGAAGTCTGACATTTCCTTGGTCTGTGTCAAAACCATGGCATCATAGTCGGTCAAGCCAAGATCGTTGATGTAACGCTTGCGACGATCACCAGGCATTTCTGGCATTGTTTGACCAATCTCGTCAATCCAGTCCTGACTGATATTTAGTACTGGCAGGTCTGGTTCTGGGAAGTAACGATAATCGTCTGAACCTTCCTTCACCCGCATCAAGATGGTCGTTCCACTTGCTTCGTCATAACGGCGAGTTTCCTGACCAATCTTACCGCCCGACATCAGAACTTGTTGTTGCCGTTTTTCTTCGAATGCAAGACCCTTACGAACATAGTTGAAAGAGTTCAAGTTCTTCAATTCAGTCTTAGTACCGAACTTGTCAGAGCCAATTGGCCGAATTGAAATGTTGACGTCAACACGCATGGATCCTTCTTCCATCTTAACGTCAGAAATACCAGTAAATTGGATTCGTTGACGCAAAGCCTCAAGGTAGGCATACGCTTCATCAGGAGATGCAATTTCAGGCTTCGACACAATTTCGATCAAAGGTGTGCCTTGACGGTTCAAATCCACATATGAGAAACCGTTAGGACTATGCGAGTTCTTCCCGGCATCTTCTTCGATATGCATCTCGGCAATTCCGATCTTTTTCTTTTGACCGTCGACTTCAATTTCAATCCAGCCATCGTGTGCCATTGGGCTTTCAGACTGTGAAATTTGGTAAGCCTTTGGATTATCAGGATAGAAGTAGTTCTTCCGGTCAAAGTGTTGGTGGGGTTCAACTTCGGCATGCAAAGCTAAAGCAGCACGAATACCATCTTCGACAACTCCCTTGTTGGTACTTGGCAGAACACCAGGATAGCCCCAATCAATAACGTTCGTATTTGCGTTAGGGTCCGAGCCAAATTGGACTGGTGAAGGACTGAAAATCTTGGAATTGGTCTTCAATTCAACGTGAACTTCTAGTCCGATGGTTGTTTCAAAATTCATTAGTTTTGGCCCCCTAAGTTCGGTGTTTGTTTATGAAAATCTGTGGTTTGTTCAAATGCATAGGCTGCATTGTACATCGTTTGTTCGTCAAATGGCTTCCCAATGATTTGCAACCCGACTGGCATATTATCTGAGAATCCAGCTGGAATAGACATTCCGGGAAGACCTGCCATGTTAACCGGAACGGTTAACACATCGTTCATGTACATTGCCTTAGGATCGGTAATGTTAGCGCCAATCTTGTAAGCAACGGTTGGGCCAGCAGGGCCCATCACTAAGTCGTGGTTTTCGAAGACCTTTTCGAAGTCTTGACGAATCAAGGTCCGAATTTGACTCGCCTTCTTGAAGTAAGCGTCGTAGAATCCGGCTGATAACGAGAAAGTTCCCAACATGATCCGACGTTTAACTTCATCCCCAAAGCCTTCAGAACGAGACTTCACGTAGACATCTTCAAGATTTTGGACATCGGTTGCCCGAACACCATAACGAATTCCATCAAACCGTTGTAAGTTTGATGAAGCTTCTGATGATGAAATGATGTAGTAAGCGGCCACCCCATATTGGGTGTTTGGCAGGGAAACTTCGTCGATGATTGCACCCAGTGATTCGTAGTGTTTCAAAGCAGCTTTGATCGTTTCCTTAACGCCTTCATCAACCCCTTCGCCAAGGTATTCCTTTGGTACGGCAATTCGAAGACCCTTAACGTTGGTGTCATCGTTGAGTTGACTGGCAAAGTTAGGCACTTCACGAGTTGATGATGTCAGATCGTGTTCGTCATGACCACTGATCAATGACGTCAACAAGGCATTATCCTTTACACTTTGAGTTAACCAACCTACTTGATCCAAACTCGAACCAAAGGCAATGATTCCCCAACGTGAAACACGACCATACGTTGGTTTCATTCCCACAACCCCGTTATATGAAGCTGGGAGCCGGATTGAACCGCCAGTATCAGTTCCTAGTGCAGCAAGCACTTGGCCAGCGGCAACGGCAGCGGCAGAACCACCCGAAGAACCACCTGGTACACGGGTTAGGTCCCATGGATTATGCGTGGTTTGGTAAGCTGAATTTTCAGTTGATCCCCCCATCGCAAACTCATCCAAGTTGAGTTTACCGGCGTTGATAAAGTTTTGCGCCTTCAATTTTTCAATCACTGTAGCATCGTAGATTGGGTTAAAGTTATCTAAAATCTTGGATGCGGCTGTTGTCCGTAATCCCTTGGTGACGATGTTATCCTTCACACCCAATGGAATTCCGGCTACCAGTTGGTCAGCATTAATGCCATTGGCATCAACTTCTTGGGCCTGCTTCATGGCTGCTTCTTCATTCAACGTCAAAAAGGCCTGAACCTGTTCTTCAGTTGCATGAATGTTTTCAAACGTGGCCTTAGTTAATTCGGTTGCGCTAATCTTCTTGTTAACTAGGTCATCGTGTAACTGTGTTAAATCGGTGTCGTAAAAATTCATTACTCGCCATCCCCGCTTTCATCAATGATTGCCGGTACTTTGATGTATCCGTCTTCTGTATCAGGCGCGTTCTTCAGTAATTCGTCGCATTGATGACTGTTAACTGCTTTGTCTTCGCGCATTGCATTGATCTGGTCGCTTGCCGATGTCATCGGAATTACACCAGTGGTATCAACCTTGTCGATACTTTCGAACAAGTCGATGATACTTTCTAATTGAGGGGTAAACTTGCTGAGTTGTTCGTCGGTAAATTCTAATTTTGCCAGCGAAGCAACGTGCTTTACTTGTTGTTCGTCAATTTGACTCGCCATTGTGCTATTAACCTCTTTTCAGATTGTTCATACTTACATCATGTTATTGTATCACATCTGCCCTATAAATTTTTAGTTATCAATTTAAATATCTGATAAATTTACCGGTAGAATGCGCTTCTAGCTTAAAATTGCGGTATCAGTCATTATTTGCCGATTCAAAACGTGTTCGCGGGCGCAGACTCCTAGCATATAAGAGAAGGGCCCATCAATCGCATCGTTCACGATTAATGGGCCCTTCTCTTATATGACGGCGTCTATACGCGCCCGCTCACACTCTATTTTAATAACTATCAAACACATGACTCGAGAACTTCTTTTGTCCCGAATCCCGGTATACAAAGGCCTGCATATCCGTCGATGATTGAATCTTGATATCAATTGGGATCCCACTTGGTAAGTACTTTTGGGCCGCCGTCGAAATATACTGCGTAAAGCTCGTAATTTCGGTTTCGCTGTAGAACTGCGTCGTCACCGTAATATGCATTCCGGATAACGTGCCGTCCTTGTACTGAGCTTGGGCCGTGACCCCACTCAAGTTAGGGAAGAACGTCTGTACCTGCGTCTTAAAGTTGTCAAATGAATCGTTGTCATCGCTGCTGGTTGAACTCGTTGATTCGGATGACTTTGGTAACACCTTATTCTTGATGTTCAACGTCTTCCAACTCGATAACGAATCACCCTTGTTGACGTTATACTCGATATACGTCCCACCAACTAGACTATCGTTCGCCGCCTGCTTGTACAGTGCAATGACAATTGGGACATTCTTCAAAGCTTTCTTCTGACGAAGACGCTTCAAAACTTTTTGGGCTGCTTGTTGTCCGTACGCTTTCAACTCTGCATCACTAATCTTTTGCTGATACGTTGGGCCATCGGTCGTTTTCTTGTAGTAGTCAACCGAGTTCAAGCCAATGCCGATCGTAATCCCATGCAACTTCAAATTATCCCCATCTTGAGTCATATAATCTTGCTCTTCAATGGTTTGAATGTAGGTTGGGTTCCGCGTTCCGTTGGTCTTTCCCTTTTTGGGATTCAAGCCAGATGCGTTACTCTTTGTTTTCCGGCCCAACCAGTTAGTAACCGTACTCTTAGACAGGTATTGGCCTTCCTGAAAGACATAGCTCTTAGTTGAGAAAACCTTTTTAGAAATGTCCGTTAACCCACTTTCAAAGCTTTTCAGGTTAAACGTATTTTGGTTTTGCGAGGCAGTAACGCCCCGCGACTTACTCGTCTGGTACCGCCCATTTTTAATCACACCTTGGTACGTACCACTGGCCGCACTCCCGGTTGTCGTGTAGTTGCTTGAACTCGACGACTTTGATTTACTCCCAAAACTACAGGACGCTAAAATCATCGTACAGGCCATTAGCGCCACGGTTAGGCAAAATTTTTTTGACTTCACTTTTGGAGATCCTCCTTCATTGCGGCCACAAATTGCTGTTCATTCCAGACATCGACTCCGAGTGACTGAGCCTTCGTCAACTTACTCCCAGCATCCGTTCCAGCAATGACCAAATTAGTTTTTTTCGACACACTTCCAACCACGTCAGCACCATGTTGTTCCAGCCATTCTTGGGCCTCTTTACGGGTCATTTCCGTCAACTTACCAGTTAACACAACCTTTTGACCAGCCCAATCACTGTCGATAACTTGTGCATCATCATCTCCGAGATAATCTGTGTTAACCCCTGCGGATTGCAGTTTAGCCACTAATTCAGCTACCTGTTGGTTAGCAAAATACGTGGCAACACTATCACCAATAATTGGCCCAATCGAGTCAACCTCGGCCACTGCTTCACTAGTGGCTGCCATAAGCGCTTCGATGGTTTTAAAATGCTTGGCGATTATTTTTCCGGCCTTGGCACCTACATGACGAATACCTAAACCAAAAAGTAACCGTTCCAGTGAATTATGACGGCTATTGTCGATTGCTGTCAATAGATTTTCGGTCGATTTAGCACCAAATTTATCTAAAGTTAATAATTGCGCCTCAGTCAGGTGGTATAAATCTGCCACATCCGTCACTAATTCGCGTTCAAACAACTGCTGAACAATTTTGGGACCTAACCCATCAATGTTCATCGCATTGCGAGAAGCAAAGTGTGCCAGTCCTTCTTTGATCTGAGCCGGACACATTGGATTAATGCACCGCAGTGCCACCTCGTCGTCGAGGTGAACCAATTCAGCCCCACATTCCGGGCAATGCGTTGGTATCATGTATGGCACACTATCAGCGGCTCGTTTCTTCAATTCCACCATTGAAATTTCTGGAATAATGTCGCCAGCCTTATGCAGATATACCGTGTCACCAAGCCGCACATCCTTTTCCGCAAGGTAATCAGGGTTATGCAGCGAAGCGCGAGCTACCGTCGTGCCAGCCAGTTGAACGGGATCCATGACTGCCGTGGGCGTCACCGTCCCAGTGCGGCCAACCGTCCATTCAATATCGCGAACGATCGTGGCAGCCTCCTCAGGTGGAAATTTATAGGCGATTTCCCAACGGGGGACCTTCACCGTATTGCCTAATTCAACCTGCATCCCCAAATCGTTCACCTTTTCGACAATCCCATCAATACCGTATTCGAGATCGTTACGTTGGGCCGTATATTGATCGATATAAGCCTGAATCTGTTCAGCAGTTTGCACCACCTGATAATGCTCGTTAATTTGAAATCCCAGATCTTTCAACCGGGCTAGTGCCGCCGATTGAGTCGTTACTCCCAGAGTCTCATAATCGGGAACGTAGTAAATGAACGTACTCAATTCCCGCCGTCCGGTAATCTTAGCATCCAACTGTCGTAAACTTCCGGCTGCCGCATTTCGCGGATTAGCAAAAACCGGTAACCCATCACTTTCACGCTGCTGATTGAGTTTGACAAACGCCTGCTTAGGCATATAGCACTCACCACGCACCTCGATACTCAGCGGTTCGGGAAGTTGAGTGGGAACTGACTTGATCATCCGAACATTTTTAGTAATGTCCTCGCCAATTTGTCCATTCCCTCGCGTCGATCCCTGCACGAGTTGACCATTTTCATAGACGAGCGAAATGGCCAGCCCATCAATTTTAAGTTCCAGATTATACTCCGGTTGATCTAGTCCATTTTTTTGTAACCGGTCATTAAATGCAAACAGTTCTTCCGTGGAAAAGACGTCTCCCATTGAAAGCATCGGCTGTTCGTGCGGGACCTTGGTCAACACGGTCTCGCCGAGGGCCCCGACCTGTTGAGTAGGTGAATCTTGAGATTGAAGCACCGGAAACTGCGCTTCAAGTGCTAATAGGCGTTGATAGGCTTGGTCATAGACAAAATCCTCTACCGTCGGTTGATCATTTTGGTAATATTCCGTCCCCCACTGGGTTACCTGTTGTCGCAGAGTCTCGATCTCCGCTTGTGCCTGTTCAATTGTTAATTCTGTCACTGGCAGCTTTTCTTCCATTTTTATCACCTAAATATTTTAATCACTTGACGCCTTAGTAATCGGCGCAAAACTTGCTAACAATCGTTTGACCCCTTGCGATGGGAATGCAACGTCTAGTTCCATGTCTTCACCAGTTCCATTCACCTTCACAACGGTTCCAATGCCCCATTTTTTGTGGCTAACCTTATCGCCAGACTTCCAGTTTAACTTGTTTGCTCCGGTACCAGCATTGACCGCCACTGGTTTGACCGGTTGCGTGCTATTAACATGCCGGCCCTGTGAACGCCCCTGCGTCTGGAACTGATGATAGGCTGATGCGGTCGCATTCTGATGAGCAAACGGTACCGAGCGGCCATTGGTCATTGACCCCGCCGCCTGATTTTCCACATGAATGAGATCGGGATTAATTTCTTCAACAAACCGTGATGCTTGGTTATTTTGCCGCCGACCATACAACATCCGTGAAAAAGCATTCGTCATGTAGAGTTTTTGCTTTGCCCGGGTAATGCCGACATAGGCTAACCGTCGCTCTTCTTCCAGTTCGTCATCTTCCAAGATTGCTCGTGACAACGGGAAAATTCCTTCTTCCAGGCCCATTAAGAAGACCACTGGGAATTCCAGTCCCTTTGCCGCATGTAGCGTCATTAACGTGACTGCCGGTGCTTGTTCATCGACATCGTCTTGATCAGAAACTAAGGCCAAATCTGCGAGGAAGTTCACGATTTTATTACCGTTTGATTCTACCTCATCATCCGCATGGGCATCGTCATATTCCTTGGTGACTGATAAAAATTCATCCAAGTTTTCTTGACGAGACTGTGATTCAAGCGTGTTATCAGCCTTCAGAGCATCCAAATATCCCGTTTTCTCAAGAATTTGTTGGGTCAACTCGGTAATCGTCATATAGTCAACCATCTTACCCAGGTCCTCGACCAACGTCCCAAACGATTCAAGGGCGTTGCGGGCCCGCGAAGTCAGATCATTGTTAATGCTGGCATTTTGTGCAGCTTCCAGCATAGACCACCCATGTTCTTGGGCAAATGCTTGCAGCTTATCCACACTACTTGCACCGATGCCACGCTTTGGTTCATTGACTACCCGTTCAAAGCTGATTGAATCACTCTTATTCACCGTCAGTGTCAAATATGACAAAACATCACGAATTTCCTTTCGATCGTAGAACTTATGTCCCCCCACCATCGTGTAAGGAATATTGGACTTCAGGAAAGTTTCTTCAATGACACGAGATTGGGCGTTGGTTCGGTAAAGGACCGCAAAGTCGTTATAGTTTCGGTTGTTCGTCTTCATTTCGCTTTGAATCTTAGAAACGACAAACCGTGATTCGTCATTTTCACTTTGGGCACGGTAATACGAAATCTTATCGCCTTCCCCATTTTGCGTCCACAACTTCTTCTTCCGTCGGTACATATTATTGGCAATGACTTCGTTGGCCGCATCCAAAATGGTCTGCGTTGAACGATAGTTTTGTTCCAACATTACGGTCTGTGCGTCCGGATAGTCATGTTCAAAATCTAAGATGTTGTTCATGTTAGCCCCACGCCAACCATAGATACTTTGATCGGCATCCCCCACCACACAGAGGTTGCGGAATCGCTTGGCAAGAAGGTTCACCAACCGGTACTGCGCATCATTCGTATCTTGGTATTCATCGACATGGATATAGTGAAATTTATTTTGATAAAAAGCCAATGTTTCTGGATTTTGTTCGAACAATTGGATCGTTAACATGATCAAATCGTCAAAATCCACGGCCTGATTTTCTCGCAACCGTTTTTGGTAGAGATCATAGGCGTTCGCGACAACATCTTCAAACGGGCTGCTGGCTTCTTTCGCGTAGTCAGCTGGCGTTTGAAGCGCGTTTTTAGCGTTTGAGATCGCGGACAAAAGTGCCCGGGGATCAAACTTCTTTGTATCAATGTTCAGTTCGCTACAAACACGCTTCATCAACGTCCGTTGTTCACTTGTCGCGGCAATCGTAAAGGCGCGGTTGTATCCGATTTGTTCGATATCACGTCTTAAGATGCGAACACACAACGCATGAAACGTTGATACCCAGACGTCGCGGGCCCCTTCATTGAGAAGTTTGCCCACCCGTTCCCGCATTTCCTTTGCGGCCTTATTCGTAAACGTAATGGCTAAGATATTCCAAGGATTGACTTGTTTTTCTTCAATTAAGTACGCAATTCGATGAGTCAATACCCGGGTTTTCCCGGAACCGGCCCCCGCCATAATCAATAAGGGTCCCTCGGTTGCAAGGACGGCCTCTTGCTGACGATCATTCATTCCTGCTAATAGTGATTGGCTTGTCACTTTCATTCAATCCCCTCTAAAATTCAGTCACTGCATATTATAACAAATCCCGTCTTGATTTTGAGATTCAAAACCTAATAATTCGGGTCTCATCAAAAAAAGCCTCCTGAACTACCACTGCAGTCCAAGAGGTCTTCGATCTAATCTTCAGTCGTTTCGGTCTGGGCCGGACTATCCGACCAGACATCTGTATTATCAATTTGAAGTTGTAATTTATCTAAGGTATCGCCAATTGCGGTCACAAAGCCATAACTATGAACTTTCTTTTGTAAAGTTGGCGTATAGAAATTAAACTGCCAGTTTTCTTTCAAAAGCCACTGTGTTTTAATTTCATCAATTTGTTCCTGATTAATTGCCATCGTAATGGCTGGTTGGAGCACTTTGATATCTGGGAGTGGCAGCCCCGCGACCGCCCGCAACAATACCGCATACTGGTCAATGGTGCAAACCGCCGTTAAGACGTCCCCCTGACGAACTAGGGCTGGTGTAATCCCCTTGACGTATAACGTATTGGTATCCGTCAGGTAGAACCCAACTTCAAACACACCGCGGTAGTTCAAGTTTTTGGCAACGGCTTGACCAATTCGGCCAATTTCTTCTTGCACGTCGTTTGGAAGGACTGCCGGTGCCTGAGCCTCCAATACACGACCGTCCCGATATTGGTTTTCAATTAATGGGAACACTTTAATCGTATCATCGGTCTTAGCCACCATCAGTGAAAACTCACGGGAACGTGAAATCCACGATTCCAACACGTAGGTGCCCGTATCCAGATAATCGGCCGCCTTTACAATATCTGACTGTCGCTCGATCACCATGGACCGCTCACCCAGTCCCTTTTGAATTGGATTTAATACTGCCGGATACCCGATTGAGTCAATCGATTGGTACACATCATCCAACTGAATCACCGTCACATAGGGCGCAATGTTAACGTTGATTTGATCGAAAAAGGCCCGTTCCAACAGCCGATCCTGTGTGATTTCTAAAATTTCTTTTCCCTGTGGGATGAAAGTAAACTGGGATAGGTATTCGATCACAGCGGACTGAACACTAGCCGATTCATAAACGACCGCATCACAGCTTTGACCAAATTCTTTCAGTTTGTCCCGATCATTCCATGCGCCAATCACGGTATAATCTACAAATTTTGCCAGGTCTCGTTCTGCTTCACTGTGAATGTAAGCCGCAACCCGAAAGCCCGCATTTTGAGCGGCCTGTGCTAATTGCCGGGTGCCGCTTCCTAACCCAATAATGCCAATTGTATTTCCTGGATATAAAATATGTTTATTTTCCATCATGACTCACTCCATTTAACCTATTCTGGCATAAATTCAACTTGTCCGTCCGTTAATGACTTGATTCGGGCCAATGATTCCAGATGAATTCCCTGTGCCTTGATCTTGTCAGCACCCGGTTGAAAACTTTTTTCGATCACAATTCCGACCCCGGCAACTTCGATTTGGGCCTGCTTAGCAATTTCAAGAAGGCCAAAGACCGCCTGCCCGTTCGCTAAGAAATCATCAATGATTAGCACTCGGTCATTTGGTTCAATATACTTGCGTGACACCGTAATTTGGTTTTCAGTTTGCTTCGTAAACGAGTAAACATTGGCCGTATACAAGTCATCCGTCAATGTGAGACTCTTATGCTTTCGAGCAAAGATTACCGGAACGTGTAGTTGTAGTCCGGTCATTACGGCTGGCGCAATCCCTGAGGACTCAATCGTCAAAATTTTGGTAATTTTTTCATCCTGAAATTTTTGGGCAAATTCCTGACCGATGCTAAACATAAAGTCTGTATCAATTTGGTGATTTAAAAATCGGTCAACCTTTAGAACATCCCCTGATAATACTTCGCCGTCCTGCTTAATCTTTTCCTCGAGTGCTTTCATTGCTTGTCTCCTCATACTAGTTTTATTGATCGTACTTATTTAGGTGATACGTTTCAATCACGCGAATTAGTTTAGACGCATAGTCCGGATCGGTTGCATACCCAGCCGTCTGCAACGCCTGTGCTGCCTGGGTATAACTACTGGCTTGTGTGACCCCAGTATATTTTTGTGGATCATCGGTCGTGCCATTGACCATCAGTAACGTGTGCGCATCAATAGACTGATCCCAGCTTGTGTAAACCCGAAACCGACCACTCGTGACAATCCACTTACCATTCACATATTCCTTCGTCGTCAGCACCTTACTGTTCGTGGTATCGGAACTCTTAACCCCGAACAAGTTGTAATACTTCGCCGATAGCGTGCTACTGCCCCAATCTGATTCCAAAATTGCCTGTGCGAGAGTTATTGAAGCCGGAACATTATATTTTTGATCCATCTTTTCAGCTTCCGGTGCGACCTGCTTAATAAATAATTGCTTAGAATCCGTTTGCTTTTCCACAATTAACTGTCGCTGCCGAACTTGATGTAGTTCCTGAACCCCGTACCCCACTAGCGCTAAAATAATCACCCATAAAACAATTTTAGCCAGGCGATTTTGACCACGCCGTGAAAATAATTTCTGCCATTTAAACTTTCGTTTCCGTCGACGCGCCAACTAATTCACACCCTTCTGTGTGCCTATTTTACACTGTCCACAGTCGAAGGGGTATCAATTTACTATAAATTTTACATCAATTTAATTATTTTAACTATGGTCATCCGGTGAAAAATACCAGTAAACAAAAAAACTGTAGCATTTGCCACAGCTTTTCACGCACTATGCCCCGGTTGTAACTGTCATTGTTGCCTGATCAGCTTTCACTGGGCCAGTTGGTTGACTAAATTTCATGTAAGCCACGTCATTCATATCAGTAACGATCGTCATCATGGTTGTTTGCTTACCTGCTGCTCGAATTGCATCAAGATCAGCCGTTGCCAACAAATCACCGTGGGTTACTTGTTGACCAACTTCAACCGCCACTTCAAATGGAGCCCCTTTAAGTTCCACCGTATTGATCCCCATATGAACCAAGACCTTCAGCCCGTTTTCAGTTTCCAAGCCAATCGCATGTTTGGTTGGAAAGACCGTCACGATCTTGCCATCAACGGGAGCCACAATTTGGTTATCCCGAGGTTCGACCGCAAAACCGTCACCGATCAACTTCTGCGCAAACGTCGCATCCGCCACGTGCTCAAGATCGACCAATTCACCATTGGCAACACTATAAAACTGATCGGTCATCCCTGCTTTAACCGTTTCTTCCGCTGGAGCAGCCGGCTTTTGTTCGGGTTGCTTCTGGGCAACCGTCGCTTCAATCTTACCATCATAAATATCGGTCAGTGCCCGCGCCACAAATTCAACTTCGGTTCCGACAACGATATGGACATTCGTCTCATCCAACACATTGACCCCCGCAACTCCAGCAGCACGCACGGCCACTTGATTAACCAGTTGTGGGTCTTTCAATTGCAATCGTAACCGAGTCGTACAGTTATCGATCACCTTAATATTCTCCTTGCCACCAATCGCAGCATAGATTTTTTTGGCCATCACCGTATACTGGTCGTCGTTGTCGTTCGTCACAATTTCCGGCGTTGACGCATCTAACTCGTCAGTTTCTCTTCCCGGCGTCATTAAATTAAACTTCTTAATTGCGAAGTCAAAGCCAAAGTAGTAAATCACCGCCATGACTAGCCCTTGTACAAGCAGCATGTACGGGCGGTTGGCAATTGGCAAATGAAAGCTCAACAAAAAGTCCACTAAACCGGCACTAAATGAGAACCCGGCAGTCCAATGCATCAGTGCGGCAAAGCCCAACGATAATCCGGTGAACACAGCATGAATCACATACAGTGGCCAGGCCACAAACATAAATGAAAATTCTAGTGGTTCTGTCACTCCCGTGAAGAAAGAAGCAAAGGCACCCGCCAGCATTAGGCCCCCAACTTCTGCTTTTTTCTCTGGTCGGGCGTTCCGATAAATGGCGTATGCACCGGCTGGTAATCCAAACATCATGACTGGGAAAAACCCTGCCTGGTACATCCCCGTAATCCCTTTAACACCCTTGCCAGCCCAGAAGTTACCGATATCATTGATCCCAGCTGTATTAAACCAAAAGACCGCATTCAGTGCCTGATGTAACCCCGTCGGAATCAGCAGACGATTGAAAAAGCCGTATAAACCGGCACCGGCTGCGCCTAATCCAACGATGAATTTTCCGAATGCCACCAAGGCCTCATACACTGGTGGCCAAACAAATAGCAATAATATTGTAAATAGGAGCATGACAATTGCGGCTAAAATAGGGACAAGCCGCTTACCACTGAAAAACGAGAGTGCCATGGGTAGCTTTGTTTTGTGGAATCGGTTATATAAACCGGCGGCCACAAGTCCCGCAATGATCCCGATGAAGACATTACTGCTAAGAGAAGCAAATGACGGGTCCACTTGTGACTCTTTAATCCCCTCTAACAGGGCAACGGATGACGGATCCAGAACCTTGATAGGTACCAAATAGGCTACCAGACCGGCCAATGCGGCGGCACCATCCTTTTCTTCCGACATGCCAATTGCAAGCCCGATTGCAAATAAAATCGCCAACGACCCTAAGATCGCGTTTCCTCCGGCCTGCAGGAACTGCGCAACAGCCCAGGAATCTGGCATATAATGGCCAATTCCGACCAGCAAGGCAGCGGCTGGTAATACCGCAACAGGCAGTTGCAAAGACCGCCCCATCCGTTGCAGATAAGTCTTCATAATCTATTTCCTCCTAGAATTCTCTTAATCACACGAGTAATATCTTACCGTGATTACCCTGTACATACAAGTCTTTATACTCATTTCTTAAATTGGTCTAATCTGCACTAATCCTTGATATAAGGCGCTTTTAGGTAAGTTACTAATTATAAGTAGCCATTGAAAGCGAATTAAATCCTTTAATACCAAGCTTTATAATTATCTAGACCAATTTTAAAAATAAGTCAAAAAAAAGAATCACCACCGTGATCCTTCTCATTTACTTATTTTGTTAAATTAATTCGCTTGCTTAACAGGTAAATAATAATGCCTCCGATTGTCATAGAGAGTAGTTCACCTAATCCAATCGTCAACCAGCCCGCCCAAAATGGCGCTTTAGTCATTACGTTGAGTTCCCAAGCAATCGTGAACATCGATAATGAAATAATAATGGCCGTTACCACAAACTTAATGGGCATTGATTTAATTGGTTTCGTCACTAACATGACAATGAGTAAAAAGACAAACGTCGACGCAGTTCCAATCGGAACATCTAGGGTCCAGGTTGGCGATGCAAAGTTAGATAAAAAGACACCGAGGCTCACACCCCAGAGATAACGCTTGTTAAACAGTACCAAATAGTTAAACATTTCGGCAATCCGAATTTGAACGACCCCGAAACTGATAGTTGATAAAACAAGCGTAATGACAACATACAAAGCGGCCACCACCGCCGTCTTTGTTACCTCACGCACCGAAATACGTGACGTTTGAGCAGAATTCTTCATTATTATAATCTCCTTTGTAACCGAACATCGGTTAGTCATAACTACGACCAAAGGTGAAGGAAGTGTCGTAGTGCGATCAAATTAGAGTTGATCTAAAATTTCAACCATTTCATTGTAAATGATTACCGTTAGTTTGTCGACTGTTAGTTATTTTTCTGTCCAACCGCCATCAATCGGCATCACCGTTCCATGAATGTAATCCGCTTTAGCACTTGCTAAAAATACCGCTAGATCTGCAACTTCATCTGGATGGGCCCAGCGCTTGGCCGGCGTCTGCTCAGCTACCCAATTCGCCATCTTACCATCTCCGGCAAAATCGGCCGCATTCATCGGCGTTTGAATGGCACCGGGGGCAATGCAGTTTGCTCGGATTCCTTGGGCTGCATAATCAGCATCCAACTGCTTGGTTAGCCCGATAATCGCATGTTTGGAAGCCGTGTAGGCCGCGCCGCCACCACCAGCCACTAATCCCGCAATCGAAGCCATATTGACGTACACCCCGTGTCCCTGTTCCAGCATGATTGGTAATGTTTGCTTGATCAGAAGAAACTGGCTAGTCAAATTGACGGACAAAATGGTCTGCCATTGCTCAATTGACGTCTCCAAAACTGGTCGATACGCATCCAAAACCCCAGCCGTATTGCAGACAACGTCAATGTGCCCTCCTTGCCGCAAAGCTGCAGTCGTGGCCTGCTTAGCGGTTGTGGCCTGAGCCACGTCACCAGCTAAAATCGTCAAGGCCGCATCGGGGTATCCATCTTTGAGGACGGTCAGCCCCTCGCGATCCCGATCAACAGCAATGACAGTTGCCCCTTCATCAAGGAATCGTGCCACTTGTGACTTACCAATTCCCGAGGCGGCACCGGTGATAATGACCGTTTGCCCATCAAATTCGCCGGCCATTAGTCAGTGACCAATTGCCAGTCGGTGGCGAGAATATCGCAATCCGTTGGCGACCATAGGCTATAAGCCTCATCCGCCGTCTTGATCAAGAAATAAGGATTTAACACATCCCCCTTAAATTGGCCCTCAGGAACCAATTCAACGAAGAGTTCCGTTCCTTCCCAACCTGTCCGAACGGCCTTTTTGCCCTGCTTTAAATCTGGTAATACTGCTTCAAAAGTCATTTCACTACCTCCATTTTATCCATATTATATCCTACCCAACGCGGTTCCTCCAGTCACAACTAATCGTCCCGAATGAATTGGTCACTCCGTAGCTGAAATGCAATAGAACCTTGTCGGGGACTCTCCCACTTCAATTCGAATTAAGTTAGCCTGCATTTTTTCCAGTTCTGGGCCGATTAAATGAAACAAATAGATGGTCACATTTTCTAGCGTTGGATTAACCTTCTCAAAATACGCCAACTGATTTAAGAATTGGCCCGATATACCAGCCAGTACTCGATTAACCGCCTTTTCCAAATCATTAAAAATAATCATATGATCATTTGAGGTGTGAATTTCACAAATGATCTCCCACGTATGATTATGCTGCTTTCCTTCTCCATCTTCCCAACGCATCGCGTGGCTCGCGTTGACATACGATTTAATTTTATAGGTATGATATTCTTCGGGCATCATTTCACTCACTTTCTGTTATCTGTTCAACTATTCTAGTACCATCATAAGACATAGTAAGCAGTCTGCCTAGTTGTAGCGGTCAATTAGAATTATATTGTTGATTATTTTGGCTCACCATAAAAAAATATAATGATTGCTAATCAGTTACTATTAGCATGGTCAACCATAGTTAATCCCATGTTATATAAGGTATTGGGAGTAGCGTTTTATTTTATGAAAGCGTATTATGTTTACTAAACATTATGGGAGAATGGCCCTAATTAGGGTCATGTTGTAGGAGTGAATAATATGCAAATGATCAAAAATGAGTTTAAGTTTATTTTTCATAATAAACTAATTCTCTTATCAACGATTGTCATTATGATAATCCCATTTTTATACTGTATCTTCTTTCTTAAATCGGTGTGGGATCCATATGGTCATACAGGTGATCTGCCCGTTGCCGTCGTGAACGAGGACCGTCCCGTCCGTTACCAGGGAAAAACCATGGCTGTCGGAAAACAAACCGTCAAAGAGCTCAAACAAAACGATCAGCTCCAATGGCACTTTGTTTCCAAACATAAAGCAGCAGCGGGGCTTAAACACCGTAAATACTACACGGTCATTACCATTCCGGCTGATTTTTCTAAAAATGCAACAACGGTCTTAAGTACCTCGCCGAAAAAAATGCACCTGACTTATAAAACCAATGACTCACTCAATTATATCGGGCGTGTCATCAGTGACATGGGTGCTAAACAACTGAATACACAGATTCGTGAGCAAGTCACTAAGGCCTACGCCAAAGCTGTCTTTCAGCAACTAAAAACTGTTGGAACGGGAATGAAATCCGCCGCAAAAGCGGAAACTCAGCTCCACGACGGCACTGTCACCCTCAATGACGGACTTAACTTATATGCCGTTGGTGTCAATCAGGTCAATAGTGGCGTTCAAACTCTGAAAGTTAAAGTCGTCCCCCTTGCTAATGGGATTAGCCAACTGGCCAGTGGTGGTAGCACTCTAACAACGGCAATTCAGTCCTATACCGGCGGGGTTGGGCAGGTGAATAGCGGCCTGCAGCAATTAACAGCCAATTCCAGTCAGCTCACGAGCGGTGTCGCGAGTGCAAGTAGTGGAAATGCGAAGTTGACGGCGGCCATGCAGCAAGCTTCTAACCAAATTGGCAGTCAACTAAGCTCCAATCAATCCGACATTAACAGTGTCAAAACGGCCCTCACCGCACTCTCAACCCTTGTTAAGGGCGTTTCTAGTGGTAACAACGCGGACATGGCTGCACTGAATACCAGTTTAGCCAGTTTTAATGCTAATTCTACTCAAATTAAAACGGCGCTAACGACCAGCGGTCAAGATTTATCGACAATTTATAAAAACGTCTTTAACACCAGTAATACAGAGAGCACAGCCGCTCAATTACAACAAGCAGGTCAATCACTCAAGGAGTTGCAAACACTCCTGAACAGCGATGGCTACAAGAAAATGGCGGCAGCTGATCCCGCAACGGCTACCCAAATTGCAGCGGCCATTAATCAAGTCGGTACGAACGTCACTAATGCTGGCAGCCAGCTAAGCGCCACCAGCAACTCGCTTTCTGACATGCAAAGTAATCTCACCTCTGTGGGAACCAAGCTCTCGGAATCAAGTAGTCAACTCACCGGCCTATCACAAAAATTAACGACCCTTCAAACGCAGCTTAAGCAAGTCCCTCTCGCACTTGACGGTGGCGTTCAGGCCATCACGGAACTCGAAACGGGTCTCGAAACCGTTAAACAGGGATTGGATCAACGGGGCAATACCCAGAGCACCATGGGTCTAATCCAAGCATCACAAACGCTAAATTCAGGACTACAACAGATTCAAACTGGTTTAAATGCTTATACATCAGGCGTTTCTCAAGCTCAATCGGGCACTCAAACCTTAGTGAACAACTCAGCGGCGCTTAACTCGGGTTCTGGGCAGCTTTCAAGCGGTCTATCCCAAATGAACAGTCAAGTACCAACACTCACATCCGGTGTCAATCAGTTAGCGAGCGGCACGCAAACCCTTGCTAATAATTCTGGCCAACTCACCAGTGGTGCTACTCAGCTAGTATCTGGCTCTGGTAAACTTCAGTCCGCGCTTTCCAGTGGCTCGGCCAAAATTAACGGTATCCATCCGAATGCTCAAACGGCCGCCATGTTTGCAGCGCCTTCGACGCTCAATCACCAGTCTTATAGCCACGTTTCTAACTACGGCCACGCATTGGCACCATACGTTCTATCAGTCGCCCTCTACGTTGGCTGCCTAGTCTTCAACTTTGTTTATCCAATTCGGAAAATCTCAATGACTGGTCATAGTCCAAAAGAATGGTTTGCCAGCAAGGTAGTCGTCAGTGGGATTGTCGCCATTGGCATGGCCGTCATCGAAACCGCGCTCATGATGGCTGCTGGCTTAAACGCCGATCACCCAGCGCAAATGTTCTTAATCGCAACCATCTTTTCATTAGCCTCCATGTACGTGATTATGTTCTTCTCGATGGCATTTGATAACCCAGGACGGTTCGTCGCAATGGTCCTCCTGATGCTCCAATTAGGTGGCTCCGGCGGTACTTTCCCAATGGAAGTCACAAATTCGTTCTTCAATGCCATTCACCCATGGCTGCCAATGACCTACTCTATTCTGGGATTCCGTCAGGCACTCACCTCGGGGATTGGTAATCAAGTGATCTGGCAGGTCACTGGTATACTTTTGATCTTCGCCATCACTGGTTTAATTTGTCTCCTGCTCAGCATGATTGTCCTTCAGAAAATGCACTGGCAAGGTAAATCACAGCTAGATAACAACCAAAAATTACAAGACGTGGAGAAATAATTAAAAGGACAGTTCAGTATTCATTTGAAACTGAACTGTCTTTTAATTACCATCGTTACTATTCTTCATAAAAAAGGCCCATTCACTTAATGGATGTTTTAATCCGTTAGGTAAATGGGCCTTTTTAAATAACCATTCGCTTGGCTTCATCCTAGCATGACTTACTGCATCTGCTCTGCTTGTGAAAGCTTCTGATTGGCAGTGGTTATATTACTACTCATTCGTTGTTGCGCTTCTTGAATTTTTTGTTTGGCTTGATCAGTGTTGCCGTTATTAATCGCAGTTAAGGCATCACTCAAATCAGACTGCCAACCACTCATATCATTATTTTCAGCCTTGTACCCCTGATAAACCAACTGGTAGAGGGATGAATTCCGAATCGAATCCGTACTAGGATTGTTCAAGAGTGTCTGATACTTTTGATTCAATGCATTGTACTCAGTTTGCGAAACGCCACTGCTGTTCTTGGCGTCACTTAGTTGCTGGTTCAAACTTGTAATTTGATTGTTCAAGTTAGTAATTTGCTGTTCTAACGTACTAATCGTCACCTGTAAACTAGCAATTTTTTGACTATTAGCATTGTTCGCGGCTGCACTTTCTTGCTGCTGCGTCAATAACGTGTTGGCCGCTTCAGTTAACTGATCCGTTAATGCAAGTTGATTATTCGTTAATAGCGTAATCTGCATGTTAAGCTGTGTTGTCGTTGCACTACCTTGTGCAAGCTGATCATTTTGGGAGCTAATCGTAGCCTGTTGTGTTGCTATTTTCACCTGTTGATCATTAATTTGTGTACTACGTTCCGACAGAAGGGTATCTAACTGTGTCAGTGCACTATTAATCCGTTGCACGTCTTTATGTCCCGATGACGCCCATGTTTGGTTAGCAAAAACTTTGACACCAAAACCAGCAAATCCTAAAACGATCAACCCAAATACCGTTGCAAACCCGATCATAGCTTTCTTTAACATGTTAAATTCCCTCCCGACATTAATATTTTGAAGATGATAAAAGGGCCTGCAAGTTGCCTCGCCAAAGCCCTTCGTCACTGATCATTCAATAAAATTAGTTAGAACTCGAACTAGATGTTGCCGTATCATCGCTTTGTGCTTGGGCAACCACACTATCTGCATGGGCGCGCGCCGAAGCAACATCTGAGCTAGCATCATTCAGCTCTGATTCAGCAGAATCTTTATCCGAGTTTGCCTGATCCTTAGCTTGGCTCTCAGATTCAGCTTTGGCTTCGGCAGCGGTCGCTTTGTCCTGAGCAGTTTGCAAAGCTGTCTTGGCGTCAGCAACTTCTTGCGTCAAGCTAGCGTTTTCCTTAGTCAAACTATCAACTTCGCTTTGAAGTTGATCGGCCTTACTTTGAACCTGTGTCAAAGCCGTGTTAGCAGCGTCAATAGTTGCCTGATCATTTGCCTTCAGCGCATTGATCTTATCATTTAAAACGTTAATTTCCGTTTCTAAAGAACCATTTGACTGTGTTTTAACCTGTTCGTCAGTCACTCCGGTGATGCCCTCGGAATTTTTAATAGCTTGCAAAGTATTTGCAAGCTGTGACTTCAAGTCAGCAACATTTCCGTTTAACGTTTGGATACTGGCATCTTTAGTCGCATTATCAGTCGTCAACGCTGCAATCTTGTTAGTTGCCGTTGCCAAATCCGTATTGGCTTGTGTCAGAGCCGCTTCTTTGTTTGTCAAAGTCGTCTGAACATCATCAAGTTTTGCTTGCTTATCTGCCAGTGCCTGCTTCTTTTGCGTCACAATATTTCCTAAAGTATCAACGTCTTTAGAAATTTGTTCCACATTATCGTGGCCCGCCCAGTAGTGATCAATGGCCGCCTTTGCGCCAATCGTTCCACCAATTCCAACTGTGGTAACGGCTACTGCACCAAAAATTAATTGCTTAAGACCCATCTTGCCTAACTTCATCATAATAATACTCCTCCACTAATATCTACTTTTTTCTGGATTGTACAAAGAATAAAAAAAGCCCATTCATCTAGCCAGATACTTAATATATCCTCTAGGAACGGGTCGTGTCTGAGCATGGTTCTGCTCAAACTGGCAATTATTCATTTGTTAAAAACGTAACTGATTCAAAAGAATAGAAAAAACCCGTTCATCCGGCGAGATATCCAAGTATCCTCCGGGAACGGGTCGTATCCAAACTAACGTTTGAATTGAGCAGTTACATTTAATTTATGCATTTATTATATCGAATATGCATGGTAAAGCAAGCTTTTTTTTACCAAAATGATAACAATTTTAGAATTACCTTTATCATGCGATTATCATGAATTCAGCAAGTGCTTACAGTTTTGTTTATGATTAATAATTCCATATTACAAAAATCGGTTACATTTTAAAATAGTATTTTTTTATATGCCCTAATATATAGTTACTGATAGTTTGTTGATAACTGATTTCAAAAAACTTCAGCACTCCGATTTTAATCACATTCTAACTTAGCTTATCCTGCCCTGTACTGGCAACCACATCTGGAATTCGGCGTTGCTTATTTAACAACCAATATTGGGGTGGTTCATTCCCTTTTTATATGACTTAGCCCTCGATTGAAATTGAATCAATACTGGCAATCTCAGTTCTCATTGTGCAAATAGTTACTATCCTGTCTGAATACGACTACTTAGATATTGCTTTCCACTCCCTAAAATAAGATAAGTTGTGACCACCTGATAGCAACGAAATTTGAAACCACAAAAATAGCCATTTATTCAATAAATGACTACTTTAGGCTTGATCTATGAAATTTTACACATCATATTGTGTTTCTTTAATCCCCGCATTCATTAAATCATACGGGTTGTTCATGCTTTCCTTGTCCCATGTGGCAATCCCAACCACCATCGAAATGGCTAAGTTCGCTAACCCTGTATCTTGTCGAACTGCCTTATCAAAACCCGCTTTAATTCGATTTGCTGCAATTGTGGCTCCCTTGGCATCTGAATACAGTAATATTGCCCATGTTGGATCCTCATTATTCAACAAATACGTAATATCATTATCGCGGGTAATCGTCTTAATTGTATTCGACGTTACCCGGAGCAAATTCTTGAGCTGATTTTCACTCATCATCCGCTTGAGATCATCAAAATATCGAATTTTGATAATTGCCGTTGTCACAGGTAACTGAAACCGCTCGTTCGTTTCAATAAATACCGATGCATCCTCTACATAAGCAACCGTCGTTCGGAGATTAGTTTGCTGATCGAACGCCCCACGTTCAATCAGAGCTGCTCGTAAATCACTATTGGATTGCTGTAGCTCAATTTGATTACGCGTCATATAGTAGAGTGCCAAACACAACAATAGGGGCATTATCATCCAAAAACTGAGTGTCCATACAATCGCTTTAGTACTCCCCACGTACTCATAAATTGAATAAACCACTTGGACCGCAATAAAAAACATATTAGTCAGGAGTGAGGGCAGGAGCCCCATAAAATAAGTCACGATCATCAATGCTACCGTACAAAATAAGTAGATAACGTTAATCAAAATATGATTCGTCAGCAACATCATGATTGCTGTCGCGCTAAACAAAAGCAAAAATAACAGTAAGCCAACATCTTCCATGAGTGTTTCTTTTTTATCTCTACTTGGCATGCGGGTTCCTCCTCGTATTAAGTCCTCTTTGCTTTTTAACCATAAGGAAAATCCCTAAACATACTAAGGCCATCACGACTAAAGCAAGTCCTAAATAGATTAGTAAACTTGTATTTTTACTAAACAGTCGGTGACGTTCGAGTGACTTATCAATGGCTTTATTCTTCTTAAACCGGTATCCATAATGACTATTGTTCTGATCGACAACAATCGCATCCCCTGAGTACTGCGTAATATTCTTCTGAAAATTAATCTGGGTCGTTGCCAGATAACTAGCCTTAGACGTCGCCCCAGTGACCACCAACATCCCCCGTTTCGAATTGTATGGTGACCGCATCAACTGCGCCGTTCCAATGGTCTTCCCATAATCTTTTTCGATGCTTAATTTTTCGTTTGAAATTAAACGGGTAAAATCGGCCGCATACTTAAAGTAAAGGTGGGAATTCAGCGTTCGAATAAAGTGATTATTTTGTGGTGTCCCTAAGACAATCACATTTTTAGTCTTTAAAACATGCTGACTTGGTTGATGCGTATAAAATTGGATGCTTCCCGTATTGCTCTTCGCAAAATTGCCAATCAAGTTAAAGATGTTCGTTAAACTTTGAAAATCATCATTTGAAAGTTTCTTTGGAATCACAACTGCCAAGTTATCATACGTTTGGTTTTTCATGAAAAGTGTCGGGTAATTCGTAAATAGCAAATCATTACTCTTTTGCGACTTAACCGTCATTTTCGATGAAGTCCCCACTTCCGCCCATGGAGTCGCACTATTATCAGAAGTAATTTGATCCTTCATTTCCAGATCAAACGCCACCCGAACGGTAAAACTACTACCTAAGGTCATCCCATTGGGCACCTTAACCGTCAGCGTATCACCGTTAGCATGAACAGCCGTCAGTTTCTTGCTTCCAATGGTCGTGTTATTAACGTACACGGTGACTAAGGAACGGTTAAAGTTGAGATTTTTACTATACCGTAAATGCAATTTAACCGTCGATCCGTCAGCGTTAGACCGGTCGTTCGGAAGACTCACAAAGTAACTGGTCTCCCGGTGACCGGCACCGATAATCTTATCCGTTTGATCTGTCAGCTGGTAATGCCCCTGATCATGTAACGCCGACGTAAACGTCCGTGTCCGACTACCAACGGTTTCGGTAGCCTTATTGGTTTCATTCATTAATTCGGCATTTGCCACAAAACGGGCAGCCTTCTTGAGTAGCTTGCCGGTTTGAGCGGTCACGATTAGGTAGTGCTTTCCATCAACATAGTGCGTTTTAATCACTGCATGGTGAGCAACCTCTGTCGCACTGACCGCATTTTTCAGCTCCTTGGGCAGATGTCGATACGTCGCAACAACCATAAGATAATCACCCTGCTGCGCATTCATGGATGCCTGCTTGACAACCTGGATTTGGTCATTATCCGTGGTGATCACACGTGACTCACCCGATAAGGTAATCATACTAGCAGTCAACTCATCGCCACCGGGGTGGTTCGCCGTCACAATTCGCGACTGACCGTTCGCGACGGTATCTTCACCAGAAAAATGATTGTAGAAAGAATGCAGCGTATTATCCGCGTCCTTTAACTGATACTCAAAATTGACATTCGATCCCTGCTTGATCGTCAGCCAGTTCGCCGGTGTTTGGGCTAAATCGTAGTTACTGTTTCCTGCCTTGTTCAAAACTTGACCGCTGATTTGCAGGTTATTTTCCCCCGTCAGTAGCTCAACCGGAATTGAGATTTGTTCCGTTTGAAAACCATCCCCATCATGTGGTCGAAACGAATAGAATTTGACCCCATTAATCGAAACTGTGATGTCAGATTTTTGGGTCTCTGCCAGCTGTGAAATTTGATACGTCAAATTAAAAGTTGCCTTTTTTATGTCCCAATAGTCCATTTTAGTAAAGTACATATTTGTCTCGACTGACTTGCCCGAAAGCGAGGTAGTGTTATTTTGAAATTGTTCGGTGTACGTTTGGTTATCCGCCCGCACACCGGTCATGCCAATACCACACCCGACAATGAACGTCACCAAAAAGAGCCACCAAGCCCTACTGATAACGTTTCGTCTTATACCATTTTGCCTGCTTATGAAATACTTGTTCACGAATATACCCCACCATTCCGTATGCGGCTACTGCCAGCCACATTTGACTATAAACCAAATACATAAACACAATAATTAATAAGTTGCTAGCGGTCAGTTCACCCTTTTCCGTCGTAATCGTCGTGAACGTACTGATGACAAACATCAAAATTGCAAAAAGCCATAATGCGTTACTGAATCCCTGCAAATCTGAATGTGCGATCCCCGCAACGGATAATACAAACACTGTATCCGACAAAATCAGCGAGAGCATCAGTAAAAAGTAGACCGATAGATAATACAAAATATCGAAACGAATCGGTCGGCCCTTTTTTTGAAACAACCGTTTCACGTTTTTGATAATGACGTAGATGTTACCTTTCACCCACCGAGTCCGCTGATGAAACCAGACATCCAACGTCTGCGGTTCCTGTTCCCAAGTTACGGCTCGTGGTTGAAAGAAGATTCGGTATCCCATTTGATAGACCCGAAAACTAATTTCCGTATCTTCGGCGAGTGCCTTAACATCCCAGCCGCCTACCTTTTCTAACACGTTCCTCCGAATAACATAGTTCGTCCCAGGAATCGTACATAGGTGAAATAGATGTTGACGACCGGCCTGCGCCATCCATTGGAAGGACAACGTTTCAATATTGATAAACCGGGTAAGCAGACTGGCATTTTTATTACGGGTTCGAAACTTGCCAATCACCGCGGCTAAGCGATCATCAGATAACAACTGTGCGACCAGGATTCTTAACGCCCCATGTTCAGGTGTGTTATCGGCGTCATAGATTGAAATGATACTACCGCGCGCGTGGGTCAATCCAATATTTAAGGCATTGGACTTACCTTTGCCACCATTGGTTTTGTCCGTGTTGATAACTTTGAGTCGCTTTTCAGAAAACTCCTCTTGCAGCTCAGCTAATAATTCCGCGGAATTATCACTAGAATTATCATTAATCACAATAATCTCATAACGATCATGCGGATAATCAAAACTCAGTAGCGATAGCACCGTCTTTACAATCACAATTCCCTCATTATGAGCCGGTACCATGATCGATACAAACGGTGGTTGCTCAGGCAACTGCGGTGTCGGTTGTTTAACCTGCTTTAAGTACCAAGTGTAGCCAGCAATTGTAAGCACTAAATTAACAATTAAAATCCCCCAAATGGAAATAATCGCCACCATCAAAAAAAAGTCTAATGTAGTAATACTCCTCACATCCTAACGTTTAAACATATTGCGATAAATTCGTCGACCAATCAAAATGAAAATCAATAACACGATGAATACAATGCCGAAGAAGACACCAATAATTTGGCCCTGGGTCTTAAAGAATGATTTGAAGAGCACCTTAGTCTTCGGTTGTACCGGCTCCTTTGTATGTGCTTGATCACTCATCGTAATAGGTTCTTCGCTACCGTTTACATAGTACTTACCCTGCCGATAATTAACTGTCGTGGTGCCCGACTTAATCTCAGTCGAAGTCTTTGATTGCGTGAAGTTAAACCACTGAAATCCGAGTTCACTAATTTCACGTTCCACGATATGGATTTTCTTCATACTCGATGGCACCGGGACTGTAACAGCCGTCGGAACGTTAAATTTAATTTGGGATTGATTCTGAATAGTTGTCAAAGATGCAGCCGATACGGCCATGAAACTTTGGTTAGCAACCTGACTTTTATTATCCTGCTTCAAATACGTGACGTCGGTGTTCGGTAATAATAGCCAGTGGTTGGCTTTGGCGAGTGAATTTCGTCGTAATACTTGATCCTGATTCCAGTACCCCGGTGCACTAATCCCCACTGGATAAACTTGATACCGTGAAAAACTGACGAGATAGCTCGTAAACATCTCACTTAACTTTTGTCCATCACTTTGCGTCGCACCACCAATCACGGGTGTTTGTACAAAAATCACGCCGTTACGTTTCTCGATTCGGCGTAAAAACGCCGTAAATTGAGCAAATGCCTGTAAATCAGTGTTATCTGATACCGTCGTGGTACTGATTGCAAATGGGATCTTTCGCTTATAGCAGTACTCACTAAGCTGGTCCAGAACCTTCAAATTTGCGTATGGCGAGACATCCGTAAACGTTAATAACGGTTGATACTGTTGAGTTTGACCAAACAATTGTGTAATCGTTTGTTCAGCGACCAATAAACTCAGTCCCCGTGTCTTCAAATACGGTAAGTAAGCATTTTTACCAACAATCACACCATAGTCATATGTCTTTTGGTCCGTTTGCTGTGACGTTAACTGGCCAACCTTGATCGCGTTGGTAGGCAGCTGATCGAGTACTTCCAAATGATCACTAAAGGGGAGCAGTTGTTGATCATTCCCATTTTTGAGGATCAATTGTTGTTCATTTAAAACTTTGATCTTCCCTTGTAAATCCTTAGCTTCCGTTCCTGTTAAACAATCGCCGATGTGCAATTTAATTCCCGTAAAGTGTGCTCGATCCGTTTCGAATTGCGTATTTTTTAATCCGGCCTGACGCCAATTCACCATCGTAATCACCCCGGTGTAGGTGGCATTCAGTTCACCAGCATGGTAGTTCGACGCTTTGACCGTCTTAACGGATAAATTCATCGATGTTAAAATTCGTTGCAGCGCATCAATTTTCTTCTCACCGTGTGCAACCGTATTTTTTGAGTCATAGACAAGTAACACTCGGTTCGTCTCTGCCGCCGCTACCGGTACTGGCTTGATTACCGTTATGATCGAGAAAACGAGTAAGCCCAGCAGTACCATCATTGACCATCGCCATTTTTTAATCATGTTGTTCACCCTCCCTCTTCGTATGCCAGAGAGTGTGGTTTAAAATGTCAGAAATAAAGAGAATGAATACAAGATCTAGACTCAAAGGGGCCATAAATAAATGTTTGGCTAAATCCGCATCACCATCCCCGATGACCGAAATGATCGGTACAAAAACGACCACCGTCATACATCCTAAAACGAGGCAAAAGCGGAGAATTCCTTGATACCGATGTTGCCGAAAGTCTACGTACGCCCCCACCGCATAGACGGTAATGAAGCCCACTGCTAGTAAGCAAATAAAAGCGAACTTGCCTGGAAAAAAGGCCCCGACATATGAGCTATACAACACAAAATATTTAGTTTGCGCCCCAGCGCGATGGCCGGAGCCACGGGTGTAATCGCCAACCGCCTTTACCTGAGTAACCATCATATCCTTGGCCGCTAAATCCATTAAATTCATAAACTGCCGTTGATTTTTTAAATAATATTTTGTAATCCAAACAATATTCATTTTGGATAATAATCTTTTTTGAACTAATTTTCCGGTTGGTTTGACCGCATCAAATTGCTTCGCGTAGTAGTTTTGTGATCGCATAAGCGCAAATTCTTCATCCAATCCCTGCTGCTTAATTTTCTTACTTGGATCCTGTGTTTCCACCAGCACCCCATGTGTAAACGATTGAAACATATTGATATTATTAAAATCTGAATTAATGGCCAGATAGGTCAGCGCCCCAGAAGCTAAGATACCAGCAATTCCGATTGCTACCATAATTTTTTGAACCTTCACATGTGATAAAAAGAATAGGCCGATGGCGATAACGGTGTAACTCAATGCAAGTGGTGCATTTTGTTGTTTACTGGTAATCATTAAAATAGTACTGACAAAAAACAGTAGCAGTGCTGGCCACCGCCTTTTGTAGCATTTCTTTACCAATAACATAATGGCCGCAAATGCATACATTGTGGCAATCAACATTTCGGATTCTCCAAAAAAAGAGTTGAAATACAATGTGAAAGACGAATCCGCAAAAATGACGACAACTAGTACCGCAATCACGTAACTACTGATTTTCCGGAATGGATACGTCAACGATTTTGCGAGTAAATACACTGCACCCAAGAAAAAAACGTAGTACACCGCGCCCATAAAACGCAAGTCAAACACCGATCTACTATAAAATAACTTATTTAACAACAAGGCAAACCGAACAAATAATGACTGTGATGACATCACAACCGTATTATTTTCATTAAAATATTTAAAAATTCCAAATTTAGTGATCACGTAGTCTAAAAATTGACTATGTGATGACGGTAATCGATAGATTCCATTACTTAAAATTGCCCGGTAAAAATCCCCATTGTCGGCCAATCCGTGAATCGGTGGTACGAATAGTAAGATACCGCTAATAATCGCCGCCAATACTAACGCAACGGTTGCCGGTGATACGTATCTAGTTACTAAACGCCCTTTATTTTTAATCCAATTATTCAAGCCAACCATCCTTAATATAATGAAGCTAAAAGTGCAACCAGGTTGTTAAACGAATAAGCATCCTTAGTCTGCATATCACCCAACGCCCCATAAATTATTGAATCTTTATCAGTCACTTGTGACTGCCAAACAAGCGCCATCGCCCGTTGGTAATTCTGACTATCATTCTCGTTGGCAAAGATCATTGCTGCCAGAGCATAATTAGCCGCAGACTGTCCTCGATCGACAATGACCCCCGTCACCGAGTAACCGTTACTTAAAGCATGCTGTTTCACCCGTTGTTTCAGCCATGTTAAAGTATGCGGATTTAATTGATGAACCTCGGAAAGGTGTAACATTGTTTCCAAATTCTCGGACATATTTAAGTTGGCTGTACTATATTTCTTAGTCTTCCAATCATAGCTAGCACTATACAGTGGGAACGCATCGCCCAGATAACCGTTTTTGACAAGCTTCAGTTGCCGTGCATAGGCAACTTTGTCACTAGCCGTTGTTTTTTCAAAATAGTGCAGCGTTAGTAGGTCGTAGTAGGCCAGTGAACTCGTCGTACTTTTTTGATGAGTATGGCTGTCGTAAAAATCACTGACTTGACCACCACTAATCACATTACGTTTCAGCAAGGCAAACCGCTTAGCTGCCTCATACCGATAACGATGACTATGTGTTAATTGTGCATACAACTGTAACGATCTAATAATCCGTAGATCATCCAAAGTGGCATTCACATGGTATTGCTTACCATTGGCATGGTCAACACGATAACTGAATTGTTCGCCCTGATCAAATTGCTTTTTTGTTAGTCGGTAAAACTCTCGAAATTGGCGGTACTGATGGGTTTGGGCCAAATACTCTAACCACAATCCTGAAGATTCAGACAACATTTCGTGACCCGTTGCCACATTCTTTTGATGCGCAACCTTTCGAAAGTTCGTATAGATACCACCCTGATGAACCATTTTATGCGCGACAAAATGATCCAACCGCTTTTGTTGCGCTTTGAAAAATGGCGACTGTTGGTGTGTCACAATCTGCATCATATTTCCCTTTGGCATGGTGACTTGTGCTCTCTTCTGACAACCCACGAGGCCCATCATAACCACCATTATCACTAATAGTAACCCGCTTTTTTTCATACTAATCTATCCATTAAAATATCTGCTCCCAACGTATACGTATCTACTATTGACTGTATTATACTTTAATTACCATATCAAGAAGTTAAGGTAAGTTACTGCCTTAATCTGTAATTATGAGGAAGGAATTTAGTCATGAAAAAACTAAAAGTAATGTCAATCTTCGGGACACGTCCCGAGGCCATCAAAATGGCCCCCGTTATCCAGCAAATCGAACGTGAACCGACACTCGAAAATGTGATTGTTGTCTCCGCCCAGCATCGAGAAATGTTAGACCAAGTTTTACACATTTTCAAGATCCAACCGGATTTCGATCTTAATATTATGAAGCAAGGCCAAACATTAACCGATATCACCGTTAATGTGCTCACCGAGATGAACAGCGTCTTCGAACAAGTTCGCCCAGATATCGTCTTAGTGCATGGTGATACCTCGACCACCTTCGCGGCGAGCTTGAGCGCTTTCTATCATCAAATTCCGGTGGGACACGTGGAAGCTGGATTACGGACATGGAATAAACAATCACCATTTCCCGAAGAACTTAACCGCCAAGTTACTGATGACATTGCCGATCTATACTTCGCACCCACAAAACTCAGTGCAGCGAACTTACGCAAAGAAAACCATGCTGCCGAACATATTTTTATTACCGGTAATACGGCGATCGATGCCCTCAAGGAAACCGTCTCAAAGGACTATCACCATGATGTTTTATCTCAAATTAATCCTCAGCACCGGATCATTCTCGTCACAATGCATCGTCGTGAAAACCAAGGAGCCCCGATGGCCCGCACCTTCCAGGCAATTCGCGATGTTGTTGACCACAATGATGACGTCGAAATTATTTTCCCCGTTCATCTCAATCCCCGTGTTCAACAAACTGCTGATCAGATTTTAGGTGATGATCCTAAAATTCACCTCATCGATCCACTAGATGTCGTTGATTTTCACAATTTAGCGGCCCGTAGTTACTTTATTATGACCGATTCAGGCGGTGTTCAAGAAGAGGCGCCTTCTCTTGGAAAGCCAGTCTTAGTTCTGCGTGACACAACAGAACGGCCTGAAGGTATCGAAGCCGGCACCCTTAAACTGGTGGGAACTGATCCACAAATAATTACGCAAACCATGCAGGCGCTCCTAACTGATGATCATCTCTATCAAGCCATGGCAACTGCCAAAAATCCATACGGTGATGGATTTGCTGCACAACACATTATTGCGGCGATTAAGTATCACTTCAAGATCACCGCTACTTTACCACCATTATTTGAATAATTAAAAATAGGACTGTATAACTCACACAAAAGATAAGTTATACAGTCCTTTAATTTAAATATGGTTTACTTTCACTAATTTATGCTTGGTTACCCGATATAGCCCCGTCTTAAAGTGCTGATGATAAACCTTGCTCGTCATCACGGTAAACGTCCGATGCCATTCGGGAATCGCAATGTAATCATACTGCTGCGTCAAAGCTTTAAACTCTTTGACGCTCATCATGAAATTTTCCTGTCCTGTTACCTGGTCAGAAAAGAAATAGTAGCGTCCAACATAGCCAGCATAGTAATCCCCAACATCATTAGCATGGGGATCCACCAGTAAGATTTTAGTATGATTGTACTGCTTACTTTGTCGTGCAATTTTTCGCATCTGTACCGGTAACTCATTATTCCCAATCGAATTATTATATTCAATACCGTTAATCTCGGAAAACATTAAAATAATCGAAAAAATCATTAACACAAACGTTGCAATCTGATACATATTTTTCGTAAAAATCGAGCTAAAGGATCTTATACTCCGTTTCTCGATTCGTTGTTCGTATAAACAATCATCCATCGTGACTAAAAGTACCATAGCTCCGAGTAACAGACTCAAAATAACAATGCTCGACATATATCGTTCTAACCCATCCAACAAGATGGCTTCTGCGTACGGCATTGAGACAACGTACATCGCAAATAAACTAATATAATATGCAATAAAAGTAATATCCAATACAATCAAAGTGGTCAGCAACTGGTTTTTATGATGTAGCCACCATCTCATCACTAACCAGCCAATCAGTAATCCGACATTGATAAGAATCACACCACGGGTTGATAGCGACCCAAAATTTAAAATATGATCAACAAAGTGTTTGCCGATCTTAAAAATGACGGTGTGATCCTCCCCCGACAGCTGTTTAGAGTAGGCTTGCGTACTAATTTGGTGTTTTGACACTCCTGAAAACGTCTGGTGCACATGTTGTTGCCACCACATAAATGGCAGTACCCCAACGCCGACCCCAAGTCCCGTCGCAAGTATTGCCTGGGGAATACGCCAACGCCATTTTTGCTGGCCATACTTCAAAATACAGTACAAATAATAGAACGCAATCATCGCAACGAAGAAACCACCTGAATTTTTAACGAGCAGGAGCGCGTTGACAAACAACATTACATGGCCGAATTGGAGCCACGGGTGCTCACGATACGCATAGACACCGGCAATTGCGGCAGCAGTTAGCACGGGTAACACATAATCGACCAGCAGATTATTCATGCGAATTGCAATATTAAATACGTTGGTAATTGTAATGACAAAGCACAGTGTAAATGACATTAATCCACGAGTACGATCTCGCACAACGGCAAAAGTCGCATATAGACATGCCCAAATCAGAATAAACTGACCTAGTAACATCGTGCCATCGCTAAATCCAACCCACTTAACTAAGTTAGTCATCATTAATGCCATTTCCGGCGGATAGGACGTAAACGAAATAAGTGGATCGCTTGCCGTTGGGAGATGCCCCTCGAAGGTTAAAAACTTCACGATTAACGCCCAATGTGAGTAGTTATCATAATGAATCAAGGGACTCGCATAAAGCACCTTTCCTAGGAGTAATCCTAGCAAGATCATCCACACATCAAAGTAATGCAGTTCTTCAAACCGTACTCGGCCAATGTTCAACATTAGTAAAATCATCCGAATAATAAATAAACTACATCCCAGAAAGGCTACTAATTGAATTCCTAAATTAAGCTGGTTGAACATTGCCATAACGTACAGTATCAGGACTTGGAGCAACATTGACGAAATCCATGAAAGGTAACGGAGTACACCAAATGACCGCAGTGTGCCGACAAAGCCAACTAACGAAACGAGATAAATCAAAAGTCCAATTATTGACACGTTGTTTTCCTCCCGGTCGTTTAATTACGCGTAGTAAAAATACTAAGTTTACGCTGCAGTTGCTTAAGTCGTAACGTAAAATTCATATTCAATTCATCAAACGGGGTGATCCAAGAATCCTGCTCTTTCGGCAGCATGCCACTTTCTCCATCATAGACAAGATGTAAAAAGTAGTTACGATCCTTGAAGCTCGTGGTGGTCACAACCGCCCCAAAATTCGTCTGCTCCCGATCCTTTGTTTGCCGGACTATCGTTCCACTAAACTGAACCTTGGTTTGATCGCGGTGCCAAAGAACCCCCGTAAAATGGGTTTGCACCGCAAGCTCAATACGTGGATCAACAGTCACAAACGAAAGGCCAGTTTCGGAAATATCATTAGTCCGAATGGGGATCGATTGTGCTTGTCCATCGATGCTTATTTCGCCATTAAATTTGCGAACGAAGCGTTCATTTTGGCGGTAAATTGTTCTCCCCAGCGAAATGAAGAGGCAAAAGCTGAGATTAATGAAATGCATCAGCAACCAAAACGTGATGACACTCCCGACAATGATTTCAGAGCCCCACTTACCATAGTTAAATTTTATAATGGCAACAAGCGTTGTCAGCCACATTAACAGATACGGCAAAATATACAGAAGATCCCGCTTGGTAGCCTTGCTATTTTTATTAGTCACCTTAAACTTCTTGGCTTTAATCCGTAAAGTTTGCAATAACACCGGTAAAAAGAGATACGGTGCAAAAAAGGTTTCCTGCACTTCTCCCCAACGTTCATTTCGAATTTTGCTGGACGCATCCCCCAAAACCACGTGAAGGAGAAAATACCCGGGAGCCCAGACGATCATCAAAATCCAGAAGTTAGCATACACAACTTGAAGTTTGAAAAGCGCATATAAAATCGGAGCCGCAATATAGATCAGCCGGCGTAAAAAGGACCACCAGTACAAATAAGTATTAATGAGCACAATTCGGTTTAAAAATGGAATCCGTGGATTCGTAAAAATATGAATATTGCGGCAACTTTGAATAACGCCTCGCGCCCACCGCGTCCGTTGTTTGACAACTCCCTTAATATCCACCGGTGTAATACCACTGGATTGAGGGTTAGCAGTTGCCAAGCTCGCGTACCCGGCAATGTTGATTTTGGCCCCTAACTCAAAATCTTCCGTCAGGGTATCCGTTGGAAACCAACCAACTTCTTTAACTGCCTGTCGTAAAAACATTGCATTCGATCCCGTAAATAACGCAATTTTATTGTAGCCATTTAAAACATTGACGTCGCGTGAGAAGAAATCCTGTTCATTAGCCACAATTTTTTCTGAAAACAAATTAAATTGAAAGATATCAGCATTGTAAAAACTCTGGGGCGTCTGAACAAAACCCAATGGCTGTGTATTTGAATCGACGGATTGTTGGCGCAAGTTGTCGACAAATAAGGGAACCGTATCGGCCAGGAAACCGGAAAATGGAATCATATCTGCATCAAAAATTGCAAATAACGGTGCATGTAATTGCGCTAAGGCATGGTTAATATTTCCCGATTTCGCCTTCTTGTTACCGGTCATTCCAATATAATCAACATGATATTGACGTGCTAATCGGGCAACTTCTGGTCGATTACCATCATCACATAAGACAATATGAACGCGGGCCTTATCTGGGTAATCGATAAACGTCGCGGCGTTAACCGTTTTTTTTAGCAAAGCAACATCTTCATTGTGCGTCACAATCAGGATGTCGACATCTGGTAGTGGCTGTGACAGATCATATTCGGGGATGGTAATTGTTTGCCGATGCCGATCTTCCATCAAGCGTAAAATAATCAGCACATAAGCCGTCAAATTCGACACGATTTCACTAATCACCAAGGCTAACGCAAAAATTAGGACGCCAATATGGGTATGCCATGGAATGGTAAACAACACGCGCCAAAGCAAATACAGTACTGAAAGAACAATGGCAAAAATGTACATCACTTTTCGTTTTCTACTTAATCCCATGAGGTCCCTCTCCGCAGAAAATCAGCCGCTTTTGAATTTGATAACTCACTAAAAAGAGACCGAAATCTACAATCATTTTCGCAACCGTTGAAATCAGGCCACTATTAACAACGACCACCAGTATCTGGGTTAATCCGTGCGTTAAATAACCCGAAACAATCATCTGAACACACATCAATGCAAAATATTTAACTAACGTTGCGTGTCCTTCATTATTGAAGACGAGTTTATGGTTGATCATATAGTTGGCGACGGAAGAAAGTAGGCGCGCAATTACGGTCGCCCCCATAATGCTATCCAGTGAGTAGCTCTTCGTCAGCCACACAATCAACGTGTATAACACAATATCAATTAGAAACGACGCTACCCCACTCAGTGCAAACTTAACGAACCGCAGGTAAATCGACAGTGAATCTCGAATAACCCGAAAATGAGAGGCCCGATTACTGTCAATATAGATCGTTTGAATTGGTTGCTCAAGCACAGTAACATCTTTTTTTCTGGTTTGTAGTAGCATTTCAAATTCAAATGCGTAACGTTCACCGGTAAATGCTAATGCATCACGGGCATAGGTCGCCGGGATAACCCTTAATCCAGTCTGAGTATCCGTAATTTTAAGCCCCGTTAGTTTTCTGACAAGCGATTCCGTTAGCTGATTACCAAACCGACTGCGCCAAGGAATATCAGTTGGAAATGTCCGAACTCCCAGGATAAGGCTCTGTGGATGGCGCTGAAACAAAGCAATGCATCGATTAACATCAGCAACCGTGTGTTGCCCGTCCGAATCCATCGTTGCAATTCCCGCTATATCGTCCTGTTCAAGGAGATATCGGAACCCCGTTTTAAGTGCCTCACCCTTTCCGCGATTATACTGATGATGTAATACCTTCACTCGTGACCCAAACTGGCCTAGAATTTCATTAAAAATTGCTTGTGACTCACTACCATCGTCAACAACCACAATCGGTATCTTGCCTGTCTCACTATGTACTAATTCTGTAATAATCTCAATCAAATGTTGATCTGGATCAAGCGCCGGAATTAAAATTGCGACTGTCCTTGGTGTTGTCTTTTGCATACGATCTCCTCCGATTAAGTACTCACTGTGCGTTTTCTTCAACGCAATTTGGTCGTCTCGCCGAACCCCGTATATACGATTATACAATAGTCGGGGGGCAAAAAACGCCTCTGACCACACAAAGTTAAAGTTCACAGTAAAAATCGGATTTAGATCGACCCAAAAACCGCCAACACCTAATCGTGTTGACGGTCCTAAAACTTAATCTCATAACAAAAGTCGGTTTTTTTATAATAATCCAACTCAATAAAGTCGGTTGGTTTCACATTTCCGGCTGGCTTTGTAAAATACGCCAACCCGTTACTCTCTAACATTCGATAAACAAACTGTGAGCAAAACATGATATTCGGTCGCAGCGAGCGTTTAACCACTAATCCCACAATGTTGTAGGCACTCCCATCGTGATTAATTTGCTCGATCTGGTCAATCATATGTTTCTTTTGTTCGCGGGTAACCTGCAAACGATACACCAGTACCGACGCATCATCTTTCTTATGAAAGGCTTCCACTATTTCCGGATTGAGTCCCGGTGGATACACATTATTCCCACCGTTGTAACTAATAATTGTCTTTAATTCTCGGTCAAAGCTCAGTGAAGTGTGATTGTACTGCTTTTGCGTAAACAACGAAATAATTTCGCTGGCATCACTGCCAGTGTTTGAGATGACAATATAGATGTATGGATCTGTCAACGCATCCTTCGCCGCATCAAAATAAGCATCTGTCAATGTCCCGTTATTAACGTATCTAATCGAACTATGACGCTTCATATCAATAAAAATTGTTTTCAATTTATCAATTGCCAACGTTTTTCGGACATGTTCGGCCTCTTCCATCGAATGATGGATTGCTTCCCGGTTATGCTTAAGTTGCTCAAAACTTAAAGCGGTGAGTTCACTGATAGATGGCAAGTACGAGTCGGCATCCTTATGAATAATCACAATCCGTTCAACTGCCAATGGCAACAAGATCATTACCGTAGAAAAAAGACGACTAACAAACAATGTTCCCCAAAAGAAATGATGACCAAACGTCACCTGAGCACAAAATAAAATTTCAAGAATTAAAACCATTGTGTACGTGCTCATCAACGTCAATTTAATTTGAAATTTAAACTGACTTAACCACGCCCGAAAGATCATGACCATGGCAGTATACGCGTAGGTCAAAATAAAAATCGGTAACGTTCCAAAGAATAAGATCCCAGCCAGTAAAAAACACTCTACGGTGTTCATCAGTCGGCGATCTGCAATTAAATCACGCATGTTAAACTCATTTCTACTTAATTTTTCGCACCGATCCATCGTACACTAAACTGCGCAATGACGCAAATTAGTTTTAGATAAAAAAAAAACACTTTGCATTTCTGCAAAGTGCCTCTCGTAAACGAAAATATAAGATTAACGTTTTGAGAATTGTGAAGCTTTACGAGCCTTTTTAAGACCTGGCTTCTTACGTTCCTTCATACGAGCGTCACGAGTCAAGAGACCGGCACGCTTCAAAGGTCCGCGGAAATCTGGGTCAACGTTGAGCAATGCACGGGCGATACCGTGACGAGTTGCGCCAGCTTGACCAGAGAAACCACCACCACGAACGTTAACTAAAACATCGTAGTTTCCTTTAGTTTCTGTAGCGTCGAATGGTTGTAATACCACTTCACGCAAGTTAGCAAATGGGATATATTCAGTAATATCCTTGCCGTTCATAGTAATTTTACCTGTACCGGGTACTAAACGTACACGTGCAGTTGAGTTCTTACGACGACCTGTGCCGCTATATTGTACTTGAGCCAATTCAGTTTCCTCCCTAAATTAAGTTTGTAATGTCTAATACTTCTGGTTTTTGGGCTTCATGCTTGTGATTTGCATCAGCATAAACATGCAACTTCAATCCTTGCTTACGACCAAGGGTGTTATGAGGAAGCATTCCCTTAACAGACGTTTCGATCAGCTTTTCAGGGTTATTGGCACGTAAATCACCGGCAGTCTTTTGCTTCAAACCACCTGGATGGTTTGAGTGGTGATAATAAATCTTACCACTAGCCTTGTTACCAGTTAATTTAACCTGTGTTGCGTTAATCACAATCACATTGTCACCCGTATCCACATTAGGGGTGTATGTTGGCTTGTTCTTACCGCGCAGGATCGAAGCAACAACTGTTGATAAACGACCAAGTGCAATATCAGTGGCATCAACGATGTACCATTTTTGTTCAACTTCACCTGGTTTAGCTAAGTATGTCGATTTCAATGTAAAATCCTCCAATTTCTTGTCTTCTTCAACTAATTAATAAGCTTCCGGGGCTATTAAGCGGTTAAAGAATACCAATGATTAGTCTACTTTATTTTTAGTGATTCGTCAATGATTTTTAGTCATTATAACTGACATCAACTAGATATAATCCAGCTGCTGGTGCCGTTCCGCGAGCTTGGTTCCGATCCTTAGCAGCCAAGACCCGTGGAATATCATCAATGGGACGTTGGTTACTACCAATTTCCAATAACAATGCGACCATGATCCGTACCTGGTTATACAAAAAGCCATTACCGGAAAACTCAAATAGAATTTCTTGATCATGCTCATCTCGCCAAACCCGCGCATCGAAAATAGTCCGTACCTTGCTCTTCGTTTGGCTACCAGCAGCGACAAAGCTAGTAAAATCATGCTCACCAACTAAATCTTGGCATGCTTGCTGCATCCGTGCAACATCAAGTGGGTATTTAAAATGCGCGGTATAATTTCGCTTGAACGGATCCACAAATTCTCCCTGCGATACACGGTAGCGGTATCGCTTATGATGGGCATTATACCGAGCATGAAATTCAGAACTGACTTGCTGCGCATCCTTAACTAAAATATCAAGCGGTAAAATACTGTTCAGCGCTCGCCGTAACGAGTCTCCCGGAATATCAAAAGGTAGATCAAAATGGGCCACCTGCGCTAACGCATGAACCCCAGCATCTGTGCGTCCAGACCCGTATACGCCCAATGGTGGCGTCGGTTTTTTAGCAATTTTATTGACCGCAATTTGCAGTGTTTGCTCAACGGTTCGTTCATGCGGTTGAACTTGAAATCCCGCAAAATTAGTTCCGTCATACGCAAACGTAATTTTATAACGATACATACGTGTTTAAACTCCTATGCTAAATATCTTAATCCAAATAAAATCAGCGTAACGCCCAGCATGACGACGCACGCCACGGTATCCGCACGATGCCAGTGTAGTAGTCGATATTTGCTGCGTCCCTCACCACCACTGTAGCCACGTGCTTCCATTGCCGTTGCGAGGTCCTCAGCCCGGTTAAAGGCACTAATAAAAAGCGGAATTAGAATCGGTATCAATGATCGAACCCGCTTGATTAGGCTCCCGGTACCAAAATTAACTCCTCTGGCACGTTGCGCATTCATAATTTTTTGACTCTCATCCATTAAGGTTGGAACAAATCGTAAGGCGATCGACAGCATTAACGCCAGTTCGTATACGGGGACCTTCAGCTTGGCCAGTGGCTTAAGGAGTGCCTCAACCGCATCGGCAATCATTAATGGTTGCGTGGTCAATGTCAGCACCGTGGACATACAAATAATCAATAGAAATCGACAAAAAATATAAACACCGTTAACTAGACCAAATTGCGTCACCGATAAAATTCCCCACGCCCAGTACACATGTCCACCACTACTAAAAAAGATTTGGAGGATTACCGTAAACAAAATAATCCAAACGAGTGGGCGGATACCGTCCCAGAAAAATTTTAGTGGTACTTTAGTTGATAAGATCACCCCTAAGGTAAAGGCCGCCAACCAAGCATAAGTCTGCCAACTATTAGCCATGAAGATGATCACAATAAAGTACAGGCTTAACACAAGTTTAGCCCGGGGATCAAGACGATGAATAAGTGAATTAGTCGGGACAAACCGACCAAATAAGACCTTTGAAAACATTATTGCGTCCTACTTTCTAGTTGTCGCTTAATCTGCACTGCAAGCTGCTCAAGCGTCAATGGATACGGATTGAATGTGAACCCGCCCCGTTCCAATTCGTGCGCCATTTGCGTCGTTTTGGGCACCGTTAAGTGATTATCCTTTAACCACTGCGGATTGGCAAAGATTTGGGCCGGTTCCGCAACCTTCACCAGCTGGCCACCATTCATCACTGCAATTTGGTCGGCATACTGGGCCGCATCTTCCATCTGGTGAGTCACCAAAATAACTGTCACGTGTTGATCCACGTGCAATCGCTCGAATAACTGCATCGTTTCCCGCTGTCCGCGTGGATCCAAACCAGCTGTGGGTTCATCTAAGATCAGTATTGACGGTTTCATCGCGAGCACGCCCGCAATTGCAACCCGCCGCATCTGACCACCGGAGAGTTCAAATGGTGAACGCTCCGCCAGGTCAGCATCGAGCCCGACAAGCTGCATCGCTTCACGAGCTAGTGCAAAGGCTTCTTCTTCGGATTTCCCAAAGTTCTGTGGTCCGAACGCAATATCTTTAAGAACCGTTTCTTCGAATAATTGAGCTTCTGGAAACTGGAAAACAATCCCAATTTGGCTTCTAATTCGGCCCAATTGGGCATTGCTACTGGTAGCACTTATCACATTCTCATCCACACGAATCGATCCGCTAGTCGGAAGCAGTAACCCATCTAACAACTGAATAATTGTTGATTTGCCACTTCCCGTGTGACCGACAATCGCCGTATACGAATTTTCAGGAATCTCGAGATTAATATGATCTAAGGCCTTAACCGCAAACGGAGTATTAGGTTGGTATGTAAATGCTACTTGCTTGAATTCAATTTTTGGCAAAGCCATTTCACCACCTGATCATTAGTCATATACTGCTGCGGCACGTCAATATGTAACAAGTTTAATTGATTCAACAAACGCTCAGCATACGGTAATTCCAGTCCGCGGTCAACTAAATCTGTGCCGTTAGTCAACACCTGCTCAGGTGTCCCAGCGGCAACTAATTCACCGTCATCAATGAGTAAGATTCGATCAGCAAATGCTGTTTCATCAATATCATGGGTGATTGTCAGGACTGTAAAATCATATGTCTGCTTAAGTTCACGCATCAGCTGCATAATTTCTTGTCGCCCTTCAGGATCTAGCATACTTGTCGCTTCATCAAGAATGACAATCTCTGGACGCATGGCGATCACTCCGGCAAGTGCCACCCGCTGCTTTTGACCACCTGATAGTCCAGCAGGTTCACGATCGGCAAAAGCTTCCATGTGAACAAGATGTAAAGCTTCATCAACTTTAGCAACCATTTCATCATGTGAAACGTGTCGATTTTCAAGGCCAAATGCTACATCATCTGCAACCGTCGCTCCCACAAATTGGTTATCTGGATTTTGAAAGACAAATCCGATTTTCTCCCTAATTTTCCAAACTGTATCCTCCGCGAGCGCAGTGCCATCAATTTCAATGGCGCCACTAGTTAACTTAAGTAGGCCATCAATTGCTTTGGCCATTGTACTTTTACCACTACCATTGTGACCAACAATTGAAACCCACTCCCCGCGTTCAACGTCAAACGTGATATTTTTCAGCACCAGGTGCTCATCATCAGAATAGGAATAAACGGCATCCTGGACCGTGATCATTTTATGCATTTACGCCACTCCAAAGTTATTTTAAACTCCAATCATCATACCATTCAACGATACCAAAAACACAAAAAAAGCGCAAAAAAAATCACTTACAACTGAGGCGCTCGGGTTTTACCCCGCATTCAAGCTAGACTAGGATTTCTCCACCATCATAACGCTCTATACCATCAATCATAGTGATTCTTTATTACGCTTTATTATTTAGATGTTGTTAGACGAATTCAAGGACAACCATCTGTGCAGCATCGCCGCGACGAGGCATTGTCTTCAAAATACGAGTATATCCACCATTACGATCAGCATACTTAGGTGCTAATTCTTCAAACAAGTTTTGAAGAGCAGATTGTACACGTACATCGTCGCCGTCTTCTTTAACATCCGCAACAACATTACGAAGAAATGATGCAGCTTGGCGACGGGCATGTAAATCACCGCGCTTGCCAAGAGTAATCATTTGGTCAGCAGTCTTGCGAACTTCTTTAGCGCGAGCTTCAGTAGTTTCAATACGACCATTAACAATCAAGTTAGTAGTTAAATCGCGTAATAAAGCTTTACGTTGTGAGCTTGTGCGTCCTAATTTACGGTAACTCATGAACAGGTTTCCTCCTTTGTGAGAGTGTTAGTCTTCTTGACGAAGTGATAATCCTAAATCGGCTAGTTTAACCTTAACCTCTTCGAGTGACTTACGACCAAGGTTACGAACCTTCATCATGTCGGCTTCCGAACGGTCGGTTAACTCTTGAACGGTATTAATTCCGGCGCGCTTGAGGCAATTGTATGAACGAACTGAAAGGTCCAATTCTTCAATTGTCATTTCTAACATTTTTTCTTTATGAGTCTCTTCTTTTTCGACCATAATTTCAGCATTCTTAGCAGTGTCGGTTAAATCAACAAACATTGCTAGATGCTCTGTCAGAATTTTGGCAGCTAAACTAATTGACTCACTTGGCGTGATTGATCCATCAGACCAAACATCCAAAGTCAACTTGTCGTAATCATTACGTTGCCCTACACGTGCGTTTTCAACCGTATAGTTCACGCGTTCGATCGGGGTATAGATGGAATCAATCGGTAAAACACCAATTGGAAGATCATCCATACGTGCTTTGTTATCATCAGCTGAAACGTAGCCACGACCAGTGTTAGCAGTCATCTGGATATGCAACTCAGCACCATCAGCAACTGTTGCGATATGCAGTTCTGGATTTAGAACCTCAACATCACCGTCAGCTTCGATGTCACCAGCAGTCACAGCAGCAGGCCCCTTAACATCAATTTCCAAAGTCTTGTCTTCCTCAGAGTCGATCTTAAGAGAAATTTGCTTCATGTTTAGAATGATTTGAGTAACGTCTTCAGTGACACCCTCAACCGTTGAAAACTCATGCAAAACACCATCAATTTGGATACTTGTGATGGCTGCTCCAGGAAGAGACGCCAGTAAAATCCGACGCAACGAATTACCAAGCGTTGTTCCATAACCGCGCTCGAGTGGTTCTACGACAAACTTGCCATAGTTATTACTTTCATCAACTTTGTGAATGTTAGGTTTCTCAAATTCGATCATTCTTATCTTTTACCCCTTTCAAAACGTGGTTCGCTATTAATATAAAATACATTAATATGAAGAAAACTCCACGAAAATGTAGCTGAATTAAACACGACGACGCTTTGGAGGACGAGAACCATTATGTGGCACTGGTGTCACATCACGAATTGCGCTCACTTCAAGACCAGTAGTTTGAAGTGCACGGATAGCAGCTTCACGACCAGAACCTGGACCCTTAACAGCAACTTCGACAGTCTTCATACCGTGTTCCATTGATGCCTTGGCAGCAGCTTCTGAAGCCATTTGGGCGGCAAATGGAGTAGACTTACGACTACCCTTGAAGCCTAATGAGCCAGCAGATGACCAGGCAACTGCATTACCTTGTAAATCAGTAATCATAACAAGCGTGTTGTTGAATGTTGAATGGATGTGAGCCACACCGGCTTCAATATTCTTTTTGACACGACGCTTACGAGTTCCTTTTTTTGTAGCCAAATTATTACCCTCCTTTATCTAATTATTTTTTTCTTCCTGCAATTGAAACAGCCTTACCCTTACGAGTACGAGCGTTGTTCTTCGTATGTTGACCACGAACTGGTAAACCACGACGATGACGCATACCACGATAAGAACCGATTTCTTGAAGACGCTTGATGTTCAGTGAAGTTTCGCGACGTAAGTCACCTTCAACTTTAAGTTGATCAACTTCAGCACGGATCTTGTCTTCTTGATCAGGTGTTAAATCACGAACACGGACATCTTCTGAGACGCCGGCGTTTGCGAGGATCTTGTGAGCTGTAGTGTCACCGATCCCGAAAATATAAGTTAAGCCGATTACAATTCGTTTGTCACGAGGTAAATCGACACCTGCAAAACGAGCCATTGATTAGTGCACCTCCATTTCAGTTAAAAAATTATTTTCCTTGACGTTGTTTGTGCTTAGGGTTTGCAGAGCAAATCACCATAACACGTCCATTACGTTTGATCACTTTGCAGTGTTCGCACATGGGCTTTACTGATGGTCTTACTTTCATTATGAATATCCTCCTAGAAAGTCATAATCCAATTAGATAACTACTTAAAGCGGAAAGTGATACGACCCTTGGTCAAATCATATGGTGACATTTCGACCTGAACACGATCCCCAGGCAAGATTTTGATGTAGTGCATCCGAATCTTCCCTGAAACATGTGCCAAAATCTCATGACCATTTTCAAGTTCTACTTTAAACATTGCATTCGGTAAAGTTTCGGTAACCTTACCTTCAATTTCGATCACATCGTCTTTTGCCACGAAAGCTTCCTCCTAGTTCCACAAATTCGACGTAAAAATGGCAGACTGAACTAAGCTGCCTTAACTTTTGCCGCTAAACCTAGAGTAGTTTACCACAGGTTTAACGGCAAAGCAAGGTAACAGTTATTATCTTCCCTTTTTACAGGTTTTTCAGAATCTGCTGAACATCTTGATAAACCTTATCGATGTCCTGTTGACCATCAACTGTATGAAGCACATTCTTTGCTTGATAATAATCAACCAACGGTGTGTTCATCTTGATGTTAACATCTAAACGGTTTTTAACCGTTTCAGGTTTATCATCTTCACGTTGATAAAAGTCGTGCGATCCACAAACATCACAGGTGCCTTCAACTTTAGGCATGTGATAAAGTTTGTGATACGTAGCACCGCAGTTGCGGCAGATAAAACGACCAGTTAGTCGTTCCACCAAAACTTCTGGTTCAACGTGAATATTCAAGACGGCGTCTAGCTTACGATCTGAATCGGCGAGCATTTGATCAAGCGCCTCAGCCTGTGCTAAATTCCGCGGAAATCCGTCAAGCATGAACCCAACCTTAGTATCATCTTCAGCTAAACGATCTTTAACGATGCCATTAGTAACTTCATCAGGAACCAATTCACCCTTATCGATATACGCCTTAGCCTTAAGACCCATTTCGGTTTCATTCTTCATTGCGGCACGGAAGATATCACCGGTTGAAATATGTGGAATATGAAATTCCTCAACTATTTTTTGCGCTTGAGTGCCTTTACCGGCACCCGGAAGTCCCATTAAAATGAGATTCATGGTACTCATTTACCAATTCCTCCTTAATCGTGAATAAACCCAATATACTCTCGCTTCATTGTTAACCCATTCAATTGGCGAATTACATCTAACGCAATTTGCACGACAATCAGCAAACTCGTTCCACCTAACCCAATTGATTGGCTTAAGTTCCAAACGTCACTTGCTAACAACGGAATCAACGAGATGAATCCAAGAAAGACAGAACCAACCGTACTTAACCGCATTAATAATCCGGCAACGAACTTTTGTGTTCCCTTTCCAGGCCAAACACCCGGAATATAACTTCCTTGTTTCTGCAAGTTCTCTGACAGTTTTTCAGGATTAACCTGAACAAACGCGTAGAAGAATGTAAACAGAACAATTAACAGGATATACAACGATGTACCAGGGATGGTTTGCATATTAAATATGTTCGTCATTATCTGATACCAACTATCACCACTGTGATTTTGTTGAAAGGCCATCAAGATTGTCTGCGGCGTTGAAACAAATGATCCGGCAAAGATCACGGGAATCACACCAGAAACATTAATCTTTAATGGTAAATAACTACTTTCCGGAGCGCTAGTTGTGCGACGTGTGTATTGAATTGGAAGACGACGCTCAGCTTGTTGTACCCAAGTAACAAAAGTCACAATTATCAAGAGTGCAACGACCACAACGGCGATGAATGCAATACCGATCCAGAGATCGTTTCCTGAAGCTCCAACGATCTGATCTTGCCAAAGTTGCTTAATCCCACTTGGCATTTGAGCAATGATTCCGGCAAAAATCAGCATTGAAACACCATTACCTAACCCACGTTCGGTAATCATATCACCCATCCACGTTGCAAGCATCGTTCCAGCTGTCAGAATCAAACCAATCATCAGATAGGTCTTAATTCCTGGATTATTAACTAATTTCAATGTACTTAAGGCATTAAAGCCAGCCGTAATCCCAATTGACTGAATAAACCCAAGAACAATTGTTAACCAACGGGTCGCTTGATTTAGCTTCCGTCGACCAACGTCCCCCTGCTTACTCCACTCAACAAACTTTGGAACAATATCCATTTGCAACAGTTGAACCACAATTTGGGCTGTGATGTACGGCGAAACCCCCATTGCAAACAATGAGTAGTTCTCTAACCCGCCACCACTAAACGTGTTCAAAATGGATGCCAATCCAGTTGACGCAACTTCCTGAAGGGCCGCTGCGTTAATTCCTGGAACGGTGATATATGCACCAAGTCGGTACACAATCAAGACAAACAAGGTAAACAGAATCTTTTTACGGATTTCTGATACCTTGAGTCCATTTTTGATAGTTGTGAACATTAAATCACCTCAGTTTTACCACCTGCGGCCTCAATTGCTGAAACAGCAGAAGCAGAAAACTTGCTTGCTTTAACTGTCAACTTTTTAGTCAATTGACCGTTACCAAGAATCTTGATACCGCTCTTTTCGTTCTTCACAACACCATTTTCGACTAAGAATGCTGGTGTTACTTCAGTACCATCATCAAATTGGTTTAAAGTTGTCAAATTAACAATTGCGTATTCTTTACGGTTGATGTTAGTAAAGCCACGCTTTGGAATCCGACGATACAATGGCATTTGGCCACCTTCAAAGCCTACACGTGTTTTGCCACGAGCCTTTTGACCTTTTTGTCCACGACCAGATGTCTTACCGTTACCGGATGAAGTACCACGTCCGACACGATTACGAACACCACGTGAGCCTTCAGCTGGTGTTAATTCATGTAACTTCATTTAGGGTTGCACCTCCTTGGTTGATATTTTATTACTTAACTTCTTCAATAGTAACTAAGTGAGCAACCTTAAAGATTGCACCACGAGTTGCTTCATTATCTGGTTTAATCACTGAACTGTTAATCTTACCAAGGCCAAGTGCCTTAACAATAGCACGTTGGGCAGGAAGACGGTGAGCAGCGCTGTGAATTAAAGTGATTTTAACTTGTGCCATGAGACTGTCCTCCTATTTAGATAAGTGTTCGAGTGAAACACCACGTAATGCTGAGACTTCTTCTGCACTCTTCAATGCTTTCAAACCTTCAAAGGTTGCACGAACAACATTGACAGGAGTGTTTGAGCCAAGACGTTTTGAAGTAACATCGGCAACACCGGCAAGTTCCATGACGGAACGAACAGCGCCACCAGCAGCAACTCCAGAACCTTCAACGGCTGGCTTCAGCAAGATACGTCCACCACCATATACACCGATTACTTGGTGTGGCAATGTTGTACCAACGATTGGCACTTCGATCAGGTTCTTTTTAGCAGCTTCAACGGCCTTACGGATTGCTTCTGGGACTTCTTGAGCTTTACCAGTACCAAAACCAACGTGGCCCTTCTTATCACCAACGATAACTAAAGCAGCAAAACGAAGACGACGACCACCCTTAACAACCTTTGTAATCCGGTTGATAGCGACAACGTTATCTTCAAGATCTAATTTTGATGGGTCAATAAATGATGCCATTACGGGTTATTCCTCCTTTTCTCTAGAATTTAAGTCCATTTTCACGTGCAGCTTCAGCTAAAGCTTGTACACGACCATGGTACAAGTAACCGCCACGATCAAAGACAACTTCGCTAACGTTCTTTTCTGAACCGCGCTTAGCAATTAGTTCTCCGACTTTGGTTGCTTGTTCTGTTTTATTTCCACTAACTTCTTTATCAATTGTGGAGGCACTTGCGAGCGTCACACCCGCTACGTCATCAATTAATTGAGCGTAGATGTTTTTATTTGAACGATACACACTTAAGCGTGGGCGCTCCGCAGTACCAGAAATTTTACCACGAACGCGTGCATGACGACGTTGGCGGGTTTGATTCTTGTCTGGTTTCGAAATCACAATTGTCACCTCTTTAAATTTTTTCTAGTTAAGACTACTTACCAGTCTTACCTTCCTTACGACGAACATATTCATCAACGTAACGAATACCTTTACCTTTGTATGGTTCTGGTGAACGTACGGCACGAACTTCAGCGGCAAAATCGCCAACTGCTTGTTTGCTAATTCCGTTGATCTTGATTGTTGTGTTATCAGGAACTTCAAGTGTTAAACCTTCTGGAGTTTCGAACTCAACTGGATGTGAGTAACCAACTGCCAAAATTAACTTAGTTCCCTTTAATTGAACACGGTAACCAACACCGACAAGCTTAAGTGTTTTGCTGAAACCATTTGTAACACCTTCAACCATGTTGTTGAAGTTAGCACGAGTAGTTCCGTGTAAAGCACGGGTCTTGTTGTTGTCGTCAGGACGATCGAATTTAACTTCGTTGCCTTCAACAGTCATTGAAATAACTGGAGAAACTGTCCGTGTCAATGAACCCTTAGGGCCTTTAACTGTAACATCATCACCATCGCGTGAAACTTCAACGCCAGCTGGCAATTCAACTACTTTATAACCAATACGACTCAATATGTGCACCTCCTAACTACTTTAAAATATTACCAAACGTAAGCGAGTACTTCGCCGCCGATTTTCTTTGCACGAGCTTCTTTATCAGTCACAACACCTTGTGATGTTGAGATGATAGCAATACCAAGGCCATTAAGAACCTTTGGAACAGCATCAGCCTTAACGTATGAACGAAGACCTGGCTTCGAGATACGCTTAAGTCCTGAAATAACACGTTCGTTGTCCTTACCATACTTCAAGAACACACGAATGATGCCTTGCTTATCATCATCGATATATTCAACATCGCGAACGAAACCTTCATTTTTCAAGATTTCTGCGATGTCTTTCAAAATTTTTGATGCAGGTACTTCGAGGGAATCGTGACGAACCATGTTGGCGTTACGAATCCGAGTCAAAAAGTCTGCAATTGGATCACTCATAGACATCGATGTTTATCCTCCTTTGTGTCGGTTTGTTTACCAGCTGGCCTTCTTCATGCCAGGAATTTGACCCTTATGTGCGAGTTCGCGTAAGCAAATCCGGCATAGGTGGAACTTTTGATAAACAGAGTGCGGACGTCCACAACGTTCACAACGTGTATATGCTTGTGTTGAATACTTAGCTGGACGCTTGTTTTTAGCAATTTGTGATTTTTTAGCCAAAGCGTGGAACCTCCTTATTTATTTAGCAAATGGCATTCCTAATTGTGCCAATAGTTCACGTGATTCTTCATCAGATTGGGCAGTCGTTACAATAACGATGTCTAATCCACGAACACGGTTAACATTATCGTAATCAATTTCAGGGAAGATTAATTGTTCACGTACACCCAATGTGTAGTTACCACGGCCATCGAAAGCTTTTTTGCTAACACCATGGAAGTCACGAACACGGGGAAGTGAAACATTAATCAACTTATCCAAGAAGTCATACATCCGTTCGCCACGGAGTGTAACCTTGGCACCGATTGACATTCCCTCACGAAGACGGAAGCCAGCGATTGATTTCTTAGCCTTTGTAACTAAAGGCTTTTGACCTGAAATTAATTGAAGTTCTGCAACAGCTTCATCCAAGTTCTTGGCATTTGTGGTGGCATCACCAACACCCATGTTAAGAACGATCTTGTCGACCTTTGGTGCTTGCATTACAGAAGTATAGTTAAACTTTTCGATTAATGAAGGTGTAATTTCATTAACGTACTTTTCCTTTAGACGGTTTACCATGAAATATTTTTCCTCCTTCCTTTAGAGATTAGTCAATCGTTTTGCCAGATTTCTTGGCAACGCGAACCTTTTTGCCATCAACAACCTTAAATCCAACGCGGGTTGGTTCGTTTGTTGAAGGATCGATTAACATAACATTTGAAGATTGAATTGGCGCTTCAGTATCAATGACACCACCCTGTGGGTAAGCATTACTTGGCTTTTGGTGTTTTTTGATCATATTTACGCCTTCGACAATCACGCGGTTTTCCTTAGCAAAGGTTGTTTTGATAGTGCCTTCTTTGCCTTTGTCCTTACCACTGATTACTCGAACTTTGTCACCAGATTTTACGAACATGTTGATGTGCACCTCCTTATTAAATAGATGAAATTACAGAACTTCTGGAGCTAATGAGACAATCTTCATGAAATCGTCATCACGTAGTTCACGAGCGATAGGTCCAAAAATACGTGTGCCTTGTGGGCTCTTGTCATCCTTAATAAGTACAGCTGCGTTTTCATCAAACTTGATGTATGAACCATCGTTACGACGAAGTCCAGCTTTAGTCCGGACAACGACAGCCTTAACGACGTCACCCTTTTTGACAACGCCACCTGGTGTTGCTTGTTTTACAGTAGCAACAATAATGTCACCAATATTACCAGTCTTTACTCGTGAGCCACCCAAAATCTTGATTACCAAAATTTCGCGGGCACCTGAGTTATCAGCGACTTTCAACCGACTTTCTTGTTGAATCACGGTTAATGTCCTCCTTCCATCTTCAAATCAGAATACGAATTTAAAAGTGATGATTTAGATAATAACAGCTTTTTCAACAATTGAAAGTAGACGGAAACGTTTCTTGGCAGACAATGGACGAGTTTCCATGATTTGCACTAAATCGCCGGTCTTAGCTTCGTTATTTTCATCATGCGCATAATATTTCTTTGAGTACTTAACTCGTTTGCCATAAATAGGGGCGTTCTTGTAAGTATCAACTTGAACAGTAATTGTCTTGTCCATCTTATCTGAAACAACGCGACCTTGGTATACCTTACGAGCATTGCGTTCTTCACTCATGCGTTAATCCTCCTTTTCGTATTCTATTTGTTAATTTCTTGTTGACGAAGAACTGTCTTCACCCGTGCAATGTCTTTACGTACTTGTGTAAGACTTGCAGTGTTTTCAAGTTGGCCAGTAGCCAGTTGGAAACGTAAGTTAAACAATTGATCTTTCAATTCTTTTTCTTTATTAAGAATTTCAGCAGTGGTTAATCCGTTCAATTCCTGAACAAAATCTTTACTTTTCATCTGATTGCCCACCTACTTCCTCACGTTTTACGATCTTGCAACGTACTGGTAATTTGTGGCTGGCAAGACGTAATGCTTCGCGAGCGACTTCTTCTGAAACGCCCCCTACTTCAAACATTACCTTACCGCGCTTAACAGGTGCTACCCAACCTTCAGGAGTACCTTTCCCATTACCCATTCGAACACCAACACCTTTTCCGGTGTATGATTTGTGAGGGAAAATCTTGATCCAAACTTTCCCACCACGCTTCATGTAACGGTTCATGGCAATACGTGCAGCTTCGATTTGACGGTTTGTAATCCAGCTGGAGTCCAATGCTTGAAGACCATAGTCGCCAAAGCTAACGAACTTGCCGCCTTTAGCTTCACCACGCATGTGTCCACGATGTACACGACGAAACTTAACTCGTTTTGGTACTAGCATGTTTATTTCCCTCCTTGCTCGTTAGCGCGTTTTGCGCCTTTCTTTTCTGGGAGAATCTCTCCACGATAAATCCATGTTTTAACACCCAAAGCACCATAAGTAGTACGGGCTTCATCCCATGAATAATCAATATCTGCACGAAGTGTGTGCAGAGGAACTGTACCATCTGAATATGATTCAACACGTGACATGTCGGCACCATTCAAACGTCCAGAAACTTGCGTCTTGATACCTTTGGCACCAGAACGCATTGCACGTTGCATTGCGCCACGCATTGCACGACGGAAAGCTACACGAGCTTCAAGTTGACGTGCGATGCTTTCGCCTACAAGGTGTGCATCTAAGTCAGGCTTTTTGATTTCCACAATGTTAATGTGAACACGCTTGCCTGTTAATTTGTTTAATTCTTTACGCAGTGCTTCAACTTCTGAACCACCCTTACCAATAACCATTCCTGGCTTGGCAGTGTGAATTGAAACGTTAACGCGATTTGCGGCACGTTCAATTTCAACGGTCGATACAGAGGCATCAGCAAGTCGTTTTGAAATATATTTACGGATCCGTAAATCTTCGTTCAAGAACTTAGCAAAATCTTTTTCAGCATACCATTTTGCTTGCCAATCGCGAATGACACCAACACGGAATCCTGTTGGATTAATCTTTTGACCCACTTGTTATTCCTCCTACTTTTCTGATACAACCACTGTAATGTGACTTGTCCGCTTATTAATTGGTGAAGCTGAACCCTTTGCACGGGGACGGAAACGCTTGAGCGTTGGTCCTTCGTTAGCAAAAGTTTCGCTTACGTACAATGATTCGCGATCCAAATCAAAATTATTTTCAGCGTTTGCAACAGCAGATTTTAAAACTTTTTCAACATCTGAAGCTGCACCACGAGGGGTGAACTTAAGAATTGCTAATGCTTCGACAACATTTTTGCCGCGAATCGCATCAAGTACCATACGGACTTTACGAGCTGAAACACGAACAGTTTTAGCGGTTGCCTTAGCTGATGTAATTTGTTCTGCCATAATTCACCCTCCTTTATTTACCAGTTTTTTTATCGTCAGTTCCATGACCATGGAACGTACGGGTTGGTACAAATTCGCCAAGCTTATGTCCTACCATGTCTTCTTGAACGTACACTGGTACGTGCTTACGACCATCATAAACAGCGAATGTGTAACCGATAAAACTAGGGAAAATGGTTGAACGACGTGACCATGTTTTAATCACAGTTTTCTTTTCTGAATCAGCTTGTGCTTCGACCTTCTTCAAAAGATGAGCATCTGCGAAAGGTCCCTTTTTCAAACTACGACCCATTATGTTACCTCCTCTCGGATTCTACCTATTAACTAATTAGCGAGTGTGTGGACCACGTTTACGACCACGTACAATAAATTTGCTTGAACGAGCCTTGTGTGAACGAGTCTTCTTACCAACAGTCTTCTTACCCCATGGAGAAAGAGGAGATGGTAGACCGACTGGAGCTTTACCTTCACCACCACCATGAGGGTGATCGTTAGGGTTCATAACTGATCCACGAACGTGTGGGCGTTGACCTGAATAACGTTTCCGGCCAGCCTTACCAACATTGATCAATTCATGTTGTTCGTTACCAACAGTACCGATAGTAGCACGGCAAGTTGCAAGAACCATCCGAACTTCACCAGAAGCCAAACGTACTAAGACGTACTTGTCTTCCTTACCAAGGATTTGAGCTGAGGCCCCAGCTGAACGAGCTAATTGGCCACCCTTACCTGGTTTTAATTCAATGTTGTGAACGATAGTACCAACAGGGATGTTCTTAAGAGGTAATGCGTTACCTACTTTGATATCAGCATCAGGTCCTGATTGTACTTCTGTTCCAACTTTTAAGCCCTTAGGTGCAATGATATATGACTTAATACCATCAGCATAAACAAGCAAGGCAATGTTTGCTGTACGGTTTGGATCATATTCAATTGCCTTAACAGTTGCTGGAACATCGTCTTTGATACGTTTAAAGTCAATAACACGGTATTGACGCTTTGTACCACCGCCACGGTGACGAACAGTGATATGTCCGTAACTGTTACGGCCGGCAGTCTTACTTAATGGTGCTAATAATGACTTTTCAGGAGTTGTTTTAGTAATCTCTTCAAAGTCAGAACCAGTCATATTACGACGACCGTTAGTGGTTGGTTTGTATTTCCGAATTCCCACTTTATTTTCCTCCTATTCTAGATTTAATTATTCTTCGTTGAATAACTTAATTTCTTTAGAATCGGCAGATAAAGTAACAATAGCCTTACGACGCTTCTTAGTGTAGCCTTCGTAACGACCTTGACGCTTTAACTTACCCTTCACGTTCATAATGTTAACTTTAACTACTTTTACATCGAAGATTTCTTCAATGGCTTTTTTGACCTGAGTCTTGGTAGCTCGTACATCAACATCAAATGCATAGCGCTTGTCATCCATGAATGCCATTGTTGCTTCAGTGACAACTGGACGTAAAATAATATCGCGTGCTTCCATTATGCGAGCACCTCCTCTACTTGAGAAAGAGCCGATTGAGTAATTACTAACTTGTCGTTATTAACTACATCTAAAATGTTAACATTTTGTGCGTCGGTAACCGTAACGTTAGCAAGGTTACGAGCAGATAATGCAGCATTTTCGTTTTCTTTATCAAGAACTAATAAAGTCTTTTCTGCAACGTTCAAGCTGTTAAGAACTGCTGAGAATTCCTTTGTCTTTGGTGTTTCAAAGCTAAGTGCATCAACAACAACGAATTTATCGTCGGCCACTTTTTGTGACAATGCTGACTTGATAGCTAATTGGCGAACCTTACGAGGTAAGCTGAAGTTGTATGAACGTGGAGTAGGTCCGAAGACGATACCACCGCCACGCCATTGTGGTGAACGGATAGAACCTTGACGAGCACGACCAGTACCCTTTTGACGCCATGGCTTCTTTCCACCACCGCGAACAGCACTACGGTTCTTAACGGCATGTGTACCTTGACGTAAAGAAGCACGTTGACGCAAAATTGCATCAAACATCGCGTGTTCGTTTGGTTCGATACCAAAGACATCAGCATTTAAATCAACTGTGCCGTTTTGGCTTCCATCTTGTTTATATAATGCAACGCTTGTTGTCATTATCTAGTTCCTCCCTTCTTATTGTTTGTTTTTTTGCTTGCTAAGAGTTTTCTTAGTGTTTGCTTTTACTGAGTTTTGAATTGTAACGAATGACTTGTTAGCACCCGGAACGTTACCCTTGATAAGCAATACATTGTTTTCAGTATCAACGCGAACAATCTTAAGGTTTTGCATTGTCCGAGTATTACCACCCATGCGGCCAGGCAATTTCTTACCCTTGAACACACGGTTAATGATTGCACCAAGTGAACCAGGACGACGATGGTAACGAGAACCGTGAGCCATAGGTCCACGACGTTGACCGTCTTTATGGATATTACCCTGATATCCGTGTCCTTTTGTTGTTCCTGTGACGTCGACAGCTTCACCAGCTGCAAAAAGATCAGCCTTGATTTCATCGCCGACTTTCACGTCGTCTCCTAACTGCGCATCTCTAATTTCACTGATGAAGCGCTTAGGAGTAGTATTTGCTTTTGCTACATGACCTTGTTCGGGTTTGTTGCTGAGCACTTCACGCTTGTCATCGAAGCCGAGTTGAACGGCGTTGTAACCGTCGTTTTCAACGTTCTTAACTTGTAAGACAACGTTAGGAGTTACATCAACTACAGTAACTGGCACCAATTCACCTGATTCAGTGAATACTTGTGTCATCCCTACTTTTTTACCTAAGATTCCTTTGGTCATGAGTACACCTCCAATATGTTGTAATAATTATTTATTAAAGCTTAATTTCAATGTCGACACCACTTGGCAAGTCAAGTTTCATTAATGAATCAACTGTCTTTGGTGTTGGGTCGATGATATCGATCAAACGCTTGTGTGTCCGCATTTCGAATTGTTCACGTGAATCCTTGTGCTTATGTGGTGAACGAAGCACCGTGTACAAGGTACGTTCCGTTGGTAACGGAATTGGACCTGAAATTGAGGCACCAGTACGCTTAGCAGTCTCAACAATCTTGTCAGCAGACTGATCTAAGATGCGGTGCTCGTAGGCCTTCAAACGAATACGAATTTTTTGTTTTGCCATTATGTTCCCTCCTTCGTCAATATTTTAAATTTGACTAGCTCCGTGAAAATTACCGCCACATCCTGTGGCAAAGCGGCCGGGTGTGTCGCAACCTCTCACATCAACGCTGATTTACTCAAGCCCACCCAGGGCACGGCTGTACCCTACCGAAAAGCTCAAGCACCTATATATATTACTAGAAAGTTCCTACAATGACAAGGGTTTTTGGGATTTAATTTATTTTTTCTGAAAATAGCCGTCTCAAAATTTGCCAACTAAATTCTGAACTTCCCATAAAAATTTATTTTTATTAATTTTTCTATTTAAAATTGCATTTTAATGCTCTTCATCAGCACTAAATGAATATTTTTCTGCCTATTTTCATTCATCGCTCTTCTTTTTAACGGTTAAACGCCGATCAAGCCACTCATCACTACCGATTCCTTGAATTTCAATTAATTGCTTTCTTCTATTTGTATCCATGAAATTGCAATTCAGTTGATTTGCAGCGGTCATTGTTTCTTTCAAAATAATTACTGCCCGCCTAATATCATACTAAAAATGATATTTTTAAAAAAAAACTTGTTATTAATTCAAATAAATGGTTTAATATGTAAAAAATAACAAAATAAATGTATATATATTCAAGGAGCTTTGCTTATGAGATCAAAAAAATGGTTACTTACACTGTCTCTCAGTTTATTACTCGTCTTAACACTCGCGGGCTGTGGTCAACAGAAGGATACTAGTGTCAAGAAAATTCAGGACAAGAAGGTGTTAGTTGTCGGTACCGAAGCCGATTTTGCCCCCTTCGAGTTTCCAGTCATCAAAAATGGGCAAAAACAAATTACTGGTTACGATATCTATATTGCGCGCCGCATTGCTAAGAAGCTCGGTGTTAAGCTGGAGGTTCAAAATACAACTTTTTCCTCACTAATTACTGATCTCAATCAAAACAAAGTTGATATCGTAATGGCTGGAATGACAGATACGCCGGCCCGCGAAAAATCCGTTGCTTTTTCAATGGGATACTATAAGGTCAAAAATGTGTTACTCGTCCAAAAAGGACAAGCCACCACATATGCTCATATCAGTGACTTAGCTGGTAAATCTGTGGGTGCCCAGCAAGCATCCCTACAGGAATCAATTGCAAAGAATCATTTAACCAAATCTAATCTCGTTACTGAAAGTAACGTCAATAGTCTCGCCTCCGAACTGCAAAATGGGAAGCTCAGTGGTGTCATCCTTGATAGCGTCGTTGCTGATAACTTTATCAAACAACATCCTGATAAGTATGAAGTCGCATCCGTTGCACTACCAACGCCAAAATCACAGCGCAACATCAGTGTCGCAACTCGTAAAGGTGATAAAAAACTGTTGAAGCAGGTCAATCTTGTTATCAAACAGATGAAACAAACTGGTGAGCTGGACAAACTTTATCAGCAAGCGCAAGATGAAGAATTCTCAAAATAGACTTGTTAAAAAGACAAGCGCGTATCACATGGCTTTTCGCCGCGTGGTACGCGCTTTTATTATTGTTCAAAACTCAAAAAAGCACCATATCAAGACCAAGTCTCGATACGGTGCTTCGTTAGCGGCTAACTATTCTTTGATATTTGAACCGCCATTTTTCTTGATAATTTCTTCTTGGATTGACTTTGGTACCTTTTCGTAGTGATCGAAAGTCATAGTAAATGTACCACGGCCTTGTGATGCAGAACGAAGAGTCGTTGCATATCCAAACATTTCTGACAGTGGCACGAATGAGTGAACCATTTGTGCGTTTCCACGGTCTTCCATACCTTCGATACGGCCACGACGTGCGGTAACTTGTCCCATGATATCACCCATGTATTCTTCTGGGATCACGATATCAACCTTCATGATTGGTTCAAGGATTACTGGGCCAGCAGTCTTGGCAGCATTACGAAGTGCTAATGAAGCGGCAACCTTAAAGGCAGCTTCACTAGAATCGACTTCGTGATAACTACCATCGTATAACTTAGCTTTGATGTCAACCAATGGGTAACCGGCAAGAACACCGTTTTCCAATGATTCTTTCAAGCCTTGTTCAACTGAAGGAATGTATTCACGAGGAACAACCCCACCGACAATGGCATCTTCGAATTCAAATCCTTTACCTTCTTCATTAGGTTCGAATTCAATCCAAACATCACCATATTGACCTTTACCACCAGATTGACGAACAAACTTACCTTGTGCGCTAGTCTTTTGTGTGAAGGCTTCACGGTATGAAACTTGAGGATTACCAACGGTTGCTTCAACGTTGAATTCACGCTTCATACGATCGATGATGATGTCCAAGTGCAATTCACCCATTCCGGCAATCAATGTTTCACCAGTTTCAGGGTTTGTTTCAGCCTTGAATGTTGGATCTTCTTCAGCAAGCTTTTGTAAAGCAACATCCATCTTATCTTGGTCAGCCTTTGATTTTGGTTCAACGGCAACTTGGATAACTGGGTCTGGGAATTCCATTGATTCGAGTTGAAGTGGACGATCTGGATCAGTTAATGAATCACCAGTAGTCGTGTTCTTCAAACCAATCGCAGCAGCGATATCACCTGAGAATACTTCTGGGATTTCTTGACGGTGATTTGAATGCATTTGGAGCAAACGACCAACACGTTCACGCTTACCCTTAGTCGTGTTCATAACGTATGAACCTGATTCCAAAGTACCAGTGTACACACGGATGAATGTCAAACGACCAACGAATGGGTCAGTAGCGATCTTAAAGGCCAAGGCAGCAAATGGCTCGTCGTCGTCAGCAATCAATTCGATCTCTTCACCAGTATCTGGATCAGTAGCGTTGTATGGCTTAACGTCCAGTGGTGATGGCAAGTAATCGATAACGGCATCCAACATCATTTGAACACCCTTGTTCTTGAATGCTGATCCAGCCAGAACTGGGAACAATTCAAGATTCAAAGTACCACGACGAATGGCAGCTTTGATTTCTGAAACGGCGATTTCTTCTCCGCCCAGATATTTTTCCATGATGTCATCATCAAAGTCAGCAAGCTGTTCGATCATTGCGTCACGACGCTTCTGTGCTTCTTCCTTGTATTCGTCAGGAATATCAACAGTATCCCATTCTGAACCAAGTTCGTCTTCATCATAGATATCGGCTTTCATTTCAACCAAGTCAATGATACCTTCGAAATCATCTTCGGCACCAATTGGCATTTGGATTGGTAAAGCGTTAGCTTGCAGGCGGTCTTTGATTGTTGATACTGAGAAGTCAAAGTCAGCACCCATCTTGTCCATCTTGTTAGCAAACACGATCCGTGGAACGCTATAGTCTGATGCTTGACGCCAAACTGTTTCAGTTTGTGGTTCAACACCGGCTTGGGCATCTAAGACCGCAACGGCACCATCTAACACACGAAGTGAACGTTCAACTTCAACAGTGAAGTCCACGTGTCCTGGGGTATCAATGATGTTGATTCGGTGATCCTTCCATGCAGCAGTAGTTGCGGCTGAAGTGATCGTGATCCCACGTTCTTGTTCTTGTTCCATCCAGTCCATTTGTGAAGCACCATCATGGGTTTCACCAATTTTGTGAATCTTACCAGTATAATACAAGATACGCTCAGTTGTAGTTGTCTTACCGGCATCGATATGGGCCATAATTCCGATGTTACGAGTTTTTTCAAGTGAGTATTCTCGTTTATTAGCCATCTTAAAAGTGTTTCTCCTTCCGAGTTGTAAAACTTTCCTTAATTCCGAAAAAGTGGCTCCTATATGAAATTAAGATGTCATATAACAGCCACTAACCATTTGATGGTTATTATTTCAGGCAAATCATGCAAAAAGCTCAGATTACCAACGGTAATGTGCGAAGGCACGGTTGGCTTCAGCCATTCTGTGTGTATCTTCACGCTTCTTAACAGATGCACCAGTATTGTTAGCAGCATCCATGATTTCGCGAGCAAGACGTTCAGTCATTGTATGTTCCCCACGTGAACGTGAGAATTGAGTGATCCAACGAAGACCAAGTGTCGTACGACGATCTGGACGAACTTCGATCGGAACTTGATAGTTTGATCCACCAACACGGCGAGCCTTAACTTCAAGTACTGGCATAACGTTTTCCATAGCTTGTTGGAATACTTCAACAGGATCGTTACCAGTTTCTTCCTTGATAAGGTCAAATGATGCATATAAAATCTTTGAAGCAGTTCCACGCTTACCATCAATCATCAAGTGGTTGATCAAGCTTGTAACTAACTTTGAATTGTACATTGGATCTGGCAAAACTTCTGGTTTTTGTACATGTCCTTTACGTGGCATTTAAGTTACTCCTCTCTTTAAGCTTTTGGCTTTTTAGTACCGTACTTAGAACGGCTTTGACGACGATCTTCAACACCGGCAGTATCGAGAGTACCACGGATGATATGATAACGAACCCCAGGTAAATCCTTAACACGGCCCCCACGGATCAAAACAACACTATGTTCTTGTAAGTTGTGACCGATACCTGGAATATAGGCAGTAACTTCGATCAAGTTTGACAAACGAACACGCGCATACTTCCGCAAAGCAGAGTTAGGCTTCTTTGGTGTCATAGTTCCGACACGGGTTGCAACGCCTCGTTTTTGAGGTGCTGGGTTAGTAGTTGCTGATTTTTTGTAACTGTTATAACCAAAGTTCAAGGCTGGTGACTTTGACTTTGATGTCAAGGACTTACGTCCCTTACGTACCAATTGGTTAATTGTTGGCATGAAATTGTTTCCCCTTCCTGTTTTTAAGTCCACACATCCAGGTGGTTCTTTTTATGATATAAAAAAATCACACAAAGATCGTGTTTACATTCGTGCTACCGTCGACGACAGCAAAAATCTGCCGTGCGACAGAATAACTGCGTTGTGAAAAGCACCTTTAATAGAATATCACGCACGCAATTAAGTGTCAACGATTGATCCCAGATAAAATCAATGTTTTCCAACTGTTTCCGCGTATTTTCATTACAGGAGGAGATCATAATGACTTATTTTTACTTTATCATCGGGACCATTTTGGCATCTTTTGCCACACTCTGTGCGGTTCGTATTCCACAACATCGTTCCATTACGGTGCCTAGATCCCACTGCGATAATTGCCAACACCAGTTAGCATGGTGGCAACTGATCCCCATCATTGGTTTTGTATCTCAACGCGGCCGTTGCCATTATTGTCATGCACGAATTAATCCAATCTCAACACTCAATGAATGCCTCTGTGGCTGGTGGTTCCTGCAGTGTGCTGCCTTCCCTGCTGGGCCCATGCTCGGTTATGATTGTATTTTTTTGACACTTATCTTGCTGAGTACGCTTGATGCCTACTATACTTTTGTTTATCCACTTTGTTTTTTAGGATTGCTCCCACTATTCTGGCTGCTTCCTCACCCAGCTTATATGACGCTCAGTTACTGGTTAGGGCTGATTATTCTTACTAGTATTCTCTTCATGTTATTTGCTTGCCAACAATTGGGACTGGCAGACGTCGAGATCATGATCATTTTGCTTATGATCTTTGACCTGTATACTGTCAGTGTCATTTTATTCATCAGCAGTAGTCTCGCGTTAAGTTATGCACTGATCACCCATCAAAAGGAGCGGTTTGCCTTCCTCCCATTTCTCTGCTTTGCCCTGGTAGCGGTTCTTACTGTTCATCTTCACTTCGTTTAATCTAACAACATAAAAAAGCGTCAAAGCTGTAATCGCAGCTTTGACGCTTTTAGGATTTTCACAAGACTAATCTTGTTCTTGTTCCTTCATTTGTTGTTCAATATCGCTGATTGAGTAGACACCACTGGTGCTAGCAACGCTAACTTCCTTGGGCTTAATGTTCCGGTATTGACCCATACCAGTACCGGCAGGAATAATCTTACCGATAATAACATTTTCTTTCAAACCAACAAGTGGGTCATTCTTGCCACGAATAGCGGCATCGGTCAAGACACGAGTTGTTTCCTGGAATGATGCGGCTGACAAGAAACTATTTGTTTCAAGTGCGGCCTTCGTAATCCCAAGGATCACTGGACGTGCAGTTGCTGGAATACCACCAGCAACAAGCGTCTTGTAGTTTTCATCACGGAAATCAGTAATATCCATCAATGCACCTGGCAAGATGTCAGTATCACCTGGATCCATGACACGAACCTTCCGGAGCATTTGACGAATCATGATTTCAACGTGCTTATCAAGGATTTCAACCCCTTGCATACGGTAAACTTTTTGAACTTCACCGAGCAAGTAAGTTTCAGTTGATAAGACATCGCGAACTTGAATCAATTCCTTCGGATCAATTGATCCTTCGTTCAGCGCAGCGCCACGGTGAATAAAGTCACCTTCGGCCACCTTCAAACGAGCAGTGATCGGCAAAGTATATGTCCGAGTATCGGTTTCACCCTTAATCGTAATATCCTTCGTCCGTTCTGCTGGATTCTCTTCAACAGATTCTACGACACCAGTAACTTCAGTAATCTCAGCTTTACCTTTAGGGTTCCGAGATTCCACGATTTCTTGAATACGAGGAAGCCCTTGGGTAATATCTTCGTTTCCGGCAACACCACCGGTATGGAAGTTACGCATCGTTAATTGCGTACCTGGTTCACCGATTGATTGAGCGGCAACCGTTCCGACAGCTTCACCAGCTTCAACACGATCACCAGTGGCAGCGTTACGTCCATAACAACGTTCGCAGACACCATGCTTAGTGTTGCAAGTAAAGGCTGAACGAATCGTAACCTTCGTAATGCCGGCATCAACAATACGATCTGCAATATCTTCGTCGATCATTTCGTTCTTGCCGATGATCTTTTCACCAGTCTCTGGATCGTAAACTGACTTCATCGTGTAACGGCCGATCATCCGGTCGTACAACGGTTCGATCATTTCATTACCATCAGTAATGGCAGTAATGTCCAAACCACGATCAGTTCCACAGTCTTTTTCACGAACAATCACATCTTGTGCAACGTCAACCAGACGACGAGTTAAGTAACCTGAGTTGGCAGTCTTCAAGGCCGTATCGGTCATCCCTTTACGAGCCCCATGGGTCGAAATAAACATTTCCAAAACGTTCAAACCTTCACGGAAGTTTGAAAGAATTGGCAATTCCATGATTTTACCGTTAGGAGCGGCCATCAAACCACGCATTCCGGCCAATTGCGTAAAGTTAGAGATGTTACCACGGGCACCAGAGTCAGACATCATGTTGATTGGGTTATGAATATCCATTCCTTCAATCAGCTTCTGTTGAACGGCATCCTTTGCATCGTTCCACACACCAATGACACGCTCGTATCGTTCGTCATCGGTAATCAGACCACGACGGAACTGCTTAGTAATCGTAGCAACTTCTTTATGCGCATCCGCAATAATTGCTGGTTTTTCCTTCAAATCGGTGATATCAGCAATCCCCACAGTTAGCCCAGAAATAGTTGATTCATAGTAACCTAAGTCCTTCATACGGTCCAATAACAATGATGTTGCAGTTACCTTGTAGCGCTTGTAAACTTCGGCAATGATGTCAGCCAAGAAGCCCTTCTTGAATGGTGGTATCAAAGGCATATCTGCAAGACGCGCCTTCAAATCCTCACCAGGTGCAAGAATGTACTTGTCGTCAACACCAGTTGTTAAGTTAGCTTTAGTTGGTTCATTGAGGTAATTAAAATCTTCAGGCAAAATGTCATTAAAGATTAACTTACCAACGGTCGTGATCAAAACCTTCCCCTGTTGAGCAGGAGTAAATGGTTTCTTAGATAATGATGAGGTCAACACACCCACACGCGTGTGTAAATGAACATACTTATTTTGGTAAGCTGTCCGTGCTTCATCAATATCCTTGAAGATCATGCCTTCGCCTTCACGACCACTTTCTTCAATGGTCAGGTAGTAGTTCCCGATAACCATATCTTGTGATGGGGTAACCACTGGTTGACCATCACGAGGTGACAAGATGTGACCAGCAGCCAACATCAAGATCCGTGCTTCAGCTTGTGCTTCGTCTGATAACGGCACGTGAATGGCCATTTGGTCACCATCGAAATCGGCGTTATAGGCTTCACACACTAGTGGATGCACACGCATGGCTTTACCAGAAACTAGCACGGGTTCAAACGCTTGGATTCCTAAACGGTGCAACGTAGGGGCCCGGTTAAGTAACACTGGGTGTTCCTTAATAACGTCTTCCAATACGTCGTACACATCATCATCTTTACGGTCAATCTTGCGCTTAGCGTTCTTAATGTTAGAAGCTAAGTCCCGCTTAACCAATTCCTTCATGATAAATGGCTTGAAAAGCTCCATTGCCATTGGTACTGGCAATCCCATTTGGTTCATCCGTAATGATGGCCCCACATCGATAACTGAACGGCCAGAGTAGTCAACACGCTTACCAAGTAAGTTTTGACGGAAACGTCCTTGCTTACCCTTTAACAAGTGAGACAGTGACTTCAATGGACGGTTACCAGGACCAGCAACCGGACGGCCACGACGGCCATTATCGATCAAGGCATCTACGGCTTCTTGTAACATCCGTTTTTCGTTTTGAACGATGATTCCCGGTGCATTCAAATCTAATAATCGTTTCAAACGGTTGTTACGGTTGATTACCCGACGATACAAATCATTCAAATCTGAAGTGGCGAAACGGCCACCTTCAAGTTGAACCATTGGACGCAGATCTGGTGGCATAACTGGCACAACGTCCATAACCATCCATTCTGGCTTGTTTCCTGACTTAAGGAAGGCTTCCAAGATGTCCAAACGACGTACCGCACGGGTCCGCTTTTGGCCAGAAGCATCCTTCAATTCTTCCTTCAATTCAGCAGCTTCCTTAGCTAAATCAACTTCGGCAAGCAATTTTTGAATTGCTTCTGCCCCCATTTCAGCCGTAAAGCGGCTACCAAATTCAAGTTTCTTATCACGGTATTCACGTTCTGACAGAAGTTGTTTCTTTTCAAGCGGTGTGTCACCCGCATCCAAAACAACGTAAGAAGCAAAGTAAATAACTTCTTCCAACGCCCGAGGGCTCATATCAAGAACCAAGCCCATCCGGCTTGGAATACCCTTAAAGTACCAGATGTGGGTAACTGGTGCGGCTAATTCGATGTGACCCATCCGTTCACGACGAACTTTAGAACGAGTTACTTCGACACCACAACGATCACAAACAACACCCTTATAACGGATCCGCTTGTACTTACCACAAGCACATTCCCAATCTTTCGTTGGTCCAAAAATCCGTTCATCAAACAAGCCGTCACGTTCTGGCTTAAGCGTCCGGTAGTTGATCGTTTCCGGCTTCTTTACTTCACCGTATGACCAGCTGCGGATCTTATCTGGAGATGCCAGACCGATTTGCATGCTTTCAAAATTATTGACATCAATCAAAGGATGATCCTCCTTAACTTAGTGTTTCTCATCTAACGAATTAATCTTGTTGAGGTTCTTCTTGTGGGGCTTCTTGTTGTTTTTGCTCAGCTTCTTGCTTTGCTTGTTGTTCTTGAGCGTACTTACTCAAGGCATCAACATTCACAACTTCGTCGCCATCGTCATCCATATCACGGAGTTCGATTTCTTGTTTCTGACCATCCAACACTTTCATGTCGAGACCAAGTGCTTGTAATTCTTTTACCAGCACGCGGAATGATTCAGGAACTCCTGGCTTTGGAATTGGTTCACCCTTCACAATTGCTTCGTAAGTCTTAACACGACCCACAACGTCATCTGACTTGTAAGTCAAGATTTCTTGCAATGTGTAAGCAGCACCGTAGGCTTCCAAAGCCCAAACTTCCATTTCACCAAACCGTTGGCCCCCAAATTGAGCTTTCCCACCAAGTGGTTGTTGGGTAACTAATGAGTATGGTCCAATTGAACGGGCATGGATCTTATCGTCAACCATGTGGGCCAACTTCATGTAGTGCATCACCCCAACGGCAATTCGGTTATCAAAGGCTTCACCAGTCCGGCCGTCATATAAGACAGTCTTACCATCTGAAGGAAGACCAGCTTCACGCACTGTATCCCAAACGTCATCATCAGTTGCACCATCGAAGACAGGTGTTGCAACGTGAATACCAAGTTCACGAGCGGCCATCCCCAAATGCAATTCAATAACTTGTCCGATGTTCATCCGTGAAGGCACACCCATGGGGCTCAGCATGATATCGATTGGCGTACCATCTGGCATGTAAGGCATATCTTCTTCAGGGATAACAACGGAAACAGTCCCCTTGTTACCATGACGTCCGGCCATCTTATCACCAACTTGGAGCTTCCGCTTCTGAGCGATGAAGACACGAACCATCATGTTAACACCAGGTGACAATTCGTCGCCATTTTCACGCGTGAAAATTTGGACGTTTTGGATAATTCCGCCACCACCATGAGGAACACGAAGTGATGTATCACGAACTTCACGTGATTTTTCACCAAAGATTGCATGCAAGAGTCGTTCTTCAGCTGACAATTCAGTAACTCCTTTAGGCGTTACCTTACCAACTAAGATGTCGCCATCTTCAACTTCGGCACCAACACGGATAATACCGTCTTCGTCCAAGTCTTTTAAGGCATCTTCACCAACGTTAGGAATTTCGCGAGTCATTTCTTCAGGTCCCAGTTTTGTATCACGCGCTTCTGATTCGTATGATTCAATATGGATTGAAGTATAAACGTCATCACGAACTAACCGTTCGTTGATTCCGATGGCATCTTCGAAGTTATATCCTTGCCATGTCATGAAGGCAACCAATGGGTTTTGACCAAGTGCCAATTCTCCATTTTCCATTGCAGGACCGTCAGCCAAGACTTCGTTTGCATCAACATGATCGCCAAGTTTAACGATTGGGGTTTGGTTATAGTTCTTACCACCGTTTGACCGACGGAATTTCATTAATTTGTAAGTATCGATCGTTCCGTTGTCACGACGAACACGAACTTCACGTGCATCGACGTATTCAACAGTTCCGTCATGCTTACAGATCAAAGCAACACCAGAGTCATGGGCAGCCGTATATTCGATACCAGTACCAACTAATGGTGAGTGAGGCCGAAGCAAAGGAACGGCTTGACGCTGCATGTTGGCACCCATCAAGGCACGGTTAGAATCATCGTTTTCCAAGAAAGGAATACATGCAGTAGCGACAGCAACTACTTGCTTAGGCGAAACATCCATGTAGTCAACGTTTTGAATGCTAGTTTCAATGTTTTCTGATTGTGACCGTGCCATAACTGATTCGTCAACGAATGAGCCATCATCATTTAGTGGTGAGTTAGCTTGTGCAATAACATAGTTATCTTCTTCGTCAGCAGTTAGGTAATCGATCTTATCAGTAACTTTATGTGTCTCCCATGAAACACGACGGTATGGTGTTTCGATAAAGCCATACCGGTTAACCCGTGCATAGCTTGACAAACTGTTAATCAAACCAATGTTAGGACCTTCCGGCGTTTCAATTGGGCACATCCGACCATAGTGGGTATAGTGAACGTCTCGAACTTCATATCCGGCACGATCACGAGTCAAACCACCAGGTCCAAGGGCTGATAAACGACGTTTGTGGGTCAATTCACCCAGTGGGTTCGTTTGATCCATGAATTGTGATAGTTGTGATGACCCAAAGAATTCCTTAATTGAAGCAACAACCGGCCGGATGTTGATCAACTGTTGTGGTGTCACCGTAGCACTATCTTGGATTGACATCCGTTCACGAACCACACGTTCCATCCGTGAAAGTCCAATTCGGAATTGGTTTTGTAATAATTCACCAACTGAACGAATCCGACGGTTACCCAAGTGATCGATATCATCCGTGTTACCAATTCCTTCTTGCAGGTTGAAGAAGTAGTTCATCGAAGCCAAAATATCAGCTGGTTGAATATGTTTCAACTTCAAGTCAATGTGACCGTTACCGATCATTGGTACTTCACGTTCTGGATCTACCTTTGAGTAAACCATGATCTTTTGTAATTCAACGGGAGCTGTCACAACAGCCTCGTCAGATGGTGTATATGTGATCATCTTGAAGTCATCACGATCAAGGTAAGTTTCCAAGTCGCGCATAACTTCTTTAGTAATCAAGGTACCCTTAGCTGCAACAACTTCCCCAGTTTCTGGATCAGCCAATGTTTCAGCCAACGTTTGGTTTAACAAACGGGTCTTGAGGTTTAGCTTCTTATTTGTCTTATAACGACCAACAGGAGCCATGTCATAACGCTTAGGATCAAAGAAACGCGCCGTCAATAAACTTCTTGATGAGTCGGCCGTCTTTGGTTCGCCTGGACGAAGTCGTTCGTAAATGTCTTTCAATGATTCTTCAACACGTGAATCTTCATTGTTTTTATGAACATCCTTGTCCAAGGTTAATGATAGTGATTCGCTACCGCCAAACATATCGATGATTTCGTCGTCTGAACCAAATCCTAAAGCACGTACCAATTCAGTCAACGGAATCTTACGAGTCCGATCAATCCGAACATAAGCAATGTTTTTAGCATCCGTTTCATATTCCAACCATGCACCACGGTTTGGAATGAACGTTGCACCGTAACTTGGGCGTCCATTCTTATCGAGTTCTTCATTAAAGTAGATTCCTGGTGAACGAACTAATTGTGAAACAATAACCCGTTCTGCCCCGTTAATGATAAACGTTCCTTGCTCAGTCATCAGTGGGAAGTCCCCAAAGAAGACGTCTTGAGACTTAATTTCGCCAGTTTCGTGGTTCGTCAAACGTAACGTAACATGCAAAGGTGCAGAATAATTGGCATCGTGTTCACGTGCCTCATCTACTGTATATTTCGGTTCTAATAACTGATAATCGACGAACTCCAATGATAGCTTTCCTTGAAAGTCATCAATCGGCATAATGTCATCAAACATTTCCCGCAGACCTTCGTCCAAGAACCATTGATATGAGTTTGATTGGATTTCAATCAAGTTAGGCAAATCGAGAACTTCCTTGATTCGCGAATAACTACGACGGGTACGGTGTTTACCGTATTTAACTAAATGTCCGGCCAAGCTGTTCACCTCTCTAATTTATTCCACAAGTTCATCTCAAATCGAATGTTACAGTTTGATTACAAATTGTAATTTAACCCAATTTTGAGCAAAAAAAATCCAAAAATAGCCTCTGCTATCTTTGGTTTTTATGAAGAATCGTATGGACAATAGATCACACGACTCAAATGAACTCGCAACTACATACAGACGTCATTATATGCTCACAGCTCCTATAAGTCAATAGCTGTGCTTGTTCGTTCTTAATTAATTTTTTACTTGGTCGCAATTCCATATAGGAAGAACTGCAGGGTCAACTTAACCCGGTCATCATTGGACAATTGGTGTCCTCCAAGCTTATTAAACGTGCCAAATAACGTGTTAATGTCCGCTAAAAAGAACTCCGCTGCCTCATCCGGTAGAATCTCCGCGCGTAATGGTACTTCTGGCAACTTAAAATATTCTGCAATTGGTGCCAAATAATTCATCTTAAACAACATTTCCAACTTCCGTTTTCCACTTGACGACAGTTCTTTGTAACTCTCGTAAATTAGTGTCGTAATGCTGTTATGGTGAATTTTGGTGAGCACCTTGGTAATTTCGAATAAGCGTTCCTCTGGATCTAAATTCTGCTTCCGAAGCGTCTTATTGACATTATTACGAACTTCCTTACCAATTTCAGAAATGACTTCTAAGAAAATCACCTCTTTATCGTTAAAGTGGTGATACAAAGCCGGTTGGGTAATTCCGATTTCGCCCGCAATATCACGTGTTGAGGTATTTTGATAACCATTCTTTAAAAATAATTTTCGTGCGGTCGTTAAAATCGCCGTTCTTGTTTGTTCCAACTGCTCGGAGCGTCTCATTGCCATTCCTCTCAATCCTAGCTAAAAATCTTAATTTGTTGAGCTTCAAGTACAATTATCTGCTGAAAGCCTATATTTTACAACTAGAAATTAGCAATCGTCCCCCATTTTTTCAAAAAAGCTCATTTTGAACCTTAGCTGGTTCAAAATGAGCTTTTCTAGTTAACTAGTTAGTTGTTATTAACCGTGAGTTGTGTTGATCATCTTGCACGCTCACTTTGATCTTTCCGCGTGTAGATCCGACCACGACCGTATCACCAATCTTGATCTGACCGCCAAGCATTGCTTCACTCAACCGGTCTTCAACTTCTGTTTGTAGGGCCCGGCGGATTGGCCGTGCACCATATTCAGGGTCAAAGCCCGCCTTCGCAACCACGTCAATCGCCGCCGAGGTAAATTTAAGGGTAATCGCTTGTTCAGCCACCCGCTTGACTAGGTCATGCGACATCAATTTGACAATCTGGTGGAGTTCATCCTTCTTAAGGGAATGGAAGATGATCGTTTCATCGATCCGGTTCAAGAACTCTGGCCGGAAATGCATCTTCAACTGTTCTGTGATCGCGCCGGCCATTGCCCGATAATCACTTTGCACATCCTTGGCGCCGAATCCGACTTCCTTTTCATCCCGTAGTGCAGTTGCACCCAAGTTAGATGTCATAATTAAGATCGTATTCCTAAAGTCCACCTTGCGGCCCTTAGCATCCGTCAAATAACCATCATCTAGTACTTGCAATAGTAGGTTGAAGACGTCTGGATGGGCTTTTTCAGCTTCATCAAGAAGTACCACGGAGTACGGATGTTGCCGTACTTTTTCGGTCAGTTGGCCACCTTCATCGTAGCCCACATAGCCTGGGGCCGCACCAATCAATCGACTCGTACTATATTTTTCCATGTATTCGGACATATCCACCCGAATCATGTTGTCCTCGGAACCAAACATGGCTTCTGCTAATGCCTTTGCCAGCTCCGTCTTTCCGACCCCAGTTGGTCCAAGGAACATGAATGACCCAATTGGGCGATTAGGATCTTTCAAGCCGCTGCGTGCCCGTCGAATGGCCCGTGCCACAGCAGAAACTGCTTCTTCCTGACCAATAACGCGTTCATGCAGAATTTTTTCTAGGTTAACCAGTCGTTCACTTTCAGTCTTACGCAGTTGTGTCAACGGAATACCCGTCCACTCTGCGACAACTTGGGCGACATCTTCCTCGCTCACCTGTAAGTCGTATTGACGATTAGTTTTATCTTTTTCAGCCTGTTGATCGACTTTTTCTTTAAGTTTCAATTCTTGCTGTCGGATTTCAGCGGCCAAATCGAAGTTCTGTTCTTCAATGGCCTTTTCCTTATCCTGACGCAATTGCTCCAGCTTATCAACTTGCTTCGTCTTCTTGCTTGGTTTGTCCTCAGCATCGATCCGAACCTTTGCTGCGGCCTCGTCCATCAAATCGATCGCCTTGTCAGGCAAGAATCGATCACTAATATAACGTGATGATAGTTTGACGGCCTGAATAATTGCTTCGTCCGTAATTTCGGCCTTGTGGTGATCCTCATAGCGGCCACGAAGCCCCTTTAAAATTGCGACGGCTTCATCTTCTGTGGGTTCATCGACCTGAACGGTTGCAAAACGACGCTCCAATGCAGCATCGGATTCAATATATTTTTGATACTCATCAAGGGTTGTGGCCCCGATTGTTTGGAGCTCACCCCGTGCCAATGCCGGCTTCAAAATGTTGGAAGCATCGATCGCCCCCTCAGCACCACCAGCACCAATGAGGGTATGCAATTCATCGATGAATAAGATAACGTGCCCATCATGATAAATTTCATCGATCACTTTTTTCAAACGATCCTCAAACTCACCACGATACTTAGTTCCAGCCACTAGGGATCCCATATCAAGCATCATAATGCGCTTCGATGCTAAATCATCTGGCACATTACCAGCCACGATCCGTTGTGCTAGTCCTTCAGCAATAGCTGTTTTCCCGACTCCGGGTTCCCCAATTAGGACAGGGTTGTTTTTCGTCCGGCGACTCAAAATTTGGATCACCCGTCGAACTTCTTGTTCACGACCAACGACCGGATCCATCTTGTCTTCCCGAGCACTCTGTGTTAAATCACGCGCAAGTGAATCCAAGGTTGGTGTGCCCTGTGGTTGAGGGTTCTTAGCCCGATTATTCTGATGACGTTTCGTCGTATCAGCAACCCCTAACCGTCGTAGCACGTTTTTACGTGTTTGATTTAAATCGACATTTAAGTTTAATAGGATGCGTGAAGATAGAATGCTATCGTCGGTTAACAATGCAAGGAGCAAGTGCTCGGTGCCAATTTTAACAGCCCCTAAACGCTTGGCTTCATCCCCCGCCGCAGCCAAAATTTCCTTTGCCTTTGGTGAGTATGGGAGATAGGTATCCTTATCAATATTTGTTAAGGTACCGTAACCGGTGAATCGCTCAATTTCTTCGCGGATATCATCTTCAGTAATCGAAAACTGTTGTAACACCTTATTAGCAATCCCGTTTTGTTCAATACTCAATGCTAGTAACAGATGTTCAGTTCCCACAGCTTGGTGCTTAAAATACTTTGCCTGTTCCTGTGCCAGTACCAAAACGTTTTTAGCACTTGGTGTAAATAGGTTATCCATCGCAATTCCCCTCTTTCTCTAACTTTCGTAACGCAGTCGATTCAACAACGAAATCAAAATGTTGGCTCGTAACGCATTCTCGAGTTGCCGATCACTAATTGAATAGGTGGACTTTTCAATCGCCACCACCATCAAATCAGCTTCACGACGACTCACGACCCCCTCATCATACAACGTTTGAATAATTGAGACGGCATCTCGTTCACTAATTGAATTGCCGATTACTTTAATTAATGAATTTAACACACTCACATCATCAAGTAAATTGACTTTCTCAATGCGAATATAGCCGCCACCGCCGCGTTTACTCTCAACCATGTATCCATTTTGGATCGTAAAACGAGTCTTTATCACGTAGTTGATTTGTGACGGGACAACGTCGAATAAGTTAGCAATCTCTGAGCGCCTGATTTCAACATGTTCTGAATCGGCCAAAATAGTCTTTAAGTAACGTTCAATGACATCAGAAATATTTTGACCTTCCATTATTGATTCCCCATTCTTTGACTAATGTTGACTAATATTATACAAAGTCTAACACTAAATGCAAATAGATTTGTCTCAATCCCGGAAAATAATAGCCGTACTCCCCAATTTAGCGAGTACGGCTATTGTTTTTCAAAGAACGTTTACTTTATTTTTCTTCAGGTTTTTCATTATCGGTTAATCGTTTTGCAACAAGGAAATCAATCAGGTACGCGATTCCGGCGAGCACTACGGTAAAGAGTAACAGGAAGACAATGGCAAGTAAGACATTGTAGTTTGTTCCATTAATCAATGCATCGAAACCGTGGATTGCATGCGTCATCGGTAAGATGCTTGCGATACCTTGGTAGAAGCTCGAGAGCATTGCGTTAGGGAATACCTGTCCCGTAATAATGATCTGAAGAAGTGCCAGCAAGACAGCAAACAAGACACCAACACGGCCAAACATGTGATAAAGCGTCATGCAGATCGCGGTAAAGAGAACCGAAACGATCAACGAGAAGAACGTTAACCCAAACCAGCTAGCAACGCTCACACCGAGAACGGCCAACAAGACATCCGCAATCACCGCTTGCGCAACGGCCGTTAAGCCAATTGCCAGCAGTGGTTCTTCAAATAGTGTGTGACGTTTCCGTCTCTCTGGAGTGAAGAGTCCCAGTTGGGTCACCACAGCCCCTAAGAAGAGAACTAGGGCCAACATCAATGGTGCAAATGTATTCTTCAAGCTTTCGCTTGTGGCCCCCTCTTCCTTATTGCTGATTGGCGTTGCGAGATGGTTAACATTGCTTGAACCAGCATGGATTGTTCCGATTTGATCGGCACCATCTTGTAAGGCCTTATTCAAGGTGCTAACACCATCTGCCGCTGTATCCGTTCCATCAAGTAATTGATGAGAACCACTTGCTAATTGATCAGCACCAGATTTCGCAGTGACCGTGGCGTCATAAATTTGACTCGTTCCACTACGAAGTTGTGAACTAGCACCCGTCAATTGGTTACCACCAGAAACAATCTGGTCGCCACCAGAAACAAGTTGGGCCACCCCAGAGATCAGAGCAGGAGCAGAAGCAGCAAGTGTTGCGTTCCCAGTTGCAAGTTGTGCCGCACCACTAACTAGTGCACTCGTATTTGCATTCAACTGATTACCACCGGCAACTACTTGATTGCTACCATCTAACAATTGTTGGACACCACTAACTAATGCGGGTGCCTGGTCAGACAATTGTTGGTTGCCATCAGCTAATTGCGTTGCACCAGTACTTAATTGATCCAGATTTGAATCAACGACACTCTGGAAATGACTAAGACCAGTTTTCAAAGTCTGTGTACTACTTGCAACAGAATTCAATTCATTAATCGTCGTGTCCGACAGCAGTGGACTGGTTTCATCCAGTAAGTTGCTTGATTCATCTTTTAAATCTTGAAGCTGATTAATCATAGTTTTTGCATCAGTTGGTGACAACGTCAAACTGTTAAAAAGACCACTTGCCTGTGATTGTACAAGCTTAAGATCGTTTGCCGCCTTTGTTCCATCAGATCCAATTGTCTTTGTTGCAGCCACACTTTGCGTAGCTTTACTCTTTAAGTCATCTAAATTAGGTGTATCTGCAGGTAAAGCGTTGACCGCATCTAATACAGCTTGCGCTTTATTATTGGCATCCGTTGCTTCTTTACCAACAGTTCCAGAATCTGGAAACGTTGAACTGAGCATGTTTAGCATCGTCTTCGCAGACTGAACATTCTGTAAAACAGGAACTAAACTATTCAGGGTATCTAATCCACTTTGTAGTTGTGCCATATCTGATTTTACAGCTGCTGTGTCCGTTTGGGCCTGCTTCATTTGCTTTGTCATGTCCGAAACGCTTGCAATGATTGAATCGTTTGCTGAAATACCAGCCTGAATTTGTTCCAAGCCACTGTCAATTCCAGCTTTGTCTGGATCACTACTTCCTTCAACCCCATACCGTAATTGGTGAAGTCCAAGTGCTAAACTATTAGATCCAGTCGCTAATTGATCTGTTCCAGACTTCAAGGCTCCCGTTTTACTGTTCAACTGGCTCAAGCCCGCATTGATCTGTTGATTACCAGAAGTCAACTGTAAAACCCCATCAGTATACTGCTTAACCCCACTGGATAATGTCTTCGATCCAGTTGCCAGCTGTGCAGTACCACTAACCAATGGTTCCGCGCTTTCCTGCAAAGTATGCAGACCAGCAGCCAGTTGCTTATCCGCTGCTGTTAATGTATCTACCCCAGTGGTATACGTATCAACACCATCTTTGAGCGTCTTAGCACCAGATTCAAACGTAACCATCTTAGTCGAAAGTAAATCTAAGTTCCGGGTAATTTCGGTTTGACCGTCTTTCAACTGCGTCATCCCGTCATCAAGCTGTTGTGTCCCACTGGCAGCTTGCTTAGTCCCATTGCCAAGCTTCTTCAAACTACTCAACAGGGTCTGACTATAAACCTTTTGTACTTTGGTCTTCACTTGTGATTGAACGGTGTCTGCCACCGTTGTGGTCACCATTGAAGATAAAAAGTTATTCCGTTTTGATTCATGAAGCTTAATCAAACTAACCTTCGGATTCTTTGCCATTAATGTCGTTGCATTCTCTGAAAAGTTCTTCGGTAGTTCGATTTCTAAGTAAGCATCCCCGTCTGCAAGTTGCTTCTTAGCCGTTTTTTCACTCACAAATTCCCATTTAACTTGGTGATCCTTCTTTAAGGTATTCACCACTTGTTGACCAACATCAATCAGTTGACCATTACTTTCTGCGGGTTGATCTTTGTTCACCACAGCAACCGGAATGTTCTTTGTCGCAGCATGTTGTTCGTATTGAATAAAGTTAAAAATTGCTATTAACAATACTGCGGGTACCAGCACAGCTAGTACAATATACGCAATCCGACGCATACGTGGAGTCCCAAAATTACTTAGCATTCTTTGTCCTCCGTTCTCTCAGTTCAAAATCTTCGTTTGACATTTCGATTAATGCCGTGAACCGTTTATTACATTATCGGTTCACCCCGTGAATGTCAATACTTGATTTAACGGGATTTAGTCACATATTTTTAATAGTTTCGTGTATCAATAATTATTTATCTAAGTTATATCAGTGCATTAAAATTTTACTAAGTCACAATAAAAAATTGTAAATTTATTCAAAAAAAATTCAAATTTCTGGGAAAGTCGTTCGCTTTAGAACGATTTCAAGATAATTTAATCATTTTCTCATTTTATGGTTTATCTTCGTCATTTTTTCTTTATAATGGTACTAATTCACATAAGGGAGCCTACATCATGAAAGTTATTATCACCGTCGTCGGCAACGATAAAGTCGGCATTGTTGCAGCCGTTAGTCAAGAACTTGCTCAATTGCACGTTAATATCATCGATATGTCCCAGACCCTCATGCATGGTAGTTTCACAATGATGCTGATGGGTGAATTCGCAGCGGACACAACTTCATTCGACAGTCTCCAAAAAGCACTCAATCAATTAGGAGACCAAATCGGTGTTTCCATCCATCTTCAACGTCAAGAATTATTCGACGCCATTCAAAAAATCTAAGGGGTTAACGCATGGAAACGAGACAAATTCAAGATACCATCCAGATGATTGAAGAAGAACACCTCGATATTCGGACAATCACCATGGGAATTTCACTTCTCGACTGCATCGATAGCAATAGCGATCGTGCTTGTCAGAGAATCTACGATAAAATCACAGCTAAGGCTCAAAATCTGGTACAAGTCGCTGAAGATATTCAAAAGGAATATGGCGTTCCGATCGTCAATAAGCGAATTTCGGTCACTCCAATTGCCCTCATTGCGGCGGCTAGTGAAACTACCAGCTACGTTAAGTATGCACGGACACTTGATAAAGCGGCCACCGATTTAGGCATCGATATTATTGGTGGCTTTTCCGCACTGGTTCAAAAGGGGTATCAGTCTGGCGATCGCAGCCTAATCAGCTCTATTCCAGAAGCGTTAGACGCGACAAGTCGAGTTTGCAGCTCCATTAACGTTGGCTCGACGCGTTCCGGTATTAACATGGATGCCGTGGCCGAAGTCGGCCAAATCGTCAAACAAATTGCAGCAATCGATCCCCAAAAGTGCATGAATCTGGTGGCCTTTTGTAATGCCGTAGAAGACAACCCATTTATGGCTGGCGCCTTTCACGGTGTTGGCGAAGCCGATTGCGTGATTAACATGGGCATTAGTGGCCCCGGCGTTGTTAAACGGGCCCTTGAACAAGTTAAAGGGGCTTCCTTTGATGTCGTTGCTGAAACCATCAAGAAAACCGCATTTAAAGTTACCCGAGTTGGCCAATTCGTTGGTCAAATTGCTTCCCAACGGTTAGATGTCCCCTTTGGTATCGTCGATCTCTCCCTCGCGCCAACTCCTGCTCGTGGTGACTCAGTAGCCGAAATTCTCGAAGAAATTGGGTTGGATAGCGTTGGTGCCCCCGGTACAACGGCCGCACTAGCCATGCTTAATGATGCGGTCAAAAAGGGTGGCATTATGGCCTGTAGCCATGTCGGTGGTCTCTCCGGTGCTTTCATCCCCGTTTCTGAAGATGCTGGTATGATCAAGGCCGTCCAAGCTGGCCGCCTTAGCATCGAAAAACTGGAAGCCATGACAGCCGTTTGTTCCGTTGGTCTCGATATGATCGCAGTTCCCGGTGATACTACCGCGCAGACCATCAGCGGTATCTTAGCTGATGAAGCGGCCATTGGGATGATTAACAATAAAACCACCGCTATTCGAATCATCCCCGCAACTGGTAAAAAAGTCGGTGATGATATTAACTTTGGTGGCCTATTTGGTCACGCACCGGTAATGGCAGTTAGCGAAAGTCAGCCAACCGCATTCGTCGCTCGTGGTGGTCGAATTCCAGCTCCCATCCATTCATTTAAAAATTAACTTCGCTGCGCGGCAAAAAAATAATACGCCTGTTCTTCGTCACAGAAGAACAGGCGTATTTGTTTGGTTCCATTTTAGAAGCAAAAAAGACCCGCAATGCGAGTCCTACAAAAGTTAGTTGGTAAGCAATGTTCTGAACAATAATGTGCTAAATCCTTGATATCAAGAAAACAGCAGATAGAAAAGTCCTTTCGCTCTAGACTTATCAATAGAGGAAAAGTTCTTTTTAGCGAAACATAATACGTCGTTACCGTACATCCTATTTAAAGTCAATTAGCACAGAACACGAAAGGAGCTACATAGCGCGTTTCTCTCGGTTCACGTATTACTGCTTTGCGTCTTCCTTGTTACGCATTTCCATTTCAATTTGCTCGAGGGTTTTTCCCCGTGTCTCAGGAACCATGTAAATAACAAAGAAAATCGAAACAATCGCAAAGAAGGTAAAGACGGCAAACGGGCCACCAACGTTATTGTGAAAAATACTCAACAGAACCAAAAAGAACTGTGACACAATGAAATTACCAATCCAGTTAGCCGCCGACCCAATTGAATTACCGACACCTCGGACGTTCAGTGGGAAAATTTCGCCGATCATTAACCAGCAAATGGGGCCCCATGATACAGCAAACCCGAAAATGTACACAGCAATTAGAATCATCGTGGGTATAGCAGCAGATTGGACACTCAACGTAAAATTAAGAACGGACAGTGTCCCAATCGCCAGTGCCATCACGATCGAACCGAATAGAAGAATCGTACGCCGATTGAACCGATCCATGATCTGGTAGGCTAAAATCGTGCAGACAAAGTTAACAATCCCAATACCTACTGAAATCCAAATAGCATTGCTTTCAACAAATCCAAATCCCTTAATAAACACCTGTGGCAAAAAATAGATTACAGAATTAATTCCCACTAATTGCTGCAAAAACATCAAACCAATTGCTACGATAACCGCGGGCCGCGCAAATGTGAACAGTTCTTTTAGCCCGCCCTTCGGTTGGTTGGCAACCTGCTGAATACCAGCCAATTCTTGGTCTGGATCCTGGTCCGTGTTGGCACGTAGCCCTCTTAGAACATCATGGGCCTCACTGACCTTGCCTTTCTCCACCAAAAACCGTGGTGACTCGGGTAAAATTAATGATCCAACAAACAAAATAGCGGCAGGAATCAGTGCCGAACCAAGCATCCAGCGCCAGTCACGCATCCCGAGTAGGTTATGATGCAAAAATCCCAGATTAGAGACATACGCCAGCAGAATCCCAAGCGTTATCATTAATTGAAACATGGTCCCTAATGAACCACGGTGCGGGGCATCGGCCAACTCAGCCAGGTATGCCGGCGTTAAGGCTGATGCAGATCCTACGGCAAACCCAAGAATAATTCGTGCCACGACCATTGATACAAAACCGGCTGCCGTCATTGACAATCCAGAACCCATCAAAAACAAAATTGAAGCAAATAATAAAAGACGCTTACGACCGAACTTATCTGATAACGAACCAATTGATAGTGCACCGATTGACGAGCCAATCAGCACCGACGACGTAATGAAACCGGTTTGTTCTACGTTCAGACTAAAATCGTTTTCGATCAACGATGATGCACCGGAAATAATACCAGTATCAAATCCAAATAATAATCCACCTAACGCACCAAAAACAAAAATAAAGAAAATACTCAAGTGTCGTGTTTGCATAAAATCTCTCCTCACGTTAGTTCCGCTACAACTTACTAACGAAGCATTATTATAATCACTTTTCACGTTTGTGCAACCGGTTTCATATTTAAGCCCATGCCATCCTGATTTTCACATCAGTTGGTATAGTTACGGACAATTTCGGAATTCAAATAATTGATTGAACACTGCTTTTTCATTATTTGCATATTCTTTTTACCATTATTTCAATTGTTTGCAAATGCCATTTTCGTGAATAACTCCACTTGAGAGGACACACGCTTTTTAAATCCCTTTACTAGTAAAAATAATTGATCTGATAAATTATTTATTTTTTAATTTACCTGATCAATTATCCTGATTTATCAGGGTAATTCACGTTTTATATTAGTTAAATTAATTGGTCTAGTATCGTAAAAAAATTTAATTTTAGTAAATTTAATGAAGCTGTTACTTAGTTTATCGTTTTAAATTATGCAAATTTGGCAAAATATGCATTCTTCATGACAGTGGTGTTAAAAACCTTTTTTGACAATACTATAAGAATTTATTCCGTGAACTCTCGCTTGGTTCACGCAGTCACAAAATCCACATTCAAGCGAGCATTATACACGTGGGACGCAAAAAGAAAGCCAAACCGAAATCATTCAATCAACATATTCAAATTGGTATTGGTATTGGCAGTTGTTTATCTCAGTACGTACCGAAGTTTGCTTAGTATTTAGTTGCCGCTCTTAGCAATAATTGATACCCGCATTCATAGCGCCAATTCAATAATCAATTCACGTGCTTCACAAAAACACAAAAAAGCCGCCATTCCAACGTTTGTAACGTTGAATGACGGCTTAGGAATTAGCGTATCGGGAATACACGATTCGAACGTGCGACCTCAGCGTCCCGAACGCTGCGCTCTACCAAGCTGAGCTAATTCCCGATGATGCACCCAGTAGGAGTCGAACCTACAACCTTCTGATTCGTAGTCAGACACTCTATCCAATTGCGCTATGGGTGCATAAGAAAATAAAAAAGCGGAAGACGGGATTCGAACCCGCGACCCCCACCATGGCAAGGTGATGTTCTACCACTGAACTACTTCCGCATGAAATTAACCATTTGTCAAACAATAACCATCCGACTTGTATAATATTACATTACTTCCTATGTATCGTCAATACTTTTTTAGAGAAAGTACGTATTTATTCTCAAAATCGAGTCTTTTTTCAAAGCAACCAACTAACAGTTGACGAAAAAACAATGTAACCGTTTCACATTGTTATCTTAAGTTATTTACTACTGGGAACAAATTATTAATAGTTTCAGTCAAAAATTAACTCGTTTTCTAAAATTGTTTCTCCTGACATCCTCGTGTAAAATTGATTCTAATGCAATTTTAATTTTTCTAACAGTATTTTAATTCAGATTGGAGTGGTTCGATGGCATTACACGCTATCCGCAGTGAAAAACAAATTGCGGCAAATATCTTTAAAGGCTCTTTAGGAAACATGATCGAATGGTTCGATTGGTACGTTTATGCGTCCTTTGCAATCTACTTCTCCGCCGCTTTCTTTCCGGCAGAAAATAAAACTGCTGAACTCCTTTCAACAGCCGCTGTTTTCGCCGTTGGCTTTTTCATGCGGCCCCTTGGCTCCTTTATTATGGGTCGTTACGCTGATCGTCACGGTCGGCGAAGTGCCCTGACACTTTCCGTAATTATTATGGCCACCGGGTCGTTCGTGATTGCCCTGACTCCCGGATTTGTCACAATTGGGATCTGGTCACCCCTCATTTTGGTGGTCACCCGCCTATTCCAAGGCCTATCATTGGGCGGTGAATACGGTACCTCGGCCACTTATCTCTCCGAAATGGCCTCTCCCAGTCGCCGTGGATTCTATTCATCCTTCCAGTACGTAACCCTGATTTCCGGTCAGTTGCTGGCGCTACTCGTTCAAATCGTCCTCCAAAACGTCCTCACTAACGCCCAACTATTCGCCTTTGGTTGGCGGATCCCATTTGTCATTGGCGGATTTGGCGCCTTAATCGTCCTTTGGCTGCGACTTTCCATGGAAGAGTCTGATCAATTTAACACCGTCAAACGACAAAGAAATCGCCGTGCCGGCACATTGACACTATTAATGAGATACCCCAAACAATTTTTCACCGTCGTGGGGTTAACGTTTGGTGGTACGATTGGCTTCTATGCTTTCACCACCTACCTGCAGAAATTCATGATCAATACGACAGGCCTCAACAAAGAAGTCGTCGCCATCATCAACTTTGCGGCCCTGCTCATTATGCTAATCCTTCAACCGCTCTTTGGCATGTTATCTGATAAAATTGGACGTAAACCACTCCTCCTCTGGTTCGGAATTGGTGGCACCATTTTTACCGTCCCCATCTTCACGCTGCTCGCTAAAACGAACTCTCCATGGCACGCGTTCTTACTGATGCTGTTCGGTGTGGTCATCGTCTCCGGGTACACCTCAATCAATGCCATCGTTAAAGCTGAACTCTTTCCAACGGAAATTCGGGCACTCGGAGTCGGCCTCCCTTATGGACTCACAGTGGCAATTTTCGGTGGAACAGTGGAATACGTTGCCCTTTGGCTACGTTCCGTTCATTTTGAATCGCTGTTCTTCTACTACGTTGCTTTTGCCAGTCTCATTTCACTGGTAGTCTACTGGCGGATGACCGAAACATCATCAATTTCAACCATTGGTGACTCGGAAACGCAAACACCCCAGCCATCAGAAAACTAGCAGTCACGGAACTATGATGATTATCATAGTTCTTTTTTGTGGGTAAATGAAAAAAGACTAGGAACAACGTTGTGTTAACGTTCTTCCTAGCTTGATTGACTTGTAAAATGTCGTATGATGCCGACTAGAGGATTCGAACCTCCGACCCCCTGTTTACAAGACAGATGCTCTGCCAGCTGAGCTAAGTCGGCAAAAAAATAGTGCGGATGAAGGGACTCGAACCCCCACATCACAAAGATACTAGAACCTAAATCTAGCGCGTCTGCCAGTTCCGCCACATCCGCATATTTAATAATAATTAACCGCCGTTCTAAACGGCAATGGAGGATACAGGGCTCGAACCTGTGACCCTCTGCTTGTAAGGCAGACGCTCTCCCAACTGAGCTAATCCTCCATAAATCAAATCGTTGATCAAAACAACTATTTAACTTTATCATCTAAAAAATTAATTGTCAATCACAATTTGACCCCATTCAATAAAAATCTCAATCTTCCGATAGTTTTTTATCAAGATGTTCAACATCCATCGTTTCACCAACTACCGACAATGTATCACCAAGATCTATGACCGTGTGGGCACCGGGTGAAATGATGACCTTTTTACCATGCTTAATCGCAACAATCGTTAACCGATAATGCCGGCGAAAATCAAGTTCCGCTAACGTTTTGCCACTAAACTTTGGATTTTGTACCTGTACTTCTGCCAGGGTGTACTCATCACTAATCGACAAAAAATTCAAAATATTATGACTTAACAGCCGTCTTGCCAACCGTTGTCCCATATCTCGTTCAGGGAAGACCACTTCATCAGCACCGATTTTACTGAGTGCTTTGCCATGCATCGCTGTTTCCGCCTTCGCAATGATATGCTTAGCACCCAATTCTTTCACAATCAAAGTCGCTAACATGCTCGCCTGAATATTTTGTCCCACGGCCACAATGACATGATCGAAGCTTCCAATGTCGAGATCACGCATTGCCTCTTCATCTTGGGCATCCGCAATGACAGCCTGAGTGACAATTTCCTTATAACTTTCAACTAACTCTTCATTGTTATCAACCGCGAGGACATCTTGCCCAGACGCAGTCAATGATTGACACAAGCTTAGTCCAAAACGACCTAGTCCGATTACCGCAAATGATTGCTTCATTTGAATTCCTCCGTTTTATCACGTTATCCGATCATCACGCCTTCTTCAACGTACCGATAATGCCGTTGCCGCCGATTGGCATTGAGAATCGTGTACATCACCGTAAAAAGTCCCACCCGACCAATGAACATCAGCACCATAATAATGCTTTTACCAAAAAGCGTTAAGTGGGGCGTCAATCCCATTGATAGACCGGTGGTACTAAACGCTGAGAGAACCTCGAATAAAATATATTCCAGGCCCTGTCCTTTAGGAATCGGTTCCGAAATCGAGAGCAGCATTACTGCAATAATTACGATCATGGCACTAATGAAGACCAGCATTGAAGCCCGATAAATATTTTCCTGACTAAATCGTCGGTGCCCAAATTCAACGTCTTCTTGACCTCTCAGCGCCGCCCAACTCTGCATCCATAAGATCCCCAGCGTGGTTGTTTTGATCCCCCCCGCGGTTGATCCGGGAGTGCCCCCAATAAACATCAGCACCATCGTCAAAATAATGCCAGCCATCGAAATATGCGAGTATGACAACACCTGAAGTCCTGCCGTTCGCGGTGAAACCGCTAGTAGAAACGTATCCACCATTCGCGACCACAAATTCACGTGGCTTCCTAACGCCCGAAACCCATGCTCTGAAAACCATAAAATCAGCGTCGCGCTCACTGTTAATACTGTCGACGTGGTTAGAGAAATCTTGGTATGCAGTGAGACACGATGCCGGCGGCGCCATAATAACAGATCTCGCCACACTAGGAACCCCACACCCCCAGCAACGATTAACATCGAGATCACCAAAATGACGTAGGGGTCATTCGCAAAACTGGCCAAACTGTCGCCAAACAGATCAAACCCAGCATTACAAAAACCCATTACCGAGTGAAAAAGGCTAAAGTAGGCTCCCTTCAGTAACCCAAAACGGGGTACCAGATCAACCATCAGCAAAAAAACGCCGGCGGTCTGGATCACAATCGACAACCCAATGACATATTTAGTTACCGTCTTAACATCAGCCAACGTTTCCAGGCTCAGCGACTCCTTCACCATCATCCGAGTCGTCAATGTCGGTCGCTTTCGGATCATCGAAAATAGCAACACCGTAAACGTCATGTATCCAAGGCCACCAATTTCAACCAAGATCATAATGACAATTTGCCCAAAAACAGACCAGTGGGCTGCAGTACTAATGGTCGTCAACCCAGTAATACAGGTCGCAGATGTCGCGGTAAACAGTGCGTCCACGTAATCCGTTCCCGTAACAGTATCGGTCGCAATCGGGAGTGAAAGCAACACGCTTCCGATTAAGATAATACCGAGAAAACCAAACGTTAACAATTGTGGTAATGATAATCGATGTTTCTTTTGATTAAGCGTGACAATCACTTCCCTGAGCCTTAATTTATTGATAATTAATGCAAGCGTGTACATACGACTGTTTTATATCATAGATGATTTTCTCAAATAAGTCACCCTTTAGCCCATATTTTGATCAGAAAAAAAGCCTCTCAATAACTGAGAGGCTCAATTGGTGCTATTTCAATGATAGCTGATCGAGTTTATCGTCAATCATCGTCAAGACTTTCTGTGCCGCCGCAGGATCTTCTACGAAATTAAACTGATCCCCGTCAATGCTAATTTTAGGGCTTTGGTCATAGCTGTCATACCACTTAACGTACCGTTCATTGAGCGTCTTGTAGTAGTCGAATAAACTCGGATCCGTTTCAATTTGTTCGTAGTTCCGTCCACGCTTTTTAATGCGATCCAACATTGTTTCAAACGAAACATGAATATGAATCATCAAGTCTGGCGCCTTCTTATGTGGTTCGTCAGGTAACTCTTCCATCATATTTTTGAGTAATGAATCGTAAATTTCAACCTCTGTCTGGGTTGCCCGACCAAGGTCGGCATTGAGCCCAAATAACAGGGAATCTTCAAAAATCGACCGATCTAAAACATCAGTATCGTTTGCAAAGGCGCCCTTGATTTCATCAAGTCGCTTATTTAAAAAATAAATCTGGAGTAAGAACGCATACTTCTTCGGATTTTTATAGAACAGTGGCAGAATTTCGTTGTCATCGACCGACTCATAAAATGCCTTACTTCCTAAGTGGTCAGCGAGCATTTGCGTGAGGCTGGTCTTGCCGGCTCCAATTGTTCCAGATAATACGATCATGAAAATTTCCTCCAAATGAATTTTATCGTCTTTAAAGACACGAGGTCTATTGTATCATCATATGACGAAAACTAAAATTAATAATTAATTACAAAACAGTGAAATTACAATTTTATATAAAACTGGTTCTTAACCCATTGGATTAAGAACCAGTCACAAAACTAAATGCTATCCTTCGTATGATTCACTCTTTGTCCGCGGGTTCAAGTCAACCTCTTGCAGCGGAATGACATGTGTCTTGTAGCGAATCTTGTAGTACAACCATAGAATAATAAACAATGGTACTCCGACATAGGTAATGGTAATTTGTTGCCAATTCAAGTGAATGAACGAGCTTGGATTTTGTCCAATGATGACCACCAAACACAGTACTAAGGCCAGAATTGGGCCGAATGGGAATAATGTTGCATGGTACTTTAGTTCGGAAACCTTGTGCCCCTGAGCAATGTAGGCGCGCCGGAATCGCAAATGTGAAATTGCAATGCCGACCCAGGCAATAAATCCAGTCATCCCACTCGCATCAATCAAAAATTCATAAATCTGTGGACCAAAAATTCCTGTTAAAAAAGTGAAGGCCCCGACTACCGTAGTCCCTAAAAGCGCATATACTGGAATGCCACGAAGATTGGTAATTCCAAAAATCTTCGGTGCATAGCCTTCAAGGGATAGCGAATACAGCATCCGGGTTGAGGCATACATACCAGAGTTAGCAGACGAAATCACCGCGGTTAAAATTACCGCATTCATGACGCTTGCAGCGGCAGCCAAACCAGCGCGCCGGAAAACCAACGTAAAGGGACTCATCGCAACGTCAGATACAGATGATCCGAGCAAGTTCTTGCTTGTGTACGGTAAAATACATGCAATCACGAAAATTGCGAGGATATAGAACAAGAGAATCCGCCAAAACGTTGAATGTATTGCCCGGGGAATACTTTTTTCAGGAGTTTCAGATTCACCAGCTGTCACCCCGATTAATTCGGTACCTTGGAATGAGAAGCCCGCAACTAAGAATACCCCAATAATCGAGGAGAAGCCGCCAACAAATGGGGCCTTCTTGTAAGTTAAGTTGTGAAATCCAACAGAAGTTCCACCTAAAATCCCAACAATAATGCAGACACCAGCAATCAAGAAGATGATAATCGTAATCACCTTGATAATTGCCATCCAGTACTCTGCCTCACCAAAAGAGCTAACAGACAATACGTTAATAATGAAAATAAACGCCATTGTAATTGCACTAAAAATCCAGCTTGGAACATTTGGTAACCAGAAATTCACGACCACACCGGCCGTTGTAATTTCAACGGCAATGGTAATCGCCCAATTAAACCAGTAATTCCAGCCCATTGCAAATCCCAGTGCCGGATCCACAAATTTTGTCGAGTAAGCGGCAAACGATCCCGTTAGCGGCATATACGTGGCCATTTCACCTAAACTTGTCATCAGAAAATAGACCATTAATCCCATGACGGCATAGGCGACGATTGAGCCACCCGGTCCCGCCTGTGCAATCGTTGACCCACTCGCAATTAATAATCCTGTTCCAATTGAACCGCCCAAGGCAATCATTGATAAGTGACGCGTCTTCAGCGACCGTCGCACACCATGATGTTGCTGTTTTGAATCTTGTGTTCCCATATTGATCTCCCTTACCTATTTAGTTATCAAAAGAGCCTCGCTTGCCAATTCAATAAAAAAAGGCCTCTTTGCTTGAGAACACCAAACAAAAAGACCCAATATCTATGTAATCTTGGTCAAATCGTCGATAGCGCCCCGCAATTATCACATTGCGACAGTCCCTGATTTATTCAATCAGGGCCCAACAGTTCGCTGAATAAGCAGCGTTCCATTTCGGCATGGCACCCTTTCATCATTGCTCCGGTTCTTAATCACCTAACAACGACTACTGATGAGTCATGCAACCTCTTCTTCCGATATGAGAGTATTATACACCACATCACCCAAACTACAAGTGTATTTTTATTTTTGTGCCCCCCGTTGTAGATGGATTTTCTCTTCGTCGTCATCAACCGTCAAGTAATTTGGCGCGGGGGTCACATCAAATCCATTCTTTTGCAGCACACGAATCGAACGAAAATTCCGCGGTAAAACATTCGCGTGGACCGTATGTTGCGGATCGTCCGCAATGAAATCCTGTACAAGTGGCCCACACGCCTCCGTCATTAGCCCTTGGTTCCATTGGTCCTTTTTTAGCGCATAGCCAATTTCACGATCATCAATGGCTGGCATCTCATCGCGTAAATAACAGGGATAAAATCCAACAACGCCCACCAATTCATTGCTTGCCAACTGACGCATGACATAAATATACGGTTTACTGCACATCATTTGAAATGCCATATACCGTTGAATCGGGTTCGATGGCAATAACAACCCACTCAAAAGTTCAATTTGACGGTCTTCGAACACCGCCATTAATGCCTCTGTATCAGTGAGCTGAACCTGACTAATGATTAATCGATTCGTTTTATATGTTTTTTGCATTATAATAGTCTCCAGAAAATAATTTTGCATAGGAGGAACAATTTTGCGTATCTTCAAACAGTCTTTATCCAGTCCTGAGTATCAAACTCAGGCGACCCTCACTTGCTACCTCAAAGATTTGGATCCCCGTAATGATCACCAACAACTTCCCGCTGTCATCTACGTCCCCGGGGGATCATATACGCATATCCAAACCGAGCAGGCTGAAAATATTTGTTTAGCTTTTGCCGCACGTCACTACCAGTGCTTTGTATTGCGATATAGTTTCGAAGATGAACAGACCCCATTATTACCCGCACCACTGATCGAGCTGGGTAAGAGTATCGCTTTGATCCGTGAAAATGCCGCCCAATGGCAGGTAGACCCTAGCCAAATCATCCCAATGGGCTTTTCCGTTGGTGGTCACGTCGTCAGCCTATACAATGATTATTGGCGTTCAGACTGGGTTGCAAACCAAACGCAAGCTACCGCTGATCAACTTAAACCCAACGCGGCCATCTTAGGATACCCGGTCATTGACCTTCAAATGGGCTTTCCCGACGATCAGCACCGTGCTCATCAATGGGCGGGAGATGATCTCGACCGGTTTGCTGCTCAAAAACACGTCAACGATTACAACGCCCCGACATTTACATGGGTCACCAGTGACGATCCGTTTGTCCCCGTTGCTAATTCGTTGGCGTACAGCACGGCATTGGCAGCTCATAACATCGCGCAAGAACTTCATGTTTTTCGTCATGGTCCTCACGGAATGGCGCTTGCCACCGCTGCCACCGCGTGGAAACCAGATGCCGATCAACCACACGTTGCTCACTGGCTCACGCTCGCAGACGAGTGGTTAAAAGAAACTTTGTAAGTAGCTGAAAGAAAGACGACTGAACCGATTGATACAGTTCAGTCGTCTTTTTAATTAGTCTTCCGGCATCACAATTGCGGCTGCAATGTAGATTAACAGGCATGGGAAGAATCCTGTAAATACAGCCAACACAACGTAAGCAATCCGGGTCAACGAGACATCCCAGCCGAAATAATCTGCAAATCCCGCTAATACACCAGAAAATACTTTATTCTGAGAACGATGTAGTTTCATTAGCTCCACCTCCGTCAAACCAAAAGTAACCACACTACTTTACTTCTTAAAGTTACCAATTTTCACTATCTTTTGCAATTAATTAAATTTCAGAATTGGCTAAAAACGACCATCGTTGCAAAATTGGTGCCAACCAAACATATAACCATTGTGCAACCTGTAACCAGGTGTAAGCTAATAGCATTGCCCCAATGACATCGCTTGGATAGTGTGCGTACAGATAAACTCGTGAAATCGCAAGGATAATAATAAAGAGCACGAGCAAAATTTGACATAGCAAACGTAGCCAGCTCTTCTTCAAGTTCGGGATAACAACCATAAACAGGATGGCTGCAACCAAGAAGAAACCAAATACATGACCACTAGGAAAACTGTACCCATCATCAGTAGCCATGTGTTGAGCTGGACGAGCCCGCTTCACAATATCTTTCACTACGTAGGCGACCACGTCTCCACCCGCAATGGTGCCAAGTGCCCAAAGTGCGGGAATCTTATACTTAAAGCCCCACAGGAAAAAGGCAATGATAACCACATAAATAATCGACATTTTAGGACTACCAATAAATGAAACTAACTTCATTAGCATTGTCCGAAAGTCCGTTGTTGTGCCGGTAAAGAAAGCCTGTAACATTGAGTCGAATAGTTGAAAAACGACTGAATTCGAATAGACCATGGCGGCAATGATAACAAAAATAACACCGCAAATTAAAAAGCGTTTCAGTCGTTCTGAATCACGTTCCATATACATAAATGAGTTCCCCCGAAAATATTAGTCAGTCAAAGTATACCATATAACGAATACTTTAATTATTAAGACTCTACTATTTTGATTGCCGCTTCAATAAGCAATGCCAGTGATGCAATCCAATTTGGTGATACAATTCACCCAGCGCAAACCCCATCGCGAGGGCGCCAGCAATGACGACTACCTGCATTAAAAACCCCCAGGCCGTGGCCGTATGACCAATCGCGAAATTGCGGATTGTCTGATAGGCCTGACCACCAGGCACGAATGAAACCAAGCTTGGAATATTAAAAATAATAACCGGCATTCTTTTGTACCGCGCTGCATACATACTCAAAATACTAATCAGCATGGCTGCCAACAGATTACCAAAAGCAATCCCCACTCCCAGATGTGAAATCACCCAGTAAAAGCCCCAAGAAATTCCACCGATTAGGCCAGCACTATTGAATGCTTGGTGCGGAATGTTCATAATCACCCCGAAGCAAATTGTCGCAACATAGGCCATTAACATTTCAAAAACAACCGTTAAAATATCCATTTCGTTCTCCTATAAGAAGTGCAACACACAGACTATCCCACACCCAATCGCAATCGATGACAATAGTGCTTCGACCGCCCGAGCCGGGCCACTAATTAAATTACCTGCTACCGTATCGCGCACCGCGTTCGTAATTGGTACCCCGGGAACCAGTGGCATAACGCCACCAATGATGATGTTATCGAGATAGACCCCCAGACCTAATTTAACCGCCAAAGCCGCCAAAATTCCAATTACCAATGATGCAAAGAACTCACTAATAAACTGAACCTTAAACTGGCGGTTAAAGAAGTAAAAGACGGCATAGCCGATCGCCCCAATCACAAATCCGGCGGGCGCATCAATAAATTCCTTGGTAAAAACAATCAATAGCACCGCACTCAGTAATCCCGACGCCAAGAGTTTCTGCCAAAACGGAAACGTTGGTGTATTATTGTCGATTTCATCGAGTCGTGAAACCATTTGAGAAAGTTTAATCTTATGTACCGCAAATTCACGGGAAAGCTCATTTACCCGAGCCACCTTGTCTAGATCAATTGTCCGATGACTAATTCCCGCGACCTGCGCATTCGGCTGATTATCAACCGACAGCATAATACCAGTGACCGTCACAAATAGTTGAACCGAATCCATCCCGGCATTTTTGGCAATGCGCTCCATGGTATCGACGGCTCGCGAAATTTCAGATCCATTTTCAACCAATATTCGGCCTGCTAACAAACACGCTGAAATCACTTCTGCCTGCTCCTGATCACTATTAACCACTGGTATCACCCCTTTTTATTTAACTCAATATTATTGGCATCCATTTACTAATTGCATTTCAACCAGATTATTATGAGCCATCATTGGCCGATTAGCAATACAAAAAAAGGTTCCCAAATCGAAATGATTTGGGAACCATATTTTCAATAATTAATCTTATTGCTTGTTAACGTTAACGGCTTGTGGTCCACGGTCGCTTTCTTCAACGTCGAAGCTAACTGCTTGGCCTTCTTCAAGAGTCTTGAAGCCGTCGCCTTGGATAGCTGAGAAGTGAACGAATACATCGTTGCCATCTTCACGAGTGATAAATCCAAAACCTTTGTCTGCGTTAAACCATTTAACTGTTCCTTGTTCCATGTTGAAAATCCTCCTGTGCTAATTTGCACATATTTATTTTGTAATTCATGTTCCGGTGCAAATTGGGGATATTCCAAACAATGAAACGATCGAACCAAAATTACCTTACCTAAACTACATGAATGAGTATAGCACACGATTTCAAAAAAAGATACTAATAATCAACAAAGCAACACATTCACGCTATTCGTTGGTATTTCTAACGAAAATGTTATGCGAGGCCTTATAGGAAATCGCAATTTCAGCTTGATCCGTTACCCGAATAACGTGAATTGGGCCTTCAAATGGGTCATGACTCACAACTTGGACAACATCATCAATTTTAAGATTTAAACTATTAATATAGATTAATAATTCGTGGTTATCTAGGAAGCGTTCAATTTCGACAGTCTGTCCGTCCTCAGCGTCTGCTAACATGGCATGACTGATATCCACAAAATTACCCGCTTCATCGGGAATGACGCCACCATGTGGACAATGCTTGGGGTGCCCTAAGAAATTATCTAGCGAGTTAGCCAAACGATCACTGGTCTGATGCTCCAAAACTTCAGCCTCTGGGTGAACATCAGCAATATTGTACTGCAACTTATCAACAAGAAACGTTTCCCACAGTCGATGTTTACGTACCAGTTCAGTTGCAAAGTGCAACCCTTTTTTGGTTAGTGAAATTCCCGCGTAGGGCTCGTGAACAACCAACTTTTCTTCCACCAATTTAGAAATCATTTCCGTCACTGATCCGGCTGCAACGTCCAGACCAAGTGCAATTTCTTTATTTGATATTTTTTTATTTCTACCACCGAGTTCAAAAATTATCTTGATATAGTCCTCTTTCATCGGGGTCAATACCGTCACCTCAACTGACTTATTTCTTCTATATAATAAATTTATGTTACTGACCTCAATAATAGAACATTTTAAAATAAAACGATAGTGATTTATCTTAAATTTTCTCAGAAACATTGATTGAAAAGTAATAATAGTCTATCATTGCCTTAATAGTTAGGATTGCCTAAAAATATTGTTTAAAGAAGTGATATCATGCATTCACACCGTGTCAATGGCATTCGATTCTTTTGGGTGACCATGTTAAATATTCTGATTACGATTGCCGAAATTCTTGGAGGCGTTTTTTCAGGCAGTTTAGCGCTTCTTTCAGATGCTTTTCATAATCTGGGAGACTCTGCTTCCATCTTGATGGGCTACTTCGCTCAAGTAATCGGCAGTCGGCCTGAGACCGAACGTCGTACTTACGGCTACAGACGAGCTGAAATTCTGTCGGCCTTCTTGAATTCTTTATTTCTAATCATTGTCTCAATCTTTTTAATGGTTGAAGCAGTTCGTCGGCTCTTTCATCCCCAACCTGTCGATGGTCAGTTAATGCTCATCGTGGCGGTTATCGGATTTATCGCAAACTTAGCATCAGCTTTACTCCTACAACAGGGAAGTAAAGATAGTTTGAACATCAAGGCAACTTATCTCCACATTCTTAGTGACGCACTCTCATCCATCGGGGTCATTATCGGTGCACTAGTAATTACATTTTGGAATATCTACTGGCTTGATCCGGTATTGACGATTCTTGTCGCCATCTATATCTGCTACGAAGTTTGTCCAGTGATTCATCAAACACTGAGCATTCTGATGCAATCATCTCCCCATCTTGATTTTGATCAAATCAAAACCGATATTACTCAAATTGAAGGTGTTATTGGCGTCCATCACGTTCATGCGTGGATGATCGATGAACATCGGATCATTTTTTCTGCGCATATCAATCTATCTGATAGACCCCTCAGTTCCGTTGAACCGATCTATCGGCAAGTCGAAACACTTTTAAAAGAAAAGTATCACGTCTGTCATATCACCATTCAAGCAGAAGTTGAACGTGGCATTGAAGAACCTTTATTCAACACACCAGTTGATAAAGCGGCAACCTCTGATGAAGTTGAGTAGAAATTGAATATTGATAGGAAAAAGCTTAGCAGTGAAATCTTTCAACTACTAAGCTTTTTTAGTCTCTATCCTATAAAGATCAAACCATAACATTTAATAAATCGAGCCCTCGTATCAGATAATGACTATTGACCTTTTTTTCAACTCAGTCCACTTGGGGATAATGATGTGCTTCCCCTTTAATTTCATGGGCTACATGTCCAAGCATCGCATCTACCATTTCTAGTATATGCGGATCATCTAAACAATAGTATACATGCTTACCTTCTTTCTTTTTAGTAACTAATTGGTAACGATACAAAATTGCAAGTTGATGTGAAACGAGTGGTTGTTCCAGCTTTAGATGCTGAACAATACTGGAAACATCCGCCTCGTTATTTTCCAGAAAATATAGAATTTTAATTCGATTTATATTGCTGAGCACTTTATAAATTTCAGCAACTTCACTTAATGTCGCATCACTGATTTTCATATTTTTACCCCTCACAACTATATATTAAAATAGCCCTATTAGATGACTAATCAGCCCGCTGTCCCAGAATACATATAATCCGATTGCAATATAACAAATTTTCATTAATTTTTCGCCATGTGCTTCCATGACAGACGAGACCATTGGAACATCCGCTATTAATTTAATCAAAATGACTACGATTAATGTCAAAATTCCAATAAACACTAATGTCATTAAAAAATGCGTCATTGATTCGCCTACTAGTACTGGTAAAAAGATCGATAAATTACATCCAGCGCATACTGACAAATAGGTTACTAAAACACTCCATATTTGAGAATGACTTTCCTTACCATCATCGTCATCATCATCGTCATGAAACGCTAAATAGATTGGCAAGAACCCTAGTATTCCCAAAATCCACTCAGGTAAAAAAACTAACAGTGCTTTGCCAATGAAAAAACTTAGTGTCAGTAAAATTAAATTACCCAAAAGATACCCAATCATGACTTTTACTAACGAATATTTTTTCAATAAAAAAATCAACATAAAAAAGAAATCCAGGTTAACACTTAGAAAGGTTAATGCTAATATCCAATAATTCATTTACTCGTTCCTCCCATTTCAATACATATTATATGTCGAATATGTTATATGTCAAATAGAGGAAACAATTTTAGTGAGTGGTCTATTTTCTAACAATCGTCACTGAAATACGAGCATTCTTAGCCATATAAGCCGCTTGCGAACCAACTAATTTACGACTATTTTCCTTACTAACAGAACCAATAACCAGTAGATCCGCGTGAAATGCGGGTAAAACATGATTAATAATTCGTTCTGCTGGTTTGGAGCCTTCATCAATAATTTTAGTAATTTTTTTGGGATCCACACCATAATCAACGGCAGCTTGAATGTATTCATTCAAACGTTCATCTAGTTCATCACGCGAGCCATGCACAAAATCCTTACTCAGTGCCTGATAAACATTAATATCACTCGTTTCAAGAATCGAAACAATGCCGAGCTCTGATCCATCGCGTTTAGCTTTATCAACGGCATAATCAAAAGCCATTCGCGCATCAGGAGCGTCATCTACCCCCACCAAAATCTTATTAAAATGTGGTACCGTAATCTCAATTGCCATATTGATCGACTCCCTCTTATTAATAAATAAAGCGCTTACTATAATATTGATCATAAACGTAATAACTGTGAATGGCAAGATTGATTCCTTCTTATAATTTTAGGCATACCTAATTTTTTTACTATTAATATTGATTTCAATCCATTGATCAATTAAAATAACCATGAAAGGAGGTTTTGACACTATGATAGAAGTATATTTAAAATCCGGCATTTATCCACAATCTGTGACGTTATCAGACGGGTCCTCTGGATACCTTGATCGTCAACGGCATCTTAATCAAAATCGTTATGTCTTCCACTTTGTCGATCACTTTGATCATAATTTTTGGCTCAATGAGCAGCCAACAGACGGAATGACAATTAACGTCAATTCCGTTGATGGCCTTACTTGCTATAAGTTACTTTGTGACTGATAATTTTATATTTTATCGTTTACGACAACGATATAAGCCCTAAAATATAAGATCTTCAGTTTTTCAACTCTAAATTCTCACACTCTCTAAAGAAACAATTCATCCCTTTCAGTCCCACTTGAAAGGTCATACGCTAACAAAGGTGATTAGCCTCCCCACTGCTAATCACCTTTGCTTTTTATTTTCCAGCTATCAAAAAAATTTTAAAAAATCGTAAAGATTATCCTTTACTATCATACCAGTAAAGGAACCGATTACATTTGATAAACCGCGTTAGTTAAAAGTTTAGGAGCTCCAAACTTTTTGTTTACACGCGTAAAATATGTAGTATTATTACCTAGGAACAAAAAATATAAACAAGGAGAATCAAATAATGGATGAGACTCAAAATGTCAAAAAGAAGCATAAGTTAATTGAATATGCCAACGGCCGTTCACTTGAAGAAATCAACGGGACTGTCGTTGTACCAAAAGGAAAGAGCTTCGCCCGAACCTTGCTTGCTTATTCCGGTCCTGGTGCCTTAATTGCGGTTGGTTACATGGATCCAGGTAACTGGTCAACTTCAATCACCGGTGGTCAAAACTTTCAATACCTATTAATCTCTGTGATCCTCATGTCAAGTTTGATTGCGATGCTATTACAATACATGGCTGCTAAACTTGGTATTGTCGGACAAATGGATTTAGCACAGGCGATCCGTGCTAGAACCAGTAAAACCCTTGGGGTAGTCCTTTGGATCCTAACTGAATTAGCCATCATGGCAACTGATATTGCCGAAGTTATTGGGGCGGCGATCGCGCTATATCTATTATTCAATATCCCGCTAGTAATTGCTGTTTTCATTACCGTTTTCGATGTTCTGATATTGCTATTATTAACTAAAATTGGTTTCCGTAAAATTGAAGCCATTGTCGTTTGTTTGATCTTAGTGATCTTAATTGTTTTCTTATATGAAGTTATTTTATCATCACCAGCTTGGGGTGACGTCCTTCGTGGATTCGTTCCGAGTGCTGAAACTTTTTCAACATCGCATAAAGTTGGTGGTGACACACCATTGTCTGGTGCCCTTGGGATCATTGGTGCCACTGTTATGCCACATAACCTCTATTTACACTCTGCTATTTCTCAATCGCGTAAAATCGATCACGACAAAAAAGATGAAGTCGCCCAAGCAGTTCGGTTCTCAGCCTGGGATTCTAACATCCAATTGAGTTTAGCTTTCGTCGTTAACTCACTTCTGTTAATCATGGGGGTTGCCGTCTTCAAGTCAGGCGCCGTTAAGGATCCTTCATTCTTCGGTTTGTACCACGCTTTATCAAACTCATCAGTTCTCGCCAACGGTGCATTAGTTAACGTTGCGCACACTGGAATTCTTTCGATCTTGTTTGCCGTTGCTTTACTTGCATCTGGTCAAAATTCAACTATTACTGGTACACTAACCGGCCAAGTTATCATGGAAGGCTTCGTTCACATGCGGATGCCACTTTGGGCGCGTCGCTTAGTTACTCGGATCATTTCCGTCATTCCAGTTTTAGTCTGTGTCACAATGAATGCTGGTAAGAGTGAAGTTGCAGAACACGTTGCCATCAACAATCTGATGAACAACTCTCAAGTTTTCTTAGCCTTTGCATTACCATTTTCAATGTTGCCATTACTCATGATGACCGATAGTAAGGTCGAAATGGGTAGTTTCAAGAATGCAATGTGGCTTAAAGTTTTAGGTTGGGTCTCTGTTCTTGGCCTCATCTACCTCAACATGATCGGGCTGCCTGGTTCTGTTCAAGGTTTCTTCGGTGATAACCCAACTGGTTCACAATTAGCACTTGCTAACGGCATCGCCTACGTTTTGATTGCTGGTGTGCTCGCTTTGCTTATCTGGACAACTGTTGAACTTTATCGTGGTAATAAACGTTTCGCTGCTGCACAAGCTAACGGCGAAGTTGAACAGAAGTTTTAATTGGGAGGAATAGACTAACATGGCAATTCAAATTACACCAAAAAAATTTAACAAGATTCTCGTCGGTGTCGATGATGCCCCTGACGCACGCGCTGCTTTCGACTATGCTGTCGATAAGGCAAAACGTGACGGCTCCGAAATCGGTATCGTTTCAATCCTTGAGAGTAATGATATCAACGTCTATCAAGCCCTTGATAAGGACTACATCCACAGTACCCATGATCAGCTAAACAAGCGGATCAACGAATACGTCCAAGCAGCTATCGATTACGGTGTAGATCCTAAAAAAATCACTGCCATCGTCGATGAAGGTTCTAAACCTGCTGAACGGATTGTCAACCACGTTTTACCTCAATTTGATGCTGATCTACTTGTTATTGGTTCAATTGGTAAATCTGATAGCCGTAAGATCTTTGGTTCTCAAGCGGCTTACATGGCTAAAAACGCTGGTATCTCAGTCACTATCGTTCGCAACTAATTAAACACCTTTCTATTTTCACTCCTTTTCATCCTTGACAAAAACACTCGCGATTTAAAATCGCGAGTGTTTTTTTGATATTAGGAATAGTTATCATTTGTATTATCTTATAGATTAAATTAATATAATCTATAAGATAGTTTCTCGATCAAAGATAAGTGAGGCGAATCGATATGAAAGAAATTAGTATTATTATTCCCGTTAGTAACTGTGCTAGTACGCTGTCAGGTATTCTATCCGATCTCAAACGCCAATCATTTCGTAACTTTGAAGTTCTATTCGTTGATCATCATTCTTGTGATCAAACCCCACAACAAATTCGCGCTTTTCAACGGTTAAGCGGTATTCCGTGTCAAATTATCGAAAGTCGACACCGGACCAGTGTTTGGGAAAGTTTTAATCTCGCACTTCCGGATGCCCATGGTCAGCACGTCATGTTTCTCCTACCGGATTGCCGCTTAAGTTCAACCTATCTTGAAACACTCATCGCTCAGGATACTCCCGTTACTGGCGTCTATACTGAAACGTTAACTTATCATCATCGGCATGAACTTCTCGCCGGACTACTCAGTCAGCAAACACCCGAAACCGTGATTGGACTCCTCATCGACCGCCAGCTAATTGGGCAGCGACGGTTTGACCCTACATTAGGGAATCTGGCGCCTCGGCTATTTTTATACGATCTCTTTAATCTCACGGCTCGGGCAGCCTTTGTCGCCACTAATAACGCCTTTATCGTCACTCGACAATCATCAGAGACGACTATTCCACCCTATCGGGAAACATTACAATATCTGGGACAGCTCCACCACGCCGTCCAAACATTCCACCCCGAGCTGACCGACCTTATCTGGTTCCATCATCATTACGCCTTGTCAGCCCTGTACCAACAGATTCGGCAATTATCTTTCAATACGCGTCAATTATATTCAGAGGAATTACGTGATCTGCAACGGGTCATTAAGGACATCGAACGGCAAAAACTTTCCTTCTCCAATCATCACCGCCTGCGTTCGTGGCTTAATCGCCGTTACAACCGCCACATTATTTCATATGTTGTCCCCGTTATTCCGGTAACGGACCTATAATTTTGACAATATTAAAAAGCTTTCCAAGCAAACCTCATACGTATTGTGCGTAATCCCTTTGCTTGGAAAGCTTTTTCTATTCCTTCATTTGATCTTGCTCAACGATCGCATTCAAATGTTCTTTGAGCACCCCGTCACGTAACCCATTCGCAGAAAAGACAACTCTATCCGAATCCAAAAACCGCAAAACTAAAACTATAGGAACCAAACCACCGACGATAATATCTGCCCGTACCTTACTCAATCCTGGTATTTCTTTACGCTGTTCCTGATTCTTACCAATAATCTGAGAAAAAATATGGTTAACCATCGATCGACTCATTCGATAACCATGAATGTCATTCAACCCCTCAATTTGCGCACTTCGTTTATAGATTTTCGCCAAAGTTCGGTTGCTACCACCAACAGCAATAATGGGTAAATTTAGGCCTTCTTTCAGCCACCAAACACCACCCAACGCATCATTTACATAGGACATTGCATCAAATATATCCGTTGGGCTAACCCCATCTTCAAGATGAAACTGATGACTAATTCCAACACTATCGATAGGCAGGCTAGCACGGTGGCTGACAACTCCATTTTGACATAGCACGATTTCCGTGCTGCCACCGCCAGTATCTAACATCAAATAATTCTTAACTGGTAATGTGTTAGCAACGGCTAAATAATCATATTTAGCTTCCATTAGACCTGAAATAACATCTAACCGAATGCCAAGATTCTCCCGAATACAGGCTAAAAATCCACTCCGGTTAGTGGCTTTCCTGGTTGCTGCAGTGGCAACAGCCTTAACGTGAACGTTTTTGTATGTCTCATAAATGTCTTTAAAATCTGCTAAAGCTGCCAGCGTTCGATCGATTGCTTCTGGTTGCAATTCTTGATTAGCATCCATTCCTTCAGACAATCGAATATATCTCTTGATTTGCTTAACCGTCTGGTATGAGCCATCATCATTAATTCGTGTAATTGTCATCCGAACCGCATTCGATCCCAGATCGATTACCGTAAAATGTTCCATCCTTACTCATCGCTTCCTTCATCTGACAATAAATTGGGTTGATTCTTAGGGCTAAGCATCGGTTTAAAACTTTCCGACGTCGTGGGGCTCTCATCCTCTTTTTCCGCCTTCATTTGTTGCTCCGCATTCTTGATAAATACATCTTGAGAGCTCATTTTCGCAATACCACGACGATCTATTCGTTGATAACTATCATCAGACTGTAAAATTCTGGACTTGACATTATCGTTCCACATCGTATCAAAAATTTGATTTACTTTGTTTTTCGTTGGAATCGCATTGATTGGAAAAAGCAATTCAACACGCCGATTCAAGTTTCGTGTCATCATATCTGCACTAGCTAAGTATGTTAAAACTTCATGATCAAGATTAAAAATAAATATTCGACTGTGTTCCAAAAAACGACCAACAATTGAATGAACTGTGATATTGTCACTGACACCCTCAATTCCAACCTTTAAACAACAAATTCCACGAACAATCAGTTCAATCTTGACCCCCGCACGAGATGCTTCATACAGGTGTGCAATAATCTGTTGATCAGATAGCGAATTCATTTTCATTCGTACTAACGCTGGTTTATCCTGCTTGGCAATTGCAATTGCTTGGTCCAATCTATCATTAATAAAGTCCCGAATTCCTTGAGGTGAAATATGCAGCTGATGAAAATATGGAGGCTTAGAATAACCTGATAACATATTAAAAATGTTTGTAGCATCAATTCCCATGTCACTATTGGCAGTAAACAGCCCCATATCCGTATAAAAATGGGCAGTAGCATCGTTATAATTCCCCGTTCCCATATGCATGTAACGACGAATCCCTCCCTGTTCACGCCGAACAACGAGTGATAGCTTACAATGCGTTTTCAATCCCAACAGGCCATAAATGACATGACATCCCATCTTTTCCAATTGCTGTGCCCAATGAACATTATTTTGTTCATCAAATCGTGCTTTTACCTCGACCAGCACGGTTACTTGTTTACCATTTTGAGCCGCCATCCCTAAATACTTAATAATTGGTGAATTCCCTGATACTCGATACAGTGTCATTTTAATCGCCAAAACAGCTGGATCAGTTGCTGCCTGACCAATAAAATTAACAACTGAATCAAACTTATCATATGGGTGTTGCATCACCCAATCTTGTTGCCGAATCGCGGCAAAGATATCACCATCTGATGACAAGGGCAACGCTTGATGGGCCGTGAATGCCGAATATTTTTGATCATCTAAACCCTTTATTTTTTTAACGAGTTCACTTAAGAAGGTTAGATTCACTGGGCCATTAATCTCATATACTGCAAATCGTTTTACCCCAAGCTCCTTAACTAACCGATTCAAAAGTTTTTGACTACTATTATTTTCAACTTCAAGTCGAATCACGTTACCATGTTCTCGCTTTTTTAACTGCTGTTGAACTTCCTTTAACAAATTAGAAGTATCCTCCTCAGCAACATCTAGATCCATATCACGAATCACCCGAAAAACAGCTTGTTCTTTGATTTGATAATTAATAAATAATCTTGAAGCAAACATTTTAATAATGTCTTCCAGCAAAATAAACTCATTGGCCTGTCCTGGTAGTTCAATGACTCGTGGAAAACTGTTGGGTACTGGAATTGTCGCGTATAACTCCTTATCTCGTTCACCATCGTTCAACCGCAACGCAATATTCATGGTATTGTTGGCAATAAACGGAAAAGGTCGTGAACTATCATCCGCCATGGGGGTCAACACTGGATACAGTTCGTCATGAAAATAGTTTTTAACAAATTGGGATTGCATTTTATCCAATTCATCACTATTTTTTAGACGAACACCTAATTGCCCGACTGCCGGAATTAACGACCGATTAAGCGTGTTGTACTGTTTGACAAGCATCTTATGCGCCTTCAAATTAACCGCCTTTAACTGTGCGCCCGCTGTTAAGCCAGATGCATCTGGTTTAGCGTAGTTAACCGCCGCAAGCTTGGCTAGTGAGGCAACACGAACCATGAAGAACTCATCCAGATTACTTTGCGTAATGCTCAAAAATTTCAACCGCTCCAGTAGCGGGTTGGTTTTGTCCTTTGCTTCCTCTAAAACTCGGTAGTTAAAGTCTAACCAGCTAAGTTCTCGGTTGGTGTAAAAATCATGTTGTTTAAAATCAAATTTTTCACTCATTTTACTGATAGACTCCTTTGCTTCAATCGTACTTTTAACCCAAATGTTTCCTCAAAAAATCGACTCTTAAAGGTAAAAATCCAATTTTCCAATGCTAAATCACTATTACTAAATGCTGTGACAACAACGCTGTTCGGTTTAAGTGAAACTGAAATTTGTTTAATTTTTTGTTGCCGATCATCATCTAGCGCATCTGCCAACCGTAAAATAGCGGCCAGTTTAGCAATTAGTAATCGCTGCTCGGTTGGTAGTTTTTGAAAACGACTTAAATCTGCACCTGGTGTTTGTGTACTATGATACCGTGTTACGGCAGCAATAATTTCGCAATCATTATCTGAGAGGCCAATGATATCAGAATGTCGAATAATATAATCCGAATGTAAATAATGCTCATGTGTATCAATATATGCCCCAACATCGTGTAAAATCGCTGCAACTTGAAGCAGTAGACGTTCATGTCCGTCAAGTCCATGCATTGATTTCAATTGATCAAAGAGATGTAATGCAAACTTAGTTACTAACTTACGATGGACTGGTTCAACACGGTAGTGATTTGCAATGTTTTCCGACATAATCACAATTTGCTCCGTAAACTGATGCTTATGTAATCCCAACTTATCGGCCTCATTAATTGCTAATCCATCCAAGACATTCGTATCGGAAAAAAGAACTCGTTTTGCATTCGTAAGCTGTAAAATTCGTCGGGACAGCAATAATTCGGGTAAGAGCAACGGAATTTCAGATTCTGGAATTCCAAATTTCTCATTGATGTACTGATCTGAGGCATCAATGATCTTATCAAAAAGGACCTCAAATTCTTTATCAGACAACAACGTTTTTTTACTAATTTTAATATGGCTCAACGGCATTGTGCCTAATAAAATAGCGTCACTGGCATCCGAAATTGTCTGTGTTGGCAGTGCCCGTTTAAAGTCCGCAAACTTACTATCAATATAGTCATTCAATACTTCGACTGAATTTGGAACATTTTGACGAAGGTTTTCCAGATCCTCTGCAATTCGTACAGGCCCAAGTGGAAAGTACGTTGAAAATACAAATCTGTCTTGATTAAACTGTGTAATCGTCGTGTTGCCAGAATTAACGTTAATGAAGTGGATTAGCGGGTACTTTAATTTGACATGCCGTTTTTTTAAATTAACTAAAATTGCCTGGTTTTGATAGTAAGTTTCTTCATTGACAGACAACCACTGAATTTTAATACCCGTTCGCAAAAAAATCTGGTCTGAGATAAAATCTGCGTTAACTGCGTGTGCGAGTGCTTCACTACCCCATAACTGATAGTTAATAATTTGGTAATCGTTTAATAGTTGCAAATAGCCTTGGATTGTTTGCGTAATTTGATCGACATCCTCCAAATCGACAGGTGTATCGTGGTAGATATCATCCCCGATTGCAATACTTTTATGAACACGTTCAATAGTCTCAAACTTTTTTAAATCGATGATTAATAAATCAATTCCCTGAACGGATACCATCATTGTTCCAAAATAATGACTTTTCACTGTTATTCTCCCCGCTAATTTTGGTTAAAACATGCGTTCCATTATTATCACATGCTATTTATGTTTATTTTCTGCGGCACTGATTTCAATTCCTTCACTAATACTAGTCATCAAATTAACCACAAACTGATAGCGTCGACTTTCCTTATGCCGATTCAGTCCATCAATCGCATAATCTAAGGCGGTATCAAAAACATCTCGATCACATTGATACGTGATAATCACCTCACGGGTTAGTTTGACAATATCTCCTTGCGAAAATAGTTCATGATGGACGTTACTTCGGTCTAAATAAAATATGAGTTGCTCGATATGCTCAATCAATTCATTTTGACTGGGCACAATCTCATTATCAATGCACGGTTTTAACATGTTCACACCCCGAAATTCACCTTATTTTTTTGCGTTTACTCATTAAGAAAATAAAAGGCCAACCCGCAAAATTAGGTTCGCCTTCTATTGAAACCTGGTTTTGGATATGCGTAATCACCCGAAGGCTTTCAGACATAGATGCACTCAGTTTCATAAGTGCACCTATATTGTGACATTATTTTTAAATATATGCAATATTAAATTAACACCATTTGAATAAAAAATTAATTTATAAAATATTTTTATTTGGCCTTCCTAACTTTTATGCATCTGCCTATTGATAAATTACGAATTTTAACGAAAAAAACACCTTTTCAACCTTTCAGCTAATCTATCAACCAGCTGGTAGTTTGAAAAGGCCTCTTTTAGTATTTCTTTTACAACATCGTCCCAACGTAGTAGTGAATGCACATTGTCACAATTCCGACAATCACGTTCCGAATAATTGCCGTTTTTGTCAGTCCATCGCCTAGTTTAGCACTCAGAAAACCGGTCAATGCCACCGATAAAATCACGGCAATAATCGTCCCCGGCCACTGAATTGAAACGGGGAGCATAGTCATTGCCACCAGTGGAAAAATCCCACCTGAAGATGCCGATACAAGTGACGAAAAGGCGGCATTCCATGGGTTCATATAGTGTCCCAATTCTAGCCCATACTTGATCCGGACGATGGTTTCCAAAGCATTTTTCTTCATCAACTCTTGTGCGATTTCAAGAGAGGTTTTTTCCGAAACGCCTCGCATGACATAGTAAGTCGCAACCGTCCGCAACTCATCTTCAAAATTAGTTTTTAATAATTGCTTTTCACTTTCAACGGCCGCTTTTTCAGTATCTTTTTGTGAACTAACCGACGCATATTCACCGGACGCCATTGAAAACGCGCAGGCTAACAGATCTGAAAGACCTGCAATCATGATCGTAAATTGATTGGTGGTGGCCACAGCAACGGAAAACAACACCCCAACAACGGTTAAAATGCCATCATTCGCACCTAGAACACCAGCGCGTAACGTATTGGAACGTTCAGCCATTGTCATTTTGTTCTTTTTCGGTTTTCTTGTTAACCCTTTTAAACTATCCATGTTTTTAACTTCCATCTTTTATGCCTGACTTTCTCTTACATGCTATGCAAATAATGATCCAATTAAAAACGTAATCGCCATTGTTAACAATCCGGAAATCACATTTCTCATCACGGCCTTCGTTTTATTCGCATTTCCAAGCGCTGCTGCTGTACTTCCCGTAATTGCTAACGCGATCACGACCGCTGCGAACGTTGCCATAACCCGAATTTGAGGATCAAATAATGTAATTGCTAGTAGCGGTAATAGTGATCCAATCGGAAATGAAATCATTGACGCAATGGCAGCTGAAAACGCGCTGGTTTTTACCTTAGGATCGAACCCATACCGTTCCCGGGTCGCAATATCCAGTGAATCCTTAGACAGCATTTCTTTCGTTGCTTGCCGTGATAGGGCCTCTGAAATACCGGTAGCCATGTACTTATTTTTGATAAACTCGAATTCACCCTGATAATCATCATCCAGCGCCTGCGCTTCTTTCGCAATTGCGCGTTTCTCAGTATCACGTTGTGTGCTAACCGAAACCCATTCGCCCATGGCCATTGAAATCGTCCCCGCCAACATGCCCGCAATGCCGGCCAGAAAAATCGCGTAGGAACTCGCATTGGCGCCCGCAACCCCAATAACAATCCCAGCGACGGATAAAATACCGTCATTGGCTCCCATGACGCTCGCACGCATCACGTTAATTTTGGCGGCTAAACTCATTTTTTGCTTTGCCTGTTCCATCATTTTTCTCCCTTATTTAGAATCATTCTCAATTAACTTTCATATTGAGTATAATAATCTAAGCACTAAATGTAAAGGGGTCTCGACGATTTCATCAATTTCTAATCAAGTAATCATAATCTTATTTAGAATTGTTACAAATAATTGAACTACTAGTAATTGATGTTCAAACGTGCTTTAATGTGGGTAGTCATTTGGTTAATAATGAAAGGAATTCAATTATGGGCTCTACTGATATTAATGAACAAACTAAAGCGGTTCTCAAAAAATATCACCTGCGGGTGACTGAACAGCGGCAAATTATTATTTCATACCTCGCAAGTCATCATAATCATCCGTCTGTTGAAATGATCCGCGAAGGATTGATCAAAAAGAATGTTAAACTGGGGCCGGCCACTATCTACAATACTTTGAATACGTTCGTTGATCATGGCATTGTCATTGAACTAAAAAATGGTGACGGTAGCACCCACTACGACTACTTTGAAAATCATCACTATCATGCAATTTGTACCCACTGTGGCAAAATTGCCGACATCAATTTTCCCGAATTTAACCGCATCGAACATGAACTCGAAACCAAAGCAGCCGAGCAAGCTGGCTACTTGATGACCGGTAATCACTTTGAAGTTTATGGCATCTGTCCAGCCTGCCAAGCCAAGCTTCGCATCAAAGCAAAATAAAAAGCAGTTTGCGTCAACTAATATTGACACAAACTGCTTTTTTATTTAGTCCTTATCGTTTACGATCGTGACCATTGGAATAATGACTGGCCGCCGACCGGTTTTAGCGTAGAGTAATTTTTGTAACCGACTAACGATAGTCCGGTTCAAGACTCGTTCGTCAATCTTCTTTCGGTTCTTGAACGTATTCAAGATGGCCCAGAAGACTTCATGATTAGCTGCCTTAATCAGATCTTGTGACTCGTGCATGTAAACAAAGCCCCGCGAAACAATATCTGGTCCGGCCACAATCTGATGGTTCTTCAGATCAATAACCGCAATAGCTGTTACAACCCCTTCTTCAGAAAGCAGACGACGTTCCCGAATTTCAGGATTTCCAACACTGTCACCAACGTCGCGACCATCAATGTACACATCCCCAGCATCGATATGATCCGCTACCCGCGCTGAATCCTTAGTCAATGCCAGCACGTCACCGTTAGCCAGAATAAAGCTGTTTTCTAGTGGCACACCTGTCATTTCGGCAAGATGCGTATGAATTTTCTGCATCCGGTACTCCCCGTGAACTGGGGCAAAATACTTCGGCTTCATCAAGCGTAGCATGAACTCTTCATCAATTTGACCACCGTGACCAGACGTATGGATATTATTGACGTAGCCATGAATAACATTGGCGCCCGCTTCATCCAACTTATTGATTAACTGGTTCACACTAATCGTGTTCCCCGGAATTGGATTACTTGAGAAGACCACCGTATCATCTGGTTGAATCGTAATCTGCCGGTGAGTTCCGTTGGCAATTCGACTTAGCGCCGCCATTGGTTCCCCCTGAGACCCTGTACACATGATCAAAACTTTTTCTGGGGGATATGAATTAATTTCATTAGGATCGATTAGGTAATCTTCGGGAATATTTAAGTATCCCAATTCTTGCCCGGCACCGATCGCATTTTCCATGCTTCGCCCAAAGACGGCAATCTTACGTCCCTGCTTAATAGCTGCATCCGACGCTTCACGCAACCGATACACGTTAGACGCAAAGGAAGCAAAAATAATTCGACCCTTAATTTTTTCAAAAATGCGACGAATGTGTAAATCAACCCACTGTTCCGACTTCGTAAACTCTGGCCGTTCGGCGTTCGTACTATCAGAAGTCAGCAATAGAACTCCGTCATCCCCCAGTTTTGCCATCTTTTGTAGATTAGGGGACGGTAACCCGCCAACTGGTGTCAAATCAAACTTGAAGTCCCCGGTTTGAATAATCGTCCCTTGTGGTGTGTGAATCGCAACACCCAACGTATCCGGGATGGAGTGCGTCGTCCGGAAGAAACTAACTGACAACTTCTTAAACTTCAACACCGTGTCTTCGCTCACTTCATGTAGTTCAGCAGACCGTAATAGGTGCTTTTCTTCCAATTTACCTTTAATTAACGACAATGCAAAGGGACCCGAATAGATTGGCGCCTTTACTTGTTGGAGGAAGAATGGCAGGCCACCAATATGATCTTCATGTCCATGGGTGATCACAATGGCTTTGATTTTATCCTGATTTTCAACGAGATATGAGAAGTCTTGGATCACGTAATCGACCCCTAACAGCTCATCTTCTGGGAAAAGCACCCCACAATCGATGACAATGATTTCATCTTGGAATTGGACACAGTACATGTTCTTTCCGATTTCACCAAGGCCACCCATTGCGTAAAATGCCACTTCATTATTATTAACTTTTAACTTTCGCATAGTTCTCCTATTTCCTTTTCTAATTTCTATGTAAGTTGCGCTACCAGTTGCTTGCTTTATAAATAGAAAACATGACATTCAAAAAATGCCTAGCATTCACCCATTGGCTTCAAACTTATTGGTGCTATTAAGTTGTGATACTCGATCATACTCTCTATTTATCCGTACACGATTAAACCTTTCAATCATTGTACCACAGATTGTCCATAATATGTAAAAAAGGCTTTAGCTCCCCGAATTAGTTAAAGCCCTTGAAGTTTTCAATTAGAAAGCGTATATTTTGTGATTGTCTGTCAATCACGGGAATCCACAAGGTGCAGCTTAGTTTCACCCTCTTCAATCACAGCAATTACTGACTGATGTGGTGCTTCACATACTGATCCCAAATTAATGGCTGGATTCCCCTCATATTCTTCGAGTTCCCGGAATCGGTCAACCGCTACTTTGCTGACTAAATCCATAATTTCCTTATGTCGGTCTGCTTTTTTTACGGCCATTGTCAGGGTAAATCCTTCATCTAGGTAATGACGAATCAAATGTACCTTGCCAAGCATCATTAATGAATACTTGTGGTTTTGACCTTCATCATTTTGCGTAGACTGAATATATCCCTTTTGTTCCCAGTACCGAATTTTACTTTGGGAAACGCCCGTCACCTTTGCGAGATCGCCAATCCCGAGTTGGAGTTTGTGCTTGCCAAACAAGCCGCGCAATTCTTCTGGTAGACTACTCATGCTAGTCACTCCTTTCATTATATATGACACTATTTTCCATGAAAACGTTGTCAAAAAATATAGAATGTTCCCGTATTCTCTCGATAAAGTATATATTTTTTAATTTCTTTGTCAAGTTATTTGACAAAACGAAAACAAAGGATTATATTTGAACGCATGCGAAATTAATTCGAAATATAAGAAAAGAGGTTTTTTTGTTGAACAAAGCTAACCAAGCTGTCGACGTCAACGGCAAACCCTACAACCGGACAATGCTCATTGTCTTATTATTAGTTGGGGTTTTCTGTACCGTCTTAAATCAAACTATTTTAACAACCGCCTTCCCTGCTTTAATGAAGGCCTTTGATATTTCTACTTCTACTGTTCAGTGGCTTACAACTGGCTTCCTGATGGTCAACGGGATCATGATTCCAATCAGTGCTTTCTTAAGTAGTAAGTTTCCAACGAAATGGCTCTACATTATTGCAATGGCAATTTTTGAAGTCGGAACTGTTTTAGCGTGGACCGCACCTAACTTTGGTGTTTTGTTAGCCGGTCGACTTGTTCAAGCCGTTGGTGTTGGTATTTCAATGCCACTGCTTCAAACAATCATGCTGACAATTTTCCCTGCTGAAAAGCGTGGTTCTGCCATGGGGATGGCCGGAATTGTCATCGGTCTTGCACCTGCCCTTGGCCCGACGCTGTCTGGGTGGGTTATTGATAACTTTACCTGGCGTGACCTGTTCGGAATGATCGTGCCAATTATGGCCGTCGTGATTATTGGTAGCTTCTTCTTTATGAAGAACGTTATCGAAACTTCAAATCCAAAACTGGATATTCTATCAATTATTCTTTCAACTGTCGGTTTTGGTGGCTTACTTTACGGATTCTCATCCGTTGGTGACAAGGGCTGGACAGATCCAGTCGTTATTTCCACGATTTTAATCGGGATTGTCGTTATTATTTTGTTCGTTTGGCGTCAACTACGTGTCGAACATCCATTCTTGGAAGTTCGCGTTTTCAAGTCATTTGAATTTACTATCTCCGCAGTCCTGAGCTCGATTGTTATGATGGCCATGGTCGGTGTTGAAATGGTTGTTCCACTGTACTTACAAATCATTCACGGCATGTCCGCCTTCAATTCTGGACTAACACTACTTGCTGGGGCCTTGATGATGGGTGTGATGAGTCCTGTTACTGGGACGTTATTCGATAAGTACGGCGCTCGTCGTTTAGCAATGTGCGGGATGTTTCTTCTGACAGTCGCTACTTTGCCATTCGTCTTCCTGTCACGGAACACACCAACCATTTATATCGTCTTCTTGTACGCCGTACGGATGTTTGGGATTTCCATGGTTATGATGCCCGTTACCACTTCTGGGATGAACGCTCTACCAATTAGTATGATTTCTCACGGAACGGCTGCTAACAATACCATTCGTCAAGTGGCTACTTCCGTTGGGACTGCCCTCTTGGTATCAGTGCTCACAAACGTTACTAAGAACAACATGCCAGGTAAGAGTCTACTTCACGCAACACCATTTGAATACAAGGTTAAGGCACTCAACGCAACAATGGATGGCTATCAATCAGCATTCTGGATTGCAGTCGGCTTTAGCGTTCTTGGCTTCATTTGTACTTTCCTGCTGACTCACAAAAAGCCAGCCACTCAAGATATTACGACTAATGAAGGAGGCGCTGAATAATGATTTTAATCTTACTTGTTATCGGAGCCCTCTGCTTCTTCTTAGCGTTCATGTTTACGAACCGGGCTGCCACCCGGGCTCTTGCACTCCTAGTTTCCGGTGTCGTATTAATCGGTTCAATTGTGCTGATGGTTGCTAACTACCATGAACACTACGGTATGAAAAAGGTCACTACAACGACCACCCAAAAGATCTACTCCGCTTCAGGATCATCTTCAATGAACATGGCCCTATACAAGCAAGTTGGGACTTCTGGTAAAAACAACGTCTATATTTACGACGTCAAAGAAAACCAAAAGACGCCTAGCCATACTAAGGCTGACGAATATACAACAAACCACGTGAACTGGACTAATAAAGCCAACGCAACATTGACCACTAAGGTCACCCGTTGGGAATACAAGAGCGACTTTTACTCATTACTCTTCAAGTGGTCTGACATGGACGGTACCATGGTCAAACGGGTTTACACTTTCAACCTACCAAAGACCTGGGTTAAACTCAGCACGACACAAGCCGCAAAACTTCAAAAATTGATGGGTAGCAGCACTGCTAAGGCACAAATGGCTACGCAGGCTAAAGCTTACATCACCGCCAAAGTTCAAGCAGCGATGATGAAGAACCCGCAAATGACCGAAGTTCAACGGGCTAAAGTAACCCAACGGGCACAGGCTGAGTTCCAAGCACAAGCCCTTAAAAAGGCTGTTGCACAGCTTAACTAGTTTTACCTAATTAATTATTATCAAAACATGCCCCATCTAGCCGCTTGGTTGCGCAGCCGGATGGGGCATGTTTTTTGTTTGGCGCCTAATTTAGCGACGATCATCAGCAAAAAAGGGCCTCGCGATCGCAGTACTTCTTAACGAAGCATGTGATCCGAGGCCCTTTTTAGGCTGTTTCTATTAGTTACCGATTAGTGCAACTTAATCTAACTGAAAAAACTTTCTAAGCAAGCAATTGAGCTTACTATGTCGATAGCGTTTCTTCATTCAAATCCACCCTTCAACCATTGGCGTTACCGTCACACTTCATTGAATGAACGCCCCATCCAATTACTCTAGTAATACTTTATCATATTAATTCACCAAATTCATCACTTTTAGTGTTTAAGAACTTGCTGCATATCTGCAGGCAACGGGCTTTCAAAATGCAACGTCCGCCGACTAAACGGATCCTTAAACGTGAGCGAGGTCGCGTGAAGGGCCTGACGGGCGATTAAGTCTTGTGGTCCACCATAGAGTTCATCCCCTAGTAAGGGATGGCCCAAGGCCGCTAGGTGGACTCTAATTTGATGGGTTCGTCCAGTATGGAGCCGGACTCTGATAAGCGTCCACTGTGCAGTGGTTTGCTCACACCAATATTCAGTTTGCGCCGCTTGCCCGTCGGTCGTTACCATTCGCTTTGGTGAATCGGCGACTCGCCCAATGGGCCGATCAATGATGTCGTGATCGGGGGTTAGCTGCCCACTGACAATCGCGAGGTAGCGCTTATCAATCTCATGATTTTGTACCTGACTCGCAATCATGCTATGCGCCACCCGGTGTTTGGCAATTAGCACTAGCCCAGATGTAAATCGATCCAAGCGTGACACCAGATGGGGTCGTAAGTCATCGGCGCCCTGCTCCATCAGGTAACCCTTTATCCGGTTCAACAGCGTATCCGTTTGATTCGTTGGTCCGGGAATCGATGATAAACCGGCCGGCTTATCGACCACCAGCCAATGCTCGTCCTCGTACACCACCGTAATGGGTTGATGGTTCACCTGAACTGCTGGATCGACCGGCTCAGGATTCACAATAATCGTTAATTGCGCCCCACTCGGCACTAGCGCTGTCGGGGCTACCGTTTGACCATTAATTAAAAACTGGCCCTGTCCATGCTTAATATCACTAATCAGGCGGTGTCCCATTCCGAGCGCCTGTAAAAATGGTTTTATTTTTTCGGGTTGACTTCCTTGATTTGTCCACGTATATCGCATGATACGCTCCTTAATTGACTCATTTGCGAGAAGAATTAGTTGCTTTTTTTAATTGTCAGTATTAAAGTTACAATTGAAAGATAACGAAAGGGATGGAATATTATGACAAACGTATTAATTCTTGGTGCTGCTGGGCATATTGCCCGCCATGCAGAGGCTGATCTCTTGAAAAACTCACAGGCCCATCTCACCTACTTTTTGAGAAATGCCGATCGGCTGACGATCACGGATGCCAGTCGGGAGACGCGCATAGAAGGTGACGTCACCGATGCGAATGCACTCAGTGCGGCCATGGCCGGGATTGACATCGTCTATGCCAATCTAAGTGGCCGTAATATTGAACAACTGGCTCAAGATGTGGTCACCGCAATGGATCACAACCAAGTCAAACGCCTGATTTGGATTTCCACACTTGGCATTTATGATGAAGTACCTGGGGCCTATGGTCAGTGGAATCATCAAATGCTCGACGGTGGCTACCTAGAAACGTATGGTGCTGCTGCAACCGTGATCGAGAATTCAGACCTTGATTATACCATCATTCGTCCCGCCTGGTTAACCAATCATGACGAAGTCGATTATGAAACCACTCAAAAAGGTGAAGCCTTCAAGGGAACCGAGGTCTCTCGTAAAAGTATTGGCGCCCTCGTTAGCCACCTGGTGACCCATCCGGATGAAGCCGTTCGAGGATCACTTGGAGTTAACAAACCAAACACTGACGGACCAAAACCAGCTTGGTACTAATTCCATTAGCGCACGATCATCATCATGATGATCGTGTTTTTTTATACATTAATCTAATATTATGAATGATATTCGTTGAATATAATCAACTCTTTTCGTTATGATAGAGGTAATCTCGTCACTACCTATTTATAGCAATCAGAAAGGATCTGCTCATGATGAAAAGAATTTTAACACTGCTACTGATTAGCTTTATCGTCACCCTGACACTGATCGCTTGTGGGCAGCAGAACTCACGCTCATCAGAACCATCTTCCAGCAGTCAGTCCGACTCATCGGTCACATCAACCAGTCAATCGGCCCAATCACAAGCTACTAGTTTAACCGACGATAGCACCACCGTCGCGACTAACTGGCAGTTTGACGCGTTTACCATTACAAAAATAGCAGCTGAAAAAGACGATGGTGAGCTAGAACTCGAAATTCATTGGCAAAACGCAAGTGCTCAGTCAGCTTCGTTTAATGACCTGGTCAAAGTCACCGTTAAACAAAATGATCAGATTCTCAGTCCGACCGATACCGACGATACTAATGACGTCTTAGCCCATTCTCGCACCAACGATATCGACTTAAGTTACCACCTCACCAACACCAGCACCCCCGTTACCGTCACCGTAACGCCAGCCGGTGCTGATACTGGTAAGACTGTCACTCTTAACTTACAATAACCAAATAAATAGTGGCGAGGCGAAACTCACGTTTTTACCCCGTCACTATTTATTTCTCTAAATTTTAATCGCTGAGCATTACCCCCGTGGCGAGGCCACTGGTCCTTCGATGATGACACTGACTTCATGATCCTCATCGCTGGCAATATGGTAGGGTGCTTCCACATCAGCCCCCCAGCTATCGATACCACCCACACCGCGAACAGCACCAAAAATGGTCAACACTGTGCGCCGAGCAACCGGCAGTTCTTCAATATGCGTCGCATTTTCTAGTTCACTGGGCGTGTACGGCAGACAACTAAACGCAAATGGCGATTGGTCCTGCCGAATCGTGAGTTCAAAGGGGGAGGTGTCGGTATCTGCATTATTCAGCGTGGTCTCTCGTGTTACCCGCAACCACTGCGTTGCCATATGCATTCCACATTCCTGAGGAACCATATATGGCGTAACTGGTAAACCGGCAACATGATGCGTGCCAGCGACACCGCCCGCCATGCGGTCTGGATAAGTTTCACCCGACAATCCCTGATAATCAAATTCAGTTGCCAATGTCGGGGTACACAATCGAATGCCAAACGCCGGCAATTCAGGTAATCCAGCAACTCCCTGATATCGACTCCGAACAACTAATTGTCCGTCCGCACTGACATGGTAGCTGATCGTAACCGTGGTATTGGGAACTGTCGGTGTCGTGTACGTAAATTGGACATCGACGGACTGTGCCGTTTCTATCGCCGAATACTGATTATTGACCGGTGCAATCGGCAATTCAATTGCGTGACCGTCAACTTTAACAGCGATCGCGGTACAGGCACTGAAGAGATCGGCGCCAAGCCACTGCGCGCTCTTTAGTGAAAACCCATTACCACGATCATTATCAGTCGTTGCTCGCCAAAACGCTGGTTGAGGGACCCGGTAAAGCCACTCCTTACCATTTTGAACCAACGATTCCAGACCACCATGATCGTAGGCAAACAGATACCGAAAATTCGATCCACTTACGCCTAACGTCACATCCCCATAAACAAGCTTTAATTTAGTCCCGGCGTCCATAATAGTAGCTCACCTCCTGCAGTGCTGGCTTGGGGGTTCGATCGGCAAATAAAAGGCCATCCCCCGAAAATTCGTAATCCGAATGGCGATCATCAAAATCGCCACCATATCTTAAGACTTGATTCCCCGTTACCTCATCTTGACACCAAAGTGCCTGATCGATAAAGTCCCAGATGAACCCGCCCTGATACATCGGATACCGATCAATCAATGCATCATAACTGGCCATTCCACCTAGTGAGTTTCCCATGTCATGCATGTATTCACAATTAATGAAGGGTTTTTGCGGGTCATTTTCAAGGTAGGCCGCAATTGCCGTCGGGGGATCGTACATCATGCTTTCCATATCCGAAATACGATCTTCATACGCTCGATTACGACAAACGCCCTCGTAATGCGTGAGCCGGGTCGGATCAACGTCATGATAATACCGATCCATCGCGGCAATATCATCACCTGCGTAAGATTCATTTCCCAGTGACCAAAATAAAATTGCAGGATGGTTTTTGAACATTTGATAGTTGCTCCGGGCCCGATCAAGCACTGCAGTCTGCCACTGAGGCAAACTTCCCGGTACATTGTAAGACGGCTCTACTACTCCCATCTTTTGCCAGGTTCCGTGCGTCTCCAAATTATTTTCCGCCATCATATAAATCCCATTTCGATCGCAGAGCGTGTACCACGCAACCTGATCTGGGTAGTGACAAGTCCGGACGGCATTAATGTGATACTTGTGAAACACCTGCATATCACTATGCATATCGGCCAGCGTGACCGCCCGTCCCCGGTGAGCATCCCACTCATGCCGGTTAACTCCGTTGATAATAAGGCGCTGCCCGTTGAGGGTCATCACCCGATTCTGTAACACCAACCGACGAAATCCCACCACGTAGGGAACGACCTCAACTAACTGGTCGTGATCATCGAACAGTTCGATCTGGAGGCGATACAAATAGGGGTCCTGGTGAGACCAAAGACGTGGTGCGGCGACGGTGGTCTGTACCGTCACTGTCCGAGCTAGTGCTTGGTCCTGCGACCAAATTGACTCATTTTCAGCATTTAACAATTGTAACCGCATGTGCCCCGTCACGTGGTGCAACGCCGACAGCGTGGTCTCAGCTTGAAGATGACCGTGCTTAAGTGTGTCATCTACCGTCGCTCGAATGGTTAAATCCTCGACGTGCAATGCCGGCTTTGCAACTAGCCGAACACTGCGAAAAATGCCAGAGAACCGAAACATATCCTGATCTTCCAGGAAAGCAGCCGTACTATGCTTGAAGACTTCCACGGCCAGTAGATTATCTCCGGGGTGAATATAGGGCGTCAAGTCGAACTCCGACCGGCTAAAACTGTCTTCGGCATAGCCAACAAACTGCCCATTTAGCCAAACAAACATCGCCTGTTCAACGCCATCAAATTCAATGGCAATTCGATGATTGACCAGTGTTTGATTAAGCTCGAAGTGCTTCACATAGGCCCCAACTGTATTCTCCGGATCGGTGCTAAACATCCCTCGTTCACGTTTTTCGGCACCCATGGCGTATGCCGGCCGTCGGTAATGTTTGCCTTCCCATGGATAGGCGGTATTAATGTAGTGAATTTGCCCGTATCCGGCTAATTCAATGTGTCCCGGCACCTCAATATCATGAAATATACTCCGATCAGTATCTGGTTGATAAAAGTCCCGTGGCCGGTGCATCGGATCTTTGGCAAAGGCAAACTGCCAAGAACCATCCAAGCTCTGAACCAAGCTACTGTGCTGCTGATCGGCTTCCGCAACGGTCGCATACCCCCGATGATCACTATGAGCGGGTACCTGATTAACCCGAAAAGTTTCCGGATCGTCTAGCCAAGTTAAATCTGCATCCAAGCGAGTCCCTCCTTCATCTAAAACGATTACATTATACACCCAAATCACCGGACTAAAAAAAGCATCTCAGCTAAGCCAGATGCTTTTATCTATTCATTGAATTACCAGTTTCGAATAGCCCGTCCGTTAGGGCCAAAATCTTTATAGTACAACCACAGGCCAATACCAGCGGTAATCACATCGGCAATGGGCTGTGATACGATGACCCCCTGATAACCGAAAAGATTGGCCACAATGAAGATCACGATCACAAAAACAACACCCTGCCGCGAAATCGACATCACAAAGGCATCCAAGGGTTGGTTGACCGACTGAAACATCGTGGTGAACACCATCGAAATACCGATAAACGGTGTCGTCAGGAGGAACCAACGCAGCATGTAGCTAGCCGACCGCACCACGTCTTGATCCTTCATGAATAGCCCACATAGCAATGGCGCCACGGCAATTAAAACCAGTGCGATTGCAAACGCAAAACCGGCATTAACCAAAATATCAAAGCGAATAATCTTTTTGAGGCGTTCTTTATTTTTGGCGCCGTAATTATACCCAATCAACGCCTGTGATCCAAAACAAAAGCCAACTAGCACCATTGTCACAATGGTTTCTACCTTGGTTGCAATTCCAAAACCGGCGACCTTGCTGGCCCCATAACCAATTAAGAAATTATTCATCAACGCCGTTCCCAGCATCATCATAAAGTTTGTCACGGAGGCCGGAATACCGATCATCAAAACATCTTTAATTTCAATTGTCGGAATCTTCATCCGGTGCACATGAATATGGATATAGCGCGTCCGTCGAATCATATACCCAATCAAAATCGAGTCGGTGACCAAGTACCCCACCACGGTTGCTAAGGCAGCCCCCGCCGCCCCCAAATGAAAGCCGAAGATAAACAGGGGATCAAGAAAAATCTTTAACACCGTCCCCGTAGCCGTTCCAATCATGGATTCCGTTGCCAATCCTTCCGTCCGGAGCGTGTTAATGGGGACCAACGAAACAATAATCAAAATACCGGCTGCAGCCATAATCTCGTAATAAACAGCAGCATACTGATAGGTCGCCGCCGTCACCCCTAACCAGCCAAGAACCTGCGTCTTGAAAATAAACAGGCCCGCCGTCACGATTACGGCCAACACAACAGCTGCGTAAAAACAAAAACTATTCACCCGGCCGGCGAGATCGTACTTTTTCTGACCAAGGAGCCGCGAAATGGCAGAGCTCCCACCTAATCCAAACATATCACCAAGGGCGATCATCATTGAAAATAGGGGCGTACATAGTGTAATCCCCGCCACTAGGTTGGCATTTTGCGTCTGCGCAACAAAGAATGTGTCCGTCAAATTATAAATCATGGATACCACGGTTCCTAGAACCACTGGTAGCGCCAACTTGAAGTACGCTTTATGTATTGGTGCCTTTTCAAATAACTCTAAAATATGATCACCCTCCGCTTATCAACAACATGGATTATAATACCATAGTTTCTGATGCCAATTGAACCATTGGCATGACAAAAAGCGACCAAATTCACCATAATTGGTAAACTTGATCGCTTCATCTATATACGGTCCGTACGAGACTCGAACTCGTGATCTCCTGCGTGACAGGCAGGCGTCCTAACCAGCTAGACCAACGGACCAATTCAAGCACAAAAACTACTATACTGGAATTTGTCCATGGCGTCAACGAAAAGTTGAAGAAAATAAGTTAGTAAGCGCCGATTTTTATCTATACGGCCGAAATACCACCGTCTACGTTGATTACCTGTCCCGTCACAAATTGGTTTGTCATCACAAATAAGTATGCACTCGCCACTTCATCAACTTGTGCCACGCGTTGAAGTGGAATCTGGGCCGTCATGTTAGCCTGGCTCTGCGTTAACTGTTCCGCATCCAAATCACGCCATAGTCCGGTCGGTGTCCAAGTTGGTGCCACCGCATTGACCCGAATTTGTGGTGCGGCTTCAACGGCCATCCCCGCGACCATCGTATTAATTGCTTGGTTGCCAATGATGGCGCCCGAAGCATCATACGGGTGACCGCCGGTGCCACTCGTTAACGTTAAGCTACCATGATCCCGAATGTAGGGCACCACCAGCTGACTTAACTTCAAATTCACAAAAAACTTTTGTTCAACAGCGTGGTAAATTTCCTCGTAAGATGCCGTCAGGAACCCGCCACCCATTGCACCGCCGAGCATGGAAATCACGTGGTCAACCTGCCCTAACTGTTTTAAATAGGGAGCTAACTGATCTGGGTCACTTGCATCCAATACAGCCCCTTCCACGCGATCACTCACACGTTTCAACGTTGTCACCGCTTCAGCCACGCGTTGCTGATGGCGCCCGACAATCCTCACCGTCGCGCCTTGGCGCAAACTCATCTGGGCCGCCTGAAATCCAAATCCTGACGCACCACCAAAAATTAAAACTAACTGACCCTCTAACTGTGTCACAAATTCATGCCTCCATTAATCAGTAATCTCAGCGCCTAGCACGCTCTTAAAATGTCCGATTCCCCATTGCTGCCCCGCCTCGTTGAGCGCTGCAACCGCAGTTTGTGGAACCGTAATTCGATAGTTTAAATTATACGCGTCCACGGCCGTATGGAGCACACAAATATCGGTACAAACGCCTGTTAAAATTACATGATTGATCTGCCGTGACCGTAGATCAATGTCTAAACTAGTCCCAGCAAACGCACTATACCGCGTCTTATCCATCATCCAAACCCGGTCATCATGTTGATGTTGCGTATACCAATCAGCAAGGGGGCCATAAAACTCACGCCCCCAGGTTCCACGGACATTATGACTCGGGAACAACTTTGTTTCTGGATGGTACGGATCATTAAGGGTGTGCACGTCGGTCGGTAAAATCACCCAACCACCCGCTGCCAACGTTTGGTCGGCTAACGTAATCATCCGGTTGGCAATTGCCTGCCCCGGTTGACCACAGGTTAGCGCCCCCTGATCGGCAACAAAATCATTCGTATAATCAATCATTAGTAAGGCATCTTGACGACTCAATTTCATCAACTCCATTATTTTAATTGGCTAAAGCTTACCATCTTCATGCTCATTTGTCATGTCTTGACACCACTCATTACACAACAATTCCGTTATATAGTAGATTACGGAATCGTTTTCATACATATTTTCATGTTTTGGCAAGAAAAAACTTACGAGAAAAAATTTTTTGTGCTAATGTAATCACTTGTCTGGGAAAGAACATAAGTCAAATAAAGGAGCTTTATATTTTTATGGATACAACAAGTACAAAACAAGAACAAGTCGCCTCAGCCGCTGTGCCAGTCGCCCATCCATTCTTAGCAATGTTTGGGATGCTCATTGGTGGCTTTGTCGGCATGCTCAGTGAAACTTCACTGAACATCGCACTACCAAGCCTGATGGCACAACTCCACATTGCCGTGGGAACTGCTCAATGGCTCGTCACGGGCTACATGCTCATCATCGGGATCGTATTACCCCTTTCGAGTTTGCTCACTCGGTGGTTTACAACCCGTCAATTAATTATTTTTGCCCTTCTTGATTTCACAGTGGGCGCGATTATTTCGGCACTGGCACCAAGTTTTGCAATTCTATTGATTGGTCGAATGATCCAAGGAATCGCTACTGGATTAATTCTGCCACTCATGTTTACCGTCGCAACTTTGATTTATCCCCCTTACAAATTAGGTGCGGCCATGGGAATGATCGGGCTAGTTATCATGTTTGCCCCAGCCATCGGCCCAACACTATCAGGGATTATTTTAGGTAAATTAAACTGGCACTGGATTTTCTGGGCATTTGTCCCATTCTTACTCATTGGCCTCGCATTTGCACTGAAGTATCTGCCAAACGTTGCCCAAATCACGAAACCTAAGATCGATGGTTTCTCAATTCTTCTCTCGACGCTTGGATTCGGTGGCCTAGTAACTGCCGTCAGCATGGCTAGCGACTACGGCTGGTCATCTCCAATCGTTTTAGGCCTACTAATCGTTGCACTACTCATCTTGGCAGTCTACGTTCGTCGGCAACTCACATCATCCAACGCCATTTTAAACTTTAAGGTTTTCAAACGACGGAACTTCCGGATTGGGGCCGTTCTCGTCATGATCGACTTCGGTATTATCCTTTCATCAATGTACCTACTTCCAATGTTTTGGCAAAATGGATTGGCTATTCCCGTTGCCTTGACTGGGATCGTCATGCTTCCCGGTGGGGTCGTGAACGCCATCTTCTCTGCCATTTCAGGACGAATGACAGAACAACATAGTACTCGGATGCTCGCTGTCCTCGGTTTTGGAATTGTGATCATTGCCGTGATCATGTTGCTATTAGCCTCATCCACATCCCCAATGTGGTACGTGATGTTAGCCCATATTATTCTAATGATCGGCGCACCACTGGCCATGTCACCAACTCAAACATTCGGTTTGAACGCCCTTGATCAGGAAACGTCCAGTGACGGCAGCACCATTATGAATACCTTCCAACAAATCATTGGCGCCGTGGCCACTGCAGTTGCCACCAGCCTGCTTGCCGTTGGTCAGCACGCTTCATCCGCTGCCGCAACAACTCGAGTCGCCTTCACTAATGGGGTTCACTTAGGTCTGATCTTTACACTGGTTCTCGCAGTGATTGCATTTTGCCTATCATTTAGAATCAAACAAGAACACTAATTTTATTTCTTCATTACCATTGAATCACGTAGATCATCGTCTACGTGATTTTTTTTGCAATTAAGATTGACAAGTAGGTCATTTTGACCTATTATTCAATAGGTCAAAAAAACATATGGAGGTTACAATGTACGAATTACTTATTTTAGGATCCTTGGCATCTCATGACATGTCGGGCTACAAACTCCGTATTATCTTACAAAATATGATGATTCCACGGCATAAGGTTTCTAACAGTGCCATCTATCCCGTCTTGAAAAAGCTCAATGAATCGGGAGAAATCGAACTGTATGATCTTACCAATAGCGCTCGGGATGAAAAAATGGCGCACCTGACAGCAAAGGGGCAGGCTCGGCTGGTCGAATTGATGGCCGAACCAATTCCCATTAATTCTAAGCTTGAAGCCGTTTATCGTTGCAAGTTTCGTGCGCTTCCGGCCGTTAACGTGGTTAAGCAAACCGAAATTTTAAGCGACTATGCCGCTCTGGTTAAAGAAGATCTTAGCTGCTACGAATCCGTTAAGCAGCACCTGATTGACCATCTCAAACGGCCTCACAACGACTACCTGCAGTGGGGCATCAAAAATCTTGAGCTGAATATCATGATTTGCCAAACCAAGCTCGACTGGGTTCAGAACGAACTCACCGAACTTCAAACACACTAAAAAGAAAAGAGTCTGCTATGAAACAAAATAAATGGATTGCCTTAATCGCGATGTCACTCGGCGTTTTCATGAGTCTTTTAGACGTCACCGTCGTTAACGTTGCCTTACCTACTATGGCAAAGGATCTCGACACCACCTTTACGAATTTACAATGGGTGCTTAACATTTACACCCTGATGATCGCCGTCACCCTATTAATCATGTCCAAGTTAGGTGACATGTACGGCCGTAAAAAAATCTTTATGATTTCCATGGCCATTTTCGTTATTGCCTCGGCCGTTAACGGCTTTGCCGGATCATTGACCGTCCTCAATATCAGTCGGGGTGTTCAAGCAATTGGGGGGGCTGGCCTCAGTTCACTCTCAATGGCGTTGACCGCTTCTAACTTCCAAGGCAAGTCTCGTGGTACCGCCCTTGGTATTTTGGGATCTGTAATCGGGCTTTCAACCGCGTCCGGTCCACTTGTCGGTGGCTACTTGGTCGAACAATTTGGTTGGTCATCAATTTTCTTCGTCAACATTCCAGTGGGAATCATTGCGTTTATTCTTTCCGCCGTTTACATTAAAGAAACGCCAAGCTACGGTGAACACCAACGCATCGATATTGCGGGAATGCTTCTATCCGCTGCCACCCTATTTTCATTAATTTTTGGCCTGATTCAAAAAGAAAATCACGCCCAATGGGGGTGGGATGACATCCGCATTTACGGCTGGTTAGTTGCCGCCGTTGTCTTACTAGTCATTTTTATTTTGGTCGAAAAACGAATCACCTCACCAATGATGAACCTCGATATGTTTAAGCAACGTCACTTTGTTGGTGCCGCCCTGGTGGCCCTCGCACTGGGAATGGGGATCTATGCCTTCTACGCCTTTCTCACTGCCCTGATGCAAAATTACATCGGTTATACGTCCCTGCAAACAGGGATTCGACAACTCACTATCAGTATGTGGTCCCTCATTTTAGGTCCCGTGACTGGTATTTTAGGCAATCGGTTCTCTAAAAAATGGTTAATCAGTATTAGCATGGTAATCGGAGGTCTCGGCTTCATCTTGATTGACCGGGCCCTTAGCCCGACCATTTCATTCGTTGACATGTGGCCTGGCATGGTGCTACTTGGGGTCATGAACGGGATGGTTAACCCCCTCATTAACAGCGCTGGGATGGAAGGCGTTAAAATGCACGAAATGGGAATGGCTTCTGGCTTACTGAATGTTTTCCGGCAATTAGGAACCACCCTCGGCGTCGTTGTCTTGGGGCTTGTCCAAACCAGTCGCTACGAAACTTACCTTAACGATCATATGAGCCAAGTCGGCATGCCCACCGCCATGGCAAGTAAATTACATGCGGCCCTCGTCGATGCCGGTCCCTTTTCGGGTCACGCCATCGCCTACAACGACCGTCTGAATGGTCTCCCATTTACCAGCCAGTTTCGTCATATGGTGGTCATGGCCTACGATCACGGCATGTCCGGGACCGTCTTAACCTCAGCAGGGATTGTCATTGCCGGTGGTATTTTAGCCGCAATTTTGATGAAGACCCAATTTGAATCAGAAGAAGTCAAAGCCCACTAACCAAAAAGTCTCCGCAACATTGCTGTTTGCGAAGACTTTTTTACTATAGTAAACGTTCAATATCATCCGCCATCTTCAACGGATTGGTCTTGGGCGCAAAGCGTTTGACCACCCGGCCCTCACGATCCACTAAAAACTTAGTGAAATTCCACTTAATCGCCGATCCAAGGGTCCCAGGGGCCTGTTGTTTCAAAAACTCGAATAATGGTAGGGCATCCTTTCCGTTCACGTCATGCAAGGCGTGCATTGGAAAACTCACCCCGTACGTCATCCGACAAGCCTGCGCCGCCTCGGCTCCGTCCGCCAGTTCCTGGTGAAATTGGTTGGATGGAAATCCCAACACGACAAGGCCCTGCTCTCGATACGTTTCGTAGAGCTGTTCTAACTGGGCAAATTGTGGTGCAAAACCACACTTCGTCGCGGTATTGACAATTACGAGCGGATGACCCGCATACTGTGCCATCGTTTCTTCTTCACCAGTTTCGCGTGTTACCCGATAATCATAAATCGTCATCATCAGTCCCCCTTTGACTTATTTTAGCGCAACTAATAACTTTAAGTAAGTGAAAAGTCTGTTGCTCAACGACCAGTCACTGGTTCTTGAACAACAGACTTTCATCCTACCTATTAATCTTCAATCGTCACGGTTTCCATCACAACATCTTCTGTCGGACGGTCAGACGCATCACGATCAACGCTGCCAATTTCCTTCACCACGTCCATGCCATCGAGTACTTGACCAAAGACAGTGTGACGGAAGTCAAGCCAAGGAGTGCCCCCATTTTTGTAGGCTTCCACGACTTCGGCTGGATAACCAGCGTCTTGCATTTGGCCAACCATTTGGGCCGGCACATTTTCATTAGAAACGATAAAGAACTGGCTACCGTTCGTATTAGGACCAGCATTAGCCATTGATAGCGCCCCGTTTAGGTTGAATACCTCTGGTGAAAATTCATCTTCAAATGAACCGCCAAAGCTACTTTCACCACCGGTACCGGTTCCCGTTGGGTCGCCCCCTTGAATCATGAAATCAGGAATCACCCGATGGAAAATAATGCCATCGTAGTAGCCATCTTTGGCTAATGCAACAAAGTTTTCTACCGTTTTCGGTGCTTGTTCTGGGAACAATTGGATCGTAATATCCCCATGGTTGGTCTTAATCGTGGCCTTAGGCCCAGTAACACTTGCTAAATCAAGTTGTGGAAATGCCATAGTCGTTATCTCCTTGCGTTTTATTTATCTCATAGTTGCTATTATATCAATCAATCGCCGCAATTAACAACTAACTTATCCCGATCCGCTTGTTTTCATCCCTTAAAAGAAACACATTGCCCCTGTTTGTCTATACCCCTGATACCTGATTTCGCGTATACTGGTGCTAAACTGATCGCAATACGCGATTATCCGTGACATATTTGGAATCGTTGTCGTTTAAATTAATTGACACAGGCAATTGTTTCCAGATACACTATAATAAATTAAAACTAATCGAATTAAGGTGATCTTTTTGAAACATCTGCTCCACCCGAACCGGGGACTTATTTGGGCCGGTACCATCAGTGTCCTGATCCTGTTCGGGGTCTTAATTGTGGCCTCTGGTACATTCAGCCAGCTCCCCTACATGACCAGTGGCGCTTTTTGGGGCGTCTGGATACTGAAAAACATGGCGCTCATCGACAGTCTCAGTATTCCAGTGGTCTTGGGAATAACATCCTCCAACGCACAACGACGACCTACCAAAGCAATCGGCATTCTCCTAGGATTCTGGATTCTAGTTATCCTAGTAAAAACGATAATGCCCGCCGTGCCAAATGGTGCTGCCAGCAGCTACCTGATTAAAAAATGTGGTCCGATGCTGCTTTGTTACCTCGGGCTCCTCTTCTTCGGTCCCCAACTCAGCCAACGCTTGCACCGCCTCTCTCTTTCTCAACTGCGGCGTCTGACTGGTGGGTTCACTGGCATCTACCTTCTTGCCAGCCTCACCACCGGGACTGACTGGCTCGGCATTGGTACCGGTCAAACGATCGTCATGTTTGGTTACCTATTTTTACTGGGACACTGGCTATTACGTGACCCGCTGTTATTACGTCTTCATCGGCTTTTGCTGGTGCTCGGAACTATCTTCAGCCTCGGTATTGCCCTTTTAATCTCGTGGTTCATGACCAACCGGGTTGCCTACGATCCCCACCACGGTCTCACCACTTCACAACACTACCTTGACGCCATCAGTTGGAATCAGCCCGTGATGATCATGGGGCTCGTTGGTGTTTTAATCATTTTCAGACAGGCACATCGGTTACCCCGTCAATTGTCAGTCATTGCTCAGAGCCTCCTTGGCACCAGCATTCTGTGGCTGATAACCCCGCAACTCTGCCAGGTGGGACTCATTGCGGTCTTTCGCTGGTCTCGTCAATTGCCAGTCCTCGGTCAGCTGAGTTTACTATTATTAATCGCCATTTTCCTGACCGGCATGTTAGCTGGTATCATTGGCGGCATCCTAATCCTCATTCAGCAAAGTCCCAAGACCGCCATTAACTGGCACGCTCTTTTGCTGCGCCTAACCGTTCATGCTTGGCGCACTTGGCTTTTGGTCGGTGTGACGTGGCTCATTACCGTGATCTCCATTTGGCACCTCTGGGATTGGCGTCTTAATATGATTCAATGGGTCATTTTACATCGTGAACTTATCATCTTTATCAACGTCCTGATGGTGTACGCCCTGTTTGCCATCTTAATGGCTATTTTTAATCGTTTTTGGTGGTCGGCGATCATCACACTCACCTGCTACACCGTATGGCTGGTAGTCAACGTGATCAAAATTTCGGACCGCAGTGAACCCGTGTTGCCGGCCGATACGTCGATGGTGACTTCGCTTTCTTCGATTCAAGATCTATTAAAGCTTGTCTCACCGGCCGTGATTGCCGGCGTCTTGATCCTCATAATCGCCACCAATTTACTCGCTTGGTGGCTGCAACGTCGTGATCCAAAAATCCGTTGGCGAACACCCCAACGGGTCATCATGATGCTACTCGCCGTGCTATTACTCTCCTCATTTCGCTTTGCCAACCATCCCGACTCCATTACCGCTAAAAGTTTGAGTGACGCTGGCGACCGACCCTATTTTTATTCTCAGCTCCGAGCCGCCAAGCTTAACGGCACCCTCTTACAGTTCGCTAACAACATTGATGTGACCATCATGCATCAACCGCAGGGATACTCTAAGACCACCATGCGCCGATTAGAAAAACGGTATCAACACACAGCCGCTCAAGTAAACGCACACCGTCGCTATGCGAGCATGGCTCACCAAAGCGTTATTTTCGTACTGAGTGAAAGCTTTGCTGATCCGAAAGACGTCCCTAACCTCCACGTTCAGGGTGATCCGTTACCGTATCTGCACCAACTTGAGAAAACGACGACCTCCGGCAAAATGATTAGTTCAGGGTATGGTGGGGGCACGGCTAACATGGAATATCAGGCGTTGACGGGCCTATCGCTGACTAACTTCTCGCCCACACTACCAACCCCCTATTCACAACTCGTCCCCTATCAAAAACAGACCTTCGCGATTTCGGATCTCTTTAACTACCGCGTCGCCATTCACCCCTTTACGGCGAACCTCTACAACCGCAAACAAGTGTATCAAAAACTCGGGTTCAACCAGTTTTACCATTTAGAAGGGGGCAATCAGCTGAGCTACATGGCCAAGATTCAGCATAGCCCCTACATCTCAGATGCTTCGGCCTATTCGCAGACCATCAAACAACTGAAAAGTCATACAGGTGGCCAGTTCATTAACCTCGTCACCATGCAAAATCATATGCCGTTTGACAACTACTACGATCACGATGACTATCCCGTTTCCGGTACGGCCTATCTGGATGCCCAGCATAAACGTAACATTGAAAACTATATTCAGGGTATCCACTATACCGACACGGCACTAAAACAGTTCAATCATGAACTGGACCAGATCCATAAACCGGTGACCGTCGTTTGGTATGGCGATCATCTACCGGGAATTTACAATGGTGATAGTATGCAGCAGTATGGGATTGCGCTCCATGCTACCGACTATTTGATTTACGGTAACCGCTACAGTCCCGCCCATCATGTCCAACTGAGTAAGCATCGTGTGGTGACACCTAACGACTTCGCCGCCATGCTGCTGGCGCAAATGAACGTGAAGGTCTCGCCCTATTACGCCCTCCTCACCAAAGTCTACGAAGGCCTGCCAGCAATGGCTTTAAACTCGTTTGATGGGGCCGCGAATAATACCGCCAATGGGAGTTCAGAGATGGTCGACGACAACGGTCAACTCGTTTCACACCTCACTAAACATCAAAAACAGTTGCTTCACGACTATCGACTAGTACAATATGACTTAACAGCGGGGAAAGGTTACCTCGCTTCGCATGCGTTTATGGATCGTTAACTTGTTTTGTCAATTGGAGGCCGCTCATGAACTATCAAACACAATATGTATCACCACTCGGAATCATCACCATCCTGACCGATGACCAGGCAATTCTTGGTCTCTGGTTTGAAAATCAAAAGCACTTCGGCGCTAAGTATGGGCTTGACCAGATTCCAACTGCAGCGACACCGCTCCACACTCAGGCTACTGCCTGGCTTGATCGGTACTTTGCCGGACAACACCCAGATCCTCGCGACCTGCCACTTGCACCGGCGGGGACGCCCTTTCAGCAGCAGGTCTTTACCATTTTACAAACCATCCCCTATGGTCAAACCTACACCTACCAACAAATTGCCGATCACATCAGTGCCACTGACCATCACACGGCCCCCCGAACCGTCGGCGGTGCGGTCGGCCACAACCCAATCTCGATCATTATTCCGTGTCATCGGGTCGTCGGCAGCGACGGTAATTTAACTGGGTATGCCGGTGGGATTGACCGCAAAATCTGGCTTCTGCATCATGAGTCTGCCCTGCTCGCGTAGGTTTTATGACAAACATGTTAAATTCTGACGCCTTGGGAAATAATAGTTAACAATACGAAATAGTAGCGTATAATTACTAATCGTGATAATGTTTTATCACTTCTGTGTTGACGCCCTCCTGCTGATGGGGCGTCTTTTTTTGGACAAAAATAGGCGATCTCGATTTAAGATCGCCTATTTTGATTAAACTTCATCTTCGTGTTCAATCAAAATACTAAGAAACTGTTCGCCATACTTTTCAATTTTACTTTCACCGATCCCGTGGACTGACAACATCTCATCAAGCGTTGTCGGCATCGTTGTACAAAGTTCACGGAGCGTTCGGTCAGAAAAAATCACAAATGGTGGCACGCCCTGTGATTCGGCCAACTCACGTCGCACCTGCCGGAGCTGTTCGAAAAGTTCATCATTAACCGGCAAAGATTGTTTGGCCTGCACGGCCGCCTTCCGGAAAACCTGCTGTTGCCCCCGTAAAACATCAATTCCCGCGGCCGATACTTTGAGGACCGGGTATTGACCACCATCGGCCACTAAATAATTGGAAGCCGTTAAAAAATCAATCAGTTCTGATACCTTTTTTTGTGAGTCGCTTTTCATCAAACCATATGTTGATAACCGATCAAACTGAAACTGCTTGACCCGTTCCACGCGTGAGCCTGTCAAAACTTGGGCAATCAAAGTCTTACCGAAACGCTCACCCATTCGTTTGACACACGATAGCACCTGCTGCGCCGCAACGGTAATATCTTGTGACTCACGCTCATCCAAACAGTTACTACACTGACCACAAGCCGGTGCCTGCTCCCCGAAATAATTAAGAATATACTGCTGCAAACACTGCGGTGTATTGGCGTACTGCGCCATTAATTGAAGTTTATCGTACTCACGAGCCTTGGTCGCATCATCCATCTCGGATTGGTCAATAAAGAACCGCTGAATTTGCACATCGTTGAGCTTAAATAGCAGGATTGCTTCGCTCGGTAACCCATCACGACCAGCCCGCCCGGCCTCTTGATAATACGCCTCCAAGCTACCAGGAATTTGGTCGTGAATGACAAACCGGACATTACTCTTATCGATTCCCATGCCAAACGCGTTGGTTGCCACCATCACGGGTAGCCGATCAAACAAAAAATCATCCTGATTCTTTTGACGTTCCTGCTTTGACAACCCGCCATGATACATGGTGACTGGAACGCCCTGCTTATCCAGCATCAGTGTCAGGCGCTCCACCTCTTTGCGGGTACTAGCGTAGATAATCCCCGACTGTTCCGTATTCATCTTGAGGTAGTCCAGCAAGAATCGATCGCTATCCTGATCCTTCACCACTTTAAAAGACAGATTTTCCCGGGCAAACCCCGTCTTAACCTCTCGTTGCAGATCCAAGCGCTGCATAATATCAGCCGCCACTTTAGGGGTTGCGGTTGCGGTCAACGCCACAATCGTGGGGTGTGACGGCAACTGCTTGATAATCTCCGTTAGCCGTAAATAGCTCGGCCGAAAATCATGGCCCCATTGTGAGATACAGTGCGCTTCGTCAATCGCCACCAGCGAGACCGGTAACTGGGCAAGTCGCTCAAAGTAGCCGGAGTCCAACCGTTCGGGAGACACGTACAGTAATTTAACTTCCTGTCGTTCAACTTGCGCCAGACGTGCCGCAATCTCCGGATAATCCAGTGTACTGTTAATAAACGTCGCCGGAATATCATTTTCATTGAGTGCGTCGACTTGATCCTTCATTAATGAAATCAACGGGGAAATGACTAACGTAATCCCGTCTTCAAGCAGTGCCGGTACTTGATAGCAAATTGATTTACCACCACCAGTTGGCATAATCGCCAACACATTTTGCCGTTCTAAAATCGTATTAATAATATCTTCTTGCCCGGCACGAAAGGTATCGTAACCAAATTTACTTTTCAAGATTGTTTGAGGCGTCATTTTCTCATTCCTTTATTTGATAGTCCGTCCTCTATATTAGATGATCTACAACTAAATTGCGAATCACCTACCACTTAAATACGCAAAAAATCCGCCAGAATCGGCGGACAATTAGTCATTGACACTATTAATTTATTTTTAAGCGGGCACCACTTTTAACATGATGCGCATAGCCAAGGGCTTTACCAAAATTCCACGCACGATGTAGGCTAAAATAAACGAACGCGCCCAGGTTATCAGTAACCCCGTCACGCCAATTGCTGGCAACTGACCGGCTGTCAGTTGGCCCCAAGTACACATGCTGAAACACATGATCACAATCATCGTCCAGCCTCGAATTTGACTACTCTTTTTAAGAAGTGCCTGACCTGTGAGTCCCACGGTAGCACGGCTAATCAGCCAGTTCGTTATGTTACTAGCCACCATCAAATTATAGATAAAGGCCACGACGATCGTCTGAACCCACCACACGAAAAACGCGTGGAAGGCGCTCGTGGTCCACCCCATCGCAAACAAATTACCGATTAGGCTCATGATGGACCCCATTCCGAGGCACATTTCAGCCGTTAAAAATAAACGTTGTTTCGTTGACATTGTAATCCCATCCTTTAACAGAGTTTGATCACTACGCCAACTACCGTCTTCAAAACGGACACACTGTCAGCTGACATCGATCAAAAATCGTCGGTATCGTTCAAGCCTATTGATAGTGTACGCATGATAGTCATTAGTTTAGTCCTGATTTGACCCCCAAAGCAAGTTTTTTAGGCTTCGATTTGAACCCCCACACCAATGAGGCCGGGCCCGGTGTGCACGCCTAACGACGGTGAAATATCACCTTGATAATCCACTGCATGCCCCGTTTGTTCCTGCAACGCTGCCGATACTTGCGCCAACAACGCTGGATTCTGACCATGAGCTACGGCGATCCGCCCCCGCTGTCCCGCAAAATCACCGGCCACTAGGGCCACCATTTTAGCAACAGCTTTATTTTCTGAGCGTGACTTGGTGATCGGATAGTAAATTCCTTCCGGATCACACGAAATCACTGGTTTGATTTTCAAGGCACTGCCGACGAGACCAGATACTCGGCCAATCCGGCCTCCCGCTCGTAAATACTTCAATGTGGGGATGTAGAAATAAACGTGACTCTTGGCAATCGATGCCGTCACCTTAGCCACAACCGTTTCAAATGAGTAGCCCTGATTAATCAGCTCACTCGCATAAACGGCCTGCAAGCCACTGCCAATCCCCACGCTCTTTGTATCCAGCATCACAACCTGATCTGAATCAAACTGCTCCGCCGCGAGTCGAAAGGTCTGATGAGTCGCCGATAGACCACTCGAAATGGTGATTCCTAAAATTTTGGTGAACCCTTCATCCAATAAACCTTGAACGGCAGTCGTAACTTGTTCAGGAGCTGGACTCGCCGTTAGCGGCAGTGTCGAAACCGTCTGTAGCCGGGTATAAAACTCATCGGGCGTTAAGTTCACCCGATCTTGATAGTCTTGGCCTTCGATCGTTACAGTTAATGGGACAATGCGGATATTATCATTGGCATCAACAACTGCTTGTGGGACATCTGATCCTGAATCAACGAGAATCGCAATTTTTTCCGTCATGAGTGCGCTCCAATTCTATATAATGTTATTGACGATATTATATAGTTTTACAAACTAGATGTAAATAGGCGTAACAAAAAAAGAATTCGATTTGTTTCATCGAATTCTTTTTTGTTACTTAATGGTTGCTGCTACGGCCGCATTAACTGCCGCCTGTTCATCTGTAATAAGTTGTACGCGGCTTTCAATCACGGTGATATCCATCGTAATTTCACGCGTGAGTCCCGGTGTTGCAATCTTCGGCTCGAAGAACGCCTTAAATTCGGCAAGCCGTGCTGCCGTCTTGAAAATTCCGGCGATGACCGTAATGTAAGTGGTGAATTCCATGTCACCACCCACCGTCTTTTCAAGCCAGCCCCAATCCTTACGAATCCAGTCCCAGGCAGCCTGTTCACCAGCAGGGTTCGCCAAAGTCCCCCGGAACCAAGCCCGTAAATCTTGGGGTTTAATCGTATTCGGATCCTCAAACTGCTGAATTAGTTTCGTAATCAGTTGGGGGTCCGTTGTGCCAGTCAAGGCTGCGCAAATGCTAGACTTATAGCTTGCATCACTGGTTTGCCGATACTCATCGAGTAATCGATCAAACAAGGCCGCGGTTCCAAAGTGTTTAACCTCGTTGGCTAAAATTAGCGTCCGGGTATCGGCTGCTAACGTCGCCAGCTGGTCACGGTTAGCCACAAAGATATCGTGAGCTGCCGCAATTGTCGCCGCATTTTCGGCGTACAACGATGCTCGTAATACAAACGGCCGCGTTAATTGATCGTCATGCGATTCTCCCGTCTTAGTCGTCCACCCGAGGCGAGCCACTTGTTGGGCACTGAGCTGATCAAACAACGTCTGTAACTGGTCTTTTTGCGCCGAATCAGGTGCAACAAACTGCTTCAAATCGCCAGCTACCCGATATAGAGCGTCGTTCACAATAGTCTCGTGACGCGCCGCAAACTTCGTCAATAGTGGCACAATGGTGGCGTATGAAATTTGACGCCCCTGTGCCAATAACCGCTGGTCCTGAAGTAGCTGTAACTGCGAAATAGCGTCCAGTTCAGTCACATGTTCTAATAGATCGGCCATCAGCGTTTCATCATACTTCACGATAAAGTGTGACTCATTGCCCAGGTTCAACCGGAACGGCTGCCCTTCACGCGCTCGCAACTGCTGGTAGTCGCCAATCACAATGTGCTTTCCGGTCATAATGCCGGGCACGTCTTGATAGTTAGCCTTCAATGGAATCTGCCACTGCCGACCAGTATCCTTACCGGCGCCAATGAAGAACTGTTGTTGTGACAGCGTCAACTGACCATCCTCGACCGCGGCAGTGACAACCGGATAGCCAGGTTGTTCCAACCATGATTGCATGATTGTGCCCACATCAATTCCCGACGCCATGGCCAGTGAATTCCATAAATCGGGACCCGTGGCGTTGCCATACTTATGCAGTTCAAAGTAGTTCTTCAACCCGGTGCGTAGTGCTTGATCCCCGATTAGAGCTCGCACCATGACCAGCATCCGTGCGCCCTTAGCATACACGATCGCCCCGTCGAACAGCGCATCAATTTCGGCTGGGTTTTCGACCTGCACGTGCACGGATTGGACCCCATCGGTTGCGTCACGCTGCAGGGCGGCTGGTACATCTGACGTCTGGAAAAGTTCCCAAATATGCCAGTCGGGTTCGATTGCATCGATCGCCACGTACTCCATCATGTTGGCAAAGCTTTCGTTTAACCACAGATCGTCCCACCACTTCATCGTGACCAGATCACCGAACCACTGATGTGCTAACTCGTGGGCGATCACGGTTGCCACCAATTGCTTCGTATCAAAGGCCGTGTTATCTGGATCCAGTAATAGGTATGCTTCACGATAGGTCACTAACCCCCAGTTTTCCATCGCGCCCGCTGAGAAATCGGGTAACGCCATCTGCCAGGAGTGTGGTAGTGGATACGGTGTTTGATAAAAGTCTTCATAAAATTCAATCGAACGTTTGGCAATGTCGAGTGCAAAATCAAGTTCATTCGCCTTGTGTGCCTTGGTAGCAAACACTCCTACTTGGACGCCACTCTTAGTCGTCGTCAACTTACTTTGCAAGTCGCCAAAGGCAAATGCAATCAAGTACGTCGACATTTTAACCGTGGTATCAAAGTAATGAACCCCGTTTTCGGTCCGCACCTCAGGCATATTGCTCAAGATGGTCTCACCGGGATGCTCATCAAATTTAATGGCTAAATCAAACGTTGCTTTCGCCTCTGGTTCATCAACGCAGGGGAATGCTTGGCGGGCAAAGTTCGTTTCAAATTGAGTCCCAATAACCTGTTTTTGAACGCCATCGACTTCGTAGTATGACGGATAAATCCCCATCATGGAATCGGTCAACTTCGCCCGATAGCTAATCGTTAACGTCACGTTCCCCGTTTGACCAAGGTTAATTCGAATTGCATCAGCCTGATTATCGCTGACAAACCGAATGCGTTTTCCGTTGAGTTGCACATAATCCACGAGCAAATCTTTTTGATGAATGCTGATTGTTTCCTGCTTTGCATCCCCAGTAACAGTCGTTAGACCACTGATTTGTTTATTTTGGCGGTTAATTTCCAAGTACACATTGTAATGTGTTGGTTGGAAAGTTTCATAAAAATGTGTCATTTCAGCCATATTTGATCCCCCAGTTAATTTAGAATACGTCCATTATACGCCAACGCGCGGTTTAAGTCTGAGGATTGCGCTCGATATTGAATAGAAATCAGTTAATCGATTAAGTGACTTAATCTGGTCTCAAGCAATCGATAATTTTCAGGTTTGCGTTATACTAACATTAATGAAATCTTGGGGAGGGTTACTTTTTATGGGAAAATTTAAACTCATCGCAACGACGGTCGCGGCGACCACCATCTTACTTACTGGATGTGGCACGAGCAACGGTTCGCAAAAGTCAACATCACAATCTGCTGTCAGTTCTACTAAGGCAACATCAGCTTCCAGCAAGCATGCCACTAGTCAAAAAGCAACGGCCACACTGTGGAACACGGCCAAGGCGTCCCAATTACGAAGTTACATCAAGACATGGGGACCAACGATGAACCAATCGTATCAGGAATATACCACTGGTAACGATGTCAATTTTTACGGTTACCACTTTCCTAGTGACTTTGCCAGCACGAAGCTTGTCTATAACGGACACAACTATTCCGCTCAACTTTCTCAGGACGGTACTGGAACGGGGACTGATACCTTCCATGTTGTCGCCGTATATTCAGATGTCGAATCTATCGATAATCGGCCTGGTGGCTATCTTTACTTGTTTGCGTTCAAGAACGGGCAGCCCTACACTCTCGTTTCTGATCAAACTAACGGTGGTGGCGGACTCCATGTTAGAGACTCAGCCAATCAAGATATTTCCAACGCTTTCAGTAAAATCGCTAAAAACACTTCGACTACCACCTCAACAAAATCGGCCACTAGCATCACGAGTCAAACAACTACGCTTGACGATAAAACGGCTGGCGTCCTCGTTTCTCTGCGGGCAAATGCCGATTGGTTTAAGGAAGGCGCCAATAATAATGGAATGTGGTATGGTAATGCCGGTAATGATTTTGGTGACGAAGTCGTGGGGTACAGCTACATGACCGCCAACGGTGACCCAACCAGTTATATTTACTACAAAGTCAGTGGAGATAGTGTCACGTACAAAGTGTGGACCGCGCGCGATTCAGTTGCGGATGGCTACTTCAAGTCCACCACGACCACACTAGCCAGCCTCGAAAGCGACTACTATAGTACGAAAGATCAGAAGGCTGAAGTTCAACAGTATGCTAACGAAGTAAAACCTGAAAGTAGCTTCAATGACGGCGAATAGTGCTTCTTTCAGGACTCGGCTTAGGGCCGGGTGTCACTAGGGCCGGCTTCTCTGATTTAGAGGATGCTAAACACGTTTGTTAAACTTAATTAGAAAATAAAAAGTACTAAAGTCTGAGTTGGCTTTAGTACTTTTTATTTTAAATTCTTTATAACTGAAAATTTAAACCTTTAGCTGGATGATACAATGCGGTCATGAGGATACAATCTACGAATTCTAACTTACCACTATCAGTAATTATTCTTGTGACATCTATTTTATAAGTTTACCGTGATAACCCTCGACATGAGTCTCATAATTTTGAACCTTTTTACTTATTAGGTCATACGTATTTTGAACCTCATCCAAGTGTTTTTTAATCACTTTAAGTTGTTCTCTAAGAAGGTCTTTCCGAGCTTCTAAGGTTTTCTTCCCACCTCTGAATAATTCTATATATTCGATCAAATATTCAATACTAACACCAGCTTCACGCATACATTGAGCAAAGCTAACCCAATCCATATCTTCTTGGTCATAATCTCGATACCCAGCTTCATCCCGATTTACTGGTGGTATTGCGCCTTGCCGTTCCCAATATCTTAAGGTATCTGCTGGTATATTATATTTTTGTGAGACCTCTTTTATTTTCATTTAACTACTCCTACTATGGTTGATCAGTCGGTCCAACCGTAAACTCATTGACGTTAGTATCCTCCGGTTGATCAATGGCAAACGCAATAACATTAGCTACTCGATCAGGCCCAATTTGATAGGTATCATACACATCTTTCGCGCCACTGGCTGTAGTGGTATCTGTGATAGTCTTTAACAGTTCAGTGTGAATTGCCGCAGGATAAATGGTGGCTGTACGAATGTGTGACCCTTCCTGAGCTGATTCCATACGCAGAACTTCCATCATATCCCGAACCGCCCATTTAGTAGCACCATAAATTGCACCGCCAGGATAGGCCTTTAGCCCTGCCACAGATGATGTTGTAATAACGTGACCAGATTTTTGCGCTTTAAAAGTTGGTAACACAGCTGCTATTCCGTTCATAACGCCCTTAATGTTGACATCCACCATTTGATTCCACTCATCAACTTTAAGTTCAGAAAGCGGTGAGTTCGGCATTAATCCAGCATTTAAGAAAATTACATCCAACTTACCAAACTTATCCTTAGCCAACTGAACTAGCGCTTCATTGTCTGCCGGATTGGTCACGTCAGTCACTTGATAAACTGCCTCACCACCCGCTGCGATAATTTGGTTTGTTAACTCTTTAAGTTTACTCTCTCGACGTGCACCAAGAACAACTTTGGCGCCTTTCGAAGCCAACAACTGGGCAGTAGCTGAACCAATTCCTGATGATGCTCCCGTAATTGCGACTACTTTATTTTGAATGGTCATGATTGAATCCTCCTAAATTTTTATTGTCCATATCATAAACCTTGGAGTCGACTCAAAGGCAAGCACTTCTCTAAAATTAATTAAATAATTCTCTACTATGCCAATATATTTATCAAAATAACACGTAAAAGTTTAAGCGTTCAGATGACTCATTCATTGTTATTGTGGATTCATAATTTTTTCGTTTACAGAGTAAAAGCCAGTCCAAATTTCTTTGGACTGGCTTTTACTAGGTTAGCAGACTACCATATTAATTTAAATTATTTTTGAATCAGATACAGTTTCCAAATCGTCAATTACTGGTATTCGGACACCAAATTCATTTAGTGTCTTATTCCCATTCAATTGTCGAAGGTGGCTTGCTGGTACAATCGTACACAATCCGGTTAACATGCTCCACTTCATTGACGATCCGCACGGAGATCTTTTGCAAGACATCCCATGGGATCCGCGCGAAGTCCGCCGTCATCCCGTCAATAGAAGTTACGGCACGAATGCCGACAGTGTAATCGTATGTCCGACCGTCACCCATGACACCGACACTCTTGATGCCTGGCAAAACGGTAAAGTATTGCCAGATATCCTTATCAAGCCCGGCTTTAGCAATTTCTTCCCGCAGGATCAAATCACTGTCACGCACAATCGTTAATTTTTCATCGGTGATTTCACCAATGACCCGAATCCCAAGACCAGGACCTGGGAATGGTTGACGCCAAACAAGTTCGTATGGCATACCAAGTTTTTCACCCAATTCACGGGCTTCATCCTTGAACAAGCTCCGCAATGGTTCGATCAATTCAAAGTGCATGTCTTCTGGAAGACCACCCACGTTGTGGTGGGACTTGATCGTTTGGGCAGTATCCGTCCCACTTTCGATCACGTCAGTATACAACGTGCCTTGCGCCAAGAAATCAATACCATCAAGCTTCTGAGCTTCATCATTGAAGACCTGGATAAATTCGTTCCCAATGATCTTGCGTTTCTTCTCAGGATCACTCACGCCGGCCAACTTACTCAAGAAGCGTTCCTGAGCGTCCACCTTGATGATGTTCAAACCAAGCTTACCAGCTAAGCCGTTCATCACTTCGTCAGCTTCGTTCTTCCGCAGCAGACCGTGATCGACGAAGATACAAGTCAATTGGTCGCCAATGGCTTTATGCAATAAGGTTCCCACGACGCTTGAGTCCACCCCGCCAGAAAGGCCGAGTAAGACTTTACGATCGCCCACTTCTTTACGGATGTGGTCAACTTGAAGGTCAATGAAGTCATCCATCGTCCAGTTTGCTTCGGCTTCACAAACGTCGAAAGCAAAGTGCTTCAAGATTTCACTACCGTATTCGGTATTTTGGACTTCCGTATGGAACTGAAGACCGTAGAACTTACGATCATCATCCGCCATTGAGGCGATTGGGCAGTTTTTGCTGGTGGCAACGGCTTTAAAACCATCTGGTACTTTGGTTACCAAGTCACCATGGCTCATCCAAACATATTGTTTTTCAGGCAGGCCTTTAAACATCACTGCGTCTTTATCGGTAACTTCAATATCTGCGTGTCCATACTCAGAGTTGTCGGCGTTTTCAACCGCGCCTCCTTGTAACTTGTATGCCATCAATTGCATACCGTAGCAAATTCCAAGAATTGGAATGCCTAGTTCAAAAATTGCTGGATCAACTGAAAATGCATCATCCGCGTACACACTGTTGGGTCCGCCAGAGAAGATGATACCCTTTGGGTTAATCGCTTTGATCTGTTCAGCAGTTGTCTTATGTGACATTAACTCTGAATAGATACCAAAGTCACGGATACGTCTCGTAATCAGTTGGTTGTACTGACTACCAAAGTCCAAGACAATAATCTTGTCGAACGCATCAAGGTTAACGTTAGCCAATGTTTGCCACCCCTTTGATAAATTTTCCTAACGAAATCCATTTTACGGGTTAATTTCGTTCGGGTCAATGATTATTAGGACGGTCTCATGATTAAAACCGTTTACTTTCTTAAATAGATTTTATCGATCAAATGGTGCTTCGTTTTATGCAAGATAACATCCGCCCGGTTGCGCGTCGGCAAGATGTACCGGTTCAAATTAACGAGGTCAATATCTTGCCAAATTTTATGCGCCCGCTTGAATGCTTGGTGTCGATCACCGATCGCGTAGGAATAATAATAGTTCGTGGGATCCCGAAAAGCCGAATCTAGTAATAGTTCGAACCGTTCGATAAACCACTTCTCGATCAGTTCCGGATTGGCATCCACATAGACCGAAAAATCGAAAAAATCACTAATGTACAGGAGCTGATTTGACGGAAGTTGCAGGGTATTAATCCCCTCCACGATTAAAACATCCGGCTGCACAATCTTTTGCTTTTGGTCCGGCACAATATCGTATGTCGCATGTGAGTAGACGGGTGATTCGACAACATCCACACCAGCTTTCACATCGTTTAAAAACGTGAGCAGGGCTTCCATGTCGTAGGATTCCGGAAACCCCTTTCGGTTCAAAATTCCCCGCCGCTTCAATTCCGCCGTCGGGTACAAGAAGCCGTCCGTGGTAATTAATTCCACGTTGCGCTGGGGCATCAGCCGGTTCAATAAGAGTGATAATAGCCGGGCCGTGGTACTTTTACCAACCGCTACAGAACCCGCAATGCCGATAATAAAGGGAACTCGGCGGGCCGGCATTTTGAGAAACGCCGCCTTTTGGTCCTGCCACTTAAGATACTGTTGATACTGCAACTTAATTAGTTTCACTAGTGGGAGATAAACTTCACTCACATCATTGAGTGAGATCCGATCGTTTAACGCCTTAATCTGATTTAAATTATCCTGAGTTAGTTCAACGTGGTCGTCAGCACTAAAATTACCCCAGTCACCACGATCAAACTGAAAATAATTGACTCGATCCTGCATCATCGCAACCTCATTTTATTCATAAATTACAAGTATTCTAACATACCCACCGCCGACAAACACGTTTATGTGTAAGTCAAAAGGGCCGGTAAGAAATTATCTTCTTCCGACCCTTTTGTAGAAACCTATTTTGCCGTTGGGAAGGTGTAATCCTTCGCGTCAACATTTTGGAGTTCAGGCGCATCCGTTGTGTATTCGTCAAGCGTCGACTTACCGCCGTTTTCGCTTTCAACACTCGTCTTCTTCTTTTCCTGAGCTTCTTTGAGCTTCTTCAAACTCTTATTCAAGTTGTAACTGTAGTCCTTCTTATTCACCTTAGTGAAGCCCTTTGGATGGTAGAAACGGAGAAGATCCCCATTAACAACCTTATCTGAGAGATTCAGTTCGGTGGTGACATACTTCTGATCCTTTTCGACCGCCGCTTTTTGTGCCTTAGTCATATGGGTCAGTTTCTTACCCGTCTTCGTATCATAGACGTCACCGCCGTACTTGGTGTACTTAGCACTGACAAAGTCCCCGTTTCGGAACGACACAATCTGCTTTCTGTTCGTCGCAAGCAAATCTTGACCGAACTGAACGTAGTTGCTGGAGTCGATGCCCAACAAGTTTTCAATCGTTGGTAACACATCGATTTCACCACCGTAAGTATGATTAATGCCCCCCTTGAGACCTGGCATTTGAATCATAAACGGTACCTTTTGGAACATCGCTAGATCGTAATTCGTAACCTTCTTCTTACCGAGGATGTCAGCAATCGCAGACTTATGGTTGTTCGAAATACCATAGTGATCCCCGTAAAGAACAATCATACTATTCTTCCGTAGGCCAGATTTATCAAGGTAGTTCATAAACTCACCAATTGATTGGTCCAAGTAGTGCGCCGTTTGAACGTATGGATCAACCGTATTATCGCCCGTCTTTAATTGATCAATCGAAATGTTTTCCTTATCCAGTGGGTATGGATAGTGGTTCGTAACCGTGATTAACTTCGCATAGAACGGTTGTGGTAACTGCTGGATGTAGTTTGCCGCGCCCTTCAAGAAGATCTTGTCTTTAATCCCGTAACCTTCTTCATCGTTCTTCACGTTTGGATAGAATGATTTACTAAAGAAGTAGTCGTATCCCCATGACTTATAGGCGTTATCCCGATTCCAGAAACTTGGCACATCCCCATGGAACGAAGCGGTCGTGTAGCCTTGCTGTTGACTTAGGATCGCGGGCGCTGCTTGGAACGTGTTCGTCGTCCCGTCAATCGTCATTGCGGATCCTTCAGAAAGCCCAAACAGCGAGTTTTCAAGCATCAATTCAGCATCTGACGTCTTCCCTTGCCCAACTTGGTTAAAGAAGTTGTCAAATGAGATTGTATCGCTAGCATGGTAAATTTTATTGAGGTTCGGTGTCACTTCTTTGCCATCGACCTTATAGTCGATCACGAACTGCTGCAGACTTTCTAGGTGAATGATAAAGACGTTCTTGCCCTTAGCCACCCCTTGATATTGGATATCAGCATTCGTTTTATTTTTCTTGAGGAAATTAAGAACTGGTTTGAGATCCGAAGAACTCGCCTTTGATTTCACCTCGTTGTTATGCGTCGTCTTGACCGCATCGTACACCGTGTAGAACTGAAGTCCTAAGTACTTCACAATGTAGTTGTTATCAAAGGTCCGAGTTAACAGACCAGAACGGTTACCTTCCGCCATCCCCAGGTTGGCGCCAAACAGGAGCACCCCAAGCATGGTAATCACACCTGCATATCGAAGCTTAAAGTAGCGACCATCGATTCGAATCAGCTTAAATGCGAGTACCAGAATCAAAATGACCACGTCGGTATACACAAACAGGTCTGACATTCTAAAAATGCCGGCAAGACTCTTACCGAGGTTATTCGATACCGAGCCTGAGCCAGAAATCAAGTTAAAGGTAATAAAATCCGAGAATTCACGATAGTACAGAATATTAGCAAATAACCACGTTGACAAGATTGCATCAATCAAAATCATCAACCAATAGGACAATCGGCCCCGGAAATATAGCGCGATCCCAATTAAAATGATCGCTCCTGGAAATGCGTTAAACCACAACAGAAACTGTTGAACATTACCAACGGCTCCTAGTGCGAACTTGTTCTCGTACGCCCAGCCATCCTTAATCGCAAACAAAATAACCGTGAGAATGAAGAATCCAAGCTTGGAATTCAAACCGGACCTTACCTTCTGCAACACAGTTTTCATAATCTTTCCTCCATCTAAAAATATCGCCACGTCCTATCATACCGTATTTCACGTTAAAGGCAATTTAATATCACAATATTTCCTAAATGTTTAGAATTTAGTCAAACTTTCACATGCCCTATTGTACCGAATTTGGTCTGGCTTTTTACCGGATCATCAAAAAAGACCAGAAATTTTAACATTTCCAGTCTGCATTAGTTATTGAATTAAATCGTACTGATCTGTCGGAACCTGATCAATCAAGCTGGTCATGGACCCGATGCCGATCATCGTCAGTTCATGCATGGCCCGTGAACAGATCGTGTATAGCAATTGCCGTTCATCATCCCCGACGTACTGCTGAGCATTGGCATTCCACACGATGACCGCGTCAAATTCCAACCCCTTGGCTAGGTAGGATGGTACAACGATGGTGCCTTGCACTAGCCGTTGGTTCTCGGTTTTGATCAGTGTCACTTGCACACCACGCTTCTGTAGTTGTGTGCAAATTTCTTCACTGTCCTGTAAAGTCTTCCCAATGATGGCCGTCGTATCCTGTTCGGCACGTTCCTGCTTCAACGTCGCCATGACTTGATCCGTAGCCTGTTCTAATGTCGGGCTCACGATGACCTTTGGCAACTCGCCTTGTCGTTCAAACGGTTCAACGGCTTCCCCATTTTTCAAAATGGCTCGGGTAAATTCGGTAATCTGCTTCGTTGACCGGTAGGATTTCGTCAATTGCACCACCTTGGTCTTATCGGGATCAAACATGGTCCCAAGTTGACCTAGCAATGAGCGGCTATTTTCCTTGGTAAAGATGGCCTGGTTCAAGTCGCCGAGGAGGGTAAATTTGGCCTTTGGAAAACTAAACTGCAAGTAGGCCAACTGGTAGGCATCGTAATCTTGCACCTCATCGACAAAGACATACCGGATATCGCGTTCGCCACGCTTCCCAGTAATCAGGTCGTAAAGGTACAGATAGATCGTCACATCGCTGGCATCTAAATGCCGTGTTTTCAGCTTCTCGTATGTCGCATCAACGTGCGCATCCCACTCGGCAGCGGTAATACCATACTTTTCGAGGTTCACTAATTTAGGTGCCACGCGCATGAAGTGCATAAATTGAGAGTTAATACTGATCCACCGGTTATGGTCGATCGCTTTTTTGATGGGCCGGAACGCCTTAATCACAATTTGGCGGGCCAAGAACTTGAATTCCTTATCGCCGGATTCGAATTCACGCGGCTGGTCGCCAAACAACGCGTCCATTTCCTGCTTACTGAGCGATTGCACGGTCTGTTCAACCCACTTAGAACGCATCTCCGAGCTGATTCGGTGATTGAGCATCTTGACCAGTTCCTGTTTCGTCGCGTCTAATCGGTTGCCCAAGTGATAGTTAAGGTTGAATGAATAGTAGATGTCGCGAATCTTTTCACGACTGATGAAGACCTTCCCGTCAAACATGAGGTTCCGGAATCGCATATCATCTTTTTCCAGGTGGTGTGCGTACCGGTTCGTGGCCTTAAAGAAGGCTAAGCTCGTCTTCAAGGCGGTAATCTTTTGCGCAGCCGCACTTTGATCGGCCTCAAACCGTTGTTGCAGCGTTTGTACCGTCATATTGGGTAGCCGGCGGTTAGCAAACTGGAAGTAGGTCATTTGTACCATGTTCTGTTCGCCCAATTCTGGCAAGACTTGATTGATGTAGTCATTGAATAATTGGTTTGGTGAAAATAAGACCACCTGTCCCGAATTGAGGTTCCCTCGATACCGGTATAGTAACCAAGCGACCCGTTGGAGGACCGCGGCCGTTTTACCGGAACCAGCAGCCCCTTGAACAAAGAGTAACTGGGCATCGGTATTCCGAATAATTTGGTTTTGTGCCTTTTGAATTGTCGTGACGATGCTCTTCATTTTCGTGTTGGAATGGGTTCCCAACGCTTCCAGCAACATCTGGTCGCCGACCGTTTCATCAGTGTCAAAGATGGTGACAATGGCCCCGTCTTTAATTTGAAACTGCCGCTTCAAACTCACATTGACCGTTTGCGTGCCATCGGGAGTCTGATAACTAATCTCTCCGAGTCCACCATCATAGTAGACGCTTGAAATGGGTGCGCGCCAATCATACACCAAAAAATGATCCGGTCGGTCGGTGAAGGTTGCCAACCCGATATAAATGGTTTCTGGGTGTTCTTCGCCCGTTTCTTGGAAATCAATCCGGGCAAAATATGGCGTTTGTGCCAGTTTCTGTAATGTTTGTAGTTTCTGGTTGGCATGTTGCCAACTACCTTCCCGCTCTGCCAGCATTTGCTGTTGTTGGCGGACCGACATCGCTGTGTCCATCATCCCGGAATAGGATGTGGTATTGACATGAATATCGTCAAATTGAGAATTAATATCGTCGACATCCTTTTTAGCCGTGCCAATATTCTTCTTTGCCGCATCTTCAGCTAATTGAATTTTATCAATTACTTCATTTAAATGTTCTTGTTCGTAATCTTGAATTGAATCTGCCAAATCGACGCCCCCGTAAAAAAGTAATTAAATAATTATATCATGTTCACTAATATCATCAAGCGATACGATCACTTAGTTTCCCCGGTTAGTTTCTCAAATAATTGTTAAATGTTCAGCAAATTGGTAGTTTTTTTGCACAAAACTCCTTAAAATAGGAGTAATCACAATTGAAAACGCTTTTCATCAATATTAAATTAAGCGAGTGGAGGCCCGTCTAATGGATCAGGTGATGTATATTTTGTCACATCTAAATGACGTCATTTTACCAATGGTCAACTGGCTAGGACCGTGGAGCTATCTGATTTTATTCATGCTGATCTTCATGGAAACCGGGTTGGTCGTTTTCCCGTGGCTACCTGGCGAATCCCTGATTTTCCTAACGAGTGCCCTCGCGGCCGTTGCCGGATCAGAACTGAACATCTTTGTGCTTATTTTTGTTTTCTTCTCCGCGGCCGTCATCGGCGATACGGTCAACTTTCACATCGGCAATCGTCTCCTAAAATGGTCGTTCTTTCGCCGGCACGTTAAAAGTCATACCCTGCGGCGAACCGAACGTTTTTTCCAAAAATACGGTATTCTCGCCGTCGTTTTCGGGCGCTTTGTTCCGCTCATTCGGACCTTCGTCCCCCTCATTGCTGGAACTTCCCGGTTCAAACTGACCCGCTTTACAATTGCCAATTTCTTGGGTGTGGGCCTTTGGGTATGTGTGGGGAGCGCCCTCGGCTACTTTTTCGGGACGATTCCTTTCGTGCAGGCCCATTTGGCCCTCATTATCATGTGCATTGCGCTCATCGCCATTACGCCGGCCACCCTCTTTTGGATTGTCCGTCACATTCGGCGCCACATTATTTCTCGTAATTTCACCCGCTAATCTGTATCAAGTCGTCACTAGTTTTGTTATACTAGTGGCGTTTTATTTTACAATCAATTAATTCAACTCAAGGAGCAATAACATTGGATCAACTTTCGCTCGTTATCGTCTTGTTTGCGGCCTTAATCACCCCGCTCATCATGGCGAAGTTCAAAATCTCAGCGCTTCCCACCGCAGTCGTCGAAATTATCGTCGGTATTCTGCTGGGAAAAAGCGCCCTCAACATTGTCAGTGCCACTTCATCACTCAACACCCTCTCGGATATTGGCGTGATCGTGCTGCTATTTTTAAGTGGGATGGAAATTGACTTTTCCCTTTTTCAACGGCAACCCCATCGCACTAAGCAAGCTCAACAGGCCACTTCACCCTTAAAGCTGGCCAGCTTTTCGTATCTCTCAATTGTGATTCTTTCATTGCTGATTGCGATCGTGTTCAAGGTGACCGGCCTCTTCAGCGATCTTTGGTTGGCGGCCATCCTTTTTGCCACGGTCAGCCTCGGAGTCGTTATCGCCACGCTCAAGGAACGCGAGCTCCTCAGCAAACCATTTGGTCAAACCGTCCTTTTGATTGCCGTCCTGGGTGAAGTCGTCCCAATGCTGGCCCTGACCATTTACGCGGCCGCCTTTGGTTCTTCTAGCCACTCGCTTTGGCTCATTTGTCTGCTATTTTTAGCAGCCGTCATTTTGTTCAAACGGTTTCGGCGGTTCTTTAGCTTTTTCGAACGAATCAATAAATCCACCACGCAACTCGACATCCGGCTGGCCTTTTTCTTGATCGTCACCTTGGTCGCAATTGCCGAATCAGTGGGGGCCGAAAGTATCTTTGGCGCCTTTTTGGCTGGTATTGTGCTTAAACTGCTCCAACCACATGAAGACACCCGTGATAAATTGGATTCATTTGGCTACGGGCTGTTAATTCCGATCTTCTTCATTATGAGTGGGGCGACCCTGAACATCCCCCAACTCGTCCAAGATCCCAAAACCCTCATCTTAATTCCACTCTTCTTTATCGCATACTTGGCAGCTAAGGTGCTGGTCTATGCAATTCTGAAACGCCGCTTTTCCACGGCCAACGCATTTGCCGGAACGGCCCTGAATACGGCCACGATTACACTGGTATTAGCGGTCCTGAAAGTCGCGAAAAGCATGCACGCGGTGACCAGTCAACAGTCCGGGGCCTTTACGCTAGCCGCCATCATCACCTGCATCCTCGCACCACTGCTTTTCAACCACTACTTTCAACCTGAAAAAGAAACGCTCAAGCCCACAATTGTGCACTTCATTGGTACTAACCTCGCAACGATTCCCGTGGCGCAACAGCTCGCGAAGGGCAACTACGATATCAAGATGTACACCGATAAGGAAAAAAATTACCATGCCTACAATAGTCAGGTTAACGTGGCCCTCTTACCCAGCCTGGAAACACAAGATGTTGTTGCTCAAGACGTTTTCGCAACCGATATCCTCGTTCTCGGACACTTTGATGCCATGAAAAATTACCGTCTTGCCTTAGCCGCCAAGAAAATGGGCGTCACCCGGGTAATTGCGCGGTTCGAAGATCGTAATATTCTTAACAATGCCGAGGATGAATTGATTGACGCCGGTGTGGAAGTTTACAGCACGCCAGAGGCGAACATCAGTATTCTCCGGAGTCTGATTGAAGTCCCATCGACACTCCGAATGCTTCAAAGTACCGAATCTGGCATTTACGAAGTAACCGTTCGGAACCTCCGCTACACGGGGACCGAAATTCGAAATCTCCCGTTTGTGAGTGAAATTACCATCAGTCAAATCTACCGTCATGGACACTTTATTAAGCCTTCGGGCGACACCGCAATTGAATTAAACGATCGTCTTATCTTCACTGGTAGTAAGGAACATGCGCCCCTCATCCGGCAAGCACTCGGACGGCTTAACACGATCTAGCATCATGAACACTTCTCCAGCCATTCGAATCAGTAAGTATGGTAAACTATTAGTGCAATGAACGTCCGTTAAATCCCATTTAAAGGAGACCAGTACTATGTCAATTAACGTTTATTTTGTCCGTCACGGACAAACTTATCTGAACTTGTACGATCGAATTCAGGGGTGGTCCGATGCACCACTGACTGCCAAGGGACGCGCTGATGCCCAACGGGTGGCTGACCAACTCAAGAATGTCCACTTCGATGCTGCTTATAGCAGTGACCTGAGTCGAACCGTCATCACGGCCCGAACAATTCTGGCGGCTAACGTCAGTGACCTTACCGATCCCATTCAAGAACCGGCCTTTCGAGAAGAATTTTTCGGCTTCTTCGAAGGTGCTATCGGGCCGGACACCTGGAAACAAATCGGTAAGGCCGATGGGCTCACGCGCTTCGAACAGTTCGTCGACCGCTACACCCTCGAAGGGACGCGCGACTTAATCGCTAAAAACGATCCGTTTCACGATGCGGAAGATGATCACGCCTTCTGGACGCGTTACGGCCACGGAATCGATAAACTGCGGCAGTTTCCCGATGGCAGTACGATTTTGGTGGTGTCCCACGGCACCGCTATTCGTTCCATCATCAGTAAGTACGCCAAACAGATTCCCCCTGTCGCGCCCGCTAACGGCAGTATCACCAAGGTTACCCTAACCGCTACCACCACTGACGTTGACTTTTATAATCAATTAACCCTGCCATAACTCATAAAGGAGCTTGCGATGATGCCAATTTAAAATCCAATGCACCTCGTTGCCATCTTTCACATTTTAGGAGGTACTTATGGATACACAACCAACAACCGAACCGGTGATCATTGCCGGACTTAATTTAGCTAACCAACAAGTCGATTTTGACTACTCAATGGAAGAGCTTGCCAATCTAATCGAAGCCAACGAAATGACCGTCGCTGATCGCCTCGTGCAATCGCTCGACCGTCCCAACGCCGCAACCTACTTTGGTAAAGGAAAGGTCGAAGAACTCGCCGAACTGATCACCGCAACTGGTGTTCAGACCGTGGTCACCAACGATGAGCTGTCACCCAGCCAAATTCGTAACCTCGAGGAAAACACGACGGCCCGCATTTTAGATCGGACCGCTTTGATTCTTGAAATCTTTGCCAAACGTGCTAAGTCTCGGGAAGCCAAACTCCAAGTAGAAATTGCCCAGTTACAATACCGCCTACCACGCCTAAAAACCAGCGCTAATCAACGGTTGGATCAACAAACTGGTGCCGGTGGTGGGAGCTTTACCAACCGTGGGGCTGGTGAAACAAAGCTCGAAATGAACCGTCGGACTATTCAAAATGCGATTACCCATTTGCGGGGCGAACTCGCCGAACTTAATAAATCGGCTACTACGCAACGCCAACAACGGGCTAAAAGTGGCATTCCAACAGCCGCACTTGTCGGCTACACTAACGCCGGCAAATCAACCATCATGAATGGTCTCGTCCGGATGTTTGGTATCGATGATGACAAACAAGTTTTCGAAAAAAATATGTTATTCGCCACGTTGGATACTAGCGTCCGGCAGTTAACCCTTCCCGATCAAAAACAGTTTTTGCTGAGTGACACGGTTGGATTTGTCAGCAAGCTACCGACCCACCTCGTCCAAGCCTTTAAGTCCACACTGGCCGAGGCCGCAAACGCCGATTTATTGATCCAAGTCATCGACTACTCAGATCCACACTATCAAGAAATGATGGCAACCACTGCCGCAACCCTGAAAGAAATTGGCATTGAAGATATCCCGATGATCCTCGTCTTTAATAAGGCGGATAAGATGGAAGTTCAGTTCCCCGTCATGGACGGCGACGATCAGGTTGTTTTATCAGCTCGCGATGAACAGTCCCTTGGTATGCTAGTTGGCGTAATTAAGAGTCATCTCTTCACCAACTACGTCACAGTAGAGTTATTAATTCCATTTGCCGATGGTGAAGTCGTGTCGTACCTCAACGACCATGCTCATATTATCAGCACCGACTACCTCGCAACCGGTACGCAGCTCAAAGTAGAACTCTCTGCTACCGACCAACAACGATTTGCCAAATATCAACAACAATAATCATAGTGATTAGAAAACGCGCTTGGAAAATTTAGACAATTTCCAAGCGCGTTTTTATTTACTTTGATGCTTTTATCTGGCGACTAGACGCAATTCCACTGCGCCAGAGCTGGTAAGCGGTCCAGAAACTCACCACTACGATCAACCAGCCCAGGACTTCCAGCGACATGCTCTTGACAACCGTGGCCGCAATCACAACCCCGACGATGCCGCCCACAATGAACCCAAAGATGCCACGAAGTGAAAACCGGCCATTGCGAATGAAGTTGACGCTAACACTTGGCATTAGCATCGCACACGATAGCATCATAATCGGAAAGGCCGCGATGGGCTTCAATCCTAGGAAGTAAACGAGCACCATGCAAGGGGCGTACAGACCGACACCGGCCGACATTAACATTCCCAGCACAAAGTTCCCCGCCACCCCGATCACCAGCGGCCAACCGGTTAGCCCGAGGGCTTCATTGTGAACGGCAATGATCGAAATCCAGCCCATCTTATTAATGGCCATCAAAATCGAGGTCGCAATTAATGCTAGCGCCATCGTTTTTTGAATCACGGCGGCGTTCATTCTGACGACCACCTCGCTGCCAACTAACGACCCGATAATTGCTGCAATCACCATGGCGCCCATCGTGAGGATGTCCACCTTCACCGCCGTCACAAAGAATAGGGCTTCGGCCACCGTTGAGATCGCGTGGGCCATATTCATCGTTCCCGGTAACTGTCGCTCATCATCGAGGTAGTGTGTCCACCCAAACAGGGTCGTTGTCGTAACGAAGCTTCCAATCCCTAAGGTATCTAGGAAATCTGTCAGGCCACCGATGCCGAACCCCAGTAACTGATCACGCCAGGTCATCTTCGGACGTTGCTTGATAACTTGCCAGATAATTAGGCCCAATAACCCCAGCGCAAAAATTAGCAGTAAGGCCACAATAAGTTTGATCATTTTCAATTCTCCCGTTTTTCGATATTGTTTTAGTATAGAAAACTTGCGGGAAAATTACCAGACCATTAATCTAGTTCAACGCGTGGGGACTCTTTTGACCGTTCACAATCATCACCACATCGTTCAACCCAATTTCCACAATGTTTTTAACCGCTTTGTTCGTAAAATAAGCTGAGTGAGGCGTCATCAGCACGTTAGGCATTGCCTGCAATGTTTGATAATCTTGCGGGGTTTTCGTCGGATCCATCTGTGTCTCAAAGAATTCCGTTTCATCCGCAATTGTGTCAAGCGCCGCGCCAGCGATTTCATGGTTTTGCAGGGCTGTAATCAAATCTTGGGTGTTCACGAGCCCCCCGCGGGCCATATTGATAAAGTACGCACTCTTCTTCATCTTGCCCAAAGTATCTTTGTTGATCAATTCACGCGTATCCTCTTTCAATGGTGTGTGAATCGTCACGATATCAGACTGGGTCAAAACGGTATCCAAATCCGTATATTCCAAGTAGGGTTCAAGTTCCACGTTATAAACGGGATCGGTTGCTAAAACCTTGGCCCCCAAAGCCGTATACAATTGTGCTGAGGCCCCACCAATGTGCCCCGCACCGATGATGCCGACGGTCAAATCATGGATTTCCTGACTAATCATCCCGTTCCACCGGAAATCACCATTACTCATCCGTTGCTGGAAGTAACCAATATTACGGATCAAATACATGGCCTGCGTGACGCCCATCTCGGCGATTGCCCGTGGTGAATAAGCGGGAATGTTGGTGACCGTTAATCCGTTTTGGGTGGCTAAATCCAGATCAAAAATTTCATATCCAACCATTCTTCCCGTCAGTTGTTTCATTCCGTACGAAGCGAGCTTTTCGTATACGATTGGGTCTTTCACATCACTTGTTTGTTGCATATCGATTCCGTCGTAACCTTTAGCCAGTTCGACTGTTTCGGGGGTTAAGCGGTCTTCGATCTGGGTCACCTGATTCCCCGTTTTCTTTTCCCACGCCTCGATATAGGGCTTTTCTTCGGCGAGCACACTGTACATAATAATTTTCATAACCTTTAACTCCTCCTATTACGCTTTAAAATCAGCTGGGCTTAACTGTTTTATTTTATCGAACGCTGTTTTAATGACCTCTAGCGGCTGCGTGGCGGCAATTCTGACAAAGCCTTCACCGGCCTGTCCAAATGCTAATCCCGGAATCACAATAATTCCTGCCTTTTTCAGTAGCTGTTCAGCAAAGGTTACCGAATCAAGGCCCGTCTGACGAATATCCACAAACGCATAAATGCTCCCCTGAATCGGCGATACATCGAGCCACTCAATCTGGGCCACTTGTTCCTTGATAAAGGTCAGGCGTTTGGCAAAGGTCGCCGCAAATTCTGGAATAATCTCATCCGCATGTTGAAGCGCGTACAGTGCCGCATTTTGCGACGGTGCGGGGGCAGAATACGTGATCCCTTCATTGACTAACCGGGCGGCTTCCGTGAGATATTCGGGTCCGATCAAATAGCCAATTCGCCAGCCCGTCATCGCAAAACTCTTCGAAAAGCTCCCCAATGTAATGACGTTATCGGGTGCGTAAGTCGCCATTGGTGTAAAATGATGATCTCCTAATAAGAAATCGGAATAGACCTCATCGGCCATAATAAAAATGCCACGTTCTTGAGCAAGCTGCGCTAACTGCTGGGCATCAGCAGGGTCCATCACATTGCCGGTGGGGTTATTCGGTGTGTTAATGATGATTGCCTTGGTCTTATCGGTAATCAGTTTAGCAACATCAGCGGGTTTAATCGCAAATCCCTCCTCTGGCCGGGTATCAAGCATCACAGGGACCCCACCAACTACCTTTACCTCTTCGGGATAGGGTGAAAAGCTTGGTTCCGGCACAATGACCTCGTCACCGGGATTAATCAGTGCGGCAAGGGCAATAAACAGCGCGTGTGACGCGCCCACCGTCACCCGAATCTGGGGGATGGTAAACGACAACTGATACTTACTTTGATAGTACGTCTGGATAGCTGCCCGTAATTCTGGCAACCCGCTTGCTTCGGTGTAATGGGTCATCCCCGCCTTCGTCTTGGCGAAAGCTGCGTCGATCACTGCATCGGGGGTTTTGAAATCTGGATCCCCAATCGACAAATCAATTGCATCTTGTGTGGTTGCTGCAAGCGTCCCAATTTGCGCTAACAGATTTGGCGCCGGATGCTGATACCGGTTGGTTAAAATTGAACTATCCATAATGCCACTCCTTTATTATCATCAACTATTATCTTACGTATACTTTAGTTCAATAATGATATTTATGCAATAAAAAACGTTAAATATTCATCATTATGATGTATTTAACGTTTTTTTGTATATTATCACGCATTTAAGTGAAAATTATCTTGAACGACTAATATTTACGTCGGTAATCCAAAAGTTGGTGACTGACGTCTTTGGTGGCCTCATAAACTTGCTTATAGATTTGGTGCATTTCACGGTACTTCTTCACGTTTTCAGCATCTGGTTCGTAAACCTTGCCGAAGTGAACAAATTCCTTGGCACAATCTTGCACGGTATCAAACCAGCCGAGGCCGACAGCTGCTAACATTGCAGCCCCCATTCCTGGTCCCTGTTCGTTCTTCAAGCTAACTACTTTACGATTGAAGATATCGGCTTGAATTTGAAGCCAGAGCGGACTCTTGGCGCCACCACCAATTGAAACGACGGTGTCAAAGTCTTGGCCCTTTTCTTCGAAGATATCCATAATGTCAGCGAATGAGTAAATGATTCCTTCCAAGACGGCCCGTACAAAGTCCGACCGCTTATCCGTGCCATCAACCCCAATAAAGCTTCCACGGATGTCGGCGTCGGCATGTGGTGTCCGTTCACCCACGATATATGGTGTGAAAATTAATCCATTGGCACCGACCGTTGAGTCACCCGCCGTTGATACAAAACTAGTGAAGTCTTCGTTCGGGCCAAAGGTCTTCTTGAGCCAGCTTAAACTGTACCCGGCAGCTAATGTCACGCCCATCGTGTAGAACTTATCTGGAATGGCATGGTTGAAGAAATGCAGTTTACCTTGATAGTCAACGTCCGAGTTATCCTCGTACTTGAGGACCACGCCGGAGGTCCCGATACTAGCCATGACCATGTTGGGTGCTAAGATTCCTGAACCCACGGCACCGGCAGCGTTGTCGGCCGCGCCACCGAAGACTTTTGTGCTGGTTGACATGCCAGAAAACAGTGAATAGCTTTCTGAAATATTGCCCGCATACCCGATTGATTCGATCAGTGGTGGGCACATTGAAACTGGGATACCGAACTTGTTGCAGATGGTTTCGCTCCACTGCTTCTTCGCAACATCCAGCAAGACTGTTCCGGCAGCATCCGAGTATTCCATTTGAATTTTTCCGGTCATCCGGTAACGCAGGTAGTCCTTGGGGAGCAAGAACGTTTTCGCCTTAGCAAAAATATTAGGTTCGTTTTCCTTCACCCATAAAATTTTAGGCAATGTGAATCCTTCGAGGGGCTGGTTCCGGGTAATGTTGATGTACTCGTCACCCATAGTCTCTAAAATTTCTTCCCGTTGCTTGGTCGTCCGGGTATCATTCCACAAAATGGCAGGACGCAATACTTGGTTATTTTCGTCCAGTAAGACAAGCCCATGCATTTGACCAGAGTAACTAATTCCTTCAATTTCTTCCGGTTTGATTCCATCCTTCAAAATCAAGCGCACGATGGCCACCGTAGTCCCAGAAACCCAATCTTCTGGGTTCTGTTCACTGTAACCTGGTTTGGGGTTACTTAATTCATAATCGAAACTTTGTTGGGCGACGATATTCCCGTTCCGGTCAACGGCGGATACCTTAACCGCGCTAGTTCCTAAATCCACACCTAGTACGTAGCTCATATTAAATTCCTCCTGAGTTGAGTTGTGCAAACCAGATTACTACGAGAGCTCCAGCTTGTTTCACAGTTCTATTTCCATTATTTTGATCTTAACTAACAAAATGGAGGGTGGGTTTTGCCCATCCTCCACCTTGCTGAAGGCACTGATTATTTACCCAATACACTGACAATGTAGTGGTTAATGGTGTCTTTAACTTGTTCAAGATGATCTGAACTAGTTGCGTCACGTAGATCCTTTTGGGTCTTATCGAGTGAGTACTTTTCGAGGTCGGCAAAGGTTGCTTTACCGCTTTCGATGTCTGCACCAATACCGCTCTTATATGAGCTGTACCGATCAGCAACCAAGTTCTCAAGTACTTTGTCTTCCTTCATCTTCATGGCAACCCGTAGGCCGGCAGCAAAGCTATCCATCCCGACGATGTGACCATAGAAGAGATCTTCCGGTGCAAATGAAGAACGACGTGGTTTAGCATCAAAGTTCAACCCACCGCGAGGGCCAATGCTTCCACTCTCAACCACTTCGTACATTGCGGCAGTTGTTTCATAAAGGTTTGAAGGGTATTCATCAATATCCCATCCAATCAACTTGTCGCCTTCGTTCGCATCCAATGAACCGAGCAAGCCGGCTTCACGAGCTGTCCGAATTTCGTGTTGATAAGTGTGACCAGCTAAGTTAGCATGGTTTCCTTCCAAGTTCAGCTTGAAGTCCTTATCCAACCCGTATTCCTTCATGAAGGCAATGGTTGTTGCAGCGTCAAAATCATATTGATGCGTCGTTGGTTCCTTTGGCTTGGGTTCCAATAACATTTGTGCGTCAAATCCAATTTCATTCGCATAGTCCTTCGCCATATGGAACATCTTAGCTGCGTGTTCTTGTTCCTTCTTCATGTCCGTATTCCAAAGTGATTCGTAACCTTCACGACCACCCCAGAAGACATAGTTCTCAGAACCAACGCGCTTCCCAATCTCCAAGCTGTGCTTCAATTGAGCTGCTGAGTAGGCAAAGATATCTGCGTATGGTGAGGTTGCGGCGCCCGCCACAAACCGTGGATTAGTAAATAAGTTCGATGTGTTCCAAAGAACTTTCATCCCAGATGTCTTTTGGTAATCCACGATCTTGTCCACAATCTTATCCAAGTTCTGGTTGGTTTCACGTAATGTGTCGCCTTCTGGAGCCAAGTCACGATCGTGGAAGCAAAGGTAGTCAACCCCTAATTTGTCATAGAATTCAAATGCATAGTCAACTTTAGCCAAGGCTTGATCCATTGGATCCGTGTACTTGTCGTATGGACGAATTGCCGTACCATCACCAAATGGGTCCACTAAACGTTGGTCAAATGTGTGCCAATAGGCAACGGAGAAGCGTAGCCAATCGCGCATCTTCTTACCACCAATTACTTCATCAGCGTTGTAGTAATGAAAACCGAGTCCTGATTTTAAATCTCCGGTACCAACATAGGGTACTTTATCAACATTCCAATAAGCCATATTGAAAATAGCCTCCCATTGTTTAGTTTGTTGTGTCAACCAACTTACATGTCCTATTATAGTGCATCATATTTGTTTTGCAAGCCTTTTCATCAGGTTATTTACGACTTTTTCTGCTTAGTTTTTGTGAAATTCAGACCACGCCATCGTCTTCTGGACACTGCCTAAAATTTCATCAAAAAAAGGCGTCCTTTCCCACTACTCACGTAGCGCAGAAAGTGACAGCCTTATGTCACGAGCTAATCATCAAATGCATTGCTTAAATCAAAATTAAACTTCAACCGTTGATTCGACATCTTGAGCGCCAGATGGGTGACAGCTGAACAACCGCCAAGCAACGACGCATACTTAGCCCCCTTCAGCATGCGAATATCCGTATTCCCATTTTCAGGGAGCCGGTTATACTTATCCACAATCATCGGGAGCAGTTGGTCAATGGTTTCGATTAAGTTGGAGCTCAGGTAGATCGTATCCGGATTGTAGCTGACGGCGGCATTATAGACGATCATGGTGATGTAATCCCGAAAATCATCGATGGCCTTCACCACGATTGCATCATCTTGCGCGTATAGCTCGGCGACTTCATCGAAGTCGAGGTGCGTCAACCCCTTTTGTTTCTTCAGCAGGTCAATGATTGCATCTTGGGACGCGTAATTTTCAATTTTTTCGACCTTACCGGGATCGGCAAAAACCGTTGGATAAACCGCCCGGCCAATTTCGCCGGCTTCCCCTTGCTCACCACGATAAATTTGATGGTTAATGATGATTCCAGCACCAATCCCCTTGTGAATACTAATGACCACAATGTTATTCATGTTATGTTCATCGTCATCTGAAAAATCACGTTGAAAGACCGCTACCAAGTTAGCTTCGTTATCGACAACGATCGGCACGGTGAATGTCTGAGTAAGCTGTTCGTAAATGGAAACATCTTCCATATCGATAAATGGTGAGTAGGTCACTTGGTGTTGATAAACAATCCCATGAACCGCCACGGAGATGCCGAGCAGACCCTTCACCGTACCAGGATCTTCAAACGCCCGCACTGACTTGATGATCAATGCTAATATTTGGTGAATATCAGCGCCCTCAGTTTCAAACCGGGCGTACTTGAACGCCGTGCCATCGAGGTAGTTCGCCATCATATCTAGATGATGGTAGCCAATATCAAAGTTAATCGTATATCCGTATTGCTGATTGACTTTAATCATCACTGGCTTACGGCCACCAACCTGTGTACTTTCACCCTGTCCCATTTCCATGACTAATTGTCGATCATTTAGGTCGTTAAAAATGGCTGAAACAGTGGACTTGTTTAATTTTAAGTTCCGTGAAATTTGAATGCGTGAAATCGGTCCTTCAACAAAAATTTGGCGCAAAACCGATTTTTCGTTCAAGTTTCTAATGCTCTGCTTATTTAGTGCCATTTTCCTGTATCCTCATTTCAAAAAAATTTACCCATTATATGGCTTTAATTATATCACAGTCAAAATCATTGTAAACGCTTTCCGACTTTTTATTCAGGAACAGCGCAGTGGAGAACACTATTAATAAAATCGTTGAATAATAAAAAAAGAGTGCGATAACCACTCGGTTACGCACCCTTCTCTTCATTTCATTATATATCTTGTTCATTCAATCAGTTCGTCACTGGCCCACAAGAAACGGAGCTATGAAACCGACTAGATGTCGAATTCGCCGACCTTTTCTTCAGTTACTTGACCTGCTTCATGAACTTTAACCGTGACGTTGCCATTGAGACCATCAGCAACAACCGTAAAGTGATTCCCATCACGGGTGACCGTTACCTTCGCTGCGTCTTGCCCATGATCATCAACAACTTTTTGTTCAGTTGTTCCTTGAACCATGTTGTACAGGTGAATAGTGACATCCTTGGTGTAGTCGTAATCAGCGTGTTGTGCTGCTTCATTACGAACCAAGATACTGTTTTCACGAGCTAACAATGGTAAGTTCAGGTGATCGTACGTTTCTGAGAACCAGTTACCACCATCGGTCACATCGTAATACTGTTCCGTTAAGACGTTCGTCCACTTGCCGGCTGGTAGGTAGTAGTTGGCTTTGCCTTGATCGTTGAAGATGGGGGCAACCAAGAGCTTGCTACCAAGCATATATTCCTTGTCCAGCGTGTACGCATTCCGGTCCTTCAAGTATTCCATGAAGACTGGCCGCATCAATGGGGTTCCGGTTTCTGCCGTGTGAACCGCTTCGGTGTAAAGGTATGGCATGATCGACAACTTGAAGTCCACAAACTTCCGGGTGACATCGACCGCTTCATCATCGTAGTTCCAAGGCACCCGGGCTTCAATACTCCCGTGGTACCGACTGTGTGAGGATAACAAACCAAACTGGGTCCACCGTTTGTAGATATCAGGGGTGGCACTTTCCTCGAACCCACCAATATCATGGCTCCAGAAACCAAATCCTGACGTCAAGAATGATAAGCCACCACGCAATGAATCGGCCATTGAATTGTAACGTGACAGGTTATCACCACCCCAGTGAACAGGGAACTTCTGTGACCCGACAGTTGCGGAACGGGCAAACAAGACTGCTTCATCTTCACCCTTTTCTTCTTTCAATAGGTCGAAAACGGCTTCATTGTAAAGGTAGGTGTAGTAGTTGTGAATCCGTTTTGGATCAGACCCATCGTAGTACACGGCGTCTTCGGTTGGAATTCGTTCACCAAAGTCCGTCTTGAAGCAATCAACACCCATATCGAGTAAGGCCTTTAATTTGCTTTGATACCATTTAGTAGCTTCGGGGTTGGTGAAGTCGACGATCCCCATGCCAGCTTGCCAAAGATCCCATTGCCAAACATTACCATCTTTGCGTTTGATGAAGTACCCCTTTTCGGCTGCTTCCTTAAACAATGGTGACTTTTGACCAATGTATGAGTTAATCCAGACACAAACCTTGACGCCCTTATCGTGGATCTTCTTGATCAATCCTTCTGGATCTGGGAACATTTCTGGATCCCATTCAAAGTTGCACCATTCAAAGCCCTTTTGCCAGAAGCAATCAAAATGGAAGACATCCAACGGAATATGGTGTTCTTGCATGCCATTAATGTAACCCATAACGGTCTTTTCGCTGTAGTCAGTCGTGAATGACGTTGATAGCCATAGCCCAAATGACCAAGCTGGTGGCAAGGTGATCTTCCCCGTCAAGCGAGTATAGCGGTTCAAAACTTCCTGGGGGGTTGGCCCATAAATCACAAAGTATTCGATTGATTGTCCTTCAACGCTGAATTGGACCTTGTCAACATCTTCAGAAGCCACTTCAAACGAAACAGTTTCTGGTTGGTTCACGAATACCCCGTATCCTTTGCTACTTAAGTAGAATGGAATATTCTTGTAGGCTTGTTCACTCCCAGTCCCACCATCTTTTTGAACAATGTCAACTTCTTGACCGTTCTTAACAAATGGTGTGAACCGTTCGCCCATCCCATAAATGAGTTCATCGACGTCAATCGATAACTTCTCACGCATGTAGTGCTTTTTGTCGCCCGTATCGGTGATTTCACCTTCGGACTTAGGTTCTGACTTCGTGACAGTTTCACCGTCGGCTTCAAATTCAATCTTGAAATCCTTCCGAACGGGTAACTTCGCCGTTAGTGGGCCAGAAGTCAGTGAAATTTCATCATCACTGGTTTTGATATCCACATCTGGGTTTTCATCAGATAATTCGTAACTAGGACCCTTAGTCAGCTGATCAAAGTGAACGAGCTTAACGCCAATCACCCCTTCAACTGGTGATGACAACTTCACGGTCGTCATCCCTAAGTTAAGTTCATCATTACGAGTTGTAATTTTGTTGTACGGCGCATATGCGATCAATTGCTTGCCATCAACTTTGTAATCAAAAACTTCCTGTGGCGAATTGATCTGATATTGCGGTCGAGTGAGCCAATAACCATCTGTAAATTTCATCTTAATCTTCACCTCTCAAATTTGTTTGAAAAGTTTGTTTTCAAACTATGCATTTATCATAGCTTCATTCGGTTCAAATGTCAACGCTTACATTTCTTTTTTTGTAATCTTGTGTCCCCTTTCATCCCCACCCTAATTAAGATATAATAACTTCAAATATCAATCATTGTACTGTTAGTTATCGTGAGCGATATTGCTAACTAAAATTCTTTGGGGGAATTAGGAAATGGTTATCAAAAAAGACACCATGAAAAACGCCAATAACCGCTCCGTTTTTCAGACCATCATTAATAAAGGCCCCATCTCTCGTAATCAAGTATCACAAGAGTTGGGGCTTAATAAAGTTACAGTTTCAAATATTATTAACGATCTCATGAAAGCTAATTTCATTACCAGTATCGGCGAGGGGCAGAGCACTACGAGTGGTGGCCGGCGGCCAGAGCTCGTGCAATTAAATGCCAAGTTTGGCTTTGTGGTTAATTTTAGTGTCACTGACGATCAAATTGAGATTATGTCAAATCAGTTTGATGGGAGAACGTTAGAGTACACGGTTACCCAGTCAAAAGCCCAGACCCTCCAACAACTCTTTCAAAATATTTGTGACAGCATTGCCGAACTACCGGACTTTGAAACCCAAAACGGGCTCTGCGGCATTTCCATTGCCATTCCCGGGTACGTCTACCGGGGAAACATTATCGATTCTCCGTTCAAAACAGTTGGCAACTTCAATTTACAAACTGCCCTACAAGAAAAGTTTGAGGTCCCAGTCGTCATCGAAAACGCCTCTAACCTTTCTGCCGTTTTCGAACAGGACTTCAGTCAACAAGAACTGGTCAATATCATCTCGTTAACCGTCGGCAAACACATTGGCGCAGGGATCCTCATTAATCGGCAACTCTATAAGGGCTACTTTGGGCGGGCTGGGGACGTCGGTCACATGATTTTTAAAGACGACTGTCAAAACGTCCCCCTGTCACAGCTCAAGCCAATTGAAACTGAATGGTCTGAACAACGCGTTCTTGAAAAACTTCAGGATGTTTTAGGAAAGGACTTTTCCCTCAAAGATATGGCACAAGCCTATACTCAGCAAGATCCCGGTGTCACCAAGATTCTTGACGATTTTTGTTACCACCTATCCTTGATCGTGAACCATTTGATCATCTCGTTTGATCCCCAAATGATCTTCTTTAACTCCGAAATCATCAATGAGTTGCCGGACCTTCTGCGTGTCATTCAGCTCAACTTGTCCTACATGCCCCTTGTGCCGCCCCTCGTTTTTTCCAAGGACGTCCACTTCTCCGCGCTACTGGGCGGTTGTTCACTCGTGATTCATAACGTGCTCAACATGGAGCATATCCGCCTTATCCTTCATCACTAGTATCAGTTGCGAGATCGGCGCCACGCGACGCAATTACCTTTTGATACCAATAAAATGAATCTTTTCTAATCCGTTTGAGACTTCCGTTGCCGTGATCGTCTTGATCCACGTAGATCATCCCGTAACGTTTCTTCATTTCACCGGTGCTAGCTGAGATCAGATCAATGTGCCCCCAGGGTGTATACCCGATAAGGTCAACGCCGTCTTCCACGACGGCTTTTTCCATTTGGAGGATATGGTCATGAAAATAGTCAATCCGGTAAGGATCATGAACTTGGCCATCGGCGGTCAATTGATCATAGGCACCAAAGCCGTTTTCAACAATAAACTGCGGTTTATGCCAGCGATCGTTCATCCAATTCATCCCATAGCGGAGCCCCACAGGGTCGATTTGCCAGCCCCAATCTGTTTTTTCGAGGTGCGGATTATCTACTAGATCCCGTGCTTCATCAAAGAAGAGTTCCTGTTCCCCTCGTGCTTGGGTGGCAAACGACATATAATAACTGAACCCGATATAATCAACGGTTCCGGCGCGTAGTGTCTGTCGATCTGCCTCGCTAATCTCAATTTTATAATCATGCCGTTGCCAATACTTCAGCAACCATTGCGGGTATTGTCCCAGCGCTTGGACATCCCCATAGTAGTAGCGCGTCTGCATAGCCCGCTGTGCTTTCAACACATCAGCCGGCTTAGACGTTAGCGGATAGATCGGACACATCGCCACCATCGCCCCCACTTGGAGTTGATCGTCAATTTCATGGGCCACTTGCACCGCACGAGCACTTGCGACAAACTCATTATGCGCTGCCTGAAACATTGCTTCTTCCCAGTTTTCATCATCCGCAAGTATTAATCCTGAGTTTTGTAGCAGATGATGCGGATCGCGCCAGTTGGTTTGATTATTAATTTCATTAAACGTCATCCAGTACTTCACTTGGTGATGGAACCGTTCGAAACAAACCCGCGCAAAACGTTCAAAAAACGTAATCAACTGCCGGTTCTGCCAGCCCCCATAGGCCTTTACCAAGTGATATGGCATTTCAAAATGGGACAGCGTCACAACCGGCTGAATGCCATTACGCAAGCATTGCGCAAACAAATCCTCATAAAACTGTAATCCGGCTTCGTTTGGTTCCTCCTCATCCCCATTCGGAAAAATACGGGTCCAAGCAATCGACGTCCGGAAGCAGTTGAGCCCCATCTCGGCAAATAGCTTAATATCTTGTGGATACTGATGATAAAAGTCAATTCCCCAGTGATTAGGATATATTTTTCCGGGTTCCACCGTCTCCGTCACAGCACGGGCCTGGTTCTTATCACCACCGGTCATGACGTCCGCGATACTGATGCCCTTCCCACCGGCTTGCCAAGCACCTTCAAGCTGATGGGCGGCGACTGCACCACCCCATAAAAAATCCTTTGGCATTTGGTATCCCTGCATTTGTTTCATTTGTTATAGCCTCCACGTTTAAACCGTTTTCATTATGTGTTATTATAACTTGTAGGTACAAGTTTAGCAAGGCCTTTTGAATATCAATTAGTTGGGAATGATGAAAAATGTATCACGATATTGCAGACGATATTATTAAACAAATTAATGAGCAAACTTACGTTGATAAACTGCCCAGTGAAGCACAACTGACCGATCACTATCAGGTTAGTCGCAACACAATCCGAAAGGCGATCGATGAAGTCTGTCAGCAAGGGTTGCTCCGCCGGGTTAAAGGCAGCGGCTACTACATTAACCAGATTACTATGCATGACGCCCCCGTCGTTAATCTCTCATTGGGGGCCGGGAAAGCCATGCGCGCTGTCGATTCTCACCTCACCTCGACCGTGCTAGCGCTGGAAGACGTTCTTGCCAATCAGTTTCAGGCCAACCACCTCCACATTACAATTGGTGAGCCACTGATCCACGTACTCCGGTTACGCCAGTTAAACGGCCAACGCTACTGCATAGAAGATAGCTACTACCTCAAAACACAAGTTGCTCAACTAAGCCTGGCCGATGCGCAACAGTCAATCTTTCATGCCGTTAAGCGTGATTATGACATTAGTGTCAACAATGCCGAAAACTACATCAGTGTCACCACTCTGAATGACCAACAACGGCAGTTGACCGGCATTCATGACGATCATGCCTTACTGACCCTGACGCAAATTAACTACTACGGCAATAATATCGCCTTTAACCTTTCGACGACTAAGTTTTTCAACGCGGATCTCAACCTTTACTTCCACTCCTCTCAAACCTTCGGGGGTGACAGCAAATGAGCAAGATTGCACTCATCGATGTTGGAGGAACCAGTATTAAGTTTGGTACCTGGGACGGCCACGAGCTCGCCAAAACTGGCCAATCAACCACTCCAGCGACCCTGACTGAGTTCTATCAAGTTTTGCAGATGCACGTTAACCTCCTGCAACACCGTACCCCCATCGCCGGCGTCGGGATTAGCATTCCGGGGTCCGTTAATAAGCAAACCGGCCAAATTGAAGGTAAAAGTGCCATTGATTACATTCATGGCTTTGACATCCAGTCGGCATTGACACAACAGCTACACCTGCCCGTCACCCTCGAAAATGATGCAAACTGTGCTGCACTGGCAGAACTAACCGACGGTGCTGGTCAAGACGTGTCCAATCTGCTCTTTATGATCATTGGAACTGGAGTCGGCGGGGCTGTCATTATCGATAACCATATCTGGCATGGTAAGCACCTGTTTGGCGGTGAATTCGGCTACATGCTCGTTGATGACCACCATATTCTCAGCGACATCGCCTCACCGGTCAAAGTGGCCCGCCACTTCACGAAGCTCCAAGCCGACGGCCACGTCTACAATGGCAAAGAAGTTTTCGATCTCGCCGCAAGCGATCACCCACTTGCAAAGCAGGAAGTTGATCGCTTTTACCGAGTTCTGGCACGGGCAATCTTCAACTTACAATATAGTTTTGACCCAGAAAGAATTGTCATTGGTGGGGCAGTCTCCAATAACCCCGAGCTCCTACCGCGGCTTAACCAAGAAGTAGTGGCCTGCCGTGACGCCAGTAAGATCGGCACGATTCTTCCCTCACTCACTACTTGCACTTATACCGATGCCGCTAACTTGCGCGGGGCCGCAGTTGATTTCCTCGCGACTTATCCCAATGCACTCCACTAAAAAACGATCATTCGTCAATTGCGAATGATCGTTTTTTTGAATTATATTATGGTTGGCTGATTACTTTTCGTCGTCATCCTCTGCATTTTCACGTGCATGTTTAACGGCTAAGTCACCGAGCATTTGTTTTTCAATTCCGTCAACTTTGTAGAAGGCAAGTGCTAATCCTGAAAGGGCGAAACCTAATAGTGGTACCCAGATGTAGTTCAATTCGATCCCGTGTAAAGCAGTTGCGGATTGGGCGTGGTTGGCAACGTAGCCAGTGGCTGAAAGAATCCAACCAGTGATCACACCACCAAAGCCCATTCCAAGCTTGGCACTGAAACTTGAGAAGGAAGTTACAATCCCTTCGGCACGAACCCCGTTCTTCCATTCACCGTAATCAACGGCGTCTGCAAGCATAACGGCGATCAATCCGGAAACATAACCAGTTCCTAAGTAACCAATGATCGTAGCCACGATGATGATGGAAACGCTCAAGTGAGCAGCGCCCAAACTCAATAGCAATTGACCAATGCAGGCTAGGATCATTCCACCAAGCATGGTATTACGTTTCCCAATCATCTTAGCAGTCCAAGGCGTCAAAACAACGGCAATCAGTGACACAAATTGTAAACTCAATACGAATGATGATAAAGCAGTGTTGTGCATATTGTACTTGAAGAAGTAAACCGTAACTTGTGAACGCGTCTGCATCCCCAACCAGTAGATAAAGTTGATGAAGATGATGATGGCCCATGGCCAGTTACTCCGTAATGCCTTAACCGCGGTCTTAATCGGAATTGACTTCCGGGAACTCTTGGTTTGAACACGTTCTTTAGTATTTTTGAAAACGATTCCAAAAATAATTACAACAATGATGGCCACAATGAGTGCCCAGATGAACCAGCCACGCGCACTAGTTGTTGAACCACCACCAAATTTGGCAACCATGGTTAAGGTGATCCCAGTAATAATTGCGGCACCGGCAGTTCCCATGAATTGACGAATAGTTGACAACACAACCCGTTCTTGGGGATTACTTGTTAATGATGGCAAAATCGAAGTAATTGGAATATTAACTGCTGAATACAAAACATCAACACCAATGTAAGTAATGTAAGCCCAGATCAACTTACCGGTTAAACTTAAGTTTGGTGTGGTGAAAACTAACACACAGAAGACCGCAAATGGAATTGAGAACCATAACCAGTAAGGACGACTCTTCCCAAAACGAGTATGTGTGTGGTCAATTAAGATCCCCCAAATTGGTCCATCAACGGCGTCAAAGAACCGAGCAACGAAGAATAACGTTCCGACAGCAGCAGCACTGATCCCAAATGTATCAGTGTAGAAAATCATTAAATACGTCCCAACCATTTGGAAGGACAGGTTACATGCAAAATCACTTAAACTATATGAAAAACGCTCATTCCACGGAACCATATTTTTTGGTTTCTGTGGTGCGCCCTCAGAATTTGAAATCTTTTGATCCATAACTAGCACCTCTCCGTAAAAAAATTAAACAACCATAATAAATTCAATTTCCTAACTGCGATTATATTGTAATCGGTTTCATTCGTCAATGGATTTTTCCGTTTTTTAGCGATTTTTTTTACTTTTTCTGCTACTTTTAGTTGAGGCCTTTGATCATCATTATTTCTAATAATCGCCTCAAATGTTGTTATATCAGCATTCAACTTGTACCCACAGCATTAAAAATATCTTTTAGATATAAGTAATGCCTCACAGGGCTATAATTTACTTTTGTTAGTATTTTTTGACCTTCAAAGTCATATACGAGTCTCACGATTTACCGAGTTAGTTAACTTTATTTACAAACTTGTTTAATGGCACTTAAATATCACTCACCAAACTTCATGGTTCCCGATTAACACGTAAAAAAGCCCTGAACGACCAGCGTTCAAGGCTTTGGTGATCTTGTAGTTTTGATTTACTCGTAGTTCCCCTTAATCACGAAATAACTGCCGCGAATCGTGCCGGCCAGCTTCGACCGTTGCCGGGCGAACTTAAACTTATCTACTAGTGGTACGGGGATGGCCATTCCATCGGACAGTTTCAACCCCACCGCCCGTTTACCACCTTCAGCTAGCGTGTACATCACATTAATACTCAACCCATCAATATAAAAAATATAGGTCATTTTGATTCCTGCGACTTCAAACTGTGAAACTTCCAGTGGTTGGGCCGAAATACTGATTTGTTTTTCTTTCAGAATCTCAGCAACATAAGCCACAATATCAGGGTGCTCAGCCGCCGGTTCCGTCACAAAGGTGTGCTGATACTTATTCCAAAAATACCGGGCCTCATTAGCCCTTAAACCGGCCAGTGCGGGTGCAACTGGTGACTGGGTCAAGCCAACTTGATCAACAGTCTTAAAATCAACCGTATAACTCATCGCGACGCCTCCACTTACTTTTTGTAACGTCAGTATGTCATACCATTTCGACGTTGTAAAGGCCTTCTCAGTCGGCATTTAATTCGCTTTAACGATGACCACATCTTCATCAGCGTTCGCCACGATGTACGCCGCGGTGGAACCAATAATCATCCGTTCCACCCGATTCAGACCAGTCGCCCCGACAACGATCAGATCAGCATGCTCACGACGAGGGAGATTAACCGCTAATTCTTCTTTGGCACTACCGTAATAAACTAACGATGAAACACGCACACCGGCTTCTTGAGCCTGTTGGACACAACGATTAACAAATAACTGCAGTTGCTGTTGCGATTCATTTACCATCTGCGGTGACAGCCGATATAATGAGGCACGCCCCGTTGCCAAATTCGCAAATTTACCGTCATTTTGGACGGCGGCAATCAAAAGAGCTGCATCGCACCCCGCAGCTATGTCAATTGCCCGAGACAGGGCTAATTTAGCCTGTGATGAGCCATCCACGCCAACTAGAATCTTTTGATATCGTTTCATTGTCAGTTCCTCCTCATATCTAGTGATTGACCCCAGTCTATCAATTTTTTCGTGAAAACGCCACCAATACAAGATCAGGCGTTATGGTTTCACAGTCAAGGATGAAAGTTCCCTGTTTGTCTTGATCCAGCGGCTAAAATAAACACGTCAAAAAGAGACTGGGGTTTTCCCAGTCTCTTCGTTTATTGCTATTTAATGCTTAGTTTTTAGCAGCAACACCGGCACGTTCGTCCAAGTAGCCTTCGATTTGTTCCAAAGACTTGCCACGAGTTTCGAACACACCTGAGTGAACGAACCAAATAGCCAGAACACACAATACCCCATAACCGATAAAGAGTTTTTCTGTTCCAAGTGCAGCCAATAATGTTGGGAAAGTCAATGAAACGATCATGTTAGCGCCCCAGTTGAACGTCCCACTTAAACCAACACCAAGTCCACGAATGTTCAATGGGAAGACTTCACCAATCATAACCCACATTACAGGGCCCCATGTTGCTGAGAAGAAGGCGATGTAAACCGTCAAGGCAATCGCAGCGATGTAGGCTGCGGTCATTGAGTTGTGTGAGTAGTGCATTGCAATCCCTAATGTGAATAGCGAAGCTGCCATCCCCAACGCACCGACAATCAGCATTGTCTTACGGTTAACTTTATCCATGATAACCACGGCAATCGCAGTCACGATCACGTTAAAGATCCCGATCCCAATGTGGGCTAACAGCGCTGCAGAAACCCCAAAACCAATATCAGTAAAGATCGTTGGTGCATAGTAAAGCACCGTGTTACATCCCATGACTTGTTGGAATACCGCTAAGCCAAGGCCAATAATTAACGCTGGACGAGCAACTTTAGAGAAGACATCTCCCCAGCCACCCATTTTAATTTTTGCTTTTTCTTCAATGTCAGTCAATTCGGCTTGGACTTGATCCGCATTCCGTAATTGTCCTAAAACACCACGAGCTTCGTCCACTTTACCAACCCGAACTAAGAAACGAGGACTTTCAGGTAAGAATAAACCACCAATAAACAGAATTGCGGCAGGTACTGTCGCAGCAGCTAACATGATCCGCCAGCCTGAATAGAGGCCTGACCATGCGTAGTTAGTAACGTATGCTAAGAAAATCCCAGTCATGATCATCAATTGGTTCAAACTTGAAAGGGTCCCACGCATTTCAGCTGGTGCAACTTCTGACAGGTACATTGGTACCATCGTTGAAGCACCACCAACGGCGATCCCCAAAATAAACCGGAACAAAACTAATGACCAGAATCCCATGGCTAGTCCACAACCAAGTGCCCCAATAAAGAAGATCACGGCGGCGGTCAACACCATCTTTTTCCGACCAAACTTGTCACCCAGAGGTCCGATCACAATCGCACCAACCAAGGCACCTAACAAAACACCTGAAACAATCCAACCTTGTTGCCATGTCCCCAAATGCAATTGTTTTTGAATAAACAAGATCGCACCTGAGATAACACCTGTATCATAACCAAATAAGATTCCGCCTAACGCACCGAAGAAGTAGATAAATCCTCTAGATACTTTATGCATGATACAACTCCTCACTTTGCAATGTTTTTTTAGTTCAGCACAGTGACAGATAATTGAAATAATTGCTTAGTTTGTTTGTGTGCTCAACCAACTTACAAGAATCATTATAAAAGGGCTTACACCATTTTGCAAGCGTTTTCTAATAAATTTTTAACAACCGCTTTCTTTGTTTTGTTTACGGGCAAAGCGTGCTAGAATTGTCGTAACGGTTAAATATGGTTGAATAAACTTTTCTGGAGGCATTTATTAATGAACATTTCAAAAAAGGTATTTGGCGAACACGAAGGACAAACGGTTGATGAATACACATTAACAAACGACAACGGGATCAGTATTTCAGTACTGACCTTCGCTGGTCTGTGGCGTTCATACACTGATGGGAAAACCAACCTACTCTTGAGCGCTGACGACCTCGAAAACTACACAAACAACCCCTTCTTTGCTGGGCGGATCATTGGCCGGATTGGCGGTCGTCTTAAAGATGGTCAATTCTCATTAAACGGCAAGGATTACCAAGTTGACCAAAACGAAGGCAACAATAACTTACATGGTGGCGCAAATGGATTTGCTAACCAAGTTTGGGATGCTGAAACTAGCGAAGATGCTAACGGCGTTTCATTAAAGCTTAGCAAGACGTTCACAACGGCCATGGACCAGTTCCCTGGTAAAATGCCCACCACGGTTACCTACACACTAGCCAACGATAACTCGGTAACAATTGACTTTACCGCTACTAGTGATGAAGATACCCTCTTCAACCCAACGAGCCATGCTTATTGGAACTTAGGCGACGCGGATACAACGGATATCTTAGCCCACACATTCCAAGCAAACGCCGACTCACATCTTGAATTTGATAGCGAAAAGATTGCAACGGGTAACCTGCTCGACAATGCTGGGACCCCATTTGATTTCAACCAACCAACGGTGTTCAAGGACGCCATTGACGGCATGCAAAACACCACTGAAAAGGGCTTTGACGACATTTTGGTTGTGAAGCCAAGTGCCGACACACCAGTCGCAACCCTTCGCGACCCAGCCAGTGGTCATTCACTGAAGGTTTACTCACAACGCAACGGATTGGTCGTCTTTACCGCTAACTCATTTGACGATTCAATGACTTACAACCGTGGCGTTGGTCATCCTTGGGAAGCAGTCGCTCTGGAAGCCCAAACGCTGTCAGACACGCCACACCATCCAAACTTCGGTGATGTCACCCTTCCTGCTGGTGAGACAAAGTCATACCAAATTAAGTTCGAAGGTCAATTTTAAATAATTAAAAGTTCAAAAAAAGGAACTGCGATTTTAATCAATCACAGTTCCTTTTAATTTTGTCTTTTTATCTGTATGACATTCTCTTGTCTAAGTACTTGGCCAAGAGTGATAGGGCATAACAAACAACAAAGTAGAGCACGGCTAACGCAATGAACATCGGAATGATGTAATTGGTGTTTTGTCCGTAAATAATTTGCGCATGATACATCATTTCTGGTAACACGATGATCGTAGCCAGTGACGTATCCTTCACAAGTGAAATAAACTGACTCACTAATGCCGGAATCATATTCTTCATTGCCTGTGGTAAGATCACAATTCGCAGTCCTTGCCAGTAAGAAAGACCGTTAGAAAGCGCCCCTTCCATCTGACCGGAATCTACCGCCACAATCCCAGAACGCACAATTTCGGCAATCATCATTGATTCGAAAACCGTCATGGCGAGAATTGCAGCCTCAATAATGGCTGGCTTAAACCCTAAGTTCGGTAATCCAAAGTACGTAAAGAAGATGATCAACAGCAATGGCAGGTTCCGAATCAAATCGATAATGAAACCGACGATTGCTGAAACGTACTTGATGTTGGCATACCGAATAATTCCTAAGATCGTTCCAAAAATATAACTTAAAATAATTGAAGCAACTGAAACTTCGACCGTTACCCATAGTCCTTGAAGCAGGTAGCGAATGTTGATCCATGAATACGCGTCAATAAAGTTTTGCATGGTTCACTACCTCCTTTAGGCTAATTTCTTTTCTAGATAACGCATGTAGTAACTCAACGGCATCGTGATGACGAGGTATAAAATCCCCACCACGAAGAACGTTGGCATGGTTTGCAACGTATTGTTAGCGATCATATTTCCCTGATACATCAGATCAAAACCAGCCACGAAGGCCAGTACCGATGAATTTTTAACTAGGTTAATAAATTGGTTGCCCAGTGGTGGAATGACAATCTTGAACGCCTGTGGCAATACCACGTAACGCATTGATTGCCAGAACGTCAGACCGTTGGACATGGCGCCTTCCATTTGACCAGGATCCACGGATTGAATCCCTGAACGAACCGTTTCGGCGATAAACGCTGACGTATAGATTGTCAGCCCAATCGTCCCGGCCGTAAACCCGTTAATTTTCGTGACGTACAAGGGAATCACAACGAAGAAGAACATGGTAATTACCAGCAGTGGAATATTCCGGAAAACTTCCACGTAGATATTACCAATCACGCGCATGATCTTGTTTGGCATGATTTCAAAGATCGCAAACAACGATCCAATAATCAGGCTAAAGAATAACGCGATGATACTACACAATAATGTTCGGCCAAGCCCTTCGAGCAGTAACGGCCACTGGGTCGCAAAAATGTGAATCATTAGCGTTTCATCTCCTCATAATTAAATCCTTGAACGTTCCCGAACCACTTCTTCAAGATGCGGTTGTAAGTCCCATTCTTTTCGAGTGTCGTCAGCGCCTTGTTCAACCGGTGACGGAACTTGTCTTGGCCTTTATTGACCGCAATTCCGTATGGTTCCTTCGTGAAGGAACCACCGACAACGGTGTAGCCCGGATTTTCAACGGACATCCCATATAAAATCCCGTTATCAGTCGTTAAGGCTTGTCCTTGTCCCGACTTCAACGCTGTCAATGCCTGAGCGTAATCGGAAAGCTGCAAGACTCTTGCTTTAGGTGCATACTTGGCAATATTTTCCACCGAGTTAGACCCCGTAACCCCGAGCACGACGGAACCAGACTTATCCAGATCCTTCACGCTCTTAATGGGACTGCCCTTTTTCACGAGGATGGCTTGCCCAGCGTTAAAGTACGAACGCGTGAAGTCGACTTGTTTAGCCCGGTCTGGTGTGATGGTCATTGTGGCCATGATTGCATCAATGTTCCCGTTCCGAAGTAGCGGCACCCGAGTTTGACTGGTTACCGGCACAAAGATCGCCTTCCCATTCTTACCCAGGATTTCTTTTGTCATCGCCTTAGCCAGGTCAATTTCAAACCCTTCAACCTGGTTAGTTTTCACATTCATTAGTCCAAAGAGCTTCGTGTCGGCCTTTACACCCCAGGTAATCGTATTCGATTCCTTATCGGCCTGTAACACGTCTCGTTTAGATAGTGCTGAATTCGAACCACAAGATGTCATCAAGATCAACAACAGTGCGAGTGCAGAAAACAGCCCCATGAAGCGTGTTAATTTTTTCATGGCTGTTCCCTCCCCTATTTGTGCACAATAATCTTGCTTAAGAATTGACGAGCACGCTCGTTGCTTGGTTGACCATCAAAGAAGGTTTCCTTACTATCATCTTCCAAGATTTCACCGTCCGCCATGAAGATCACCCGATCGCCAACTTCACGAGCAAAGCCCATTTCATGGGTAACCACCAGCATCGTCATATCAGAATCGCGAGCAATATCTTTCATAACGTTCAACACATCATCGATCATTTCAGGATCCAATGCTGATGTTGGTTCATCAAATAACAGACACTTTGGCTTCATGGCCAAACTACGCGCGATCGCAATCCGTTGTTGCTGACCACCTGATAATTGACGTGGATAGCTATCAGCTTTATTAGCTAATCCCACCTTATCTAATAACTTCATCGCAAATTCGCGATTTTCATCATCTGGACGCTTCAAAACAATTTTGGGCGCCAGCATAATGTTTTCTAACACGGTCTTGTTGGCATACAAATTAAAGTGTTGGAATACCATTCCGACATTTTTACGGATCTTGTTGGGATCAGTTTTCTTATCAGCTAAGTCATAGCCGTTAACAATCAGCTGACCTTTTTGAATGGGTTCCAACCCATTAATTGTACGAATCAGGGTACTCTTACCAGAACCAGATGGTCCAATTAATACGACGGTTTCACCTGCTTCAACAGTTAGATTAATGTTCTTGAGTGCATGGAAATCGCCATAGTATTTTTGAACATCATGAAATTCGATCATTGACATACGAATATCCTCCAAATTTTCAAGATTATGTGAATATTAATTTAAGATTTCGTCTCTAATTTAATAAACATTAAGTTAAATTTTAGAACAATTTTAGAATCCCGTCAAAGCATTGCCCCTCTGTAAGCGGTTACTATCAAGAATTTATTCATAATCTTAAGCATTTAACCCCTTTTTGATTCAGATAGTTAGGTACCTAAGTTACTGTTAAAACTGAACGCGTAAGTTCTTACCAATGTAACAATTAGCATTTAAATATTTGTTCTGTTCATTATCTTTTCTTAATCACAAAAAAATGACGCTACCGCGTCATCTTTTGATCTTATTCAGGTTGTTTCGTGGCCATATACGCTTTAAGGCGTTTCATTGCTTCACGTAATTGCGTCATCGACGACGCATAACTAATACGAATGTGGTTCTCACCACCGGGGCCAAACGGCGTTCCCGCAGCGACCGCGACTTGATAATCGTACGCTAGATGGTGACAGAAACTGTCTTCGTCCTCATCGAGCCACGCCGGTAGCTCACAGAACAGGTAGAAGGCACCCTGGGGCTGCGAAACGCCAAAGCCCATGGCCTTCATTTGCTCGTAAACAAAGCGTCCCCGCTTTTCATATTCCGCCCGCATCACTTGACCATCGTCAAATCCATTTTCAAAGGCTTCCTGTGCGGCGTCTTGTGCAACGTAAGTGGCCGTGGTGACTGAAAATTGATGCAACTTGAAGATCTGTTGCACGATCGGTTCTGGCGCACAAATAATCCCGATCCGCCAGCCCGTCATGGCATGTGACTTAGAAACCCCATTAATTAAAATCGTCTGTTCTGGCAGGTACTCGGCCACTGAAACATGGGGGGCACCGTATGTCAGTTCACTGTATATTTCATCTGAAATGACGAACACATCGTACTTCTTGAGCACGGCCGCAATGGCCTGCGTATCCTCGCGCCGATAGGTGATACCGGTTGGATTAGAAGGAAAATTCAATACGACTGCTTTGACCTGATCCCCGTACTGCTGAATCGTTTCTTCTAGCCGTTTTGGTGTTAAAACATAGTCATCCGCCGACGTATCAATGAAGACTGGATCGGCCCCTTGCATCTGGGCAATTGGAATGTACATTGGCCAAATGGGGGTGGGAATAATTACCTTGTCGCCTTGATTAACAACCGCGCCAATCGCCACCGAAATGGCCTCAGTAGCGCCCACGGTCACGACAACGTTATCTGCCGTATAGTGCAGCTGGTATTTTTTATCTAGGAAATTAGCGGCCGCCTGACGAAGTCCCGGCGTTCCGGCTGATTGCGGGTAGTGTGAGTGATTCGCTCGGATACTTCTAATTGCGGCTTCCTTAATATGCTCAGGCGTATCAAAATCTGGTTCGCCTAACGTTAACTTAATAATCCCGGGAATTTCAGAAACTTCTTGGTCGAACGCCCGAATTTTGGAAGGTGAAACATCCTTTAAACCCGATCGCATTCGGCCCACTAATCGCTGTATCTTATCACTCATATACAATCCCTCAATCCTTTATTAAAATTAGATTAGACTATAATATATCAACATCTCATCATAAAATCAATTTTAGTTTGTGGGTTTAGTCTTGTAGGCCACCTTAACATTCAGTTCATATGGTTCCTCAGAAACCAGCGTTGCGTCCGAGCGGCCGGCGATCTTCACGGGTCCTCCACTAATAAAGACGTTCGCTAAATATAACTGATAATTTTTTCGTGCCGTCGTCACTTCGGTCAAACCGACACTCGTAATATGACCCACGGCCAACCGTTCCATCTGGTTCAGCCCAATGTAAATTTCTAGTCGTGCACCGGTGGGTACCAATTCGAAATAGGGGATCGGTTGGTCTGGTCGTAATGCTGGCACCGGCTCACCAGTTTCCCGGTTTTGCCGAATAATCTGGCGTTCGTCTAAGGCTCCGTAGTCGTCTAGCAATACCTGTGCGTCAATGAGCTGCTTCACAACCCGTTTCAGGTTGGCCCGTTCATGTTCATTAACCGCAACGTTAGCCGGCAAGATTTGATCGTTGGTAAACAACCCGTTTGCTGGGATAATGGGTGCGGCCGATGTTGCTTGATCCTTTTTCAGATCTTCCTTGCGGGGGCCTCCCATTAATTTTTCAATCTTCGGAGAAATATCAAACTTCGTCGTCTTTGCGGTGAAGTAATACAACACGTTCAATACTGAAAAATACAAAAGGAGTACAAAGACCAATAGGTAGAGCACTCCGCGCAGCCAAACGCCGTTATGCAGCAACCGGACGGCAACGTAGATTAAATACCACTGGCCAACAAACCCAATCGCCGTGTAAATGCGATTTTTTAACTTCACGTTGAGGTTAAAGTACCCCAAACCGTGATTAATCATGTCTAAAATACTGAGCATGTTCGTTTTCTCCTTTACTGATTAACTATTGGTCGTTGCGTTAGTCGTCGTGCCCGTGGTATTTCCAGTGGTTCCTGTATCACCAGTGGTGGTATCAGTATTGCCGGTTGTGGTCGTATCATCGGTTGTGTTGTTGGTTGTTCCCGTTCCAGTGTCCGTGTTACCGGTTGTCCCCGTTGACTTCGTTGCGTCTGTGCCGGTCGTCGTGCCCGTATCCGTTTTAGCAGACGAACTCGTCTCCGTCGTCTTGGCGGAACTAGCCTTGGTATCATCAGAAGACTCAGAACTCGCGTCATCAACGCTCGGCTTGCTCTCCGAGCTGGCGGTATCGGAACTAGCTTTACTTTCATCCGACGCCGACGTGGAAGTCGTGCTCGATGACGTTTTAGTCACCGTTGCCCCTTCACTCGTATTCGTTGCCTTGTTCACAACAACATTGGTTGCCCCTAACGCTAACACAATGGAAACAATGGCAAATGGTGTAATAAATGGTGGTGTGCGATAGGCCATAATTCATTTCTCCCCTTAGTTTCTGCTTACCTTTTTATCAGTCTTGAGTATACTACTTTCACCGGTCGAGTTTGTTAAGATTTCGCGAAGCTTTTTCAATCTTTCAGTCACTTTCGTCGGTGACAAAAAAAGTGACGCATCGCTTTCCACGCCAGGAATTCGATTTGTCACTTATCACTATTTTGAGCTGCACGACACTGCGCACATAGGCCCACCAGTTCAAACCGATGACCGGTAATTTGCGCCCCCGGTAATTGACTCTCAAAAAAGGCCATATCGATGGGACACATTTGAATTTCGGTAACACGCCCACAATTCTGACAAACAAAGTGGTGGTGATGCTGATTTTCATAATCACACTGATACTTGACTTGCATCTGATCGTTTTCCACGTGGGTCTCCACAATGCCGATCTCTTCGAATTCCTTGAGGTTGCGATAAATCGTATTATGGCTCATCCCTGGGAAAAGCTGCCGCAAGTAAGCATCTATCTTGGTGATTTCAACGTAGCGATCGCGATGCTGTGCCAAAAACTCAATGAGTGACCGCCGCTGCTTCGTTACTTTATAGTGGTTATCTTGTAAAATTGTTAGCGCCTGAGTTGTCTTTGTTTCCATGTCAACGCCCCATTTATTGTCTGAATGTCTTCTCTATCCGTCATATTACCATAGTCACCACGAGAACCAAAGTAAAGTGTGTTCCTTTATTGGAGCGTCTGAACCAACTGGTCTAACTGCTGCTGCGTGTGTTCCCACTCGTCGTTAGTAATGACTTGGGCCGTCGCCGTCAATTCGTCCGGCAGGGTCAGATCACGATGATACTCCGCACTCGCAATGCGCTGCTTAACCGCAGTTTTAAGGTCGCCACGTTTCGCAAGCCGTTTAACTAACGCATGCTGCTTGGTGACGGTCAGAAAAATAACCACTGCTTGTTCCCCCAACCGTTCATGATACGTCTGCGCGCCCTTGGTATCAAGCACAATCGTTGCCATATCATGATCCTGCCACGCCTTTTGTAACCCTTCATACGAAGACCCATATAAATGATGATCGTATTCAACACGCTCAAGGAGGTGGAGCTGACCCATCGACTGCCGGCTCTCAAAATAATAATCCCGGCCATCAACTTCACCGCGGCGGGGGCGGCGCGTGGTATGGGTGACGACGCGTGGAATTTGGAAATGCTCACTTAAATAGTTACTGACCGTCGTTTTGCCGGAACCAGCCGCTCCGGTAATGACTAATACATGCTTCATCAAACTTCTTCCTATTCTAATTAAATTACTTGGTTGTTAGATATGTATTCACATCATCTAATAATTGCTTCAAGTTGTCGTACGTTAACCGGTTTCGAGCAGTCTCATAGTCAAACCAACCCGCATTTTTGATTTCAATCGCTTGTAACGTTAAATCCGTTGCTTGCTCGAGTTTTGCGGTATACAACGTCATTTTCTTGTGGTTGCCGTTGGGCAAATCGTATTCCGTCGTCACATGAAACTGATCGTTAATGGTTAAATCAAGCTGCGTTTCTTCCCTAATTTCACGGTGTGCGGTCTGCAATAAATCTTCTCCCGCCTCAACGTGGCCCTTCGGAAAGCCCCAAAAGTTACCTTCGTTCATGCTTTGCAACAACAAATACTCAATTTTTTGATCAACGATTCGATAAACAACCGCGCCACTTGTCACTTCAATTTTCATTTATTCACAATTCCTCCCACATTTCACAGATTAGTCGAATTTTAATTGACTTTTAATCTTAACCAACGGTATGATATTCCCTAGTTTAAAATGCTATTATTCATTATACCAAAGGTGGTTTATTTATGTTTTCTAATTTATTCCGAAAGGAAAGTCTTGACCGTTATCTTGAGCGGGATAACCGCTTCGTCAAAACACTATCGGCCTTCGATCTGATGGCCCTCGGAATTGGGGCCGTCATCGGCACCGGTATTTTTATTTTACCAGGAACCGTCGCCGCAACAACCAGTGGCCCAGGAATTATTTTATCATTTTTAGGGTCCGCCGTCGTGTGTGCGTTAGCAGCCATGTGTTATGCCGAATTTGCTTCCGCCATGCCCATCGCCGGAAGTGCCTATTCTTACGGGAACGTCGTTATGGGCGAAATTATTGGTTGGATTTTAGGCTGGGCCTTAATTCTTGAATACATGCTCGCCGTAGCGGCCGTTTCAACCGGCTGGGCAGCCTACTTCGATTCGTTCATCGAGGGCTTTGGTCTCCACGTTCCAAAAGCCATTTCCGGTCCCTTTGATCCCGCCCATGGCACTTATTTCAACTTAGTCGCCATTATCATCGTCCTCTTGATCTCATTTTTGCTCTCACGAGGCATGACCACGTCCATGCGAATTAATAATTGGGCCGTGATCATTAAAATTGCTATTATCATTATTTTCGTCATCGTTGGCGCCTTTTACGTCAAACCAAGTAACTGGCACCCATTCTTACCTTACAAGGCTTCTGGAGTCATGCAAGGGGCCGCACTCGTCTTCTTCGCCTACCTCGGATTTGATGCTGTTTCCTCATCAGCCGCCGAAGTTAAGGACGCCAAGAAGAATATGCCAATCGGGATTATCGGGACCTTGATCGTCGCCACCGTCTTATACATGGCGGTTTCCATCGTCTTAACTGGGATTGTGAAATACACCAAGTTAGACGTGGCCAATCCCGTCTCCTTTGCCCTTCAGTTGGTTCATCAAGATTGGGCCGCGGGCCTGATTTCCATTGGTGCTTTGATTGGGATGTTCACCATGATGGTCACAATGATTTACTCCAGTTCTCGTTTAGTTTACTCAATTGGTCGGGACGGCTTGTTACCCAGCTTCCTTGATAAAATCAGTGACAAGCACAAGATCCCAGTTAACGCGCTCATCACCGTTACCGTCATCATTGCTATCATGGGCGGCTTAGTGCCACTAGACCAGCTCACTAGCTTGGTTAACATCGGTACGCTGCTTGCCTTTACGTTCGTCTCATTTGGTGTCATTCCCCTGCGTCATCGTAAGGACATCAAAAACGAAGGCGGCTTCAAAGTTCCCTGGTACCCCGTCTTACCAATTCTTTCAGGAATTGCCTGCCTGGTTATGCTAACGCAATTACAATTAGAAACTTGGATTGGCGCCGGTGTCTGGTTCTTGATCGGCATTATTCTCTACTTTAGCTACGGCTATTCACACAGTAAGCTTAGTCATAAAGACTAACGTAAAAAATGCGCATTTTCCTGATGAGAAGAATGCGCATTTTTTTATTCAACTTTTTTAAAGTAGTGTTTGAGCATTAGTGGTGCAATCAAGGTACTCAGAACAATCACAATCACCATATCGGAATATTGATTTCCCGTTAAGATCTTGGCTGATAACCCAATTTGCGCAATGATCAAAGCCATTTCGCCCCGTGAGATCATCCCAGCCCCCACTGCTAACCCGGAGTGCCAGCTGAAGCCAGTTAATTTAGCCCCGATTGCCCCACCATAGAGCTTCGTGACCACTGCTAAGATTGTCAGAACCACAATCAAAATCCATTGATCTTTCAGGCTGGCAAAGGTCATTTCTAATCCGATACTTACAAAGAAGATCGGAATGAAAAAGGCGTAACCAATCGGTGTGACCGTGTTTTCGATTTCCCGACTGACACCCGTCTGGCCAATCGCGATTCCCGCAAAGAAGGCCCCGACAACCGCACTTAACCCAACCAAATCTGCTACGTAAGCCATCGCTAAACAAATTGAAATCGATAAAACGGTCGGTGCTGAGTTAACCTTCATGAGGTTGCCAAGCCGCATAACCCATGGTGCGAGCCACTTCACAAACAGGTACACCGCCACAAAGTAAATCAGCTGAATCAGTAAACTCCATTGGAGCGGCAATTGATGCCCGCTACCACCATCATGAGTGAGGGTCACAAAAACACTCAAAATTAATACGGCTAAAATGTCATCCACCACGGCGGCCCCTAAAATGGTTGTCCCTTCCTTGCCGTTAAGCCGCTTCATTTCTTGCAGAACTTCCACGGTAATGGAAACGGACGTGGCGGCAAACGTAATCGCCAAAAAGGCCGCATGTTCTGTCGACAAGTGCGCAATTTTTCCTGCCAGCATAAAGACCACCATGGGAACAACGACCCCACAGACGGCAACGCTCAACGACGGTGTCAAATACCGGCGTAGCAACTGCAGGTCGCTTTCCAACCCCGCCATAAACATCAGGATGATCACCCCAATTTCGGCGATAAAGGAAATAATTTCCGTCGGATGCACGAAATTTAACACTGCTGGTCCGAATAATACCCCTACCAGAATTTGTCCGATCACAGCTGGTACCTGAATGCGCTGTGCGAGGGTTCCCACCACCGCCGTGCAAATCAGTAACATCGCAATAATTCCTAATTCAGTCATGATCGTCCTCAACTTTCGTGTTGGCCTACTTCTTAAACATCTTAAACTCTAAAAATAAATCGTTATAATCGCCAATCGTTTTTAACGGTAAGTCCTTGTAGACCTGCAAGTGAGTCACCGTTTCACGACTCGGATAAAATTGGGCGTCATTTCTAACGCTGACCGGTAAATCTTTCATGGCCGCCTTATTAGGGGTTGAGTACCCAATGTATTCAGCATTTTGTGCAGCGTTTTGGGGCTCCAACATAAAGTTCAAAAAGGCATAGGCGGCCTTGCGGTGCTTGGCCGTCTTTGGAATGACCCAGTTGTCAAACCACATGTTGCTTCCTTCACTTGGCACAACGTAGTGTAAATGAGTGTTGTTAGCCATCATTTCCGCTGCCTCGCCTGAATAAGTGACCGCAACTGCCGCCTCATCTTGTTCCATGTACATCTTGATTTCATCAGCAACAACCGCTTTGGTATTCGGCGCTAACTGGTCCAAGCGCTTGGCGGCCTGATCCAACTGCGTCTTGTTCGTGGTATTAACCGAATAGCCTAGTGGAATCAGCGCAATCGCGAGCATGTCACGCGCACTATCAGTCAGCATGATCTGGTTCTTAAACTGCGGATTCCATAGCTGTGACCAGTGCTGAACCTGACTCGCTTTAACCATCTGATCATTATAAACAATGCCTAAGGTCCCCCAAAAATAGGGTACCGAATAATCATTACCGGGGTCAAATGTTAAGTTCATAAAACGCTGATCAATATTTTTTAACAGTGGTAATCGCCGCTTGTCGAGCTTCACTAACAGGTGGGCTTTACGCATGCGTTGGACCGTGTAATCACTCGGTACCGCCAAATCATAGCTCGTCCCCCCCTGCTTGATTTTGGTCAACATCGCCTCGTTGCTATCAAACGTTTCATACACGACGTGGTAGCCCGTTTGGTGTTCAAACTTTTTAATTAATGCGGGGTCAATATAATCGCCCCAGTTATAGATATTGAGAACCTTTTGTCCGTCAGCACTGGTTTTGGCATTCAACTCGTGGTTGATTCCAAAGAGGACGCCACAAAAAATCAGAATGGCCGCAATGATGAGCGTTAATTTTTTCATGCGTCATCCACCTCCTGACTCGCCTTCGCACGGTGAATTTTTTTCTTTTCATTGTACCGGTTTAACAGGTAATACCCACCCACCAACAACAATGATACGAGGAACATCAACGTCGATAAGGCATTGACTTCCAGATCAATCCCCTGTCGTGCGCGCGAATAGATCTCGACGGATAACGTCGAAAAGCCGTTTCCAGTCACGAAAAAAGTGACCGCAAAGTCATCCAGTGAATACGTGAACGCCATGAAATACCCCGCAAAAATCCCAGGGGTAATCGCCGGCAGAATCACACGCGTCAACGTTTGCCACTTGGTTGCCCCCAAATCATAGGCCGCATCAATCATCGTTTGCGACATATCCTTGATTTTGGGCAGCACCATGAGCACCACAATGGGCACCGAAAAGGCAATGTGACTGAGGAGGACCGAACCAAATCCCAGCTTGACGCCCAGAAAGGTAAAGAAGATTAAAAAACTGGCCCCAATAATGACATCCGGCGAAACCATCAAGACATTATTTAATGACAGAATGCCATTTTGGAGACTCCGCTTTTTGAGTTGATCAATACCGAGCGCACCGAACGTCCCAATGATCGTCGCTAGCAGTGCCGACAATACCGCAATAATCACGGTATTGAGCACAATACTGATCATGCGCGTGTCCGCAAACAGCGTGAGATAGTGTCGCCATGAGAACCCGGTGATGCGATCCATCGTATCACCGGCATTGAATGAGTAAATAATCAGATAAATAATCGGTAAGTAGAGCACGATAAAGACCAGCAACAGGTAGAGGTTGCTCCATCGAATTGGGTGAACACGTTTCATCGAATCTGCCCCCCTTTGTTCTTACGATCCCGGGTCAAAAACATCACCACAAACATGGCTAGAATCAAGATCACCCCAATTGTCGACCCCATCCCCCAGTTCTGGGTCACCAAGAAGTGTTCCTCGATGGCCGTCCCCAGCGTAATCACACGATTGCCCCCGATCAGACGGGTAATCATGAAGAGGGAAAGTGATGGAATGAATACGGCCTGGACACCGGCCTTAACGCCCGGCATGGTCAGCGGAAAAATCACCCGTCGAAACGTCTGCCACGCACTGGCGCCTAAATCACGACTGGCATTCACCAGCGATGGATTTAACTCGTCGAGGGCGTTAAAAATGGGCAGAATCATGAACGGAATTTCGATGTAGGTGGCCACAAAAATAAAGCTCGCGTCCGTAAACAAAATCTGATGACTCCCCAGACCGACAAATCGGAGAAAATCATTGATCGAGCCGTTTTGACTGAACAATCCAATGAACGCATAGGTTTTCAATAGGAGGTTAATCCACGTTGGCAGGATAATTAGCAGTAACCATAATTGTTTATTCTTTAAATGGTTAATCAGATAGGCCGTTGGGTAGCTCACTAAAAGTGCCAGTACCGTGATGATGAAGGCGTACCAAATCGAGTTAACCGTCATCTTGAGGTAGACGCCCGATGACAAGTACTGCTCGTAGTTACCAAACGTGAAATGGCCTGTGATACTAAAAAACGACTGGTATAGGATCAACGCCATGGGGGCGATCACAAAGAGGGCAATCCACAAAAAATAGGGCGTGAGGTAGGCTGTTTTGCTTTTCATTGTTCGCCCTCCCTATTCGTAGCGTTCCAAGCGCGCATCGAAGGTCGCTTCGTCTTCACCGTAACGCATGACATGAATATCTTCCGGATCAAAAGCGAGCCCGACTAACTGGCCGACCGTGGTTTTGTGAATCGAATTAATCTTCCATTCATTGTCGTTAACATCATGGGCGGTAATCTGATAGTCAACACCCCGGAACAGTTGCGTGTCGACCGTGACGTTGACCTGTCCTGTATTAGCGGCGGTGATATCCAAATCTTCTGGGCGAATCACGACTTCGACGGGTTCGTTTTGCTTCATCCCCGCATCAACGCAGTCAAACTCGTGTCCGTCAAAACTCACTACGTAATCGGCCTTCATTTTGCCGGGAATAATATTGCTTTCACCAATGAAATCCGCAACAAAGTGGTTGATCGGTTCATCATAGATATCAACCGGCGTCCCGCTTTGGAGAATCTTGCCGGCATTCATGACAAAAATTTGATCACTCATTGCTAAGGCTTCCTCTTGATCGTGGGTCACAAAAATAAAGGTAATGCCTAAGCGCCGCTGTAACGAGCGTAGTTCACTTTGCATTTCCTTACGTAGCTTATGATCCAATGCGGATAGCGGTTCATCTAGGAGGAGCACCTTAGGCTCGTTGGCAATCGCTCTGGCAATGGCGACCCGCTGTTTTTGACCACCGGACAGTTCAGAAATTTCTCGATTACCATATCCGCTGAGTTGAACTAGTCGCAGGGCTTCTTCCACCTTCTGTGCAATCTGCCCCTTCGCCACCTTTTTAATCTCCAACCCGAACGCTACGTTTTGCGCGACATTTAGATGTGGAAACAGCGCGTAATCTTGAAAGACCGTGTTAACCTGGCGCCGATTGGCCGGTAAGTCGTTCACCCGTTGGCCTTCGAACAAGATGTCACCCGCAGTCGGTTGTAAAAATCCCGCAATCATTCGCAAAATCGTGGTTTTACCACATCCTGACGGGCCCAATAAGGTATAAAATTTTCCCGCCTCGATTTCGAAATCAATTTGCTTCAATACTTGTGTTTCGTCGTAGCTCTTGCTAATGTGACGAAATTCAATAACGTTTCCAGCCAATCCCAAACCTTCTTTACGTTTTTCTCTAGTTGACACATGATTATCATCATTAAACCATTATCATAACTTATGTTAAACTAATCCTTAACCATTATACGGAATTGAATAGTATCCGTGAACTAAAATCTTTTCTGTCCGCAAAAAATTGAGAGGCCCGCTATGAAAAATAACCAATTTGCAATTCAACCCGTTTCTACCCATCAAAAAATCGCTGAACTCACCCAGCTCGGATTTCTCGACGATCAGACCGACCAACTGACCGCTACCGAATTATGGTACCACTTTCTCCGCCATACCATGCTTGAGAACCCCAGTGAAGCCGGTTGGCATACCTTTTTGACACAAACCTTAGCCACGAGTGACTTAACACTGGCTGAATGCCGTGCCCAGCAGCGCCCCGTGTCGCGTCATATGTTTCAACTCGTTGCCTTGCAACTACTCGCATTCGAAGTCGATGTCGATTACGATCCCGCCCATCCAGACGTGGCATGGCATACCATTCAGCTCCCCGCCCTCGAGCATGCGCTGGATCAGCCAGCGGCCATCATCGATGCCTGGTACCTGCTCTTGTGCACCCACACCAAAAACGGGCAATCATTTATCGATGCGCTCACTAGCCGTGGTTTTTTAGTCCCCCTGTATCAGCTCCCCGCCACCCAAAAACCACTGTTCTTTAATGGTAAGGCCCTTGCCGTTTTCGATCCCACCCGGTTAATCAACGAGGTGGTCTACGTCGAAACTGACTTGGACACCGACTCAGACGGACAACGCGACCTCATCAAAGTCGAGATTACGCGGCCTGCTGAAACAAATGACGGTCTCCAAATTCCCGCCGTTTACACCGCTAGTCCTTACAATCAGGGAACTAACGATGCTTGGGGCGAAAAACTGACCCACTCAGTGGCCACCAAACTGACGCATAAAGATCCCCAGCAACAGCCCGATATTCCCGCCTTTCCCACACCGACGAGTCACCGGTCAACGCAGGGTGAAACCACTACTGCTGAGGAAACCGTGCACCAGCAGGCCACGTACACGTTGAATAACTACCTCGCCGTACGGGGCTTTGCGATCATCTATAGTGCGGGCATCGGTACTAAAGATTCAGACGGGTTCCAAACCTGTGGCTCCCCTGAACAAACACTGGCAACAATCGCAGTCATTGAATGGCTAAATGGTCAGCGGCGGGCGTTCACCAACCGAACCGATCAAATTGAGATCTCTGCTTGGTGGTGCAGTGGTAACGTTGCTATGACCGGCCGGAGCTACCTTGGCACCCTGGCAACCGCGGCGGCCACAACCGGTGTGACTGGTCTCAAAACCATTATTAGTGAGGCGGCCATCTCAAGTTGGTACGACTACTACCGGGAAAACGGGCTTGTCATGGCCCCCGGTGGCTTTCCCGGTGAAGACGCCGACGTCCTGGCGGCAGAGACCTTTAGCCGAACCAAAAACGTGGGGGATTATCACCACGTTCAGACCGCGTTCAACGACTACCTCCAGCAAATGGCCCGCGCCATGGATCGCGCCACCGGTAACTACAACGACTTCTGGCGGCAGCGAAACTACCGGCCTAACATTAAAAATATTCAGGCCGATATTATGATGGTCCACGGTCTCAATGATTGGAACGTAAAACTTAATCAGGTTAAGAGTCTCTGGGATGGCCTAGCCGACCTGCCCGTTGCTCGTAAACTCGTATTGCATCAGGGCCAGCATATTTACATCAACGCCTTTCGTTCAATTGACTTTACCGATATTGTTAATCTTTGGCTTTCAAACAAACTGTGGCAGGTTGATAACCACGCTAACGACGTGCTACCAGATTTAATTACCCAAGATAACGTGGTCCCTGAAACATGGACCAGTACTGATCAGTGGGAACAACCGGGGCACGCCCGTCAATGGCAACTAACCACTGACGGTCTCCGTGAACGCGCCGCGGCAACAACTGATTCGGTCACCTTTAACGATCAGTTGCCAGTCGACCAATTTCAAACGTTCTCCCGGCAACCCACAGTTTGGCAAACGGCCCTTGTCACCACTAATAACGCCTTTAGCTGTCAGTTTAAAACACCCCAGTTCAAGGATGATCTTCTCCTTCAGGGGACCCCCGAACTGACGGTTTCACTGACCGCTTCCGCCGATCACGGCATGCTCAGTGCCCAGCTAGTCGACTATGGTACGGCTCGACGCTTCAACGTTTCTCCAACCATGCTCAATCGGCAGGGATTGGAATTAGGTTATCACTGGCAAAAAGACGACCTGCGAGAATTTACCCTCGCCGATCGTCCTAGTGATTACCATGTGATTTCATTTGGTCATATTAATTTACAAAACCGGCATAGTAGCGCACAAATTGATGCACTGGCGGCCGGTCAACGCGTCGCTTTAACCTTGAAGTTGCAACCCATCTTTCACCACCTCGCCGCCGGTCACCGCTTAGGACTGGTACTATTCAGCACCGACTTTGGTATGACCGTTCGCGGTAACGAGGCCATTACGTACCGGCTTGAGTTAGGTGAGAGCCACCTTGTCATTCCTACCGTTCGTTAACGTGAAAGGGTAACTTAACCTTGGCTAGTAAAATGTTGGCGACCATTGCGGCCAGCACGGCCTTAATCGCACCGGGAATTAAGAACGGAATTAGACCACTAGCAGCGGCCGCCATCAGGGATAGGTGATTGAAAGCCATCAACCACAGGCTCCCAATAATCAGCTGTGCGAGGCCCCCGACGAGATTTCCAAAGACAAGATAGCCAAACGTCGGCCGGTGCCGGCAGGCAATGATTAGCCATGCTTGAATAAAGAAGCCCCAGATAAAGCCCCCCAGTGGACCGAATAAAACGCCCACGCCAGCACCAGCGCTCGCATAAACCGGTAACCCGATTAAACCAAGCAAGACGTAGACGATCAAACTTTTATTGGCTAACCGATAACTCGTAATAGAGGCGAGGACCCCCACCGCTAACGTCTGCCCCGTTAAGGGGACCAGCGGTAATGGAATTGTCAGTTGTGCACTAATCGCTAGAAAAATTGCGAGTTCTGCGGCAAATAAATTTTCTTTTAATCGTGACTTACCCACGATAACCACCATCCTTTAAATTTAACTTAGTAATCTCACCGGCGCCCACCATTTGGCGGCCGGTTTTTGTTTGCAGTTGTAAGGCCCCATCATCATCGATGGTTTGCACCACGCCATCCAGTTCGCGTTTTCCAATCCGCACCTGTACACGTTGCCCGATGACAAAGCAGCGGCGACGGTACTCATCCATAATGGCGTGATGATCTTCATTCTTAAGTAGGGCCGTGACCGCTTGAATCACATTCACAACCGTCTTATTACGATCCAGCTGGGTCAATGACGTCAACGCTCCCACCTTGCGCCGCAATTCTGCCGGAACCACGTCGCTCGGCGCGATATTGATGCCAATACCCACAATCACACTCGAAATCGTCCCGGATTCGACATCCGCAATTGCCTCTGACAAAATTCCAGCAACTTTATGTTCGTTAACCACCAGATCATTGACCCACTTAATTTGCACATCAACGTCATATTGTTGTTCGATCGCGTTAGCTGCCGCCACGGCGACCCCCGTCGTCAGTTTGCCGGGGTTGAGTTGCCGTTCCCCGATCGGCAGTAAAAAGCTCATGTAAATTCCCGTTTGACTCGGTGAATAAAAGTGACGACCGAACCGGCCGTACCCAGTGGTTTGTTCGTTTGCCACCACAATGGTGGGCGTCATTTGGGGCTGGGCGGCTAACTGCTTGGCCCGAATGTTCGTCGAATCAATCTGATCGTGCACCTCTAGCGTCCATTCGGGGGCAATTTGCTGCGCGATCACGGTCTGGCTGAGCGTCGCGTTCGGGGTATACAAGTACCCCTTCCCCGTTTGACTATCAATCTGATAGTGGTGCTCTTGCAATTGCTTGATTGCCTTCCACACCGCCGTTCGTGAAACGGCCAGCGTCGTCACGATCTCCTTGCTACTCACCCACTGCCCCTCATGCTGGGCTAAATAATCCAACACCGTCTGTTTTGTATCCATGCCGCGCTCCTTGTTAACCTTATTTTTAATACAGGTTAACAGAAGAAGTTTTATTTGGCAACCCCTATTCAATTGAGCTACACTATAAGCAACTAATTTTTAGAAAATGGGTGAAGTAATGAAACAAGGAACGACAATTTTGACACTCGATAACGGCTACCATTTATGGACACGCACGCAGGGAACTGGTGCCATCCATCTGCTCTGCTTGCATGGGGGCCCCGGTGGAACCCACGAATACTGGGAGAACTTTGCTGAAGAACTCAAGAAACAAGGACTCGATGTCACGGTTCACATGTATGACCAACTCGGGTCATTTTACTCAGACCAACCCGACTACTCCGATCCTGAAATCGCTAAGAAATACCTGACTTACGACTACTTCCTGGACGAAGTCGAAGAAGTCCGCCAAAAGATGGGACTCGACAACTTCTACTTGATTGGCCAAAGTTGGGGCGGCGCTTTAGTCCAAATGTATGCGTTGAAGTACGGTCAACACCTGAAGGGCGCCATTATCTCATCAATGGTCGACAACATCGACGAATACGTCACTAACATCAATCACGTGCGCGAAACAGCACTTCCAGCTGATGCCGTGGCCTTTATGAAACAGTGCGAGGCCAACAACGATTATGATAACGATCGTTACCAAAAATACGTCGACGTGCTGAACGAAGGCTACGTTGATCGCAAGCAACCCGCTGCGATTTCTCATTTGGTCAGCACCATGGCCACTCCCGTTTATAACGCTTTCCAAGGCGATAACGAATTCGTGATCACAGGTAAATTAAAGGAATGGGATGTGCGTGATCAGATCCATAACATCACAATGCCAACCCTAATCACGTTCGGAGAACATGAAACCATGCCAATTGCCACCGCTAAACGGATGGCCGATCAGATTCCACACGCTCGGTTAGCCACCACTCCCAATGGGGGCCACCACCACATGATCGATAACGCCCCCGTTTACTTCAAGCATCTGGCTGATTTCCTGCGGGACGTCGAAACTGACAACTTCAACGACTAACACAAGGAGTGCATATGCTGAAAAACTTTATTTTCGATATTGATGGCACACTGATTGATACGATTGAGATGTACATGCCCGCACTTCAGGTGACCCTGGAAAAGCACGGTTATCATCGTGACTACCACGACCTCACCAAGCTCTTCGGCATCACCGCTCTGGATGCACTCCGGGGCGCCGGGGTAGCCGAAGCTGACCTCCAACCGATCTTCAAGGAATGGTTTGATTTGGCCTATCAAAATACGGCGCAGGTTAAAGTTTTTCCAGAAATTGAAGATGTCCTTTCACAGTTAGCCACTCATCCAGAGATTAACCTCGTGGTAGCCACTTCGAAAACCACTGATGAGTACCGCAACGAGTTTGCGAAAAACTTTGCCATCGCTAAGTACTTCGACCACTACGTCACGGCCGATGATACAAAAAAGCACAAGCCAGATCCGGATCCGGTACTGGCTGGAATTGCTAAAGTCAACGGCGTGGCGGCAGAGTCGATCTACATCGGCGATACCATCAACGACTTAAAAGCAGCCACGGCGGCTGGCGCCCATTTTGGTGCCGCTCTCTGGGGTTCTGCCCAACCCGAAAACTTAGTTGACGCAGAATTTTCATTGCAAACACCGTCGGACTTGCTGAAATTAATCTAACTACACAAAATAAGCGATCACTGACACTTAACTCGTCAGTGATCGCTTATTTGTTATGATCTTTTTTATTATTTCAAACTCAGCTTTTCCACGTTCAAAATCTTATCAACCCAGCCCGTATAGAAGCTTTCCTCATGACTAACCAAGATTAAATTGCCTGGAAATTTTTGGAGGGCCTTCTTCAACCCATCCTTGGTCTCATCATCCAAGTGGTTCGTCGGTTCGTCCATGATTAAGAAATTACATGGCGTCAACTCCAAGATCGCGAGTTTCACCTTCGTTTGTTCACCACCGGAAAGGAGGTTCATGGGCTTCATCGCGTTGGCCGCATTAATGCCGGCCCGAGCGAGACGTGTCCGGATGGTTTTCGGCAGCATTGTTGGAAATTGGTTTTGAATGGTCTGTAAGGGGGTCAACGAAGCGTCATCCCAAATCAAATCCTGATCAAAATAGTTAATCCGTGCAGATGGTGAAAACTGTGATGACCCACCCTTAGCCGGAATTTTGCCCAAAATTGATTTAATGAGCGTTGACTTCCCCACTCCGTTGAAGCCCTTGAAAATCAGCTTTTCGCCCATCGTCATCGAGAACGTCACGGGGGCTAGTAACGGCTTGTTATACCCCACGGAAAGGTCTTCCACCCGTAGCGCATTCTGCGATCCCGTATCTTCGTATGGAAAATTAAACGTCGCCACGAGATTTTCCGAAGGCGGATCGATCCGATCCATCCGCGCCAACATTTTCTCCCGTGACTTAGCCATTGTCGATTTAGAACCGGCCTTGTTCTTTCGAATAAACCGCTCAGCCTTTTCGATTTCGACCTGTTGCTTTTCATATTCCCGCAACTGGGTTTCTTTCCGTTCTTCCTTTTGCCGCATCGCCTGCTTGAAGCTGCCCCGATACTTGGTGATCTTGCCAAACGAAACATCACAGATACAGTTCGTGACCTTTTCCAAGAAATCGTAGTCGTGAGAGATCACCATCGCGGCACCATCAAAGTCATTTAAGTACTCGATCAGCCAGTCAATATGGGCCGTATCCAGGTAGTTTGTCGGTTCGTCCAACAGAATAACATCGGGACTTTCCAGTAACAGCTTGGCCAAAATAATCTTTGACCGCTGACCACCACTCATTTGTGCAACAATATGATCGTTACCGAGTTCGTTTAACCCCAGCCCGCTCATAACCCGGTTAATTTCGGTTTCAATATCGTAGAAATTACGCGCTTCCAGCTGCTCTTGGTAGCGCCCCGCCCGTTCCAGCAACTTATCGTCCATGGTCTCGGCGTACTGGGCGTAACAGTCGTTCATCTGATCATTAATTTCATACAAATCCTTAAATGCGGTGTGTAAAAATTCGATCAGTGTCGTGCCGTCCTCAATGTCCGCGTATTGGTCCAAGTACCCAATGCGAATGTGATTTTGCCACTTCACGGTTCCTTCTACGGCCAACACCGTTCCCGTCAAGATTTTGATGAGCGTACTTTTCCCCGCACCGTTTTGTCCCACAATTCCCATGTGTTCATGGGCGTTGAGCTGAAAGCTCGCATCATCATACAATTTTTTATCGGCAAAGCTCATGCTTAAGCCGTCAACTTCTAATAAACTCATTTTTCTTCCTTTTCTATCTGCCGCCACGATCGCGGCCCTTGTCTTCATTAATAAATCGCTAAGAACCAATGTTAACACTTGCATCACTAAATTAACAACGCCAATTTATATGCTATACTAGTTACACAACGACGTAAGCGACCGTGTCACCGGCCCTTCACCGCATTATTGAATGCACCACAAACTTTAGCGGTGGGCCGCATAACACTCACGATCACCCGAAATTACGCCACTAATCAGCGCAATTCGCTACTTAAAGGAAGCCTAACAATGAAAATTAAAGATATGGATCACATTACCCTCACCGTCACGAACCTCGAAAAAAGCCTGCGCTTCTACCACGAAGTTTTTGACATGCCAATCATCGAAACTGATGATGGCCGCCAGACCCTTTTGTGCGGCAAGCAAGCCATTAAGCTACAGGTGGTGGCTACTCCGCACCAACCGGTTGCCGGTCACCCTACTCCCGGTGCCGCTGACTTTTGCATCATCGTCAAAGATCCGCTCGATGAGGTTAAAAACCACCTTGAAAGCTACTACGTCGACATCATTGAAGGCCCCGTAGAACGCAATGGGGCCCATGGCAAATTAACCTCGCTTTACATCAATGATCCCGACCACAACCTGATCGAAATCTCCGAATACCACTAATTTTCTTATCATTAATAATGGGAGCTGTGACCTTCGTCATGGCTCCCATTTTAGTTCACTTAACTATTAATTTCATGGATATTGGCTTGCCCACCGATCGGCCCACGCTGGCGAATGGGGCCCGCATGCCATAACGCCTTGGTTGCTGGAATCAGGAAGAGGACATTCGCAATTTCCAAAATCGCCGTCGCTAAAAAGACGCTCCGGTACTCAAACATGCTGGCAACCACCGCCCCCATCATCGGCCCACCGACACTTCCCAGAGCCTGAAACGACTGATTATAGCTAAAGATCCGACCAAACCCACTCTTCGGCACGTAAAATGTCATTAACGATTGAATTGCCGGTAACAACGCCGCATCCGAAATTCCCAGTAGGGCCCGCAGCGCGCCTAACTGCCAAACGTTTGTAATAAAGCCCATCGGAATAAAGCAGATTACCGCTAGCACAAGGCCGTTCATTAGCACCTTTTCCGGTCCGATTCGATCACTTAACATCCCCAGTAACGGCGAGGCAATCAGCGTCACCACCCCCGGAAGGGACGTGATGACACCGCTGACGAGTGCAATCTGTCCGTGATTATGACACAACTCCTTAATCAGCAAACTGACCACCGACGTCATCGACATGTTGGCTGCTTGGATGATCATCGTGGTGATGAACAATCCCCAAATCAACAGAGGATATTGTAGTTCTCGGAAAATCTGCTTTGTCGGCACCATTTCGTCCTTTTGAACCGGCGTGAACTGTTCATGCACAAATAACAGCGTCATCATGAACACGACAAACATCATCATACCAGTCACGTAGTAGGCTTCACGATAGCCAAACGAGTCCGCTAAGATGCCACCGATTAGAGGACCAAGGAGCGTTCCCACGACGTTGCCAGTCGCTAAAGTGCCGAGTGCTTTCCCACTGTGATCTAGCGGCACACTCGCCGCTACGATGGCATTCGCATTGTTGATATACCCCGAAAAACACCCCTGAATGGCCCGTAGCACGATTAGCACCGCCACGTTGGGGACAAACCCGCACGCTGTGATCGTTACCGTCATCCCCAGCGAAGCACGTAAACACATTGGCTTGCGGCCGTATTGATCAGCTAGTTTGCCCCAGTACGGCGAAACAATCGCCTTTGCCAAGAAGGTAATCGCGAAGGCAATCCCCGTCAGCATATTTAATTGCCACTTATTGAAGGTCCCCAGTGTATCGATAAATAACGCGAGAAACGGCACCGTCATCGAAAAGCCCATTCCAGTCATAAAGTTGCCGCCCCATAAAAACCAGAGGTTCCGGCGCCAATTATTTGTTTGCTTCACATGTTTCACCCCTTCAATTCCATTAAAAAACGTCCATCAACTACCGCCATACTTGCCGGTAACTGATAGACGTCGCATTAATCATTCATGACTAGTTGGTATAACCCGCTGCGTGATGTGCGTGATGCACGCTGCTGGTTGTTGCCGCCTGCTTTTTTTCGGTGTGTGTGCGCCAATATGATGACAGCACTGAACCAGAAATATTGTGCCAGATACTGAAAATTGTTGAAGGAATGGCTGCAGCGGGGGCAAAATACTTCATTGCCAGTGTGGCACCCAAACTGGAATCTTGCATCCCAACTTCAAACGTAATGGCCTTGCGTTGTGGATCACGTAACCGGATTAGTTTTGAGAAAAGGAAGCCTAGGCCGTACCCAGACAAGTTGTGCAAAATAACAACTGGGATAACCATTGCTGTTGCAGCGGTGAAGAGGTTAGCATGGTTAGCTGAGATAACCGCACCAATGATCAGTAGAATGGCAACTTGCGAAATCAGTGGCAAAGCCTTGGTGATTTTTTCGATGTGCTTCCCAAATACCGTGTGAATCACAACCCCTAAGACGATCGGTACAATCACGATTTCAATGGTACTTAAGAATAGTGACTGGGTTGGAATAGCAACGTAACGACCGGCAAACAATAACAAAAGACTTGGCAATGCGATTGGTGCGAGTAACGTTGACAGTGTTTCAATCGAAACATCCAACGCAACATCCCCACCGGCAAGGTAGGCCATCACACTTGATGATGTCCCACTAGGACAAGATCCCACGAGAATGACCCCTGCAGCAGTCGCCCCTTGTAAATGGAAGATTAAACATAGCACCCATGCGATGGTTGGCATGATAACATAATGCGCAACGGTCCCTAAGATGACGGGAACGGGTTTCTTAATGATCCGGGCAAAATCTTCACCCCGTAAGGTTAACCCCATCCCGAACAGGATGATTCCCAGTAAGTACGATGTGTTCGGCACAACCCAAGTACTGGTACCTGGTAAAAAGTAGTTAAACGCGGCCCAAACAATAACAAGTACGGTAAACCAGCGGCTTACCCATTTTCCCAATGCTTCAATTTTTTGCATAATCAAGTTTCCTTTCGATTTGTCCTTCTCACCATAACGAAAACGAATCCTGAATTAGCACCACCCAAATAAGCCTGTGCTAGTGGTTGCCACAAGATGGTGCTAACTAAATTGATCGGTCTTTGCGACCATTCGACTTAAAAATATGTATTTCCCGAAAATAATGCTATAAGTGCTTTTCCTAACGACTTGATTCATCAATTCTCTGTCTTAACTCAATCGCCAACCTTTCAACCACTGCTGAAGTGCTACGCATAATCCTTGTTTTCGAATTCGGACGTCCAAACAAACGTCCGATTAACGCCTCATCTCCTTCAATTAAATTAAGCAAGCTCTAACTCCTTGAATAATTAGAATTCTATCATCGTTTTTCTCATTGTCAACGGATTTTTCTAATTATATTTTAATTTTAGGGATTTTGACTAACTTTTTCTTAGTTATCCGCTTTCACTACTTAGTAAAATTAAGTCATACAAAAAACACAGTGCGCGAGGCGCCACTGTGTTTTTTAAGGTGATTCTATAAATGGGTTTGAATGTACTGTTTCATTTCGTCCGGCTCAACCACGACTTCTGCCCGTTCCTTAAGTTCAAATAAATCGCGAACGCCGGCCGGTAATGTGTCTTGCAACAACTGGTTTAACTGATTAACTGCCTTCAAGCCCGGTTCAACGGGTTGCTCGGTAATGGCCTTTAACACCGTTTCGGGGAACTTGTATGGGCTCGCCGTTGATAAAACAACCATCGGGGTGGTCCCATCTTCTTCAGCTTGGTACCGGTGAGCAACTGCTGACGCGACCGCCGTATGCGGATCGATGGCGTACCCATCCGTTTCGTAGACCCGCTTAATTTCGGCTTGAATATCGGCTTCACTCGCAAACCCGGCCGCAAAGTCCGCTAATTGGGCCCGCATGTCATCCGAAATTTGGTAGGCGCCGGTCTGTGCCAGCTGTTGCATCAGGTCCTGCACCACCGTTTCATCCTGATGAGCGGCATCAAATAGTAGGCGTTCAAGGTTGCTGGACACCAAAATATCCATTGATGGTGAATTCGTCAGGAAGAAGGGCCGGTTGCGATCGTACTTGCCAGTCTTAAAGAAGTCCGTCAGCACGTTGTTCTGGTTCGACGCACAGATCAGCTTTTTAATTGGCAATCCCAGTTTCTTAGCGTAGTATCCGGCTAAAATATCGCCAAAGTTCCCAGTGGGCACCGTAAAGCTAAGCTGATCGCCGAGCTGGATGGTTTGTTGGGCCACCATCTGCGCATACGTATAGAAGTAGTACGCAATCTGAGGAATCAACCGGCCGATATTCATTGAATTGGCTGACGAAAACTGATGACCAGCTTGGACAAGTTGCTGCCCAAATTCACGATCACCAAAGATTTTCTTCACGTTTGCTTGGGCCTGATCAAAGTTTCCTTCCACCGCAACGACCTTTAAATTCTGTCCTTGCTGGGTGAGCATTTGGCGCAATTGTACCGGACTCACGCCACCGTGGGGATAAAAGACAATCACTTGGGTGCCATCAACGTCTTGGAAGCCGCGCATCGAGGCGGTTCCCGTATCACCAGACGTGGCCGTTAAAATGACGATATTGTGATCAACGCCTTGGAGCTTCACCGCCCGCGTCATCAATTGTGGTAGGACTTGCAATGCTAAATCCTTGAAGGCCAACGTCGGGCCATGGAACAGTTCCATGTAGTAGTTGCCCGCCGTTTTAGCCGTCACGGGCACAATTTTGGCGTCATCAAACTGACTGCCATAAGCGGCCGTCACGCTATCTTGTAGTTGTTCATCACTGTAATCATCGAAAAACCAGCTTAAAACGAGCTTGGCCGTTTCTTGATAGGATAGTCCAACTAACTGGTCCAACGAAAATGTTGGTTGTGGAAATGTCACAGGAACGTATAGGCCGCCATCCGGTGCCAATCCTTGAATAATGGCCGCGGCGGAATTAATAGCCTGATCGGCAGTGCCTCGTGTACTTCGATATTTCATTAGAAAGATACCCTCCGTTTTTCATAATATTCTCATTATAAACTATGCGTAATGTATTTTGCTATGCTAAAATGGTAGGAAATGATGGAAAAAATGAGGGACTCAAATATGGAAACAATTAAAATTGGGTTAATCGGCCTCGGCACCGTCGGCAGCGGTGTTTTACAAATGGTCGAAAATAACCAAGATAAAATTTCAAACATTACCGGTCGGCAACTCAGTGTCAAAACGATTGTCGTCAGAAACGTGGCGAAACACCGTGACGATGTCGATACCAGTCGCATCAACCTCACCGACAACCTGGATGACATCGTCAACGATCCCGAAATCAGTATCGTAGTCGAGGTCATGGGGGGCATTCATCCCGCCAAGGAAATTATCACCCAACTACTGACCGCTAAGAAACACGTCGTAACCGCCAATAAGGATTTGATCGCCTCGGCGGGAGAAGAATTAACGTCCATTGCCCAGCAAAACCACTGCGATTTGATGTACGAAGCCAGCGTGGCCGGTGGGATTCCAATCTTACGGACCATCGTCAACAGCTTCTCCGCTGATCAGATTCTCGAAGTAAAGGGGATCGTCAACGGGACCACTAACTACATTTTAACGCAGATGCAGCAAAAAAACTGGAGCTATGCTGACGCCTTACAAAAGGCCCAGGAACTCGGCTTTGCGGAATCTGATCCGACCAATGACGTCGACGGGATCGACGCCGCCTACAAGATGATTATTTTAAGCCAGTTCTCGTTTGGAACCCACTTAAAACTCAACGAAATGAAGGTCTCTGGTATTCGGCACATGCAACTACTGGATGTTGAAACCGCCGCATCATTGGGCTACACCATCAAACTATTAGGCATTGCCCGTCGGATCAACGATGGCGTCTTCGCTGAAGTTGGCCCCGTTCTCGTTCCAGCCGACCATCCCCTCGCAACGATTAACAATGAAAACAACGCCGTCATGGTGACCGGCCAAGCCGTTGGCGAGACCCTCTTCTATGGCCCCGGTGCTGGTGGCCTACCAACCGCTAACAGTGTCTTAAGCGATATCGTCTCCGTCACCAAAAACATTGTCTTGGGAACCACCGGAAACTCGTTTAACAACTATCAAAATCAAGCCGACCATGTGAAGGCTGACGAAGTGGTGTACCCCTACTACCTTTCATTAGAAATGTTGGATATTCCGGGTCAAATGTTGAAGCTCACCCAGATCATGACTAAGATCGGGGCCAGCTTTAGCCAAATCGTTCAGACCAAAAATGATAATCCCACCGATAACCAAACTGCACGGGTCGTAATTATCACTCACGATATGTCAAAAACCCAGCTGGCAGAATTGAAAGACGCCCTAGAACAAAAGGACACGATCAATCTTCTTGCAGCTTACAAAGTTCTCTCGTAAAGGAAGTCATTCATATGCAGATAAAAGTACCTGCAACTAGCGCCAACTTGGGACCGGGATTCGATTCCATCGGAATTGCCGTTTCCCTGTACCTGACCGTTGACGTGCTCGAAGCGACCGACCACTGGTTCATTGACCATGATCTGGGCGCCGAGGTTCCTACTGATGAAACCAATATGATTCTGAGTACCGCGCTACAGCTCGCACCAAACTTACAGCCCCACGCGTTTAAGATGGTTTCTGAAATCCCTGTAACTCGCGGCCTCGGCAGTAGTTCGGCTGCCATTGTGGCCGGCATTGAAATTGCCAACCAACTTGGGCACCTGAACTTAACCGACCAGCAAAAGGTCGAGTTTGCCTGCCAAATTGAGGGCCATCCCGACAACGTGGCTCCCGCTATCTTCGGCGATCTGGTCATTGGGACCAACGTTGATGACCAATTTGTCGCCATCAAGGCCCAGTTTCCCCGACTCTCGTTTGTCGCCTACATTCCCGACTACGAGCTCAAAACGAGCGACAGCCGTGGGGTGTTACCAGCACAACTTGATTTTCACGATGCGGTCCATGCCAGTTCAGTGGGAAACACGTTCGTGGCGTCACTATTCACGCAGGATTATGCGACCCTCGGTAAGCTCATCGAAGCCGATCAGTTTCACGAACCCTACCGACAACGACTCGTTCCTGAGCTACAACAAATTCGGACGATCGCCCACCAGACTGGCGCTCTCGCGACCTACTTAAGTGGTGCCGGCCCAACGGTCATGACCATCATCGATGATCAGGCGTTTCCTGCGTTCCAACAAGCCCTGATCGATCACGGGTTAACCGCCCAAACTGTTCAGCTCGCCATTGTTACCGATGGCGTTCAGGTATTACCTTAAACTAAAAAAAATGTCAGAACCGATATCTCACGGTTCTGACATTTTTTAGTCTTTATGCGCCACACACCGAATCCGGCGGTAATCGGCCACCCACTGATGACCGTCCCATAATTCGTCCCGAACCCGCGTGGCTAAACGTGCTAGGATTTCATCTTGCTCGACGGGTGAAAAGGATGCTAGTTCACTGGCAAAAAACTGACGGGCCCAATTGGCTAGTCCTTGTTCACCAGCCTTTAACGGTGTCGGCCGCTCAAAATCATAGCATTTTTCAACAACGAGCCCGGCAGCTTGCGCCTGCTGGGTCAGCTGGGCGACCGTCGCAAAGTTGAATTTGGGGTGATACGTGCCGCCATATGCCGCAATGGCCTCACGAAACCCATTTTCGATCGTTGCGATATTACCGGCCGCACCAAACTCACAAATGAGTTGGCCCCCCGGCCGTAACGCTTGATAAATTCGGCGTAACAAACGGGGATGGTCTTGAATCCAATGGAAAACGGCGTTGGAAAAGATGACATTCCACCGGTTAACATCCATCATTTGTAGACCATCTTCCACTTCAAACTGAATCGTCGGATACGAACGCCGAGCCTGTGCGATCATCGCCGGCGAGCGGTCCGTCCCCTTCACATCATCCCCCAATGAATTAAGTTGGGCCGTCAACGTGCCCGTGCCGCAACCCAGATCCAAAATTGCTTGCTTTGGCTGCTGTGGGACAAACGTTAACAAGCCCTTCCCGTATTCGGCCACAAAATCATGTTGCCGATCATAAAGTGTCGCGTTCCATTCTGTCATTTTACGCCTCGATTTAACCAATATCCTTTTGGTTCGTTTCATCGCCCAACGACCAGACCACAATACCGGCAAAGAGCGCAATTGCACTAATCGTCCAGAAAATCATGTTCGTCGTGGTCACCTTTAGCATCCAAGCCACCACAATCGGCATGGCAACGGTGAACAGTTTAGCGATCCCGTTGGCAATACCAGAACCACGGAACCGGAACGTTGTTGGGAATAGTTCCGCCACATAGACCGCGACAACCGCAGCCATCAATACATAGAAGCAGGCAGTCAACAGAAAGCCAATGATGACCACGCCAGTCATGGTATCTTGGCGAGCATAAAACATTCCAAAAACGGCGGTCAACAGAAAGGCTGGCACGATCGTCTTCTTCCGGCCAATTCGGTCAACCAGAAAGGCCCCGATGGCACAACCGACTGGCGCTCCAAGCATCATCAACGTTGACAGACCCAGCGAACCAGAAATATTAATTCCCCGCTTTAGCAACAAGGTTGGGACCCATGAGGTGAAGGTATACTGACAAATAATAGTTGCCGAAACCGCCACAATGGCCACAAACAAACTGATTCCGATTGAGTGATGAACCGTCTCCCGCTTCGTTGTCTTGGTATCGGTAAAATCATCGCTACCATTAACTTCGAGTTGTTCAATGATCTGCTCTGCTTGGGTTTCCTTCCCGTGGGCCATCAGCCAACGTGGTGATTCTGGAATATCACGCCGGAGATACCACAAAATGGCGGCCACAATCCCGATTCCAGCAAACATCACCCGCCAACCATAGTGTGGAATGATAAGCGTACAGAGCAACATCGTAATTGGTGCCCCGGAATTCGCAATTAGTGACACTGCCGCACACCACTTACCCCGGCTGTGAATGGGTGCAAATTCATTGACCATTGAATAGCCGGTCACAATTTCTGAACCCAAGCCGATGCTTGAGAACAAACGACAAATGATAAGCATCCACATGTTGGGGGCAAAGGCGGCGAGGAACGTAAAGCCACCAAACAAAAGCAAGTTGATTTGGTAAGCGACCCGCCGACCCTTGAGATCCCCGATAAACCCGGCCGTTAGCGATCCGATAAAGAGGCCTAAAAACCCACTGGATAGAAAGTAGGAGTTCTGGGCGAGGGTCGACCAACCGGTTTTTAAAACGGTGCTGGCCACGGCACTCGCCATGTAGACGTCGGCGGCGTCCAAAAACATGCCACCAGCAACCAAGGCAAAAATCTTGTAAAACAATGGTGATTCGTGTGTTCGATCAATTCTTCTCTGCAGTTCTATACCACTTTGCATTTCCATATTTAGTTACCCTCTTTACTATGTATCCGCGTGATTCCCGTTTCACGCGTCTGTTATTGCCTGTTGATAACGAGTTAGGCTAACGCCCTAGTTATAGCTCGGAATCTTAGCTTCGTATGCTTCAATCTGATCTTCGTACCCCATTGTAATGGCGATATCGTCCAGTCCCTTAATGAACTTGTCCTTCCACAGGGGGTCAATCTCAAATGGGAACGTGTAATCCGCGTACCGGACCTCCTGATTCGGCAGATCGACCGTAATTTTCTCGTCGGGCGCAATGGCGGCCAAGATTTGACGTTGATCTTCCGGCAAGATAATCGCCAAGACCCCGTTTTTTGTACTGTTCATGTAGAAAATATCGCTATAGCCACCGGCAATGACCACTTTGAAACCAAAATCCTTCAGTGCCCACACCGCGTGTTCCCGTGATGAACCACAGCCAAAGTTGTCTCCCGTTACCAAAATTTCGGCACCTTGACGTTCTGGCTTGTTCAAAATGAAATCTGGATTTGGTTTGTTGGGGCCGATGTAGCGCCAATCGAAGAAGAGATTGCGCCCGTAACCCACCTTCAAAATATTTTTCAAGAACTGCTTAGGAATAATTTGATCCGTATCAATATTTTCCTTCATCAAAGGGATGGTGGTACTCGTGACAGTTGTAATAGGTTCCATTAGGCTTCTTCCTTTCTAATATCAACAAAGTGGCCGTTAATTGCGGCATAGGCAACCATCGCTGGGCTAGCCAAATGCGTTCTAGAACCGGCACCCTGCCGGCCTTCAAAGTTACGGTTGGAAGTCGACGCACAGTGCATGCCGGCTGGTACTTGATCGGGGTTCATCCCCAGACAGGCCGAACAGCCTGGTTCACGCCATTCACACCCGGCATCCTTGAAGATTTGATCGATTCCCATCTTCTCGGCCGCTTTCTTAACCGCCCGCGATCCGGGAACGACTAGTGCTGTCACCCCATCCGCGATGTGCTGGCCCTTCAAAATATGAGCGGCGATCTTCAAATCTGATAGGCGACCGTTCGTACACGATCCAAAGAAAATAAACTGAATTGGGATTTCCGGCGCCGTTTGTCCAGGTTGCAGGCCCACATAATCATAAGCTTTCTGATCATCTGCATTCTGAACGGCTGGAAAGGCTTGATCCACGGGCACCGCCATGCCCGGGTTCGTTCCCCAAGATACAAATGGAGCAAGGTCACTAACGTCAAAGTCAATCACCTTATCAAACGCGTCGGGGCTATCGGTGTAAAACTGTTGCCAATCTTCAATCGCCTGAGCCATGTTCTTTGGTGCGTATTTGCGTCCCGCCACGTAATCGAAGGTGGTCTGATCGGGCGCGATGTTCATCATCTTGGCGCCCCCTTCAATGCCCATGTTACACAACGTCATGCGTTCTTCCATACTCATATTTTCAATCGTGTCACCGTAAAGTTCAGCTGAATAACCGGTCCCAAAGGCCACCCCTTCACGAGCAATAATTCCCATGATAATGTCCTTGGCGTAGACCCCGTGCGGTAACTTTCCGTGAACATGAATGCCCATTGTCTTGGGTTTGGTTTGCCAGATTGTCTGGGTGGCTAAAACGTGTTCCACTTCGCTGGTCCCGATACCAAAGGCAATGGAACCAAATGCCCCGTGGGTCGCCGTGTGAGAGTCACCACAGACGACTACCATCCCGGGTTGGGTTAACCCTAATTGCGGGCCAATCACGTGAATGATCCCCTGATCTTCATGCCCCATCCCCGCAAGACGAACCCCAAATTCCTTGGCGTTCTTATCCAATGTTTCGATTTGCTTGCGTGAAATGGCATCCTGAACGTTGAAAATATCAATCGTCGGTACGTTATGGTCCATTGTCGCGAACGTCTTATCCGGACGCCGAACCTGACGATTGTTTTCCCGTAACCCTTCAAACGCTTGAGGTGACGTCACCTCATGAAGTAAGTGAAGATCCACGTAAATCAATTGTGGTTCACCGGGCTTGCCGGAAATCACGTGTCGGTTCCAAAGTTTATCAAACATTGTCTGTTGCATTATGCACGCCTGCTTTCTTGAATCGAATTAATAATTGCTTGGGTTACCTCGTCGGTATTGGCATGACCGCCAAGATCGGGAGTCACAATTTGCTTGCTGATCGTCTCGTTAATCGCATCGGTAATTTCGGTTGCGAGATCCTGTCGATCAAACGTGTTCGCTAACATCATCGCCACCGATTTAACCATCGAGATCGGATCGGCAATCCCTTTACCAGCAATATCGGGTGCGGACCCATGAATTGGTTCATAGAGTGCCGGGCCATCACTGCCTTGGCTCATCGACGGAATCGTTCCGAGGGACCCCGTGATTTCGGCAGATTCATCACTGAGAATATCCCCAAAGAGGTTTTCGGTTAGAATCACATCGAACTGATCGGGCGCTGAAATGATCTTCATCGACGCCGCGTCTACGTAGCTGGTATCGTAAGTCACATCTGGATAGTCCCGTGCAATCTCACCGACAATCTCGCGCCAAAACTTGCTGGTTGCCAGCACGTTGGCCTTGTCGACGAGTGTGACATGATGACGCCGCTTTTGCGCCATTTGAAAGGCAATGTGGGTGATTCGCTGAACCTCTTCTTTGGTATACCGCATGGTATCAAGCGCGTAATCGGCGTGTTTTTCACGCGGTGTCCCAAAGTAGATGCCACTCGTTAGTTCCCGCACGATGACGAAATCAACGGGCTTCTCGTTTTTAATCGGTGAATACTGTTGCATCGCGGAACTAATCGCGGTCGGTCGAATATTAGCAAATAGGTTTAATGCCTTCCGAATTTCCAACAGCCCGGCCTCAGGACGTTTCGGTGCCTGATCCCACTTTGGCCCCCCAATAGCGGCCAGTAAAATGGCATCGCTTTGTTGGCACGTTTCAAGCGTTTGTTGTGGTAACGGATCACCCGCTTGATCGATTGCCGCCCCTCCAAAGGGCTCTTCATGAATTTTGTATTCAAAGCGCCCCTCTTCGCTGACGGCTTGCAGGACCTTTAGTCCGGCTGCCATAATTTCGGGACCAATGTAATCACCGGCGAGAACGGCAATTTGAGCTGTTTTGTTTTCTTGCATACTATGCGACCACCTTTTTGATTTGTTTCATAATTTCACGAAGATCATCTTCGGACACGATTGAAGTATGATCCGCTTTATCCTTAAAGATTGGGAAAATTTCCTTCATTTCTTCACGATCAACCTTGAAGCCCATTGCGTGAAGCTTGGCCATCACCGCATGGGAACCGGAAAGCTTGCCGAGGGGCAACGTTGTCTTATTGGCCCCCACCGTTTCAGGTGTCAAAATTTCGTAGGTGTTTGGGTTCTTCAACATCCCGTCTTGGTGAATGCCAGATTCATGTGCAAAGGCGTTCGCGCCGACCACGGCTTTGTTCCGGGGAACGGGCATGTTCGCATAGTTGCTAATCATGTCACTCGTCATCTTGGTTTCCTTCAAATCAATATTATCTTCCGCGTTGTAATAATCTTTCCGGACGTAGAGGGCAGCGGCAACTTCTTCCAAGGCGGCGTTACCGGCACGTTCGCCAATTCCGTTGATCGTTCCCTCAATTCGAGTAGCGCCATTTTCAATGGAAGCAAGGCTGTTCGCAACGGCCATCCCCAAGTCATCGTGGCAGTGAACTGAGAACGTGACGTCATCAAATGATGGAATGTGCTTTTGCATGTATTGGAAGAGTTCTGCGAATTCAGCAGGATTGGTGTAGCCCACCGTATCAGGAATGTTGATCACGGAAGCCCCGGCATCAATCGCCGTTTGGATTGCGGTACAGAGATAATCATGTTCGGTTCTCGTCGCATCTTCGGGTGAAAATTCAACAATGTCGAAGAATTGATGGGCATATGTAACTGAATCGGTAATGGATTCAAGGACCTGTTCCTTTGTCATATGTAGCTTTGATTCACGATGAACAGGACTCGTGGCGATAAAGACATGGATCTGTTTATGAGCGGCTTGCGCAGTTGCTTTAACACATGCGTCGATATCACCTTTGCGTGCGCGAGCCAGCCCAGTGACGCATGTGTGCTTCACGGCTGCAGCGACGGCACTGACCGCTTCAAAGTCTCCTTCAGAGGCGACGGGGAAGCCGGCTTCAATACAATCAACGCCCCAAGCTTCAAGCTGCTTAGCGATTTCTACCTTTTCTTCAATACTGAAGTTCACCCCAATGGTTTGTTCTCCGTCACGCAATGTTGTATCAAAAAATTGAATTTGTTTAGTCATATGAATCACCTTTCCTTATCCTTAATCCCTGTTTAGCAAATAAAAAAGCACCCCATTGAAATGGGGTGCTGGTCAAGCCCCATTTCATAACGCAAATAGGACTCGACATTAATTGTCAGAGTCCAGCATCATAATAATAAGGCTTGAAGTTTTGCGGTTACGGCCGCGGTCGCAATAATTTGTTTGCTGTTAATTTCTACCTGTTTCATGGTCGTAACCTCCTTCAAATTTGATACTCATAATATACCGCTCATAATTAGAGAATGCAAGACATTTTCTCATTTTTATTTAATTTTATTTTCATCACCAGTTTTATCCATTCTTTACCACCGGTATGTCAACAATTAACACATCCTGATATTAATCTAAAAATGAGAAAATCGTTATCAGTAATGCGGTCAACCGCCACTGATTACTCATAAAAAATGATCCTCACCCCAGATTAACTCTGCAGTGAGGATCATTTAACGTCTAACTAGGTATCTGCTTAATGAATACCTAATTCCATTCGTGCTTCCCGCGACATCTTTTCAATCGACCATGCCGGTTCCCAAACAAGGTTGATGTCGACGTTTTTAACCTCGTCAAAACCAGAAATCTCTTCCGTGATGGCGTCGTTTAAGTAGTCGGTCAGTGGGCACCCTGCAATCGTGAGGGTCATGGTCACCTTACACGTACCTTCGTCGTCCAGTTCGACGTTATAGATTAAACCGAGATTCACAATATCAATTCCCAGTTCTGGGTCAATTACGTTTTCAAGCGCAGCCAGTGCGCGTTCTTTAAAGTCAGCTGATGTACTCATTTGACGTCCTCCTTAGGTTGCTTAACGCGTTTTTGATCATCATTTTAATCGGTGCTTAGCCAATTGAGCCTTCCATTTCAAAACTAATTAGCCGGTTCAATTCAACCGCGTATTCCATCGGTAGTTCCTTCGTAAAGGGTTCCACAAAGCTCATAATGATCATTTCCGTCGCCTTGGCTTCTGAAATACCCCGACTCATCAGGTAATAGAGCTGCTCTTCGGAAATTTTTGACACCTTAGCTTCGTGTTCCATCGAAACATTGTTATTCAAAATTTCATTAAACGGAATCGTATCACTTGAGGACTTGTCATCCATGATGATTGTATCACATTCCACATGCGCGAACGACCCATCCGAATGCTTGCTGAACTTGATTTTCCCCCGATAATCGACAGCCCCGCCGTCCTTGGCGATCGATTTAGACACAACCGATGACGAGGTGTTCGGTGCGTTATGAATCATTTGGGCACCAGTATCTGAATCGATGTTTTTACCCGCCACGGCGATTGAGAGCATCGTTCCCCGCGCCCCCTCACCATTCAGGTAAACGGAAGGGTACTTCATCGTAACCTTCGATCCCAGGTTACCATCGACCCATTCCATTACGGCATTTTCCATTGCTTGGGACCGCTTGGTTTCCAAACTATAGATGTTATTCGACCAGTTTTGAATCGTTGTGTACCGACAGTAGGCGTTCGGTAGTACGTTCACTTCAACAACCGCCGCGTGCAAACTATCACTCGTGTAAGTGGGAGCCGTACACCCTTCGACGTATTCGACGTGCGCGCCTTCATCCACGATGATCAACGTCCGTTCAAACTGTCCCGACTTCTCGGCATTGATCCGGAAATACGATTGAATCGGGGTCGTCACCGTGACGCCCTTTGGCACATAGATGAACGTGCCACCAGACCACACGGCGGAGTTGAGGGCCGCATACTTGTTGTTCGTTGGTTTAACGAGCTTGCCAAACCATTTTTTGAACAACTCTGGGTATTCCTTTAAGGCAGTATCCGTATCCGTAAAGACGATTCCCAGCTTTTCAAACGATTCTGCCATCCGGTGATAGACCACTTCGGATTCGTACTGGGCAGAAGATCCCGCCAAATACTTCCGTTCGGCTTGGGGCACCCCTAACTTATCAAAGGTTGTCTTAATTTTTTCGGGAACGTCATCCCAGTCGCGGTACTGCTTATCCGTGGCTTTTTGATAAAACGTCATATTTTCAAGGTCGAGTCCCGATAAATCAGGTCCCCAAGCTGGTTCTGGCATTTTTAAATAAGCATGATAAGCCGCTAAACGGTAGTCAAGCATCCACTGCGGTTCATCTTTTTCAGCTGAGATTTCACGAACAATTCGCTCACTAATGCCCTTCCCCGTCTTGTAGGCGTAATCAATATCGTCATGAAACCCGTACTCGTAGTCTGTATCTTTAACGATGTCTCTTACATCAGTCATCCTTAGCAGCAGCTCCCTTCTTATCCAGTAGTTCATCTAAGGCGTGCCAGGCGAGTGCCGCACACTTGATCCGCGTCGGAAATTCAGCCACGGAACCAATGACCGCGGCATCTTCCAACTCGTCTTCCATTTTTGCATCAATTTCTTTTCCCGTAATCAGGTTGGAAAAATTTAAAATTAACTCCCGCGCATGGTCTACCGGTTGCCCGATCAAAACGGTCGTCATCATACTAGCTGACGCCTGTGAAATCGTACACCCGCTACCATCAAAGGCCAGGTCGGTAATGACCCCGTCCTTGATTTGCGCCTGCACATCAATCACATCCCCACAGGTGGGATTACGTAATTCCAAGTGATCCGTGGCGGCGGGTAGTGCGCCGTGATGACGCGGATGTTGCGAATGATCTAAGACCACTTCGCGGTACAAATGATTTAAACTAGACAGTCCCATGATTAAAGAACTCCTTTACTGCTTCGATTGCGTTCACTAACCGATCCGCTTCTGCCTTCGTGTTATAGAAATAAAAACTGGCGCGGGCAGTGGCACTGACATCCAAATATTCCATCAACGGTTGGGCACAATGGTGGCCGGCCCGAACCGCAATTCCTTCCATGTCTAACCCGGTCGCCACATCATGGGGGTGCAGGTTATCCAAGTTAAAGGCCATCACACCAGTGTGCTTAGCCGGATCATGCGGCCCATAAACGGTGAGCCCCTCGATCTCTAATAACTTTGGTAACGTGTAATCCACAAGGTCTTGCTCGTACGCCTCAATGTTAGCCATCCCGAGCTGATTCAAGTAGTCGATGGCGCTGCCTAACGCAATGGCGCCACTAATATTGGGCGTGCCGGCTTCAAACTTCCACGGTAGTTCTTTCCATGATGCACTTTGATGGTGCACAAAGTCGATCATTTCACCACCGAACTGGGCGGGAGGCATTTTTTCAAGCAGATCTTCCTTGCCATATAGCGCGCCAATCCCCGTTGGTGCCAACATCTTGTGGCCGGAAAAGGCGTAGAAGTCCACATCTAAGTCCTGCACGTCGACCCGCATATGGGGAGCGGCTTGCGCCCCGTCAGCAATCATGTACGCCCCATGTTGATGGGCGAGCTGGGCGAGTTCCTTGATCGGATTCACCACGCCCATCACGTTAGCGGCCTGCGCAATCGACACAATCTTCGTCTGATTCGTAATTAGCTGGCGGGCACTGACCATATCCAGCTCCCCATCAGCGGTTAACGGAATGTACTTCAAGGTCGCGTGTTGTTTGGCGGCCACCTGTTGCCAAGGGACAATATTACTGTGATGTTCTAATTCTGAAATCACAATTTCGTCGCCCTCGTTAACAACTAAATTACCGAAGCTACTAGCGACCCAGTTGAGGCCTTCCGTCGTCGATCGCGTGTATACGACACACTTACGACTCGGCGCGTTAATAAAGGCGGCCACCTTATCACGCGCGGCTTCATAGCTGGTCGTGGCTCGTTCGGCAAGCGTGTGCACACCGCGGTGCACGTTAGCGTTATCGTTTTGGTAATAGCGCATAATTTCTTGTAAAACCTGGTTTGGCTTTTGAGTCGTCGCCGCGTTATCTAAGTAAACTAACGGTTCATCATTAACCGTTTGATCTAAAATCGGAAAATCTTTGCGTGAATTATTCAGCCCGTTGTCCATTGATTAGCTTCCTTTCGATCATTGCTATCATCTGATCTCGGACGCTAGCAACTGGAATTTCTGACAATACAACCCCTAAAAATCCTAAAATAACTAAACGTTGTGCGACTTCTTTGGTCAGCCCCCGACTCATCAAGTAGTACATCTGCCCTTGATCAACCCGACCTACACTGGCTGCATGACCGGCAATCACATCGTTTTCGTCAATCAACAAAATCGGATTGGCGTCTCCACGAGCTTCCGGCGACAACATCAAAATCCGGTTTTCCTGTTGGGCCTGCGCACCGTGTGCACCGTGAATAATTTTACCAACCCCGTTAAAGACCAGCGCCGACTTTTCAAGGAGCACCCCACGTTGTAAGATGTTGCCTTCCGAATGTTTACCATAGTTAGTCACACTTGTGTCGATTCCTTGGGTTTGCTTGCCCGTCGAAATGGCAACCGTCTGTACTTCCGCGTGTGATCCGGCGCCTTTGAGGTCGGAATCAAAATCGGCAATCGTATTGCCATCATTTAAGACACCCATCGTCCAGTCAATCTCTGAATCGCGTTCCAAATGACCACGACGGTTGAAATAGGCATGCGTTTGTTCTCCTAATGAATCTAGGGAAGAGAACTTCACGTGGCTGCCGGGAAGCGTAATCACTTCGACAGCAAGGCTTGCTGGATTCTTTTCCTCGCCCACCGTCGTCACCCGTTGGAGTACTTGGAAGTTACTATTGTCGCCCCCGACAATCACGGAATGGCTCACAAAATTGCTGGCCTGACGACTATCTTGCACCTGCAAAATACTGATCGGGGCTTTAATCGTGACGTTGGCCGGCACATAAAGGAAGAAACCGGTCGTCATCAATGCAGCATTGACCGCGGTTAAACGATCTTCATCGGCCTTAATGGCCTTGGTTAACAAATACTGTTGCAAGAGGTCACCATGTTCTTTAACCGCCGTGGCCAGATCGCAAAACACGACGCCCTGAGCGGCTAAACCTGCGGGCAAAGTCAATTTCACCGTCGCGTTACCCACACTGACAAAGTTGTACTCGTCTTGCTGGGCCGCAATTTCGGCGGGAACAGTCTCGTTTGCGGTCCCGCTAGCGGCAAAGTCGAGTAGGGGCCAGTGACGGTAATTAATCTTGGCAAAGTCAGGAAGTGCAAGGCCTGGTGCCTGGTCCCAAGCCGCTTGGCGCAGGTCAGCAAACCATTGTGGTTCTTGGTCGAACTTGGCAGCTTCGAGCAGTGCCGGATTGAGTTCCAATGTTGCTGATTTAGGCATTCTATTCATCCCCGTTTCCTGTTGGCACGTCATCATCGACGAGGTTAACATCTAATCCGAGTTCATCGCGTAACCCTGCGTAACCCTTGGCTTCCAGTTCTTGGGCCAGTGAGAAGTCGCCGGTCTTCACGATCCTGCCGTCCATCATCACGTGGACTTGATCCGGATGGATGTAGTTTAACAGCCGTTGGTAGTGGGTAATCATCAACGTACCAAAGTCCGGACTAGCCATCTCGTTAACGCCTTTGGCAACCACTTGGAGGGCGTCAATATCAAGGCCGGAATCAATTTCGTCAAGGATGGCAAACTTCGGCTTGATCATCATCAGTTGTAAAATTTCGTTACGTTTCTTCTCACCACCGGAAAAGCCTTCGTTCAGGTACCGTTCTGTCATTTCATCTGACATGTTAAGGACCCCGATATTTTTATCCAGTTCCTTCAAGAAGGCCCGAATAGAAATGGGGTCATCTTCGGGACGGCGCGCATTAATCGCCGCACGCATAAATTCGGCGTTCGTAATCCCCTTAATTTCAGCAGGATATTGCATGGCAAGGAACAACCCCGCGCGAGCACGCTCATCGACGGGCTTACCCAAGATACTTTCGCCATCGAGGGTGACATCCCCCTGTGTCACAATATAGTTTGGGTTGCCCATGATGGTCTCAGACAACGTCGATTTCCCGGTTCCGTTAGGTCCCATGATCGCGTGCGTTTCACCGGTGTTTAACGTTAAGTTAACCCCTTTTAAAATCTCTCGTTGTGTTTTTTCTTCATCATCAGAAACACTGACGTGAAGATCTGTCACTTTTAAAGTTGCCATATCTGACAAACCCCTTTCAAATTTAAAATTATGTACTTGGTGCTGATCGTGCTTCAAATTACTATTATCATATCACGGTTACAACCGACATTCGCCTAATCTTCCCAATAAATTGCTTACGAAAAGTACGTGAATAACGACAGGTAATAGTCAATCAACCGGTTGATCACATCACTACGCTGAGCCAAACACCTCCCGATCACATCGTAGAACCGCCAGTACCACGGGCAGTTGGCCGGTTTGCTACGACTAATGATCCTCATTTTCAAAGTGATCATTTTTATTAAAATTGAATTAAATTATAACCACATCCTCCACATTTTTGCAAGATTATTCAAGCATTTTGCGGGATTTTTGACTAGTATTTTATATGATTCATTACAACAAAATTAAAACCATCTATCATCTATTTTTGGAATATTATTCACAAATTGCGCTATTTATCGAATTTACCGGCTAAATTGGCTTTTTCTTTAGTGATTTTAACTAAAAGCAGAATTTATTTTAGTTGTTTTTACATTGCTGAACCACGTTCATTAGAATAACATTAGAAATTAAGTCCATATTTTAATTTTTAACTCATGTTTAATAGGTAGGTGGTTAAATGAGCAGTCCGATGCCCACAGGAAAATTAATGTATTCCCCAGAGTTTGAACGCGATGCGTGCGGGATGGGCTTCATTACCCAAGTCGACGGACGTCCGAGTCATGAACTCGTGGAAAAAGCTTTAACAATGTTGCAACGAATGAATCACCGTGGTGGTACTGGGGCCGAACCAGACACTGGTGACGGTGCCGGAATTTTGATGGCGATGCCTGATCAATTTTTCCGTAATCAAATGAAACAGGCTCAACTAACGTTGCCACCATTTGGCGACTACGCCGTGGCCCAACTCTTTTTACCGCACGATGAACAGGAACAAGCCGCAATGCTCGCTTCCGTTCAGCAACAAATGCGTGACGCTGGTTTTCCGGTGCTCTTGACCCGGAGCGTGCCATTTGTCTACGAAAGTTGTGGCCCTGCTGCCCAAAAATCGATGCCTGGATTCATTCAGGTCATTATTCAGCGGCCCGTTGACGTTGCCGCGGGCCGGCCATTTGAGGATCACCTGTACCGGTTACGGCGTCAACTTGAGAAAACATTTGGTCATCAATCATTGGCCATCTGTTCCCTCTCAAGTCGCACAATCGTCTACAAGGGGATGCTGCACGCCTACCAAGTCGGGCTCTTTTACCCCGATTTACACGACGAAAGCATGCAAAGCGCGATTTGCCTGATTCACTCCCGCTTCTCCACTAACACATTTCCGAGTTGGGAACGCGCCCAACCATTCCGCTTTCTCGCCCACAACGGTGAAATTAACACGCTGAAGGGCGCCGAAAACTGGCTTATCAGTCACGGCATTGAAGTTTACGATGAGGATGATTCCGATTCAGCCAAACTCGAAAACTGTATGGAATACCTTTACCGACACGGTAGATCCATTCCTCAAGCCCTCATGATGATGATCCCAGAAGCCTGGGGTCCCGACGCCAAGATGCCAAAACAGCAACGGGCCTTTGATGAATACAATGCGACCTTCATGGCCCCTTGGGACGGTCCTGCCGCCCTATGTTTCACCGATGGGATTCAAGTCGGCGCCTTCCTTGATCGTAATGGGCTACGGCCATCCCGCTACACCCTGACCAAGGATAACGTTTTGGTGGTTGGTTCAGAATCCGGCATTGTGGATATCGAGCCCACCGACATTAAGGAAAAAGGCATTCTTTCTCCCGCAGAAATGATTCTGGTGGATACCAGTAAAAAAACAATCTACAAGTCTGATCAGTTAAAGCGCGAGTTTGCCACCGCACATCCCTATGAGCAGTGGTTGACTGCTAACCGCTTGACGCTGAGCAACCTGCCAGAAGTCAAAGCCGAGGCTAAAATCAGCGACGCCGCTTTGCAACAGCTTTGGCGGCGTAACGGTTATACCCATGAAGTGATTGAAACCGCCTTGATTCCAATGGCCCAAAACGGGGGAGAACCCGTGGTCGCCATGGGCTTTGATTCCCCACTCGCCGTGTTGAGTCGTAAATCTGAACTTCTGTTTACCTATTTTAAGCAGTCATTTGCGCAGGTGACCAATCCCCCCATCGATCCACTCCGTGAAAAGGTGGTCATTGATACCACCCTCTTCCTCGGGCGTGATGGTGATATCACCCAAGATATTGCGGACAACTGTCAAAAGCTAAAAATTGAGTCTCCTATTTTAAATAACCAAGACTACGCCAAACTCAATAGTATCGACCTGCCGACCTTAAAAGTTGCAACACTGTCACTCGCCTACACGCTGGATGACATTCCCAACCGGCTGGCGCATGCGCTGGAAGCCCTCTTCAAACAGGCCGAAAACGCGATTGACGATGGGGCGGCCATCTTGATTCTCACCGATCGGCCGGTTGGTGATCACCAAATGACCATTCCGGTGCTGCTGGCCGTTGCCGGGTTACATAACTACCTGGTTCGTCAAGGCAAGAGTACCGCCGCCTCCCTCGTTGTTGATACTGCTGAAGCGACCGAAATTCACCATTTTGCCTGCCTTGTTGGTTACGGGGCCGCAGCTATTCATCCTTACGGAGCCTTTGCGACCTTGGTAGAACGGGGTTACGCACAACAGCTCGATAACTACTGTCATGCGGCCGTTAAGGGCATTGTTAAGATCATGAGCCGGATGGGAATTTCGACCGTCGCCGGCTATCAAGGGGCGCAGCTATTTGAAGCGATTGGTCTGGCAGATGATGTCATCGCCCAGTACTTCACGGGCACTCCGAGTCGGATTGGGGGCATCGATCTGAACCAAATTGAAGCCGAGTACTACCGGCACTACCAAGACGCCTACGACGCTCATGCAATCGATGATCTCCCTTCCGGTGGCAGCTACCAGTATAAGGTCGATGGTGAACACCACCTGTACAATCCCAAATCCATTTATCAATTCCAAAAGGCCGTGCGCTCTGGTAGCTACGAAGAGTACCAAAAGTACGCCGACCAGATGAATACCGACATGCTGACCGATCCAGTCACCCTTCGTTCCATGTGGCATATTGATACCACCGATCGTAAGCCGGTGCCAATCAGTGAAGTCGAACCCGTCAGTTCAATCGTGAAACGCTTCAAGACCGGCGCCATGAGTTTTGGTTCCCTGTCACAAGAAGCCCATGAAACCATCGCTATCGCCATGAACAAGCTTGGCGCCCGTAGTAACACTGGTGAAGGGGGCGAAGATCGCCGGCGTTTCAAGGTTGGTCCGGACGGCCTCGATCGGCACAGTAAAATCAAGCAGGTTTCAACCGCCCGGTTTGGGGTCAATACCGAATACCTCATGAACGCCGAAGAACTGCAAATCAAGATGGCACAAGGCGCCAAGCCGGGTGAAGGTGGTCAACTGCCAGCCGGTAAGGCTTACCCTTGGGTCGCTGATATTCGGGGTTCGATCGCTGGGGTGCAATTGATTTCGCCACCTCCGCACCATGATATCTATTCCATTGAAGACCTTGCCCAACTGATTTACGACCTCAAGCAGGTAAACCCCTACGCCAAGATCAACGTCAAACTAGTTTCTTCGACCGGCGTCGGCACCATTGCCGCGGGAGTTGTCAAGGCGGGCGCCAACACCGTGGTCATTGCAGGCTACGATGGTGGGACCGGGGCGGCACCACGTAACTCAACCCGCGATAGTGGCCTACCGTGGGAAATGGGACTCGCCGATGCCCACCAGACATTGGCCCTCAATCACCTCCGGCAACGGACCACCCTTGAAGTCGACGGTAAGTTAATGACCGGCCGTGACATCGCCGTGGCCGTCATGCTCGGCGCGGAAGAATTCAGTTTTGCCACGCTCACCATGGTTTCAATTGGGTGCGTCATGATGCGCAAATGTAACTTAAACACTTGTCCCATCGGGATCACAACCCAAAACCCAGACCTTCGGAAACTCTACGCCGGCAAACCCGAACACGTCATGAACATGATGCGCTTTTTGGCACAGGATTTACGGGAACAGATGGCGCAACTCGGGTACCGTACCATTGATGAAATGGTCGGCCACGGCGAACATCTGACCCCCCGCTACGTTCCAGCTGGCAAGGCCAAGACCTTAAATTACGACCGGATGATTGGCAAAACCATCACCATCGATCGAAAGGTCAAGGATCCCTTCAAGGCCAAGTACGACTGGCCAGATTTGGACCTCTTTGCCAAAACAAGTCTGGAAAACGGCAACGCCACAACCGTCGACCTGCCGATCAACAACACTGACCGTTCAGCCGGTGCCCGTTTAGGCGGCTGGATCGCTGCCCACTTTGGTAACGACGGTCTCAAACCGGGATCGTTGAAGTTCAACTACCACGGGACTGCTGGTCAAAGTTTTGGCGCCTTCATTACCCAGGGACTAGAAATCAAGCTCACTGGTGAAGCCAATGATTACGTTGGTAAAGGCCTCTCGGGCGGTCGCTTAATCGTCGCCGCCCCCGAACAAGCCCAAACGCTGTACGCCCACGCGCCGATTGTGGGGAACGTTGCCTGCTTTGGTGCCACGGCTGGTGAAGCCTACTTCAACGGTCGGGCCGGTGAACGATTCTGCGTTCGTAATTCCGGTGCCAAGGTGGTCGTCGAAGGCGTTGGCAACAACGGCTGTGAATACATGACCGGGGGTGTCGCCGTGATCCTTGGACGGACCGGTCGGAACTTTGCGGCGGGGATGTCAGGTGGTGTCGCCTACATCTACGATTGGAAGCACGACTTTGAACAACAATGCAATCCCGAACTCGTTGATCTGTACCATCTCGACGAAACCGGCGATGACAGTCATGTTCTAAAAGACATGCTCCAAAAGCACTACTACTTCACAAATTCAGTCACCGCGAAAAAGATCTTGGATCACTGGGAAGACGAAAAGCAAACTTTCATCAAGGTCTATCCGCGTGACTACCACAAGATGCACGATCTAATTAAACAATATTCAGATGCTGGGATTCCCAAGGATCAAGTCGTAGAAAAAGCTTTCTACGCCGCAACCAGCAGCCAAAGTTAGGAGGAATCATCAATGGGAAATCCGAGAGGCTTTTTACTCTATAATCGGAAAAACAACCCGATGCGTCCGGTAATGAAACGGATCAAAGACTTTGACGTGATGGAACTGGACTTAAACGATGAGGATCGTCGGCAACAGGCTGCTCGTTGTATGAACTGCGGGATTCCATTCTGTCATCACGGCGTCTTTTACGGGGATGGCAAGGCCGTCAGTGGGTGTCCAAATGATAACCTGATCCCCGAATGGAACGACCTGGTCTACAAAAATCAGGATAAGCGGGCGTTCGAACGGCTAACACGCACGAACTACCTACCAGATATGACCGGCCGGGTTTGTCCGGCCCCCTGTGAGGTTTCCTGCGTCAACGCCCTTAACGGCCCCGGTGTCACAATTCGCAATAATGAAAAATTTATTATCGAACAAGCCTTCAAAAATGGTTGGGTCGTTGATTCTGGCAAACCGGCCCACCGAACAGGTAAGAAAATCGCCGTGATTGGTAGTGGCCCCGCTGGTATTTCGGCCGCTTGGCGTCTCAACCAACTGGGGCATTCGGTCACCATCTTTGAACGCGACGATCGGTTTGGTGGGTTTCTCATGTACGGCATTCCGAACATGAAACTCCCTAAAGAGATCGTTGCACGCCGCTTTGACGCACTCCGGAAAGTTGGTATTGAGCTAGTTGCCAATACCGAGGTCGGTAAAGACATCTCTGCTGCTCAGCTGCGCCAAGATTTCGATCGAATCGTCATCTGTACCGGAGCTCGGCAGGCGCGCGATCTCACCGTTCCAGGACGTGACTTAGATGGTATTTATCAAGCTGCCGACTACCTGAAATTAGCTACCCAGTCCGTGTTAGAGGACGGAACGGCCGCAACAACCAAGTTAGCCGGCAAACACGTCCTCGTTCTGGGTGGTGGCGATACGGGTAACGACTGTATCGGAACGGCGATTCGCCAGGGCTGTGCGGGGATTACCCAGCTTGAAATCACCCCCGCCCTGCCCAAGGAGCGGACGGCGGAGAACCAATGGCCGGAATGGCCGATGGTGCTCAAAAACGGTTACGGGCAACAGGAAGCCCGCAGCCTGTTTGGGGATATCACCCGTTACACCGCAACGGCGACCGGTTTCTTTGGTCAGAACGGGCACGTTGCCCAAGTCGAAGTCAGTGAAGTCTCACACTTCCAACCCATCGACGGCACCCAAAAGCGCATCAAAGCAGACCTCGTTTTGCTGGCCATGGGCTTCACCGGCGCCGAACAATGGCTCTTCGATGAATTCGGTGTCACCGACAAGCATAGAGATTACACCACTAATGACGGCCAACTCTTCGTGGCTGGCGATTGCCGCCGCGGGCCTAGTTTGGTCATCTGGGGGATTCACGAAGGCCGGATGTGTGCCGAAAAGGTCGACGCGTCGCTACACGCTCTCGCTGCCAGCCGGTAATCGGTTAACTTTCAAATAAAGCACGCCATTGATTTGCTCATCAATGGCGTGCTTTTTTACTGACTATAAATATTTACTCCCCTCACGAACGGCCAACGCACTCAACGCGTGTTCATCCATAAAAGTACGAACCCAGTCCGCATCATACTTGCTAAAATCACGGAGCGCCCACCCAATCGCTTTTTGGATAAAGAATTCATCGGTGAGGGCATCGAACTCGATCGCTTGGGTAAGTAGCTGCCGATTCAGTGTTTGCTTTTCTAATAATTGCAAGAGTATCGATATTCGCCTCATCCACAGATTAGGCTGCTGATAAAATAGCGCAAACACCGTCAGCTTGTCCTCGGGAACGTATCGAACATACTCGCCATACAACTTCCGCCACGAATCCACACTATCCCACCACGCGGTTTGCGTGACATACTGCGTCAGCTGCGTGAGCTCGGTCAGTGACAATCGTCGAACATTGGCGACGCTCACATCGATCGCGACGTACTGGTATTCGCGCTCTGGTCGCCGGTACAGGACATCAATTCCCGCAAGCAGCTCAGGGAGGGGCACCTGCTTGCTTTGCCGAATCAACCGGGCCGCCTGTTGTTTTCGTTCGGGCGTCCGCACACCGGCAAACGGAAACTGGTGTCTCATATACTTTTCCATCGGTGCCTGATTTTGCAGGTCACCTGTCAATTGAAACTCGGTAAAGATGGTCATCGCTGGTTCCTCCTCACCGCCCGATGCGGCCAGCTATGCCGTCTCATCAGCCAACTCAGGGAACCAGATTTGAATTTCATTTTCTGCTGAAGCAACGCTGTCCGAACTGTGCACGACGTTTCTCAAAATGCCATCGGGCCATTCACGACCAAAATCAGCGCGAATCGTGCCGAAAGCGGCGTCCGATGGATTAGTCGCCCCTGCCATCCGGTGGAACACATCAATAATATTCGTCCCGCTGGCGACCATCGCGACGATCGGCCCCTCTTGCATGTAGTCTTCAATTTCATGATAAAACGGCTTTTTAACAAGCTGTGAATAGTGCCGCGCCAGCTGATCCTTGGTCGCCATCACAATTTTAAGGGCATCAACGTGGTACGCTTTTTTCTCAAGACGGGTCACAATTTCCCCAATGTGTCCGTGGGCTACGCCGTCCGGTTTTACTAAGATCAAAATTCGTTCTTCAGCCATACAATCCCTGCCTTTCGATCATCCATCAGCAACAAGTCATCTAGCATCTATTATATTGTGAAATCGGTTACATTTCAATTGATATCTGCGTTTTTAGCCACGAAAAAAGAGTGCACTATCGTAATAGTCCACCCACCGAATTTAATGTGATTTTAATTTTTAGTATAAGACCGATAAATGCGGCCAATTAACGTTTGTGGTTCTCTCATTAGTATGTGTCATATGGTTTGCTACCATCCTTTCACTAGGGATTATGTGTTTTGACCAGCGTGTTCTATGTGTATATGTAGCAAATATGTGTTGTGAGTAATCGATTGTTCTATGTGGCACTATGTGGTTTGATGAACGAAAAAAGAGCGTCCCCACTGTAAACGAATGTTTACAACAAGGACGCTCTCGCGTGTTACCACCTTTGTTTATGGCATACTCACATATACCATCTCACCAGGTACTGAAAACCAATACCCTGACATTATATTGGGTGTCTGCCCATGATCCCTCGAAAAGGATCTGCGCCAAAACCGTTCTTTCACTGCAAGGAGCTTGCATCTTCTCATTACCGATGCTTCCTGAAAAGTTCGCTCACAGCTAATCCAACGACTCATTCACGCGCCGTTCATCAAATTGTTGACATTAGTATACAAAATTTCTTGCACAGTGTCAACACAATTTCTCATCTTTTTTTAATTTAACGATTCATTCCTCATTCATTAAACTTGGCGTTACGAATGCCCCGTACCCGAATCATCTCATCAATTGACAGGCACTTTTCTTCAAACTTATGGTAGAGCTCATCATCCATTTGATCAACGTCAATCAAGGTGTAGGCGAAATCGCCTCGGGACGCGTTAATCATGTTGGCAATGTTAATGTTGAGATCCGCCAAGATCGTCGCCACGCGTCCAACCATGTTAGGCACGTTTTGGTGCAGGAGGGTCAGACGATACGGTGAATTAAACGGCATCCGCACGTCTGGGTAGTTGACCGAATGTTCAATCTCCCCTGTCTCTAAGTACTTCCGTAGCGTCGTGGCCACCATTTGGGCACAGTTATCTTCGGCTTCTTTAGTGGTACCACCAAGATGGGGTGTCACCACGACCTTATCGTGTTTAATGAGCGCATCCGACGCGAAGTCCGTCCAATATTGATCGAGTTGACCCACGTTGAGGGCGGCCATCACAGCCGTTTCTTCTACGATGCCGTTGCGCGAATAGTTGAGTAGGACGGCCCCTTTTTTCATCATTAATAGTTCTTCAGCGCCGATCAGATTCTTATTTCGTTCATTATAGGGAATGTGAATCGTGACGTAGTCGCTGGCTTCAAGCACTTCCTTGAGTGAATCGGCCCGTGGAATGTCGCTTTGCACCTGCCAAGCGTGCTCAACCGAAATATAGGGATCGTACCCAATCACGTTCATCCCCATTTGGTGCGCCATATCAGCGACCTTCGATCCGACCGCTCCTAGTCCGATCACGCCGAGGGTTTTGCCAGCCAGTTCGGTACCGCGATAGTGGTTCTTCCCGGCTTCGGCCTGTAGCGTGACGTCCGCGGCGTCGCCATTGGTGAGTGACTTGGTCCAATTAATCGCCGGTAAAATTGGCCGGGCCGCCATGATCAAGATGGCAATCACCAGTTCCTTGACCGCATTGGCGTTAGCCCCGGGGGCGTTAAAGACCACCACCCCGTTTTCACTTGCCTTATCGAGGGGGATGTTATTGACCCCCGCCCCCGCGCGACCGATTGCCAGCAGGCTCACCGGCAAGACGCCCCGATGGAGGTTCTGGCTCCGGATCAAAAGGGCATCTGGTTCTTGTTCGCCATTAATCACATACTGATCCTTGGGAAAAACCGCCAAACCGACGTTTGAAATCACATTATAGGTTTTAATTGCATACATTAGAATTGTCCTCCGTGTTGAACTTCAAAATCTTTCATAACGTTAATCAGTGCTGTCACTCCGGCCGTCGGCATCGCATTGTACAGGCTGGCCCGCATGCCACCCACTAATCGATGTCCCGCAAGATTAACGAGCCCTTGAGCCCGGGCAGCCGCGATGAATTGTGCATCTAATTGCGCATCCCCCGTCACAAAGACGATGTTGGTCAGTGACCGTTGGGCGGGAAGTACCGGATTATTGAAGAGCTTCGAGTTATCGATAAAGTCATAGAGCATCTTGGCCTGTTCCTGGTTACGCTGATAAATGGCATCAACGCCTCCAAACTGCTTCAGCCACTTAAACGTTAAGCCTGCAGCGTAAGTACAGAAGACGGGCGGAGTATTCAGCGCCGAATCCTTCTTATCCTCCAGACGGTAATCCATAATTTCCGACAAGATTGGTTGGTCAGTTAGCCGTTCACGTTTCACAATCACAATCGCCATGCCGGCCGGGCCGATATTCTTCTGGGCGCCGGCGTAGACGAGGTCAAACTGATTAATATCGTAAGGTTGAGCCAAAATATTAGATGACATATCCGCCACCAACGGTTGGTCGATCGTTGGAATGTGGTGGTATGTCGTCCCCTCAATGGTATTGTTCGTCGTGATGTGCAGGTAATCCAACGCCCCGCGCTGCGGGTCCTGAATGGTGGGTAGATTGCCATCAAGTGACGGAACATCGTCAACTTGGAGGCCTTCAATCCGTTGGGCCGCCTCGAGCGCTTTTTGGGCCCAGTGTCCGGAATTTAAGTAGGCCACGTGATGGTGCTGTTGCGCCAAGTTAAGGGGCACATTCGTGAATTGTAGCGTGCCACCCCCATGCAGAAATAACACGGCGTAGTCGTCGCTAATGTGCATCAGGTCCCTCAAGTCCTGCTGCGCTTCGGCGGCCATATCCGTGTATAGCGCGGAACGGTGGCTAATCTCCATAATGCTCATACCGCTTCCTTGATAAGATGGCATATCACGCTTAATTTGTTCAACAACCTGTGCTGGCATGATTCCTGGTCCTGCTGAAAAATTATATCCCACTGTAAATTCCCCCGTTTCAATTTATTCTCATCATACCGTTAAACCATCACATTACAATTCACTTCATTTTCGGTTTATCAAAAAATGACGGTTTATCGCTGGTATATCAACGGTTATCACAACTTTCAAAATTTAATATAAATATTTTAATATTAATGATTTTAAGAAAATTAGTGGCTCATAATCGCGCTATTCTCCACTTTGTCGTTATTATAAATTATTTTGTACAAATATTATTATATAAGAACAAACCATGTTTTTTCAATGAACCTTTTTTCAAATACGCGTTGACAAGTTTTCTCCTCTTATCTATACTTGAACACATTAAGACGACGTTAGGAGAATGGTCAGATGAGTTATCCAACACAACAACTGAATATTTGGTGGCAAAGTCGGTAATCAGGTTGTGTGCTCATCGCAGGTGCAACCTGAACTTTTCAGATTGTATCTGTGCTGACTTGTTTAACTTTCCATAGTCTGCATGGATTCTCTCATGCAGGCTTTTTCTTTGGATAAAAGGAGCCTCGTGTGGGGCTCCTTATTTTTTTGTTTCAGCAATTATTTGACGAGGTGGAATACAAATGAAACGCATGTACACATTGATCGCGATTCTATTAGTTTTTCTCGGATTCGCGTACTTTCAAGAAGGCGGCGGCATCACTAAGCAAAAAACACCCACGGTTGGGATTTTGACCTTGATGCATCACCCCGCCCTCGATCAGATTCATAAAGGCGTGGTCGCCGGACTAGCTAAAGAAGGCTATAAAGGAAAAAACGTCAAAATTGATTACCAAAATGCTCAGGGTGATCAAAGTAACTTGAAGGCCATGGCTTCTAAACTCGTGAACGAAAACAACGATGTTCTCGTCGGGATTACGACCCCCGCTTCACAAGCATTGGCCAATGCCACATCGAAGATTCCCATCGTTTTAGGAGCGGTTACCGATCCCCACGGTGCAGGACTCGTTAAGAACAACAAGAAGCCCGGCGGCAATATCACCGGTGTTTCCGATCAGGCACCACTCAAGAAGCAATTGAAACTGATCAAGGAATTCATGCCTCACATGAAGACCCTCGGAATCATTTACACATCTAGCGACAGTTCTGCAACAACGGAACACGCCCTTTTCGTCAAGCTGTGTAAGGAAGAACACGTTAACTTGAAATCGTACTCCATTTCTAACAGTAACGATTTGAATCAGGTTTCCCAAGAAGCCCTCACCCAAGTTGACGCCATCTTCATTCCAACCGACAATACGATCGCCGGTGCGATGCAAACGCTGATTGCCAACGCCAACGCCGCCAACAAGCCAGTCTTCCCCGCCGTCGATACGATGGTGAAGGATGGTGGGGTGGCCACCTACAGTATTAACCAATACAAGCTCGGTGTGGAAGGTGGTCGCCTAGCCGGTCAAATCTTAAAGGGTAAGAAAAAGACCGCCACGACACCAATCAAGTACATTAAGAACGGAGATCCAACTTTGAATCTCAAGCAAGCCAAGAAACTCGGATTACACGTTCCCGCCCGCTTCTTGAAGGACGCCGAACAACATGGGGAGGTCTACAAATAATGAGTTTAGTTGTTTCTGCAATCGGTCAAGGCCTACTCTGGGCGATCCTCGGACTAGGACTATTCCTGACCTTTAGAATTTTAAACATTGCCGACATGACGGTTGAAGGAACCTTCCCAATGGGGGCCGCCGTCGCCGTTACCGCCATCGTCCATGGTTACTCACCACTGACGGCCACCATCTTCGCCTGTCTGGCTGGGATGGCCGCAGGGCTGGTCACGGGCCTGCTGTACACCAAGGGTAAGATTGACATCCTGCTGGCCGGAATCTTAGTCATGACGGCCGCCTACTCCGTTAACCTGCGGATCATGGGTAAGTCCAACACATCGCTGTTAGGGCACTCAACCCTTCTCAAAGCCAAGTTTTTGGCTGCGATGCCTAACTACTTTGACACGGTCTTTTTGGGGATGTTAGTGATCGCCATTATTACCATCATCCTCGTCTTCTTCTTACAAACCGATCTCGGTCAAGCCTTTATTGCGACCGGCGATAACGAGAAGATGGCTAAGTCGCTAGGGATTCATACCGACAACATGAAGATTATGGGCCTGATGGTTTCTAACGGCATGGTGGGGATCTGTGGCGCCCTAGTATCGCAAAGTAATGGGTACGCCGATATTAACATGGGGATTGGGACCATCGTGATCGCCCTGGCTTCGATCATCATTGGTGAAGTGGCCTTCGGTGAACTCACCCTGAACCAACGCCTACTGGCAGTGACCATGGGGAGTATTATTTACCGGTTGATCTTGATGGCTGTTTTGCAACTCGGATTCAGCGCCAACGACCTGAACCTCCTTTCATCACTAGTTCTCGCAATCTGCATGATGCTACCGCAGTTCCGTCACGCCCTACATCTCGATCGGATCTTTACCAAGGGGGTTAAAGCCCATGACTAAACCAATTCTCGAATTAAAAGACATCGTCACACTGGTCAACAAAGGCACCAGTAACGAAACTGAAATTCTGAAAAAGCTCAACTTGACCATCAATGAAGGCGACTTTATCACGATTGTGGGCTCCAACGGGGCTGGTAAATCCACCCTCTTCAACGTCATCGGGGGTAATTTACCGGTTGATGACGGCCACATTTTACTTCATGGCAACGATATTACCCACCAAACCGAAGAGGAACGCACCAAGTTCTTGAGTCGTGTTTTCCAAGATCCTAAGCTGGGAACCGCTCCTCGTATGACGGTCGCTGAAAACATGTTGCTGGCACAAAAACGGGGCGAAAAGCGCCACCTCATTCCCCGGAAACTGAAACAGCAAATGACAGATTTCACCCGTATTGCGGGGATTATGCATAACGGTTTGGAAGACCGGATGAATACCGCTACCGGCAACCTATCCGGTGGTCAACGCCAAGCACTGAGCTTTCTGATGGCCACGCTCAAACGTCCCGACATCATTCTTCTTGATGAGCATACTGCGGCGCTAGACCCCCGAACCAGTCAAAACCTGCTCAATGCGACCAACGAACGGATTACCGAAGACGGGCTAACCGCCTTGATGATTACCCATCATTTGGAAGACGCATTGATCTATGGTAACCGGTTGATCGTTCTTGGTGACGGCCAGATTAAGGCCGACTTCAAGGGTGAAGAAAAGCAACAATTAACGGCTGAAAAATTATACGAATACTTTGAAGCTTAGTGAAAAACATTGTTCAATTTAAAAAGTGGCACGACTCACAATCAAAATCATGTGAGTCGTGCCATTTTTTGTTTAACTTACTAATCCCACCACAATTTCACCAAAGCCTGTGTACCGTCATTGCCCAGTTGGCGTTCATCAACCAACTGTTCATACAGCCGTTTAGCTTGTTGTGTGGCTGGTAAATTCAATTCCATCTTTTCCGCTTCATCGATTGCAATTCTCAAATCTTTCAGAAAATGCTTCGCAAAAAAGCCGGGAGTGTAGTCGTCTTTTAAAATTCGCGGCACGTAGTTATCCATGCTCCAATTATCTGCGCCACCCGAACTTAACGTTTCCAAGACCGTTGGCAGGTCCAGCTTGGCAGCCTTAGCGTACACCAGCATCTCCGTCAAACCAGTCATCGTGCCGGCAATCATAATCTGATTTGCCATCTTCGCATGTTGTCCGGCCCCGTATCCGCCAAAATAGTTATGGCGCTGCCCGATCTGTTCAAAGACCGGGACGACCTGCTCATACGTGTCGCGGTGCCCACCAACCATGATCGTTAGCGTCGCATTTTTTGCGCCGACATCACCACCCGACACCGGTGCGTCGAGAACATGCAATCCCTGCTTATCGGCGAAGTGACCAATTCGCTGTGCCAATGAGGGCGTACTAGTCGTCATATCGATCAGTACTTGGTCTGGTGTGGCCTGCTGAAAAATCCCCTGCTGTCCGAAATAAACGGCCTCGACATCTTGTGGGTATCCCACCATCGTAAAAACAAGTTGCTGACCGGTGGCCGCTGCGACGGGTGATGCCGCCCAGTGGGCCCCATGATCAATCACGGTTTGAGCCCGTGACTGCGTCCGATTATAAACAGTGACCTCATGACCGGCTGCCAATAAGTTATTAATGATGCCAGTGCCCATCACACCGGTGCCAATAAATCCAATTTTCATTGTCGGATCCTCCTCTTAGTTGAGCTTTGTTTGCAATACTGGGCGCCCATTGAGTGCTTGCAGGTGCCGATTGTTGGGGTGTTCAAATAGCTGATGGTAGCGCGCAAGTTGGTCTTTAGAGACGCTTAATGGCGTTTGCGCGACGTACCACCGGACGCCCTCGGTCAATGGCGGGGTCGTCAGTGAACCGAGATAGCGTAACACCGGCCCCGTAGCTGGTAGCTCCGCATGCACATCTAGCAGTTGCTTCAGGGGCACCGTCTCGTGGGGCTTAAACTGCGTTAAAAGCTGTTCAAATACGGGATCAGGGGCGCCAATGTGGGCCACACGGGCAACGACAGCCAGCTGCCCAGCTACGTCTTGGAACACAAAGTGCCATTCCATCGCTGCCTGATCATCGTCAATCACGTGCTCGGCGGGCGCGTGAAAATGAAGTTGTTGGAACTGATACGGTCGTTGCTCGAGTACCGCATGACCATGGCCGTTCATTTGAAAGTTAATCTCTTTATCGCTCAGGCTGACCCCTTCGATATCGTTTTGCCACACTAGTAGATGGTTAGCGACGGCCGCTTGGGCCGTGGCAGTATTCAGCGGCACTGGTGACTGCTGCTGACCAAAGCCGTTTCCCCACTGTTCCTGTTTCGTATAATCAAGCATTACCCGCACTCCCTTATTTTTTAGTTATTCCTAGTGTATTACGTTTCATCGTCATTGGCGCACTTTTTTGCCTGAACATTATGGAAAATTGGCTCAAAAACTGTCTGCCACCCGAATGAGATCGTTAAAAAAAAGATCACCGCCGCCCGCATCCGGCAACGATCATCCCTATTGAAGTTGTTTAATTTTTTGTTCCACGTAGCGTGCCAACTTGTCACGACTAAACAGACCGGTAAGCTTTTCTTTCGCCACTCCATCGTTAAAAACGACTAGACTCGGCACGCTCAATACGTGATAACGTGCCGCAATTTCCTGGCTATCATCAACGTTAAACCGGACAAAGGTGACCCGATCTCGGAACTGTTCGTCTAACTGATCGATGACGGGTTCCATCATTTTACATGGGGCACACCAGGGCGCCCAAAAGTCGACGATCGTGAGTTTATCTTGGGCGACCTGTTCATCAAAGTTGGTCGCTGTTGCTGTTACTGCCATCTTCGTATTACTCCTTTTTGGCCTTGCGGCGGATAACATGAATGAGGAGGGTCACAAAAAACATTGCCAGAATAAAGACGCCGAACAGGCCCGACGGAATTTCAATGTCGATCGCTGGAATCGTCAAAAATAGCTTAATCGCAATGACCGCAATCAACACGTACGCCATCGGTTCCAATTCTGGAATCTTGCGCATGAGGTTCATGATAATCTCTGCAATCCCCCGCATACACAAAATCCCGATCAAGCCCCCAATCAGCACAATCACCGGATTCGATGAAATTGCGAGGGAGGCGAGGACGGAATCTACTGAAAAGATGATGTCCATTAATTCAATTTGCACAACAACGGACCAAAATAAGGGGAGTACCCGATGCTTCTTTTCCTTCGGTACTTTGACCGGCTTTCGGCCAAACATCTTGTGATGAAAAAAGCGGTAAACGAGGTACATCAGGTACAGTGCCCCAATTACCTTGATCTCCCAGATATGAATTAGGTAGGTCCCAATTCCGATGATCAAAAAGCGGAACAGATAGGCGCCCCACAACCCATAAAACAGTGACTTTTCTTGTTCTTTCAACGTTGGTAACACTCTCGTTTGCGTTGCCAACACAATTGCGTTGTCTACCGACAACAGACACTCAATCATCACCAGTGATAAAATCACCAGCCAGTCCTGACCGGAGCCAATAACCGCAGCCCAGTTGTGCAGGTCAAAAAACGGACCATAGAGCTTTTCAATAAGTGACAATTAGTTTCCCCCTTACACCGATTCAATTATTTCAAGTGCCATTTTACTATACTTTCTTCAAAATAGCGCGGATTTGGCGCATTAACCGTGATTTTTTGGCCCGTAAACGGTAACACGACCGTCAAGGCCGTTCCGTGTAACATCATTTTGGCGTTTGGTCGCTCGTTATACAATGGATCGCCCACGATCGGGGCCTGCATGGCGGCTAGATGAACCCGAATCTGGTGTGTGCGTCCCGTTTCCAATTGTAACCTCACCAGACTATGCGTGCCGTACGCCCCCAACACCTGATAGTGGGTTCGGGCAGTCTGCGCATGAACGCCATCAATTTGTCGCTTGCGGCGGTCGGTCTCATCACGACCGATGGGCAACGTGATGACCCCCGCCGGTTCGGGGAACACCCCGTCCGTAATGGCTAAATAGTGGCGGTGAATCTGCCGGCTGCTAATCAAGCGATCCAAAAGCGGCACGACGATTGGATTTTTGGCAATCAATACCGCCCCACTCGTCTGTTGATCAATGCGGTGCACCATGAAGGGGACGGCATTCTGCCGCGCTAAATACCCCGCCACAAAGTTCATCAGGGTGCCCCGCTCATCTTGCCGGTTTGGATGGGTCTTAATCCCCGCCGGCTTATTAACAACTAAAAGATCATCATTTTCAAAGAGAACCGTCACCGGTTGGGTGTCATCAACGAGATAGTTGGATGTCGCGGTGCGAAACTCATCCCCGACAAAGCGTAAAACAACCTGATCCCCCGCCTGAACGGGGGTACTCATCGGTTGGTAGCGACCGTTTAACCAGACATTTTCCCGGATTCGGAGAAAGTGGACGATGCGGTGCGGGAGGAGCCAGTGCCGTTCTAATAGGTCCCTCAGTGGAACCTGATCGGCGCTTACTGGAACGATTTGGGTTGTCTGCCAGTGAATTGTCATGGTCGTCTAAGTGCTCCGTTTTCGTTTAAATTAAAGACAAGTGGTGCATCACGTGCCACAAACCGTTGTGCATGGGTTTGTTGACACAGTTGCTCGTCGAGGGTCAACTTGGTCACGGCCGTTTGGTGATAGGCCTGAAAATAGTAACTGCGGCTTTCCGCCACCGTCGCCGCGCGATAAACCGAGTAGGTGGCTTGATGGTCGGTATTCTTGGGCACGGTTACGCCATCCAACAATCGCCAACTGCTGATAAATGCTTCTTGTTCATTACGGGGCTGATCAGCCCGTTCCTTAAAGTAGGCTGCCCGAATAAAGCGGGCCCCCGGCGAATATGATCCCGGTGGAATCGATTTGCCCGAGAGACTCCCCGTCGTGACCTTAGCGGTATTTAATGGCACCTGGCCGGTCCGAAACGCCGGCGTAAAGTCCATATACTGATCCAATTGGGCCAACTGCTTGTCAAAGTTCGGACTATTTGTCACAACTCCCAGCGGATTTTCAATCACCCGCATCGGCATCGTCGTGGGTTCAATGACCACAATGCGGCCGGTCGGGTCCGTCAGTGCAAAATGCAGTTCCGGATACCCATATTTCACGTCACTGTGGGTATCATCCATCAACTCAATGTCTGGCAATTGCGCAATGACATCGGCAACGGACGCACAGTGGCCTAGCGCCCATAACACGAATTCAAAACCGGCTAGTTGCGTTTTGTCGGCGCGTCGTTGACTTCTCAATTGAGCCCCGTTAGCAAACGTCAGCTTCTGGGCACACAAGCCCTTTTCGTTAACGCCATCGGAAATATCGGCCCGTAACCGGTCAAACTGACCGCCCCCCACAATGGCGTAGCGGTTCGTATAGGTATGATGATCAAACCGTGTCTGCCAGTGAAACTGACGGGGTAAAAAGACCGGTGAATTTTCGAGCGACGGCCAGTCCATTGTCCGCGCTAGTAAGTGCGTGCCGTCCTGAGCAACTTGATAAATACTGGTACACATGCCGATCACCATCCTTTCATGTTCTATTCTATGACAGATCCTTTACAATCGCCAAGACAAAGTGTTTAATGGATGAGAATAATAAGGAGAGTTACGATTATGTTAACAGTCACCCCTGTAACGCCACATTTGAATTGGATTAACGTCCAAAACCCGACAAGTGAAGAAACCATCAAGCTCGTGACGCAGTACCAGGTCACCGACGAAATGCTAGCCTACGCCATTGACCCGGATGAACGGGCCCGTGTCGAAGCCGATCCCCGCGCCAATATTACCCTGCTCATTTTTGATGTCTACTGTGTCCCAGACGATGACGCCGAATCGCAGACTGCACCCATTGGGATCATGTTTACGAACGATAACCTCATCACCTTTACCACGGAGCAGACCAACTTCGTGACCGAACTCCTCGAAGAACAGGTCGACCATAAATCGGACACTCAGCACATTAATGATCAAATCGATTTGGTACTCCCGATGCTTTATCAGCTGTCCACCGACTACTTTGCCCCAATTCGTCAGGCTGATTCCCAACGGGTCGAAATTCAGCGCTCGCTGGAACGGCGGACGGATCGCAAGGCCATTGCGGCGTTCGTCAACCTTGAAACCGGCCTGATCTACATCCTGACTTCCCTCCGAGGCAACGTTTCGTTGCTCAAAGATTTGAAGCGCCGGTCACGAAATCTCACAACGCAGCAAACCAACGATCTCGACGACGTCTTAATCGAAGCCGAACAAGGGCTAGAAATGGCCACCATGACCTCCAACATCATCGAGCGGATCTCAAATGCCTATTCCAAAGTCCTCGATAGCAACCTGAACAACACGATGAGATTCTTGACCATCTATTCCATTGTCCTCACAATTCCGTCAATTGTATTCGGCTTCTTCGGCCAAAACGTGCACCTGCCGTTCGAGTCGTCCCCGATCGGTTGGGAACTAACCATTATGGTCATGCTGGTTTTAGCCGTTCTGACTATGTGGTTGTTGATGAACAATCATTGGTGGCGTAAATAGTGATTTACTCAAAAAACAGCGGTACCGCGACTCAATCGTCGTCGTACCGCTGTTTTGCTATTCTGCTGCACTAGGAACGTGCAATAAATCCATTTTATCCAAGTATTCCGCAATTTCAACGGAGTTCCAAGCCGCACCCTTCAGTAGATTATCGGCCACGTTCCATAAGTGGAATGCACCCTTATTTTCCTGATCGGGGCGAATCCGACCCACGAATGTTTCCCGTCGGCCCTGCGCCGTGATTGGTTGCGGGTACAGTTGCTCGGCCGGATCGTCTTGTAAGACATCCCCGTCGAAGTTAGCAATTGCATCCTGAATGCCCGCCACCGTGGCATGCTTATCCAGCACTTCAAAGTACACGGATTCACAGTGTGCAATCGGCACCGGCACCCGCGAACAAGTTGCCGTAACCTGAATATCATTACTATTCATATCGCCACCACACATGATTTTCTTCGTTTCATGAATCATCTTCCACTCTTCGTGGGTGTAGCCATCTTCTTCAAACACATCAATCTGTGGCAGTACGTTGAACGCTTGCTGGTAGTGTTTTTTGTCACCCTTAACCGGCATAATCTTGGGGGTGTATGCCTTCCCGTCTAAGTAGGCTTGGCTCTCATCGAGGGTCTCTTGGACCGCCCGATTTCCCGCACCACTGACCGCCTGTAAGGTTGTCACGATCACGCGCGATAACCCGTAGCGCTCACGAATCGGTTCGAGTGCCATCACCATTTGAATCGTTGAACAGTTGGGGTTGGCGATCAAGCCCTGATGCTCGTTCAGCGCCTCCGCATTGACTTCGGGAACCACCAACGGCACGTTAGGATCCATCCGAAAGGCCGAGGTATTATCCACCACGACCGCCCCGCGCTTAATGGCTTCGGGGGCAAACTGCTTCGATACGGCGCCACCAGCAGAAAAGAGCGCTAGGTCGATTCCCGTAAATGATTCGGGGGTGGTTTCTTCAACGACCGTGTCTTGGCCCTTGAACTTGAGCACGGTGCCGGCCGAATGCTTCGAGGCCAAGAGCTTAATTGTTTTTACCTTAAGCGTCGATTGCTCGACCATTTGGATCATTCGTGTGCCGACCGCTCCGGTTGCACCCACAATTGCGACATTATATTCACTCACAGGAAAAGACCTCACTTATCTTAAAATTGAATTTATTTTAGCATTTTAGTTGCCCGACGTCTCCTGATTCGACTGTGCCGGATGAATTTCATAGTGGATCTTACCTTCATCATCGGTCACCCCGTACAAAACTTGTTCATGCACATCGTCGATAAATCCAAGGTTCAACCGCCGCCGACCGTTGACATTTTCGATTCCATGAAACGCCTGCCGGGCAAAATGGTGCGCCCACTTGGCATCCTCAATCAGGGTTTTACTCTTGTCATTCGCCGCACTCAGCGTGTAGCCTTCATCCATTAAGTGCTTCACAAGCGATACCTTGACGTAGGCGTCAAACCCAAACACCCGCGCATCCTGTTCTTCTTGGCGTTGCTTAGCCGCAATGAATGCTTTTTTCTCCCAATACCGTAGTTGGCGCGTCGAAACACCGGTCATCCGGCTTAATTCCCCAATTTTAAACTGTAATTTACTGAGATCGAGCACCCGTTTTTGCTTGTCTGATTCCATAATTACTCCTCTATTTTAGGGACTTGACCATTTGGCGGTGCATAATCCCTGCTTCTTCGAAAACATCACCGTGTGGCGTGAATCCCAACCGGTCGTAGAACCCGAGGGCCGTTAGTTGGGCTCCGAGGTACGCAGACTGCACATGGTCATCCGCTTGTGCCTGATCGAGAACGTGGGTCATCAAAGTGGCCGCATACCCATGGTGCCGCGCGGACTGGATCGTCGCGACGCGCTGGATATGAAGCCGTTGGTTCGTCAAAACCGTTCGTAACGTGACTACCGGTTGGCCGGCCACGTAACCGACGTAGTGTGTCGCAATCGCATCATCGCTGTCCTTTTCGAGGGCTTCTGGCACCCCTTGTTCTCGCACAAACACTGCCAGCCGTATGGCGAGGGCGTCTTCAAAGACCGCTCCACTTTTTCCCGTTACCTGTTTAATTTCCACGCTGTCACCCCATCACATTCTTCTAAGCTCCATTGTATCATCAATGGCCCTAATTTCGTGCACAAAACGCGCGCAACTACTATACTGAAGCCAACAACTTATCAGTTATTTGGGAGGTTACGTCATGCAAATCCATCATATCTCGGTTTTAGCGTCGAATTTTGCCAGTAATCACGCGTTTTACACCCATACTTTAGGACTGCGCCTCGTCAAAGATACGGTCAATCAGGAAAATCCCGCCATCGAGCACCTCTTCTACGGGGACTACCTCGGATCGCCGGGAACCGTCATCACGTTTTTTATCGTCCCCTATCTCGGCCATCGCACCGATGGCAACCATTCGATCAGCAATCTCATCCTTCAAATTCCTCGGCACACCAGCGATTGGTGGGCGCAATGGTTGACTGATCAACATGTCGTTGTCACCCGCACTGCCGACCAGTTGGCCTTCGATGACCCCGATGAGTTCCACATCATTTTGCGTGAAGGTGACGCCCAACTCACAGCGGCTCAAATCAACCCTGCTTCGCCAGTGCCTGCTCAAAATCAGATTGTCAAAATTCTCGGCACGCACTGGCTCGGACCGGATCCGGCCGCCAGTGCGCGCTTCTTCGATCAATTCATCGCGGCGCCCACCGATGCCACGGGTCAGGTGCAGTTAGCGGATCACAACTTTATTGGGCTAAAAAAAGCCCCGACCCAGCAACAAACACGCTTTGGGCGGGGCAGCGTCGATCACTTGGCCTTACAGGTCGCCGATGATCAACAATTATTTGCATACTGGCAAAAGGCGGTGCAACAGGGCTGGCAACTGGAACTATTCCGTAACCGCCACTGGTTTAAGAGTATCTATCTTCGTGACCCGAGTGACAACCGGCTCGAACTCGCCACACCGGCTCCCGGATTCACCGTTGATGAACCCCTCGATCAATTGGGCACCCACCTCGTCTTACCGCCATGGCTGGCCGATCAGCGTGCTGAAATTGAACAGCGCCTGCAACGCTAACTACTTACGATTATAGTAGTCGACGGTGACATCGTCGGCCGTCACGATGAGCTTGGTGACACTGCCATTTTGGGGCCGGACGGTCAGATCATACTTTCCCTGACCAAACTTTTCCATCATGCTCAACACGGTATTGCCGTGACTAATTAGGAGGACGTTATCCCCGTCCTTTAGCTGGTCATTGCTTCGAATCAGGGCAAAGCCTTGGTCGAGTCGCTGCCAGTATTCTGCATTATCTTCCGCATCGTGGAAGGGATCGGCGGCCTTCAAAAAATCCTTGGCCTTACCAATCGAATACTTTTCTACAATCTGTTTGAACGTCGCTAGACCGTGGGGTGCGCCCGCCATGTACCAAGCTTCATCCATATTCGTCCCTTCAAAATAGCCGTAAAATTCTTCCCGAAAGTACGGCGCCACGATCGGTGTCTCCGGTGCCCCTGCGTGGTTGGCCGCTAAGATCATCTTCGCGGTTTGTTCGGCCCGCGTGGTATCGCTACAGTAAGCCGCCGCAAAGGTCGTCTCGGCCAGCTTTTGCCCGGCGGCCTGGGCGTCTTGAATTCCCTTATCGGTCAGCGGTGAATTACTCCACCCCTGCAATTTATTGTAGATATTGTAATATGTTTGACCATGTCTGACGACGTAGACGTTTAACTTTGTCATGATCGTAACCTCCCTGAATCAACCGTTGCTTGAAGTACCTCAACCTTACCGCAATCGGTAAAGCGATACCATCTTTTTTCCTGAAATCAATCCAGAAGAATTAACTTTTTATTATTGTTGCTAAATCTCGAAACGGCCATGAAGAATGTATGATAAAATATGAATGTTTATAATTTAAATTCATACCTATTCAGACTGTGAGGATGTTAATTACATGCACAAGTTAAATACAATGAAGGACACAAGAATGGGTCTCTTTACCATTTTGGTGTTTCTTTTTTGGTTAAAAACGCTACTGGCCTACTTCGTCGATTTTCGATTGGGTGCAGAAGGCGTTTTTCAATATTTTATTCTGCTGATTAACCCGATCGCGACGACCATCTTTATGTTTGGCCTCGCCTTTTACTTCAAGCGATCGCGGTTTTTCTACCCGATTTTAATGGCGCTATACATTGGTAACACGGTATTGCTCTATTTGAACGTCATTTACTTCCGGGAATTTACCGACTTTATGACGGTGGCCACCATGACGGGCTACTCGAAAGTTGATCAAGGATTGAGTGGCAGTTCGCTCGCGCTCACTAACGTCCACGATATTTTGTACTGGATCGATATCGTCATTATTTTACTGATGATGCTGTTTCGCAAGATTAAATTCGATCCGCGCGGCGTCAATCACCGGATGGCTTTTGCCATCACGTCGGTGGCGGTAACCCTCTTTGGTGTCAACCTATCGCTCGGTGAAATGAGTCGTCCACAGCTACTCACGCGGACGTTTGATCGAACCTACATCGTCAAGTATCTAGGTGTCGACGCCTTCACCATTTACGACGGAATTAAATCTCAGCACACCAGCAACATGCGTAAATCGGCCACAAAGTCCGAACTAGAGGCCGTTAAGAAATTTACCGACGCCCACTATGCCAGCCCGAACAAGAGTATGTACGGGATTGCCAAGGGGCGCAACGTCTTCGTGATCCATCTGGAAAGTTTCCAGCAATTCCTGATTGATAAGAAGATTAACGGGCAGGAAGTCACCCCATTCCTCAACTCGATCTATCACGGTAGCAACACCTACGCCTTTGATAACTTCTTCCATCAAGTGGGACAGGGTAAGACGAGTGATGCCGAAAACATGCTAGAAACCAGTACGTACGGGCTTTCACAAGGGTCCCTCTTCGCAACGCTGGGGAGCGACAACACCTTCCAAGCGGCACCATCAATTTTGAAGCAACGAGCCGGCTATACCAGTGCCGTCTTCCATGGGAACGTGGCCAGTTTCTGGAACCGAAACAACGTCTACAAGAACATGGGCTACCAGTACTTCTTCGACGCCAGCTACTATGATACGTCTGGTGATAAGTCGACCGGCTATGGTTTGAAGGATAAGCTGCTGTTCAACGATTCCGTGAAGTACCTCGAACGACTACAACAACCGTTCTACGCGAAGTACATTACCGTCACAAATCACTTCCCGTACGACCTCGACTCCGAAGATGAGGATCCAAACTTCAAGACGGTGGATACCGGTGATAGTGCCGTGGATAACTACTTTGTGACCGCCCACTATCTCGATCAGTCCTTGAAGGAATTCTTCACCTACCTGAAGAAGACCGGTCTCTACGACAAATCGATCTTCGTCATCTACGGTGATCACTACGGTATTTCCGATTCCGAAAACAAGAAACTGGCTTCCGTGCTCGGCAAGAGTTCTGATGACTGGACTCACTATGACGACGCGCAACTCCAGCGGGTGCCACTGATGTTCCTGATTCCTAATTCTGGTGGTAAGGGCTATATTTCCCACACTTACGGTGGTGAAATTGACGTCTTGCCAACCCTCATGCATTTGCTCGGTGTTAGTTCGAAGCGCTACATCCAGTTCGGGACCGACCTCTTCTCTAGTCAACACGATCAGGTCGTCGCCTTCCGGAACCAAGACTTCGTGACGCCAAACTATACCAGCATTTCTGACGTCATCTACAGTAATAAGACGGGTAAAAAGGCCACTCTAACGGCCGCCCAGAAGAAGCAGTTGAAGAAGGATCAAACCAAGGTCAACAAGGAACTCAGTCTCTCAGATTCCTTGAACGATAAGAACCTGCTGCGCTTCTATAATCCAAAAGGCTTCAAGGCCGTCAACGCGTCGAAGTACAACTATTCGAACGGATTGGATAAAGAAATTAAGATTGAAGATCAGTTGAAGGGCAAGTCGACCAGCCTTTACTCCGAAAATGGGGATAAGACGACGGCGAGCGAGTACTCAACTGACGCACCTGAATTAACCCACTCATCAACGGATTCTAACCGAATTAAGATTACGAACCCTGATGATAGTAAGAACTAGCATTAAATTAAGCCGTTTACCACAATTTATTAGTTGTGATAAACGGCTTTTTTAATGAAGTAAATAGGTTATACAAAATCCCCGCTAAGCAAAATACTTAGCGGGGATGCTTTATTAGCTGCTTACAGTTTACAAAAAACTTAATTAGTTTTCTTTTTGCATAATCAATATCAATACACCAAAAAATCAAAAAAATTTCGTCAAATGATGAGTTTCCGCATCCGCCTTACTTATCCTTTAACTTTTCCATCAGCGGCCTATACTGGTCCATAAACCTCACAATATCATCCTGTTCTTCACTCGATAACTCGTTAACGCGTTTAAACACCAAATTACCCTCCGAACGAATTTTAGGTGAATTTTCAACTCGAAAAACTGGCAATTCTTTGATTCTCACAGTCCCAGTTACAGCCGGCGTTCCTGAAGGTCAAAAATTTATTCTAAAAGCTAAATCTGATGATTCACTAGAGTACGTCGTTGCTGATCAAAATCCTTGGACCTCTGGTGAATATGACAACATTGATTTTCGTGCCGAGCTTAATGACGTGGGGCATTTCGGGAATGAATCACCTGTCGGAGAGGAGAACATTGAATGGTAACTCCTAAACAAGGAGACCTGATCTTCATCGATGCAGAACCCCATGCTGGGCATGAGGAAGGCGGTCATCGCCCGCAAAGTGGTCATATTCGCCGCCCGATGGTGGTACTGTCCAACGACGGTTATAATCAAGCAATGGGAATGATTATCGGAATGCCAATTACATCCAAAGTTAAGCACGACCATCACATTTATGTTTCCATTGACGATCATGCCAGCGGTATTTCAGGGTCCATCATTACATTCCAACTGCCAAATTACGATTTTGATGCCCGCCATGGCGAAATTGTTGGTCATGTATCAGCTTCTATGCTTAACGAATTAATTTCACGGGCTAAAACAATTTTCTAATAAACTCGTATCACGCCTAACAAAATAGAGGATCAGCAAAATAAGTATGCTGGTCCTCTATTTTAGTTTTGTCCGTGCAGCGTAATCGTGTTGCGTCCCCGATGCTTCGACGTATACAAAAAGTGATCCGCACGCTTATAAAGGTCTAAATAATTCGCATCATTCGCAGTGACAATATCTTCACCGAGTGAAATTGTGATCTTTACTTGGCGCTTATCAAACACAAAATTTAACTGGGCGACCTCGGCCTGAATCATTTTGGAAATGGCTTCGTTACGGGCTTCATCTGGGTTAACCTCGTACATCAGCATTGTAAATTCTTCCCCGCCGGTGCGATAAAGTGCGGCCGGATAGTCTAAATTATCAACCAGTCCTTTAATTTTGTGGGCCACCGTCTTCAGTACCTCATTGCCGGCAACGTGCCCATATGTATCATTGATTTGCTTAAAGTGGTCAAGATCCATCGCATACATGGCATAGACTTTGCGCGTCTGTGTAAAATGCTGATAGGCGTCCTGTAAATCGGTATTGAACACGCCAAATGTTTTACAACCAGTCAGGCCATCAAATTCCGCGCGATGTTTAAATTCCCGAATCCTTTCATTCTGCTTTCCCAGTAGTCGTGCATACAATATGATGACGCCTTCCAGCACAACCAACGCCAGAATTTGACGGGCCCACGCACCCGCCGTCTGCCCCTTGTAGAGCATTGATCCCATTGAAAGGCCAAAAAACGAAAACACAATAAATGTGATCACGTATAGCCATGAACGCGCCACGATCTGTTTGGCAAACCCATAAATCAGGCATTCAACCACCATCAGGCCCACAGTTTGCTCCACGGAAATGGGCGACACCGCCGATGTCATCATACCGCTGATCCCCCACACCATTGTAAAAAGAAGTGTAATGACGAGCTGCGGTTTGATCCGTAATCTCAAAATAAGATTAAAGAGTCCGACAATCACCATGTTGAGATAGGTCCAATGAAAGCCCGTCAAATTGCGCGATAGCAGATTATTGGCCTGAGCTTCCATATAGGCCAACGCTAAGTACGCAATCCCGAGTGAACAGAGCAAAAAATAACGGTGCTGCTTGATAAATTCGTTTTCGGATTCCCGCTCAATCCACATGAATAAGGAGACGCAGCCCAACAGCACGACTGCATTCACAATAAGCGATGAAATGTACGATAGTGCAATTATGCCAGTACTCATATTCCCGATCAGTAGTCTCCTTCTAGTTGGATTAATTTTACCTCATACTCCTGGTTATTTTAACATACATCCGTATTACCAGATTGACGTATCGTCTGTTTTCTAAGGTTATTTTCACCTTCCAGATTGGCATGTGGGCTATTTCCAATTAAAGTAAGATTTATACCATTTGGTTGAGTTACCATCTCTAATCCCAATTAAGAGAATTGCTTCGTTACGTTAACTTACTCACTTAAAAAGCGCTTTCAAAATCGGCCACACGTGCTATAATCTAGCCAGCATTCAGTATTTTTTATATTACCTACTAAGGGGCGATCTTTACGACTAACAAAGAAAATATGCATAACCAAGCACTTTACGATCCCAGCGATTCCGAGATATCAGAAATACAATTGGCCTGTCTCGAACGTCTATACGACTACAATCAAACTCGACCAACGGAACAAAAGCGACGGCAACAACTCTTACACGAAATGTTTGCGGAAATTGGCGAAGGTTGCTACCTCGAGCCACCCTTTCACGCCAATTTTGGCGGAAAACATGTTCACTTTGGCGATAACATCTACGGTAATTTCAACCTAACGCTCGTTGATGACACTCATATCTATGTCGGTAGTCGGACAATGTTTGGCCCTAACGTCACCATTGCCACAGCCGGTCATCCCATTCTTCCCGAACTACGGGCAAAGGGGTATCAATATAATGCACCTGTCCGCATCGGTACCAATTGTTGGATTGGTGCCGGTGTCACAATTTTGCCAGGAATCACGATTGGCAATAATGTCGTCATCGGTGCCGGCAGTATCGTTACCAAAAACCTTCCCGATAATGTCGTTGCTTATGGTAATCCCTGCCAAGTCGCACGACAGGTTAACCAACATGATCGCGAATATTACTTTAAAGAACATAGAATTAATCCCAGCATGCTTGATCAATAACCTGTGATCCGGCAGAAGTTTCAATATTCGGATTATGACACACGACCTATTTTTAAATTGACGCAATCATGAATGCTTTCAGTTTATGTTTCACAATTGTTCGGATCAGCGCATATTTTTAGATTTGTCGTGTGTTATTTTTGGTAAATGAGTAGTTTACGGTTGTACCAAAAATGAGGGTTCATGCTAGCTTTACAAAATTTATGTAAAGCCAGCACGAACCTTCATTTTTGATTTCAATTTTGATTATTTACCTAGTTATCAAAAGTGTAGTTACCCATATACGTTGTACTAATGGTCGTCCACTCATCTGTCACATTCCACGGCTGGTTTTGTAAATCCCCGTTTTCATCAACTCGATATCGTTCTACAACCTTAGTTGAGGGTTCTTCAAGAACCCAAACTTCCGCATATCCGTCTACGTTCTGAACTGAAAACTGATCCGGCTCGCCACTTTCAGTATCGGGGCTTGATGTCCCGTTCTTCTTTTCGTAATCAGCCTCATTTTGTGTTCCATAATCTTTCACCCATGCTAACAATTGCGTAGACGTTAAATTATGCACATCCACACTTGAAGACTGCGTGTCAGCCGAACTTGAACTACTACTTGTTGACAAAGATTCATCCTTTTTGGACGATTGATAGTTAGCTTTCCCGCTTTGAATCAATTTATCCACTTTATTTTGCTGTTTTTTAAGCTGTTGATTCAGTTTCAGTATTGTATACACATGTGACTTTCCGTCCTCATCGGCCAGCTTCGTTTGCTTCTGTCCGACCGTGATCTTCATCGGATTAGGTCCGTTAGAATCAATCGCTTCAAAATGATCCGACTGCGTGTAAAAATTAATATTTTTCTCTGCGACAAGCGTTCCAGCCTGTTTATTATAATCAACAATCGCCATCATGGCATATTCCTCTTTAGAATATTTCTTTTGGCTAGTGCTAGATGTACTTTGCTTTTTCTGAACCTGTGTCTGTGTATGTGATGCTTGTGATTTTCCCGAATGACTTCCTAATTTAAAAAGTCCGAACAGTATTATGAATACCACTACAACAGCCGTTACTCCTAATAGCCACTTTTGTTTCATATTAAATTCTCCCTTATAATAGTTTGTGTTCGCTATATGTTTACTGATTAGTCCAATTAAAACCATATAATTACATACGCCAACCATCCTCAAAACATTAACTAACAATTAAAAAATGTTACCGGTATTTTTTCAGTCACACTCCCAATTAATTTTCTGAGTCGCTACTGAATGAGTCTCCCAGATCTGCTAAATTCATATTTAAATCTTCTACCTGACGCCCAGCATTAACAGAATTACAGTAATCTTTAACTTGTTCATTTGAAACCGTCACAAAAGGCCCAGATTGGGATATTCCTTTATAGAAAGAAACTGTTTGATCATCATTAAACTCAAATCCAACACCCGAACTGGCAACATCATCATCCCGATCATCCTGATACGAAAACACCAACCGATTCGTTTGATTATCTATATCCCACATATCAACCGAGCCACTATCGATGTACGGAATAATATCTGAATATCCTAACTTGTGAGCTAAATAGTACAGTGCAGCATTATTCCAACCCACAAAACTCAAATTTTGATTAGTCAGTTGAAATGTTGTACTAGAACTAGTACTGGTACTACTAGAAGACACGGACTCACTTGCAGCGGCGGTGCTTTTCTTCGTAGAATTCTTTTTTACTCGATCATTTTTTTTGCTAGAACTCGATTTTTTCTGAGAGGCTACCTGTTTATCTGGTTGCTTTGCTTGCGAACTCGTTTTCCCAAATTCAAAAGCCATTATTCCACTACCAATTAGTACCACCAATAACAGGACGCCTAAAATCCACTTATGCTTACCTTTTTGTGGTTGTGATAATTTTGTATTATCTTTTATGTTTCGCTTGTTCCGCATTGCTCCACAACGCCCCTATCCTTGCAGTAACTCCTGTTCCAATGAACTCATCGGACACTTCCGGTAGAACCGTTCCATAGTTGCGTTAGCGACGTATAGTTGCCCGCTTCCGATTAGAAAATCAATCCCCGTCTGAAAGTTCACTGCATTTGTAATATTTTTACCCTGTCTTTGTAGTTCTTGCGTATTACGTTTGATCTGCTGTGTTTGTTCAGTTACGGTTTGATTTAATTTTTGAGTCTGTTGTTGAACAGCGTTCGTATTTTCTTCAATACTCTGTTTTAGCGTCTTCGTCTGATCAATGATCGCACCAGTGTTTTTGTCAATTGCTTCATTAATTTGAACCAACTGCAACATATTTTCATTCGCAATGTCTTTAATTTGCTGTTGAAGCTGTGTCATCTGCTGTGTCAGTGCATCACTGATCTTATCTAAATGTTCCTCGTTTCGAACAATGGCGGCTGTTTCCTGCCAATTTTTAGCGGCGCCGTCTTGAATTATCACGTACGCATGCAACAATCGTTGCTCGTTTGTTTGAAAGGTTTCTGGCAATAGCCCTAAATTCAGTTTTTTATTTTGCAATGCCTTTTTAAACTCTGCCATAAATTCCTGAATATGCGTTTCCTGATGATCAATCATAGTTGCCAAGCCTTGTCGTTTTTGCTGAATTTCTTCTTCAAAATCTTTTGCGTCCGCTAAATTTTTACGATATTCTTGTAATTTTGCCAATTCAGCGCGAACTCTAGCTAGTTCAGCAGCATTTTCTTTTTTCATCTTGAAAATTTGATATAGTGCAATGGCAATTGCCACAATAAAGAGTAGCAAAATAATGTTTCCCATTAATCCAACTAGGTGTGTCACAATAAAGAACAACACTACAATCCCAATAATCCCGACAATGATATTTGCCTTGAGTAATTGAAACAGTCCGTAAAAAATACCAGCAATACTACCGATCACACCCATACCGACACCTGAAACTACTTTTTTGGCAACTTCAATTCCGTCAACTGATTGGTCAACTAAATCTGGATTTAATTTTTCAGTCTTATCCAACTGGCGTTCACAATCAATAACGTGTTGACTAGCAGAAGCCTGCTCCAAATTGAGTGGTTTAACTTGTTTTTTTAATTGGGCTAAATTAGCTTCCATAAAACTTTCAGTTTTTTGATAGTACGATAGTTCTGAAATCGATTGATGAATCCAATCTTTTAGTGCCGTATTTGGCTCAAGAGCATCCATAATATCCCTCCTAAAATCAATTAAATTTCATTTATATTTACTTTCTAAAGTATTTAATGTTTTACTTCATTGGTTAATAACCTTACGATTGTCATTGTTGATTACCATTAATTTAACAATTAATACAATTGTCGTAGCAAGACTACTCATGGCAAACATGTATATAAATTCGTGTCATATACCGTCACCGTATTCCTATTGATTATTTGATACTGTTCCATCATCTTTAACATAAACTTCTAAATTAGAGTCTGAATCTGTGGGAGCAGTGAATGTCCATCCATCCGAATCTCGATGCGCCTCCATATCACCATTAGCACCACCTATTAACGCTCTGGCCTCATTTTCTGTGAGTTGTTGCAAAGATGATGAGGCATCATCTTGAATACTATTGTCAGTAGGAAAACCTCTATAACCATCAGGATCTCCTGGAAAGTGCATCGATCCATCAGGATATACTGTCCAGTCAAGACCCTCAGAATCAAAGGTCCATGCACTGCTATCACCAGATACTTGACTCACCGGCTTATTCCAACCTGTTTTTTTCAATAATGCGAGAGCTTCTTCTTGAGTAAATGAACTTGATGAACTTTGCGAACTACTTGAATTCGTTTCAATTTCAGAAACAGATACCATTTTGATCATTTTGTTCCACTTTGCTTTATTAAAATTTTCATTTACATAACTAATCATTTGATTCAAACTCGCTGAGCCTACTTTTTTACCTTTTGATGAATAAAACGTATATCGATCTTGTTTACTATTAATTTGATAATATGGTGATTTTGTGGTGTCGTTGTCATGACCGTCCGTCGCAAAGTATTTTATCTCATCACCATCAGAAGACATTTTTAGCGAATAATGCTTTTTTAGATATGGTTTAATTGCACGCCATTCACTAGTTTTCACATGATTCGCAGCATAACTTAGTGTCGTTGCAGCAGCAATCTGATTATTTTTTTTAATTTGTTTTTTGGTAACCAGCTTCGTCATACTCTTTGATGATTTTTCACTGTCTTGTTTACCTGTTGCTTGACTTGTTGAGTGCTTGCCTAGTACAAATAATCCACAAAAAATTGATAGAATAATCACTACTCCAACAACGATTAGAATCCATTTACGCTTCACCGATTTACTCCTCCTACAAAAAAGTCATAGCCACTTATTCAACTGGTGGTTATGACTTTTTTGATTATTACTAGTTGCTCGTTAGAATTGCCGTTTCCGGTTCATCACCAAGCCACCTAATCCAAGCATCCCCAAAAGAATTCCCATAACTGCAACATCTGTTTCACGTTGGCCGTCCGTTTGTGGTAACTGGCTAGCCGCCTGCTTCTGTTGTGACGTTCTTGACGTCGTAATCGCAGTTGTCGGTGTTGCAGCAGTTGTCGCTGTAGCTAACTTAGTTGCTTGCCCAGCAGTTACTGTCGACTGGTTTTGAGTGGCTCCCTGACTCTCAGCACTTCCAGTAGTGGCGTCCCCGCTATGACCAGCTACTGATGAAGTTGTCGTTGATGACGTCGTTGTTTGACCATCCGTTGGTGTTGTTGTCCCAGTTTCGGTTGTTGTGCCACCATTGTTAGTCGTTCCAATTGCCGTCGTGCTCCCACCGTTGCCAGTTGTGCTCGTCGTCTGACCGGTCGTTTCAGTTGTGGTCCCTGAATTCGTTGTTTGATTACCAGTTTCAGTACTCCCACTCGTGGTTGCCAGGGCATCATCAACTGCCTGTTGCGCCATTGCCAAACTAGCAGTCGCTGTCGTCAATGTCGTTTGTGCAGTGGTTGCCTGACTTTGTGCGGTCGCTAATGCCTGTTGCGCCGTTGCCAATTGCGCGTTAGCAGCATCTAACGCCTGCTTGGCTGTGTCTGCTTGACTATTCGTATCGACGACTTCGTTTTGAGCGGCGGTCAATGCTGTTTGAGCCGTACTTAAAGCTGCTTGAGCGCCCGTTACATCACCGTCAGCTTCACTTTGCGCAGTTGCTAGAGCTTGCTTGGCGGTTGCCAAGTTGGCCTTCAAAGTAGCGGTATCCGTTGATTCATTTTGGGCGTTTTTCAGTGCCGTTTGAGCGGTGCTTAATTGCGTCTGAGCGGCGGTTACCGCAGTTTTGGCCGCACTTACAGCTTGTTGCGCCTTGGTATAGGCTGGATTAGCAACGGTGGTCGTCTCTTCATGCGTTGAAGTTCCCGTTAGCTCGGTGCTGACAAGGGCGGAACCCGAATTATCAATTTCTTGAACTCCTTCAAACACAAGTGCCCAGCCACCAGCGGTATTTACAACTGAGAACGCACCATCAATGACATTCCAACTCTCACTAAGAAGAATTTGGCGATGACCCCAATTGCTGTCAGCATCACCGTTTAATAGATCATCCAACGCAGATACACCGTTTTCTAGCATCTCAAACATTGTATCCCCTGTTTCGCCATAAACACCAGATAGACATTCAGCCGGATCTGATAATCCCGCACTCTCAAAAATGGGATAAGTAATAGTATCATCATGTGACGTAACTTTCTCGTTCAGCAACGTCTGACCCCGTTTTTGAGTCGCATTGTACACTGAATTTGTTGAAGTGATGGGCTGAAGTCCCAAGCTTTCACGATAATGATTTAATACCATAATCAGATAGGTATTCATTTCTTTTTGTTGACTATCAGTTAATTGATTGCCAACCATATCACCGCTCCAAATTTCATCTAGATCACTTTCGTCGTATTGAAGCTTAAGAACACTATCAAAATCATTCTTATCTCCCGTTACATCCGTATCACTAAATTCCGAAATTTGTGTTGGTAACACATTATCGTTTATCGTTGGATTTCCTTGCGCCTGTCCTTCTTTAAAGTGACCAAAAGTTCCATCATTTGTTGTCTTACCTTCCGTGATTGCATAAGCCAACGTTTGCCCATCCCCAATGGAAGAAACTGTATCATCAGTTACCGTTTGAGTCGTCGTGGTTGTGGCCGGTGTTTGTGCTAATGTAGTAGTAGCATTATCCAAAGTTGATTGGGCATTCGCGATATTCTCTTGAGCCGTATCCACAGCAGACTGGGCGTTGGCAACATCGGCTTCTTTTTGGGCCGCATCAGTTGTTTGGGCCGCATCTACGGCTGCTTGGGCACTGTCGACATCCCCTTGAGCAGCCGTAATATCAGCTGCCTTTTGGTCCTGTTGACTCTGGGCGGTATCTAAGGCCTGACTGGCCGCATTCACAGCCGACTGCGCACTGGCGACATCCGCATTCTTCTGGGCCTGTGTCACACCAGACGTTGCCGTTGCTGCTTGATCGTAAGCCGTCTGAGCTGATTGTTGTACCGCACTAGCAGAATTGACCGTCGTTTGAGCGGCTGAAACGGCCGACTGGGCGGTATCCGCACTCGCCTGCGCTTCATCAGCTGTTGCTTGGGCGTCATCCCGTGCTTGAATAGCAGCCTTTTGCGCATCCGTCAGTGTGTCAGGATCAATATCCTGTGAATTTTCGGTTTGTCCTACGAGTGACGTATCAACCGTATCAGCGTGAACGGCTTGTTGATCAATGACCGTTGCTGCTCCCAAAAAGGCCACCGTCGCGATCGTCGCAACTGCCCAGTGTTTCCCAACTTTAAACATCTTTTTGTGTTCTTTATTTTCGTACATCCCAAGTGCCCCCTAAATTAATTATCCAAAAAATACGTCGTACGGAATTTGAAACTGAGTATGAATTGCTTCAATTTCCGACGCCTTAAACTCAACCTTATGGCGAATTTTCTTATTCGTGTTCGAAAGTGAAATGCCCAAAACAGCCGCCACTTCAGACTGCTTAATTTCATGTGCCTTTAAGTACCCTGACAATTTATACGTGGCACGACCACCTTCGTCAGCCATTCAATCCACCTCCAATTAGTAGCTTATAACGTTTACATAATCATAGCAATATCTTAATGTAACAATCATTTTCTAGTTATCATTGAGCAACAATTTTATGTTGCTGCATGGTGCTTTGCCCTAAATTATTATTTTTAGTGTCTCGCTTAAATCCGGATTAATTGATTGACTTTGTTATATCATGAGGGGTGGACAGTATTTGGGTATTCTTTCATCTTGCAACAACTTTTTTCTGTATTTAGCAAAAAAAAACTGAAGAAATGTGAACTCACATTTCCTCAGCTTTTCATATCATGGCGCTTTAATTCGAAATTAATCCTAATTCAAAGAATTTCTGAAAATCATCACTTCTTTGAATCAAATCACATCATCTGTTCGAGACCCGTTTTCGCCGGCACGATGAAACCTTAGCAATCGTTTAGCTTTCATCTGAATCCTGATACTGCCGTAACATAGCCGCCAACTCCGCTTGAATTTTATTTTTGAGACTGGTCGGCGAAATCACTTTTGCGTGCGTTCCCTGACCTAGAAGCCACATCATAGCCGCGCCATCGTACGCACGAAAAGTCACCCGATGACCAATCAGTTCTCCCGTTGATGAACGCATTGGGACACTTTTTAACACCTCAAAATGATCTTGCACAATTTCCAGTGTTCCTGTGAACTCAATTTCAATCGTTCGTTCGAATCCCCGCCGCATCAAATACATTTTCTGACGGTTTTTTCCATCTTCAAAGCGATTTAAATGGGTCGCATCTACCGCTACACTAGATTCAGTCAGTTCTTCAAACCGATCAACCCGATAAAAATATGGCCGACCATAATTTTCATTTTCTTCACCATCGGTAAAGCCTACTACATAGAAATAAAATTCCCAAAACATGATGGCATGCGGCAATAAATTTTCTTCCGACGTTTTACCGCTCGCGTGCCGGTAAACAAAATGCAACGTATTTTGCCGCTGAATGGCTTCACCTATCTGCCACAGCCGATCCAGTAGCTTGTTACTATTCGTCAATGGGCGGTAGTACTTCCATTCATTGGCAATAATATCTGTCACAATTTTTTGGTCAGTTTCCTCTAGTAAACTTAACAGTCCACTCAAGGTTGCATTCATTTCGTCCTGATCTAGCCCCCGACTTGCTAAAATCACCTTGCAAAGCGCTAGTACAGACTCACGGCTCATCCCCGCCCCAGTTTGGCGAATTCGATAGACCGTTTCGTCAGCCGTGCCTTCAGTGACCAGCTGGCGGTTCATCCCGTTTTGCCGTAAAAAACTACGAATGGCGGCTAAATCGCGTTGAATCGTTTTTGCTGATACATCGTAAAACTGTGCTAAGTCGCGTTTATTGACGCGTTTTTGATCGATTAAATCGGCATAAATTTTGAGTTCACGCGACCCAGCAGTCGCTTTTTTATCGTTCACCATGTTGTTCATCCCCAGTTTTGCGCGCATTTATTCCGTCCTATCGCACGCCATCTTTCAAGGCGTGAAAAGAGCGTGTAGAATTCTATTTTCGATTAATCAAAGTCTCAAAACAGTATTGTGAGAACCAGTTTGAAGAAGAATTAGTAGCGTTCCGTCTGCCACAACTTGATACTGCACGACCCAATTACTTGAACTCTGACCAACGTGAATTTCGCGATACGCCGCAAGCTTTCCTTTTAACTGATGATCCCAAAGTCGCTCTAGTTCAGATGCATTTTCGGTCATTAATACTTTGATTGTATGATCCAGCAACCTCATATCGGCACCGGATCGTTTCAATTTTTTATACTGTTTTTTGTAAGTATGCGTCAGCTGAATTGCTCTCATAGCTGATCCATTGCTGCCTGATACGCTTCAAAGGTATCATAGTGCTCCGTCCGCCCAGCCTTGATGTCAGCAGCGGCATCAGCTAACGTCGCTTCTAGCGGATCAGTGGCACTTGGCGTGAATGGCAACCGTCCGTCACGTGCGACTTGTTTCAAATAAATATTGATTCCCGTGCTGAGATCCATGCCCATTGCTTTAAAAGTCGCAACCGCGGCCTCCTTTGTTTCACGTTCCGTTCGTGTCTGAACCACAACACGATCGTCTGATTTACCTTTAACAGCCATTTTGTAGCCCCCTTTTTACTAGCTATAATAAGCAAAAACACAGCTAAATGCAAGCTGTTAGCTTTCATCTAGCTGTGTTTTATGAATATACTCAAATTCAGCATATTTCTAATTAAATACCTATTGATTTGATTTCACAATCTTCACCAACTGCTGCTTTAACGTCGGCAAAGTCTTTTCTGGGGTTTGATGATCGGTCGCCATCTTGCTAATGGCCTTCCCCACGGCACTGTAATACTGGTTATATCCCAAGAATGACCGATCTTGGAATCCAAAATCAAGCGATTTGAGTGCGGCTTGATCGTATGGATGCTTAGTTAGATAGGCTTGATAACTCTTATTTTTCTGCGCCGATTTGGTTAGTGGCACGTAACCGGACGCCTTGGCCCACCGAATAGTCTGTTTCGTACTCATCAAGTATTTAACAAAGGCGGCGGCCCCTTGGCGCTGCTGCTTAGAGGCTGATTTAAACATCACAATATCGTTGCCGGCAATGCTAGTGGCCTGCTTGCCCTGATAGCTCGGTAAGGGGGTCGTATTCCAGTGCATCCCCTTGGGCGTACTCGATTGCATAAAGGCCAGTGCCGCTGATGAACCGGTATAAAACAGTGTCTTGCCCTTCAAGAACGGCACATCCCCATAGCCATCCGACCCGGCCGTCGTAGCCGAACCGTTTTGGAGCATGTCCCAAATCACATGGGTCGCAGTCGTCACCTTGGCGACGTTGAACTGCTTTTTGGGGGTACTAGTCATCAATGTGGTCCCCGCTTGGCGGCTCAAACCATCAAGTTGGGAGATAAAGCTTTGATCAAACACCGTGCCGGCATATCCCTGTTGCTTGGCAATGGCACTATCTTTTTGCATCTCTTCCCACGTTGTCGGCACGCTTAAGTTGAGCTTTTTCAAAAGATCTTGATTATAGTATAAAATCTGAGCCGACTTTGAAAATGGCATGGCGTATGACTTGCCTTGATACTTGATCGACTGACGGAAAGCCGGATAAATATCACTCAGATCGGCACTACTAATATAGGGATCAAACGACGTTATAAAGCCCCCCTTCACGTAATCGGGCACGTTGGTATACGTCGTTTGCGCAATGGTGGGCAACGTATGCGATTTGGCAGCTGCCGTAATCTTTTGTTGCACATTGCTAAAATTGCCTTGGGAGACGCCGACCACCTTATATTTCGACTGCGACTGATTAAAGTCACGGATGATCTTATTCAGTGCCGTCTTGTGGGCGCCCACCATGCCGTGCCAAAACGTAATTTTAACGCGGGCAGATGAGGACTGGTGTTGCTGCCCGCACCCACTCAAAGTGAAGACAGCCACCAACAAACATAAACTTAGAGTCAATACACGACGTAAACGAATCATTATGATTATCCTTTCAATCTGGCATGCATCATACCAGCAACAATATATTTTTGAAGTACGAGGTACATCACTAACAGCGGTCCGATCACAAAGGTCGAAGCTGCCATCAACAACGGGTAGTTCGTGCCATTATCCGACGTAAATGCGATCAGCCCGACTGGGAGCGTCCGCAACGCATCGGAATTGGTCACGATCAGCGGCCACATAAAGGAATTCCACGACCCAATCGCCTGCAATACGGCGACCGCCACGATCGTGGTCCGATTGGCGGGGACGAGAATCTGCCAGAGGTACTGCCAGTCACTCGCACCATCAATCCGTGCGGCATAGTAGCGTGACCGTGGCGTTGCTTGGAAGGACTGCCGCAGCGCGTAGAGAACAAAAATGCTCGCCAGCCACGGGACAATCAGGGCCGCATAGGTATCAATCCAGTGAAACTGCGTCAGCGTCACAAAATTGGGAATTAGCAAGAGTTCGCCCGGTATCATCATGAGCCCGACCAAGCCGATGAACAGGCTCCGGCGCCCATAAAACTGAAGATGGGTCAACGCAAAGGCGGCCAAAATTCCCGTCACGAGTTGTCCCACCGTAATCGCAGTGGTTACCAGTAGGGAATTAAGACAGTACCGACCAAACGGGGCCAGATGCCACATCGTCAGGTAATTGTGCCACCGCCAAGACCGCGGCCACCAGTCAGGAGGAATTTGGAGTGCCTCGGCTGGGGTTTTCAAACTCGTGATGATCATCCAAATAAATGGCACCATCATGAGCAGTGCGCCAATCCCCAAAATCAAAACCACTAGGAATGTCTGCAAGCGATGCTTCATCGTCCATCACCACCCCTTCGGCGGTAATGATGATGAACATACCAAGCACCCAGACCAGTAATGAGGGCCAATAGGATAAACAAAACGACACCACTGGCCGCCGCGATAGCAAACTGATTTTCCACGTAAAATTTTTGGTAGAGGTAAAAAATCATTGTCATGTCCGCGTCGGCGGGACCCGTACTGCCATGAAACAAAACGTACACTTGATCAAACACCTTAAAATTGCTGATCATGGTATTGACCGTCACTAATACAGTCATCGGGAGTAACAGGGGCCACGTTAAGTTGGTTAATACCTGCCAGCCAGTGGCTCCATCCATGCGGGCGGCCGCACAGTACCGCTGATCGAGATTGTTCAAACCAGCTAAAAATAAAATAATATTGAACCCCAGCCCCTGCCAGATGCACATCAACATGAGGGCCACCAGTGAGTAGCGCGGATCGTTCAACCAATCAACCGGCCGAATTCCAAGCCAGCCTAGCGCCGTGTTGAGCAGTCCCCCGTTGCGGTACAAAATCCAGTTCCAGACCATCGCGATCGCCACGGTAGACGTCACAAATGGTAAAAAGTAGAGGGTTTGAAAAAAATGGGCCAAGCGCGTGATGCGGTTAATGAGCAACGCAATGCCTAGCGACAAGAGCACCGTCACTGGCACCACTACAAACACTAACACCAGTGTGTTTCGGACTGCTTGATGAAAATCAGGGTCATGCCACAGATAGCTAAAATTATCGAGTCCCACGGCCTGCACCTGATTCGTGTAGTAATTGTACTTGGTGTAGGTGCTCAGGAGTACCGCATGAATCAGCGGCCAAACGGTAAACACGCCGATAATGATCAGGAGCGGTGCCAAATAGCCCAGCGCCCGTAATGTCGTTTTGAAAGTGGGCTTCGTATTAATCATCCGCCGTCCCCTCCCAAATACAGGTTCCGGTACGATCAAACAGATAGCAACTCGTGAGCGTAACGGCCAATTGCACGGACTGTCCAACCGGTACCTGCGCCGTAATCGCGGTGCTCACCACTTGACCAGCAGCGGTTTGGACCGTTGTCTCAACTTCGCGGCCCACCGTGACCTGTCGCGTGATGGTGCCCGTGAGCGTCATCTGATCATTCGTCGCCGCTAGCTGCACGGCTTCGCTCCGAATCCCAATGGTCGTCGCCCGCGCCAGTAAATCGGAGACCACATGGGGCGCTAATTGAGGTAAAACTGCCTCAACGGGTAAAACCGTCATCCGCGGCGTGCCGATAAACTGGGCCACAAACTGATTCTGCGGGTGGCGGTACAGGGTCATCCCCGTCCCGACCTGTTGAATCTGCCCGTGCCGCATTAAAATAATGCGATCGGCAATCTGGAGCGCATCACTTTGATCGTGGGTTACAAACACGGTCGTCGTGTGCGTGGCCTGCTGAATCCGGCGAATTTCATCCCGTAATTCAATTCGTAACGCCGCGTCCAAGTTTGATAAGGGCTCATCGAGAAGTAACACATCCGGTTGTTTAATGAGGGCGCGCGCAATGGCGACACGTTGCTGCTGCCCACCAGATAGCTCACCCGGTAACTGATCGAGCTGCTCTGTCACATGCACAAAGGCGGCCATTTCCCGAGCTTGCGCATAACGCTGGGCCTTCTTAACGTGGGCCATTTTTAGGGGAAACGCGATGTTATCCAACACACTGAGATGCGGATAAAGGGCATAGTCTTGAAAGACCATCCCAATTCGACGCCGCGCCACGTCACAATGCGTCATCTCCGTTTCACCAAATCGAATTGTTCCAGCTGTGGGGGTTAGGAGGCCCGCAATCAGGTTCAAAAGCGTGGTCTTGCCACTGCCACTCGGGCCGAGCAGCGCGACTAATTCACCATCGAGGACTGTACAATTTAAATCATCGAACAGCGGTTGCTGATTATCATAAGTAAGCCCAATATTTTCCAATTCAACTTGCACGCATTACCCTCCCTAGACAATAAGTGATCATTGCATTAAGTCTTTTTTATTATAAGACAGTTTTTCGTTATTTGTTATCACTTCTGGGATTTAATTCGGCTTTTCAACGTCAAAAAATCATCCCGCGTTGAAATGCTGAATTTACACATAAACTACTGGCAACTAATATTTTTCCAAATCTTATTCTGTTATAATTTAGCTTACAGAAAACTATTGGGGGAACTAGGAATATGAAAAAATGGGTTGGAATCAGTATCACCGCGGCTGCGCTGTTGTCGCTCACACTAGCTGGATGTGGCAGCAGCGATGGCCAAAAATCGGCTAAATCGAGCGACAATAGTTCGACCAGTGCCAAAAAACAATCGCACCACAAAAAGGCCACTAAGACCTCATCATCGGCAGAATCTTCAAGTAGCCAAAGTAGTCAATCAAGCCAATCAAGTAGTAGTTCGGCCTCTAGCGCTTCAAGTGCTTCCAGCGCCAGTGCCAGCTCAACCGACACCGCAACTCATCCAGGAATCCCTGCTGCGTTAATCGGCACCTATCAGGAAACCGAAAAGAGTGACGCAGCCGGCTTTGCCTCAACCTACGAATTTACCGCAACTTCGGCCACATACAGTGAATCTAATATGCCCGCTGTCGTCCTTAACGATGTCTCGTATAAAATGGTAGACGGTAATTACGTCATTTCTGGAACGGGTGAACCTGCCGGAATGTACAAAGGCGGTCCTGAAACTTGGACGCTCAAACAGGATGGTAACAAAATTTTACGCGTCGGTTACAGTACCGTTTGGGCCGTTAAGCAATAACCTTAGCCAGGGCAACCACAATCAGATTCTTTCACTCTACATTCAGAGACTTAATCCAATTGCTACTCCACATAGCGATTGGGTTTCTTTTTTTATGGGGTCTAATCGTGTCTATTGTCTTGAGCCATCGCGTAAAACACGATAAGCGTCACAAAGACAAACAGGTACAGACCAATGTGTGCTTAACCCGTCTTAGGTAAATCAAAAAACAATATGCCTAGTGTTACTTTTTACATTTCAGATTAGTTGGGTTCCGCAAGGACAGAAGTCTGCGCTTAACCAAATAAGACCTGTCAATTCCAAATTCAGGAATCAACAGGTCTTATTCCGTTAATGCTCAACTTCTAAGCGCCCTTGCTTCACACCCTATTTTTTCTCGACGCCAACGATGTGCTATGCACTGGCGCGTGTCTATCTGGGTAGAGCTGCTTAGCCACCGAACTGATTGCCGTTGGGGCCTCTCCAAATGCACTCGCGATCAACTTCACCTTACCATCAAAGTTGACGCCATCCCCAATCGCATATACACCCGCCACACTCGTTTGCATCGTTGAATCAACCACAATATCATGCCGGTTTTGTTCCAATTCCAACGACCAACTCGTCAGTGCCTTATTGTCAGACGTAAAGCCGTAGTTGACGATCACATCATCGACATCTAGCTCCTTTTCGTCATCTGACCGCATTTTCTTCATTGTCAGGTGTAACGAATGGTCCGCATTTTCATCAATCTCTTTTAACAGGTAGGGTAATTCCAGTTGGACGCTCGACTGCTTGAGTTTCGTCACTTCGTGTTCCAGTCCACGGAATTTTTCCCGCCGGTGCATCAAATGAACTTCAGCGGCCACGGGTTCCAACATTAAGGCCATATCAATTGCGGAGTCCCCACCACCGGCAATCAGCACCCGTTGATCACGGAAATCGTCACGATGGGTGACTGCGTAGAATAACTGGTGGTTTTCAAATTGATCAGCATTTTCCACGGCCAGCTTACGCGGTGAAAACGCACCATTGCCCAGCGCAATGATCACGGTCTTAGAATAGGACGTCCGTTGGTTCGTCACCACTTTAAAGCCCCCATCCACTTTGACGACATCCTCGACCGTTTCGCCAAGGTAGTTTTCGATTGGCGCCTGCTTCATCTGCTCTGATAGCTGGTCAATCAGCTGTTGCCCCGTCACACTGGCAAAGCCCGCAATATCCAAAATTTCCTTTTCGGGATACAGTGCACTGACCTGTCCACCTAATTGGGGGAGACTTTCAATTAATTGGGCTTTTAACTCCCGTAATCCGGCATAAAAAGCCGCAAACATTCCGGCTGGTCCGCCACCAACAATCGTCACATCGTAAAAATCTTGCATGTCAACTCACCTTTCGTTAAACCGTTTTACTTATCTTCTCCAGTTTATTAGGTCTTATTATAACAATTTTCGTAAATCATGCGTCAGTTTTGTTGTTTTGTTTGTTTTTTTACGGAAAGTTGGTTATCATTAAATATGCAGAAAAGGCTTACATCAACAAATTTGGAGGTAGTTACATGGCAACAAAAAAGATGATTCTTGATTTAGATACCGGTGTCGATGACGCCCTCGCCATTGCATACGCACTGGCTGCTCCCGACGTAGATTTGATCGGGATCGTAAGCTCATATGGTAACTGTTTGGTTGAACAATCTGGCGAAAACAGCCTCAAGCTTTTAGAGTTGTTAGGCGCAACTGATGTTCCTGTTTTCTTGGGTGCCAGTCATTCAAGCACCACCGATCACTTTGATGTGATGCAAGTTAGCAAAGATATTCATGGGAACAATGGGATTGGTGAAGTCGCATTACCAAAGGCGAAACGTCCCATCGAAACCCAATCCGGCATTGATTTTCTGATCGAAGCTGCTCACAAATATGCGGACGACTTAATTTTCGTGCCGACTGGCCCAATGACCAACTTAGATGCAGCCCTCGCTAAGGACCCTGCAATTGCAGACTTGATCGGCAACGTCACCTTCATGGGTGGTGCCCTCACCGTTGAAGGGAACGTCACCTCCGACGCCGAAGCCAACATCAATCAAGATCCAGAAGCTGCGGACCGCGTGATGCGCAGTCACTTGAAGATTACAATGGTCGGCTTAGACGTTACATTACGGACCCTCCTGACCAAGGCGGAAACCCAAGTTTGGCGGAACCTCGGCACCGATGCTGGTAAAAACTATGCCGACATCACCGACTTCTACATCGACGCCTACTACAACCTCGACATCGATAAAAACGGATGTGCCTTGCACGATCCCCTCGCTGTGGGCGTTGCACTGGATCCTTCATTTGTCCAAACCATCGATTTGAACATGAAGGTTACCTATGATGAAAGCAACTACGGCCGGACCGTTGGTGATAAGGATCGGCTCAACGAACCAACGACCAACGTCAAGGTGGCGGTGAACGTTGACAAACAACGCTACCTCGATACCTTTATGAACTACCTCACCCAATTATTTAAACAACACTAAACCAGTAAGTGACCAGCTACGATGGCGGGTCACTTTTTTAATTCACAATAAGATCACGGCAACCCAACGAGATATATCGTCTGGCTGCCGTGATCTTAGTAGTTAGCTAGGATTATTTTCATTTATTAACGACCACGCTACGTTGCTCCTCAAGATAGCACCAGCCACCAAAAACCAACGTCCAAATAATCGCACCGACGGCCGGAATCGCATCCCCGCTAATGAAGAAGAGACTCACGAAAATGACCGCGAAGAAGAGAATGGTCGCCACACTGGTGACGCGATAACCGGGCATCTTGAACCCGGTAGGCAAAAAGTCAGCCGAAGCGCGGTAACGCCGATGAGCCAGCATCGCCATTGTATAGACAATCAAGTACATATCACTAGAAATAGAAGTCACAATCGTAAAGACTGCTAGCAGGCCGTGCGACAAACTCATGATTGGCGTGATCAACACGAAACCGGCAGAAATCAGAATAGCCGCCGCTGGAACCCCGTTTCTGGAAATGATGCCAAAATGACGGTGGACCCATGATTTCTCTGATGCTTCCGTGGCGAGTTGGTAAAAATGACGACCGGCAGAAAAAATGACGCTATTCAGTGCCGAAGCGGCGGCCGTCAACACGACGAAATTAATGACTGCGGCAGCGGCCGGCAACCCGGCCAACTGAAAGACTTGCACAAACGGACTTTGGGACGCCGTCAACGACCGCCACGGAATGATACTCATAATGACAACCAAAGCACCAATATAGAAAATCAAAATTCTAAATAGGGTTTCGTTAATGGCCTTTTTCAATACCGTTCGTGGTTCCTTTGTTTCACCGATCGTGATGCTGACAAATTCAATTCCCTGAAAGGCAAAGAACACCATTGGAAACGCCGCAACAAAGCTACTAATGCCCTTTGGGAAAAGCGCATAGCCACTGGTAATGTTACTAAACGTTGCGGTACCAGTTGGCGTTTTAAAATGCGTCACCACCATATATATTCCAATGACGATCATCATGATAATGGCAATAATCTTAACCATCGCAAACCAAAACTCAGCTTCACCAAATAGTCGGGCGGCAACTAAATTAATGGTCGTTAGGACCGCTAAAAAGACGATTTCGATAATCCACGCGGGCACCCCCGGCACCCAATACTGAACATAGGTGGCGACTGCTGTTAATTCAGCCATTCCAACAAACACCAGTCCGACCCAGTATGTCCAGCCGCTAAACTTGCCTGCCGCTGGACCCAAATAACGACTAATAAACGAGACGAATGTGTGCTGTGACGGATCTGAATAAAACATTTCACCAATTGCGCGCATCATCAAAAAGAAAAATAGCCCTAACACCGCGTACACAACCAAAATCGACGGCCCTGTTTTGGTAATCGTGCTTCCGGCGCCTAAAAACAATCCGGTGCCAATTGTGCCACCAATCGCAATCAACTGAACATGGCGATTGCTAAGTGCCCGTTTAGTTCCATCGGGATTGGTTCTAATTCGTTGTTTTTCCATTCATATCGCTCCCATCATCCTCGTGTGCGACTACTCAACTTGAAGCCAGTATATCGGGACCTGTGCTTGAATTCATTATGCAAATTAGCTAAATTTATGGCTCCTTTTTAGGCATTCCAATCAACTAACCACGGTAATGTTAGCTTTCTTTCCGCACCAAAAAAACGCCACTTGATTAGTAATGACCAGTCAAATGACGCTGCTATTTTATTGATAATCGCGGTAGTACGGCTGCCAGCTAATGCACAACAACCTTCATGCCGTAAGGAACGTTCTCATAAACCCACTTGGCATCGGGAATCGTGAGTTGCACACAGCCATGAGAGGACGCTTTATGCCCGATATTATCGGCGACCGACTTAATATAGTTGCCGTTAGCGTCGACGGGCACCGTGTGGAATAGGTATTCACCATGATTCTTCCATGACACGTAGTAATTAGCCCCCTCTTTTTCACTCGCATTGTAGAAATGAGGGCCCCGCTCTGCTTGAATATGGTACGTGCCACGCGGTGTGGCGTTATTCTTGCCGGTTGAACAATACATCGTGTACAACACCTGATTATGGTTGGCGCCGTCGCGAATGTATACCCGTTGCTTGGCAATGTTGACATCCAGCCAGGCTTTTGGATACTTCGTTAGATCAGGATACGCCTTTTTTTCCGAGGATTGTGTCCAGTCGACCGTCTTGACGACCTTCGCTACGGTACTACTTGAAGTACTGCTCGTCGCAGTGGCCTTTTGCGTCGTGCTGGCGGCATCGGCCGCATTAAATGCAAAGTATCCCACCACCAATACGATGGCAATGAGTCCAATCAATAATCCACTCTTCTTTATTCTTTTCATGTGACACTGGTTCTCCCTTGAATCAATCCGTTAAAATTCTTCACCAGAGATGATTATACCGAGCTTAATCGGTGGACGCAAACATTTCAAATGATCATTAACTGAAAATTTATAATTGCATTTTTCAAACAGATCGGTTATATTGGCCTTAAATCATATTACATCTGGGGTGCCATTTTGGCTGAGATATACCCATTGAACCTGCTCTGGTTAGTACCAGCGAAGGGAGATATTAAAATCGCTATTATTAAGTCATTAATGATACTTAATTTAACGTCTCTCCGTTAGCGGAGGGACGTTTTTTAGTTGGTTTGGTTGGTTTTTTTACCTGGGATGTGGTTTTGATTAATTTTATGATGCGAAATGATCCGAATAACTTCCGAGGATTAACGTAACTATTTTAATTGTTCCTGATTTTGGAACGATTGAAATAGTTGGGTTAACCGGAAGAAGTTGGATCATGTAGCTCAAATTCTAGGGAGGATTCACCATGCATCAAGACAAAAAGTTACACGTTCGCGACATCATTTTACTAGCACTGATTGGCATTATATTCGGGGCCATTTTTATGGGAACAGATTTCATTTACAACGCCCTCACCGTCGTACTGACCCCCATTGGGCTCGCCCCAATGGCAAATGACCTCATGATGGGGCTGTGGATCATGGCGGGCCCACTGGCCGGTTTCATGCTTCGACTCCCCGGCACCGCCTTTTTAGGCGAATTTTTAGCGGCCGTTGGTGAAATGTTTTTCGGGGGTCAATGGGGTGCCGCAACCTTGATTTCTGGCGTCGTTCAAGGGGTGGCCGCCGAACTTGGGTTTACCCTGACCGGCTATAAGTATTACAACTGGGTAACGCTGGGACTCTCCACGATTACCTCAACCGTTTTGACCTTCGCGTGGGACATGTTTAAAAATGGGTATAGCGCATTTCACCTCCAACTTCTCATTATCTTGTTCATCGCCCGTCTCATTTCCATCTTTATCTTCGGGGGCGTGTTCGTCAAATTAATTACTAACCTACTCAATCGCGCTCACGTCTTAGTCGCCCGTTAGGAGCAATGATCCATATGGCACCCATCAAAATTGACCACCTGACATTTCAATACGATCAACAACCACCCACATTGACCGACCTCACGTTAACCATCCCCACCGGCCAGCTATCCCTATTAGTCGGCCCATCGGGATGTGGTAAGTCGACCCTGCTGAAACTAATGGCGGGCCTGTATCCCACGTTCGGCGGCCAGTTGCTTCACGGCCACGTTGACGTCGCCACCGACCAGCAAATCGGCTTCATGTTTCAGGATCCCGATCAGCAGTTTACCTTAGACACCGTGCGCCACGAACTGATTTTCAGTCTCGAAAACTTGCAAGTTGCCCCTGACGAAATTGATCGTCGGGTGCAACAAGCGCTGCGGTTTTGCCACATTGAACCGCTGGCCGACCGTCAGTTTAGCACGTTGTCCGGTGGTGAAAAGCAGAAATGCGCACTGGCAATTATGATCGCCATGGACAGTCACATCTTTTTGCTCGACGAACCCTTTGCGAGTGTTGATCCACAATCACGCAAGCAGCTATTAGACCAGCTCGCTGTATTACGAGATCAGTATCATAAAACCATCATTATTACCGACCACGATCTGTCGGGGTATGACACCCTTGTCGATCAAATTTACCAGTTCAATCCCCAGCGGCAGGTTCGGCAACTCGCCACCGAGCAACGGCACACCCTGCTGGCGAGCTATCAGCAACAGGCCCACGTTCCAGTCGCCCTGCCCGGCGCTACCGATCACGAGGTCATTCATCTCCAATCACTGACACTCGCACGGGGGACCCGATCCCTTCTAACCGCCGCCGATTTCCCGCTCTATGCGCATAAATTGACGCTGATTACGGGGCATAACGGGATCGGCAAGTCGACCCTGTTCACCGCTCTCGTTCGGATGTTTGCATATCAGGGGACCATCACGCTTGATGGAACGGATATTCAAGCCATTCGGAAAAAGAAGTATTGGCAACAAATTGCGCTCGTCTTTCAGGAGTCGGCCCATCAATTTATCGACATCACGGTCGCCGAAGAACTCGCCCTCAGCAAGCAGCACCGGTTAACCGACTACTTTTCTGATCAAAAAATTGACCAAGCTCTGACGCAACTCGGCCTCGACGGCATGGACGAGCGGGTGGTTTATTCGCTCAGCGAGGGGCAACAAAAAAAACTCCAAATCTTAACGATGCTGATCATTAGTCCGGCCATTTTATTGCTTGACGAACCACTCAAGGGGTTGGACCGCCAGTCAATTAATCAGGTCTTTCAGCTCCTCCACGAGAGTTGCCAAGCACAGCATCAGACCGCCATCATCATCAGTCATCAGCTGACCGATCTGGCAACGTGGGTCGATTACCATGTGATCTTTGACCAACATCACTTACAGTACGCGGAGGTGTTATAGTGAACCCTAGTCTCAAATTATTAACCGTTTTACTCGCCTCACTCGAGATTTCGTTTACCTATAATACGGCCGCTAACCTGCTAATCGTGGTGGCGGCCAGCATCTATCTGATCAGCCACCGAATTCGTTGGCGCGCGCTCATGTGGTTATTAGTCGTACCACTCATTCCGGCGGTCGGACTCTTCACCACCATTTATTTTTTCGGTGCGCATCAACTTGCCACCGCGGTCGCCCTCTTCACCCGGATGTACGCCTACGTCTTTGCCGGCGCGGCGTTCACCTTAACGACCAGCCCACTGGTGCTCGCTCACAGTTTGGAGCAAAACTGCCATTTGCCTTCCAAGTTTGCGTACGGCACCCTCGCAGCATTTAACATGCTTCCTAAAATTAAAACGACCATCTTGACAATCAAAAACGCAGCGGCCATGCGAGGCGTCACCCTCTCATGGTGGTCACCACGGCTCTACTTCAAGGCCATCTTGGTCGCCATTACCTGGTCAGAAAACTTGGCTCAGGCCATGATCTCCCACGGCTTTGTTGAAGGCCAACCGCGTAGTACCTATTCAGTCGTCCGTGTGACGGCGAGTGACATTGGCTGGACGATCGGCTTACTCGTGCTCCTTCAAGCCCCGATCGTTTGGGCCGGACTTCATTAACTTAATTTTACCCAAGCTGACGATTCCCTATAATCGTCAGCTTTTTGTTGTCGTATGCCTTAACTTTTCGATGGACTCTGGTAAAATTAACCCATTAAGTTTTGATCGGAGATGAACCACGTGACCATTATTACATCCGCCGTCCTGTTGTTAGCGGCCGTCGTTGGCGCCAACATTGTCGGATTGCTACTGCCCAAGGTCCCACTGGCCCTATTTCAAATTGCGGCCGGTCTCATCCTTTCTTTGGATCCCATGTTTAACTTTAAACTCGATCCCGAAATTTTCATGCTGATCATCATTGCCCCGTTAATGTTTAATGACGGACAAAATCAGTCTCTCGAAAAGCTCTCCAAAAACGTGTCGAACATGCTGTCCATGGCCGTCTCACTCGTATTGGTGACCATCATTTTAACGGGCGTGGTCGCTCACAGCGTCTGGAGTGCCCTCCCACTGTCGTTAGCCTTCATGCTGGCGGCAATCATCACCCCGACCGACGCGGTTGCCGTCGAGTCGATCACCCAAAACGTCGTGGTTCCCAGTCATGTGCATAACGCATTGGAACACGAATCGCTCTTTAATGACGCGTCTGGGATCGTCTTGTTCGACTTGGCCTTAGCCAGCTTTGTGTCGGGGAATTTTTCTCTTTCCACCAGCGTTCTTTCCTTTTTAAAAGTCTTTCTCGGCGGCCTAATCGTTGGCTGGATTCTCGGAATGCTGATCGTGAGCTTGCGGATGTACCTGACCCGCACCCATACCGACATTAGTGCCGTCATCATCCCCATCAACGTCATGACCCCCCTGTTCGTTTATTGGATTGCCGAACGCCTCGGTGTTTCCGGCATTCTGGCCGTCGTGGCGGCTGGGTTAGCGCATGGCATGCTGCGGTCCCGTCTTCAACTGACTTCGACAAAGCTGCAAATCGTGTCGAATACCACTTGGACCATCTTAGCAGACATCCTCAACGGGTTTGTCTTCGTGCTCCTCGGGACGACGCTGCCCCACGTCATCATGTCATTGAGCCTCCAAGAAAACACCCTGCTCTTCGGAATTGGGTGCCTGCTCTACGTCTTGATGTTCGCCATTCGTTACTGTTGGGTCCGATTCCGGCTCGTTAAGATCAAGGAAGATACCCAGTCACCCCATCAAACGGCCCTGCAAGTGGCCACCGGTGGGATTCACGGAACGATCACCCTGGCGATGGCGTTCTCGATTCCAACCGTCATTGCCGGTCACGCCTTTGCCTTTCGTGATCAGATTATTTTCATTGCGGCCGTCGTGATCCTCATTAGCCTCTTAGTGGCAACAATTGTGTATCCACTGATTCTGGCACCGAAAAAGCAGAGCTTCACGGATGATCAGTACAAGGATGCCCTGAACCAGATGGTCTACTCCGCGCTGGAAGCTCTGCGACAGGGCAATCCGGCCTCCAAAGAAATTGAACAGGTCAGTCAGGTCATCACCAGTCAACTCGGTTTTGATCAACACGTCGATCGCAAGAGCTACATGCAGTTGATGGAAAAGGCGCAAAAAGTGGAACTTGAAACCCTCGATCAACTCACCGACGATGGCGAAATATCCGAAGCCACCCGCCGCATTTACCAACAGATGCTGAGTCGCATTTCCATCAAAAACGGTCCCGGGGGCTTTAAGGGCTTCACCCGGCTGGTATCGCGCCAACTAACTCACCGATTACGGAAACGACAAAATCAGCGCAAACACAAGAAGTTCATGCGTAAATACCACCAAAACATCGACCTTCTCACCACCGACATAGATAAATTCAAGAAACTTTACGGTGACAAGATGAGTCCAGAGGCGATGAACAAACTCCTGAAGTACGCGCAACAACGACCGGATCGTCATGGGCGTCTTGCACAATTGCCATCGTCATCCGCTGACCGTCCCGTCGAACCGGATGTTCCCGCAACACCAGCAGCACCGCACGACGCGCAACCCGACAAACCCCAGCACACGTCCCCATTTCATGATCGTGTGCATCAGCAGCGGAAGGAAATCATGACCTTAATGGACCTCCTCACAAAAGCAGTGGTGGACTACCTCAATACCATCCAAACCGCTGATAACTTAGCCGAGGTCAACATGGTGCGTAATTCCTACCTGCAACGAACGCAACAGTTCCGGCAAAGTACGGAACTTGATGAAGACTACCTTGCAACACTCTTCATTCAGGTCTTTCAGGCTGAACACACCTTCATTCAGGAGCGACAGGCCAGTCAGCAAATCGTGCCCGAGCTCGCCAACCGACTCAACGAACAAATTTCCACGGATGAACTCGTTTATATGCAAAATCGCGTTTAAATGATCACCGTGCCGCAAAAGTGGCTGGGGAACCCCCCCAGCCACTTTTGTGTCTCCGAACTTTAATAGCCGAAATCGGGAAAAAAAGGCACTAGCTACGCGTCGATGTCGATTGTACTAAGCCGAGGTTCGGCAAGTACAAGTCGCTGACTTCTCCGCTTAGCTACGATAACCAAACGATTCAAAGTATGAATCATTCGGTTTTCTAGGCTGCCACTGCAACTTATCGCTTTAGCGATTTTAGTTGCGTGGACAACGGAGTATGCTCGAAGTCAAACCGCCTTTTTTTCCACTCTTATTTTTAATTTTGCTTAATCATCGCAGCGGTGATCATCTTCATTTGTCCCTTAACTGCCGCTGGATCATAGTAATACATCTTGTTAAACGGTAATTCCACCACGTGGCCCGCCTTCACAGCCGGTAGGTTTTGCCATACCGGATTGCTCTTTAAGTCGCTGACGGCCTGGTCACTACCACTCTTGGCCGAACTATAACTCGTAAAGAACATCCAATCGGCGGAATAGTGACTCAATGACTCGGTGGAAATTTGCTTGTATCCCGCGCCATCTTGAATTTTTTGAATCGAGGTTGGCAGCTTAAATTTCATCGCCGTCACGAGTGCTTCACCGCCCCGCCCCCAACTTGAGCCATCCACGTAGAGCTTACTATTTTGCATTTCGTACATCCCCACCGTCGTCTTGGCGGGGTTAATGCCCGCCTGCGTCAATTTGGTTGTCTCTGTCTTCGCCGTTTGCTTCAGGTCACTGGCTACCGCCTTCGCCTGCTTTTGCCGGTTTAAAATCTGGCCAAATTTCGTTAACGTCTGATACACATTACCAGTCGACCCATAGGGAATATACACTACTGGCGCAATCTTCTTTAATTTTTTCACATCTGATTCATTGCTGGTAATGATCAAATCCGGCTTGAGTTTCAACACGGCTTCGCTATTGAGGCCGTTACCCAAATTTTTGATCTTCTTCACCGTCTTCTGACTCAGAAAGGGGTTCGCCAAGTCCATGCTTGTTGAACCACTGACATGAACCCCCAATGATAAAATCTCACCGGTATACACGGTCGAAACCACTCGTTTTGGATGAACGGGAACCTTCACGTTACCCTTCGCCGTCTTAATCGTTCTCGTCTGCTGACTGCTACTAGACGACGAACTAGCCTTGCCACAGCCGGCAAACATCACTGCCGCTGTCAACATAACGGCTACCAATTTCCACTTTTTCATTCTCATCCATTCCTCTCATAATTAATTAACCCTTAAATAGTTGGTACAAAAAGTACGGCATCGTAATAACCGCAACTACTAATCCCACCGGCAATACCGATGGTAAAAAGAGATTATTGGCGACCACCGTGGCAAGCACCATGATCACGCACCCGAGTAAACAGGTCACTGGTAACAAGACCTGAATGCGACTTCCACAAAAGCGGCGCGCCATGTTCGGCGCCATCAGCCCAACTAAACTAATCGCACCCCCGACCGAGACGGCAACGGCCGCCATCGCAACGGCAAGAAGCATGAGGAGGCTCTTAACGGTCGTCAAATTCACCCCCGCACTACGCGCCATTTGATCGCCTAATACCAGTACGGCTAACTCACGATGCAACAACCACGTTGCACCCAGTAATAGGACGGTGAGGCCCGCATACGGGCGTAAAAAAGCCATCTCCGTATTCCAAAAACTACCACTTAACCAAACTAAAATTTTATCAAAATCAAAACTGTTCATTCGCAGTTGAATCATCAAAATGATCCCGTTCAGTAGGGCGGTCAGTGCCACCCCACCAAGCAAAATTTGCATTTTGGTGCCACTTTTGCCGATTAGCATCACCAGTAACAGGCTAATGCAGGCGCCCACAACGGCGGCTGCAGGTAACCAACGATCAACGCTAATCGTTTTGACGAGCCCGCTCAAGCCAATCAAGATGACCGCGCCGAGACTCGCACCGGCGTTCACCCCTAACAGGCTTGAATCAACCAAATCATTATTCGTCAAACTCTGTAAAATGAGGCCACTGACGGCCAGACAGCTACCGGTAATTAAAGCTGCCCAAACGTAAGGTACCCGCATATCCCAGACCACTAGGTTGGCGACTCGATCGGATGACAGGCCCAACAACGTCTGGGTTGTCGTCCATAGCGACAGATGAATGTCTCCCATTGATAGGAGCAACAGACATAGGCCTCCCAGACACCCGAGCGCGCCAAGCCAACTGATGGTCACTCTTTTTTTACTCATCTTTCAGTCACCCGTGCACCTTTCATAATCACAAGCAACAGAAAGATTCCGCCGCAAATCGCGCTCAACGCGGACAGCGGTAATTCGCTCGGAGCAGCCAAAGTCTTGGCGACAATATCAACCACCATCATAAAGATGGCGCCAAGTAACACCGTCGGGACGACATTGCGCTCCAACCGATCCGGATGCACATAATTAATCATTTGGGGAATTCCTAACCCAACAAAGCCGATATTTCCCGCAACGGCCACGCTAATCCCCGCACTAATCACAACCAGCAATGCGGCCACCACCCGTGTGAGGCCTGGTTTTGCGCCCAGGGAGCGCGCCGTTGTATCATCCAACACCAATAAACTCAGTTGCTTGCGCATGAGCAAAATCGTCGCTAGCACAATGGTCAGACCGCCGCATAGCACCCGCACGTGGGCGTACGTCACCGCGCTGAAGCCACCGACTAGTAAATTGCGAAATTGCATCGTTGTATTGGTGAGTAGGCTCCCCGCATAGGCCAGGCAACTAATAAAACTAGAAAAAACCGTGCCCCCTAGAATAAAGCGTAAGACGTCTAGCCCCTGCCGTGTCATTGCGATCAGGAGTACCGCCGTAAAAGCCACCGCGGCCCCCACCAAGCTCAGCCATATCGTCGTCACAATCGATAGACTCATTCCGAGCAGCGACCCAATAATCAGTGCCAGCATGGCACCAGCATTCACCCCCAAAATCGAGGGATCCGCAATGGGGTTACGTGACAGGCTCTGCATCAGCAAGCCACTGACTGACAATAACGCCCCCACCATCACAACGCTCAAAATACGGGGAATCCGAATGGTCCACATAATGCGTCCGTCTAAGCTTGCCGGTGCGCGCCATAAGAGGGTTAACGATTCCCACTTCACGCCCGTGCAGAGCCCCAAAACGGCCACGCCAATCAAAACAAGGGCTAACAAAACGTTGAGCTGCCACAGTTTTATTCGTCTCATCGGTTCACCAGCGTTTCGTAATCGGTCATCTGCGGATACTGCGTCTGCGTCCGGAAACTCACCTTGGCACTGACCTGAAAGACGTCGGCTAAGAGCTGTTCCGTCAACACTTCATGGGGCGTTCCCGTGGCCACAATCTGACCCTGTTGCAAGCAGACCAACTGGTCACAGTACTGGGCCGCCTGATTCAAATCATGCAGCACGAGCACCACCGTTTTATGTGCCGTGGTATTCAACTGCCGGAGCAAGTTCAGGACATCGAGTTGATGGGTCAAATCAAGATAAGTGGTCGGTTCATCTAGCATAATGATTGGACTATTGTGGGCGAGTGTCATCGCGATAAAGGCGCGTTGCCGCTGACCGCCGGATAGGGCATCAATTGGCCGATTAGCCAACTCGGCGACCTTGGCCGCTACCAGGGCCTGCTGAACCTGAACGGCGGCATCCTGATCCCGACCAAACAAGCCACGACCGTACGCATAGCGCCCAAGCTTAACTAAATTTTCCACCGTCAAATCTCCCGGAACACTGGGCGACTGGGCTAGGTAGGCAATGCATTTCGCCCGTTGTTTGGTACTCAATCGGCCGATTTCACGCTCGTTTACAAATACTTGCCCCTCATTCACCGGTTTAATCCCGCTAATGGCCTTGAGCAATGTCGATTTACCACTCCCGTTTGGACCAATCAATCCGGTAATTTGGCCGGCAGCAATGTGAATCGATTGATGATCAATAATCTTTTTATTTCCGTAACCAACTACGAGTTGGTTGCCAAATAGTGCATCCATCAGCCACTACCCCGCTTTGACGATCATATGTAATTTTTGTTGTTCGTTATGTAACGCGGCTGCATAGTCGGCCGGCTGCACGATGACACTCGTATCAACGTAGATGGCATCTTGAAAATCCATCTTCAAAAAATCGCATAGTTGCGCAACCGCTGGTGCAATTCCGGCCGCCGTCGTGGTGGGCGATTGCGTCCCGTTAATCAGCACGTAAACCGGGATTTGACTAAAATCAAACTGACGCGCCACCAGCGTGCACCGGTCAAGAAATGTTTTTAGCAAGCCCGTCATATCCGACCAATAAATCGGCGTACCAATGAGGAGGGCATCGACGGCCGCCACTTCTTTAGCAATTGCCAAGAAATCATCATCTTCGGCCTGCCGTTGCTGTCCTAACTGGGCCACATGGTGCTCCACTAAGTTCCAGCTCACCTGTGACTGATCCGCTAACAAGTACTGCGCCAATCTGGCCGTATGTCCGTGCGCATTTGGACTACCATTAATAAATCCCCAATGCATAATTCCATCCCCTAACATTATAAATTAGTGTGAATTATTCTGGATTTTCTCATAAATGTCAAGGCACGTTAATCTATTTTTAGTTTGATATTCACTAATCAGTTAATCATCTGATTATTTAAAAAGCTTATTTTTCGATCAGGTCAATAATACGGCCAATGATGAAAAAAGCGTGCTATTTCAACGCCTTACCACGTATTTTTCCGTTAAAGCACCCCTTAACTCAAATAGTATTTTGACACTTTTGTTTGGTTCGTTAATTAGAAATATTAAAATAATGTTACAATAAGTAAGTGAGAACGGTTCTAAATTAGGATCAGAACCGTTCTAATTTACTCATTATTTTCAGTTTAATTATCGACTGGCAACTTTCCTTCGAGCGACATTCAAAATTCAATTAATGTATAAAAAAACGAGGAAATTTACTAATTTTCCTCGTTTCTTACCTTATTTAACGTACTGCTTCAAAAAGGCAGCGACATGTTGCTCATATTGCTTGGGGCTTGTCTGATACGACTTAGCGTGGCCGGCATTTTTAACGATCCACTTTTGCTTGGGTCCCCGAGTTGCTTGGTAGTTCTGGTCAATCATTTTGGTTGGCACAAAGGTATCCTTGCCCCCGTGGATGAACAACATTGGGCGGTGATTATGGTGCAGTTGCGCAATCGCGTTCGCCTGCCCAAAGAAGTACCCCGCTCGAATACGGGTAATTCCGCTCACAATATTAATCAACGGCCATCTCACGATCGTGGGTAAATGATAGAGTTGTTGCGCCTGATAATTGATTTCCGTTTTGGCGTTTGTGTACCCACAGTCTTCCACGAACGCCTTCACCTGACTTGGTAGGTGCAGGCCGCTGACCATCATCGTCGTGGCGCCCCCCATGCTGACACCGAACATCACAATTTTCGACTGGTCACCATTTTTACGGATGATTTGCTGAATCCATTTTTTATCATCTAAACGATCCGGCCAGCCGTAACCAATATAGTTGCCTTGGCTCTGCCCGTGCCCCCGTGCATCCCGTAGTAAGACGTTATAGCCGAGTTGGTGGAAAAGATAGGCGTACGCCCCCATATCATCCTTACTACCGTTAAATCCATGCGCAATGAGCACCGTCTTGGCTGACTTATGGGTTGCGGGAATATAGTTTGCCACCAGCCGATAGTTTCCGCCGGCCGATTTTATTGTCCAACGCTGTTTATTTGCGTTCTCATACCATAATTTTTGATGATATAATGGATCTGACTTACGCAACGGGGTTTTCTTACTCAAAAAACTTTTTTGGCCCGGCACAACGGCCACTTGATAAAAGTACAGTCCGGCTCCTAATAGGCCCCCTGCAAGCATGATGACGAAAATTGCTAAGATCCAATACCAGTATTTTTTCTTCAAAGGAGATTCCACCTTGTCTAACGAATTTCATTTTTTATCTAGTGATGATCATACTACTATTTATGCCAAAAAATGGTGTCCAACACAACCCCCAATCGGCATCATCCACATTATTCACGGGATGGCCGAACATATCAACCGTTACGACGAGTACGCGCAACACCTGGTCCAACAGGGCTGGCTGGTCGTGGGGGACGATCACTTAGGACACGGCCATAGTTCCCCGACTGAGTTGGGTTACTTTGGCGAACACCCCGTTTTGCACCTTCTGGATGATGAGGTTCAGCTCTTTCATCAAGTCAAAGCGCAGTATCCTCACCTCCCCTACGTCCTTCTCGGGCATAGTATGGGGTCGATGATGGCTCAGGCACTCTTACCACGACTGAGTAACCAGCTTGCCGGCTGCATTTTAACCGGCACAACGGCCCCACATCCCGAGCTCATCCCCGTTTGGCCGCTAGTGGTCTCATTGAGTAAAACTGCCGGTCATCAAACTGGGACCTTCTTTGACCGGTTAGCGTTTGGGAGCTTTTCCAAACGCTTCAACCGTCACGTCAAATATTCTTGGCTGACGCACGATTCGAAAATCATTGATTTTTACAACCGTGATCCGTGGTCTGGCTTTATTTTCACGTATAATGGTTTCTACGCCCTGTTCACCCTCACCAAGATGGCAACAACGGCTGACTGGTACCACGGGATTCGACGCGACTTACCGCTTCTCCTTGCCAGCGGTACCCATGATCCCGTCGGCAAGTTTGGCCGTGGTCCCAAACGCCTCTTCGATCAACTAACACACGATCACTTCACGGTAGTTACGTTACACCTGTTTGACCAGATGCGCCACGAGATCTTAAACGAAACCGATCGGTCGACCGTGTACGATTTTATTGATCAATGGTTACATAAGAATGTTAAAATAATCTAAAGGATGTGATGAGATGTTTCCAGAACGTTTACGGGCCCTACGCCGTGGTGAAAATATCACGCTAAAAGAATTGGCAACGGCGCTTAACGACCACCTGACTAAAAATGAAAAACCAAATACCCCGTCCCAAATTGGTAACTGGGAGCGGGGCATTCGAACACCGTCATACGTGGAAGCCAAAAAATTGGCGGAATACTTCGATGTCAGCTTGGACTACCTGACTGGCAAAACCGAAAAAGACGAGTACGATCTCGGTAAGCTATTCTTATCTGGCAAAGAATTAACCTTTAATCACCAGACATTATCTAGTGATGACCGGTACGAAATTTATCAGCTCATTGATGGCTACCTCTACGGTCGTACCCATCGTAAGGACACCGATAAATTCTATGGCAAGCAAGAAGAGCTTGACCTACATCTTTCCTAAACGAGGTTGGCAATGAATCCAAAACAGCGTAAAAAGCTCAAAAAAATGATTAAAACCCGGCAAAAGGCCCAACCAAGTGGCTACATTCAACAATTGACAACGTATGCCACTTTATTTGACGACTTTCCATCTGTGAAATATCTCATTAATAACGTTATCGAAAGCGATCGGCTGCTAAAAAACGGGCTCCTACCGCAGCCCCTACCCAAGTTACTTTTACCAGATGATATTCAAGATACCATCTTTCAATTCGTTAACCACAAGTATCCGGCTGGCGATCCGCAGGGCGATCAGCTCTGGAACCAGTACACGGCGGCGTTGCCTGAGGTCGATCGTCTCCTGCGAAACTATCGCGAATACTTAGAAACGACGTACGGCATGTGGGCTTACATCAGTGCACCGGTCATCAGTGACCTCGCGCACTACATCAATCACGCGCCCGTTTTGGAAGTAATGGCCGGTAACGGCTACATTTCCAAAGGACTACGCAACCTCAGCCAGACCCAGACAATTTACACCACTGACAGTCAATCGTGGACGGCTGAAAACGAGACGGGCAAACATCCGGTGACCACGATCGAGCCCCTAGACGCCTTAGCAGCGCTGCGTAAATACGGCGATCAGGTCCAATTCGTCATCATGTCATGGGCCCCTGATAAACAAACCACCGATTGGGAACTTCTCCAACTGATTCGCGCGGACTATCCCGACATCACGCTCATCACCCTCGGTGAACAAAATGGCGCAACAAACTCCCACGAATTCTGGGAAAACGCACAGTTCATCGATCCAGAGGCAACACAACGGCTTAACCGCAACTTCGCACCATTTGATCTCGTCAACGAGCATCTCTTTTTAGTTAAGTAACTCCCGAATTAACTTATCGTACCACGCAAAAATGGACCATCACACAACTAACGTTGTATGACGGTCCATTTTCAATGTGTATTGATATTATCTCAGATCATGAGCGCTCCACAACGCATCATGATCGGACACCCTACATCATCCGGTAGGTAAACGTGTCCCACTCGAAATGTCACTAGCCGCTTGCGCGGAACAGCTCGAAAGCTGCCTGACGTTCTCGACTCATCGCATGAAACTAGCATACCATGTTTTAAGAATCGGTGCAAATCAAACTAGTCTTTTTCTTCCTTCGCGGCTGCAATATTATCGCGAACCGCTGCTAATTTTTCGTCGATCCACTGCTGAGCGGCCCCCGTCACGCTGTCAGCATCGTCTACCAACGTGGTGGCCGACACCAACTTATCGATGCGTAACCCCGACCGATTAATATCCGGCGTCTCACACACCATATAGACGTTTACTTCCGCGGTGGCATTAACGTCCATAATCTTCGAAATGGTCTTGGCATTCACCAATGGTAAGTTGATTACGCTCGTTTCCAAGCGCACGCTTACCGGCTGTTCAGCTTCTGGCACCGTCACCTGCCACTCAAATTGTGCCAGTTGCTGCTGACTGATCGCCTGCGCCATCGCCGCGATACCGGTTGTTACCGTCACCTGACCATCGTCAACCGTCTCGCTTTGTTGCGTATACTGGCCATCCATTACTTGATCAATAAACTGTTGTACATTGATTTCCATGAGTTACTTCCTTCTAAGAAATTTAAAATTAGACTGATGGGTCCGTAGCCGCACCGCCGCAGCCGCACAGAGGACATTTATCACGACACCAATCACACTCAGTACATTAATTAGCATTTTAACAAAGGAACTGGCATCTGAGTGCCACGTCACCTGAACAAACGCCACGACTAGTGCAATCGTATAAATCAGAAGCACTAACATCATCACATAAACCGCACTACGGGAGTTCATCGCACTGAGAACCGCCGCGATCAAAAAGAGCGCTATGGCAATTCCGGTGTGGACAATGACTTCCACGCTCCAGAGGGCAGTCCCCGTCTGCGCGTACATTAATAGGCTTACGACACAATAAATGATCATTGCTACTGTTGCGTATGAAATTGTTTGTCTTGCTTCTTTCAAATTAAATCGCTCCCAATTGATAGTAATTTCATTTTACTATTAAAATCAAAAAAGAACCACCAATATATGGTGATCCTCCATCGATCTGGATTAGTATAGCGTCACGAACGCCCGCTAGGCCAGTAGATCGACCAATTGATCGGTCGTAATCCCGACAATATACTGGCTCGTATCAGCTTGATCGAGCACCTTTTTGAGGGTTTCCCGATCATAGTGACTGCCCTTGAGCTGCTCGGCCAGCGCACTTACATCTTGCGGGCCGAAGAAATCTCCGTAAAATTTAATATCCGTAATTTGGCCGTCTGCCACGGTTAGCCGAGCATCGACCGTCCCCATGTCAAAGTGTTGCCGCTTTTGAACACTAAACGTCGGTGATTTGCCGTATACCCAGTCCCAGTTATTATAAAATTGCTCATAAATCGCATCGATCTTAGTCTGCTCATCCGGAGTCACCACGTACTCTTGATCCTTAATTTCGGCGAGGTCATCGACATGGAAAAGCTTCTTTAACAGAATGTCGCGAAATTCTGGTACGGTTAAATCCCGATAGTTATCGGCTAAGTAGGGTTTGAGATTCGTCACCCGTGAGCGGACGGACTTAATCCCCTTTGACTTGATCTTATCTTCAGGAACGTTTAAGGCGTGCGTCACGACGTCTAAGTCAACATCCAGCATCAGTGTGCCGTGTGAAAACGTCTTGCCATTCTTCGTGTACATGGCGTTGCCCGAGAACTTCTTGCCATCAACTAAAATATCATTGCGACCGCTGACCTCGGCCGTCGTTGCCCCCATTTCGTGCAGCGCATCGACGATTGGCTGGGTAAAGGATTTGAAATCACCAAACTCTTCGCTATTGCTATCAACCACGAAGCTGAAGCATAAATTACCGAGATCTTGATAAACCGCGCCACCACCGGATAACCGCCGCGTCACCCGAATATGATGATCATCGACATACTTCTGATTGATTTCTTCCAGTGTGTTTTGGTTCCGACCGACAATGATACATGGCTCTTCATAGTAGAACAGCAGCAATGGCTCACCAAAATCCTTGTGATTCATCAAATACTGTTCCGTGGCTAAATTCCGACCAATATTGTGTGATGTCATTGAAACGTAGCGCATAATCAACGTCCCCCTACCTAAATCTCGATTTAATAGACTGTTTGAGTAATTATGTCATTCAATCAGCTTTCGCCCATAGCTTACCACCTTTTGAAACCGATTACAATCTCTTTTAAATCACCGATTTCTCCCATTATGACGATGAAAAAGTTAGTGAAAAAGATTCACCTTATCGGACGGTTTAACGTTGATTTATCAATGACTGGCCTAATTTTTTGATCAAAAAATCACAGCTTTTCCTAGACGAAATATGAAACACCGTGCGCTAAGAGACTTTTTTAAGACTTTTGCTTACAGGAAGCGTAATCAATAGTATAATTAAGATAATAACAAACCATTCCATATAGAAAGAAGACCTGCCTTATGTTACAACAATACAAGAACGTCCTGGCTCCGGTGGACGGATCCAAGGCAACTCCACAAGTGATCGCTAAAGCAATTGAAATTGCTAAGCAAAATAATACCCATCTGGATATTTTAAACGTCGTGGAAGTCAATCAATTCTCCGACAGCTACGGCGGTGCCGTTAGTGGAGATGTGATCTATAGTCTGGTTGAAGAGATCGAACAACGTCTGGACGACTTGAAGCAACAAGCCCTCGATGCCGGACTAGAAGACGTCAGCATCCACGTTCGTTTTGGTAATCCTAAATCAGTCATTGCCCGCGAATTCCCCGCTGATCACGCTAACGAACTGATCGTTGTTGGTACCACCGGCTTATCAGCCGTTGAACGGTTCATGGTCGGCTCCGTTACCAGCTACGTCAACCGCAACGCCAAGTGCGATGTGTTGATCGTTAAAATCAAATAGACCACTTTTAAGAGAGTGGGCAAAAAGGCGCTTTGACTTCGAGCATACTCCGTTGTCCACGCAACTAAAATCGCTAAAGCGATAAGTTGCAGTGGCAGCCTAGAAAGCCGAATGATTCGTGTTTTGAATCGTTTGGCTTTCGTAGCTAAGCGGAGAAGTCAGCCTTTTTTCCCCGATTTCGGCTATTAAAGTTCGGAGACAGGAAGAGGCTGGGAGTTTTTCCCAGCCTCTTTGTGTGCTAATTCAGAACATGTACTTGTTGTTGATGGGCCACCGCAAACGTGGTGACGGTGGTGTCATTTAACAAGTCATCTGTTAGCTGCACCGCACTAATCGTGTTATCGTCATACGGCTGATAATAATAAGTCGCATTGCTTAACTGCATGTACCCCCGGTACTGCGTGTAATCGAAGTAGCCATTTGCCTGCTGCTTCACCCCACGTGGAATATCAAAGGGTTCTAGCAGATGGTTGATTGTGTTGAGGGCTTGGGCATCCGCAACCTGTGGCGCATACTGCCGTGTAAATGATGCCCGCACAAACCGGGACGTTGACGTATAGTCTCCCGGCAAGCCAAGGGCGCCCGAACCAGGACCAATTTCACGAGCCGTATACCCGCTAAACTGACGCGCGGGTTGAAATCCATTTTGCAGTTGCACGTAGTTACCTAAATTCTGTTCGTGCCAAGCAAAGTCTGGACTATTAGTCATGACCCCGATTTGATCGTCGTACCAGTGCATTCCGTCAGCCTTGAACTCCAACACATTGCAATGTCCCTGACGATCCGCAATGATCCAGTGCAATGGCACGTTACCTTTCAACAGGGGTAATTCAAAATCGACAACCTGCATCTCATCCAAGTGTGCGCGGACTTCCGCATTACTCTGGAAGTTACCCAAAATCCAATTAACCACTTCAAAAGAGGCTAAGCTCAGCCGATCAGCCGCCGGTTGTTGGTCATAACTGGCTTGGTTACTAAAATAGAGGGTCGCCGCGCTCAGACCCTGTTCATTGACGCCGTCGACCACAATATAGTCCTTAAGCTGTGCCCCGGTCCCCACAAACCCGAACTTGGTCGTAAACGTCTCGCCCAGTACACCGTGAAATTCGTATTGCCGCGGAACGACAATGGGGTTGCCGCCCAATTCAAATCCAAAATCCATCGTTCTCGCTAGCCAATACTGACCATCACTGGTCTTATAAGTCATACTTGTGCACATACTATTCCTTCTTCCACAAACTAATCGTAAACTTTCGATAATAGGATTAGTTTACCATATCAATGGTCGCGTTAATCATCATTCGGTGAAAGTTGCATTTCACGGCCGTTCACTCCCTCGTCATGCGCAAAAAAATACTCCGAAATTCAGCCTGATTAGCCGATTTCGGAGTATTTATCGTGAGTCTTTACTTGACGCCCTTATTGCCAATATCGTGCCGGTACCGCAAACCAGGGAGCGTCTGCGCATCCAGCCAAGCGTATATTTTATCCTGAGCAGCGACAATATCGGCCGCTTGGGTGGTGAGGCACAAAATGCGCCCACCATGGCTCACAAGCTGACCATCATCCTCGGCCGCTCCGGCAAAATTGCAATCTAATCCGGCCGGCAACTGCGTAAACTGGGTTAAATCTACCCCGTGACCGGAAGCTTGCGGATACGTTGCGGAACTCACAACCACTCCGAGATACGTTGCCGCCGTTTGCCACTGTGCGGTCACTGGTTGATGATCCAGTAAATCGACCAGTAATTGGTAGAAGTCACTCTTGAGTTGGGGTAATACCACTGCCGTTTCCGGATCCCCAAAACGAACATTAAACTCGATCACCTTGGGTCCCTGAACAGTCATAATCAGGCCCGCATACAAGATTCCAGTAAACGGGGTGCCATTATCCGCCATCGCCGTCACAACCGGCCGCAAAATACTCGTCAAGCATTGGTCACTCAATCCAGCTTCAAACTGGGGCAACGGACTGTATGCGCCCATGCCACCGGTATTGGGCCCCTTATCACCATCGTAGGCCGCCTTGTGATCTTGCGCCAGTGGCATTGGAACGATCTGATCACCACTCACAAACGCCATAAACGAAAATTCCTGACCAACCAAGAACTCTTCAAAGATAATTTCAGTTGTTGAAAATTCATGTTCCCCCAGCATTTGATGAACGGTGGCCGCCGCCTCATCTCGATCCTGAGCAATCACCACGCCCTTACCAGCGGCGAGTCCATTGGCTTTGATCACTAGCGGGAAGGTTTGGTCATTCAATGCCGCCAACGCCGTCTGCTCATCAGTATAGCTTTGATAGCGTCCCGTTGGTACCCCAGCGTGAGCCATAATTTGCTTGGCAAACTTCTTTGAGCCTTCGAGTGCGGCCGCTTGCCGGTTAGGACCAAATACCCGTAAGCCCGCGGCCTCGAAGGCATCAACCGCCCCTTGTTGGAGGGGAAGTTCCGGTCCCACCACCGTTAAGTCCACATGGTGGTGTTGGGCAAACGCGACTAACCCCGCGAAATCTAATTCTTCAATTGCCACACAGGTAATACCGTCGTATGTCATCCCCGGATTCCCCGGTGCACAAAACACCTCTGTCACCTGTGAACTGTGGCGCAGTTGCCGACACATTGCGTGTTCGCGCGCCCCGCTACCAATTACTAATACCGTCGCCATGTTGTTGACTCCCCTCATTTGGTCAAGCTCTTTTAATCGATCATTCAACAAAATTAATCACCCATGAGTTGGATGATTAATTTTGAATGGTGTGATCTATACTATTAGGTGTAAATTCACCCTTCGCGCCATAAGGTCGAAAGGCGTGCTCCGTTCTAATGTCTAAAGTGTCTGCGGCCGGAGAAGACTAATGTGACCCCATACTTGTTCGCATTGTCGATCGATTCTTGATCTCGAATACTGCCACCGGGTTCTACGATGGCCTTGATGCCGTGCTTAGCGGCAAATTCGACACTGTCACCCATTGGGAAGTACGCGTCCGAAGCGAGGACTGCTTGATCATAGTTAGCGGCCTTTTCTGCTTGTGCCACCGCAATTTCGGCTGAGCCGACCCGGTTCATTTGGCCCGCGCCAATTCCTAACGTTTGCGTGTCAGTCGCCACCACAATCGCATTACTCTTCACGTGCTTAGCCACGATTTGTGCAAAGACCATTGCCTTCACTTCTTGTGCCGTTGGTTGCCGGTCTGAAACAACTTGAAAGTCTTCCGCCGATTCGATCAGCGTATCTTGTTCCTGACGAAGGACCCCGCCCATAACCGAAACCGTTTCGAGCTCTTTGGCATCTAAACGCGCGTTGAAGTCGACCGTCAATAAGCGCAAATTCTTCTTTTTGGCTAATACTTCGTAGGCGTCCTGATCAAAACTTGGGGCAATGATAATTTCAAGGAATAGCTTGTGCATCTTTTCTGCTGTCGCCAAGTCCACATTCCGGTTAAGCACGATAATGCCCCCGAAAATTGACATGGAGTCGGCTTCATATGCCTTATCCCACGCTGCTTCAATCGTTTCCCCCAGACCAATTCCACACGGGTTCATGTGCTTCACGGCCACCACAGCGGGTTGCTCGAATTCTGCGGCCATCTTCAGGCCCGCGTCAGCATCCTTAATGTTGTTGTACGATAATTCCTTACCGTGAAGTTGCTTAGCAGATGCAATTGAAAATGGTACGGGAATCGCATCTTGGTAAAAGGCGGCTTTTTGATGACTGTTTTCGCCATAACGGAGTTCCTGTTTTTTCGTGTAGGTCATCGTTAAGCTGTCAGGGAATTCCTCGGCAGCGGTCCGACCCAGGTATTGCGCGATCAGGGTATCGTAGGCTGACGTGTGTTGGAAGACCTTCAATGCCAGCTGACGGCGGAAAGCCAAATCAGCCGTATCATTTTCAATCGCTGCCAATACTTTGTCATAGTCAGCAGGATCGACGACGGGTAACACACCAGCAAAATTCTTAGCGGCCGAGCGTAACATGCTGGGACCACCGATATCAATTTGTTCGATAGCTTCCGGCTCAGTGACACCGGCCGTCAAGATGGTTTTCTTGAACGGATAAAGGTTAACAGCAACTAAGTCAATGGGATCAATTTTTTGCTTCTTTAAGGCTGCCATATGTTCTGGTAAATCGCGCCGAGCTAGCAAGCCCCCATGAATGGCAGGATGCAAGGTTTTAACCCGTCCATCTAGCATTTCTGGAAAGCCGGTCACATCTTCGACCGCGGTGACGGCGATTTGGGCGCTTTCGAGCGCTTTTTTCGTCCCGCCAGTGGACAAAATCCGGTAACCCTGTTTAATTAATCCTGCTGCAAATTCAACAATTCCTGTTTTATCAGATACACTCAATAATGCCGTTTTCATTTGATAAATTCTCTCCTTTATCCGTTATCCTGTACCGTCAGTAATCCTTGATCACGTAATACCTGACACAGACTCTCAAAATACAGTTCATGTTCAACATCGTGAATCTTCATCGCCAGTGACTCCACCGAATCCTCCGGTAAGATCGCCACCGGTTGCTGGGCAATTACGGGACCACTATCGACACCCGAGTCCACGTAATGCACCGTCACCCCTGTCACCTTGACCCCGTAATCAAAGGCGTCTTCAATGCCGTGACGTCCCGGAAACGAAGGTAATAATGCTGGGTGAATATTAATAATCTTACCCGCATAGGCGTTTAGTAGTACCTGGGTCACAATTCGCATGTACCCCGCCAAAACCAGTAACTGGGCGTTATCGGCTTGAACCTGCGTCAAAATTGCCTGTTCGTAAGCTTCCTTCCCCTCAAATTCCTTGAGCCGGTGCGTCCAAATTGGAATCTGTCGTTCGCGAGCCCGATCTAACACCGCTGCTTTAGGTTGATCACAGATCACCCGGGTAATTTCAATTGGCAACTGGGCCTGCTTGATATGGTCGTAAAGGGCCACAAAGTTAGTGCCCGTTCCCGACGCAAATACTGCAATCTTAATCATTGTCTACCCCCACAAGTTGAACCGCATCCCCATTATCACGCGGCTTCATTCGGCCAATATGATAAAACGGTTCATGCTGTGCAATCAGCTGATCGGTGACAGCGTCGAGTTGCGCTGGATGAACGGCCAAAACCATTCCAATCCCCATGTTGAAGGTCTGGTACCGGTCCGTCACCGACAAGTTGCCTAACTTCACGAGTTCGTTAAAAATCGCTTGTTGCGGCCACGTCCCCGTATTAATCTCGGCGGCCAAGGAATCGTTAAACATCCGGGGAACATTTTCTAGTAATCCGCCCCCGGTAATATGGGCCGCACCGGCGATCAAGTGTTGACCGAGCAACGGTCGTAAAACGTTCACGTAGAGTTTGGTTGGCCGGAGTAACTCATCGATCAGTGCGTGCCCAATACTGGGGAGCACTTGGTCAAACTGATAATCGTGGTCGGTAAACAAAATTTTCCGGACAAGTGAAAAGCCGTTACTGTGTAAGCCATTGGATGGTAATCCAATCAGGTAGTCGCCGGCCTGCACGTTAGCCGGTGTCAATAATGCCTGTTTACTGGCTAACCCCACTGCAAATCCGGCTAAATCAAAGTGCTGCGGCTGGTAAACACCGGGCATTTCAGCCGTTTCTCCACCGAGTAGTGTGATCCCTTGTTCCTGACAGGCAGCCAAGACGCCACTCAAGATTTCGCTCACCTGATCTTCTTCCAGCTTCGACAAGGCGAGGTAATCCAAGAAGAATAGCGGTAAGGCCCCTTGTGCTAACAGATCGTTCACGCACATGGCAACGAGGTCTTGCCCGATCGTGTTCACCTGACCTGACTTGGCGGTCAGTAAGACCTTGGTCCCCACACCGTCACTTCCGGCAACTAACACTGGAGCATCCAGTTGGTCCTCACTGAGTTGGTAACAGCCGGCAAATCCGCCAATGCCCCCAAGAACGTGCGGATCAGTTTCATGAACCTTTTTTTGAAGTGCGTCAACGACGGCCTCCCCGGCGGCGATGTTAACTCCTGCTTCTTCGTACGCGTTTTTCATCGTTAAATCTCCTCCGTTAAATCGTCGTGGGTTGATTGGCCGACGCGGCTAAAACATGATCATCGGCCGTCTTAGGTGCTTCAAAACCCGCTTCATAGTCATACAGTGCAGTCGGATAGTCACCACTAAAGTACGCCACACACAGCCCTTCATTCGGTGCATCCTGCTTCAAGCCAATCGCCTTGATCAACCCAGGCAAGCTCAGAAAGTGAAGTGAATCCGCACCAATCTGGTCGCGCATTTCTTCCACCGTGTAGTTGGCCGCCATTAGTTCACGGGTATGTTCAATATCGATGCCATAAAAACATGGGTACTTCAACGGTGGCGAGGCAATTAAGAGGTGAACTTCCTTAGCACCAGCCGCCTTGAGCATCCGCACGATATATTGGCTGGTAGTGCCCCGCACGATTGAATCATCGACGAGTGCCACTTTCTTCCCCGCAACAACGGCTCGAACAGCCGAAAGCTTCATCTTGACCCCTTGCTCCCGTAGTTCCTGCGTTGGTTGAATGAAGGTCCGTGAGCTGTATTGATTTTTAATGAGGCCCATTTCATCCGGCACGCCGAGTTGCTGTGCCACTCCTGAAGCGGCCGAAAGTGATGAATTAGGAACCCCCACCACAATGTCAGCATCGATCGGGTTTTCTAGTGCCACCTGCCGCCCCATTTCTTGGCGCGCCATATGAACGTTAACTCCATAAATATCAGAATCTGGCCGCGCAAAGTAGATGTATTCCATCGAACAGATTGCGAGCTGCGTCTCCGTGGTGTATTGCATGACGTGGTAGCCACTGTCATCAATCTGAATCAGTTCGCCCGGTTGTACGTCACGCACAAACTTGGCGCCCACCACGTCCAACGCACAGGTTTCACTAGCCACAATGTAAGAGCCACTTTCAAGTTGCCCCACGACTAGTGGCCGAAACCCATTCGGGTCAAGGGCGGCATACAGCGCATCCTTCGTCAAAATCAGGTAGGCAAAGCCGCCCTTAATTTGGCGTAAGCTGGCCTTCAAGCGGTCGACAAACTGCGCTTGTGGTTGACGCTGAATCAAATGCATCAAGACCTCGGTATCCGAGTTAGATTGAAAAATAGCGCCATCTGCTTCCAGCTTTTCCCGCATGCTGACCGCGTTAGTGAGGTTCCCGTTGTGCGCCAGTGCGACGTCTTCTTTTAAATAGTGAAATAACAGGGGCTGAATGTTTTCAATTCCCCGGCTCCCCGCCGTACCGTAACGAACGTGACCAATCGCGCTGCGCCCTTGTAATTCGTCGATCGACTCTGGCCGATCAAAGACGTCTGCGAGAAGGCCGAGGCCTTTATGACCAATCAGCCGATCCTCGTCAGTTTTGACCACGATTCCGGCGCCTTCTTGGCCGCGGTGTTGGAGACTGTGGAGACCGAAGTAGGTCCGTTGTGCGGCCTGATCGTCGTTCCAGACGCCGAACACACCGCATTCTTCATTCAGACTTTTTAGTTCAGTTGCCATGCCAATGCCTCTTTCCACGAATGCTTAGCATCCGCTAGACTCATGTCGATGGACTGGCCGTTCGTGTGAATAGCAAACCGGTCATCATCAACGGTTCCAATTAGTTGTGCTTGATCACCTGCCAGCGCTTCGAACGCAGCCTGGTTGTCTGGTGTGACCGAAACGATGAATCGTGATTGGGTTTCCGCAAACAGCCAACTTTGTGGTAGATCGACGGTAACGGCCACGCCCAGATCGCCGGCAAAACTACTTTCTGCCAAACCAACTGCTAAGCCGCCTTCGGCTAAGTCGTGAGCACTCGCCACCAAGTGTTGGTCAATCAAGTCGCTGACCAAATCCTGATGTTGCTTTTCTACCTGCAGATCGAAGTCAAATAGCTGCCCACTAACCGTTTCATTTTGCATTTTTTGAATTTCACTACCATTAAAATCATCCTTGGTGGTCCCGATGACATAAATCAGATCACCAGTGTGTTTGAAGTCGATGGTCGTTAGTCGATCCATCGATTCGATTAAGCCCACCATACCGACCATCGGTGTTGGATAGATTGGTTGCTTATTAAATTCGTTATAAAGTGACACATTACCAGAAATGACCGGTGTTCCAAAGGTATCGCAGGCTTCCGCCATCCCCTTTGTTGCCTGTTGTAATTCGTAATAAACTTCTGGGTCTTCAGGACTCCCGAAGTTCAAGCAGTCGGTGATTCCAAGCGGTTGGGCCCCACTCGCAACAATGTTTCGTGCGGCTTCACTCAACGCAATTTGGCCGCCCTTGTAAGGATCCAAATACATATACCGTGGGTTGGCATCAGTCGTCATCGCCAAGCCCTTATTAGTTCCGCGGAGTCGAATAACGGCTGAATCAGCCCCCGGTGCAACCACCGTGTTTGTTTGCACTTGTGAATCGTAACGTTCGTAGATGGCGTGCTTGCTGGCAATGGTTGGTTGTTCGAGCAACTTAATGAACGTGTCGTTCATATTTTCAATTTCTGGTTCGAACTGCTCAGTCACTTGCTTGAGGCGTTCCGGTTGGCGACTTGGTTGCGTGTAAACCGGTGCTTCATCAACCAGTGCGTGCACTGGTACATCGGCTACTTGCTGCCCCTTATGGAAGAGTTGGTACTGCGTCTCCGCGGTCACGTGGCCGATTTTAACGGCTTCGGATTCATACTTTGCGAAGAGCGCTTCAACTTCTTGTTCGTGGCCCTTCTTAATGCACAGTAACATCCGCTCCTGTGATTCCGACAACATCAATTCGTAAGGAATCATGCCACTTTCACGTTGGGGAACAAGGTCCAAATCAAGTTGCATACCGTAGCCCGCCTTGGCCCCCATTTCAGCGGAGGATGATACTAACCCAGCCGCCCCCATGTCTTGAATGCCGACCAAAATATCGGCATGATCGTGAATCAATTCCAAGCAGGCTTCCATGAGTTGTTTTTCGGCAAATGGATCGCCAACTTGAACCGCAGAGCGTTGTGATTCCTGTTCGTCACTAAATTCAGCCGAAGCAAAGATCGCGCCCTGAATGCCGTCCCGCCCCGTTTTAGCGCCCACGTAATAAATCGAGTTGCCATCGCCGGCAGCGGCACCCTTTTGTTGGTCATCAACGTTTAAAATTCCGACACACATTGCATTCATGATCGTATTATTTTTAAAAATTGCGTCAAAGGTCGTTTCACCGCCGACGGTTGGAATCCCCATACAGTTACCATAATCACCAATTCCGGCAATTGTCTGATCGACCAAGTACTTGGTTGCGGCATCGTCTAACTCACCGAAGTGTAAGCTGTCGAGCATGGCAACCGGTCGAGCGCCCATCGAAAAAATATCACGGACAATGCCACCAACGCCAGTTGCGGCGCCTTGATACGGCTCAACTGCGGTTGGATGGTTATGGCTTTCCGCCTTGAAGACAACGGCTTGACCGTCACCAATATCGAGCACGCCTGCCCCTTCACCGGGTCCTTGTAAGATCCGGTCGCTAGTCGTCTTGAACTGTTTCAAGAGTGGTTTGGAATTTTTGTAGGCACAGTGTTCACTCCACATTGCGGCAAATAAACCTGTTTCGGTAAAGTTAGGCAGGCGTCCTAAAATCTTTTCAACCTGTTGAAATTCGTCTTCGCTCAATCCCCACTGGAGATAAAGACCTTGAGCCTTAATTTCTGCGGGTGATAATTCGGTCATCATGTTTTGGAATTCTCCTTTGTAAGTTAGGGTGCGAAATAAAGGGTCACGGTGATACTGTCAGCTGACCCTACTGAGCGGCTGCAGTCACGCTGGCAATTAAGCTGGCGAATAGTCGTTGACCATCATCGCCGCCTAAAATTGCTTCACTCGCCCGCTCTGGATGGGGCATCATGCCGAGGACGTTCCCCCGCTCGTTTGTCACACCAGCAATATCTGCCGTGCTCCCGTTGGGATTATTTTGATAGGTAAACGCAATTTGGTGATTTTGCTTGAGTTGCGCCAACGTTTCGTCGTCGCAGTAGTAGTTCCCTTCACCATGCGCAATGGGAAACATCACGGTTTCACCCGCATCAAACTCGTGGGTAAATAACGTGGCCGCATTTGTCACCGTCAATGGTTGCGGCTTGCATATAAAGTCAAGGCTACTATTTTTTCGTAATGCACCGGGCAGCAGACCGGCTTCTGTGAGAATTTGGAATCCATTGCAAATTCCAATTACCGGGTGGCCCGCATCCGCGAACGCCTTCACGGCCGCCATAATCGGTGAAAACCGGGCAATCGCCCCACTTCGTAAGTAATCCCCGTATGAAAAGCCGCCGGGAACCAGCACGGCCGCCGTTTCATCTGGCAGCGTGGTTTCCCGATAATCGACAAATTCAGGGGTCACTGCCATCACATCACGTAATACGTAGAACAGATCCCAGTCACAGTTTGATCCGGGGAAGCGAATAATTGCATACTTCATTAACTAGCCCTCCGTAGTCGTTGATTCGATCTCGTAACGGTAGCTTTCCATGTTCACGTTGGCCAATAATTGATCGCACATTTGATCGACTTCTTCGTCAATATTTTGACCACGATCAGCAATGTTTAATTCAAAGTACTTCCCAACGGTTACCTTTTCGACGGTTTGGTAGTCGAGCCGGTGTAAGGCAGTCTTAACGGCTTCGCCTTGGGGATCAAGGATCGATTCTTTATAGGTCACATAGACTTTAACGCGATACATTAGGCTTCCTCCTGTGAGTCATTCAACCGGTTCAACACTTCTTGATAGGTGGTTACGAGGTCGCCAGTCTTCTTACGGAAAACATCCTTATCGAAGGAATCACGGGTTTCCAGATCAACTAACCGGCATGAATCGGGTGAAATTTCATCGGCCAAAATAATTTCGCCATCGGCCTTCTTGCCAAATTCAACCTTAAAGTCAACTAATTCTAAACCAGCCTTGGCAAACCGTGCCTTGAGTAAGTCGTTAATTTGAAGTGCCAGTTCCTGTAGTCGTTCACTTTCACCGGGTTTAATCACACCCAATGCCAAAGCTTGACTGGTATTAATCGCAGGATCATCCAGCTCGTCTGACTTGTAGAAGTATTCCACAACGGGGTGGTCAAATTTTTGTAAGTACGGTACCGCAAATTTTCGTTGGAAACTACCCGAGGCCGCATTTCGGACCACAACTTCGAGGGGAATAATGTCAACGGTTAGGTTTAACTGTTCGTTATCAGATAGCTGTTTCACAAAATCGGTGTGAATGCCGTTATCCATCAACATCTTGAATAACATCGTATCGATCTGGTTGTTCAAAACACCCTTGCCGACGATGTGATCCTTGCGTTTTCCGTTCAGTGCGGTTGCCTGATCCATGTATTCAACCCACACGTAGCCGTCCTCGTCAGTGTGATATAACCGTTTTGCTTTTCCTTCTTTAATTAACGTACCCTTTTCCATTATGATTCAGCCTCCCAGATGCCTTCTGATTTAATTGATGTCAATGATTGATCAAGATCGCCCAAGATGGTGATATGGCCCATCTTCCGATCCTGTCGACTTTCAGCTTTGCCATAGTCATGAAAATGCCACTGTGGTCGCTGTGGTAATTTTTGCCGCGCGGGTTGTAACTGTTGGCCCAGTAAATTGACCATGACCGCGGGCTGCTTGAGTTCGATGGTTGGAATTTCTAATCCACAAATACTGCGAATATGCGCTTCAAATTGTGAGACGTTACATGCTTCGATTGTGTAGTGGCCGGAATTATGAGGTCGTGGTGCCAGTTCGTTAACCATTAGTTGACCATCGGGAAGCATAAAGTATTCAATCCCGAGAACGCCGCGCAGATTAAGTCCTGTAGCAATGCGTCGAGCCAACTCTTGAGCATGATCGTGAACAGCTTGATTCACCCGCGCAGGGATGATGCTCTTATGCAGAATATGGTGATGATGGATATTCTCCGAAACTGGAAAAACTTGAATCGTCCCTGCTGCACTACGCGTGACCATCACGGAAAGTTCCTTTGCAAAGGCCTGACGCTTTTCCAAAATACATTGCGCTTGACTTGCAAGTTTTCGCCCAGCCAGTAAATCGGCCGCCGAGTTTAAATCTTGCTGACCGTGACCATCGTAGCCCCCATCGGCCGTTTTCAAAATACTAGGATACCCGATTTGAGCCACCGCAGCGGTTAGTTGATCAGCACCATCAACCACTGCAAAATCGGTAACGGGAATCCCGTGTTGTCGCAGGAACGTTTTTTCGTTAATCCGATTACCCGTAATTTCGAGTAACTCGGTTCCCTGTGGCAGAGCCGCCAACTTTTGGGCATCTTTGAGCGTGGCAACATCCACGTTTTCAAATTCATAGGTTAAAACATCGCTGCGCTTGGCCAGTTCAAGTAACGCATCGTGGTCATCGTATTCAGCCGTAATTTGGAAATCAGAAACCTGTGCGGTAGGACAATCCGGTGTCGGATCGAGAACGCCAACCTTATAGCCCATTTCTTTGGCCGATAAAGCCATCATCTGGCCTAGCTGACCGCCCCCGACAATCCCAATACATGCTGGCGGTAATAGTGGCGTCTCAGAACTGTTGTTCACTATTGATCGCCTCCTGCGTTTGATGGGCCCGAAAGGCCTTCAAGCTTTTTGTCACCGTTGGTTCAGTAATGGCAAGCATTTCGGCTGCTAACAACGCTGCGTTCTTCGCCCCTGAATTACCGATCGCCGTCGTTGCAACAGGAACACCGCTAGGCATTTGGACAATGGACAGCAATGAATCCATGCCATGAAGCGCATGACTTTCAATGGGCACGCCAATCACAGGTAACACCGTGTTGGCCGCTAACATTCCGGGTAAATGGGCGGCGCCACCGGCACCCGCAATAATCACCCCGAAGCCTTGATCGGCCGCTGTTTGACCAAATTCTTGTAACTGCACCGGCATCCGGTGCGCTGAGATAATATGACGTTCATAAGGTAGTTTCAGCTGGTCTAATAAATCGGTAGTAAGTTTCATGGTTGGCCAGTCAGAAATTGAACCCATCACAACCGCAATTTTTTTCATGATTCTTCCTTTCCTTAATCCATCATTTTGCACCCTTAGTGTACCAACCTGACCCGGTCCCGTCAATTGATTTTCCAAACATTTTTAAATTTTACCTTCTTAATGTTCGTGTTTTTATTAGTTTAACGTTTTACGAAACGTTTTCGACTACTATTAGATATAAAAAAATAGGTAAAGGCGAATTTAATCGTCTCTACCTACTTTGATCTCGAATCATTATTTAGTTGCCATATACTCAATTTCGATGAGTGCCCCCGCTGGTAGCTGAGCCACTTCAACACAGGACCGCGCCGGCAAAACCTGACTATTTTGGAAAAATTGTTCGTATAATCCGTTGACCGTTGCAAAATCGGCCACGTTATCCAAAAAGATGATGGTTTTAACCACATCGGCCGGTGTGAATCCGGCTTCGGTCAAAACCGCGTTAATGTTACTAAAAATCTGACGCGCTTGTGCTTCGATCGTAGTGCCGGCAAATTCACCCGTTTCCGGATTGAGGCCCACTTGGCCCGACCCGTACAACACGCCATTGGCGAAAACAGCTTGTGAATAGGGTCCTAACGCGGCGGGTGCATTGGGTGTTGCAATTACTTTTTTCATTTGAATCCCTTCCTCATCATCAATACTTTGTTTCTCATGGTTCTATGATACTCCTGATAATGAGAATGAACAACGAAAAGTCTCATCATATATTAATATGATTTTAATTAAGTGCAAATCTTGGCGTACGTTCTTCAAACAAATCAATACAGTTTTGGGCTACCATGTGTGCGGTCTTAACTTCTGCTTCGATGGTAAACCCGCCAATATGGGGCAGTAGCACAATCCGTTCATGCGCTAATAATGGGCTTTGCGCTGGAACGGGTTCCATGCTCGTCGTATCCAATCCGGCACCCCCAATGATACCACCATCAATTGCGGCAACCAGATCAGTTTCATTCACCAACGACCCGCGCGATGTATTGATCAGAATGGCATCAGTTTTCATTTGCGCAAACAACTGCCGATCAAACAAGCCTGTCGTCTCAGCAGTGGCTGGTAAATGGAGTGACACCACATCCGATTCAGCCAAGAGTGTCGCCAAATCGACAAATTGACCATATTTTGGCGTATGAGGGTGACGCGCAGTCACCAAAATTTTTGCCCCAAATCCGGCCACCATTTGCTCCGTGGCCTTCGCAATATTGCCATACCCGACTAAGCCGACCGTTCGCGATCCCAAACTATGACTAACGAGATAACTTGGGTACATTTTACCCGTCAGTTGGTTCAGATAATCACGCGCAGCTGGCATCTTACGAACCGTCTCTAACATCAATCCCACGGCAATTTCAGCCACCGAACTGGCATTGGCCCCCGGCGTATTTGCAACCCACACGTGACGTTGTGTGGCCGCCTCAATCGGAATCTTATCATAACCGACACCCCGCCGGATAATTAGTCGGAGCTGTGGGAGTTGGTCAAACCAAGCCTCCTTAAAATAATGATCATCCATCACCACGATTTGAGCTTCACGAGCACGCCGTAAAAAATCAGCATCAGTTTGATCATCGGCTCCCCGCAGAATCGTGTAACCACGATCAGTCAACATGTCCAACGCTGTGTGGTGCAGGCCAAGCTTGCCGTACAAGTAAATCAACTGTTCTGTCAAAATATCGTTTCCCCCACATCTCAAGATTTAGATGACAAAAAAGCAGACGCCTAGCGTCTGCTTTTAAGTTATTCAAGGTGCTTAAACAAGTAATCGGAAATTACTTCTTTAATGCAGTCCACTTCCAGTTAGTGAATTCTTCGATATCGCGACCTTCATCACGAGTAACCTTGAAGTGTTTTGCAAGAACGTCGTCCATCTTCTTGTCGAAGGCTTGGGCGTCTGGTTCCTTGATAGTTCCTTCAGCAACCAATGCTGAAACAGCATCTTTAGCTTGGTGGAAACGATCAAGTTCTGAGTAAACACGCATGTCGTATTGAGTCGTGATGTCACCATCTTCACGGTAACCATGAACATGGAGGCCAAGATGTTGACGTTCGTAGAAGATTGATTCGATCAAATCTTCGTAACCGTGGAAGCCGAACAGAACTGGTGTCCCTGATTCGCCGAAGAACTTAGTGAATTCTTCGTCAGAAAGGGCACGGTCGTCGTTCAAAGGTCCGTTCTTCTTTTGGAGACGGCCTAATTCAACAACGTTGACGTAACGGAACTTAACAGCTGGGAAGGCATCGTTGATCAAGTCGATAGCAGCCAATGTTTCGATTGTTGGTTCAACACCAGCAGAAGCAAAGACGATATCAGCTTTTTCACCTTCAGCAACAGTTGAAGCCCAGTCAATAGTCTTCAAACCAGTAGTTGCTAATTCAGCAGCTTCGTCAACTGAGAACCATTGTTGACGTGGTTGTTTTGAAGCAACGATATGGTTGATCTTTTGACGTTCAGTAAATGCACGGTCAAAGACAGCAAGCAATGAGTTTGCGTCAGCTGGCAAGTATTGACGAACAAAGTCAGACTTCTTTTCAGCCAAGTGAGTCAACAGACCTGGATCTTGGTGAGTGTAACCATTGTGGTCTTGTTGGAATACAGTTGATGTTGAGATCAAGTTCAATGATGGGTAATCATTACGCCAGTCTTCAACAGCAGCTTGACGAATCCACTTGAAGTGTTGAGTAATCATTGAGTCCACTACTCGTAAGAATGATTCGTATGAAGCAAAGATACCAGTACGACCAGTTAAGGTATAAGCTTCAAGCCAGCCTTCAGCTTGGTGTTCTGATAATTGAGCATCCAAGATACGGCCTTCTGGGGCTTCGTGTTGATCGTTTGGTTCGTGAACTTCTTCCATCCATTGACGGTTTGTAACCTTGAACATTTCCCATAGACGGTTTGACATTGTTTCGTCAGGGCCGAAGAAACGGAATGAAGTTGGGTTCTTTTGTGACAACTTAGCTAAGTAGCCAGAAAGAACGTTCATATCCATGTTACGGTTTGCATCAGCAAATGTCGTTCCACGGTTTTCAGCAGTTACATCGTTAGTGAATTCTTTCCAGTCTGGCAAGTCGAGCAATTCTGGCTTTTCGCCACGAGCACGGCCACCGTTAGCAACTGGGTTCATTGCCATACGCTTGTCACCCTTAGGTGCAATTTCAGCAATTTCATCTTTAAGTGAACCGTCAGCGTTAAATAATTCTTCTGGCTTGTATGAGTTCATCCAAGCTTCGAATTCTGGCAATTCTTTAAGGTTCTTTTGTGAAAGACCAAGTGGAACTTGGTGAGCACGGAATGAGTTTTCGATTGGTTCGCCGGCAGGGTTGTGTGTAGGACCGCCCCAGCCCTTTGGTAAACGAGCCACGATAACTGGCCATGCTGGAACTTCGCCATCTTCATAACGGCCGTTTTCACGGGCATCATGTTGGATATCCTTGATATCTTCGATTGCGCGGTCAAATAACTTAGCAGCTTTTTCATGGTAAGTCATGTAATCGTGAATGTCGTTGTTTTCAAGGAAACGTGGTGAGTAACCTAAACCTTCGAAGAACTTAGTGATTTCGACATCACTCATCCGTGAGAAGATTGTTGGGTTTGAGATCTTGAATCCGTTAAGGTCTAAGATTGGTAGCACAGCACCATCGTTCTTAGGGTTTACGAACTTGATTGAATGCCAAGCAGTCATTGCAGGACCAGTTTCAACTTCACCATCACCGATAACAGTGAAGGCGATTTGATCTGGGTTGTCCAAGATTGCACCAGTTGCGTGTGAAAGTGAGTAACCAAGTTCGCCACCTTCGTGAAGTGAACCTGGAGTTTGAGCAGTCATATGTGATCCAATTCCACCTGGGAATGAGAAGCGCTTGAATAAGCGTGACATACCTTCAACGTCTTGGGTAATTTCTGGGTAGTCCTCAGTGTATGAACCGTCCAAGTATGAGTTGGTAACCATAACTTGTCCACCGTGACCAGGGCCACCAATGTAGAACATGTTTAATCCGTACTTGTTAATCAAACGGTTAGCATGGGCGTAAAGGAAAGTTTGGCCTGAGATAGTACCCCAGTGACCAATTGGCTTAACCTTAATATCGTCTGCCTTAAGTGGTGTATTTGTAACTGAGAACAATGGGTTGTTCTTTAAGAAAATCATGCCGCCAGAAAGGTAGGTGCTTGCGCGCCACCATGCATCAACTTTTTCCAAATATGCTTTGGAATCGTAATCTACTGCCATGAAATTAACACTCCTTCAATAAATTAATAACTACTTATCATCTTGACTGTGTAACGCAACGTAAATATACCCTTGTTGTGTCGGATCAATTTACAAACCCTATAATACTGACTTTTGAGAAAAAGTCAACCTTTTTGAAAATTGATACGGTCCAATTTTTGGAGCATACAAACTCCGCTACTGACAACAGTATACTACTTTCCGATTCTAAATTTAAATGATTTCAAAAAATTTATTAATAAAAATTGTGAGTCCCAGATCAATTTAATCTGATACCCACAATCTCGCTATTCGCCATCTAAACTGACAAACGTATTATATTTAAGATACTTGTAATGCACGCGCATATTCGAAAATTCAAATGGGGTGCCATCATCGAGGAAGAAGATCCCTTCCATGATCCCGACCGGCTCCCGATCGTTCAATCCAAGAAGTGACTGGTCCTCTTCGTTAGACGGTTCCGCCAAGATTGACATAAATGACTTGGTAACCGACTTTCCCGCGTTATCTTCTAAGTAATTAAAAATCGAGCCAGTCACAATTTCCGGCGTCAGGGCCGGCGCCACTTTAATGGGAATATATCCCGTTTCAATAATGATCGGTCGGTTGTCCAATAGCCGCAGCCGTTTAATCTGGTACACAAAATCATTTTCATTCAAAAATAAATCCTGCTGCAGTTCCGGAGTCGCCGGGACGACCTGGTAGTCCAATAATTTGACACTTGGGTGTTGACCGTCTAAATTAAAACTATCAGTTACACCAAGATTGGTCCCCTCGTAATGAAACAATGACTGATTCTTCAAATAAAGGGGATTGATAAAGGTCCCCGAACCACGTTTTTTAAAAATAATTCCTTGTTGAGCCAGCACGTTCAGTGCCCGTTTAATTGAGCTGCGACTCACACCATACGATTCACTCAGGCTACGTTCGTCTGGTAACTTCTTATTTTCGAACTGATTTTTAAAAATCCGTTCCTTGAGATCATGCATGACCTCGCGATATACTAAGTCTGCCATTTCATTAGCTCCTAAATTTTGACCATTGCTGTACTCTTTTGGTTTCGAGTATACCAGATTTACATAATTGGTTGTATACTTTTAAAAAATTGGTTCGATCCACATATTAAGATTCGAGGTTTTTAACATGGGTAAAAAGAAAAAAATCAAAAAAACATTAGTTGAACAGATTCTCGACAAAAATAGCATCCCCTACGAGCAGGCCGCCTTCCCGACACATCAAGAAGGCGACGTTGCCCAATTGAATGTCGATCATAACGGCATTGAAGAACACCTCATTTACAAAACCCTCGTGTTGGCCGGCAATACCACCGGTCCCGTCGTGGGGGTGGTTCCCGTCGACACCCATCTCGACGAAAAGAAGATGGCTAAGGTTTCCGGCAATAAAAAGGTCAACATGGTGCCGCTCAAAGATCTGCTGAAAACCACGGGGTACGAGCACGGTGCCAACACCCCCATCGGAATTTACGAAAAATTTAAGTATCCAATTTATATCGACCAATCAGCCCGCGAGATTCCCTTTATCTACGTTTCCTCAGGTAAGATTGGTCGTTCGGTCAAGGTCAACGCGGTTGACATGGCCACCCTTGTTCATGCAAAATTTGAGGACTTACAACAATAACACTGACAAGGAGAATTGAATGGGACAAACCTTACTCACAACTTACGGACAACTCGTTTTATATCTCGTCATCATTCCCGGACTACTCGGTAGCGCCCTCGTGGTGGTGAATCACAATACTAAGCAGCAGATCGTCAACCTATTTGGATTCCACGCGCAAATCTTTGGCGGCTGTCTCGGCATTATTATTCATGAATTCAGCCATCTTATCATGGCCGTGATCTTCGGCCACAAGATTACCGGTTTCCGGCCGCTCCGAATTCCCAGCCAAAACGACCCTACCGATTTATCCCTCGGATACGTCAACCACACTTGGGATCAACATCGGTTCTACCAGCAGTTTGGTAATCTATTCATTGGCATTGCCCCGCTGATCGGTAACACACTGGCCATCCTAGCGCTGACCGATTGGCTACTTCCCGAATTGCTGACGTCTTGGTCATCGTTTGTCGAAACACACTCGTTTCTGGATGTTTCATTACTTTCCGGCGCCCCATTTAGCGGCTGGAGCGTGTTAATCTGGTTAATTCTATGTAGTAACATTTGCGCGGGCGGGTTCGACCTAAGCCGCTCCGACCTGACAAATGCCGCCTCTGGTTTAATTGGATTAGTACTAATTCTCGTCGTTGTCGGTGGTCTGATTGCACTAATCGGCCTATCGTTGAGTGGGTTTAAGGCCGTCATGGTAACTATTGCGTTCACCATGGGGTTCGCCCTTCTGGTTTCCGGCGTCACCAATCTTCTTGTTCGGTTACTCGGAAAACGAAAATCTCCGCTTCGCCCGCGCCATCTACGGTCGTAGCTACTCGCCGCGCCACTCCTGCTTAAAGCTCGCCACAAAGTCGGCCATCAGTTGCTGACGGTGTTGGCCAATTCGCCGGGCAGTTGGCGTATTAAGTTGATCGGCAATTTTAAATAACTTTTCATAAAAATGATTAATCGTGGTCCCCGGCTCGTGACGATATTGTTCCTTCGTCATGTTAAGCCGGGGCTTTTTGGCTGGATCATACATCTCTTCACCAAACCGGCCACTGTAATAAAAGGCCCGGCCAATTCCCAGCGCCCCAATCGCATCTAACCGATCGGCATCTTGCACCACTTGTCCTTCTAGTGAGAGTGGCTGGGCATGGGCTCCCAGACTTTTAGCAAACGACATGTTCGTCATAATCGCCATAATTGCGGTCTGCGTCTCATGATCAACCCCCACCTGTGTCAACTGGTCAATCACCGCTTGCTGGCGACTCGCCGGGTCGTCCGTCAATTTATCGTCAATCACATCATGCAACCAGCCAGCCGCCAGCGCCACCGACTCATCCACCGGTTCCTGTGCACTAATGGTACGGATCATAGCTGCCACCCGGTTCAAATGGTCCACTCCATGACCGCTATGATCCTGACGAGCAAACTCACAAGCAAATTGCTGAATTGCAACTAATTGATCAGCATTAATTTTTGACATCGTTTATATTCTCCTCTTCTAAAACTCTGGTTCAATTATACCCCGCCAACCCAAAAAAGTGGCTGAAAAAAGCCAGCCACCTTTTTATCATTTAAAGCTGACGCCGCTTCAAGACGCGATCCACAATCACCGACGCCACGATTGAAATCGTGATCAGCCCAATGATCACCACTAATGAAACCACGTTCGAAATCTGCCACGTCCAACCAGCATAGTGGGCCACTTCGTTTAGGATCATCTTGATTCCAATAAAGGCCAAGATGACGGCCAAGGCGTACTTAATATAACGGAAAAGTGGCAAAATCCCACTCAACGCAAAGTACAGGGACCGTAAGCCCATGATCGCAAAAATGTTCGAGGTGACCACAATAAACGTATTCTGTGATACGGAAAGAACAGCCGGAATGGAGTCGACCGCAAAGACCAGATCGGACACTTCAATAAATAAGAGGGCCATCAGAAACTGGGTTGCCATTAATTTGCCGTCAACCCGCAGCACCATCTTCGGGACGGTGGCGTCTTCTTTAAACGGAAGTAGCCGCCGTAAGCCCTTGACGATGAGGTTATCATTTAGATCATCAGCGTGGTCTTTCTTTTCAAACAGCATCTTAACACCGGTTACTACAAGAAACAGGCCAAATAAAATCATGAGCCACTTGAACCGATCGAGCAGGGCAACACCGGCGAAGATAAAAATCACCCGCATTACGAGGGCCCCGAACACGCCCCAGAACAAAATCCGGTGTTGGTATTGCGGTTTAATTTGAAAGAAGCCAAAGACCAGAATAAAGATAAACAGATTATCAATACTCAGCGATTTTTCCAGCAGGTACGCGGTCACAAAGTCTAAGGCGTACTCACCACCGGCGAACAGCCAAACACCGCCGGCAAACAAAAACGCTAACCCAATCCAAAACGCACTCCACAGTAGCGACGATTTAATCGTCGGTGTTTCATTGTTCTTGTGAAACACACCGAGGTCGAGTGCCAGCATCACCACAATAAACGCAAAAAAGCCAATCCAATACCCCAAACTTACAGTCAATCAGGATCCTCCTTACTTGTTCGAACACGTTGGTCCAAGCGACTCATCCACCAACCTAGCCAAATTCCTAACACCAATAACGCACCCGCTGCACCCAATTCTAAGGGGGCCAACTGAAGCGTCTCGCTCGGCACAATCATCACCGTCGACGCTAACACCACACCTAGAATAAAGTGGAATAGCTGGGGATAAACGACCTTAAATAAATACGCCATGAGCTTTGCCATTAACGCGATCACTAATCCAACCCCCACTAGCAGGGGCAGCAAAACGGTCACATCCCCGGTTTTAATTCCATCGGTCATCCCCTTATACAATCCCAAATAGATGAGAAAATTAGAGGGACTCAGACCGGGAATCACCAGGCCCAGACCAATCAGTGCGCCACCGAGCACCCAGGCTCCAAAGGTCGGCTCAAGCGTTGTCAATAATGGCGCGCCGAATCGTAAAAACAAAAGCATGGCCGCCAGCGCACTCAGCATGATCACAATATCCCGTGGCTGCCGTCCCTGTTGACCGGCATCATGCCATAATGCGGGAAGGGTGCCTACAATCGCCCCAATAAAAAACCAGAGAACGACCGTTTCAAAATTGCCCAGCAGGTAGCTCACCGCATAGGAGAGTAAAAAAATTCCGCCAATCGCCCCAATGCCGACTGGTAGAAAAAAGAAAACGTTTCGTTTAAAATGTCGCAACGGATGAGCTAAAAATTCGATAATCCGTTCATACAGTCCAAAGACTGTCGCCAGGGCCCCACCGCTAATACCGGGTAAAATAAACCCCGTCCCAATCAGCGCGCCCTTAAGCACTCTGAGTAACCAGCTGCTTGTTCCAAGATTGTTCATTGAAATCCTCCAAATCGCAAATAATGACTGGTACTATCTATAATCACATTATACTAAAAATTAGTTAACACTAATATTAGTTAATCCGGTTTCTAAGGAAAATTTAATAACTTACGGTTAAATGGTCGGTCTCATTACCGATAGCAGCCATGCCGAGACCGCAAAAAGCACCTACCACCAGGACCTTGCCCCAGCGATAAGTGCTTTTTGGTTTCATTCAATTTATTCAGATCATTCGGTAGTAACACTAGCGCGGATAAACGGCTAATCGATCCGTGCCAATTCGTGCGGTTTGAATCGGTGCCGCGTAAAAGTGACTCAGCGTATCATCAGTTAGAATGTCATCCCGTTTGCCCTGTTGGAAAACCGTACCATCCTTTAACAGGAGGACATTTTGAAAGCATGGCATCAGTTCTTCCGTGTAGTGGGAAACAAACAGGAGGGCCGGACTTTTCGGCATTGTGGCAATTTTAGCCACCCGTTGTAACAACGCTTCGCGCGCAAACAAGTCGAGTCCGTTGCAGGGTTCATCCAAAATTAACAATTCTGGTTCCGCCATCATGGCCCTAGCAATCATCACCAGTTGCCGCTCGCCTTGTGATAAGACCCGGTATGATTTACCAATCAGCTTGGCGCCACCCATTTCGCTGAGAATTTCTTTGGCCCGTTCCAATTCCGCCTTCGTAAACTGCTCATAAATGCCAATACTGGCAAATTTGCCTGAGAGAACAATTTTTTCAACTAGGTCGCCAGGATGGAGCCAGTCTTGGAGGGCGGTACTCACCCAGCCGATCCGTTTCGTCAATTCTGGAATGGAAGTATGACCAAAGATCCCACCGAGAACTTCCATTTGCCCTTCGGATGGCCATAAATCACCATGAATAATTTTTAGCATCGTCGTTTTACCGGCACCATTCAAGCCAAGAATGGCCCAGTTTTCGCGTGGCTGAATCGTCCAATCGATGTGTTTTAAAATTTGTCGTTGCCCACGTTGTAAGGACACATCTCTAAATGACAAAATGGGTTGTGTCAAGTTCCTCGCTCCTTTCACTCTAAATGACTAGACCAGCATCGTATATAACATTTGATTATCAACCAGGTTGATAAAGTGGGGATCAAACTTCGTCATTCGTTCGATCAACGCCGGATACGTATTGCGATCACCAAGCAAAACCCCGATTAAAACGGGTCCCTGCCCGCGGTTAACCTTCTTGGTATATTCAAACTTCGTGATATCATCATCCGGTCCGAGGACTTCATTCGTGAATTCTCGCAGGGCCCCTGGCCGTTGGGGAAAATCAACGATGAAGTAGTGTTGCACACCACCGTAAATCAACGCCCGTTCTTCGATTTCTTGCATTCGGTTGATATCGTTGTTCCCGCCACTAATGACGCACACCACTGTCTTGCCCTTAATCTCATCGCGAATATTTTCCAATGCACCGACACTCAGGGCCCCGGCAGGTTCGGCTACGATCGCCTCCTTGGTATAGAGGTCTAGAATCGTTTGGCACACGGCGCCTTCTGGTACTTGTACCAACTGATCGACGTTGCGCTTAGCCGTTTGATAGGTTAAATCGCCGGCCGTCTTCACCGCAGCGCCATCGACAAACGTCTCGATCTTATCGAGGGTTACTGGCTGTCCTTGCTTAAAGGCTGCCGCCATCGAGGCTGCTCCAGAGGGTTCCACGCCCACCACTTTCGTTGCAGGGCTAACCCCCTTGGTGTAGGTTGAAATACCACTAATCAAGCCACCCCCGCCGATTGCGACCGTGATGTAGTCCACGTCGATGTCACTATCTTGGGCATCGGCAAAAATTTCCGTTGCAATGGTCCCTTGACCAGCCATCGTGTTGACATTGTCAAACGGCGCGATGAAGGTTTGATTTTCGCGCTCACAAAATTCAGTGGCGGCGCTCGCAGAAGCGTCAAACGTATCGCCCGTCAGCTTGATCGTGACGTCATCGCCACCGAAGAACTGGACCTGGGTTACCTTTTGCTTCGGGGTCGTAGTTGGCATAAAGATGGTCGCATGAACGCCCATGTGATGGCAGGTCCACGCCACGCCCTGCGCATGGTTACCGGCACTGGCGCAAACAACGCCCCGTTTTCGTTCTGCCGGCGTTGTCTGGCTGATAGCGTAATAGGCCCCCCGAATCTTAAAAGACCGGACTTCTTGTAAGTCTTCACGCTTTAAATAGACCTGACAGTTATAACGTTGTGACAGGTAAACATCATGTTGTAACGGTGTGTGGCGAATAATGGGTGCCAACACCTCGCTTGCTTTTTCGACATCTGACTGTGTTAATACTGGTTCTGAATCTGTGACTGCCATTTCGCCACCACCCTTTCTTTTTTTAGTTGCTTTCAAAATAGTTAACTTCCTAGTATCTGCAGATTAAGGCGTCAAACGACATGGTTGCGTCCGCGTCGTCGCGCATTCACTCACGGTTAAAAAATATCGCATTGCTTTCTGACATCGAAATTGATCGAAATCGTTAGCTTAATTTTTATGTTTCAGCCTTAATACATTCGTTAATATGTAAAAAAAGAGCCCGCCACGATTGTGACTGCGGCCCCTTTTTATTGGGTTTACATTACTTTAGAGGATGACCGGCAGTTTGAGTCCGCCCGTCAAAGACTGATTGGAATCGTCTGCCTAGTCTTCTGGTGTGCTGTACTTGTCAGCATCGTTAACGAATGGCATCTTCGAACGCAATTCTGCACCAACTTGTGAAAGTTGTGAATTAGCTGAACGTTCGCGCATCTTCTTAAGGTCTGGGAAGCCAGCACGGAAGTCGTCCATGAAGTTCTTCGCAAAGGTCCCGTCTTGGATTTCCTTCAAAGCTTGCTTCATAGCAGCCTTTGATTCTGGTCCGATGACACGAGGTCCGATGACGTATGAACCGTATTCTGAAGTGTTTGAGCAGTCAGCATACATCTTGTTGAAACCACCCTCATAGATCAAGTCACAGATCAATTTCATTTCGTGTTGTACTTCAAAGTAAGCTAATTGTGGTGAGTAGCCGTCTTCAGTCAAAACTTCAAACCCAGTTTCGATCAGGGCAGTTACACCACCCATGAGGACGTTTTGTTCACCGAAGAGATCTTCATCAGTTTCTTCTTTGAATGTTGTTTTCAGTAAGCCGGCACGAGCTGCCCCGTTACCTTTGGCAAATTCTTTTGAAAGGTCTTCAGCATGACCTGAAAAGTCTTGCCAGTAACCGTATAATGCGGGAACCCCGAAGCCTTCTTTGTAAGTCCGACGACAAAGGTTACCTGGACCTTTAGGGGCCATGATGACAACGTCAACGTTCTTTGGTGGCTTGATTTCGCCGTAGTAAATATTGAAGCCGTGTGAGAATCCTAAGATGTTTCCTTCTTCAAGGCCATCGGCGATTGATTCACGGTAAATGTCACCCATGTTTTCGTCAGTTGTTAATACTTGAATCCAGTCAGCTTGCTTAGCAGCTTCGGCAACGGTAAAGACATCGAAGCCATCCTTCTTAGCAGCATCCCATGACTTACCTGGACGGGCACCGATGATGACATCGAAGCCTGAATCACGTAAGTTGTTTGCTTGGGCATGGCCCTGAGCACCGTATCCGATAAAGGCAATTTTCTTGCCGTCCAAGTAGTTTGTAGTAACGTCTTTTTCATATAGCATATCAGCTGACATATGTATTTTCCTCCAATTTATATATCCATTTATAATTGTTTGTCTAATTCTAATTGAGTTTGTTCGTTAAAACTTTGCCTGTGCAACTACCGCAGAAACACTCTAATCCACACCGATCATATGGTCGTTTGATTGCCCAGGGGTAATCATTGGTTCAACGGCCTCTAACTTCGGAATTGGAACTTCGATCAAAGCTGAGTGTTCTGAAGATAAGGCTTGTTGTAATTGCTGCTCCCAATTTCCATGAGGATCAAGAAGGTAGTTTTCAAGTGCGTAGGCTTGTGCTAGCTTCTGGAAATCCGGCTGTTCATGGAAGACAGTTTGCGACCGTCGTTCATCATAGAACAGGTCTTGCCATTGGCGCACCATTCCCAGAGTCCCGTTGTTTAACAAGATCACTTTTACATTCAAGTGATAGGCACTCAAGACATCCATTTCTTCGCTCGTCATTTGTAAACTGCCATCACCAGTAAACAAAATGATCGGTTGATCCGGATGCGCGAATTGGGTCCCAATCGCGGCTGGCAAGCCAAATCCCATTGTTCCAAGTCCCCCGCTTGTCACGAGTTGTCGTGGGAACGAATACGGATAGAACTGCGCTGCCCACATTTGATGTTGCCCAACGTCGGTCACCACGTACGCCTTACCTTCAGTCAATGCACCAACTTTTTCGATTAACTGTTGCGGTTTGATTGCACCGTCTTGCTTCCGATAGTGATAAGGATGTTGTGCTTTACGTTGTTGATTTTCAGCCACCCATTCGGCATGCGTGTCTGCCGTGGTGTCATAAGTCAACATCTGATCAAGCGCATCCTTTGCATCAGCCACCACCTGATACTTGGTCTCAATAATCTTACCAATCTCTTTGGGATCGATATCGATATGAGCCACTTCGGCGTTTGGTGCAAATCGTTTCGTGTTTGTTGCTAGCCGATCTTCAAACCGACATCCGATATTAATCAATAAATCACACTTATGTAATGCCATGTTAGCTGCGTAGGAGCCGTGCATGCCGGCCATTCCCATGAACAACGGATCCGCGTTAGGGAGTACCCCTAATCCAAGTAGTGAACTGACTACCGGAATCTGATGTTGATGCGCAAATTCTATGAATTCTGGACTTGCTTGTGCTGCGACAACGCCGCCTCCCGCAATCATCAATGGCTTACTTGCGTGCTTCAATGCTTGAATGATCGCATGTAGGTTATCAGCACTTTCAGCACTCATCTGAGGAGTTGCTGGTTGGTTGGTCACTGGCTTGGTCTCATCAATTTCAATTTTTTCTGACATCACATTTTTCGGTAGATCGACGACCACGGGGCCGCGACGACCAGAGTTGGCAGTTTCAAACGCATCTGCGACAGTTGATTCAATTTCATCGACTGAACGAATCTGGTAGTTACGTTTGGTAATTGATTTGGTGAGGCTGAGCACATCGGCTTCTTGGAACGCATCCGTTCCGATCAGCTTGGTGCCCACCTGACCAGTGAAGACAACCATTGGAACTGAATCACGCATCGCATCCGTGATGCCGGTAATTGCGTTTGTCGCACCCGGACCACTTGTCACAAGGACCACGCCGGTTTTGCCAGTTGATTTGGCAAACCCTTCAGCGGCGTGTGCGGCTGCTTGTTCGTGTCTCACCAAAATATTTTTGAAGTGCTTGCGATACATTGCATCATATTGAGGGAGAATCGTTCCACCAGGATAACCAAAGATGAGGCTGACCTGCTGTTTTGATAAAGAATTGATTAACAACTCTGCACCACTAAGTTGTGTCTTACTTGACTGTTTCGTTTGCATTTATTCACCTCCTTTCAATGATTAGAATCAAATTAGAATTTGATTAAAATCTATATGTATTAACTTACTATAATTTTGCGTAATGTCAACTACTTTTTTGAAAATAAAGTTTTTTTATTTTGTAGGTTAAGATTCTTAAAAATGCTGGTAATCTTTCTCATAACCACACCGTGAGCAATACTTGGCATCGGGTGTCATGGCACCGCAGTTAACGCAAAATGTGGTTTGATATTGTTCTGATCCCTGGTGACTTAACACCTTGGTGCCACACTCACTACAATATTTACCAAACGGAACTTCTGCACCACAATGTTGACATATCATATGCTCAATCGTCATTGTCATTTCCATACACCCTCACCCTTTCATTATCATAATTGCATCAAACGGCGTGGCCCACCTGCGGACACAAAAAAGCGCCCAAAAGACCTATTAAAAGATCTTAAGGACGCTTCTGCGTGTTACCACCCTTAGTTTACAGCTCCGTTGCCGTAGCTGCCTCTATCACACACTAGCGCCTTAAGAGCAGAATCATCACAGCCAAAAATCACTGAGACCAAACGAGCTGTCGCGCTGGACGCCGCTCATCCTGATAAAGTCTAATGTGTCGGTGCATTAATGGGCACTCCCAATCCAACCTACTTATTTTCAGCGGATAGCTCAAAGGCTACTTTCGAAATCAATCAGTGCGGCTTCTCTCAGCAAACGAAGTTCTCTGTATCAACACTCATATCTTCTACTTTTCCTTGTCATTGCTTGTTTTGATTTGTTTGATTGGTATTAATTTACTCCCCTAAAATGTGAATGTCAACACTAAAAATGAGATTTACATTAAAAAGATTAATAATGCTCACATTATTCGTATTTTAGTCATCAATTGTCTCATTTTCGAGTTCGATGGCGTGGTGCATGATCAGATCGTATAATTGCGCGATAAAATCGCTCGATAGGTTTTCACTGCCATACGTCTCCGTCAATCGATCGACCAACTGCGTCATCCGATCAAACTGCAGCACGGGTAATCCATGAGCCTCTTTATATTTCGCCACCTGTTTAACCACGTCATAGCGCTTATCAAGGGCGGTCATAATCTGATTATCATATTCATCAATTTGTTTGCGCAGTTCATCCATCAGTTTAGTTTTGCTCCAATCGTTTTGAAATTAGTGTCACAATCTGATCAATCGTCAGGCCGTCTGTATCGACCACAACATCCGCTGCGGCCTGGTACAGCGGTTCTCGGTACCGCCACAGTGCCATGAAACCCTCCCGATCCATCTGCTTGAGTAGCGGGCGCTGCGAATCACCTTGCAGTCGGCGTAACAATTCTTCCGGCTGTGTTCGTAAGTAAACCACCGGCGTCGCTGTGCGCTGCAACAGTTGCCGACTTGTCGGGGTCATCACCACCCCGCCCCCAGTCGACAAGATGCCGGTTTCTGCCAGTTGCCGGTCCAAGACCTGCGCCTCTAACGTCCGAAAAGCGGCTTCGCCTTCCCGAGCAAAAAAATCCTGAATCGATTCGCCCAGGTGCTGTTCGATAATCTGGTCTAAATCATGCTGATATGTATCCAACTGGGCGGCCATTCTGGCACCCACAGTTGTTTTGCCGGCGCCCATAAACCCAATTAGTACTACTTTATCGGTCATCCCATTTCCTCCTCAAACTTTTGCCGCAGTTGCCTGGAAGCCGCAAAAAAGTCGTAGATCTGTTGGGGATCATCTTGTTCCAGTGCCGTCACGAGTTGCGCTAAACTGTCCTGATAACTATGCAGTGCGGCCAACGTCGCAGCCCGATTCGTCGTTAAAATATCCGTCCACATTTGCGGATCAGCGCCGCCAATCCGGGTCGTATCCTTAAATCCGCCCGCCGCATAACGGGGCAGCTCAGGATACTGGGTCGCAGTTTGACGCGTACTGTTCACCAGTGCGGCAGAAACGACATGTGGTAGGTCGCTCAGGTAGGCCATCATCTGATCATGCTGCTCGGCCGGCATCGGGATTAATTGAACCCCCACCCCAGCTAATAACGTCCGCAACCGCTGTTGAGCTGCTACATCGTCACCAACCAAAAAGTAGGGGGCCCCATCATAGAGGTGGGCATCCAGTGCATGGATGCCCGCCTTCTGGGTGCCCGCCATCGCGTGGCCCCCAACAAAGGCAATCTGCCGCTTAATTAAACCTTGAGCAGCCGCCATCACCTGGACCTTGGTGCTTCCGGTATCAGTTACCAGCACCCCTTCTTTGAGGGGAACCTGCGCTAAATCACGCAGGGTTGCGATAATGGCTCGAATGGGGGTCGCTAAAATGATCACATCGGCTTGAGCCGCGACCGTCATTAAGTCAGTCGTCGTCTGAGTAGTCAGCCCCATTGCCGCTGCTTGATCCAGCGCCGCCTGATTACGGTCAACACCGATAATCTCCACATTGGTATTCGCATTTTTAATGGCGAGTGCTAATGACGCACCCATTTCACCTAACCCGTTTACTACAATTTGCATGCCGCTACCTCTTCTTTATCGCAATTGGTCGAGATCGTTAAAAAATTCAGGGTATGAAACACTGATTGAATCCGCGTTGTTTAAAACGCTGTTTCCACCCGCAATCAGGTTCGCAACCGCCAGCATCATCCCGATTCGATGATCACCATGGGAATCTAACGGCGTCGTCGCGGTATGCAATTTCGTGCCACCTTCAATAATGAAGCCATCAGGTTGTGGCGTAATCTTCGCACCCATTTTCGTCAGTTCCTCGGTAACGGTCGCAATCCGGTCCGTTTCCTTTACCCGTAATTCTTCGGCGCCGGTAATGACCGTCGTCCCCTGGGCCTGTGTGGCTGCCAATGCAATGAGTGGCACTTCATCGACGACCGCTGGAATGTCTTTTGCACCCAGCTTCAGCGCCGTCAATGCTTGGTACCCAATCGTAATATCACCAGCCGGTTCACTATCTGTCGAGCGGTTCGTAATCGTGTAATGGGCGTTCATCTGATCCAGTGCCTTTAAGATCCCATCCCGCGTCTGATTAAGTCCCACTTGCTTGAGGGTAATCTGACTGCCAGGTACGCACGCGGCCGCCACCAAGAAAAAGGCGGCAGATGAAATATCACCTGGTACCGTAATCTGTTGTGCTTCAAAGTGATCCTGTGGCGTCACTGTAATTTCCAGACCGTCTTGTTCCAAATGGCCCCCAAACTGGGCAATCATTTTTTCAGTATGGTCCCGGGTGATCAACTTTTCAGTCAAATGACTCGGTTGTTCCGCCTGCAAGCCCGCCCAAACCAGAGCGCTTTTTACTTGGGCACTCGCTACCGGTAATTGGTAATCAAGGCCCCGAAGTTGCGGATTAGTATGCAGAGTCACCGGCAAAAAATTATCATCCGTGGCGGTCACATGCACTCCCATTTTAGCCAGGGGCTTGATCACCCGATCAAGGGGCCGCTTGCTAAGTGACGCATCCCCAAACAGGTCAATATCAAATGGCTGGTGGCTCAAGAAGCCTAGTAAAAGCCGCGTTGAGGTGCCAGAGTTGCCCATATCAAGCGGTTTGGTGGGCTTAGTAAAGTGGTCAAAGCCTCCCTTACCTTCAATGGTAACTTGATCACCATCAACCGCGATCGCAACCCCTAATTCCCTAAACGCCCCGATCGTATGGAGGCAATCATCCGACAGTAAAAAGTGGTTCACCACCGTTGTCCCGTGACTAATTGCGCCTAACATAATGCTGCGGTGTGAAATACTCTTATCACCCGGAACGGTGAGTGTGCCATGAAGGCCATTTTCGCTTTTCGGTAGTTCGACTGTTGTCATCTTGATATCCCCTTGCTCGTAATCTGCCATCACTTTTAAATCACGGCCTGCTTAGTACCGTTTTAATTCTTCATTATAGGTGGCCACTTGTTCTTTCAACCGGTCAATTGAATCCGTGTCAAACTTGTCTAGTAAGGCGGTTGCCAGTTGAATCGCGACCATCGCTTCCGCAACCACGGCAGCAGCCGTTACGGCGGTGGTATCAGAACGTTCCACGTTTGCCTTATAGGCTTCCTTCGTTTTCACATCGACACTCATCAACGGTTTGTAAAGCGTTGGAATCGGCTTCATGACTGCTTTCACAACGATCGGTTGGCCGTTTGTCATCCCGCCTTCAAATCCACCTAAATGGTTGGTCTGACGGAAAAAACCTTGATCCTCATTCCAGAAAATTTCATCCATGCCTTCGCTCCCCGGATGGTGGGCAAATTCAAATCCATCACCGAATTCCACCCCTTTGAAGGCGTTAATGCCCACGATTGCGGCCGCTAATTTAGCATCCAATTTGGTGTCGGCACCAACATAGCTACCTAAGCCAGCCGGCATCCCCGTTGCAATCACTTCCACGATGCCGCCAAGGGTGTCCCCATCACGCTTGGTCTTATCGATTAGCTCCCGCATCTTCTCATCCGCCTCGGCGTCAAACGTGCGCGTGGGACTCTCATCCGTGGCCTTTTTAAGTTGTGTAAGATTCTCGTATTGGCTCATCTTGGCATTATCGGCTTGAACGCCACCGATCTCTTTCACGAACCCGAGCACCTCGACCCCAATTTCAGCCAGCAATTGTTTACATAAACTACCAACCGCCACCCTCATCGTTGTTTCGCGAGCACTCGACCGTTCCAACACGTTCCGTAAATCCTTGTGGCGATACTTCATTCCACCAACTAGGTCGGCATGCCCTGGCCGGGGCCGGGTTACTTGGCGGACACTATTTTCTGGTGTGGCTGGTGCGGTTGGTGACATCACTTCACCCCAGTGTGCGTGATCACGGTTCGTCACGTTCAGTGTGATCGGTGACCCCAACGATTCTTGATGCCGGACCCCAGATAAAATCTTGACCTGGTCCGTTTCAATCTTCATCCGGTTTCCCCGTCCATATCCTTGCTGCCGCCGTTTTAAATCGTCATTGATCTGATCGGCCGAAACCTTCAATCCGGCTGGAATGCCTTCAATAATGGCGGTTAATTCTGGTCCGTGTGACTCTCCTGCTGTTACATAGCGCATACGTGATCATGCCTACCTTTCCTACTGTTCCTTCATTAACTATTCCTTGAAAAATGCCTTGACTTCATCAGTCGGAATTCCGTAAATATGCGGGGTTCCGTAGTCTTCAACATAAACCAAGTTTAGTGTACCATTTTTATTCTTTTTATCATTTTTTATTTTTTCATAGAATTCTGGGGTTCCGAGTAACGCGGATTCTGTCGGCAAACCGACCGCCTTGAGTCGCTCTTCGATTGCAGCAGTGATTCCTGGCTTAGTTAATTGTAATTGTTCAAAAACCCGCATAATGTGAACCATTCCCACACTGACGGCTTCCCCGTGGGCTAGGCCACCATGGGCCAATAGTTCAATCGCATGCCCCATCGTATGACCAAAATTAAGTAACTGGCGTTGACCAGCCTCCTTTTCATCGGCCATCACAATGCGTGCCTTGTAAGACACGCTGCGTCGACTCAGCTCCGTTGCGTGGGCGCGAATATCGGCCACCGAATTAATCTGTTCAATCAGGTGCCAAAAATCGGCAGAATCCAGTGCCGCCGTTTTCACAATCTCACCATAGCCCTCCGCCACATAGCGGTCGGTCATCGTGTCTAGCGTGTTGGGATCGATATAGACCGCATCGGGTTGGTAAAATGTCCCAATAATATTTTTGGCATCTCCCAAATCAATGGCCGTCTTTCCGCCGACGGAACTATCGACCTGTGCCAACAATGACGTGGGAATTTGAATAAACGAGATTCCCCGCATGTAAATGGATGCCGTAAAGCCGGCTAAATCCCCAACAACCCCGCCACCAAGGGCAATCACGCCATCACTACGGGTGAAGTGGTCGGCTGCCATCTTAGCAGCTAAATCCGCAATGACTGGCCAAGACTTAGACGCCTCACCAGCTGGGACAACATAGTCGCAAACCGTAAAGCCGGCGGCCGTCAATTGATCGCTCACTTGTGTCTGGTACAACGGGCCAACGTTGGAATCGGTAATCAACGCGACTTTCCGTCCCGGCCACTGCTTAGCAATTAAATCGCCAATCTGATTGAGCAACCCGGGTTCAATCAACACCGTGTATTGAGTTTGTGGTAACTGAACTTCGACCTTAGCCATTTACAACTGCACCTTCTTGTTGGTTGAATGAATTGAGCATATCGTGAAGTGCGAAAACTTCACTCGTCATCTTCTTGTAAGTCTTCGGCTTCAAGGCCTGTGGCCCATCCGAAAGGGCTTTTTCTGGGTTATCATGAATTTCCACCACAATGCCGTCCGAGCCACTAGCTGTCGCAGCCAGAGCCATCGGAGTCACCAAATCCCAGTGACCTTCGGCATGGCTTGGATCGGCAATGATTGGGTAGTGGGTCAGCTTCTTCAAAACAGGTACTGCGCTGACATCGAACGTGTTACGCGTGTATTTGTCATCAAATGTCCGTACGCCCCGTTCTGACAACGCGATTTGGGTATTACCGCCAGCGGCAATGTATTCTGCCGCATTGAGTAGATCATCAATCGTTGCGGACATTCCGCGCTTCAGCAAAACTGGCTTCCGTGTTTTACCGACCGCCTTCAATAGGGAGAAGTTTTGCATGTTTCGAGCACCAATTTGAATCATGTCGGCGTACTGGCAAACAACTTCCAAATGTTCTTCGTCCATAACTTCGGTGATCATATCCATATTTTGCTTGTCAGCTGCTTCACGCAGGTACTTCAACCCGGCAACACCCAAACCTTGGAATGAGTATGGCGAGGTTCTTGGTTTGAAGGCCCCCCCACGCAGAACTGTTGCCCCACCGTCCTTAGCTACCTTAGCCATTGCACTCACATGGGCCTCTGATTCAACGGAACATGGGCCGGCCATCATCACAAAATTTCCATGGCCACCGATTTGGGTGTGAGGCAATTTAATAATTGTGTCTTCTGGGTGGAGGGCGCGACTACTTTGCACGGCACCTGGGTGATCCATGATAATGTCGGCAATTCCGGCTTTTTCATCGTCGGTCAATTGATCCGGTGTCACCTTGTTCAGGGCAATTCGGTTACCATGGGTGAAGATATCGGTTTTGCCCCCGAAGTGGGTATTGAGCAATTGTTTGGTTTGGGCGGCTTTACTGTTGTTTAGAATGATAATCATATTGAATTCCTGCTTTCTATTGTTGGTTGAGTTGAGTTTGAATGGTTTTTCTAACGAGTTGAACTGGCATATCCTGTCCTGTCCAAAATTTAAAACTGAGAGCGCCTTGATAAATCAGCATTCCAAGACCGTTAAATGTTTGACAGCCTTTTTGTTTGGCGACTGATAAGAACTGTGTTTCAAGTGGCGAATAAATGACGTCGCACACAACGTGGTGTGCGTTGAGCTGAGCTAAAACACCAGGTGGCGCAGGCATTTGGGCTTGGTAGTCGCCCATCCCCAGGTTTGTTGCGTTGACAATCAAGGTACTTCGGGCCACGACCGTTGTCATTTGGGCAACATCGTCATAGTCGACAAGGCGCACCTTCGTTGAACGCCCTGCGGCCATTGTTGCGAGTTGCTGTGCTACCCGCTCAAAACGTGAGTTGCGACGCTTGAAGACGGTAATTTCAGCCAACTGATGATCAATGCCGGCCTGAATAATTGATAAACCAGCACCGCCGGCCCCCAAAACCACCATCGCTTGCTGAGCAACCGTTACCCCTTCTGCAATCAGGTTAGCGAAGAATCCTTCGCCGTCGACACTGTCACCAATGAGATGACCATTAGAATTCTTAATCACATTCACAGATTCTAATAATTGGGCCCGCGGTGTAATTTCGTCTAGCATCGGAATGATGGTTTGCTTGAAGGGCATTGATAAGTTAACGCCGCCCAAGTCTAACGCCCGAATTGCTGCAACGCCCTGTGTCAAATCAGCTGGTTGTAAATCAAACGCCAGGTACCGAGCATCAATTTCCCGATTATTGAAGCTCGTATTGTGCATCAGCGGCGATAAACTGTGGTGCGCCGGATGAGCAAATAATCCGTATAACCTTGTCTGTCCACTAATCTCAATGTTCTCTCTCATGATAATTCGCCCTCCTCCAGGTAAAATAAAAAGCCTCACAGTGTCCTAACACTGTGAGGCTTCAGTCCACCTATAGAGAGATGGTCATCACCAAATAAAAACGCCACACAATGTTATTGTTCAAAATCCTTAACATCTATGTGGCAAATATTTTTTAATATGCTTAAAAACTATTGGTCACTCAGATGCAAACGTGATGTTTGCGTCTGAGTTAGACTCAAACATCACTTCATAAACCAATAGTAATAAAAGCTATTCAATTGTAATAAATTGATACTTCGCATATTAAAATCTCCTGTGAAATTGATTAAACACACTTTAACAATAATTAAACTATCTGTCAACCATAATCTCAAAAAAATTATTGACCCTTGCGAAATTGAATGGGTGGTTTTTTATAGCTACATTATAGTAACGCAGTTCAACCAACCTATTTTCATCTTTTTCATCAAATGAAATTGAAGTATGCAAAAATATGACACTTATTTTCATTTAGTCTAAAAAGCATTAACAAATGTACTGTAATCCGGTATGATAAGACTATTCTTTTTGCATTCTTGAATTTTTTTAGTAAATTATTACTAACGTCTAAAGCGCTTTCATATAGGCGTTTTAAAAACTAATTCAGTTTTTAACAAGCGTTTTTTACTAAAAAATCCTTGCCTTTTTAACCATTGTGTTTTACATTAAGGCAAGCGTTTACATCGTTGAACTAATCATTATTAGGGAGTGATTTATTTTGGCTAACAACAACGATAAAATCAAAATTGATCCAACGGAATTCGCCAAATTGGTATTGCAAGGCAGCAACCAGCAACCCGATGAAGCCGACGTCAAGTACATTAAGCGTCAGTTACGTCTGTATCTGGAATCATTGGTGCTGATCGACAACTTTAACGATTTAGAGGAATCTCGTTTTGACATTGCAAAGGAAACACAACGCGATAAGATCTTGCAAAAGATTATTGAACGCCGCTATTAATTGATACAGTCTCATTATTTGAGGAGGAAAAATTATGAGTCACGCTAAGCAGTATACGTCATATGCGTTAGGGGCCTTCGGACATGATACCTTCTATGCCACGTTAAGTACCTATTTGATGCTTTTTGTTACCAGTCAACTATTCGATACCAGCAACCACGCCTTCAATACCAAGATGATCGCCTCGGTAACCACCTTAATGATGGTCATCCGACTGGTCGAAATTGTCTTTGATCCATTGATCGGTGGAGCCGTTGATAATACCGAAACCCGGTGGGGTAAATTCAAACCATGGTTGCTAGTTGGTGCCCTTGTCAGTTCAATCATGCTGGCCGTTATCTTCACTGACTTTGGTGGTTTGACCACCAGCAACCCGGTTCTTTACCTTGTCCTCTTTGGAATTGCATTTGTTATTTTGGATATTTTTTATTCATTCAAGGATATTTCCTTCTGGTCAATGCTCCCCGCACTCAGTGTTGATTCGAAGGTCCGGGCTAAGTTTGGAACAATCGGTCGTTTTGGTTCCACATTGGGTGCCCAAGGGGTGCCAATCTTTATTTTCCCATTAATCATCTTCTTCTCACAGACCTTCTCCGGCACGTCTGGTGATACCAAAACTAAGACCGGTTGGTTAGGATTTGCGATTGTCGTTGGTTTGATTTCCTTCTTAGGGGCCTTGGCGACCGCCATGGGAACCAAAGAACAAAAGAACCTGATTCGGAACAACACCGAAAAAGTTCGTTTCCGCGACGTCTTCAAGGTGATTGGCCAAAACGATCAATTAATGTGGTTGGCTTTGTCATACTTCTTATTCGCCCTGAGTTACGTATTGACGAATAACCTGCTCGCCTACTACTTCCAGTATGTTCTCGGACAACCTGGTAAATTCTCACTGGTCGGGGTTATCACCGCCATCCTTGGTATTATTTCTGTTTCACTGTTTCCTGCCGTTGTCGCCGTTATTAAGCGTCGTGCCATTTACGTCGGCGGCATTATCATGATGTTAATCGGTTATGCACTCTTCTTGTTTGCCGGTCAAAACATCCTGATCGTCCTAATCGCCGTTTCAATCTTCTTCTTCCCATACCCAATGATCTTCTTGGCCGCTTTGATGACCATCACAGATAGCGTGGAATATGGCCAGTTGAAGAACGGAAACCGGAACGAATCCGTAACACTTTCAGTCCGGCCGTTGATCGATAAGGTCGCCGGTGCCGTTTCTAACGGGGTTGTCGGGATCGCTGCCGTTCACTCTGGGATGATTGGTAACGCTAAACCAAGTAGCATTAGCACACTGCAATTATTGAACTTTAAATCATACATGTTCTACGGGCCAATGGTCTTGATCCTCATTGCCGCATTAATCTATCTATTCAAGGTTCGTCTGACTGAAGACAAACATGAACAGATCGTTAAGGAATTGGAAACCAAATTGGAAGCCCAACAAAACGCTAAATAGTCTCACTAACGAGATAGTCAAAAGCGATCGGAAATTCCGATCGCTTTTCTTATTGAATCAGTCTCCCATTAATGATACTGTCAAAGAAACTTACCAAAGGAGTCCCACCCTATGCCTACTAATTCCAAAACAATCACCATTGGCACGCTAACACTTGGTCCTCAAGCCGGCCAGAAAGTAATCGCCCCCATCGTCGCTCGTACTTACGATGACGTTCTCACTCAGGCTCACCAAATCGTTGCCTCAGCAGCCGATATGCTCGAATGGCGGCTCGATTACCTGACTGACCTAACTAATACTGAGCAACTGATCGCTACCGCCAAAACGCTGCGGACAATCACTGGTCAGGTCCCGATTATCGCCACCAATCGAACCAGTACGGAAGGCGGTCAACGAGACTATCAGGGACCTGACTATCAGGAAAGCTACACTGCTCTGATCACCCACAAGCTCGTCGACGCTATCGATATCGAATTTTCACAAGACGACGCGACCTACGACGCATTACATCAACTGGCCAGCGACCACCACGTCACCACTATTTTGAGCCATCACGACTTCGCCGAAACGCCCGAGAAAGATAACCTCATCTTTTTGTTCGCCCAAATGGCCAAAAAGGCCCCTTCGATTGTTAAAATCGCGGTCACCCCTCACGCCCGCGAAGACGTCATGGCGCTCATGGACGCCACCCTCGCAGCAGATCATCAAATTGAACCGCCCATTATTGCGATGTCAATGGGTCGGTTGGGCCGCATCTCCCGGTTGGCGGGCGACACGTTTGGGAGTATTGCCACGTTTGGGACGGTTGGTGCCGCCTCGGCACCAGGTCAAGCCTCAGTTGTTGAAATCAAAGCAACCCTCACCACATTAGCGCAACAGTAATTAATTCCTATTCTCATTTCAAAGCGTTAAAATGAAGTATCACAATTCAGAAAGGATCTATTTTTAATGCAAAACTTATCTGCTTGTACCACCGTCCTCGTCGGCAAACAGGCGACCATTGATGGTTCCACAATGGCGGCCCGCAACGATGACACTTTCCGCCCGCTGACACCACAAAAATTCGTCATTTATCCCGGATTTGACACGAGCAAAACCGTTAAATCCTATAAAAACGGGTTTGAAGCACAAACGCCCGCCCATGGCTACCGTTACCAAGCCACCCCTAACGTTGACGTTATCAACGAAGGCGTCTTCGATGAAAATGGCTTTAACGAACAAAATGTCGGCATGAGTGCGACGGAAAGCGTCTACGCCAACGAACGAGTGCTGGCTTTTGATCCCCTGGTGGCAGACGGACTCGCAGAAGATGCCATGGTCGCCATGGTTCTGCCCTTTATCGATTCCGCGCGGGAAGGTGTCAGCCGTCTAGGTGACATCATTGCGCAATATGGTTCGCCCGAAGGCAACGGCGTGATCTTTAGCGATCGTCACGACATCTGGTATATGGAAATTGTCACCGGTCATCACTGGGTTGCCCAACGAATTCCAGACAATGCCTACGCGGCGACCGGCAACCGGGTTGCCATCCAAGAAGTGGACTTTAGCGACACCGATAATTTCATGTGGTCCGATGGCATTCAAGAATTTGTCAGCGATCATCACTTAAATCCCGATGATCATGGCTGGAACTTCCGCCATATTTTCGGTACTGCTACCGAATTCGATCAACACTACAACACACCGCGGCAATGGTACGCCCACAAAATTTTGAACGGGCTCGATGCCGGTGATCCCGAAGACTTTGATCTGCCGTTCATCGTCATCCCCGATCATAAAATTACCCTGCAAGCAATTGAACAGGTTTTAGGCAGCCACTACAATCAAACCGACTTTGATCCCCTCGGCCATGGTAGTGACGCTGATAAGCACCGTTACCGTCCAATCTCACTGAGTCGGACCCAAAACTCTCACATCCTGCAAGTTCGTAACGACGCCCCTGAGGCTGCCAGTGCGATCATGTGGTTATGCTTTGGCGTGCCCTCATTTGCGCCGTACGTGCCCTTCTTCGGCAATGCCACCGCAACTGATCCTAGCTACGCTCAAACACCAATGCGTCTCGACATTAGCTTAGACAGTGCCTATTGGATGTATCGGACCCTCTCCATGCTGGTGGAAAGCCACCACGCTCAGTTTATTTCGGCGGATTTGGACTACTTAAAAGAAGCACGCCAATTCCACTATCAGTTCGTTGACCAAGCAATTGAAGCGGTCCGTGACATGGATGCCACTGCAGCAACTGCCTATCTGACACAACAAAATCATGCAATGACTCAAGCAATGGCCGATCGGACCAAGCACTTGATTGAAGACCTGATCATGCACGGGTTAGAATTGTCTCAACTAACGTTCAAAATGGACGAAAATCTATAGGCGACCACCACGATTAGTTTACTGCTAAAAGGCAGTAAACTTTTTTTATCTCACTTCGCGTGCTACAATAGCATTTGTGTCTTTTTAGTGCGAACGCAAATATATTTATCCGAGGTGATCGAGTTGCCATCCATGGCATCTGAAACAAAACCATTAGATCAAAACGGGAAGCCCTACAACCGACTGGCCCTCGTTTTTACGTTATTAGTCGGTACATTTAGTACTTTTCTGACTTCTACTATGCTCACCACGGCGTTTCCAACCCTGATGAAATCCTTCAACATTTCTGCCAATACCGTTCAATGGTTAACAACCGGCTTTATGTTAATGATGGGGATCACAATTCCCATCACGGGCTTTTTCTTGCGACGCTTCGATTCTCGTAAACTGTATCTTAGCGCAATGTTGATTTTCTTGGTCGGTACCGTCGTCTGTTACTTTGCACAAACCTTTTATACGATCCTAGCCGGTCGGTTGGTTATGGCCGTCGGGGTCGGGGTTGCCTCACCGGTTTACCAAACCATCATGACCTCCATCTTTCCACCGTCCCAACGCGGGGCCGCAATGGGGAGTGCTGGCCTTGTTATCGGGCTAGCCCCCGCAATCGGACCGACCTTTTCGGGCTGGATTTTAATCCACTACTCATGGCGGATGCTCTTTTTATCCATCATGCCGATTTCAATCATCGTCATCATCTTGGGAAGTATAACCCTTCGCAAGGTATTGCCCACGAAGGACGCTCCCATCGATTGGTTCTCCGTCCTCCTTTCCGTTGTGGGCTTCGGCACCATGCTCTTCGGGTTCTCGATGGTCGGTTCTTACAACTGGTCCGACCCGATCGTCTACGTCAGCCTCGTTGTGGGGGTAGTCGTGATCGCACTCTTTATTCAGCGGTCCCTCAAAATCAAGAATCCCCTTTTACAATTCAACGTCTTTAAAAGTCCGGCATTCACCCTTTCGTGTATTTTGGTTGCCGTTTCGTTCATGTCGATGAATGGGTTTACCCTGGTCTTACCCCTGTACCTGCAAACCGTTGGTGGCGAATCGCCACTTGCTTCAGGATTAACCCTTTTCCCCGGTGCCATCGTCATCGGGGTGATGAACCCCATCACGGGCCGGATTTTTGATCGACTCGGTGCCCGTAACATGGCCATTACAGGCATGTTTCTTCTGACCATCACGACGGCCGCATTCATTCCGATCACATCCAACACACCGATTTTGTACATTGTGTGTCTCTACATGGTCCGGATGTTTGGGATCTCAATGACCATGATGCCCGTTACTACCACGGGAATGAACGCCCTCCCATTAACCCTCATTGGGGACGGGACGGTTGTTAACAACACTGCGCGCCAAGTCTTCGCATCCATGGGGACCGCCGTATTGGTGTCTGTCATGTCAAACGTCACCATGAACCATGTTCCTAGCAGTGCCGTTGCGAAGGCAACTCCCATCGCCTATCGCCATTTAGCACTCAACGCTAACGTCCTTGGCTTTCGTTACGCCTTTGCGATTGCGACCATCTTTGCCTTTGTCGGGTTTGCGCTCACCTTCCTCTTGAAAAAAGACGAAAGAAGGTGGGATTAATGATTGTTATTTTGCTCTTTATTGGTGCGGTTCTGTTTGCCGCCACCATGATTTTCATGCAACCCAGCTTCAAAAAGAACTGCTGGGTCGCGGTCGGGCTCGTTCTGACGCTTGGTAGTATCGGATTGATCGTGCTTAACTACCACAACCACTTTGGGACAACGGAAGTGAAAACCACGATTACCTATCCCCTCACCTCCAGTAGCCAACACGGTCACCAGCTGTGGTATCGGCAACTCGGCACTAAAAACGAACGGGTTTATCTGTACCAGACTAACCCACTCGTTAAAACATTGAAAAAGACCAATCCGGCCACCACCACGGTCATGGTCAAACAAAACCAAGCGACCAACCAGCTTAAGATTACGAAGGTCTATCGGGTTTATTCCAGCGAGGAACTTCGTATTCTGTTCGGTATTTCGGGAAACGATCACCAATTTGTTCGACAGTACGATCAATTCAGCCTAAAGCCGGGTTGGCACGTCGTTAAATTGAATTAAGCTTGGTTCCTAATTCAAGCGACAAAAAAGACTGAGAAAAAATTTCTCAGTCTTTTTTTAACGCTATTTAAATTCAGCACCGTTCAAAATACGATCAATATTCGCTAATTCTGCGGCAGTAAAGTCGAGATGCTGTAAGGCTTGAATATTATCGTCGAGCTGGGCAGTTCTTGATGCACCGACAATCACACTTGAAACTGCCTTTTGACGCAGATTCCAAGCGAGCGCCATTTGTGCCAGTGACTGCCCCCGTTGTTGAGCAACCTCATTGAGTTGCTGAGCGATCCGAATGGTCGGTTCAACCCGGTCTTTCGACAGGAAGGGACTATCCGAACGATTAGCCCGCGAGTCCTCTGGAATACCGTGTAGGTAACGATCGGTTAAGCGACCCTGTGCTAGCGGGCTAAAGACAACCGCCCCCACGCCCTCGTCTTCGAGGACATCCGTGAGTCCATCTTCAATCCACCGGTCAAACATGTTGTACCGGGGTTGATGCACAATAAATGGTGTCCCGAGGTCCTTTAATAAAGCAGCCATCTGCTTAGTTTGGTCGGCAGAATAATTGGAAATACCAACGTATAGTGCCTTGCCATCACGGACAATTTGATCTAATGCCCGTGCCGTTTCTTCCATCGGAGTATTCGGATCTGGCCGATGATGGTAGAAAATGTCGACATAGTCGAGCCCCATTCGCTTCAAGCTTTGATCAAGACTCGCAATCAGATACTTCCGTGATCCCCAGTCGCCATAAGGTCCAGGCCACATAGTATAGCCGGCCTTTGATGAAATCACCATTTCATCCCGATAGCTCGTGAGATGATCGTGAAAAATCTTACCAAAGTTTTTCTCAGCAGCTCCAGGTTCCGGGCCATAGTTGTTCGCTAAATCGAAGTACGTAATTCCTCGATCAAACGCATCAAAAACTAATTTTTTCTGATTGCTCAGCGGGGTTGTGTCACCAAAGTTATGCCAAAAGCCAAGGGCAATGGCGGAAACTTTGAGTCCCGATGTTCCTAAATTCCGGTAAAGCATTGTGTCGTAACGATGTTCATCTGCTTGATACACAATTATCATACACAATTATCAACTCCCATGACATGTCGTCGTAGTGCTCCAGCTCCCTATCGCACCCATAAAAAAAGCCGACCATTACTGGCCGGCTTCATTATATCATTGAATTACTTGATGTCGACGAAGTTCAAGTCGATCATGTCAGCAAATTCTTGAATTTGTTCAGTCGTAAGTGAAAGTGACAGAACAGTGTGGTGTCCACCACCAAGGCGGATCCATTCAGTAGCACCGTGCTTCAAGCCCATCTTAGGTGTCCAAAGTTGTTGGGCAACTGGCAAGTATGGTGTTGCTTCTGGAGTCTTCGCAGCATTTACTTCGTATGAAATCAGACGGAAGTCGTCACCCATATCAGTCAATGTTACATCGATACCTTCACCATCTGAGCCGGCGAATACAAGACGTGCAGGATCATCTTTACCACCAATATCAAGTGGGTGAACTTCAACACGTGGCTTGTCACTAGCGATTGAAGGGTCAACTTCAAGCATGTGTGAACCAAGGATGGCTTCTTTGCCCTTACGTAATTCAAGGGTGTAGTCTTCCATGAAGATCGTCTTGTCATTGTGTGACATGATCTTCATCAAACGACCTAAGGCAGCAGTCTTCCAGTCACCTTCAGCACCGAAGCCATAGCCTTCAGCCATCAATAATTGAGCAGCTAAACCAGGCAATTGCTTCAAGCCCCAAAGATCTTCGAAGTTTGTAACGAAGCCTTGGTAGTTGTTCTTGTCCATGAATGACTTCAAAGCGAAGTATTGACGGAGTTGTTCCTTAACTGATGATTCGAATTTTTCAGGTGTGTTGTCACCAACAACGAATTCATAGTCTTTTTGTAAGTCTTCGTACTTAGCGTTAACGTCGTCTTCAGAAACGTGTTTGATTTCTTCAACTAAGTCGCCGACACCATAGTAGTCAACTGTCCAGCCAAATTTGATTTGTGCTGAAACTTTGTCACCTTCAGTAACGGCAACGTTACGCATGTTGTCGCCGAAACGAACGATGCGAATCTTTTGGCTTTCGTTGTAGGCAACTGCAACGTCTTCCCACTTACCGATTTCTTCTTGGGTTTCTTCATCGCCCCACCAGCCGTAAACAATCTTGTTCTTTACGCCTAAACGTGCGTTGATGTAGCCGTATTCACGGTCACCATGGGCACTTTGGTTAAGGTTCATGTAATCAAAGTCAATTGTGTCATATGGGATCTTGTTCAAGAACTGAGTTGCTAAGTGAAGCAAAGGCTTCTGTAACAACTTAGTACCGCGGATCCAGTTTTTAGCTGGTGAGAATGTGTGCATCCATGTGATAACACCGGCAACGTTATCGTTGTAGTTGGCATCCTTCATAAATTGAGTGATGTTTTCAGCGGTTGTAGCAACCAACTTAAAGACAACTTTGTATGGCAATTTGCCACTTGCATTCAATTTATCGACAATTTCACGGGCGTCGTTTTCAACTGACTTCAGTTGTTCTTCACCATAAAGGAATTGACTACCAGTTGCAAACCAGAATTCATAATCAGGTACTTGTAATGACATGAGATGATCTCCTTTTTAATTTATTGTGTTGCACTTTGAACGGCGCTTCCATCCAAGTGGTTGCAACACTTAAATCGCTTACATACATATTGTATGATATTTGTCCGTATAAATCAACAAAAACTTTTTTTGATAGCATAAAAATATCCTTTTAACCATTTTTAACTCGCATAAATCCCTTAGATACTAACCATCTGGCCGGTAAAACGACCACAAAAAAAGTTTTTAAATTAATAAAAAAGCCGCTGATTTCAGCGACTTTTTGCTAAATTTATAAAATAACTTTAATTACATACCGGACCAATTTTTCTTAATGCCGGCAGATTTTCGAATCCGCATATCCAAATCATACGAAATGGAATCGACTTCCTCGTGATTAATCAGCTTCATCAAAGTCTTCCCCGCATCGATTCCCATCTTTCCTTTAGGATGAACGGTAGTCGTCAAGCTGGGTTCAATGTACTTGCTTAATTCGTAGTCATCAAAGCCCACCACTGCAACGTCTTCAGGCACACGTAGATCCAGTGAGCGAACGACATCAATAATCTGAATGGCTAATTGATCGTTGTAGCACGCAATGGCGGTCGGCCGGTCCTCCCGCGAAAAGATCGCTGAAACCTTATCAAAGATCTTAGCCATTTCGTCGCTGGACTGATACATCACCATTTCACTGAGGTAGGAAATCTTTGGATGCTTGAGGTAGGCATGAATAAAGCCATCCATGCGGTGAACACCTTGCAAATCATCAATTTGAAAAATTCCTAGAATTTTTTCGTGCCCCTGTGTAAAGAGGTACTCCGTCATATGCTGTTCAGCTTCCATATCATGGGTCTCAACGTATGGAAAATCAAAATCCTCGTAATGGGCATCGATAAACAGCGTGGGAATCTTCGACGCTTTAATTTTTTCGTAGATGTCTCTGTTCGGATTAGGTAGCGCACTTTGAGTTGGTTCAATAATCATCGCTTCCACGTTGTTATCGAGCATCCGAATTAAACTCCGCCGTTCCTTTTGATGATTATTGTGGGTGTTGCTCAAAATCATTGAATAGCCGTTATCTGAAATAACCCGGTCAATCCCACTAATGATACTTGGGAAAATATAGTCAGCAATGTGGGTCGTAATCACACCCACCATTTTGTTGTTGACCTTCGTTGATCGGCCCTTTTGCCAATCATCAACGTACATCCCGCCCCCTTGAATTCGGTAGACGTAATGCTCATTTTGTAATTCACTAATCGCCCGCCGAATCGTATAGCGGCTAACACTGTACTGTGCCATAAGCTCAGATTCGGTTGGTAGCTTATCGCTAACCTGGTACTTGCCAGCAATAATATCAGACTTCAGTCCTTGCTTAACAATTTCATATTTACTTTCCACGAAGCATACTCCTCATTTTTTCGATTTATTTGTTATTACTATATCACTTGCACCCAGTTTTGGGGGCCACCAGGTCAGAATCTTTTCGCCTTTTCCCAAATTATGTTTATAATAGTGGTTGATAAATAAACTTAGCGGAGGATATTATGACAGATATTAGTAATAATTTGATTACCCTCGCCGATGGCAATCAGATGCCACAACAGGGGTTTGGTGTTTACAAGATTACTGATCAAGACGAATTTAACCAAGCAGTTACCGCTGCTTGGGAGCAGGGGTACCGCCTTTTTGATACCGCCCAAATGTACGAAAACGAACAGTACCTCGGTAAGATTTTACACGATTTACAGGTGCCACGGGAAGAATTATTTATCACCACTAAAATTTCCGAAGCCAATCAGGGCTACGACGCTACTATCCGGTCACTGAAAGAATCTCTGAAAAAGCTCCAAATGGACTACGTCGACCTCCTTTTAATTCACTGGCCAATCAACACCCATTTCTTTGACACTTGGCGCGCATTTGAAGACTTGAAGGCACAAGGCTTAACCAAATCAATTGGGGTCAGCAACTACGGTATGGTCCATCTGCAATACCTTGCTACGCAGGCTCGCGAAATGCCTGTTTTGAACCAAATCGAAGTCAGTCCCTACATGAGTCAAAAGCCACTGATTCACTTCCACGAAGAAAACAACATTGCCACGCAAGCGTGGAGTCCACTAGGTCGTGGTAAGGTCTTCAACGAACCCACACTAGTCAAAATTGCCGAACAAAAACATCGTTCCCCAGCCCAAATCATTTTACGCTGGCACTATCAAAATGGCATCTCATTCATTCCCAAGTCCATTCATCCTAATCGAATTGCGCAAAACGCACAAATTTACGATTTTGAATTAACGACTGAGGAAATGCACCTCATGGATGCGATCAACAAAAATCACCGTGTCAGCAAAGAACCTGAACTCGTTTATGAGTTTGGTGAACAATATCCATACTAACGAAAAAACTTCGTTGCCAGAAAGGGCAGCGAAGTTTTTTGTTACAGTATCATTCAGTTGCTTTAACTTCTCCCGCTTGGACCGGATCCTCTTTAGTCAGAGCTGCAATCGCAAGGATTGTAACAATGGCAACTAAGGCTGCCAAGACAAAGTATGTGTGCTGGAACCCAATGCTATCATATAGATCACCAGCCACCGTTGAAAAGATAAACAACGATATTTGTTTAGCGAAGTTAAACGCCAACGCATAGATGGTTGCATAAAGTCGAAGATCAAAGGCCCCCGCAATATACTTCATTGTTGAAACCAAGAATAATGGCATTTCAAACGATGCAATTAACCGCACGCAAGTTAAGAACCAGAAGTTCGGCGCAATGGCACTCAATGTGATTCGTAAGAAAGTTAAAATCCCGTAGCAGATCAACCCATTTTTGGCACCAATTTTGTTGATAATCCATGGCATTGGTATCATGAGCAGTGCCTCTAGGGCAATTTGTGTGGTTAATAGTCGACTGTATGCCAATGTACCGGCAGCAGCACTACTAAAGAATGTTTGATAAAAGACCGGAAACTGCTGATCAAACACATCATAAATTGCAGAAGTCCCCATGAAGAAAATGCTTAAAATCCAAAAGTTCTTAATTTTAAAAATAGATAAAATTGTTTTTCGATTTAGTGGTGCTGAGCTAGCACCTTCGGCAGCAGAAGCATTAGAAAAATTAATTTTGTCACCGAATAACACTAAACACGTAAGGATGATTCCGGCAGCTGAACAAATCCAAAAGACCATAAATGGGTTCTTAACGAAAACTAGTCCCGCAACGAATGAAGCGCAGGCGCCCCCAATCGAGCCACCCATTCGTGAATGGCCGTATTCAAATCCATTAGCTAAGCTCGCACGTTCGACGTAGGACTCAACAACAGCAACCCCACCGTTTAAAACGTATGCCAGCGCAAAGCCCCCAATAATCGCCCCTAACAGTGGACTAAAGCTCAGAATCGGAATAAAAATCCATTGGAAAAATGGTCCAATAAAAATGGCAGCAATCGTAATTGATAGAAATAGATTCTTTTTGAAGACCAATTTATCTGAAATAATTCCGAATACGGGTTGATAAAATAATGAGGCAAACGCAAGAAATGAAAATACGAATCCAGCTTGTCCACCACTAAGATGAGCTTCTTGCTTTAACCACAGAACTAAAAATCCTTGTACAATTTGCCAAATAAAGAAGTAACTTACATCAGTTCCAAAAAAACTCCAAAAATGCTTTTTTTGTGTGACTTGATTTTGATCCATAATTTACACCCTTTCTTTGTCAATCAAACTATTATTCATAATTAAATGGTACTGGCTTACCAAACATCGGCACGCCATTAGCGTCATACGTAAATGATTGCACCTTTGTGTGTCGATTTGGATCATACAAAGGATCACCTTTAATATCCAAATAATTTCGGCAGTGATAAACCAAGATATCCGTTTCACCATCTTCTGAAACGGTAAATGAATTATGCCCCGGTCCCAATTGATCGGTTGCAATATCACTTTGAAATACGGGTTGCTTCGACTTCACCCAGCTAGCTGGATTCAATAAATCGCTGTCGTCAGCAGCCGTTAGCATGCCCATACAATAATTTTCGTCCGTTGCACTCGCTGAATACGTCAAGAAGTAGCGGCCATTACGATGTAATACAGCGGGTCCTTCGTTGACCCAGAATCCTTTTGTTTCCCAATCAAATTCAGGCTTTGAAAGCATAACTGGTGTCGATTTAAGCGTCCATGGATTAGCCATTTCAGCAATGTATAAATTTGAATTACCTTTAATTGACTTATCCTTTTGCGCCCAAACGTAGTACAGCTTATCTTGCCGTTCAAAAACCGTTGCATCCAAACAAAATGTATCCTTGTCTGTCACAACTTGTCCTTTTTCAGCCCAGACTTCCTCACCAATCATTGGATCGACACTGGTACATTCTAGACAGTACATCCGATGAGTAAACATCCCGAGCTCATCTAATTTCTCGGTATCAGTTGCGGCAAAATAGATGTACCATTTATGGTCAATGTAGTGTAATTCCGGTGCCCAAATTAATTTGCTCATTTCACCATGATCATGTTTTCGCCATACAGTACGTGGTGTCGCATGAGCTAAACCATTTAGTGTTTTTGCACGCCGAATTTCAATTAAGTTATAGGCCGGCACAGATGCGGTGAAATAATAGTACCCATCTGTGTGTTTATAAATGTATGGATCAGCTCGCTGAATGATCAGCGGGTTGATATAATTTTCTGCCATCTTTTAGACCACCCTTTTTCAATTTGTGATTTCTTTCTCAACACGTTTATTTTAAACCGGTATGTATCCGCTTGCAACACTTTTTTGTTTATCTTGCGTGTTATTCTATTGAATAAACTAACGTTTTTGTTTATCAAAATAAAACAAAATCGTCTTTACATTTATTCTAAGTCACAATTATGTTAATATATGAATAAATAAAAAACGTTTTCATTAACTAAGGAGTGATGTTCATGCAACTTGATATTTCAGATAATTCATTACCCGTTTACAAAGCACTTGCCAATCCAATGCGGTTAAAAATTATCCAAATTCTATCCCACGAAAAATTAAACGTTAAAGATATTGCCAGTCACTTACATATTAGCAACACCATCACGCTTAAGCATTTGCAGATTTTAGCAGACGCGGGCATTATCGTATTTGAAAAAGATGGCCATAATAAGATATCGACATTGAAAGTTGATAACATTTCTGTCCGTTTTCCGGAACGAATTTATCCCTCTTTTGAAGTCCACGAAACTGACATTCCCGTCGGACACTACACTGAATTCTCAGTTAAACCGTCTTGCGGTCTGGCCGGTAAAAATGACTATATTGGTAAGGTTGATAATCCAACCTATTTCATGGATCCCCAACGAATGGAAGCTGGCATGATTTGGTTTTCCAACGGTTTTGTCGAGTACCAAGCACCCAACTTCTTAGCTAAGAATGAACATTTGGAAATGCTTGACCTATCCATGGAGCTTGGTTCCGAATTTCCTTTCTCTAATAATGTCTGGCCTTCAGATATTACGTTCTACATTAATGACATTGAGATCGGCACCTGGACGAGTCCCGGTGACTTTTCTGATACTCGTGGTAAATACACTCCTGACTGGGTTCCCGACAATGTGAATCAGTATGGTATTCAAAAAATTCTTCGTATTACTAACCACGGTACCTATCTAGATGGTCAGCCATTTACCTCCGTTTCTCTGTCAGATTTAGACGTTTCTCAGCAGACTTTCAAAATCCGCTTTGCCATCAAACCCGATGCTAAAAACCAGGGTGGTTGCACCATTTTTGGCAAAGGTTTCGGCAACTATGATCAAGATATTAGTTTAAAGCTCTTCTATAGCTAGTTCGACGAAAAAAAGCAAACTCCAAATTGAGTTTGCTTTTTTTGATTATTTTTAACTTAATTTAATCCGTTACGTCAGCATCTTTTAATTCTGCCGCACGACCATGGTGAGTTCCCTGTTCTTCAATTTCTTCCAAGGACTTTCCTTTGGTTTCTGGCACGCAGAACCGAGTAAAGATTACACCCAGTACACAGATAACCCCAAAGACCGCAAAAACGGCCGCCTGTGGCATATGTGCTGTCATGACTGGAAAGAGTAACCCAACCAGCCAAGAACCGATCCAGTTTAGCGACGAAGCTAAGCCAGATGCACGCCCCCGAATTGCAAGTGGGAAAATTTCTCCCACAATGACCCAAGTCAGTGGTGCCCATGTGAAGGAGTAGAACGCCACATAAAGTGATAAGAACACAACGATCATCATTGGACTGGCATTCGGTACCAGCTTATTAATAACGGCTGGCAGTAAGAATGACAGGGCCATCACAGAGCCACCGAGCGTAATCAATGTCCGGCGCTTGAATTTTTCGGCAATCACTAAGAATACTAATGAACCAGCGACCAAGATCACCCCTTGAATCACGGGCCACAATAAGGCGGAACTAGCAGCACTCCCCGTGGCTTGTTCAACGATCAACGGAATATAGTAAAAGATGGCATTCGCTCCTTGGAATTGCTGAAATGCGGCAACGCCGACACCGGCGATTACGAGGTAACGATACTTCGAATTGAAGAGGGTGCCCCAGGTCACCGCCTGTGCGGCAGCCGTTTCCTGTTGGGCAGTCGTCTTAATTTGGGTTAGTTCATCTTGAACTTCTTGTTCACTATCGCGAATATATCCCAGCACTTGAACGGCTTGATCCTCATGTCCCGTTTTAACAAGGAACCGTGGTGATTCAGGCAGCTTCATGACGCCGAAAAATAAAATAATTGCCGGCACAGCTGCAAGTGTCAACATCACCCGCCATGCCCAAGCTTCTGGTAAATCTTTCAACAAGAAATCCATAATGTAGGACAACAACATCCCGGAAACAATCATGGTTTGGTTTAACCCTGATAATGACCCCCGTAAGCGGGCTGGCGACATTTCAGACATATAGGATGGTACCAGCGCTGAAGCGGCCCCTACGGCGAGTCCCAAGAATACACGGACCACGATCAGATATAGCGTGCCATTGTTGGGCGCTAATCCAGATAAAATAGAAAAAATCATAAAAATCACGGCCGACAGCAAGATCATCTTCCGACGACCCCAACGATCGGATAATTGACCGGCAATGGAAGCTCCAAAAATAGCTCCGAACATGACGGCCGAAGTGATCCACCCCGTCAACGTTGCATTGGTTAACGCCCAATCAATTTTCAAAAATGGTAATGCACCCGTCATTACTCCAATATCGTAACCAAACAAAATACCACCAAATGATCCAAAGAAATAAATGAACCAACTTGGAATCTTCTTCTCTTTTTCCACTACTTTCTTCTCCTTTGCCATGGTTAATTCTTCACCGCAATGCCAGTTTAGCGTTCCCGATCACTAAAACGATGACACTTCCGTAATTCTGTATACTACAGAACCACTATTTTACAATCTTTGAATATTGTTTATGAATGCGGTTACTAAATTAACTAAAAATAAAATAAGCGTACGGATAACGTTTACATTAAATACTTTATCTAATTTATCCGTATAAATCAACGATTATTTTATTTATCATACAAATTTCAGTTGCTTATCTCCCCTCTTTTTTAACTAAATGAGAAAGCTTTGAGCGCACAAAATCCCATTACGATGCATTTTTTCTTCCCGTTCAAGTTAAAAAATGAAAATTTGGTAAAAATTTATTTTTACGCAAAAAAAAGCAGAATCCGTTTAGATTCTGCCATAAAACTATTTAATTATTACGCGCAACCAAGACATAGTAACTAATGTTTTTTATTTTTTACTAGATACACGAACCACTCGTTTTGAAACAGAATGTCCTATTCCTTAATGTTTTGAGCTTCGATTTCTTCAAGTGAGATCCCTTTAGTTTCTGGGACGCGAGTCTTAACAAAGATAACACCGAAGATACAGATAATACCGAAGATCGCGAACACGGCTTCTTGTGGAAGAGCAGCAGTCATAATTGGGAACAAAAGACCAACAACGAATGAACCAATCCAGTTGAATGATGAAGCTAAACCAGCGGCTTTACCACGAACAGCCAATGGGAAGATTTCACCAACGATAACCCAAGTCAATGGAGCCCAAGTAAAGGCATAGAAGAAAACATAGATACAAAGGAATACTAACAAGAGCATTGGATGTTCAGTACCAGTAACCTTGTTAACAATGGCAGGGATCAAGAATGAAATCGCCATGATTGAACCACCGGTCATGATCAAGCTACGACGCTTGAACTTTTCAGCGATGATCATGTAGAGAAGGGCACCAACAACCAAGATAACCCCTTGAAGAACTGACCAGATCAAAGCATCACTGGCGTTAATCTTAAGCGCACTTTCAACAATCAAAGGAATGTAGTAGAAGATCGCGTTAGCACCTTGGAATTGTTGGAACGCAGCAACCCCAACACCGGCGATAACAAGGTAACGATACTTACCAGTGAACAATGATGCATAGCTGACACTCTTTTGTGCTTCTGCGGCGTTGTTTTCTGCTGCAGCAGTCTTCTTGATGTCGTTTAATTCACTGTCGATTTCGTTGTCGTTGTCACGAACATAGCTCAAGACACGACGAGCGTCATCATTCAAACCATGGTTAACCAAGTAACGTGGTGATTCTGGCAATTTCAGAACCCCGAAGAACAAGATGATAGCTGGAACAGCGGCGAAGGCTAACATAATACGCCAGCCCCATGCTGTTGGCAAACCTTTGAAGACGTAGTCCATGATGTATGAAATCAACATCCCAGACACGATCATGGTTTGGTTCAAACCATTCATCCGGCCACGAAGACGGGCAGGTGCAAGTTCGGCCATGTAAGGTGGTACCAAGGCTGAAGCGGCACCAACGGCCAACCCAAGGAAGCACCGAATGATGATCAAGTACATAACACCGTTTGTAGGTGCAACCCCTGATAACAGTGAGAATACACAGAAGATAATAGCTGAATATAAGATCATACGACGACGTCCAAGACGATCGGCTAATTGTCCGGCCAAAGCCCCACCAAAGATGGCACCGAACGTAACACCAGATGTCACCCATCCGACTAATGTGGCGTTTGACATTGCGCTTGCCCAATCAATTTTCAAGAATGGTAAAGCACCGGTCATAACACCAATATCATAACCAAAAAGGATTCCACCAAATGATCCAAAGAAGTATATGAACCAACTTGGGATTTTCTTTTCATTTTGCATTATACTTTTCTCCTTTGCTCCAAAGAATTAAACATGATGTTGATAACGTAAGCGCTCTCTAAAAAGGGTAACCTGATCGGAAGAATCAATTACATTAACACTCATCAACTAACGGTAAATAATGGCTGTGTAGTTGCGGCATATTCATAAGCCATGTCTAGAATCTGATTTATGAGGTACCGCTTACATACATTACAATAAAATATTTGTACGTATAAATCAAGTACAAATTTGATTTATTTCATAATTTTTGTAATCGTTTTCGACTTTAAGACTTTATTATGTTTCTTAAAATACTGTTAAATCGGCATTTGTTGCCACTTGATTCCGATTTATTCGGACAAAAAATTATTTGAACAATTTTTTGGATTGACCTAACAAATCGACTGGTTTTTAATGGAATTATCATAATAAGTGAGGCGTACGTATGAAATTTCTCATTGCACCAGATTCATTTAAAGGATCACTCACCGCCGTAGAGGCGGCGCACGCAATTCATCAGGGGCTTCGCGCCGCTTGGCCGACCGCTACTTTTGACCTGCTCCCCATGGCCGACGGTGGCGAAGGGACGGTGCGCGCCTTGGTAGCCGCCAATCAAGGCTCATTGGTCACAACGACCACCACCGGCCCCCTTGGTAGCCCTGTCCAATCTGCTTATGGTCTGATCAATCACCGCCAAACGGCCGTAATTGAAGTTGCTGCTGCGAGTGGTCTTGGGCTCATGCAGGGTCATCTCAATCCCCTCACAGCCACTTCGCGAGGGACCGGTGAACAAATCATCGCTGCCTTAGATCACGGGGCTAAAACGATTATTATCGGCTTAGGCGGTAGTGCGACGAATGATGGTGGTGCGGGCCTCTTGCAAGCGCTGGGGGTGCACCTCCTAGATCGTCATCATCACGAACTGGCCCCTGGCGGCGGACAGTTGAACCAACTAACATGCATCGACGCCCGCCACATTGACCCCAGAATCGCCGACACCCACTTTATTGTCGCCTCAGACGTCACTAACCCGCTGACGGGTCCCAATGGTGCTAGTACCGTCTTTGGCCCTCAAAAAGGCGCTAATCGTGAAATGGTGCGTCAATTAGATCATAATCTCCGGCACTTTGGTCAATTGGTCGAACAAGTCGTCGCGCGTCCTGTCAGCACCCTCGCCGGCAGTGGTGCTGCCGGTGGGATTGGCATGGCGCTGCTCGCATTCACCCCCACAACCATGCGGGCCGGTGTCGAAATCGTTCTGGAGGCCACTCATTTTAAGCAGCGCGTCAAAAGCGCAGATATCGTGATTACCGGTGAAGGCCGTCTGGATGCTCAAACACAATACGGTAAAACGCCCTTTGGTGTCGCCAAGGCAGCCAAATCAACCGTGCCTGCCTGCACCGTAATTGCTCTTACCGGAAGCGTCGCCGAAGACATCGTTAATTTGTACGATCAAATTGATGCCATTTTTCCAATCGTTGCGGGCGCCGATAGTCTGACACATGCCATTCAAGTAGCAGGGCCCAATCTCACCCGAACAGCCGCTAACCTTGGTCGCCTCATCAAACAGTTAACTGCAAAAAAATAGGTTTCAAAACCCATAACGGATTTTGAAACCTATTTATTTACGTGCTTAAGCCTTGTGGGCGTGGCCCTTCGACTTCGCATTGTTTTGACCGTAGTAGGCGTTAGCCCCATGCTTACGGTAATAGTGCTTGTCCAACAGGTATTGTGGGACATGGTTATCTGAGTAAGGGTTCAGCATCAAAGTGTGATAGTTCATTTCTGCAACGACTTCCAGCACCTTAGCGTTATGAACGGCATCAGCGGCGTCCTTCCCCCATGTGAAGGGTCCGTGTTGGCTAACCAATACGGCTGGGACGGCATCTGGATCAATTCCGCGTTCTTTGAAAGTCCGCACAATAACTTCACCAGTGTTTAATTCGTATTCGCCTTCGATTTCATCCTTTGTTAAGGCATCGGCAGCTGGTACATCACCATAGAAGGTGTCGGCATGGGTAGTCCCAAAGGCCTGAACGTCCTTCTTAGCTTGGGCAAACGAGACGGCCCAAGGTGAGTGGGTATGCACAACCCCACCAATGTTCGGGAAGTGATTGTAAAGGTACATGTGCGTTGGGGTATCACTAGAAGGATTCATGTCACCTTCGACAACTTCACCCTTCAAGTTAACGACAACCATATCTTCTGGACGTAACTTGTCATAATCGACACCAGAAGGCTTGATGACAAATAGACCCTTTTCGCGGTCAATTTGTGAGACGTTCCCCCAAGTAAAGGTAACGAGGTCAAGCTTTGGCAGCATCATGTTAGCTTCATAAACTTTTTGCTTTAAATCTTCAAGCATTCTCTCAAACTCTTCCTTTCTTAAACCAAATAAACTAGTTCATCTTCATTGATTCTACTGCTTTCCCTTCAACAGGTAAAGCGGCTTTATAATTATCGATAAATTTCTCGTAACCACGAACACTAACTGGTTCTGGTTCGAGTGTCATGCTATCTGGGTCAGTGAAGACGTCTTGGTCAAGGTAGTCAGACAATGATTTGCCCTTAGTATCCTTAGCATACAAGGCCAACACAGCCATCCCCCATGGACCACCTTCACCGGCGTTACCCATAACAGTAATTGGTGTGTTCAACGCGTCAGCTAAGACTTGTTGTGCAACAACTGGTGTCTTGAACAAGCCACCTTGAGCAATCAAAACATCTGTCTTGATGTGTTCTTCGCGAAGCAAGATATCCATACCAATCTTCAATGGGGCAAATGCTGAATACAATTGCGTCTTGAAGAAGTTAGCTAATGTGAAGTTAGCATCTGGTTTGCGGACAAACATTGGACGACCTTCAGCCATCTTGGTGATGTTTTCACCTGAAAGGTAAGCAAAGTTAACCAAACCACCGGCATCTTGATCCCCCTTCAATGAGGTATCAAACAAGGCACCGTAAAGGTCGTTTCCTTTAACAGGGTGACCAATGGCCTTAGCAAATTCGTTGAAGATGCTTGCCCATGCGTTGATGTCTGATGAACAGTTGTTGGTGTGAACCATGGCAACTGGGGCGCCATCTGGCGTTGTCACCATATCAATATCACGGTGCACCTTCTTCAATGGACTGTCCAAGACAACCATTGAGAATGCAGATGTTCCGGCTGAAATGTTACCAGTCCGCTTACGAACGGCGTTGGTTGAAACCATCCCAGTACCAGCATCCCCTTCAGAAGGTGCCATCAATGCGCCGCCTTGTAATTGGCCACTAGGGTCAAGCAAACGTGCACCTTCGTCAGTCAAAGTCCCGGCATTTTCACCAGCAACCTTAACTTCTGGCAAGATTTCCTTGATGTCCCAAGTGTATTGCTTAACTGCTTGCAAGGCACGGAACTTTTCAAGCATGCCGGCATCGTATGACTTAGCAGCTTCGTCGATTGGGAAGATCCCTGAAGCATCGCCAATTCCGACAACCTTTTCGCCAGATAATTTGTAGTGTACATAACCATCAAGGGTGGTCATGAAGTCGATGTTTTTAACGTGTTCTTCCTTATTAAGGATTGCTTGGTACAAGTGCGCAATGCTCCACCGTTCTGGGATGTTGAAGTTGAATAATTCAGTCAATTCAGCTGCAGCGTCGCCAGTGATGTTGTTCCGCCATGTCCGGAATGGTACCAAGATTTCGTCGTTCTTATCGAAGGCCATGTAACCATGCATCATGGCACTGATTCCGATTGAACCAATCTTTGTAATTTCAACACCGTACTTGTCTTTGACTTCAGTTGCTAAGTTAGCATAGCTGGTTTGGATTCCTTCCCATACCTTAGTTAATGGGTATGTCCAGATTCCTTTGTCTAATTCGTTTTCCCAAACGTAGTCACCAGAAGCAACTGTTTGGAAATCTGTAGAAACTAACACTGCTTTGATTCGTGTTGAACCGAGTTCGATACCGAGGGCAGTGTTTCCGCTTACAATTTCGTTCTTAATCTGATCAGCATTCATGGGATTAAACCTCCACCTTATATAAGTAAGAAAATATATAATAACACTAAAGTTGTACGCTTACATTGTATGATATTTATCCGTATAAATCAACACATATCTAGATTTATGCCATCAATTCGTGGCGAGTGTCCATAACTTTGTAATAACTATACAATTTAGGAAGTTTTTACCGATAATTTTGGTCATTTTTTCATTCAATCTGTTAAAAATATTGTTAGTCTCTTGTTTACCCAGAAATTGTCCTTACAATTAGAGCAGACTATATAATATTTTTTGTTAGGAATCGATCACATGAAAAAAATTAAAAATGAACCTCTCAGAATCTTAGGCATTGTCTTAAGTTTGATTGGTCTCACTCTTTTAGCTCGGCCACTGATTGCTGCGTTATTAGGTAAAACTGTTATTTTTTCTTTTTTTAATCTGTTTTCTGGTTTCCTCGGTCTCGCTCTTTCCATTAGTTGCTTGATCGTCGGCCTTGTGCTTGTCTACATCACAGTGCCACTAGATACAGAGTAGCCTGCTGCACAATAATCTGATCCGCTCCCAAAAGTGGCTACCACTCCTTAATTTGAAGATGGTAGCAACGTCAAAGAAACCCAATCAATTTCCAAATCACGGAAATCAATTGGGTTTCTTTTGTTAGTTTTCAGAGTCTAAACGCTTGGCTCCGCACTCTATTTTTCGACGCCCTTCCCATCAAAGTCATCAATCATGATTTGCTTCAAATCAGCAATTAATGGTTCCTTTGGGTTAGCAGTTGTACATTGGTCTTCGTAAGCCAATTCGGCCATACCGTTGTCAATTGCTTTGTCGAAGTCAGCCTTCTTCACACCGTTAGCCTTCAAGCTAAGCTTGATTCCAACTGCATGAGCCAACTTGATGAACTTCTGAATCAATCCTTCGATCAATTCTTCGTCCGTGCTCCCGTTAACACCAACGTAGCGTGCCAAGTCAGCGTAGTCCTTGTTAGCACGGAAGTATTCGTACTTAGGCCATGCTTGGAACTTCTGTGGTTCGCTGGCATTGTAACGGATGATGTGTGGGTACGTGATCGCAATACATAGACCATGAGCCAATCCAAATTCGCCACCAAGTTTGTGGGCAACGGAGTGGTTAATTCCTAAGAATGCATTCCCAAATGCCATTCCGGCAAGGGTTGACGCATTGTGCATTTCTTCACGGGCATGGGCATCCCCATTGTATGAAGCCTCCAAGTTGTCAAAGACCAACTTAGCAGCTTGCATTGATAATGGACGGGTGTAGTCTGATGCCAAGGCCGAAACAAATGATTCAGTTGCATGGGCCAAAACGTCCAAGCCAGATTCAGCAATCGTCTTCTTTGGTACCGTTTGGATAAATTGTGAATCCACAATGGCAACGTCTGGTGTCAATGCGTAGTCAGCCAATGGGTACTTAACATGGGTGTCGCTATCAGTAATCACAGCGAATGGTGTCACTTCTGAACCAGTTCCTGATGTTGTTGGGATCGCAACAAACTTAGCCTTGTTAGCACATTCGAGCTTGTAAGTCCGTTTCCGAATATCCAAGAACTTCTGCTTAGCACCGAAGAAGCTTGATTCTGGGTGCTCGTAGAATAACCACATTGCCTTGGCAGCATCCAATGGTGACCCACCACCGAGGGCGATGATTGTGTCTGGTTGGAATTCACGGATTTGGTTCAATCCACGTGTTACTGTGTTAGTCGATGGATCTGGTTCGATATCTGAGAAGATTTCGTATTGAATCTTGTCACCGTTAGGACGACGCTTTAATTCGTTCACAACGATGTCAGCATAACCATACTTCACCATGCTTGGTCCAGTAATCAGCATAACCTTGTTGATATCTTCCATGTCCTCAAGGTAACGAACAGATGTCTTTTCAAAGTAAACTTTTGGTAATTTAACCCATTGCATATTATTTCTCCGCTTTGCGATTGTCTTAACGTTGATCAGATCAAATGATGAGACGTTGTGAGAAATTGAATTTTTACCCCATGATCCAGTCCCCAGTGTTAATGAAGGAATCATTTCGTTGTACATGTTACCAATCCCACCAAGTGCTGATGGTGTGTTAACGATCACCCGGCTAGCCTTCATCTGGATACCGAACTTCATGATCACGTCATCGTCTTCTGATTGGATTGCTGCGGTATGACCCAAACCACCAAAGTGAAGCAAGGCATCACAGAGTTCAAATGCATTGTCTTGACCCTTAGCATGGTAGATTGACAATACTGGACAAAGCTTTTCAGCTGAAAGTAATTCTTGAGGACCAACTTCAGAGATTTCAGTCACTAAGATCTTAGTTTCCTTTGGAACGGTAATGCCGGCCATTTTAGCAATGTCATATGCTGACATTCCTGGAATAGGACCCTTCACACCGCCACGCTTAGGATCAAACATGGCATCACGTAATGCTTTTTGATCTTTCTTAGCAACGAAGAAGGCGTTGTGTGCTTTAAATTCAGCAGTAACGGCATCAAAGATTTCATCGTCGATAACGGCACTGTTTTCTGATGCACAGATCATCCCATTATCAAACGTCTTTGAAAGTAAGATATCGTTAACGGCACGCTTGATGTTTGCCGTCTTTTCAATGTAAACCGGACCGTTACCAGGACCAACACCCAAGGCTGGTTTTCCAGTTGAGTAAGCAGCCTTCACCATACCAGGGCCACCAGTAGCAAGAACACTGGCAACACCATCGTTGTTGATCAAGCCAGTCGTTGCTTCAAGACTTGGTGTCTCGATCCATTGGATGATGTTTTCAGGCGCACCAGCTTCAACGGCGGCTTTTAAAACGATCTTTGCGGCAGCAACACTACATTTTTGAGCTTGGGGATGGAAAGCAAAGATAATTGGGTTCCGTGTCTTAACAGCTAACAATGATTTGAAAATCGTTGTTGATGTTGGGTTGGTAACGGGTGTAATCCCGGCGATAACCCCTAAAGGTTCGGCAACGGTGATAAGTTGACGTTCCTTGTCATCTTTGATGATTCCAACAGTTTTGTCATTTTTAATTGAGTGCCAGATATATTCTGAGGCGTAAATATTTTTAACAGCTTTATCTTCGACAACACCACGGCCAGTTTCTTCAACGGCTAACTTAGCCAATTCCATATGGTGGTCGAGTGCTTCCATTGCCATTTGGTGGACAATGTGATCGATTTTTTCTTGGTCAAAACCATCTAATGCATCTAAGGCCACGTGCCCGGCGCTGACGAGCTTATTGATCATGTCTTCAACGTTGTTTTCTTGTTTTGTTTCTGCTTTAACAACCATTCTCTATTCCCTCCATGTCCAATAACTATCTTGTGAACTATTTAACATCTACGAGTATAAACCCTTTTTCATTTTTGTAAAGTGATTTGTGCAACTTTTTTCAAAGTAGATCATATCAACGGTTCACCCGTGTAAAATCACCGTTTTTTCTTCACAATCTAGATATTAAGCCCCACAAAGGATTCTAAAAAGTCTTGTGAAATTAATAACTAATTGTAATCGCTTACATTTTTATTCAAAAAAAATAAGAGACATTCGACTTTTTTTCGTCCGAATGTCTCTTTGCTATGCTTTTTCGCGTTCCATTAATTTTAATAGTTTCTTCGCCTTCAGCCCAGTAATGATACTTTCAACTGCGACTTCCAGAAGTTTTTCATTCAATTGGTCTGCGCCCACCATTTCGGGACGCTGCTGCTCACGAATCCCCGCCTCAAGCATTTCAATAAAATGATCGTACGCCTGCTTAGGGTAGTTACGCTTAGTGACTTGGTTAATTCCAGAATGAATCACGTCCAACGAATAGTTTTGCTTCAATAAACTAATCACTAGAATGTCAGCAATCTGCATCGACTGATATTTTTTCTTCACCGGCGCCAAAACAACCTTGTGCTTGACGTAGTTATTAATCATCGAGGCCGTTACCGGCTCAAATTCTAACTTTCCGAGCGTGGTGTTAATAAACGCCACAACCTGATCCATATACAAATCAAACTTTGGCAGCTGGTCCCAGCGTGGTAATTCGGTTGTTAGCAGTGATTCTTCCCACTGCTGATAGTCATCCATTGCACCCATTTTATTCACCTCATTCAGTAGCTATATCTTAACCCACATTAGCTAGTCTTTTCAACTAATACACCCAGTTAAAATAATAAGATCATCCTACTTAATGATGTGATATAGACACCACACCATATCTGGGTGATACTTTTGAATCATTTGATAAGGGTGCTCGGGTTCCAAGGAATCTTCGCTAACAATCGTGAACCGGTACCCGCCCGCGACGAACTTGTCGTATGCTTTTGCCTTACTCCCAGCGTAGTGGATTGATAAACTCAATTGTTGCTTCTTCAAGTAAGCATTTAATAGGTTCGTGGTGGCCGGATGAATGACAGCCTTGTTTTGCTGGAAATCAAAGTTGGCAATCAGACACAGCGTCTTCAACGGATGATGATAGACCGTCTCCAGTTTTAGCCGATCCCAATACTCATAGCTCAATTCCCGCCAACCAAAGTCGCTCTGTTTGCTTTGATATGCGGCTGGTAAGAGGAGATAATCGCCCGCATACTGTGCTAAGTCCTCAATAATATCATCAAAACTATCATGTAAAACGATCTCGTTTTCTTCGGTTCCCGGAATATGCTGTGACGCCTCGTAACTATCCGTTGCTTTGGGCCCTAATGTATGAATTTTACGCATGCTGCATTCCCCATTTCTCGTATTAAAATTGCCATCAAAAAATCCGCCAGATTTAAGCGTGTCGCCTGCTTAAATCTAACGGAGTTAAATAACGATTTTAATACTCCAGTAGATTTCCATACCTACCGGAATCGCTCCTTAGATATGAACGCAAGCTAAACGGGCGTCCACATCTATGACATGGACGCTATCTAAAGAAGCTAAAATTAAATTGGTTTTTTACTAGTTTCATTGATAATCCCTCGCACAATTTAATTACTGTTTATTAAACCAGTCTTTACAGCGATTGTCAAATAACCGCCTGTTTCATTCCAATGAAAAAAATTTCATTAAATAATCATCTTTTTTGACCGTCTTTTGCTTTGAAAGCGTTTTTATTTGTGTTATGATTCACACATACTCAAATTCTAGGAGGTTGATTACATGAGTCATCGTTTAGACGGAAAAGTTGCAATTGTTACTGGTGGTACTTTAGGGATTGGATTTGCCATCGCCAACAAGTTTGTTGAAGAAGGTGCCAAAGTTGTCATTACCGGGCGCCACGCTGATGTTGGTGAAGCAGCCGCTAAAAAAATTGGTGGTCCAGATGTGATTCGCTTCATCCAGCATGATGCTGCCGATGAAGATGGTTGGACAACGCTCTTTGATGAGACGGAAAAAGCATTCGGTCCTGTTAGCACCCTTGTTAACAACGCGGGCGTCGGACTGACCGGTTCAATTGAAGAAACTTCAACTGAAACATGGCGTAAAATCATGTCCATCAACCTCGACGGGGTCTTCTTTGGTACCCGCTTAGCCATCCAAAGAATGAAGAACAAGAACCTTGGGGCTTCCATCATCAACATGTCTTCTATTGAAGGCTTCATCGGCGATCCGAACCTTGGTGCCTATAATGCTACCAAGGGGGCCGTCCGGATCATGTCAAAATCGGCCGCTGTTGATTGCGCCTTGAAAGACTACGGCGTACGGGTTAATACCGTTCATCCAGGCTACATCAAGACGCCATTGGTTGATAACATCCCCGGTGCCGAAGAAGCCATGTCCGATCGTAGCAAGACGCCAATGGGCCATATCGGAGAACCAAACGATATCGCCTACATCTGCATCTACCTCGCATCCGATGAATCGAAATTCGCGACCGGTTCTGAATTCGTGGTCGATGGCGGCTACACCGCTCAATAATTAAATCACTGTTTGAACGGCATTCTCGTGTGGGGATGCCGTTTTTTTAGTATTACCAAACAAAAAAGGCCCCGCGGATGCGGGACCTCAATGTATTCTACCGAATATTAAGATGCTGATTACAGGATTCGAACCTGTGACCCCTTCATTACTAGTGAAGTGCTCTGCCAGCTGAGCTAAATCAGCAGTACCAAACAAGTACTCTTAATATATTACCATAAAATTCTAAAAGCACAAGTCTAGTTTTTAAATTTAATGACGAATTTGACCATTTCCACGGATCACGTACTTCGTTGAAGTGAGCTGATTAAGCCCCATTGGGCCGCGAGCATGTAACTTTTGCGTGCTAATTCCAATTTCGGCCCCAAACCCAAATTCAAAACCGTCCGTAAAGCGCGTCGAGGCGTTCACATACACACAGGCAGCATCAATTTGATTCAAGAACTGCTCACTGTGTTCATAGTTGTCCGTCACAATCGCTTCGGAATGTTTCGTGTTGTAATGGTTGATATGTTCAATTGCTTCATCGAGCGAATCAACGACCTTAATTGCCATGATGTAGTCGTTGTATTCCGTGCCCCAATCCGCTTCAGTTGCCGGTGTAATGTCCGGTAAAATCGCCTGGGCGCGTTCATCCCCACGCAATTCCACATTGAACGGTTTCAGCGCTTCGGCAATCTTTGGCAAATACTCCTGAGCAACTGCCGAATGAATCACAATTTTTTCGGCCGCGTTACAAACTGATGGTCGTTGCGTCTTGGCATTCACAATAATTTGGCTAGCCATATCAAGCTGTGCAAACTCATCAACGTAGATATGACAGTTGCCGGCACCCGTTTCAATAACCGGAACCTTCGCTTGATCGACAACCGCTTTGATCAGCCGGGCACTGCCCCTCGGAATTAAGACGTCGATATAGTCCGTCAACTGCATCATCTCACTGGCCGTCTCGTGTGAGGTATCCTGTACAATTTGAATTGCATGGGGATTCAACCCATTTTGCTTCAAAACGGCCTGCAAGAATTCCACGATACTAATATTTGTCTGTAAGGCTTCCTTCCCGCCCCGCAAAATAACCGCGTTGCCTGATTTAAAGGTCAGCGCAAAGGCATCCGCCGTCACGTTCGGACGAGCTTCATAAATAATGCCGATAACTCCTAATGGCACCCGCTGTTGCTCGATTTTAAGACCCTGTTCCGTTTGCCAACCCTTTTCAATATTACCAATCGGATCGGGCAATGACGCAACCTTTTCCAGTCCCAACGCCATCTGCTCAATTCGTTGTGCTGTGAGCGTCAAGCGATCCACAAAATTCATGGGTAAATCCGTTGCCTGATTTAAATCATGCTGGTTGGCCAACATAATTTCGGCCTGATTTTGACGAAGTGCCTGCGCCATTTGTCCCAAAACTTGATTCTTTACCGGTGTCGCCAATTGTGACAATTCACGTTCGGCCGCTTGAGCCTGCTGGCCCATTTTTTCTAAACTATCCATCATCTAGTCCTCCACTCGTGTTGCCGGCGCAAATAACGTCCCCACCGTTTCACCAGCTAAAATATCAAAAATAATCTTTGGATCTTCACCATTCGCTAAGACCATCTGGTGACCGGCGCCCAGCACGCGGGCGGCCGCTTTCAACTTGGTGACCATGCCACCAGTGCCAAAACGGGTGCTACTTCCACCAGCCGCTTCCAAAATTTCCGGTGTCACCGCACTCACATACGATAACGCCTGGGCATCCGGATTCTTATGTGGATCCGCATCATAAAGTCCATCAATATCTGAAAGAACGATTAATAAGTCCGCATCTAACGAGGTTGCCACGATGGCGGATAACTGATCGTTGTCGCCAAAGGTCGTCTTATGATCCAACTCATCAACGGCCACCGTATCGTTTTCGTTCACAATCGGGATCGCGTGCATGGCCATTAACTGATCAAACGTATTCAACACATTTTGTCGACTGACCGGGAAGTCCATCACGTCGTGAGTCAGCAACACCTGGCCAATTTGCTGACCATAGCTGGCAAAGCGCTGATTAAAAATCGCCATCAGCTCATTTTGCCCAATCGCCGCGATCGCCTGTTGGGCCGCAATATCCGCCGGCCGTTTCTTCAGGTGCATTTGATTAAGCCCCACGCCGATGGCCCCCGACGACACTAGGATCACCTCTCGGCCCTTCTTACAAGCCGCACTCAAGACGAAAGCGAGTTCGTCCATTGTCTTCAAATTTAATTGACCATCTGGATAAATTAAACTACTCGTCCCAATTTTAACGACTACCCGCTTTGGGTCGAGAAAATATGGTCGTTGACTCATTTCTCCCACCTCATTTAATATTTCGTTTATTCTATCATTAATTGTTATTTATTCAACATTATTGATCGCTCACACCGATTGATTGATTCCGAAATACCGTCGGATCACATGCCTGCACAATAATCTCACTGAGCGCTTGCATCCCAATCCGGGTTCCCATTACCGGTTGGCCTTCGTTAGTCACTTGGACCGGCGTTTCTTCATCTACTAGTGGCACCCGCCGAATGAGGGTATAGTCAATTTCCAGTTCATCGATCATCTTGGTCGCGTACTGATGTGCGAGCATCAGTTCTTGAGCGGCATCCCCATACCAACGGGTCAGTTGCTCATCCGGCACCTCACCATTAATGCCCGCCAAGGTCACCATCACAATTTTTTCCGGCACGGTGGCTCTCGCATCAATTTGGTCAATCAACTCAAAAACCCGGTCATCCGCGCGTTCCACCGGTGCCACCCACACAATGACACGCGCAGTTTGCAGTGTTGTATCAAAGCGGTCGGTTAACACGACCTCCATGCTGGGCAACTTGGCCGCCACCAGTGTCCCTAATCGACTTCGCTGTTCATCAATAACTGTTAGTGTCGCCATCTTGATTCCTTTCACCAAACCCGTAGTTCATCATCAATCGTCGCATCCAAAATTCTCACGTCTGTAATGCCGCTTTGTTCCAGCAACGGCAACAACGCTTGGATATTGCCCGAATACACAAACTCCTGATTCATGGGCGTCTCTTTAATAAAATGGCCGCCCAAAACATCGATCATTTCCACCGGTAATCCGCGTCCCGTTACCTTGACCACACAATCGCTACTATCGTGGGTCACAATGGGGCGGATTTGACTCACATGACCGTTAGACAGATAAATGATCTGATTGGCATGGGCCTGCATTTCCGCCACTTGGGGACTAGAAAATACAATGGTGGCGGCCATCTTGCGACCATAATCCGCCAGCAGTTGCCAAATCGCGGTTGCTTGTTGTGCATTCATCATTGATGTGGGCTGCTCAAGTAACAAAATCGGGGGCTCGTTAACAACTAAGCTCAAAATTTGAAGCTGTCGTTTGGCCCCTGGTTCCAAGTCCACCACGCGACTGTCGGGGGTGAGCTTAAGCTGCTTGGCAATCCCCAACCCCTGTTCTAGGGACAGATGATCTCCAGTGGCCTTCTTCAAACAGTGCTCCAAAAAAGTCGTCACGGTGCCCCGTGTACTTCCTTCGTCATCTGCAAATAAACAGCCCACTAAATCGCCGAGATGTTTTCGTTGTGCGTATGCGTCCAACTGATCCAACATGACCTGCCCATCGTCTGCCTTTTCACCAGTAATTAGCCCAAATAGCGCCGTCACGCTCGCTGGCTGGTCGGTACAAATTGCACTAATCATCGCCGGTTCGATGGTCAAGTCCAGATCGTCAAGCATGACCTGTTTTTTGACAATTCGACTGACCCGTTTGAAGTTGATCGTTACCATGAGTTGCCTCCGTTATTTCAATTCTTCTCCTATCATAGCCCAAAAAGAGTTGGAACAAAACTCTCTTTCGAAGTTTCATTCCAACTCTCGTAACTTAAGAAGTTTCATTCCAACTCTCGTAACTTAAGATTAAAAATTAAACGATTTCCATGTGCAGATCGTTGGCGGAGACCAAATGGAACGCCCGCATGATCCGATACCCAACTGCTGAAATGACAGCGGGCATCAAAATTCCGCAGAACATGTAAACCCAGAACGCATGCATGTTGCTAGATGCCAAATTAATTGGTGCAATCAACGAGTTGAGTCCCAAACCGCCAAGGGTATAGGGAACACTGAACTTAAAGGCCAATGTTCCGACAGCCGCGCTGACCATCGCCGCAATAAACGGTGGAATACATAGCGCCGGTCGTTTGAGCAAGTTAGGAAATTGAACCTTGGGCGTAATCAAGCCTTGCGCAATGTTGGCACCCAAATTATTCTCTTGAAATGACATTGCGAGGAAGCCCACGAATTGAGCGGTTGTACCAATCAACGTGGCGCCAGATGAAATCGGGTTCAACGCAATCGCAATTGCTAGTGCTGCTGACGAAGCGGGGGTCATCAGGAAGATAGCAAACGCTAGTGACAAGCACATTGAGCCTAGTAGTGGGTTCACCGTCATCGCACCAGCGACCCACTTGCTCAAAGCGTTCAGGGCCGGCGTTACGACTGTCCCAGCCCCCAGACCAAACAAAGAGCCAAAGAACGTCGCCGCCAACGGTACCAAAATCATATCGAGTGGCGTCTTACCCGTCAAATACTTACCAACGAGAGTGGCTAAAATGGCCGCTAGCACCGCACTAATGGGTTGGCCCGTGGTAAAGATGGTGCTGGCAGTTGCTTCATGCATTTGCCATCCCGTTGCGGTAGCCGCTTTAACTGCCGACTGAGTGAAATAAACCCCGTTGGCACCGACCGTTGCCGCAATCATGGAACTGAAAAGGACCAGCGTATTCACTCGCAGTTGTGACGCCACCCCGGCTCCAAACGCTGCCGGTAGTAAGACCTGAGCCAGTGCCCCAACTTGATACAGTGCCGTCCAGTGCGTGATATTAGCCACCGATTGGAATAACAACCCAACCCCCAGCATGACCAGCACCGCATTTGAAACCGCCGCCGACACGTTATAAACGTAACTACCAATGGTCATCTTGCCATCTTTTGCTTCAACATTTTGCATATATGTATCCCCCTTGTATGTTCCCAAAACTATGTAAAATTAAAATCTGATGAGAATATGGTGATATTTTACTCACTATTCAAAAACATTGTCAAGGGGTGGATTAATTTGTTGATAATTGCACAAAAAGTGTCTAAAAAAGATGGTAGCGAATTCATCGCTGCCATCTCGTTGGTTATCATCATTTAAATGATTACTACTGCTCGTCAATTTTTCGCTGAAAATACCCATGATGCTCAATATCTTGCTTGAGATCAGCCAGCGTAAACTGGTGGTAAAATGCCCGGTAATCCTGATCAGCTAACGTAAATAAGTCGGTCAGCGTTTCAGCGATGTTACTTTCAATTTCCGTTTCATGAGTTTCGTTTTCTTCTTCCAGTAAACTGGTTTTGCCCGTAATAAAGCGGGCGTAACTGATGGTGGGCGGGATTGTCAGATCATACAATTCACCCACATTGCATTGCGCCAATGAGAGAATCATCTGGTATCCCCCATTTTTTCCGACGTTGCCTTTGACATAGCCATTCTTATGCAAGAGTGACAAAATATTACGAATCATCACCGAATTTACTTTCAGCTTCTCAGATAGCTCACGACTAGAAATTCGTCGGTCGTTGTTTTGATCTAGGTATAATAAGCTGTGTACTGCTACAGAAAAATCTAGTCGCATGTTCATTCCTCCAAACACTTTCTATTATAGACTATCATGTGAGCATTGATAAGCCAAATTAGTTCACCCGTTATACATTTTTAAGTTCTTTTTTAAGGGTTTTATCATACGGCTTTACACCCTTCAAACCCGGGTCGTCTAATTGGTAAACAAAGTCCGTCAAATCGTTGATATTACTTGCAATTAACACTAAATCCATGTACCATTATTTCAACTGATGTTTCTATTAATTCTACTATAATTTGGTTACTTGACCCAGGAAATGAGGAATAGTTTTTGGACAGCGGTCAGATATTAATTAATCTTGTGATTATTCTAATCACATTCTTCTTTGCCGCCTTTTTTGTGGCGGCAGAGTTTGCTCTCGTTCAGACCCGGTTAACCGCGTTGGAAGAGCAGCAAGAAGCTCGAGATAAACCATCGATGAAGCTCAATCGCGCTATCAAGATGGTCACCAACCTCAATGAGTACCTTTCAACAACTCAGGTTGGGGTTTCCGTCTGTGGGATTATCTTAGGTTGGATTGGGGAGTCTACCATCGAATCATTGTTGTTCGACGTGTTCGATCTCACCCATCTCCCGATTAGTGCGGGAGCATTGCATGGAATTGGGGCCATTATCGGGGTGCTGGTACTAACCTACCTCGAAGTGGTCTTCACGGAAATTGTACCAAAAAATATTTCTATCGATATGCCACTGCGGGTCATGATGTTTGTAACGACGCCATTGCACTGGTTCCACATTTGTTTTTACCCCTTCGTTTGGTTGCTGAACATTTCAGCCAATGGCGTGGTGCGGATGTTGGGACTTAAACCGGCTGACGAGACCGATGAAGTTCTCTCACAAGGTGAGATTCTCAGCATTTCCCGGAATGCCGTTAAGGGTGGTGAGCTCGAAAAAAATGACCTCCTGTACATGGAACGTGCATTTGAGCTCAACGATAAGGTGGCTAAAGATGTCATGGTTGACCGGACACAACTGGTCGTGATTGACATCAAGGACACCATCTCCACCGCCATTAACATGTACCTGCAGGAAAAATATAGCCGTCTCCCCGTCGTTGCCGATAACGATAAGGATAAGATTCTAGGCTACGTCTTCAACTACGATTTAGTTCGTCAATCACGAATTGACAAGAATGTTTCTCTTAGCAAGGTGCTGCGTCACATCTCGACCACCCCAGAGTCGACACCGATTACGGAAGTCCTCCAACAAATGATTCGCAAACGCACCCCAATCGTGGTTGTGGTTGATGAATATGGTGGTACGAGTGGGATTGTCACGGACAAAGATATTTACGAAGAACTCTTTGGTACCGTTCGTGATGAAATTGATGATGTGTCCGACGAAATCATCTTCAAACAAGATGATGGGTCCTACAAGGTTAGTGGTAAGACCACGTCATATGACTTCGAGCGCTATTTCCAAACTGATATTAAGGAATTCGACCAAACCGAGTCCGTGACAATCACCGGCTACGTCATCGATCAAGCTGACACGATCCACGTGGGGGATGTCGTTGAGGTTGGCGATTTTGACCTTGAAGTCCTCGACTACGAGAATTCCTACATTAACTGGTTTAAAGTTACCGAACACCGTGGTCGGACCAAGGCGGCACTGGAACAAAAAATGAACGCCGAAAACGAATCCGATTAATCTTAATAATTGTCGTACCTGAAAGTAGCTTACGTGTTAAAATTAAGCTACTTTTTAATTTACGAATTTTACTTTCCCCAAAGGAGACTCCATCCATGACTAATATCAACGCACTTTACATTTCAATTGAAGGTAACACCCGTTCCTTTATCAATCGGTTGACAGCGTACGCTAGCCAGCAACATGCTATCGACGACTCACTGCCACTCATCAACGCCAAAGAAATCAGCGAACAAAGCGATTTCGACGACGAGCGCGACCCCTTCTTTGCTTTCGTACCAACCTACCTCGATGGTGGAAACGGCATTGATTCCGGCGTGAAGGAACTGATGACCAACGTCCTTGGTGAATACATTGCCTATCATAACAATGCGCGTCAATGCATCGGCGTCATTGGCAGTGGCAACCGCAACTTTAACGAGCAGTACTGTCTCACCGCCAAACGGTACGCCCACCAATTCCGCGCCCCATTTTTGGCCGACTACGAACTGCGTGGGACCTCACGCGATATTGAGCAAATCTATGACCTCCTGACTAAGCAAGTCAATGAATCTGCGTCTAAAGAAGCCTAGTTTGCCAAGGGAGGTTTGAACAATGACCGTTAACGAAACTATTCAGAGTCTCCTCAACCACCGTTCTGTGCGTGATTTCAAGCCACAGCCACTTGATGACCAGACGCTTGCAACCCTCCTCGAAGTCGCTCACCAGGGCGCCTCATCCATGTTTTTGCAGGAATTCAGCATTCTGAGTATCACCGATCAGGCCATCAAGGACCAATTGGCTGAGATTTGTGGGCAAAGCCAACATCAGGTGAATCGAAACGGGCACCTCTTCGTCTTTGTCGCGGACCAGTACCGCAACCAGCTGATTGCTAGCCAACAACAGGTTGATACCACATTGCTGCATGAAACAGACCGGTTGCTCGGGTGCGTGTACGATGCCACTATCGGGGCACAATCGCTGATTACAGCCGCTGAAAGCTTGGGACTAGGAACCGTGGTTCTTGGCAGCATCCTCAATGATGCCCGCCAGGTTATCCAACTCCTCCACCTCCCACACCTCACGTTCCCACTCTTTGCGGTTGCCGTGGGCTATCCCAATGACCTACCAGAACAAAAACCGCGCCTCCCACAAAGCGTGGTCAACTTTATCAATGCGTATCAACTGCCGGCTGACTTTGAAGCGCAACTGGATGCTTACGACACCGAGCTACAAAGCTATTACGAGCAGCGTCATCTCAATCCGCGCCGCGAAACTTTTCGTCAATCCCTCGCCCGTGAGGTAGTGAGTTCGCCACGTCACCGGCGGGAACTCCTCGCGATTCTCAAAGAGCAGGGCTTCTTAGAACATGATCGTTAATTCGCAAAAACGCACATTCCTCAAAATTAGGAATGTGCGTTTTTTTATATCAGTTTGCTACTGCAAAAAATCTTCGCGTTGGGGTGTAAAGCTGTCCAGTAGCTGACTGTCATCTGCCAACGGAATGCAGCCATGAAAAACATTGGCCGGAAAGTAAATGCTGTCGCCTTCGTGAACTTCTTGAACCTGCGTACCCGTTGCTTCACGAATTTCAAACTTAAAGGCGCCCTTGAGGACATAAGTTGTTTGCTCGTGAACGTGCTGATGAACCGGAATTGGGGCGGCTGGTGTGGCTTGCTTGAAGAACACCTTGACGTTCATCAAACTCCCGCTATGCGCTAAAATTTGCCGATACGAGTTATCATCAATCACCTGTGTTTTTAAATCTGCTTGATTAAAGAACATTTTAAAATTCCCCCATTTGGCAAAAAAGTTCGGCCCCTTACGGTCCCGAACTTTTTTAAGTTAATTATTTTGTATCTACGGCGTGACCACCAAAGCCGTTCCGCAAAGCAGCAACCACTTTTCCAGTGAAGTTGTTGTCCGCATCACGCATTGATTCGTAACGCATCATCAATGATAAGGCAATAACTGGTGTTGGTACCGCCATATCAAGTGATTCTTGTAATGTCCATTGGCCTTCACCAGATGAATGCATCCGGCCCAGCAATTCATCCAACTTAGGATCCTTAGCAAAGGCGTCTTCTGCCAATTCCATCAACCAGCTCCGAACAACTGAGCCGTGGTTCCATAGCTTAGCAACGGCTTCGTTGTCGTAGTTGTAGTCTGAATTTTCCAGCACATCGAATCCTTCACCGATGGCTTCCATCATTCCGTATTCAATCCCGTTGTGCACCATCTTTAAATAGTGACCAGAACCGGCAGCACCAGTGTAAAGGAATCCATCTGGTTCAGCAATTTTTTCAAAGATATCTTTCAAATACTTGTCGAAGGCTTCTGCGTCGTCGCCACCGATCATGAAGTTACCACCGTTCAAGGCACCATTTTGGCCACCTGAAGTCCCACAATCAAAGAACTTAACGCCCGTCGCGCTCGTAACTTCATTGTGACGAAGGGAATCCTTATAAAATGAGTTCCCACCATCAACGACGATATCGTCCTTGTCCAAAATCTTAGCTAATGTTTCGATTGTTGAATCAGTTGGCTTACCAGCTGGTAACATGACCCAGGCAATCCGTGGAGTTCCTAGCTTGCTAACCAAATCTTCAAGACTATCAGCAGGAGTTGCGCCGGCTTCTTGAGCCGCAACAACGTTGTCCTTTGCCAAGTCAAATCCAACTACTTCAATTCCGTTCCGCAACATATTCTTAGTTAAGTTAAGGCCCATTTTACCAAGGCCGATCATTCCAACACGCATGAAAAAATCCCTCTTTCGATTAATTTTGTTTTCTTAATTTCTACTTGATGGTTTTATTATATGCAAAAACCTATCAAAAAGCAATAACATTGTATGAAAATTGTGAAAATTAATTATTTTTGTTATACTATTAATTAAAATAAAGTAGGAGGTCTCACAATGACCCTTCAATTAATAGAAAGAATCTACTCAAAATACGATACCTTCGGTAATAGTAGCCACAAAATCGCTGATTACTTTTTGAACAATCTTGCGGACTGCGATCACCAGTCAATCCAATCGCTGGCTGAAAAAATTGATACTTCGGTGTCAACTATTTCCCGTTTTGCGAAACGGCTTGGTTATTCTAGTTACCCTGAGCTGCAGCTCGCCATTAGTAACCAGCTCAAACATCCCGAAAAGATTGCGGCTGACATCGATGTGACCGATCCCAACATCATGGTGGCCCAAAAGGTTTTCAGTTCTAACAAGTCTTCCCTGAGTAAAACACTGGATCTGCTCACTGAAGATAAACTGAACGATGCCGTTTCACTGATTACCAATGCGCAACAACTCAGTTTCTTTGGTTTAGGGGCTTCCGAAGTGGTGGCCTTCGATGCCTACCAAAAATTCCTTAGAACGCAAATCACAGCGATCTACAACTCTGATTACCATATGTCACTCATGCAAGCCGCCAAGATGACAAGTAACGACTGTGCCATCGTCATTTCCCATAGTGGTCGTAACTTAGATACCTTGAAGATGACCAAGGTTCTACGCGAAAACAACGTTCCCATCATTGCCATTACCAGTTTTTCATCATCCGAATTGGCTAAGATCGGTGACGTTACCTTCTATTCCGTTTCAGATGATTCCAAATACCGGTCACAGGCCGTGGCATCCCTGATTTCACAAATGAGTATCATCGACTGCCTCTACATGTCAATCATGCGGGATGAAACCGTCAATCCAAGTCCAAAATTAACGAAGATTAACGCCGTTATTAAACAAACACGGGAATAGACCGATCCTGTTTTACTTTTCACAACCTTTTTTGCATAGCAAAGCCCTCATAGTTGGTTCAACCAATTATGGGGGCCTTTTTGCTACGCGTGGTTTGGGCGCGCGATTCTTATTTGATCATCATGACTAAACGCCTAGCAACCAAACTGTGCTCCTAGATCGTTTGGGTTAATTCGCGGCCGAGTGGTTCGCCATTAACGAGGTTGCGAACGTCAGCCACACACTTTTCACCCATCCCGTGTAAGCATTCGTATGTGTATGCTGAGGTATGTGGTGTAATCAAGAAGCGGTCATTTTGCAAGAATGGGTGGTCTGCGCGAACAGGTTCCACTTCCATCGTATCAGCAGCGTAACCTGAAACCTTACCACTTTCAACGGCGGCCAGCATTGCCTTTTCATCAATCAAAGCACCACGTGCATGGTTGACAAAGTAGACGCCATCTTTGGCCTTCTTCAAGGCTTCCGCATTGATCATGTGGTAGTCTTCATCGTTTAATGATGCGTTCAATGAAATATAATCACACTGTGCTAATAATTCATCGAGTTCAACACGTTCCACCTTAGGATTGTCTTCGAACCAGCCTTCACGAGCGTGAGGATGTGGATCAGTGACTAATACTTTGGCACCGAAGTACTGGAATAATTCAGCCACCCGGCTACCGATGTTCCCACAGCCGATCACACCGTATGTCTTACCAGTGAATTCATGTCCCATGAATTGGGCCCGGTCTTCGTAACGGTCAGCCTTGATCCGTTCTGATGAAGGTGTTGCTTGGCGAACAAGTGACAACAGGTTAGCAAGGGCATTTTCGGCAACCGCGTTCCGTTCAACCAATGGTGGAACGATCGTTACTTTAGTACCGTGTTGCTTTGCAGCTGCAAGGTCAATGTTGTTGTAGCCGATTCCGTGACGTGAGATCAATAGCAATTCGTCTTTGTTGTCAAAGAAGTCTTGCTTGAAGAATGGTGTCACACTTGAAACGATTACGTTATAACCGTTGAGCTTTTCAGCCAATTCTTTGCCGGGAATGTTAGGGTCCACCATGAACCGATCAACGGTTCCAATGGCCTCTAATTCAGTCCAGTGTTCTTTAAATACTTGTCCGAAACTACTTGAGTTTACAACTGCAATTTTATATTCTGTCATCTTTTTTATTCCCCAATTCTCAATTAATCTTAGTCTACGTTTTGGCCTTTAGCAGCCAACGTGTCATGCAATACTTGTTCGATGGCGCCGGCACCGGCAAGTTCTTGTTTGAAGTATGCTTCAACCTTGTCGCCTAAACCAACTTCGTAAAGGTCCATGTTGAAGATTGCCTTGTTACTCAAGATGCCCTTCACAGCATCGTGAACATCAACGTCCGCACTCCCTAATTTCAGGTCAGCAACTTGGGCGTGCAATTCATCAAACATTGGGTCTGGACTTGGTTCGAACGTTTCGCCCTTGTCGTTAATGCCCATCAAGTAACGTAACCATGTCGCAATTACTAATGGAATGAAGTTCAAAGTCTTTGGATCGCGGTTGGCATCATCCACATAGTGTTGGATGGTAACCCCGTAGCGAACACCCAATTTTTGCGATGTATCTGTTGCAATCCGTTGTGGTGTATCTGGAATGTATGGGTTTGGTAACCGTTTTTGAACCAATTCGTTGATGAATGATTGTGGGTTGATTACCTTAGGATCTTGCACAACTGGTAAGCCTTCGATATAACCAATTTGCTTGATCAAACCAACTAAGTCGGCATTTTCCATTTCTGAAGAAATTGACTTGTAGCCTAAGATACTACCGTAAACGGCCAAGGCGGTATGCAATGGGTTCAAGCAAGTTGTAACCTTCATTTCATCAGCTGCATTCACGGTATCACGATCTGTCATGATCACGCCGGCCTTTTCAAAGGCTGGACGACCATTAGGAAAGGCATCTTCAACAACCAAGTAGTGTGCTTCTTCAGTATTGGTGAAGGCCGCAATGTTAGTGTGCTTCTTTGAATGCAAGATCGTCGCATCTTCAAAGCCATCATCTAACAATGACTTTTCAATGATTTCTGATGGGTTTGGTGTAATCCGGTCAATCATTGAAAGTGGGAAAGCAATCTTCTTGCTGTCGTTCAAATAGTCAAGGAAGGCTTGGTCAACAAAGCCGTTGTCCTTCCATGCGTTAGCAATCGTCAAGACACTGTCCTTCAAACGATCACCGTTTTGTGAGAAGTTATCGGTACTCATCAGTGTCAATGGAACGGCACCATTTTGGAAACGAGCTAATAACAAGCTAACTAGTAATGACATATTGTTTTCTGGCTTAGCTGGACCATTTTTAATATCGTTGGCAACTGCTGGGAAGAATTCACCGGCACCATTCTTTAAGTGATAGCCTTTTTCAGTAATTGAAAATGACACAACTTGAAGGCTGGCCTGAGTGAAGTAGCCCTTCAGTTCTTCAAAGCCACTAGCATCAACCGTTGCTGGGCCAGCAAAAACTGCCTTAGCAACTGAAGCAAAGAGATCACGATCCTGTGAACCATCCGCCTTAGTCACAACCCGTACGATTTTGTTGTTATATTTCTTATAAATGTCGTTAACGACAGCGTCATCGTACGTATCACTAACGATGATTCCTGAATCCATTTCGCCGTCTTCAATCAACTTGTTGGCAATTGCTGCGTGGAAAGCCCGGAACAAGTTACCACCACCAAAGTGAATCCAACGTGGTTCCTTTACGGTCTTTTCAGCCACTTTAGCGGCATCATAAGTGGGCACCGTAATTTTGCTGTCTGCGAATGCTTGCTTATTTTCTAAGTAATTGTCTGTAATTTTTACCATTTTTATAGCTCCCTCCAGCTAAATAATTAGTAACATAAAATCAACTGATATACTAGTATGCCTGAATACGCTTTCATTATAACGCACATTTCAAAACTGTCAATGATTATTTTAAGAATCCCAGTTTAACAACGTTTAGCGGCCCTTCACGACCTATTTTTGATCGTCTAATTCCGTATTTTGGTCAAAATAATCTGGAAATTTTTCCAAAAGACTTGGTAATTCCGTTAACATCAACCGTAAGTGAGACTCGGCAGTAAAGCGCACCCCTTCGACGTTACGTTCTTTCACAGCCTGATAAATCCCATTGTGTTGGTCAAGCAGCGTGTCCCAGTTCAGCTTAGCCACTTCCAACCGTAACCAACGGTACCGGTTCAGGTGCATATTAATCATTTGTAACCAGTCCCAGATCATCTCGCGACCGGCACCAATGTAAAATAATTTATGAAACTCTTCATCTAAGTCAAAGAACAAGTTATTGTTACCTTCCTTGGCGGCCTGCTTTTGCCGAGCCAAGTTCTTTTCTACTTTTTTAAACATGTCATCACTGGCGTTAATCGAAAATTGGAGTAACACATCTGGATCAATCTTGCGCCGCAAAAATTGCGCCGTCTCCGCCGATTTCAGATCAATCTTGGTCACATACGTTCCACTTTGCGGAACGACTTCTACTAATGAGTACCGTTCCAATCTGATAATGGCTTCCCGTACCGGAGTCCGCCCGATTCCTAAGTCCTGAGAAACGATCTTTTCAGAAATCTTTTGTCCCGGATAGTATACGCCGTGCAAGATTTGATATTTTAATTGATTGTACGCATCCATGCGCATATTCGTTGATAACTCTTCCATTGTTTGCTCACTTCTTAATTTATGAATTTTGTTTTTCAGCCCATTATACTCGTTTCGATTTAAGAAAACGATACCACAAAATCAGTGCCAGTTGCCGATAAAAAAATTTTATTTTCAAAACTGATATATCTGTTGTTGACTTTTACGTGTGTATTTTGTATTATGTAAGCGTTAACAGATGAATCAGCCTCCATCTTTAAGCCTCGAATACAACCAAGCATCCAAATTAGGAGGGAATTTTCAATGGACTACATTATCGGAATTGACGTTGGTACAACAAGTACTAAGGCAGTTATTTATACCTTACACGGTGATATTAAAGGATACTCAAATCAACTTTATCCCCTTTACCAAGACACACCTGACACCGCTGAAGAAGATCCAGATGAAATCTTCAACGCCACGGTCACTGCATTAAGTGATGTTGTCAAAAAAGTAAACGGTCCCGTTCGTGCCGTTTCATTCTCAACACAACAACACAGTTTGATCGCCTTAGATGAAAATCATAAGCCATTAACGAAAGTTATCACATGGGCTGATAACCGATCAGAAAAACAAGCAACTGAGGCGTCTAACAACGGTCTCGGAATGAAGATCTACAACAAGACCGGTCTACCAATTCACCCAATGGGTCCCGTATACAAAATTATGTGGCTCAAAAAAGACCATCCCGAAATTTTCGAGAAGGCCGCTTACTGGGTTGGTTTAAAGGAATATATCATGTGGCGCTTCTTCCACGAATTAAAGGAAGAAACTTCAATGGCTTCTGCCACTGGTTTGATGAACATCTTCAACATGGATTGGGACGACGACATCTTGTCATGGGTTGGCGTGACACGCAAACAACTCCCAGAACTTGTTGAACCTACCCATCAACTCACGGGGATGGACAAAGACATTGCCAACAAGATTGGTATTTCACCAAACACACCATTTGTAATGGGTGCCACTGATGGTGCCCTAGCTGAAATCGGTTTGGGCGCAATTGATAAAGGTGAAGTGGCCGTTACCATCGGAACTTCTGGTGCCGTGCGGACCTTCATCGACAAACCACAACTTGATCCTAAAGGTCGGACATATTGCTACCCAGTAATGAACGGCAAATGGATCGTGGGTGGTCCCGTGAACAACGGTGGGATCGTCTTCCGGTGGGTTCGAGACAACCTCTTCGCCCCTGAAAAAGAAACTGCCAAAATGTTAGGCATGGATCCTTACGACTTCTTAACTGAAATCGCAAAGACAATTCCTGCTGGTTCAGATGGTCTCCTCTTCCATCCATTCCTTGGTGGCGAACGAGCTCCAATCTGGAACGGTAATGCGCGGGCTTCCTTCTTTGGCCTAACACGTTCACACACCCGGGCACACATGGTCCGGGCCGCACTGGAAGGTGTGGTTTATAACCTGTACACCGTGTTGTTAGCCTTGCAAGAAGCCGTTGGGGAACCAACCGTCATTACTGCAACTGGTGGCTTTGCACGTTCAGCGCTCTGGCGTCAAATGCTTGCTGACGTCTTCGAACATCCCGTTACCATCCCCGAAGCCTTCGAAAGTGGCTGTCTCGGTGCCATGGTCGTTGGATTAATTAGTATCGGTGAAGCTGATGATCTGTCAATTGTTAAACAATTTATTGGTAAGCAAAACACTTACCAACCAGACCCATCAAACTTCGAAAATTATCGTGACTTACTTCCTGTTTACCTCCGTGTTGGTCGTAAACTTGAGGGAGAATACGACATCATTGCCGATTACCAACGGAAACATCCCCATCCAACAGATGACAAATAAATAGCGTTACGGTAGAAGTTCTAAATGATTTTCGTTTAGAACTTCTATTCGTCTGTACGTTAATCAAAGACTTGGGAGTTAACATCATGAACGAGAATAATTTGGATTTGACCACTGGATCACCGCTGACAAAAATTATCCGCTTTTCATTGCCACTCGTTGGCGGATCAATTTTTCAACAGCTCTACAACTTTATCGATACCATGATCGTTGGCCGTTTATTGGGAATCGATGCCCTGGCAGCCGTGGGGGCCTATTACCCGTTGAGCTTTCTTGTTCTGGGATTTATTCAAGGCAGCTGCGTTGGCTTCAGCATTCCGCTGGCCCAAAGCGTCGGTGCCAATGAGGATCGTAATAGTCGCCAGTATCTGGGGAACGCCATCTGGCTGTGTATCATCATCGCGGCCATTTTAACACCGGTAATGATGATCTTCGCCGGTAACATTCTGGCCGTCCTTAACACTCCCCACGAGATCATGAAGCTCGCAACCATTTTCACCGTTGTCTCGTTTGCTGGCATCCCCGCCAACATTTTATACAACTACTCGGCAAATGCGCTGCGGGCCTTCGGAGATTCCACCCGTCCTTTCTATTTTTTGATTGGGTCATTGGTCTTAAATATCATCCTCGCTCTGGTCTTCATCGAAGAATTCCACACGGGCATTGCTGGGGTGGCCTTTGCGACCGTGATTAGCGAATTTGTGAGTGGCCTTTTGAATATCTGGTGGATGGTCTACAGTGGCCACTTTATCCGAATCTCACTGGCCGATACCAAGTTCAGTTTGCACCATTTTAACCGGATGTGCATTATCGGTTTCCCAATGGGCTTCGAATACTCCATTTCTGCAATCGGGGCGGTCATCATGCAAGACGCCATTAATCTGTTAGGGACCGCCGCCGTGGCGGGACAGTCCGCGGGTGAAAAGATCCGACAACTCTTTACACTACCAATGGAAAGCGTCGGTATGGCGATCGCCACCTACATGGCCCAAAACTACGGCGCCCGGAAAATTGATCGAATCAAGAAGGGCATTATTCAAGGCTCCTTAATCCAATTAACCTACTCCTTTCTTGCCTTCATCGTAGTCATGGTCTTCAAGAAAACCCTGATTGCGGCCGTGCTGGGGACGACAACGGGAACCGTCTACGATCGAGCCGATCAATACCTGACGATCATCAGCTTTTTCTTCATCATTCATGGGCTTTTGATGATTTTCAGAAACACGCTTCAAGGCCTTGGACACAGCATTTACGCCATCTTCTCTGGCTTCGGTGAACTCATCGGGCGGTCTTTCGGGGGCGTACTCTCAATCACATCCATGGGCTATATCGCCATCTGCTACTCCAACCAAATTGCGTGGGGATTATCACTCCTATACTGTGTCTTGATCATGTGGCGGCTATTTAAACGCGATGAACAATTAAAAGTTAAATAAACGTGTATATTAGAAAAGAAAAGAGGCTGGGGAAAAACTCCCAGCCTCTTCCTGTCTCCGAACTTTAATAGCCGAAATCGGGGAAAAAAGGCTGACTTCTCCGCTTAGCTACGAAAGCCAAACGATTCAAAGTACGAATCATTCGGCTTTCTAGGCTGCCACTGCAACTTATCGCTTTAGCGATTTTAGTTGCGTGGACAACGGAGTATGCTCGAAGTCAAAACGCCTTTTTGCCCACTCTCTTCTTTAATACCCACCACTGCACATTTTAACCCACTAACTGCTTAGTCTCCAACCGGCTTATTTCCGACTCCCTGACTATAGGCGGTAGGCGTCTTACCCGTGACCGCCTTGAAGCACTTTCCAAAGTACCCCTGATCATTAAACCCGACCTCGATGGCCACTTCGCTCACAGTTAAATGACCACGGCGCAGTAAATCCTGCGCATAGTTGATCCGCTGTTCCTTAATAAACGCAAATAATGACTGGCCGGTTTCACGTTTAAACTGGCGTGATAGTCGGTAGGGATCGACATTAATGGCCGCGGCCACGGTCGCCAGTGTCAACGGTTGTGCAAACCGCAGCCGCACATAATTAATCGCATCGTTTACTTCGCGACCATAGTTGTGATCCCCATACGCTTGAACTAGCTGGCAGTATTCGTGATCCATCGTTTTAATCAGCTGCCAAATTTCACCCAGACTATGGGCCTGCTCAATTTTGATCGCGTACTTTTCTGAAACTAGGTGCAAATAAATCGGTCGGACACCGCCCCGTTCCGCCCCAATGCGGCCCATCGTACTATGCACGAATCCAATATTTTTTGCGGCTCGCAGTGGCCGATTCGGCACCCGACCGGTAAACGGCATAAAGAAAGCTGCTGGTTGGGTCTCATCCATCAACGCATCCACGGTTTGATCATCCCCACGCGCAATTGCGGCCATCATCGCGTGATGATCTTTAAATCGGGCATTGACGATCGTTTCATCATCCATCGTCGGTTCCCGTTGGGTTTCAACAACGTACGGCTGAACGTCAGTTTCCGTAATGACCCGGACCAGATCTGTGGTTTGCTGAAGCAACTCCAACATAATCGCGGCCGCATTTTGAATCTCCGCTTCACTGAGGATGGGCACCCGCCGTGATAACTGTCGTGATCGTTGTTCCCAGTCCAACGAATCAAATGTCGTCCAATCCGTATTCGCCAGAAATGGCCCCATCACCAGCATGCCGCACAACTGATCGCCCTGCCAATCGCCAACACCTAAATACTTATCAATCTTTCCATTGAAGTAGTACCCCACGTTAGTTGGTTGCTGCCGTAATCGCGCCACCATCATTTTGACCAGTGGCTCGCTGAAGCTTTGGTAGTAGGTCGTCGTCACCTTAGTCAGTTCCGTGAGCTGTGTTGCAATCCGTTGCTTCATTATTTTTCTCCTTAATTAAACAAAATAATTCGAATATTAACAATATTTTACCAATTTATCCTAATCAGATTCAATACAATAACAATAACCGGTTCAGTTACTCCGGTAAAATTTCGATTTCATATCGTTGTTTTACGGTGTTCGGTGCAATATTTGGCGGCCTTCCAAACCCAAATTAATCACCGAGCCGCTCGTATTTAAAAAGTAATACCCGTCAAGTGAAAAGATGGTGCCGCCCTTTATAAGGGTGGTCACCATCTTTTTTCATTGCGTGATATCATGATCATTTTGGGCATAGGCCGTGGGCGTCATATGAACGAGTTGCTTAAAACACCGACTAAAATAGCCCTGATCATTAAAGCCGACCCGAACCGCAATTTCCCCAATTGTCAACGTTCCCCGTCGCAATAGTGGTTTAGCTCGTGCGATCCGTTGGGCCTTCACGTACTCGAAAAGCGTGTGTCCCGTCTCTTGTTTCACTTTTCGTGCTAACACGGAGGGCTCCGTCTGCAGAGCTCGTGCAATCTGGGGAAGCGTTAATGCTTGTGACGACCGAATTCGAACGTAATTAAGTGCTTCATTGACCAGGCGGCCGTACGATTGGTCCCGATACCGCTGTACCAGATCACAATATTCCTGTGCCATCAATCGAATCAGCTGCCAAATCTGGGATAAGCTCCGCGCCCGCTCAATTTTAATCGCGTACTTCTCCGAGACGGTATGCAGATAAATCGGTCGTAAGCCTCCCTGCTCGGCACCAATACGACACATTGTGTTGTAGGCAAACCCAATATTTTTAGCCGAACGCAACGGACTATTAGGTACCCGATTCGTAAATGGCGTAAAAAACGTTTCTGGTCGTCCATCCGTTAATTGATCCGCCTGTTTTCGATCTCCATGCTCAATCGCTTCTACTAGGGCCCGTTGCTGCCGGTACCGCTCATTCACGACCGCCTCTTCATCTTCTTGCGATTCCCGTGGTCCGGTCACGACATAGGCCGGACTGACCGTCGCGCGAACGAAGGTGCCAGTTACTGCCGTGGTGCCCGCCAAGCGCATCATCACCGCCGCTAATCCCTGAATTTCTGATTCGTTTAAAATAGCCAAGTCATCCAGCGCACGCCGGCGGCTATCCGACCAATCACGATCATCATAAAGGGCTAGATCATCATTGGCTAAAAACGGTCCCGCCACCAAAATTCCCACTAGATGGGCTTCATGCCAGTCCCCAACAACCACGTATTTTTGCACCCGTTCGTTCAAATAGTACGCTGTTTGCCGATCATGCTGGGTTAAAAACTGCGCGGCCTGACGATCCACCGTAGTCTCAGGCTGCTGAACATAGCGGGTCGGAATCTTGGTTATTTCAGTCAGTTGGTGTGCAAGTACCGAATCCATTAGTAGTCTCCTAAGTAGTCAAAATTATCCTAATATAGTCAAAATTTTAATAATGCAAGTGCTATAATTCCAATATACTAGTGGTAATCGTTTACATCAAGACTTGAATGGAGGAATTTATTTTGCTATATCCAATTACAACTCATAGTCGGGTCGTCCTGAATCTTGACGGTGTCTGGAAATTTAAGGTTGAGGAGCCCGTCGGTAGCATCACGGCTGCCACGCCATTACAAACGACCGAAGTCATGGCGGTCCCAGCTTCTTTTAACGATCAAACCGATAATCCCCAACTACGTGAACATAATGGTTACTTCTGGTACGAAACCAACTTTGAAGTCGCCGACTTGCTCAAAACACAACGGTTGGTCCTACGGTTTGGTTCGGTCACCCACGAAGCTTGGGTTTACGTCAACGGCACCGAAGTCGCACACCATAAGGGTGGGTTTACCCCGTTTGAAGCGGAGGTCAATGATGCCCTCGTTGACGGAACCAACCGGTTATCCGTACGACTCAGCAACCTATTGGACTACACAACCCTGCCGGTCGGTAACTTCACTGAAACTACCGATGACGCGGGCAATCCGCAATATTCGGTAGATGAAAACTTCGATTTTTATAACTATGCCGGCATTCATCGCCCCGTAAAATTATATTCAACCCCCCACGACTACATCAAAGACGTAACGGTGGTTCCCGACATTGACCTTGCTCATCAGCAGGCTACCATTCACCTCACAACTGAAGTGGGGGGCACATTTGATACAGTTCAGGTTACCATCTTAGACGAGCAACACCACCCCGTTGCTCAGGGAACCGGAACAGACGTCTCACTCACCATTGACAACGTTCATCTCTGGCAGCCTCTCAACGCCTATCTTTACACGGCTCAGATTACGGGACTGCGAGATGGTCAGGTCGTCGACACCTACGAAGAGCCCTTTGGCGTCCGTCAAATCGAAGTCACCAATGGTCAGTTCAAAATTAATGGCGCGCCATTTTACTTCAAGGGCTTTGGTAAGCATGAAGATACCTATGTGAATGGGAAGGGGCTTAACGAAGCCTACAACGTCCTCGATATTAAGTTGATGAAGTCCATGGGCGCTAATTCCTTTAGAACCTCCCACTATCCCTACTCCGACGAAATGATGCGTCTTTGTGACCGCGAAGGCATCGTCGTCATCGATGAAACCCCAGCAGTGGGGCTGATGCTCAACTTTAATTTCGACATTGAAAATAAGATGGACGGTCTCAACAAGGATCAAACGTGGTCGACACTCAAAACAACTGCCGCCCATCGTCAGGTGATTCAAGAAATGATTGACCGTGACAAAAATCACGCGTGCGTGGTAATGTGGTCCATTTCGAACGAATCGGCGCACTATGCTCCCGGTGCACATGACTATTTTGCGCCCCTCTTCGACTTAGCTCGTCAGCTTGATCCTCAGAAACGCCCATGTACGTACGTTGCCATTATGATGACACTTCCTGAAACCGACCGGTGCACCGATTTGGTAGATGTGATTTCGTTGAACCGTTACTATGGCTGGTACCTCAACAACGGCGACTTGAGCGACGTCACGAAGACCGTCCAAGACGAACTCGAACAGTGGCAGGCTAAGTATCCCGACAAGCCCATTATCTACACTGAATACGGGGCGGATACCATTGCGGGGGTCCACAGCCCCTACAACGAACCATTCTCCGAAGAGTACCAGGTTGACTACTATAAGCAGTACAGTACCGCCTTTGATCGCGTCCCACACTTCGTCGGCGAACAGGTTTGGAACTTCGCTGATTTCCAAACTAAATTTGGAATTCAACGAGTGCAAGGAAACAAGAAGGGGTTGTTCACCCGTTCACGCGAACCTAAAATGGTGGTTCATTACCTATCAGAACGGTGGAACAACATTCCTAATCAAGGCTACAAAAAATAATTTAGCCTACAAAAAAACTGATTCTCGAGCTCGAGCTGAGAACCAGTTTTTTACTATTTAATGCTTAACGTTATGGTTATTGCGCCAAGAAGTTAACGTTGACCGCTTCTGGTGTCACAATCTCTTTTTGACTCAGCGTCAAAATGCCCGTTTGTGCATTTCGCTGATAAAGTGTGCCGTTACTTGTATTTTGGTTCACCAGTAACACATACTTTTCCGTCAAATCCAGATTAAAGTCGCGGGGAAAATCTCCTTCGCTACTAATCTGTTGAATGAGGGTCAGCGTCAGGCCATCATCGCTAACCGCGTACACAGCAATGCTGTTATAGCCCCGGTTAGAAACGTACAAGAACCGGTTATCCGCACTCAATCGAATGGCAGCCGCGCCATTATGCGCCGTCCAGTCGGCTGGAATCGTAGACTGGGTATTTAAGAGTTGGAACGTGCCATCATCTTGGTAACGAAGCACACTAATTTGGCTTGAGAGCTCTCCCAAAACGTAGGCAATCGACCGTTGATGATGGAATTGAATATGCCGTGGACCATATCCTGCCGGTAATTGTAACCATTGCTCATGATTCAATTTGCCATCATCCGTGACATCGTAGGTATAAATTCTGTCGTTGCCAAGGTCGATGGCAACCAACCGCTTATCCGGTGTCAAACTGGCAAAGTGCACATGACTAGATTCCTGCTCGGGCCGCGGGCCACGACCATCGTGTTGAACCTCGTCCGTTTCGGTAATCGCCCCGTCCGCGCCAATCTTGTACACGTTCAACCGACCAGCATGATAGTTGCTGGCAAAGACAAGCTGGCGCTGTTCGTCCAAGCTGACATGGGCTGGCGAACTGCCGGGTTTCAATGCGGTATTGATCAATCGGGGGTGTGCCCCACTCATATCGATTGCCGCAATCCCACCTTGATCACCATCCCCATCAATCGCATACATCACTTGACGCTGCGAGATAGCTAAATAAGTTGGTGACCCTAACGCCGTAAAGTATGGCTGGGGCGTTGTCAAAGTGCCCGTTTCATCATCGAAGTGGGCACTGTAAATTCCTTGTCCACCTTTTCGTGTGTAACCACCTAACAATACTGTTTGCTTCAACTGCCATTCCTCCATTCGTTAATATTGGATCTTCGCACCATCACAATCGGTTAAAGTAACGTCCTCACAGGTGACGTGACTCGTTGAATCAACGTTCAGACCGATATGGTCAGCCGTCACGGTTTCTGGAACCTCATTCGGCCGTAAATCAAACTGCGTGGTCGTGCTAAATGGTCTCGTTAATGCTAGTTTAACATTTTTGAACGTCAGATCACGGACGATTCCACCATCGGCATACACAAATATGCCATTTCCGGCCTCACAAGTCACATTTTCAAATTGAATTGCTTCGATTACCTGACCGGTTAAATCCGTTGCTCGGTCCCGCGGGGCCAAGGTCACGTAAATCGGCTCACCTGAGCCCCACCATTCTTTAGTGAACGTCTTCGTCTTAATTGAAATATTGCGAAACGAAATATGACGCGCACTACCTGGATCACGTAATTGAAAGGCAATGCCGCGGTTCGTATCGCGAATGACTAAATCACTAAACTGGCAATTTTCAAAATTACCAAAGCTACTACTCCCAAACTTAACGGCGGAACTACGGGTGATTAGCGTGCACCGGGTCACGGTTAAGTCCGTGCAATCCCCATACCGTGCAGTTTCTTCCGTACACTTCGGGCAGATCGCATCGTCGCCCGTTACAATCTCACAATCGTGAATCTTAGTATGCTTACTCCGATCCACATCAATACCATCGGTGTTGGGCATCCGCATTTCGTTATGAATCTTAATCGCGTCAATCTCCGTGTCCTCACAACCCACCAGATGAACTGTCCAAAACGGTGCATTCTGAATGGTGACACCACTTATTTTGACATGGGTACAGGCTTCCAGATACACCGTCATGGGCCGCGGATAATGGTAAAACTTCAGATGTTGTTCGTTTCCCTGATGTGGGTAAATAAACGCTTCATAATGTCCATCAATTGTGCCTGTACCGACAATCGCAATATCCGTCGCCCCGGTCGCCGTAATTAATCCGGTAATCGGTGTTTGATTCTTGATGAGTTCGAAAGGTCCCGGGCGTTTAATGTAGCGCGTTTCATCCCCGGTCCCCTTGAGAACGGCTCCCGTTTCCAGCCGTAGCGTAACGTGGCTTTTTAATTGAATGCCATCAATCATATAGGTGCCCGCACCGGGAATCACCACCTCACCACCACCGGCCGCAAAACAGCGATCAATCGCAGCTTGAATGATTTTAGTTGCATTTTGATGCAGTGCTTCAAACGGATGGTGCGTTAGAATGTTAATCTGCATTGTCTTCCCCCTTTTCCCTAGTTCTGCCTCACAATCGTCGCCTTGACGCAGCTACACGCGAATCAGAAATGCGATGCGAGGTATTAACTCGAAAAGGGCTGGGAATTTTTCCCAACCCTTTTCTCCGGATTCATAACTGCTGATAGGACAGTTACTAATAATTATTGTTCTTTAAAGAAACCAAAGTAGTTGTACGCATTATTGTATGAAATGTCTTCCACAATTTGACCAAGATAGTCTTCGTCATTTGGTACTTGGCTTCGTTCAACGAGGCCACCAATGTAGTCACAGAGCACCCGACGGAAGTATTCATGGCGTGGATACGAAAGGAAACTCCGAGAATCGGTTAACATTCCGACAAAGTTAGCTAATAGGCTTTGTTCAGCCATTACCCGCAGTTGTTCTTGCATCCCTTCACGGGTATCGTTAAACCACCATGCGCATCCGAGTTGCAACTTCTGGGTCACACCGCCGGCATAGAAGTCGCCCATCCCCGTTGCTAGCTGCATCCAGTCATTTGGATTAAGTGAGTACAAGATCGTCCGTGGAATATTGTCTTCGTCTTGCATGTCCGTCAATAGATCGACCAGCTGGCCGGCAATATCAGGTTGTGTCCCCATTGAATCGAAACCAGTATCCGCACCCAGCTTCTTAAACATTGGTCGGTTAGCATTCCGCACCGCATTGACGTGGAACTGCATCGTCCAGTCAAACTTGTGGTTTAGCCGCATCAAAGCTTCGATCAAAGCGGTCGAGTAGGCATCGATTTCATGGGCATCCAAGGCTTCATTGTTCCGCCCCTTGTCAAAGATTGCTGCTAATTCAGCATCTGAAACTTTAACAAAGTGGAATGTATTTAATCCGTGATCTGATAAACGACCACCCAAGCTATTAAAGAATTCGAAGCGTTGTTCGAAGGCGGCAATCAATGATGGGAAGTCAGTAATTTCGACACCCGCAGCCGTTCCTAATTCCTTCAGGTAATCTCCGTATGTGTCAGCAGCAATGTTGAAGGCCTTGTCTGGCCGCATAGCTGGCAAAACTTTAAAGCCGTTAGCGGCTTCTTCCTTCTTCAACAAAACGTGATACTTCAAATCAGAGGCGGGATCGTCAGTCGTGCAGACAGCCTTCACGTTTGAATTTTTGATGAGGTTCCGTGGCTTGAAGTCGTCAGTGGCGAGTAAGGCGTTGGCCTTGTCCCAAACCATCTTGGCGTTTTTCTTAGTGAATGGTTCTGAAATACCGAAGAACCGTTGGAGTTCCAAATGGGTCCATTCGTAAAGTGGGTTACCAATGGCCTTTTCAATGGTGCCAGCCCATTCTACCAATTTTTGATATTCATCGCCGTCACCGGTAATGAATTCTTCGTCAACCCCGTTGGCCCGCATTAAGCGCCACTTATAGTGGTCACCAAACGTGCCATCGTTGATCCAAATCCGGCTTAAGTTCGGATAGTTTTTGTTCTCATAAATTTCCTTTGGATTTAAATGACAGTGGTAATCGATGATCGGCATCTTTTCGGCATGGTCGTGAAACAGCTTCTTACCCATTTCATTTGTTAACAAGAAATCTTGATCTAGTAAACTCATTGATATCGTTCCCCTTTGCATAAATTAATTTTAATTTTTGAATCATCTTAGTTGAATGTGACACCTAAATTGAAATGAGGTCCTTGACACTAAAGCTAATTTGAACTTGGTACTGGGCCACTTTCTTGTTGGCGTATCGGATTTCGACTTGTCGGTTTTCGCCGTTAAAGTACCAGCCTTCCGCCGCATTGGTGAACTTATCGAAATTCAAGAACTGTGGTACGGCTTGTCCATCAATCGCAATGCTAAATGGCGCCACCTTCGGACAGATTACTGATAAGACCATCTTTTCAACCTGGGTCTTGTAATCACCCTTGTTCGTCACATCAATAGTGACCCCACTTTCAGCGGGCGTAACCGCATAGGTGGTTGTTAAGAATTCGCCTTGTTGATAATCATTCGTCCGACCATCATCTTCGTAGACCGTAAAGCTCGTTGCCGTGCTTGGCTCAATCAATAGGTTCAACTTATCGATTGGATCGTTATGCAAGTTTTGTACTTCCGGACTACGCGGGACAATGCTCCCCGTTCTCAGGAAGAGGGGCACTGATGAAATGTCCACCGGAATATGAATTGTTTGACCACCCTCATAGTATTTCGAGGTCTTTAATTCGTACCACGATGCACCAGCTGGCAGGTAAACATCCTTGACGGTCTGTCCCTTGTCCAAGACATTGGCTACCAATAGCGATGGGCCAAGCATGAACTCAAAACTTTCTTCCGCAACCTTGGGATCATCTTGGAACTCGTAAACGAGTGGCCGCATAATCGGTGAGCCCTTCGTCGAAGCTTCAAACAACAGTGAGTAGAAGTATGGAATTAAGGTATACCGTAATTTAATCGCTTCACGAATGTATTGTGTGTATTCAGGATACATCCATGGTTCCGTAACTGTGTTGTCCGTATTCGAGGAATGAATCGAGAACCGCGGTTGGAAGACCCCATTTTGAACCCAGCGAACAAAGAGTTCTGGTTCGGGTGCGGGACCATCAAATCCACCGATGTCGCATCCTTGGTTGGCAACCCCCGAAAGGCCCATTCCAAGGATCGTCGGCACATTATATTTCACGTTTGTCCAACTCGTCCCGTTATCTCCAGCCCAGGTCTGCGCGTATCGTTGAATCCCGGCAAACCCTGCTCGGTTAGTGAGGTACGGCCGAATATTAGGGTCATAGTTGTGCAACGCATCCTTGGCCGTCTTTGCCATCATGGTCGACATAATTGGTTTTACGGCGCCAATCTTCTTCTTGAGTCCTTCGGCGTCGACCTGGGCCTCGTTATCGTTAATTTCATATTCATTATTATCGTTCCACAATGATGTAATTCCAATCGACAATAACGATTCCGTCATGTGATCGGCCCATTCCTGACGACCGGCTTCACTAGTAAAGTCAACGAAGTGCGCGGGGCCACCCCAGTACTGATCAAGTTGTGAGGCACTACCATCCGGCGTCTTAACAAAGGCGTCGTGTGCTTCAAAATCATCGGTCAAAGGATTCGTTGTCAACAGGCCGGGCTTGATGTTTGGTGACAGTAGGACGCCGCGTTTCTTTAGCTCTGCCACAAACTGCTTTGGATCTGGGAAACGCGTCTTATTCCAGTTAAAGACGTAGCGCTTGCCGTCCTGACCGCTAGTGTAACCAGAGGAAAGGAAGAAGCCATCACATGGAATCCCATACTTTTTGCAGGTATCCACGAAATCTAGGATCGCATCGTCAGCATGTTCATCCAGTTCCGTATAGTACATCGTTGATCCCATGTACCCCAACGAAGCCAGGGGCGTCATTGCACTCTTACCAGTGAGGTCGGTGTAGTGTTCCACAACATCTTTAATCGTGGGACCACCGATAAAGAAGACGTCTAAATCGCCACCGTCACACTGGAAGTAGCTGTAGCGCAACCAATAGTTACTATGCTCGCTATCCATATCAAAAACGGAATCATACGAGTTATTGTAAAATAAACCACTAGCAACGTTGTTGTCACCATTTAAATCAATATAAAACGGAATCATCTTGTAGAGCGGATCCGACTTAGCGGCGTTCCAACCGAGTGAGTCGGTATTATGCATCCGCATGCGGCGCTTGTACTTATTTAATTCACCGGACTTTTCACCAAAGCCGTAGAAGTAATTATGATCACCCATCGCACTATAATGGAAGGAACGTCCTAATTCATCTTGTGCAAAGGCGCGTTTTGCCAAGTCTTTATGCACCACATTCCCATTTTGATCGACAATTTCGAACATGAATGGTTCTGTGTAAATGTTCAACGTGTACTTGCCGGTCGAAACCGCGTAACCGAAATCCGTGGTTTGCAAGTGCGTTGGTAATGCTTGAACCCGGGTTCTTTCATCGCCTAATAACTCGTCAGTCTGGTCATCCCAAGCCGTTTTCGCCAGTGCGTAAGACTCTTCTGGGGCAAATTCATCATCAAACGTGCCGCGCATTCTAATGATGTTTTCATCCAACAGATAGACTCTAAACTGCGCACCGTTGGTTTTTAATTCCAAGAAATCGTCATGATCAACAATCTCTAACAATTTTGTACTTAACTTCATGGATTTCCCTACTTTCTGTGTGTGAGTGGTCTGGTAAAAGTGAAGTGCCCGTTTACCGAAAACCTTCAGTAAAACGAGCACCTTACCTAATTTGTTGAATCACGCTTTTTGACGTGAAGAAACCTTAGATAATAAATACCGATCGGTTTTTTCATTCATTTTTTAGTTATTATTTTTCTTCTGAAGCTTCTTCAGCAGCATTGGCATTGTGCAGTTTTTCAAGCTTAGCAGCGTTTTCGTTCACACGCTTTTTGCTCAATGGGTAGAAGAAGAGCAAGATCAATGCGGCGGCAGCCAAACATACAGTTGGAACACCAGTAGCTAACATGTAGATCTTGTCAACAACGGCAGTCGTTTGAATGGCACCACCACCAGTTGATGATTGGTAACCAATAAAGGTTAACATGAAACCACCAAATCCACCGGCGATTGCTTGGGCAACCTTACGAGCGAATGAGTTCACACCATAAACGATCCCATCTTCACGGACCCCAGTGATCACTTCGTGGTTATCAATAACATCGGTGATGAAGGCCCAAACCATCAGGTTGAACATTCCGGCACCAAGTGAACCAAAGAATAACATAACTAGGTAGAAACCAGCACTATGGGTGTGCACAATCATCAAAGTTCCGTAGATTAAGGCCCCGATGATTAAGGCAACGATAGAGGTTTCCTTACGACCAAAACGACGAGTTAAGAAGTTACTGAATGGTGCTAATAAAATAACGGTAGCAAAGTTAAAGATCAAGGCAATTGACATAGCAGTCTTGTTCATGAAGTAATCGTTGAACAAGTATGAGATCAATGTTCCTGACAAGTTTTGGTTAATAACGATCACGATATCAACTAAAACCAAGATCAAAAGGGCACGGTTTTCAAACAGGCCTTTAACCACGCGACCCAAAGGAACAGGTTCGCTCTTTTCAGTCCGCACACGTTCTGTGGTCATGTGTGTGGTCAATTGGTAGCAAATCCAGCCCAAGACGGCGCAGGCAACAACCACCCAGAAGAAGCGGCTTCCTGAAATCTTTTGTGAAGCGCCGATGTAGATGAACATTGGGATGATGTAACTAGTAATCGCACTCCCTAAAGCAGAACCCATGGCACGGAACGTTGATAATGACGTCTTGTCGTTAGGGTCTGAACTAATAGCTGAGGCCATTGAACCGTAAGGGATGTTAACTGATGAGTAGAAGATCCCCCATGCAAGATAGGTTGCGAAAACCCATACTAACCGGAATGGTAAGGCCCAACTTGAAACGATTGGCACGAATAACAGAACCAATGAAATCAAGAGTGGGTAACGCATCCGGTTCATCCAAGGCTTGAACCGACCAATCTTGTGTAACTTACTGTTATCAACTAAACGACCAACAGTAATATCAGCGAACGCATCAACGAACCGGGCAATAATGAACAGGATCCCGACTTGGGCCCCAGTCAAACCAAGAACGTTCGTGTAGAAAATCATTAAGAACGAGTTAACCACGTTAAATGAGAAGTTATTTCCAATATCCCCGAACATGTAACCGATCTTATCTTTAATGCCAAACGGTGCAGCTTTAACTGTTATCGTTTTTTGTAATTTATCCATATTCTTCACTTCCTATGATTTATAAAAATATAATCTGAAAAATTGCAACAAACTATGAATCCATAAAATAACGAACCCCAGATCGGATTATTTCATTGAATCTCCTCCATTTGTCAAAAACAACCATACCGTCTCGTCTTACTGGTTTGCACTAGAATTCAAACTTCAAATACCCGTCAAGTGGTATATCAGATATTCAGTACACTAGGATAATAATTCGTTTTGAAAGCGTTGTCAACGCGTTCTAAAAATGCACACGGTAACATTTTTTGTTCAAAAACTGTTGAGACAGGCTCAAGCGTTGCTGCAAGCGGTTTCTCGCATGTCCTATTTGGAAAAAAAGTTTTTTTACACTTTTTTGCTCACTCGCGTAAATAACCGTTAAATTGGGCGCTTTAGGTGGCTTTTCTCGATCATTTCATTTAAAATAAAGCCAATTTAATCGAGGATGTGATGTGATTGTCTACGAAAAATTTACTTATCGTTTCACCTATTAAGGATGCTCAGCGCGCACAATTTGCAGCAACGGGGGTTAACCTAGTCGAGCTTGATGACCTCAACCACCGAGTTGCGCCCAGCGCTATCAACATCATGTATGGCTGGAAGGCCGCCATTGGTGAGCAACTGCTTGCCGCGCCTCAGTCCCAGTTAGAATGGGTTCATGCCATCTCTGCCGGGGTTGACTCACTCCCCCTGGCCACCTTTGCACAACGGGGGATTAAGCTGACTAATGCGGCCGGTATTCATGCCCAAGCAATTAGTCAGTCCGTTCTCGCTTCAATCCTCTATTTTGTCCGTGGATTGGACATTGCAAGCCACAACCAACAAAAACAGCATTGGGCTCACCATGATGATCAAACACCCCACGTGATTGATGACTTTAAATACGTCATTTTTGGGACCGGTCACATTGGCCAACAAATCGCACGGTTACTAAAGTCCTTCGGGGGTTACACGATTGGGGTCAACACAACCGGCCATCCTGCTGAATACTTTGACGATACCATTAGCATTCAAAGCTTGGATAGTCGCGTCTGGCAAGCCGATGTCGTCGTAAACGTGATGCCGCTGACTGACACCACCCATCACTTTTTCAATCATGAGTTATTCGACCAATTTGCGCACCTCTTCTTATTTGTCAATGTCGGTCGCGGACCAGTTGTTGATTCCACCAGCGTCATTGATGGGATTAACAGTGGTCTCATTCAACACGCAGCATTGGACGTCTTTGAAACCGAACCCTTGCCTGCCGACAGTCCTTTTTGGCACTTACCAAATACGCTCATTACGCCCCACAATACCGGCGTCATTACCCACTTCAAGAAAGCCCAAGCAGCACTGTTTTTGCCTAACTTGAAGCAGTACTTAACCGATGGGACCTTTAAAACAAACCAAGTTGATCTAACTAAAGGATATTAATCTAAAAATAGTCGTTAACCGTATTTTTATAGATACGTTTAACGACTATTTTTATGATCTTATTAAATAGAATTAGTTTAAATTAACAACTAACTTAATTACGTCGGCAAAAAGCAAGTTACTTACCAATTTACTTTTGCTTATAACTGTCCAACGATCGCACACTATTTGACGAATTCGATTTTTATGCTATATTGAAAGCGGATTCATGAATTAACTGGTATATCACCTTGTGTAACGATCATTACTCATTACCTTGATGAAATCCAGAATCAAAAAAGGGGCTGACTCATTTGTTTAAGACTTATCAACACGAATTTTGGACCGTCACTTCTGGGGATCTCACGCAACGCCGCACACCGCTCACAATTCCAGCGGTCGTCGACGATCCGGGTGAGGCCACAAAAATCATCATCGATCCGACGGTTAAACAACAGGATTGGCTTGGCGCCGGTGCTGCGATTACCGACTCCGCCGCAAAACTCCTGTGGGAAAATCAGAGTGCCGCGCAACGTCATGCACTGCTCACGGAACTGTTTGATCCATCTCAAGGTGGTTTTTCAAGTATCCGGGTGCCGTTAGGATCCTGTGATTTTCAAAGTCAGGACTACTACACCTACGATGATGTCCCCTATGGTGAACACGACAATAAATTAGAACACTTTTCGATTGGTGAAGGAACGCCCGGTGCACCTGATGCCACCAAGGATCTCAAACACATTGTTCCCGTCCTTCAAGAAATTCTAAGAATTAATCCGGCGGTTAAAATCATTGCTTCCCCATGGTCAGCACCGGCTTGGATGAAGGACACCGGCCATCTGACGTTTGGTGGTCGCCTTCGCTTTGGCGAGTTTACGGGAAATGGTTACACCGATGAAAACCGGTTCGAAGCCATCTACGCCCGCTACTTCGTGCGCTACATCGAGGCCTACCAAAAGTTGGGCATCCCAATCTACGGGGTTACGATTCAAAATGAACCTTCAAACGCCGCTCACTGGCCGGCCATGATCTGGACAGTGTCCGAACTAGCCGATTTTGGCTACCACTATCTCCGACCAGCACTGAATCAGAGCTTCCCGGATACTAAAATGTACTTATTAGACGATAGTTTCCACGCCCTCGATAAACCGATTACCGACGACGTTCCCTTCGAACAGGCCATGGCCTTTGATGGGCTCGCTGTGCATACGTACTCTGGGCCCTACGAAAACCTCTATCACGCCAACCGGGCCTTTCCCAACTGGTCATTAATCATGACGGAACGCCGCTGCATGATGGAAGAAACGCCCGAAAATGCCGCTCACATCATGTTCGGCATCATCGGTAACTGGCTCGTTCGCAATGGGCTGAATATGGTGACCCTCTGGAACCTTGCGCTAGATGAACGGGGGCTCCCCAACGCGGCAGATTCTACCGGTCGCCGTGGTGTGGTCACCATTGACCATACGACGGGAAAAGTCCAGCGAAGCCTCGAGTACTTTATGCTACGTAACTTCGGCCAAGACGTGGCCGTCGGATCGCAGCTCATTCAATCTTCAAACTACACCCCCGATGGCTTCACCGGCGGTCTTGGCTCCGTCGCCTTCCTCGCTTCCGATGGCGCTATCGCCGCTCATTTGTACAATCCAACTGGCACCCCTATTCAAGCTGCCGTGACAATAAACGGTGATGGTGCTCGATGGCAACGCGTGACGGTGCCCGCATGGGGTACCGTGACCCTCCACAAATCAGATCAACCGATCAACGAATCCGCCATCCCTGCCGATGACCAATTTGCATTAAACCCTTCGCCTTACAATACAGACGATATCGCTCCAGGAAAGTAACAAAAGTGGTATGACAGAAATTGTCATACCACTTTTTTACTTTTCATGATCAAGGGTTTCCCAAATGCCATTCAGATAGGCAATTCCCAGTGCCCGATCATACAGTCCATACCCGGGACGCCCAGTTTCACCCCAAATATTGCGACCGTGATCTGGCCGAATGTACCCGTCAAAATGTTTTTCATGCAGCGCCTGCATAATCGCAACCATATCCAGTGATCCCTCACGCGACAGATGGGCCGACTCGTGAAAGTCTCCCTGCTCATTGGTAAACTTAATGTTACGAACATGCATGAATGGCACTCGGTCCCGAGAAACAAATTCTCGAATAATGGCGGGTAAGTCATTCGCAGGATTTTCACCGAGGCTCCCCGTACAAATCGTCAATCCGTTATACGGACTGTCATGCATTGCTAAAATTTGTTGCATGTCATCCCGATTCTTATAAATTCGTGGCAATCCAAACAAAGACATTGGTGGATCGTCCGGATGCATGGCCATTTTTACATCACATTCCTCACAAACTGGAATAATCGCATCCAAAAAGTACTTTAAGTTTGCCCGCAACTTGGCCGCATCCACATCTCGATAATCCGTAAACAATCGCTGTACCCGCGCCAACCGTTCCGGTTCCCACCCGGGCAATTCAAATCCATTGGCATTATTTTGCACCGTCGCAATCATTTCTTCCGGCGACTTTTCCACTTGCTGATGCTCAAACCTCATGACCGTTGACCCATCTGGGAGTGGATAGGCAAGATCCGTGCGAATCCAGTCAAAAATCGGCATAAAGTTATAACAAATGACCTTGATGCCACACTTGGCTAAGTTCCGAATCGTTTGTTGATAATTTTCAATATAGCGATCCCGACTCGGCTTGCCAATCTTAATATCATCATGAATATTAACGCTCTCGATCACTTCCAGGCTCAGACTAGCGTCGGTCACCTGCTTTTTTAGCGCCTGAATCTTCTCCAACGGCCACACTTCTCCCACCGGGACATCATATAGGGCCCCTACTACCTGAGTCGTCCCTGGAATCTGCCGAATTTGAGAAAGTGTAATCGGATCATCTTGGGCGCCGAACCATCGAAATCCCATTTTTAACATACTCATTCTCCTCGCCTCATTACTTCGTTTGTCTCCAATCATATGATCTTTGATTAGCGAAAGCAACCACGCACAATAAAGGTATCTAAAAAAAACGCAGCCCAAATTGGCCGCGCCGTTGCTTAATCTATTGGTTTTCAATCCGTGCCCGAGCACTCATCGCGATCAGACTAACCACCATCATTACCGTCACCGACAAAAATAGGATCGAGTAGTTCGCATGATCAATAATCAGGCCCCCGTAAAGCGGCCCAATGGCCCGTCCAATCGACATTGACATGTTCACCATGCCCTGATACTTTCCTGTTTGACTGGGGTCCGTGATTTCGTCAATTAACGCCGGCATTGCTGGTAATCCCAGCATCTCACCAACGGTCAAAATCAAGAAATCCACGATAAAAAACGAAAACGTTTTGGCAAAGATCAATAGGAAAAACGAGGTGGCAAAGATCAACATGCCAATTTCAATTTGCCGGCGCAGTTTCACGTAGGGCGCTAGCTTATTGACAAACGGCTGACCAACAATGATCAGGATCCCGTTCATCGTCCATAGCAAGCTGTACGCATAAAACGGAATATGCATGTTGGTGAGATGGACCGCCATGACGCTTTCCCATAAGACATAGCTGAGGTACGCCGTGGTGGTCACGAGACAAATTAACCACACCAACTTTTCATGGTGGGCCTTACTGGCGACCGTGGCGGTCACTTTTTCGACCTCTGTGCGTTTAACCGTCACGTTAAACGTCAGCACGGTTAACACAAGGAAGGCCATGTAACACACGCTGGTCACCGCGAAAACGACCGTTACCCCTAGATCGAGTAAAAAGCCGACTAGCAAGGTACCCACGACGACGCCGACGTTCAACGCCATGTATAAAATATTAAATACGTAGCGCGCACTTTGTCCCTTGATCGAAGCGGCGTAGGCGTTAACCACCGTAATATTCGCGCCATCCCCAAAACCGACAATGACCAATAAAACGGCAAATACCGGCCAGCTATGCCAAAAAATAAGGGTTATCACGGCAAGCGTCGCAATGCTGACCGACGCAATGGCGGTTTTATAGGGGTGCCAATGATCAAATAAAATCCCGCCGAGATAGTTTCCCGCGATCATCGCACATGACATGATGAACAAGACCAGTCCCGCCGTGGCTAAGGATTGGTGTAAGTAGTTATGCATGTAGACCGTAGTTAGCGGCCATAAAAAAGCTGCCCCCGCGTTGTTAAAAAAACTCGCGAGGACAACCCACTTCATTTTCACTTCTGTTGCTGGTTTCATAAAACTCCTTAATAACGCTACGATTCCCGTTCGTCGACCCGGATAATCCACGTAATTCCGTAACGATCAACAAACTGCGCCATTTTACCGCCAAAGGTTTGGGTACTATATGGCAGGGTCACCCGAACCGTTTCTGAGTCGGTCACTTTCTTGAACAAGTCCTGGGCTGTACGTACATCGTCAGCATCATCCTCATCAAAATCCAACAGGATCGAGATAATTGATGATGGCTGGGGATCGGCCATAAACGCATCAGAGCACAACACCTGTGTCCCAGCAACACTGAATCCGCCATGAAACGTGGTGTCAGTCAAATTAGTATCGAGCAGTCCGTAATACTCGGCCTGGTCTTCTGATACTGGCTCCCGAAAAACATCGGTTGCACCAAAAATTTCTTGATAGTACGCTAACGCCTCTTTCGCGTTTGTAAACGTGATATACGGATACAATTTTGCTGTCATCCATTCATTCCTCCGATACACTAACGTATTAATTATATTTGTATTTCGTGGATGCGTCAAACTAGTTTTAGCAAATTAAGGACCACATCTTTTGAAAACGCCATCAATTACTGTTAAAATAGGCTTACTAGTTATGTTTTGGAGGAGCAATTCATGGCATTAAAATCACCAAGTAAGTATATTCTCGCCATTGACCAAGGCACTTTGACTACCCGGGCAATGTTATTTAACCAGACCGGCTTCAAGGTCGCTGAAATTGAGCGGCCACTGCGAAGTTTTTCACCACAGTCAGGGTGGATGGAACACGACGCAAACGAAATTTGGAACGCGGTGCAACAAGTCATCGCGACAATTCTTATCAATACTAGCATTCAGCCGCAAAACATTGCGGCAATCGGCATTACTAATCAACGTGAAACCACCGTTGTTTGGGACCGTCAAACCGGCGAACCCATCTATCATGCGATTGGTTGGCAGTCTCAGCAGTCCGCCAAAATCGCCCGCCAATTGATCGCCAGTGGTCATAACGAACAATTCCGTGACAAAACTGGATTAAACGTTAATCCCTATTTCTCAGCCACCAAAATCCGCTGGATTCTCGATCACGTTGCTGGGGCCCAAGAACGCGCTGAAGCCGGGGAACTGCTCTTCGGGACCATCGACTCATGGATTGCTTGGAAGCTATCGGAAGGTGCAGTTCACGTTACTGACTACTCGAATGCAAGCCGGACAATGCTGTTCAATATTCACACATTACAATGGGATTCAGAACTTTTAAGCCTCCTTAACATTCCTGCCGCAATGCTCCCCGAGGTCCGTTCCAGTTCCGAAATTTATGCGACAACGAAAACATTTCAATTTTACGGTGCTGAGGTGCCGATTGCGGGAATTGCCGGTGACCAACAGGCCGCCTTGTTCGGCCAGGCCGGCTTTGAAAAGGGAACCGTTAAAAACACTTACGGCCCTGGTTCCTTTATTGTGATGAACACCGGTGATCAGCCGCAACTATCCCAAAATAACCTCATCACGACGATTGCTTACAGTATTAATGGCAAAGTCACCTACGCCCTCGAAGGAAGTATCTTCGTGGCTGGGCAGGCCGTTGATTGGCTCCAAGATAATTTGGGCATGATTAACAACGCCTTTGAATCGCGAGAGGCCGCCTTAGCTTCAACTAACGAAGACGAGGTGTATGTGGTGCCCGCGTTTTCTGGACTCGGCGCGCCCTACTGGGACCCCGAAGCCCGGGGTTCGGTCTTTGGGCTCACACGGGGAACTAACCGTAACGACTTCATCAAGGCCACCTTACAGTCCATCGCGTACCAAACTAAGGATGTTATTGAGACCATGAAAACTGATACCGGGCTCTCCATCCCGACCTTAAAAGCCGATGGTGGGGCCTCACGAAACACCTATCTTATGCAATTTCAGGCCGATATTTTAAATACCGAAGTCGATCGTGCAGCCGAAGAAGAAACCACCGCGTTGGGGGCTGCTTTCTTAGCGGGACTAGCGGTTGACTACTGGCATAATACGGATGAATTACGGGATGTCCTTGACGATGGAAAACTATTTAAACCAGCAATGGCTGAATCCAAACGCCATCGTCTGTATCGTGGCTGGCAAAATGCTGTCTCAGCCACCCAAATGTTTAAACCTGCTTCCCAAGATTAAATTATTTTTGTTATAATACGAATTGGAAATATTTAATTCCATTCGTCGATCAGGTAAAACGTTTTAACAATGATTAAATCAATTATTCTTAACCATCTATTTTTCGTCATTTAACAGTCAAGAAAGGAAGTGTTTGTTTGAAAAATCGCAAGCATAGCACATTTTTAATTTTAGGTATTTTTCTTCTGGGCGCTTGTATGAGAACCCCCATTACTTCAATTCCATCGATGCTGAACAGTATTGCTGACGGGATTGGGGTTAAATCAACTAGTTTAGGAATTTTAACGACGCTCCCCCTAATCTGTTTTGGGCTCATTTCACCCTTTGTTCCAAAAATCAGTGCCAAACTGGGCAATGAAGTCACGATTGCCCTCACCATGATTCTCCTGACAGCCGGATCATATCTTCGGATTTTCAATATTTCGAGCTTATTTATCGGGACCTTACTTGTCGGTGTGGCGCTGACCTTCATCAACGTCTTGCTGCCCGCACTGATTACAGATAATCTCCCCACTAAAATTGGGACCATGACCAGCTTGTACATTCTTTCAATGGCCACTTTTAGTTCCATCGGCGCCGGAATTAGTTCCCCACTCGCTCAGGCGATTAACTGGCAGTTTGTCGTTATCATTCTAACGTTACTGGCACTGATCACATTAGTTCTCTGGCTGCCCAATATTCGCTTTAACAAACGGGAAACCCCAACCGAGCAGGGGACGGCCCCCAATCCCTGGACCAATAAAACCGCTTGGTTACTGCTACTCTACTTTGGACTATCCTCATTTGTGTTCTACACACTGATTGCGTGGCTCCCCACGATTGCAATCAATGCCGGTATTTCGGCCAATACCGCCAGCCTCTTAGCCGGTTTATTCCAACTGGCTTCAATTCCCCCATCGTTTGTAATCCCCGTTCTCGCCGAAAAGATGGCCAACCGCAAGCCGATCGTCTTTGGGGCCGGTGCCGCCACCATTATCGGTCTTTTGGGACTCATGCTCCCGATTCATTCGGTAACCTACTTTGTGGTCTTAAATATCATTTTAGGCCTCGCGACTTCCGCAACCTTCTCCCTCTTGATGACACTCTTTGGACTCAAAACCAAGACGTCTCAAGAAACTAGCAGTCTTTCCGGAATGGCACAATCCTTGGGATACTTGATCGCTGCCGTTGGACCGGTTTTAACAGGTTCGCTTCAATCGGTCACTCACTCTTGGGGAACCAGTCTCCTAGTCATGATTCTAATCACTATTTTGTTCTCCTTAGCTGGGATATGGAGCGAAAAACGCAAATTCGTCTTTAATTCCGAAAAAAAGTTTTAGAAAATTAACGATCTATACCAATTCGTTAAAACTTTACTAAACAACCACCATTTTTACTTTCGTTAATCCTACCCAATTACCGTAGATTTCCTTTAATGGGGTTAATCACTGAAAACGCTGTCTTTTAGGGCGTGCACAATGTCACAAGAGAGTATATAATCGTGGTTGTTAGATTAGTGTTCTACCATTGACCAAAAGGAGTGAAAGTTTTGACAAAAGAAAACAAGGCCGTATTTACATTTTTTGGCGCATCAGGTGATCTCGCCAAACGTAAACTATATCCATCGTTGTTTAAGCTTTACCAAAAGGGCTACCTCAAGGAACATTTCGCTGTTATCGGGACTTCCCGGGCAAAGTGGTCCGACGATCAGTTTCAAGGAATTGTTGCTGAAGCAATTAAGGGAATTAAAGAAGAAAAAGCCGGCCAAGCCGCTAAATTTGTGAGTCATTTCTACTATATTGCACATGATGTCACTGATAAGCCGCACTATGCCGCACTGGATGCTTTGATTACCAAGCTGAACAAACAATATGATGCGTTGGGTAACCGCCTGTTCTACTTCTCAATGGCTCCTTCGTTCTTCAGCCAAATTGCATTAAACCTTAAATCAGAAGGCTTAATTACTGACGAAGGGTACAACCGATTAGTCATCGAAAAACCATTCGGTCGTGACTACAAGTCTGCTAAGGAATTAAATGATGCCCTAACTGCTTCATTTGAAGAAGATCAAATCTACCGGATTGATCATTACCTTGGTAAAGAAATGATTCAAAACATCGAAGCACTACGCTTTGGCAATACTATTTTTGAATCAATGTGGAACAATCGTTACATTGATAATATCCAAATTACGTTAAGTGAAAAACTGGGTGTTGAGGAACGTGCTTCCTATTATGATACATCTGGTGCCCTTCGTGACATGGTGCAAAATCACATTCTCCAAATCGTAAGCCAGTTAGCGATGGAACAACCCGTCGCCTTTACCGACGATGATGTGCGGGTTGAAAAAGTGAAGGCCCTTCGGAGTCTCCGCGTCTATAGCCCGACCGAAGCTGCTACTAACTTTGTCCGTGGTCAGTACGATGCCAGTGACAATAGCAACGCCTACCGTGATGAAGACGGAGTCCCTGAAGGATCAACCACCGAGACCTTCGTTGCCGGCAAATTACTATTTGATAATTACCGTTGGTCAGGTGTTCCCTTCTACATCCGGACTGGTAAGAAATTAGCCGATAAATTTACCCGCATTGATGTTGTCTTCAAAAAGCCATTGATCGATATCTTTGCTTTCCCACAAAATCAAGATGCCGCTTTGTCATCCAATGTTTTGACGATTTATGTTGAACCACAATCAGGCTTTTCACTGCGGGTCAACGCTAAGAGTACCGGTCAAGGCTTTGAAACAGAACCCATCAACCTTGACTTCTACCAAGATGCTGACAAAGAAAAAGAAGTGCCAGAACCCTACGAACGCCTTTTGCACGACACCCTTGAAGGTAATAGTACGAACTTTGCCTCATGGACCGAAGTGGCCTACGCTTGGAAATTTGTCGATGCGATTCGGAAACTTTGGGACATTGAAGAACCACGTTTTCCAAACTACGTTCCCGGCTCCATGGGACCAGCTGCCTCAGACGAATTGTTGCAGCGTGATGGGCGCTCATGGGTCTATCGCTTGAACCAATAATTTGAATTATCGAAGCAAAATGAGTTACAATATGCGTGCATTGTGATATTTGTAACTTTATTTTGCTTTTTTTGCATTTACAGTTTGATGTTTTAGAAAATAATGGTACTATAGTCATGAAAACACTTTAATTAAAACGAAGGAGAGTTAGCACATGTCTGATCAAAAAGCACAAATTGGCGTTGTCGGTCTGGCCGTTATGGGTAAGAACTTGGCTTTGAACATTGAAAGCCGTGGATTCACTGTTGGTGTTTACAACCGTTCCCGTGCAAAAACCGATAATATGATGAAGGACCATTCTGAAAAGAAATTGGTTCCTAGTTTTACTGTTGAAGATTTTGTCAACTCACTTGAAACACCACGTCGTATTTTGATGATGGTTAAGGCTGGTAAGCCAACTGATGCCGTGATTGACGAATTACTTCCATTGCTTGACAAGGGTGACGTGTTAATTGATGGTGGGAACACAAACTTCCACGACACAATGGCTCGTAACGCTAAGTTGGACAAGTCAGGAATTAACTTCATCGGAATGGGCGTTTCTGGTGGTGAATTAGGTGCCCTTCAAGGTCCTTCATTGATGCCAGGTGGCCAAAAAGAAGCTTATGACTTGGTTGCTCCTATCTTGGAACAAATCGCTGCTAAAGCTGAAGATGGCAAGCCATGTGTTTCATACATCGGTCCTAACGGTGCCGGCCACTACGTTAAGATGGTCCACAACGGTATCGAATATGGTGACGAAGAATTAATCGATGAAAGCTACAACATTTTACGGAACGTTGCTGGCCTTTCAATGGATGAATTAGCCGACACATTCAAAGAATGGAACGAAGGCGAACTTGACAGTTACCTTGTTGAAATCACTGCTGACATCTTAACTCGTAAAGATGACTTAGGTGACGACAAGAACTTGCCAATCGTCGACGCTATCTTGGATCGTGGTGCTAACAAAGGAACTGGTAAGTGGTCATCAGAAGATGCCCTTGCAATCGGTGTTCCTCAATCAGTTATTACTGAATCAGTTTACGCTCGTTACATCTCAATGTTGAAGGACGAACGTGTGGCTGCAAGCAAGGTTCTTGCCGGCCCAACTGAAAAGGTTGAATTTGACAAGTCTACAATCGTTGAAAAGGTTCGCCAAGCATTATTCTTTGGTAAGATCATGAGCTATGCTCAAGGATTCGAACAATTACGTTTTGCTTCAGAAGAATACGATTGGAACCTCCAATTTGGTCAATTAGCTCAAATCTGGCGTGAAGGCTGCATTATCCGTGCTCAATTCCTTCAAACCATTACTGATGCCTTTGAAAAGGATCCTAAGTTAACTAACCTCTTGTTAGATGACTACTTCAAGGACATTTCAGCTAAGTACCAAAGTGCTACTCGTGAAGTTGTTGCTTTAGCTATCAAGGCTGGTGTTCCAGTTCCTAGCTTGAGTGCTGCTGTCACATACTACGACTCATACCGTGCAGAAGTGCTTCCTGCTAACTTGCTCCAAGCACAACGTGATTACTTCGGTGCCCACACATACGAACGTGTTGACCGCCCAGGTAACTTTCACTATTCATGGTACGAAGAACAATAGGATACGCACCGCGTATTCAAAAAGCCTTATCAAACTTCGGTTTGATAAGGCTTTTTTGTATTTATTTGGTGATTACTTCGTGAATTAGTTTCATCGTTGGTGCTTGATCACCAATGGTAAAATTGGTCCGAATAAGTTTTTCAACACCATCAATTTCTTTTTGATTGCTGTGGACCGTCACAAGTGGTTCCCCTTGTCGCACCTTGTCACCAACTTTATGGTGCAACACCAGTCCCACCGCATAGTCGAGCTGATCATCCTTGGCTGAACGTCCACCACCAAGCCGCATACTAGCAATTCCCATTTCATCCGCAGCGATCTTAGTCACAATACCATCACGCTCGGCCACAATCGGAATATGATACTGTGCTTGGGGCATCACCCCATAATCATCAATCACCGCCGGATCACCATCTTGCATGATAATCATCTGCTTAAACTTCTCCAGTGCCGATCCATCCTTAATCGTTTGTTCTAGCATCAGCCGGGCCGTTTCAAGATCTGGTGCCTGATTAGCCAACACCACCATCTGTGATCCCAGCGTGAGCACCAAATCAACCAGATCAGCCGGACCCTTGCCTTTCAAAACGTCAATCGATTCTTCAATCTCAAGTGAATTGCCGATCTTATTGCCGAGTGGCTGATTCATATCCGAAATAATCGCCATACTCTTCACCCCCGCTTGATTGGCAATCTCCACCAATGCATGGGCAAGTTTCTGTGCGTCTCGTTCTTCGCGCATAAATGCGCCGGCCCCCGTCTTCACATCGATAACCAAAGCGTCCGTTCCAGAAGCCAGTTTCTTGCTTAGAATTGAACTGGCAATCAATGGGATCGAGTCTACCGTATCCGTCACGTCGCGTAATCCATAAATTCGGGCGTCTGCCGGTGCAATCTCTCCGGTCGCACCCACAATCGCTAGTCCAATTGTTTGGACCTGATGGATGAATTCCGTTTCGGATAATGCCACCCGATATCCGGGAATGGCCTCAAGCTTGTCCAGCGTCCCGCGAGTATGCCCCAGTCCCCGACCAGAAATCATTGGTACCGGAATACCTAATGCTGCCACCATTGCGGCTAGAGGGAGGCTTGTTTTATCCCCTACACCACCAGTAGAGTGCTTGTCCACTTTTATCCCGTCAATCGCGGATAAATCCAGCCGATCACCCGAGTTCAACATCGCCATCGTCAACTTAGTTTGTTCGGGAGCGGTCATCCCCTGAAAATAAATCGCCATCAGCAAAGCACTAATTTGGTAGTCTTCAATTGAGCCATCAACCACGCCACTAATAAAGAAATCAATTTGCTCGTCAGTTAGCTCGTGTCCGTTGCGCTTCGTATCAATGATATCTAACATTCTCATTATAATAGCCCCCATTTTTGTAACCGGTTTCAATTGTTAAAAATAAAAAATAGATTCGGCCAACGTGCACCAAACCTATTCAATTACGGTCTCAATCAAGTTGGTTATCCACCAACTCTTGAGCTGCATGCTGATCAATGATTAGCGTGTTGGCGTAGTCGCCCCGTAATGCAGCAGCCACGGCCGGTACTTTGGCACTCCCAGCCGCCACCAAAATCGCATGTTCCTTTTGCCGCAAATCATCTAATTGAATACCAATTGTCCGGCGGTCGATTTTATCCGAAACAATGGCACCATTTTGATCAATAAACCGAGAAAAGACGTCCCCGACGGCATGCTGTTTGAGATACTGCATTTCTTCTTCGGAGAAAAAGTCGAGCTGAAATACTAGGGCACTGTCACGAACCGTTCCCACGGTAAATACCGCAATGTTGGCCTTTCGTCCCAGATCCATTAAATACTGAATATGGCGTTCCTGTTCAACTAAGTCTTTCGTAATCTGCTGTTCAAAAATCACTGGCAATGGCAAGTACTGTGGGATACTGCGAAAAGCCGCGGCAAACGAATTAATACTTTCGTAAGCATAGGTGTGCTGTTTTGAATGCGAGACACTTCCCTTTAATTGAACGACCTGAACATTTTTAACCTCTTCATTAACATCCAAATAACTGGCAATTTTATGAATGGTTTTGCCCCAACCGATTCCGATAATATCATTATCAGTTACTGTGTCTTCCAGGTAGTGCGCCGCATAGTTGCCAACGGTATCCAAAGCTGCGGCACTATTCACCATCGGAATGGGAACGACATGCACTTCACCCACGCCGTACTTCTCACTAATTCGCTGCTCCAAAACTTCGGCACTTTCCAAGGGATCCATAATTTGGATGCGCACCAGACCTTGTTCCTTGGCACTTTTAAGCAATCGTGAGACCGTTGGCCGTGAAATATTAAGCTGTGCGGCAATTTGATTTTGACTGAGTTCTTGCTCGTAATACAGGTGTGCCACTTCAATGCTCTGTTGAATTTTACTATTTTGAGTGTTCAATTGCATGACCTACTTTGCCTGGATTTGACCATCGTTAATTATAACCCTCGGGCGAAATGATTAAAATGGTCATGGTTCCCACTCAATGGAAACTTATGCACGAATGCCAGTTTCTAACGATACTTTCATCATGTCGGTAAAGGATTGTTCCCGTTCCTTAGCTGAAGCGGCTTCCCCCGTCACTAGGTTGTCGCTACATGTCAGAATACTGAGCGTCTTGATATTGTACTTAGCACCAATCAAGAATAAGCCCGCAGACTCCATTTCGGTCGCCACACAACCATAATCGGCTAGCTTCTTCATGTCGATCTCATCGTTATAGAAACGATCGGCCGCAAAGATATTGCCGACGCGTATGGGTACGTTCATCTCCTGAGCCACATGGTAAGCACTATCCAATAATTCAAAATTGGACAGTGGGGCGTAGTAAATACCGGCACCAAAGGTATTGGCTGTAACGGCGGAATCCGTCGTCGATCCCTGACCGAGGATAACATCCCCAATTTTCACATCTTCGCGCATTCCGCCGGCGGTACCAACCCGAATGATCGTTTGAACACCATAAAACTTGATGAGCTCGGTTGCATAAATTGAGAGTGACGGAATTCCCATTCCACTTCCCTGAACTGAGATCAGGTGACCCTTATACTTACCGGTATAACCGAACATGTTCCGTACTGTGTTGTATTGAACAACATCATCCAGAAAATTTTCAGCAATAAACTTGGCCCGCAGCGGGTCCCCTGGAAATAAGACGGTCTTTGCAATTTGGCCGGGTTCGGCACCAATGTGAGTACTCATAAGTTCTTCCTCCTTGTTTAATGACTATTTCAATTCGTCTAAGAAGCTTGTTCCAACCACGTTTTTAACGCCAAAGTTATCTAAAATTGTGGCCCCAAAATCAGAGAACGGACTCCGAATTCCTAATGATTGTCCGACCTGAGTAAAGCTTGGTGAATAAGCCAGCAATGGGACAAACTCACGGGTATGGTCGGTCCCACGGAAACCAGGATCATTTCCATGATCAGCCGTAATGAGTAGCAGATCATCATCTTTCAAATTAGCCAACACTTCACCTAACTGTTGATCAAATTCCATTAATGCAGCGCCAAAGCCCTTCGGATTACGGCGGTGACCATACATCGCATCAAAATCGACTAAATTAGTGAATGAAAAACCGGTAAAATCGTCCTTCATGTTGTTAAGAACGTGATTCATGCCATCATGGTTACTTTCATTATGGAATCCTCTGGTAATGCCGTGGCCTGAGAAAATATCATTGATCTTCCCAATGCCAATTACCTCGTACCCAGCATCTTGTAGGCGATCCATGTCCGTCTTCCCAGTCGGTTCCAAGGTGAAGTCCTTCCGGTTCGCAGTCCGGGTAAAGTGATCCTTGTCAGGCCCCACATATGGCCGAGCAATAATCCGGCCGACCACGTATGGTGGCTCATTCACGAGACTCCGAGCATAGTCGCAGATCTTGTAGAGTTCAGTTAGTGGAATCACATCTTCGTGGGCCGCAATTTGGAGAACCGAATCCCCTGATGTATACACAATCAAGGCACCGGTCTTCATTTGCTCTTCGCCGTAATCATGGATGACGTCCGTCCCTGAATAGGGTTTATTGACAATCACATCACGCCCAGAAAAGGCTTTGAGCTTGTCAATAATTTCATCTGGGAATCCGTCTGGGAATAATGCCAACGCGTGCTTGACGGGTAATCCCATCATTTCCCAATGACCATCCATACTATCTTTACCAGCTGAAACCTCCTGCATCTTACCAAAGTATGCTAATGGCTTTTCTGCCGGTGCGACGCCCTTAATCGGTTGATCGCGGAGATTAGAAATTCCCAGTTTTTGTAAATTAGGAATCGCCAATTTTCCATCGTAAAAGTCACCCACGTGGCCGAGGGTATCCGAGCCCACATCGCCAAACTTAGCAGCATCGGGCGCTGCCCCCGTTCCAACTGAATCCAACACGATTCCAAAGATGCGTTTGTATTTCATGCTATTCCACTCCCTTTAATTCTATTGCTCGTTATCCTTTAAAATGGCGACACTGGCACTCACCCCTAGGCGAGTCGCACCGGCATTAATCATGGCGTAGGCATCCTCAGCACTATGAATGCCGCCAGACGCTTTGACGCCTAAATCGGGCCCGACAGTTTCGCGCATTAACTTCACGTCCGCTGCCTTGGCTCCCGCCGTTGAGAACCCAGTCGATGTTTTGACAAAGTCCGTCCCGGCCTTTTGAGAGAGTTCACACGCCCGTACTTTTTCTTCGTCCGTTAATAAAGCGGTTTCAATTATCACTTTCAAAATAGCATGTTTCGCATGCGCCGCATCCGCCACAGCCTTAATGTCCGCTTCAACAGCGGCATCATGATGCTGCTTTAATTCACCGATATTAATCACCATATCGACTTCAACAGCCCCGTTGTCAATTGCTTCTTGTGCCTCAAAAACCTTGGTTGCCGTCGTCGTGGCCCCCAGTGGGAATCCAATGACCGTGCAAACATTGACGTCGGTATCCTTCAGTACTTGAGTTGCGAGCGGGACCCAGTAAGGATTAATGCAGATTGAGGCAGTATGATACTGCTTCGCCTCGGCCAGTGTTTGCTCAACCTGTTCCTGAGTGGCATCGGCCTTTAAAAGAGTATGATCCATATATTTTGCGAGTTCTGCGTTCGAAAGCTTCATTTGTGAAACCCCTTTCATATTTGATAGATCAAGCTTAACAGGAATCTGAACATTTGTAAACTAATAAAATGAAATTTTGTAAAAATAAACATTTAGTTATCTATTCAATAACTAAAAATAGCGTAACTAGATTCTATAACAGAACCTAATTACGCTATTTAAACATTATCGTTAGTGAACTAAAATCTGACGATCGCTGTCCATCTGTAAGTGACGGTAGTGGTGATCACCAATCATAATTTTACCGGCATCTTCAAACCCTAGCCGGCGGTATAAACGCTCGGCACCCGGATTAGTGAAGTCAACATTGAGGCCCAACATGTCATATCCCAGTTCATGGGCGTGTTGGGCAATCGCATCGATGAGGCGCGTGGCAATCCCATAGCCACGATAGTTAGCGTCAACGGCAAGCGAGTCGAGATAAAATTCATCATCAAACGATTCCGGGTCGGCAAAAAAATCCACGTCCTTGATGGACGGAATACTTTGCGCAGCCTGTGCGTACACACGGTTGACGGCTGTTTCGTTCGTATCCGGATATCCAAACGCCATCCCCACCACTTGGCCGTCAACTTCGGCCACCAGGGTGGTTGCAACATATCCTAATAGCGCCCGGCGTTTATAGGCGTTTTCGATCATTCGCTGGGGGTCCTCGTCAGGAACTGACTCGAACTCTTCTAATTCCATCTCATCATAAATCAAAGACATCAGCGGCACTATCTGGCCGGCATCGTCCGGCTCAGCTTTACGAATTGTTAAAATAAATATCCCTCCAAATTTGAGTTGATATTATATTAGCATAAACAAGACCGGATGTGGAGTGAAACGGAAAGGTCTGACGCACAAACGGCCACCAACTCGTCAGGATATACCGTAGCGCAATACAATTTGGCACATTAACCCCAACAAAAAACGGTAACCCTCGGCTACCGTTCTTTATATTCTGATAATCACTTATTGTTTATTTATCAACCTGTTCGTTTTGAACTGAGGTCCGAACGACTAACACATCCACAATCGCATTGCGGTTAACAAATGACGTTACTGACCCCATCACAGCCCGTTGCATGGCTGAAAGGCCGCTAGCCCCCATCATGATCAAATCAACCTGGTGATCTTTAGGAAAATCATAGGCAATCACGGTCTTAGGGTTGCCCAAACGGATATGGATATCTACATCGGTAAAGCTATCCGTCGATCGCAAGTGGTTGACTAACTTGCTTAAATATTCTTTCGATTCATTAACCAGCTGATATGTGATGCTGCCATCTGACATACCAGCATAGTTATAGGTGACTGCCCTGGTATCTAGCACATTTAATAAATCAATGTGGGCATGGTTACGCTTTGCCACCGCAACCGCCTTTTCTAAAGCTAATTTTGCTTCCTTAGAACCGTCTACCGGCACTAAAATGTTTTTGTATACTTGATCCATAAGCAATCATCCCTTCAATATATATCCGTTTGTTGATTATATTGTACCATAAATGCGCTTACATCACACTACTTTTATAAGTCATTTATTGCATTTTTGATTAATTTCTCACCACTAATGACGTTGAAGGTCCGTTTGACGGTCCGCGGGTTTTCCAACGTATCCGCGATAACCGTTGCTACATCAGCCCTCGCGATCTTTCCGGCAACGTCTTGATCGGTATCAAGTTGTACTTTATCAATCGGCTGATCATTAGTAAGCCCCCCCGGTCGAATAATCGTATACGCTAAATTCGTATGGTGGCGAAGCCATTCGTCTGCATAGTATTTAGCGGCGTAGTACGGCTTCATTGCACCCAACCACTTACTTCGATCGTCGGTATATAGGGCACTCACAATGATAAACCGCGCAACCCCCGCCGCTTCAGTGGCCTGCATACTTTTAATAGCGCCATCCAGATCAACCAACATCGTCTTATCAGCACCAGTTTGCCCACCGGAACCGGCCGTAAAAATGACGGCATCCATTCCCTTTAGCGGGGTGGCGAGCGTTGCTGGCAAAGCTTCTAAATCAAACGTCACAGGGGTGATTCCTGTTGTTTTATCTAACTGGGTCACATCGCGTACCCCGGCAAATACTTGGTGACCGCGAGCAGCTAATAACTTGATAAGGTGCTGACCAATTTGGCCATGGGCACCAATTACAAATACTTTGATAATCATCACTCCTTTTTTATTGTTACTTATTATAAAGAAGTTTGACTGAAATACCAGTTAGAACCCTTCAAGAATCCTCTATCAGCATTGTATCGCGCCACATTCGGGTTTATAATTTTTGCAATCACTTAAAGGAAGTGTTCTCATGACCATCCCCTATATTCGACTGGCCCGGCCAACTGATGTGCCCGCCATCATGCCAATCATCGAAAGTGCCCGTCAACTGCTAGCGCAACAGGGCATCCCTCAGTGGCAAGATGGTCACCCTAATCAAGCGACTATTCAGGCTGATATTGCCCAACAAATCGGCTACGTTTTCGTTGTCGATCAACAACTTGCGGGCTACACCGCTCTCTTACAAACACCCGACCCGAACTACCAGCCGATCGATGGTGCGTGGGGCCGCTATACTACGCCAGAACACTATGCAACCTTGCACCGGGTTGCCATCAGTGCCCAATTTCGTGGGCACCATTTGGGCCGCCTGTTCATCTCTAATCTCGTAACTCGCGCCTATGAACTGGGCTTTCGCGACCTTCGAATCGACACCCACCAGCAAAACCACACCATGCAACACCTCATCGAATCGACTGGATTTAAATACCGTGGGATCATCACGATTCAACGCGACGGATCACCACGGCTAGCCTACCAGTTACTATATTAAATTCTTATGCTTGTTTTTTTCGAACAACTGGTCATTATCCTTGACCATAATTTCATCAGTAAAGTCATTAATAAATTTGAGCGTGTGGGCTAATTTATCGGCCCCAAAAACATTTAACGTACTTTGGGCCTTCTTGAGGCCCTCTTTGAATAGGGTATCTTCTACTTGACGCCCCTGCGCCGTGAGTTTTAAAATCCGCCGCCGTCGATCATCTAAGTCAGTCTGTTGCGCCACGTAATTGGTGGCCAGTAACCCACTAATCTGCCGTGAAATTGCCGATCGTGATACTTGGTGCGCCTTTGACAACTCCATCAAGGTAATATTATCGTGGGCCTGATTAATTTCATGCATAATCAGGAACTGGTCAAACGAAACCCCGTACTTTTCCGCCGGAGCCGATAGAAAATCCTGTAAGTATTTCAACGAAAATAAATATGAATTAATAAATGCATCGAATAATTGGCGCTCGTCTTCCATTAAATGACCTCCTACAGCAAAATGTTCACTAGCGCAATAGTTAACCCTTATTAACTTTACTAAGAGATGGATTTGTAATCAAGTCTTAATTCAAAATAATCCCGCTCAAGTTAATAATCAAAAGTTCACTGTGGGCTTTATATCACTTGTAGTTCTGATTTGGTTGACATCCTTAGCAATTTAGCATACAATTCTTGCAATTTAAAAGTTTACATATCACACCGTTACCAATCACACAACTCTTAGGGGGATCACATATTGAAACCAAGAATCGCTTTGCCCGCTGATACATTCACTGAGGCAACTAATATCATCAACCAGCGAAACGCTGAATTTGCCCCTTATCAGGCAATTCAGGCCATTACTAAATCGGGCGGCATTCCGATCATTCTACCAACCATTGATCCAGCTGATGCTCCCGCATACATCGATTTATTTGACGGCCTCCTGATGCTGGGCGGCTTTGACGTCGATCCAACATTCTTTAACGAAGAACCGCATTATGAGCTGGGGGAAACTTACCGAAAACGCGATATGTTTGAAATTGCCCTTCTAAAAGCTGCAATTGATGCTGGTAAGGCCGTCATGGGGATTTGTCGGGGGATGCAGGTCATTAATGTCGCCCTCGGTGGCACGTTATACCAGGACCTGTCTGAAGACCCTCAGGCGCGACTTAAGCATAGTCAGCTTGCACCCGGTAATTTACCGACCCATCACGTGACCGTCCAAGATGATAGCCTACTCTCCACGCTGATCAGTAAGCGCAGCTACGTCAACTCCCGCCATCACCAGGCCATCCATGAACTGGCGAGTTCCCTCCACACGGTCGCCACGGCCGATGACGGTGTCGTGGAAGCCATCGAGTCGAAAAAAAACAACCAAGTTTTGGCGGTGCAATGGCATCCTGAAAACATGTACAAGCATAATAAGGAGTCTCAAGCGCTTTTCGCTAATTTTATCCAGAGAAGTAACGACGTCAAAACACAGTCGCAATTTCGAACAGCTTAAGAATGTTAATCAGATCAGCTCTCATAACCCCGATCCGGTTTGTTTTATTTCATAATAATGGTAAAATAGCTTTTAATTTAAAGGAGTGATCGCATGGACCAAATTGATCGTAAAATTTTAAACCTGTTGCAAGAAAATGCTCGGATTTCATTAAAGACCATTTCTGAACACTGTTTCATTTCCTCCCCCGCCATCGCAGCACGGATCAATCGCCTCGAAAAACAAGGCGTGATTGCGAACTACCAAACGACGATAAATTACGAAAAGTTGGATTACCATGTCAAAGCCTTTATCCGTCTCCAACTCGACCCGACGCAAAAAAAAGACTTCTATCCTTATGTTCGTTCCATCCCCAACGTCTTGGAATGTAACTGCGTCACGGGTGATTACTCTGAACTCTTAGAAGTGGTGTTTGAATCCACTGCCGCCCTTGATGAATTCGTGAATGGCCTGCAGAGTTCCTTTGGTAAGACCAGCACACAAATCGTCTTTTCCACGAGCGTCAATCGGCGTGGCTTAAAGCTTGGTGACGACGCCACTGCTAATACCCCTGAAATTGAAAAGAACGCTGCTAAATAGTTGCAGTAAAAAAGCCCCACGAAATTTCGTGAGGCTTTTTTCTTTTACTTTAATAGCAGGGATTCAATCTGATCCAACCGTTGTTCAAAGACCTTGAAGGCCTCCTTCAAATACTGGTCGGTCGTCACATCAACACCGGCGTGCTTCAAGATGTTCACTGGGTAGTCCGAGCCACCGGCCTCTAGAAAGCTAAAGTAGTTTTCTAATGCGTGGTCCTCATGTTGCCAGACTCGCTGCGACAATGCCGTTGACACCGCTTGGGAGGTCGCATATTGATAGACATAGTAGTTCATATAGAAGTGCGGAACATACGCCCAGCTCTGCGTTCTCGTCCCGGTTTCGGTGACTGATGGGCCATAGTACTTATTGACCAAATCACCACTAATCTGATCCAGGTAATCGGCAGTCAGCGTGGTGCCCGCCTGCTGCGCTTGGTAGGCTTGATGCTCGAACTCAGCAAACTGGGTCTGCCGATAAATCGTACCAATGAAACCAGTAATATATTGTTCTAAAATAAAGATCAATTTTTGCCGATCATCTTGATACTTCTCTAACAAATAGTCCGTCAAAATATTTTCGTTAAAGGTCGATGCCACTTCCGCCAGAAAAATGGGGGCATCGGCGTATTCAGATGGTTGTGCCTGCGATGAAAAATAGCTATGCATGGCGTGACCAGATTCATGCGCCAAAACCGACGTACTATACAGCTTATCGGTCCAGTTCAGTAGAATAAACGGGTTCGCATCATAAACGCTAATTTGGTAGCCGCCAGACCGCTTGCCTTTATTTTCGGCCGCATCAATCCAGCGATGGTCAAATTCCTGCTTGAGCCCCGCCGTATAGCGTGGTCCAAGCACACTCAACGCATCCAAGGTCATTTGCTTGCCTTCCTCAAAGGTGGTCTTCAGCATATCCGAACCGGCCAACGGAACGTTCAAATCGTACTTGTACATCGTATCTAAGCCGAGAACCCGCTTTTTTAGTGCGTACCACCGGTGAGCCAATGATAGATGGTCATTAACGCTTTTAACTAACGTATCATAAACGCTCTCATCGATGTGATTACCTGACATCGCCGCTTGACGGGCACTGTCATAATGCCGAATTTGCGCCTGCATGTTCTGTGAATCAACAAAACTATTAAATGTTTGGGCAAAGGTATTTCGTAACTTTTGGTATGGTTTTTCGTAAGCTAACGTTGCTTTCTTACGAACCTCACGGATTTGCGATTCGGTAAACTGACTCCGATTACCATGCGTCAACTGAACGAGTTTGCCATCGTCATTGTGGACCTGTCCGAAATCAAGATCCGCGTCATTGAGCGTGTTGTAAATTTCTTCAGAGGCGTCCAGTGACTTTTGCGCCCGACTCAGTAGTTTTTCTTCAACATCCGAAAGGACATGGGCCCGTTGACTCCGCAATTTTTTCAGTAAAAAGTTAAATTCAGCCAGTTGGGGTTCAGCTTGTTGAAACTGCGCCAGCTGTTCATCGCTAATGGCCACAATTTCAGGTTCCAAAAACGCCATCTGGGCTCCCAGTTTACTGAGGGTGTTCGCAGCCTCCCCAAACACACTTACGGCCGCCGTATCCGTTGTATCGCTATCCCGGCGCATAAATGCGTAGACATATTCACGTTCCAGTTGCTCATCAATTTGTTTTTCCGCTTGAAGCGCATTAAGCAGGTTCTGGGCGCTTTTTCCGACCTGCCCTTCTAGCTTCACAAAGTCGGTCACTAAGGCAACCGTTTGCTTTAAAGCGGCTCTCATTTCATCATCCGAATCAAATAGCAGGGTTAAGTCCCACTTCAACTCATCAGCAACTTCACTACGGTTTGGTAATTGTTTTGTCTCAGCCAATCCAGATCAATCCTTTCAGGCGTTTTTAATTTCTTCTAAATATCGTTTATTTTTCTCAGCATCAAATTCGTGCTCTGATTTACCGATCACGATGGTGGCAATCGAGTTTCCGACCACGTTGACGGATGTCCGCGCCATATCAACAAACCGGTCAATCCCAGCGATAAAGGTCAGGCCAGACATCGGCACACCGATCGTTGAAACCGTGGCTAGTAAGACCACGAATGAGGCTCCTGGCACCCCGGCCATTCCCTTGGACGTAATCATCAACACCACGAGGAGTGTAATTTGGTGCCCAATTGTCAGATGAATGCCATAGGCTTGCGCCAAGAACAGCGCGGCCAATGATTGATAGATGGCCGAGCCATCCAAGTTAAAGGTATAGCCAGTTGGAATCACGAACGATACGATCCCCTCACTGACCCCATACTTTTGCATTTTGCTGATCAACCGTGGCAACGTTGCTTCTGAACTAGCCGTTGAAAAGGCAATCAAAAACTCTTCTTTCACTACGCTCATCAGCGTCCAGAACTTAAACTTGAACAGATGTGCCACCAGACCCAAAACGACTACGATGAAAAAGGCCATGGTTGCGTAAGTAACTAACACGAACAATCCTAATGGTAATAATGCGCTAATTCCCATTTCAGCCAGCGTCATTCCAATCAAGCCAAAAACCCCGATTGGTGCAAATTTCATGACCCAGTTTGTCACCTTGAACATGACTTCCGAAACCGCCTGTAAAAAGTCGGTAATAATCTTACCGCGTTCACCAATGGCTGCGGTTCCGAGACCAAAGAAGACAGAGAAGAAAATAACTGGCATCATGTCGCCTTCAGAAAGGGATTTGAAGAAGTTGGTCGGGATAATACCCAACAGCGTGTCCCAAATTCCCGTGTGTGACGCTGATTTGGCCGTCGCCATATACTTAGAAATATCCGTACTTTGTAATTGATGGATGTCGATAAAGGTCCCGATTTGCGTGATATTCCCCACAATCAGTCCAATAGCAATCGCAATGGTGGTCATAATTTCGAAGTAGACCAGCGTTTTCACACCAACCCGGCCCAACTTATGAATATCACCCATTCCGGCAATCCCGACGGTTAAACATGACACCACGATAGGTAACACGATCATTTGAATCAAACTAATGAAAATTGTTCCTAAATTAGACATGACCGTAATCGCAGTTTGGTTATGGTAAAAAATAACCCCAGCAATAATTCCTAAAATCAATCCGATGACAATTTGCCATCCTAAACTTAAACGCATTGATCGATAGCGACGCATGAGCAACTTTTCCTCCTATTGCTATATATGTAAGTTTCCGAACATTCACAAGTTTATCACACTTATAAATCAACAGTATATACCCTATATCTTTGAATGCGCTTTAAATTGCCATTTAATTTTAATTTTCTTTAGCATTGGTCTATTCAATTCCTCATTTTTGATCGTGCAAACGATTGCATGCTCGCTATTGTATATCAGTACACAATTTTCATCTTATTTAAATTGGTCTAGTTTTAATGAAAAAATTTGCATATTTTAGTGATAAATAGGGGTTGAAAAATGTAATTATAAATAATACAATACAAACGTAATGAAAATAATGCATGAAATAGTTTCCTATTTCAGTTAATTTTCACCGTACTTGTGAATTAATTTCCAATAATTAACTTCTGGAGGAATTTTATAATGGTAGAACCTAATACAGACTTTATGATGCCCAACGTTAACTTCTTTGGCCCCGGTGTGATCAGCAAAATTGGTGATCGTGCCAAGATGCTCAATATGAAGAAACCATTAATCGTAACCGGTCCCTTCCTGCGTCAAATGGAAAACGGCCCAGTTAAACAAACCGAGGCATCACTAAAGGCTGCCGGTGTTGACTACGCATTCTATGACCAAGTCGAACCAAATCCTAAGGTTCGGAACGTTGAAGCAGGTAAGCAAGCCTACTACGACAACAATTGCGATAGCATTATTTCTGTTGGTGGGGGATCATCACACGACTGCGCTAAGGGGATTGGTATCGTGCTCACTAACGGTGACGACATCACAAAACTCGCCGGAATCGAAACCTTAGAAAACCCATTGCCACCACTCTTGGCTGTTAACACAACTGCCGGAACTGCTAGCGAAATTACCCGTCACGCCGTTATTACTAACGAAGAAACCAAGCTGAAGTTCGTTGTCATTTCATGGCGTAATGTTCCATTGGTATCATTCAATGATCCACTGTTAATGCTTGACATTCCTCGGGGCTTAACGGCTGCAACTGGGATGGATGCTTTAACCCACTGTGTGGAATCATATGTATCAACCCACCGCAACGACATCACCGATGCCCAAGCCATTCAAGGCATCAAGCTGATCAGCAAGTACTTGCCACAGGCTTATGCGGATGGTCACAATGTTGAAGCTCGTACGAAGATGGCCGAAGCGTCATTGCTCGCCGGAATGGCCTTCAACAACGCCGATCTCGGTTACGTTCACGCCATGGCCCACCAATTAGGCGGCCAATACGACGCCCCTCACGGTGAATGCTGTGCAGCCTTAATGCCAACCGTTGAAAAGTGGAACATCGTCTCCGCACCGGAACGGTTCGCTGACATTGCACGCTTCATGGGCGAAAACGTCGATGGTCTAAGCGTTTGGGATGCCGCCCAAAAGGCCATTGATGCGCTCCAACGGATGTCAGACCTTGTTGGTATTCGGACCGTTAAGCAATTAGGCGCTAAGCCAGAAGACTTCGAACTATTAGCAGAAAATGCTTTGAAGGACGGCAATGCCGGTCCTAACCCTCGTAAGGGATCAAAAGAAGATATTGTTGCTTTGTTCAAAGAAGCATACAATAGATAAGCAGAAATAATATAAAACAGTGGTTCTCCTAAGCCGGCGCTTGGAAGAACCACTGTTTTTTGTTTTCACGGGCCGGCTTTTTACGCTAGCCGCTTTACTCCACATCCGGTTCATTTCGTGCTATGCTTGCATTAAACACTTGAAAGGAAGGGTCAATATGCCACATCACAATTGCGTTTCGCTCGTGCCGCTGTTTAGTCAGTTAACTGAATCCGAACAGGCCACCATTGAATCTATCGTTCACCGTCACCACTATCAGGCTGGAGAAACCATTTTTGCCGCCGGTGACCCCATGGACGCCTTAATGATCGTTGCCAGTGGTCAGGTGAAAGTTTTTCAATTGGCCGCTAACGGTAAGGAGCAACTTCTTTACCTGCTCACCACGGGCGACTTTGATGGTGAAACGGCCCTGTTTTCTCAAACTAACCACAATTCTTTTGCCCAGGCCCTCATGCCGACGCAAATCTGCCAGATTAACCGGCCCGAATTTCAGCGACTAATGCAGAAGTATCCGACCATCAGCCTGAATCTGCTTAACGAGTTTGGAAAGCGGCTGACAGATCTTGAAAAACGGACCACCAAGACGGCAACCACGTCCGTCGAATCACGGCTAGCCGATTATCTGGTGGAAACCGCCGCCCAATTTGAGAGTCAAAACTTCAAATTACCACTTAAAAAGAAGGATCTGGCCACCTATCTCGGTACGACGCCGGAAACCATTAGCCGCAAACTAGCGGAGCTCGAACAACGCGGGATTATCACCCAAACTGGTAGTAAACAAATCCAGATTAACGATGAATCCGCACTGGAACTACTTTAGCTGATCGTGATCCTGACGTTCTGTAATGTGTTCGAATAAGATCCCTTCCCGTACCCCGTTTTGAGAAAAGAATACCCGATCGGAATCCAGATAGCGCAGGATCGTCACAATTGGGGTAATTCCTCCGGCAATAATGTCAGCCCGATCGCGAGCTAATCCCGGAATGTCGCGCCGCTCAGCCAGGTTCTTACCAATGATATCAGCATACACCGTCTCAATCTGGTCAACCGCCATGCGGTATCCATGAATGTCCTCGAAGTCTAGTGCCTTAACCTTTTTACGATAGATCTTCGCCAGGGTGCGGTTACTCCCACCGAGGGCCACAATGGGAAGGTTCTGACCACGATGGAGCCACCAAATACCGTTAAAGAGGCGGTTCACAAAGGTCGTTTCCCAGAATAAGTCCTGTGCTCGGAGGACATCCGTCCGGTTCTTAAAGAACTGTTCGGAAAGGTTCACCGCCCCAATCGGGAGGCTCACTAGATTCTGGGCCTTCCCGTTTTGCACGAGCACCAACTCACAGCTTGCGCCACCGGTATCCATGATGACACAGTTGGTCACTGGTAACGTATTGATGACGCCCAGATAATCGTAATGGGCCTCCATCGTCCCCGTAATGACTTCCAACTTGAGGCCATCTACTTCTGCGGCCACGCGGGCCAAAAATTCCTTTTGATTTTTGGCCATCCGTACGGCCGCCGTCGCAACCGCCCGCAGCGTGACGTTAGGTAATTGCTGATAAACTTCTTGAAAATCCTTTAAGGCCTGAATGGTTCTGTCCATCGCAGAATCCTTCAAGGTCTTTTCTTCACCCATATTTTCTGACAATCGGACCATGCGTTTCATTCGTTGAGCCACCTGATAGCTCCCATCATCATGAATCTCGGTCACCGTCATGCGCGCCGAGTTGGACCCCAAGTCAATGACTGCCAAATTTTCCATTGTGTGTGCCTCCTAGTCAAATTTATCCTGCGGTTTACGAAGCGGCTCAAAGGTGGTCCGTTCCTGCTTCACGGCCTGGTTAACCTCATGGACTCGTGCTGCATTTGCCTGAGCCATCAGTGCTGCCTGCACCTCAAACGGATCTAAGCCCCGCCGATCCACCTTCTGATAAGTGCCATCCGCCATTAATATCCGGGTCTTCAGATTATCTTGCCACATCCAATCGCAAATTTGGATGATCTGGGCTTTAATATCAGCTTGCAAGACTGGAAATAGCAGTTCGACCCGCCGTGACAAGTTGCGGTTCATCATATCCGCACTCGACAAGAAGAGGCGCTCCTGTCCATCGGCGTAAAAATAATAAATCCGGCTGTGTTCAAGGAACCGACCGACGATCGAGTGGACCGTGATATTGTCACTGACGCCCTTAATTCCCGTCTTGAGGCAGCAGATTCCCCGCACAATAATATCAATTTTTACGCCCGCAGCTGATGCTTGATAAAGCTGATCGATGATTCGCGGATCTGATAAAGAATTCATCTTCATTCGAATTTTTGCTGGCCGGCCAGCTTGGGCCGCCTTGATTTCATCTTTAATACGTTCACCCAAAAAGTCACGCATCGTCAGTGGGGCAATGTTGAGCATTTCAAACCGGCGCGGTTCCGAGAACCCTGACAGCATGTTAAAGATATTCGACGCATCCACGCCAATGCGGGTATCCGCCGTGAAGAGCCCCATATCCGTGTAAAAGTTAGCCGTCACATCATTATAATTGCCCGTCGCCATGTGCACGTAGCGCTTAATGCCCGCACTTTCGCGACGAACCACTAGCAACAACTTACAGTGTGTCTTCAATCCTTTTAAGCCGTATATCACATGACAGCCTCGTTTTTCCAATTCGTGCGCCCAATGCACATTATTCTCCTCGTCAAACCGCGCCTTCAGTTCCACTAGCACGGTGACCTGTTTGCCGTTTTGGGCAGCCTCACCAAGGGCCTTGATAATGGGGGAACGACTCGACACCCGGTACAGTGTCATCTTGATCGCCAGCGTATCGGGATCCTGGGCGGCCTGCTGAATAAAGCTGACCACCGGTTTAAAGCTGTCGTACGGGTGGTGTAAGAAAACATCCCCCCGAGAAATGGTCGTAAATAGATCATCCGTTTGTAGGGCCTTGGGTAAGAATGGGTGAAACGGCGGATACCGTAAATCAGCGTGATCCGTGACCGCCTTTGCAAGCTGACTCATGGCGTGCAGATCGATGGGCCCGTTAATTTCGTAAACATCGTCTTCCCGAACATCTAGTTGCTCGGTCAGCCACTTCCGCAAGTTTTTCCCCGTCTTGGCCTCCAGTTCCAACCGCATCACCTTGGTATGCTCCCGCATGGCAAGCTGCGACACAATGTCTTTCATCAGATTAGACGTGTCGGTCTGTGCGACGTCAAAGTCCATATCACGGATAACCCGCAGCGTCCGAACTTCTTTGACCTTGTACCCCGTAAAAAGTTCGGCAATGAAGGGCTTAATCGCCTCTTCGAGCAGTAAAAATTGATTATCGCCGGGCAACTGAACAATCCGATTAAAGACATCGGGCACCTGAACGAGCGCGTAACGTCGCTCTTTTTTATCGTCTTCGGGCAATAACAAACTATTTTTCGCCAGCCGTACCGCTAGATACAACGCATTGTTTCCAATAAACGGAAACGGCCGCGAACTATCGACCGCCATCGGGGTTAGCACCGGATACAGGTCCTGATGAAAATATTGACTCACATACATTAATTGCCGTTTCGATAGGTTTTCGTAATCTAGCAGCTCAATCCCAGCTTCCATTAACTGTGGCATTAACGAACGGGACAGCGTGGAATACTGTTTCAAAACCTGTTGGTGAATTTTAACGCTCAGCGCCTTCAACTGCTCTGCTGGTAACATCCCCGCCGCATCATGATTATCATAATTAACGGCCTCCATTTTTCGTAATGACGCCACCCGAACCATGAAGAATTCATCTAAATTACTTTGCGTAATTCCCAAGAAATTAACGCGTTCCAGGAGTGGATTGCGTTTATCACGGGCCTCATCCAGCACCCGATCGTTAAAGTCGACCCAGCTTAGCTCACGGTTAGTAAAATATTCTGGTTTTCTATATGACATCCTAACGCCTCCCTATCCTTTTAAGCGGTTACTCTTCAAAACGGCCTTCAACCCATAAACTTTCCGGAAAAAGTTGGCCTTATGCTGAAACGTCCACTGTTCAAGGGTGATCGCCCGCGTTGACTGTGCGGTGATCACCACCTGATCCGTATCCAAATGCAGGCTAATCTTGGAAATTTTGGCCTGGTGACTATCATCAAGTGCGTCGGCAAGCCGTAAAATCGCCGATAGCTTCGCAATTCGGAGCCGGTCTGCGGCACTCACCTGATGCATCTGGCTGAGGTCAAGCGAGGGCGCCGTTGCACTGTGATACCGCGCTACAGCCGCAACCACCGTTTGTTCGGCCCGGTTTAATCCCAAAATTTCACTGGCAAGAATAATGTATTCCGAGTGAAACGAATGACGATGGGCATCCAGAAAAACCCCGGTATCCTGTAAGATTGCTGCCAATTGCAGTAATAAGCGCTCTTCTTTCCCCAGCCCATGCAACTTTTTTAGACGATCAAATAGCTGACCGGCGAATTTAAGCACCTGTTGTTGGTGTTGTTGATCCACCCGGTAGCGCTGAGCAATGCACTTGGCTTCATCGATGACAACCTGATTAAAATCCCAGTTCGTCTTTAAATGCCCTTTTTGATCACTCAAATGGACCATTAGCCCGTCGATCAACTTAATATCCGTTAAACAAATTTCCTTGACGTGCAGGTGATCAAAAATTTGGTCCAGCAGCAGGAACGTCGGGGCCACTTCAGCGACTTCCATTTGCGGGAGGTGTTCGGCGAGGTCTTGATCCGACTGTTTCATAACCTCACTAAACCGCTGATCGAACTGGTCGTGCGTAATGCTGGTATCGCGCTTGTGTGTGGGAATCATCTCTTCCAACAGGGTCAATTTCGAGCCCATCAAAATCACCCGGTCAAAGTGGTGGGTGGGCATCATGCGCCAAATATCCATCAGTTTTGAGGAAAGGTAATCATCCAGCACTTCCTCATAGGAGGCCACCTGCCGCTCCATGCCTGCCAAAATTTGAGCAACTCGTAGGGGGCCTAATGGCAGTTCCCTAACCAGTGTTACCCGCTCTTCTTCGCACACCATCATTGTGATGACACTAGCCCCAATTTGAATGAGGATGGTCCCCTTACTGGCCATTTTTTTAAAGTGGGGCAACAACACGGCACTCGCTTGGAAACGATACATCAATTCCTCGTTAACCGTCAGTGGCGTCATCGTCAGACCGGTTTGAACGTAAATTTGATCCTGCACAAAACTGATATTTTCAGCTTGCGAAACCGCGTGACTGACGACTACTTGCGTCTGCTCGACGCCATCGTCATGAATTAACTGCTGGAAATCCCGTAACTTGATGATCGCCTCGTCCACCATTTGGGGATCAATGCCGCCCGAGGTAAAAAGATGGTCGCCTAAGACGACTGGTGCACTGGCCTGCTCAATCGTTTGCAATGATTTTAAATCTACAATTCGTAAATCGATACTCTGTGCGTTAATCACAATAATCGCCTGTAAAACCGATTGTGCCATGATGATTACCTCCTAATGGGTTTAAAAAAATCCTTGCTAAGGAGACAGATTGTCATCTGCCCGTTAACAAGGATTAAGTGTTTATTTCGTCGTTTGCCGCTCGATTAATCGCGTCCCTAATACAACTTTTTTAGTAAAGTCACGGGGAGCGTTTTGTTGCTCAACCATTAATTCGACCGCACTTTGCCCCATGTCCTTCGTCGCCACGTGAATGGCAGAAAGGCCTGGATAGACGTAATTAGCAATGGTCGTATCATTGAAGCTGATTAAACTGACCCGTTCCGGGATTTGAATTTTGGCTTCTTGTAACGCCTTAAGCGCCCCAACCGCCATCGGATCGTTCGCCACAAAAAAGGCGTGGGGGAGCCGATCACCCAGCGTTTCGATTGCGTGTTTCATCGCCTGGTATCCCGCTTGTGATGTAAAATCACCCTCGAAGACAAAATCAGGGTTATAGATGCCCAGCGCCGTGACCGCCTTCACGAAGTAATGATAACGTTGATCATTAATCGTTTGTTTTTGGTCCGTCGTTTTCTCGGTACCGTAAATCATCCCAATATCATTGATCTCGGCTTGCTGGAAGCGGTCAATGACCATATCAACTGACTGTTCGAAATCCGTCACGACGCTGTCGCAGCCGTGCGAAAGCCCATCAAAATCAACCAGAACAACGTTACTGGAAATCCGTTGTAACTGGCGAATTTGGTTTGGACTAAACTTTCCCAACGCAATAATGCCGTCCACGCCCGCTGGAATTTGATCGAGACTACTCTCGTAAATCGAAATGGCTTTGTAACCCACCTGCTGGCAATGTTCCTCAATGCCCATTCGAATCGACATATAGTACAGATCATCGAGCTCCTGACTTTGGGTGTACCACTGCACTACTGCAATCCGCTTACTGGGGGTCTTGGTAGCTGGCCGCTTATGCTTGGTATAGTTAAGCTCTTCGGCAATTTCAAAAATCTTCTTACGCGTCAAATCATTTACCGAAAGGGTCTGATCATTGTTGAGCACTCGAGAAACCGTTGCTAACGAAACGTTAGCTTTACTGGCGATATCTTTTAACGTTACTGACATTGTAGATCACCCCTTTCTGGAATTTGATTATTCTTCTTTACATGATAATTTTAACTTGCTCTAAAATAATGATCGGCAAGCAGCGTGCTTAAATGCCTAACCGCTTTCACGCTACATCCTTATTCTATATTGTCTGCACGAATTTTGCCAATGCTTCTTGCCCTTTATCGTCATTTTTAAAGACACCGGCGTTTTCTAGCACCTGAGCAAAGACATCTGCCAGCGCCTGTTCCATAACGTCGTCCACGTTGGTTGCCGTAATGGCCTGCTGGGTCTTGATTTGATCGGCCCATGGTTGGTGGTAGGCCGCAATTTCATTGGCATCACCCAGCCAGTACTTTTTAACCTCTTGCATTTCCGTTTTAAGTCGTGCGGGTAAGATTGCACGACCCATAACTTCGATTAGGCCAATATTTTCCTTTTTAATGTGGGCGACTTCATCGTGGGGATGGAAAATACCGTTCGGATACTGTGCCGACGTATTGTTGTCGCGCAAAACAAGGTCTAACACATAGGTCTCTTTTTCCCGGTGCATAATGGGAGTAACCGTATGATGACTCATATCACCGGTCGTTGCGACCACGCTGACACTTGGATCGCTATACTGCTTCCACGCCGTCATGATTTTATCGCTCAACGCCACGAGTTGGTCAGTATCGGCACTCACTAGGCGAATATCGGTCATTGGCCAATTGACCACCCCGGCTGTCACGTGCTCAAAGCCGGTAAACGTCAACGGCGTTTTAATCGTCGCCTTCATCATTGGAAAGATATGCCGACCGCCTTGATAATGTTCATGTGCCAACATTGATCCCCCGACAATCGGCAAATCAGCGTTACTACCGACAAAATAAGCCGGGAAAGTCTGTTCAATTTGAATTAAGTTTTTAATCGTTTGTGCGTTAATTTGCATGGGTTCATGCTTCGCATCCAGAAAAATACAGTGTTCGTTGAAGTAGGCGTACGGTGAGTACTGAAATCCCCATTCCTGTCCGCCAACTTCCATCCGAATAATACGGTGGTTGCTTCGTGCGGGGTAACCCAACCGGCCTAAATAACCTTCATTTTCCATACATAACTGACATTGTGGATACTGTGCACTCGTTTGTTGTGCGGCCGCGGCAATGGCCTTCGGATCCTTTTCTGGTTTAGAAAGGTTAATCGTAATCTCCAAATCACCGTACTGCGTTGCCCGACTAAATTCGACGTTTTTCTTGATTGCCGCTACTTTGATGTAGTCATTTTGTTTACAAAAATCGTAGAAATAAGTCGTGGCATCTTCAGGCGCTGCTTCGTAACGTTGCCAGAATTCACGGTTCATCTGTGCCGGCGTGGGCGTCACTAAATCCATTAATTGATCGTTGAGAATTTCACGGTCGGTAATCGTGCCCTCGATTTTACCATTGGTAACGGCCAAATCGATGAGTTGATCCTTGACCTGCGTACCGTCTTGGACCGGAGCGTCTTGATCCCCCACCAGCGCCCGGATCTTATTGATCACATAGAACCGATCCATCGGGTCATACGTGCCACTTTGAATCACCGTTTCTGCAAACTGTTCAATTAATTTCATCTTATTACTCCCTCTTACTCATCTTTTACGCTAACCACTAGTGTGCCATGAAAAGTGCTGTAAATCAAAGATTGTGCCAAATTAGCTTGGCACAATCTCGGTCATCTATTTAAAGATTATTATAGTTGTTGAGGACCGCCCGCAATTTCAGCGTCGTAGAAGTCCGCTTTGTAACCAATCTTGTCTTCATACACCCGACCAACATTTTGCTTGAAGGCCGCTACTTGGTCCTTCTTCACGATCGCAATGCCACTACCACCGAAGCCACCGCCAATCATCCGAGCGCCCAAAACGCCTGGTTGTTGCCATGCCGTCTCAGCAAGCGTATCTAATTCAACACCCGAAACTTCATAATCATTTTTCAATGAAACGTGTGAGGCGTTAATTAGGCGACCCAATAGTTCCAAATCGCCGTTCAACAAGGCATCTCTCGCCTGTAAGGTCCGTTGATTTTCAAGTACCACGTGACGGGCACGACGAATCAACGTGTAGTCGCCGATCAAGTATGAGTATTGATCGATCTGATCGTTCGTTAATTCGCCCAAATACTTGATATCGAGGGCTGGTTGCAGCCGTCTAACGGCTTCTTCGTTCTGTGCGCGCCGTTCGTTGTATTTGGAATCGGCCAATGAATGTTTCTTGTTCGTGTTCATGATGACCACAATGTAGTCACCCAGTTCCAATGGATAGTAGTTGTAGGCCAGCGTATTGGCATCTAACAAAATGGCGTTGTCCTTCTTACCCATTCCAACCGCAAACTGATCCATAATCCCTGAGTTCAACCCGATATAGTCGTTTTCAACCTTTTGCCCAAGCTTGACCAGTGTCAGTTGTTCGACATCCAAGTCGTATTCCGCCTTAAGAATGTATCCCATCAATAGTTCGATCGAAGCTGACGAGGAAAGACCCGCCCCGTATGGGAGGTTCCCGTGAACTAACAGGTTAAAGCCATGATCAAAGGTGTATCCCGCCTTACGGAGTTGCACGATCATGCCCTTTAGGTAGTTGGCCCACGTTTTACCGTTTCCTTTTTCGGGTTCGGCATCGTTGATATCAAAAGAAACAATCGGGCTGTCAGTCATGTTAGCTGACGACATTTCAACCTTCGTATCTGTCCGTGGTGCGTACACCCCATAAGTCCCAAGGCTGATGGCACATGGGAACACGTGCCCACCGTTAAAGTCGGTATATTCCCCAATTAAATTAATCCGACCTGGTGAAAAATACACACTCTTGCCAGCTTCATGAAAGACTTGCTCATATTCTTGTAACAATTGTTCCTTATTCATCGTTTTTCCTCCTACCAAATAAAGCGGTTACATTTTAGTAAAATTTTACTAAAATTACCGCGACTTGTCAAGCTTTCTTCATGATTATTCTCTTTAAAACGAGGCTTTTAGGACTAACTTACCAATCATCGTGCCCCGCTCAACAATTTCATGCCCCTGGTGCAGGGTTTCAGCTGTCATCGTCTCAATCGTTTGGGTGCGGGTCGACCGCAATGCGCCACGATCAAGTAACTGCGCCATCTCGGCCAGAATCCGTCCCTGGCTGGTCATGTCGACGCCGTATTTTGCCTTTGCAAACATAAATTCCCAGTCAAAACTGGCTGCTTTATCCTTGAGCATTCCAAGTGGTAGTGCTTGTTGAGACTCCACAATCGAACCCACGTGTCCGAGGGGCTTCACTAATTGCGCGGCAGCTTCAAAATACGCTTCCGTGGTGTGCAGAATCATAATATTATCAATTTGGTTTTGCCGATCGGCGAGTTGCTTCGTCAAACTTTCGTGATGATCAATGACTTCGTCGGCCCCCATCTGCTGAACCCAGGTCACGGTTTCTGGTCGATGAGCGGTCGCAATCACGTGAAAACCAGCCCACTTAGCCAACTGAATTGCAGCCGAACCGACACCACCGGCGCCGTTGATGATCAGCACCGTCTTTTGTCCGTTGGCCCCCTGAGCAAACGGATTATGAAACTTTTCAAACAGTAGCTCATACGCTGTCAGTAAGGTAAGCGGCATGGCGGCCGCATCTTCATCGGACAAGTTGGCCGGTGCCAGTGCGATTAAGCGCGCATCTACAAGCTGGTATTCTTGATTGGCGCCATCACGCTGATTACTCCCCGCATAAAAGACCCGATCGCCCACTTTGAACGCCGTGACCTGATCACCAACCGCGGTAATTGTCCCGACGGCATCGTACCCGAGCACCTTCAACTCGGTCTGATCCGTGACCTGCCGCACCTTTGTATCCACCGGATTCACCGATACGGCCTGGACCTTCACAAGAACATCCGTGCCCTGCGCTGTTGGAACGGGCCGCGTTTCCGTTGTAAACGTCTGCGACTCAATATCCGTTCCTTGGTAAATGCCAATTGCTTTCATTGTATTACCTCCAGTTTGTTATTGGTTGAATGATAGCACGAAATCCTAATTTGAGATAACTTTTTACGTGAATTTTTCCTAATTCCATGTGGACAAACGTTAGTTATCCTCTAAAGATATTCTGAATCTTACGAATACTATCGTTTATCATCTCAGGCGACGGCAATTTCCCTGAATCAAAAATGTAATCTAGTTCAGCCAACAATAAATAAGCAATAAATTTTTGCGTTAGCTCATCCAAATTTGATTCGTAAGCCCGCCGTAGTTTCTGAGTAAGAACAATCTCAAGTCGTGCATTAAATCCATTTTTCCCCAACTGTATTTTACGTAAAGCAAGGTAATTCATTCGGTTATCAATTAACCGATGAGCTAACATCGGGGCAATGGTGGCATACGTCGATTTAAAATTTCCAGGATGGCGTATCAAGTCTATTCGAGCGTCTATTGCTTGTTGTATTGGAACTAGGTATTCATCAATTATTTGAGTTGTCAGCTCAAATATACTCGGATAATACGTATAAAATGTTTGACGGGAAATTTGTGCACGCTTCGCAATCGCCGAAATTGTGATCGTATCGAAATCACATATTCGCAACAATGCTAGAAATGCTGACTGAATATCACGCTGGCTTCTATTTAATTGAGTATTAATTATCTTTACCTCCTAAACCTGACAAAAAAGTAATTACTGTCCACAATCATACAGATTATTCGTGACTGTACTGGTTTCGAATGCTTTTATTCCTGATAATGCCAATATACAAAGCAAGGAGGCTTTATCATGACGAAATTAACCTATAAAGTAACTATTGACGGTACTCCCTACACGCAAACCCAGATGGACCGCTATGAATATGAGCGCACACTGCATGTCTTGCATGAACTCAAAGGTTTAGGCGTTGACTTACGTCTAGATGGTCAATCATTGAATCATTCTGACTTGAACTGGCTAGCACCAGCCGTCGCAACTAAAGTATCCTATACAGCTCGTACTGCCCTCGGTGAAAAAGGAATGCTCGCGTTGTTCAAGGATGTAGAAACCGATACTGAACGTCGTTGGAAAGAATATAACGTTGATTACGACGCTGCGAAATCCCACATTGGTACAACTTTGACAGAGGTTAATGGGATTGGTTTTCAGGAGACAATGGCTATTATTAATGGCAGTTTTGGTTCCGATGCGGCGTTAAGCGTACATCCAGAACACTATATCATCATTGGAGATATTACTAACGGGCAACGTGGAATGGAAGCGTTCGGTATGTTTGGCGAACCCGTATACGTTCATGGCATTGCTGGACAGGAAATTCCGGCCAACATGCCTTTTGAGAAAGATCCAACCTATCCGATTACCGTATATGGTCAGTTCTTATTAAAAAGTGACGATACCCCAATTCACGTTGGTGCATGCCACGAAGTTCGACCAACAGCAACTGGTTTTATCTTAAAGTCGACGTTCTTCTGCCCTGGTAAGGCACCACAAGCAATTGCAGACGGTCACAAGTTACATTTTGCGGCTGAAATCATTAACTCTGCTAGATACGCGTACGCACACCAAAACAAATAACCCATAATGACACCAGTATACGCACTATGTAGGACTGGTGTTTTTGGTGAATCATCACATGGCAAAAATTTGTTTAACAACGACCCGTAACTGATCTAACACATCTTGTTTGTCGATAGACTGACGGTGTGCTAGCCACCAGCGCGAGGTTTGAAATAGAGCACCGATCATAACTTGAGTACGTACTTCTGTATCAATATTAGTGTGTTCCACTTCAGGCAATTGGCTGATAATTATCCCAGTTAGTCGTTCAGCCGTTGTCTGCATAATCGTAGTAAGTAACGTATCCGCTTGGACGCTCTCAACCATCGCTGCATGTTCATCGATGAAATTAAATCCTAATGTCAGCCACTCATTGAGATATGCTTCAGGATCAGCTGGGTTGGCCTCAATAGATGCATCTTTAAAATTTTGATCTTCCAACTGCCGAATCATGTGAGCAAAAAAATCATATTTATCGGAGAAGTGATTATAAAAAGTAGCTGGTCGTGTTTGAGCCACTCGGCAAAGTTCAGTAACCGTTATTTTTTCAAAAGGTTTTGTGCGAATTAGCTGCTCAAATGCGGAAAATAATGCTGCATAGGTTTTTTCGGTGCGTAAATCTTTGCGTCTAGGTTTCATATTTGTTTGCCCTCCAACAAAGCGTAATAAATTAGCAAAAATGATCAATTATTTGATATTGTCGGATATTTCATCTCTTGAAATCCCCTCAATATCTAACTATATTATAGATATTCCGTAACAAATGACAATTAATTTATAATTATTAGATTGGAGATTGATATTATGGCAAATGCACGTTTAATGGACCAACCAAAAGATTTCGCAAAGTTCGGTATTGATCCTAACGTTGTCGCTCCTTGGGAAGATGGGATTCGTAATACTGACGGCGTTGGTACTAATGAAGTTTGGTACTTTGATGCAGACTTTGATGATGGCAGCAAAGTGATCGCCGCGTTCCGTCCCAAAACAGTTGGTGCCATGCAAACCGTTGGCTATGAGCCAAATTTGAATCTTGCAATCACGCGCCCTAATGGTGAAACTGTTCAAGAATTTAGCTTTGCAAAGTTGGCTAACAACAGTATGAGCAAGGAAAAATGTGATGTTCACTTCGGCCCTGACTACTGTACCGGTGATTTCAAACAATACGATGTTCATATCGAAAGCACCCAAGGTATTGCATGTGACTTGCACTACCGCGCCCTAGTTGAACCATTTCGTCAAGGAACATCCAGTCTTGCCCTTGGTGATAATGACGAGTATTTCTATACCGATCTCAGCGTCCCCAAGTGTGAAGTAACGGGGACGTTAACCTACGATGGTCAAACTATTAACGTTCACGGACAAGGTTACCATGATCATCAATGGATGAACATTACACCACTAGCAGCCTTTCATCACTGGCTGTGGGGACGCATGTATACAGAAAAATATGTGATCTACATCTATGACTTTGTGACCACAGAGCACTTTGGATTTAAACGCCTACCATTCTTCATGATCGCGGATAATCAGACAGGAAAAATTATTTTTACCACAAATGGTCACGTTTCTGTTGAGACGCAGCTAGAAGACACTACGGTTGGCAAACCTTTCCCCAAAACCAGTCGATACGTATTCGACAACGGCAACGACAAAGCCGAATTTACAGTAACTTGGCGTGACATTATTGAAACTCGTGATATGTACGGTGACGCCCCTAAAGATGCACAAGAAGCCGCACAACGAGCTAAGCAGGCTGGTATCACCGGCATGCAAAAAGCAATTGGTGGAACCAAAGAGCAGTACGATAAAATGGGAATTCAGCCTACCTATTTGCGCTTCTTTGCGGATGGTGGCGTGAAATTGACACTCGATGGTACCACAACTGAAAGTGATGGCACGATGCTTTACGAATACAATTATATGGGTCGTATTGATCCACGTGCAAACGTATAGGGTGATAACAATGGATAAAAAAGTAGAAACAATGCAATATCGTGTCGCAAAGGAAAACCATCAAGAAATGGTAGCCGCGCTTGCACAAGCAGTGCAATATCAACGTGAACATCCCACATTAATTCATTACTCACTATCGCGGACGTGGTTCCGAGTAGATCCCGAACATCCGGATCAAGAAATTTGGATGTTTATGGACGAGGCCCAGAATCATAATGCTTACGCTACCTCCATGGTTACAGCACAAAACGATTCTAAGGCCGCTGGGTATACCCAAAAGTTCAAAGAAATGATTATTCCAGGCTCATCCCCGTTAACACATACGGTATGGGAAGAAATCCCAGAATTACATGTTGAACTAAATGAAGAATAGCGTCTGACAGGTTAAGTAGCAGTCAATTTCAATCATGCCGTGCTACCGACCGAACCCTCTGTGAATACCAACACGACCAGGCTAATATATTCTAGAAGGAGCGGTACATGAATCTTTTCACGAACGATTTGTACCAATGACCAATAAATAGGTTTAAAGGACTGCCTCGAAAAAAATATCAATTCATTAAAAAAGACGAGAATTCATAACAGAATTCTCGTCTTTAAATTTGCAAAAAATTCAGGTAATTAGCGTTTCTAATTAAAGAGCCCTTCTACAAACGCCACAATCTTCGCCCATGTTCTTTGGAAGAGGTTACCATACTTGGCCATTAGCGCCTTGCCATCCGAACTGTTCGCAAAGTCACTCAACTTAGCCATGGCACTCCCAACACTATTTTTTACCGACTTTGTCACGTTTGTGACGTTACTGATATACGTTTTCGATGACGATACCGGTGCTTTTTGCACCTGAATCAACGCGTTCACAATCGTTGTCTGTGAACTAGATGGGGTACTGTCATCAATGCCGTACTTCTTCAACGCCTTGGCCAACATTTCTTGGACTTCTGCCTTGGTTGCATAATCATTGTCATCTTGCCGTTGCTGAGCTAGTTCCTTAGAAACTGACCCCACTGCGGCCATTAATTTTCCAGGATACTTGCTGTCATCACTGTTAGCATCGATCGCTGGTTGGGTCGCTTCCAACACGCTGTTCGCCGCCGACGTATTTTCCGAACTCAGTTGGATCCCGTCCGTAGCCAACGCCTTGTATACCCCAGCCAGAGCTGCTTCACCAGAAACCGCCTTGTTGGCCGTCACGGTGATGATCACATCATTGACGCCGGCCATGGTAGCCACCATCGCATACTGTTGTGCGGTAACCTTGGTAATGTTGCTGTTTCCATCGTATTTGACGATGTTGACCTTCACACCCGTTCCCGGATCAGCCGGTGCAATGGAAACCGAGCTAATCATCGCGGCGTCCGATGTTGTCCCGTTACCAATATATTGATTGTAATCGCTCGCCGTTGACGTCAGCGTCTTGTAATTGTCGCTGATTCCAAGCGCGCTGCCAATCGACGAACGATCGCTTTGGGCCACCCCAGCCCCGTACACCACGTACGCACTCGACAGGGCTTTCGTTTGGACCGCTTGACTGCTACTTGATTCATCAGTAGTATCTGAAGAAGAAGTGGTCGTCGTATCCGCGTGCGCCGTTACTGCGGGCACCACGATTGCTGCTAATAATAATGTCACCATCACTAACGCTAAGCGTTTGATAAGCTTCATGATTTCGTACCTCCTAAATGATGCTCCTATTTTACCATTTCACCATTAACACCGGGGGGCCTTAATCGTAAATTAATCGAATCTCCGCCGATCTTAACCAATAATTAACGAAAAGAATGGAAACTTAACTATGCTCACTCAAACTTTATCTGCCGCCCTGCTTACGACCCACACTAGACTTCTCGGCCGCTGGAAACTCAAACCCTGTCACGGGGTTGACACCCTCTACACGACCAACCTGGGCAGTATGCTTCGCTTTCAAATTCAACGAGCTACCACGTTGACCGTGGATTTCTTCAATAATGGCAATCCCTTTGGTGCCGCGCAGGTCATCGGCATCCGCGTGGATGATCACCCGTGGCAACACTTTGCGGCCAACCACATGCCCGCCACCATCCATTTTGCCGCAGCCCACCACGTGATTGAAATCATGACGGTTGGCAACACCGATCTCGACAACGTGTGGCTGGAACGAGAAGGCTTTGCCCTGCAGTCCATCACCACTGACGCAACCGCCCAGATTCAGCCCACCCCACCACGACCACATCTTACTTGGATCGGTGATTCGATTACTGCTGGGTGCTGGGTCCACGGAAGACGACCGGCTCAAGATTACGCGGCCGACACTAACTATGCCGCCCAGTGTAGTGATCACTTAGCGTGCGATAGCTGTCGCATTGCCTACTCGGCCGCCGGCATCATCCGCGGTGGCACCGGTCATGTTCCCGCGGCCCCTCAATTTCTGACCCATCTTGATCAAGACACTGTTTGGCAACCCACGGCTACCGATTTAGTGGTGATTAACCTCGGGGTCAACGACCGGCAATACTTCTCTGACGATTTCGAGAGTGCTCTGCGGTCCTTCTTACATCAGGTTCAAGACTGTTTTGCCGCGCCCATCATGGTCATGGTGCCCTTCGCACAAGTCTTTGCCCCCGTTTTTCGAGCGGTCATTCATGAGCTGCCTTCAATCACGCTCATCGAAACCGCCGACTGGGCCCTTACCTACACCGATCGTCTCCACCCCGATCAGCACGGTTCAGACATCGCTGGACGCCGGTTAGCACAAGTATTGCGACCCTATATCTAGTATTTTTTCGCAAGGTTGACTACAATGAATAGGTAGAAATCAAAGTAAAGGCGGGCATCTCATGACAACTAATCGGCTGTTACCAATAAAAAACGGACGGAACTTTCGCGATTTAGGTGGCTATCGCACAGTGGATGGTCACACGGTCAAATGGCACCGGCTCATTCGTTCGGGTCACCTTAACACGCTGGACCAACCCGATCTGGACCTATTAGCCAGTCTCAACATCACCCTCGACGTGGACTTTCGGGCCCCTGGTGAAATTAAGGCACAGCCCGATCACGTCCCAGTCACCGCCACCTATCACCAGCTATCCGTCTTTCAGACTGATCGCACCGATGCTTCCCATAGCCAAGAAGAAATCGAAGCGGAATTTTCAGATGATCCTCAGGCCGGCTATCACCACATGTTGCAGGTCTACCGCGAAATGGTAACGGCCAGCAAAGCCAAAGCGGCCTACCAACACTTCTTTGACCTGTTACTCGACAGTGACCCAGAAAGTGCCGTTCTCTTCCACTGCACCGCGGGAAAGGACCGGACGGGGATGGGCGCCATCTTGCTGTTGTCCGCACTCAATGTGGATCGTCAAACTTCGATCAACGACTACCTGTTAACCAACCAAGTCAACCAAGCGCTCCTTGACGGGGTTGTTAAAAAAATCACTCAGGCCGGGAAGTCACCGGCCTTTGCTCAAAACACCCTTTCCTTAATGAGCGTCTCCCCCGATTACATCGGTACCGCCCTGCAAATTATCGATCACGACTACGGTAGTATTCGTCACTATCTGAGAGCCTACCTCGGAATCACACCACAAAACATGCGCGATTTACAAAAACGCTATCTCGACTAAAAACTCTCCTGAACGGACACCGTCAAGTGCCTGTCAGGAGAGTTTTTGCAATTAGTATACAACGGTCTCAATTTTTAATAGTTTGCCTAGGGCCACAATATCAGCCACATAGTCACCGTAGACGACGGCAAAGTGGGATTCGTAGCCGTGTTCCACAAACTGATCGACCAGCGTTGCAACCGGCTGATCCATTTGAACCCGGCCAGAAGCCCCATTAAACTGGGCTTCCGTATCTAGTACCGTCCCCTTAGTCACGATCAACTGGTAGCCATCAGCGTTGTAATGAACTCGTAAGAAGGTCACTTCGCCCGGTTTCAAAACCATTTGGGGACTAACGGGAACCTTGCGATTAGGATGAACACTCGCCTCAACCCCATACTTCGGGTTGGCCAGCGAATAGGCCCCGTAATCGTGCCACGTGGTTAAGGTATTATCACTTGGATCCATGCTGGATAGATCACCCAAAAATACTGCATCACGTTGTTGCGTCATCTGTTGCAAAATGTACATCGAGAGGGCGCCATGAATATCACATTCCATCGCTGTCGGGAGTTGTTGGTCGCTAAGTTGTGACCACACCGCTCCGGGAGCACTGTGATACTTGTCAAAAAAGTCTGGCCAGCAACGGGAGGCCAATGCGCCGAGCTGATCACGTTGCTGATATTGCCGCATGAGCGTCGCAAACTTCACAAACCGAATCGTCTCATCCCCGTCAGCATCCAGCCCTTTAAAGTGCGCGATCGCGTAGTCGAGCTGGTCTTGATACTGGTCGGGTGTCAATGCAGCCGCCTGATCAAAGGCGGTATCAATTTCGTAATGCTTCAATGTCGTTCCAAAATGTTGTTTCAATTCTGCGGCATCCGCATCAGAGAAAAAGAATCCCGGTGGATAGGTCCCCACCACGCCAATATTCAAATCATTCAAATCGGCCTTAATCTGAACTGCTTTAGCAAACGAGGCAATTTTGTGGGCGACCGCCGGCTCATCTGGATTACCGTAAATATGCTCAAAATCATGGTGTTGGCTGACCAGATAATTACCCGAACTAATAATACCGGTCAATGCGTTCAGGCGCAGCCAACCGTGAATGCTGGGTTCACGCGGTGCCAGTAACAAAATGGGCGTCGTCGGATAATACCGGTGCACCATTTGAATAAACTCCGCATCCGTAAAGGTCGTATTATGGAAAATAATGCCGGCCACGGATTCGTTTTGAATCGAACTGAGAAAATCACCTAGTTCAGACGGATCACCCAGCGCCTCTTTAGGCGCAATGAGGTCATAATCTGCGAGTTGCTTAAGCGTAGTTTGCATGATTTGTTCAGCCGTCGCGGCATCAAATTTGCGCCGCACAACTGGTAAATATAATAAGTTACTCATCGTCAGTCCTCCTTGGATTGCTTAATCAATTGTCTTAATCATCAGGTTCGTTCCGGTCACCCCGATCAGGGCCCCTTTAGTGACCATGCGTTCATTTTCAGCATGGGTAATCAGCCACTTATTGTATTGGAATAGGGGCTCGTCTGCGGCATGCCCAGACGCTAGTGGCGTGTTTGTCCGCTCGGTTAGGATCACTAAGCACTTAAACCCAGCTTGCCACACCCGGCATGGCGCAAAATGCAGCGTCGTCGGATAAACTTCGATCGCCGTCCCTTGCGGAACAAAGAAGGCTTGCGCCCGATCTGTCGTAATCGTCGTTCCGCTTAAATCTCGTCGGTGTGCCAAAAATAAAATCATATCAGTCGCTGCCAGATTCAGCTCCGAGCAATTATGCCATTCAAACGCGTTCAAATGATCACTGTTGCCGTTGCAGTAGCCAATTTCAATCGGCTGTTCCCCGTAAAATTCGCGTGCAATCGCCGCTTTCTTAACCTCTGCTAACAGGGTTGGGGCATCACGAACGTACTGGTTTTGAGTGGCCGGAATAGTGGTTAACGTCGTTAAATTTTGGTTTAATTCATCCTGATGAGGTAGTGTGATGACCTGTCCGTAAAGGGCAAACGTGTCATCAAATACCGAATGAATGGTTAAAGATGGATTAGCTTGTTGAATTTTTTCTAAGGTTGTCATGGTCCCCCTCCTCCTTTTTCGATTCACAAAAGTTTTACTGCGACTTTGCCTGTTGGCTCAATTAGTCCCACAGGAAGCGTGGCTCATCACCTGTCAATTCGTGTGACTCACTCGGGTTACTGAGCACCCTTGGTATGATCCCAGGCGTCTTGAAAGGTCTTCAATCCGAGGTCGGTATACGGATTACTGAAGCTAGCTTCGTACACGGACAGCGCACACGTGACGATATCCGCTCCGTAAATAGCCGCCTGTTGGAGCTGCTTAGCCGTTCGAATCGCGGCAACAATAATTTCAGTGTCAAAATCATACCGGTGATAAAGATCCACAATGTCTTTAACGTAGGCTAAGCCGTCATCCCCGTAATCCTCCTTCCATCCCACAAATGGTGAGACGTACTTGGCATGAATTTTACCGGGCATAATCGACTGGGCCGGCGAGAACACTAACGTCATGTTCGTCCGCACGCCTTGCTGTTCCAGTTGCCGAGCAGCAATAATGCCCTGCTGGTTGGTCGGCACCTTGATTACAAAGTTTGGCGAGAGCGCACTAATTTCCTTCGCCATCGCCACCATTTCAGGTGCCGTTTCTAGGTGGGGATTAATTTCCACTGAGACCGGAAAATCTGGCTTATCGGCCACGTAGTTAGCAATGTCCGTAATTGCTTGTTTAAAGGACTTCCCGCTGTTCATAATGTGCTTGGGATTAGTTGTCACCCCATCAAAGCCATATTGTTCATAAGCAATTTTAATTTCATCTAATTTGGCACTATCTAAAAAATATTTCATCGTTAAACTCCCCTTTGCTAGTCCGAAACTACGTATTCGGGCGCTAATTGCTTGTTTTGCCGCCGAACCGTCAAGTCTGCAACAATCTTCTTGTACCGCTTTTCCGTCAATGGGTACAGCCAAAGCATAACCCCAATCGTGGCAACCGCGAGCACAGCTGAATAGATAAACATCAGCCCCCGAATGCCCATCAACGCGGTTGCGGTTTGCGTCGCGTTCGGAACATAGCCAACCCAGGCCAACACAATGCCGGGGATAAATCCAGCAATCGCCTGTGACAACTTACGGAAGTAGGTAAAGAAGGAATAAACTAGTCCTTCAGACCGAATTCCGCTTTGCCATTCGCCGTATTCGACACAGTCTGAAATGAGTGCCCAGTTCAGGGCGCTGGTAAAGCCATCCCCGAGGTAAGCAATACTCGTCAAGAAGACCAGCATGAAGGTACTATTGGCAAAGAAGAACCCGAGAATATCGGCAACAGCCCAGATCGCACACCCCAGAATGTAGACCATCTTTTTATCAAACTTTTTGGTCAAAAGTGGTGTCAGGGCGACGGAAACGAAAACCATCCCAATACTGAAGAAACCCAGCCATGATTCGGCCGTCGTATTCTTTAAAATGTATTGGCAGTAGTAAACTTGCACGGCCAATTTCAGGTTAAAGGCTGAGAACGTAAAGATATTGACGAGGCTAACAACGAGTAACGGTTTGTTTTTCAATAGCGCCCGGTAAGACGCCTTAATTTCTTCCTTGCTGACCTTCTTTTTGACAGGGGTCGGATAATTTTCCTTGATGTTCGCGTATGAGAACCACTGGCATAGCACCCCGAAGATGGCAAAGACAACGACGGCCACCGTGTACCCAATATTTTTATTAGGCAATGCGGTCACAATCGGCATAAAGCCAATCGTTGCGAGCATCAAACCAAAGTTAGAGCCGGCCTGACGATATGACGCTAGTTCGGAACGTTCCTGACTATTACGCGTCATTGTTGGAATCATTGAGCCAAATGGCACGTTGGAAATACTGTAGCAGGTCCCGAATAACATGTAGGCAATGTAGGCCCACAGTAACTTACCGGTGACCGAGAAGTTAGGGGTCGTAAAGTTGGCAATCAACAACATGGCCAGTGGAATCGCGGCCCACAAAATGAATGGCCGGAATTTCCCCCGTTTACCAATATTAGTTCGGTTATCAATCCAGGTTCCGACTGAGATATCCGCAAAGGCATCCCAGATCTTCGCCACTAGAAACACCGTCCCGGCGGCCGCACTAGGCAACCCCACTTGATCGGTAAAGTAATTTAGTAGGTAGAGTTGCCCCATATCGAAGAGAAAGTTGTTTCCAACATCCCCCACCGCATAGGCAATTTTATTTTTAAACGTTAACGTTCGTGGTGCAACATCATTCTTGGCGGTCGCGGCCGCCACTTCTCGATTCTCCATTGTGAGTCGCTCCTTTCTATCCCAGCGCAATCATTTTTTGATTGGCAAATTCATACAACGCTAAGTCACTCATTTCCCGGCCATAACCAGAATTTTTAACACCGCCAAACGGTAATTCTGGGTAGCCGTTAGAAGGTTGATTTAAGAAAATCTGACCAGTTTCTAGCTGATCCGCCACGCGTTTCGCAGCCGTCACCGTTTTGGCGTACACCGCACCCGCTAGACCAAACTGCGAGCGATTGGCTAAACTAATCGCTGCGGCTTCATTATCGACAACGTGTATTTGGCCCACTGGACCGAAAAATTCTTCATCGTACATCGGGTTGTCAGGGGTCAAATTAGTCAGTAAGACAGGCTTGAAAAAGTTGCCTGGCCGATCAAGAACCGCGCCACCTTCAACTAAGACCTGGGCCCCGTTTTCAACAGCGACGTCTACTTGGTGCTGCAAATTTAGTTGCATGGCTTTCGACGCCATGGGGGCCAACGTGGTCGTTTCGTCTAATGGATCCCCCAGTTGTCGCCGTCTAAATTGGGCGATCATTCCGGCCGTAAAGGCCTCGGCCACATCGCGTTCTACGATAAACCGTTTCGCCGACGTGCAAACCTGACCGGCATTGCGTAACCGTGACGTCGCGCCATCTAGCACCGCTTGGTCAATATCGGCACCCTTTAAAACGATAAAGGCATCGTTGCCACCTAATTCCAACGTTGATTTTTTCATGGCCCGGCCGGCTTCGGCAGCGACAGCACTCCCAGCCTGCGCCGAACCGGTCAACGCCACCCCTTGAATTCGTGCATCGGCAATCATCGTTGCCACCTGTTCACTATTAATGAAGAGGTTTTGGAAGGCCCCGTGATCGACGTTGGCCGCCCAAACTAACTGTTCGAACAAGTCCGCACATCCCGCGACAATTCGTGCATGCTTTAAAATCACCGGATTCCCGAGTAAAAAGTTGGGGGCAAAGACGCGCATCACTTGTGTGTACGGAAAGTTCCATGGTTCCACCGCGAGTACTGTACCAGTGGCCTCGTATTGCAAAACTGCTTTTTTACCATCGAGGTAGGTATACTGCCGCGCCGTCAACGCTGTTAAGCCGTGATCGACGTAGTACTGTGCAATATTGGCCGCCGCTGTGGCTTCGCCAATGCCTTCCTGATATCGTTTCCCCATGTTAGTGGCTGCCACCGAGGCTAATTGAGCCACGTGATCCCGAAAAATCTGAGCAATTTCGGCGAGTTGTGCGGCCCGTTGTTGAAAAGTGACTTGTCGTTGGGTGCGGTAATAGGTAGCGCTGCGATTCAATGCCGCTTCAATGATTTGATTATCAGCTGGTTCAAAAGTTTGTTCTATTTTTCCCGTTGCGGGATTTATAATTTGATAGGCCATTTTACTCGCCCTCCTTTATTCACCGATTCATTATTTGAATAATAAATCTTTCATAGTCTGTTTTACTAAATAGTTATGGTCTGTTTATGGATCACTAATGGAAAAGTAGTGATCATTTTGCTAACAAAATAAGAATTGTGTGACGAATTCGTGAAGTTGTCTAATAAGTTAAGCTTGTCTGAGTATTTTAAATAAATCTGTATAACTAGATTGTTTCCGGTAGAACACCGGAATCTGGCCGAGTGGCGCATCGACTTCGTGGTGTCCACCACGAAACGATTCGTCGGTCCACAAATTAACCCAGTCATCATCGGGTAGGTACACCGACCACTTCAGCTTCTCTGCTTGGTAGACGGGGGCAACTAGCAAATCACGTCCAAAGAGGTATTCGTATTGAATACTGTAGGATTCCGGATCATCCTCGTAATGCATAAAGAGTGGCCGTTGTGCTGGCGTGCCATGCGCCGCCACTTCTTGAATTACCGCTTGGCGGTACGGTGTGAGTCGCTGAAACACGTGGGTAAACTTCGCGAGGTGATCCAGTGCTTCGCCACTGTCGTATACTTGGAAGTTTTCGGCCGGCCGGTTGCCTTCATGACTACGCATGAACGGCGTAAAGGCCGCCATTTCGGCCCAACGCATGAAAAGTTCCTTCGTCCGAAGATTACCGTACATACTGGTATAGCCACCAATATCACTGTGTGTCAGGCCGTTGCCTGTCATCCCGGCTGATAACGCAGCCGGAATGGTGGAAGCAATTCCATCATCAAGACTCCAATTGACGCTTTGATCTCCGGCCCAGAGGAGGGGATTATAGCGCTGACTGCCCGTCGCACCGGCACGCATAAAGGTGACAATTTCATTTTCTTTGCCGGCTTCGTGAATCGCATCATAGTTACATTTAGCCCAGAGCATCGGCCATTGATTATGCATCGCCATCGGGTCAGAGCCGTCCGCAAGCACGACATCGGTTGGAAGATACTCGCCAAAATCGGCCATCCAGCCCGCAAACCCGGCATCAATTAGATTCGTTTTAATGACCGATTTAAACCATTTGAATGCGTACGGGTTCGTGAAATCAACGACGCCACAATTAAATTCGCCAAAATCTACTTCGTAAACTTCACCCCGTTTGTTTTTCGCAAAGTAATCTGGATTCGTCTGGGCAAACATTGGAGAATCGACCGCCACGTACGGGTTAATATAGCCTAAGAACCGTAGCCCTTCCTGGCGCCATTGCTTCACCTGCGCGGGTAATTCAGGATAGAGGTTGTCATCGAACTGCCAGTTCCAAAAGAGCCGCTTACCGAAGCTAGTCATGCGAATGCCTTCCCAGTCTTGCGCCCAAATGCCCGCCAACGCAACGTGGTGGTCTTGAAACCGTCGTTTGAGCGTTTCAATTCGAGTCGTCCCGCCCTGCAAGCCAGCAACCAGCCCCTGATTCGTCCAGTCGGGTAATGGCGCTTGCCGTCCTAATAAGCCGGTTAATTGTTCCACAAGTCCGACATAGGTCTCCGCCGTTTCAAACGTCCATGACGTGGGCACTTGCCAGTACTGTAATTCGTGAAAATCGGGGTGCCGAAAATCAAAATCGGCGTAGGCGTAAGAAGTTGTGTGACAGTAGTATTTATGAGTTGAAACAAAGGTTGGTTCAGGGTAATTGGTCGTGTAATAATCTCCACCCGCATGGTCGGCGTCCGCCTTAAAAGTCGTGAGTGTGTGTTTATTCCGCCCGATGCCCGGTTCGGAGGTCCACAACGGAAAGTGGCGACCCCGCAAATTGAAATGGGACATCTGCTCTCCAGCACCGTAAACTTTTTCATCGGCCGTCGCCGCTAGTCGGAGCCAAATCCGATTCCAGTGCGCCGCCACTTGTTGCGGGGTCATCACCAAACGACCCTGATCATCGATCGTCAATTCCAGTGTCAAATAGTGAACATCTTGAAACCCGAATTCGAGCGCCAGCTTATCCGCAACTTGGTAGGCGTTAATGATTGTGAGCGCCAATCGCGTGTCCACCTGATCATCAATGTCAAAGTTGCCCCGATACATGGTCACAGTTTCTTCACCATGTCCCAGAAAAAGGATGGGCGATTCATCTGTTTGCTGCAACAGCAAGCGGTGATTAAAGGTGACGGTTTGGTTATCAACGATTAGCGTGCTATTTTGATGTGTTAATTTCATTTGAACTCCTCCAACTCACATGTCGTTTGTTACTCTGACAAGTACATTAACCGAGAAATTTAAGCTCCCAACGCTTAAAATATGATGAATTTGTAAACATCATGCGAAAAAAGACGCTTTTTTTTAGTGAAAATCAAAAAGCGTCTAATACTAAAAAAGTATTAGACGCTTTTATTCGATTTAATTGTTAATTGCGTAATCTGTTCCCAAAGTTGTCGCTTAAAGCTGAGCTGCTAAATCTTCAAAGACGCGCATCAACTGATGATCATCATTTTCAATCACCAATCCGGCAAAAATATGATCATTAGCGAGTGATCGAACCAGCCGGTCGCTTTCGTGGGTGTCAGCAATGAGGTATTTAATCATAATTTCGACCTTGCAGCGGTCAATTCGAGCCGGCATCCCCATCATGCGGTAGGTACCATTGTACAGCGCAAATAATTTCCGCGTCCGATCAATGCTCGGGGCCCGATAAATTTGCTGTGTGCCCCGCTCATCAACGACCGAATAGTAATGCACCGCTGTCATCGACGTCAACGTCAAGTGCTGATTATGCATGATTTCATCGTTGATGAATCCCCGAATGATATTTTCAATCTGTACTAAAATTTGATAGCGTGCACACCCGGTACAATCGGGCGACTCGGCACCGATCGCATGTGCCGCGTACCGATGATGCGTCTGCATGTTCTCACTCATTAATTCGTTGATGGCGTCGCGATACTCGTTCAACGTTCGCAAGCGATTACTTCTGCCATCAGCGTTATTTTGCTGTTGATTTATTTGCCCCATCAAACCAATCTACCACCTTAATTTAGCCCACTTAAGTCTATCCACATGTTTCCCATATTATATAAATAAATAATCACCGTTTTTGCTGCGTGATGACGTTGCTTTAAAATTATCATATTCCTCAGCGAACGGCCAGCCCTTCGCATGAATTAACCACCAAAAATATTCCAAAATTTAAAATTTGCTTATGATTTAAATAAGTTGCACGTTTATCTATCTTTTTTAACTTATGTTATGTATTATAATTATATACACAGACGATATTACTTAATTCACAGCACTGGAGAAGATGATATGACTTATCAAGATGTATTAACGCACCTACAGCTTTGGCAAGCCACAATCGATGATGCCGAATTCGGCAGCGACGCGTATCACGACGCAAAAGAACATTACGACCAAATTTTAGGGGTTCTCACCTGGCGCGAATGGAATTTTTTACGCGACCACGCAAAAAAAGACGTTACCCCCGAAGCAACAGCTAAAATTATCGCGGCCGTGGTTAACGACGAAGATCCCACCCCGATTCTTAACCTCGCCCTCAACCATCGACTATCGTGGAATTTTTTACACTACCGTCGGAAACAGCAACTAACCCTGACGGAGGTCACTCACATTATTCCTGATTTTTCCGAAGGTGACTTAAGAAAAATCGAAGCAGGTTCGATTGACCTTAAGTCAGCCGACTGGGCACAACTCTTTCAGGCCCTAACGGTCAGTGTTCACCTAAAATTTAGCTAACCCTGTATAGCGTATCAGTATCACTGACATTAAAAATCCGTTCTATACACACCACTAATGGCTGTATAGAACGGATTTTTGTGTCGTTTCTAGGCCTTGATTGCTTTCACGTACGCCACAATCTTATCGGTCGCATTTTCAGGATCCTCTTCAATCAATTTCACGATGCCAGAACCGATAATCGCCCCGTCGGCAATCTGATTCATTTGTGTGACCTGCTGTTCAGTATGAATCCCAAACCCGACGGCAACGGGGGCGTCCGTGTACTTTTTAATCTCGGTCACCAACTGGTTCAAATCGGCAGACATTTGATTATCGTCCCGCACACCGGTGATGCCCAGCGATGACACGAGGTAGATAAAGCCGGTGCTTCCCGCAACAATTTTGGCAATGCGATGGCCCGAAGTTGGCGCAACCAACGGAATGATGGCCACATTGTGCGCTTGGGCGGCACCTTCTAGTTCTCCGCGTTCTTCAAACGACAGATCGGGAATCACCACCCCGCTTACCCCGCGGTTTTCGCATTCGGTAAAGAAGGCGTCGTACCCATAATCAAAGAGCTTGTTCAAGTAGGACAAGAAGACCAACGGGACGTCCGTTTGCTGCCGAATTTCACTAACCATCGCAAAAATTTTGTCGGTATCGATTCCCGCATCAAACGCCCGTAAGCCTGCCTTTTGAATGACAGGACCATCAGCGATCGGATCGCTAAACGGAATTCCCAGTTCAATCACATCCGCCCCGGCGTTCGCCATTGCCACCACGTACTCGATACTTTTGTCGATATTAGGATCTCCGGCCACCGTAAACGCAACTAGTGTCTGCGGATCATTAAATGCTGCTTGTAAATTAGTCATGAATATCTACCCCCTTATAACGCGCAATTGCAGCGACGTCTTTATCACCACGTCCCGATAAGTTGCAGACGATAATTTGATCTGGTCGCATCGTTGGCGCTAATTTTTTCACGTAGGCTACGGCGTGTGAGCTTTCGATGGCCGCCACAATCCCTTCTTCTTTGGCAATAAAGTCAAAGGCGTCGACCGCTTCATCATCGGTAATTCCGACGTATTCCGCGCGCTTAATGTCTTGTAAGTAAGCATGTTCGGGGCCAATGCCAGGATAATCTAACCCCGCGGAAATTGAATAAACTTCCGTGATATCACCATCATCGTCCTGACAGAAAACGGATTTCATGCCGTGGAAAATCCCAGGACGGCCCTTTTCCAACGTTGCTGCGTGTTGTTCCGTGTTCAGCCCTTTACCGGCTGCCTCGCACCCAATTAACCGCACTTCAGGGTCGTCGATAAAGTTGTAGAAGGCTCCCATTGCGTTACTTCCCCCACCAACGCAGGCAACCACTGCATCGGGTAGCTTACCGGCTTCCTTAATGATTTGTTCCTTAATTTCCTTACTGATAACCGCTTGGAAATCACGCACCATCGTTGGGAAGGGATGGGGGCCCATCGTCGAGCCAATCAGATAGTGGGTATCGTCAACCCGTCGTGTCCATTCTTGCAGTGCCGCATTGACGGCATCCTTTAACGTCCCAGTTCCGGAACTAATGGGATGAACCTTAGCACCCAGCATTTCCATCCGGTAAACGTTCAACGCCTGCCGCTCCGTATCCAGCTTCCCCATGTAAATTTCACATTCCATCCCCAACAGTGCGGCGACGGTGGCCGTGGCTACCCCGTGTTGACCCGCACCGGTTTCGGCGATCAGACGGGTTTTGCCCATCTTCTTCGCCAGTAGAGCCTGCCCGAGGGCGTTGTTAATTTTATGCGATCCGGTATGATTCAGATCTTCACGCTTAAAGTAAATTTGTGCGCCCCCCAGATCCTTGCTCATCCGCTTAGCGTGGTATAACAGCGATGGCCGCCCCGCGTAGTTAACGAGTAAGTCGTGTAACTCAGCCTTAAACTCAGGATCGTTCTTATAGTGGTCGTACGCTTCAGTCAGTCGTTCAATTTCGCTCATTAAGGTTTCGGGAATGTACTGCCCACCAAAATCCCCAAAACGACCTGTTTCTTCATTAGTAGTTGTTGTTTTCGTTTCCTGCATGATGTGCCCTCCGTGTAAATTCAATTATTTTAGTTGGATCTTTAATACCGTTCGTTTCAACTCCCGAGCTCACATCGACAAAGTCGGGATGTACCCGCTCAATGGCGGTCTCAACGTTAGCGGGAGTTAACCCGCCGGCGAGAAACGTCGGTTGGTGCATTTGGGTGATGTCTTGCCAGGCAATCCGTTGCCCACTTCCCGGATGAACGCCGTCAAACATCACGTAATCGGGGGTCGTCGTCAGGGTGTCCCCTGGGTGAAGTACCTGAGTAACACGTAACCCCAGTTGATGAATGCGATCCGTAACGGCCTGATCTTGCGGTCCGTGAAGCTGCACAATTTGAATGGTTGCTGTCTGCGCTAACCGTGATATCAAAGCCAGATCTGGTGTAACGAAAACGCCGACCGCGGCAATCGATGGCTCGAGCACTTGGCGCAGTTGCTGCGCTTGATCAAAGTTCACTTGGCGCTTGCTTGGTGCAAACACGAAGCCCGCCAGATCAGCTTGAATTTGGTTCACTGTTTGGACCGCTTCAACCGTGCTCAGTCCACAAATTTTAACCTTGGTCACCCGTTTTCATCCCCTTCAATTCATGAATCAGTTGTGTTTTATTTGTTGCCCGCATGAGTGTCTCACCGATCAGCGACACGTGAATGTTGTGTTGTTGAAGCTCATCAGCATCACGCGCCTGCTTCACCCCACTTTCAGCCACAAACACGCGATCGTTAGGCACCAGCCGTCGAAGTCGTTCACTATTACTAAAGTCCACCGTGAAGGTCTTCAAGTTCCGGTTATTAACCCCAATAATCCGCGCACCAGCAGCCAATGCCCGTTTAATTTCAGTTTCATCATGGGCTTCAACCAGCGCCGACAACCCGAGCTCATCGGCCAGTGCCAGATAGTTTCGTAATTGGTCATCGGTCAGGATGCTGACGATCAGGAGAACGGCGGCCGCACCGGCCACCTTAGCCTCGTAAATCATGTAGGGATCCACCGTGAAATCCTTGCGCAGAACCGGCGTTGTCACCGCTGCAGCAATTTCTTTAAGGTAGGTTAACGATCCCTGAAAGTAATCTGGTTCGGTCAGTACCGAAATGGCATCTGCGCCAGCCCGATCGTATTCTTGCGCAATTGTGAGATAGGGAAACTGCGGGGCAATCAATCCCTTGGAAGGTGAGGCCTTCTTGACCTCGGCAATAATGTGAAAGCCCGGCTGTTTCAGGCGGTTTTCAAAGGGCCGTTGCTCACTAACCGGCAAGGCGCGTGCTTCGCGTTCCAGTACCGTCAGCGGTAAGGTCGCTTTGCTTGCCGCCACCCGCTTTTTCGTGGCAGCAACTAAATCATCCAGAATCATGCGACCGCTCCTTTGGTAAACGTAATAATCTCGTTTAGTTTATTTAATGCGGCGCCGCTATCGATCATTGCGGCGGCCTTTTCAATGCCCTGAGCGAACGTCAATTCAGGGTTGGCAACGTGAAGCGCAGCCCCCGCATTCAGGAGAACAACATCACGTTTAGGTCCCTTAGCTCCCGCTAAAATATCGCGAGTAATCTGCGCGTTCTCATCTGGCGTCCCCCCCACTAAATCAGCTTTCTCACAGTACTCGAACCCATAATCGTGAGGATCAATGGTTAATTTAGTGAGTTGGCCGTGTCGAACCTCAATTGCGTTCGTCGGTGCCGTCAGGGTAATTTCATCCAATCCGTCCTGTCCGTTAACGGCTAACGCATCCGTAACCCCCAGCTGAACCAGCACGTTGGCTAGTGGTTCCAGTAAGGCCTCATCGTAAACCCCGAGCAACTGACGCGATGCATGGGCGGGATTGGTGAGCGGCCCTAAAATGTTAAAGACGGTTCGAATGCCGAGCGTTTTGCGGGTTGGCATTACAAAGCGCATTGCTTGGTGATACTCCTGTGCAAACATGAAGCTAAACCCAACTTGTTGCAACAGTTGTTCACTTTGGTCTGGCGCTAGGTTGATATTAATTCCTAACGATTCCAAGACATCGGCCGCGCCGCTCTTCGATGACGCAGCTCGGTTACCATGCTTGGCAACTGGAACACCAGCGGCCGCAACCACAATCGCCGACGTTGAGGAGATGTTGAAGGTGTTGGCGTGGTCACCACCAGTGCCGACAATTTCAAGTACTTCTTCACCGGCGTTGAATGGTAAGGCATGATCACGCATTGCTTTAGCACTCCCGGCAATTTCAGCGACGGTTTCTTTTTTCATGCTCAAGGCGGTCAAGTAAGATGAAATTTGAATGTCATTCGTTTTGCCGTTCATGATTTCATCCATCACGCTTTCGGCTTCGTTAAAGGTTAGGTTTTCGTTGTTGGCGACTTTTTTAATTGCTGTTTCGATCATGGTTAATTTCCCCGTTTCTAGTTTGAGTTGGCTGAGTGACAATTAATTAAACGGGAAAACACCATCGTTTGGCTGTTTTTTTGATAAGCATCGCGTTTGCCTCCTTAAATTCAATCAACAAAAAAATCCGTCCACATAACAAAATTAGATTTGTTATAAGGACGGATTTTATTTCCGCGGTGCCACCTTATTTTAGAGGGTTAGCGTAACCTGTCATCCGGCATCCAAATCCATTCGCCATTTGATAAAAATAAACGATGAACTTAGCAGCACTTGAAAACTTAACGTTATGACCCTCTACTCTCCATTACGAAATGCAAACACATTTCTGGCAACTGACGTATGCCGCGACGTTTTTCCGTACTCGACAGCGTACTGCCTTTCGGGAAAACCCTCGGTGGTCCATTTAATAGTCTGCGTTCGATTGAACTCTCAGCAACGTCAACTCTCTGTGCGGGCACGGCTATCTTGATCTCCACCTCATTGGTTTTTTGTGGACGAATATTAAGTTGCTATAAACATTAAAACATTATGAGAACTTTGTCAACATTTTCTTTTCATTTTTTTACTTTTCTCATTCTTAGTTCGTTGCGCCGCTTGCAATGGACGCCTGTAAAAAATTTTGAATCATTTGATCCCCGATGCCCGGTTCGGTCATTACCGATTCAGGATGAAATTGCATCCCGTAAATCTGCATGGATGGAATCGTGAGCGCCATGATGTCACCATCCGCTGAGTAAGCCGGCACGTTGAAAATTCCCGGCAGTGAATCGCCGTCACAAACTAGTGAGTGATAGCGTGCCACCATGGCCTCGGTTGGGCAGTTGCGGAACAGGGGATCGGTCGTATCCAGGGTGACTTGGCCGGACTTACCATGCATCAACGTCTTCGCCAATTTCAACTGACCGCCCAACGCCTCGCAAATAACTTCCAACCCCATACAGACACCCAACATGGGAATCCGGTTGGCAAAATAGCGTGCGGCGGCCAAACTAATGCCCGAATCTTCCGGACGACCAGGTCCGGGAGATAGGATCAAATGGCTCGGATGCATTGCCTTAAGGTCGTCAAGCGTAATCTCATCGTTTTTGACCACGATAATTTCAGGATCAAACGCCCCGATTTGCTGGTATAGGTTATACGTAAAACTATCATAGTTATCAATCAAAACCTTCATGCCGTTACCCCTCCTCTGCTTTGACAATCGCCAAATTCACTGCCCGTGCCTTGTTAAAACACTCCTGAAATTCGTGCTTGTCGTTACTATCCGCAACGATTCCGGCTCCCGAATGAATCGTCGCCTGGTCTTTTTGCGTGTACACGAGCCGAATACCAATGGCCATGTCCACATCACCATTGAAGTCAAAGTAGCCGAAACAGCCCCCGTAAAGCCCCCGGGTAATGCGCTCGTGTTGGTAAATCAGCTCGATGGCGTGGACTTTCGGTGCCCCAGACAGGGTGCCAGCCGGAAAGACTGCGTCTAATAAATCGATGGCCGTGAGCTGCTCGATGGCTTCTGATTCAACCGTGGAACCTAAATGCATGACCTGTGAAAATCGTAAAATATGGGCGTGACTCGTCACCTTAACCGTCCCAATTTTACTGACCTGTCCGAGATCATTGCGGCCCAGATCGACCAGCATATTATGCTCCGACAATTCCTTGGTACTAGTCGTTAGCTCCTTTTCGAAGGCCACGTCTTCCTTATCCGTCTTCCCCCGGCGACGGGTGCCGGCCAGTGGGTAGGTTAATAGCTTGTCATCTTCGCGGCGCACCAACGTTTCCGGTGAGGCGACTGCCGCCTGATAGTCTCCCTGATGAAAGTAAAACTCGTAGGGGGACGGATTATCGCGGGCTAGTCGCTGGGCAACACGAATTAAATTACCCGTTAACCGCGCGTGTTGCGGGTTCGAGTAGATGAGTTGGAAGACCTCACCCTGCTCGATTTCCCGACGAATTTCTTCTACCCCCTGACTGTACTGCGAGAGCGTAAACCGTGGCTGAAAATCAGTCAGTAAGTTAAAATTTTGTAAGTCGTGGTGGGGAATTTGAGTCAACATGTTCTTGAGAACCGTGAGTTGTTTTTCGGCCTGCTCATAATTGGCAGTTAAATCATCAGTGCCGATCACCTTGATTAGTTCACAGATTTGCCGTTCGTGATCGTAGGCAATAACGGTATCCGCCAGTAAGAGCCGGGCTAGTGGCTGGTGATCTGGAAGCCGTCTCAATTTCTGCAACTTAGTCACCGCCGTCTTGATATATTCATAGGCGAAATAGCCAATCAACCCGCCACTAAACGGTGGCATCCCCTTGATCTTCGGGGTCCGATGCGTCTCCAACAGTTGCTTAATGTAATGATGCGCATCCTGTTCTTGGCGTTTGCCATTGACCAGTACCTGGTCTTCTTCCACAATAATTTCCTGACTTGGATTAATGACCAAGTAGGTGTATTTTTGTTGATCATGATTATTGATCGTCAATTGGGTGCAGGTATCGTAGTATTGATCCAGATAATCGGTAATTTGATAGACGTCAAAATCTGGAATTTCGGCCTCGATCTTGACGGGGACGTATTGAAAGTCATTTTGGTAGTTTTGGAGCGTTGCTTGAGATGGTTGCATCGGTATTACCCCTTTTCATCAATTTTTGGGAATCAAAAAATCCGTCCACATAACAAATTTAATTTGCTATAAGGACGGATTCTTCCGCGGTGCCACCTTATTTTAGAAGACGGGTCTCCCAGACCATTCAGTTAGCCCCCGTTTGACTTACTGGGGTACTTTTTGATGTGGGACGACACAAAATCTTCTACTCTCCATTTCGAAATGCAAACACATTCCTGACAACTGACGCGTGTCTGACGTAACAGAATACTCGGTCGTGCATGACGCACGCCTTTCACTGCTCCCTCGGTGGTCCATTTAGTAGTCTGCGTTCGATTGAACTCTCAGCATCGTCAACTCTCTGTACGGGCACGGCTACCTTGATCTCCACCTCATTGGTTTTATGTGGACGAATATTAAATTAACAGTAGAATATCTCGTGACCATTTAAAAGTCAAGCACTAAATGGTCGATTACTGGCCGATCGTCCCCCAAAACGGTTATAATAAAGTTAATCGCAAGCGTTTTATCAACGCCTCAATTTAATTTGGCTAAGGAGGTTATGCCATGCAAATTCAAGTTCCAACTACCAACGGGCAACTGGCCGATCGGTATGGTAAGTATGCTGATCGCGTTGATCAAACCGATGGGCATCCTGTTGTTTCGTTTCCCTTTTCCATTCGTGACGTCCCAACCTCAACTCGATCACTCGCATTGACCTTGATCGATCATGATTCGATTCCAGTTTGTGGGTTCACGTGGATTCACTGGACCGCCGCCAATATTGACCCCCACATCACTACATTTCCGGCAGACGCCAGTCGCCAGCATTCATTTGAGATGATTCAGGGAAATAACAGTAACGCGGGGAGTCTCGTGGGTAGCACTAATCCCGCCGTTACCCGCCATTACACGGGGCCGACACCACCAGATCAAGATCACACATACACGCTAACCGTCTACGCACTGGATACCAAGTTGGACTTAACCGACGGCTACTGGCTCAACGCCTTTTATCATGCCAGTGCCGGTCACATCATTGAACAAACCAGTATCGATATTGTAAGTCGTGCATAACTAAAGGAGCTGATTATCATGGCAGATCGTATTTTCTTTAATCCCGGTGATTCCATCGCCAATATTCATGATTACAACGAGGCCGTTCGTAAAGGTCAAATCTATAAACGGGAAAAATCGGCCGATGAACTCGTCGTTGCGAAGGGGCACGATGACGAAGAATACGCTATTTTCTACGCCAACGATGCCCTTCCCAAGGATCATGAAAAGCATCCGAAAGAATACAAAATTTCCAAACGATTGTAAATTTGATGAAGCTGGGCCAAATGGGCTCGGCTTTTTATTTTTTAAAACGCCGAACCGCTCAGTGACTGGCGCTAGCGTAAGTGGTTTATTTTGCGCTTCTCCCGAGAAGACGGTACAATGTGGCTACTTACAATTAGAAAGTAGTTGACCACTATGTCTCAAGCACCATTTGCACCACACACCGTGACTCAGTTTTACGATAACATCGAAACCTACGTCTACTTTAGCAATCAGCCCAAGGCACAAGTGCCCATTTTGGCAATGTTAATCACCACCGCCATCGCAATGATAGATGCCGATGCGGACCACTACGCCAAGCTGATGACTAACCTAGACCAAAAGTACAGTGCTCAAAACAATCCCCAACGACAGCAACAATATGGGGCCCTTCAGATCATTTTAGGCGCCGTTCAAAACGGTCTCCGCCAACTGAATGACTAGCAAAAAAATAGGATCGATCTGTGCCTCCGAGGCGCAAGATCGGTCCTATTTTATCGTGTTCACACGATCAGTCATTTTGAAATTACTTCTTACGATTGATGTCCTAATGGGCCACGAAACGGCGCCCGTTAAAATTCCATGCCGGTCAAAAATTCGTGAATTCTTTGTGTTGGATGGTTGAAGAATTCATCCACCGTACCTTCAAATTCAATTTTACCGTCCTCTAAAAAAACGATTTTATCCGCCACCCGTCGAGCAAACTCAATGTTATGGGTGACAACGATCATCGACTGTTGCTGCTGGGCGAGCTTTAGCAGGACCCGCAAGACTTGCGCCTCTAATTCTGGATCCAGTGCACTCGTTGGTTCGTCAAACAAAATATATTCCGGATCCATCGCCAATGCCCGGCAAATTGAAATCCGTTGTTGCTGACCACCCGATAACTGACTAGGATAACGGTCTTTGGTATCCGCAAGTCCCACTTCTTCGAGTAATTCCAACGCCTTTTGCTCGGCCTGCGCCTTACTCTGATTTAAAACGTGAATCGGGCCTTCGGTAATGTTTTGCATGATCGTCAGATGGGGGAAGAGGTTCCAGCTTTGGAACACCATCCCCGTCATCCGCCGCACCTTCAGCACCAACTTGGTCGGAATTTCTTGACTAAAATCAACCTGCTCGTCACCAATTTGGTAATGACCACTTTGCGGCCGTTCGAGGAGGTTCAATGATCGTAGGAGCGTTGACTTTCCCGCCCCCGAAGGTCCTAAAATAACCGTTGTTTGATTGGCTTCAAACGTGAGATTAATGTCATTTAAGGCGTGATGATCCCGATATTGTTTATCCACATGTTCTAGTTTAATCATTGTTTATTCCCCCGTAACCTGAACGTACCGTGACATCCGCTTTTCTAGATAGTGTTGCAAAATGGTCAATACGGTACAGAATACGGCGTACACGGCGGCCACGATGGAATACATCAGTAACGGCTCGTAATTTTTGGCCGTAATCTGCTGGCTCACCATGAACATTTCCAAGATCGTAATTGAACTGGCCAGTGAAGTATCCTTAACCAAGCCAATGAACGAATTCGACAGCGGTGGGAGTGCAACCCGCAACGCTTGCGGAAAGATGATCCGGAACAAAACTTGGCGGTGCGTCATCCCGATCGAATAGGCCGCTTCCCACTGACTATCCGGAATCGATGAAATCGCACCCCGAATGGTTTCCGAGCAGTACGCCCCCGTATTCAGCGAGAAGGTAATGATCCCCGCCGTAAACGCATTAAACTGAATGCCGGCATTGGGTAACCCGAAGAAAATAATGAACAACTGGACCAAAAGTGGTGTGGACCGAAACAACCACACGTAAAAATTCAAAAACCACTTTAAAAGTCGCCAGAAAAACAGCACAACCGGATTACCCTTCGGCGTGGTGATTCTGACAATCGCCGTGAAGACGGCAATAATAAATCCAATAATAAACGAAATAACGGCCAGCGGAATGGTGTACTTAATCCCGGCCCAAACAATTTCGGGAGTCGAACTAACAATGATATCCCACATATTGGTTTCCCTTCTATATTTCAATAATAACAATGAAACGCACAAGCCTGCCCAAGCTATAACCATCAAGTCACGATCATAGTCTGGACAGGCTTAATTGCATGAAACGTTACAGATTACCCATTATTTTTGTGTAATGTCATCCGTAAAGTACTTCTCTGACAGTTTCTTCAACGTGCCATCATCTCGAAGTTCCTTGAGCGCTTTATTGATCTTCTTCTTCAAACCAGGGTTATCCTTGGCCATCAAAACGGCCACCTTAGCTGGTTCAACCTTGCTGTCAGGTACGAGCATGTACTTAAAGTCATTCTTAGCCGACGGATTATCCTTCAAGTAGGCCAGGTAGGCTTCACGAGAGTTCAAGGTTCCTTCTGCTCGACCCTGTTTAATTAATGATAACGTTGATGAAAATTCACTGTTTGGCACAATCTTAGCCCCAAACTTTTCGGCGACGGTCTCGTTATTAGTCCCAGTCCCAACCGCAATTTCCTTACCCTTGATATCATCAATTGACTTGATTGACGTGTTGTCCTTCTTTGTGACCAATACTTCACGTGAATAAATGTACGGTGTTGAGAAGGCGTACTTCTTTTGCCGTTGCTTCGTCACCGTCACGTTGTTGAGAACGACATCAAACTTCTTGTCGCCAACTCCCGCAATCAGTGAATCCCACTTGGTTGGCACGAATTTAACTTTCAAATTTTCTTTTTTGGCAATATCTCTAGCAAGTTCCACTTCGAAACCCGTTAATTTACCATTTTCCCGGTATGAATAGGGTGCAAACGTCCCTTCCAGTCCCACGGTGAGTGTGCCAGAAGTTTTTAGTTGGGCCTTGTTGCTAGAGGTTTTCCCACACGCGGTGAGCACCAATGCCACTGCGAGCCCCATTGTGATAATCCCAATTGTTTTTAACCACTTGTGCATGATACTTCCTCCTATAATGGCGTTGCCAATTTTGCAAACAACGCGTACGTAAAGATAATACCATGTTTGCTCTAAAAACTCATCGCAAAACACTTACTTTTTGTTAAAATTAGTGTTTCCCGAGCCCCATACTACCGTGAGCCAACGACCCGATGAGCCAGATCTTCTAATCGCAACATTGTTTTGTCCGCGTTTGTGCGAAAATCCTGCTCAAAATCAGCCTGTTCAGGATCTAGGCGACTAATTTCTTCACCCATTAAATCAAAAATCACCAGCTGAACCCCGTCATACTTGACCGTATCATAATGACCATCCAATTCCTGATCCACAAAAATTTGTAGTGCATCAAGAACCGCTTGGTTAATCACTTCTTTTTCCGTGGTTTCACGACCGCGGTTTTTTAGTAAGGCCACGCGCATGGCCACTTCTTCTAAGTTTTCTGGTACTTCCACACTCATGCTAATTTCCTCCTTAAACTCACTAATCACCATTATAACAACTTTTGTTGATCATATGGCGTTATTATTGCGTTTGCGATTTCGGCGCGTATAATGGAGCGTACAATTTCGTGACACGAAAGGAGTCCCAATGAAAACAGCAATTGTGACCGATAGTGCCGCATATATTGATCCGGCATTGGTCGCCCAATATCAGATCACGGTAGTTCCCATTACCGTCATTTTTAATGACCACCCCTACCTAGAAAACGTGGAGATCGATTCACCGACCTTTTTTGAAAAGCTCAGGACCGAAAAGGTGTTGCCCACAACTGCGCAAATCACAATGGGCCAGATGAAAGCCACGTACGATCGTCTTGCTGACGCTGGCTTCGATGAAATCATCTCAATTCACCTCTCGTCGGGCATTACCGGTTTCTTTGATAACCTTCAAATGTTTATCCGAGAATACACCCGAATTCCCGTCTACGCGTTTGACTCCAAAATTGCCAGCGCTGGTGAGGCCAACATGGCCCTGCTCGCCGGCCGTCTGGTTGCCAAGGGCATGTCGGCAGAGGCGATTATTCCCTTGCTCCAACGGCTCCGCGATTCCACCGACGTCTTTTTCATGGTTGACGATCTCAATCATCTGCTCCGGACTGGTCGTATTTCAAATAGTTCCGCCATTATTGGTAACCTATTACGTATCAAGCCATTATTAACCTTCAACGCTCAGGGACAGATTATCGTCGCCGGTAAGGAACGGACCGTCAAGCGGGCGTTTAGCAAAATTATGACTCATTTGACCACCGCCGCAGCGCAGACTAACTATCCATTACGCGCCACCGTCATCGACGCCAATGATCCGGCCGGTAGTGAACAATGGGTCGCAGCCGTGCACCACCAGTTTCCTAACATCCCCGTCGATATCAGCCATCTCGGCCCCGTCATCAGCGTTCATACGGGAGAAAAAACGATGGGTCTGCTGTGGTCGTTAGACTGGCAGAAAATGTAAATAATGAGAGTGGGCAAAAAGGCGTTTTGACTTCGAGCATACTCCGTTGTCCACGCAACTAAAATCGCTAAAGCGATAAGTTGCAGTGGCAGCCTAGAAAGCCGAATGATTCGTGCTTTGAATCGTTTGGCTTTCGTAGCTAAGCGGAGAAGTCAGCCTTTTTTCCCCGATTTTGGCTATTAAAGTTCGGAGACAGGAAGAGGCTGGGAGTTTTTCCCAGCCTCATTTATTTTATTCAGTTTAAACACTGTAACAATAACTGCTGAATTCGTAGATTATCCGCGGGTTCTCCAATCGTTAGCCGAAGCCATCCCGGACGCAATCCGTTACGAATGAGAAAACCATTTTGTAACAGAAAGTCGCTGACCCGATCTGCTTCGGGAACCGTGAAGAACAAGAAATTAGTCTGACTGTGGTAGAACTGAATCCCGTTTTGGCGGAAAAAGGCTTCCCACTTCTCCCGCTCAGCCACCGTCTTGGCGACCGTCGCAGTCACAAAGTCCTGATCTCGCAGTCCTGTGAGCGCCGCCGTCTGTGAAATAGAATTTAAATTGTAAGGCGGCCGAACCGATTGAATGTAGCTCGCCAACCGAAGCGGAAAAATACCGAATCCCACCCGAAAATTGGCTAAGCCATAAACTTTCGAAAACGTCTTGAGCACGATGACGTTATCTTGCTGTCCGGGCAAATCCAAGACGGATGGATTGGCCTCATCGGTAACGTATTCCAGATAGGCCTCGTCAACAATGACCAAGACATCGGCGGGCACTTCACGAACAAACCGTTTAATGTCAGCCTTTGTTTCATACGTTCCCGTCGGGTTATTCGGATTACACAACCAAATCATCTTGGTTTTATCGGTAATCGCCGCCAGTAGGGACGCAAAATCGATCTGCCCATCATCCTTGGTTGGAACTTCGACGGGAACCGCCTCTTCAATCTCGGCGTTGATCATATATTCGGAGAAGGTGGGCACGTTGACCAGCACTTCGTCGCCGTCGGTCAAAAAAGTTCGATTCAAAAGACTAATAATTTCGTCCAGTCCACAGCCAAACACTAATTGCGCTGGATTAACGTCGTAAAAATCACTGACTGCGTCTCGTAGCTGGGCCGCCGCCCCATCGGGATAGCGATTGCTTTCAAACGCGGTGGTTTGAAGCATCGTCGCAATCCGCGGCGACGTGCCATACGGGTTTTCATTGGCTGATAATCGGACAACCCGTTTCAATTGCAGCCGCTTTTTTAGTTCATCTAAGGGTTCTTCGGGTACATATGGCTTTAACTGACTAATACTTTTTTTCATTGGTGGACCCCCTCCTGTTGTATTACTTGGCCGTGTTACGGTTAGTAGACCGTTTCGTCTGGATCGTCAATCGTTCTGAAGAAACAGCTTTCGTGATTAGTGTGGCACGCCGGGCCCTGCTTATCGACCTTGATCACCACGGTATCTAAATCACAATCAATTTTAATTTCGACCACCCGTTGGGTATGGCCCGAACTCTCCCCCTTGTTCCAAAGGGTCTGGCGTGAGCGGGACCAAAACCACGTGGTGTGTGTTTCAATCGTTTTATCAAAACTAGCTTGGTTCATGTAGGCCAACATCAAGACTTCATTGGTCGTATTATCCACAATGATGGCGGGCATGAGTCCCGTTTGGGCATCAAACCGTGGTTGAATCATCGTACGGTCACCCCCGCATCTGCTAAGTGCTGCTTAACCTCACTAATTGTCAGCTCACCATAGTGGAAAACGGAGGCGGCTAACGCTGCGTCAACTTGGGTATCCCGGAAAATTTCGCTAAAATCGCTTACCTGACCACAGCCTCCCGAAGCAATGACCGGCACCGTCGCAACCTGATCAATTGCCTGGTACAACCGCACGTCAAACCCCTGCTTGGTGCCATCGGCATCCATACTCGTAATTAATAATTCTCCGGCACCCAGCTGTTGCACGCGCTCAACCCAGTCAATCGCGTTCAGCCCCGTATTCTGGCGGCCACCATTGATCACCACGTCAAACTGGTGGGTCGCAGCATTCCATTTTGTATCAATCGCCACCACAATGCACTGACTGCCAAACTTCTCGGCACCATCGTGAATCAGCTCCGGATGGTGTACCGCCGCGGAATTGAGCGATACCTTATCGGCGCCCGCCCGTAACATTTTTTGCATATCGGCTACGCTGCGGATCCCACCACCCACCGTGAGGGGCATGAAAACTTGTGATGAGACCTGTTCGATAACGTCGGCCATCGTTTGCCGCTGCTCATTAGTGGCCGTAATATCTAAAAATACGAGTTCATCGGCACCCTGTTGCTGGTATTTCGCCGCAATTTCGGCGGGATCGCCAACGTCTTTCAGGTCCACGAAATTAACGCCTTTTTTTACACGACCATCATCCACGTCCAAGCATGGAATAATTCGTTTTGCTAACATTAATTCACCGCCTTTAACTCAGCTAGGGTCATGCCACCAGCAGCCAGCGCCTTACCAATCACCGCACTCTGAATCCCGTGGGTCCTGAGATCCTGCAAGTCCGCAATGCTCCGAATCCCGCCGGAAGCAATGATTTCAGCGGTAGAAAATTGCTGTTGCAGTTTCACTAACAGTGCCACGTTGGGCCCCTGCATCGTGCCATCACGGTCAATATCGGTCACGATGAAGTACCGGACACCGTATCCAACCATCTGATCAATCAGCTCGGCCATCGAAACCGTGGCCGTATCGAGCCAACCATGGGTGGCAACCATCTCGTGGCGGCCATCCACCCCGACGACAACTTTAGCAGCCCCAAATTCAGCGACAGCCTGTTGTACCATTTCTGGCTGTTTGATTGCGGCCGATCCGATAATCACCCGTGAAATCCCCAATTCCAAAAACTGGCGAATCTGCTCAAGAGATCGAATACCGCCCCCCAGCTCAATCGCCAAGTTTGTTTGGGCGACCAACTGCTTAATCACCGCCAAATTTTGTGGATTACCGGCCTTGGCGCCGTCTAGGTCCACGAGGTGCAGGGCGGTTAAGCCGGCTTGTTCGATCGCCTGTGCCTGCGTCAATGGATCAGCGTTAATGAGTGTTTTTTGATCAAAATCGCCCTGATAAAGACGGACACTTTGTCCGTTAGATAAATCAATTGCGGGAATCCACATACGTTTGCACCATCCTTTTGAAATCTGTCAGTAAATTCAAACCCACCGTTGCACTCTTCTCGGGATGAAACTGCATCCCCACAACGTTATCTTGTTGCACAATACTGGGAATCAGCACCCCGTAGTCCACGCCGGCCGTGATAATTGCTTGGGGACAGTCGGCGTAATAGGAATGCACAAAGTAGGTGTACTGCCCCGTCGCCGACTGGGCAAACTGGCTTGCTTTATCGAACACGCGGTTTTGGTTCCACCCCATTTCTGGCACCTTCAACTCGGCCGTCGCGGGAATCGCCTTGATACGGCCGGGAAGTAGGCCGAGCCCGGCATGATCCCCAAACTCTTCACTGCGTTCAAACAGGAGTTGCATCCCTAAACAGATCCCCAGCAATGGAATCTGGCGACGAACCGCCTGCTGGATAACCGGGATCAGATTTCGCTGATTAAGGGCCTCCATTGCCTTCGCAAATGCCCCGACTCCCGGTAAGATGAGCCCATCCGCGGCCAAAATTTCGGCCGGATCAGCGGTCAACTGACTCTCCAGCCCCACGTAATCGAGGGCCTTAATTAAGTTACGGATATTTCCCGTGTCGTAGTCAATGACGGCAATCATTAGATAACCCCTTTCGTCGAGTTCACACCTTGAATGGCTGGATTAATTGTGACAGCCGCCCGCATTGCCCGTCCCAACGCCTTAAAGAGGCATTCGATCTTGTGGTGCGTGTTGCGGCCGTATAAAATTTCGGCGTGCAAATTCATTAATGCCGTGAAGGCAAAGCCTTGAAAAAAGTCCTCGACCGTCTCCGTTTCAAAGGTTCCCAGCCGCGGATTTTCCAATTCGGCCTTGAAGACCAGATACGGCCGACCACTCAAATCCACAACGATGCGGCCTAACGTCTCATCCATTGGAACCAGGGCGCTCCCGTACCGTTCAATGCCAACCTTATTGCCCAGAGCCTCTCTGAAGCATTCGCCTAACGTAATGCCCACGTCTTCCGTGGTGTGGTGCGGATCAACGTTCAAATCACCGGTTGCTTGGACCTTAAGCCCAAATCGGCCGTGCTTGGCAAACAGGGTTAACATGTGATCTAAAAAGCCGATACCGGTGTCGATTTGGCTTTCAAACTGATCATCTAGGTTTAATTCAATGGTAATTTGGGTTTCCTTCGTTTCACGTGTCACACTTGCTGTTCTCATTTTAGTTTTCCTCCCGTGCTTCAATGGCGCGTGCGTGTCCTTCAAGTCCCTCAACCCGGGCGAGCTTCGTCACGTATTGCGCCTCTTGTGCAAGGGCCGCGCCGGTGTATTGGATAAACTGGGTCCGCTTAACAAAATCGTAAACCCCGACTGGTGATGAGAAACGGGCCGTGCCTGAGGTGGGTAAAATGTGATTGGGACCAGCCACGTAATCTCCCAGTGGTTCAGAGGCGTATTGACCTAGGAAGACGGAACCCGCATTTTTGATTTGACTCAAATAGTCCGTGGGATTGGGCAACTGAACTTCCAAATGTTCTGGCGCGATCGCGTTCATCAGGGTAAAGAGATCATCAATCGTTGGTAGTACGGCAATAAAGCCCTGTTCTTCCACTGCGGTCCGAGCAATTTCTTCTCGTGGTAATGTCTGAAGCTGCGTCTCAACTTCGACAGAAACGGCTTGCGCCAACTGTTCGCTATTCGTGACCAGAATCGGCCGCGCCCGTTTATCATGTTCCGCCTGCGACAGGAGGTCCGCCGCAATCTGCTTGGGTTTCGCGCTTTCGTCGGCAATAATCCCAATTTCAGATGGACCGGCAATCATATCAATGGCGACCTGTCCAAAGACCATCTTTTTCGCCGTTGCCACGTAAATGTTACCGGGGCCTAAAATCTTGTCGACGCGGGGCACACTCTGAGTTCCGTAGGCTAATGCCGCAATTGCTTGGGCGCCGCCTAACTGAAAGACATCGTCGACCCCGGCAATCTTCGCCGCGGCTAACACAGCTGGGTTAATCCCATCTTTTTGCGGTGGTGTCACCATTACTAAGCGATTAACCCCCGCCAACTTCGCGGGAACGGCATTCATCAACACACTAGATGGATAGGCTGCCGTGCCACCGGGAACGTATAATCCGACCGTTGCTAACGGAATCACCTTTTGCCCCCGAATCACACCGGGCTTTTCGGCATCTACAAAGCCGTACTCAATTTCTTTCTTGTGAAAGCTCGTAATATTGGCCTTCGCCACTTCGAGGGCTTCCTTGAGGTCGGGATCGAGATTTTCGTAGGCGGCATCGATAGTGGCATCATCTAAGCGAAACTGGGTTAAGTCGACTTGGTCAAATTGCTTTTCATAATCGCGGACGGCATCATCACCATTTTTTTGGACGTTTTCGATAATGGCACGAACCCGTTGTTCAATCTCAGGATCGGTCAAGCCGGCCGTTCGTTGACTCACTTGTTGTAATTGGTTTTCGAGGGTATCAGTAATAATTTTCATCATGGTAGATCCTTTCTTTAGTTAGACGTTTTCGGGTTGGGTAATCACAGCATTGAGACGGTCAACAAGATCAAAAATGGCCTTCCGATGCTGCTTTAACGACATGGGGTTGACAACGATCCGGGTCGAAACGGGTTGTAAGCGGTCGTATATCTGCAACCGATTTTCACGAAGCGTGGTCCCCGTTTCGGTAATATCGACGATGGCATCGGCCATCCCGATCAGGGGTGCCAGTTCGACGGAGCCTTCAATTTTGACGACCTCGACATCTTCTCCCCGTTCAGCAAAATACCGCTGGGTAATCAAGGGATATTTGGTACCGATCACCTTCCGTTTGGAGGCTTTGGGGTCGAAATCGGCGGTCGATGCCAATACGAATTGACACTTGCCGATCCCCAAATCCAATAACTCGTATGCCTGACTTTGTTGTTCGGTTAAAATATCGCTACCGACAATGCCGATATCAACGGCCCCTTGTGACAGGTAGGTCGACACATCCGGCCCCTTTGCCAAGATAACGGTGTACGGATCGTCTGGAAGATCAAAAATCAGTTTTCGCTGTTTGTCCCTTACCGGCGCCATATTAAAGCCGGCTGCTTCCATGAGCGGAATGGTTTGTTTCTCCACCCGGCCCTTGGTCAGGGCAATTTTAATGCGGTCTGTCATATTGATGCCTCCTTCGTTAAATCTAACAACCGACCCTCGTGGGCATCGGCAATCTGCTGCGCTTGCTCGCGGCTATCAGCCAAACACAGTTGCGCACGATCCAGTGTCATTAATTTCTGCTCGGCCAGCGCCCACTGTTGATCATCAAAGTAGATGTACGTCATTGGTTGCGTGGGTGCCGTCGCCTGCTTAATTTCAACTAGCCGTTCAATATCGATGCCCAGCCCGATCGCCGCGACGTTGGTCTCTTGAAAGTGAGCTAGTAAATGATCGTAGCGGCCACCACTGAACAGGTAACTGGATGAATGATCGCTGTACGCCTGAAACGTAATCCCCGTGTAGTAGTCCTGGGGCGCCTTGGCACTCAGATCGATCTGAACATCCTGCTCCCCAAACTTATCGGCCAACCATGCAACAATCTGTCGTAGTTCATCCAGTTCTCGTTGAATAACCGCTGGGAAGGTAAACTGACTGACCGTTTCGAGAACCGTCGCCGCCGGCCCAAACAACCGGGGCCAAATTCGAAGCAGTGGGTACAACGCTGCTTCTTCAAACGGGGCAATCAACTGATTGTATTGCGTCACCTGCTTTTGGAAGAGCGCATCCTCGATTTGATGGACTTGACGTTCATCAGCAACCAGCGATTCGAGAATTAACTTCGCAAATCGCGCAATTCCCAGTTCCAGTTGCACACCGGTCAGGGCCAATCGATCACTCAACTGCATCATCATCACGAGACATTCTTGTTCCGCCTTCACGCTATCAAACCCGATTAATTCGGCACCGGCCTGGGTCATTTCGTCTTGTGATCCGGACAACGCGCGGTTAATCCGAAAAATATCGCCGGTATAGTAAAACTTAGCGGGGAGCTTAATATTGGTTGAGCTAATCACCCGCGCCAACGGCAACGTCAAATCCGGTCGTAACACGACCATATTGCCATCGGCGGCTAAAAACTTGAACAACTTTTTCTGGCCGACGTCGTAGTCCTCAAATACATCTTGGTACTCAACAACCGGTGTAATTACTTTTTCAAATCCCCGTTTAGCAAAGTAACGCTGAATGGTGGCAACAATTTGTTCCTTAATCTGGGCTGAAGCTCCAAGCTCATCTCGAACCCCGCTGGGCAACTGGTTACGCATCATGTTCATTTCCTCCTCGTCAATAAAAAAACAAAAAAATCCTCGCAACAGAAACTTAATTCTGTTACGAGGACGATAAAATCGCGGTCCCACCTCATTTTCCAACCATCTTACGATGACTGGCTCATGTTGGCAAAAACTGTCAACGCTGGTAACGGTCGCACCGGATCATAGTAACAACTTCGATCGGTTCATAGCTGTGAGTTCGACTACGGGGCGCTGCTTTGGCTTCCAATCGATGACCAAAACTCCCTGTTCGCGGTGATCCGTGTCTACTAGACTAATCAAAACTTTTCATTGTTTTTTAATCTTGATTTAATTTATCTAACATACTACTCGTATTTTAACGCTTGTCAAGCACTTAAATGTGAAATTTGCGGTTATTTTCTCATAATTGTGCCGTGCTATATGAGAATCTCTCATTCATGACTCGTTGGCGCGACCCACCGTTCAATCTGATGATAGCCGTGGCCCACTTCTTGAATACTATGCGCATCCGAACCAAACACCAGCGGAATTTGCATTTCCTGTGCCAGCTTAATGATCCACCGATCTGGGTAAACCTCATTACAATATTCCTTGTACAGGCCGGCCGTATTCAGATCAATTTGATAATGCCGATCGCGAATTTCCTTTAGAATCCGCAACATTAACTGCTTATTCGCTGAGTTAAACTGACGCGGGAGGTTAAACCAATCCTGATACTTCCGAATGAGAGTCAAATGCCCCATGCGCTGCGGTTTATAGGCGCCAAGGTCAGCCGTCACGGCTTGGTACTCCAACTGCAAAAAGTGGTGAAACAAAGTTTGTGGTTGGTGTAAATCAGCCGCAAAGCCCTTGGCGAAGTCCGCCGTGGTGTAGTCAACGCACCAAAACTTATCATGCGTCCCAGGCATAAAATGGACGGATAAGATATTATCCTGAGTGCGCGATCCGTACCGGTTCAAAAAGTCGGTCGTCCAGTCCTCAAAACCGGGTAAGTAATCCACCTCAAACCCGACGTTAACTTTAATTTGCTGCGCATACTTCGCCTGCATCCGTTGGGCAAATTCCAAGTAGGGAACCACCTGATCTGCCGTCAGTGACGCCGTGACCAACCCCTCTAGTTCTCCCTCAAAAACGCGCTTAAATGCCGGTGGCAACGGTGCGTGTTCCGTGATGCTATACTCAGTAAAGCCCATTTTAATGGCCTTCTCAATCATCTGTTGCGCGTTATCCCCACTACCATGGGGACAAAATTGGGTATGCGTGTGTCCGTCTTTTTTTACCATCCGTGGTCCTCCTACTTGAGCATTCTTTGCTCTTATTCTAAGTGATAAATTAAAAAAAACAATGCATTTTTACCAGCAATGATTATTACTGGTTCAAATACATTGTTTTTTCTTTTGCGCATTCACGCACTCGTTTTAGCAGGCCGCAAGAGACTCGGTCTCACTTTTTCACGCCACTACTTAAATTTCACTGCCGTCCCATATGCGGCAACTGATTGCATATCTGCACTAATCGATCCCGAATCAAAGCGCATCATCACAACCGCATCCGCACCCATCGCGGCCGCGTTCGTTCTCAACCGGTCAATCGCCACGTCGCGGGCCTCCACCATCATCTGTGTGTAATCTTTGATTTCACCACCGACAATATTTTTGAGTCCGGCACCAATGTTACGAACAATGTTTTTCGACTGGGTCGTCAATCCAAAAACTTCCCCGATAATCTCGTACTCTTGCCCCGGAATCTTTTCCGTAGTTGTTACTAACATATCGCTCATCGTCATCCCTCATTTCTAACTTTATGATAGCGTATTCAGGGAACGAACACAATTGAACTTAGAGTTTCACGTTCGGATTATGTGGTACCGGATGTTTCAGGCGCTTTTTAGCTGGCAGCGTCTGCAAGAACGTGGTCATCAACACCAGTGTCGCACCGATAATTTCGGCAACGCCAAACCGCGTTCCAAACACTAAGATCGACACAAACGTGGCCGTGAGCGGCTCGAAAACCCCGAGCATCCCAACCGTCGTCGGCGCCAAATATTTCAAACTTTGAATATACAGCAAATAGGCCCCCATCGTTCCAAACACCGTCACAAACAAGGTCCCCAGCAGCACCACCATCGTGAGCTTGGGCCAGGGCTGAAATAGTGTCGTTGGGAACATTAAAACGCCCGCAAACAGCATGGCCCAGCCGGTCACAATTCGAGCATTATAATGTTTCAAAAGCTCACGGGGGAGCAACGTGTACAGAGCCGCTCCCACGCCGGCCCCAAGGCCCCACCAGACCCCGGCCGGCGAAATAGCCAATGAATTCCAATGCCCCTGCGTTACAAGCAAGTATGTTCCCACCACCGCAAGCACAATCGAAATCACATCCACCCGCCGGGGCAACTGATGATGCCGCAGCGCTAGGTAAATAATGATTAATATGGGCCCCGAATACTGAATAATCGTGGCGGTAGGGGCATTACTCGTTTTAACCGCCGAAAAATATGTATATTGGGATACTAGCACGCCCAGCAACCCAAACGCGAGCAGCTGGCCGATCATCTTTGGCTGGTGCCAGACGCTCATCATCTCCCGCCGCTGAGTTAGCAGGCACCAGACTAGGAGTAACAGCCCCGAACCAATGAGCCGCATGCCCACCAACCAGTGCGGTGTAATATCTGGCAGCGTAAAGAGGTACTCGGCCACGTTCCCCGAAACACCCCAAAACACCGGTCCTAAAATCGCGCATAGTAATCCCTTTTGTTTAGTTGTCACAAATGTGTCTCCCTACACCTTTAGTTTATTGAGCAACTGGTTCAGCTGTTCCCGTTCAGCTGGCGATAAATCCGCTAACAATTGATCCGACTTTCGTTGCTCAAACGCATGCAATTCTGGATAAATCCGTTCACCACGCTTTGTCGGATATACCCGCTTAATTTTAAGGTTATCCTGATCATTTGCCAACCGCAAATACCCCATTTCGGCCAGCTTCTTAACCGTGCGAAAGCTAGTTGTCCGATCAATTTGCATGCTATCAGCCAGTTCTCCCAAAAACATTCCCGGCTGTTCCACCACCCGAATAATGTAGATGAATAGGTTATTATTCAATCGTTGGTCCTTAAAATACTGGTTCGATTCAATCTGAATGAGACGGGTAATGGCCCCGATGCGCCGAATAATATCAAACATAATTGGACTCCTTTCATTGCAATTGCAATTATAGCATGCTAGAATAGCGAATAATACATATCATTGCATATGCAATTAAAAGAAGAGAAGGTTACTACATATGGTTGGATTTTTAACGTTTGTCACAGTTATGTCGTTTACTCCCGGTCCCAATACCATCATGGCAATGACGGAGGGGCAGACGAAGGGCTTTCGTCGCGGACTCGTCTTTAATTTTGGTATTTTAGTCGGGCTCCTCGTTATCGGGGGCATTATTTCCGTGTTCTCATCGCTTTTTCAGCACTATCCGCTCGTCATTTTAATGCTCAAGCTCATCGGATCGGCCTACCTCCTATATCTGGCTTACCACGTTGCCATCTCTAAGCCGGGAGAAAACGCCTCGGCTGGCGATCACCCCTTTTTGACGGGCGCGCTTCTGCAAACCACTAACATTAAGTGCTACCTGTACTTTGTTACGGGGATGAGCACCTTCATGATTACCGGTGTCTGGGGGAGCCTCCCCTCTAAATTTGCACTGATGATTTTAATCGGCATTCTCGGTACCTTAACTTGGACCCTGGCTGGCCAATTAATTCAACGCTTTTATCAGGCCCACTACCGGTTACTTAACGGCTGCGTCGCACTCCTACTGGTGTACAGCGTTTACGATCTTTGGTAAGCCGCGCGATGTCACAACTTCTGATTTTTTGATAAGATAGTCTTAATCAGGAGGCGCTTCATGCAAATGCTAAATTTATCGCTACTCATGCTTGAACGAGTCGGAATTGTCATTATTTTGGCCTTTCTCCTCGTCAACGTGCGACCGTTTCGGCAACTACTATTCGCACAACGGACCATTTCCAATAAAATCAATTTAATTATCATTTTTGCTTTCTTCGCTATTATTTCTAACATCACCGGTATCGAAATTGATAGCCAAAATCACTTAGTTTCAACGGGAATTTTACTTAACCTGCCTGACGAAAATTCAATTGCCAACACCCGCCTGCTTGCCGTGACCGTTTCTGGTATCATTGGTGGCCCCTCGGTAGGTGCGGTTGTCGGTCTCATCGCTGGCCTTCACCGGGTAATTCAGGGGGGCTTGGCAGCGTGGTTTTATATTCCGAGTTCCGCCATCATCGGGGGCCTCGCCGGTATCTTTTACCACCGCCGCGCTTCGAAGCCGCAGCCAATGATGCTCATGAGTCCCACGCAAGGAATCGTCGTGGGCTTTGCGATGGAAGTCATCCAAATGCTGTTCATTTTACTGTTCAGTCCTACTGGATGGCAGTTGGTCAAATTCATTGCGATCCCGATGATCACCATTAACGCGTTAGGCACCTTTATTTTTCTATCAATTATTGACCTATTTTTAACCCAAGAACAGGAAATGCGGGCCGTCCAAACGCATGATGTGCTGGAACTTGCCGACCGCACGTTACCTTATTTTCGCGCTGGGCTAAACCCACAATCCGCGGCAAGTGTGGCTAAAATCATCAAGGAATACACGAATTTTTCGGCGATTAGTTTGACGACGACCACGGAAATTTTAGCCCACGTTGGCGCCGGTAGCGACCACCACGTTGCGGGAGCCGCCATTGTGACCCGCTTATCCTCAGAAGCCATTCAACATAACGAAATCCGGATCGCCCACAGCAAAGCAGAGATCGGCTGTTCCCATCCCGACTGTCCGCTGGAGGCCGCGATTGTCATTCCGTTAGATGTTAACCAGCAGGTGGTTGGCACACTTAAAATGTACTCCACCGATGCTGCCCGTCTAACGCCGGTCGAGGAACAACTCGCGCGTGGATTAGCGTCCATCTTTTCGAGCCAAATTGCGCTGGGGGCCGCAGAAAACCAGTCGAAACTCGTCAAAGATGCGGAAATTAAATCCCTTCAAGCTCAAATTAACCCCCACTTTTTCTTCAACGCCATTAACACGATTTCGGCAACTATCCGTCACGATACCGAAAAAGCACGGAGCTTATTAATTCAATTAAGCACCTACTTTCGATCCAATTTAGTTGGCGTGCGCGAAACCGAAATCACCTTGGCACAGGAACAAGCTCACGTGAATGCCTATTTGACCCTTGAGCAGACCCGGTTCCCAGATAAATACCAAATTAAGTTTGATTTTCAAACTAACGAGCATGTCATGCTGCCACCCTTTACGATTCAGGTTCTCGTCGAAAACGCGATTAAACACGCCTTTATCGGAAAAGCGAGTGGCAATCAAATTAGAATTAGTGTGACCCAAGCAGCCCAACAATTAAAAATTGAAGTCGCGGACAACGGCAGCGGGATTAATCCCGCCCTCATTCAACAACTGGGAAAACAACCGATCGCCTCGACCCACGGCAGTGGCACCGCGTTACAAAACCTGAACCAACGGTTGACGGGCCTCTACGGACAATCTAGTCACCTTCAGTTTCAGTCAACGCCTCACGGCACCACTGTGACCACCTATATTCCCTTAAAGGAGCATGCCTAATGCAAATTTTAATTGTTGACGATGAACCGCTTGCGAGAGAAGAGTTACGCTACCTACTAGAACAAAACCAACACGTTAGTCAAATTTTTGAAGCCGCCGATGTCGCCACGGCGCAACGTCAGTTGATGAATCAACAGGTAGACCTAGTATTTTTGGATATTCAGTTGGGAGCCGATAACGGGTTTACCTTAGCCAAACGACTGAAGGATATTTCTGCCCGCCCCCGCATCATTTTTGCGACCGCGTACGATCAATATGCCCTCGATGCGTTTAACGCTAACGCCCTCGACTACATCTTGAAACCCTTTGAACAAAGTCGGGTTGATGAAGCCATCCAAAAGGGCCTCTCCACGCAGCAAAAAGTCCCTAATTTTCAGGATCATAATCCCCGGATTTCCATCACTAGCGAGGATAAAACAAACATCATTAATAAGACCGATATCATCTATGCCTTTGTGGAACAGGGCGCCTTGATTATTCAAACAACCAGCGCCCGATACCAAACACGCCAAACACTCGTCCATCTACAAAATCAGCTGGACCCTCACCGGTTTATGCAGGTTCACAGAAGCTACATCGTTAATTTAGATCAGGTGTTTCAGACGGAACCGAGCTTCAATCACACCTACGAATTAACCATGGTCAACGGCGATAAAATTCCGGTTGGTCGGGCCTACGTTGCCGCCATGAAAACGGCCTTAGGCATGTAACGGGGTTGTTCATCCCCCGCTGAGGGTTGTTCAACCGTAAACTGGGTTATTTAGCCGTGAAAAGCATCACAAATAGCGATTTTTACTTACAATAAAGTAAAGATCGCTATTTTGATAGGAGGAATTCTTATGACTCAAAAACAAACTGATTCAAGCCAATCAAAGTCGGCCCCCATTCTCGTTCAAATGGGGATTTTCGCCGCCGTCCTGTTTGTTTCTAGTTTAATTTCACCCTTATTTCCGGCTAGCTTTCCGGTTCCCACTCCCGTGATTGGGTTGATCCTGCTATATCTGCTACTCACTTGCCACATTGTGAAGCTGGAATGGGTCGATAATTTTGGTAGTTTTCTCATCAGTATGATCGGATTCTTATTCGTCCCATCAGGGATTTCACTGGCTACTAGCCTCGATACCATGGCAAAATCAGGTATTCAAATTATTATCGTCATTATCATTTCCACCGTTCTCATGCTGGTCATTACCGCTTATACGGCGCGTTTCTTAATTTTACTCCACAATAAATTGCAATCATCACGGTCAGACCATCAATCAACCACGTTCAAACACCACTCGCCATTCAAAAAGGAGGTTTCTAATAATGACTGAAGCACTCTCACAACCCTTATTCGGGATCTTTTTATCACTAGCCGTTTTCCTAATTGGCCAATGGTTATTTAAAGTTGGTCAGGGCTTCTTCCTCTTTCAACCCCTATTCGTCGGAATGGTCCTAGGTATTATCGTGCTCGTGATCATCGGTCACCTCCTGCACACTTCGACCATTGAGGTGTACACCAAATACTATAAGCCGGGTGGCGATATTGTCTTCTGGTTTCTAACGCCGGCAACGATTGCCTTTGCCATTCCACTATATAAACGTAACGATATCGTCAAGAAATACTGGTTTGAAATTCTCCTCTCCCTCATCATCGGTTCCATTATCTCGTTATTCCTGATTTACTACGTCGCTAAGGGGTTGGGCCTTGATCGGACTTCCATCGCGGCCATGCTTCCCCAAGCAGCCACAACCGCCATCGCGCTTCCAATTTCAACCGCGATTGGTGGCAATGCTTCAATCACGGCCATGGCGGTGATTCTCAATGCCGTCATCATTTACGCACTGGGCGATTGGCTGATCAAAATCTTTCACCTTAACCAATCTGAAATCGGGGCTGGTCTTGGTTTAGGGACGGCCGGCCACACCATTGGCTCTGCCAAAGCACTGGAACTAGGCTCCGTGCAGGGATCGATGGCATCGATTGCCGTCGTGATCATCGGGGTCGTCGTCGATCTTGTTGTACCGTCGGTCGCACGCATCCTCGGACTTTAATATAGTAAAAAACAATCAGCAGTCAAAAATTTGACGCGCTGATTGTTTTTTTGATTAAAAGTTTAATTTAACTTGTTTTGGTTGTGTTTCAACGAGGACTCGCCCCTGACGAATCGAGTACAGCACTTCAGCATGCTCATTTAGCGCATCATAGAAATTCGTTTGGTTCAGCAAAATACAGTTAGCTGGTTTTCCAACCGCAATTCCATAGTGATCGCTAATGTGCAGCGTCTTGGCGGCGTTGTTCGTTACGAACTGGTACGCATTTTGAATCTGCGTGTAGCCCATCAACTGACCAGCCAAAATCCCAATTTGAACCTGATCCAACATATTGCCATTTCCCATGGGATACCAAGGATCCTTAATGTCATCTTCACCAAATGAAACGTTAATTCCGGCTTCGGAAAGTTCCTTAATCCGTGTCATACTCCGTCGTTTGGGATAGGTATCAAACCGGCCTCCCAAATGAAGGTTCACCTCCGGATTGCAGACAAAGTTGACGTTCGCCATTTGTAACAACCGGAATAGTTTGTAACAGTAGGCATCGTCATACGATCCCATCGCCGTTGTGTGACTCGCAGTCACATGATCGCCCAATCCGGTTTCGTACGCCAACGTTGCCAAAACTTCCAGGTTACGAGAGTTCGGATCGTCAATCTCATCACAATGCACGTCAATTAAGCGATCATACTTTTCCGCCAAGCCGACGATGAACTTGAGGGAATCCACCCCGTAATCCCGGGTAAATTCGTAGTGGGGAATGCCACCAATGACATCTACCCCCATTTTAACCGCCTGCTCCATCAGTTCCTTGCCATGGGGAAACGACAAAATACCGGACTGCGGGAAGGCCACCAATTGTAAATCAACCACATCTTTGACTTCGTCGCGCACCTCTAGTAGGGCTTCTAGCGCCGTTAAATTCGGGTCCGTTACGTCCACATGGCTGCGTACAATTTGAATACCATTTGCGACTTGTTCCCGAATGGTAGCCTTGGCCCGTTGCTTGACGTCCGCCTTTGTCAGCGTCTTGCGTCGTTCACTCCAAATTCGAATGCCGTCAAATAAAGTCCCCGTTTCGTTCCATTCTGGTTGGCCCGCGGTACGCGTGGCGTCCAAATGAACATGGGAATCAATCAGTGGCGGTAGCAACAATTTGCCAGCACCATCGATGACTCGTTCGCCATCACGGGCATCAATCGTCTCCTCAATGGCCACAAAGCGACCATCTTCAATGCGGATATCTTGCACCTGATCATTTGATTCAATATGCACGTTTTTGATTAACATGGTTCCCCTCCTGAATACTATCCGTTGTCCCCAACTAACTGATCACGACACTAGGCGGCTTTGCGCCACATGCTTATCTTCATGATACCATAATAAATCACGGCCACGATGAGCATTACTGGGTAAGCAGCCCCCACCGTTTGGTCAAACCAGGTAATTTTTTGCAAACCAAGGTAGAAGACCACACCCAGTGCCCAGCACAGAAAGGCCCACCAGTTGATTCCCATTCGATACCAGAAGGGCCCATCGGCGTTGGTTAAGTCTGCCATCGAGTAGTGTCCATGATGCAAAATAAAGAAGTCTACACACATAATGCTCATCCAAGGTCCCAAAATCATCCCCAAAACATCCAAGAAGGCGGTAAAGGTGTCAAGGAAGCTCCCGACCACCATTGGAATCATGGTCACAAACGTGGCCACCACCGTTACAATCCAGAGTGCCACTTTCAAACTAACCTTGGGCATCATGTTGTTCAAGGCGGAGCCGGCAGCTTGCAGGTTAACCGCGTTCGCCGTCATACTCGTCAAAATAATGACGACCATGGCCAGCGCCCCCAAACCGAGTTTGGCCGCAATGGTACTTGGATCAGAGTTGTTGGCGTCATACACGCCTGAGGTAATCGCAATGCTGATCGTCGCAAATAGCCCGACAAAGGCAAACCATAGTACCCCGATCAAAGCGCCCCAAAAAGGCGCCGTGGTAGCCACGGACTTCTTGTTTGTGAATCGGGTAAAGTCCGCGCCAGCAGTCACCCACGCTAAGTTAAAGGCGGCTAATGAGTCGAGGGCTGAGCCAAATGACATCCGTTGTTTAACGGGGACCACCCAGTTACTAATTTCGTGAAACGAAGTCTGTCGGAACACAACGATCGTTTCCCAGACCACAAAGGCAAAAACCAAAATCATGCCGATTCGTTCGATCAACTGCACGGAGCGTTGTCCGGCCATCACACTAATCAAGTGCAGTACACTCATGATGACGATCCCAAACAATAAACTCCAGTTCCCACACGGCTTGCCATATACAGGCCAACCAAACAGACTGTTACATAAATAAGAAATTGATGTGGCTGCAATAAACGTGTTCACGGCCGTCCACCCGATAAACTGAATCAGGTTGACAACCGATGGACCCACGCTACCGCGAATCCCGAAGGCCGCCCGGGAGAGTCCCGTCGTCGTTACCCCAGTTTTGTAACCAATCAGGCCCACTAATGCCAAAAAAACATAGGCAACGGCTGAGCCAACAATGAGTGCTTTAACCCCGCCCCAGAGGCCACACGCAGCAATCACACCACCAATAAACCAGGTCCCGTTGTTGGCGTTCGCGCCAACCCACGTCGCAAACATATCCCAGTAATTCATGTGCCGGTGCTTTGGTGCAATGCTTTCCAGCGGATAACGAGTTGCTTTCAATTCTTCCACATCCTCACGATTTTTTTAATTCCTCATAACATGTTAAAGCATTAGCTTTCAGAATTAAAGCATTTTCTTAACAATATCTACAAAAAAGATCGTGAATGTTTGGATTTCGGTAAACCCGTTTACGTCGTAATATCGGAACATCCTCCCATTAATCTGATTAAGATAGCGGATTCAAGCTTCCAAAATTGCCAATTTACTCGTCATTTATTGGATAACGTTCGCATTTTTCATTTCTGGTTTCGGTAATCCAACTTTCTTAAATATCGCCTTCTGCTAACACGTCATCAGTCACTACTCATCAGCAGCCCTCAAACTAAGGTTGCGTCAATTTGGGCCTTAACTTTCCGCAAGAATTTATTATAATAGAATATAACTATTAGAGGAGTGTCCTACATGAAGCGTAAAACCATTAGCTTACTTATCATCGCCATGCTGGCTTCTTCCTTTGCGGCCATTTTCGTCAAATGGTCCCATGCGCCGGCCACCATCATCAGTATGTACCGGATGTACTTAGCCTGCGTGTTACTTGCGCCGATGGCTTGGATTCACCGTCATCAGTGGGCCAAACTCAGCCTTAAAGAATGGGGCTACCTCGTTTTAGCCGGAATTCTTTTGGCAACCCACTTCGCGCTCTGGTTCGAATCACTGAAACTCACCACGGTCGCCAGTTCCATGATCATTACCGCCCTCCAACCCTTGGTTGCCCTTCTTGGCGGCTACTTGATCTACCATGAAACCACGAACATTCACGGTCTCCTTGCCATCGGCATCTCCATCCTCGGCATTGCCTTTGTGGCATGGGGCGATTTTGGTCAGCATCATCTGACCACATTGCTCGGCGACCTTCTGTCATTTTTATGTATCATTGCGCTGGTAAGCTACATGCTCATCGGCCAGCACCACGTGAAGGAGATTTCGTTTTGGACGTATAGCTTCAGCGTCTTCCTCATTGCCGGGGTCACGCTCAACCTGTTCAACCTAGTCACTCAGACCCCGATCGGTGGCTATTCGGGGCACGACTGGCATATTTTCTGGCTCCTCGCCATCTTCCCCACGGCCGCCCATGTGATTTACAACTACCTCCTGAAATACGTCAATACCACCGTCATTTCCATGAGTATGCTGGGAGAGCCGGTTGGGGCCACCCTGCTCGCGATTCCCCTCCTTGGTGAAGTCGTTACTTTTTGGCAACTCGTCGGGGGCCTCATCGTATTAGGAGGGATCATCTTATATCTCAGGCGTTGAAATCAAATCCAAAAACAGAGATTGAGAAAGTTAGGTTCTTTTCTCAATCTCTGTTTATTTAACGTTTCTTTTTCTTCTTTTTACCCCGTTTTTTCTGACTAAACGGAATCACCTTCCGGGGTTGTTTTTTCCCCGCTGGTGCTGCTGATGCGGGATGCTTCAGATTTTCGTTGTATTGTGTTATGAATTGCTGCACAGCCTGCTCATCACTCGGATCAATGCCAGCCTCCATCAGCTGCATCCCTAATTGTTTCGCAAAACCCCACTGTTGCTTATCTTGCGAGTTTGAGACAATCTGATCCGCCGCCTCATTGACCGCTTCAAGCACCTGATCCCCAAGAAAGATCGCATCCGCATCAATGGCATAGGTCACAAATTGCCGCATAACGGGGATGACATGGGTAAAGTAATCGACCGTGGCAGTCGTCTTGGTTGGAATATAGTACGTTAATACATCAAACATGGGGGTCGGTGACCAATCGTCGAGAATTTCTTCGGCCGCGTCGATCATCCAGTCAGCCACGGAAGTGACGATCGACTGTACCATTTTCTGATCACCAGCAGTCAATTCTCGGTACTGCGCCGACTGCTTAAACTGATGTAGCAACTCTAGGACCGTTTCCTGATTTTGCTGCTTCAATTGATCCAGCTCATCTGCGGTCAGTTCGATATCATCCTCGTCATCGTCATCGATTCCAAAAATAACGTCTTCGGCACTAAGTTCTTCTTGTTCGTCATCTAGCCAGGGTTGCATCCACGTCATGTACGTTAAAACTTCATCTTGATTTTGCGTCACAAAATCCATCATGCTCGTCATGTCGTGAAAATCACCCTTCTTATCGGCCATCATTCGTGCCAGCGTCGCGGCATGCCGATCAATGTTGTCTAATGAGGCCATGTAATCCACGCTCGGCCGTACGTCACTAATCATCGCCAGCAACTGCGCTGCGTGCTTCACCGTAATCTGGTCGGTAGCGGATAAGTAGTTCACCAAACACCGAATGACCGGTACAATCACCGCTGCGTCTTCCGGTAGCAACCGCATATCTAACGGCAACATCCCCGTCAGTACAACACTGACACCCGGATTGCTCCACTGCTGGGGTTCCTGTTGAAATCGCAGTGCCATCGCATCCACGAACGCGTCCACAATCGTCATCTTGGCCTCTTGGTCGGCATCAATACGTTTAAACTCGCTCCGAAATTGCAATTCCATTTGCAATTTAATCTTAAATCGCGTGATCACGTTCTTGCGTTCATGATCAGCGACGAGCTGTTCCAATTCATCGCGCTGCTGGTTCAAGTCATTCAGGTGATATGCCACAATCGCCCGCCGTAATGCATCCTGCATGGTCGACCGATTTTCATCCAGTGTCCGTATGATCACCGCCAAATTATTCGGCTGTAAAAATTCTTGGTACGCCTTTAAAACCGGCACCACGGCCACTTGAAATTTACGATCAACCACGTCTGGATCAGTCGCAAACTCCCCTAGCATGACGGCTTTCACACTCTTCGCCGTCCAGTGCTGATCATCACGGTGCTCATCTTGTTGCATGAACTGATTAAACCGTTCAATAATCGCGACCGCATGCGTCTGCTGGTTAGCGGATAATTTATGATAGTGTGCCGACGCAAAAAAAGCCGTCGCATGGTGCTGATTTTGTTCGTAATTCATTTCTTGCATGGTGGTCGACCGCCTCACTTTTTTCTGTTATGATACCCGATCACGTACTTCAACGGGATCCCCAACGCAAACTAAGCTCAATCACTCAGTTCATTGCGACACCGCCTATTTATTTCGTAAATCCACGACCGAGTTACGAATAATCGGGATGGGCTCTACCGCATCGCGGACCTTTGAGCGCACGGGTAACTCACCTTTGAGCATCTTGGTCAGCAGCTTAATGCCTTTGCGCGCGATTAACTCGGTAGGCTTATTAACCGTCGTCAACGCCGGTAATAGATATTTAGAATACCGCGTATCATCATACCCCGAAATCGAAATATCTTCCGGCACACGATATCCCAGATCCGAGCAAGCCCGAATCGCCCCAATCGCCATTTCATCGTTTGAACAAAAGACACAAGTCGGGTGTAAGCTACTCGACAGAATTTCGCGCATCGCCGCGTAACCACTCTTGGGGAGGTAGTTCCCATCAGCAATGAACATCGGATTCACCGTTAACCCATGTTCGGCCAGTGCGTCGCGGAAGCCACGCTCCCGCTCGTGACTCGAAGCAAATTGTTTTTCACCACGAATCAGACCGAAGTCTTTATGCCCCAACCGAATCTCGTAATCCGTAATCGCCTTTGACCCCACGTACTCATCCACGATAATGTTCGGCACATCCCGGCGATCAATGGGGCGGTTCAAGACCACCATCGGCAAGTTGCGCTTAAAAATTTCATTGATGGCTCGGTCATCGGACTTCGCTTGGCTCACCACCAACGCACCGTCAAATTTTTGGACGGCCGACGACCGATCACCATCCTGCATACTGTTAATCGAAATCGAATATTCCGAGGGGAGGTTGTTGTTAATTTCGTGCACGACATCGGACAAGAAACTATCAGAAGTCCCGACATCCAAACTCGTGAAAAACACCCCGATTAAGTACGTTCGCTGACTCGCAAGCCCCTTGGCGTTGATATTTGGCACATAGCCGAGTTGCTCGGCGATTTTTTTAATCTTAAATTTAGTTGCCATTTTGACTGCTGGACTATCATTCAGCGCCCGCGATACCGTCGTATGTGATACACCGGCAATATTGGCGATGGTGCGAATAGTGGCATCTTTCTTACTTGAGGCGATTTTAGTCAACTCCCTTACCCGTTCATAGAATTAATTAACTTAAATTATAGTTTAAATGAAGGCGTTTTAATAGTTATTTGCCAATTTTATGTAAGCAAAAGAGGCTGCAACAAAGTCACAGCCTCTTAAACTAGATGTCGTTAACGACCATCTTCAGGTTAATCAAATTTAACGCTCAATCCCAAGCAACATGACCAATTTTCAAACTGACTTATCCTGAACAACACGTCATTAGCGCACATCCGATTGTGCGATCTTATTTGCCAAATAATTCTTCTGGAGTGGCATCGTTGAAGAAGCCAAAGAAGTTGTAGGCGTTGTTGTAAGAAATATCTTGCACCATCTTGCCAAGGTACTCTTCGTCATCTGGCACACGACCCGCTTCTGCTAATTCACCGTAGAAGTTACATAACACGCGACGGAAGTATTCGTGACGTGGGTATGACAAGAAGCTCCGTGAGTCGGTCAACATCCCAACAAAGTTTGGTAATAAGCTTTCTTGAGCGAAGACCCGTAGTTGTTCGTGCATGCCTTCGGCAGTATCGTTAAACCACCAGCCGGCACCTAATTGCATTCGTTGAACGCCGCCTTCGAGGAAGCAGCCCATCATTGTGGCTAATTCCATCCAGTCGTTCGGGTTCAGTGAGTAGAAGATACTCTTGGGGATGTCTTCGGTGTTGCGCATCTTCGTGTAAAGCTTTTGGATGTGCAATGCGATATCTGGTTGTGTCCCAACAGCATCGTAGCCGGTATCAGCACCTAATTGATCGTACATTGGGCGGTTCAAGTCACGAACTGAGTTAACGTGGAACTGCATGGTCCAATCAAATTCCTTATTGTACTTCATGAGTTCTTCAAGCAAGGCCGTCAAGTACTTGTCTTGTTCGTCGTCCGTCAATGGTTCGTTCTTGATTCCTTTTTGCATGATCGCGTTGATTTCATCTTCGCCTGCTTCGATAAAGTGGTAGGTCCACAGTGAGTGATCTGAGAGACGGCCACCCATTTCATTGAAGTATTCAAAACGTTGGTGAACAGCTTTCATCATGCTCTTGAAGTCGGTGATTTCCACACCGGCTGCCTTGCCTAACGTTTCCAGGTATTCGCCGTAGTTTGGTTTGAAGATTTGGATCAAACCGTCTGGACGCATTGCTGGTAAGACACGGAAGCCATTTTCCTTTTCTTCTGCCTTGAGTAATTTGTGATACTTCAAGTCGGAAGCTGGATCATCGGTCGTGCAGACCGCTTTAACATTAGAATTCTTGATTAAATTGCGTGGTTTGAAGGCGTCGGTTGCCAATTCGGCGTTTGCCTTTTCCCAGATTGCAGGTGCAGTTTGGGTGTTGAAAGTTTCGTTGATACCAAAGAACCGCCGTAATTCAAGGTGTGTCCATTCATATAATGGGTTCCCAGCAGCCTTTTCAATCGTTCCAGCCCAAGCAAGAAACTTCTCATATTCGTCGCCGTCGCCAGTGATTAATTCTTCTGGAACACCATTTGCCCGCATTAAGCGCCACTTGTAGTGATCACCATAATGATCTTCGTTAATCCAAATCCGTGTGATATTTGGATAGTTCTTGTTCTCATAAATTTCCTCTGGGTTTAAATGACAGTGAAAGTCAATGATTGGCATATCCTTTGCGTAGTCGTTAAACAGTTTAACGGCCATGTCATTTTTGAGCAAAAAGTTATCATCTAGTAATGCCATGAAATACACACTCCCTTAAATTTTTGGCGATACTTGGTACTGAGTTATAACAAAATGTTAGAACTCACTTTCAAATGACGATAAGCCTGCCAATCCGATAGGAATGACCGACTTATCCGATTAGTAACTAAACGTTACCCTTATTTTGGTTCGTACTTAGCCCGTACTTCATCACGAGATGCAGACTTGCCTTGTAATAAGTCAATGTGTTCTGCGATGTGACGGTTCAAGTAGTCATCGTATTGATCTTGGTGCTTCTTCAAAGTATCGAAGAAACGATCACGGAAGACATAACGGAAGCTTTCTTGGTATGTCAACAGGTTCCCATACATCGTGTGAATGATTTGACGTGGGTTGTCATCAGTTAACAATGACATTACGTTATCATCGGTGATGGTTTCTGGCTTAGGTGAGTTGTCCTTGTCAGCAGTGAAGACGTAGAATGGTTTAACATCCTGAAGGTTGTTGTAGGCATATGAGTACATTTCCTTCATCAATTCAGGATCAACCTTAGCGATCACACGCATTGCTTCGAGCCAGTTAGTCCCGGCCGTCTTAACGTGCCAGCCAGTACCGTCGTCCAACTTGTGCACGATTGGGTATACTGACAGCTTGTCAGAACCTGAGTGAATACTTACACGGTAGCCAAAGTGCTTAGAAATAGCTTGGTGAATCTTGTATTCACGTTCGAAGCGGTCCAAGTCACCAATGTAGTCAATGGCTTTTTGGAATTCACCATAGAACTTAGGTGCCAATGTTTCTGGAGTAATACCACGAACATTCAATTCGTTACCGAAGAAGTAGTGGTTAGCTGGCGTTGTTGGCACAATGGTTTCGTCCATTGAGATTTCAAAGTCCAAACTGTTTGGTTCGATGAAGCGGTGATAGATATATTCGCCATAGAGAACGGCATCGAAGAAGATTAATACTGATTGTTCCATATCCTTCTTCGTGAAGTGTACTTCGGCACCGTCGCCAAGATCAAAGGTCTTGTCAAGGTATGTGTCGGTAAAGTACTTCACATAGTCATCATCCAAAGCATTGAACTTAGCATCCAATTCTTCATCAGAAAGATCAGCGATTTCGTTGTGAATCTTCTTCGTTGCATCCAAAGTGATCATCGTGCAGCCACTTTCAACGGCATATTCAACTTCGTAAGGTTCCTTAACGTGGTCACCATCGGCGCCCCAGCCTTCAGTCCAGCCTTCTTCGAAGATGGCCCAAGCAGCTGATTGCACAACATCTAATTCAGTGCGGTCTGTCAATAGTAATTCACGAATTGATTGTTGGCCCAAGATAGGGAAGATTCCACGGCCCTTGAATAAACGGAGATGGGCGTTTGAGGCGTTGCCTAAACGATCACCAAGACCGAATGTGTACTTGTAGCCGTGACGTGAAATTGGCTTTAACCATGGGAAGCGTTTGCTCAACGCATCGTTGTTAACCTTAGTTAATTCCGTAACCAGCAACTTCTTGCCAGTTCCTTCGCCAACTTCTGCTGATTCAACAGCATCGAAGTCACCAGTGGTGCTTCCTGTTTCATAAACAACCAAATGCTTGTCGTCATTAGCATGTGAAATGAAGTAAACATTTGTACGGTCAACTTGAATTGATGGAACGTATACATCCTTGTCGCTCAGGTTAGAATAATCACCATTTGCGGCTAAAATCTCTTGTGCGTCATCAATATACTTACTTGTACTCATTAAATTACCTCCATAAATTTTTTTAATCGTTACTTACGATTATTTTTTGTCTTGATCACCGATGGTTCCTTTTTCCCACTTGCCGGCATCCAAGTCAGTCGCAATTCTTTCGAAGTGTTCGTCGTTCAACTTGTAAAGTAATCCGATAACGATAGCGGCAATAATCATACATGCGCCAGGATAAAGCGTCATCGCACCCTTGATACCAAGCAAAGTGCTTGAAGTTTGGTGAGCATTTGCAACATAACCAGTGATGGCAAGAATACCAGCACTGACGATAGCAGCTAATGATTGCGCGATCTTACGTGAGAAGTTGAAGGCAGCATACGTAATTGCTTCTTTACGCATTCCAGTATGCCATTCCCCGTAGTCAATAACGTCAGAAACGAAGGCCCATGTAATCCCATTAGGAATACACATTGCAGCATAACCAATTGTAACCAGAACAATAAACGTCGTTGGGTTAGTAGGCATTACAAAGTTCAAAAGACTTGCAAGTCCACTAATGACCAAGCAGACAACCGTGGTCTTCTTCTTACCGAAGAGTTTTGTCAAGAATGGGATTGAGAAGATCGCAATGATCGAAACACCCATCATGATTGAGTTAACCAATGGTTGATAGTTAATGTTACCTAAGTTGTATTGCGCGAAGTAAACCATCATTGTGTTGTTGGTGTTCATTGCTGAAATCGTAAACAATGTCATCAAGATAATGGTAAACAGAGGACCGTTCGTAAAGACAACCTTTAAGTAGTCTTTTGCGGCACTACCAGAAGCACTCTTGCTTGCCTTTGTACGGTCAATCTTAACGTTTTCCTTTGTTCCTAAGAAACAAACGAAGAACATCAAAACACCAACGGCGGCAAAGATTGCAGCTGCCCAGAAGTAACCATGGCGTTCGTTTGCAGAACCCATACCACCACCAAGCAATTCCATCAGAGGAATAAATGCAACACCGGCGATGAATTGAGCCCCAACGGAACCAATTTGACGGGATGTCGCCATGAAACTACGATCTTGCGGGTTACGTGACATAACCGAAGCAAGTGACCCGTAAGGATCATTGGTAAATGAATAAACTAAGCCCCAAATCATGTATGCAGCATATGCGTAAATGATTCGGCCGCCGCTGGATAAGCCCATCGGCATGGTAAAGGTTACAACGGTCATAATTCCTAAAATAATAGCTGAGAGCATCATAACCGGACGGAACTTACCTTGTTTACCGATATTTTTCCGGTTATCAATTAATGATCCAGCAATTGGATCCATAAATGCATCAAAAATCTTTGTGAAAGCAAAGATCCCAGCAACGACACCGGCGCCGATACCAGCAGCATCGGTCCAGAACTTAGTCAAGTATGCTTGTCCTAAGTCAAACATGAAGCCGTTACCAAAGTCACCAAACCCATAAGCGATCTTTTGGCTTACCGGAATCTGTTTGCTATAGTTAGAATCGGTCATCTTTTGAGCCAGTGACGGTTCGCGATGATGCCCTGTACTTGGATTGTCACTCATAATTTTTTTCACTCCCTTTTTTCACAAAATGCACACGGTAACATTTCGTTCAAAAAAAATATAAACTCTAAACACCAAAACAAACCAACGATTTAACAAGAATAATATGTCACACGAAGCGCTTCGGTTTATTGGCAATGAATTATTTTTGTTAACGGTTACATTGTAGACCATATCCAGCTTTTGTCAACTTGTTTTTTTCGCTATTTGGCATTCAAACCGGCTATTTTTTAGTAAAATCAGCAACACGCTAAGTGAGCTGTCATTTTTGGTAAACCGGTACAATCGGCGATATTAGGCGCTTTTTTAGCGTCATAATGTGACCGGTAACATTTCTTTTTTTACTATTTTTTAACTAAGTAACTTTTTTGTTAATTTTCGTTTCATCCTTAAGATACCGCGGATCTGATGAAATATGATAAACTTAAAGGGATAAACAAATCCATGACGCCGCGCATGGCCGGGAGGTTCAACTGTGGTCACTATTAGAGAAGTAGCAAAATTAGCGGGGGTTTCCATGACGACCGTTTCACGAGCCTTCAATCCGAAGGCGGTCATTAAGGAAGATACCCGTCAGAAAATATTTAAAATCGCCAACGACATTGGCTATGCCCCGAACATCAGCGCCCGGGGACTAGTCACTAACAAAAAATTTGTAATTGGCGTCTTTCTTTCTAGTATTCACACCAATATGTCTACCTATTTGTCCGATATTTTAAGTAACATCCATGATGCCCTTCCCGACAACTACCTCCTATCCGTTGAAGGCATCGATCGAATTGATAACATCGAGCAAAAGGTTAAAAACCGATTTGACGGAATTTTGGTGGTCAGTCAATCGGCGGCCGACAACCAGTTCATCTATAAAATGAAAACGAACCATATTCCAATGGTCGTCGTCTTGCGAAAAATGGATAATCCCGAAATTGATAACATCTACCCCGATGACGAGCGGGCCATCTTGGATGCGGTCAATTATATTGCCGACCAGGGCCACCAACGAATTGGTTTTATTGAAGGACGGCCCGAATTTGAAGCCACCATTGCGCGGCGCCGGGGCATTGAAATCGGCTGTGCTGCCAATCATTTGGTGCTCGTTGACGACGCTGTTAAAGTGGGAGACTTCAGTCCAGCAGCTGGTAAAAAATTGATGGCCGAGATTTTGCAGCTCCCCGCAGCAACCCGCCCCACCTGCGTTATCTGTGCCAATGACGACATGGCGCTAGGCGCCATGCGGGCGTGTTACGAACGGGGCGTCAAGGTCCCGGATGACATTTCCATCATGGGATTTGATAACGTGGCCTATGCCCGCTTGAGCACGCCTTCCCTCACCACTATCAATAACCCGATTCAAGAAATGGCTAGTGCCGGTATCAAACGGTTAATTTCAATCATTGATAATCCTCATCAAGAACGACTATCGATGGTCATGACGCCAGCACTAGTGATCCGTGAATCAATTGGTCAACAAAACTAACGGATAAGGTTCCAACTTAATCACGATAAAAAAGCAAAACCACCCTTGATTGCATTGTCGCAATTGAGGGTGGTTTTTTAACAGTAAGTTTCATCGCACTCCGGTTCAACACCAATTTACGTTTTTACGTAAAATGTTAACGTTAACATTTTAATTTATTTTCTTAGCTCGTCAAAACAGCGTCATTACTGTAATCGCTTACTAATACGCTATATCAACTCATAAACTTGTTCTTGTGTTTTATTTTTTGATATGTTACTGTGTGATTGTCAAAAACATGTTAACGTTAACATTTCTTGTTAACCTGTTTTGATATCTCTTAACCATTGCAATGGGGATATTTTTTTGCTAATAATTGAAAGCGCTTTTGTCGTTTGTTCTATCAATCATGTTGTTTCAACTCACAAGGAGGAGTCGTCACATGGACGCTAGTTCTAAGAAGATTCGCCCAATTGGTCAAATCTCAGTCGGCGAAAAAGTCGGGTTTGGGCTCGGTGATATGGCCTGTAACCTGGTCTATGCAAGTATCTCTAGTTATCTGCTATTTTTCTATACCAATGTTTTTGGTATTAGTGCTGCAGCTGCAGCGTTAATGTTTCTTATTGTTCGTTTCGTTGATGCATTCTCGGACCCAATCATGGGATTCATCATCGATCACACTAACACCAAGTTCGGTCGTTACCGGCCGTTCCTACTGTACGGTGCCATTCCGTTTGCCGTGTTAGCCATTCTTTGTTTCTCAAGTCCATCATTTCAGGGCGCCACAAAGTTAATTTACGCTTACGCGACTTACATCTTACTTTCCGTTTGTTATACCTTCGTCAATGTGCCTTATGGTGCCTTAACGGCCGCCATGACAAACGACCAGCAAGAATCTGTTAGTTTGACAACGTTCCGGACTTTCTTAGCCAACGTTGGTCAAGTTATCGTTGCCTTCGGCGTACCATTCCTCGCCGATGCCATGACTAAATCCGTGGGACTATCACGGGCATGGCAATTAACAATGGTCATTATGGGCACAATCGGTGGTGTCTTGTTACTGATCTGTTTTGGGACCACCCACGAACGAGTGAAGACCCCCGCCAAGCATTTGAAGATCTCTGTTAAAGACGTCTTCCACCAGTTCCACGTGAACCGGCCATTGGTTGTCCTTTGTATTTTCTTCTTTGTTATCTACGGTGTTAAATCCGTTGTCAGTTCTACTGGGATCTACTACGTGACCTACTATGTGGGCCGTGCCGACTTGGTTAAATGGTATTCACTTGCCGGAACGCTGCCTGCTCTGGCCTTCATCCCCTTTATTCCATGGCTTGCCAAAAAGCTATCGAAGTTCCAATTGATCATTTTGTCCGTTTCTGCCGATATCATCGGGATGGCTGGTTTGTTCTTCTGCCGGCCAGAATGGATCGCCCTCATCTTCATTTCTCGGGGAATTGCCTCCGTTGGGAATGGGATGATCAGTGCCTACATGTGGGCACTCATTCCTGAAACCGTTGAATATGGTGAATGGAAGACCAATAAACGGATGGGTGGTATGATTTATGCCATTATCGGCTTCGTGTTCAAGTGTGGGAACGCGCTTGGTGGGATGTTGCCTGGCCTAGTACTCTCCATGACGGGTTACGTTGCCACTGCTCAACATCAAAGTGCTGGTGCCATTCACGGTATCGTCATAGCCACTACCATCTTACCAATCATCATCTACTTCATCGCGATCTTCTCAATGAAGTTCTACAACTTGGACAAGGAAACCTACGCTAAGATTTCTGCCGACCTCCAAGCCCGCAACGCAAAGGAATTAGATTCCGAAAACTAATGCAATATTTTGTAAACGAAAAGAGTGATTTCATGGTAAAAGTTGCTAACCCAACGCTCCAAGGGTTCAACCCCGATCCATGCTTGTTTAGAGGAAAAGATTCCTATTATATTCTCGTCTCCACGTTTGAATTCATGCCCGGAATTCGGGTTTATCAATCAGACGATTTAGTTAATTGGCGCTACGAAACATCAATTCTCACCGATATCGACCTCACCGGAAATACCCGGGGATGTTCCATCTGGGCACCCTACGCGGCCTATCATGACGGCAAGTACTACGTCATTTACACCGACGTGAAAAGCACCCGGGTTCCCTACAAGGATGTCAATAACTACATCATCACCGCTGATAGTATTAACGGCCCTTGGAGTACGCCCAAGTACATCAACAGTTCCGGTTTTGATCCCTCAATCTTCTTTGATGACGACGGACGGGTTTACTTCCTCAACGAATACTGGGACTACCGGTTAAAAACGCACAATAAATCAGCCGGGATCCTGATGCAGGAACTCGACGCACAAACCCTTGATTTACTGGGCACCCCTCAAATTCTATTTAATGGAACGGCGGCCCAAAAGACCGAAGCACCAGAAATTTACCGGCATAACGGCTACTACTATCTGCTAACGGCCGAAGGCGGCACCGAAGCCGGTCATCGCGTCACTGTGGCCCGATCCAAAGTGATCACCGGTCCTTATGAAGTGGATCCCCAAACCCCAATGTTGACGTCTAAGGACGACCCAACATTGACCCTTCAATGTTCCGGTCACGCCAGCATCGTGCACGATGACGATGACAACTGGTACATGGCGCATTTGACCACCCGACCGCTACGCGATGACGTGACGCTGCTTGGACGTGAAACTGCAATTCAGAATGTAACTTGGACCGCTGACGATTGGCTCCGTTTGAGTAACCAGACTAACCAACCGGCGAACTACTACGAAGTCCCAGTTGACACACCCGTCACACCGATTCAACACGCCTTTGATAATGATTTTGGTGGCCCCGAGCTCAACTTTGAGCGTTGGAACACGCTTCGCAAGATGCCGACTGCTGACTGGCTTCAATTTACAGGGACCGGTCTTGAAATTGCCGGTGGTCAGTCACTGCAGTCCGAGTTTGATCAGCACCTGGTTGCAACACGACAAACTGATTTTAGCTTCACGGCCACGACAACCGTCGCATTTAACCCCACCACGTATATGCAGCTGGCTGGGATGGCCCTGTACCTCGATATCGATAACTACCTCTTCTTAGCCGTTACCCATGACGAGCAATTAGGGCGTTGTATCACCGTCTTACAGGCGCAAAAGGGCGATTTTCAGATTGTCACCGACCCCATTACCATTCATAGCCAAGATATTACCCTGCAAGTGACGGTCAACGGCTTAACCGGTACACTCGCCTTTACCGATGGTGAGCAGCAGGTGACCGTTTTAGACAATGTGGCCCTTGACTTTCTCTCTGGCGGCTTCACGGGGAACTTCATTGCCCTCGATACCATCGACATGGGACAATATAACCGTGCCAAAGCTCAATTCAAGTCATTTCACTACCAACCCAAATAACCCATCATTAACCCTGGCCGGCTTGCGGACACGGAAAACCAAACCGGCCTCACGTGTTTTACCCTTTCTTTCACAATGACAAACAAAACCGTCCCTCATCATATCGTAACGGATTGCGTATGATGAGGAACGGTTTTGTTATGTGCTTAATTTTAAATTATTTGCCATTAGGAAGCGTGGTGTAGATCAACACCTTGATCGTGCCATGCAATCATGCCGCCGGCGACGTTCACGGCTTGAAAATGGTCCTCGCGTAACTGCTCACATGCTATCTGTGAGCGCCGGCCCGAACGGCAAATGACGTAGTAGGTTGTCTCACGATCGAGCGTCGTTTGCCACTGTGCCACATCGCCGAGCGGTAGGTTAACCGCACCATCGATGTGAGCCGCATTGAATTCAAACGGTTCCCGCACGTCAATCAGCTGGATATCATGGTGCAACAAATCTGCGAGCTCGGTCACATTAATTGTCTCGACCATTAGTTAGCCTTCACTGAATAGGGTGTCTCTGCCAAGGCTGCGTTGAGCTGTTCAAGCGTCGCATCCCCATTAAACGTGGCACGCTTCCCCGCCAAATCAACGTTGACGTCGCTAACCACCGTACTTAATTTCTCTGTTACTGTTTGTGCACAACCATCGCACATCATACCTTCAACTGCTACTTGTTTCATCTTAACTTCATCCTTTCTGTTTGTTCTTTCTTTGAATCGGTTCAATCGCAACGCGTTGAGCACCACCGTCACGGAGCTAAAGCCCATTGCAGCCGCCGCAATCATCGGATTGAGGAGCGGTCCGCCAAAAAGATACAGTACTCCAAGTGCCACGGGAATGCCCAGTACATTGTAGAAAAAGGCCCAAAATAGATTTTCCTTAATATTGGTCATCGTTCGTTGGCTGAGCCGCCGCGCGGTTACCAACGAGCTCAGATCCGAATTCATCAAAATCACATCCGCACAATCAACCGCAACATCCGTCCCATTGCCAATCGCAACCCCAACTTGGGCCTGCACGAGAGCCGGTGCATCATTAATGCCATCCCCCACCATCGCGACTGCCTGCTGTTGTTGCAACTGGGCAATAGCCTGGGCCTTGCCATCTGGTAAAACATCACTAATCACGTCAGTAATCCCGACCTGCCGCGCAATGGTCCGTGCCGTCTGTGCGTTATCGCCCGTCAACATCACCACTTTTAAACCTTGCTGCTGCAACTGAGCCACCGCCTGTCGGCTATCATCCTTAACGGGATCCATGACGCCAATCACACCCAGCACTTGTTGCGCGTAAGCCACGTAAATGACCGCATTGCCTTGATCAGTGAGTTGACTGACTGCTAAGCCACTTGTATCGAGTTGGGATTGCGCCATCAGCTGGGCATTGCCCACCAATACTAACTGGCCATCTACTTGACCGGTCACCCCTAATCCGGGATGTGTCGTAAAGTCGTCCACCGGTACACGTTGGGCCTCGTTGGCTTCGATCACCGCCGTTGCCAACGGATGATCTGAATAATACTCCAAACTAGCCGCCAGTTGCAAGACCCGTTTTTGTGACGTACCGGATTGCAACAAAACGGTCGTGACCTCTGGTGTGCCCTTCGTGATCGTACCGGTTTTATCGAGCACTACCGTTTTCACCTGAGCAAGCTGTTCCAGCGCCGTACTATTCTTAAATAGGATCCCATTTTGCGCACCCTTACCAGTGCCCACCATAATGGCGGTTGGTGTCGCCAACCCCAACGCACAGGGACATGCGATCACCAGTACGGATACAAAGATCGTTAACGAGAAGGCTAATGACTGACCACTCAGTAACCACGCGAGGGCGCCAAGCACCGCAATCGCCATGATCACCGGCACAAAAACGCCCGACACGCGATCGGCGAGCTTGGCAATCGGGGCCTTCGACCCCTGAGCATCCGTCACCAATTTAACAATGTGGGCTAGTGCCGTATCGCTCCCAACGTGCGTTGCTTCATACGTAATCTGTCCGTTTTTATTCAAGCTGCCCCCCACCACGGGGTCACCAGCCAGTTTTGTAATCGGCATGCTTTCACCGGTTAACATCGATTCGTCCACCGTCGTCTGGCCCGTCAGTACTTGACCGTCCACCGGAATTGTCTGACCCGATTTGACAAGTACCCGGTCGCCAACTTGTAGCGTCTTCACTGCCACTTCACGTACCGAACCATCGGGCATGAGTTGGGACGCCGTTTGGGGGATTAGTGTCAGTAGTGACGTCAGTGACGCCGTCGTTTTTTGTTTCGACAACGCTTCGAAGTACTTACCGAGCATGATCAGCGCTAAAATCATCCCACTCGCTTCAAAGTACAGTGCTTGTGGCCGACCGGTCGCCATCATGAAGCCTAAATTAACCAAACTATCCACAAATGCGGTCCCAGTCCCCACAAGTACTAACGAATCCATGTTGGGATGCCACCTGACCAGGGCCTTGCCGCCAGCGAGTAGGTAATCGCGTCCCAACCATAAAATGGGCAATACCAAGAGCAGTTCGACCACCGCTGTCGTCACCGGAAACTGCATGTGATTCAGCCATGGTAACGTGGGTAAGTGTAGGTCTCCCGCCATCGCCACGTACATGAGCACCGCTGCAATAATCAGTGTTGTCACCACCACGTTACGCTGGTGCTGGAGCGCGTGGTGCTTGACTTGGCGTTCTTTTTGCGCACTTTCCTGCGTCAATTCCTGGGCCAGCTCCGCAGCGTATCCCGCGTGAACAACGGCTTGGATAATTTGGGCTGGGCTTAATGCTTGAGCACTAAACTGAACTTGCATGCGTTCGGCCGCTAAATTGACGTTTGCTTCATTAACACCAGGTAACTGGCTGACGGCCCGCTCGATGGTCTGGGCGCAGCTCGCACACACCATTCCGGTAATTTTATATTGTTGTGCAGCCATTTTCAGCCTTCTTTCCGTTAATCACAGTGACACTCATCCGGTAAACAGTCGCAGGCCACCTGAGCTGGCGCAGTCGTTAATTTGGTTGCTAATAACTGTTGTAGTTGCTTAATGTCTGCCTGACTCAGTGTGAGGTGGTCAATCAGGTGGTACAAAGTGGCTCCCTGCTTCATCGCACATAAATGGTCAAAGAGCTGTTGTGTCGTTTCATTCATTGCGTCTGCTTCGGAGACCAACGCGGTGTATTTAAACCGGCGATCTTCTTTTTCAGTGGTGAGTAATCCCTTTTTGACCAACCGGCGTAACAGCGTCTTGATCGTGGATTCGGACCAGTCCCGTTTTTGTTGCAGTAATTCAATTAGTTCCCGACTATAGATCGTTTGCTTCGTCCAAACAATCCGCATTAATTCCCATTCAGATGGTGTAATTTCACCAATTTTGGTCTGTGTTTCTGTCGTTTCCATTCGTGCACCTCCGTTTACAAATGTAATTGATAAATCTAATCTACACCCGTGGTTTACAATTGTCAACTCAAAAAAGCCATCCGCAATCGCAGATGGTTTCTATTACTCACATTCTGGCCTATAATCAACCTGTGAAATAACGGCGGTTAATCCGCCACTATAAATTCGAGGTAATTTGATGCAACCCTATTTTAATAAAATGACCGCGACCGGCTACCAAGAAATCGAAACGGAAATCGAAGCTCTGAAGGCCGATCGGCCGGCCAAAATCAAACAGCTACAGGAGGCCCGTGCACTTGGTGACCTCTCTGAAAACGCGGAGTATAGTGCCGCCAAACGGGATCTTCGTCGACTAGAGGGCCGGTTACGGTTTCTCAATAAGCAACTCCAATACGCCCAAATCGTTCAACCAAGTGATAATCAGATCATTGAAATTGGTAAACAAGTCACCATCGAGTTTCTCGATGATCACTTTCAAGAAACTTATACGATCGTTGGTAAACAGGAAGCTGACATCCAACACCAAAAATTATCCTTTGATTCCCCCCTGGGCCGGGTCTTGGTTAACCACACCAGCGGTCAGACCGTAACGGTGGTCGCTCCCGATGACCGTTATGACGTTAAGATTATTCGGGTAACCGTCTAACGTTGATCACTGATCACTACTTTTTGCGCGAGATTTTCCACTGACTGTGCTTCGTTTTCGCTGTTAAGGTAGTCCACAATTTGTGTGAGGGTGGTCGTGCTCATTGGTGAGATTTCACCTTCTTCATCCCCGTAAACCGTATACAGCGCAACGGTCCCGTTCTTCAACGTATAGCACAGCATTGGCGAGGTGCCATTGTCACCTGCTTGAACATCGTAGCGCACGTTATCCTGTCCTTCATATGAAAGATCGAAATCGTTCGTTTCAATCGCAACGTTCAAATGACTGGCCATGCCGTCACTACTGATGGCTGGCCAAATGCTGACCCGATCCGCGTAAACCGCAATTGCGGCCGCTGTTTGATTCGGCGTCATCGTTGCTTTAACAAGCTGATCGTCGCCAGTTATTGAGTCACTGCTGGCACTATCCTGTTCCTGCTGACTGCTACTTGAGGCGCTACTGTGCTGTGAACGAGAACTCTGATACGTCGCCGACTGGCTAGACTGTGCCGACTGGTCCGAGTCGACACTAGTCTCGGAAACCGTCTTCTTAATGAGATACCCACCCACAATAACTAATATAATGACCAGCGCAAGTAAGATCACGATGATCACGCGCTTCTTTTTATTGTGCGGTCGTTTCGGGGTTGGTGCCTGATTCGTCGTCCCCACCGATTCCCCGGATACCGCATCGTCCTGGTTTTGAGTCAGTTGCAGCCCACATTTTGGGCAAAATTTGGGGGACCCCGTTAACTTCGTCCCACAATTTGGGCAGTACTGTTCTTTTTCTGTCACCTTTTCTTCTCCTCCATTGTCACGTTGCTTTATCACCATCCGGGGGTGTCCGTACCCGAATCCGCACAGCAATCATCTAGTTAACGCTTTCAGATGTTTTGTTCAGTAGATCAGTAAACAATCACCAATATTACCAAAATATGCTAATAAGAAATTTTTTTATTCCCTTAAATTCATTATTGTAGCAACGTCTCATCGGCCTTATCGAATGATTATTGAAAAATATTGGCATTGAAGGTTTTATATAACGTGTTATACTAGAAAACGTTGCTAATTAGTAAGCACAACATGTTGTGTCATTATAAAACAAAAACCACTACATACACCATATATTGTGGTTAATAACGTTGAGGGAGTTGCACTTATGGTTAATTATTTCAAATTTTTGGGCCACCAACTAAAAGGTTGGCCACAACAAAACTACTATTTATTCTACTTTAGTCTTGGGTGCCAAATCATGACATTGGTCAGCACCAAGATCACACCTTTAACGATTATAACATTTATTGGAACCACGTTAGGTGTTTTATGTGTTCTCGCCATTAACGCTGCCAAGTCAATCAATGGTTGGTTAGGAATTTTGTCAGCTATCTGCTTTATCATTACCGGATTCGCTGCTAAGAACTACCTTTCAATTGGTGAACAACTGGCATACGTTGTTACCTTGGACATCCCTGTCTTATTAAGTGCCAGCTGGAACGTCAACATGGCCTCAAAGATTCGGAAGTTTACTGGTAAAACATGGGTCATCGCACTGGTCTCAACTGCCATCGTGTACGTTGTTTCTGGTTACCTAATCGGGGCCTTCACTGATGATCCTCGTCCTTGGGTAGATGCTATCAGCTTTGCAATCTGCTTAACAGCCGGTGTCATTTGCTTCATGCGGTTCAACAACCAATACATTTGGTGGGTTGCCTCCGGTGTCGCCCAAATGGTTCTCTGGTTCATCTCATTCCGTCAAGGTTCGGCCACGTTAGCCATGTTTATCAACAGTTCCGTTTACTTGATCAACGACGTCTTGGCCTTCACCGTTTCACCATGGTACAACAAGAAGATCCGTGCCAAGGTGATCGCGGAAGAAACTGAATACGCCGCAAAGCTAAGCACTACTAGCAAGCACACTAGCGGTTTACAACATTCATCAATCTAAGCACTCATTTAAGAGGCGCCTCCTTCACTCCCTGTCTGGGTGAAAGAGGCGCCTTTTATGATCTTCTCAATAATGATCCTTGGCCGAATATATCACGACAGTCTCTTCTTGCGAATCAATTTCGTAAATTAATCGATCTTCTTGTGTAATTCGACGTGACCATTTTCCCTGTAGCTCGTGCTTTAGCGGTTCTGGTTTCCCAATTCCTTCAAATGGATGACGATCAATATCTTTAATTAACCGATTAATTTTTTTGACCGTCGCCCGATTGCCCTGCTCATACCAATATAAATAATCGTTCCATGCATCATCAGTCCATGCCTTAATCATCCGGATCACCATCATCATCTAACAATGGATGTTGGTGGGTCTGATTGTGATGATATTGTTCTTCGCCTCGCCGAATTTTTTCCATCAACGGCCGATTCGACAAAATTCGTAGGGTTTCCTGCATCGCATCATAATCACGCTTACTCATGACCACAATATCTTCTTGCGTACTCTGACTTGTAACCATCAATGCTTCAGCGTCTTCATTGACTTGCTGCATATAGTTTTTCAGATTTTTGCGAAAACCACTGTATGAAACTGCATCCATCACGCATCCCTCCAAAAATTAATTGATTTCATCGCCATTGTACAATAACTTGTACAATAATTCAATTAATTCACTTGTTCGAACTTTTTTATCACTTATTCGTGATCACGGCTTTACCTTTGCGTGTTCAGTCACCACAAAATCGAGGCTCTTGTGCATTTGCTCAAAGAAATCTATCCGCTCAGCATTGTCGGCACTCCTTGATCCAGTAACAGGTTGATTCGGGCAATCGGCTGGGTATCACCTTATTTCACCAATATGACCAAAAAACACGACCAGTCACCCACCGCAACTTAATCCGGTTCAGGTAACTGGTCATGTTTTTTAGTAACTTAAAATTCAACGTCGTGACTCCGACTAGCCTGTTGATGCCGTTTAATTGCTCGATTCAGCAGCACCACCATCACGAGTGCAATCAAGGCAAAGACGCCCGCCCCAAAACTGATATTGTGCACGCCGGCCACATCGACCATCGTTGACGATGTCGCGGACCCCAGTGAAATACCAAAATTGAAGAAGATCGAGTTCAGCGACGACGCCAATACGATCGATTGCGGGTAATCTTGCTCCGCCACGTTTAAGAAGTGCAGTTGAATCGGCGAATTGAGGACCGAGGTAATCAAGCTCAACACAAGTAATACCACGAGGCCGAAAATAGCCAGATGTAACGTAAACGGTAGGATAAACAGCAATGCAATTTCCAAAATATACACCTTAGGCATGTGTACCAGCCCACCATGTGAGGCCAGTTGACCAGATAGCTGGTTGCTGAAAATACTCATCAAGCCCAGTAAAAACAGTAACCAATTGAGTGAGGACAAACTGAAACCCAGTTCAGTCGTCAGGAGCGGCCGAATGTAGGTGTAATACCCATACATCGCAGCGGCGCCGAACAGTACCAGCACCACCCCGTCGTACACCCGTGGATCCTTCATCAGTGACAATTGCTTACCTAACGAGCTGGTCACCTGCTTAATTTGCCGGGGCAGTAGCCAGAATAGTAATCCGAGGGTGAGCACACTAATCACGCTGACAATTAAAAACGCGTTGCGCCACCCGTACGCGGTACTGATCGCCGTGCCAATCGGGACCCCAAAGACCGAGGCAATGCTGAAACCAGAAAAAATCCATGAGATCAGCGCCGGTCGTTTATCCATAGGGGCGACACTACTGGCAAAGGTCATGATCAACGAAATGATCGATCCCGCCACGGCCGCCGTTACCATCCGCGCAACAACCAGCATAAAGTAGTTGGGGGCCAGTGCCGTCGCCGTATTACCAATCAGGAAAACCAGCATCAGTACCATTAACGTTTTAAACCGGTTAAACCGGTTCGTAAAAATCGTGATCAACGGTGTGCTAATCGCATAGACCGTCGCAAAGATGGTCACTAGGTAGCCGACCACCGCAATTGACACGTTAAACTGGTGTGCGATATCGGAAATAATCCCGATCATGATAAACTCGTTGCATCCCAGCATAAAGGCGGTCAATACGAACACAATCGATTGCAACCTAAATTTATTCATGAGAAGTCCTCCTTGCCGTATGACGTTTAATCACCAAATTAAGCAACAGCGCAAACACCAGTGTTCCTAACGCATACAGTGCTGAAATATACGCCAACTTACCGACACCGGTGAAGTCGACCGAGGCAGAAGCCGTGGCCGATCCCAGCGAAATTCCAAAGTTAAAGAAAATCGAACTGAGTGACGAGGCAAGAACCAGCGACTGTGGGTAGTCCCGTTCGGCCACCGACAAAAAGTGAATTTGCAGTGGCGCGCTCAGGAGTGTGTTCATCGTCGACAGCACCATCAAAATGATCAAACCAAGCCATTTGAGCGTCAACGTAAATGGGAAAACAAAGAGTAAGATCGCCACACTGATATAGATCAGTGGGATCGCTTTGAGTCCCTGGTGATCCGCCAGCCGACCGGACAACTGATTACCCACAATGTTCATGATACCGATCAAGAACAATAGCCAGTTCAGGTTATGAATACCAAATCCCAGACTATCGGTCAATAACGGCCGAATGTAAGTATAGTACGAGTACAGGGTGGCGGCTGATAATAACACGAGCACGACACTGACGTAAATCCGGCTATCCTTCATCAGGGTCAATTGCTTGATCATCGTACTTTTGACCTGTGGTACCGTGTGTGGCAGTAGCCAAAACAGCAGCGCATAGGTGATGATCGACACGACCGAAATGATGATAAAGGTGTAACGCCAACCGTAGCTTGTACTAATGGTGGTTCCAATTGGCACCCCAATAACCGACGCGATGCTGAAGCCCGAGTAAATCCATGAGACTAATCCGGCCCGCTTATTGCGTGGGGCAATCGTACTTGCAAACGTCATGATCAGGGAAATAATCGCCCCCGATACCGACGCGGTGATCACCCGTGAAACGATGAGTGACAGGTAATTCGGGGCAAAACCACTGAACGTATTTCCAATTAGGAAAACCGCCATAAGCACCATCAGCGTTTTAAAACGGTTGTATTGGCTGGTGTACACCGTGATAAATGGCGTGCTGACCGCATATACCGTTGCAAAGACGGTGACGAGGTAACCCACCGTAGCGATTGAAACTGAAAACTGGCGGGCAATGTCTGACAAGACCCCCACAACCATGAATTCATTACATCCCAACATAAAAGCCACCAAAACAAACACGGTGACTTGCAAACGATATTTGTTCATTTTTCTTTCCTCCCCCGTTAATTCCTCTAACATCCTACTACATTTACTCCCCCACTGGATAGGGCCATTCACAATTTGACAAACTTTTATCTGAATTGCTAAAGAAAATGGGATCATCGTCGTCAAAATGGCGCTTTTGATAACTCACGGTGGTCCCCACTTCTAATAATTTAATCCAATTCTAATTTTATTCGTTTACTCGTTGCTAATTGCGGTTATAATGGTCAGTATAGTTACGATCTAGAGAGAGAAATGGGGAGACAATTATGGCATCTAGTTATTCTGTTAAGCGCGTCATCATTCCGGCAATGCTTGTGGCAGTCACCGTCGTCATCGCGCGCGTCTTTATTATTCCAATTCCAATGACTCACGGTAACATCAACTTGTGTGACGCCGGTATCATCATTGCGGCCTTCTTGTACGGGAAACGAGATGGACTCATTGTGGGCGGTTTGACCGGATTCTTACTGGACTTAATTTCCGGCTACGCGCAATACATGTTCTTTTCACTCATCGTTCACGGGCTCGAGGGCCTCATCTTTGGGTGGTTAGGTTATAATAAAAGCCGCAAACTTCAAATTATCGCCCTCGTTGCGGGGGTCATAATCATGGTTGCGGGCTACTTCATTACCGATAGCATCCTATATAAGGTGCCAACCGGTCTAATCGGGATTCCAACCAACCTTCTTCAAGGCTTCGTCGGCGCGATTATCGGAATGCCAATCGCACTGCGGCTCAAAAAATCCCTCAAAATTTAGGTGCTTGACGACCCGTTATACAATTAAATTAACTCGTATTCACAAAACGAGGAGAGTGGAAAAAAAGGCGGTCTGACTTTGAGCATAGCCTAGAAAACCGAATGATTCATACTTTGAATCGTTTGGTTTTCGTAGCTAAGCGGAAAAGTCAGCCTTTTTTTCCCGATTTCGGCTATTAAAATTCAGAGATACAAAAATGGCTGGGAGTTTTTTCCCAGCCACCTCATTCCAATCTCTACGCTTTCAATCGCAGTTTTCACTTAATTATCTAAGGAGGTTCTCGCATGACCCGCGTTTCTGTACCAGCTCAATCCCCCGTCCTCATTGCGCAGGATCTTTCGGCGGTGAGCGCAATTTCGATGGGCGTCGCCGTCCCGCTGCTAACCGCCTTCGGTCAGCAACTGGCTATTTTACCCACGAGTCTTCTTTCAACCCAAACTGAGGGCTTTGACCAGCCCGCTAGTGCCGACTTAACCACGTGGCTGCCAGCCACCTTCGCTCATTGGCAAGCCCAACAAATTCAAACTCATGGTGTCTTAACTGGCTACCTAGGCCGCAATCAAATTGTCGATCAGCTGACTGAATTTATTCAGCGGCAAAACGAGCAACTGGTCGTGATTGACCCCGTCATGGGTGATCAAGGAGCACTTTATCCTGACCTACCAGCCGATTATCCAGACCACATGCGCCAGCTCATCCATGCCGCGACGGTCATCGTGCCTAATCTGACCGAAGCCGAATTTTTAACTGGCCATCAGGTCACAGCCACGGACACCCTTCAGTCATTACTCCCGATTCTTGATGCCCTCCAGGCACAACTTCAGCCGGACGGTCACGCCATCATTACTGGTATCACCCTCGCAGACCAACAAGGATGCGTCTGGCTCGATGACCACCATCACGTTCAATTCATCGGCCGGCCTATTTTAGCGGGTCACTTCTTTGGCAGTGGGGATGTTTTTGCGGCCCTCTTAACCGGCTTTTTGCTTCATCGCGAACCCTTAGACCGCGCCATCGCACTTGCAACCCGCGGTACTTTTTGGGCGTTGCTAGATACCAACAACGCACCACGTGAACGGCGATACGGCATCGTCTTGTCATCCGTCATGGCCGCCATCGCCAACTACCAACAAGTGGGCCAGTTTACTCCCCGTCTAAATTAGCAAGTGCAGCTTGGTAAGCAGCGAATGTCTGCTCATCGAAACACACCATCGTGACATCTTTGACGACCTTAGCAGTTTCCATAAACTGATGGATTTCGTTGAGGGCCAACGGTGCAGCCTGTTTAATCGGATAATTATAAACGCCGGTACTGATTGAAGGAAACGCCACCGTTTCACACCCATTTTTTTCAGCTAACAACAGGCTGTTACGATACGAATTCTGTAAAAATATCTTCTCATGCCGCGTTCCCCCGTGCCAAATTGGTCCGGGAGTGTGAATCACGTACTTAGCTGGTAATTGATATCCCTTGGTGATTTTAGCTTCTCCAGTCGGACAGCCATGTAATTTTTTGCATGCTGCCAACAGTTCCGGACCTGCCGCCGCGTGAATCGCACCATCCACACCGCCACCACCAAGTAACGTGGTATTGGCCGCGTTCACAATTGCATCTACCTTGCAATCTGTAATATCATCCATCACAACACTGATCGTCATTCAATCATCCTCCTTGTTTTCGTTGAAACGAAAACCGATGTTCGATCAGGCCCCACGGCCCGGTCGATCACCGAATCTTTGCGGGCGTCACACGGTGTGCAAATCGTCTCGCAACACCTTGTTTGGTCCTATCCTCATTTTATTCTAATTTTGTCACCGTTTACATCCCTTTATTTGAATCTTTCTCTTGTTTACGTATTTTTCTGGTGTTAATATTCAGTTACAAATTAAAACGCAGTTGCCTATATAATGCCGCAATACGGGCGGTAAGTTTCTACCCAAAGCCGTAAACTTTGGACTATAAGCAGATTGAGGATGACTCTATTTGCCTATGCAGATAGAGTTTTTTAGTTGCTTGAATCGCGCTACTCTTTCATTCGACCAATTAAACTGCACAAGGCAGACTCTGAGGAATAATCACCTTGTTCCGCATCCTTATACTACAGACAATTGCACATAGGAGGATTATTTTGAAAGCTTCAGTTACTCTTAGTGCTAAAGATACCAAGACCAAGGAAACCTCAAACTGGAAGGCCGCCATCCTAGGACTTCAACACTTGCTCGCCATGTATTCTGGTGATATTTTGGTGCCATTGCTCATCGGGGGGGCCTTACACTTTAACGCCGCTCAGATGACCTACTTGGTTTCCGCCGATATCTTCATGTGTGGAATTGCCACCCTCTTACAACTTCGAACAACTCCCCTGACTGGGATTGGGTTACCAGTCGTATTAGGATGTGCCGTTCAAGCGGTTGCCCCCCTCGAATCAATTGGGGGTACCCTTGGGATTACCTATATGTACGGGGCAATTATCTGTGCTGGGTTCTTCGTCTTTTTAATCGCCGGCCTTTTCGCCCGCATTAAAAACCTCTTTCCTCCCGTTGTTACCGGATCCCTCATTACCATCATTGGTTTCACCCTGGTTCCCGTAGGCTTTCAAAACCTTGGGGGCGGTGATTTAACGGCAAAGTCGTTCGGGAGCTTCTCCAACCTCGCCGTTGGTGGGATTACCATTGTGATCATTTTGCTCATCAGTGCCTTCGCAAAGGGCTTCATTCAATCCATTGCCATTTTAATTGGAATTGTTGCCGGTTCCTTTATCGCCAGTGCCTTTGGCCTCATCTCACTAGATCCAGTGGGACAAGCATCATGGTTCCATCTGCCCCAATTATTTTACTTTGGAGTACCAACCTTTAATACATCTTCCATTATTACCATGATTCTAGTCTCGCTCACCACCATGATTGAATCAACCGGTGTATTCTTCGCTTTGAGCGATGTAACCGGTCAAAAAGTGGGAACCAATGATTTGAAGCGCGGCTACCGAGCTGAAGGGATTGCGGCGATGCTCGGGGGCGTCTTCAACACCTTCCCATACTCAACCTTCTCACAAAACGTCGGCGTGCTGAAGCTATCCGGGGTTAAGACCCGCAAACCAGTTTACTACGCTGCTTTCTTCCTTATCATTTTAGGCCTGTTACCAAAATTCGCTGCCGTTGCCACAACAATTCCCTCTGCCGTACTAGGTGGGGCCATGATCGTGATGTTCGGGATGGTCGGTGTGCAAGGGGTTCAAATCTTGAAGAAAGTCGACTTCAGTAAAAACAGTAACCTGCTAGTCGCTTCGATGTCGATCGGTTTGGGACTTGGCGTAACCGTCTACCCTCAAATTTTCCAACACATGTCCAACGAATGGCAAATTATGCTAAGTAATGGTGTGGTCGTTGGTAGCGTCACCGCCGTGGTATTAAACTTAATTTTCAACCACGATTCATTTAAAAAAACCGCTAAATAAGCTAAATTTCTGGAGTGTGATTTAAAATCACGCTCCTTTTACTTTTGAAAATTCATTTTCCTTTGCGAAATTCCCAAAACAGCATACAATCATGACAACCCATTAAATTAGAAAAGAAGGTCCGCGATTATGAAAATTGGGATTATTGGTGCTACCGGTCGAACTGGTAGCGCACTTGTTCAAGAAGCACAGGCTCGTGGTCATGAGGTAACTGCGATCGTTCGCAATCGTACCAAAGCCGAACAACAATTTAGTGCCGCCACCACGATTTTGGCAAAAGACGTTTTTGCACTGACTTGGGATGATTTAAAGAATTTAGATGTTGTCATCAACGCATTTGCGTCGCGTGGAGATGGCTATCAACACCTCGACCTCGCTGCTAAATTAGTCACCATGACGCGCAACCAGCCCCAACCACGTCTCTTCTTCATCCTAGGGGCGGCCTCTTTGAAACAGGCCGATGGCACCACGCTGCTCGCATCAATCTTGAAGGCTGCCGCCAATGAACCTTGGGTGGACACACCACTACAACAAGCTCACGAATATGAATACCTCCAGTGGATTCATAACGTCAACTGGACGGCAATTTCACCCCAACGTGACTTTGTTCCCGGGCCAAAAACAAGTTACCACCTTGGCAAGGACCAAGTGATGTTCAACAGCGAGGGACAATCGACAGTCACCACTGGCAATCTCGCCAGTGCTGTACTGGACGAAATCGAACATCCAACACATCCGCGCGAACGGTTTACTGTTGTGGATGATTAAACAAAAAAATGGTGACTCCTCATGGAATCATCATTTTTTTAGTTTAATCATAATTTAATTATCTCTCCTCACTGATTGCTTCTTCCGTTTCTTTATCTGAATTGATGAGCACATGACTTTCCGATAGTCCAAGTGCTTCAAACATCCTGATTAATCATTAACGTCCATTTTTCATCAATTAACGTTTGACGTTAATCGACAGCTAATGGACGTTAATATTTTTTTAGATTTTCAATTTGAATTATATGGCACAATGAAGAAAAAAGGAGCTGATTCTATGAATGAAATGGTATGTTAATAATCAATTCTACAAAAATTTTGATTTCTGAGCGAGCTTTATATTCGTATTCAATCTATACGTAGTCCCGTTTAACAACGGTGTCACTTTTCCGTGGTGACGCGTTTTAACTATCGGTTATCTTGACGATTATTCGATACTTCGAATCTAATTTCACCACGACCCATTATTCGTTACCATTGCCATCGCCTCTCGGACCCTTTATATTAGTTGATAGTAAAAACTTTTAATTCGAGGAGTGTGTCATGTTGGTGATTAGTTGTTATCTGTAGATTGGACTGAGGCCCTATTGGTCATTTTTGTGCAGGCGTGGACAACCCTGTGGTTAAGTCATTGTTTGGTAAATCGTCATTATCGGGGATTCGTGCTCTTGCGAGACATCGTCCTTGCTAGTGGCATTGCTGCTGCCGGTCTCTACATTCAAGATACCATTTGGCTGCTAGTACTTGCCGGTGCCATCATATTTAGCTTAGTGAGTCACCGATTTGAAACCGTGAACTACATACCATTAACCGCCTTAATTATCGCGTGCATGGTCCAAATCGATTTTGGCTTCATCGCCACCTATCTGAGTCGTCTGATTCTCCTTATCCGCACCCACTCCTTCAACCTTCATACTGCCATGCAGTACAGTCATCCCCTGATTATCATCATTGCGGTAGCTGAAATCGGCGTAACGCTCATCTTAGTTACCCTTGTTCGCCACTACTGGCAATTTCTCAACCGACTCACGACACTCATTACCGATCTACAAGTTGAAAAACAAATCTTTTTCATGACGTTAGGGATCTTCATTGCACTCGAAACCGTCCTCATTATCAGCGAACTACTCGCCATTGCCGCCATCATCCAAGGTGTGCTGATTGTCACGTTCTCACTGATCACCATCCTTATCGTCTATCAAATGGTAATTTTTGTGCGCGCCTACGCGGCGCGCCAAAAGGCGACCGCTATGAGCCATCAAAATCAACAGCTAGAAGACTACATGACGAGTATTGAGCAGCAATACACCGAGTTTCGACGCTTCAAGCACGATTATAATAATTTACTACTGTCGCTAGAAACTATGATCAATAGCGATGACTCCCAGCAGTTGCGTGCATACTACCAAGAGTTACGACAACAATCAATTGTCACCCAACAAAATAATGCCCAGATGATTGTGGCCGCTGACCAAATCACTAACGAACCCGTTCGCGGCCTATTAATCCAGAAGTACTTTCGGGCACGCAACGCTGGTGTGACCCTCACCATTGAAGTCATGGGCCACCACCTGACGATCCCCAACCATGTGGTTCCCATCGTTCGCATTCTTGGAATTCTGCTCGATAATGCAATTGAACACGTCACGGCCACCGACAGCCACCAGCATGTCACTTGTGCTTTCATCGACCATCCCCATTCGATTGAAATCATCGTTGAAAATCCGGCCAGTGCTGATCTAGACATTGAGTGTCTCCTGACACTCGGTGCCACAACCAAGGGTGGCCATCATGGCATTGGCCTAGCCAACGTTCAAGATCTCGTCTATCAGCTCCCCAACCTCTACTTTAATACCGCACTCGATCACGATAATCTCCAAATGAGTCTCGTGATCACCAAGGAGGACTAACTTGTTTCCCGTTTTACTCTTAGAAGACGATCCCATTCAACTTCAATTTTACAAACAGACCGTCGAAAATACCATTATGATCAACCATTACGCCATGCAGATAATCACAGCCAGTACCACCGTGGCCGATTTTGAACAACAACTCCCTCATATTAATCAGGGCCTATTTCTGCTCGATATGGAAATTGGAACCGATATTCAGGCGGGACTTAAACTGGCAATCAAAATTCGCGAGACGGTCCCGTTTGCACAAATTGTCTTTATCACGACCCACGATGAGTTATCCTTTCTCACCCTCAAACGGCGGGTCGCCCCGTTCGACTACATTCTCAAAGACGAGGGCGGAAGCATAATCAAACAACGCCTGATCACCGATACCTCCCTAGCCTACCACGTCTACGAAGCCGAACTGTTTCACCACACAAGTCTCTTTCGGTACCAAATTGGCGATCAATACTTCTCGGTGCCGATGAACGACATTACGATGCTCATCACCAACAAACAACAACCTGGCACTGTCATTTTATATGCCGACCGTTGTCATGCCACCTTTCCCGGTAACCTCTCCGCCATTGAGACCGAATATCCCCATTTCTTTCGCTGTGACAAAAGCTCACTCGTCAACCTCGATCACATGGCTAGCTTTAACCGAACCAGTCGTCAATTAGTCTTCAACGACGGTAGCACCTGCAAAGTTTCCTTTCGTAAAACTCGTGAATTGCGCCAGCTACTAAAATAGGTTATTTGTGTCGTTACAGGCCATTTGCGTTATAGTGGACACGAACCATCCCAAAATAATTGGATTGGAGCGTTCAAAATGAAAACTGTTTTAATTCTTGGTGCTGCTGGTCAAATTGCGACCGTCCTCACCGAAACCTTACTGACACAAACTGATTACCATTTGAAGTTGCTGGCTCGACGGGCAGACCGGCGCATCACGGTTACCGATCCAGAACGCGAGACCGTGATTACTGGTGATTTTAGTGATCGGGCCACCCTTGATCCGGCGTTGACAGGCGTCGATGCCGTCTATCTAAACGAAATGCGCGATTTAGCTGCCGTGACAACGGTCGTTAGGGCAATGGAGGCCCACCATGTTCAGTCCCTAATTGCCGCAACAGTTCTCGGCATTGAAGATGAAGTCCCCGGTAAGTTTGGCGACTGGAACACTATGATGATCGCTAGTTCCATCGCGAAACGAAAGCAGACGGCCGCCGTCGTCACCCAATCATCGTTGGACTACACCCTCCTACGACTAGCCTGGCTCTTCAACGATCAACATCAGTTAGCCTACGAAACGACCCAGAGTGGTCAGCCATTTGGTGGCACCGAGGTTAGCCGCGAAGCCGTGGCCCAACTCATTACCGCCATTCTGCAAGATCAAACTGGGCAATATGCTCGGCAAAGTCTGGGTGTTAATCAACCCGGCACGCAGGGCGATAAACCTTCATTTTACTGATTTCAAAAAAGTGGTATGACAGAAATTGTCATACCACTTTCTTTTACTTTTCAGTTGTTGGTGCCGGTACAACTTTCTTGTCGGACTGGTGACCAAGCTTGTTAGTCAGCAAGAACGCTGGGATAATCACGACGGCAGTGCAGGCCACCGCCCAGATAAATCCCTGTTGGTAGGCGTGCGCCACAGCGGTCAAATGATTAGTCATCAGTTCATGCGTGTGGCTAGTGAGATACGCCGACGCAACCGTCGCCATCAATGCTGAACCAAACGCACCACCGACATTTTGTGTAATCCGCCCCGCAATCGAAATTTGGCCAGAATACTTGGGATCTTGGCCGACAAACGAATCGGTCATGAGCGGACTGATGATGGCTCCGGCCCCGATTCCCCGGACAAATAAGACGCCCATCAGCAACCAGAAATTAGTGTGCTGATCAAAGGACATGAACGGCACGGTTCCGATTAGGGTCACTAACAAGCCGACAATTAGAACCCACCGCGCCCCAATTCGATCAATGAAGCGGCCAATGATTGGTCGGGCAATCAGCATCCCGATCCCTTGTGGAATAAGGGATAATCCCGCTTCAGCAACACTTTGACCACGTAGATTTTGGAAAAACAGTGGCAGTAACAGCATTGGCCCGTTATTCACAATCCCCGCCAAAACTAGTCCAATCATTGAACCGGTAAAGTTGCGCCGTTTGAACAGAAATAATGGCACCACTGCCTGACTCTTACGGAAAATGGCGTAAATCGCGTAAATCACCAGCAAGGCGATTCCCACACCCACATAGCTTAACGTCGTACTATTGTTAAAACTGGCCTTTGAGCTAGCCTTAACAATGCCGTAGACAATCGCTGCCGAACCGCCAGCCAGTAAGCTTACTCCCAGCCAGTCAAATTTGGCGGTCGGATTCTTAGGGGCAATTGCCGGTAACTTCACCCAAATGAGAATTGTGGCGATGATAACAACGGGAACATTGACGAAAAAGATCCAGCGCCATGATAGATACTGGACGATCACGCCCCCAATCACAGGGCCAAAGATCGGGCCTAGCATGATGGGTAATCCAACAATGGCCATGATCCGCCCCATCGATCCGACTCCCGCCACATCAACTAACAATGTTGTCAACAACGGTGTAATCAAACCAGCACTAAATCCTTGCACAAACCGAATACTAATCAGCATGGTGACATTGCCAGACATCGCGGCCACCAGTGAAGACAAGCCGAACAACACTTCGGCAATCAAGAAGACCTTTTTACCACCAATCTTGTCATTCAGCCAGCCGGTAAAGGGTACCGCCACGACCATTGCCAGTAAGTAGCCCGTGACCACCCATTGAACGGTACTTAATGATTCATTGAAATCTGAAGATAATTTGTTGAGGGCAATGTTGACCATTGTCGAATCCAACATGGGTGCAATCGCACCCAGCACGATGATCCACGCCTGATTAACGATCGCGCGTGGTAACGCACTTTCTGTTTTTTTGTTAGTTGCCATTGTGACACCTCCGATAATGAGTTAGACTATTTTTAAGGAACTTCAGTCTCTAATTTTAGGTACTCAAGTACTCTATATCTTTTAATGCCGATTGTCAACCGCCCCCTTAAAAAATTTTCATGCTATACTGCTTAGTAGCAACTTCGTCCGAAAGGAAGTCATTTCATGGCAAATAGCCCTCATGATCAGCAGGATGCATCAAACGCATCGACCACCCAGCACCGCCGCCGGGGAAAAGAACTGGAAGCTGATATTCTCGCCTCAACCCTTAATTTAATCGAACAAACAAAATATGAAGCGATCACGATGGACATGATCGCTAAGCACGCCCATACAAACAAAAGCGTCCTTTACCGGCGTTGGGACTCGAAGGCCGATATTGTGCTGGCCGCTTTGCGCACGCAAACGACTGGCCTAGCCGCAAAAATGAGTCAAGCTCCGGATACCGGCTCTTTGGAAGGCGATCTACGAGACTTGTTCAATCGGATTAGCACGCTGCTAACCAGCATGCACTACGCCAATATCATTGGCCTCATGCGTGAACGGTTAGGCGGAATCTCGATGCGCGATTATTTCGATAAATTTGCGCGTAAAAACTTTATCAGTCAAATGGTGCGGACATTTTTCGAACACGCCTCCGAGCGGGGCGAAGTCGATCTCACGCACTTTGACGAGGCCCTTTACGACCTCCCAGCATTGGTCCTCATGGATGCCTTCTATGCGACGGACGATACAACGATAGATCGTTCACGCCTCGACCACATCCTATCTGACGTCTTGATGCCAGTGTACCGGCCATTTTTAACCGCTGGGAATGGAGAAACTAAATAAATACATCAAATTTGATGCCACACAAAAACCAGAATTGCCGACATACAAGCAATTCTGGTTTTTTTTTTAGTCTATCTAATTATGGTAACTGGTAGGCGGAGATTTCAACATGCTCATCACGGTACTCGGCTAGGTAAACATCCTTGAGTACCACGCGCTGTTGTTTCAATTGCGCCAGTAACCACGCCTCATCATGATTAATTATCGGCAACACATCTTGATTTATCTGGCCATCTGTAATCAACGGGAATTTAATGGCATCATCACCAAACACGGTTACTGTAAGCTGTCCATTTTGTTCTAATACTGCTCGCTTGACGTCTTTCACTGAATACACCCCGTTTTGCCGAAGTTTAAACATTAGATCGGCCGCTGACAAACCGCTACGAAGAACCGTTTTTAGCGCAATTTCGCCATCTTTAATCACCGTTTGGGGCTGCCCGTCGATCATTCGTTTAATCACTCGATTATGTTCTTTCGCATACTTGGTAACTAAAACCAGTAATGTCCACAAAACTAGAATCAAAAAGAACTGGAAAAGTGTAATATCACTATTAAACATGGCACCGCCAATAATGCCACCTAGAACAAAATTTTGTACGGAATCCATAGCCGAGGATGGTGCTAAATTTCCTTTCCCCGTTAAGTTTATCTGAGCAATTAGGCATACAAAACCCAATGCCAATTTTAAACCCACATCATAATAAATTTGCACGTTACTCACCTACTTAACATACTGGACATCGTGATTCATCAGATTGACCTTTGTTAATTCGTAGCTTAAGTACGAATCATCAAAGTGCACTCGGTATACCTGATGTTTGATTTTCACAAGCATACCGTCCTTCAGACTGGTAGAACTCACTGCCACCTGATGCCTGTTAACTCCGCGATCATCGCGTATTCGGTCAATAAACTGTTTCATTTGTGTTGCCTGATTATTCACCATTTTGACCTGTTCAAGATTACCAATTTGTGTACCGATAATAAACACAATCAACAACGCAACAATCAGAATCAAATCTCGATACTTAGTTGTAATTCGATTTTGAAAATACCGCACTAAGAAAAAAACTAAGAGCACGGCCAGTGCAATTGCCACTCCAAATCCAAGATACTTACTGAAAAAATTTTGATGGGTAAAATAACTAGCAGCATAAAATGTCACGTTGATTCCCCCTGTGTTACTTGAAACTAGTTGGTCTCTTACTAGACCGTATTTTGCCGCTCGGATAAAGCGTCAACCCACATTTTAAAATCCTACCAAATATTCACACGATCTTCAGGCGCCAGATACATCGAATCACCAGACTGAATCCCAAACGTGGTATAAAAGTCGGCTAAGTTTTGTACCTGCACGTTGGCCCGTAATTTTGCTGGGGCATGCACGTCAATCGACAGTAGCAATTGCATGTACTGGGTCGTAGCCTTCATCCGCCAAATCGTAGCCCAGTTAACAAAGAAGGCCCGAATATCGACATCTTCTTCCGACTTGGCCGCCTCTAATGCACAGCTCAAGCCACCACCATCGGCAATGTTTTCTGAAACGGTTAGTTTACCATTCACCTTTTGACCGGCAAACTCCAACCCATCAAACTCGCCAATCATTTTTGCGGCTAACTGTTTGAACTGTTGTGAGTCTTCATCCGTCCACCAGTTATTTAAGTTCCCGTATTCATCAAACAACGCACCGTTGTTATCAAACGCGTGTGAAATTTCATGGGCGATTACGGCCCCAATTCCGCCGTAATTCTGGCTACTACTCTGTTTCAGGCTATAGAAGGGTGCCTGTAAAATAGCAGCGGGGAATACGATAATGTTTTTGAACGGATGGTAGTACGCGTTAACCGTGGCCGCGCTCATTTCCCACCGATTACGATCTACCGGCTGATTCCACTTGCTGAACATGTCTTCGGTCGCCACCCGGGTCAGACTAATGGCGTTTGCCAACAATGACTGGGTTGGATCAACATGCAATTTCCGATACAACGGATCAAGGTCATCCGGATAGCCGACTTGAATTCCCAGTTTATTCAGCTTTAAAATCGCCTTATCACGGGTGGCCTGGCTGAGCCACGTATTGTTAGCCAGTCGGTGCTGGTAAACGCTAATCATTTTTTCAACCATGTGGTGAACGTCCGCCTTCGCGGTTTCCCCAAAGTACTTGCGCCCATAATAGTCACCAACCACCTGACCGAACATCCCCATCGCCAGATAATAGGCAAACTTTGGCCGCTTCTTGGCAGCCTTACTGCCAGACAAGGCCCGACTGTATTCGCCAGAAACAATGCGGAGTTCATCCGTCAGGTAACTGCTCAACCCGTAAACCGTCTTGACGATCATCCAGCCCTTAAAATCATCAAAGTGCTCATCACTCATGATGTCGTCAAAGGCATCGAGGAATTTCGGTTCCATGATGATGAGTTTCTCCGGCTGAGCACCCACCAGGCTTTCAACCACCGCGCCGAGGTCCAACTGCTGACTGTGGGCGGTAAACTCTGCAAACGTCTGTGGATTATACATCTTGCTATAATCCGCCGATTCTTCGGCACTCTTAACGTGTGGCACTAATAGCCGATCGAACGCTAACGCTTGGTCAATCAACCGTTGTGCCGCGATCTCATCATAATCCAGTGCCAATAAGAGCTTCTTCATCATGGCCGCAAATAATTTTAGCAGTTGGTCTGCCTGTGGATTTCCCTCGGCATAGTAGGTTTTATCCGGCAAAATCAACTTGGGTGCAGCGATAAATAGGGCGTTGATTTGGGCATTCTTCATGTCGGCATCAATATCAAACCCGAGTGGACTCGGCATCCCTGAAATCAGCCAATCCGCCCAATTTTTCTGAAAATCAGCGTACGAGGTCATGGCCGTCAGTGGTGCTAACACTTGTTTCAACGGGGTTGTTTGTTCCCGATCACGACGGTCAAAATCAAGTGCCAACCGATAATACTTTAAAAATTCCTGCATCGGTGCTGATTCAGTCTCTGCATGCTCTTTCAGGGTGTCAAAATCCCCCATCAACTGTTGATCAATTTCATCCACGAGGTCGTTAAAGCCCCCCGTTGCCGGTTTATCATCGGGGATGGTGGCGGTTTTAATCCAGTCGCCATTCACCGCTTCGTATAGATCATCTTTAATTAACGCTTCATTAATTGCCATATTGATCCTCCTTGGTTCCTTTTGATTGTCAATTATACGCTCACGACTGGGAATTTACTGCTAATTCAACCTAAAAAATGACGGCTTTATTTATTCGGATTCTGCGGTACAATAATCAAAACTGTGAGAGGCGGTGAAACCATGACTAAAATTGCAACCGTTGCCGGCATGCGGTGCGCCCGTTGTCGAATGAAAGTTACCCATACCCTCCTTGATTTAGACGGTGTGTCAGCCGCAACTGTCGATTTACAAGCTGGACAGGCCACCATTGAAGGCACTGATTTGACTCAGGAGCGGCTCAACGCCGCATTCGAAGGAACAAAGTTCTCAGTTACTGCAGTCCACGACAGCCAGTAGGCCTCTATACGTCAAAACGATACTAACCGCCAGTAGGCAAAATTAGTATCGTTTTTATTTTTTAAACGCATATTGTCACAATGCGCTAATTATTCAACATTTAAAATCCACATGAACCCGATGAAAATAAAGAACAAGAGATACATGATTGGATGAACTTCTTTTCCACGTTTAGCCGCAATCATGGTGATTGGGTAGACGATAACCCCCAGTGCTAACCCATCAGAAATACTATATGTCAGTGGCATCCCCAAAACAATCAGGAACGAAGGAATCGCAATTTCCATGTCACTCCAGTTGATGTGCTTCAATGATTGGGCCATCAATACCCCAACAATGATCAACGCTGGTGCGGTTACCTGCGTCGTCACGACTGTCAGCAATGGTGAGAAGAACATTCCCAAGATAAATAGAATTCCCGTAAAGATGGCGGTAATTCCTGAACGACCACCCACCGCGATACCGGCTGATGATTCCACGTAGGCACCCACAGGTGAAGTTCCCAAGATTGAACCAGCCAACATGGCTGTCGAATCAGACATCAAGGCTTTTCCCACACGGGGCATCTTGTTATTCTTCATGAAACCAGCCTGTTGGGCCAGCCCCACCAATGTTCCCGCAGTGTCAAAGAACGTCACTAGCAAGAAGGTTAGGACCACCACCCACATTTGAACGGTGTTAATTTCACCGATGTGGCTAATACCAACGGCAAACGTTGGTTTCAAACTTGGTGCTGAAGCAATAATTGAGCTTGGCATCTGAATCAAACCAGTCACCAATCCTAAAATTGAAGTCAAAACCATCCCAATAAAGATGCCACCGGGAACTTTTCGAACCATCAAAATGGCCGTAACAATCAAGCCAAAAATCGTTAACCATGTTGTGCCGACCGATAATGAGCCAAGGCCCACCACCGTTGACTTATTCGCCACGATCAAGCCACCATCGTTCAAGCCCAAGAAAGCGATAAACAGACCGATCCCACTTGAAATGGCATACTTCAAGTCACTCGGAATCGCATCAATAATTAATTCACGAAGTTTAAAAACGGTAATCAATAAGAAAATGACAGAGGCCACAAAGACACCGGCCAATGCCGTTTGCCAGGGCACCTTCATGCCAATCACAACGGAGTAGGCAAAGAAGGCGTTGATCCCCAGTGCCGGTGCCGTTGCGATTGGGTAACGGGCTAAGACACCCATCAAGATACAGCCCAACGCACTCGCAAGGGCGGTCGCAGTAAAGACCGCGCCCTTATCCATTCCCGCAGCGCCGAGGACGCTTGGATTAACGAATAGAATATAGGCCATTGAAATAAACGTTGTGAACCCCGCCAATAATTCCCGACGGAACGTTGTATGTAGTTCGTCTAATTTAAAGTACTTATTGATTGATGACACTTTTCAGTCCCCATTTCTCTCTTTTATAAATATACGAACAAAAGAACGATATTTATCTTATAATATTCGTGATTGAATGTAAACCCTCAAAGTTGACTTTTAGTAATTGAAACCGGATCCAAATTTACATTTTAGATCAAAGCGTCAGATCGACCAAGTCCGTGCCAAAAAACGCCCTCGAATTGATTTTCCCAATTCGAGAGCGTTTGCTAATCAAAATCTTTCAATAATTCATTTTTAGCCGCTGGCATCAGCCAGTCATCGTGGGCAATAATAAACTTTTGCGCCCCTTCATACGTCGACAAATCATGCTTGCCACGAATTAATCCAGCCCGCTGTAACTTACGGGCCCAAATAATGTCACTGGTCTTAATCCGATCACTAAATAAGTGGTTGTCTTCCGTATCCCAGTTTTCCGAAAGTAGACGTACCGCTCGGGTATACGAAACATCATGAACAAGCACCGACTGCATATCAGCTGGCGATAAGTATTCCTGCATCATAATGGTCTCCTTTAATCTAATTTGTAGTTTTAATCTTCTGATAATTAGGATCGTCCGCCAACGAAGCCACGCGAGTCTGCAGGTTAGTGACGGATAACTCGCTGCGCTCGGTCGTCAGCACCCACAGTACATTACTAAACCGGTAGGGCTCTAACTTTGCTTCCCCCCAACCATCCGTTAGAATGACCGCGAGGGTGTCGTTGTTTGTTGCGTGTTGTTGATGGAGAAAATCGAAAATACTTTGAAATCGGGTGCCCCCACCACCGATCCGTTCGAACCGAATTTGGGTCGCCTGCTTCACCTCGTAGGCTTCCTGCGCATGAACCTGCGTGTCAAAGCTATACACTGTCAGTTTAGCCTCATAAACCTTCATAATTGCGCGAATTTGCGTGAGGAGGTAACTGATTTCTCGTTCCCCCATCGACCCCGAATTATCCACAAACACGGCCACGTTGACCACCAAGTTTGTAATCTGTCCCGGTAAATCCATTCGGAGCGGTTGTCGCCGGTTAAACCGCGCGTAGGAGTCTTTTTTGCCCAAGGGCATTTTCCCAAGGGATTTTTTCAGTAGTTGTCGCCAATTCAGTCGTGGTTCATCATCGACTGCTTCCAGTTGCTGGTAAACCTCTCCCGGTAATAAACCGCGCTGCTTATCTGGTGTATTTTGCCATGCATGGGTCAACAATTGCTGCAAATTGGCCGTTTGCAGACTCTCATTGCCATCTTGATCGGATTCCCAGCCCTCATGCGTATCTGCCTGCTGACCGGTATCATCCCCTGGTTCGGCCTGCGACTGATCGGCATCGACATCACGATCCAGTTGCGCATTGGCGTCTGATGGTTGCTGGTCATCAGGGTTCAACCCGCTGCGTTCCACAATATCGAGGTAGCGTTGTGAATCAGCCTTCGGGGGCAATGATTCCTCAAGTAGCGGCTGGAGCTTGCCTAAGGTCATCGTGCCAACTGGGGCCGCCGATAAATACTGGTTGACTGCAACATCGGTGGCAATACCGACGTTATGTTGGTGTGCGGTTTGGCGATACCGCAGGGGATGTTGCCACACAATATGAAGCACTTCATGCTTGAGTAACGTTGGCAATTCATCGCTAAACTGGAGCTTCGCCAGCCGCAGGGGATTAATCGTTAATCGCAAGCCATTATCTTGCCAATGAAGGCCCATAATGCCAGTTAATTGCGCATCGTAAGCGCGTGGTAGTTGCAAGAGCACTTCACCATATAACCGCTCATTTTGTAAGAGATCAATCACCGCCGCGCTGACCAATTTTTCGGCTAACTGATTCGCATTGACCCCCGTTACTTGGCGCAGCTGCTCCATGAGCTGTTGAAACTTTTGTTTGTTCATCTATTAACCTCCTTGGCGACTATTTGCGGCTGCTCGAAATCTAATCGTCTCAGTCCACACCCTTACTTAGTTGGGTTCCCTGGAGCAGAAGGCTGTGCTTAACCCAATTATCACAATCATTCCCAAGTTCAGGAATAATCGTGATAATAACGTTAATGCTCGTCTTCTACCGTTCCAGTCCACACCCTTTTTTAGTTGGGTTCCCTGAGACAAATTCCTGTGCTTAACCCGATAACCATCATCATTCCAAGCCCAGGAATAATCATGGTTATCACGTTAATGCTCGAAATCTAATCGCCTCAGTCCACACCCTTATTTATCATTTCTTGTCGCGATCACCGCCAAGTATCGGTACAATCTGGCGACCGCCGTTTCGTCATCTTGCGTTGCCTGAATCTGAGCGTACATTGGTTCTAAAATATCACGCTGATGTTCAATCCGGCCGATCGTCTGCACGATCGCATACTGGCCGTCATCGCTGAGTTTTTGCAACAACTCAATAAAACGCCCCGCCGTCTGTTCATCGGCCAACGAATACTGGTCTGTCTGGTCGAGACACTGTTTTAACACGTGCTGCTTCCGTAGTTCATCCGCCGCTTCAAACGCCTGAAAGGCTTCACTGACATCTGCCTTACCGAACAAAGCGGCCACGGTTAGCTGATTATTTTGTTCCCGAATGAAACTATTGAACGCGATTCCCACCTTTTGACCAAGATCCCCCTGTAACAGGTCGAGCTGAATCATGGCCCGTGTTGCCTCATCCAATTGATCGAGTTCATAGAGATTATCCGAAACCCGTTGCCAAGCCCGGGGCGTCGGATATAAATCCTCTCCATGCGTCGTGGGATGCAACATTTCAGGCTGTTCTTGAACATAGCGCCGCACCAAATCATGCACATTGGGCCGATCGTGCACACCAGTTTGGGCCGCCCAATCAAGCCAGTCCGGCACATCGACACGCATTACTAGTCGCACGGTTCGGTCCTTGATGGCCGCATCACCGGCCGTGACACCGTAGTTTGACGTCTCAAATCCCGCCATCGTACTATCAGGGTTTTCCGCAATGACAATCTTGACTTGCGCGGGGAGCTTCAACGAATTAATCTCACGCTGCAAGACCAGATTCATGAGTTCACTTTGAACCGCCTGCGTTCCTCGGTTAAATTCATCTAAAAACCAAATAATCGCCTGATCAGGATGGGCCTCAGCGTACTGAATAATATCAACCAATGTTTGCGAGTATCCAAATTGCACGTTCGCCAATGTACCGTAATCTTTCGTTTGCACAAACGAATCCGAGGTTAATGGCGGCACGGGGATTGCCAAATCGCCCTTTTCGGACAAACTCACAACGGTGGTAAATAGCTTGGCCTGCATCTGTGTGGCAACGCTCGTCACCAGCGCCGACTTACCGATACCGGCTTCCCCGACGATGTTCGGTACGTTACCAGCTCGCAGAATCAGCGGCACTGCAGTTAATAGGGATTGATATGAGAGTGACATTTGCTTCCGTCCTTTTAAATAAGTAGTTTCTTCAACTTTAGCACGAATTATCGCAATTGCAATTGATGATCTGCACCAATTAATCCGATCCCTTTTCCCACCGAAATATCATGTTTGGATTGTCACCAGCAGTAATATAGAGTAAAATACCTGCAATCATCATTTAAAGTTTTACAGAATTCTAAGGAGCGTGACGCGATGTTTGATGAAATTGGAAAAATTGTCTTTGATAATGAAATCATTGCAACAGCTAGTGATTTCAACATGGGCATCGAAGTGGAGATGCACCGCGTTGATCTGACCGGTCATTTAAGTAACCGGCCCTACCCCAAAGCAATCGGTAACCAACGTAAAAATAAATACATAAAAAATGATTTCCTTCAGATGCAAACTGAAATCATTACCCCCACCACGGCGCATTCCTATGATGCCATGCACTATCTGATGCAGCTCAACGATACGCTACGCAACGCTCTGGCGCCCGACGAAATCTTGTGGCCCCTCAGCATGCCCCCGGCACTACCCAAGGATAAACGCGAGATCCCGATCTCGGACGTCTCTGCCGATAAAAAAGCCTACTACGAAAAATGGGCTCAGATTCATGGCTACGCGTCCGGAATTCCGACCGGTGTGCACCTGAACATTAGCCTAAACGACAACCTCGTTAACACACTCTGGTCGGTTGCTGAGCAGCGGGGCTGGCAAAAAGCGGCCTTCATTAACCATCTCTACGAAAAAATTGTTCAAGGGATTATCTCCTACGAATGGCTCATCACCTACCTTTTCGGCAGTAGCCCGATCGCGGAAGCCAACTTCTTTGAAGACGGTGATCAAAAACCAGACGGTCCCGTTCGTAGTCTGCGCGAATCTCACTTTGGGTTAGGCAATAAACTTAAAGGGGACTATTCATCGGTCAAAAACTACGTTGCCAAGATTGAACAGGGGATTCAAAACGGGGAACTGCTAAATGAAGCAGAATTTCACGGTAGCGTGCGGTTTAAAAAAGCGGGTGCCCCAATTGAAGATGCTCTGACATCGGGCGTAGACTATATTGAACTTCGCATGCTGGATCTCGATCCGGGGACCGCCCTTGGTGTGCGCACCTCTACCATTCGGTTCATTCGGATGATGATGACCTACTTCCTGCTCACTGATGAATTAACCACTAAGGAACAGATGCAAGCCCATCTTGAGCGGAGCATGACCATGAACGAAACGGTGGCGCTAGAGAATCCGAAGGTTAAAACCATCTTCCATGACGAGGGCCAAGACTTACTGAATAAGTTACAAGAATTTGGCGCGACGATTCACTGGGGACCCGAATACCAAGAAGTTCTAGAAATGATGCAGGCGAGATTTGATAACACCAACCTGACGCCGAGTGCGGTGCTGTGCGATCACATGCAAAACGGCTCACTCATTCCACGGGCAATGCAGATGGGCGCACGTTACCAAAATCGGGCCCACAAAAATCCAACTCCCTTCACCGGATTTGAAAACTACCCCGATATGCCTGAATCACAGCTCCGTCATCAGCTGTTCGACAAATCAGCACAACCACAAATTCACAAGAATTCGTAATAATTAAAAGATGATCCCAACCAAGTGTTGAAAATTGGTTGAGATCATTTTTTTGTATTTTATTTTAAAACGCCCCACCACCGGAGCCACCGCCAAAACCGCCGGAACTACCGGCACTAAAGCCACCCGAGCCACCGTCGATACTACTCATTTCCGAGTTCACAACGGAGCCAAAGTCGCTATGGAACTGGGTCGCAAACGTCTGATTACCGAAATCACCGTAAAAGAATAGCGGATAAACCAGTGGCAAGCCAACGGCCAATTCTTCATCCGTAAAGTTGGCTTTGAGGCCCTTCACGACTTGTTTCGCAAGTCCAAATGCCACCGCATACGGTAAAATTTGCTCCCACAAAATTAAATCACCAACCTGTGACCGTTCAAAGTGTCCCATGTCCTTTAGCATCAGGCGAAAGCCTTTAATGCTCATCGCGACTTGGTTACCCGCTTCGGTGTAGTGGGGTAAGTGTCGTAATCGTTGACCGCCCATCACGACGCTCACCACTAACAGGGCCAAGCTCAAAGCAAACCCAAGCCAGGTCAGCCCATTGCCCGGTAAGAACGGACTAATAACGAACATCCCCACTGCCAAAATCGCATTCGTCACGATCAAGCCCCATGCGTGTGCTTTAATTTTAGGACTTAGTTGGTCAAAATAGTTGAGCGCTTCAACGGTTTCGAACTGATCATCCTGCCAATCGCTAAAGTGGGTACTTAATAGTTGATCGTCATCATCGTCATCACGAGCTTGATACTGTTTGATCTCCATCAACGTAACCGTCGGCTGCTGTGTTTCTTGATCAAACCGACCAATCCGTTCGAAAATAAACTGGATCAACTGGTCATGGCGGTGCGCATCCGTCATCTTCGCCGTTTGGGTTAACCGGTACGTCTTAAAGACGCCCGCTTCAGGGGTAATTGTCAGTTCACCCTGAGCCGCGAGTTCCATCAGCCACGCACTAAACGCCTTATTATCGGGCTTATCACGGGTTAAGATGCTCTGGGCGGTTGCGGCAGGCACCTCAGGAATGTCCCACCGGTGTACCAATGGGATCTCGGTCACATGACCAGCTTGGTGCTTACTAAACCAGCGGCACTGAATCCATAGATGCCCCAACCCGACGAGTAACAACGCTCCAAACAGGGCCATTAACACGATTTGCCAGATTAAACGTTGCTGATTGGCCTGTTTCGCTAGCTTGGCTTCTTGTTGCTGCGCCGCTTGCAATCGATCGGACTGCTTCACACGACTGTTAGTTGGCGTGACCGTAGTCGGAAAGAGCACATGGCTTTCCACCGCCACGTTGGCCGGCACCTGTTTGACCTTCATCACCACTGTTCCACGGGTCTTCGACACGGTTGTCTGACCACTGCTTGGGCCATGGGTCCATGCCTGTAGCTGGGCTATTTTTTGTGCCGGTAACTGCACCTTAATTGCGACGTTATGCAGCGGTTCATCCCAAGCCTGCCCGATAATCTTCCAGTTCATCTCGGCCGTATCCTGATAGTTGGTGATCACGCCCAGCAGCCGGTACCGGTAAATGAACGTCACGGTTTCGTCACTGGCCGGATAAAACACCTTCATCTTGTAGTTATCATCTTTTTTCGTTGTCAAAAACGTGTTCGCCTGCTGGCTAGTACTCTGCGTCAGCTGCGTCTGTTGCCCATTTTTGACCACACTGACCGTGGGATCGGCAAATCCTTGAATTCCATTCACGTCTTGGTTGTAGTACACCCCGTGGAAGGTCCCATCGAAGTCATAGGTAATACGTTGTTCCACAGTTGCATCCCCATTTGGTTGCACCTGCACGTTTACCCGATATTTATCGATCGTATAGTCCCGCGCCTGTGCCGCCCGCGTCGTCATGACTAATCCCAACACCAGTGTCATGAACACTAACCCAATTATTCGCAATCCCCGTTTCACGTGAAACACCCCTCTGGTTTCGATTATGTTGGGTTAATTGTACCATGCAGGGACGCAAATAGGATATGGAATGGCGCCTTAGGAATTCGCTCAGCAATCAATAAAAAAACGGCCAATCTATAGATTAGTCGCTTTTTTCATCCCCAAGCACGCCCATCTAGTTCACCCTGGGCCTGCTCAAGTCGTTTAGTTTGTTCGATTAATAGGTCTTGCAACGCGAGGTAAAAGGCCTGATCCTGATACGTCGTCGCATGGGCGCGTAACTGATCAGTGGCCTGCACGATCCAATCGGTATCATTCATCGTCGTCACCCGCATCCTTCATCAATCGCAGATTCATCTGTAAATCGTCTAATGCATCCCAGTTATCCGTCAACTGCGTCAGTAATGCTTGAGCCTTAATCGCATCATCTCCGGTTAGGCTTGCCAGCTTGTGCGCTAACTGCGCCTGTACCCACGCACCCCGGCCCGCCAGCGTTTGAAAAGTGGGGGCCGTCACGTATTGTTGATAGTTGACCAACAACCGTTGCTGCTCATCTGGTGTCATATAGGCAAATTGGTGCACGGCCAACGGTGGTAAGTACGTCATTTGCACACGGTGCGCGAGCGCTTCAAACGGCCGCAATAACTCATCCATCGTGAACGGTTCTACCCGGCCAGCGCCAAAATCAGTGGCCGCCGTGGCCGTGGTTACGACCAGTCCCAGCTCCTTTTCTTGGAGAACATAGCGGGGGGCTAGGGCAAAGGTGTCCCCAAATACCGTATCAATCCACCGCTTCAATTCGGCCGGCGCACTATACCAGTAAAGGGGAAATTGTAGAATAATGCGATCGTGTGCCATCAACAATTGGCGCTGCTCGGTAACTGATTGCTGCTCATCAACCGTCATCCATGTTACATGGTCAAATTGTGCGAGCCCTTCTTTAAAGAACTGCTGGGTGAAGGAATCCTCGCGTCGGGGATGACCAACCACTACGAGCGTCTTCATGCACATCACCTTTCAATTATTAATTCGATCTGCCCTTTACGGGTCGCAAAGTTAACCCCCGAAATTTCCTGTTCCAAAATTTTGCGGTATTCTTCCAGAACTTCGTCGGGCAACGGGGTGTGGTCACTAATGGCCGCCACCAGTTCCGCGGCGGAATAGGTCTCGTTAATGTCGACAAAGATATTGATACTATTAATCACATCGCGCAACAGATCCGTCAGCAGGCCATTGGGTTTCCCCGCTTCATCCGTGACCACGACCTGCGCATTACTGATATGGCGATGATTGACACTAATCATTTTAAGCATCGTAAAAATTGTGTACATTGTTCCACCCCACTTAATTAGTTGTTAAGAATATACCACTCTTCCGGGAGATGGGGCAAACTTGCCTATTCCCGCGTTACTTCAGTAGCTTCAATCCCTGTGCTACCATGTCATCACTAATGAACTCGGTCGTAAACCGCTGTAATGGCACCTCGCTATGCCGGTCCTTGAACGCCATTTCTTCAACTCGTAAAATCGCCACCAACAAATTATTTTCAGTCAGTAACAGTTGGCCCAAGTGTTGGTATTTGCCTTTTGTGTGCTTTCCCGTTCGCCAAGCATGGGCCTTGGCTTCACCATGCGCATCCACTTTAAATTCATAGCGGCCCGAGTTGTCCATTTCGACCGGTAATCCCGTATAGCGATGCACTTCGTACTTATCTTTTTTTGCCATTTTTTCTCCCCTACAAAGTGAGGATTGAAACCAATCATCTCGGTTTCAATCCTCGTCATGTGCTAACTTGGTTGGCTAGTAGCCTCCGTGTTAATAATTGCTTTTGAAATTTGGTATAAATATCCTTCTTGTAAAGCCCGTGCCCAACTGCCAGCATCGACTTCTTCAGCCGTTGCGATCAAGGACAACATGGCCCAGCTTAGTGCGGGGTCCTTGGCCAGCATTACTTGACCAATCGTGACGTGGTTCATTTTTACCCGAATGTGCCACTTCCGTAACGTTTTTTTGTACCGCGGATCAAAATCAGAACTTTCCCTAAACTCACGAATAAATTGCAGCATTTGCTCATCATACTTGGGATACCCCATTTGCAAGATTCCATCTTCACCGTCCATTGATGTCCACGGGATCTCACGGTTTTGCATTTTCTTGAAATATTCAACATACTTTTCCAAGTCCATCTGATCACCGCCTCTCACCAATTATCTTAATTGATTTCTTACTAAAAGTCATCTAAACGAGCCATAAAATTATTATTCCATTTTAAATTCGTGCTATGATGGCGGTAGATATGCAGGATTTCGCTTACCGTCGTCAATCAAACTACTCATTGGAGATGACACACATGTGCACGAGCCTCACAATTACCGATGCCGCGACGCACTTACTACTCGGCCGAACGATGGATTTCCCCACCAAGACCCCGTGGCAACTAACCTACCTTCCCATCGACTATCACTGGCAGCCCATCACCGCACCCACCGAGTTTACCTTTCAGTACGCCGTGCTCGGTGGTATGCGCGCCACCCACGGTCACTACCTGATTGGTGACGGCGTGAACAGCGCCGGGTTAGCGGTTGCCGAACTTTATTTTCCCGTCGAAGCCCACTACTACGACCAGCCCGTTTCAGGCAAGTTGAACCTCTCACCGCAGGACTTCACCTCTTGGCTACTCAGTCAAAATAGCAGTGTCGCTCAAATTGCGCAACGACTGCCCGAGATCGCCCTGATTGGTGTTCCCTGGTACGATCAAGAAGCGATTTATCCCTTTCACTGGCTGATTGCGGACGCGACGGGGACGTACATCATTGAACCGACAACACACACTTTAACGATCACCCGCAATCCGACGGACGTGCTCACCAATACACCGAGCCTCGCCAAGCAAACCGCTAATCTCAACCAGTTTCTTCATATGAATCCCTCCGATCGGCGCTGGTTGACCACCCAGCTTGCACTGCAAGCGTACCATGGGGCTGTGCCCAACCGGACCATCCCCACCGACCGCTTCATCAAAGCCACCCTTTGGCGGTGGCGCGATAGCTCCGACACGCTGGTCACCCGAAGCTGTCTCACTAAATTTCTCCAAACGATGACGATCCCGAAGCAAAATGACCACCACGACTACACCCACTACTACGGGGTCCTCGACATCGACGCGCAAGCCTACCGTTTTAAAGGGATTGCGCACCCCACGGTCACAACGGCCAAGCTACCCGAACTAATGCGCCGTTCGACCAGTCCCATTATTTTAGCAAAGGAATGACCCTTATGAGTAAATTAGTTACTGCAGCAGAAATGAAACATTACGATCAATTCACCATCCAAACCATTGGCATTCCGTCGTTGGTGCTGATGGAGCGCGCCTCTCTAGCCGTCCGCGATGTGATCCTTCGCGACTACCCGGACGCCCAGCAGATCAGCATTGTCACCGGTTCTGGCAATAACGGCGGTGATGGACTTTGCCTCGGCCGCCTCCTTCAAATCGCGGGTAAGCACGTCACCATTATTGAAGTCGGCACCCCCGCGCACCGTTCCGAAGAACATCTGGCTCAAGCTCACATTTGTGACTACTACCATATTCCCCAGGTGACCAGCCTAGCGTCGCTCGCAACCGCCGATCTGATCGTCGATGCCATCTTCGGCATTGGCATTGATCGCGAGGTCAAAGCCTCATACGCAACCACGATCGAAGCGATCAACACCGCCGCAGCTCCAGTAGTTGCCGTCGATGTACCTTCCGGAATTAACACCGATACGGGGGCCGTTATGGGGGTCGCAGTGAAAGCGGCCACAACCGTAACGTTTGCCTTTAACAAAGTCGGCCTGACAACTAAAAACGGCCAGCAATATGCTGGTCGTGTGATTGTTGCGGATGATATGGGCACCTATGAAAATTAGACTCTTTTTCCAAGCACCTATTTAATTATGAATAATATCATGTAACACTCCGGCACGCGTTTTGGCGTGTCTTTTTATTTGGCGATTAAGACGTGCAATTGAACTGTCGGGAATTTCTACCGAATAGTCCTTCGATAACAACTGCCACGTCGAAATGATCAGCAGTGCCGACACGAAGATCAATGGGAATCCCGCCACCGAACAGATCGCCTGAATCGTCTTAAAGCCACCAACAAAGACAATCCCAAATGAGAAGATCATGAAGATCGCCATCCAGACCAAGCGGTTAACTAAACTTGGCTGTTGTGTGGGCTTCAACTTCGTGCTGGTAAAGGATGACACGATGTAGGCCGACGACGAAATCGTGGTTGCTAAGAAAATAAAGCACGATACCGCGTAAACCACCAGCATGACGTACTTAAATGGCAATGTTGAAATGACCTGGGCAATGGCCATGGCTTGGCCTTGAGTGTTCAACGTATGAATCAGGTTAACTGCCCCACTTTGTTGCAGGTACAGCGAGTAGCCTCCTAAAATAGCGTAGAAACTCATACACCCGAGGGCACCGTATCCGAGCATCCCTAAAATGACTTGGCGAATCGTCCGGCCACGCGAAATTCGGGCAATAAAGAGTCCCATAAATGGCATGTACGTTAACCACCAGCCCCAATAAAAGATCGTTTCCGACTTCACTGGGTCGATCGCATGACCAACACCGGAAGCCGTTCCAGTACTCATCGAAACAAATCGTTCGACTAGTAGGACGAGACTGTTTCCTTCGGACTTCAAAATATACATGGTGGGGCCCACTAAGAGCACGATCAGTAAGAATCCAATCGCGGTCCAAATATGAGCAGAACTCAAGCGGTCGATCCCACCTTTAATCCCCTTAAACATCGTCAAAGCAAAAATGGCAAACAGGATAACAAACAACGCTAGCTTTAGAACAATCGTATCTGCAATTCCTGTTAATTGGGCAATAATCTTGGACAGCACGGGAATTTCCATCCCCACGGACGAGCCAATGCCCCCCATAATTCCAAAGACCACTAAGAAATCAATAATCTTGCGTAATACTTTTTTATAAGTTTGGTCGCCTTCCAACATTGGAATGGCGTCGCTAATGCACATTACCCGAACATTTTTGACATACATCACATAGGCAATAATCACGGCGGCTGATGCAAACATCATCCACGCCATCGGACCCCAGTCAAACTGTCCCAGCATGTGCGCATTTTGGTAGTTCTGTGCTGACATCGCCTTCGCCCCAAACAGAGGTTGCTGGACGTAGCGCAGTGGATCAACCATGCTCAACATTAAAATACTAGCATCAATCGCGGTCGCAAATACCATGCTTCCCCATTGAAAATTGCTGTATAACGGGCGATCGCCCTTTTTGCCAAGCTTAATTTTGCCAAAATGGCTTAAAGCAATATACATAAAGAAAATAAAATTGATAATGTAAATCCCCAAGTACAGCCAGCCGAGCTTGGCACTAATCACGTTCATCAATGAACTAAGCGTTGATTTGAGACCGGCGCCGCCCGCCAGTAGGGCAATTGACACTAACAAAAATAAGGCAACTGTTGGCACAAACATCTTCTTGTCGATATTTTGCTTTTTTAAAATAAAAAATTCCTCCTAGGTTTCTCGTTCACAATATGGTGAAGTCTTCCTTACTTCACTGAGTGTGCGCAATGGGTTCCATGAACCTGTTTTCTGCCACACCCGACAAAAAAAGCACGCCAATACAGTTTCTCCACTAGGGATATCTGCACAGCGTGCTTTTAGCTTGCTATCTTATACAAATACTCATGAATTCGCTCAATATTAGATTGAATTAATCGCCGGGGATCACATCCCCGTTTTCATCTAGGTGATGAATAATACGTGCAGGATTACCTGCAATCACCACATCATCCCCAAACGACTTTGTGACTACCGAACCGGCACCCACCACGACGCGATTACCAAGCGTCACACCCGGCAAAATCGTCACATGGCCGCCCATCCAGACACTGTTGCCGACCGTAATCGGCTTACCCAGCTCCACATCCGCGTCACGTAATTTGGCGGATAACGGGTGCACCGGCGTGTAGAAGCCGACGTCGGGACCGATGTAGCAGTGATCACCAATCGTGATCGGGCAAGTATCAAGCAGTGTCAAATGGTAGTTCGCATAAAAGTGATTACCAATGTGAATATTGAAGCCGTAATCGAATTCAATTCCTGCCTCAGCAAAAAAATCATCTCCGGTATCGGCCAGCAAATCCTTGATCTTTTGATTTCGTTGTTCGTTGTTGTCGAGTTGGTTAACCGTCAACAGCTTTTCTCGAATTAATTTTCGTCGCGTAATCAATTCTGGGTCAAACTGCTCGTACGGTTCACCAGCCGTCATTTTTTCTCTTTGTGTTTTCATTATGTTATAAGGGTACCACTAATGACACGATTTGTTAAAAATTGTTTGCTTTTATTTTATAAATGCCGGTATTTCGGCATTTATAACGGGTCACTTTTGACATAAAGTTATTCATTTCAGAGAAATAGTCAACTAGCGCAACTAATTCGTTTTCATAAAAAACTCGCCCTTGAGGAGGAGGGCGAGTCATTTGTAAGTGGCTTCATTATATAACATGTAGGTACAGATTTAAATCCCCGTTACCAAAATTTAAGATAATCGGTATATTCTACTAAGCGATGTCCCGCTTGGTTCGTGTCAACATCAAAATCACAATCACTTCGACTGCCAGCAAGATGAGCAGTACGAGCAAGGCATGAACGGAACCGGTTGCCGTTGCGGCCGCTTGGTTCGTCGCCTTAGCCTGCGCGGCGGCGACAATGGCCGCCGACATACTCGTTCCAAGGGCCGCCATAAATTGTTGCGTGGTGTTAAAGATCGCATTACCGTCACTATTAGCTGTTTGATCAATCGTCCGTAGACCGTTAGTCATCAGGTTACCATAATGAATTCCCATTCCGGCCATGAAAAAGATGTACCAGGCTAAAATTGCGAGGTTGCTGAGGGTGTGACCCATCACGCTCATCCCCAGTACCCCAATCAAGACCAGCACACTACCAAGGCGTAGTGGTAATTTGGCCCCCACACTGTCGTAAAGTTGTCCACTGAACGGTCCCACAATCGCACCCAAGGCCGCCCCCGGCAGCACAATTAGGCCCGCCGTTAGCGCCGTATTGCCATTGACTAGTTGAATATAGTTCGGTAGCAAAAATGAGAGTCCCAGTGCAGCCGTCTGAATCAGCGCAAACGCCAAGAGATTACTGCTAAAGCCACGATTTTTAAACAGACTAATATCTAAAATTGGCGTCTCAATGCGTTGGCTACGCATGATAAACCCGACAAACGCCACGAGACCGATCACGAGGGCCCCCGCGACCGACCAGCTCAGGAAGGCACTACTTCCTAAATTGCTAATTCCAAAAATTAAACCGCAAAATGTCATCACGATTAGGATGACACTCCACTGGTCGATTGACACAGCGCTCGTAGGGACCTTTTGTTGGATACACGTTAATCCGAGTACCAACGACACAATCAGGAGCGGAATTAGGAAGGCAAAAATATCACGCCACCCGAGCGTCGAAACCACGAGGCCCCCAAACGTGGGGCCAATGGCCGGCGCCACCCCGGTAATCATCGTCCCAATGCCCATCATCGTCCCGCGTTTACTCATCGGGACCTGCTCCAAAATAATGTTAAACATCAACGGTAACGCAATCCCAGTTCCAAATCCTTGAATCGCGCGCCCTAGCAGCAACATCCAGAAGGTCGACGCAAAGTAGTCCGTCAGTACCCCAACGATAAATAAAAGAATGGCGCAGAGAAAAAGGCTGCGCATCTTAAAACGGCGTTTGAGTGTGGCCGACAAAGGCACCATGGCGGCCACCACCAAGAGGTAAATCGTGGTCATCCACTGCACGAGGTTCGTTGTAACATCAAATTCCTTCATCAAGGTTGGAAACGTGATATTCATTGCGGTCTCGATAATGACCCCGCAAAATGACATCAATCCGGTCGCAATGACCGCGCCCACTACCCGTGGTGCAATTTTTTCAATTTTCTCTTCACTCATATTAGCTTTCACGTCCATTCAAATCAGTAAAGTACTGTAGCACCTCTTCAAATACCTGTAGCTCGGCCGGCGAAAAACGAGTTTCCATCGCGTGCTGTTGCTGGTCAATGTAGCTGGTCGCCAATCCCTTGATTTCGCGCGCCTTAGCTCTCATGTTGACTGTCTTTTGCCGGGCATCGGTCGCCGATTCCTGCCGATAAATTAAGCCCGCTTTTTCCATTCGCTGGAGCGTCACCGTCATCGTCGAGCGCTGAATGCCAAACTCAGTTTCAATATCACGTTGTAATACATGTTCATGGGAGCCGAGATAATCTAAAATAGACATTTGCACGCCAGTTACCCCATACTGCCGGGCATAGTTATCGAGTGCCCGATTCATTTGGTTCGTCGCATGTTTCAACTGTTTGCCGTAGTTGGCCATCATCGTCATCCCCCTTAATTTAATGCTAGGTGACTAGCAATTGTTATGCTAGTTGTCTAACAAAATATCAGTTTAACACATCCGGATCGAAATGCAACCACCAGATTGACTCCGTCAAATCACAGAAATTCAATCAAGTTAACATAATATTGACTGCACGCCACTGATAATTATTTGGCTAATTACCCGTCATACCAACGATTCACGACGATGCAAAATCGTTGACTAGTTAGTCATTGACTTTCAAGTCAACAAAGATTACACTGGCCCTGTAATCTAATACAAGCTGTAATCGGCGCTTATTGGTCACTTTTTTTACACCGTGATCCGATGAGAAGGAGGAGTTTATCATGGCACAAGCAGTGGTCCAAATTTCACACCTACAAAAAAATTTTGGCAAGTTTCAGGCCCTGAAAGATATTACGTTCGACGTTCATTCTGGGGAAGTGTTCGGCTTCATTGGCCCGAATGGTGCCGGTAAATCGACCACTATTCGGGCACTCCTGGGGATCTTAAAAACCAATGGTGGCCAAGCGACCATCTTTGGGCAAGACGTCTGGAAAGATGCGGTTGCGATTCATCAACGAATTGCGTATGTGCCAGGCGACGTCTATCTGTGGCCCAACCTTTCCGGCGGTGAAGCAATCGATCTTTTCTTAAAGCTAAGCGGTCAAAAACACTCGGCCCGTACCGATGCCCTCATCAAACTATTCGATCTCGACGTCAAGAAAAAATGCCGGAGCTATTCTAAGGGAAACCGGCAAAAGGTAGCCCTCATCGCCACCTTTTCGACGGCCGCCGACCTCTATATTTTCGATGAACCGACGAGTGGCCTCGATCCACTGATGGAAGAAATTTTTCAACACCAAGTCCTTCAACTGAAGGAAGCCGGCAAGAGCGTGCTCCTCTCTAGTCACATTCTCAGTGAAGTAGAACGGATGTGTGATCGCATTGGAATTATCCGTGCGGGTGAAATTGTCGAAACCGGTTCGTTGGCCGATATGCGTAAGCTAAGTCGGACCAATATTACCGTTCAAACGACTGACGCGTTAGATGACATTGCGCAACTACCCACCGTTCATGGGTTTCAGGCCGCTGCAAAAGTCGCCAATAAGGCCAGTTTTGCTGTCGATTCAGAAGCGCTCGGAACCATCATGACCACGCTGAGCGCTAAGCACATCATCAGTCTGCAAAGTACACCACCAACGCTCGAAGATCTCTTCATGCGTTACTACAATCAGGAAGGGGCCGATGGCAATGCGCAAGAATAGCTTTGCAAAAACAGGCTTATTGCTTCGATTCTACCTCCGCCGCGACTGGCTTAAAATTTTGGTTTGGCTAATTGGGCTCGCCGGTTTAATGGCTGCGGCGGCCGGCAAGTTTGGTACCCTGTACGGCGATGCCAAATCGATGGCTTCCATTAGTACCACGCTAAAGTCACCGGCCATGATTTCGATGTTTGGTCCGTTCACTGCTGCGAAACCGTACACTTCCGCCATTATTTACGCCGCCGAAATGATGGTCTTCATGGGCCTTTTTACCGCCATGATGAACATCTACTTCGCCGTCAAAAACAGTCGTAACGAAGAGGATAATGGCGTTGCGGAATTAGTCAGCGCACACGCGGTGGGCCGTGGTAGCCAACTACTGGCCGCCACCATCGAAATTATCCTAATTAATCTCATCATCGGCTGCGTGGAAGCCCTAGGCCTGCAAGCATCCGGAATGACAGGTATCTCGGCCAATGGTAGCTGGCTATTTGGACTCTCGCTTGCCGCCTTTGGTATCATGTTTGCGGCCATCAGTCTCTTGTGTGCCCAAATCGTTAGTAGCGCGCGGAGTGCCACCATGCTGAGCTACGGCGTTCTTGGTATCTTATACGTGGCCCGCATGGCGACCGATGTCAAAAATCCCGATCTTACTTGGTGGACCATTTTTGGATGGATCGAAAAACTCGATGTTTACCATGACAATCATTGGACCCCGCTCCTACTAATGCTTGGCTTTGCCATTATCGTAGGCGCCTTCGCCTTTTTCATTGCTGGTCGTCGTGATGTCGGGAGCGGTATTCTTCCGACTGCGCGGGGCCGGCGTAACGCCAGTCTCTTCTTGGCCGGGCCCTTTAGCCTGCTGGCCCGCCTCGAACGAACTAGTACCATTGTCTGGCTTCTCGGTCTATTCCTCCTAGGAGCCAGCTACGGATCTATTTTTGGTAACGTGGGTGACTTGATGAAAACAAACCCGACCATGGCCCGACTCATCGGCCATGCCGCTGTGGCAAGTGCTAATCGGGTCGTCGTCCTCTCGTTTGCCAGTACCCTGACCATCATCTTTGCCGTGGTGGCTTCCATTCCGGCTATGATGACTATCCTGCGACTCAACACCGATGAACGCAAAGGCTACCTTGAACAGCTCCACGCCCGCGGTGTTTCTCGCTTGCGGATCTTTGGTACCCACATGCTATTTGCAACCCTTGTCGGTACTGCGACCCTCGTGCTGGGCATCATTGGTATGGGCATTGCGGGCAACGCCACGTTAGCGCACCCCATTGATCTCTCCCGCTACCTCCGCGGATTTGTGGGTTATTGGCCCGCCCTTTTCGTCATCATCGGCATTACGGCACTCATTGTCAGTCTCGTGCCCCGCTTGCAAGCCCTCGCCTGGTTGCTACCCGTTTACGGTTTTTTCGCCCTTTACCTAGGCGAATTGTTGAACTTACCGGAGTGGGCTCAAAAATTATCGCCATACGGCTGGGTTAATCAGGTGCCCCTCAAGGCAATTGACTGGTCAACGGCGGGCTGGATGACCGGCTTAGGGTTCATTCTCATTATCATTGCCTATATTATCTATCGACACCGTGACCTGAAAATCAATTAACGGTATACTAGATTGTAAATAAGGCCAGTGCGGCGGATGCATCACCACGTCAGCCGCCCAAATTAACCCCCGTCTCACCGCTTGAAAGGAGCTCGCACCATGGTAAAACGTAGTGGACCCAAGGATCCCGAAAAAGAACGACGCATTTTAGACGCCGCCATCGCCAATTTTGCAAAGAATGGCTATCAAAACGCCAAAACCGACCAAATTGCTGAACAGGCTGACGTCTCGAAGGGATTGGTATTCCACTACTTTGGCAGCAAGGCCAAGCTATACGTGACCGCCGTCCAGGCCAGCTACGACCGCTTAATTGAAATGGCTGACCTATCCGTATGGCAAGACGCACCCGATCTTAAAAGCATGATTTTACGCGCGACCAAGTACAAAATTCAAATGCAAATTGATCATCCGGCCGAGTTCGGACTCTCCATGGCCGCCTACGCGGATCTGGGCCACCTGCCCCCAACAGTTCAAGAACAGGTGCGCCACATTTGGAATTCAGAAATGACGGCCATGGTCCCGTCGATGATCGATCCCGTCATCGATCGGCTCAACCTGCGGCCGGGGGTCAAACCAGCCACCGTTCAAAAATTAATGACCGCCATGACCATGCTCATCGGTGAAGATGCCAAGGCCCTGATTCAAAACAATCCCGATATTACGATTAGCGAAATGGGCACCGTCATTCACGAAGTAGAAGACTACATCGATATTTTAGAGCACGGCTTTCTCGCCGACGCTTAGCACACCATGCCAACAACGAAAACAACGCTTGTCATCCCCACTACTGGGCAGATGACAAGCGTTGTTTAGTTTTTAACGCATTATTTCGCGTTCATTTTAACTTCGTAATGCTTCAAAATCCGTGAAATTGTAAACGTCAAAATGAAGTACAGAATCATCGTAATGACGATCGGAATCACACCCCGATACGTATCGGCTTGCACGATCTTCAACTGGTAAATCATATCTGATACCCCGATGATCGACACGATCGAGGTCTCCTTGATCAACGAAACAAATTCATTTCCCAGTGCCGGCCAGATGTTCTTCAACGCCTGTGGCAAGATAACTGAATACATCGTGTCATGCGCATTAAGTCCCAGGCTCCGCGCAGCTTCACTTTGTCCCTTGTTAACTGACAAGATCCCACCACGAATCACCTCGCAGACGTACGCGCCACTGTTCAGTGACACCGCAATAATTCCGGAAACCACAGCCGGAATGTTGACAATCACACCCAGGCCGAAGTAAACAAACAGGATTTGAACCATCAATGGCGTGCCCCGTACAAATTCGACGTAGGCCGTTCCCAAGGCCCGAATGGCCTTGGTCTTCGATAACCGCATAAAGGCCAGTAAAACGCCAATTAAGAAACCAGCCACTACGGAAACCGCACTAATCCCGATCGTATATTCTACCCCGAGGGCAAAGTACTTCCAGTAGTGCCACATCGAGGTATTGACCGTGTTCACCTTCATGTAGGAACCGGCCTTCTTCAGATACCCCTCAATCAACCCTTGTGACTTGATCGAAGCAATTGACTTGTTAACTTGGTTAGTTAAGGCTGTGGCCCCCTTTGGCAAGGCCACCACGTCATTAGTTTGTGACGAGCCGAGGTTAAATTTCCCGTTAATAGCCACAATATCCTTATCGTTTTCAGCGTAGGCTTTAGCCGTTGGTTCATCCACCACGACCCCGTCCACCTTATGCGACTTCAAGGCAATGATCAGATCTGAAACTTGATCCATCCCCTTGGTCGTCGAATTCTTAACCTGCTTCTTGGCTAAGTTGTAAGGTAGCGATCCGGTTTGCGCACCAACCTTCTTGCCGTTAAACGACTTACGACTCGTATAAACACCCTTATCAGACTTGTTGATCAGAATGTACTGACCGGCTTTGTAGTATGACTTCGAGAAATTAACACTCTTAGCGCGCTTGGCTGTTGGGTTAACACCCGAGATGACCATGTCAACCTTCCCCGTTTGCAGGGCGACCAACAGTGAATCAAAGGACATCTTCTTAACAACCAACTTAACGCCCATATCTTTGGCGATCTTTTTGGCAATCTGAATATCCATCCCGACGACTTTACCCTTCGACATGAATTCATACGGTGGGTAGTCGGGACTCGTCCCCAACACAATTTCGCCCTTCGCCTTGATCTTAGCGAGCGAGTCATCCGTTCCACTAGTTGTAGCGGTACTGCTTGATTGGCTAGTCGTGCTACTTGATGATGAACTCACCGAACTACTACTCGTTTGGTCTGCAGCGCTCGCAACCCCACTAAAGAGTGGTAAAACGAGCATGACACTCAGAACGCTGATCAGCCAAAATTTGAAAAATTTCTTCATTATCGTCATTATTCCTCCATCAAAAATTCAACGCTCACTAGTATACAATGCTTTTGTATATTTATTCAACAATGATGGATTTTTTTCATTTAATTTTAATTTTACTTAAAAAGCGAGCATTCTTCATTCAGAATGTTCGCCTTTCACGACTACCAATGCCTACCAACTTACCGTTACTCAATCCACAGAAAAATAGTGATTAACCCGCAACCAAGGATTAATCACTATTTTTTATCAGGCCCAAGAAACGACAATCTCAGGCACGTTTTCTTCTATTATTAGATCCATTCACCAACAGGTACCGCTGCCCACACTGAGTTGTTGGTTTCGTCGTTCAATTGTATTAATCTGGCCGCTTGTTCAAGTTAGCCAATTGACCAGCAAATTCTTTTCGGAAGATATCGACGTCTTTTCGATTGTATTGGTCAGCAACCACGTAATCAGCACTTTCACCGTGTTCACCAAGATCCAAGCCCAGCCGTTCTTCCTTCTCGGAAACACGCATTGGTACGAAGACCTTCATGATCACAACAATGACACTCACCATGATCGCCACAAACACGATCGTAAAGGCAGTAACGGCTAACTGAACCCCGAACTGGTGAAAGCCCCCGCCGTAAAACAAACCATTATGAGCAACCGCCGAGTTAACCGACTTCGTTGCGAAGAGCCCCGTTGCCAAGCTTCCGACAATGCCGCTTACCCCGTGGCAACCAAACGCATCAAGCGTATCGTCAACCTTGAGCCGCGGCTTCAGGAAGTTCACGAAGAAGTAGCTCACGCAGGTTCCGGCAATCCCAATCCAAAAGGCACCTGTCAGTGTCACAAACCCACACGCTGGGGTAATCGCAACTAGCCCACACAGCGTCCCGGTACAAACACCAACTAAACTAGGTTTCCCCTTCCGTACCATATCAATCAGCATCCAAGTGATCATGGCGCTGGCCGTCGCAATCGTCGTCGTAAATGTCGCCTGAACCGCAACACCCGAAACGCCAAAGGCACTCCCAGCATTAAAGCCGTACCAGCCAATCCAGAGAATCGTGGTGCCTAACATGACCCATGGCAAGTTATAGTGTTCCGGCTCTTTGTAGTCCACCCGATGACCAAGGAAAATTGACAAAACTAGGGCTGTAATTCCGGCATCAATATGAACAACCGTTCCACCCGCAAAATCCAAGGCGCCCATCTTGTAAAAAATACCACCAGCACTCCAAACCAAATGCACCATGGGATAATAAATTAAAATTGACCAGATAATCAAGAAAATGAAAAGGAAGTTAAATTTCATCCGGCCCACGATCGCCCCCACAAACAGTGCTGGCGTAATAATGGCAAACATCATTTCAAAAATTGAAAAGAGGCCATCCGGAATTTTGGTCGTGGTAGCCGTCATTGCACTCATATCAAAGTGTTGATGAAAGGCCATCTTGAGATTTCCAATCACCCCAAAGTGATCACCACTAAACGATAACGAGTAGCCCACCATAAACCATAGCAAGACGGCCAACCCACAAATAAAGAATACAGACAGCATCGTGTTAACCACGTTGCGCTTCGATACCAGACCACCATAGAAAAACGCTAACCCCGGGGTCATAAATAATACCAAAATACTAGATAAAATCATGAACGATGTACTAGCTAAACTCATATATCCCTCTCCCTTTTCTCATGCCTTTGCTTTGATGTTATAAAAGTTAACATCATATGGATCGTGGGTCAATGCTTTTTAACCTATTTTCCAAAAAAATCCACTAAAAGTTTGCGAAACCCCTTTCTACATGTCATTAAATATAACATCAGCCCGTTAAAGTTCGGCTTTTACACGTTAATTCCGGTCAATTCATTGGTACTGATCAGCCGCCTGTCCCTCACAACTTGATCATCAGTATAGAAAAAATGCTGCCGATCGGCATTAGCAATTCTAGCCAAAAATTATTTATCTTTTGTTAATTTTGCCGTCAAAAAAAGCAAGCAAGACAAAATTGATCGTTTTTGTCTCGCTTGCTTAAGCTAATTTAAATTTAACTGGTGTCACGCAGTTGGTTTCTTATTTTTGATCCACAAAGCTGGCTGCCGGTACCCGAATCAAGGTATATTGATCGGCTACCCGCCCACTTCGAACCCCTAGACCATTAATGAAGCTCTTTTTGTAGTGAATGGTCATTTCGGCTGCGAATGCCTTACCGTTTTCTTTATCTTCCTTGGCAAGTTGCTTTTTGTTCCATGGGTAAACCGAAGCCGACATACTCATTGGGTTAGCGCCAACGGCCACCGCGGAATTATGCCCGCTTACCGTGTACTTATTTCCCTTAACCCAGTACGAATATGAAATCACGGGACGGCTCCCCGTTGTCCGCCGCTGTGCCTGTGCATAATAAAAATCGTTATCCACCGATGTCAAAACAAGTGGCCGGTACGTCGTGCTAACCGTCACATCTTGATGACTCGTATAGTCAACACTACGGAAAAAACTCAGATAAGCCATCATTGCAAAGGCTGCTACCGAAACTGCCAGTAATCCGACGTACTGTAAAAAGTTCTTCCAGGCAAATGCTTTTTTAGTTTTAACGATCAACATTAATTGCCGTACCCGAATAAAGTGAATCACAAAAACAAAGTACGCAATCGCAATAATCCATAGTATGATTCCGATCCAATTCCAACCTGTTAACATCACACTAACTCCCATCTCTAATATGTCTCCCTAAATTATGCCATAAATCCATCATAAAATCTTCAAAACAGAAATTTCTGTGATTATTTTAGCGAAAAAAGTTACAATGGTGGTAGAGGTTTACAAACTTTAAGAATATCTTATAAGGAGTGGTTGAATTGGACAACAACTTGAGCAAGTTAGCTGAAGAAATCATTGAATATGAAAAGAAAAAGCACCTCGCCGACAACGACGTTGCTTTTGGCAGTCAGGTCTCGGTAGAACGCGTCCACAACATTAAGGCAATGACCGCAACTCCAACGGACGAAGAAGTTCGTGCCCTAAGAAGATTCATGAAAAACGCTTAATTCTTATTATTACAATTAAGTTACAAATTAAACGAGAATTCCCAGGAATTCCCGTTTTTTAGTGGGCAAAAGACCCTCTCGACGGAATTTAAGCACTCTAATGAAAACAAGTGTTTGTATTGTACAAACCGTTGACACAGTAGGCGTTTTAGATTATTGTAGGACTTAATTGAAATTCTTAATTATTCCTTAATAAACGCAATTTTTTCTTATCAATTGAAAGCTAAAATTTTAAGCTGATTTACCATTAAAAGGAGAGAGATTGAATGCAGTCTAATCATACAGATCACCAACTTCATTACAAAATGTATAAACAAGGCCGCAAGTGGGTCTTTGCTAGTATTGCCGCTTTTTCTATCGGATTAGGGGCCACCGGAATTGCCGCTCATGCCGACGATGCCCCCGCAGCGACATCAGATGCCGCAGACACCACTCAGTCAACTACCAGTGACACCACCGACAACAGTAACGTTGCTGTTTTAAGCGCTAGCACGTCTACCGTAGCCAGTGCCGCTGATTCCAGTGCTGTAAGCGATACGACCATTGCTACTTCGAGTGCCATGAGTGACTCAAGTGCCGCAAGCGATACCGCAACCAGCGTTTCGGATGCTGCATTAAGTGCCGCCACTTCAGCACTGACCAGTTCAACCAGTGAAACCGCCAGTGCTGCCAGCGAGGTTGCAAGTTCAACCAGTACTTCTGCTAGCGCTACAAGTGACGCCACTAGTGCAGCAAATCAAACTAGCCAATCAACCGCTAGTTCAGCCACTACCGCTTCATCAGCGACGAGCACTGCTTCACAAGCCAGCAGCGCTGCTGATTCGTCAGCCACAAGCGCACAGTCAGATGTTGCAAGTGCTGCAACTAGCGCCAGTGCCACCAGTTCGGCTGCCTCAAGTGCGACCGTTTATGCCTTAGCGACCGAAGATGCCACGGTAATTGCAGCGGCTAAATCTGCAGCCGCTCAAGTCTACGCTGAAACCGGCCAAGCACAAACGATTACTGCCGTTGCTGCAAGTGTCAGTGCCGCGCAACCAACGTTTAGTTCGAACGCCACGCTTCAAGCATTCATTGAAAGCGTCCAAGCGGGTGCGATTGAAGGTTGGAATAATTATGGCGTACTGCCATCCGTCACGGTCGCCCAGGCCATTCTCGAAAGTGGCTGGGGAAAATCATCCCTTTCAACTCAGGCCCACAATCTCTTCGGGATCAAGGGAACCTACAACGGCAATTCCATTAATTACCCGACCAAAGAATACGTTAATGGTCGTTACATTACCGTTTACGCGCAATTTAGAGCCTATGCTAACAACTCAGAAAGTGTTGCTGATCACGGTAACTTCCTATACTCTAACTCACGGTATCGTAACCTGTTAGGCGTCACAAACTACGCCACCGTCACTGCTGACTTGCAAGCTGATGGTTACGCAACTGATCCAAACTACGCCAGCTCATTGAATAATATTATTCAAACATACAACCTGACGCAGCTAGATCAAATTGCAATTGCGGGAGCCAGCCTGTCATCTAGTGGCGGCAAGTTCACCGGCACTACTGGCTCATCAAGCAGTTCTTCTTACTACACTGTCAAGAGCGGCGATACCCTTTCCGGCATTGCCTCCAGTTATAGCACAACGGCGGCAACGCTCGCCTCACTGAATAACATTAGTAATCCTAATAAAATTTATGTCGGTCAACAATTACTGGTTAAATCAACAACCACTTCAACGACGACCAACACTAACACATCGACTTCGACGAATACGTCAAGCAGCAGTGCAACGACCTACACCGTTAAGAGCGGCGATACCCTCTCTGGCATTGCCAGCAGCCACAATACGACGGTCAGTCAGTTAACGTCACTCAACAAAATCAGTAACGCTAACCTCATTCAGGTGGGCCAAGTGCTTCAACTGAAGGCGTCGACTTCAACGTCAACGACGACAAGCACGACGACCAACACCAATACGGCAACGACGTACACCGTTAAGAGTGGTGATTCATTATCATCCATCGCCAGCAAGTTTGGGACCTCGACGAGCACGTTGACTTCCATCAACAACCTCAGCAATCCCAACTTAATTTACGTCGGTCAAACCATTAAGTTGAGCAGCACCACGATGTCCTCAACCACAACGACTAACACGTCAACCAGTTCTAATGCGGGGACTTACACCGTTAAGAGTGGCGACACGTTGTCATCAATTGCGTCGAAGTATGGGACGAGCGTTGCAACCTTAACTTCAGTCAACAAGCTCAGTAACGCTAATCTGTTGCTGGTCGGTCAAACTCTGAAGCTCAGTGCAACGTCCTCAACCACAACTGGTAAGACCACAACCACGTCAACCAGCACGAGTGGGGCTTACACCGTCAAGAGCGGTGATACCCTCTCAGCGATTGCATCGAACTATGGCACCACGGTAAGTGCGCTGGCCAGTGCCAATGGCATTAGCAATACCAACGCGATCTACGTTGGTCAAAGTATTAAGCTCAGTGGCTCATCATCAAGTAGTGTCAAAACGTCGACTTCGACGCGCACTTCGGGATCATCGTACACGGTTAAGAGCGGTGACTCCTTGTCAGCGATTGCGGCTCAACATGGACTCAGTTGGGCAACCCTAGCTGCTAAAAATGGGATCTCAAGTCCTTATACCATTTACGTGGGCCAAACCATTAAATTCTAATTCATCCCCATTTGAAACGGCAGTTATCCCCTTACCTCGGATAACCGCCGTTTTTTGATTTTCGAGGAATAATTTTCGCATCTGCACCCATTTTGTAGTACGATAAATACTCAATGAAAGCAGTTTATTAAATAAGGAGACAGATAAAAATGACTAATTTTGATCGATCCGCTAGTCGGGCCCAATCGGCTAGTTTTAAATGGCAAATTACCAACCAACCCGAGCACTATGACGTGACCGCGATGACCGTTGCAGATATGGATTTCGAAACGCCCAGTTTCATCTTCGACCACCTCATCCCCCGCTCCCACGTGCTGGGCTACGATGCCGTTGACGATGCCTACTTTAACAGCATCATTAATTGGCAGCAGCACCACCAACAGATTGCCCTTCAAAAAGACGAAATCATCCCCCTCACTGGGGTGCTTCCCGGACTTTCATATGCCATCCGGGCGTTGAGCCAGCCCGAAGAATCTGTTCTGGTATTTACCCCCGTCTACAATCCCTTCTTCGCCGCCATTAAGGGGGCTCATCGTAACCTCTTGGCGTTTGATCTCAGCTTGCAAGAAGACGGCCAGTACCATATTGATTTCGAGGCCCTCGAAAAGGTCTTCCATTCCCAACCGATTCCATTAATGGTGATCTGTAACCCGCAAAATCCGAGCGGCCACGTCTGGTCTAAAGAGGACCTGACCCACCTCATCGAACTCGCCAAGCACTACAATTCTCGCATCATTGCGGATGAAATTCACCAAGATCTCGTCTATAATCCTCGCGAATTTACGTCATTTCTAACCTTACCCGAGGCTGATCAATACGGACTCGTCCTTACCGCCGCCACGAAGACGTTCAACATGCCCGGCATCAAAAATGCTTACATGCTGATTAAAGATGCGACCATGCGTGATCAAATTCAAGCCATCATCAGTGGCGAATTTGGTGATGATACCATCTCAACGTTTGGTTACCGTGCCACCACGGCGGCCTTAACATACGGTGAACAATGGCACGATGACCTGATGACCTACCTCGACCACAATCGGCACGTTGCGTTCGACCTCTTCAAGCAGAGTAAAATTACCGCTATGTGGCCGCAAGCTACCTACCTCATGTGGCTCGACTTTTCCGCCACCGGCCTAGATGACGCGACCATCGCCGATAAGTTGGTTAACGAAGCCAAAGTAGAATTGAACGATGGTGCGCGGTACGGCGAAGCTGGCGCCCACTGGTTCCGACTGAACTTTGCCACCCAAACGGCGCAGATGACGGCTGCCATTGAGCGTATCATTCGCGTCTTCGGCTAGTCGGCCCCATATTGGGTATACAAAAAACGATCCCTGTTGGGATCGTTTTTTAATTTCGTCGTTGTTTAATGCTATACGTCGTCGCAAACGAGAGGAGCAAGAAGACGGCCACCACCATGTAAGGATAGTGATAGTTCCAATCTAGCAGACTCCCTGAAATAATTGGCCCAATGACATTTCCGACACTGGTCAAAGACATGTTCAGACCGTTCAGTAATCCCTGATTGTCTGGACTCATCTTCGTGAGTAACGTCGTAATTGCGGGGCGGAGTAGATCGAAGGCGGTGAAGACAATTAGGGTCGCAATCATGACCTCGAGTTTCGAGTGTGCCATCATGATCCAAACCGTCCCCGCAAAGCCGAGGAAGAAGCAGTACCGAATTAGCCGCGTTTCTTGCAGCCAAATCACCAGTCGGTCAAACAGTACGACTTGGAAAAACAGGGAAATAATCCCGTTGAATGTCAGGACAATTGCAATATCATTCAGACTAAACTGAAAGACTTCGTTGACGTAAATACTATAAATGCTTTCAAATCCTTGCAGGCCGAAGGATGAAATTAAAATCATGATGAAGAGCAATACGGCCGAACGCGTCAAAATTTTGCGTAAATCTGCGCGCCAGTTGGATGGTAGTTGCCCCGAATCTTGCTGATGATGGTGCACCAGATCTTTTTCGGCCGGTAACAACATCGCCATCGCAATCATGCTTAGCAGCCCCATTACTCCGGCCACCCAAAACGGCGCCTTGTAATCGATTTTAGCTAGCAGGCCCCCCAGTCCGGGACCTAAAATAAGCCCACCACTGAAGGCCGCCGACAGCCAGCCGATAACTTTGGCCCGTTGCAATGGCGTCGTGATATCCGCCGCCATTGCCATCGCCGTTGGCACAACCATCGCTGCCGATAGCCCACCGACAATTCGCGAAATGTTAAACATCCAGAGGTAATTCGTGATTGCAAATAGAAATTCCGACAACATGTATAGGAACAGCCCAATCACCAGTACCGGTTTCCGGCCGAGGTGGTCCGAAACCCGCCCAATAATTGGCGACGCCACAAACTGTGTAAAGGCAAACAACGATGTCATAATTCCCATATCCGTGGCGGTTAAGTGAAGTTCATTTTTGATAAAGGGCATGACTGGAATAACCAGACTAATCCCCAGACACACCAAAAATTCGCTTAACACCAAGATCAAGATGGCTCGTTTCGTTACTTTACGCACAATTGCGCCCCCCTTTTAAAATAAACTCATAAATGCCAGTATATCGGGTTTATCACGGAAGATCAATCAATACGAAATTCAGTTAATGGAAGTTAGAGATATTGTTTCATCTTTTCGGGTGTATAGCATTGCTCACGCGCGTTGACTTCGTCTAGGCCCACAAAGTGATTAAACCGCGAGAATGTCACCATCCGCTCTTCAAATTTTTGGGTGGTGCCGGTTTCCTGCAGACTTTGGAGTAAGGCTTCGTTCGCATAAGTCTGCGCGTACGTCATCGCCGTTGGGTAAACCACAATCCGAAACCCAAGACGTTGCAGGTCCGCCGTCTGCGTCAGTGGCGTGGCACCCCCTTCAATCATGTTGGCCATTAACGGCGTGGTAGGGAAAGCTTCATGAATGCTGACTAATTCCTCGCGATTACGGGGTGCTTCAATGAACACCATATCGGCCCCCGCGTCTTGATACCGGTGGCTACGGGCAATCGCATCGTCCAACCCGTAGACCGCGCGGGCATCAGTCCGTGACATAATCAGAAAATCATCGTGTTGGCGCGTCGCGACCGCCGTGGCAATTTTAGCCTCTAACACCTCAGGCGCCTCCACGCTTTTGCCGGCCATGTGCCCACACCGCTTCGGCCACTTCTGATCCTCTAAAAAGATGCCCGCTGCCCCGATCATTTCGTAGCTGCGCACCGTTCGCTTAACATTCTCAAGATCGCCGTAGCCAGTATCCGCATCCGCAAACACCGGAATATTAACGGCATTAATAATTTCACGACACCGTTCCAGCATCATGCCGAAGTCCGCGATTCCCCGATCCGGCATCGCTAATGTCGAGGCACTCGTGGCATAGCCGGCCGCGAACACGGCATCCGCCCCGTTTTCTTCCGCAATTTTGGCCGCTAAGGCGTCGGGAGCGACCACCATTCTAATAATCTGGTCCCCAAACACGGCTTTTTTGAACGTTTGTCTCATCAACTCATTTTTGCGCATAAGCAATTCCTCCCATGAATGCAGCTAAGGCTTCTTGTTGCGCCCGCTGGGCCTCTCTAATCAATAATCCAGTGTCCAGCCAGGCATCAATCTGGGCGTCCATTTGACAGTTTGGTGTCCACGTTGCCAGCAACGGGATCGTCCGCTTTTGCGCCGCAATGGTAGTCAGCTGGTCGGCCTGCCAGTGATCAATAATGATTGCATCCGCACCGGCCTTCGTGAGGGCCTGCATCCGGTTCAAAATATCCGTGGGTCCGTATTCCCACAGACCTTCGAGCTTAACCCAAATTTCGGTTCCTTCGCTGGTGGCATCCTGGGCTGCTCGTAGTTTACCAAGAAGATCCGCCAAATTCGTTGTTGCTGGCTGTTCCTCACTGTGCGCCGGGTAGTGCTGATCATTCAGCAACAACACGTCCCCGCCGGAACGCTCTAGCTCTTGGGCGGCATAATATGTATTTAGTGGGTTGCCAAACCCCGATTGCAAGTCGGCAATTAACGGCAAATTCGTTGTTAACCGCATGTCACGCAAAAATTTGGCATATTCGGAAAGCGTCAGTAATCCCTGATTGGTTTCTCCGAGCAACGTTTGCGTGGCCAAGGTCGCCGATAAGTAAATGGGGACTAGTTGATTGCGGTTTAGTAGTCGGAGGGCCATCCCTTCTCCGATAGCTGGCATAATTAAGTGACGGTTACTCGCATATTGGTTTAATAAATGACTCATGATAAAACTTCCTTTCTTGACGATCACGGTAAACTTGTGAGAAGCGCTGATTGATTGGTGCTGTGGTGGTAATTGCCGACCCTAATCTGGACTTTTTTTGGCGAATCCAAAAAGCGCCCCTCAAAGATTTTCATCTTCGAAGGGCGCATCTCTTGAGATACACGGTACCACCTTGATTTTACTAGCTAATGCCAGTCTTAACGAGCCCACACCTGTGGAGTCGTTGGCCTTGTTAATGGGGGCACCCAGTAAACACTCAGATTGCATTTACAGCTCCAAGCCTACTTTCGCTCAGTCATCACCCGTTTTCTCTCACCACCCGAAAACTCTCTGCGTCGTGATAACCTGACCTACTCTTGCTCTTCATCGCTTTTCTAATCATTTTTTAATACAATGCTAATTTACTGCACATTTTAGACTATGTCAACTAAAAGTTTAACAATTTCTTGAATTTACAATTTCATCAAAATCAGTTACGATGGTTAGATGATAATAATTACGATATAGAGGCCAAAGTTTATGCGCACACATCTCTTTAAACGTGGTACCATCCTCCTATTCAGTTTCATTTTGATGATGATTCTGGCTGGATGCGGTCAGCAGACCACCACCCATCAAAATGGTAAATTGAAAATCGTGGCTACCACTAATTTTTATGGTGAGGCTGCTAAAGCGGTCGTTGGTAACAAGGGCACCGTCACTTCTATTATTAATAAGCCTTCCATGGATCCTCACGATTACGAGCCCACCACCAACACCGCGAAAAAGGTCAGCGGTGCTGATTTCATCATCGCCAACGGTTTAGGCTATGATTCGTGGATGGATAAACTCGCCAATAATTCCGATGATCACCAGTACATCAAGGTTGGCGAACGTGTGATGGGCCTCAAGAAAGGCGTCAATCCTCATATTTGGTATAATCCCACAATGATGAAAAAATTTGTGACCTACTTTGCCAAGCAACTCGCCAAGCAGCAACCACAAAACAAAAAATACTTCGAAGCCAACGCCCAGAAGTATATCCGGTCGATGAAACCCATCGATAACGACATTGCCAAGTTACAGCAGATTGCTAAAAAGAGTTCGACCAAACAAGTCTATGTCAGTGAACCAATCTTCGACTATTCGTTGCAAAAAATGGGCTTCAAGGTCGCCAATCCCGGCTTTGAAAATGCCATTGAAAAAGGCACCGACCCCTCCGTTAAATCAATTGAAGCCATGCAAACCGGCATTCAAAAGGGGCGTATCCGCTTCTTTGTCGATAACAAGCAGGTTACCAGTACGACCGTCACTAACTTCGTTCACATGGCTAAAAAGCACCACATTCCCGTCCTGAAAGTGACTGAAACTCAACCAGCCAACGAAACTTACGTCCAGTGGATGAACAACCAATATCAAGCACTCATCAAACAGCTACAATAAGGACTATTTCCCAGGAAATTAAAGCCAAAACCAAGCGAAAATTCCACCCGTTAAGCCCCCGATCAATAATGCGCCTACGGTTTCCAAAATAATGCGGGCCCGTCGATGATTGGAAGGCCTGATCTGGCCCGTCTTGAGATAATTCAAAATTTCTGCCATCGTGTAAATATTTTTTCGTCGTGATAGTTGGATACTCCGAAAGCCAAAGTATCCTTGCACGATTAACGCCAGTATCCCCAGTATCAGCCACCACCGATTGCTTTCCTGCAAGACAGAAGCCAACAAAAACACGCTCAACGCTAGCACCGTCCCCAACGTATCTCCCAGTAAACGGCGTTTCGTTCTTTTAAATTCCACCATATTCAACTCCCCTCGTACGAGATCATCTAAAGTAATGTGATATAGATCCGCCAACAACAGTAAACTTTGTAAATCCGGTAAACTACGATCGTTCTCCCAATTGGAAATTGTTTGCCGTGAAACATGCAGCCGCTCAGCAACAGTATCTTGATTCCATTGTCGCTGCTGACGTAACTGTCGTAACTGCTCACTAATTTTCACCAATCCCACCTCCCCATTTCTGACTTAAATATAGGCCACAACGGGCTAGTTTGACTAGCAAAACTCTTTGACATGGCCCCTTTTCGACCTTTATCCACCCACCAATCACAACAAAAATACCGCGTTCCAATCCAACTAGCGGATTAGAACGCGGTATTTTTAATTGTTTTATTTAACCCAACCAATTTCACTAGCGTTATCAGGCAGGCTTAGTTTACCAGCCTTTAACTCTGCAAAAGCTTGATCAAGAATCTTAAATGCTTGATTTAATTGTGCTTCGGTAATGACCAGCGGTGGTTGGAAGCGGAGCACGTTGCCCCGTAAACTGATAATAATGGCTCCCAGTTCGAAGACCCGGTAGATCAACTTCGTGGTCGCTTCATCATCACCCTTTCCGGTTGTAGGATCGATAATATCGATCCCGCCGTCCAGACCATACATCCGAACATCACCAATGAACGCATACCGCTGCTTGGCCGCATTGAAGAAGTCAGCAGCGAGCTTGCCCAATTTCGTGGACCGTTCGAGAAGGTGCTCGTCTTCAATCACGTCCAGCGTGGCGTTGGCCGACGCGCAGCTCACTGGGTTCCCAGCCGTCGTGAAGACATGAGCGGGTGAGCCCAATGAGTTCATGATTTCAGCACGCCCCATCACGGCACTCAGTGGCAAGCCGGAGGCCAATGACTTTCCAACCGACATTAGGTCGGGTTCCAAGCCAAAGTTTTCGATGGACCACCATTTACCAGTCCGTCCCATGCCTTGGTTAACTTCGTCGACAGCAAATAAAATGCCGTGTTCATGAGCAAAGTCATACACCTTTTGCATGTAGGCCTGTGGGGCCTTGACGATTCCGCCGTCTCCTTGGATCGGTTCGATCAAAATGACCGCCGTTTCTTCAGCTGGCAAATACGTTTCAAACGGTAACTTAAAGGCGTTAAACATCCGCTCGACAAAGTCGTCTTCGCTTTCACCCCTCAGTCGTTGCCACGGGTCTGGGTACGGAACCTTGACCACGCCGGGTAACATCGGGCCCATTTTGCGGCTCATGTTCAAGCTAACGCTGGAAACGGTCATTGATCCGTACGTAGAGCCATGATAAGCACCCGTGAAACTCACCACGTATTGTCGGCCCGTATAGGCCCGTGAATACTTGATGATGGCATCGTTGGCATCTGAACCTGAGTTGCCCCAGGCGAGTTCCACGTCCCCACTAATGGGGGCGAGTGCCGTCAAACGAGGGGCCAGCTTGGCCCCCTGTTCGTTGGCGAAGTAAGCTGGCGTATATTCAATTAATTTTGCTGCTTGGTCTTGAATGGCTTTCACCACATGGGGGTGACTGTGCCCAGTATTAGTGGCCGACGCACTGGCCAACAGATCGATATATGTGCGATCGTCAGCGTCAGTAATTGTCGCCCCTTTGCCACTTTTCATGACAATTTTATAGTACTGGACCCGCGCAGCATCCGAATACGCCGGCGTTTCCTGTGCAAGAAGTCGCTCGTTTTCGGTTTGTCCCATTTTACTTACCTTCTTTTTTATTCAAGTACGAATGACGAGAACCATAAGCAAAGTAGATAATGACACCGACAATGAACCAAATGCCGGCATAGATTTTAGCATCGTTACCAAGACCCCAGAAGACGATCAATGAGCCGATAAAGCCCAAGGCTGGTAATACGGGGTAAAATGGCATCTTGAAGCTTGGATTTTGAATATCTTTTCCTTCACGACGACGAAGGCCATAAACGCCAAGAGATACGAACATAAAGGCGATCAAAGTCCCGGCAGAAATCAATTGTGCCAAGAAGGCGAATGGGAAGACAGACCCAATCACAACGGCGATCACTGTCAAAAGTGTCAAAGCGTGGTTAGGACGCTTCTTATCATCCAATTTACCCAACCATTTTGGAAGCAACCCATCACGACCGAATGAATAGATCAACCGTGAACCGGCCAATGTCATCCCGATCAAGGCAGTAAACATTCCGACAACGGCAATCGCTTGAACAACGGAAGCGACAACGGCATGACCACTTTGACGAAGAGCCCAACCAACAGGTTCCGCGTTGTTAGCGTAGTCTGAGTACTTGAACATGCCGACCAAGACAAGCGCAACACCGACGAACAAGACCACGGCCACAACCAATGAGCCTAAGATCCCACGTGGCATTGTCTTTTGCGGATTTTTAGCTTCCGCGGAGTTGGCAGCGATTGAATCAAATCCAATATAGGCTAGGAAGATTTCTGAAACCCCTGCGTAGATTCCTTGCCAGCCACCAAAGGCACCGGCACTTGTTTCATGATACTTAGGAATAAATGGGACGTAGTTGCTGGCCTTGATAGCAGTAGCACCGACAATCAAGAAGACAATAACGGCGAGCACCTTCAACACAACCAAGACGTTTTCAACCCGGGCAGCTGAGGTAACCCCACGTGAAAGGAGCAATGCGACCAGAATAATCGCAATGGCGGCCACGATATCGATGACCCCACCGTCAACGCCAAAGGCATTTGAAAGGGTCTTAGGGAAGGTAATCCCGAGTGGCGCAATCAATCCTCTAAAGTTGGCGGATAATCCAGACCCAACAAAGGCCACGGCAATAAAGTACTCGGCAAGAAGAGCCCAACCAGCGACCCAACCGAAGAATTCACCAAAAATAACGTTAATCCATGAATAAGCTGAACCGGCAAATGGCATTGCGGCTGACATTTCAGCGTACGCAAAGGCCACCAAACCAGCCACGATCGCAGCAACTAAGAATGACAAAGCAACGGCTGGACCAGCATGTTGTGCGGCAACAACCCCTGGCAGTGTGAAAATAGAAGTGGAAACAATCGTCCCAATTCCTAGTGCGAGAAAATCACGCACCCGCAATGAACGCACCAAATGGGCGTCTTTAGTATCATAGACACTCGGATCTTCCTTCCGGAAAATCTTCTCCTTAAAACTTGCCATACACATATCCTCCTGTAAGAAGCAAAGTCCCTAGGTGTAACATTTAATGAAGCTAAAATTCGTTGTTCTAGTTATGTATTCGGGCTTTGATCTTTAAATATTAAAATCTGATTAATTTATTCTAACAGTATAGTAAAAAACGGTCAAATTCATTCCGGGATTTTTTGCATTATACGGGCATCCCCGGCAATTATGAGAATCATTAAAACCGTTTTCATCATTGCCAGACTGCGATTTTTAAAAGCTTAGATTATTTTAAAAAATTTTAATTGCTTTTTGTATCTTTTAGATATACGATACTGCTAAACATCATTTCAGGGGGGAGAATTATGTACGAACTCTTTATTTTAGGTCAATTACTGGCCAACCCTAAGAGCGGTTATCAAATCCGTGCGCGTCTCCAAAACACACTGGGTTTGCACCGCCAGATCAGCTACGGCGTCCTTTACCCACTATTAGATAAAATGCAACGTGCCGACTACATTGGGATTAAAGAACAGGGGATTCATAGTAAGAAGGTTTACGAAATTCTGCCAGTTGGCCGGAAACAATTTCAGCAGTTCATGGAACAACCCATTCCGGAAAACGCCCATACTGAGGATCTTTTTATGATTAAGCTGGACGTCATGCAATATGTTAGTCCCAGCCGCCAACTCGCACTACTAGACGAATACCAGGCCGAACAGCATCAAATTGTGAACGACATTAACATCAAAATGCATGCGCTATTAAACGATTCCCATCGCGGTCATCGGTACGCTTATAAACTACTCGAATTGCGCCTTGCCCGAGCTAACACCACCCTCAAATGGATTCAAGTTTACCAAGAAGACATTAACGGCAACGTGCAACCCGAATAGTGGCTCATCACACGACAAAGAAGAGGCTGGGGAACCCCCAGCCTCTTCAACTCTCATTCAATTATTAACCGACGCTAGGCCCGTACGCCGCCGTCGACGGTAAATTCAGCCCCATTGGCATACTTCGATTCCTCGCTACCAAGGTAAACACAAATTTCACCAATATCCTTCGGTTCACCGAGGTGACCAGCAGGAATGGTCTTCAGGATTGCATCCCGTGCTTGGTCGGGGATGATGTTAGTATCGATCCACCCGGGATGCACGGAGTTAACCCGAATATCAATACCGCGTTGGGCTAATGATAATGCTACGGCATGGCTGAACATCCGCGTTCCTCCCTTTGATGCAGAATACTCTGGCGCCATTGGGAGACCCACCAGGCCGGCCACTGATGACACATTAATGATCGAACCATGTCCATGATTAGTTTCTTGCATGGCGTTGATTGCGGCCCGTACACCGAGGAAGTTACCAGTCAGGTTAATATTCATGACCTGATTCCAGTTATCAAGGCTCATTTTTTCGATAGGTGTTCCATCCCCACCGACACCGGCATTATTGACCAGAATATCAAGCTTGCCAAACTTGGCGATGGTTTCTTTAATCACCTTGTCCCAGCCGTCTTCAGTTGCCACATCTTGTTGAACGAAGAGCACCCGGTCTGCACCAAACTTAGTTTCGGCGGCTTGACCACCTTTGACATTATGGTTGGCCGTAACGACAACTTTCGCCCCTTCACGTACAAAGCATTCGGTAATTCCGAGGCCGATTCCGGCAACCCCACCGGTCACAATTGCAACTTTATCCTTTAATCGATCTGTCATCATAATTCCTCCGTTTCGAGTTTTTAGCTGATTACTGATTTCATGCTAGCATTAAGAAAGCCGTTTCACAACTGATACGATTTTCACCGAAAAACCTAACAAAAACTGGGACCGATCTCAAAGGGTCGGTCCCAGTTTTACGATGACAATTATTTCAAATTTAGTTCGTTGCTATTAATCCGCTGCAACAAAATTTGATTATTATTGATTTTAGCGAAGGCCCGGGCGTCGTTCAGCATATCCTGGATCGCGACCGTTGGTTGGTGCGTGGCCTGCGCGTTTTGCGCCTGCCGGTACCGAATCCGCGCTACATAGTACGTGATATGATTCTTCGCACAAACTTCATACCCGTAATCTAACAACGAATCACTCGTGGCGTAGTCCTCGATTTGAGCAAAGAATTCGGCCGTGTAAAAGATCATGTTCAGGGCGCGCCAGATCGACTTATCGTCGGTTAATGGTAGTTCGTGCAACCCCTCAAACACCTTCTGAAAGTAGAACTCGCTCTTATCAAGTTCCTCGTCGTGGCTGTAGGCAATGCCGATGCCGGTAAAGGCCAGCTGCGAGTAGATCGTTTCGTGATGTTCGTCCAACCCATTGATAATTTGGTCAAAGTAAAAGAGCGTGTCGATAATCGGCCGGTTCGTCAGCGCTGAAATATAGCCCGTCACAAAATAATACTGCATCTTGGTCGTTGCGGTTAATTTTTCAGGTTTGATCTTCGCTAGCTTTTCCTTGGCCTGCTCATAGTCACTCGTAATTAACATAAATTCTGCTTCATCGAGCATCCGTTCCTGCTTGGTCTGCGAATGCAGGGTAATTGGGAACACATCGTCTAACGTTAAGTTTAGCCGCGCACACAACTGAATCAAAATTCGAATCGCGGGTGCCTTACCCGAATTTTCAAACTTACTCAAGGTTGCCTGCGTACAGATCCCGTCACAGAGTTCTGCTTGAGACAATCCCATTTTTTTACGTGTTTCAATAAACTTTTCAATATTCACAGTGATCATTCCAATTTTTTTATTAATAGTTTCATTTTATCAGAATTTTATAATAATTAAAATTATTATAGTATAATCTAATTTTTTAATTTAATTTTCGCTACTAACAACTCGATTACGTCCCTGCTGTTTCGCTAAATAAAGGTAGTGATCCGCACGCTGAAAGGTGGCCGTGGCATCACTATCGGATGCTTGTTTGGTGGTCATCCCCATCGACGCCGTTAGTTGGATCAGTTGCTTATCAACTGGGATCTTTAACGCTCGAATCGCGCGCTGGCAGGCATCACCAATTTGATGGGCCTGCTCCAAGGACGTCTGAGGCATGAAAAAAGTGAATTCTTCGCCGCCCGTGCGATAAAACTGATATCCCGCGTTATAGCCTTCCAACAATTCGGTCATCAAATTGGCAAACGTCACTAATACCTGATTTCCCGTCAAATGGCCGTACTGGTCGTTAATCGCCTTAAAATGGTCAATATCAAGCGTCGTAATCGTCAGCAACTGGTCCGATGGCGTCCGATCAAATTCACGTTCGAAATCGTCCCGAAAGGCATTCCAGTTTTTAACACTCGTTAACCCATCATGGCGGGCAGCCTGTTCCAGTTGGGAACTGGCCCGGCGTTCCTTATTTAGCTGATCGCCTTGCACCAGCACCATTCCGACCGTGATGACAAATGCGATCAACATCAACGTCATTTCAAACCACGTCACAAGACCACTTAGTTTGAGTGCCATCCAGGTAACGACCCCAATTACCAGCGCCACAATTGCATGGTACCGTAACCGATTCGCGCGTTGCCCTAACGATTTCGTCAGGTAATAGACCACTACTAAGCTCAACAGGAGTGGCCCGATCATGGCAAAATTATGCCAGTGAAACGTGGTAAAGGATAGGATGACCGTGACCGCTAACGTTTGATAGCTCAACAAGCTCGCGGAATTCATGATGCCGTATACCACTAATAGGAGTTGTAAATTAACAATCAGCCAAAAATCAGGACCCGCTAGTCCCATCGTCATGAGGCGTAAGGCCAACACCGTAAGACACAACAATAAAATAGCCGGAAATTCAAGGATCGATAGTTTCAACTGGTGTTGCCGCATTTGCGCTAACTCCGTCCGTCGCAAAACGAGGCGAAAAATCGTCGTCGCCCCAATCATAAAGAACGAAGCCATCACAATATTATAAATTGCTAAAATTACGTCCATGAGTGCGCTCCTATCCCACAGTTAATCGATCACGGCCCTGACGTTTCGACTGATATAGGTTCTGGTCAGCACGTTGAAAAATGTGTGTCGCCGTTCGATCTGTCGATTTAACCTCCGTGAGCCCAACTGAAATGGTCATTTTGATCTGTTCTTTTCCGTAGTGTACTGTCATTTGCCGAATCGCATTTTGCCAGTCATCACAGTACCGCTGGGCCTGATCAACTGCCATTCCGGGAAAAATAACCGTAAATTCTTCCCCACCCGTGCGGTAGTTTTCGCACGCAATGCCCTGCTGTTTTTGCGTCTGTACAATACAGTTAGCAAAGCTAATCAACGCCCGATTACCTGCCAGATGACCATACTGATCATTAATCGCTTTAAACTTATCGATGTCAATCGTCGCGATCGATAAGCCCGTATGCTCCCGTGCCCGCCGAAAATAGGTTTCAAATTCCACGCGAAACGCATTCCAGTTTTTAAATCCAGTCAGCCCATCGTACTTGGCTTCCTTGGCAAACTTAGAATCGATTTGACGCACATGGTGCACATAAACGGTGTACAGGACGGCCACAATCATCGCCACGGCATACGAGCCCATCATCGTACCGGTCTGAAACCACGACAGTTTGTATACCCGGCCCACTTGAACCATAAAGCCCCACCAGACTATCGGGCCAATTAACGTTGGGAAAATGACGTACAAAAAGGGATGTTTATCAAACTGGCGAATCCGCAGATGCTGAACGTAAAACAACGCCATGACTGCCGCAAAAGCCACCCAAATTCCCAGACTCACCATAATCCCAGTACTAATAATTAACACAATGCCGTTCGTAATCGTTAACAGGATAAAACTAAACTTCGACTCTAAGATAATCACGCTGTAATTAATCACCAACAGGTTCAAATTAATCAACATCCAATACACTGTTCCGGTCATATTAGCCGATAACAACCGAATCACAATCATCAGCAAGCACGCAAATAGTGCCGGCGTAAATTCCAGCTTGGCGTGCTGTAATTCGTGATGACTCATTAATTGACGCTGCGCAACCTGAAAGAGTTGTTGAAAAAAGACCGCGAAACCCAACATGAAAAAAACGGTCAATATGAAATAGTACCCGAACCGTGCCATCGTGTTCCCAGCTTTCCGTATATTTCCTAGTGTCAGTATACCAAACCAGACCGCGAAAAATAAGGGATCGGACGGCTCTTCTTTGCTTTTTGTCCGTTTCCGTGTAAACTAGATAGCGTGCATTTAGAGAAGATGGAGTGATTTCGTGAAATTAACTGTTTTTTGCGGGGCCCGCTTTGGCCGCGCCAACCAATACCAACTCGTCGCTAAACAACTTGGTACCCAACTGGCTCAGGACCATATTGAACTCGTCTATGGCGGGTCACAATCTGGCATCATGGGCACCATCAGCCAAGCCGTACTAGAAAATAACGGCGAAGTTCTCGGGATCTACCCGGAGAACCTGTTCAAATCTGAATTACCCCGCCACAACGCCACAAAGTTGATCACTACTAAAACGATCGACGAACGCAAGGAACTACTGATGTCAGAAGCAGACGCCTTTTTGGTGTTTCCTGGCGGGATTGGGACGCTCGAAGAAGTCACCCAAGCCCTTTCCTGGATGGATATTGGGATCATCAATACCAAACCAATGGGAATTTTAAACATGCACGGCTACTACAACTCACTGAAAACACTGCTGGAAACTTGCAGTACGGAGCAATTCATGAATCCGGCCGTGGTCAATAACTGCCTATTTAGCAATAACTATCAAGACTTATTGGAACAACTGATCAGCGGGGCACAACACAGTCACCTCGATGCATCCGGCTCCAATTAAAAAGAACGTAGCCACCTTCAAGGCTACGCTCTTTTTTTAACGTTCTAATTTAGAAACGGCACTGAGCAGTTCCTGTGATTCACGCCGCCCAACCGATTCCCGTGGAATCTGGCGACCATGATCATTTTCTTGACGTAATTTCTTATTGGCAGTGGCTAACATCAACCGAATCCGGTTCAACTGGTTCACAATCGACGTTCCGGGATCGTAATCAATTGGGGCAATATTGGCACCTGGGTACTGCCGCCGCAATTCCTTGACCATCCCCTTACCAACAATGTGGTTTGGCAAACAGCCAAATGGTTGCATACAGATAATGTTGGGGACACCACTGTTCAGCAGTTCAATCATTTCACCCGTCAGGAACCAGCCTTCACCGGTTTGGTTTCCTAGTGACAAAATCTTGCTGGCGTCATCGGCCAGTTCTTCGATCGCCGTAATGCCATCAAACCGTTTCGAGGCGGTCAACGCCTTTTGCATTGGTTGTTCGCACCATTTGATCAGCTTAATCGCCATTTCGGCAAAAATCTTCGCCTTCTTGGAAGCACCGAATTCCTGATACTTGTAAATCTGGTTGTACAAGGAATAGTTCATGAAGCCGACAATGTCTGGTACCACGGCCTCGGCCCCTTCACGTTCCAGCAATCGAACAATGTTGTTGTTGGCAATTGGTGAATACTTCACTAAAATTTCACCCACCAAACCAACTTTTGGTTTTGAAACCTGCCGGAGTGGCACTGTATCAAAGTCTTCGACAATTTCGGCCACGTTCTTCTTGAACTCGGAGAAACTCCCCTTTTCAACGCTCGGTTTCACCAGTTGCAACCAATCTTCGTGCATCTTATCGATCGTTCCCGGTTCCATTTCGTATGGCCGGGTCCGATAAACAACGCGTTCGAAGATGTCCCCATACAAAAAGGCAATCGCAACCCGTTTAATGAGTGGTAACGTCAACTTGAATCCTGGTGTCTGCTCGACCCCTTGATTTCCCATCGACATTGAAACTACGGGAACCTGTGGGAAACCGGCATCCTTCAAGGCCTTCCGGATCAACGGAATATAGTTCGTTGCCCGACAGCCCCCACCAGTTTGTGTCATCATCACGGCCGTCTTCTTCAGATCGTACTTGCCGCTTTGCAGGGCCTCTAGCATTTGCCCAATTGAGATGATGGCTGGATAACACGCATCGTTGTTCACGAATTTTTGCCCGACGTCAACCGCCTTCCGGTCATCCATTGGCAGGTTCACAACGTTGTAGCCGGATGCGCGTAATGCGACATCCACCAACCCGTGCTGATGAATTGGTGACATCATCGGCATCAGCAACGTGTACCCTTCCTTTTTCATATCCTTGGTAAAGTTGACCGGTTCGTCATTGTCAAACTGCTTAACGGGCAGAATCTTCCGGTGCTTCCGTTCTTCAACGGCCGCTTTCAGGGACCGGAGCCGAATTCGGATGGCCCCCATATTGGTCCCTTCGTCAATCTTGAGACAGGTATAAATACGGTTGTACTGCGCCATAATTTCTTCTACTTGGTCGGTATCAATGGCGTCCAGGCCACAACCAAATGAATTCAGTTGCACAAACTCAAGGTTGGGATTCTTGGCCGCAATCCGGGCCGCAGCGTACAGCCGTGAGTGGTAAACCCACTGGTTAACGACTCGGAGGCCCTTCACGTCCCCCATGTGCGCGATCGAATCTTCCGTTAGAACGTGGAAGCCTTCCGTCGTCATGATCTGCGAAATCCCGTGATTAATTTGTGGGTCCAAGTGATAAGGGCGGCCAGCGAGCACAATCCCCTTCTCACCCTTTTCACGAAGCATCATCAAGGTGTCTTCGCCGCGGTTTCGAATCTGTTGCTTAAAGTGTTCCAATTCCTTGTAACCTGCTTCAAGGGCGTCGGTCACTTCTTTTTCAGAAACGCCCATGTCTTTAAAGCAGTCGTACAAGTTCTTGGCCGTGGATTCATGGTCCGCGAGGTTGAGGTATGGATCACGGAAATCCACTTGTCCACTGCGGATCTCATCCACGTTATTCTTGATTACGTCGGGATAGGATTGCACGATGGGACAGTTAAAGTGATTTTGGGCGTCTGCATTTTCAGCCACTTCGTACACCACCGCTGGGTAGAAAATGGTCTTATACCCCTTTTCAATCAGGTTTTGGATGTGTCCGTGAACTTGCTTAGCAGGAAAACATACCGTATCACTTGGAATGGTCTCCATTCCCTTTTCATACTGTTCCTTGCTCCCCTTATGGGATAGTTCAGCCCGAATACCGAGCTGCGAGAAAAACGTTTGCCAGAGCGGATAGTTTTCATACATATTGAGGACCCGTGGCATACCAATCGTGCCACGCGTTGCGAGCTTCTTGCGCAATGGCCGGTAACTAAATAATAACTTATACTTTTCTTCGACCAAGTTAACCTTGCCGTTTTCGTGGTGGGTCCGGAGTTTTAAGCCCCGTTCTTCACCCCGTTCACACCGGTTACCCGTGACAAACCGCCGGCCATCACTGAAGATGGTAATCGTCAAGGCACAGTTGTTTTCACAACCACCACAGTGCATATATTCCTTGGTCGCCGTCAAACTATCCATCTCGGCGGGTTGCAGCAACGTTGTCTGGTCGCCTTCTTCATAATGTTCTTCGGCAATCAAGGCGGCCCCGTACGCGCCCATTAGGCCCGCAATATTCGGTCGAATGACTTCCCGTCCCGAAATCTTTTCAAAGGCTCGCAAAACGGCCTCGTTATAGAAGGTTCCTCCTTGGCACACGATATTTTCGCCCAGGTCTTCTGGCCGTTTGATCTTAATAACCTTATACAGGGCATTTTTGATGATCGACATCGATAGACCGGCCGCAATATCTCCGATCGTGGCGCCTTCTTTTTGGACTTGTTTGACCTTGGAGTTCATGAATACCGTACACCGAGAACCCAGATCAGACGGGTGTTTGGCAAGTAACGCCGCCTGAGCAAAATCACGGATATCGTATTTCAAAGAACTGGCAAAGGTCTCAAGGAATGACCCACACCCCGATGAACACGCTTCGTTAAGCTTGATCGTTGATAGGGCATCATTTTTAATCGTCATGGCCTTCATATCCTGACCACCGATATCGAGAATAAAATCGACGTTGGGTTGGAAGTAGTGCGCGGCTTTGTAATGGGCCATCGTTTCCACTTCTCCCACGTCCACTTTCAACGCGTTTTTAATCAGATGTTCCCCATAGCCGGTGACGGTCGCTTTACCGATCGTGACGCCCTCAGGAAGTTGTTGATACAGGTCTTTAAGCATCATTTTCGTCTTGGCGAGTGGATCACCATCATTATTATCGTAGTAGGTATACAGCAGCTTATTGTCGTCACTCATTAATGCGATCTTCGTCGTCGTTGACCCCGCGTCAATGCCCAGAAAGGCCACCCCGCGGTAGCTTTGCAAGTCGCGTTGCTCAACCCGCGCTTGATCGTGCCGTTGCCGGAATTGGGCGAGTTCTTCATCATCATTAAACAGTGGGTCGAGAGAATGTGATGGTTGCATCACAGAGTCATCGCCGTGAACCAGAAGATGCAGCAAATCACCAAGGGAGGTTACGGGTTGATCTTCAGCGTACAGCGCGGCCCCTTTCGCCACGAATAGTTGTGGATCGGGCGGAAAGATAACCTGCTCATCGCTCAAATTCAGCGTTTCAATGAACCGGAGTCGCAGTTGATCCATGAAGTACAACGGGCCCCCAAGGAAGGCGACATTGCCTTTAATTTTATGACCAGCAGCAAGGCCCGCAATCGTTTGATTGACGACGGCCTGAAAAATACTAGCTGCAATATCTTCCTTGCGGGCGCCATCATTGATCAGGGGTTGGACGTCCGTTTTCGCAAACACCCCACACCGTGACGCAATCGGATAGAGGGTATCGTAGTCCTTTGCCAGTTCATTTAATCCGCTGGCATCGGTCTTCAACAGGGTCGCCATTTGGTCGATAAAGGCACCGGTCCCGCCGGCACAGCTTCCGTTCATTCGTTGTTCCAGAGATGCACCGAAGAAGGTGATCTTCGCATCCTCTCCGCCCAGTTCAATGCTGACATTGGTTTCTGGGATTAGCGTTTCGACCGTTTTCGTGCAGGCAATCACTTCTTGCACAAACTTCAATTTCAATAAATTAGCGAGACCGATTCCCCCGGAACCGGTAATCGTAAACGCAATGGGTTGATCGGTGCCAATTTCTTTTTCGGCATCTTCAATAATGCGCTTGCTAGCCGCCTTAACATCTGAAAAATGACGCTCGTAACGTGAAAATAACGTCTGATGTGCTTCATCCATAATCACTAATTTGACGGTTGTTGACCCAACATCAATCCCACCGTACAGCTGTTGTGTCTCCATGTAATCTCTCCCCACTTTTCGCTTGCCTATATTCCCAGTCTCTAATATGTTCTAAACTATTGATTATCCGACATAACGTTAAATAACCGACATTCTGTATGCTATCTTAGAATCATTCTAACCCGCGTTCTAAAATACTGCAATCAGCAATTTTATACATTTTGTTAAATAAACGATACTTTTGCGAATAATGTTGGAAAACTCGCTAATTAGCTGGTATGATAACAATGGAAACGCATTAATTAATTTAAAAAGAGGTTGTCACTATGCCAAGAGCACACGACTTAAGAGTTATCAGAACTCGCAAAATGATTTTCAACGCATTTATTAAGTTAGTTAAAGAATACGGGATTGAGCGGTTAACTGTCCAGCAGATCGCTGACGAGGCCATGATCAATCGCGCAACATTCTACGCCCACTTCAAGGATAAACAGGACCTGTACGAGCAGATCTTCCAGACCGTCATGGAATCATTCAAAACCTTTAGCCGGGCGGATATCTTTGTCGGCAAGAACGAAATTCACCTTGATACCCTTGAAAGCACCCTGACCGAAGTCTTCCAGAGTCTGTCCGAACAAAAAGACCTCTTCTTTTTGATCTTTGATGGCTCACAACACGTTAAAATGATGGAAGAATTGCAAAATTTAATTCGCGAAACGACGGATGAATTCTTAACCAATCTGCGAATTACACAAAATGGTAAAGATGTGCCAAATGAATTTATCTATTCCTATATAACTTCTACACTAACGGGAACCTTAAATTGGTGGCTCCGTTCGGACGAAGAATTCCGTCCCGCCCACCTTGCTCATTTTATGATTCAACTCATTGAAAACAGTCATTTGACCGTTCTGGGCGTTAAATTGATTCGTGAAACACCGACGGAGACCCAAATCGCCAAATAGTGGCAATATTTTAGATAAAATATCTCAATGCCAAGCAACTTGTCCCTAATTCTACTGGCGTTGCAAGACCTTTGCTTGGATAATAAGCACTGAACATATAAGCTCAATGGGAGGCTATCATGAATATCGGTGCACAATTACAACAAGCAAGAAGGGCTCACCAGCTAACGCAACAAGATGTGGCCACGGCAATCCATGTCACACGTCAAACAATCTCCAACTGGGAAACTAGTAGAAGTTTGCCAGATATTGACAGCTTGATGCATCTGAGCACGGTATATCATGTATCCCTCGATCAACTATTGAGGAGTGAAGATATAATGAATCAATTACATGCACAAGAAAAAGCACAACGTCAGGCACGCAGGCTATACAGAATAAACTTATTTTTAGACGGAATTCTGATCGTAGCTTGGATGGCACAAAAATTTGGTCACGGTTCAGGTTTGTCTGGCACCACCCTGCTGATTGTTTTACTGATCGTCAATTTGGTCACTCTAAAAGATGCCCGCCAGCGCAACTGGCACGTCAATCAGCACAGGTTCAGCCTAACGCCACATCAAAGCCTGCTAATTACCGCCATAGCTGCCCTACTCGTTGGTATCTGGGTATTACTGACAATGCATCTTTCATTTTATGCCGTTGGCTATGCCACTGGCAACAGTGTCATTGTCGCCCTATTTATTTGGGGACTCCTGCCTACCAAACTAGTAACTGAACATAATACCCATTAATCACAAAAAACTATTTGTTAGTAAAGGTATTTAAAAACATTATTTCCCGGGAAATATCATCTTTCAAGTGAAATGGAGCACCTCAACATGACCGATCAATCAATTAACGGGCAAGTTAGTGACCAGACGATCAGCCTATCCTTAAACAATGAACTGGGCACGATACGCCTGCAGCCTGGTACTGCCGCATTAATTGCTGAGGCAACTCAGCTATACTTTGAGAATCAGCACTTAATCAGTATCGGCGTCCGCCCTGCAGAAACTAAAATCACACGGACACTCACAATCTTTCCGGCTAGTACCATTGACGCCCCTTATCTCACACGCCTGCTGACCGAACTGGCACTAGATAGTCAGGTCAAACTTACCCAACCGGTAACGACTAAACTGCCAGCCAATCAACGCGCAGTCGTTCTTGACTACTGGCATCAGATCCAACCCACTCTAACATTACTGGGAGTCAGCTTCGTAGCACCCAAAAAGCGCCCTGCTAAAGCACGGCATCGATGGTCCAAAGCAATTGCTACGATTCCGTTTACCACTCATTTTAACGGTACTCAGGCAACCGTCTACTGGCGCAAGCGTAACGAACTGGTGATTCTCGCAGGGGCGCACATGCAACCAACGGCACCGTTAAATGCCGACGGCACCATTGGTTTTTCAGCCCGCTTTGCTAACCAACTCCGGGAAGAACATCGCGCCGCCTTTGATGACCAGTTCATCACTACCGAGGAGATCACGTTGAGGAGCGTCAACGAAGTCGGACTTTTTCTTTACTTCGGCGGTACTAACAGCTGGCTTCAGCTTCAGGATCCAGATGGCAAAACAATCCATGATTGGACAGTTGTTCAGTAATAAAAAAGACAATTCTCGTCGCTGAGAATTGTCTTTTTTTCGAATCATCATAATTTAAATGAGCGTCTTTACCGCATCGCAAATGCGTTGCGCCACTACTGGATTATCCATCGTGTAAAGATGAATGCCATCTACGTCATGTGCCAGTAGGTCGACAATTTGGTCAACCGCGTAGGCAATCCCCGCATCACGGGTCGCAATCTTATTGCCCTTATAGCGATCCATCATCTTAGCAAATTTTGGTGGCAGCGTCACCCCACACATCGTGGCCATCCGTTCGATTTGTTTCTCGCTCGTGGCCGCCATAATTCCGGCTTGAATAGGGACGTCAATGCTGGCGAGCTGACACCGTTCAATAAAGTGGTAAAAATGATCATTTTCAAAGAAGAGTTGAGTCACCAGCTGGGACACACCCGCATCGACCTTGGTCTTCAAATTTTGAATATCCCGAACCGCATCAGCGGCTTCCGGATGAACGTCTGGGTAGCATGCACCTAGAACATTGAAATCACCGACCTGCTTGATATAGTGCACCAAATCGCTGGCGTACTGGAAGTCACGGGGCTGGGTGCCATCTGCTGGTAAATCGCCACGCAACGCCAATACATTTTGAATATTGGCCGCCGCTAGCTCTGCCAGGTAGTCTTGCACGCTCGCCTTCGTGAACTGCATTGCCGGAATATGTGGTACCGTCTCGATACCGTAGTGCTCCCGAATGTATTTCACTAAATGGAGCGTTCCCGTTTGACTACCGGCCCCGCCAGCACCATAGGTGACACTGATGTAGGCCGGTTTTAAATCGGCGAGAATATCGAGCGTCTCATAAAACCGATCCAGTGTCTTTGCTGACGCATGCTCACGGGGTGGAAAAATTTCAAACGATAACACGGGGCGTTGTTTAAAACACGCGCTAGTTTTCATAGGCCAGCTCTTGTCGTACTTTTTTGGTGGCTGCCACTAAGTGAATTAGACTCGGTGTGGTTTCTTTATTTCCCCGTGTCTTCAAACCACAGTCGGGGTTAATCCAGATATTATCAAGCGGAATCTTAGCCACGATTTTACGAATCGTTCCTTCGATTTCATCCTGTGATGGTACCCGTGGTGAATGAATATCATAAACACCAGGACCAACGTGCGTCTTGAAATGATCCTTTTGAAGCGTATCGAGTAACGTCAAATCAGCACGCGATGCTTCAAATGAAATCACGTCCGCATCCATGTCATCAATGGCATCGATGATGTCGTCAAACTCACTGTAGCACATATGCGTATGAATCTGAGTTGATGCGGCCACCCTGCTGTGGACAAGCCGGAATGCGGGAATCGCCCAATCTAGGTACTTCGAATACCAGTCTGACTGCCGTAATGGTAAGTTTTCCCGTAATGCAGCTTCGTCAATTTGAATAATCTTAATGCCGTTGCGTTCAAGATCCAGCACTTCTGCTTGAATAGCCAGCGCAATTTGATACGTTGATTCTTTCAACGAAAGGTCTTCACGTGGGAAGGACCAGTTCAAGATCGTTACCGGCCCCGTCAGCATCCCCTTCACCGGCTTATCCGTCAGACTCTGTGCATAGACTGATTCTGCTACGGTGATGGGCTGGTTCCGGCTGACGTCGCCCCAGATAATTGGCGGCTTAACGCACCGCGTCCCATATGATTGAACCCAGGCATTACTGGTAAACAGGAATCCATCGAGTTTTTCACCGAAGTATTCCACCATGTCATTTCGTTCAAACTCCCCGTGCACGAGGACGTCAACCCCAATTTCTTCTTGGAATTCGACACAGGCCTTAATCTGGTCGCGGTTGAATTGGTCGTACGCTTCCTTGGTGATCTCACCCTTTTTGAACTTGGCCCGGTTTCGTTTAACTTCCTTTGTTTGGGGAAACGAACCAATGGTCGTCGTTGGTAATTTAGGTAAGTTGAACTCCGCCTTTTGTACCTGCGCCCGTTCCTCAAACGATGGCTCGCGGTGAAAGTCGGCTTCTTTCAATGACGCTACCAGCTTCGTGATGGCTTCGTTTTCCACGTAGCGTGGTTGGGTGAAGAGCTGTTCGTTTTGTTCGAGCAACGCTGTGTCACCCGCTTCAATTCGATCTAGTTCAACCAATTCTGTCAATTTTTCCTTAGCAAATGCGAGGTAGCGTTTGTACTTATCATCTAGCTGGGGTTCGTTTTCAATCGTGTATGGAACGTGGAGTAACGAACACGAGGTACTAATAACGACTTGCGCGGCCGCGTCCTTAATTTGGTTTAACAAATCAATCTTATCTTGATAATGAGCTTTCCAGATATTTTTCCCGTTAATCACGCCGGCGTATAAAATTTTATCGGCGGGGAACCCATGATCTTGGACTAACGTCAGTGTTTCAGCTCCTTCAAGAAAATCGAGACCTAAAGCATCGAAATCGAGGCTCGTCAGTAAGTCATAGCTATCTCGCACATCGCCAAAGTATGTCTGACCAAGCACCTTCAAACCATGTTTAGCGGCTAACAATGGTTTGTAAAGGCTGCTAAAGAGAGCCAAGTCGGCGGTCGTCTGATCCTTAACTAGAGCCGGTTCGTCGATCTGAATCCAGTCAGCACCTTGCTTAGCGAGCTGAGCAAATACCGCTTCGTAAGCGGCAACCAACGCTGGCACAAAGTCACTCGCCGTCTTGTGGCCTGTAAAGCGTCCATTTTTAATTAATGTGTACGGGCCGATAATCGTGGGGCGCGTTTGGTAACCAGCATCCCGAGCTTCTTGATATTCGTCGAAAATCTTGGTACCCACAAGCTTAATATCAGCATCGTCATCAAATTCCGTTACTAAGTAATGGTAGTTGGTGTTGAACCATTTTTTCATACTTAAGGCTTTCACGTCGCCGTGTTCACCTTGGTAGCCCCGCGCCTGGGCAAAATATTCGTCTAACGGTGCGAGGTGTAATGCTTTATAGCGGGCCGGCACAATGTTTAGCAAAGTTGCGGTGTCGAGGGTAAGATCGTAGTACGAGAAATCACCGGAAGGAATTTGGTCGATCCCCGCATCACTGAGGGTTTGCCAGTTTTCATGACGCAGTTGCGACGCCGTTTGTGCAAGTTCGTCGGCACTGATGGCCTGCTTGAAGTATTTTTGGACTGCAAATTTGAGTTCACGGTGACTCCCAATGCGTGGGTAGCCGATAACAGTTGTTGTCATATTTAATTATCTCCTTAGTTTGTCATCAAACGCCGTCCCTATGTATGTGGTGAAGCGCTGATTCTTGTCTTAAATGCCTACAACAAACTAACGCGACATGACTTGATCACCAATGCCATCGCCAAACAGGAAGCATGCCGTCACGGTCTTATTCATGTGTAAGTAATAAATTTTACGATCTTGCATGCTCAAAACTCCCTTCTTTACTGTGATTTTACTGAGACCAACAAAAAACGTCCCCACTTCCGCTAATGCGAAAGTAAGGACGATTGCTCGTGTTACCACCTTAATTCGAGGTCCGCTGACACGGCCCTCCTCACTGGGTACCCAATATCGATACCCTTCCGCTGTAATGGGCGGTCCCATGACGTCCTAATCACCCGATTCGGACGCCCCATTTCTGAAGACCATCTTCAAAAGCTCTCCTGCACGCCTTCCACCGTCTAGCGATTCTCTATGGCAGTTGAAACTTTCTACTCATCTTCTAACTGTTCTCTCATAATCATTGTCCCATATATTAAGCGATGATCATCACTTTGTCAACAAATTATTGGAATCTTTTTAATTTTTGCCATTTAAAATGAGAATCCAGTAACTCGGCAGGCCCATTAATCCCCGCCAAATTCAGTCACGGGCCCTTACAATTTAGTCCCAATATGGTATACTACTAGGCAAGGTGCCAAACCTGCAGACCTTAAACGTCTGCTGCGCGAGTAATCGCGCCATGCGCTGTACTGTCAGCGCCGCTCTCACCAACGACTACAGGTGGGAGCTTTTTTGATGCCATTAAAAAATCCGATGTTTTCCCTTTTATGGGACCACATCGGATTTTTACTTTTATCTGACTACTTTTTTATTAGGATCTACGAGATTCACAATAAATACCGCAACCAATAATCCGATCACGACGGCAAATACTCCGTGCATGCCGTGTAAGATTACCGTATCTACGGCCGCTTTATTCGCGGTTGCCCCAGCTTGATTCGAACTAATCGACCGGTTAATTTCAGCCAGTGGTAGATTACCGCGATGAGTGGCGATCATGAGGTTCAAGACCGCACCAAACACCCCGGTCATGATCGTTTGACCCAGCGATTGGCCCAACGTCAGCAATGATGTCGCCGACCCAATCATCGATTCATCGACAAAGTGCTGGCTCAAAATCGTATTCATACTGATGATGATGCCGATCGTTCCACCGTTCACTGCGGCAATCAGATAGAACATCCATGACGGAAAATCACGGCCGGCAAAGACCAAAATCGTGTAAAAAATGACCAATAAAATGGCGACTCCCATGGCGACATACTTTGGTACAAAGCGTGAAATAACCGCGCCCACAAAGAACGCTGCAATTAGCCACATGATGGAACTTGAGCTGACCACTAGTCCGGCCATGGTGGCGGGCATGCGGTAAATCGACTGCAACCAGATGGGAAAATAAATCTGGTAAGCCATCAAAATTCCGCTCAACATGGCAGTGGTACTAATTTGAATACTGAACGATGGATTTCTAAAGAGTTTAGGAGAAATCAACGGGTTGGCGACTCGTTTTTCGGTCCGCACTAACAGGATTAAACTGATAACCGCCACAACGGCGAGCGCGCCCGTAACAACTAGGTTGGAATCTAAGCTTTGAACGGCTAATAAAATGCCCACCATCGTGATTGCGAGGTAGCTAATTCCCTGCCAATCGATCACCAAACGCTCCGTGGCCCGTAATTTTTCGTGGTAGCTTCCCCAAATGAGTACGGCCACGATCACGCCCAGTGGAACGTTAACGAAGAAAACCCAGTGCCACGAAAGGGCGTCTACTAAAAACCCGCCCAGCGCTGGACCGATCAGTGCCGACAGACCCCACGCTGTGTTGTTAAAGGCCAATACCCGGGCACGTTCTTCAAAACTGTAATTATCCGCAATGATTGTAAATGTCAGTGGCAGTACGGCCCCCGAACCAATCCCTTGTAGCGCCCGCATCGCGATTAGCATGTAAATATTAGTGGCGAGTCCACTAAACAGCGATCCAAGGGTAAACATGATCACACCCCACAAAAACACTTTTTTTCGGCCGATCGTATCGGCTAACTTCCCATAAATGGGCGTTGTAATTGCCGTCGTCAACAGGTAGGCACTCATAATCCAGCTTTGATACGCGAGTCCATGAAGTTCACTGATAATCGACGGCAGCGCGGTCGTGACAATCGTCACCTCGACAGACGTCATAAACGTCGCGATAAATACCGCAGTCATGATCAGCCAACGCTTGGAGTGCCGTGGCTGCCCTTGATTATTTTTTGGCATATTGATTAACCATCCTTATCTAATTTTACTTACGAAAACCATAACCATTCTATTTTATTACTTTGCCAATTCAAACACAAAACATTTTCCTTCACCACGCAAAAAGAAGCCCCTCATAACGAGGGACTTCTTGCGTAGTGATGCCTAGTTTAGGTTAAATTTTAGTACCAACCGTTACTTTGCCAGAATGCCTTGGCAGCAGTCCATGAGCCGTAACGACTTGCGACGTAACTATTAGCAACGCTGTCTTGGTGAGCGGCTGAGTAGTCACCATTCAACATGCTCTTGCTTAACTGGTATGCACCGTAGTATTGACCATTACTTGCAGTGTATGAACCACCTGATTCACGAGCAACAATCCAGGCTTTGGCAGCAGCTTCTGAACCACTTGTTGAAGTCGTTGTCGTCGATGTTGATGACGATGCCGTCGATGTGGTTGTGCGAGTTGTCGTTGATTGAGCAGCTGGCTGACTAACAGCACTTGATGCGCTCTGTGACGTTGTGCTTGCTGACGAAGCAACCGTAGCTGAAGATGCCTGTGTTGATGCAGATGAGGCACTTGCACTTGAAGCAGTTGACGTTACAGCAGCTGATGACGCCACTGTAGCTGAAGAAGCTACCGTAGCAGAGCTTGAAGTTGCTTGGCTAGCAGCTGCGCTCGTTGTCGTGCTTTGACTAGCAGCAGGCGTTGTTGCAATTTCTTGCTTCGTTGCTTGCTTGATTTGACCACTGTCACTAATGTAAAGTTTTTGACCAACTAAAATGAAGTCGATGTTCGAAATATTGTTTTTGTTGGCAATGTTTTGGATCATGCTTGTGTCATTGGCATATTTGTATGAGATTGATGATAGGGTATCACCAGATTGGACGGTGTAAATTTCATCTGCGTTTGCTGTAGCAGTTACACCGAGAACGCCAAGAGTAGTGGCACCTAACGTAGCTGTAATGAACTTAATCGCTTTTGATTTTAATTTCATAAAGTAAAAGAACCATCCTTTTTATTTTGTCTGTGATTACTTGCGGCGCGATTACTCGCCCGCTTCAACAGTTACTAGATTACTAGGTTTATGTTACAGACACTTAACAGCGAGTTTTCTTTTAAGCCGGTTTTTGTGTTTTTTGTAATAAAAAATGATCAAAATGGGCCTAAAAAGAGCTAAAATTAGTCCCATTTGTCCATCATTTCATCATGATTTCTGCTTTGGAAGGCCGGTATACCGCCGTTTCAATCGTGGTAAGCATCCTTGGCACAAAAAATTCATAAATTATCAACTCTAAGTTATTCATTTGTAACAAAAGTCCCGTTTTTAGTTGCAAGATAGCATCCTTTATCGTTCGATCTGGGCAATTAATGGCGCTTATTTACCGATAATTGATGAATTAGGCTGTTATATCAAGTTCATTGACATCGTTTTGTCATCTCATTTGAAATTGAACAAAAAATAAAAAGAGGACAGATCGTTTGATCTGTCCTCACTTTTAATCATTCTATTATTGAAAGCTGAATTTTAGTACCAGCCTTGGCTTTGCCAGTGAGCCTTGGCAGCTGACCATGAACCATAACGGCTTGAAACGTAGTTGTTAGCAACACGTTCTTGGTTAGCAGCTGAGTAGTCACCATTAAGGTAGCTTGAGCTTAATTGGTACTTACCAACGTATTGACCATTACGGGCAGTGTATGAACCACCTGATTCGCGAGCGGCAATCCAAGCTTTAGCTGAAGCATCTGAACCAGATGTAGTAGTACTTGTGCTTGCACTAGTTGTTGAAGCAGTTGTCGTTGTTGCAGCCTTTTGAGTGGTGCTTGATTGGCTAGCAGTCGTCGTTGTGCTTTGAGTAGCAGCTGGCGTCGTTGCAACTTCTTGCTTCGTTGCTTGTGTAATTTGGCCGCTATCACTAATGTAAAGTTTTTGACCAACTAGGATAAAGTTGATATCTGAAATGTTGTTTTTAGTAGCAAGCGTGTTAACCATGCTTGTGTTGTTCGCAAATTTATATGAGATTGATGAAAGTGTATCACCAGATTGAACTGTGTAAATTGAATCGGCATTGGCTGTCGCAGTGACACCAAGAATACCCATTGTCGCAGCGCCTAAAGTGGCAACGAGAAACTTAATTGCTTTTGATTTGAAATTCATAAAGTAAAAAACCATCCTTTTTAAATTGTCTTAGTCATTTGTTTTTGGTTATGTGTTGCATCAACGGTAATCAGATTACAGGATTAATATTACAGAAATGTAACGGTGAGTTTTCTTTTCCCCCGTTTTTTGTTTTTTTTGTAACAAAAAAGCCAGTAACGCATTTCAAAAAAGCGTTACCAGCCGGTCGTTGATGCAAACTGACATTTATAAAAAGGACAGCTCGTTACTACTAGATTAGGCTTTGTGCGCCAAAATTTCAAGAGCAACTCGCAAATCTTAATAGTCTTCTTTTCGTTATACTTTTATGACAAAACTTTATTACTTTTTCAAAAACAAATCGCAAAGTTTAGGCTTTTTTCGCAATTTTTTCACATTTATCTCTCATTTTAACCCGATTTTCTTGTTTCACGTGGAACATTTTCCGGATTTTTAAGAAAAAATGGCGTGAAAGACCAATATATCAATTATTGCCAAAATCAACTCATTTTTTATCATTTATACAACACTCGGAAAGATGGTCTCAGGGCGTGGTTACAACTATTACTATTGGTTACTTATTCGATCGCCACTTTTTTTCTTCTATTATATGGCATTATTTTGCACGTTGTATAACTAATTGTTTAAAGTGCCCACTGATCACGTTATTTGCGCCGTTGGCGTTGCCGAATTCCTAGGAGCCCCATCAGTCCCATCAAGAGGGTCCCAACAAGTGCCAGAATGTGGGATGTCTCACGTTCACTCGTCTGTGGTAGCTTAACTTGATCTGAGTGGTTGCCCGCTGACTTTGGCGCCGCGATTGCGACATCACGCGTCGTTTTTCTTTGAGTTGCTGCCCGTGAGGCTTGATCTAAGCGACTCGGTGCTGGGTTAACAGTGGCTTTCGTCTGCAGCACTTTACCTGCATCAACCACTACATGCGTGGACTGGTTCGTTGTGCTGGCTGGTGTATTCGTTGCTGTCGCCTGTGGTTGACCGTTATGCAGCCCTTGGTTAACCACTGCCAATAGGGCTTGATAACGTGTCAGTGCCACGCTGGCATTGGTTTGAGCCGTCTGATAATGGCGTTGCGCAACTTCACTACCCAATTGCGCCGCCACTGCAATCTTTTGGAACGTCGTCAGCATTGTTTGGGCCGTCTTAAGTTGCTGCGTCAAATCAGTGGCCGCCGTTGTCGTGGTTGCCTGCTGGCCGGTCTCCGTTGATCCCTGAGTCGTATCAGCGGGTTGTAGCAACTGCTCACGTAGGGCGGCTTCTTTTGCAAGCGTCGCGGCACTCAAGTTCACGTTCAACGCGGAAAACATATCCGTGCTCTGACTGCCCATTACCTGATAGAGCGCGAGAAGTGCTTCAACACCGGTTTTAACCATTGCTAATGTGACATGACCGGTGGTAAACGCATTGGCCGCATCCGTCGCTTGTTGCTCAGCATTTTTGAGCGCGGTTGATTGCTGCTCCAGCTGTGCTGCTTGAGTCGCCACCGTCCGCAACTGTGACCGGAGCGAATGCCACTGGTCGTAGTTGGGATCACCCAGTAGCGCTAAATCATCCGTGCTTAATGGCATATAGCCGCTGAGTGCCTGATACTTGGTCAGATCCCCACCTGCACTATCACGTAACTTACCATAGGCGCAGATCGCGGTTTTCAATGCGGCACGGTCGTAATCAGAAAACGTATAGGTTTGCCGAGGAACGGTGGCATTCATAATATCGCCAACCGCCGGTGCGTGCGCAAGGCCCAGCAAATGCCCCATCTCATGCGTGATCACATTTAATGGCTCATAATTAAAGGCCTCCATCACACTGACATCCAACCCCACAATACCATCGGCCCCCGTCGTTGCTAACATCGAAAAATGGGCGTCATAGTAATCCGTAATATGGGCCGTTGCTGGATGAGATGCGTCCGCACGCTGGAACACGGTTTGCCCCGCATTTTGATTCCACCATGCTGCAGCCTGATCGACCGCATCCCCATACTGTGTTTGGTCGGTCTCGTAATACACAATGCCATCTTGCGCGTATGCAGCGCCGCTAATCACCACGTTCCAATCGGCGGGGATAACGTTTTGTTCCGCAGTCGTCGTTGCTTCTTGGATGGCCGCCTGCACCGTCTGATCACTTAAACCATCATTATCAGAGCTATCATGATCTGGAATTCGGTGCCCATAGAGTAGATACAGGAGTGATGCTGTCTGCTCGTAATCCTGTACGTTATCCGCCGTCGAACTCTCATCATCGGCGACCGGTAAGCCGTTATCGTCTGGTGCGCTGCTAGCGGCCACGGTCATTTGACCCGAGGCGAGGCTCTGCGATACTTGTCCTAGCGCACTAGTCGCCTGATCCGTTGCTGCGGAGACAGTGCTGACCGCACTACTCGTTGCTTGCGCCACAGTCGCTTGCTCGGATAAAGCGGCCACATGACTTTGGGCTGATGCTACCGCCGACTGGGCCACTTGATCAGCCCGTACAGCTTGATCAGCGACGATCTTGGCCGTTGCGGCAGTTGATGCGGCCTGGCTTGCTTTTGTTTGGGCGTCGCTTAGCTGTTGCGTCTGTGGATCCGTGACAACCGCCGCTGCTGCGGTTGAGGACGCCGAGCGAGTTGGTGTATCTGCCTGTGCCTGTCCAGCCGTCATCATTCCGACCCCTAGCGACGCAATCGTTGTCGTCCCGATCAATAAAAGGCGCCGTTGCGTGACATCTCTACCATTTAATTTCATGACGCTATCCCTCCCTATAACTAATACCACCTAACTTATCTATCAATTGTACGGGCATTATAGCAGGATCAAATTCACTAAAACGGGCTTTTTTGATCGTTTATTCCTTTGTTTTAGTAAGTTAGTTTGAAAGAATGGGACACTGATGGTGGGGAGATTGAGACGCACGACACGGTACTAATGCTTTCTTATGTACGGAACCCTGATAGCGGTACATAACACAGGCTCTAACTTGATGAACTTTTAAACGAACCATGCTATAATATGGGCATAGAAAAAGAGGAGTCTCTTGCACGAGGCTCCTCAGCAGACCGCTTTAAAGACGGTGGTTTGCGACATGACGTTACCGCCCTGTGCTTGCCAAAGCTATTTCAGGACGGTTTTTTTCTACCGTTTTTCGTTGTGATCTAGGATTGCAATAATTAACAATCCGAATGCGATCAATAACGTTAGTACCTGATAGGTACTCATTGGTCCAGAAAAGCCTTTCTTTGGTTTTGCAATGCATCGCACCACCCCCGAAGGAAAAAGGCCGCCGTCCATAAAACTTCCTGCACCATCATTATATCAAAATCAGACAAACGAATCCCCCACACTATGCGTTTTACAAGGTGTGGGGGATTCATCTATTTACTAATTTTAAAGCTGTTGATAATACCGTTTAACCTTGCTAGCCATCAGCACGCGGCGTTGACTCAAAAAATCATTGTAGTTACTGTAATCATAGTTAACGAGCTCCTTGGGAATTGCATTAACTTCAAACGATTGCTCGGATGCAAATTCAGTCACTTCTGGATTATTCAAATAATCCTTAGGTGTCTGATTGCTGATCTGCAAATTGCGCGGTTGTGTAAGCCAAGTATAATTAGCTATCTGGTTAAACTGAGTTTGTGAAAATCCATGTTGTTTCAAATATGCACGTGGAAAAATATGATGAATGTTTCCCTGCTCAGAAATTAGGCTTTCAATCCGGTGGTCTTTCTCAAGCCACGCTGAATCACCATCATGAACTTGTGTCATCAAAAACACACGCCACACATTCGCAGCCGTTGACGACGAAACGAACTTCTGAGGTAAAAGTACATTCCAAAAATCATTTGACAATTGTCGCGCAGTTTCCTGATCAGCTACAGCAATTGCGTTATCACTACTCATGAATAACTTAATATCTGCTTCGCTTCTTGTCTCACTGAAACCACTGTATCGAGAAGTAATTGCCGACATAATAATCCATCGTTTAACTACCGACTCCAACTGGCTTTCAGTCAGATCTGAGCGTGTTTTTAGATATAATGGTATACTGAACACCTTTTTGCTTGCTTCAAATAACATTTTCTCTAACACCGTCAGACATTGTATGAATAATTCAGATTTGCACTGATTAATGGCAATCTTGCCGTCTAAAATTCGCCACTCAATCACAAATATCGCATTTTCCCAAAAACAACATACGACAAATTTTTTAATTGGCGCCGATCCGAACATTATCAATTTCTACACAGTATTCAACATGAACTTCCGAACTATAAGCTTTGAATCCATCTCTTAATTCGTTTACACGTCAATTTAAAAATTTGTCGTGCCTTAAATTCCAAGAAACGTCCAAATCAAGTTGGAAATTCTTATTTTTATCTCGTTGAGTATATATGAATATATCAAAATCACTTTGATTGCATTCGTACGTACCGGTACGTATAATAACGGCAAAAATCATAAGGAGAAAAATCAATGAAATTAGTCGCATACCCTGCCATCTTCGACGATTCGCTCAATCGTCCAGGAGAATATACCGTTACCTTCCCTGACGTACCTAGTACCATTACAGATGGAAATAACATCGCCGAAGCCCTCGTTAACGCCGCCGAAGTCCTTGGCTTGGAATTATGTGATGCCAAGACGCTTCCTGAACCAACTGATATTAAAAAGCTGGTCCGCGAACATCCTAATCAGCTTGTTAATATGGTAGCTGCTGATCTGGATCAGGCAAAAGCAGAAGTTGTCGTCGTAAAGGTTAAGAAAAACACCAGCATCCCCGCCGACTTAGCACAAGCGGCTGAAAAACGTGGGATTAATTTTTCAGCGCTTCTGACATCTGCACTTGAAAAAGAGTTACAGAAATAATTTCTCCATCCACTAAAGGCGACCACTCTGTGATGAGTGATCGCCTTTAATATCACCTTTTCAATTTTAAAAGCATCAACGCGGACTGTCGCTATTATCACCCAATACCTTAATTCGAGCTCTCATCTGACGCTGAACTCTGCTGATCAACGCTATCTGCCTGCCCAATGTTAACCGCATTTTGTGTAAGTGCTGCTAGTCGATCAAAGTCTGCTTGATTATGCACATACTTATTCATTAGTTCTGCCTTAGAGACAGTTTGTGGCGTAAACGTACTAGTTGCACCTTCACCCGAAGAAGGCGCAATCGTCACTGTCGTAGAAGTGACACTATCTGCAAATGCCGTCGAATCAACCGTACCTTGGGTAATCGTTAATTCACCGTTAGTTGAATCCATCTCATCATCTGTTCCCATATATAATTCCAAATTTGGATTATCGTCCACCGTACCAATTGAGCTACCACCCCAGACGTTTGTGTACGCTAATATGTACCATTCATTTGTCGATATCTGGGCACTTAATTTGTCCGACTGTGTTTCGCTACTAGAAGAAACGGAAGAACTGCTACTATTAATCGATACCGAACTTGAACTTTGGCTCACCTTTTTGGAAGTCGTAGTACTAGAACTTTGTTTTGACGTACTTGACTTTGAGCTCGTACTACCACACGCCGCAAGTGTCCCAGCAATTAGGAGCGTCATCCCCATTGTTAAATATTTTTTCATCAAATATCCTCCCACAGATATGAATACAGATTATTCATACAGATTTTCGTACTTAGTGTATGCCTCAGCAGAGCACTAAACAACGTGTTGTCAACAAAAAAAACAATCCAATCTGTATCTGGATACACAAAAACGACCGTCTCTTAGGGAAAGACGGTCGCACATATTTTCAACTCATATTAAATCGTTGGTTGTTATTTAATATTAATTGCTGATATTCAATTCATTTAGGGTGGGGGTAGATCTGTCGCACTCGGTAGTACTACAAGGTTTTAGCATCATTGGTGCCGGAAAAATCTGGTATATCTCGCCGACTACTCAATGGAGCAGTCTAATTATGCCGGATTAAGCGTTAGCTTCTGCGGCACGAGCTGATGCACTGATTGCATCGGCATAGTTGTTAGCAAAGTTGCTCCAGTTTGTAGCGCTCTTAGTTGATGCTTGGGCCGTTGCAACACGGGCGTTAGCAGTAACGAATGAAGCATAAGTCTTCGCAAAGTTGTTCAAAGCACTGCTGTGACCGCCCTTAACTTGAGCAGTTGCAACGCGAGCGTTGGCGATTTGGGCGTTAGCCACGTTCTTAGCAATTTGGTTCAAAGTAACGTGTGACTGGCTAGCTTGAGCCGTAACACCCTTAGCAGTTTCAGTCTGAATTGAAGCTGCGGCATCACTAAATGAAGCTGCATGGGCGGTACCAGTCAAACCTACAAAACCTGCGAAAGCAACAGTAACAACAAATGCATTTAATACGATCTTCTTTAAACTCTTCATTTTAATTCTCCTCTATATCCAATCACAATTTTTAATTTATCAATAATGGCTTTCGCGAATAACTATTTGTGTGTCGCTGATGTTTCAATTGCTTGCCCTAGGATTGAAGCAATCGCCCGCATGGCTTGTGTTTGATAATCATTCGCTCTCAACGGTTACCTACTATAGCACCTCACTTTGTACTTGTATACTAGTTTTTAAAACTTTTTTATTTTGTGCAGTTCTTATTTTATTGATTATTCCTTTATTATCAACGTTTCTTACGGATAAAAAGTTAAAGTTAATCGCATTCATTATTTATTTCACAAGATTATGAAAACGAACACATGCTATTATGATTTTTCGTAACCGTTTTCTCTATGTAAACAAGGTATGTAAGCATGTAATTAGTGCTTTCTTAAATTATTTTCATAAATAGTATCGATGCCGTGTTTTTTTGAAAACGCGTTCTCCATTTTAACCTGTTTTTGCAACTTGTATATCAGTTTTGAAAGTGATCGAAGTCCGCCACTCACCTACCGTGACCACACCAGCTCTCACCCAAACCGTTAAATTCCTTAGTTACCTATAGAAGCACGGCGATTTTACTAGCCCCCCCTACTCCGACCATCCCAAACCGAAGTCTATCAATGTTAGTAAGAGTTCCTTTCAACTGATACGCCGATCCAAAAGAACGGCTGCCATTTCGCCTCGCAATCCGGTATAATAAAACTATTCTTAAACCGAAGCATCGGCATGATGCTGGCAATAACGATTTGATTTCCAACAGAAGATATCTCAGGTGCGTCTCATTTCGATGACTCCAATTCTAGTGAAAGCGTAGCATACCCCTTTTTGAGTACGCGGTGCTTCGATTAGAATTGGAGGTTTTTTTATGGAAAATGTATCAAAGGTCAGTTCAAAAACGAAGTACTCAATCATTGGCACGGCTGGCCTCGCCTTTTGTGGGGTGCTCGTCGAAACATCAATGAACGTCACGTTTCCAACGCTGATGACGCAGTTCCACGAAAGCTTAAATAACGTGCAGTGGGTCACCACGATCTACCTATTAGTCGTCGCAATCACAATGACTACCACCGCCTTTGCGCAGCGTCGCTTCAGCCTTCGGTCATTACTGACATTGGCTGGGCTCCTATTTGTTTTAGGTATCCTCACCTCCGGGCTGGCCCGCTCATTGCCAATCCTGCTCGTTGGTCGGGTCATTCAAGGGATTAGTACTGGGCTCACAATGCCACTGATGTTTGCCATCATTATGCAGCAAGTCCCCCTACGATTTCAGGGGCAATATATCGGACTGGCTGGCATGGTGATCGCCTTTGCTCCATCATTGGGGCCCACGTATGGTGGCTTCATCACCCAGACCGCCGCGTGGCCGCTGATTTTCTGGATCACACTGCCGATTGGCCTCGTTAGTTGCCTACTGGCCCTGTCGACCGTACAGCAGTCAGCTGCCATTAGTAAGCACCATTTCCCGCTCCTCGAGTTCATGCTCATCACAGTCGCCCTCACGACCATCACGATCGGGATCAATAGCGCTGGCAATCATCACGGTGTCGTCGCGGTGGTCATCCCCCTCTGCATTGGTGTCATCAGTCTCACTAGCTTTGTCATCCATGCAAGCCGCGGCGTTCATCCCCTGATTAACGTCCAGATCTTTCGCAATTCACTTTTTTCACGGGCCCTGCTGATCTACTTTTTAGTTCAATTTATCCAGATTGGGCTCACATTTCTGCTCCCCACCCTCGCACAATTAGCGTTACACCAAGGCACCATGCTGGCTGGGATGATGCTCCTCGCGGGGAGCTTACTGTCTGCCGTAACCGCCCCGTTTACCGGACACTTACTTGATACGTACGGTGCCAAGCGCATCCTTTCAATCGGGAGCGGGTTTCTCCTTCTCGGTAGCTGTCTGTTATTTAGCTTTAGTCGCTCGCTAACGACGGCGACCATCGTTGTCTTTTACGCGATCTACATGTTGGGATTTAGTTTCACCTTTAATAACGCCCTCACCTTCGGCCTCCAACAGCTTACACCACCCCAAATTACCGATGGTAACGCCGCGTTTAACACGCTTCAGCAATATTCCGGCTCATTGGGCACGGCTGTTGCGGCCGCCATTTTGGCGTTAAGCGCCCACCACACTCAGCTAACTACGGCGCAACAGACCCTCGCTGGCAGTCACAACGTGCTCCTCTTCTTCGTTGGACTCTGCCTACTCGCCACCCTCCTCATTTTCTCGTTGCCACAGTCTCAGCAGCCCACCAAATAATAGGCGTCGTCTCCGCATGCAATTAATTTTGGGGCGTGTTTGTGCTATGCTTATTCAAATTAAGTTACGATTAAGGGAGACTTACCATCATGACATTATCTGAACATCAACACTGGCTCACCGATTTCTACAAGCAGCGCAACTGGTACCAGCTATCACCATTCATCCGGCTAAACTTTCTCACGGAAGAAGTGGGCGAAGTTTCTCAAGCCATTCGGGCGGTTGAAATTGGCCGCGATCATCCCGGTGAAATCGAACAGTCACCGGCAGCACAACGTGACCATCTCCACGAAGAACTAGCCGACACGCTCGACCAAGTCCTCATTCTCTGTAGCAAGTACGATATCGACGCTGAAGAGCTACTGCGCTACAGCGAACAGAAGCTCCACGACCGGTTCCACGAGTAAATCGTTGGTTTATTACGACACCCTTAAATTGGAGTAAAATTTAGGCTAAATTAGCTAATCTTTAGTTTTATCCCCAAATTACCTAAAAATTAAATTTTCGTTTCATTAGCTTTCCACGCTTGTATGACGAACTGATTAATAATCGAAACTTTTTTCATTTTGCTCACAAGAATCCCCTTTCATCATATTCTTGAACCATTGCAGATGATGGCGCATTATAACAATGAAATCATTCTGCCATTATTTTGGCATGACGAAAGGAGGGCCTCCTATGACGTTGCAAGCCATTGCGTCACGCCTGTTTTTATCCATCTTTTTTGCAATTGGGTTTATTACGTTTTACGAATGGCATGTCCAATGGGCCTTCAATCCGAAACACGAATCATCCTTCATTAATCAATTAAAACGGTGGTCAGTGCCCCTAGTGGCGATTATATTTTGCTCGTGGCTGCAATTTATCATTAACCACGCACCGAGTAATGTTTTGTTATTTTCTAACATTCAACTGTTTGTGGTCGCCTACCCCCTGCTTAATAACCGCCTAACCACCACCGAATTTTGGGCCCAAGGCCTGATTGGTGCTTTTTTCTGGTTTAGCAATCATAACTACGGGCAAGAGCGATTCGCGTTAGTTGCCGGCATTCTCATCATTTGTGGCCTCCTACTCCGGTACTTCCGCAACTTTATTCGTTACGGTTGGTGGGCCCATTTAATTTTTTCAATCGTCCTATCTACTATGTATTGGTCGAGCTACGCCGGGATTTCTAATGCCAATCGGCGGAGCTACGTTTTGCTATTCATCATGATGGGCCTCTATTCTTGGGCTTACAGTAATTTCACCCATCGCCAACAGCTGGAGCAAGAGCAGCTGACCCACGAAGTGAACTATGATGCCCTGACACGGGCCAAAAGCAATACTAGTTATCTGAATGAGACACCAGCTCTCTTCGCTAAATTTCAGGACGCCCACCAGCCACTGACTTTTATCGAGCTAGACCTCGACAATTTCAAGAGCATTAACGATCGGTTTAGCCATCTTGCGGGCAATGGCGCCCTCACCAAAAGTGCCACAACGCTCACTCACACGCTCCAGCACAGCCAACGACCATTTACCTTTTACCGCACGGGGGGCGAAGAATTTGTGATCATTTTGCCCGGCACAACGCTCGCAGCGGCTATTCCGATTGCCAAAGATTGTTTGGACGCCTTGCGCACAGCCAACTACCATTACGATCAAGCACCCATTAAGATCACTGCATCCTTCGGTGTCACCGAGCTCCAGCCTGACGATATCGTAATGAACGATCTGTATAGTCGGGCCGACGACAGTCTCTACATTTCTAAGCAGCACGGTCGCGACTGCATCACGGTGAATGGCGAAACCTTGGACGCTAACCAACTGTCCACGACCGTTGTGACCAGTACCTTCTTCGCGCAGCCCGTCATGGATATTGAACACGACCGGCTCATGGCCCAGGAAATACTGATGCGCACGTTCGACCACGGGCACTGGCTTTTACCTGATATTTCTGAAACTGGTATGACCGTTCAGCTCTCAATGATTTCCAGATTTACTCACGACATGCCGGGTAAATCGCTGGCGATTAATCTAACTGCACAACAATTTGCGAACCTCTACGAGATGGATCACCTGATTAAATTTGTGCGAACTCACCATCTCAGCCAAGCCTTTGGCATCGAACTAGTCAACATCCCCAACCTCGAACAGGTCACAACAACGAGTGAGCTTTACCATCAAGCTGGAATTCTTATCTTCATTGATAATGATGACATCATCAACGACGACGCCACGCTAACGGCATTGCTTCCCTACATCGATGGCATTAAGCTCGATCTTCACCGCTTACCCGCTCAACACCAAGCCCTCATTGCACACCTGCAAGAGTTGATGGATGTCGCGGGCAAGGATCTGATTCTCCACGGTGTTAGCAGCCATGAGGATTTTCAGGAAATTTGTGATCTGAAAATTCGGTACGCACAAGGTTACTACTTCAGTCGCCCCGTGATGCCACGAATGATCTAATTTAAAACAATTGTCTGCTTCATGGGCAATTGTTTTTTTACGCAAAAAACTTCAGCAACGCCGATCCGCGTTACTGAAGTTTCGTAAAGGAGGCTGGACTTCAAATGCAGCTGGGAATTACCTGAAGCCCAGGAGCCTATTAAATAGGCTTATTTTCATTATAGTGGGGAACCCAATAAATGGTAAATCATTCGGCTTATCTTGTTCCACGTGAAACATTTACCCCGCTAGATACTGATCAACACTTGCTTTAATCGTTGCGATGTCATCTGGTGTCGTTCGACAACAGCCTCCGATAATTCGGGCCCCTGCGGCTAACCATTGGGGCACTAACTCGCTGAACTGGGGCGCATCAGTCACCTTTTCCCACGTCTTGGTGGTTGGGTCATACCGATCACCATTGTTCGGATACACGATGATTGCTTTGTCAGTCACGCCATGCATCTCATTAATCGCCGGCAGTACATTTTCCATCTTCGTGCAGTTAACGCCGACGGCCAGTACATTTTCTTGGGCATCACAGTACTGGGCCGCTTCCCGCAACGGGGTGCCGTCACACAAATTAGCCGGCGTGTCCCCAACACTGAACGAAACCCAAACCCGAACTGTTGGAAAGTCGCGCTGTAATAACGCCAGTAGCGCCTGAACTTCAGCAAAATTAGGCATCGTCTCCAATGCTAAGCAATCGACTCCCGCGGCCACTAAGGCTTGAATCCGTGGTAAGTGGAAGGCCTGATAATCCGCTTTTGATAGGCGATAATCGCCAGTATATTCACTGCCATCGGCTAAGTATGCCCCGTAAGGCCCCACGCTGCCTGCAATCAAGAGACGGTCATCACCAGCACGCGCCTGATCAGCAAGTTTTACTGCATCATGAATCAATTGCAGACCAGCCTCCTGATCTACATCAAAATCCGCCAATGCTGGCAGGTTTGCTTGGTAGGTATTGGTCGTCGCAATCGTCGCGCCAGCCATGAAATAGCCCTCATGAACAGCCCGAATGGCATCTGGATTTGTAATTAGCGCCATTGCGGACCAGAGCTCATTGTCCGTTTGGACCCCCATCTTTTCCAACTCCGTCGCCATTGCTCCATCGCTAACTACCACACGCTGGGTTTTTAACAAGTGTTCTAATCCGTTAATAATCGTTCAATCCCTTCGCCCAATCTTAAATCGGTTAAAATTTATTCGCCAAATCACTCTTAATTATGCTAGCATAATATCTATTGGTGTTTTCATCATATTTTAATTTACTTATTATCGAAATACAATACACCTACATAGGAGGATTTGCCATGGCTAAACAGCCTCACGATAAACTTGTACGTAAAATGGAGGCCCGGCACCTGCTCATGATTTCATTGGGCGGGGTCATTGGTACCGGGCTCTTTCTAAGTTCCGGCTACACCATCCAGCAAGCCGGCCCCATTGGCACCATCATGGCCTACGCAATTGGCGCGGTCGTCGTCTACCTCGTCATGCTGTGTTTGGGGGAACTATCCGTTGCCATGCCTGAAACAGGAGCCTTTCACGTTTATGCCGATCGCTATATCGGCCCCGGCACGGGATTCACCGTCGCCATTTTATACTGGCTTACATGGACCGTCGCCCTCGGCTCCGAATTCACAGCTGCCGGTCTGATCATGCAAAAATGGTTTCCCGACTCGCCGACCTGGATTTGGAGTGCCCTCTTCATGATCGTCATCTTCGTCTCCAACGCCTTGTCGGTGCGATTCTTTGCCGAAACCGAATTTTGGTTTTCCAGCATTAAAGTCGTGGCGATTGTGATCTTTATTTTGCTGGGACTCGGTGCGATTGTGGGGCTGATCCACTTTGGTCATCAGGCCCACGCACCGTGGTTTCATAATTTGTACGCGCATGGTCTTTTCCCTAACGGTTTCAAAGCCGTGTTCACCACCATGCTCACGGTTAACTTCGCTTTTTCTGGTACTGAACTAATTGGCGTAACGGCCGGTGAAACCAAAGATCCGGAGAAAAACATCCCTAAAGCAATTCACACCACCCTGCTACGACTCGTTATTTTCTTCATTGGTAGCATCACCGTCATGGCCGCGTTGATCCCTTATAAACAGGCCGGCGTCAGTCAAAGTCCCTTTGTCCTAGTCTTTAATCAAATCGGGCTTCCATTTGCGGGCGATCTGATGAACTTCGTCGTCCTTACGGCGATTTTATCGGCCGCCAACTCCGGTCTCTACGCCTCAACTCGCATGTTATGGTCCCTCGCCCACGAAAAAATGATTTCGCCCCGCTTCGCACACACGACCAGTCGCGGGGTCCCGATGCTCGCACTATGCGTCAGCATGATTGGCGGAATTCTTGCGCTGGTATCCAGCGTCGTCGCCGCTTCAACGGTGTATCTTGTTTTAGTTTCCATTTCAGGTCTCGCCGTTGTGATCGTCTGGATGGCGATTGCCCTCTCAGAAATTAACTTTCGCCGGGCCTTTCGGCGGGCCGGCCATCAGGATAGCGAATTAAAGTTTAAAACACCATGGTATCCAGTCATCCCCTGGGCCGCCTTCATCATGAGTTTACTCTCGTGCGTCTTGATCATTTTCGATCCGAACCAACGCGTTGCGCTGCTCTACATGGTGCCCTTTATCGCAGTGTGTTACGGTGTCTATTATCGTAAAAATTTTTTTAAACGCCACTAAAAAAACGTCATTTGAAGGTTTACATCTTCAAATGACGTTATTTAGATATCTTGGGCGTAGCTCCAGCCGTTCAAATCCCGGGCGTCCTTCCACCCCGCACCGGTATTCAAATACTCATGAGTGCCAACTGAGTTTGTGGCATCAACTCGGTACAGGTCTTTATCTTGTAGCGCCTCCGCTAATGTCTCATGCTTTAGCATTTCGCCTTCGCGATTAAAATATTCGTATTCCATTTATCAGCACCCCTTCAGCCAATAATTATACGAACCTTTGTTCGAACGATCAAGTGATTTTAAGAACTGTAATATTACAATTTTGCTTGCAAACGAAACGTAGATTTAATATAACTCATTAAAATCATTAATGCCCTTAATTGTTTGATCCAATATATATTGCTTCGTATTCGGACAGTCAAAATCCGCGAGTTGCATCGTTGTCGCAATTTGTTGGGCCATCTTTTCTGCATTCCGATAACGACGGCCATCATCGTAGTCTGGCCGCTGCCGTTGCCATAGCTCGTACAAATAATTCTGGTACCCAAACTGCCAGCCACCTAAGAAAACAGCAAAGAAAAGCTCCTCATCCACCGTGATCGCCGGTAATAACTCTAAGTCGTCACTATCAACTAGGTGATTGGCTTCGCAAAGTTGCGTTTCAATGAGCTCGTCCATCGTTAAAAACTCCACGCTATCGGCTTCGTTGAGGGCGGCCACCAGTAGGGTCGACAACTCCTGATCACAAACCGTGGCCGCTGATTCTAGCTTAATCACCTTGCCCTTAATATTTCCCGAAATCCACCGCACGTGATGGCCAATAAACCCCGCCTGAATGCCAGCATGCATGCCGGCAACGTAGATTTGCGCCAACTGGTTGAGGATCGTATCAACTGAACTATTTCCTAGCGCCTCCAAGTATCGATCCAGTCCCGCTTCGTTGCGACTAATTCTTAATTCATGCCGATCAAACTGCCGGCCTGCTGGTCCAAAAAATATATTCATCATGATCACTCCCCAATGTGCAATGCTTATTTTCGCTACTCTCCATCACTCACCACACGACCTGCTTAAAGTAAAACGACCCGCACATAGCAACCATCACTGGTTCCATGTCCGGGTCGTCTTCATTGTTCATGAAGTGAGCGTTTTATATTCTCTAATATTTATACTACATTCATACGAATTTGCAAAGTAAAAGTTAACATTTGGGATAAAAAATTCTTATGATTATCATCCGCTATCAAACTAGGCCTGAATCCCCGGTAAAACAACAGATTTTAAAGGTGCTTGTCCCCACAAGTTACGGTTCCGGCGTCACCAAATGTTGCATAAAAACTGGCAATACGTTGGGACAATACGTGATTTCGGCTGGTAAATAGGGCCCCGTGTCGCCATCAATTCGGGTCACTACTTTTTCATCCGCCATCGCCTGCAACGTCAACTTTCGGGGCGTTAGGCTCGTAATGGCGTCTGACTGGTGCATATGTCCACTCCACGCAAAATAGATGTAGGGAATGACCTGTCGCCGATGAATGTCCTTCAAGATACTGAGATGAAAACGTAGCGGATTATCTCCCGAGTCATTCGGCGCCGTCGTCGACAACAGGGCAAACCATGTTTTATACGTCTCCGGCTGCTTGGCATCCATCTGATAACTCACTAGGCGGGACTTATGCCGTCCTGCTCGTCGCAACGCGGTTAAAAAATAGGTGAGTCGTTTGCCCCAACGATCATGATGCTGTTGCTGTTCCCGCACATCCCCAGCTAAATCCGCTAAATTGCCAAAATCCAAGTAGCTCACAATCGCCCGTTGATCATCACAATTCCCAATCCCCACGCGATGAAAATGACGATCAAATATGATTTGCAGGGCCTCGTGCACGTCCGTTGGGATTCGCCACCGTTTCGCAAAATTATTCACCCGACCACATGGAATCAAGCCCAATGGAACGGTGAGCTTCCGACGAATCATCGCCGTTACGGCAACGTTTAGCGTGCCATCACCACCAACCACAATCAACGCATCTAATCCAGAAAGCCGGTTGGCAACAATCATAATTGCCTCTTCCGTCGAGAGCGCTGTCATTAAAATCGGCTGAATATCATGTTCACTTAATTGTTCTTGTACAATTTTGACGTTTTTTTCGGCCAGCCCGTGCCCCGCACTGGGGTTGTAATAGATTCCGTACTGTTGTACATGTCCCATATAGCTCCCCCTCAAGATTTTATGGCATACATTTAACTTATTTTACTTATAATTTATTTATAGTATACGCTTGGTAAATAGTTAATACCATTACAAAACTTTAACAAACGTTACAGGCTGCAATATTCACCCATGATCGAATTTGATATAATAGCCGTGATAGGGGGCGTAATCATCATGTACGGAAAAATGACGAATCAACGAATTCGGGTGACCGATTTACTTATGTTTATATTAGGAGCCGCAATCTATGCGTGGTCCTTAGTTAATATTAATATTCCTAATTCACTGGCTGAAGGCGGGGTGACTGGGATTACACTAATCCTCCGGGCTCTTTTTGGCCTGAATCCAGCTTATACAACTATTTTATTGAACATTCCGCTTCTTTTCTTCGGGTTTCGAATGATGGGCCGCCGCGCCCTCATTTATACCCTTTTCGGAACGCTTAGTCTCTCGGCGTGGCTTTGGATTTGGCAAAAAGTTCCGATGACCCTTTCACTGCACCACGACCTTCTTATTTCTGCCCTCCTGGCGGGCTTATTTGGCGGTGTTGGTCTCGGCCTCATCATGCGCTTTGGCGGAACCACTGGCGGGACTGATATCATCGCTCAGGTGCTGGAGCGTAAGGCCAGTGTCCCCATGGGACGGACCATGTTTGTTCTCGATGTCAGCGTACTCGTGATTTCACTGGTTTATTTGGACCTCGTTCATATGATGTACACCGTGATCGCCTCATTTGTTTTCGCTCAAATGATTAATTTCACGCAGCAAGGGGCGTACAGCGCCCGCGCATTTTTTATTTTCTCCAACCATGCCTCGGAAATTTCGGATGCCATTATGCTCCAACTCGATCGTGGCACCTCCCTATTTCACGCCGAGGGCGGTTACACGAAGCACCCACAACATGTGGTCTACACCGTTGTGGATCCCTCAGAAGTTAATACGGTGCGACAACTCATTAAAGACTTGGATCCACAAGCCTTCATTACCATTAGCGAAACCCAAGAAACCCTCGGTGAGGGATTCACCTTTGAAAAACATCGTCGGGGCTTTTTCGATAAACTCAAACTTAATCATCGATCATAATCGGGTCAAACGAAAGTTTAACTAAACAAACTGATTAGCTACGTGCTATGATGAGATCAAAAGTAATATATCAGAAGGAGAGTCCCTGCCGTGACACATATGAAAGACTTCAAACAGCGCTTTTGGTTCTTAATCTTTTCCATCATCATTAACTCCACTGGGAACGCGCTCACCATTTCCACTAACCTGGGTAGCGCCGTTTGGACCGCCTCGTCTGTGAACCTCGCAGACTGGATTCATATCTCACTGGGAACCACCTTATTCGTGTACGGGGTTGTCGTCACCATCGCCAACCAATTTTTCATTGGTCACTTTGACGGACGACGTCTCATCTCAAACCTGCTTTATACCATTCCGTTCAGCTATCTTGTTCAATTTATTACCGTCTTTTGGAACTGGGTTGGCGTTCCCAACCTCAATTTATTCTGGCGCATCGTCCTCGACATCTTCGGGATCATGCTAATTTCGGCAGCCGTTTCTATTTACCAACGCTGCAACCTCATTTTGCATCCCAATGATGACCTTTCCTACATTTTACGGTTTAAATTCATGCACGGTTCCGCAATCTTAGGGCAATGGGTTAGCTACTCGCTACCAGTCGTCATTACGATTCTCGCCGTTATTTTCACTAAGCACCTCACCGCTGTGGGGTTCGGGACCATTTTAGCGTTAACGGCCCAGGGCGCGATGATGAATTGGTCGGACACCCATGTTTTCCCGAGTCTCAAACATCACGTCGATTTTCGAACCAACTAACTTATTTCCCGGGCAATTAACGCCTATAACGCTCAAAAAACGACCCACAAATTTCCTAACTCGAAATTTGCAGGCCGTTTTTTAGTCTAGTAGCGACTCAAGCTTTCGTTGAGCGTTGCCAGTAATTGTTCTCCATAAGTTTGTTGCACCGTATCCTCGCGGTAGTCATCGTAGGATAAAGCGCAAGCGTGCTGCCGCGCAATTTTATTAGCGGTCCGGTAGAGCCAAGCGTCATCAAAGACGGCCAGTTCATTTTTCTTCATTTGGAAAATGAACGTCTGACTTCCGAGTGTCCATCCGTTAACGTAAATCTGAAACAGATCTTCCTTTTCAATCTCGATCTGTGGCGCGTCGTCGAGGTCATAAACATCTTCCACCCCGTTGGCCGCCATCAGCGGTGTACAAATCGCTTGATCCATCACCATAAACTCGACACTATCCGCATCATTCAGACTCTCCATCAAATGTTGCTTAACGTGATCGCATCGCGCTTCAAAATGCTGGCGCTCGTATTTAACCCCATTCGACATTCCCAAGACATATACATTTGCCAAAACTTGTAAAACTTCATCCAACGATAAAGTTCTTAGTTGCTTTAATTGTCGTTCAACGATTCCCCGATTGCGATCTAACTGTGCTGCATCAGAATCAAACAGTCTCCCCGCGGGACCAAAAAATGAATTCATCATCATCGTCTTTTACCTCTACTTTTTACAATTATCAAGTGTTAGACACTACTTACGTTTGCGGCCAAAACCAGTGAAATTCGTCGTAAAATAAAACGACCCGTCCCTAGCGGCCATTCGGTCCTGGGTGCGGGTCGTCTTCAAAAAGCGAAGTGAGCAGTTGTCCTATTTATCTTTTAATATTAAAGCACAATTATCACTAAAAAAACATCTTTTTTTGTATTTTTTTACGTTCATATTAATCGAGTGATAAAATTTTAGAATAGTTTATGCCTTTCACTATAATAAATTATGTCCTTAATCTTTTATCCCATAGTGATTAGCGCTTAATTCAGTGATATCAGCGTTCTTGGTTCATTCAAGTCAAGTGAATAATTTAACTTTTTCTATATTACTTTTAGTAATTAATGCTTTTATAATTTTTAGATAGATAATTCTTAAATTTTTTCCAGAAATATTTCGATAACCACCATTCAGATGAAAAAGGAAATCAAAAAGGAAGCTATCATAGCTTCCTTTTATCTATCATTTAACTGTATTTGATTATGCTAATCTGCCGCTAACGCATCGATCGGGTTCAACTTCGAAGCCCGTCTTGCCGGCATGAGCGCTGCGAGGAATGAAATGATCACCGCCACAACAAAGGCAAAGATCACGTCACCCATGCTGATTCGAATTAGGTTGTACTTCGCAATGGAGTATAGGAGGCTGTTCAAGCCCGCACCAATCGCAAACGCCATCACCGTCCCTAGTACAGCAGCCAGTAGCCCGATGAAGAGGGATTCAGAGGTAAATAGTCGCCGAATGTCCTTCTTCGATTCACCGAGGGCCCGCAAGATACCAATTTCTTTGGTCCGTTCTGAAACTGACATGTACATCGACACGATGATCATCAGCGCCGAAACAACTAGTGAAATCGCCGCAATCGCCGCCAGTACGTTAGTTGCTAAGTCCGTGATGGTGTTAACGGTATCGAGAATGCTGCCCACCGACATGCTAGCAAAATCATGCACGCCAGCCGTCTTCATGTCGTTGATCTTCGCATTGGTAGCCTTAACCTGCTTGGTATCATTAATCTTGACGGCCGCAAAGGTTGGCTCACTCACCGCACCAGCGTCGCTCAACATGGTCTTCATTGTGGCGTAATTACCATAAGCGGATGATCCTTGTTCACCGACGCTCACAATACCGGCCACCTTCAACGTCTTCGTGATTTTCACAGGTTGATTCTGGTCATTCATAGCCGCAAAACTAATCGTCACGGTCTTTCCAACGGCCTTCTTCCAGTTCTTACTGTTCAAGCTCTTGGCAAATTTCTTGTCGATCACAATTTCATTCTTGCCAGGTTGGTGGCCCGCTTTAATTGACTTCGACCCATTTTGCCCCGTCCAGGTAACAAATGTGGACACTGACTCGGTCTTCTTACCCTGCGTCAGTTGAGCGCTGCTCAATTGATAGCCCGGTTGGACCTTCGACACGTGCTTTGTATCCTTCAGCTTTTTCAACTGGGCACTCGTCAACGTGGTCGACTTATAGTCGGTCGCCATTGCTTGCTGGGTCGCCGTCATGCGTTCGTTGACGTCCTTTTTGTTATCCTTCGACACGTTCTTCATCACGGTCACAAAGTCGGGATTAGCTAATTCCGTGACCTGATTATTAATGTAGCTCTTAATTCCGTTACCGAGCCCCAAGAATAGCATCACGGAAAACAGCCCGATTGCCGTTCCTAAAATGATCAACGAATTACGCCAGAAATTGTACATTAAGTGCTTGAAAGCGGTTCGATACGAGGCCATCGCTGCCAATGGTCGCGCTGGAATTTCATCGCTTTCGTGGTCCCCATCAAACGCCGGCTTAATTCGATCATCCCCGTCGATTTTACCGTCGGCCAGATGCACGATCCGCGTCCCATAGTTCGCCACTTCCTGAGAATGGGTAACGGCGATAACGAGCTTGCCTTCCTGAGCAATCTCTTCTAATAGGTCCAGCACTTCTTTTGTGTTTTGTGAATCCAGCGCTCCGGTTGGTTCATCCGCGATAATGATCTGTGGATCGGCAGCCAGCGCCCGGGCGATCGCCACCCGCTGTTTTTGACCACCGGAAAGTTGGTTCGGATGCTTCTTAATTTGATCGCTCAAACCAACCTTATTTAGCAATTCCGTGGCCCGCTTAATCCGTTGACTCCGGTTGAGCGTCGTCATGTCTAATGCGACTAACACGTTATCGAGAACGGACAGGTGTGAAATCAAGTTATACGACTGGTAAATATAGCCGATTGTCCCGCGGCGATATTCGTCGAGTTGCTTTTCTTTTTTATGATCCAGTTGTTGACCATCGATCGTGACGGTCCCTTCAAAATTGCGGTCCAACCCGCCAATAATATTCATTAAGGTCGACTTACCACCACCGGATTCACCGAGGATGGAAACAAATTCACCCAGTTCAAAGTCCAAGTCAATTCCCATTAAAACTGGAAATTCCTCTTTACCGAGGAAGTATGACTTGTGAATATCATGTAATGTGAGAAATGCCATATTATTCTCCTTTATAATTAAAATCTTGCGCGCGTGATGCTTGTCTCATTATACAAGTGCCACCCACGTTTTAAAACTAGTTTATCCTGCTAACAAAATTCAGGATGGGTTTTATTTTATATTAGTTAGTTTCTGTTGACAAGAACTAACTAATAATTTACAATGAACTCAATTAGTTAGCAGAAGAAATAACTACCTAACTAAAATAACAATAAAGGAAGTCTTGATTATGACCTACGACTCACAAGAACTACTCACCTTATTTGGCCGTCTATTCCAGCAACGGACTTTTATCTCCGCTGCAATCAAGAGCTGGAAATTTGATGACCATCAGCAAAACCAGCGCGGTCAATTTCGTGTTTTACACCTCCTCGCTGAAAAAGATAATCTCACAAACTCCGAAATCGTTGATGCCTTGGATATTCGCCCCAGCTCCGTTAGTGCCCTTGTTAGCAAACTGGAAGCTAACGAACTGATCGAACGGCACGAATCTCCCGACGACAAACGGGTTTCGCTCATCACCCTTACCGATAAGGGCCGTGACTACATCACGGGATCGAAAAAGTTTAAAGATGAATTATCGGAATCGATGTTCGAATCGCTCACCAGTGATGAGCAGCAGCAATTACGGCACCTTCTCAACAAGCTCATCACCGACTTAGAGGTTAAGGAACCCGATTGGACACAGCAGCATAGCAACAAATTTCATGGCCGTGGACCTGCTCAGGGTGGGTTCGAATTTCCGTTTGGTAACTTCAACGGATTTGGTGGCGGTTTTAACCGCCGTCCACGCGGCTAGTCCCTTTTGTTTCACACAACACACAATACACAACACACGAAAATAGGAACGCCTTTTCTCAACTATCGGGAAAAGACGTTCCTATTTTTTACTTATTCAGCTTCAATTGCGCGTTTAACCAGATCGTGATCAATGCCAAAGTAGTGCAAAGTATCAAGTTGGCGCCCAATTTGGTTCGGATCCTCAAGCAGGCTTTCCTGGGCGAAGCGTTTATCGATCGTCGCCGTGAAGTTCACGTAGCCCCCCACAACCTCATAATGTTCCACGTGAAACACGAGAACGGCACTGGCCTGTTTAAGGATCGGAACATGACTGTCATCGAGAATATCGTAAGGAACCCGCCCGCCACCAAGCTTATCTTGCCCATGATGGTCACCGGCATATTCCACCAATTCATGGTATTTGGGTGCGACAATGTTGGCACTACCTACGCCATGACTCATCAACTGTTTGGCAGCATTCGTCCCTTTTCCTAAGCCAAAAACGAGCATGTTGCGTAACGAATACGACGAGCTGCACGTCGTCACATTATAGCCATGCCGGTCATCCGGATAGGCCAATAAGAAGATGGGAAACCCATAGTAGAGCTTTTGCGATATCAATTCTTTTAACATTTATTTTTCTCCATACTCATTTGTTAAGGATCTCCCTGGTCCGCTGCTTAAGTTCCGGCAGTACCTGGTCTTCGTACCACGGATTCTTAGCTAACCACGAAAAATTACGTGGCGATGGGTGCGGTAGCGGCATAAATTCCGGTAGATACTGCTGATAGTCCTTAACGGTTTGCGTGAGGGTGTCTTTTGACTTCAGTGACAGATAATAGCGTTGGGCGTAGCTCCCAATCAACAGCGTGAGTTCGATGTTGGGCATCAAATCTAAGAGGGGTTGATGCCATTTCTGGGCAAAGCCCTTACGAGGAGCCAAGTCACCGCTCTTCCCTTTTCCCGGGTAGTAAAAGTCCATCGGAATAATGGCAATCTTGCCAGAATTGTAGAATTCATCGTCAGAAACGCCCATCCAGTCTCGCAACCGCACGCCACTCGGATCGTTCCAAAAGATCTTCGTGTCTTGTGCCCGTTTGCCCGGTGCTTGCCCAATTACGTTAATGCGGGCCTCTTTACCCGCGTAATACAGTGGTTCAATATCTTGTCTGGTGTAATCCGCATTTTGTGGGTCCGCCTTAATCGCTTCAAAAATCCGATCAAATTCAGTCATCTAAATCCCCCGTTTCTCACGTCAATTATGCCCCACGGGTTCCTTGAACGCAAATAAAATATTCCATTTTTATATAAAAAATATAATCGTTCGTGTTTTAGTGAATTTATTTTCGTTATTGCACTTTATTAAGTCGTATATTATACTATTTTTGCATATAAGAAAGATTTTACGTAATCATTGTTCATGTTTTTTTGTTAACGAAAGGGGATTGTTTTGTTGAAGGTTAATCGTTATGTTGTCGCTGGTAGTGGTATTTTACTCCACCTGATGATCGGGTCCGTTTACGCTTGGAGCGTTTACACCCAGTCAATTCAGGCCCAAACCGGTTGGTCAGAATCATCGATCACGTTTGCTTTTAGTCTCGCCATCTTCTTCCTTGGGATGTCAGCCGCCTTCATGGGGCGGTTGGTTGAAAAGTTCGGTCCGAACGTGACCGGCACAATTTCCAGTATCTGTTACGGTGCTGGCACCGCACTGACGGGGGTTGCAATTCATACCGACCAGCTCTGGCTCCTCTACCTCGCATACGGGGTAATCGGGGGCTTAGGTCTGGGCTCCGGCTATGTCACCCCTGTATCAACCATCATCAAATGGTTCCCTAACCGTCGGGGAATGGCTACCGGCTGCGCGATCATGGGCTTTGGCTTTGCCGCCATGCTCACAAGCCCGGTTGCCCACGGATTAATTGCGAGTGTCGGGGTCGAACGCACTTTTTACATCCTCGGCGCCGTTTATTTCATCGTCATGATTAGCGCGGCTCAATTCATTCGGCCACCAAAGAAGGCGCTCAATGTGGCGGAAACCGTGACACCAGTTGCCGCGGGTGTCAGCCTCATGAACGGACAACAATTGACCGCCAATCAGGCCGTCAAAACGCGTGAATTCCGTCTCCTATGGCTAATGCTATTCATCAACATCACTTGCGGCATCGGCCTCGTTGCCGCGGCCTCCCCCATGGCACAAGAATTCACCGCGATGAGCGTCACTAAAGCTGCGTGGATGGTGGGTGTCATCGGTATTTTCAACGGATTAGGGCGCCTCGCTTGGGCTTCGATTTCCGACTACCTCGGTCGACCAAACACCTTCAGCGTGGTCTTCACGTTTGAAGCAATCTTAATCGTCAGCTTAATGTTCATTCACTCGTCATACCTCTTCACCATTGTCCTTTGCATTATTCTTTCGGGATACGGTGCCGGGTTCTCAGTCATCCCCGCCTACCTGAGTGATATTTTTGGCACCAAGGAATTAGGCGCCATTCACGGCTACGTGCTCACGGCGTGGGGCATTGCCGGTCTTGTTGGTCCGGTTGTGCTCTCCGTGTCACACCAACTCTTACACAGCTACAATTCGACACTAATTGTTTTCGGAATACTTGAAATTATTGCCCTAACTGTGTCATTCTTAATCAGGAAACGTTTTGCCAAAACAACCCAAGACGTCGCAAACGTCTCAACTAACTCATAAAGGAGCGCATTCAAAACATGACAGATCTTGAAATTGCTCAACAAGCCACCATGCTGCCCATCAAAGAAATCGCAGCTAAAATTGGTTTGACTGAAGATGATATTGAACCCTACGGTAATTACAAAGCTAAAATTAGTACGAAATTCGAACAAGCCACACCAGATCCTGCTCACAAGCTCGTTCTTGTGACTTCGATCAACCCAACGCCACCTGGTGAAGGTAAATCGACCGTCCTCGTCGGCTTAGGTGACGCTCTGTCGCTTCTCGAAAAGAAGACCATCATTGCCATTCGTGAACCTTCAATGGGTCCCGTCATGGGGATGAAGGGTGGTGCCACTGGCGGCGGCTACAGCCAAGTCATGCCGATGGAAGACATCAACCTCCACTTTACCGGCGATTTGCACGCCCTCACCAGCGCCAACAATACCTTGGCCGCATTGATCGACAACTACATCCAGCGCGATAACAAACTAGACCTCGATCCACGACGGATCATCTGGAAACGAGTCCTTGACATCAATGATCGGGTATTGCGCCACACCATTACTGGTCTAGGAGGCCTTTCACAAGGAATTCCTCGCGAAACCGGATTTGACATCACTGCCGCTTCCGAATTAATGGCCATCCTCTGCCTATCAACCAGTATTGCCGATTTGAAGCACCGCATTGGTAAGATTGTTGTCGGTTACAACCACGACAAACAACCCGTTACCGTTGCTCAACTCGGATTTGAAGATGCCATTACCATTCTCTTAAAGGATGCCATCAAGCCGAACTTGGCCCAGACACTGGCCCACACTCCCGCAATTATTCACGGCGGTCCATTTGCCAACATTGCTCACGGCTGTAACAGTGTCGCCGCTACTAAGACCGGCTTAAACCTAGCCGATTACACCGTCACCGAATCCGGATTTGGTTCTGACTTGGGTGCCGAAAAGTTCCTTGATATTAAGGCCCCTGTTTTAGGCAAAACTCCAGATGCCGCTGTTATTGTGGCTACTGTTCGGGCGTTGAAGTACAACGGCGGTCAAAAGCTTCCTGACCTTCAAACCGAAAACCTGGACGCCTTAAAAGCTGGATTACCGAACCTCCTTCACCATATCGAGAATATTCAACAGTATGGTGTGCCGTTAGTCGTTGCCATTAACCACTTTGTCAGCGACACTCAAGCAGAACTTGATCTGATCAAGGATACCTGCGCCGCGCATGGCGTTACTGCCATCCTCACTGACAGTTGGGCAAAGGGAGGCGAAGGAACACTCGATCTGGCCAAAGAAGTCATCAAAAAGGCCGATCAAGCAAGTACCTTCACTCCACTTTATGATGACAACCAACCCATTGAAGACAAACTAGATGCCGTTGTGACTAAGGTCTACGGCGGCCGCAAAGCCGTCCTCAGCAAGAAAGCCCAGCGACAAATCAAGCAGTTTACTGAAAATGGCTGGGGAAACCTGCCAATCTGTATCGCCAAGACCCAGTATTCATTGTCTGACGATCCTAAACTATTGGGTGCCCCAAGTGATTTTGACATCAACGTTCGTGAACTCGTCCCTAAGATCGGGGCCGGCTTCATCGTTGCCTTAACAGGAAATATTTTAACCATGCCCGGTTTACCAAAGGAACCTGCCGCCGTTAAGATGCATATTGACGACGATGGCACGATTGAAGGATTGTTCTAACTAAATCTCAACTAAAAATAACGCCCCACACATGATATTCATGCCTGTGGGGCGTTATTTTTTTGTTGGTACAACCAGCATCTGTTTTTGTATCTGATCCAATTATCCCAATTTTTCCGTCTCTAAGTCATCATTTTTAAACGCCCGGAGAAGTTTATCTTCTCGCACTCGATAAACTTCCCCTGCTAGTTTTTGTAAAATTTCATAGTTATAGGATGTCGGCAACACAATTTGCAACATGCCATTAACTGTATGATTATATAAATCCGTAACGTAAATATCCGTTTGCTTAGTCAGCGTCGTGGTGACGTCCACATTGCGGAAGAAAAAGTGTCGCAAGTTGGCTGCTACGTAGTCTCGCATCGCGGCGCCACCAACAAAATCTACACAGATCTGAATGCGATCCCGAACTGCGTGGGGTGGTAACGACACGACTAATTCGACTAGGTAGTTGTAAGAAATTCGATCGTACTCCACGTCACTTGGGTTCAGATAGAAAATCTTGCTTAAGCGGTCCGTTAGCGTATCGGCCAACAATTGTAGCCCCGGAAAATCGCTCTTAATCTTTTGTTTACTGTCCTGCCATTCCATTGAATCGTACTGAAAATCAAAAATAAGGAGTCTACTGCTTAGTCGAATCAGCCGCTCCACCATCTCTTTCATCTGGTGATCACTCACCTGCGGCTGGTTCAAAATTTGTGCCTGACGTAAATCTATCAAAAATTTACGGCGGGCCTCCGAAAAGCAACCATCAACGGCATTCACAAACTTAATCGCCATCGTGTTGGTGTAGCATTGACTACTCAAATAGGCGAGTAGGTAGGCCACTTCGGAATCACAATCAATCCCCTGCAGATACCCCAGGTGATTCTTGAAAAACGTCTTCACGGTTTCTGTTTGATGATCCTGTGATAACTGAAGAACATCGCGTAAGTTAACGAAATGTTGATTCTTAATTCGCATCAGTTGGACGTGCAAAAACAAGCGTAGTTGCGCCTTTTCTCCGGGGCTCAGCATCAAGCGATAGGTCATTATCACCACGTTGACCAGCTTCGCAACTAATTCATTTTGCTCCGGAAAGGGATCTTCTAGTCCCATACAGTAATAGTAATAAACCTTCGTAATTTGCGATCGTGTCATAAATTCTCGGTGGAGATTCAATTTAATTGAGTTTTTATAGCCGCTCGCGGCCGTCAAATGTTCCTCAATCTGCGCGCGAATTTTATAGTACGTCGACTTGCTAATAAAGTGCTGTTCTAAAAAAGTCTGGCGCGACTGCCGCTGGCGATTAACATAGTCAAATTCAAAAATTTGAAATGGTAATGACTGGTGCAACAGCATCAACTGAAACTGACGAAAATACTCACAGTTTAAGTTACGCCCCATTAGTTTGCCATTGCTCACCTGAACCGCTTTGGGATCATGCGTTATCTGCGCCAATCCGCTTTGCAGGTCACTAATTAGCCGATTCAATTTATAGTGTGACAGTTTTAACCAGTCGACAATTTCGTTAATATACAATTCATTACTGGTCGACGTCGTTAATCGCCAGGCAACTTGAAGCGTTTCTTGATCATTTTTATTTAAAAAAACGTAGTAATTCACCCCTACACCTCCCCAAATGTAGTTCTAATAATGAAATAAGTATTTAATTTATCAACAGATAACAAGTTTCTGATATTATTTGTGATTCTACCATATTTTTTTAAAAATACTGTACTACTTGGCACCCAATTTCCATTTTATTTACAACGATTGTAAAAAATGGTCGACAAAAAGCGGGCACCCCCATCCCATAAGTGAGATTAGCGTACCCGCTCTTGACTATTGCTTTGTGTTTCACGTGAAACACAAGCCTCGTTTTAACAAATCTTATTTTGCACTAATTTCAATCGTATCATCAACCACACCCGCCTTTAAAGCCTTCACATCCATGTGATCCAGATAGAAATCTGTGACCTTATCACGAATCTGTTGTTCGATTACTCGCCGGAGTGGCCGAGCCCCCATGGCTTCATCATAGCCTTGATCGATGAGCCAGCTCTTAGCCTTATCAGTCACTTCAAGCGTAATATCTTTTTTAGATAACGTTTGGTTAACTTCTTCAATCATGAGGTCCACAATTTGGGCCAAATCGTCCTTGGTCAAATGGCTGAACTCAACAATCCCGTTGAACCGGTTTAGGAACTCTGGCCGGAAATAAGCTTCCAACTTTTTCATCAGTGGTTGCTGATCATCGTCAGCGGTATCGCTACTGAATCCGGCGTTAGAGGTTGCAATCACGACCGTATTCTTAAAGTTGACGACGTTCCCCTGACCGTCAGTTAAGCGGCCATCATCCATGAGCTGTAACAAGAGTGTCAATACCTGTGGATGGGCCTTTTCGATTTCGTCGAGTAGCACAATCGAGTATGGGTTCCGCCGTACTTTTTCAGTCAACGTATTGCTGTTGTCTTCGTAACCCACGTACCCCGCACTCGTTCCGATTAATTTCGAAACAGCTGTCAAATCAGAGTATTCAGACATGTCGAGCCGGATAATATTGTCCTTACTCCCAAACATATCTAGCGCCAGTTGCTTTGCCAATTCCGTCTTTCCAACCCCGGTTGGACCAACAAACAGAAAACTCCCGATGGGACGGTTTCCTTCATCGAATCCCGCGCGGTTCCGTCGGATTGCACGAGCAACCATTTCGACGGCCTCATCTTGACCAATGACCTTGCCCCGAAGCCGCTGACTAATGCCTTTCAAGCGTTCAATATCCGAAGCGCCCATTTGGGAGACCGGAATTCCAGTCAGTCGTTCTGTCGATTCGGCGACATCGTTAACCGTGGCGACTACTTTTTCGGTAGGTTGATCGTCCGTCCCCGCCTTCAATTGCTGTTCGAGTTTCTCAACCAGCTGTTTCGACTTCTGGGCCTGTTCATAATCTTCTTTCTGAACTGCATCCTGTTGCGTTTGCTTGGCAGCCTTCAATTGTTGTTCGAGTGACACCTTGTCCGTCACTGGATGTTGTGCTGATAGATGGGCGGCCGTCATATCTACAAGATCGATGGCCTTATCTGGCAAAGACCGTTGTGGAATGTACTGAACCGCGTAATCGACCGCCGCCTTCAATACATCATCAGGTAAAGTTACGTGATGGTGCTTTTCGTACAGGCTCCGAACCCCTTTTAAAATTTCAAGCGTGTCTTCAGCGCTGGGGGCGTTTACCGTCACTTCATTAAACCGCCGTGCTAAAGCAGCGTTTTTCAAAATGGTGTTCCGGTATTCGTCTTGGGTTGTTGCCCCAATAACCGTGATTTCACCACGACTTAAAGCTGGCTTAATCATATCTGCTAGCCCTTTCGAACCGGATTCGTCGCCCGTCGAACCAGCACCCAAAATCTGGTGAATTTCATCAAAGAACAAGATTACGTTTCCGCGTGCTTGAACTTCTTTTACTAAATCCTGAATATTTTGTTCGAAACTCCCGCGATACTGTGTCCCAGCCTCTAGGTTCGACAAATCGATACTGATTAGCTCATGGTCCTTAATTGCGGCCGGTACATTGCCTTTCACAATTGCCTGTGCCAATCCTTCGACAACCGCCGTTTTACCAACGCCAGCATCTCCAACGAGAACCGGATTGTTTTTAATCCGCCGACTTAAAATTTCAGCAGTCTCTTGGATTTCCTTATTCCGACCGATCACCGGATCGAGCTTGCCATCTTTGGCTTCCTGAGTCAAATTGCGTCCCAGCTTTTCCAGAATTCCACCTTGTTTCTTACCGGCTACCGCAGTCGGTGCGCCACCCGCTTGTTGCGCCTGTTGCGCCCGCTGGGTAGCAGCTTGCTTTCTTAATTGATCAAATTGTTCTGGGGTCACTTCTTCGCCGTTGACTAGGAAGCGGTTTTCCGAGTTAACACCGTTCATTCCCCGCATCATTTCATTAAAAATATCGTCGAAATCGTGCCCGCCGAAAAATGGGTCGTTACCAAAAAATGAGTTTGCCATATTTAAATTCCTCCTTAGGATCGCTTTTTTAAGCTTAATTGTCTTGTGTTATGAAAAACGGCTACCAGATATCGATCACCAGCACCGTTTTTTGAGTCGCCTATTTTAAATAGTGGGTTTCCAATTCGCGGAGTACTTCCCACATGTTCTGGTGCATTGCGGTTGCGAGTGCATCGAGATCTCGCAAGTTCAGTGAGGTGGCGTCGGATTGCGTCTTGTTAAATGACTTATGAATCGTTGAATAACCATACCCAGCTGACTTGGCGACCCGATAGATCGTGAGGTGATTGTCGTCCAAATAAGCCTTAACATCAATTTCCATTTTTCTTTCCTCCTCGATGAATAATATACCACGTTTGTGTCATATGGTCAAGAAAGGTCAAACATTTTATTTCACCAATAAAATAAGCTATAAGCGCTGTTATATCAATGATTATAAGTAATTTTCCTTCAAACTTGATTGCTAAAGGTCAAAAAAAATTTGACCTTTATTTTCTAAAAAAGCACCTTGATCCAAAAAAAGATCAAGGTGCCTTCACCCTATTTGAGTAAGTGTTGCTGTTGCAAAAATTCACGTGCCACGGTCGCTGCCTTTCGGTGCTTGACCGTCACTTGATAATTCATTTCCTGCATTTGCTTCGTCGTCACCTTACCACTGAGCTGGTTGAGACTTTTAACCACCCGTGGATGTTGCTTAGCAAATGACGCCTTCATCAAAGGCGCACCTTGGTAGGCTGGGAAAAATGATTTGTCATCCTTCAACGTCACTAGATGATACTGCCGAATCTGCGGATCAGTCGTATACGCATCGGTCACATCGACCTTACGATCCGCCACCGCTTGATACCGCAGCGAAGGTTCCATCGTCTGGACGGATTTGAAGACTAACCCGTAGGCCGTTTTCAGTCCCGGATAGCCATCCTTTTGCTGCGAAAAGTCAGTGTCAAAGGCGCTCGTCAACGTTGTCGAAACCTGACTTAAATCCGAAATCGTCTTTAGATGGTACTTCTCCGCATCCTGCTTACGAAGCGCCAGCGAGTAGTTATTCTGATACTTCATCGGCTTCAAATAGTCCAACCCGTACTGCTTTTTCAGGAGTGCCTTTGCCTGTTGGTACGACTTAGCCGGATCATGACTGACATGCTTGGGCTGCTTAACCAACGTTTGCAGTACCGTACCGGTAAACTCCGGATAAATATCAATTTTACCGCTCTGCAATCCCTTGAATAGGAAGGTCGTACCACCAAAATTAGGTTTTAAGACAACATGGACATTCGGATTATCCTGCTCGATCAAATCTTTATACATGTGAATCAAAATATCGGGTTCGCCGCCCAACTTACCAGCAATCGTTATTGTTTCCTTGGGCTGGGTTGCTTGGTGGTAAATGCCTCCACCAACCCCTAAAACCGCTAAGATTCCCAGACCGTATAGGAGTTTTTTCACCGAAACCCGTGATAAAACTTTGATCAACCAGCTAGCAACCAGTGCTAAAATGGCGGATAGCACCGCCCCAGCAATCAATGCCTGATCATTGTTAGTCTGAATTCCCGTAATAATATAGGTCCCCAGACCACCGCCACCAATTAAAGCGGCGAGCGTCGCCGTTCCGATAATTAGGACGACTGCAATCCGAATTCCCGATAGAATCATCGGCATCGCAAGTGGCAACTGAACACGAAACAGCTTAAACCGCCGTGACATCCCAAACGCATCTGCCGCTTCGATTAACAGCGGGTCGATATTGGTCAGCCCCGCATAGGTATTTTGAAAAATCGGCATGATGGCGTACAGGACTAACGCAATAATCGAAGGAACCGTTCCAATCCCCACCAACGGAATTAGTAATCCTAAGACCGCCAGACTTGGAATCGTCTGTACCACGCCAGTTACCTGAAGGACAACTTCGCCCCACCGGCGATGATTAACCAAGGCCACCGCCAACGGAATCGCGATCACAATTGCAATTAACGCCGCTACCAGTGAAATAAAAATATGCTGGCCCAGTGACGCCAGCAAGTCATTGCCGTTCTTGACGAGGTAATTACCAAATGCTGTCATTTAGCTCACCTGCCCAATCTGTGACATGTAAGAAAGCAGGTCCTGTGGTTCCAAGACGAGGTCGTCAACCGTCACGAGTTGGCGGGGGTGTTGATTCAAGAGATCGGCCCAAGTGAAAATCGTGTCCGTGCCAGCCAGCTTCACCGGCTGATCGGCTGATTCCGGTAACCGGCCAAATCCGGTTTTCAAAACCTGACTTAAGAAAAGATTGCGCGTCGTACCATCGTCGAAAAAGTCAGCCACAAACTCACTAGCCGGATTAGCAATTATTTCTTGTGATCGGCCGACTTGCAATAAATCGCCATTATGAATCACGGCTAACCGATCGGCCAGCTTAATGGCCTCCTGCATATCATGGGTCACAAATACGATCGTGCAGGCCAACTCCTGATGAAGCTTTAGCACAAGTTGCTGCAAGCGGCGGCGTGACAAGGGGTCTAGCGCACTAAATGGCTCATCCATCAAAATTAGCTTGGGTTGTGAGGCTAATGCCCGAACGATGCCCACCCGCTGGGCTTCTCCACCCGATAGTTCGCTTGGCATCCGCTCCATGTAGGTTTGCGGATCTAAATCAACCCGCGTAAGTAGTTCATTAATGCGGTCATGTTTTTGGCGAACATCCCAATCCAGCTGATCAAGTTGAATCGCCGCATTTTGTTCCACGGTCATATTCGGAAATAGCGCCCCTGCTTGAAGCACATAGCCAATTTGATGACGCAACTGGCGGATATCCGCGGCCTCCACGTCTTGGCCGTCAATTTTGACCGTTCCGGTGGTTGGTTCAATTAGTTTATTAATCATTTTAAGGAGTGTGGTCTTCCCGCTCCCGGACGGGCCAACCAACACAAACAGCTCACCATCATTGATCGTCAGGTTCAGATCGTTTAGCGCGGGCTGTTGTTCATACGTTTTGCTTACATTCTCAAATTCAATCAATGCATTTCTCCCTCCGGTTATGCTTTTGACTATAATCATTTCGCCAGTCAAGTACAAGTGGAACGCCCGTGGCGGCCGTCAATTTGGCTTAATTCGTTTCTAAAAAGACAGTTACCACCGTCAAAGATCCGTGATATTGCCCTATCATTTTAGTTGTCTTAGTTATTTGAAAGCGTTATCATCAAGCCGTAATCAACTTAGAAATGGAGTGGAGTACACATGTCAGAATATAGCGATAAGTTTCAACAAATTAATAGTAACTACCAGAAATTAACGGCCGCTTCTGGTGATACCGGCAAAGACTTCTTAACGATGCACGCTGCCGCCTTGAAAGACGGCGCCCTATCTCATAAGCAAAAAGAACTCATGTGTCTATGTGTTGCCATTTCGATCCGGTGTGAGGGGTGCATTTTAGACCATCTTCACCATGCGATTGCCGCGGGTGCTACTAAGGAAGAGGTTGTCGAAACCGTCAACACCGCCATCCTGATGAGCGGTGGGCCCGCCTACGTTTATGGTGGTACCGCAATCGACGCAATGGAAGATATTTTCGCCAATCAATCCTAATTGAATTCGTTTCATCTAAATAATCCCACTCACTTATCAAAGGCGAGCGGGATTATTTTTATTATTCATTTGATTTCAACGCTGATACCATGTCAACGCACTTTAATCTGCGATGCGTGACCCCCATCACAATGACCGTGAAGACCACCATCAATAGGGTGGCCACTACATAGCCCGGCCAATAAATCGTCAGTGGAAAAATAACTTGATCCGTGGCGGCCTGGTGCAAAATATAGGCCGTCAGAAGATTGCCGACACCGTAACCCAGCACGATGCCGATCAGCGTCAACATAATATTTTCCCGTACGATATACATTGTCACCTCTCGATCATAGAATCCAAGGACCTTAATCGTTGATAATTCGCGAATCCGTTCGGAAACGTTGATATTCGTAAGGTTATACAATACCACAAAGGACAACACCCCAGACAGCAGGATAAAAATGAGGACGACCGTATCTAGACTCCCCGACATTGTCGTAATCGTCTGACGCTGATCACTCGTGTAACTCGTTCCCTGAGTATCCCCATCCTTCAACAGGCGGTGTGCTAGCTGATCACGTTGGCGCTGGGTTTGATGCTTGAGGCTCACCAGCAACGTATTGTTAGTGGCCGTTTGACCGAACAAATGCCGATAAGCCGCTGGACTAGCGTATAAATAGTCCCCCACATAATTTTGCGTGATCGCCGTTACCTTGGCAGTGCCGTGGTCATGATCCGTCGTCGTCACCTTCACCGAATCCCCGACCTGAACGTTCAACTTCTGTACCATCTTTTCTGACAAGACGACTCCGTGTTGCTGAAGCTGAATTGCATGCTGATTTTCAGTACTTCGGAGCCTGATAAACTGCTTAATCTGCTTAGTTGAACTCGGCACAAAAATGTTCACATCGTCAACCTTATGGCCATGAGAACGCACATCCCCCACGTTGGCACTAATCTGCGTGTGTCGCCGGTACTGTGCATTGTTCTGCAAGATTTTGACGGCCTGATGATCCTGATCGTCATGTGCTAATCGTACCAGGGCCTGGTACTTCACAACCTCTCCGTACTGTTTAGTGCCACTCGCACCGATCGAACTTTGAATGCCGTACCCAGTCAAAATAAGCCCAGTGCCGCCGGCAATCCCAATAATGGTCATCAGCATGCGTGATTTATATCGAAACATGTTCCGGTAACTGACCTTTTGGTTGAAGTTCAATCGGCGCCAAAGTGGCGTTATTTTTTCCAGCAGCACTCGTTTAGCCGATTTCGGTGACCGCGGCCGCATCAGTTCTGCCGGCTTTTCTTCCAGTTCTCGGCGTACCACCAGTAATGCCGCTCCCACCGTGGTGAGCATGGCCACCAAGAGCGAAATTCCGAAGAGCCCCCACTGCAAGTGGACAACCGCAGTAAGGGGAATGTAGGACCGATATAGTGATAACACAAGCCGGGGTAACGATAGATTGCCCACAAACGCGCCGATCACAGTCCCAATCATCCCCGCCAAAAACGCGTAACTTAAGTAGTTCCGGGCAATCGCCGTCTTGGAATATCCCAATGCCTTGAATGTCCCAATCTGGGCCCGCGCCTCCTCGACCATGCGCGTGATGGTCGTAAAGGTAATGAGGGCCGCCACCAAGAAGAAGAACACCGGAAAGACGTTCGCAATCGCCGCAATGCGATCCGAACTTTCCCCATACGCCGCAAAGCCAGGGAGGTCGTCACGGGTTTGCCATGTGTAAGTCGTCTTCACAGCCCGCTGTGCTTTTTGCAAAGCCGCATTTAGCTGCGCCTGTTGGGGTTGCAGTTGCTGTTTTGCTTGCGCTGTCGATAACCCCGACGCGACTAGCTGTTGCCGGGCCTGATCGAGTTGTTGTTGCTGGCTCGCTAACTGGGGTGCCGCCTGCTTAAGCAAGGCCGCACTGCGCGTCTTAGCGCGGGCTTTAAAGACCGTCTTCAGCTGTACTACCCGCCGATCAACTGCCCGATCATACTGGTCGCTAAACGTATCTGTGTGTTGTAGCTTTTTGAAAGAGACGTTGAGTAAAGTGGCCGTGGTTAAATTCATCTGACTGGCCGGAATATAGGCAAAGAACTTAACCGTGCCATCCCCGACATTGGCCGACCCCCGCACACTGCTATCAATGTAGCTCGGTGAATCCGCAAAGCCGACAATCGTGTATGTGCGATGACGCAGCTTCGCCGACCGGTCGAAAGTAAAGTGCTGGCCAAGGTGGTACCCGTACTTTTCCTGAGTGCGGTAGTCGAGCACGATTTGGTGCCGATTTTGGGGTAAATGTCCGGTTCGCAGTGCCAACTGATTTTGCTGATTTGCCGCGTTGTAGCCATACAAGGCCACCGCATAGCTGTCCGCACCACCGGTAACATACTTAAATTTGACCGCTTCCGCTTGTGCGCCCGCCACTTTCTCAGCTGTTTTCACATCTTGCTTGGTGAAGCCGGTCGATGACATCAGTTGCACGTCTGACAAGTGCAGATCTTTGACCGTTTTATTCAGCGAATCGTTCAGGGCCGGACCGGTTGCCTTGACCCCGACAAAGGTGATAACACCTAACATAATGATCAGAACAATCGCAATAAACCGTCCGAGGGAACCCCGAATATTACGCCACATATACTTCGTTAAGGGTTTCATCAGCTCACCTACCATTCAATCTCGGCGACTGGCAGGGGATGTGCATTATCTTCCACAGCACGGACCTGTGCATCGTTGATCCGAATGACCCGGTCCGCCATCTTTGCCAAGGCTGAATTATGGGTAATCACCAAAACGGTCTTGTGCGCCTTCCGGCTCGCATCCTGCAGCAGGGTTAGTACCTGCTTACCGGTCTGGTAATCCAGTGCGCCGGTCGGTTCATCGCATAGTAACAGCTTGGGATTTTTCGCCAACGCCCGGGCAATGGCCACCCGCTGTTGCTCGCCACCGGATAGCTGCGACGGAAAATTATCGAGCCGGTCGCCTAACCCGACATCTTTGAGCACCTGCGTGGCATCTAACGCATCGGGCACAATTGAGGATGCCAATTCAACGTTTTCCCGCGTCGTTAAATTAGGAATTAGGTTATAAAATTGAAATACGAATCCGATGTCCGTCCGTCGGAACTGCGTCAGTTGCTTATCATTAAACTGGGCAATATCAACCCCATCAATGATGACTTGGCCCTCGCTGGGCGAATCCATGCCTCCTAAAATATTGAGAACAGTCGATTTTCCCGCACCACTGGGGCCTAAAATAACCGTCAGTGCTCCCTGATCAACATCAAACGACAGCCGATTATTCGCCACAATCGTGGTTTCTCCCATTTGATACCGCTTTGATTCATTTTTAACCTCGATATAGGCCATTTAGTTCCCTCCATTAACTATCCATGAGCTTTAATAAGTTTTATTATGATAGCTGATTTAAGAAAGCGCAACCATTATCACGCAATTGGCGTTTATCAGTTAAAATTCCCGGCTTCCAATCGGTTAGCATCGCACCCTTATTTTATCCATGATTCATCCAACGCCTCGTCTCGGCGGTAGGCCTTGCCATGCTCGTCAATCACCGCATGCCATTCCCGACACGTTGCAAAACTTTGCTGGGCAGCAAGCGCGTCAAATTCCTGTTGCATTTGATGGTACGTCTGATAGGGACCAAACCCCAGCCGATTAAACAGGCGCCGAGCGTACGTATCCGCAATAAACACCGGCCGTTCAAAAATGTACAGCAGCATGTCATCGGCCGTTTCTGCGCCCACCCCCTTGATTGCCAATAACTCCCGGCGCAAATCAGGCGTTGGAGTTGACTTGAAAGCCGCAAGATTGGCGCCGTGCGCCACGTACCACGCAATCAAAGTTTTGATATAGTTACTCTTTTGACGATAAAATCCGGCCGGTCGAATTAATCGTTGGAGTTCATCCATATCAAGTTCACTGAGGCCCGTCACTGTCAGGTATGGGGCTAAGTTAGCCACCGCCTTCTCAGCGTTAATGCCCGTTGTCTGCTGGACTAAAATCATCGAAACCCAATCTTCAAGACGGTTTTCATGTTCCCACCAGTGCTGGGGACCATAGTGCGTCATCAGTTGGTTTAAAATTGCTAATTTGTGTTCATCCTGTTGGTTCACGCGTTCTCATCCATTCTCTACTGAGGTTAATATGCATTCAACATACTCTGAAATCCGGCTGAATGCCAATCAGAAACGTTTTCCCGTTGCCCTTGTGACCGGTAATTCCAATTTGTTATGCTTAACTTAGATTGATTGCGTTCATTCCAAAGTGGAATAGAACCGTGACAACCTTGAATTGTTTTTCTTCCCCAAGCAATCGATAATAGAGATAACAAATGAATTGGAGGTAGTTAGCATGACTGAACAACCGTATGATTTACGTAAAGTACTGGACGAGATTAAAGACTTGCCCGGCCAATACCACGCAACAGATAAAGAAATTGATCCCGATGCTGATTTAGCCGGGGTATACCGGTATATTGGCTCTGGTGGTACCGTAATGCGGCCCACCCAAGAAGGCCCCGCAATGATGTTTAATAACGTAAAGGGCTTTCCGGGTTCTCGGGTATTAATCGGTCTCCAAGCAAGCCGGAAACGGGTCGGCACGATTTTACATCACGATTGGCACACCCTCGGACAAATGCTGAATGACGCCGTCACCCATCCCGTCGCACCAGTCAAAGTAGATCACAAAGATGCTCCCGCACAAGAGGTTGTTCACTACGCCAGCGAACCTGATTTTGATATTCGCAAAATTCTAGCTGCCCCAACGAATACCCCCGTAGATGCTGGCCCCTACATCACCATGGGTGTCGTTTACGGCGCATCTCCTGATAAAAAACAAAGTGACGTCACGATTCACCGGATGGTCCTCGAAGATAAAGACACGATCGGCATGTACATCATGCCCGGTGGTCGCCACATTGGTGCCTTTCTCAAAGAATACGAAGCGCTGGATAAACCAATGCCCATCACCATCAACATCGGTCTTGATCCAGCAATCACCATCGGTGCAACCTTCGAGCCACCGACGACACCACTAGGCTACAATGAATTACAAGTCGCGGGTGCGCTTCGTAACGAACCCGTCCAAGTCGTTGACGGGATGGCCGTTGATCAACTTGGTATCGCCCGTTCTGAATGGATTGTGGAAGCTGAAATCATGCCCAACACTTCCATGCAAGAAGACATCAACACTAACACCGGCTACGCGATGCCCGAATTCCCTGGCTATAACGGTACTGCCAACCCAGCCGTTCACATCGTTAAAATTAAGGCCGTCACTCATCGTCAAGACAATCCGATCGTCCAAACAACGATTGGGCCATCCGAAGAACACGTTTCAATGGCCGGCATTCCAACCGAAGCTTCTATTCTGAACCTGGTCGATCGCGCAATCCCAGGGAAAGTTAAAAACGTCTACAACGCCCCTGCAGGTGGTGGTAAATTGATGACCATCATGCAGATTCACAAGGACGATGCTAACGACGAAGGGATTCAACGCCAAGCTGCCTTGCTCGCCTTCTCATCGTTTAAAGAATTAAAAACCGTCATCCTCGTCGATGAAGATGTTGATATTTTTGATTGGAACGACGTGATGTGGACGATTAATACCCGATTCCAAGCCGATAAAGACATCATGGTCTTGGAAGGCCTGCGTAACCATCCCCTTGATCCGTCCGAATTACCAGAATACGATCCAGCTCGGATCCGTGTGCGGGGGATGAGTTCCAAACTCGTCTTAGATGGTACCTTCCCATACGATATGAAGAAATCCTTCACACGGGCGCAATTCAAGGAAATGCCAAACTGGCAAGATTACCTGAAATAATAGCACCTTTTCACGGCTAATCCGTCGTGACCTGTCGGGACCGCCCGGCATACATAATGAACTTTGATAGAAAGGACGCACACTCATGAAAAAAATTGTTGTTGCCATCACCGGTGCATCCGGCACCATTTACGGCTTACGCCTACTGGAGGCGTTAAAGGCCAATCCCGCCGTTCAAACCCACCTCATCATGACTAAGTGGGCTTGGGAAAACCTCGCGATCGAGCATACCGGCTACACGAAACAGGGGGTCCTCGACCTCGCCGACGAAGTCTACAACGAACGCAACATGGGCGCAGCCGTAGCCAGTGGTTCTTTCTTACATGATGGCATGGTCATTGTGCCCGCCAGCATGAAAACCATCGCTTCCATTGCAACCGGCATGGGCGATACGTTGGTGGGACGAGCAGCCGATGTGACACTTAAGGAACGGCGGCCGCTACTGATTGTCCCGCGCGAATCACCCTTTAACCAAATTCATCTGGAAAACATGCTCAAGCTATCAAAAATGGGGGTTGAAATCATTCCCCCCATCCCCGCATTCTATAACAATCCGCAAACCATTGACGATATCATCAATCACAACACCATGAAACTGTTGGATCATTTGCACATCGAAAACCAACTTTCACAACGCTGGCAAGGAATCAATCAAGCTCATCAATCATAAAGAGTACCTAAAAAGGCGTTGATACAAGGTCAAACTTGCATCAACGCCTCTTTGTGTTTCACGTGAAACCAAAACCATCCATTGATTGGGGTAAAATAGCGCATTAACGTGATTTCTGTGTAAACACAAACAAATAGCAATTGTCGAATACCCGACATCTAACAAGGTGAAAATTTGATACGACTCAATTTGTAACAATCGGAAATAAAATACTGAACTTCCGACTTAGCCATCATTTCGGATAATCGCCATGTTTACTTTCGTCAATCACATTTCGCAGAAGCTCAAACGAGAATGTATCCACAGAATCGCTACGCTAAACTCCCGAACTCACCAGTTTCCACATCGTCTCAAACCGTTCTTGGTAATCAGGCCAATCCCAAGTTTCCTTAAAGTTTGGCAACGTAAAAATTGAAAAGGCCGAAAGGATAGTTTCAGCTCGCTTAAAATGCGGATCTTCATATTCCATTAGGTGATCAATCATTTGATACGCTGGCTGCAAAACTCGTCGTAGGGCTAACGGATTGTTATCAATATAGCGAGTGTTCAGCGAAAACATTTGTGGATCAGCCCTGTATGCTTCCTTCTTGGCACTAACAAAAGCCCACAGCCAATCATGCAATCTAACCTTCACAGGAGTATCAATACCTTCTGTACCCAGAGAACACGTTTGATTTACATGATCCAAAATATGTCGCTGAAACCAACGAGATGCCACAGCTTCCCATATCTCTTGCTTGTTCTCAAAATGTTTATATAGCGCTCCGTGTGTGATGCCAAGAGCATCGGCAATTGCACTCAACGACACATCTGTTCTTCCGGTCTCCGCAATCAACCGACTGGCCACATCGATAATCTTATCGCGGCTAATTCTTTCCAAAGCAGGCACCTCCGTGTTTATAATCATAGATTGAGAATACCACAGAAATTATCTAGTAACAACATTTGACAAATGTTACCAGTGAGAATATTATGTTGCTAGTCACAAAAGTCGAATTATGTTACTTTGCTCATGAATGGAGGATCTGCAATGAAAGCAGCCCAATTAACTCGGTACACCAAGAATTACAAACTGGAACTTCGTAACGTCGATATGCCTCGCCCCAATCACTCACAAGTATTAATAAAAGTAAAAGAAGCGGCAGTTAACCCACTTGATTCATTGATTGGGACCGGAAGTTTGCGGCTCATTCAAAATTATCGACTTCCCCAAACAATGGGTAATGAACTAACAGGCGAGATTGTTGAAGTTGGCAAAGACGTGACAGGTTTCAGCGTAAATGACAGGGTATACACACGACTCCCCATCTCTGATATTGGTGCTTTCGCAGAATATGTTGCGGTTAACGCAGATGCTATCGCTTTAATGCCGTTAACTTTAGACTTTAAAACCGGTGCAGCCGCAGCACTAACTGGGTTGACTGCATATCAAGCATTGCATGAAATTCTAAAGGCTCATTTTGGTCAAACGTTATTCATTCCCGGAGGCTCTGGTTCATTTGGTCAAATGGCGATTCCAATCGCCAAACAGATGGGAATGAACGTCATCGTGACCGGTAGTGCAGAAGCTCGTGAACGGACACTCAAGGCTGGTGCTGATAGATATTTTAACTTTAAGACAGAAAACTATTGGGAAAAACTATCTGAAATAGATCTCGTAATCGATACACTCGGCCAAACCGAACTGCTCCATGAGCTTTCCATTCTGAAACGTGGCGGACAGTTGCTTTCCCTACGAATGGGACCAAATGGTAGCTTCGCCGAAGCACAACAGATGCCTTTTTGGAAAAAAATCCTCTTTAAGGCGAATGGGCGAAAGATGGACCGTTTAGCCAAACAATATGGTGTGACTTATCACTTCATCTTTGTGCGCAGCAACGGTAAACAACTCCAACAGTTGAGCACTCTAATCGATCAGAACACAATCGTACCTGCAGTAGATCCGACCACATTCACAATTGAGCAGGTAAACGAGGCACAAGCGTATCTACAAAACGGTCATCCAAAAGGAAAAGTACTCATTCACTTTAACTAAGGAGCTAGGATAGTGGAAAAATCCAACTAGCACCTTTTTCACAACCAAAATAAATAGCAACACATATCTTGATTTGTACTTACTGCCTACAGCCAGCTTGGCTTATCTCCGGAGGTATTTGATTTACTAAGGCCAATGCTTTCTCGCACGTACCGGCTTGGATCTTGAATCACTTGAAAAACAAAGTCGGCAACACTTGCCCGTGATACCTCCGTACCAACAAATGGTTCATTTAACTTGATCAGCTCATAATCGATTTCGTCCGCATCGGTGAGCCAGGAAGGCCGCACTTCAGTGTAATCCACTGCTGATTGTGCTACTAACGCTGCCGACCGACGGAAACCTGGTAAAAATGCGCTGATAGCTTGTTCATTCCACTGACCAAACTCACCGACAACCTCGTGATGAGCACCCAACGCACTAATATAGATGAGCCGGGTTAGACCCACTTGCTTCATTGCGGCCAAGATGTGTGCTGTCTGGTCACCAAGATCAGGACCGCCAGCATTAGAATACACAATATCAATTTCTTGCATGGCGGCGACCAAGTCATCCGTGCTGAGCGTATTGCCTTCGATCAGCGTGACCCGTGAATTGTCTGTGTAGTCATTTAACCTTTTGGCATTGCGTAAAAATAGGACCAGCTCATCATCCGTTTCTGCTAGCAACCGTTTGGTGACCAGTTGCGCCATCGCGCCATGAGCAGCAATAATCAATACTTTTGTCATCATGTTCTCCTTTACTTGGGTAAAATTCTAACCGTGGCCCTCCGTGGGCCATCTTGAATCATTGGGGGCATGTAGGGACTGCCGGCATACTTAGTTTGGTAAGCCTGGTCAATCTTAGCATCCAGTGTGACATCCCCACTCGCATCTTCAAACGTCACCTCATGATTATGTTGTGCCAAATAGACGCGTCCACCATGTTGCGTCATCGCCGATTGATACCAGCGTGATCGTTGCCCATTCCAGGCCCGGACATAGAGTTGGCTGTCTACCACCACCGACCAAATCCATGTCGGTGTGCCGTACGTCTTACCATCACTATAAAATGGCGAGATTTTCATGTCATCGGCCGTGGTAAATGCTTCAATCTCCACTGCCGACCAATTATCATTCGTACTAGCAGTCATTACTTCACCTTCAATCCTTCCTTAAAGAACGCGTCCAATTTCTCAAACGGAATTTTAGTCGTATCATCGTACAAATCAATGTGGTTCGCATTCTCAATCTTCACTAATTGTTTCGGTTCGTTTGCTGCTGCATATGCCTGTTCAGAAAAGTCCTTTGAAAATGCCTGATCACCCGCGATCAACATGATTGGACGGGGCGAAATTTCATCGATCTTACTCAACAAACTGAAATTCATGAATGAAGCATTTGACGATTGCGTAAACATCGTGATTGAATTTGGGTGCCAACCACGGCTGGTAAAGTAGAAATCACCAAATTCGCGGAAGACAGGATCATCGGTTTCGTCAGCTAATCCGGCACCACGGGCCCCCAGCAAAGGTTGGTCACTTTCAAAATCCACATATCGTTGTTCGCCGATCGCCTTCAACTGAGCTTGCCGTTCTTCTTTGGTCCCCATCTGCGCTGCTGCAGAAATGTCGACCATGCTGGCCGTGGCAACGGCTTTAATCCGCATATCCATCTGCGCCGCACTCAAGGCAAAACTGCCGCTACCGCAAATACCGATGGCGCCGATCTGTTCACGGTTGATGTATGATCGAGTCCCTAAATAATCAACACTGGCTAAGAAATCTTCCACGAAGATATCCGGTGAGGAAGCATGTCGTGGGTTTCCACCACTAAAACCGTTAAACGATGGATCAAATGCTAGTGCAATGAATCCTCGTTTTGCCATCTCTTGGGCATAGATGCCGGGACCTTGTTCCTTTACACCACTGTAAGGTGGGCCAACGACTAAGGCTGGGTATTGCCGGGACTCATCAAACGACTTTGGCTTATACACGTCGGCCGCTAATTCAATGCCGAAACGATTCTGGTAACGTACCGTTTCGCGGGTCACTGCCGTACTCAATTCAAAAATATAATTATCCATCAATAAACCCTCCGTTTACTAAATTGTTAGTTTACTTTATTTCGATGTTTTAATCATAGGACTTGATTTTAGCAATGTCTAATACTTATAATAAATCCAAATATATACAAATTAGTTATAGGAGATGGATTTAATGGAACTACGTGTTTTGCGCTACTTTTTAGCCGTGGTCGACGAAAAAAATATCAGCCGGGCTGCCCAACAATTACATGTTTCGCAACCGACCATCTCGCGACAAATTAAAGACTTAGAAGAAGAACTCGGGATCATCTTGTTTGAGCGTGGTAGTCGTTCGATTCAACTGACCAATAGCGGCGAATATTTTGCGGCGCAGGCCCGCCAGATTTTGTCATTAACGGACAAAACACTCGAAAACATTCATGAAAATCAAGACATTAGTGGCTCTGTCTGGATCGGCAGTGCCGAAGCCAAAAACTTTCTGACGATTGCCCAAGCAATCCGAGAGCTACAAGATACCTATCCACATATTCAAATTAACGTGACCAGTACTAACGCTGACGATGTGCGCGCCCGCCTTAAATCTGGCGTATTTGATTTTGGCGTGATTATGGAACCGGCAGAGAAAAGTGACTTCGACTTTATGCACTTGCCTGGTGAAAGTCGCTGGGGCCTGCTTGTACCGAATACTTCGCCGCTTGCACAGCGGGATCACCTGAAACTCGACGATCTGCTTGGTGAGAAGCTCATTATTTCGCAGCAAAAGGGCATGACCGACGTCCTCAACGACTGGTTTGGCGAAAGCAACCGCGATATTCATGTCGTGGCGACCTACAACCTACTCTACAACGCCTCCTTGATGGTTTCTGCGGGTGTCGGTTACGCGCTGTGCATTGATGGCATCATCAATACGAATCAATCCGAGCTCACCTTCATCCCCTTAGCACCCACGTTGACCACCGGTTCGAGTATTGTCTGGCTCAAAGGGCATCGCTTGTCGACTGCCGCAAAGACATTGCTGAATCAGATATCCGCCGAACTCAATTAACCGCCTTGCGACTTTCGTTTGAATAATCAGTCTTGATAGGCAAATAAGAGGTTAGACAAAAATCAAATTTTGTCTAACCTCTTATTTTGCTTTTTTACATGCTATAAAAGTATGGCTATTTTTATTGAATCACAATCAGAGACTTGATTGCTTCACGGTTAGCCATTGCTTGGTACGCGGCGTTGATATCATCCAGTGCAAACGACTTAGTGAAGACCTTACCGGGATGAATTTGGCCATCCAAAACGGCCTTCAACAACGATTGCTTATCGTAAGTCGTGACCGAAGCAGGACCACCAGCAATGATCGTGTTGCTGTAGAACGACCGCGTCATGTCCATCTTGGGTTCATGTGGTAAGCCCACACGACCAACGATTGCGCCCGGACGGCCAACACTCATGGCTGTTTCATTTGATTGTTCTGTACCCACACATTCAAGCACGGCATCCGCACCCGCATTGTTCGTCAGTGCCATCACTTTTGCTACGGCTTCATCGCCACGTTCAGCGACAATATCGGTGGCGCCAAATTCGCGCGCCAACTGTTGCCGATCCTCATGACGGCTCATCGCGATAATCCGCTTGGCACCACGCATCTGAGCGGCAATCACACCACACAGACCAACCGCTCCATCACCGACGACAACGACAGTATCACCAGTTTTCACGTTGGCCACCCGAGCGGCGTGGTAGCCAGTCGCCATCACGTCCGCCAAACTGAGTAATGAATTGAGCATTTCTTCGCTGTAATCGGCTGGTTGCCCAGGAATCTTGATCAAGGCCCAGTTGGCATGTTGGAACCGAACATATTCGGCTTGAATGCCGTTGCTAAAGTTGTCGGTGTGGTTTTGACAGTCGCCGTCAAAGCCGGCCCGACAAGCGGCACAGTGACCACAACCGTGGGTAAATGGCGCAATGACAAAGTCACCTGGCACAACGCTCGTGATTGCGGAACCAACTGATTCCACAATACCAATTGCTTCATGACCAGTGTTTTCCGAATTAGGGGCTTTATCTTCTAGCCCCCGGTAAGCCCATAAGTCAGAGCCACAAACACAAGTCCGTACGACATGGATAATCACATCGTCGTCGGCCTGAATGGTTGGTTTTTCAATGTCTTTAATGGTGACTTCGCCTGGTTTTACAAATAACGTACTTTTCATTTTGATTCGCTCCTTACCTGTTATGACAATTACAAACTAGTGAGTACCGGATTATTTAAATAATCGTAGACTCGCTTAACTTCGCTAGGTTTAGTGGTATCAAGCATTGACGGCTGACCCTCGTCTAAACTTTGAATCTGTTCCATCTCGGCATCAGTTAATTCAAAATCAAATACATCACGGTTTTCAATCATCCGATTTTCATGAACCGACTTTGGAATCACGACAACTCCCTGTTGTAGATTCCAACGCAGGATGACCTGTGCGACAGACTTATCATACTTCGCCGCAATCGATTTTAATAGTGGTTCGTCGAACATCCCGTTTAAGCCTTCCGCAAATGGTGCCCACGCTTCCGGTTGCACCCCCAAATCACGCATTACTGCTAACTCCGAAAGGCGCTGATAATGCGGGTGATGCTCAATTTGATTGACCATTGGCGTGACGTCAAAATTGTAACTCAGGTCCATCAGACGGGCTGCATCAAAATTGCTAACGCCAATGGCGCGGATCTTTCCAGCTTGGTACAGGTCAATCATCGCCCGCCAGGTACCATAATAGTCACCAAATGGCATATGAATCAGATACAAATCTAGATAGTCTAAACCGAGTTTATTCAGTGATTCATAGAATGCCCGAATCGTCTGCTCATAGCCCATTTGCTGAATATACGCCTTAGTAGTCACGAATAAATCTTTGCGGGCGATATCGGATTTAGCAATAGCACGCCCAACAGCTTCCTCATTTTTGTAAGAACTCGCTGTATCAATCAAGCGATAACCGGTTTTGATAGCTGCTGTAACCGCCGATTCGGCCTGTGATAAATCTTCAACCTGAAACACACCAAACCCAACTGATGGCATTTTCACACCGTTGGCTAAGGTGACGAATTCATTTTCGTTCATCTAAAATTCCTCCCTCGTTAAACATTGGTCATGCGTAATTTTTTGGCCGGATTGCCAACGACAACCGTGTTATCAGGCACATCCTTCGTGACGACCGAACCAGCGCCCACGATTGCGTTTTCGCCAATCGTTACGCCGGGGAGCACGGTCACATTGGCCCCGAGCCAGGCATGCCGTTTGATATGCACCGACTTGGTGATCAAATTGCGGCGCTGACTGGGATTCTCCACGTGGTTCACTGAAATCAGCGTCACCCGTGGTCCAATCAACACATCATCATCGATGGTCACACCGCCCAGATCCACGAACAGGCAATCCTTGTTAATGAATACCCGCTCGCCGATCCGCGTATGTCGGCCAAAGTCCGTATTAAACGGTGCGTTAATGGTAGTTGTCGCTGGCAGATTATAGCCAAAAATTTTACTAAGCAACTCCCGTCTTCCAGCTGCATTATGGTAAGTATTATTAAATAGAGTTGTTAATTCAGCATTTTGCTCAACTATTGTGTCAATTTGACTGTAATTAGTGTGATCAAATTCAATGATTCCACCATTCCTCGCTTGTTTCAAAATATCTTTTGTAACTCCCAACAAATTCACCTACCAATCACTTCGTTAACAAATTAAGAATGCACAATACGTGCCGTTCTCAACAGATAAAGCATAGCTTACAGCACGCCAACATGTCTAATGCCTATGTTGAATTACCACCCATACGCAATCTAAATACTTACGTGCAAAAAAAAGACCGACAAATCAACATTTGTCAGTCTAAATTTGTTTCACGTGAAACATCTAATCTTGTACCAAAAACTCTGGTCGGCCAGTATAGTATCCCTGAATCACATCGCATGGATAATCACGCTTGACCGTCTCTAAGTCTTCTTCGGTTTCCAAGCCTTCCAACGCCAACATCTTATGTTCACGGTGCGCTAGGTTGTACCAAAAATCAAGTTCATCAGCAATCTCCGCAATATGTTCAAAGGGCCGGAAATTTTGAAAAGCAAACTTATATTCATCAATATACGCATTCATTTTCAGTACCATATTGGGGGTGTTTTGACCGGTACCGACGTCATCAATGCAGACCAGCAATCCCTGATCATGAAACCGTTGGGCCGCCGCGATAATTTCTGCTTCACTGACACCCGGTGCTAACCGTTCCGTCAATTCCGTAAAAATTCGAATTGACGTTTGTTGCTGAACCCTAGCGACCATAGCCATAAATTCGGGTTGAATAAACTGATTTTGTTCCAGGTTAAAGGATAGCATTTCAATGTTGGCGGGCATTTTTTTAATCACCTGACACAATAAGCGTTCCAGAGTTGTACTTGTAATCGTGTTGAAATTTTGGGGAAGCTGCCACTGCCCAGCAGTCCACTCACGAATAAATAGCTCATAGCCCATCGGTTGCTGGGCATTAATCTTAAATTTTGGTTGTCCATAAAAGCTATACATATCGATGTCTCCCCATTTAGAATAGAAAACGACCCGGACATGTCTTTCTCATGTGCGGGTCGTATGTTCAAATTGCGAACTTGAGCGGATTGCTATTGCAATATCAGAATTTTCTATTTAACTACTTCCGACTTATTGTGTTTATTGTAAATCATCGTGATAGATCAAATCAATGCCTTGAACTAATAAAGTTTTAAATTATTTTGTTCAACCAACTAACTACTGATTAGCCGACCACTAAATGAATGATGGGTAAGAGAATCGCCGGCATCGCTAGCGCTGGCAAGAGGTTCACGGTATTAATTTGTTTGATCTCTAAAATATTAAGTCCCGAGGCTAAAATTAAAATACCACCTACGACCGATAATTCAGTGATCAGATCATTGCTAATCGCGCCCTGCATTAGGAGCGACAGGGCATAGATGCTTCCCTGCCATGAAAATAAAATCACACTCGCTATCATAATACCAATCCCAAACGTCGAAGCCAGCACCATGGAAGTAATGCCATCGAGCATCCCGTTGGTAAAGAGATACGTGTTGTTATGGCGCAATGCCGCCTCGATCGGTCCAACGATTGACAAAGTTCCAATGCAAAACAGTAAGACGGCCGTCGACAAGCCCTGCGCTAAATTATTTTTCCCTGAAAACCGACTCAGCAGTCGATTAAAGCGGGCTTCCAGATTAAGCGCCTGACCAATCAGCCCCCCTAATGCCAAGCTCACAATGAAGAGCACCGGATACTTGCTATCCGCCATATGGGTAATGGTGGTATTGATTCCCAGTAACACCACCGCCAGCCCGAGAGCCTGCATTAAAATTCGGTGATAGGACTCCTTCAGCCCCCGTTTAAACAGACTGCCAATCAAGCTCCCCACAATAATCATTGCGGTATTAAAAATTGTCCCAATCATATATGCCGTTCCCCCATTCGTTTTCTGTTAAAAGAATAAACCCTCCACTAGGTGGAGGGTCAATTCTTAATTGGAATTTCAATTTTTGTCAGGTAATCTTGCGGATTACGAGAAACGTACTGGTCAATAATCGTGCGCTCAATCGCATCCCCCGCCACCGTCTTTCGCTGATCGGCCACGTAGTGCAACAATTGATCATAGTACTGCGCCGATTGGGTATGATTGCCGTTGTGGTAAATACTGGCGTAGCAACCGGCGGGGATGGTCGCTACGAGTGGTGAGGTCGTCGTTTCGTCCACTAACACAAAAATTCCGTGGTACTCATCAAACCGGTGCTGGGCCAGTTCATGTTGCTCGATGACCAGCCCCACCCCACCAATGAAAATAACCGCCTGTAATTCGGCTTGGTTTTCTAACTGCCGGAGGGCCACCTCTAACTCATCATTTGTATGAATGACTTGATCCAAGCGAATCACCCGACGCTCGGGCACCATTTCAAGCTGCGGGTGACCAAGCGGTGGATGGTGGCGGCCAATTTCTAAATCTTCAATTCGGTGTTTAAAACGGTGCTTGATGGATTGGAGGGTCCGAATCTGCCGATCAATCTCAGCCTCTTGGTTCGCCAATAGCTCCTGAAAATCGTCGATACTGCGGTTATCCAAGTGCACTTGAATCTCCCGGAGCGACAACCCCATCGTCTTCAAATACTGAATCGTATTCAGCCGTTCAAACTGTTCGGCTTCGTAATACCGATACCCAGTGTGCGGATCCACGTAGCGTGGTTCAAATAACCCAATCTGATCGTAATACCGGAGCGTTTTAATGGTTGTGTGATTAATAGCCGCCATTTCACCAATTTGAAATTGAGTTTTCACGAACTCACCTCCCCTACTTCAGCCACGATTGCTGTTGCCGATGGCGTACCTGAAGCCAATTAGTAACAATCACCGTCGTAATGATGATCGCCACTCCCATCATTTGAAGCGGCGTGACCGTCTGACGCAGCAAGATAAATGCAAAAATGACCGAAGCCGGCAACTCCAGCGATGATAGAATCGGGCCGATTCCCATTGGCAGATACGGCATGAAGTATGAAAAGCTGGTCAGTGGAAAGACCATCACAAAAAACGACGTGATCGCGCCCCACTTCAAGGCTAAGCCCCAGTTAGCAGACGGCGCAATCGTGGGCCCCCAAATGGCCGCCACGAGTACCAACGCCCCAATACTCATGAGGCGTGCCTTGGTGAGGGGGTGTAAATCGCTGGCCGCCCCACCGGTAAATTGAATCGTCACCGCGTATGCGAGGGCCGCCAAAAAGGCCAGTCCCATTCCGAAAAGTGATACGTGACCGTCCAGTGGCAACAGCCCCGCGGCCATCACCGTACCCGCCAAAACAACGATCACGCTCAGTAACTGCATTAGCGAGGGCCATACCCGATCCGCAATCGCCGCCAACACGATTGACAGCCATACCGATTGCATCATCATGACGGCCGCTACGGCAACCGAAATGTACTGTAACGCCATAATGTAGAACGTATTCGTGAACGCCATCGAAGTCCCCGATAGCATCACGATCCAAGCCTGACGGTGACTGTGAGCATGTCGCTGATGTCGTGGTACCACAATCCCCACTAAATTAAAGATGACACAGGAAATTAAAAACGTCATGACCAACAATATTCCACTCGTAACTCCTTGATGATTCGCCAGCTCAAAGAGTGATCCGGGAATCCCATAGCTGATCGCGCCCATACCAATTAAAAGTGGTGCAATTTTTTTCAAGTTCTCACCCCCATCGATTCGTTATCATTTCCCTATTATATAGTATTTCAGCTATTGAATGGCCCTTATTCGGGGAATTACCAGCGATATGTTATAATTAATAATATAACTTGTTACTAATCGTCAAAATGAGAGGTGACCTATGGATAAATACCTTAAATTTCCACTGGTGCGTGGTGGATTAATGCTTGTGGCTCTGGAAATTATCGCGATCAGTATTAATCTTTTTTACGCACCACATAACGTGGCCGCCGGAGGCGCTACTGGAATTGCCATCCTTGTGCAAGAAACCTTTGGGATTGCACTAGGCTGGACGACGCTCGTCATCAACGTCGCCATGTTAATTCTGGCGGCCGTCTTGCTAAACTTAGGGACAACCCGCCGGATTTTACTAGGCAGTCTGATGCTCCCCGTCTTACTGGCCATTACGCCGCAAACAATGATTGTCAAAGATCGCCTCCTTGCAATCATCGTCGGCAGTATCGTCTTCGCCTTTGGCGTGGCGCTAAACTACCGTCTCGATGCTTCCAGCGGTGGTACGACCGTTCCACCAATGATTCTCAAACGCTACTTCAACATTAAGCCTGCTGTTGGCTTGTTTCTCATCGACTTTGTCGTCTGCCTTTTCAACATCCCCGTTTCTGGTATCGAAGCCTTTATCCTCGCCGTTTTCGCTGTGGGACTCACCAGCATCGTCATGAACTACGTTGAAACCGGCTTTGATCGAAAAAAGGCGGTTTACATTATGAGCAACCACACCCTAGCTGACATTAAGCAAAGCCTGCTCGATAAAACCGACTACGGAATGACCATTCATCAAGTAGTCGGTGGCTACTCCGGTCAGGAACGCGAAATGCTGATGGTCGTCGTGGAACAAAGCGACTTTCGCCACTTAGTCGATCACGTTCACCATTACGATCCAGCCGCCTTCGTTTTAGTAACCGAAGCGACAGAGGTTCACGGTGGGAGTATCAACTGATTTTCAATTGCTCCAAGCGCATCCATAACCTGTGGTTATGGATTTTTTTATAGCCCGTCTTGACAAATTTCTGATTCTGGGTTAGTTTTTTCTTTAGTCTTAATACATTAAATGTTAATGAGAAGAGTAGCTAAGTCAGATCAGTAGAGAGCATTCGGTTGGTGCAAGAATGTGATTTGGACTAAGTGAAGATGAGCTCAGAATATCGGGGTGGGTTCACGCTACATCCCCGCTTGGCAACCGTTATCTTGCGCCTCTTTTCCCTCATGGGAGAAGACTGAGGCGGTCCGTAAAGGCCGTAAACAAAGGTGGTACCACGGTTGCATCGTCATCGTCCTTATGCAAAATGCATAGGGACGATTTTTTATTAATATGAGAAAGAAGGATGCACAGCATGAAAATCAGTGCTAAATCAGAAAATGAGTTTTTAATTCAAGTCTTTACTAAATATGGCTTTACGCCAGACAACAGTGCGTTACTCGCAGATACCTTAGTAGATGCCGATCTCCGGGGAATTTCTTCGCACGGAATTCAACGACTCGCTTGGTATATCAACATGATTAAAGACCATACCATCGAACCACAAAATGAGCCCCTTATTTTAAAGGAAACTCCTACCAGCCTACTCGTTGATGCGAACCAAAATATGGGCCACATTGCCTCAGCGCTTGCCATGACCAAACTGATTGAAAAGGCCAAAAATTCGGTTGTGGCCACAGCCGTTATTCGTAATTCTAACCACTTCGGTACGGCCGGCTACTACTCTCGCATGGCGGCCGAAGCGGGACTAATTGGGATTTCTAATACCAATACGCGACCCCTCGTCGTTCCGACTAACGCTAAGGATGCCTTTCTGGGATCCAACGCCTTTGCCTTTACCTTCCCCGGTGAACCCCACCCGTTTGTCTTCGATGGGGCCACTTCCGTTGTCTCCGGTGGTAAAATTCAAGTTCTCGCCAAAAAGGGCGACCCCATTCCTGGTGAGTGGGCCATTGATGGTGATCGCCAAGTGGTCAAGGACGCCAATGAGGCCGAAGACATCTTATCGGCAGTTGCCTTCACCGAAAAACAACCCGGTGGTGGCGTTTTGACACTCGGGGGAAACTCCGAGGAAAACTCGAACTACAAAGGGTTTGGTAACTCGCTGGTCGTAGAATTGTTGACCGGTATCCTAGCTCAGGGCTCAATTTCGGCCGATACCAACACGGGTAAACATGATTTCAGTCAGTTCTTCATGGTGCTCGATCCGTCATTCTTTGGCGATTTGGCAACCCTCAAGGCCAACGCCCAAAGCATGTTCACTCGAATTCGCAGCCTTGATCATCAGCCCGGAACCCAGATCATGATTCCAGGCGACCGCGAATACAAGCACTACGATGAAAATAAGGTTCATGGTGTCAGCATTGATGACACCACCGCCGACCAACTTGCCAAAATCGCTGCTGATCTCCACTTAACTGCCCCTGCCGCACAATAACAAAAACACCGTCATCATTTCAAATCGAATGATGACGGTGTTTTTTTAGCGAGCCACTGGCTAATCAATGCCTCGTACTGTTGAATAAGCTGCTCTTGCTCCACAAACTTACCAAGCAAATGGATCGTATTCAGCTCCTGCTGAAAAATTGGTTGTTGTACCTGACCAGCACGGGTGCGATGCACCGATACCGGCGTTTTACCGTACAACGTTACCCACTTCGCCACGGTGAGCGGGGATTGCAGTGCCGTGAACGCCTCGATGGTGGTTCGCTGTAGTTTACCGTACAATCGATCCGCAATTTCAATACCATCAGTATCCAAATCTCCGAGGTACGTGTAGGCCATCCCCCGTCGTTCCAGCGTCTGCATCATCTTCACCGACGGCTGATTAAAGTTATTACCTTCCTGATTAATCAACGGCCAGTTGGGATGTCGATGCAACAGCCAGATAAGAATACCGTTATTTTCCACAATCACGGCTCGGTCGGTCATTAGCGGAAAGTCTTGCATTGCCGCCATCTGCCAGACGTTCAACGTGAGCGGTTGTGGGAGCGTTGTCTGAAAAATATTGGCACAGGTTAACGACCTGCCGATCAGTTGTGCGGGTAATTCATTAATCGGCTGGTTGCCAAAATAAGTCGTCACCATCCAGCGGTAGTACTGGTACAGCGCTGGATTTTCCTGCGCATCATTCAATGTGTGCGCCGTCAATCCAGCATCGACAGCTTGTTGGCCGCGCGGTGGTAATAATTCGTGACGCACCATCTTATCAAATAACGCATCTAGTTGTGCGGCTTGTGCCGGTGCAACACGGCCCGTTTGCGCTTCATAAGCATCTTGATAGTTACTCATGATCCCGCGCCATTTGCCAGATAAGGGCTGGGCGGACAATATTTTTGTGGAACCGTCCGTCATCTTGCGTTTGCGGTGCAATCACGTCGTAAGCAATGTTTTCGACACCGTCGGCCAAGATCTTATTTTGCGCACCGCTTGGCATTGTCGCAATAAAGTTAAACCCAAAGTTCGTAATCGTGTTGGCAAAGGCTTTGGCCGTCTCCGGATCCAGCTTATCCGCGAACTCATCAAACATGACGAGTCCCGGAGCGTCCGCCCGGCTCGCACGTTGTAGGACCATTTTGGGCACTAGCAACAACGGTAGAACCATCGCTTGGGACTTTTCGGCACCGGAACCACCGGATTGCACAAATTTGTCATCCACTTCTTCATAGTCTCCGTTTTGACGCCGTTTGATGAGGACCACAAAGTTCGACCACTGCCGGGTATCCAAGCTCAGCTGTGCAGCCCGATAAAATTCATCGTCATCATCCGCGGTATCGGGATTATTCGCTAGTTTTTCCAACCGGCGGGCAATCTCATCTTGCAACGCAGGCCGTTCTTCCCGTTGCAAATCACGGGCTTCATCGATGACAGTCTGGGTCACCGTATCCGGCCGTAATGTCACCTTCAAATGAATTTTTTGTGCTCGACCACCTTCTGCCAACATCTGGTTGTATTCATTGATTAGCCGGTATTGACTGGCAATTCGATCAATGACAGCTTCTGTATACACAATCTGGGCGAGGTCATTCCCCGTGGTAAGCGTCTCTAGTGACCGCTGCACGTCCTTTTCATCAGCCCGCATCAATCGCTGGGCTTCCGCAATATCGAACGTCACGGTAACCATATCACCATTTTGTGCCACCCGTTTGCCCCGCATTAGTCCAACCATTTCAGTATAGCCACGTTCTTCAAATAGGTTGTCCAACGCATATTGATCCACACCGTTACTATCATTATCATGAATCAACCGGCTAACCTGAGCACTAATGCCGGCATAATTACTATTACGCACTCGACTGCCGTTCGCATGCACAAAGGCGACGGCTTCCGCCACGTTGGTCAGGTGCTGATCATCTGCCATATACGGCGTGAGGGCCGTTAATGCCCGAGAAATTTGCGCTTTCATGTCTGCTAGGACCTGTTCATCTTGCCCCATCGCCGCTTGGGACTCATTTTGAATCCCGCGTTGTTCACTGATCTTTTTGATCAGGGTATTGTTGTCTGCGGTAAACTTCTGCAGTGCCGTACTCGTTTCGGCCATCCGTACATCCAACTGCAGATCAATCTTCAGCGCATCGGACTGGCGTTGTAACTCCTTAATCCGGGCTTCTTGATCGTCGATATTAAAGTTCGGATCCATCATCCGGTTTAATTGAGCCAACTCTTCATCAAGGCCCGTCTGCTTAATCGTGCGTTCCTTAATCTGCGTTTGGACCGCATCACTGTCTTGCAAGTAGGTTTGGAGCTGCGAGTTAATCGTTTGTAACTCGTCAATGCGTTCCTGATGACCAAGGAGCCGCTTAAGATCGCCATGATCGACAATCAAATCTGCTCGTTGCTTGTTCAACGTGATGAACTGCTCATTCATTTTAGCCATTCCAGCTTGGTGGATCTCCCGGTTATCTTCGTGCAAATGTCCCCGCGCACGACTCGTCATCGGATTAGTAAGCCGCTGATCAATCCGAATATCCAGATCCCCTTGCATCCCGGCGACCACCTTCATATTGGCGTCAAGATGGTCGATCATCTCAGTCAATGACTGATGTTTGGTGATCAGCCGCTGCATCAATTGCAGATACTGTGCTAGCTGGTGTTGCGTCCCGGCTACCGTCACTTCTGCCACCATGGCGGCTAACTCTTGCAAATTCGCCGTCTTGGCGTCCAGCGATGCTTGAAGCGGCTTTAATTGGCGTTCATCCAATTCTTGCGCTTGCTGATTTAGTTTGGTCAACTGCTGCGTTAGTTCGCCAACCTGTTGCTGCAACGCCGTCTTATGCCGTGCCTCTTTACGATACTTATCCAGTTCACGCTTAGCCTGGCTGATCTGACTTTCATACTGGTGCTTACGCTCTATGACATACTCCTGCTCGGCCTTTTGTTTTTGCATCGCTGCTAACTGCGTCTGCGTATCCAAGAGGTTTTGACTGGTCAACTGCTGTTGGGTACTTAGCTGTTGAATCTGATCTCCCGTACTTTCAAACTTCTTGCGGTGATCTTCGTACTGGTGATGACGCTCGCTATAGGGTTGTAGCCGTAGTTCTTGTAAATGATTGAGGTTACGCCAGAAAAGTTCTTGTTGCAGCTTTTGCAACCGATCCTGAGCGCGCTGAACCCGCGTGAGAATCCCGTTCATCCGGTTCACTTCACGCTGGCTTTCAGCGACATCGTTAATTACCTGCGGGTCAATCCCTTCCTGCGCGGTTCGGAGCGCTTCCCGAATTGGGGTAAACTTCGCATTCCCCGCCGTCAAGATTGGTGACGCCAAGAGGCGGTACACATTGGCCAACTTTCCGAGGGCCTCACTGGTAAATCCGTAGACGTGGTTGGCCACGTAGTCCCGGTAATCCTCAGCCCGATCGTAGACCTTTAATTGTTCTCCCAGATGCCGGTTCTGGGCGATAAATTCGTCGCGACCTAGGCTCTTACCGGTATCATCCGTCGTCACAATTTCCAATTTAGGTTCAAGCCCTTCCTGACTGGCTACGAACCACCAAGTTGGTTTCCGCGTCGCCCCTTGGGCACGATAGGCACCAATCCCAGTGATGAGTTGCCGCTGATCAGATTGCCACAAAATGTAGCTATAACCGGTCCGGACCTTCATGGCACCGGCGCCCCAGCCGAGTAGCATTCCCTCAAAGTTACGGGTATCACGGGCACTATTGCGCGGATTAATCGATTGTCCCAGCTTATCGGTCCCCTTAGCAGGGTTAAAGGAAGGCGTCGAGATAGCCCCATCAATGAGCATTGGGAAAAAGCAGTTGGCGAGCGTCGTCTTTCCAACCGCGTTTTCACCAATCAACGTTAAATTACCGTTCTTGGAAGCTGGTAGGTCGAGTTGGTGGTACTTATTAAAATTACGAAGGTGAAAACTAACTGGAATTAATTGCTGATTAAATGGCACGACTGTTCAACTCCTATTCCGTTTTTTGTGCACTAAATCGCTTTACGAGGGGGGATGGAATTACAAATCCGCCCCGTTCGTACGCCAGTGCGTTATCTTCTAAGGCCTGACTAACCAGCCCCGGTGCCACCACATGATCGGGTAACACCGAGTGGTTAATCTGTTTGATCCGTTGATTTAAGTGGGCGGCTGGAATCCCCGCTCCGAGCGAATGCGCCACCGCAATCGCCAAAACAAAGGGCCGGGCACTGCTTGGCTGGTGCGTTCGATCGAGTAGCAATGCATAGTCGTTACCACACTCAAGGTCAAAGCGTTGGAGCTGGGCCCATTGCTCAGCGACTTCATTTTTATTGCTGACTAAAATCGGCCATAATCCCGGATCCGTTTGCGCACTAATGTAGCGTTTGATCATCAACGCGCGGTTAACACGCTGAACCGCCGTTAGTTTGGGGGTATCCTTTTGCGCCATCAAATAATTGACGATACATTGCGCAATGTAATTGAAATCAGGACTCACATCCCAGTACTCCTCCACTTCTTGGGTTTCTTCGCCACTTAAATTTTCGGGAATATCGGGCTTAAAAAGTTCTAAGCGCGTCACGAATAAGTCGGTAATCATCTTGTAAATCAGTTTTTCACTGAGATTCGGCACTTCACTATGAACCTGCCGCATAATCGACTGCGTCGCGACCGCGCGATCGGCATCACGTCCCTTAAGTTCTGGTAAGTTGATCACCGCCTTAAGGGTCGCGAGCAACACGTGGACATGATCTTCGTCTAATTGGTTACTGCCAATGAAAAAGAGAAAATTATTCTGATAGTTATCTGGGCCACTTCCAACCAACTGTTTGAGATACGTATTGATATGTTGCTGGACTAGCGGTCGTTTGACCGCCTTAATCGCGTCCGTCATTTTATTGGTCATTTTCGGTGTCACCGTGCTTGTGAAAATTCCATGATCAAATAGCTGGTTAATCACTAGGCGTTCCGAACTCGTTAAATCAGTCATCTACCTGCTCCTCACTTTGGAAATCAACCGTAAAGCCTCCTGGCAAAAAAGCACTAAACTGTTCATTAACGCAGTGCAGCCGAATTGGTTGCGCGGTTGGCATTAGTCGCGCCGCTTTAATCGGTCGCCCAAATGGTGCGAACCCCGCGTACGAGTCGTAGCCCGTCGCACTGTATAATCGCATGACTTCATCGCGTGCGACCACCGTCTGAAATTCTAAGTCATGATCCACGACAAGCGTATCCTCATCCACCATGACCAATCGTTGAAATTCGGCTAAACCGGCCGTCTGTGCCTGTTCATCAAACTGGTCATCAGCTGTCACTGGATTGTCGGCTTCGGTGGCGACCTGTTGCTTACTTTCATCCGCCGTATACGTCACCGGCCCCATCGTGGTGGCATCCAATAGATCGCTGCGATCTTCAATCTGCCGATCCATGGGCAGGTGCCGGGGAATCTGAGTTGGTACCCGTAGCGTCTGATAATGCGTCATCAAAGCATCAATTTGATCCGTCAGGGCCTTCACATCCACCGTCTGACTCTTAACATGTTCGTATTCGCGCCCGAGCAACTTCACAGCATTCATAATCGTGCCAAAGAGCATGTACATTGAATCCAAGCTCGTATCGATCGCACTCGCGTTTGATTCAAAACTCATCGCTAAATGGGCCATTTGGCGTTTGACGTAGTCTTTCGTTCGGTTAAATCGTAGCAGCATACTGGCCGTGTCTTCAATCGCATGCGCCGTATCCAAATCATCGCTCCCCTGCTGACTCCGGGCGACCCGCTCGATGAAGTGATCCGAGTAAGCCATTGCCTTGATTGGTTTCCCAGTCGCTAGCATCTTTTTAAATGATGGCACGGCTTTATCCGTTAACATGACCTGCAAATGATGGGCCTCTTCACTCCCATGTTGGAAGGCTAAATCGTTAGCGAGCTCATCGAGATCTTCGTCCAATTTATGCATGCCCTTCATCACATCATCGTAAGCCGTCACCATGTTATGAAAATCATTGTAAAATTGGGTACTTTCGGCGCTTTCCGTTGCTTGGTTTAGCCGGGCAACGAGCTGACAATACTCGTCGATACGGTTCGTGTTAGCCGTAACGGTACTTTCGGCATCCACGACCCGTTGCATCATTTTAAGATATTCAATTCCACTACTCGTAATGCGGTACACGTACGACTGGTGAATATGATAAAATCCGTTACGCATCCGCTCGCGCACCTTGCGTGGTGACACTTCGACCAAGCCGGCTGGTCCCGTCAGGACAGCCATAATGTGTTTCATCGTTTCATCTTTGATCGGGTCTTCGTGGCCCTTAAAGTCACGATAATCGTGATTATATTTCTGAAGAAGAAAATCTTTAGTAATGGGTACCGCGCTACTAGCACCATCATGGTATAAAATGGTGAGAAAATTCCACCCCGCGAGCGGATGATTTTTATTTAATCCGAGGTTGCTCGCCAATAAAAGGGCTCTTAAATCATCTGAAAGTTGAACTGCGATCGTACTCGTCTCCTTCGTCATCAATTTAAATGCAATCCTTCCTAGTATACCATCAGTTTAACGGTTGATTAATCCCATTGTCGTGTCTAACCTAATGAAATATGCAAGATTAAAAATCTAACATTTTTCAGAATCTGATTTGTCCCACTTCACGTTATCTGATAAGATAAGATGACGATTATCAGCCACTTAAAATTTCACACGAATAAAGCGAGGTAACAGATTGTTAACTGTAAATAACGTATCCATGACGTTTTCTGATCGTAAACTCTACGACGACGTCAATTTAAAATTCACGCCCGGTAACTGCTACGGGATCATCGGTGCCAATGGTGCAGGGAAATCAACCTTCCTAAAAATTATCGAAGGTAAACTAGCACCGACCACCGGAAACGTCTCGATGGGTCCTAACGAGCGGATGAGTAGCTTGAAGCAAGATCACTTTGCATTTGACGACCAAACCGTCATGAATACTGTTTTGCAAGGTTACGATCACCTCTACGAAGTGATGACCGAAAAAGATGCCCTCTACGCCAAACCCGACTTCTCGGATGCTGACGGGATTCGTGCTGCCGAACTAGAAGGCGAATTCGCCGAAATGGATGGTTGGAACGCCGAAAGCGACGCCAGCCAACTCCTCCAATCAATGGGCATTGGCGAAGATCTTCACCAAAGTTTGATGAAGGACCTTGCTGAGAACGACAAAATCAAGGTCTTGCTGGCCCAAGCCCTATTCGGCAAGCCCGACATTTTGCTGTTGGACGAACCAACCAACGGACTTGATCCCCAAACCATTAGTTGGCTAGAAGATTTTCTTGCCGGCTATGAAAACACCGTTTTAGTGGTCAGCCATGATCGGCACTTCTTAAATGCCGTCTGCACGCACATGTGTGACGTGGACTTTGGCAAGATCGAATTATTCGTTGGTAACTATGACTTCTGGATGCAAAGTTCCGAATTAGCCCTCAAGTTGAAATCGCAAGCGAACGCCAAAAAAGAGGAACAAATTAAGCAACTGCAAGAATTTATCGCTCGTTTTTCCGCCAACGCCTCAAAATCCAAGCAGGCGACGTCGCGTAAGAAGCAACTCGATAAAATTACCCTTGATGACATTAAGCCCAGTTCCCGTAAGTACCCCTTCATCAAGTTCACACCAGAACGCGAGTTAGGCAATGATTTATTACGGGTAGAAAATGTTAGCAAAACGATCGAGGGTGTCAAAGTTCTCGACAACGTTAGCTTCATTTTACGTCCCGGCGACAAAACCGCGTTCATTTCTCGATCCGATGTCACCGCAAGTATTTTGATGCAAATCATTGCGGGCGCGATGGAACCCGACGAAGGTACCATCACGTGGGGGGTTACGACTAACCGGGCCTATATGCCTAAGGACTTAAACCCTGAATTTGATGATGACCGTCTCAACATTTTGGAATGGCTGCGCCAATTTGCCGCCAAGGAAGAAAGTGATAATACCTTCCTCCGCGGTTTCCTAGGCCAAATGCTCTTCCGGGGCGATGATGTCTTAAAACAGGTTAATGTCCTTTCCGGGGGCGAAAAGGTGCGGAGCTATCTTTCTAAGATGATGCTCAGTAAGGCTAACGTCCTTCTCCTTGACGATCCAACCAACCACCTGGATCTTGAAAGTATTACGAGTTTGAACGATGCGTTGATTGATTTTAAGGGATCCATGGTCTTCACCAGTCATGACCACCAATTTATCCAAACCATCGCTAACCACATCGTGGAAGTAGGACCAAAGGGCGTCGTCGATCGGGCTGATACCACCTATGACGAATTCACTAACCACCAAGCCGTCCAAGATCAAATCGCAACAATTTACTAATCAATAAAGGCCGTTCACATTATTGTGAGCGACCTTTTTATTTCCCGGGAAACAATGGCACATCTCTTACCCGTTCCGTGGTATCAACGTTTCTAGCACCACCGTTTTACGGTGGCACAGTTTTGACTCTTTTCAAATTATTTTGGCTCTGATGGCACCTCTTTGGAGAATATCCCGTTGAGCTTTTTTGCAACTTCAAAATTACTGTTGGGAGAGAGATAACCGTAAGTGCCAAGTATTGTCTCGATATCCTCATGTTCCAGACGATCTTTGATCTGGAGTGGGTTTTCACCGAGGCTGATCAACATGACAGAAGTACACTATTTTGGTCCAAATCTAAAAAGACTCCGTCTTCAAAGTGGCTTATCACAGCCAGAAATTTGCGCCGCCTTGGTTACGCCAGTCAACGGGCAGGCCATTTCAAACTGGGAACGCGAGATCAATCATCCCACTTGTGAAAACTTGATTGGCATCGCTAAGTTCTTCAATGTCATGCCATCAGAGTTATTGCGAACAGAAAAAAGGCCGCAGTTGGAGAAACCACGGCCGTTCTTGATCGAATTGATGAGTATATGCCAAAAGTTGCAGAGATACGCAGAATAACGCACATGATGAGTGACTTTTCGCCACGACAGTTAGATGGGGTGGCCGAACAGTTAAACGAAATCATGCAATATTTTCACTAGTACACGCCGGTTGATGAAGATGGTGTTCCAGAGACAGATGAGAATGATCAACAAATTATTAAGCAATCCAGATACCAAAATTTATCAATTAAGGAAATTCACCGAACATACCAAGAACTCAAGACCATAGAGTTATGCCAAGGTGAAAAGTAGAATTGATAGGTGACAGCGGTTAACTAGTGACATTTGGATTTTTCCAAGTACAACAGCTGAATTATCACTGACGGCATCTAAATCTAAAAGAAGGCCCGGCACGACCTCACGCTGAAACTAGCGTAGCTGGTCGTGCTGGGTCTTGTCGTTATTCAGGGATTGTAGCGTTGCCTTCGCGGGCTTTACAAATGACTAGGTAAGATAGGTAGCCGAAGACGAAGATTACAATTTTGGCAAGCACTCTACCAATCTGAAACATGATGAAGATTACTAATGCAACAACCACCAGTGTGACGACCACTTGCATGACTGAATAGAAGAATAACAAAAACAGTGGCAAGACGAAATACGCTAGTACGCATACCAACAAGGTCAATACAAGCATCTTGTCCGCCATTCACCGTTGAAATCAATGACCACATCATTAACCACTTCCCCCTCCATCTCGGATTGGAGCTTGAAGATACCAGATATTGATAGTGGATTGCAACATATCTGGGCAATTTAGATTCAAGACATTACCGAACAGTAATCCCAAGCAAATCATACGGTGACAAATACAATGTCCGCATAATCACTTTTGATAGCTCGTTTTCTGACAACAAATCATCACTGGACAACCAGGTAAGAACAACTGACATGATGGCATTAGTAACCAAGCACAACGAATATTGTTGGGGTAAGTCATTTCTAAATACTGCAGTGCCCTTAACTCGCTTTAGTTCGCTTAAAATTGATTTTTGAAGCATAGCTGTAATCGACGCCGCAAAAGCCGGATCACCATTCGGGCCAAAAAGAAAGCTAAGAATCGCTTTGTTTTCGGCCGCAAAAGCAACAATATCTTCTATCACAGGATACGGTTGACCGACACTCAAATCTTGATAGTTCATGGTACCGTCAATTCCGGTATCTAACATCAACTGAAAACTGGAAAAAATACTATTCTCAACTGTCGTTACCAAATCATCCTTATCAAGGTAGTGCAAATAAAAGGTTCCTCGACTAATCCCACTAAGACGGGTTAAATCACTCACCGTAATTCGGTTTAATGATTTAGTTCTCCCCACGGTAACCAGTGCGTTCAAGATAGCTGCATCAGTCTGCGCAATTCGTTCTTGATGTGTTGGCATGTCAACCTCCTCTGTTTAATTGACACTTTTCAAATAAGTGGTCATAGAATTCAGCAAGCCATGTGTTTTACTAATAGGGTAGTTTGATTAACACGTTGTCTATTATTATCCGGCTGGAGGGAAAAATCAATGACATCTTTCATCTCAGTACAAAATGAAACCAAAACATATGGTAGTGGTGATCACGCTGTTACCGCAAACAAAAATATCAGCTTTGAAATTGCCCCTGGTGAACTAACTATCATTCTCGGCGCGTCTGGCGCCGGCAAGTCAACGTTACTCAACGTACTTGGTGGAATGGATCATTTGACCAGTGGCACGGTATATGTGAATGGGGTTGAGCTTGGCGAACTCGATTCGCGTGGATTAACAACTTATCGCCGCAAACAGGTCGGCTTTGTTTTCCAGTTTTACAACTTGGTGCAAAACTTGACGACTATCGAAAATGTTGAATTAGCAGCCGAAATTGCAGATCAAGCCATGCCGGCTGAAGAAGCCTTAACTGCTGTCGGCCTAGAGAAGCGTACCCAAAACTTCCCCGCCCAACTTTCAGGCGGTGAGCAACAACGCGTCGCGATTGCCCGCGCGATTGCGAAGAATCCTGATTTATTATTGGCTGATGAACCAACTGGCGCGCTGGACTATCACACGGGCAAAAAGATTTTACAATTATTTCAAGATTTCACGCGTAAGTCCGGTAAGAACGTGATTATTGTTACCCATAATTCAATGATTCGACCAATGGCTGATCATGTCATCGAAATAGCTGACGGTCAAGTAAAAGCAGACACCCGCAACGAGAATCCAACTCCGGTTGCCGAATTAGAATGGTAGGCGATAATTGATGAAAATGCTAAACAAAAATATTGCGCGCGAATTCAAAATGTCCCTTGCAAGATATATCTCGGTATCAGCGCTTTTGATGCTGGGCGTCTTCGTCTTAATTGGGTTGAACGTCACCGGACCAAATATGCGCAAAACCGCTCAAACCGCATACAACACCGAGCAGCTTGCAGATGCTAAAGTCACATCAACCGTGAGTTTGAACGCCAAAGATCGAACAACAATCCAGAATCTTGCGGGCATCAAAAAGACCGAATTCGGCTATACAACGGACACAGTAATTAAGAACACCAAGCGTGCGCTACGTGTTCAAAGCAATCCTAAAACATTATCTAAATTGACCATCACTAAAGGACACAAGGCAACCACTGCTAAACAAATTGTGTTAAGTGACAAGCTCCGCGGTCAATACAAGCTCGGTGATCACATTACTGTAGCCGCCGGTAAGTCTAATGGTAGTACTGGGCTGACACACAAAACATTTACCATCGTTGGCTTTGCAACCTCAACAGAGTATCTAAAGAAGGACAGCCTCGGTTCGACAAGCCTTGGTAGCGGTACCTTATACGGCTTTGCCTATACCACCAAAGCCGCGTTTTCTAGCAGCAAACCCAATGTTGCCCGACTTGCTTTTACTAACTCTGAAGGCGCAGCGTATTCCACATCATATGAACACTATGCAACTAAGCAAGTGGACAAACTGCAAAAGAATCTCAACCGCCGCAATCGCGCGCGCGTCGCAAAACTACGCCAGGATTTAACCAAGCAGATTACCGACGCAGAGACGAGTATTGCCAAGAACACGACGACCATCGCCACAGCAGAAACATCGCTCTCCACGGCTCAAACACAATTAAACACTCAGATGGCCCAAGCAAAGGCTGCTCAGTCTTCAAGTGACATTGCGACCCTGACAGCTAAACAGCAATCGTTAGATCAACAGAAAACGGAATTGAAGGAGCAAGAACAAGTACTTAAGACCGCCAAAACGAAATTGGCCGAAGCAAAGGCCACTAAGCGTGAGCTCAATGATGTGTCCCTAACCATCGCAAGTCGCAACGACTACAACGATGGCTATAACAGCTACGGCGAGGACGCAGAGCGCATTGACGCGCTGGGCAAATCCTTCCCTGCGTTCTTTTTCCTGATTGCTATCCTAGTCAGCTTCACCACGATGCGGCGTATGGTTGAGGAAAAGCGCATTGAAATGGGAACCTTGCGCGCGCTTGGGTACACCAAAGGCGAAGTCATGCGCGAATTCCTTATTTACAGTATTACCACCGCGATCACGGGTACGGTGCTTGGCAGTATTCTCGGCTTGCTCGTGTTGCCAAGAATCATCTTCCGCGCGTACACCGCCAACTTTAATTTCTCGAGTCTCCAACTAGCACTGCATCCGGAATTCATTGCTGCAGGCTTCGCCCTCGCTTTATTCTCGACGGTACTGGCCTCTTGGTTGGCTGCACGCTCTTCCCTAAAAACGATCACCGCGGAGCTCATGTTGCCAAAGCCTCCCGTCAGTGGTTCACGAATTTTGTTAGAACGCATCACCCCGATTTGGAAGAGAATGAGTTTTTCCCATAAAGTCACTGCGCGCAACCTATTCCGCTATAAGGGTCGCATGCTCATGACCATCATTGGGGTTGCAGGAGCCACCGCGTTGATGATCACCGGATTTGGTATTCGCGATTCGCTCAATACAATTATTGACCGCCAGTTTAGCCAAATTAGCCAGTACGATCTTGTTGCCGTGTACAATCCTAATGCCAAAAAAAGTGAGGTTACCTCTGCTCAAGAGGTCATTACCAAAGCCAACACCGTCAAGCGGTATAGCTCGGCTTACTTTGCCAATGTTTACGCAACAGATAGCGACTCTAACTCGCGTGAAGACATCTCTTTAATTGTCCCAAATTCGGCCTCTCAACTTGATCGATATATCAAACTGAGGGACTACAAGACAAATAAGAAGATGATTCTCAGCAAGAATGGCGCAATCGTATCGCAAAAGCTCGCCAAGCTTCAAAATGTTAATGTCGGTGACACATTCACAATCAAAGAAACTGATGGTACCAGTCACAAAATAAAGGTGGCCGGTATTACAAAGATGTATGCGGGGCACTCCATCTACATGAGCAAAGCATATTACAATCAGGTATATGACACTAAAGTCACCACTAACGCATATCTAGTGACGCTGAAACACGCCACTACCAAATCTGTGAATGCTTTTGCTGCCAAATTCAACCGGACAACCGCGGCCGTTCAAACCGTTCAGTCACAGGAAACCAAGAAGACCATTACTAACATCTTAAGTAATCTGAACAACCTAATCCTTGTCTTAGTGCTTAGTGCTTCGCTGCTCTCGCTGGTCGTGCTATACACGCTAACCAATATCAATGTGTCAGAGCGGGTGCGCGAATTATCCACGCTCAAAGTGCTTGGTTTCTACCCTAAGGAAGTGCTGATGTATATCTATCGTGAAACCAACATCTTAACCGGTGCGGGGATCATAGTCGGCGTCGGAGTGGGATATGCATTTCACGCATATATTATGGCACTTCTCCCTCCTGCAACAGCAATGGTAGCGCCTGGTCTAACTTGGATCAACATTATTATTTCTGTCAGTTTAACAATTGTATTTTCTTTGGTTGTGATGTTCATGATGAACCGAAAGATTCAAAGCGTAGATATGCTAGAAGCGCTTAAATCAGTTGATTAGTCTGCTGATTCTTGTTGCGTAAAGACCACCGATTAGTACTAGTACCGTCATCACACGACGAAATCGAAGATTTATTATGAACATCCTCGGTAAACCGCTTAGCCCCTCGGCTTGGCGGTTTTATTTTACCTATTTTCGCTAATATTCGGCTAATTCCAGATTTAGTTTCATTTCTACTTTTGATTTTCGTCTGTATACGTGCCGAAAGAAATTCATTTTGATCAAGAGGTCTGTATTATGAGTAGCGAACGCGAAGTATCTCGTATGTTTATCAGATACATGCAATAAGTTCTCCGAAACGAACTCATCACCCTTCATCGTAAGTATCTCGAAACAATCAAAGAAGATCCACTTGAGGAATGGCTACTGGAAGAGATTGCAGAATCAGGGCATCTTGAAGACTTTCTTCTAACTGCTAACGAAATTGATCACCTTGAATCATTCGTCAAAGATGAGAATCTTGCCACGGCCATTGCAATCCTTTCTACAGCTGATAAGAAGGTGTTGTATAATATTACTGCTCTGAACTGAACGACGTGGAAATCGTTAGTCGCACAGGCAAAACCGGTCAAGGGGGGAACAAAAGGCAGCGACGGACACTAGCGCGGATTAAGAAAACATACGAAAAGATTTAATGAACCAAGCAAACCTGGTGAAAACATACTCTAAACAAATAAGACCGCTACGGTAACAGCAGTCTTATTCATTGAGGTGACACATCAGTGGTACATTTCAGCAGCATTATGTTTGATATTGGTACCGCAATGCATTCCATAAAGCGTATTGTCACTGGATTCCATGAGTTAGTCGAACGAATAGATTATTTCCCAGGAAATATTAAATCTTGATTTATAACTATCTTTATCTGAATATTTTCTACTTTCTAAACATGTAGCTACTTACTTTTTGAGAACACCTAATGTCTTGTATAAAACCTTTATCTCAAAAAAAAGTACAAAACAGGTTGCTATCAAGAAGCCAATTAGAAAGATTCCTATCGACATATACAAAAATCCAACATAACAAATAGTGGCTAATAAATACAAAACAACAAGAAAATGGCCGCTTCGCGCTTTACTGTCACTAATTAGTTTGGAAGATACTTCATCCTCTTCCTTTATCAGCTCATCCAAACTGATATTGTAAAGTTCACTAAGTGCAATCAAATTATCAATATCTGGAAGTCCCCGACCGCTTTCCCACTTTGCAATGGCCGCTCTTGAGACGTGTAGTTCATTGGCTAACTGCTGCTGAGTTAAGCTATTCTTACTACGCATAATTTCTATTGTTTGCGAAAATTCCATACTGGACCACCTCCCAAGAAGAAGCATATGCCTAACCAGCATATCCAACAAGATATTCATTGAAACCCCGTTGGTACTCTTCGTAACATTTATACAATCGGAATATTAACCTGTCGAAAGTGCTCCTTAAAATGACTATCACGCAACATCAAAATCATTCGAAAAATATTAATTTAAATTATCTTCTCTGGCCGGAGCTTTTTAATCAGTTCGTCGTACTGCGGCGCGTTAAAGAAGTTATCCACGGCTACCACTTGCAACGCCTGTGGCATCTTCTTCGTTACCCATTTAGCGTAGCTTTGCCGGGTGATGACGATCACATCTGGCTCGTCGACTAGATTTTGAATCAAAACATGCTGAACCGGAATTTCCAATTCTGCGGCCTGTAGTTTCATCTCAAAAATTCGCCGGCCCATTTGACTCGTGCCCATCCCCGCTTCATCAGCAAAGATCACCCGCTTAACGGGCTGAATAGTAGAAATCCTACCGCTCAATGCACTGTGTCGATTGCTTTGATACCACTGCAAAATGACCAACGAGAGCGCAAATGAGACAACGGTCGCCACTAAAATACCGGCCAGCACCCCCATTAAATTATGAAGTCCCTTAGGTGTCATTAGTAAAATCGAAATGATTGACCCCGGTGACGGGATCGCACGTAACCCAACGTTAAAAAAGGTAAACGTGAAAGTTCCTGATACGCCTCCCGCAATCACGGCCAGTAACAGAAGCGGCCGCATGAGAACAAATGGAAAGTAGATTTCATGAATGCCACCCAAAAATTGAATAATAATGGCACTAGAGGCTGACGTCCGTAAAACACCCCTTCCTAAAACGGAAAAGGCCAGTAATACCCCGAGTCCTGGGCCCGGATTAGTTTCAAGCAGAAATAAAATCGATTGGCCACTCACCGAAGCCGCCTGAGTGCCCAACGGCGCTAAAATTCCCTGATTAATCGCATTATTTAAGAAGAGCACCTTGGCAGGTTCAATCAAAATGTTAGCGAGTGGTAATAGGCCCGTATGAATAATGTGGTCCACCCCGGCCGCCAACAAACGGTTTCCCAGCAACATAATCGGCTGGATGAGTACATATCCGACCAGTGCCAATCCCATGCCGATAATGCCTGCCGAAAAATTATTTGTCAGCATCTCAAAGCCCTGTGGAATCCGCCGCTCGACATGTCGATCCCACCGATTGATAACCCAGCCACCCAGCGGGCCCATAATCATCGCCCCGATAAACATCGGCATCGAGGAACCGACAATCAGTCCCATCGTTGCAATCATGCCGACAGCGCCACCCCGATGCTTAGCAATGGCCGAGCCCCCGGAATATGCAATCAGTAGGGGTAACAAATAGTGGCTCATCGGTCCAACAAGGGTTGCTAAATGTGCGTTGGGCCACCATCCGGTTTTATTAAAGATCGCCGCAATTAGGCCCCACGCAATAAACGCTCCGATATTCGGCAAGACCATCGCAGAGAGGCGATCACCGACGTGCTGAGCGTGAACTTTTAACTGTGTTAATTTATCATTTTCCATTCGCCCTTGTTCCTAGTTCATCAGATTAGTGATCTGCCACCAGTAGCGTTGACTGCGCTGCGATTTCGTGTGGTCGACCAAAGTAGTACCCTTGTTTAATATCAGCGTGATAGTTTTGCGCAATTTTGAGATCAACCGCATTTTCAAATCCTTCAATGGCGAAAAATTTGTGATGGAGGGCTGCCTGCTCACGCCAAAACTGAAGATACGGGCTGACACTCGTCGCATAGTCTTTTTTACCATGAAAGTTTTGCAGGGCAAATTTGTACTCACTGACGTACGGATCAATTTGTTGCACAAAACTAATTTGGTTGTCGCCGGTTCCAACGTCGTCCAAACAAATCCATATTCTGGATTGTACATAGCGTGCGGCCGCATCAATCAGTTGCCGGTTGGTCACCTTGCCATCATGCTCAGTGAGCTCAACCACAACCTGAATTTGAGGATACTCTTCTTGTACCCGTCCCAGCTCGCAAATGTAAGCTTCCTCAATAAACTGTTCCCGATCCAAATTGATCGATATTAATTGAATATCAGTCGACATCAGTGCCAGTGTCGCCGCCAATAACTGACTAAATTCATGCCCATGAATCTGGCTAAAACTCTTCGGAAACTGCCAATTGCCCGCCACTTTTTCTCGTAAAAATAGTTCATAGCCGAATAATTCTTTATCTGCATACTTAGGTTGGCCAAAGAAACGCAACATAAAAATTACCTCCGCCTGTCTATCAAGCTGTTGTTCCATAGTTAACCGTTTTTACGGTTCTATTATCTGCTAATTGTTCGAATGCTGGCGAACATTATTACTATTCGTACTATCCTTGTTTGCTTAATTTTAGCATACCTTTGCCAGAAAGAAAGTCCTTCCGGATAAGTATCGTCGTCTTTTTACGTCGGTTTCTTTTCTCGTAAGCGCTTGATCGCTCACAAACTGGTGCAGTATACTCTTCTATGGTTTCATGTACGAAACCGATATACGTAAAGTTGGAGGTCCTCAACACCTATGAGTACGGTAAGTCCGGGTATTATAATTTATTGGTTCGCCGAAATTCTCCTTGTGAGTTTTTTTAGCGAGGGCTTAATCGTCTACTATACACACCTCTGGCAACGGGCCTTCGCGGGCCACAGCAGTGCCAACACTAAGGTTCACTACCGCATTGGCATGCTCGGTTTCATTCTCTTTGCAGGTCTGTTTTTCCACACCGCCGGCTTGTATGCCGTTGACGGTGAAATGCTCTACCACAACGTCTGTCTCATCATCGTCCTTTTTCCGCTGTTTGATGATCACATTAATCGCTTCGAATACTTTTTACGCTGTTGTGGTATCGGCGTTTTCTGGGTGATTCACCAGCTAGACCACATCAGCTCATCGATAGCGGTCGCCTCAATTTTATTTCTAGTGTGTATTCTCCTGATCATCTACCGTTTTCACGCCCAAATCAGACACAATCCGGTCATTAGCTTTATGCTATTAACCCTCATTGGTTGTGTGTTCTGGCTATCATTTCCCCATAAAGTTACCGAAACAGACTTTACTGACGTGGTTGTTTCCAACGTCGTTCTTATCCGAGCAACCCTAATGGTGCTCGTTATTTCACTCTTTATTTCGCTTTACTGGAACTATCAAAACCGCCAAAGCAAGCGAACCCATGCCATCGAAAAGTTGGCCTACTACGATCCACTCACACAAGCTAAAAATTATACAGCCTATACGACCGATATTGAACGTCGCTTTCAAAACGCCAAGCTAGCAGGTACCAACACCGTTGTTGCTTCAATCGACATTGATTACTTCAAACAGGTTAACGATCGATTCGGGCACTTGGCGGGTAATACCGTCCTCATTGGTGTTTCCGATCTATTACATAACACCTTAAAAAAATATGGTTGTGATCAAGAACTTTACCGCTCTGGTGGTGAAGAATTTGTCGTTATCTTTCGTAATGCTTCGACCAACACGGCTGCTGAAATTATCACTGAATGCTGGTCGAAGCTCAGTGAACACGACTTCATGTACAACGGTCATACCATCAATATCACCACCTCGGTCGGCATTACGAACAGTGCACCCGATGATACTTCGTTTCAAGATGTTTACCAGCGCGCTGATCATAGCCTCTACCACAGCAAACATAATGGCCGTCAAACCATTTCCATTGATTCAATGACCTACCTCGTCAAAATGGCACGCAACCTTGACGCGTTAGCCTACTTTGGTGAAAGCGTCTATGATCTCCGATCCCCGATGAAGCCCCTCGTCGCGGATGAGTTAATTCTCAAAGAACGCAATGACCAAACCCACCGTTGGGAGATCATTAATCCCACCAGTATCTCAATGAAATTTAGAATTTCGCTACTGAAAAAATACTTACAAACTAGCCGTTGCCAAACTGTTACACTGCCACTTTCACGAATCGATGTCAGTAACTCTGATGCCATTAACAGTCTGATCGCTTTTAGTCAAAGCGATCTTGGCCCCGAACGTTTGATCATTCATCTCACCGATCCGCATCTCATCGACCTACTGCCACCACTCACTGACCTCGACACACCGATTGATATTTGGTTAATTCAACATAACGTGCTTGATTTAAAACAAGCGATTTTATACACCCCGCGCATCAAGGGTCTCCACTTTATCCTCAGCGGTCACGAAACACAGGATCATGCTCGTCACCAACTCTTCCAACACTGGTATCAATTTGCACAAGATTACCACTTACAATTTGCCGTCAGTCATATTGATCAACAATCGTCGTTAGATCTCGTTGCTGATTTACCCGGTGTTAACTTTGTTCAAGGTACCAAAATTGAAAGCACGCTGTGAACAATCACAGCGTGCTTTTTTCGTCACTTATTTAGATTCCGGTTGGAGCAAAATCTTGCCGGTACTTTTTCCTGATTCTAAGAGTTGATGGGCCGTTTTTCCCGCAGCAAGGGGCATAATTGTGGGAGGATTAAGCTTAATCTGTTGCTGGGCCACATATTGAAACAGTCGCTGACTTCGTGTCTGGCGCGCCGCAAAACTGTCCAAATAGTCCCACAAATCTCCCGTCAAAATACTCTTAGATTCCGCTAGTAGCGCCACGGGGTCTATGGCCGGTGGGTTGCCCCCCGCCATCCCATAAAAGATAACACGACCGCGATGCTTCAGTATTCGTAGGCTCGTGGGCAACGTCACACCAGCACCGTCAAAAACCAAATCGAAGGTTGCCACACACGCAGTTGCCCAGTCAGTATTCCGTAAAAATACCTGTTGGACTCCCAAGGATTGTGCTAATTGTTGTTTGGCCGGTGTCGATACGATTCCAGTTACCTCGGCGCCTTGTGCGACCAGAATCTGGGCCAATAATTGCCCCACCCCACCGCTAATACCGTGAACCAAGACACGTTTACCCGCGACATTTTGCGCCAAATCGTGCACTAAGAAGTCCGCAGTCAGACCCTGTAAGCCAATGCTGGCCACGTCTTGATCACTGAGTGAGTCGGGGACCTGAATGATATGATCGGCAGGCACCCGCACCAATTCCGCATTTGCCAGTGGCACATCCACGAACAAGACTCGTTCCCCCAGACCAACGTGGGTAACATCAGCACCAACCGCTACCACCGTCCCCACGCCTTCGTACCCGTCAATATAAGGATCGTGAGATTCAATGTGGTACGTTCCTCGCCGCCGATAGATATCCGCGTAGTTAAGCCCAATATAGGTTGTTTGTACTAAAACATCACTATCAGCAATAGTTGGATCGGCCAACTCACCGTATCGCAACACATCAGCTGACCCAAATTCGTTAAAATATAGCGCGCGCATGGCCATTACCTCCTCCAAAAATCGCTTATCGCTGCCCGTAAAAGCAAGAAGTTCGGTTAGTGACCTTCAATTTTAGTACCGTTGGAGACGTCATTCATCGACTACGGACCGTTAAACCGTCACCACAATTTTATCGGCCGTTCCGGCGTCCAAGAGCTCGTGCGCCGCCACAATTTCATCTAGTGTAAACCGCGCGCCAATTGGAAATTCGAGGTGTTTATCTGCAATTAACTGCATCATTTCTGCCAACCATTGTCGATTAATGTCGGTAGACTGGAAACTCGTCAAATACGACCCCGATGGAACGTTAAATGACGAAAAGCCATCGAGGGTCCATTGATTTGCGAGTTCTCCCGTCACATTGAGGTAGCCTCCCGGATGTTTCAAATGGGTTAGCGAATCGAGTAGCGTCACTTCGCCCACAAATTCGATGATCGCATCATAATTGGCCGTTGTTTGCAGTTTCCCAGCCGCATCTAAGACGACTGCTTCGGCTCCTTGGCGCTTCAAAAAGGCGCTCTTTTCAGTCCGGCGAGTCGTCGCCGTCACGTGAACTCCCATGGCCGTCATCAACTGAATTGCCGCGATGCCGACCGTACTCGTACCACCGCGTACAAGTACACTTTGTCCCGCCACAATCTGACAATTTTGAATCGATCCCCACGCCGTGTACCCACTTTCAGGAATCGTAGCCAGCTGCGCCCAATCTCCCGATAGCGGCAACGGGTAAATTTGCGTATCTGGCACTAAAGCGTATTCTTCATAGCTGCCATCGAACTGACGACCAAGTTCGCCCATCAGGGTTGTCACCCGCTCTCCCACCGTCAATGCCGGTGATTGCGTTGCGGCAACTTCCCCAACGGCCTCGATGCCGATTACTTGCGGAAATTGAACGCTCGGCGATCCGCCCCGGCGCGTGATGGATTCCGCATGGTTTAATCCAAATGCCCGAATCCGAATGACCGACCACCCCGGCTTGGGTTGTGGAACCGGACGTTCTTCCATAACTAACTGTTGTGGAGCTCCTGCTTGATGAATAACTACTGCACGCATTTTTTACCCTCCATTAATTGAACAACGTGACACTACCATCTTGTTTCACGTGAAACATAATCGTTTATCCTAAACTGCTTTACAAGTTTCACTGATACCGTCTAATCTTTAACCAATCGATAGCATTAGAATACAGCAAACTTTACATCTTTCTCATCTTAAAATTCAGTAATACAATGCCATTACGTATTGCTTTGTTTTCTGCTTCAACCACATAACCTTGTTTTTCAAAAAAAGGCTTCGCCGTAATTGAGGAATATGTTCTAAAAGAAATCGCACCATTTTCTTGCGCACGGTGTTCTAATTCAGATAATAAAGCAGTTGCAATGCCCATACCCTGAAAATCCCTATCTACAAAGATTCTATCCACAAGACCAGTTTTATCTATGTCCGCAAAACCCACGGTTTTCCCGTCTATTTCCGCGATTAACGTATCGTGTTCCAAAAAGGAACGGTTCCACGCATCCAAATCGACGTGACCCGTCGCCCATACATCAAGCTGTTTCTTCGTGTAATCTTTGGCATTAACAGTATGCACAGTATCATAAAATATTTTCGCCACGACAAAAATATCGTCCAGATTGTATTCCCTGATAATTAAGACTACAATCTCCTCCTTTTTCATGTTCTTAACATTTATCAGTTCAAAAAATATTTCACGTGAAACTATTTGACAAAAACTAACTGATCGGTCGTTGAAAGCTCCTCCGCATACCGATAATCTAAATGATCAAATTGTTTGAGTGCCGCAACAGTCGTCACCTGTTTTTCTGCCATGAATCGCACCATTTCTCCACGAGCCATTTTAGCCAACGTTGCCCGGGTCTTAAGTCGACCATCCTGCAGCGTTCCAAACGTAATGGTGATTAATTGATCTTGGGGTCGCAAATATTTTTCAATCGCCTTAGCATACTCTTTCGACGCCAAATTAATCACCGGTTCGTGGTCTTCATACAGATCGTCATATAACCGCGATCCCCAAAAGTCGTACAAATTAGGCTGATCGGCCACCGGCAACTTCGACTGCATCTCCAGTCGGTACGGAACAATCCCATCAAACGGCCGTAATATACCGTAAAAACCCGACAAGATTCTCAGGCTGTGCTGTACATAATCAATCGCTGGTTGTGTAAACACATCGGGCGCCATGTACTGATATTGAATGCCGGTGTACGCCAACACTGCCGGACTAAGTTGCCGTGTGACGTCTAGCTGTTGCAACCAGTCGTAGTTGGGCCGCGCCAGTTTATCGCTACAGTGCCACAGTGCTTTGGCCTCGTCATACGTCAATTGACGCAATGCTTGTAAAATCTGACGCGTTGCATCTAAATACGTCGGTTGGCTCAAAATGGGCAACGAATCGGAATCAACCGTCATTTTTTTCGCGGGCGCAATTATAATTTTCATGGACAACTCCTGTTACTTAAGATTAGCCCAATTATACCATTTGAATTTTTCTTGCGAAGCAGTTATTGCATTCGTGAAGTTAACCTGCCCTGCGTCGCCTTAACCGCGTCTGGATCATCAAAATCAATGGCTTTTAAGCGTGCATGCCGCCGACTATAGAATAACAAAATTAATATTAACAACCCGACGAGAATTGCCGTCAAAATAGTGGCTTCAGGAATTGCCGAAGACCCAATCATCAATGTCTTACGAAGCCCGTTTACGCTATAGGTCATTGGCAAGTACGGATGAATCATTTTGAAAAAATGGTTCGATAATTGAATTGGATACGTTCCGGCAGACCCGCTCAATTGCAGAACGAGCAGGACCATACTAAAGAAAGCCCCAATACGGCCAAACACAAGGTTGAGCCAGGTCACTAGTGCCATAGAACTCAACGCACTAAGCATCATAATGCCTAATGTGGCCGCCTGATGAACAGGATTCAGACCATCAATTCCGCAAAGCAACCCATACACGATCAGAGCTTCACCAACCGCAAAGGGGCCCCAAATACTAAATTTACTGATCATCCAACTCCATGCTGTCTTAGGATATTTTCGTGGTGAGTAAAGATCAAAAAGCAAGTTAAGTGCTAATGCCCCAACAAATAGGGAAACCGAAACCATATATGGCGCCATTCCAGTTCCGTTATTAGCCACTCGATCTAACTCTGTGTGGGTCGTTTTCACTGGTGAGGCAACCTGCCGATTAGTTTGCGCATTGGTTGTTAAATGCGCTTTTCGAGCCGCACTCTGAAGACTAGTTGTCAATTGAGCCGATCCTTGGCCGAGTTGCGTTATTCCAGCGTCCAATGTTTGTGATCCAGTTGCGAGTTGACCAGCACCACTTGCCAGTGTTTGATTCCCAACACTCACCTGCTGGGCACCAGTAAGAAGTCGACCACCTTGAGTTACTAATTGTGTTAAGCCGGTTGCCAGTGTATGACTTCCCGTGGTTAATTGACCAACCCCGCTCACAAACGCTGGTAACTTAGCGGTTAATCCGGTCATGCTTGCACTCAATTTTTGGGCGCCACTTGAGAGTTGCGTTCCGGATTGTGCAAATTGATGCGTCTTTGTTGCTAGTGTCTGAGATCCATCCGCAAGTTGACCAATTCCAGCGATCAACGTCGGTATCGTTTGCGCTAGCGTCGTCGTTCCCGTATGAACGGTTTGCATTCGCTGAGCTGCAGTCGATAACCCATCATTCAAATTAGTGGCCCCAGTCGCCAACTGGTTTAACTGCTGGGCCGTTGTATTTTGCGACTGCTTAATTTGAGCAATGTTAGCCGTGACCGCAGTCGTATTGACCGTGGCGGTGAGATCATTAATTGCGACGTTTAAGGCCGCCATTGCGCTTGTAATGGCAGTTGTATCAGTTGTCGATTGCTGGTTGTCGGACACTACGGCGACCATTGCCTGTTTTTGGCTGGCAGTTAGTTGCTGTGCATCGGCCGTTTGGGCAACCCGTTGTGCTAATGATGTGCTTTGCGATTGTTGTTGATTCAAGGTTGTGACCGCCGCCTGCAACTTGGTCAGCGCTGTTTTGACCTGCTGGACTTGCTGGGACTGGTCATTTAACTGCGCCAGCTCCTGCGAAAGTTGCGTAAGTTGTTTTTGTGTGGTCGTCATACTCTGGCCTTGGTTCGTTGCCAATTGCTGAATAGCCGTACTCAGCGTCTGACTACGATTAGCTAATTGCTGCAGCCCAGTGGTTAACGTTGCTGTGCCTTGATTTAGTTGGCCAATATTTTGGCTCAGAGATGTCACGTTAGTGTTTAAATTTTGAACACCCGTGTTCAGCTGCTGTGTCCCCGTATCCAGTTGAGTAGCCGCTCCCACATACTGATTAACCCCACTCTTTAAGCTAGCGGCGCCATTGCGTAATTGCTCACTGCCGGTTTGCAACTGGGCTGTTTTCGCTAATAATTGGTCTAATCCAGTCACTAACTGACCAGTCCCAGCCTGCGCTTGTTGAACGCCTCCCACATATTGTTGGATTCCAGTAGTCACTTGCCGACTACCAGTTGCAAGGGTTAACGAACTTTGGGCTAGTTTCGCTAAATTAGTCGTCATGGTTTGACTGCCGACTTGTAATTTTGCAATTCCGTTGGTCACTTTTTGACTCCCATTTCCGGCAGATTGCATCCCCCGGTCCAATTTCTTAATAGATGCAAACAAGGATTTTGCGTAGGTCCTGGTAATTTCCCGATTAATCTGCGTCTGAATTTTAGTTGCTGCTGCACTCGTCATCTTGGCCGCAACATAGTTATGACCGGCACTCGTATCATAATGAAGCACCATTTGCTGTGGGTGTTGGTCCAATAACGTTGTGGCATGAACTGAAAAATTCGCCGGAATTGTCACAACCATATAGTATTGCCCGTTCTTTAGCCCCCGATGAGCTTGATCGGCCGATTTTACGATTTGAAAGTCCATGTTTTGCGATTTTTTGAGATTTTGGGTTAACTGTTTTCCAACCGCTAATCGCCGGTGCTGATACGTCACCGCATGGTCATGATTAACCACTGCCACTGGTAAATCGGCCAATTTTCCATACGGATCCCACATCGATTTAAGAAATGTGACCGCATAAATCGAGGGAATGAGAACTACGACACATAATGCGACAATCAAGAATTTATGCTGTAACATGTAACGCCATTCTGCCTTAATCATTTATTCTTCTCCCATATTGATCTTAATCCACACATGGGGCATAATAACCACGTGAGTATTAAGTCACTATAGAGAGGTTCCCTCTCATTGGCAACACCAACTTACCCAATTCTGGGGCATATGCCACATCTGCCCACCAATTGGGTAGCAACCGACAGGAGAATTCTAATTATGGCAACCGATAAACGTATCATCCGCACCCAACGCGCCATCCGCCAAGCGTTCGAATTATTAATTGCACAACACCCGCTATCAGAAATTACCGTGAAACGCCTAACAGATACTGCTGGAATCAATCGTAAAACATTTTATCTTCACTACGATTCTATCGATAATTTGCTGGATGCCTACGTCACAGAGATTTCCAACCACCTCGTTGCGATTTTAAAGGAACGGCCGTTTGACGATGTTATTCAAGAGCAGAATGGCTATTTTTTTGACCACCTAATTTCCCTTTTTAATCATCACTACGCCTTTGCACGCACCATTTTATCAAATGATGATTATAGCCAATTTACTCAGCGCATTACACGTAACGTCACCGATCAACTAGCCGATATCTTGGCTAATACCTATCATTTTAGCGCTCAAGATGCGGCCATCATCGCGCACTTCTTGACCAACAATACGCTCTCTATTTTGCAACTTTCTAGGCGTAAACCCGGTCTCATCGGCCAAGATCAGCTCCGTAACTACGTTATTCGCCTCAACAAAAGCGGATTAAGTTCCTTTATCTAGCGTTGTACTTCCCATTTAAACCACTTTGACTTATATTAGAGTCGAATCACGTTGCTTTTTAGATAGAAGGGACCTGATCGGATGAATGGAAATCATGCTTGGTCAACTAAACTAGTTTTACTGTTACTACTGTTTTTACTTTTTATCACTCTGTTATTACTTCTCTGGTTAGTTGCGTTCCACACAATGGGATTTTCAATGATGGGCAGCCATCATCTTGGGGCGTCGTGGCTAGCTAGTCACGGCTGCATGCACTAAAAAATGAGACCAGTTTACTACCACGGTAAACTGGCCTCATTTTTTAAATTTATCGATTAACATGACGTACTGCTGGTCGCCAAAGACCAACCCTGAGCGATCGAGGGCTCATGACAAGCGCCACGAGAATCACCATAACCATCCCCACAACGCCAATCAAAATATCAAACTCCATCGCGTAAGCAATGCTTGTTTTTGATAGCCACCCCGTTACGATTGGAACCGTGAACGTCGCAATACTCCCGAACGTAAAGTACGTGCCGGTAACAATTCCCTTGTGCGTTGGGTATAGGCGCAAAAACAGGTTCAGTGCGACCTGCATCATGCCGCTGGCAGCCGTAAAACCAAAGATAAATGCAGCCACCGCCGAAAGCCATTGCGTTGTAACACTACAGATCACCACCAAAGCTACTAAAGATAGCGCATTGTTGATCACCAACAAGCCCGTTTCTGAAACCTGTCGCCGTAACATGGCAAACACGATTACGACGCCGGTAATGGACCCAACGCTGTAAAGCGACAGTAACCCGTGCGCAATTAACGAACTGTATCCTAACTCTTTGGTCGCATACAGCGTAATCCACTGCGTAAATAAGATCATGACCGCCATGGTTGTGTACCCGTAAACTGACAGAGCCACGGTTGCGAGTCGCCGTTTAACCTTCGAAAGTCGGCCCTGTCGAATGATACTCGTGTGATCGGCCTGATTGCGCTTCGGAAACGTCACCCGAGTCAGCAATCCCAAGTTTGCCAGTAACAAAATAACGGGTAAAATAAATGACCACCCAAACCATAGCTGCCGCGTCTCTAAAGTCGCAACGAGCAACGGCAAAATAAACTCACCAATCGACATGAACGCCTTAATAAACACGTTTGAGGCACTCTCCTTACCGCCCATCTCCATGAACGTGGGATACGTTCCCGAATCTAACGCCGAATTGGCTACCCCAGCTAAGATTGCTAGGCCATATGCCAGTTGGATATTTTGCACGAATGGCATGCCCAAAAAGAAAATCATGTAGGTCAAAATCCCTAAGTAGATCAAAAATTTACGGCCAAAGCGATCCGAGAGATACCCAAACGTGAAGTAAGCTAGTAACCGGCCGATACCAATCCCTGAGACCACGTAAGAAACAGTCGCCAACGGGACTCCCCACAGGTGGCCCAAGGCTTGCATATTTTGCGCTAATATAATTAGACCGAAGCCATGGACGAGGTAATTGAGGTACAAACAGATTGCTAAAGTTCGTTTGGTTGATTTTGTCATTTCCGATCACTCCTATTTTGGGTAAGAAAAAAGCCAGCTAGATTGAATCTAGCTGGCTGCATTTACTCCGTGTGGAAAATGACAATTTCAGCTAGATTTTCACGTCTAGCTGGCACGACAACATACGGCTAAGCTTTAGACGCGAACGCGATGGATGGCGTCCGCATGCAAAGCTACGGACGCTAACTAAAGTAATAGCCAAAATAAAACGCATTAACTTGGGTTAGTTGAGTTGTCATTGTATTTCTCCTTTTTGATTATAGATTGATTAAAACATAGATCTATCATCGCGTCAATCCCTCATCATTTTTTAATTTTCTAACAGCATGTCAATATGCGGAATATCGTCTTCTAAATAGACGTCAGAGACGGGCCGAAACCCAAATGAGCCGTAAAAATCACGTAAGCGACTCTGGGCCGCAATTTTAATGGGGGCTCCCGGAAATTGTTGCCTGAGCACTTTAATTGTTTCTGCCACAATTTGTCGGCCCAGTTGTTGCCCGCGATACGCCATCACAACAAGTACCCGGCCAAAACTCATATTAATACCATCTAGGTGTTTGATAATCCGTGTGTAGGCCACTAACTGACCGTGGTCTTGTAGCATAACGTGGCATGCCTCATCATCCTGATCATCCACTTCCTGATACGGGCAGTGCTGTTCCACCACAAACACCCGCGTCCGCTCTTTTAAAATCATCAGTAATTCCGCGCTGGTTAACTCTGCAGTTGACTTAATTACTAGCTTTAAATCCTTCATCGACTTTCTTCCTCCAATAAAGAGGGCACTAAGCCGATCTCTCACCGCTAACGGTGCCCTAGTGAGATCGACTTAGTGCCCTTAGTGCGCCATCCGGGGACGACACACGGCCATTTAATTTTTAATATTTTGAATTATACACCAATTAACGGGTAACACAACCATGATTTAGGCACCATTGTTTCACGTGAAACACAACCCTAGTCGAAATGACGGCCCAAAATGTTTAGGTCCCGCTTGTGATCATCCATCAATGCAACAGCTGGTAAATGGCCCCATTCCGAGAACCCATTTTTATTAAAGAGTCCCAGACTAGGCTTATTGTGACCAAAAATAAAGGCGACTAAAGTATCAATTTCGAGCGCTTTTAATTGGCTAAAGACAAAATCAAGTGATTGCTGACCAAGGCCTTGATGACGCGCATTTTCGTCGATATAAATACTAATTTCAGCGGTATGAATATAAGCTGGTCGACCGTAAAAATATTCCACAGAGACCCATCCAGCGATTTTACCATCCAACATAATTTTCCAAATCGGGCGTTGTTCGTGATTGAAGGCGTCGAACCACGCCTGTTTTGATGCGACCGTCACTGGTTCCAGGTCGGCAGTTGCCAAACGTGACGGAATGATTTGATTATAAATGGCGGTAATTGTAGCTAAATCTTCTTGTGTTGCATATTCAAATTGTGCTTTCATTGTTAATCTTCCTTCGTTAATTGAAATAGGGTACCAAATTATTCTACCCTAGTCCCCAGTGGAATTAAAGATCACACCAGTATGTCTTTTGTACTTTTGCGTCAGACCGCGCCGTCCTTGACCTTGCCTGCTGTTTCATCAACTCAATGCTGTCATTTAATTGTTACTTAGCCGCAGTTAACAACAACACCATGTTATACCACGTTTCTCCTGCATGTGTGGAAGCCGATACACCCTCATTTTGATACCCGTTTTTCTCATAAAAAGAGACTAGTCGTTCCAAACAAGTCAGCGTAATGGCGACACGATTCTGAGCACGGGCAATCCGAGCTAATTCGGTCAATAATTGTCCCGCGATTCCCTGTTTCTGGTAATCCGGGCTAACGGCCAAGCTCAATACCGTTTGGTAACGATCACCTGCCTGATTAGGGATCGTCGTTTCGAAGAGTTCGTCCGCAATATAACGCTGCTGATCCGCAGGGCCAACAATGTAGCCTAAAACCGCACCGGCATCATTTTTAGCAACCACAAACGTGTCACTGATTTGTTCGATTCGTTCTCGCATACTATCACGGCTAGCCGCCTCGTCCGCGGTAAATCCGCTATTTTCGATCACCATAATTTCGTCGAGATCAGCTAACTGCGCTGGTTGAAAATGAACTGTCATGAATCCGTCCTCCAAAGTTATCTAAAATTATCATGAATTTAGTATATACTGAGCATTGAAATAAGTTAAATTAATCTTACTTATTAAATTATTAGGAGATCTAATCAATGAATCGTTTTTTAGCGCTCGAAAAAATTATCGAACTTGGTAGTTTCACAAAAGCCGCTCAGGCTCTGGGCTATACACAATCATCCATTAGTCAAATGATGCAGTCGTTAGAAACAGAATATGGTATTCAAATCCTTAACCGGTCAAAGAACGGGGTTAGTTTAACTCTTGAGGGTCAACAACTATACACCATCATTGAACAAACCATCCGCGCATTTAACAGCGTTCAGGAAAAAGCAACCGAAATCAAAGGGCTCGATACCGGTGTTATCCGAGTTGGTACTGTTTCGAGCATTACTTGCCACTGGCTTCCACAACTAATTAAAACATTTACAGCTCGTTATCCACACGTCGATTTTGTCTTTTATCAGGGCGACTACAATTCTATTCAAAACTGGATCAAAACTGGTGTTGTTGACTTTGGGTTTACTTCCCCTGCGGCCGTTACTGGTATCCAAACAATTGAGCTAAAGCAAGATGAATTGTTAGCTGTCCTTTCCCCGGGTAGTCCGCTCGCCACCAAGACCAGTTTAACCTTAACCGATCTAAGTCAAGAACCCTTTATTCTACTCGAAGAGGGGCATTTCAATGAGCCTCTTCGTGCATTTGAACATATCCATTTAAAGCCCCATATTCGTTATCGCATCCATGACGACTATGGCATCATGACCATGGTTGAGGCCGGTCTCGGAATTAGCATTTTGCCTAAACTGGTACTTCAACGCACACACTTTAATATCGTAACACGCTCATTAAACCCTATTTTAAATCGTGACCTCGCCATTGGTTTTCGCGACACAGCCAGTCTACCAATTGCTAGTCGGTACTTCATCGATGAAATCATCGCTCATAAGGCTAGTTTATTGTAGATGCTATTCTTCGTTAGTGATAAAAAAAGCATTCCTGATAGAGGAATGTTTTTTTACTAACCTTTAATTTTGCGCCATAACCTCACTAATTGCTTCGGCCAAACGTTTAACACCGTCTTCAATTTTATCTTCCGGCGTATTAGAATAGTTCATTCTGAACGTTCCGGGGATGGTTTCATTCCCAAAGAAAGGATCACCAGGCACAATTGCAACATTGCGAGCCAGCGCGGCATCAAATAAGACTTGCGTATCATCAACCCCTGGTACCATGACCCATAAGAACATGCCACCCTCGGGGTTACTGTGCTTCACGCCAGCTGGGAAATATTTATCGATAGCAGCCATCATAATCTGTTCACGCTTATGATACAGATTCGTGATCGTTGCAATGTGTTCGTTAATATCATTTTGAGCAAAGTACTCGGCAGCGATGTACTGTGCCAAACTGTCCGTATGTAAGTCAGCGGATTGTTTCATCATCGTGTACTTTTTGATAAGTTTGGGTTCTGCCACCACCCAACCTAACCGAAGGCCGGGAGCCAAGATTTTCGATAGCGTGCCCATGTAAATAACATGACCGGTTTTATCCATTGACTTCAGGGATGGTAAGTTCTCACCTTCCCAACGGATTGCCCCGTATGGGTTATCTTCTAGCACCATTACGTCGTATTTCTCAGCTAGTGCCAATAATTTTTGCCGCCGGGCCAGTGTCATCGTCCGACCAGTTGGATTCTGAAAAGTCGGAATCGTGTAGATAAGCCGTGCTTCAGGATTATCTTGGAGTGCCTTTTCCAAGGCGTCCATCTTCATCCCCTCTTCATCCATCGCCACACCCACAAAGCGGGCGCCGTATGAGCGAAAGACATCAACGGCGGTCAGGTACGTTGGATCCTCAACGATCACAACGCTCCCCTCATCCAAAAACATCTTCCCGGTTAAGTCGATCGATTGTTGTGAGCCGGTGGCCACCATCACATGGTCGGCATCGGTTTCAATGCCTTCGACCTTGACCCGGTCCAAAATGACTTGACGCAGCTCTGGAACCCCTTGAGATGATCCGTACTGCAAGGCTGCCCGCCCTTTTTGATCAAAGACCGCATCAGCCGCTTTTTTAACTTGTTCCACGGGAAACAGTTCGGGAGCCGGTAATCCGCCGGCAAACGACATGACCTTTGGATCTCCAGCAACTTTTAGGATGTCACCCACGGGATCAACATCCGACTTCGGAACACGATTTGAAAAATGATATGTCATTTTAATACTCTCCTTTGATGTATATTCGCTTCGGCATATTAACTAATTGACCTTAGCAACAGAAAACTTGTCCAATACTATGTAGTTCGACTCCCATGACCGCCAATTTTAATCACATTATTTTTTAATGTATTAATATTTACTGGTGTTAATGTGAGTGGTTGATTATAATTATACAACTTACACCGCGTTTAACGGTATGATTTTAAATTATAACTAGTTAAAACCGCGTGGTTACTAGTTATCCGCTCGTGAAAAAATTTCAAAGTCCCCTAAAAATGGCATCTTTAATACACCTTAGCGGACTTACCAGGCCGTTTCTAACATTGTTTAACCTGTTCTGGTTGCCAAATTTGATTCTTTAGTCTTATAATGAATTTTGTTAATTTAATACGGCATTCATAAACGGTCACTGCAGATACTTAGCAGGGGGCCGTTTTTTGTTTTGGAGGTGAAATGTGTGCCCGCAACAATTCAAACGGATATCATCGATCTTTGTGGAACAGTTGGCAAAATCCTGCTCGAAAACGGTGCTGAAACACCCCGGGTTGAAACCACCGTCGAATACATCGGAAAGGCCGCCGGCATCGATCTCAGTTGTCATGCAACGATGACTGCAATCTTCGTGGACTCAAATAGCGATCCTACCACCCATTTAGTAAAGGTCCGCACTGGAGATTTTAATCTCCAAAAGGTCGATGAGATTAATACCCTCTCACGCCGCTTCACAAATCATCAAATCAATTACGACCAACTCAAAGCCGGGGTCACCGCCATTGATCAACGGGTCATCGACTTTTCATGGTGGCAAAAAATTCTTGGCGCCGGACTAGTCTCTGTCGCACCCATGCTCCTTTTTCAAGCCACTTGGTCGGACTTAGGCCTCGCCCTCATCGTCGGTATCTGCGGCTACCTTGCAACCCAATGGATTGGTCGCCACTCCCAAACACCCTACATTGGCGTCGGTGTGGGGGGCTTAGTGATTGGCTGCTTAGCCGTGGGGCTGCAACTCAGTGGACTCGCCAATAGTGCTGACAACATCATTGTTAGTGCCCTAATGCCACTAGTTCCCGGGGTCGCCGTCACTAATTCACTCCGCGAAATTATTGGTAAACATACCATTTCGGGCCTCGTTCGGGCCGTTGACGCCGTCATGGTGGCTGGTGCCATCGGCGCTGGCGTCATTGTTGGCGGCGCCCTCGCCCGGTTACTGATGGGAGGCGCTTAAATTGCGGCTTTTAATTGGCTTTATCTTTAGCTTCTTATCCACCGTCGGCTTTGGCATCATTACCAACGTTCCCCGCCGTACCCTTCTCCCAGCTGGGTTGACCGGTGCGATTGCCTGGGTCGTTTATCTAATAACCAGTCAGTTGACCAGCAACATTATTATGCCCAATCTGCTTGCGGCAGTGACGATTGGATTGCTCGCCAACGCGGCCGCTATGTGGATCAAAGCGCCCGTCAACCTCCTCTACATCCCCTGCCTTGTGTCCCTAGTTCCCGGCGCCATCATCTACATGAGCCTTAAAGATTTTACGCTCGGCCTCAATGGCAGCGCCGAACAAAATCTTCTCAAAACTCTGACCATCGCGATGGCCCTCGCCGTTGGTTTCGTGATTGCCGAAGCAATTTTTTACCAACTTAAACCCGTGTTGCAACGCTGGTTTGCCACGTCAAATAAGAAAGGATGATCATAATGGATCTACAAACAGAATTAATGCACAAACTTGAGGCCGCCGAACCGGAAATGATTCGCATTCGTCGTCATTTACACGCACACCCCGAAATTTCGTTCCACGAGGTTAAGACGGCTGCCTACATCAAAGCGTTTTACCAGAATCTTGATTGCACTGTCACTGATTACGGTGAGGGCTACGGATTTGCAGTGGATATCGATAGTGGTCATCCCGGAAAGAAACTGGCTTTACGTGCCGATTTCGACGCTCTGGCCGTTCAAGAAGATAATGAGTTACCCTTCAAATCTCAAAATCCCGGTGTAATGCATGCCTGCGGGCACGACGCCCATACCGCCTATATGATGGTGCTCGCCAAGGCACTCATTGAGTTAAAAGACCAACTCAAAGGTAGTGTTCGCATTATTCACCAGCCAGCCGAGGAAGTCTCTCCCGGTGGTGCTAAGGGAATGCTCGCAGCCGGTGTCCTAACCGATGTCGATAACGTTCTTGGCGTCCACGTCATGACCTCTATGCCCACCGGATCGATTGGGTACCATCTAAACGAAACCCAAACTGGTCGGGGAAACTTCACGATTACGTTTACCGGTAAAGGGGGCCACGCCTCAATGCCGCACCTTTCCAACGACGCAATTGTGGCAGGCTCTTATTTCGTCACCGCTCTACAAACAGTCGTCTCCCGTCGGATTGATCCGTTTGATACCGCCAGCGTGACCATCGGTTCCTTCGACGGGGTTGGCTCATTCAACGCCATCAAAGAAAGTGTGACGCTAAAAGGAGACGTCCGGATCATGAAAGAAAGCACCCGGACCACCGTTCGGCATCAAATCGAGCAGATTGCCCATGGCATGGAAGCCATGTTTGGTGTCCATGCCGATATCGACTACGACGATAACTATCCAGTGCTTTTCAATGATCCCACCCTCACGACCCAAACCATCGATAGCATCAAGCAAGCACAACTACCGGAAGTTACTAAAATCTTCGATTGTGGCCCGCAGGATCCTTCTGAAGACTTCGCCTACTTTGCACAAGATACGCCAAGTACCTTTTTCTACGTTGGCTGTCAAACACCCGATGGCGCTAACCATCCCCACCACAGTCCCGATTTTCTTATGAATGAAGATGCCCTGTTAATTGCCGGTAAGGCAGTGGGGACGGCAACGCTGAACTATCTCAGTTAACTAAAATGCGTTTGAAGCAGATCAGCTTCAAACGCATTTTTTTTAGATTAAAGTCGTTTAATCGAAACGAGTACGCTTCCCACAATCAGCACGGTGCCAAGGAGAAAGCCGATGCCAATGGGTTCCCCTAGTATTAGCCAGCCAAGTAGGCCGCCAATAATGGGTTGGAAAAGAAAGAAAAGGCCTGACAGACTACTATCAAGAAGCTTCAACCCCCGATTCCACATTACGAATGCCAGTGCCGTCGAGATAGCACCTAAGTAAAAAATACTCAGTGCAATATGGGGTGCTAATAACGCCACTCCGGCCATCACCGACCAATGAGTGAGTACCCATGGTGTTAGACACACAAAGGCCACTATTGTCGATAGTAGTGTTACTTGCAGGGCATTATATGTTGGCGAAATTTTGCGAACTAACACCGACATGAACGCCCAAGTCAGGCCAGCCACCAATAGTAGCGTTCCACCCAAAAGAGCGTGCCGGCCACTAAATTGCAACCCCACAATCGCTAAAACCCCCAGTGTTGCTAATCCAAGACCCACTGCGTCACTCCGAGTTGGCCGCTCTGCGAATAGCCACCAGCTAAACAACACCATGAAGGTGGGCGTAGCTGCCGTGATAACCGACCCGAGCTGAGCCGACGAATACCACGTCCCGGTTTCTTGCGTCACAATCGAGATTCCATTACCAATGATGCCCATTAGCACGATAATCTTGATATCGGCCCAATTCCAGTACCAGCGAACCCGACTGGCAATCGCAAATCCGACTAGTACAACGATCCCCACAGCATACCGTAACCAAACAAGCTGCACGGGTGGGATGGTTCCCACCACCGACTTTACAACAACGAACATGCCACCCCAAATGCCGGCTGACAGGCTAAGTAATAGTGCTCCGATTAATTTCTTTGTTTTCATAATTTCCTCCGCTAAATATTAATAAGGGTATTCAGCGGTAGTCACCGCTGCTTAGCGGCAAACAGGAACATCACATTCAAATAACGGTGCTTTGAGCATATGTCACGTCCTCCTTAAAATAATAGTACCTACCATGCTAATTCAACATTTTGAGGTTGTCTAGTAAGCGTTTCATGTGAAACAAAGTTTGCGTCATGTCTCACCAGCAACATTGCCTATTACACCACCTTGTCCATTACGATTTTAATTTCAAAACAAAAAAATAATTATTAGTTATCCATGATATAACAATCAGTTTTTAATTTTGTAAAAACTTGCATTTTTGATTTTGGCGCTATATACTGCTACTAAATATTTAAAGTCAAATTACATGAAGTAGTTCCTTATCTGGGTGTCAGGAAGTTGGTGGTTGCTGCGAACCAATCAGGGTAAGTGAGGCGAAATACCGTAATACGATGACGATGGTTAATAACTAGAATCCATTATCTTCTAGTGAGTGGTGTGTTTTGTGCGACATTAAAATTCCGGGCAGCCTGTCCGTGTCGTAGTGGATAAAGAACACACAATTTGGGTGGTACCACGGTCTAGTCTAATCGTCCCTATTGCATTTAATTGCGATAGGGACGATTTTTATATACCCAAATTTAGAGAAACGGAGTTCATTAGTTATGCAAAAGATTAAGTTAAGTTTACGTGAGGCAACGATTGTCCTAATTGTCATTTTGGCCATCATGGGCTACGGGGTAATCGGATTAGGCCTTTCTCCACAGGTACCGGTGCTTCTTGCGATTACCGTCACCATTTTTTGGGCCAAGTTTAAGGGCCTCACTTGGGACAACATCAATGCCGGCATCAAAGATGGGATTGATAAGGGGATCATCCCCATTGTGATCTTCATTTTGATCGGATCCATGATCAGTACTTGGATTGCCGCCGGCACAATTCCCACCTTGATGGTAATTGGGTTTAAGGCCATCAGTGCTCAGTGGTTTCTCCCCGCCGTCTTTCTCGTGTGCGCCCTTGTTGGTGCGGCCGTCGGAAGCTGTTTCACCGTTGTTTCAACGGTTGGGATCGCCTTTTTCGGCATTGGTATTACCATGAACTTTAACCCCGCACTAGTGGCTGGCTGCATTGTGGCCGGGGGGATCTTTGGCGATAAACTCTCGCCCCTGTCCGAAACCAACAACCTATCCGCCGCGGTAGTCGACACCGACTTATTCGCCCACATGAAGACCATTCTCTGGTCCACAATTCCAGCCGCTACCATTTCAACCATCGCCTTTGCGGCCCTCGGCATCGGCCACAACCATGCTAATATGGCAAAGATTAACACCACCGTGGCCGCCCTCAATCAGAACTTCAACATTTCAATTATCGCTTTAATTCCGATCATTCTAGTATTCGTTTGTGCCGCCTTTAAGATGGCCGCCATTCCAACGATGCTGCTTAACGTCTTCGTTTCCGCAATCATGATGTTTTTTGATAATCCACATTTATCCGTCACCAAAGCCAGTGCCATTATTACCAACGGCTTCGTTGCGAAAACAACTAATGACGAGGTAAATCTGCTTTTATCGCGGGGCGGAATCGTTAGCATGATGCCGACCGTGGCCCTGATCGTGCTGACCCTCTCGCTTGGGGGCCTGCTCGTCAACTTCGGTCTCATTAGTGCCGTGATGATCCCTCTGGCCACGAAACTAAATAGCACGGTTAAACTGATCAGCGCCGCCCTCGCCGCCTGCATCGGAATCAACATTTTTGTCGGTGAACAATTTCTTTCGATTATCCTTCCCGGCCGCTCCTTCAAGGAAACCTTTATTGCTGGGGGCCTTGATCGTTCCGCATTAGGACGGGTGCTCGAGGATGGCGGTACGATGATCAACTACCTCGTGCCATGGGGCGTCGGCGGGGTTTTCATCGCCAACACCTTGGGCGTGCCCACCATCGACTACCTTCCATTCGCCTTCTTTAACCTGTTGTGCCCCGTAATTTCACTATTGAGCGGGATCACCGGAATTGGCTTGCATAAGCTAGCTGCCACTCCTGAATCTGCCACGGTAGCCGAATAACATGTAACTTTAGTAAATGCTGATCGTTATAACGATCATGTTATCTAATGATCAAAATCGATTCGTTCGATAACCATTAATACCCTATTATAAATTAATAACTCATTTAATATGAATTCAATGTCAACTTTATAAAACGCCGCAGCTCATACTATCATTGAGCTACGGCGTTTTTATCATTAAATGGTTAATTAAAAAAATATGAGATATTTATGAGTGCAAGGCCTTTTCACCTTGTGTTAACTGGTCTACAATTGTTGTATTCTTAAATCTTTAACTTTTTAATGAATACTATTAAAAAGTTAGCCGGTTTAATTAGTTCACTGGGAGAACCGGGTGCGCATTGTACAATGCTGAATAGTGCGCTGTTAGTTGGGGGATTACTTAATAATGGATATGAGTTACATGAAATTTGCGCAATCACCACTGATCGTTTGGATTGTGCAACTGGTGATTGCTTGCTTTTTTACCGCCGGTTACCTTAGTTTCTCTACCGGACTGTGGCAAAATGCCTTTCATAATACGATCATCAGTCGGCGCCGTAAGGTCTTCAGTCGAATCGCCATTACCGTTACGGCACTGGGAATCGGTAGCATTTTACATTTTATCGGCTACGTTGTCGGCAACAACGCCGTTATGTACCATAACATTGGCTTGTTCATCTTAGTTTTGTCACTCTTTGATGACGGGATCAATATCGGAGAATACTTAATCCGCGCAGTTTGGATTGCCATGATTGTCTCCATGCACTACATGGGCGCCTTTGAAAGTTGGCGCTACATGATTGGCATGGTCGGGGTCTTGGTGGTCGCCGCCATCATCGGCCTGTGGCAAAAGCAGCTCCACTACAACGCGGCGGGCTTTTTAGGAACCACCCTGGCCGCTGGCATCGTGTTTTGGTTAACCATTCCCTACCACTCGGCGGGAATGATGGTTACCCCACTGCTTCGATTTGAAGCACTAATCATGTACGCGATTATGGCCGTGTTCACCTTTCGTTATCAAAAAGATACGTATACTAAAATCATCGAAAACCGGCGTATTGAAAAAATGGTCAACTACGACGCACTCACAGACGTCCAAAACTACGCCAGTTACCAACATGAAATTACCGATATTTTTCAAAACGCGAAACTAGATCATACCCCCCTCACCTTTGTAGCGATCGACATTGACCATTTTAAACAGGTTAACGACAACTACGGCCACTTAGCGGGCAACAACGTCCTAGTGGGCTTCGCCAAATTAATTAGCGACGTCTTGGATGAAGAAAAGCTTAATTTCCGGCTTTATCGAACCGGTGGCGAAGAATTTATCCTCGTGTTTCTCGATCACACGCCACAAGATGTCACCGCAGTCCTGCGTAACTGTATTGATACCGTCCGTAAATCCCACTTTGAATTTGATAATCAGCGTATCGACATTACAATTTCCGTGGGGGTCACGCAAATCATTGCGACCGATCAAGACGTCGAGGACCTGTACAAACGGGCCGATGAAAACCTCTACCGGTCCAAACGGGCGGGCCGTGACTCGATTACCATCGAAGGACGGGTACTGCCTAAGTTCAACTCAGAGGCCGAGATCTTAAACACCCATACCTTTTTCGTGCAGCACGTCGTCAACGTTCCCGACCACACGCTCTTTCGTAATGAGCTGTTACTACGGCGCTACGACCAGAGCCACGAACGGTGGGTCCTCCCGCCCAGCTTTGATATTTCGGTCGATACCCAAATTGACCTCATGAAGCGGGTGCTACAAACCAATCCCGAGCACAAGCTGAGCATCAACCTCACCATGTCGCAATTCGCCGATCCCGCCATTGCCCATAAATTAGTCGCATTCAACCGGTCGGCTGACGGGCCTAACGTGCTCGTCGTCGAAATCATTGAAGTTCCCAATCTCGCCACCATGCGCGCCATCAGCCAAATTTATCATGACGGCGGCGTCTACATCGAAATCGACGACGTGGGTTCTGACAATTCGTACGAACTCGTTAAGGATATTTTGCCGTACGTGACCGGCGTCAAATTCGCGATCCAAAATCTCCGTAAGGACAACGATACTGAACAAATGAACGAACGGATCCGGTTCTGGCATGACATCGCGGTCGATCAGGACCTCTTCTTTATCTTGGAAGGGGTCGAAACTGAACAGGATATGCAAACCGTTAATGAACTCGGTATTAAGTACGTTCAGGGTTACTTTTTTGGCAAGCCCCACCTGCCTCAAGTTTCTTAATGGCTTTCGATTGACATCCCCCGACAACCGGTGTATCTTTGAGCCAATCAAAAAAGGAGGTGATGCTTTTTGGCAAATGGAAATTGTCTTAAGGCATCAGCTACGGACCGGATGGCTAACTAGCTGATACCGAAAAGAGAGGGCCTGGTGAAATTGAAATCACCAGGCTTTTTGTGTCTCCTCTGCACTTTTATGAATACGAGGTAACATCATGACCACTATCGATTTGCGCATTATTAAATCCAAGCGCGACATTCAAACTGGCTTTATGGGCCTGCTACAAACGAAACCCTTTCGCGAAATTACCGTCAACGACATCTGTCAAACTGCGCTCGTAGGTCGGAGTACTTATTATCGCCACTACGTTGATAAGTACGCCCTACTAGAAGCAATCGTGGCAACCCAAACCCGACATTTTGATGATCTACTCACCCAGCGATTAACGGCCCTTGAATACGATACCGGATTAGTGGCCCTTTACCAAGACCTCACCGCCGACCGCCAGACCATTCTCACCTTGTTTGCCATTCACGAGCCCCAAGCAGATCTTAGCGCAACTTTCTTTAACAGCTTGAAACACCACATTGAACCCTTATTGCAACAATTTTCCTTTACCGTTCCGACCACATTTATCGTGGAGCTTTACGCCACCAACGCGCTCACCGCTATTCGTTGGTCACTTGAAAACGGCCAAGTAACAGACATTGCTACCTTTATGAACGATTTACTGAAGCCACTGCTTATTAAGTATCGCGCTTAATAGGGCAGTGTGATGACGTGTTGTTCAACCTGTGGATCGTGATTGGCAAGTGTCTCAATGCACTTCGGGTCATGGGCCGCTTCATGGACCCATCCTAACGACGTGATGGCGTCCTTACGATTCAGACAGATTCCTGGGGTAATCATTTCTTCCCACGAACGTTTTGCATATCCAGTATCCGCAGCCAGTAAGACATAGCGCCCATCTCTGCCGCGTACCAAAGTAGCAACCATCCCCTTGGCGTGACCTGGCGTCCAGACTTGGAGGACACTTCCGTCACCAAATAGATCAAAACTCTTACCAAATGGTCCCACCGACGTTTGTGAAAAGGCATAGGGGACCACATCGATCCCCCGCCATTCGCGCGGTAAATAAACCATTGGTAGCCGGTTAGCACTACGCCATTCATCCTCGGAAACGAGGATTTTTTTAGCTTCGCGCACAAGCGGTAATCCACTGGCATGATCACAATGCAGATGACTCATCAAAACATAGTCGAGGTCTGCCGGCCGATAGCCCAACGTTGCGAGTCGCTCATCAATTGCCCAGCCAGCCGGAAGGTACCCCGTGTTGATTTGGACCTGCAGTCCCAGCTCACGCCAATTACTGTCACGCACGACCTTATTCCAACCGGTATCCACCAAAATAAGACCTTGTGGATGTTCGATAAGATAGCTGGATACCGGCACCGTAATTTGATTTTTTTCGGATCGTAGAAGACCGGTAAAGGCCAACGGATTACGAAATTGACCGTGAAACGGCAGGGCGCGGTCAACTTTAACCAGCCCTGTATGCAGCACATGAATTTTGATTTGGTTTGAGTTTGATATCATAATATGACGTTCCTCCCTGATTGATTGCACCCAGCATAACAGCGAATTATCTGACTGCCTAGAATCAATTTGAAACAGAATGTCCCATAAAATACAAAGTATCTCGTCACTGTGCCAGTCCACCATTAAAAATGGGATTTGAAACCGAATAATCGGTTTCAAATCCCAATTAATTTCTCCAGATCACAGCCATTAGACCTAGTTCGATGAAGCGCAGAAGTATCTGCTACCACGCTACCGTCCTAGCATAACGCTTAAAGCGCGCTTGAAGTAAAGGCTTAATTTTGATGGATAGCCGGCCGATGAATCTTAACCAGTTCGGAGACCATGACACTGAAGAAAATTAACGCGGCTCCCAGCCATTGACGAGTAGTCATAATTTCGTGCAGCATCAAGTACGCAAACAACGCCGAGAAAATAGGTTCCAGCGTATAAATCAAACTCACCGTTGCCGGTGGTAAATAGTGTTGCACCTTGGTTTGGGCGACAAATCCAAAGGCACTACAGATCAGACCAAGCGCCAAAATTGCTCCCCATTGGCCAACCGTCGTCGGTAACTGGACACCATCGATCAACGCGCCTAACGCCAGGCCCTCCACACCGGCCACGCCCAGTTGCAAAACACTGACAGTCAGCGTTGCTAATTGGCGCTGGGCCAGTCGGCCAGAATACATAATATAGGCTGCGTAGAGAATCGAGCATCCTAAACAAAATAGCGCCCCACCGCTAAACTTAAGCCCGCCACCGTTCATCACCAGCAGGTACAATCCGACCATGACGACGAGAATGGTCATGATCGTCATCGGCCGCGGCCATGTCCGGTGGATGAGCGCTTCTAATACGGCCACAAATACCGTCGTCGTACTCATCAAAAACCCAGCGGTCGAAGCATCCGTGGTTTCTAGCCCCAGCATAATAAGGGCAAACATACTAAACAGCATCGTTCCCATAATGAGACTGACCCGCCATTCTGCCTTCGTCGGCCACCGTAAGACCCGAAAAAAGACGATGATTGTGGCCAGAAAAGCCGTGCCAAACCGCCACCCAACTAACGATAGTGGTCCGACTCCGGTGAGTGCTAGTTTCATCCACATGTACGACGCGCCCCAAGCTGCGGTCACGATCAACATCAGCCAGAAAGCACTCTTGCGGCTCATTGCTGTCCCTCGGGATCCTTGACCACATCCACCCACTGACGCGGATGGGCGTACTGTTCAAGCTCTCCCAGACTCAATTTAATGGCAGTATTCGCCGTGCCGGCAGCCGGGTAAACAATTTCATCGGCTTTCAAGCTCTCGTCCAAATAAACGTCTACCCCTTCTTGAAGCGCAAACGGGCACACGCCGCCAGCTGGATGACCGATTGTCTGTTCCAGAACATCGCGCTGAACCATGTGCGGTTTTTCGCCAAACATGGCCTTAAACTTCGGATTAGAAACCCGTGCGTTGCCGGCCGTTACCACGACCACAGCGCGTTGTTTTAATTTAAACGCCATCGTTTTTGCAATTTGTCGTGCTTTGACGTGCAAAACGGCCGCCGCTTCATCGACCGTGGCCGTGGACTCATCAAACTTAGTAATTCGATCTTGCAAATTAAACTGCTGAAAATAGTGTGTAACTTTTGCTAATGACATATGTAGGAACTCCTTCTAAAAGTAATAATTATGTATTTCCCAGTATGCTATACTCAGTTAAATAAGTGAAGATGAAAATACTGAACTATAAAATAAGATTATCTTATATTACTGGAAGGATCGCTAATGAATAAGTACGCTATTTTTCTAAAAATCATCGAACTGGGAAGTCTCTCCAAGGCAGCCACCTTTCTAAACTATTCGCAATCGGCCATCAGCCAAGCGGTCAACGCCTTGGAAAAAGAGATGGGGATGACCCTCTTAAATCGCAACCACCACGGTGTTTCACTAACATCCGACGGATCCCAATTACTCCCCTATATCCAACAGCTCGCCACCGCTTTTCAGCAACTCAATGATCAGGCCGCCCGCCTAACTGGCCTGACAACTGGCCTAGTCCGTATTGGCACCTTTTCCAGCGTCTCAACCGCTGTTTTGGCTCCCCTCATGCAGCAGCTCAAACAAGCTTATCCCCATATCAGCTTAGAATTACTCACTGGTGACTACTCCGAGATTGAATCGTGGATTCTTGCTGGTACCGTCGACTTTGGCTTTGTCGCACTGCCAACCAAAAAAGCCCTCATCACCATCCCCTTTATTGATGATGACATGCTCGCCATCGTTCCCAGTGATAGTCCACTCAGCCACTACACCAGTCTCCCTCTCACACGGTTTGAAGAGCACCCCGTTATCATGCTCACCGAGGGCGAAAAACGAGGTGTACTGGAACTGTTCAAGCAGCACCATATCCACGCCGATATTCAATACATTACCCAAGACGATTACACCATCATGGCGATGGTCGAAAATCACCTTGGAATCAGCGTTCTCGGCGAAATGATCACGCGACGCACCAATTACCATATTCAAACGGTCCCCCTTGATCCACCATTAACCCGCCATATTTCAATTGCCTTCAGCCAACGCAAGCAATTATCCATTGCCGCTAACGAGGTCGTTCAATTTCTTAAACGCCACGCACCGGCCGCACACTAATGTTGAATCGGAAACAAACCTCTGCTATGCTAGCTTCAGTCATTACACCAAAAGGAGCTCATTTATTATGGATGCCCAGCAACAATTTCGTGCCAGTTTAACGACCCTCCTCGATAAAATCACACTGCTCAGTAAGTCCCAACTTGAAACTCAGCTTAAAGGATTTAAGCCCGCCGAGGTGCACACCATCGAATTCATCGGGAAACATCAGGACGTCAACGTCACCAAAATTGCCGATGCCATGTTTGTAACGCGCGGAGCCGTCAGTAAGCTCACCAAGCGATTGATGGCTCGCGAACTCATCGAACGCTACCAGAAACCCGATAATAAAAAAGAAATCTATTTTCGGCTTACCCCTCAGGGACGGGGCGTGTTCCTGACGCATGAACAACTCGATCAAGAATTTCAGCAACGAGATCAACCTGTTTTCGACCAAACCGATCCCGTTCAGTTACAGACAGTCCTCGCCTTTTTAGACCGTTATAACCAACATCTCGATCATGAAATTGAACAGCATCACCTTCAATAATGGTAACCAGGATCATCAATTTCGATCATCCTGGTTATTTTTTTAAGTATTTTTTTGTTGACACGGAAACATTATATGATAATATTGTTTCCAGAGAAACAAACTAATCAATTTTTACTTTCCAAAGGAGACCCCTATGCTTGCCATTATGCAAACCAATTTTAACGGTATCGACGGCTTAGTCTATCGCGATATCCCACAGCCCAAGCTTACAAACCACGGCGTACTAATTAAAGTAACGACTTTGCCCGTCGTACCAACTGACTGGAAACGTGAAACCAACGCCCATGCCACCAGCGAACAACTCACCAGCCTGCCACGAACGATTGGTATCGGTGCCGTGGGCCAGGTCGTCGCTGTTGGTCGCGACCGTGATGCGGCCTTGCTGCACCAGCGCGTCCTAGTCATGAATCCCACTGGTTCGTACAGCGCATATCTGCTATCCGAAAATCCAGCTTTTATTTTTCCACTTCCGGACGATGTAAGTGATGAAAGTGCGGCGGCACTAACTGCCGGACCCGGAACGGCCCTCGCTCTTAAAGAGGCCATTGCGCAACATTCTGCAACCAACATCATTATTACTGGGGCCAATTCGGTTATCGGCCTGTACCTACTACAAATGCTCCGTCCAACCACGTATCATCTGTACCCAGTTGTCTCGCCTAGTAGTCAAGCTTACTTCCATGAACAACTACCAGCGCTCACAAGTTACACGCCTGAAACATTGCCGCAGCTCGACAACCCCTTAATCATCGACATCGCTGGTAGTTCTGCGTTGCTAGACGCCCTCACCACGCACTGTGGTCATGCCAGTATCGTTTCCATCGCGCTCATGACTTATGATCCCCACACACCATTCCAATTCGTTCACGAAAAGTTTGATCCTGTTCATTATCAAACTTTTATTCGCCAACTCGCTACCCATGACCTCATTGCACCAATTGATCGTATTTTTCCCGTCACTCAAACTAAGGAAGCTCAACACTATGCACACGATTCACACAGTCGTGGTCGCGTGCTGGTAACTTTTAACCACTAACCTTGAAAGGATGATTTATATGTCAGAGTTCAACACACTGTTCCACCAAAACTGTTTCGATCCCGATCCCGCCGTTCGCCAGCAAGCTGCTACCCACTTAGAACACGATTACGGCTGTGAAATCAACTGCGTTCACATCGACCCATCCGTCATGTTTGCGCATCACGCGAAGGGGTGTATCATTGCGGCTGCCAAAATCGATACCGGCACCGTGATTTACCAAAACGTCACCATCGGTTCGAACATGAAGTTCAACAAGATCACCAACCAATGGGAAAATCTGGGTAATCCCGTCATTGGTTCCAACGTCGTCATCTCGGATGGCGCGAAGGTACTGGGTCCAATCATTATCGGGGCTAATTCCGTCATCGGTGCCGGTGCCATCATCACCAAGGACGTCCCCGCCAACAGCGTAGCATACGGGGTCAACCGCATTAAGCCAAAAGATGACGCCTACGATCTCGTCTTTCATAATCCAATGCCAACCCCCGACGCCATCATTACCGCCTGCGAAGCTCTCATCGCTAAATCCGAAACTGCAAACTAGGTACCACCACCGGCCTTATTCAACTCAATGCGCCCGTAACGTAGATCACATTGCCCCGAGCATGCTTTAGTGCATCCCAACTATGCCAGTGTTATAGTGGTACAATAACGTTTCAGGAGGAATTCTGATGAATCAATCTATGCCAACTTACGAAAAAACGTCATTCGGGGCACTGCTCACCATGGCCGCTGGCGGCATTGATGCGTACTCGTATCTCTTTCATGGTGAAGTCTTTGCCGGACTACAAACCGGGAACTTAATTTTGCTGGGCGTTAACTTGGGCCAAGGCGACTTTCGTACCAGTCTTCATTATGTTATTTCTATTTTAGCCTTTTTTGTGGGAACGATCCTCATTCGCCTATGGCAAAGGCAGCCTCGTTTCACGCAACCCGATCCCGTTCGAAAACAGTGGGTGCTGGCCTATGAAAGTGGCCTGCTACTTCTGACCGCACTGGTAGCCAACTTGGTGCCTAGCGTACTAGTGACCGTCCTGTTGTCCTTTGCTGCGGCGGCAGAGCTGCAAGAGTTTCGTCGCCTCAATGGCGGTCCATTCACGCCACTGATGATGACCGGCAACCTGCGGACATTGGCTGAAACAATCATTGATGCACTTGTCTATCACGATTCTAAGGCGCTTCAAAAATTGAAGGCCACCGGTGCAATCATGCTAACTTTTGGCCTCGGGGCTTGTTTAATTGCCCTTACCGCTCCCTGGCTACATCTTTTGAGTATCCTAGTTCCGGCCGTAATTTTACTATGTGCATGGCTGATGCTAATCGGACATCGTTCTTATAATCGCTAATTTTGAGACCAATCAAAAAACTGTCGCCATTTCGCTTTGAAATGACGGCAGTTTTTTTACTAGTCCACAACTTCCATCCCAATCAGGGCCACAAACAAGGCTGCCTGATAAGCATTAATCTTGCACCCCCGTAGGAGCGCCGGCGTAACCATTAAGTCGCTAAATTGACTATCTGCCAAATTAATTCCAGTCATTGCAGTTCCCGTAAAATCGGTCTGATCGATCTCCGAGTGATCAAATACGAGTCCTTTTTTGACGGTCACTTCTTGAAAATAAGATGCGATCATGTGACTATGGTTGAATTGACAGTTAGTTAATCGAGAACCCGAAACATTAAAATAGTCGGTTTTGCACGCTTCTACCACGACCTGTTTCCAGTCATTATTACTAAAATCAACCCCCGTCAGCAAGCACGTTGTGAACCGGTTGTCGTAAAACACACAGTTGGCAAAATTGGTATTCACTAATTCGCAGTTAATCCACTGGCAATCGACAAATTCTCCCGTACTAAAATCTTGTTGATCAAAGGTACATTTAATTAATGTCACGTCCATCAAGCGAATCGGCCGATTCGAAAAAGTAAAATGACAATTTTGATAGGTTTCATTTTCTTCGATTTGATCGAAGGCAAGCGTTTGATTTTCAATCACTGGTTGAACCCCTTTAAATTCAAAATATGTTTCACGTGGAACTATCGCTTAGAATAGCGATGTCGTAAATGCTCCTGCAATAATTAAGACTAATCCCAGCACCGTCAAGACCATCTCTCGGTGACTCTTATGCTCATGCATTACGAGCATCCCACCCAATGTTGAAATAACGACAGAAACTTGCGAGACAATAAAGGCAGTATTCACGCCATTATCGCGTACCGAAAAAATATATGATACGGCCGCAATCGAAAATACAAGACCACCGATTGCATTCAGGTAACTTGTTTTTTGCTTAAACGCATCGAGTTGACGACTAAAAATTAGATATACGATAACGCCCAGACACATCCCCAAAGATTCAGGTAAAAAAATCGCCAATCCTGAGTTTTCTAACCCTTTAGGAATTGATTCATAAATGCAATATCCAATCGTCGTAAACAATAACATGATGATTGTTCGTAAAATAACACCGCGACTGCCCTTACCATCCGATTGATCTGTGATTGACGTGAACCAGATACCGATGATTAACATTATAATGCCACAAACTCCGGCAATTCGTTGGACCGTTGTTGACCATTCACCAAAAATGAAAACACCAATTAATGCCGTTCCAATTAATTGAAATCCAGTTGAAATCGGCATAGTTCGGGAAATACCAATTTTTTGATAGCCAATATACTGGCCGACCTGCCCCATAATCCAAAAGGCCCCTGCGAGTAACGCCATGATAAAACTTTTAGCATCCGTTGTTGGATGCACAACCGCAAATACCCCAATACTAGCGATTAGTAGTCCGAGGGCCGTTCCAAAAATTTGGTTAGCGGGCCGACCACCAATTTTTGACACAATTGGTGGTAAAAGCCCCCATCCTAGCGCCGGTAATAGTAACATTAGTAGACTCAAATTAGGCATCTCCTGTTCCGCATTTTCACAATATTAGTCATTAGCATATGCGTTTTGCATGAAAATGTAAACGGATTCTAGCATAATTAGTCATTTTTTAAGTTACAGAATCAATTTTCCAAGCACGCCCGTTCTATCTATCTAAATGAACACACATACTCATTGTTGTGCACGCATAATATGACTATAATTTACAGTAACTTAAGGTGACCGCTGCTGCGGTCACCGGAATCGAGGCAAGCTATGGACTACCTATTATTACTACGTGGGGTAAACGTCGGCGGCAACAGTCGCGTCGTTATGGCCGACCTGCGCGCCCAGCTCGCGGCGGCGGGAGCCACCAACGTGCAAAGTTACATCAACAGCGGTAACGTGCTCTTCACAAGCACCCACCCCGACGTCATGCAACAGGTTGCCCAGGTGCTGACCGCCAACTACGACTGGCCCGTTAGCTTTACCGTTATCCCCAGTGCCACCTACCGGTCACTCGTAGCCGCCGCACCCAACTGGTGGGGTGCCCCCGGTGACATTCGCCACAACGCGCTGTTCAAGCTACCGGGATACCAGCCCGAGTACGACGCGCTGATCCAGGCCAAGGCGACGGCGTACGACCAGATTACCATCACCCCGCACGTTATCTTCTGGAGTTCGCCACAAAAAGTCAATTACTCCCGCGCGCTCTACGCCAAAATGTTACCGGAACCGTACTACAAGCTCGTCAGCATTCGTAACCGCAACACGACCATCAAGTTGGCGGCACTACTGGCCCAGCGGACGGCGACCGAATGATGACATTGACGTTAATATGCCCAAAGCAGCCCGCTATTTAGAATTATTACCGAGAAAAGCTTGATGCATACCTTCTACGCCAACACCACTTTTCACTAAAATAAATAGGTTATAATGAATGCTATATGGAGGTGACCCATTATCGATACCGGTAAAATCAAAACATTTATCGACCTCGCCCACACCCTGAACTATACCGAAACCGCGGAAAATTTGTTTATCACTCAAGCAACCGTTTCTAAGCATATTCAATCCTTAGAAAAGGGGCTCGACACCCAACTTTTTTCGCGTGAACATCGCCAAATTACGCTCACCGAGGCCGGACAACTCGCACTACCACTCGCTCAGAAAATAATTGCGGATGAGCAACAATTATTGACCCAACTCCAACAACACAAAAAAGATGAACAGCTCACCCTGAATATTCGGGCTATTCCGTCCATCTCTCGTTATCAAGTTTTTAATTTAATGCCCGCGTTCCAAAAGGCTTATCCTAAAATCAACCTCACCTTTGCGGAAGACGAAGGCCAAGGACTCATCAACGCACTTGATCAGAAACGAGCTGACATTATTTTTCTGCGTCTGTTCACACCGCTACCGGACCAATATGAAGTTCTGCTCAGTGCCACCGATCAGTTTGTGGTCGTTCTTCCCAAAACGCATCCCCTAGCTCAAAAGGAAACCATTAATATAACAGAGTTAAAAAATGATCCTTTCTTACTGCTCGATGAACTGACCCAATTGTACGATCCAATCCTTGCGATGGCCCAACAGGCCGGTTTTTCGCCGAAAATTAGTTACAAAGGAAAGCGGATTGACCTAATTCTCGATATGATCAATCGCAACATGGGTGTTTCCATTATGATGGAAAAATCAATGGATCTTTACGACTTCCCGTCCGTTGTCATGCGACCACTCGAAGAGACCGTTACAAGCACCCTTGCATTTGTGAAATGCAAAGATCATCACACGACAGCGACCCAGCTATTCTGGGATTTTTGCCAACAACATCAGCCTCAAGATAATCCTATAACAGGGGCATGATCCAAGTCGTCCACATCCAACTAATGGGCATAATCAGAATCATCGCTGGAATCATATCTGCAGTTGGAAACATTTTAACCTTAATCATGCGAAATCCGGTTGCGAGCATCAGTAATCCACCGACCGCTTTGAAATCTAGAATCATTGCGGGAGTCGTCAGTGGGTAAACGTATCCCGCGATGCCAAACAAGACGCCAAAAATGATAAACTGGGGCACTGCGATAACGGACACCACGTATCCTAGATTAGTCGCAAAAATCGCTGCGGTGAAAAAATCTAACACAGATTTCGAAATCAAAATCGATGTATCACCCGTCATTCCTTCCGTTAGTGACCCGTAAATTCCCGTTCCACTAGCACAAAATAGAACAATCACGGTTACGAGTTCGGCACTGAATTCGATATCTGACATTGACGTATTCGTATTTTTGATGATCTTTGAAATTCCTCGTTGCATCACCATCGCACCGTTATTGACATGTTTTCCAAGGTGAATGACCAGTCCCAAAACGGTCCCAATAATGGTCGCAAAAATGACGGCTGCCAGATTTTTCATTGGGGCAATTGCGTATACCCCCATCGCCATCGAACAGGCACCAAAAATCATGTTAATATTCGTTTTAAAGTCGTCGCTCATATATTTTCCACCGATCGCACCGAAAATTCCTCCGAATAAGATCGATAACGAATTGACAATTACACCAATTGGCATGCTTTGTTCCTCCTCTTTCTCAATACGATTAATTTTACAGAGCGACCTAAGTCGGAACAATTCAGTTATTGGTACAACCTATTCCAAATTGGAAAATAGTAATCACTCAAAAAAGCTCACCATAAACGGTGAGCTTTTTTGAGGCACAATGTTTCACGTGAAACACCTTATTCTTCAGTACTGATGGCATGCACAACGATCGTTTCAATCAAAGCCAGATCTGCGGCCTCATCGGCGGCGACAAATGGCAGTAACTTTTCTCGCTGGAAAAAGTAGGTCAATAATTGCCCCCCAATGGTTCGAAAAACCGCCATTGGCGTCATTCCAGACCGTAAAGTTCCAATTTGTGTCAGCTTAGCATAAATGACTTCTAGAAATTGTGGTTCCGTTTGCTGGGCAAATTGGATAAACAACGTCCGTACTTCCGCATTAGTAATGATTTCATTGAAGAAAATCATGATGGCTTCCGAATTTTGCTTTAAAAATTCGTACCGGTTATTGATGAAAAAATGAACCATTTGTCGAATAGTCGGTTCAGTAGGAATGGCGTCCAAAAAATCATCCTTATAATCCGGCAGCAAATTATTTACAAACGGAATCATGATGGCCCTTAGCAAATCATCCTTTGTTTTGAAATACTTAAAAATAGTTGCCTGACTGACACCGGCTTGTTTGGCAATCTCCATCGTCGCCGTGCCGTCATAACCGTTCTTCGCAAATAGATCCAGTGCCGCCAGCAGTGCAGCTCGTTTGCCCTTTGGCATTTTTTGTTCGTTGAGCCAATCCTTATAGCTCGCAAAAATTTCCTGTTTCATGTGTTGTCATCCCTTAAACTTTTCGATAACGCTTGAGACCGTTAATATTCAGTATGGTCAAAACGACCAAGAAAATCAATAGAACTCCGATATCTAATCCTAGTGATAGGATGCTCTTTCCTTGCATCATGATGGCCGTCACCGCATCCCCGGAGTACTTAATTGGAATCACGTACGAGATATCTTGAATCCAGCTAGCCATTGAATCCATCGGAATAATGCCGGAGAAGAAAACCTGTGGAATGACCACAATTGGAATAAACTGCATCATCTGGAACTCGGACCGCGCAAACGTTGAGAGGAAGATCCCAAATGAGAGGGCGACCAGTGCCAAAATCAGATTAATCACGATAATACCAATCATACTACCGACAACTTCGACCCCCAGTAACCAGACCGTTGCCAATACGATCACGATCGTCTGAATCACCGCCAAAATACCGTAACTAGCCATGTATCCGAAAATAATTTCAGACCGTTTGACAGGGGTTGCTAGTAGGCGATCAAGCGTTCCACTCGTCCGTTCTTTTAACAACGCCATCCCCGAAATAAGGAAGACAAAGAAGAAAACAAAGAAACCCATTAAAATTGGCAGCATCTTATCAAAGAAGCCGGTATCGGCATCCCCGTATACGTAGTGGTTGGTAATTTTAGGCGTTGCGGCCGTTGATTGGTTGGTCTGATTGGTCGTCGTTGCCAGTTGTGTCTGGGCACTGGCCGGTAACGTACTTTGTAATTTAGCAATGGTTGCCTTCGCCAAAATCAACTGCTGCTTCATACCATTCACATTAGTAGCCGTCAATGCCGTCTTAAAGGCCATTTTCACGGCTGAGGTTTTGCTCGAGTCCGTGTTAGCATATGTCAGGCTATAATCACTGCCCTTTTTGTGAATAATGGCGTCCACCTTATCATCCTTCAGTGCCGTCTTGGCCTTGGCCTGCGTGCTATAAGTATGCACGTCGACGTGTTTCACATCCCCTAGCGTTGTATTCAAACTGCTGGAAACGTTGACCGTCGCAATATCAACACTGGTCGTTGAATTGGCCGTAAAAATAACGCTCATCAGCCATAATACAAAAATCGGTGCAACAAACATCAACGCTAACGTTCTTTTATCGCGGAATAGCTCTTTCAGTACCCGCTTCATAATTGCAATTGTACGCATTATAAGACCCCCTCCGCCTTCAAAAAGACGTCTTCAATCGACTTAGCTTCATACTGTGCTTTCAACACGTCTGGTTGATCAAACGCCATCACCTTACCGCCTAGTAGTAGCGCGACCTTATCGACCAGTTCCGCTTCATCCATCACGTGAGTCGTGATCAAAATTGAACGGCCCTCGTCACGAATGTGATTGAGCTCTTTCCAAATTTGACGCCGCAGGGCGGGATCAATGCCGACCGTGGGTTCGTCTAAAATTAATAGTTCTGGATTACCAAGCAACGCGATGGCTAATGATAAACGGCGCATCATCCCACCAGAATAGTTCGTGACCCGCTTATCCAAGTCCTCTGTCAAATCGACAACCTGCGCAACATGGGCGATCGATGTTTTGATCTCATCCTTCGCAATTCCCTTCATTTGGGCATAAAACTTTAAATTTTCCCGCGCTGAAAGTGACTCGTACAACGCGTCCGTTTGGGCCATGTAGCCAATTCGACTCAGTAATCCCCGATTCGGCATTACCTCATTGAAAACTTTGGCGCTCCCACCGTCAGCGACTTCCATCCCCAACGTTGTTTTAATAACCGTTGATTTACCAGCACCCGATGGCCCAATCAGGCCCACAATCTCACCGGACTGAACAGTCAAATTAATGTCTTCCAGCACGGTTTGTTTCCCAAACTTTTTCACCAAATGAGTTAATTCAATAATTGCATTTGCCATTGCTCTTCCTCCATTTTTAATATAAGTGATTAATCACTCACCTTTTAAAGTGAGTATATACTCACTTTTTTATTTCGTCAATAGTTTCTCAACTAAACTCCTTGCAAAGACTCCCACCTTTGCGACAAAAAAAGACGTATTAGCCGGTATTCAAACCAACTAATATGTCTTTTTTAATAAGTACTTGAAAGTGAAGCAATCGCTGCTGCAAACACGAAAACATATAATAACACACCGACAATGGCCAGTAAGAATTGAAACAGCCCTGCGCGATTCCACGTTGCCTGAACCGCTTTGAACGTTTCAACATCACGATAATTGCCCTTTTGCCAAGCCCATTCGTTACCTTTAAAACCACATACAAAAATCCAAATCAAATTAAAAACTGGAATTAAGCACAGCAGGGGCAGATACGATTTATTACCAATACCCCAAAAAATATTGTACATAAAGGCGCCCCAGTTCCACCCACGAATCTCGGCTGGGGTTACCTTACTTTCTTCGTCTAACATGTGTCGTCCTCCCAATAGTAACGTTTAGTGTCCGCAATTATCAGGGTCATATCCCTCATTAACCCGATTTTTACATAATAAAATACTACCTGTTCACTAACCGTGACACAAGAGGTTCGTCACTATTTACGAGATCATTAAAAAAACTCGTTAATTCCTGTCTTTAACAAGAACTAACGAGCCCAAAATTATTTTGAATTTCGCCCGAGCAACGCGGATAGCCATACGACCACGGCCGCCACACTAGTGCCGGTAAGGACCCCAGCCGTCCATGCATCCAATCCTCGCCAATATATCGCGACGCCATTCACCAAAATTAGGATGATTAGTAGCGTGATGCCATAGTGGCTTGCCGCGACCGGTTGCCGTTTAGTCAACTGACGATACCGACTCGTCGCATTTATCAAAACCACTAAATTAGCGAGAGTAATCATGCTAATCATTAAAATCTGGCCGGACCCCAACTCAAAAAATCGCGTTTTTAACACTGCCATTCCGAGTACAATCACGAGCAGAATATCCACCATTAGTGACGCCCAGTAAATTTGCCGCGACTGCTTTAATTCTGCTTCTTTTTTCTTCAGATCCTCAATCATTGCCTGATCCCCCTTCAACAAACCATCAAGGGCCGTATGATAGAGTTCACTTAAGGTAATTAAACTCGCAATGTCCGGATAACTTCGACCGGTTTCCCAACTCGAAATTGTCTGCCGTGCAACATGAATTTGATTGGCCACCTGTTGTTGAGTTAACTGCTGGCGTTTCCGTGCCAAAACTAATTGATCTCCAATTTTCATTTCTATCACCATCCCTAACTGTACCGTATCAAGGTTAATTTCATTATACTAGCTCAGAACGGTTGCCAGTCTATTTCCCGGGAAATAGGCTGGCTGAGAATCTTGGCATGGTCACTAATCTCCTAGTCGAGTAACTTTTTAAGTTGTTGGATCGTTACTTTGGCGGTTTGCTGGTTTGTGTATTGTTCAATTTGCCGCTGGCTCGCGGTTGGATGCTGTTGTTGATACTGGGCAACCTTTTGCCCAATTACAACTTTCAATTGTGCCGTTTGCGCTTGATTCGTCGTCATTTTTGCTTGCACAGCGCCCAAGCGTTTTGCCTGGGAAGTTGTCAATACTAACCACGTCTCCCGTGGCACAGTTACAACAGAACGTCGACTAATTAGTTGGTTGTGGCTGTCACCCACCTGCAACCAAAATTGAGCTGCTTTGGATTGCCAAACCCATTTTTTGGTTGTTGTCGTCACCGTTGCTTGCTTAACGTTACGCCGTCGATACGTTGCCTTCTGTTTAACAGCATTAACCGTATCATCCGTATCGGGTACAAAGTGTGCGGCGGCTTTAGCGTCGGCAGCATGGGTTTTATACATCATGACATACCGGCCTGAATTCGTCCCAACCTGCTTTGTGATGAGGAGGCTCATGGGCGACTGCTTGCTGCCAGCCGAGTAAATTCTTTTGGTATGCGTAATTGTTTCAACACGCATGCCCCAGTGCGATGACATATTCGCACTAACCGCGCCAACGGCTAGTAGCAGTAGACCAGCGACAATGAGACTGCTAATCCAACGCAACGCTCGCGCATTAATCAGCGTTATCGTTCCAATTAAGATCAATGCCAGCGCGATAATAACCCAAATAATCATGCTGCTCCCTCCCCATCAGTTACTCGTTGTGAATGGCTTTTCAACCAAAAGGCTAATATTAACCCGCAAATCGCAAAACCAAGACCAACAATAAAGGCCACTCTAAATCCGTCCATCGACGCATTCAAATATTGATCCGCATATTTGAGTGGATTTAATGTTTTCAAATGTTTTGCCGGTTCATTTTGATTGATGACGTTTTGCGTAATCGAGGTCAAAATTGCAGTTCCCACGGAAGAAGCCACTTGCCGTGCAGTATTATTGACCGCCGTACCATCCGTTGCCTTTTCAATGGGTAAAGCAGCCATCGCTTCAGTCGTCAGTGGCATCAATACCAACGCAATACCAATCATCCGTAGTGCGTACATCACCACAATTGTAAACGTCGTTGTCGAAATATCGATGAAGGCAAACGGAATCGTCCCAATTGCTAAGATGCTAAATCCCGCAATTGTTAGCCTCTGAATGCCGGCCTTTTCGTAGAGCTTGCCCGCAATTGGCGAAAACAGGCCCATCAATAAGGCACCCGGCAATAAGGTGAGACCGGAATCTAATGCCGATAATCCGTGAACATTTTGTAGGTAGGTGGGAAGCATCATTTCTACCCCCATCATCGCCATTGTCGAAAGCACCATCGCGAGGGTGGTCAATGTGAAACGCTTAGACTTAAAAACCCGTACATCTAAAAATGGGTCTTCTAATCTTAACTGGCGCCAAACAAGCAGACCAATGAGTAAAACACCCCCAATGATTGGGCTGACAACCGTTGCAAGATCTCCCCAACCATCTGACGAAACATTCGTGAATCCCAGTAAGAAGAGCCCAAACCCGACGCTGGATAAAACGAGTGATAGCCAGTCGAGCGACACATCCTCTTTTTTGATCACATCTTTGATTAAAAATGGAGATAACACCACTGCAATCACAATAACGGCCAGTGGCAGATAAAATATCGTCCGCCATGAGTTAGAAATCGTTAAGCCGAAAATGACGTGATTTTGATCCAAAATCCACCCTGTCAAAGTTGGGCCGAGTGCCGGTGCCATCCCAACAACGAGTCCCATCAGCCCCATCGCAGTGCCGCGCTCTTGTGCGTCGTAAATATTGACAATAATAATTTGTAGTAGTGGCATCATCACCCCTACGGCCAAGGCAGCAATGATTCGACCAAATACAAAGAGTAGCCACATATCATGCTGTGCCGGTGTAAACGCTGAAATTGCGACTCCCAACGCTAAGCAGATATAGGCCATTATGGATAACTGATTAACCGAAAATTTCTTAATTAAAAATGATGAAATGGGTACCATAATGGCGCTTGCCAGAATGAACCAAGTTGTAGCTTGTTGTGCGGTTGATAAATTGATGTCAAACACCGTCATCAACCGTGGTAAGGCCGTGCCGAGTGATGTCTGCATTAGTGCTGCAGCAAAAGTTGCAAACAGCGACAAGGCTAACATTAGTCCACGATGATAGGGTTTCCCGTTGACATCATAATGATTAGTTGTGTTCATTACTTTCCCTCCTCGTATATAGATAACGAGAATTTATTCTAATCGGTTTTTGAGAAAGACCCCAGCACAAAATAAAACGAAATGTTGAAAATTCAACACAATATATGATTTTGCTGTATGATAAGTAACAAAAAGGAGCATTTTGATGAAATATACTCGTAAAACGGATCATACTCGCCAGCAAATTATTGACTCGCTACTTGATAATATGGCGACAACCGATTTTGAAAAGATTACCGTGAACGACCTGGTGACGCCGATCTTTCTCGATCGAAGTACTTTTTACCGTTATTTCGATGACAAATACGACCTTCTCGATCAAATTGAACAACAGGTACTATCAGCCATCACCTCCCGGCCAGCCCCGCCAAGCAGTGCTCAACTCAATGACGAGGTATTGGCACAGGCAGCCCATTTTTTTGAGACTAACCGCCCCATTCTCAGTATCTTACTTGGTCCACACGGCATGCCATCTTTCGAGCAACACCTCAAACGAGAAATGAGTTCACACTTTCAGCAGCTTTTTCTCCAGCATGAAACACCCAACACTGAATTAACTATTCTCAGTGATCTCCTCATTACAATGGTGATTCACACCCTCAAAACCTGGGTTCTTGGCACAGATGATATTAACCTCACCGAAACACTAATCTTGCTGCGTTCCGTTATTGACCACGGTATTTATGATACCGTTCAAAAATATCGTCATTAAAAAGCATCCGATCAAACGATCAGACGCTTTTGTGTTGTGTGTAAATTTAAATTCCCCATCACCTAAGCGATGAGCTTTTAGAAATGTCGCAGGTTGATTGCCGGTTTGTCGAGCAGACAACCGTGGTAACGACGTTTCACAGATATGCCGCTGAGCTGAATAATTGCGATTTACTTGGTTTCGTCGGCACCCTTGTTCACGTAGTGCAAAGAACCAATGGCGCCGTGAATGGTAAAATGACCATTCTTGTAAACTAGCTTCGTAACGGCTGCATTTTTCAATGGTGCTCCCGTGTACTTTTTGGTATTCAATGTCGATAGGTATTCGTTAATCGACATTCCCGAACTTACCACCAACACGTTACCACCCCCATCTTTTTGGGTTGTCTTGGCAATATGTGTCAGTTCTTTTTGCATTCGATTTTGAACTTGGGTTGAACTTTCAGCCCGATCGCTCTTGGCTAATTTTGTATTTTGTGAGTTTTCTTGATCCAGTTTATAGTATGCGTTCTGAAGCTTATTCCAGTAATCCTTACCCGTTTGCTTCATGAATTCATCGCCGTTCGCATAACCGTAAACACCGGCAATTTTATTGTTATCGGCTTGAATACTATCGCCTTCAAAACTTCCGTAACCCCCTTCACGAAGGTTTTTAGTTGTATGGATTTTAACCTGATCGTTGCCAGAATGATCTAGCGCATGATCGGCAGTGACTTCCTGACGCGTCAGATTGCCAGTATACGCACTCTTGAAATGAACCCCCTTGAGGCCATTACCCAAGTCGTTAGCCACTTCAATCCCATTTTTAGTCAGTGGAAAATCACTAGATCCCTGGACCCGGCTCATCACATTCCCAGTCGTTTCTCCATGGCGGGTCAGGTAAATCGTCACCGTTTTGTTCGAACTCGCCTGAGTCGTCGGTGCCTGACTTCCGAAAATTACACCACCAGCTAATAAGCCAGCAAACGTCGTGACGATCTTAATTCCAAAATGCTTGTTCACCAAATTCAACATCTAAATACTCCCCTTTTTTGATTTGAATCACTCAGCAGCAATTTAAATGTAAGCGTTTTATATCGGTGTGTCAATAAAAAAGTAAACCCTTTTACGTATTGTTATATCAACGTTTATTCAACATCATTTACTGTTCATCCTATTAACATCAGCAGCATATAACGATTAGAATAACGAAAAAGCACGATCAACAAACTCCTCGTTGATCGTGCTAAATATTAATTATCTTGTTTGACGGTAGACCCGTTGTAATCCGAGTCCCAGTACTAACCCAATCAAAGCCGGGACTGTCCAACCTAGCCCCATACTGAATCCGGGTAACCAATTGCCAATGTGCAATAGTGTCGCTACCCAACCAGTGTGCAAACTAGCTGGCATGGCGTTCAGGCCGTCAAAGATCGCTGGAAAAATGGTGAATAAGGTCACGGTTCCGAATAACCACCGCGACTCACCAAGAATTGGCGACAGTAGTCCGAGCAAAATTAATGTGATTGCTAACGGATAGATAAAATATAAAATCGGTGTCGAAATTACCAATAACCGCTCCAGCCCGACATTCGCAAAGATCAGCGGTACCACACTGGCAATTCCAATCAGCAATTGATACGGCACCCGTGGGAATAGTTCCTTGAATGTATCCCCAAACGCTGTAATCAACCCGATTGCCGTTTTGAGACAGGCAATAATCACAATCACCGCTAACAGCCCGTTACCGAAATCACCAAAGTATGCGTGCGCCACGTTGGCTAAAATAGGGCCGCCGTTTTCAGCGCGGGCAAAGGGTCCCAGAGCGTTGCGTCCTAGTAGGGCTAACAGGCCATAGATGACCGCCATCAGTAGGACTGCTAAGCCACCGGCCCGAATCGTATCGCGGGCAATTTGTGTGGGCTGCGTCACACCGAGGCCCTTAATGGCGTTCACAACAATAATGCCAAATGCTAGTGCGGCTAGCGCATCCATCGTTGAGTAGCCAGCCGTAAATCCGGCCACCAGTGGGACGCTCGCATAGCTCCCAGCTGCTGCCTGACCATGCCCCAACGGCTTGATCAGGACCATCAGCAATAAAATGCCTAATAATACAAGAAATGCAGGTGTGAGTACCTTGCCGACGTATACCATAATTTTTGATGGTTTACGGGCAAACCACCAGGCCACCGCAAAGAAAATTACCGAGTAGAGTAACAGTCCGCCACTCTGATGATGTACCGACACAAAGGGGGTTAGACCCACCGAATATGAGATTGATGCCAATCGCGGTAGCGCGAAGAGCGGGCCAATACAAAGATATAAAAGGATCGTAAACGCGTAGGCGTAGGCTCGATTGACCTTATGTGCCAGGCTAAAGACCCCGTTGGTTTTCGTGATCCCAATAGCCGCCACCCCTAAAAGTGGTAACCCCACGCCTGAGATTAGAAACCCAATTAGTGCCGGCCAATAATTAGTACCGGCTTCCTGCCCAACAAAGGCCGGAAAGATTAAATTTCCGGCACCGAAAAACATGCCGAAAAGCATCATACCAATAAACAGCATGTCGCGGCCGCTTAATTTTTTATTCATCATTTTTATTCCCACCCATAACTAAACTGGATTGAACATGCAATCCTAACTTCGTTATTTTAGCAATCTTCATTATGGGTGAACACAATTTATCGGCGGATCTCATGATGTTCTCATAATTCCGTCGACTATTAGTTATATATAATCATTAAACCTCATAATCTGGCTTATAATCGTTCCAGTCCGGTAACGTCGTGTGGTGTTCTTCCGCCGCTTTAATATCGGAATAGAAGGCCACCTTTTGCGTAATGTGTTGTTGATATTTTTGTAACTGTGCCAATTGGGTTTCCACTTTTTCCTTATGCTCGTTCAACAGGTCTAAAATTTGATTGAGATCATCACCGGTCTCTTTGTACTGCAACAGCACTTGTAGCTCTTTCATCGACATTCCCGAATTTTTGAAACACAAAATACTGTTCAGCTTATCCAGATGTTGCCGATTGTAGATTCGATGATTATTCTCCTGATCCACATCTCGTAACAAGCCAATCCGTTCGTAATAGCGTAGCGTTGAGGGCGCCAAGTCGTACATTTTAGCGACTTCGGTAATCGTATAAGTTTCCATTCTTTAATTCTCCGTTTTTCTTGATTAATTACTTTACTTGAAGCATACTTCAACGTATATACTAAATGCAAGCGCTACAATTAACCAGTCAAATTACCCATAAAGGAGTTTTTATAATGGAATTTCGTCAATTAGGAAAAACCGGATTTAATATTAGTGAAGTCTCACTCGGCACTTGGCAACTTGGAGGCAAATGGGGCGCCCCATTTGATCCTAAAGACGCCGAGGAAACCCTCGAAGCCGCCTACGATCATGGCGTTAACTTTTTTGATACCGCCGACGGTTACCAAGACGGTCACAGTGAAAAAACCGTGGGCGCCTTCGTTAAAAAGCATCCCGACGTCCACTTCACCACGAAAATTGGACGCAAAGAAATGCCGCTTTCGGCAGAACATTTCAGTCCCAAATTCTTACGGCGGTATGTTGAAGAAAGCTTAACGAACATGGGACTCGATAGTCTCGATCAAGTATTGCTACACTGCCCACCCATCATGACCTACTATGCGCCCGAAACATTCCAAGCCCTCGATGACTTGAAAAAAGAAGGCAAAATTCTCAACTACGGTGTGAGCGTGGAACGCGTGGAAGAAGCCATCAAAGCCATGGACTACGACATTTCATCTGTTGAAATCATCTTCAATATGTTCCGTCTTCGTCCCGCCAACCTCTTCTTCGACCTCGCAAAGAAAAACAATGTCGGAATTTTAGCTCGGGTACCGCTTGCTAGCGGCCTCTTAACCGGTAAATTTACCGACGACACCCACTTCGAAAAAGACGACCACCGAAACTTCAACCGGGATGGTGCCGCCTTTGACAAGGGTGAAACTTTCTCCGGCGTTGACTACCATACCGGTGTTACCGCCGCTCAGGAACTCAAAGAACGCTTGCACACTGACAATCTGGCCGGCATCGCACTACGTTACATCTTAATGTATGATGCCGTGAGCGCTGTGATTCCGGGAGCCAGCAAGGCTTCACAAATCGAGCGCAACACGTCTGCTGCTGAATTACCAGCGCTCACCGATGACCAAATGGCCATCGTGCGTGACGTTTACGATAAATATATTAAAAATCCCGTTGAATATCTCTGGTAAGCTGTAATCAAAAATCCCGACGGACTAACTCAGTTAGTCTGCCGGGATTTTTTTGTTTCACGTGAAACACTAATGCCCTAGTTCGTGTTTTTCTTCAATATGGGTTTTCGTGAGCGCGTAGATTTGTAAAACATGATCATCAGCCAACCGGTAAAAGATTTGCTTACCAGATCGATCACCAATGACCAGTCGCTCCTGTTTAAGTTGCCGTAATTGGTGCGATACCGTTGATTGCTCTAGCGATAATGCTTTGGCAATCTCGGTGACTGTGATCGGTTTTTTAGCAATGGTTAAAATAATTTTCATGCGGGTAGGATCACTCATCGTTTTGAAAACATTGAGAATCGTTTGTAATTCCGTATCGTCAGGAATTTCAATTTCTGTATTCTTTTTTTGGTTATCATCGTTCATTAGGCCGTTCTCCTCATTTGCACTAGCCATAGTTTACCAAACTTCGTCTCATTTGGAAAAATTATTTTCGCCGGACCAGCAGGAGCCGCAGCCCATTTAAAATAACAACCAGGGTACTCCCTTCGTGCACCGCAACGCCCCAAGCAATGTCCGTAATCTGCAAGACGTTGAGTACGATCAATAACGCAACAATCGACATTGCAATGACAATGTTTTCAATAACGATTCGGTTCATCTTGTTCGAAAGTCGGTGAGCGTATGTGAGTCGCGAAAGATCATTTTCAACAAGGACCACGTCTGCGACATCAATCGCCACGTCAGTTCCCGAACCCATCGCGATCCCGACATCGGCCGTTGCTAAGGCAGGCGCATCGTTGACTCCATCGCCGACCATTGCGATCGGCTGGGCCGTCTGACGCATCTGTTGAATGACATCAACCTTTTGTTCGGGTAACACATTAGTAATCGCTCGCTTAATCGACAGTGTTTGCGCCACCGCCTCACCCGTATGCTGAGCGTCGCCGGTAATCATCACCGTTTCTACTTGGTGGCGGTTGAAGTAGGCAATCGCCTCCTTGGCACTTTCTTTTGGCAGATCCATCATCGCGATTAGCCCGACCACTTGATCATCTACCGCGACAAACACCACGGTCTTCCCTTGCTTTCCAAGCGTTTCAAACCGACTGAGAAATTCCGGTGCCACGTCAGTAAACCGCCCCGGCTTTCCAATCACATAGGTGTGCCCCTCAAAGTGCGCCGTTAACCCACGGCCAACCTCATTTTCTGACGTCAGTGTTGGGAGATCGGTCACTTCACTGAATCCGGCCACAATCGCTTCAGCCAGCGGATGGTTACTTTGCTGTTCCATTGCTACGATAACCTGCGTTAATGCAAGTTGGTCGACCGCGTCACTGAAATAATGATCGGTCACGGCCGGCGTTCCCTGTGTGAGTGTGCCCGTCTTATCAAACGCGATCGCCTTGAGTTGTGCCAGATTTGATAGGAAGGCACCACCCTTGAAAAGAACGCCGTTACGGGCTAGGTTCGAAATTCCCGACAACGTGGCAGGGACAGCACTAGCTGCCAACGCGCATGGTGAAGCGGAAACGAGGAAGACGATCATTCGATAAAAGCTGGTCGTCCAGCTCCAGTGCAACAGATACGGACCGGCTAGCAAGACAACTGGCAGTAAAGCAATCACAATATTAACGTAAATCGGTTCGAACTTTTGGATCATCGTGGCCGTCTTCGTTGGTGAGGCCTGCGCGGCTTCCACCATCGTGATAATCTTCGCAAATACTGTCTCGTCGCTGGTCTTCGTTACGGTCATCTCAAACGTGGAATTACCGTTAATCGTACTACCAAAGACTGGGTCCCCCACCTGTTTTTCACGGGGAATACTTTCTCCGTTGATTGATGATTCATCAATACTGGCAATTCCCTGACTAATCGTTCCGTCCGTCGGTACCTGAGCGCCATTCAGAATTTGGAGTCGATCCCCAATTTCAAGCTGACTAACACCAACGACTTCAATTTCACCCTGTGCGTTAAACCGACGGGCCTCAACAGGGGCCATCTTGAGTAACGATGTAATTTCCTTGCGACTCTTGTTCTCCGCGTACTCCTCCAAAAAATGAGCACCTGCAAAAATTAAGATCAAAAGGGCCGCTTCCGTGAAACTCCCAATTACCATGGCACCAAGGGCCGCCGCAAACATCAAGACGTGAATATTGAGGGTCACGCGATGACGTTGCTTGGTACATTCAATGGTTTCTTCGATGCCTTCCCAAGCCACATGGTAACCGGCCACGAAAGTTGTTAAAACCATTAAAATGATTTGAACCAGGTTTAGCGATGTCGGCAACAACAAGGCGATTAAAAACAGCCCGAGACCGACAAAGTATAGCCAAAGTGGTGCGTATTTTCTCATTTCATGAACCCCCTTACATTCACTTTTGCACATATGAGCAGTCGTTCATTTGTATACCCATAATATACGCAACTTCACCGTCAAAGTCAACGCAAACCATAAAAAAACTCATCAATTAGCTCATTGAACTAGCTAACTGATGAGTCTATTGCGTTGTTATTTTTCGATCGCGGTGGATAAGCCAGATAAGACCGGCAGAAGCACCAATCACAACGGCCGCGATAATGATACGGCTGAGCTTTAGGTGCAAAACCGCATCCCCGCCAAACGCGTAGAAGAAGGCCGTCGGAACACTCCCAATCAAAATGAGCAACTCCCACGAGCGCCGTTCAATCTGGAGTTTACCGGCCGCAAAGTGCACCAATACATTGGGAATAAACGGGACGGCGTAGCCCAGCATGACGCCAATCCGCGGATGTCGCATTTTCAGTAGATCGTCCAAAATACGGGATTGTTTTTGTTTCTTCCGTAAATCTTCAAGACGGTGAATGAAGAGGGAACCAATGGAATTGCCGAGACTAATGCCGACCACATTGGCCGCAAATCCCAAGGGGGCTCCGAGACACACGCCGCTGAGAATCGCGACCACCGAACTGGGTGCGCCGGGAATCATGGTGACCACTGTCACTAATAGCGTAATGGGCACCACAGCGACCCATCCCCGACCGCGAAATAGTTGAATAAAATGCCGACGGCTAAACTGTTCGCTTCCAATTAAGCGCAACGCCGGAATGTAGTGCCATACTAGCAGTCCCAGTAGCACAACACCCAGAATGCCACCCACAATCGCGAGTTGCTGTCTCCGACTCAGTCTCATAGTGCTCCCCCCTTTGATTGTCAATTAGGTCAAGTGTACCAGAACTCCCACTCGAATGGATCAGTTGGCTCAACTTTTATCTATGATCGTCCCCGTCACCATCAACGGCCGTGCTATACTATGAGCACTAATTCTCCCGAAAGGACACCTCCATGACACCATCTGAACTCTTCTTACTGCGCCTAGATCATCAAGGTAAGTTTCAGCCAACCGATCACATCGCCCAACTCCTAACCACAACGATCGGAATGCAGGCGCAACAACCCCGTCAAACAGAGGTTGGTATCGCCTTACGTACCCAGCACGCCACCGTGGCCGACCTACAACAGGTTTACCAACGCCAACCCGTTGTCCGGAGCTGGGCGCAACGTTGGACCCACCAACTCTTGATCTACACGGACTGGGAAATGGTCATTGCCGCACGGTCACACGAACAGCTACCGACTGCCTACTACCTTGGACAAAAACAGTTGATTCTCGACCTAGCCACGGACCTCCAAGCCTACCTTTCGCAACAGACACCGCTCACCAAGGCGGAGGTTAACGCCTTTTTAGACGACGCAACCAAGGAACCACTAGCCAATCAGCTCCGCTACGCCATCTTACAAACGATTATGAACCGGGGCGGCGCCTACTTTGATCCGGCTTCCAGCACCACGAAGTATGTCATTCACGCGGCTACGCCAAGTGGGCTATCACCCGCTGCCGCACTTGAACAACTGATTCCACGCTACGTCGTCGGATTTGGTCCCGTTGAAATGGCCGATTTTGTCAAATGGGCCGGCATTCGCGCCGCCCTCGTACGTCCTGTCTGGGAGCGGTTGAAATCGCAGTGGGTGCCAATTGACTACCACGGACACCGCCTCTACATGACCGAACCAGTCTCAGCCACCCACCTCGCCGAGTTGGTCGATCAAAGTACGGATCAACTGCTCCTAACAAGTGGTTATGATGCCACCATGACCGGCTACGTGGACAAACAGTGGCTCGTAACGCCCGAGCACCAGTCTGATTTATGGACCCTGAATGGCATTCTCAACCCCATCATGATTATCAACGGGCAAGTTGCTGGTACCTGGAAATCTCAGTTTAAGGGTCGCAAGATTAATTTCACCCTTTTCCCCTGGCACCCCCTCACAGCAACTCAGCAACAACGGATAAGTGCCTCTTTCACCCACATTGCACAATTTTTTAACCAGACCGTGGGCGATATATCAACACAACTGTAACTAATTGTGTTTACAAAAAACGGACGCCCCCATAATATCGGGGACGTCCGTTTAATAATTACGACGAAATTCGGCGACTCTTGTACCAACTATATAAGGAAAGACCCAAAATCCAGCCAATCACGAGCACCAGACAAATGGCCGAAACCAGTGGCGCAAAAAAGAGGGTCACAATCATTAAAATACCACCAACCACAAAGGCGTATCCGAGTTGGCGGCTCATTTTGCGCCAGAGATCACGATCGTTGATCCGGGGATGGGGATGACTAACATACCACTGACTTTCCACTGGAACCGTTGGAAAATAATTCCCAAGGGCAATAAACACCAGCCCAATCAGTAACAAGATAATGCGCCGAATATCGGTTACGGCACCGAGACTAAACTGAATCGTCACGATGTACACCACCACGCTGATCACGGGGACGATACTATAAACGACGCGTTCCAATCGTGGGGCCGGGGGCTGCGTTTTGGTTTTAGCGGCCGTAATGAGAACACAAATCCATTGCAACGCAAGCAGTAAAATCGGGAGCCCAAACAGGACAAACGGCTTGGCCGCCCACTGGTCGGGTTGATTATTGATATTAAAATGAATCGCCATTCTGGCAGGTAACTCATCATACAGACTGAGCCCGTACAAAATAGGAGCTAAAATAATCACACTGGTGATGGTTAGTACACGCCATTTATTTGCTCTCATCGTCATGCCCTCCTAAGCTATAAATCCAACCGAGTACCTCTTCAAACACACTCGTATTTAAATCGTAGTAAATAAAATTTTTCTCGTGCTGTTCCGTGATCAGTCCGGCTTCCTTCAGGAGTTTTAAATGGTAGGAAACGGTCGCCTGCTTGAGATCAAACTGTGTCGCAAGCTCCCCCGCCGAATAACTCCGCGTCTTCAATAGTTCCAAAATTCGTCGTCGCACCGGATCCGCAATTGCCTTGAGCGTCGTTCCCATTGCCATACGGTTACCCCTCCTATTTAGAATATTTTCTAAATAGATTATAGCATGTTATTGGTCGTGGCGGCAAACCTATTTAGATATTTTTCAATATAGGTTATCAAAAATACGCAAATAACGTCGATTTCAAATTGACATATGCATGTAAAAGCACATATAATACTCACAGGTGATGCAGATGAAACCACAATATAATCCAGCGGACTGTCAAAAACTCATCGAGGAAAAAATTGATATTCCCTTTTTCCGTGCTGTTTTTGATCCGGTTCGAAGTAATTTAATCGTCTTTTTAGCCAGCAATGGCGAAATGACCATTGGCGCGATTGCCGAAAATTTTCCGCAAAATCGATCCGTTATTTCTCGTCATCTCGATATGCTCCATCGCTTTGGGGCAGTTGAGCGGCGCAAAGACGGCCGCGAAGTTTACTATCAAGTCAACGTCGAATTCGTTGCGGATAAATTTTCGGTGACCGCCGATAACATGAAAGCACTGATGTCCCTCAACCGGAAATGAGTGCTCTTTTCTTGGACCATATGTGCATTCGGACGCACTAAAGAATACAAAGGAGTCTTACCTATGCAATCAACTTCAAAAAAATGGTGGGTACTGGGAACTGTCAGTCTCGCCGTCTTCATGGCGATGCTCGATATCACCATCGTCAATGTCGCCCTGCCGGATATTCAAAGCGATTTGAATGTCAAATTCACCACCCTTCAGTGGGTTCTCAACGCCTACACCCTCGTTTACGCCGTCATGCTCCTCCCAATTTCAAAGCTTGGTGATATTTGGGGGCGTAAATTGGTTTTCATTATTGGCCTGCTCATTTTTGCGGTTGGCTCTCTAGCCAGTGGCCTTGCCACAGATGGCCTTTGGCTTAATATTTTTCGGGGCTTTCAAGGGATCGGGGGCGCCGCAATGATGTCGCTCTCTCTCACCATTGTGACGGCAGCCTTTCCTGCTAAGCAACGGGGCGTGGCCCTTGGCATCTGGAGTAGTGCAGTCGGGTTAGCCGTTGCAGCTGGCCCACTAATTGGCGGATCACTGGTCGCCGCGTTTGGTTGGCGTTCCATTTTCCTAGTTAACCTTCCAATTGGAGCTCTAGCAGTAATCTGTGGTATTTTCGTGATCACTGACACGCAGCACCAAAAAAATGAAAAGCTCGACTGGTGGGGCATGCTGCTGAGCATCATCATGATCTTTGGCGCAATTTTTGCACTGATTACTAAGGAAAATCACACCTCGTACGACTGGACCAATTGGCATATCACCAGCTTATTTATCCTCGCCGTGGTGGCCCTCATCCTATTTATCATCGTTGAAACGCGCACGCAACAGCCAATGATGAAATTAAAACTGTTCCGGTCGCCTTCATTTGTCGGTGCCAACATTGCAGCTTTTACGCTGGGAGCCGGCCTTTACGGAGGCTTCACCTACCTCATCATTTTGATGCAAAACTACATGGGCTATTCCGCGTTTGAAACCGGAGTGCGCATGCTGTGGATTAGTGGCTTTGCCCTTGTCGTCGGACCGGTGGCAGGAATTCTCGCCGGCAAGTTTGGCAATCGGTGGCTGATCACCATTGCCATGCTAATCGGGGCCGCGGGAGTGCTTACTATCGATCACCTCGTTCAGGTTCCCTTCAAGTGGACGGCTTTGATCATCGGTTTTGTTCTGCTTGGAATTAGTAACGCCCTTGTCAGTCCTCCCATTTCCAATGCCGTCATGGGTGCGGTGGCTGCCGAAGATACGGGGATGGCATCGGGAATTTTAAACGTTTTCCGTCAGGTCGGTATTTCTTTTGGGGTCGTCATTTTAGGGCTTCGATTGACCGCCGGCTATAACCAGCATCTTTCGACCCATTTATTGAAAATTAACGGTCTTCCTGCACAGTACGGTCACCAACTATTACATCTTTTCAAAAAGGCCGGTGCGTATGCCGGAAACCAAATTTTTGATAGTAAACAAGCGCTCGTCTTTAAACAGCTTCCCATCTTTGGTGACGTGAAATACGTGGTTTACACAGCCTTTAAAGTCGGCATGCAAGATACGCTTATGACAATCGCCATCTTAATGATTATCGGTGCTGCAGCCAGCGCGATTCTTATTCGAGATCGTAAAACGCACTAATTTTAACGGACGGTGGGCTCACTCACGGTCCGTTTGTGTTTCACCAACCACAAATGTTTCACGTGAAACACCATTACTAGTGTCCATCCGTACCCTTGAGCTTCCCAAATGTGTTAAACTTTTCCTATTAACTAACAAGCGGGGAATCAATCATAATGGCGAAAAGAATTATGCCAAGCATCATGTGGACACGGGGAAAAAAGATCGCGCAAGAGGGCAACGTCCGCATTGATTACATTAATAACCAAAGTCGGGCGGTTGAGGCAACCGTGTTCGGCACTAGCCCTTACGGTGTCACGGTTGGCGTGGATGCCGACAATGATTTTTGTGAGTGTCCCTATTTTCCCGATCATGGCTACTGTAAGCACATCGCGGCAGTTGTCCGGCTACTCAAATCACAGCACCGCCCAATCGAAAAACTCTTTCAAGAAGTCGATCTATTTGATAACTTTCAAGAAAAATTTCCCAGTGACTACGTCGACACCAGTCGGCAGTTTGAACAACAACTTTTGGCACATCCCGAATTTGCTCAGTACCTCTACCGACACAAAGAAGACTACAACCGGCTCCGTGCTGACCCAGACGCATGGCCGGCTTATTTCACCAATCCAGCCAACATCAAACTGGTCGACGACACGCCTGACGTTGGATTCGCGGCCCCTAAGATAGCTCGCCACCGGGAACAAAAATCAAGCGGCATTCAATTTTTAGAACAGCTTGATCTCCCTGAAGTACAATACTTCCAGCCCCTCGACGGCTGGAGTCTTCGGCCACTAGAACTCGAAGTGACCTTGACCATTAGCGCATATGGCGAGGCATGGGGAAACCAGGAAAATCGCTTCTTTATGCGTTTGCGCGTGGCCGATCAAACCGACCATAAGTTTTACATGGTCGCGAACGCCACCGAATTTTTGCAGAGTTACGCCCGCGAAGAAACTTACCAGACGTCGGGTAAACGGCGCTTTCGTCTTTCACCCAAGGTATTTCCGGAAGCGGAGCAGCAACTTCTCTCAGTGCTGACAGCGAGTCAGGAAATCGAACCGCAAAAATTTAACGGCTCCGAAAACGAGCGCCGTAAACATCTGCTTCTCAATCCGGGAACGCTAGCACGGTTGGCACAACTCATTCCTAAGCTAACCACCTTTGAATTTAGTTCGTTATACGACGAGCATTCATTTAGTGACGTCCAGATCGTCCCGTTCAAGCCCGATAACTCTATTTTTGAAGCCACCGTTGATCAAACCGATGACGGATTTGATCTTTCGTTCCGCCAAGAATACGATACCGTTGTTCCTGCCGATCGAATCATCATCGTCGGCAATCAGTTCTACCAAGCAACCGCACTTCAATTTGGGATCATCAGCAATCTGCTACTTCATGGTAGTTCAATGGGCGCTCTGGGCTACGAATATGACAGTCAACTCGAAAATACCCATCTCCACTTCACAAATCTGGAAATCGGCAGTCTGCATCATTTTCTCAAATATTTCGCTCAAATTGGCCGGATTAATGCCCCCGCGGAAATGGCGGAAGCCACCATGGAACCCCATTTTGACCTCGATAAAGACGATCAAACGATCGTGCTCAAGCTGGCTTACGATTACGATGGCAAACTGGTGCCGAGCTATGACGCGGATCAACTCGATAGCCAACAACGCAATATTGATAAAGAACAACAGGCCCGACAGTACCTCGAATCTCTGGGATTCATACAGGTCGGTCGGGAATGGCGCAAAGCCTTTGCGGATCCCGAAACACTCTACCAATTTTTCGTTGCCGAGTTACCCAATCTCCGGCTCAACGGGGTGGTAACCACTTCAGACGAACTCGACCAGTTGCTCCAAGACGGAGCAGCGCTCACACCACAAATTAACGTGAGTGAAAATGGGGGCCTGCTATCGGTTAACTTCTCGTTTACCGGGATTGATGAAACCGAAGTTGATCAGATTTTGAACCAACTCGACACGAATCGGCCATACGTTACCCGTGCTGATGGCTCACTCGTCTTACTCGACGATCGGCTTCAAAAAGTCAGCAAAGCCCTCACTAATATTCGTGCTCAGGGTCAAATTAGCCACGGTCAGGTACACCTTCACGCCGCCCAAGCGCTTGCCGTTCAGGCTGCACTGAATGAGACGGCAGAATTTGACGCTCAATTTCAAAAGCTTACCCATGATCTCGCCCATCCCGAAGCATTCGACATCCGTCATGAACGCCCTGTCAACGCGACGCTCCGGCCGTATCAGATTACCGGGGTAAAATGGCTTGAAATGCTTGATTCACACGGTTTTGGTGGTATTTTGGCTGACGAAATGGGACTGGGAAAAACGCTCCAGATGATTACTTTCTTGAATAATCATCTTAGCGACCAGCGTGTTGACCTGATTATTTCACCGGCTTCGCTAATTTATAACTGGCTCGAAGAGTTCAAAAAATTCGCCCCCGCCATTCGGGTTGCGGTCGTCGACGGTACTAAGGAAGACCGCCGGCAACGGATTCAAGACCCCACGATCGAGGTCCTTATTACCAGCTATAACAGTGCTCGTCGTGATATCGATCTATACGAACACCGGGATCTGAATTACATGGTGCTAGACGAGGCCCAGTTCGTCAAAAACGGGGGTACGAAAACCAACCAAAGTCTTCGTAAGTTAACCCCTAAAAATACATTTGCCCTTTCTGGGACTCCCATTGAAAATCGGGCGGAAGAACTGTGGTCAATTTTTGCCTTAGTGATGCCCGGACTCTTACAAAGTAAAAAGGCCTTTAAAAAATTATCCCCCGCCGAAATTGCGGTGCGGGTCAAACCATTTATCCTGCGGCGTGAAAAGCAAACCGTCCTTCACGATCTGCCACCAAAGGTTGAAACGAACCTCACAAACGAGATGACCAAGGAACAGAAGACGGTGTATTTGGCACAATTGAAACAGATGCAGGTTAAAGTCCGCGGCCTCTCAAACGACGGGTTTGTCAAAAACAAGATTGAAATTTTAGCGGGGCTTACACGTCTGCGGCAAATTTGTGACACCCCCGCCCTCTACATGGACGACTACCAAGAAACCTCTGGTAAGCTGGAGCAACTCGATGAAATTCTCCGGCAGGCGGTCGATAGTGAGCGGCACGTGCTAATTTTCTCGCAGTTTACCAGCATGCTCGATATTATCGAACAGCACCTTCACCAAAACGACCTCTCCGCTTACGTTTTAAAGGGCGATACCAAGCCCAAGGATCGGTTGCAAATGGTGGATGCCTTTAATGCAGGGCAGAAAAATATCTTCTTAATTTCGCTAAAAGCTGGTGGCACGGGACTAAATTTAACCGGCGCCGACCTCGTAATTTTAGTCGATCTCTGGTGGAATCCCGCAGTGGAAGACCAAGCCACGGCGCGTGCACACCGGATCGGACAGAAGAATCAAGTTGATGTTTATCGGCTGATCACTAAGGGAACTATTGAAGAACAAATTTACAAATTACAGGAAAAGAAACGTGATTTCGTCGATCAAGTTCTCAGTGGTACCGAAAATAAGGGCTCACTAACGGACGATGAAATTAAATTAATATTAGGAATTCAGTAACTAAAATGGGCCACGCATCTCTGCGTGGTCCATTTTAGTTGTCTTATCCAATTGATCCTTCCATTTCATACCCAATCAAACGGTTCAATTCGATGGCATACTCCATTGGCAACTCCTTCGTAAAGGGTTCAATGAAGCTCATGACGATCATTTCCGTGGCTTTCGCTTCCGAAATGCCCCGGCTCATCAGATAGTATAGTTGCTCTTCCGAGATTTTTGAAACCTTCGCCTCATGTTCCAGCGAAACATTATCACTCTTAATCTCGTTAAACGGTACCGTATCACTCGACGATTGGTCATCCATGATGATCGTGTCGCACTCAACGTGGGCAAACGAGCCGTCCGATCCCTTATTAAAACGGACCTTACCGCGATAGTCCACCGCACCGCCATCCTTCGAAATCGATTTTGAAACCACCGATGACGACGTGTTCTTGGCATTATGAATCATCTGACCCCCAGTATCGGAATCAATGTTCTTACCAGCCACGGCAATCGACAGCATAGTGCCCCGGGCCCCCTGTCCGTTCAGGTAAACAGATGGGTACTTCATCGTGACTTTCGACCCAAAATTACCGTCGACCCATTCCATAACCCCATTTTCTAGTGCCTGGGCACGCTTAGTCTCCAAACTATAAACGTTATTTGACCAATTTTGAATCGTCGTGTACCGGCAGTAGGCATTGGGCAAAACGTTCACTTCAACCACGGCCGCGTGCAGATTATCGCGACTATAGATCGATGCGCTACAACCTTCAACATACTCGATATGGGCCCCTTCGTCGACGATGATTAGTGTTCGTTCGAACTGCCCCGATCCTTCGGTATTCATCCGGTAATAAGACTGCAACGGTCGATCAAGCGTCACACCCTTAGGCACGTAGATAAAGCTTCCTCCCGACCACACGGCCGCGTTTAACGCCGCAAATTTATTATTCGTGGGCTTTACCAACTTGCCAAACCACTGTTTGAAAAGATCTGGATACTCCTTTAGCGCCGAATCGATGTCAGTAAAAATAATGCCCTTTTCTTCAAACATTTCTCGCATATGATGATACACAACTTCAGATTCGTACTGCACGGCCGACCCACTCAGATATTGGCGTTCGGTTTCTGGAATGCCAATTCGATCAAAGGTTTCCCGCACATCATCGGGCACCTCATCCCAGTCTCCATATGTTTTGTCGGTCATTTTTTGATAGTACTTCATGTTTTCAAGGTCGAGTCCATTTAGGTCCGGACCGTACGACGGCATCGGCATCTTTTCGTAAACGTGAAAAGCTGCTAATCGGTACTCCAGCATCCATTCGGGCTCGTCTTTTTCGCGAGAAATTTGACGAACCACGTCTTCGGTAAGTCCCCGATTGGTGGTAAAAACTGGGTCAATATCATCATGAAACCCAAACTCATATGGGCGATCATCTAAAATTTCCTTTAATTCAGTCATTTTTTCACAATTCCTTTCGTGATCTGTGACAGTCACAAAATATGTACGCGCAGAACTTAATTTAATATGTAATGAAAAAGATTATTTTAAACTCGCTAGTTAACTTATTGGACGCCATCCTCCAATCTTATAGTCTATTAATTTATTAGAATTAGATTAAATTATAACGCTTTAAAACTTGATTTGACAATTAATAATACTAATTTTATATACTTCTGTTCATTCTCATTGTGCACTCATTTATAGCATTTCATCATTAATGATGCCGTGGTGGTTGACGATACGTATAAACTAGCTGATACTAATCATGTTTAGCTGGCGATAACAAAGGGGGCGTTTCCTATAATTATAAATTTTATGAGTGATATTTTTTTAACGATTATCAGCACTTTAGGCTTTATGACGGTGTACAACCAAATTGATGCGGGAACGCGCAAAAATATGGCGGAGAAGAAAAGTTTAAGTGCCGTTCGTCGTAATACCCCGCAAATTATTTATATTTGCCTCATATTACTGCTGCTCCGAATCCTGCATTCCAACGCCCCCGTCGATACTTTCTGGGTCTTTATTAACCTGCAAGTTATCATTATGGTGTACAGTACCATCCTTGTGCCCACCCTCGCAGGATTTATTGTCGTGCAACTCTTTGGCACCCTCATGTTCATCTCAGATGGTGCAATGACCTGGATAACGACCCCGATCTATCTACTAACCATGATTATTGTTTATAATATTCGCTGGTACCAAAGCTACCTAAAAAAACACCCCTTTTTCTACTTAGGACTTCCGATTATCGTTGGTGCCCTGTTTTGGACAGTCGCCTACCACATGGCCGGCCAACATGTATTATCAATTAGCGGTACCTGTGTTAACTTACTTGCCTTCATTTGGTCCTATCTCGCATTGCTTGATTACGATCAATACCAACAAAAAGATCAGCGAATACTTGCTAAGCTAAATCATGAGGTCCAATATGACGGCCTCACCCAAGCTCGTAATTGGCCCATGTTTCAATACGATTTCAATGAGCATTATGCTCGGTTAGCTAAATCTCCCAACCTGGTTCTCATCACACTAGATATTGACCACTTCAAATCAATTAACGATCAATACGGCCACCTAGCTGGTAATCAAGTGCTCATAACCATCTCGACAAAAGTCCAGCACTACCTTCAAAGTAAAAATTTAAACTATCAATTTTATCGAACGGGTGGTGAAGAATTTGCCATCATCTTGCCAGATACCAAACGGATACGGGCGGAAGAAATTCTCTTTGGTTGTCAAAAGGTCATTCGTGATACTCAGGTTCAACAAGACGATACCGTTATTCGAATTACCGCTTCCTTTGGGATGGCAGTCGCTCGTAGTAAAGACGGTAGCTCAACTGCCGTCTTCAAACGCGCTGACCATTATTTATACCAGTCTAAGCATCACGGTCGAGACTGCATCACCATTGAAGGCCAATCCATCAAATAGTAAAACCTCAGAATCAACCGATTCTGAGGTTTTTTTTAATCATTATCATGGAGCCACTGATCAAGCACACCAATGAACTCATCATGTTGATCAAGTAACGCCAAGTGACGACTATTAGCAAATAGGTGCCACTTAGCGCCTGGAATATGATCATATACAGATTTCGCAACCAGTGGTGTACACAAATCATCAGTCCCACTTGTGACCAATGTTGGGACGTGAATCTTGTGCAATTGATCCGTCACGTCAAAGTCACTAATTGTTCCATTTTCAGTAAATTCATTTGGCCCTTCCGCAATCAGGCTGGCCCGCTTGCCATTCGTGGGCCGCCGCAATGGTTCTGGTGAATTTTCATCTGGATCATCCCAGCAGTACCGTTCCATGTACCGGTCGTTAGCAGCCAAGTACTTGGGACCACTAAAGTTACCCGTCCGCTCAGCTTCCGCGATCGCTTCTCGATCCTCGTAGCTTAGATACGAAATTAGTCGATGCTGTTCCTGCGTCCATAGCTTGATTGAAGCCGGGGAACCATCAATCATCACGCTCTTGATTCCCTGTGGATCAAATTCGGTCAGGTAATACATTTCCAGCATTCCACCCCAAGACTGCCCCAACATATGAACCTCATCTAGGTGTAAATATTGGCGCAATGCAATCAATTCATCTGCCCAGGTTTCCTTTACATAAACGGCTGGATCGTCGGGTAGTGACGATTTACCGCAGCCAACCTGATCATACATAATCAGTTGCCGGCCCGTTTCAGCATAGTCATCCATTAATTCAAAGTAGTTATGTGACGATCCTGGGCCACCATGAATCAGTAACAGAGGTGCCTTATCAGGATTCGGTTCACCAACAATCCGGTAGTATGTCTGAAAGCCGTGAAACGGCATGTAGCCTTCTTCAATTTTCACTAATCATCAAGTCCTTTGATAAAATATAAGTTCTTAATCAATGGTACGCTTCCTAACCCGAAGTACAAGCGGACATTTACGCCTAATTCATATGTGCCAATTGATCGGCCGTATAAACATAGGGTAGATGAGCCGCCGCTGGTACTTGATCCCACGCCACCGGATAGCCAGCGCCATGGGCACAAAAAACTGAATCTGGTGTATTTTCAAGGTCGGATACGGGCTGGTAGTCCGCGGCTGCAATCACATCAGCCGCATTATGGCAGGGTCGGTACCCATCAACCAAACATTCTAACTGGCCTTGACCGTGCGTATAAGCATGAACTTCTTGCGCATAATCTTGCATTTCTGCCACTGGTGCCGTCCCCGTCAATACCACCATGGCCTGATTGGTGACTCCAGCAGCTGGTGTTTCAAAAGTCCCAGTCATTTTTTGAATATCATTCATGGCTCGTCCAACTTGATCGGCACCAATTTCTAGCCGGAACTGGTACCAGGGTTCCAACAGTTGGCACTGATCACTGGCACGCCGCATCATCAACCCCTGACGAACCGCACGCCATGTGGCCTCACGAAAATCACCACCCTCGGAGTGTTTGATATGTGATCGCCCCGTCACCAACGTCATCTTCATATCGGTAATCGGTGCTCCCGTTAACACCCCAATATGCTCTTTAGCCTTTAGACTAGTCAAAACTTGGTGTTGCCAGTTTTTACCCAGTACATCGACGCTACAATTGGTTGCGAAAGAAACCCCGCTATTCGCTGGCTGTGGCTCCAGCAATAGATGAACTTCTGAATAATGACGTAACGGTTCAAAGTGTCCTACGCCTTCGACCGCCGCAGTAATGGTTTCTTTATACAGAATGCTGCCTTCCCCAAAACCGATCTCCAGATTAAAGCGATCCCGTAATCGTTGTTGTAGAATCTCTAACTGCACGGTTCCCATAATCTGAACTCGAATCTCCTGTAAGTGACTCGACCAAGAAACGTGTAGTTGTGGGTCTTCATCCTCTAATTGGCGTAGTGCATCTAAGCAGGCATGAATATCATAGTCCTTAGGATCTACCGCATAGTTTAAAACTGGCTGCATCATCGGCCGTGCTGCATCGGTTTCAGCACCTATTCCCTGTCCCGGATATGTATCCGTCAGGCCGGTAATTGCACAAACACCACCTGCCGGTATTTCCTGGGAAATAATATATTTTGCGCCATTGTATACTCGCAGTTGATTGGCCTTTTGATCATCCAGCAGAACTGCCTTATTGTGTAGCGTCCCACCAGTCACTCGTACCCATGTAAGTCGTTCTCCCTTATCATCGTGTGAAATTTTAAAAACACGGGCACCAAATGTTGCCGTCGTCGGCATTTCTGTTGTCCAATCAGCCAGTCCCGTCATCAACGCCTTCACCCCTGAGAGTTTAAGTGCTGAACCAAAGTAACATGGAAATACCTGTCGCTTTCGAATCAGTGCTTGAATCACATTGTCGGCCAGCGTCCCAGTTTCCAAGAAAGCTTCTAACACCGTTTCATCTTGTAGCGCCATTTCTTCATACGACGCGGCCGAAATTGTCGATTCCTGTTCAGTGGTGTTAAAGCTAATGCAACCAGTCGAAAGCTCCGTTTGTAATTGGGTCATAACTTGAACTGCGTCGGCCCCGTTGGCATCCATTTTATTAACAAAAATCATGGTAGGAACTTGATAGCGTGCCAGTAACCGCCAAAGCGTCCTTGTATAGCCTTGAATACCATCCGTCGCGGAAATGACTAAAATGGCATAATCTAAGACACTAAGGACTGACTCTGTTTGAGCCGCAAAATCCACGTGTCCCGGCGTATCTAACATGGTTAGATCGAGATCATCGTATTGTAAGCTTGCTTGATGGGAAAAGATCGTAATGCCCCGTTGCTTCTCTAAATCATCTGGATCTAGAAAAGCGTCGCCCTTATCAACTCGTCCCAGTTTTCGCAATTGTCCCGAATGATACAGCATCGCTTCCGACAATGTCGTTTTACCGGCATCGACATGGGCCACAATCCCAACTGTGATATGTTTCATTTTTATGCCTCCGTCTTGGTTATATCACCATTCTAGGCAAAACCAAGCCCACAATCAACGAAATGATCGTGGGCTTGGTAGGATTACTTGGTAACTTCAATTTTATGTGTCACAGAAATTTATCACTATAATAATGGAAATGATTCACCTAGACACGGATATGAAATAGTTTTCTTTAACCTTCTATCGTGATCCACTGCTCAGGTTGCGCAAAGGCCGTCTTCAATCGATTCAAATATTGACTCACATGATAGCCATCTGCGACGGCATGATGGATCGTAAACGATAATGGCATCATTTTGCGACCATTGATTTCCTTAAACTGTCCCGATTGAATAATCGGGAAGTAAGTCTTTAGTGGCTGTAAAGGTAACGGTGTATAGCTGTTAAACGAAAGCCACGGAATTGTCCCGATCATAAAACTATTAACTGGCGTTGGATCAGACTGCACCATCGCGCCATGCTGGTCATGATACTGATCCGTTGTCGCCATATAGCGATCGTAAAACGTTTGATACTGATCACTAAACATTACCCATAGATTGGAAATGCTATGATCGTCGGCATGAAAAAGGCTAAAACTGGGATGTAGTTGCTCGTACTGTACAACTTGACCATCTCGCTCGCCAATCAAAAATTCTGGTTGATCCTTGAGTAATCGGGTTGTGATATATAGATAACTGGGAAAAAATTTTAAATGACGGTTTTTTAAATATTGATAGGTATTGGTAACATCGATGTCAATCGTAATTGAGTATGCAGTTGGCATCATTTTAGTGAAATAATAAAAATAATCATGTCGATTCCAGGTATTGAGATCAAGCACCTTAAAATTATCCATTTTAATTCCTTTCAAGCGGTCGTTTATTATAGCCTCGTTCACCAAATGGTTGTAATTTTAGCAACCATTCCCGCTTTAATTGCTTCAGTTCATCATGCATATTCATGACATCATCGTTTTCTTTTTTCCATAAAATTTGAAACGAGAACTGGTCTGCTCCCAGTTCATTCCAATCACGTTGCAAGGGTGTGTTTCGATAAAAATTTTTGTTCAAATTTGTCTGGTAAAAAAACCACCGATTTTTAATATTGGGAACCGTATCAATAAAAATCTTACCGTTTTGTCGGTTTGTAATTTGAATCACCCCATAATATGTTGGAGCCACTTTATAAGCTTGCATCAATTCTTTTTTTCGCTGTGCATCCATCATGTAATCTCCTAAAAAATTCGCCAATATTGCGTACCATCTGATGTCCGTGCCATGAATCCATAATCAACCAAGTACCGTCTGACAATTGCATAATCAAAGTAAATTGGTTGAATCAATTGGTCAATTTCTGCTTCGGAATATCGATAATCGCGGGCCACTTCTTCAATAATTCGATGTAGAATTGCCACGATCTTTTTCTCACCATTCGGCCATTGATTTAACTGCAAGGTACCAGTCGTAAACCTGAAATACTTTTTTGTGATCGCTGCATACTCAGCCTCAGTAATTGCGAATCGATCATCAATAATCTCAGTAGTCGGTGGAATTGGCAGCAATCGATCTGCACTATTATCCGCAAAAAAAGTTTTCTCAAAGGTCGCCAAATAGTACTTAGCCTGTTTAGCTCGTTCACGAAACGTAAATTTTTGGTGTCGAATAGTAGACGGACTTAGCTGTAGTTCTTCTGCAATCTCCTTATCTCGTTTTCCCGCCGCAAAAAGTGTAAAAAGTCGTTGTTGCTTATCCGTCAGTGTATTGTACCGGGTCGTATTGTGAACCAAGTCTGCTCCTTGATGCTGGTCAGCAACGTGTTGCTGAATATCCGACAGTAGCCGACACCGATAATTACAGCAGTTGCAGCAATAGTCGTCTGTTTCAACGTGCCAGCCCTGTTTCAATTCCGCTAACGTCATCGCTAGTAAATCCATTTTCTCACCGTCCACTATGTTTACTAAATTAATAAACATTATACGCGTGTTTACTGATTTAGTAAACAGAAATCTTAACTAGCACACAAAAAAGGTCGCAATCCAATTTCGATTGCGGCCTTTAATTGAAAAAATTAACGGTTCAAACGCTTGTAGTTTTCATCGTAGTACTTGCCATTACGAATGTCGTCTGGCATTGCGTCGTATGGTTCTTCACTAATGACATCATCGTTGTTTTGCCCAGCTTCACCCATGTAGGTGATCTTCGCAAATTCTGGCACAACTAGTTTTGGATAGGTGGCGTACTTTTCACGCGCGTCATGCATCACGTCGATATGTTCATTTTGATAGGTAACTGTAATTTCTGGATGTTCTTCTACCCACTTAGGAAAGAAAATCGTTCCGTGCATCTTACCCCCGTTTGGCAAAAAGTCTAGCGCAACATCCGTTCCGGTTGGTTCCGTCCATGAAATTTTATAGATTCCTTCCGTCAACATAACGATGTCTGCCTTTTGGTCAGTTACCCAACGGCCAGCTACCATGCCGCCATGAATGCGGTAATCAACCGTATGATCATTCTTAGCGTACCATTCATATTCCCAGCCATTATCGTACGTATAAATGAAGTGAGTTCCTAAAAAATCATCAAGTGTCTTAAACGTTTTATTCATGTTATTCATATCTGCCATATTGGGTTCCTCTTTAATTATAAACATGTAATTAATTACATGTTTTTGTTAACGTGATTATGATATAATGATTTCACCAAAACGTCAAGGGGGAAGTTTCAAAATGGCACAAAAAAATATTTTACAGTTCATCATCCTCGGGTTGATCAATGACCGCCCCCAGACCGGCTACGAGCTTACCAAGTCATTTGATAATGATATTGGTGAGTTTTGGTCGGCTAAGCACAGTCAAATCTATCCCCAACTTAAAACACTGGAAGAAAAACAGTATCTCACGCACACCATGGAAGTTAGCGGTGAGAAGTTAGAACGCAAACGGTACTCGATTACGCCGGCCGGCCAACACTTGTTGACGGCCTGGATTGCTGAACCAACCATTAATCAAACTAACGGTAAAGACGAATTTGTTTTAAAACTATATTTTATTCACGATCAAACTGATCCGCGGCTGACAACCATGTTAGAAGAACAACTCCAATACCACGCCGAGAAATTAACCCACCTTAAAAATCAACTATCAAAGAAATTTCCCGACGGTGGTGATCCAGTCAACTTTGGTCACTACCTGATTCTTAGTCACGCAGTCAGCCGTGAAACAGAGTACTATGACTGGCTTAACGATGCGTTAAAGCAACTTTGACGTAATTAAAATGGACACCCAATTTAGTTTGGGTGCCCATTTTTGTATGTTTCACGTGAAACACATCAATTATATTAAGTTAAAGTGTCGCAATCCGTTTACAATACCATGATCAATATTATCCGTCGTCACAAATTCAGCCGTTTGCTTCACTTCTGGAAGCCCATTTCCCATTGCGACTGGATGATCAACAAATTGAAGCATGGGGAGATCATTCAACCCATCACCAAAGGCATAGGTTGGTATTTCTGGTTCAAATTCCTGCAATAGGCGCTTAATTCCAGATTGCTTCGAAATCTCCTTAGCCACCACATCAACGCTGTAAGGCGTATTGCGGCAAATATTAAACTCCCGCTCAAATGAAGCATATGCCTCATCATGACCAACGGTACTAATGACCATCATCAAAACATCCTCTTCGGTCACAAATCGAGCCGCATCCGCAGCGGGAAGTGGCGTATTAATGTAATGATAGTTTTGGACCGCGACTTCATTATGCCGACTAATACTGTAAGCATGATCATTCATGACCGATACTGCGTCATCTAGTTGATCTGCTCGCGCAATCAACCGCCGCACTACCAGCTCGTCGATTGGATGCCGGTAAATATCACGTCCCTCAAGGTGCACGTTAGCACCATTGCCAGAAACAATCGTATTGATTTGAGTCACCTGTAAAATATCTTTGATTTCGTACAGGTTCCGTCCCGTGGCAATGACAGGTAAAATTTGATTTTGCCGGAGCTGCGTCATAGCAGACGCTACTTCTGGTTCAACCTGCGTTTCATTATTTAGCAGTGTCCGATCAAGATCGAAAAAGACAATTCCTCGGTACATGGGAACCTCCTTGTAATGAGTTAATTGGATTTGTTTCAACTGTTCTATCCTACCGCAATTTACGACCTTCGTCATTGCATATTAGGACACCAGACAGCCAACTTTATAACAAGGCACGAACTTGGGCTTGCAAATCTGGTAGCACATCCGTCGTAAACCACGGATGTTGGTTCATCCAACCGTAGTTTAACGGTGATGGGTGCACAATCGGAAAGTAAGGGGCATACTCCGAATAGTGTGCAACCGTTTCGGTGAGCGTTTTTTTGCGATTTGGTAGGTAATATTTTTGTGCGTACATCCCAATTAGTAGTGTTAACTGAACGTTGGGCATCAACTCCAAGAGTGGTTGATGCCATTTTTCTGCAAATCCCTTTCGTGGCGGTAAATCGCCACTCTTCCCCTTGCCCGGATAGTAAAAATCTAGTGGGACCACCGCAATTTTACCTGAATGGTAAAACTCATCTTCTGTCACACCCATCCACTCTCGCAACCGGTTGCCGGATGCATCTCGCCAGTACGTTTTCGTTGCCTGCGCCGACCGACTAGGGGCCTGACTGACAATCAAAATACTGGCTTCCTTTTCAAAATGGTATAACGGATCAATTCCCTGCTCCGTAAACTGAGCATTATCTGGATCCCGCCGAATTGCTTCAAAAATTTCTTCGTTCGTTTGCATACAATCCTCCCTCTGATCGTTGTTCGTCAGAATAAATCACCAGAATTATACCATAGCTCACTTTTAACTCTAACAGCCACAGACGAAAACGATCAATCACAAATCATAGCTTATCAAATTTATCCGGACAAATTTTTCCTAAGCCTTTACTTGAAGCGCAGTTCAAGGTATAAACTAATTAATATATTATTTTTTTAGAATAGGAGTCTTTGCTATGACACCTCGTACTAATCAATTAACCGCGGTCTCAATTCTTAGTCTTTCGTTGCTCACCATGGCGCCCGGCGCTGTTGCAGCCACCGTCCCCGGCATTCTACAGTCCTTTCCAGGGACCACACAATCGGTGGCTGAATCTACCATCACCGCAACTTCATTTACAATGGCACTGTTCATTATCATTAGTAGTTTTTTAGTCAAAAAATGGGGCACCCGCAAAATCGTTTTGACCGGTCTTGCGCTTGTCGCAATCTCAACACTTCTAGCAGTTTTTGCCACGAATATTACCGCCCTATTCTATTCACGCATCATCCTTGGAACGGGAATTGGCCTGTTTAACGCCCTCTGCGTCAGTCTCATTGGTTACTTTTACAACGGCCGTGAACGCGAAAAATTATTAGGGTATCAAAATACTTTTCAGGGTCTCGGCGCTGCCGGAGGATCTCTCATCGTTACTGTTCTATTAATGGTTGCTAACTGGCGAATGGCCTACTTAATCTACTTTGTCAGCATCATTATTTTCGTCCTTTATTTTTTGTTTGTTCCCGAGGTTCAATATGGTACCCCTGCTCAGGAAATGACTGAGCAAGAAACGCCTAAGCATCGATTACAGACCAAAGACGTTGCCAGCTTTTCATACTACTGGCTCATCCTGTTTATAATGATGATTTTCTACGTTACGGTTACCGTGAAAATCACAACTTACGTTCTTGAAAATCATTTTGGTTCACTGTCGACCGGTTCGAGCGCCGTTGTCATTATGTCCCTTGGCACAATTGTTGCCGGCACCCTGTACGGTCGAATCTACCATCGATTACAAAAAAACACACTCTTGCTGGCTATCGTCATCGAGTTACTGGGAGCACTTCTATTAGCCACCGCCCAAAGCGCGCTGGCCTGCATGATTGGTGCCCTCGTTGTTGGTGTCAGTTTTGGCTTTTTTATCCCGTTCATCTTCTCCATTGGTCTTTCGTTTGTCCCTAAAAAATACGGCAACGATGCCACCACGATAATGATGATGAGCACTAATGCCGCAACATTTTCGTGCCCCTATATTGATAAACTCATGATGGGGACGGGATCAAACCGCCTGCTCTTCACCATTTTTATCTTTTTATTCATTTTCATCGGGATCATTGAATTAGGCAAACACATTCTTACCCATCATTCTCACCTAGCTTAGTTTCACGTGAAACATACTCAAAAAGGCAATGCAGTTATCCGGCTGCATTGCCTTTGCTGTTAGTTGCTATCGGTATTAGGTAGTCATTGCAAAGTGAGTTTCCTGAGTGCCCGTTCACCAGCAGCCTAAGCATACTGCCAGATCCAGAGGCCCGATAGTGTGTGAACATCCCCAACCAAACACGATGCTCACCTGCCATTCAACGATACGGTGCTAGGGGTACCGTTGCGTGACAACCCATTGAATCAAACACTGACCATGATAAAAACACCTGCAATCAGCACAACTAATCCGATACTTGTAATAATTAATTGTCGCCCTGTTTTTTCGTGAAGCACGATTGCCCCAACGATCGTCGCAATGACCACGTTCAGTTGTGTGAGTACAAACGCACTCACCAATCCGTTCATTCGCAGTGAAATCAGATAGGTTGACGACGCGACTGCAAAGACGATTCCGGCCGTAATATTACGCAGCCCCCACCGATCACTGACCGGCAGCCGTTTACGTCCCACGAGATAGGCAAGTAGTCCCCCACAAAACATGCCTAACGCCTGCGGGAAAAAGCCGGCCAAACCATTGGTTGAATGCACAAAGTGGGGAAACCCCGAATAGCTCCAGTACCCCACCGAGGTGAGCAACAAGACGACATAAACGCTCAAATCACTCTTTTTCATCTGCACGAGACCGTTGGAAACGAAGACGCCGGCAATGACCACGAGTAGTCCGCCCAGACCAATCAAATTATCTGCCCACCCGTGCCATTCTCCAAATAGCCACGCGCCAATCAACGAATTACCAATCACTTGCAAGGCCGTAGTAACGGGCATAACTGCGCTCACACCTAACCGCATAAAGCTCCAGCATTGACCAACCTGTCCAATATTCCAAAGAAATCCCGATAGGAAGTATAGTAAAAAATCATGAGGTGAAATTGGCAGCCGAAATACTACTTCGATGACGACGGCTGACAGAAAAATCCCAGTCCCGGTTCCTAAAACCTGCTCCAAGAAATTACCACCCGTCAACCGCTTCAGCCATACTGGATAAATCCCCCAAAAAAGGGCTGGAATCAAACCAATTAAAAGTGCCATACGCCCACCTCGCCCATTTTACGTGCTATATTAATTAAGTACGCAAAACCGCTTTCATTTTCGTTTAAAAACCTGATTTCTTTTAATGATGTTCCTAGTATATACTGTAAAATGAAAGCGGTTATTCATAAGTTGCAACTATAAATGGCGATCTAGCAAGGGACCGTCCCGTGAAGAACGGTAAAACTTTCATTTTTCAAATTTTAATTGAGAGGGGTGACCAAAACATGCGTCAATTTTTCTGCCACTGGCAGCGACAGGCGGCTCATCAGCCATCGCTCGCCTACATCTCAAAAGTCGAAACCTACGATGAAATCTATATTCGTGGCCTGCATCAACACGACCAGGTCACCGAAATATCGCTCGTCATGGATGGGAGCGGTCAGTACTTCATTCGCGATAGTTACTTTAACGTGACTCATCAAGATGCCGTTGTGATTAACGCTGGTCGTCTTCATTCCGAAGGCGCAATTCTACCGTCAATTTGTATTGGCATTCGAACGCCCAACCTCATCGCTGGTACCACCTACCCCGTCTTCCAATTTACGGCAACCGAATTTAGTACAATGACTCGAATCGGTCAACTGGCCTTTGAACTACTTCAACAAGAGGACCTTGCTGCCCATCAACTTGCCAGTAATTTAATTCTGACCAGTCTCGTACCCTACTTTCAAGAAAAAGCCGTAACTGGCAAAACTATGACCACGACCACACCGTTTATCGTGCAACGCGCGAAAAATTACATCGATCAGCACTTTCATGACGCCATCAACATTACAAAGGTTTGTCAGGAACTCGCGATTAGTCATACTTATCTAGATAAACAATTCCAAGAAAATATGGCTATCAAACCGATCAAATACCTCACGTCTCGGCGGGTGGGTGAGGCACAACGATTACTGATCAACCAACCTGATTTATCGCTCACCCAAGTTTCGTTAATGGTCGGCATTACCAACGTTAACTACTTCCAGCGAATCTTTAAAAACTTCGCCGGCGTTTCCCCACAGCGGTTTCGCACATTATTGATTACGGCGTAGCCAAAACCTTACTTACCGAAAGAGCTCTGCAAAACGGCTGCAGCACTTTAATATTCGTATTTATTCAATTTTTAATTTAAAATGGGCAGTATAAATTAAAAACCTCGGAGATGACCTACATGCACCCAAGAAAAACCGGTTCCTGTACTACCATTTTAGTCGGTAAAAAAGCGTCGATCGACGGTTCCACCATGATTGCTCGAAATGAAGATAGTGGTAGCGATGCTTCTAATCCCCAACGCTTCGTTGTGATCAATCCGGCCGATCAACCGCGTGATTACCACGCCATTCAAAGTACTGTTCACTTCCCATTGCCCGCTAATCCGCTCCGCTATACGTCCACACCGGATGCCGATACCCAGTTTGGTATTTGGGGCGAATCCGGCATTAACAGCGCTAACGTCGCCATGACGGCCACTGAAACTAGCACCACGAACACTCGCATTCTCGGGATTGATCCCCTCGTAGAAAACGGCATTGGCGAAGAAGATTTTCTCACCATCACCCTCCCCTACATTCATTCCGCACGCGACGGTGTTCAGCGACTTGGCCAGCTAATTGAACAATACGGGACCTACGAATCCAACGGGGTCGCCTTTTCGGATCAGGATGAAGTCTGGTATTTTGAATCTATCGGGGGCCATCACTGGGCCGCCATTCGCATTCCTGACGACGCCTACGTTATCGCCCCTAATCGATTCAACATCGATCATTACGACTTCGCTAGCAATAACACATTGTTTGCGGCCGATTTACCAGATGTAATCACCCAAAATAATCTTAATCCCGACACTGATGACATCAATCTACGGCATATTTTCGGCAGTGCGACCATTAAAGATGCCCACTACAATAACCCCCGGACCTGGTTCGGACAGCGTTACCTTAACCCCTCTCAACCCCGCGAACCCGCGGACCAAGACCTACCTTTTATCATGCGTGCTGAGCGTAAAATTACCATTGAGGACGTTAAATGGCTGCTGAGTTCCCATTACCAAGATACACCCTACGATCCATATGGTAATGGTCCCACAAGCGAACGCACCAAGTTCCGACCAATCGGGATTAATCGCAATCAGGAAACGCATATTCTCCAAATTCGGCCCAACGTTCCGGCTAGCGTTGCCGGGATTCATTGGCTAGCGTTCGGTCCCAACACCTTTAACGCGCTCGTACCTTTCTACACGACGGTTACCGATACACCTGCTTGTTACCGCGATACCAGCACCACATTTGACCTTCAAAAAATTTACTGGCTGAGCCGAACAACTGCGATTCTCGGTGATACTAACTATGCGCTCTTTAGCGAACTCGCAGACGCCTTTGAGCAGACCATCATGGCAACTTGCCGGCACCGTCAGCGCACCAACAATCAACAACTCGCCACCACGGCGGATGTACCTGCCTTCCTCGAACAGCAAAATCAACAAATGGCTGACTTCTACTTTGAACAGGCTAACTTACTGTTGGGTAAAATGACCGCCTTAAGTGCCACCAAAATGAAATTACGCTTCAACCTCGCGGATTAAAATCACCTTTCATACCACGGTCACTTCTAATGACTTATCAGAAGTGACCGTTTTTTTGGTTGATAGCGGTCCCTTATTTGACAAACTAAATCACATCCGTGTACGATATAAAATTGGAATATCGATCGTTTATACTTTTATTATCGTAAAGGGGCCCTCATCATCAAAAAAATCATCATTTACATTTACGGACTAATTTGTAGCCTCATTGCGGGCTGTTTATTGGGGGCCTTCTACCTCTTTCAGGGATGGTTGATTGAAAAAATCTGGCCGGGTCCCACGTTTCGACCACTATTTAACGCCGGCTGGTTACTCATCATCGGGACCCTCATCTATGCCACCCAGCGCACCACCGGTTACCTACCAAAGAAACTCGGGTTTATCAAAATCGAACTCCACGATACCGGCACCGCCGACTACCGCTACGTCCTGCTCCAGATGATCATCCCCGCCTTCATTCTCACCAGTGGAACCAGCTTGGGCCCTGAAGCGACCCTTGTCAGCTCCACAGTTCTCTACGGCGTCTGGATTCTAGATAAGTGTCGCTACCTAGATGCCCACTGGCACGACGGTTGGTGGGCGACCATTAAGGCCATGAGTCTCCCACACCGCTACCTACTGGCTCGGGAAAAAGCACGCCGCTCTGAATCCTGGTGGTCACCACGGACCATAAGCTACTTAGCGATTGGCATTGTCAGTTTCTATCTAACTTGCAAATTAGGTGGTGAACGGTCGGTCATCGTTTACCTCGGCCACTCCAATTGGCAGCTCAATGACCTAAAATGGTTACTACCCCTCGTTATTTCCGGTCTGATTGTCGGGCGGTGCTGGCTCTGGCTCATGGTGCTTTTGCGCAACGTCGTACTGGACAGAATCACCCGCGATATCGGCTTGATTGCGCTCGGGGGAATCGCAATTTACCTAGCCACCTTATTTGCTCCGGCCATTAATTTTTCCGGGATGATTAACTTTCATTTACTGGCGACTAGCTGGCAACACCAATCGATCGCCTTTTTACTACTTCAATCGTTGCTTAAATTAGCCCTCCTCACAATTTGTCTCAATACCGGCTGGCTCGGGGGTGAAATTTTTCCGGTCCTATTTTGCGCCACTGCTCAGGGAATTGCCCTCAGTCAGCTTCTACCGCAGATCGATCCCATCTTTTTGATTGGCATCTTTGCGATTAGCATGGGCACCGTCATCCTAGAATCTCCCCTCATTGCGGGTGGCGTAATGAGCATCATGTTTCTACCACCCAGTCTCCTCGGCATCAGTCTCGGCCTAACCGCCGGATTATTTTTAATTCGCCGCTACCTCGCGCCACACATGAATTGGCTCAAATTATTATTACCATAGCAAAACGGTCACAACCGCTATCTGGTTGTGACCGTTTTATTAACACAAATTTTAACTAGCTGCTTTAGCCCACCAAGGTTTCTTGATTGATGGTTAGTCGATCCCGTCCCGCACGCTTAGAACGGTACAGGGCCTGATCCGCCCGTTTGAAAACGGCCGTTGCATCGCGGTCCTTATCGAGCGCCTGAGTCATTCCGAATGAGGCCGTTAAGTTTAACGGGCCAATTTTTGTAGTAATTGTCAGCTCCCGAATGGCTTGCTGGCAACGTTGCCCAATTTTTTTAGCGGTCATGGGATCGGTGTGCGGCAAAATGACCGCAAATTCCTCGCCACCAGTCCGATAGAGATGGTAGTCGGCATCGATCGATTGGATCAACTTTTCTAGGGTGGTTGCGGCCGTAATGAGGACTTCATTTCCCGTTAGGTGGCCGTATGTATCATTGATCCCCTTAAAATTATCTAAATCCATCGCTAAAATCGCTAACGGCCACGACACCTTGACGCTGGCGTAGGCTTGGTTAAAGTCTTGCTGGAACATGGTCCAGTTGCGAACGCCCGTCAGCCCATCGAACTGAATTTCATGCGTTAGCCGCGCCACAATTTGTTGATCTGCCCGTTGATTACGACTATTCGCAAACAGGGCCACCATTGCACAAGTGAAGCCAATATAGTTGGCCATAATGGTGAGCGGCGTCGGATGCCACCCAACATACATTAATCCCCAGAAAACAGCGTCAAGCAGCATCGGCGGGATCGCAAAGAGAAAGGGCCTACTCTGGGACCATTTTTGGGTATACCGTGATTCCCAGAAAATGGATAAGCCCGCCAACACAAAAATCCCCCAGGCTAAGACCGTCATGGCACCAGTTCCTGCAAATGATATCGCCGCGAAAACTTTAACCGTCAGAAACGTCCAAATACTTTCAACCATTAAATCTGTATAAATCACAAATACCATCTGTACGCTGACCAGTAGCCAATACTGCGTCATATCCTGCGCGTGAATGCTCTTATTCATCACCCGCATTAACAACATCAGGGCGCTGATAACTATCGTGAGCGGAATTTCTTGTTGAAACGTACCTAATAGGTGATTCCGGTTCGCGTACTGCCGGCCCACATGCTCTAGTAGATTAAACATGGTCGCAAATCCCAGTGCCGCAAAAACTGTCCAAAATGTGATCATTATGATCTTGATCGCCATAGTTGTCCCTCATTTATTATATTTTTATGCGCTTTATACAGTTATTTTACTCCAATTTGATCATAATTAATGACGAATCAGCTAAATTCCAGCTTCGCGGGGTCGTTTTTTCCCGATTAACACGCTAAGCATTGACCTCACCAGCTTCATCCGCCACACTAGGTCTAGACGCACCACTAATTCATAATAAAGGAGCTCCAACTCGTGACTTGGCTATTAATCTTTTTTCCCGCATTACTGGGTGGTTTGGTACAGGGGCTAACTGGCTTTGGGGCAGTGATCATCATGATGATTTTCTTCCCCTCGATTCTCCCAATTGACCAAGCGGCCGGCATCGGCGGTGTCAGCATGCTCGCCAGTATGATTGGTCTAACATTTCGTTACCGTCATGATTTTCATCTTAAGAAAATCATCGTCCCATTCATTGTCTACGCAACGGTCGCAACGTGGTCGGTTCATCTCAGTCACGTCCTCGATACTCACATCATGCGGGTCTTCTTAGGGGTCTTGCTCGCAGCACTCTACCTCTACTTCACGTTTGTAAAAAACGCCAGTGACCGGCAATACCCGTGGTATATCGCCCTATGCTTCATGATCATTTCCGGCTTTTTCAACGGACTTCTCGGGATCGGGGGACCCTTAATGGCCGTCTACTTTCTATCCCGCTCACACTCGATTGCCGAATACACCGCCAGTATCCAAGGCTTTTTCTTAATCGATGTATTTTACATCAATAGCGTCCGGGTCGCTAACGGAATCCTCGTTTCCCACGACATCCCCTACATTCTGGTTGGACTGGTCGCGGCGAGCATTGGCACCATCATCGCGGCGCGTATCGCGACTAGGCTAGACGACGCCACCTTCCGAAAGTGGGTCTACCGTTTCATTGGTGTGGCCGGTATTTACTACCTATTTTTCTAACTCACAAACAAGGGCGCGTCATCGACTAGAATCGATGACGCGCCCTTTACTTGATTGATATTGATTAAAAATTAATTTACTGCAGTGGTCTCTCATCAATGTCCGGCAGTCGCCAGCAGGCCCATGCCGTCAAAACCGTGAGAACTAATGCCGTTGCCATCCCGACTAACCGCACAAACTGGCTCGTCGCCGGTGAGATAGTTGCATCATTAATTTGCCACATAATCTGGGCCAGATTTGCGTCTCTCACAACCGATAGGCCCATCATGCCACCGATGAAAACAAATTGCATGAGGATACTTCCAAGGTATGTGCTGCGATACTTGACCACCAACCGATGCGCCGGTGTCGATACTTCGGTCAGGTAAACGTCGTGATTAAGTAAAATACTATTAGCACTGCCGAAAAAGCTAATGACAAAGGCCCCCAACAATAGCGTATTTGGCCAAATCGTCAACCACGCACCGAGGCCGAAAAACAACAACTGCAATTTAAGGTTCGACATCCCCCGAAACGAACGCTGAAGTGGCCGTCGAACAATCTGAGCTAGCATCATGCCTAATCCATAGGCCACGTAAGCACTAATCATCACGGTTTGTCCGTGAGCTGCAAGAAAAATATACAACATCAAAAAGGTTTCATAAGCCCCATTAAGCACCGCACTGACCACCGTCCACGACGGCAGTCCCGGTACTTTTGATCGCCAAATCAAAACCCGACTGACGAGCGCTACGAGTCCCACCGCCGCTACAAGGATGATCGTCCACGCAAATGACTGATCAAAGAAGCGTAGATATCGTAACCCAAACACCATCACGGTTGTCCAAGTGAAAAGCTCTAAATTACGAAGAGATTGCGTGTGTGGTACAAAAAGCGGTTCACCCACTTGCTTAGCAAATGGTTTAAATTGCATCATTGTCACGAGTCCCACCAACACAAAACCGGTAATGATCGCAAAGACACTTCGATATGAAAAATGACTGGCGATGGCAATAAGCGTCAGAATAACTGCACTCGTAACAAATAATGTTAGGATTTCAACTCCTTGCAAAAACCACTTCCACACCACCCGCTCGTGGTAGTACACCCCCTCATACGTGGGTAAAATAACGCTGGCACTTAATCCTAATAGGAAGGCCGCCACGTCGGTGAGATACTCCCAAGGCGACAAGATCAGTACCAATAAGGTCGCTAGACTCATAATCAAGCTCAGCTGCATTAGCCTAAACGTATTTTGCACGTGCCCGAACCCATTGATCAGCAGGAGGCCTGTTTTCACCGCCGTATAAAATAGAATGTACGGCATGTAGCTTTCGGCCGACTGGTTGGTCGTATAGATCATCGTTAAAGCCATTAGTGGCAAAATTTGAATCAGCTTGGCGACCGTAAAGACGATCCCCTGCTGAATTTTTTCAATCGTGGTTAATTTTATTCCAGATTCCATTTTACTAGCCTAACTGTCCCTTCAAAAAAATCGCCTCGCTGATCCAATCTTGCTCTAGATCACACGGTCGTCATCTTATAATACAATACTTTTTTGATCATCGAATATTGATCTTTTTGATAGTAAGGGCCATTTTGGTAAGTAACACGGCAGTTCTGTAAAAAATACTATTTCTCATTTACCTAGCACTGTTGTTTACGGCAACCAATCAGCGTTTAATTTAACGATACTGCCGCATTTCTTCCGTAAGATGCACCAGCTTCACCAGTAGTTCATGTTTAGGGGCGGTTAATCCGTGCGCTTTGGCCCGTTTTAAAATATAACCATTAATATATTCAACTTCCGTTGGCCGATTATTGACCATATCTTGATACATTGAGGGCCGATGAAGCGGGTTAACGGCAGAACTTTCCCGCTGAATAACCGCCGCCATCTCTTCAGGCGTCTTTAGCATTTTCACACCGTCAGCTTCAGCAACTTTGGTCCCCTCTGCGATCAATTCTTCGGATAACGCCTGTGCCTGACTGTACGTCGCATACTGTCCCATTGTAATATCCATCATGGTACAAATCGTATTGATAACCGCATTGAGCATCATCTTGTCCCACAGGGTCCCCATGTAATTCGTCATCAATGTGGGATTCAGGCCCGCCTTCTCAAATTCGGTAACCACCCGGTGCGTCACTTCATCCGGTGTTTCGGTGACATTGACGAGGTGCGTATGACCAGCGCCCTTCTTCCCCATGAAATTAACATCGCCAGGAGCATTCAATACCGTCGCCACAAAGGCAGTCCCCGCAATAATATGTTGTTTTGGCACATATTGCTCAATCACATCCACCGAGCCAATTCCATTTTGGTTCGTCAGGACATAGGTATCAGCGCCAAGAAAATGTCGACAAGCCGCCATTGCCCGCTCTGATGCCATCTGTTTTACAAACAGGATGGCTAAATCAGGCGTCGTTTGATAGTCATCGGGCGTATAAATACTGATAGGAACAAGGTGTCGATCGTTGCCATCACGGGAAACATAAACTCCATTTTGTTGTTTAATCGCCTCGTAACTCGGCCGCCATGGTTCCACGAAATCGACGTCGTTTCCCGCCTCTTGTAGCAACACACCGTACCGTAATCCCATTGCCCCCGCACCAATCACTGTAATTTTCAAACTCATCGCTATCCTCTCCATCAAAAATCTTAATCGCGACTAAGGCATGTCGCCGCGCGATCGCATTTGAGTCTCATCATACGATTCAAACCGCAGTTATACAAGATCCATATTTTTCCTGATTAATAATTATTCATAATAGAACTATTTTTGCGAGCACTACTGGCAATTTAAAATCAAAAAAATAGGCGCCTTAGGGTACACCTGAAAGCGTCTAAAATCAGCTTGAAAATATTAACCTAAGAATATCATTATTATTTTTGGTTTTCAACGTTGTCACAGGAATAACTTTCGATAAATAATTTTTCAAAAAATACCGTCAATTCAATTAATAATCGTATTCTATAATTAGCGGCCAACGTCTGTTTAATCGTTATATCGCTCAAATAAGTAATGGTCAATTAATCTTTCTATAACTAATAAAGTTCAATCAGCACACGTTATTTTTAAGGTGTGCTTTAAAACGTCTATTAAAAATGCACTCAAGGGTTTTTATCGTATTACATAATAATGCATAAATATTAATTAATATTGAAAAATCATTTAAATCGAATTAAGTGGGGAAAAATTATGATCAGATGCTGGGGACAAGCAAAATTTTCAACCGACAACATAAAACTATGCGGCTATGAACTATTCATTCGTGAGCAAGTTGACGATCAGTGGGTCGTCCCTGCCGACTTCAGCCGCTTTGATCCGGTTAAAATCACGACCCTATTGAACGCCACCGTTCAAACAATGCCTGCTGACTTAAAAATTATTTCATTCAATCTCGATCAACGCCAGTTTGTTGAAGCACAATACTGTGAGCTCCTCGCCACCATCAAGGATCAGACCCACGCTCAACTGTGCGTTGAACTCACCGAACGACTTGGCTCGGGGACGACCCTTGTCACCACCGAACAGTTAGTGACTGCAGCACGGCGGTTCCACGATGCTGGTATCCCTGTTTGTCTGGATGACGTCGGCACCGGTACTAATCAAATTGCGCTGATCCAACAACTAGCCCCCTACGTTTCCGAGTATAAATTTGCGCTGCAAAATATCCGTGGAACAGAATCGCTAAGTCAGATGCAAGAACAGGTTCGGTTCTGGCGCAACCTAGCGTTGGAGCAACATAAATCATTTGCCCTGGAGGGGTTCGAAGGCCGTGCTGATCTGCCGTTTATCCGTGACTACCAGCCCAACATCGTTCAAGGCTACTACTTCGGCATTCCACATAAAATGGTCATTGCGGCCGATTTTGCAATTTAAACCAGTTTTCGAGAAATTTAACGAAAACTGGTTTTATTTTGACCTAAATCTTCAATAATAAGCTAAACTAAGCTTAACTAACCGTTACTAGATTGGAGGAGTCTTACATGAGTCTCAAAATGAGTGATATTGCACGGATTGCCCACGTTTCGAAGGCCACCGTCTCACTCGTTCTTAACGAGCAACCGGGTGTCAGTGAATCAACACGTCAGCGAATCAAAAAAATTATGGCAGATCTCCATTATTCACCACTGCGCAAAAGTCGACGGATGCAGACAAACAACTTTGGCGAAGTCACATTATTAGCTATCACGACGACCGGCGTAGTGAGCGATAACTACCAAGCCCTACCTTTTTTCAGTAGCCTCATTTACGAGCTAAGTCAGGAAGTCGACCGTCTCCAAGGTGAACTTACCACCATTACCATCGAGGCCAGCGATCTCAAAAAGAAGCTCCCCCAACTCAGGACGAGCTTGAACAAAGTCATCGTTCTAGGGACGGATCTGACCCATGATCAAGTCATGTTTATCAACCAAAAAATTAAGCACGTCGTATTCCTAGACACCACCTACGACGACATCAACGCTGATTTTATCACCATGGATAACTACCAAGGCGCGCGTTTAGCCGCCCAGCACATCATTGCTCAGGGGTATCACCGAATTGGTTACTTCGCCTCCGACAAACCAATGGCTAACTTTTACGGCCGCCGGCGAGGCTTTCGCTCCGCACTCGAAGAGGCTCAGCTCAAGATTGACAATCGCGATTTCTACTTCATTTCCCCAATCGAAACCAATCCGACCGGCATCAATTTTCAAGAACTCGTCAACCGCGACTTACCGCCCGCCATCTTTTGCGAGGACGACTACATTGCCTTGCGTTTAATTAAAGCTGCCAGTCAAGCCCACATTCGTGTCCCCGAAGACGTTGCCATCATGGGCTTCGACGACCTCTTCGCCGGAACCATCATTACACCCGAGTTGACGACCATTCACGTCAATATCCAACAAATGGCAACACAAGGCTTGCAGCAACTCGTCAACCAGTTTGCCCACCCCGATTGGTTGCCCCAAAAATCATTAATCACGACGACCCTCATCAAACGACGCTCCCTTTGATATGGGCCAAAATTACTAAACTAAGCTTAACTAACGAGCAAAAGATGAACCTTATTGAAACCCCTACCATTTTTGCGCTATCTTTAGCTTGTACTAATTTGAAACGTACCTCGTCCGTTTCTCCTTTCGAGCTTGCTTTCAAATTTTTACTGGCTGTGCAAAGGGAACGGTACCGTCCCTTTCATACATATACTTTAGGAGTGAACTGATAATGGAAAACGAAAACATTGAATATAACCATATGATGAACGAAGAGCCCTACGACGTAAACGATCCCAAACTATTGCACGATCGGATCGTGGCACGGCGCCTATACACGCAACTGAACAATACCGACTTCGAAGACGAAGCCACTAAAACCAAGCTCGTCAAGCAACTGTTCGGTTCGACTGGTGAGCACGTCACTGTCCGCCCTAGTTTCAAGTGCGACTATGGCTACAACATTCACGTTGGTGAACAATTCTTTGCCAACTTCGACTGTATCTTACTCGATACGTGCGATATCACGATCGGGAAAAATGCGCTCCTAGCCCCACACGTTAAAATTTACACGGCTAGTCACCCATTGAACGTCAAAATGCGCACATCTTGGATTGGCACAGGAAAAGCCGTCAAGATCGGTGATAATTGCTGGATCGGTGGCGATGCCGTGATCGTTCCTGGTGTCACCCTGGGCGACAACGTCATTGTCGGTGCCGGTGCCGTGGTTACTAAGTCGTTTGGCGATAACGTGGTCATTGCGGGCAATCCAGCCCGAATGATTCATCAATTGGACGCTGAAGGCAACATTATCGGCTAACTAGAATACTTGAAACAAGCATGTGTCGGAATTTGACTGACGCATGCTTTTGTTTTGTTTCCAACAATCAAGCACCAACTGTGCTAAAATAACTAACGCTAACTAATAATTTAGGAGTCCACATAATGAATGAAATTTTAAAGGCGCAGTTCTTTGTCGATGATTTGTCAGACGACCAAAAAACTGTGATCACAGATATCAACGACTATATTCAGCAAAGCCTCAATAGCGACTCACACTCCGTCGCCATTATTCAAGGAGCTGCCGGAACCGGTAAATCCGTAGTGCTAATGGAACTCGTGCGGCAGTACATGACAGACAAGCACTACAAGACCTCACTGGTGGTCAACCACCCCGAATTGTACAAAGCCTACCAGGATATTGCCGAATCAATTCCAAACATGAAGGTTAATGCTATTCGTCGCCCAACCTCACTGATCAACTATGCGCAAAAAAATCACAAGCGCTACGACGTGATCTTTGTCGATGAAGCGCACCTGCTCTACTCGAAGTCAGAACCTTACGCGCATTACCGCGGTCAGAACCAACTGACCGATCTGATGGGCTTAGCCAAGGTCGTCGTTGCCGTCTACGACTTTGATCAAGTATTCCAATCCAAAATGTACTGGAATAAAAAGCTCCTTTACGATACCATTGGCACTCATCCCCACAAATCTTTTGACATGAACTTCCAGTACCGGATGGTTGCTAGTGATGAACAGGTCGCTTGGATGGATAATTTAACGGCCGAAAAGCCAATGCAAGCCTTCCCCGAAAACAGCGACTTTGAATTTGAAATGTTCAATACGGCGGGGGCCCTGTTTGAAAAAATCAAACAACGCAATAAAGAGGTCGGTATGAGTCGTGTGGTCGCCACATCGGGCTTCCCACGAATTGATGGCCGACACAACGTTGAAATGGATACGTTCAGTCTCCCCTGGGACGAATGGGATCCCCAGCGGACACACTGGGCGAAGCGCGAGGGATCAATTACCCAAGTGGGAACCATTTACACCCTGCAAGGATTTGATCTGAACTACGTGGGGATGATTATTGGCCCATCGTTTGGCTACGATAAACAAACGGACACCATGACCATCATTCCAGAAAAATACTCCCACAAGGAAATTTTCAAAAAACGAAAAGATATCAAATTTTCTCGTGAAGAATACAAGGAATTCATCGCCAATGTGCTCAACGTACTAATGAAGCGCGGCAAGTACGGCCTCTACCTCACGGCCTACGACGACGATTTACGTGCTCGTTTAATGGAATTATATAAAAACGGACAATAATGTTTACCACAAAGTTTCACGTGAAACTTTGTGACCACCTCAAATTGATTTCACTCAATATGGTCAGAAAAAGTCGCTGATGATTTTACGCATCAGCGACTTTTTTGTCGGCATTAACCTTCATGTTCTTGATTGTGTTCCCGATACTTAGCTAATTTTTCGTTGGTCGTTAAAATATGTTTCTCAGGTGCATATGACAGCTTGATGTAGTTGCTAATTCTGGCCGTGCCACCTTCAGTCACAGAGATTTGGATTTGATGTAATAACTTAATCAGATCGTCCAAGTCGCCTTCAACCGTCGTTTCAAACGCCCCAACTTCATACGAAAGGTTACTGGCATCGATTTCTGCGATTGCGACATCAACCAACCGAACTAATTCTTCCGTTGAATCTGCTTCGGGTAATACCTGAATTGCCATTACTGCATTTGCCATATTGCTCTCTCCCCATCGGTTAACTTTTTGTCGATTATAGCACGAAACCAAATGTGAATAACACCCATGTTTGCAAACCGGACCACATCATCAGTGTTTGAAGGTCATACGAGCGAATCAATCAAAAGTCAGTTTCAATGGTTGACATTTTTAAACCATTCAATTAATATTGAGCCATCATTCGTTTAACAAATTAAACGATTAAACTAACTAAGGAGTAGGTCCCATGAAATCTACCATGCAAGCAGCACAAATTACGCACTACAAGCAGGACATACCAACCATTAATCAAGTTCCCATTCCCCACGTTGAAACTGACGACGTACTGGTTAAAATCGTGACCGCCAGTATCAATCCGATCGATCTTAAAACAAAGGATGGCGGCCTCAAAATGTTGCTGTCCTATCAAATGCCACTGACACTCGGTAGTGATTTTGCCGGAATCATCGTCAAAACTGGGGCTGCTGTCACCCAATTCAAAGCGGGTGATGCGGTTTATGGGCGCGTTCAAAAGAACCGAATTGGCACCTTTGCGGAATACATTGCCGTTGATCAAGGTGCTATCGCCCTCAAGCCCAATCACCTATCCTTTGTAGAAGCAGCTTCGATTCCCCTTGTCGGGCTGACGAGTTATCAGGCCTTACACGATGTTATGAATCTCCAAGCTGGGCAAAAGGTCTTAATTCAAGGCGGTTCCGGTGGGATTGGCACCATCGCCATTCAAATTGCCAAATGGTTAGGTGCGTACGTTGCCACGACCACCAGTTCCAGAAACTTCGACCTCGTTCGCTCCCTCGGCGCTGACAAAATCATCGATTACCGGACAGAAAAGTTTCAAGATATCCTACATGACTACGATGCGGTCTTTGATACCCGTGGTGGTCAAACACTAGAAGATGCATTTAAAATTATCAAACCCGGCGGCCAAGTTGTCAGTATTGCTGGTCTCCCCAACGCGCGCTTTGCTCAAGCATATGGATTACCCCTTTGGAAACGACTCGCCTTTCAGTTTGTCACTCGTCGCTTAACCGCCCTTGAAAAAAGCAGCCAAGCCACGTATACCTTTCTTTTCATGAATCCTAGTGGTCCACAGCTCGCAAGTTTAACACCATTATTTGAAAACGATACGCTCAAACCGACCATTGATCGCGTGATTCCTTTCAACCAGCTTCAAGAGGCCCTTCGTTACTCGCATTCTGGCAAAGTCACTGGCAAAATTATCTTACAAATCGCAGACCCAGCAGAAATGGGGGCCTAATGATGCTACTTTCAGTAATTCTCCTTTGTATAGGACTACTATGGACGGCCCTTGCACGCTCTGTTGCCAGTCAACAGGCTACCCAAGGACAACTTATCAGCGAAATTCTGGCCACTACTAGTACTGGCGTCCTAGCCACCAATGTTATCTGGCAATTACGCCAAGTTCTGCCAAATTTAACGGTCATTACATGGCTCGTCTGGCTACTGATGTTTCTCGCTGTAGTTTTGGCCATTCGCATTCTCGGCACCCATCTCGCAAAAATCCAAGGCACCACTGCCATCAATCTGGTCCCTCTCCTCAAGGGATTCGCCTATCATGCAGCCGTTTTCTGGCAAGTCATGCTTCCCATTATCCTAATTTCATCCATGCTTAGTCACCAAACACCCGACTCAGTCACCACATTACTCTTCGGCTTTGTCATCGGGGTAGCTATTACAATTCAGAGCACCGCTAAGTTTTACTTGTTAACCCATAACTAATCAATCAAGCCAGTTTTCCGAGTTTGGAAAGCTGGCTTGATTGATTAGTGCGTTAATTCTCTTATTAAAATTTTGGCCACTGCACGAACCGAGAAGGGATTTTGACCAGTAATCAACTGGCCATCTTGAACCGCATACTCACTGTAAAACCTTTTTTTCGTGAAATGTGCCCCATGTGCCTCGGCAACGGTTCGATTTAAAAACGGCACCACTGACTTTTTACCGGCAATTATTTCTTCGGCCGTCGTAAAACCGGTAATCTTTTTTCCCGCAATTACATACTGTCCTTGATCATCCTTAATATTGAGCAGCCCCGCAATACCATGGCACACCGAGGTCACGTAACCACCCTGCTGCATAATTTGCCGTGCGATTTGTTGCAATTCCTCATTATCGGGGAAGTCCCACATGACCCCGTGCCCACCGGTATAATAAATCGCAGCATAGTTCGCTGGATCGATCTGACTTGGCCGCATGGTGTGTGTTAACCCCCGTTCGATGAAATCAGGGTTCTCGTAGACCTTCAGGATGGCGTCATCTGTGTACTTCATGCTTCGTGGATCGAGTGGCACAAAGCCACCCTTAGGACTTACATAATCGACGTCGATCCCAGTTTGTTGCATTTCTTCCACGAATTCAGCCGCTTCTCCCAGCCATAAGCCCGTCGGATCATCGGTATCACCATACCGTGTCACGTTAGTTTCAACAATTAAGACCTTAGTCATTTTGATCCTCCGTCGTCATAGCTTGCACCACGTCACCCAGCAACTGCTGTAATTGATTAATCTCCGTTGTCTCATGGACAATGTAGTAAAAATTCTTGGTTCCTTCACTGCGATAATCAATCAGTTTCGCATCCCGCAAAATTTTTAAATGATGTGAAATGGCGGGGCGTGATAACTGAGTTGCCTCCGTCAGTTCACTAACACGCACGCCCTGACACGCTCGATCCGCCATCAAAGCCACCAGAATTGCCTGACGCTTTTCATCCCCCAGTGCCACCAAAAAGTTACTGGAAGCCGCAAATTCAGCTTTAATTTTTGATAAGTCAGCCATTTAACCATCTCCGTTCGTTATTTTAAACCATTAAACCATCTCTATCGGTACCTGTCAATTGGTTCGTTTAAAATTATCGACGAAGCAGCAACTCATTCAGCAATCCCACTGTTCAATTTAATAGGAAATATGGCAGAAATCTCCTGATTTTAATCAGGTAGATGAATTCTCATGTATTAACGCCATAAGGCGTTTTTATTTTGATTTTGGATATATGATTCACAACCTCTTTGTTTATGTTACTACCTAAAGTATTTACGTAGTAACTATGAGATCATAGATAGCCTTTCCAGAATTTTTGTTACTTTAGTTCTGGATGCTTTTCGAAAAAATGTGTGCAGAGGCACCCTTGAATGCTTTCACGATATTAGTAGGAAGTGAAACTTATCAACGTGTGAACATGGTCTGGCATGATTTCCATTTTTTCTATTGTAACCTCATTTAGCTCTACGATTTTTCTCAGTATTATCATTTTATTGTAATTCTTGTATTCTCATAATAATAAGTCATACAATTCTCCCTGATCCTGTTAAAATCACCATTTAAATCGTGCAACGTCTTTTTTTGACTATTCCTATCTGATCACGCACCCCTTGCCAATTAGCCATTCAATGCGTTATACTCGCTTTAATCGTGCACGACTAATAAGGAGAAATCTATGACCACACATGTTAATCTAGCAAACCAGCTATGTTTTAGCGTCTATAATGTTAACCGCTTATTCAATAAATTCTATCAAGATGCCTTAGCATCTTACGGTTTAACCTATCCACAATACTTACTACTCACTGTGTTATGGAACCATGATCACCAAGAATTACGCGAACTAGGCTCAGAATTGAAACTCAACTCCAACACCCTGACACCGTTGGTCAAGCGCCTAGAAGAACGCGGCTGGGTGCAACGAATCCATCCCGCAGACGATAAGCGTCGTTTAATTGTCAGCCTGACCACCCACGCCAAGGACAGTGAAACATCGATCCAGTCCGCACTGGCCGAATGCCTAGGAAAATATCATCTTACCGCAGAGGACTACGAACAGGCCCTCACGTTGAATCAGAAGTTAATCGCCGCTATGGAAGGATGAGCGGTTTTCTTTCACCTTATTAGTCGTGCACGATTAAAAAACACATGGAGGTAAGGATATGGATTATGATGTAATGATGATTGGCTCTGGCCATGCAACTTGGCACGGGGCCGTAGCCTTGGCTCAACAAGGCAAACATGTCGCGATCATTGAAAAAGATCTTGTCGGTGGCACCTGTACAAACTATGGCTGTGACGCCAAGATCGCTCTAGATGGCCCATTCCAATTGATCGAACAGCTCGAACGTTTCACTGGTGCTGGCGTTGACAAGGCGCCAGATATTCACTGGTCAGACTTAATGACCTACAAACACCAAGTGATCGATCCCCTTGCACCAACAATGACAACTCTCCTTAGCCAGCTTGGTGTCACCATGCTCACCGGTACGGCAAAATTGGTAGATACCCATACCGTCACCGTTGACGACCACACATACACCAGCGACTATATTGTGTTAGGTACTGGTCAACGACCCGCGACCTTGGATATTCCAGGCGCTGAATACATTCATGATAGCCGTGAATTCCTTGACTTGCCAGATATGCCCGAACGTTTAGTCTTCATTGGTGCCGGTATTATCGCAATGGAATTCGCTGCTATGGCCGCTACCATGGGCAAAACCGTTCACATTGTAGAATTCAGCGATAAAGCGTTAGCCCCATTCAATCAAACCTACGTTGCGCGCTTACGGACCAAACTTCAAGCACAAGGCGTGCAGTTTCACTTCAACGAAGCAGTTAATGAGGTGGTCAAAAGTGAAAAAGGGATCACCGTTACGACGGCTAAGGGCCTAGTACTAGATTGTGACTACATCCTAGGCGCTACCGGCCGCGTAGCCAACATAGAAGATCTCGGACTTGAATCATTAGGCATCCAAGCCTCTAAACGCGGTATCGTTGTTAACGATCACCTACAAACGACCGTACCAAATATTTACGCCAGCGGTGATGTGATCGACAAGCCACAGGCTAAATTGACACCAACAGCCACGTTTGAATCAAACTACATCGCTCAAACTATTCTCGGTAACGCCGCGCCTATTTCATATCCGGTAATTCCAAGCGTTGTTTTCACAATGCCACGTTTAGCCGAAGTTGGAGTTACAGTAACTGAGGCTCAAGCACATCCAGACACTTATCACACTCAAGTCTTACCATTCGGTAAACAGCTTGCTTTTCAGTACAAACGGGCCCTTGACGCTGAAGCTACCTTAGTCTTTGATCAGGCCGGCTATTTAGTTGGTGCTAGCCTATATGCCGATGATAGCGATGATTTGATCAACTTACTGACCTTAATCATCAATGGTCATTACACTGCTACCATGTTACAACAACAAATTTTCGCTTTTCCAAGTGCTACCGTTGGTCTACTAGATCTATTGAGTAATTTGTTGCCGCATAATTAAATCGCGAATTAAAACAGGTGAGTCCCAATAATAGACTACACCTGTTTTTGATTACAAAAATAGCCGAATTTGCTAGGGATCGTTACCCTAAACTACTAACAAATAGGTCCATGATTAATCTGGCTCTACGCATTCATCGCAGCTACTATAACTCAACACCAATTATGGCAATGATAAAAAAGATTTTTAAATTTGTGCTGACATTTTAAAATTTTTTCTGTTACGCTAATCAAGCAATAACGACAACCTCGGGCGCTCAGGTATGTCATTATTTTTGATTACATTGAAATAGGAGAAACCATGAAATCTAGACAAATTTTACTTACCGCAAGGGTTCATGTATCACATCCCAGGTTAATTTTATTGGGTTTGATGCTGGGCTCATTTGTCGGTATGTTTTCAGAAACGGCGCTCAACATTGCCTTACCGTCATTAATGCAAGCTTTTTCAATTTCACAAAATACCGTTCAGTGGCTCGTCACCGGTTATATGCTCATCATCGGAATCTGTATGCCTTTGACCAGTTTGTTGACGCACTGGGTAAAGACAAAACAAATGATTATCTTTGCTCTCAGCACCTTCATTATAGGATCACTGATTTCAGCTGTTGGCTCAAACTTTGCTACGGTTTTGATTGGTCGTATGATTCAAGGCATCGGTACCGGCTTGATTTTACCGATGATGTTTTCAATTGTGATGCTGATCTTTCCAACACCTAAATTAGGTACTGTCATGGGCTTGGCCTCACTGGTGATCATGTTGGCCCCCGTGTTAGGCCCAACTGTGACTGGTTTGATTCTCTCAATTGCCTCTTGGCGACTCATTTTCTGGCTATTTATTCCGATACTCGTGATTGCATTGTTACTGTGTGCTTTTACAGTGGAAAATATTTATGAACAAAATCACATTTCGATCGATTGGTGGTCTATCCTCGCTTCGGTCATTGGATTTAGTGGCATTGTGATTAGCTCATCATTAGCCGCCAGCTACGGATGGCTTTCTAGCAAAGTTTTAACGGCGTTGATCATCGGTGTTTGCATGCTAGGAATCTACGCTTACAGACAACTTCAGTCATCCACTCCCATGCTAGACCTGCGCATCTTTGCCAACCGTCAATTCACAATTGGTACCATATTAGTGATGCTCGACTTTGGCGTGATTCTTGCAACGATGTACTTGCTGCCGTTGTATTTACGCAACGGGTTAGGATTTCCCGTCGCTATCACTGGCTTAATCATGCTTCCCGGTGGTGCAGCCAACGCCATCACTGCTGCGATTGCCGGACGACTTTATGACACCCATGGAGCAAAATGGCTAACACGTTGTGGCTTTTTGATAATATTAGTCGGCGTATTTACTCTAATCTCGACAAATATGCACAGCACCGTCATTCAAGTGATCATCGGTCATATCACGATCCTGATCGGTGCCCAGCTCGTGTCATCCCCAGCCCAAACATATAGTCTCAACAGCCTTTCAAGCGCGTTATCTGCAGATGGCAGTGCGCTTCTAAATACCGGACAACAAATTGTCGGAGCCATCGCCACTGCGATCGCAACAAGTTTGATTGCCATGCAAACTCAGTTTATTGCCGGTGTCCACTCCGGATTTTGGTTTATTGGCTTACTGGCAACCATTGGCTTTATTCTGGCTTTAATGGTACGAAATCCAAGAAATGCTGCATCATGAAAATAAATCGGCAAATTTCTCGTAAATGAGGAATTTGTCGATTTTTTAAGTACACAATGCTAAGGCGTCGCTATTAAAATATTAGCTAGCTTATTAATATCGTATTTGATACTTTTTCGATCAAAAGTTTTACTCTCAGGCATGTTTGTTAATTTATTGTTATCAAATTTTTGACTACTCATAACTACCACCTATCACACAAATCATAATGAGCTTAAACTTGCTAAAGCTCGTTAATTTTTATTTCTACTTTTTAATGGTGTTCTTCGTACGTCACAAAAATGACCATAACCGATCTTACCCGGTTATGGTCTTTTGCTACCTTAAAGTGGTTTATCAAACTAGCCAATAAGCTTATTCAAAAAAGTGACTAATTTTCTCAATGAATTTCAAACATCTTTCACCAATACTATTCAGTAAATCAGCTGCAGTAAATACATCATGATTGGTAGAAACCATAGTGATACATAAATTTTTGATCAGTCTTCTAAGGTAATGATTGGATATCCTAATGTGGTCACTAATTGAGCCAGCCCGTTATAAGCTAATACCACTGTTTCAGTGTTTGTTCCGGCGTGAAAACCTAAGTCCTCAGCTTGTTTTAAACTCGATTCAACCACAATTGTCAGTGGCAATCCTGTTTCAAGAATTAGGGGCGATACCATGCCCGAAATCACATGCATTGCCACTTCAAGCTCGCTTGGATCGGCAAATTTCAGCTGACTACGGCTTGTATTAAACTGGCTTGCCAGTTTCTTAAAATTCAACCGCGTATCACCTTTAGTCAATACCAAATAGTAGTGCGCATGTTTGTGATCTTTAAGTAACATATTCTTCACTACCATACATTGCTTTTGGATTTCTAAGCCTTCATCCAAATGCCAAACTGGCTTATGCTTAATCACCCGAAAAGTAATCTGTTCATCATCTAACCGATTCAAAAAATAACTCATAATTTCCTTTCTGTCCTGCACAATAAACGTGCCTAAAAATAATATCAATATTTAATTGAAGCAACCTTATCACTTATGTTAAGTGATCATCTTTGCAACTCGACTTGTAAATACTTCATCTCATCGTGCATCTATCCAATACGCCAAAGCTTTACCGACCGCATACCCAATATCATAAATTTGATTGATAAAACCAGTGCCAATTGTTAACACAATTAATACCACAATCAGTTTAATTGTTTTGGGCCGTCTATACCATACAACGGATACATTTGTTTCATTTTGTCCTAATTCGGACCAAGCATCGAGTGACTGTCCATATAATTGGCTAAGTTGCGTCAATAATTCGATATCTGGTTTACTCCGGTTAGTTTCCCAGTTGGAAATTGCCGCCCGCGTTACGTGTAATTAATCAGCGACATTTTGCTGTGTTAATTTTACTCGCTCGCGCGCCAGTTTCAGTTTTTCACCTAGTTTCATTTTTCAACCTCCACTATTTACTAATCACAGCATACAGATAAGTGTTAAAAAAGCCAAGACAAGGTATGACACAAAACTTGTCTTGGACCAATTAATAACATTGCGCTCCCCCCATTAATTATCAGATATTCTGGATATCAGCACTACCAACCATTAGTTGCATTTTACTCCCAGCCTAAAAAACCTCATCACTTATGATAGGGACTCCCCTCATTAATCATAAACGCCCGATAAACCTGCTCCGTCAGCACCAATCTCATCAATTGATGCGGCAATGTAAAGCGGCCAAACGAAATCTGCGTGTCCGCACGCTTTAATACTTCCGGCGCGAGTCCTAATGAGCCCCCGATCACAAACGTAATATCAGAATGCCCGTACGTCGTCAAATTCGCAATTTCTTTCGCGAATTCTTCTGATGAGCGTTCCTTTCCCTTAATCGCCAGCGCATAGACATATTCTCGATCTTTGATCTTGTCTAGAATGCGCTGGCCCTCTTTTGCCATCACGTCATCCATTTCGGATTGACTCAACGACTCCGGTGCTTTTTCATCTGGTACTTCAATAATTTGAAATTTGCAGAAGCGACCAAGTCGTTTTGCATATTCAGCGATGCCCGCCTTAAAATACTTTTCCTTTAATTTTCCAACGCCAATAATTTTGATGTTCATAACTAACAACCTTTCAACATGTTATCCACAGAGTTTTCCACAGGCTGTGGGTATTTTTTCCAATTCTGATCATCAAAATCCCTGAATTTTGTCTTTTTAAGATTTTGATGATAATTTTTTATCCACAGTTTTGCACAGCAACATCCGTTCGTGCCGTCTAATTAAAAACGTTGATATATCAACGTTTAACCGTTCTACTTTTTAAAGTTTTCAACTTATCCACAAATTCACACCCTGCCTGTGGATAACTTTTCCAACGGATTTTGTTATTGATATATCAGCTTTTTCCACCTGTGTGTTAGTATACCAAATTTTTTCCACATAGTTTTCCACAATTAAATTTTTCTCACCAATCACTTGTTTTTACTGACCTGAACTTCTTCAATATGACCAATTACTTTTGTTCGCAATTTATCAATAAATTTGCATTGAAATCGTATTAAAACCGAACATTGAAAACAATGGTTCGTTTTTTCCGATTTCACGCCAAAAAGCCTCCCGTTTCCGAAAGGCTCCTTGGCTTCATTTAGTGGTTTGAGCCATCCAGATCCATTATTGCTGCCCACACACTGGCTGTCACCTACCACTAATGATTCAATAGTCTTAGTATACTGGCCGGTTCCTTCAGAAACATCAGGCATACTATCTAAATAGACTCGCACATTTTATCCATTGTACCTAAAAAGCACACCGCCAGCGTTTGACGATGTGCTTCATTTTTTACATTATTATTCACTACTACTGTCGCTACTCAACGAGGCCGTTGATTCACTAAGCTTAATCGTAGCGCTCTTTAGTTGACCGTCTCGATAGTACTTCACGGAAACTGAATCGCCAACCTTATGCTTATACAAAACATCCTTTAGCGTCGCTTCAGAGGTAATCTTCGTACCATCCATTTCAGTAATCACATCGTACTTTTGCAGTCCGGCGTTACCGGCTGATGATGGTGACAAGATCTTCATGACAACGATCCCTTTATTCACGCTAGTTGGCAGCTTCAAAATTGATTTTTGTTGGGCTGCGGAGACGTTATCAAGGCTGACTAGCTCAATTCCGAGGGCGGGGCGGGTGATTTTCCCGTTCTTAACAAGTTGGTTAATCACGCTGACAACCTCGTTACTTGGGATCGAGAAGCCCATCCCCTCGACACTGGTACCATCATCATCACTCGACAGCTTCATGGAATTAATCCCAATAACTTGCCCCGCCATGTTGACCAGCGGTCCACCAGAATTACCGGGGTTAATGGCTGCATCCGTTTGAATGACGGACGCGTTAGCGGTTGTATTTCCACTATTATCCTGCACTTGCACGGTCCGCTTCTTGGCGGAAATAATTCCCTTCGTCACAGAGGTCGCATATTCCGAACCAAGCGGCGACCCTATCGCCAACACATCTTGTCCGGCTTCAATTTGGTTAGAGTTCCCAAAGCTGGCAATCGTGGTGACATCGGATGAGTTAATCTTGATAACGGCCAAGTCGGTCGTCGAATCCGTCCCAACAATCGTTGCGCTGAGTTTCTTACCATTACTTAAAATAACTTCGAGGGCCGACGACCCAGAAACCACGTGATTATTCGTCACGATGTACGCCGTGTTACCGTCTTTCTTATAAATCACACCAGAGCCTTCACTGGAAGCCTCCAGTGAACTACTGGATGACGATGAACTCGACGATGATGAATCGGTGGTGCCGTAGATGCCAAGCGAACCCGTACTACTCGATTGCGCCTGCAAGTTAACCACTGAAACAACGGCCGCCTTTACAGACTTGAACGCCTTCGTTGACTGGGTGGAACCGGTGACCTTGTTTTCGTTCACCTTTGTTCCTCCCGACTTATTAGAGCCCTTGGGGACTGCGGTACTCGAGCTTGTCGCATACCCGTTATCGATCAAATATCCCACGCCGTAGGCAATACCGCCACCAACTAATCCGGCAAATAGTGCCACCACGCCAACCTTCCACCACAAATTGAAACCGCGTTTCTTCTTAGGTGTTTTCTGTTGATTATCCATCATGTTTGGCTAAACGCCGACCCTCCTCAACTGACTTGATTAACACAAGCATACAAAATTTTTGTGAAAATTTTGTGAAAGTATGACGCTAATTACAGCGTAAATAACTTTGTTGGTTCATCCGGTTCCGTATCGTGTAGGTAAAAATCATGTTCAACGCCAAAATCATGCTGCTCTAGAACCGTTGAAACCGTCAAATGTGCTAACGACCGCATGTTATTTTCCTGACTCCGGTGTCCGAGAAAGATTTGCTTCGTTTGCCGACCAATCACACTCATCATCGTGTTAGCCCCATCCTCATTGGACAAATGGCCCTCATCACCGAGAATCCGTTGTTTGAGCGCCCAAGCATAGGGTCCCATGCGCAACATTTCCATATCGTGATTACATTCAATCAGGTAGGCATCCGCATCCTTAATCGTTTGTTCAACCCGGTCCGACACATAGCCGGTATCCGTGAGCACACAAAACGCTTTGCCGTCGTGATGAACTTGATAAAATTGGGGTTCAGCCGCATCGTGTGACACCGCAAAGCTTTCAACGTCCATATCACCCATGCTTAATGTATCCCCAGGTGCCAGGATATGTTTTTGTCCCACGTCGACCTTCCCAATCTTGCGGCTCATGGCATCCCAGGTACCTTCATTGGCGTACACATCCATGCCGTACTTGCGCGCCAACACACCGACACCTTGAATATGGTCACTGTGTTCATGCGTGACAAATAACGCATCAACATCGCTTAAGTCCCGACCAATTTTAGCCATGAGACCACTAATTTTTTTCCCACTTAGACCGGCATCGATTAAAATCTTATGTTCCGGCGTTTCCAAGTAGGTGACGTTGCCGGTACTGCCACTCGCTAAAATACTATAGTGTAATTGATCATCTATCATCTGCAAATCTGTTACCTCTTGTTATGTTATTTAGCCGAAGATTCATTCAACAAGTTCGAGTTCGCCTTAATTAACGTTCCCGTAAAGGCGTTAATCTGGCGAATTTGAGTTCCCTCTGTGTTCTTGGTCTGAATGCCAATCACCCACGTTGGAATGTAGACGTTGCTCCCCTTAGCTGAAAGCAATTTGACGTACCCGAGCTTAGCCCACTTAATCTTAGAGTTATTGGGAATCTCATTATGCTGGTACAACCAAATAACCGCCTTCTTCTGGCTAATGGTCGTCTCCTCTTCACGCAATGTTTGAATCCCGTTCAAGTAGGTCTGCGTGTATCCCGTGACCAAATTATGGTTACGAACCTTAAAACGCAATTGACCATCATCAGACAAGACGTGTAAATCAGGGCCCTTTTGGACATAAACCACCGAATTATCCTTTTCGGCACTTAACCGTTCATCATAAACGTAGTGGGTCCCAAACAGGACGCGATTTTGATTTTTCACCACTTTATCGAGGACCTTTTGTGGATTCTTCGGATCAATTTTAATCGTCGAGTTGAACGTACTATTGAGTTCGCCATCGCTGTAGCTCGTCGTTTGGTTCTTCAACTGTGACATTTTCGTCTGCAAGATACCACTTCCCGAACTGGCGATGTAATATCCCGACGCGTGCTTGGTCGACAACGTTCCAATTGAAATCGAATCATCATTCATTTCCTTAAGAATCGTTTCTTCCTGACTTGCCGATTTATTGGTGACCGTAAACGGCTTGTCCGACGCTAACGATACTCCTAAAAAGATATCAATGGCGATAAACGCCACCAAAAAAATCCATTGAATCCGCCGAAAGTTCATGATTTAGGCCCCCTTTTCGTTAAAATTTAGCGGTTAATTAAATCCTGATAATTTTGCCATTTACCGTTGTACTTGACGTAGTACGCGGGCTTCAAATTCACCACGGTATTCGATTTACGCGTTGAATTCCATTCATATTCAATCCGCATATCACTAATATCCTTCGTCTTGATTCCCACCCGGTTGAGGGATGCAATCACATCCTTAGTCGCCGGAACACTTTGAGTGGCACTGTTTGGAACCGGCACTTCTAGTCCATACAATGAGAAATTATAAGTTTGCTTACCATTTTTCGCGTACGTGAGCGATACAGTTCCATAGCCATCCTGATTGAAAATGGGGAAGCATTCGACGTACGTGCGATAAGTAACCCGATTCTTTGCCAGGTTAATATTGTCGTAGTGCATACTTTCTAAATTGACCCCAATTTCTGATAATTGCTGGAAACTCTTAGTCAGTAACTGACTATCGGCAACCCGGTCATTTTCATCAAGAAAGTCCTCGTAAGCGGCCTTGCCGTTCTTACTGTTAATCGTCATTCGCTTATCCGTGCCATCCGTGTAGGTCGTAATGTGATCCTTTTTGTGAACCGCAATATTATACGAACTATCTGAATTCAATAGCGAATTTGTAAAGCTGCTATCACTTTGTTTCGTCATCAAGTAGCTGTAAATCGGCAGTGTCGTTTGGTTATCAAACGCCAAGATGATTCGATTGTTCAAGAATTGTTCACTCACCTGAACCTGATCCGCATCTTCTTGCATCAATTTCCGAATATTTTCGAGGCTACTGTGATTTTTGACCGTTACGGAGTACACCGATGCATCACTATCATGGAGCAAGTAGATATGCCGCGCATTTTCAAGCGGAATGACAATTCGGTCGATTTTACTAATTTTCTTTTGATTGAGGGATTGCTTGAAGGTCTCATTAAAGATCGCCGTCGTGACACTATCTGGGTAGTTCAAGACTAGGGCATCTCGTTGATTCAGGTAGCCGAGATAGCTTTGGTTATCTTTGCTGGCAACCTTAGAGATGTGGCCGAAATTCCAGCCACTTACCTTGGTCTTGATGGCTTTCGTCAGACTACTCTTCTTGGTATACAATAATTTTTGATCGCCCTTTTTGTTTGTCCACACCGCCTGGTTAGGCAAAAAGACGTCCGCAATCGTCTTGTTGGATAATTGACTTTGTCCACTAGACGTACTTGCCTCATGTCCACGATCATAGCGTGATGGATTGGTCCAGATCAACCCGGAAAGTCCGAGACTGACCAAGACCGCGATCGTTAAAACGATCGGTAGCCAGTTATTACGAATTTTCCGAATCATCGTCCCATTCATCTCCTTCATACGGTACATATGGTAGCGAAATATAGAAGGTCGAACCGCGGCCTTCAACACTATCGACCCAAATCTGCCCCCCTAAGAAGTTAATGACTTCCTTGGAGATCGCTAGGCCAAGCCCCGTTCCGCCTTGCTTACGAGACCGCGCCTTATCGACTCGGAAGAACCGATCAAAGACGTGTGGAATATCTGCCCGTGGAATTCCCAAGCCCTGATCAGAAATACTCAAAATCACATGATTATGTGTTTCAAGTAATCGGGCCGTAATCACACCACCATCAGGCGAATACTTCACGGCATTATTCATGAGGTTATCGACCACCTGTGTAAATTTATCGGTATCGATTTCAACCCAAAGATCCTTTTTCGTGAAAACGCGATCGATTGAGTACTTTTTGCTAGGCTCTTCCTCATTTTTCAAGATCATATCAAAACGGTTCAAAATATAGTTGAAGAGTTCATTGAGGTTTACGTACTCCAAATCAAGCTTTGACGTCCCAGAATCCATTCGTGACAGGCTGAGAAGATCATTAATCATCCGAATCATCCGGTCGGTTTCATCTTGCACCACGTGTAAGAAGCCCGGCGCGACCTCTGGATCTTGCCAAGCACCGTCCGTCAAAGCTTCCACATAACTCTTAACGCTGGTCAGCGGCGTCCGTAACTCGTGCGACACATTGGAAACAAATTGTTTGCGCTCGCGCTCCACTTTTTGTTGTTCAGTAATGTCGTGTAGCACACACACTAAACCGCTAATAAATCCAGATTCTCGTTGAATCAGTGAGAAATAAGCATGTAAAATCAGTTCCTGTTGCTGCGTTGATAGGTCAATAATAACTTCATCCTGATTATCAAGTAATTCACGAATTGTGTAACTCTTACGAATATTAAGCACGTCCAAAATTGACTTACCCGTGACTTCATCGGCATTCGTCGATAATAAATCGGCCGCTGTTTCATTGATAATCGTCACGTTTCCGCGCCGGTCAGTGGCTAACACCCCATCTGACATGTGTGTCAAAACTCCGTCTAGCCGCCGACGTTCAGCCTCTGTCGAGTCTTGGGCTTCTTCAACCCGCACCGAGAGGTTATTGACCGCGCCAGCCAGTTGGCCCAACTCGTCATTTCCATACACATGAACCTGCCCAGAGAAATCTCCCCGTGCGATGCGGATGGTCTGCTTTTTCATTTCATCAATTGGCCGCGTTATTGCCCGGGAAATAACAATTGCCATCAAGAGTCCTAAAATAATCGCCACTAACGACGCCGATAGGAAAATCACGGTAATGTTATTAATATTGGCGTAGACGCTCTCAAGATTGGCCCGAATATAGAGCACCCCAACAACGTTATTATTGCTACTCGAGGTATTTAACAATGGGACAACGGAAACGTAGTATCGATTATTGTTTGAATCGTCATACACATTTTGATTATACGAACGGTTATTGTAAATCGCATTTTTAACGTTCTCATCCGTTGTTTTTTCGCCAACAATCGATTGATTATTTACATTACTCGTTCCCCGAATAATCCCTTTACTGTCGACAACCCGAATTTCAGTGATGTTCGTATTATTAACGTCCGACAAAATCTGTTGAATTTCTTTGTTGGCTGATTTGGTGCTACTCTTCATTAACTGTTCTGATAATGAATTATCGACATATGACGGTAATTCAATCTGCTGTTTAAAGGTACTCAGGTTTTGCCGCTCCAATGAACGCACAAAAACCGCCCCAACGACTTCCAGCGTTAAAATAAGCATTAACGCAAAGACGAGGGCGATTTTAAAGTGGATCGATTGAAAAAATTTAATCTTGCTATTCAAGGTTCGTGGTACTCCTAATCATTTTCAGGATTATTCAAGTAATAACCCACCCCACGCCGTGTGATCAACCAAGTTGGGTGACTGGGGTTATCCTCAATCTTTTCACGGAGACGACGGACGGTAACATCCACGGTTCGAACGTCACCAAAGTAGTCGTAGCCCCATACAGTTTGTAATAAATGTTCACGCGTCATAACCTGCCCGATATGCTGGGCTAGATAGTGAAGCAATTCAAATTCACGGTGGGTTAATTCGATATTCTCACCCCGTTTGGAAACGGTGTACGCTTCCGGATGAATCGTCAAATCACCAACCGTAATATCCGCATTTTCATCAGGTTCTGCTGATTCAACGGTCTCTTGCCGTCGCAAGTTGGCCTTTACTCGTGCCACCAGTTCGCGGTTTGAGAATGGCTTAGTTACATAATCATCGGCCCCTAATTCAAGACCAAGGACTTTATCTAACTCGGAATCCTTAGCAGTTACCATAATAATTGGTGTAGTGTGATTAGCCCGCACACGTTTGGCCACTTCAAGGCCATCAATTTTTGGTAGCATTAAATCTAGAACGATTAAATCTGGGTTTTCACTTTCAACCTTTTCAAGGGCTTCTTCACCATCGTACGCGACGACGACGTCAAACCCTTCCTTAGCAAGGTTGAATTTGATAATATCAGAAATCGGTTTTTCATCATCAACTACTAAAACTTTCTTCATCGGCTAGGTTCCTCCACAATTAATTCACTAATTTTTTTGAAATCAATCAATTCATTTTCTTCAGCTCTTCACAAGTAGTTTCATTATACCACATGTCACCTTTGAATCATGGGCTGCCAAACTCGTTTATATTAGAATTCTCTCATTTTAAAACTTTTTTCAAAAATAGTGTTGACCGATGACTGTCTAACATGCTACTATATTCTAGTCGATAAGATATGACATGGGCAGTTAGCTCAGCTGGCAGAGCAACGGACTCTTAATCCGTGGGTCCAGGGTTCGATCCCCTGACTGCCCATCAATCAACATTAACTCGTGATCACGCAGTGTCAAACCACCGTGGTTGCGGGTTTTTTTATATCTTCAAATGTCATATAACTTCATAGTATTTCAGTAAAACGTAGCCAATTACGTAGCCAAAATTTCTGCCTAAAAGCGTGCTAAAAGGGCCTCCATACTAGGAGGGCCCTTTTTATTTATGCCAAATAAAAGGAAGCATCCCCGCATGGAATACTTCCTTGATTAGCTTTTAGTTTATGGTGTAATTTCTTCTGCAACGCCGCTATTAGTGACGAAAACTTGAACATCGTTATCTTTCACTTCACCAACACCCCATACATAGTAGCCTTGTTGACCATTGAGTTCACCATTACACGAACTTTGTAGGCTACTATCTAGCTTCCATTCCATAATGTCATCACTATCATAGAAATTTTTTGCGACATTCACCGCATCATCAGCTGATGTCACTGTTTGACCGGAACTTTGGGTATCTATAATCGTAAAGTCACTACTTGTACTGTCTGTTGTTTCATCATTGGTGCTAGTAGTCGTACTTTCACTACTGCTTGAAGCATCATCTGAACTACTTCCATTAAAAGTGTCAATTAACTTCTGGTTGTCCACATTATCTGATTTAGAGCCACTGGCCGTTAATTTACTGTCTATATATGCCAACTTGTACTTCCCGAGATATTCAAAGTAAGCGTAGCCCGGTACTACTTGTTGATCACCTACATGCTTAAACATAGTTTCAATTGTTTTTGACGTATTGGTCTTAATGGTAACGCCGTCCGATAACTTGCTGTTAGCGTTTTGCGATTCATCTAACCCATGAAGCTTAAATTGGCTTTCGTCAAAGCTTATATTCTTATCGGTGTTATTCTTGATCTGCACGTTGATGTTATAGAGAATTCCTCCACCATTATTGAATGCTGTTTCAGCCTTTGAATCAGTCGCCCTTTTGGCCTTAAACGTAAAGTGCACCTTTTTGCGATCCGTGCTCGATAGTTTCTCGTAGCTCACCGTTTTCACCGTTGGTACTACTTTATTGGGTGTCTTATCATTTGCTTGCTGTTGGTGCATCTTCCAAGCAAATGCACCACCGCCCACAATTAGAAGTGCGCAAGCTATAGCCACTATAGTCCACAAGACTTTATGCGACCGTCTATGCCCATCCCCAGGCCTATGAGAATCATTAGTTACATTCTCCAACTTATTGCCACAATGGACGCAAAATGATGCATCAGCATTGTTTAATGTACCGCATTTTGGGCACTTGATCTGATCACCCATTCGTTACCTCCTAACCTTAATTCCGTCCCCACTCGCAATCATCGTAACACTCACAACATCACTTACAACAGTATTGAAAGCTTCTACCTTAATATTTGCGACACCGTCAAGATCGTTTGTATTAATTACCTCCTGAAGTTTGTTCATCAAAGCTTCCAAATGCAAGCTGTAGTCCTCGTTTATTCGATTATTGAATGTGACTCGACCAAATACAGGACCTACAGCGGTAAAGTTAGCCGGTACCCGATCAAAGGTCATTACCTTACTATCCTCATCTCGTTTAAAATACAGTCCATTTTCAACGTGAATTTTAACTGGTTCATGCTCTAAATTGAATCCACATTTAATGCAAAAGCTGGCATCCCCACCACTTTCGGTTCCACATTTTGGACATAACTTGTATTCAACCTTATCCATGCCCTTATCCTCCAATTTAAAGTTATCTAGCTATTTCGCTGTGAACTAGCAATAAAGTACCCACCAACAAAGTCAAAGAAGTAATCATCAGTATCCACTTGAGGCGCTGTAACTTCTGGAACGCGGTTCTCAATCCGATCTGCTGATAGTTCCCGTTGGTAGTCCCTTAGCGTAGCATGCAAGCGCTGATAATGGCCGTTGCTGGTTGCTTCTGGTAGTTCTTTAGTTAACACCCGGGTCTGTTCCCTTTCAGTGGCTGGCTTAAGTGGAAACTTAAAGCCTTCCACTTCTACCCGTACGGGGTTCAATTTAAAGATGGCATTTGATAGGCCCTCATAATTGAAAGAGCTATAGCGAAACCACGTTAGAGCACTGTTAGTATCTTCCTGACTTGTAAAAGTAAAGCCCGTGAGATATGGCAAGTCATCCAGCTCGTCAATGTGTTGCCCGTCTAAGGCTTTTAGTTGCTTGTATTGTTCTCTAGTAAATTTCATTCTATCGCGCCCCTTCGAGCTTGTTAATCATCTAATCCATCAAAATCAACTTTAGTTCCTCGACTGTCAATATATACTTTATCGTTATTCCAGGGATTCTCTATGCACGTATAGTATTTCTTGTATTTCGTACCCATATGATCGTACATATCGTTAATGAAGTCCTTATACTGACTAATAACATCATTCATATCATCCTGATTATCGCCATAAATAACATATTCTTTAAGATTCTTGCGTATCTTCGAGTCTGACTCCGTTTTAATGGTAAGCGTATTATCACTTTTCGAATAATAGACTTGAACCTCATCATCCCCAAAATCTTCATTCGCAATGGTCTGTGCAATGTTTGCAGTCGCTTGATCTGATCTATGATTCATATAAAATCTGTGTCCACCAATGAATAGTCCCACAATGATTAATATGCACCCTAAGATGATCACCACTACCTTAGCAATACTGATACTTCCACCGTCATCGCTGATATCATCATTAAAATCATTAGGATTTTCTTTATCTGTATTCTCGCCATTCGCTTCGTTTACAGGGGAACCATCTTCAAAGGGTTTACCACATTTCACACAAAATTGGGCACTGTCTTCATTTTCAGTACCGCAGTACGGACAATACTTCATCATCTTCCCCTTTTCCTTAAATTCCACCCTGTGATCCAACGATTGCGCCAACAATTATTCCAGCTATTCCACAGATAATAGAAGCAACAATTAGAATAGTCCCTTGTGTTCGATTTACCCTACGCTCTGCAAAGCCAAGCGCTATTCCAATACCACCAAAGATTAATGGCACAAAGAATAGTGCTACAGCCGCACTTATCCACCCAAATACTAGCAATATAATGGATCGATTAGACGTTGTCTTCTTTGGTCTTTCTAGTTGCTCACTGGTAGATTTACTAGCCGTGGTACTCATTACCAATTGCGCACCACACTTATTACAAAATTGTGCGTCACCTCTATTAAGTGCACCGCATTTTGGGCAATACTTTGGTCCCATAAATTATTCCTCCGATATCATTATTAATTCCCATATAACTAGCAAAAGCACCTTACACACGTAAAGTGCCTTAATTGTAAGTTTCGTTAATGCTTAAATGCTTAAAAGCGACGTTTTCTAATCTGTTCATTCAAGCCCCTCCGATTATTCCATTAATGGAACTAATTAATTAGTACCTCGTATGGAATACCTAACTCATCGTGGATGATCTTAACTTCGCTGACAGTGAATTCACTATATCCGTTTAGCTTTCGGTTTATCGTCGTCAAATTCCGATTTAAAATCAAAGCTAGTCTATCTTGCTTGATTTGATGCTCTCTTAAATAACCCAGCAACTTTAAGTTTCCTTTAGAATAGCTATTCATTGCCATTTTCGCCACCCCCTTACTCGTCGTTGTTCCATAAATGGATCATAATACATATTCGCCACTTTTTCAATCCTTAAGCCACAAATATGGCGAATTTGCCATATTTTCAAGGTATAATCTATCTCAACGGGACTAATTAGACAGAGAGGTTATTGAAAATGGCAATATCATTCGCTTTGGAATTGAAAAGCAAACGGCTAAACAAACATCTGACGATGCGAGATGTATCTGACGCATTGGCGAATAAATACGATGTAACCATCAGTTCTAGCATGATCTCAAGGTATGAAAACGGTGCTACTGTCATTCCGTTAATCAACCTGTGGGTGCTAGCAGATTTTCTTCAAATTGATCTCAATAAGATTGCATACCTTGAAGCAAAGAATAAAGCTCTTGAGAAGAGTTATGATCCAAACAAGTTCGATGGAGACTACAAATAGGTAACACTTGTTGATGCATAAATTGACCCAATTCGTATTAAAAACAAAGGCACAATACCGCTGATTAAGCCAGTATTGTGCCTTTTTAGGCTATTCTATTAGCGTTTCTATGGGACTGACTATTTTAGGATTTTAGCATAGGTACCCTGATGAAACGACTTAATACCGCCTAAATGTACCGTTTCACACAACTTCAACAGATGTCCCTTCTCTTTTATCAGCCTTCCAAGTGAACCCCTAGTAATAGGAACACCAATCTGCCTCATCTCAGCTACGCGTAGGGGTTTAGCACCTGGGTAGGGGTTAATAATTTTCACAGTATTCCTGAATAAACTTCCTCACGTCGTTTAATACGTCGTCAGATAAGCCTTTCTCACAGTTCTGTATGCTCCACTTTCTTTGAAGTTCATGTTCTTCTAGTTGCTGATAGTCTCCTCGAAAAGGTACGCAATAAACCATCGTCCTCGGATGATAATTAAGATCAATACCGTACACTTTCTTCACAGTCTGTTTAAATTCATTAGTAGCTGTACTTGTCTCTAACCCTGATAACCACGTATCTAGTTTGTTCAATAATTCAATCGACTTCTTCAGCTGATTCTTCGTGGGCAATTCATGATCAATTCCCTTATTGAAATAAAATAGCATTCTCCCCAACTCAGGCGAACTAGCGAATTTAACCTCACCTATAAATAACAAACATGCATATGCCCTCTTCATAGCAAGCGTCAGTATGTATTTATCGGTTCCCTGAGAAGCAATTTGGTTAGTTAGTGCTGAATCGACGTTATAACTATTTATCCCATTGCTACTATTATGCCGTTTTCCATTGTAACGACACCAACCAATCAACACATTCCGTTCAAGATCATCAGGCAATCTGATAGCAATACCATGATTCGTTTGATTATTATCCTTAAGCTTCTTTACTATGCTCAATTTAAGTTCTTTCTCAGGCACCTTTTCAATTAGCCCCAATTCAACTAACAAGTTAAGTTTAGTCTTCACACTTGTAGAACTACGGAGCCCTCGAACATTCCGATCGGTTAGCTCATTCAACAGCTTATTAGCTCCTAAAAAGAAAGAGATTCCCCCTCCGGTCGTTGCAATTGGGCTTTTGGGCGCATACTTTCTAGCATATTCAAGTAGTAGTCTAAGTAATGTACCTATGTTGTGCCGTTCCAAAAGCCTAATAACCTTCCCATATGGGCCCGCATCACCTTCAAAGCTCTTTACTGTCTCCTCATACTTGTCTAAATGTTCAAAATAGCTTTCCTGATAGTTGAAGTTGAATCCCGTAATTCTATTCAAAAATGTTTCTAATGTCTGCACCTGATGAAAACCACCTAGTATCATCAGTAGCTGTGCTGAATTAAAAGTCCGATTCAATCTGAATGAGTAATACAGCCACCGCCGATCCTTTTCAGAGCGTATTATAGCGGCACTAGGCTGTGTATCTACATCCTTTGGGGATGATCCTAAACAGTCCTGTATCGGTTCACCGTCCCTTACAAATAAGCCTAACAAGTACTTTAAGTTCAATATTTGAAGCTTGTCCATCAGATCCAAATGACTCCAATCAGCCTTGGGTACTCCCTGAATAACATCATTTTCTTGCCACAAGACCTTCAGCTTTTCAACATCTCGATCGATCAAGACCTGTTGCATGACGTTATTTGCAATGGGATAGCATTCTTGATCATGAACATCATCTTGATCGCGCTGGTTAGCCGCATTAACTACTTTACTAGTATGAGTTTGTAAACGCTGTTGAGTCCTAGCCTCATCAAAGTCAACACGATTGGAAAAGTTACAGTAAGGTAACTCTTCAAAAGTATTCTTGCTTGGTAGAAAAAGCCTTGATGGTTCTTCGGAATGTTTATCCAAGATGAACTCATGGTAAATTTTTTCAAGCACATCGATATAACTGCTAAAGCGCTGTTTTTCAATTCTACCTCCCTGAACCATAAACAGTACACGGACCCTTGGTAGTTCTTTGGTACTACTTAAGGTCTCGTATACCATCAGTGCATTGCTTTTAGTGAATTCACACGCTAAAATTCTATTAAGCAAGTTTGGATCTTGCTCTTTATTGTCAAAATCCAATCCAATGATGCTAATGTACTGAACGTTCCGTTTACCGGTCCCTTGGCCGTTTAAGGGGTTACAAAAGGCTTTCCCGTTTGGTTGAGTTAGTGCTTGAACAAATTCACTTACCGGCACCTTACGCGTACTATCTTTTAAATCCGATCTAATGATAGCAAAGGTTGTCTTATCCTCTTTAACTGGTTTCTTTGAAACACTGTAAGTTCCTAGACTCACTACTAAGTCATCAGTCATTATTAGGCTCCTTTCAACGTCCTTTCTATTGCCCCCTACAAGAACTTTAAAAGCTTAAATAATACATACTTCTTGTAAGGGGTAATAGAATTACGTTTGTCTATTAAACCTTATGAACATCCATAAACGCATCAATGTCCTTTTTACTCATGCGCTTTAACCCACCTACCATGATCACACTAAGTCCTTCCTCTCTAATAAGCTTCTTCAGTGTATTAAAGGACACTCCTATGTACTTAGCTGACTCCTTCAGGTTCATATACTCACTTTGAACCTCGCTTCCTAAACCTGCTTCCCTAATATCCATTGCTTTCTCTACTTTATCTGCCGGTGAATCACGGTCATCCGTCGATTTCATATGTTCTGACAAATTCTCTGATAACACAATCAAGCTCTGGTAGCCATTACTTTCACGTTTCATTCAGATTATCTCCTTTGACGTAATTAAAATATTCTATAATAAGTTCTAATTTGTTCTAACTTATTGCAATTATTGTAAAGCTATTGTAATATTAATGCAAGTAAGAATCCATCTTACAACTTAAACGAATAGAAAGAAGGTGATAACTTGGCATCTACGGTGCACAAGAATCTAAACAAGAACAAAGATACTCTTAGTTTAAACATCAAGGAACTACGCTTGAAACTAGGGATGACTTTAGAACAGTTTGGACAGCAACTCACTCCGCCAGTCAGTAAAGGCCTTGTTTATGGTTGGGAACACGGAAAAAGTTCACCGAACATTAGAAATTTAAGTCAACTTGTTGCATTATCTGGAGAAAGCATGGCTGATTTCACTTATGGTCCACTCGATAAATTTCTCTACCAGTACTTTCTGGAGGAAATTCTTGAAAATGAACCGTATATCGACGACTCAATGGACCGTGCTAAGAAGCTAGCAAGCATAGCTGTTAAACTAGTTAGAGACGGTGATTATAATGATCCTCGACTTGACGCAAACGCCAGTCTCTTTGCAATTGAATCCCATGCTCGAAAAATTGCTGATAAATCCATTAGCAACGATGATCCTTCAAACCTTTTAGGCTCTAGTGTGAATTTTTTACAGACTGAAATTCTCAGGATAGTTTCTTATAAAGCCGGTCTACCTATCAGTAATACTACTGAACGAAACCGCGCTGATAAATTACTTGATGTATATTCTCGTGCATTCAATGAACTTAAATCATTGTCTCCTAATGATTAAAGTTCTCGTTCATAAATAGTTTCATTAAGCACGCTTTTAGCGGAAACTATTATTGATAAAGGAGAATATACCATGGTAAATATTAAGGGTTATCAAACCAGTAACGGACAAAAACGTTATGAATTTCAGCTTTACACGGGTACTAATTCACAAACAGGAAAACAGGAACGTACACGGCGACGTGGCTTCAAGACTAAGAAAGAAGCCAATATAGCTCTATCTAAGTTAAGACTCCAGTTAACTCGCTCTGAACATCCTGAAAAAGCCAATAATATCCCCTTTAGCGAGGTATACAAAGAATGGTATGTTCAATACATTCATACGGTGCGTGAAAGTACCTTTGCTCGTACTGAGGGAATGTTCGATAATCATATTCTACCTGAGTTTGGCAACAAACGAATTCGTACGATCACTGCAGATCAAATACAGAAAGCAGTAAACAAGTGGTATAAACAGACCACCTATAACTATAAGCGTTGGTATAACTACACTGCATCAGTACTCGACTTTGGAAAACGTCGTGGATATATCAACCGATGGGAGCCTAACCCCGCTAGGATGATCGTAATGCCCAAAAAGCACGATGATTTCGATGATAAGCCTGAGAACTTTTGGAGTAAGCAGGAACTTGAAACGTTCTTCAATCTCATTGATAAAGAAAAACAACCTGAACAATATGCATTGTTTAGATTGCTAGCATTCGGTGGCTTACGCCGCGGAGAAATTCTTGCTCTAAAATGGAGTGACCTAAATACAACTGAATGCACTGTAAGTATTCAGCGAACACTCACTCAAGGACGGAAGGGAAAGCAGATCGTTCAACCCCCAAAGACGCATAAAAGCCGTAGAAAGATTATCCTCGATTCAAGGACGATGAATATCCTAAAACACTGGCGATTAATTCAACAGCAACGATACCTTAAACTTGGAATTAACACGATTAATAATGATCAACTGATGTTTGCCAATCGTTATAACCGTCATAAAGTTCTTAACTGTCCCTCTAAGTGGTTACATGCACTAATTGATGGAACTAGTCTAAAACCTATCACTGTGCATGGGTTCCGACACACACACGCTTCCGCCTTGTTTGCCGGAGGTGCATCCATCAAAGAGGTTCAAGACCGCTTGGGTCATCAAGACGCTCAAACAACGTTAAATATTTACACTCATGTTACCAAAGATCAAAATAAAGAAGCTGTTATCAAGCTTGCTAGTTATCTCAACTTTTGACCCCTCACAACGGTAATTTAATAGCAAACGTAGCCAAATACGTAGCCAATCTACTCAAAAACGATCACTAATGATCATAAAAACTGCTATATCACGGTTTATCGGGTCCAGGGTTCGATCCCCTGACTGCCCATCAATCAACATTAACCTGTAATCACGAAGCGTTCAATCGCCGTGGTTGCAGGTTTTTTTGAATATTTCTATTTCATGAGCTAGAGCCACTTTTCATCCTTAGAGGCGGAAAAGTAAGCCAAATACGTAGCCAATTATATGTGCATTACCGCCAAAGAGCCCTACTAGTAGTTTCCATACTGGCGGGCCTTTTTCTACACTTATCCTTTGATTATGTCTCATTACTTATACTTGATAGTAGCACCTGATTTACAATTATCAGTTTCACCTCTATGCATAACATAGTGTCTATACCAAATTAATTGAAGCGGGGGCCAACTAGCCGATCTAATTAGTCAACCACAGGGCCACTAGCGCCAGAAATGCTGGCAACCCCTGTGTCACAATAATCTTTTTGTTGGCCGTCAGTGCGCCGAAAATTGCCGCCACAACCACAAAGCCGATAAACAAGTAGAGGCCCATTAAGCGAGCATTTGCTGGAAATACAAACTGCACCATCAAAATCCCAACGCCAATAAACCCATTATAGAGGCCCTGATTTGCCATGCTGACTTGCGCCTCTTTTTGAACCAGATATTTTTTTGAAAGCGCAAAGGCTTGCCGAGCAAGCTTTGTCTGCGTTAAAAACAGTTCAAGTACCATAATAAAGAGCGCCTCTGCCGCTACTACGAGCACTAAAAAATTACTTATCCATGTCATCTTTGCGTTCTTCCTTTCGTTGCTACAATCCTGATAATCACATTATCATTATTTTCGGTGTTGATTTCCAGATATTACGCTCAAAAACTACTTCCTGATCCCGATTATTCTCCTCTTTGGACCGCTATCCGTAACTAACACCGGCCATTTTACAGCCAATACCAATGTAAATTATCGTTTTTCATCGGATAGAAGCCTTAATAATTGCCACCAACTCCCATTTCGTTTATGATGTTCTTGCTAGCAAATATTTAGCGCTCTCCAATGCGCATTTGTTTGACTAGTTCTAATTGAGGGTCCTCCGAGCCATCACCTCGGGGGGCTTTTTTGCGCTCAAATTGATAAGGCGTTTTTACCCCTCAATTTGTGTGGTGGCGTTATACTTACTAATATCTAATCAGTTGCTTCAGGTACCAAATCGAGGATGTGAGCTCCGTGGGGAAACAAAAGTCCGCTACTATTGAACCCTTAGTTAAATTACGCATTTTAGACCTGTACTTTGGTGGTAAAACCGCCAAAGAAATTAGCCGTTACCTAGATATTCCGTTTATCAGCGTTAACCGATTCATCAAGCACTTCAACGAGTACAACCAAACCTTTGAAATTCCGATTACCCTCTCCCGCGCGAGGCTGATTCATCAGGCGCTCCAACGCTACATGCAAGAAGAGCTAGCCGAATTCGGTCATTTTGACACGGCTGGCGACTACATCCCCGTTATTTGGCAACACATCAGCACCTTAGCCCCCGAATGCGGGCCTGAGGCTGAGACTCAACGACAATCCTATTTCAACGCCCTGAAGCTGTGCGAGCAGTGGCAGGCGGTTGATACTCAAATTCTTGAAATTATGAACCATGCTAATCACGAATAAAAGCGTGCCACGAAATTCACAATAAATTTCATGACACGCTTTTGCTATCTATAATATTCAACTCGTTGCCGGTACACTTGCACAATTGCGTAAATGATCGCCGTGACCATAAAAATTGCGATGGCACAGACAACAAACAACATCCGGTAGGAGGCATTTTCAATAATTAAACCGCCAAATAACGGTCCGAGCGCCTTACCTGCCGACGAGAAGGCATTGGTCAGCCCTTGGTACTTCCCTTTCACCGCCATCGGAGATAGATCATTGACGATCGCTGGGATTGCCGGAAAGGCGGTTGCTTCCCCCACCGTCAGGATAATCATCGCCACCAAAAACATCCAATACTGGTGCGCCCAGATTAAAATAATGAACGAAGCGCCGCAAAATAAGGCCCCGACGTAAACGGGCAAATAAACGTTTTTAATGCGTTGATTGGCCCAGCTCATAAAGAGTTGCATGACCACAATTAAACTCGCGTTAATCGTCCATAACATGCTATACAGCGGCATTGAAATCCCCTGATCGGTAATGTAGACCGACATATTGCTGACCCATTGTTCGTACATTACCCAAATAATGGTTAGCGAAATAAAAAACGTCCACATAATCTTGAGGTTGGCTGGCTTGATCCGCACACGTTGGGCCGCCTGTTGCTGCTTTTGGTGTCCCTTTTCCCGTTTAATTCGGTAAAATCGCACCACAATCACCAAAAAGACCACATATAAGCTTGCCGTAACCATGAACATCGGGGCCACGCTTCCGTGATACATAAACCCCACCACCGACGTACCGAGCACAATTCCCAGGTTTACCGCAAAGTAGAGCATATTAAAGATGTAGCGCCCATCTTTATTACGAATCAGCGTCCCCATCGAATTTACAAGGGTTGTCAGCCAACCGTTAAAGAATCCAATGACTGCCAGTAGCGCCGGGTACTGCGGCCAACCGCTATGAAACACTAGCGCAACCATCGCAGCGATATCTACTAGGAGGCCAGCAAGGATTAACCACTGCGGATTAAAACGATCAAATAAAATCCCTCCGAGGTAACTACCCACCACGTTCGTGCCAGAATATAGCAGGAGCACCACTCCAATCACCGTCAGTGAGCGGTGTAACTCATTATGCAAATAAATCGTCGTGAGGGGCCAAATAAAGCTGGTCCCAATACTGCTCAGGAAGGCGCCCACGATGAGCCATTTTAGTTTCAGTGTTTGTTTCACGTTATCTCTCCTTGCTAACGGTACCCAATCGACTTAAAAAAATAAGAGACCAACGACGGTCACCGTCTTGGTCCCAGATTAAGTGTCTATCCCTCTTGCGTGTAGGCAATCGAAGAAAATTTATTATACGATTTCACAAAGAGCAGTTTAACGGTCCCCCGTGGACCACTCCGGTTCTTTTCAATGATAACTTCAACTTCACCGACATTTTCATCCTCATTATCGCGGGGATCTTGTGGGCTATCCTCGTCATCATTATCTCGTTCATAATAATCGTCACGGTATAAAAATGCAACGATATCGGCGTCTTGTTCAATTGATCCCGATTCACGAATATCGGATAGAACAGGCCGTTTATCTTGCCGTTGTTCCACACCACGGGAAAGTTGCGATAGTGCAATAACCGGACAGCTCAGTTCTTTGGCGAGCTTTTTCAGTTGCCGCGAAATTTCAGACACTTCCTGTTGCCGGTTTTCGTGGTTCGTACCTTCGATCAGTTGCAAATAATCGATCACGATGAGCCCTAAATTCCCTTTTTCTTTGGCCAACCGCCGACATTTAGCTCGAATTTCAGCGACCTTAATTCCGGCCGTATCGTCAATAAAGATGCTGGTTTTAGACAGGCTCCCCATCGCAACAACGAGGTTTCGCCACTCTTCTTCGTCTAGTTGTCCGGTTCGAAGGTGGTTGGCATTGATACTGCCTTCCGCGCACAGCATCCGGTTAACCAGCGACTCCGCACTCATTTCCAAACTAAACAGTGCCACGGTTTTATCGGTCTTTGTCCCGACATTTTGGGCAATATTCAGCGCAAACGCCGTCTTCCCAACGGCCGGTCGGGCCGCTAAGATGACAAGTTCATCGGAATGTAGTCCGGTCGTCATCTTATCGAGTTCCGGATACCCCGTTGAAAGACCAGTTACGGTTGACTCCTGTTGCGATAAACGATCAATTTCCTCGAAGGTGCCCTTCAAGACATCTTTGATATCCTTAAACCCTTCTTGGTTTTGATCCTCGGAAACGTTCAAAATCGAGCGCTCAGCCTCATCCAGCAAGTCGCTCACGTCCTCGTCGCCCGCGTAACTCTTGGTAACGATTTCCGTGGCGGTCTTAATCAAGCGCCGGGTAACAGACTTTTCATGCACGATTTTAGCATAGTAGACCACATTGGCGGCCGTCGGCACCGCAGAGGCTAACTCTGCAATGTAGCTGATTCCACCAATATCATCAAGCTGATTTGTTTTATTCAATTCTTCGGCCATGGTTAACGGATCAATCGGTTTATCCTGATCGTTAATCGCCATCATTTTTTCAAAAATGATCTGGTGAGCCCGCCGGTAAAAATCATCTGGACCGACGTACTCCATCGATTCCACTAAAGCGTCCCCGCTCAAAAAAACAGCTCCAAGAACTGCTTTTTCGGCTTCGACGTTTTGTGGCGGCGTTTGGTCCCCTAAAACATCATTGTTCATATTGGTTTCGTCCTTTTACACCCTTGTGAGACACTACTTTTCGACGACATGCACCCGAATCTTAGCACTTACCTGTGGGTAAAGCTTGACGGGGACGTTCGTGTAACCTAGCACTTTGATCGGTTCGTTAAGCTCGATCTTGCGCTTATCCAACTTGACATTGTACTGGCTATTCAACGCCTGTGCAATTTGTTTGCTTGGGATCGAACCGAACAGACGGCTATCCGTCCCAGCCTTGGCCTTGATTTCAATCACCGTTTCATCAGCTTCCAGCAACTTCTTGAGTTCTTGGGCGTCAGCCAAAAGTTCCGCCTGTTTCTTTTCTTCGGCGTGTTGTTGGCCCTTCAAGGCACTCATTGCTGATTTAGTAGCTTCCTTGGCCTTTCCTTTTTTGATTAGGAAATTTTGTGCGTAACCATCTGGTACCTCTTTAACTTCACCGCGCTTACCGCGTCCTTTAACATCTTCTAAAAAAATAACCTTCATGTTGGTCACTCCTCTTCATTTTCTTCTGATTCATCATCACCATGTAAAATGGCAACCAATTCCTGCTCTACTTCGGAGACCTGCTTCCCACTAATTTGGGTTGCAGCATTCGATAGGTGACCCCCGCCACCCATCTTCTCCATGATTACCTGCACGTTGTAATCACCCATCGACCGCGCAGAAATACCGACCTGATCGTCGGAACGGCGGGTAATGACAAACGAGGCATCGATCCCCTCCATTTGGAGTAATGAATCCGCGGCCTGAGCGGTGGTTACTGATCCATACGACTGCGTATCCTCACCGGTACAGATCGCAATCTTGTCATCCAGAATTTGCACGAGGGAAATTAAGTGGTTACGATCTAGGTAACTTGACACATTTTCCTTCATAAATTCTTGGATCAACATTCCATCTGCTCCCGCTGAACGCAGGTAGCTTGCGGCATCGAACGTTCGCGTTCCAGCACGGGACGTAAACGACTTCGTATCGACCTGAATCCCCGTCAACATGGCCGTGGCTTCCAGCTTATTGAGCGACTCACTTTCACGTGGTTGATATTCCAACATTTCGGTAATCAACTCACACGTGGAAGAAGCATACGGTTCAATGTAAACCAGAATTGGATTTTCAGGGAATTCTTCCCCCCGCCGGTGATGGTCAATGATCATCACCCGATTTTGTAGGCGATTAAAGACCTGTTCAGACATCGACATGCTTGGCTTCGAGTGGTCCACCATGATCAGCAAGCTTTGATCGGTGGCCTTTTCTTCGGCCTCACGAATCGTAATAATGTGATCCTTAATATCTTGATAGCCATCAATTTCATGCATTAGGCGCTTAATGTCAGAATGAATGTGGTCGTCGTCGAGCACAATCCAGCACTCACGGCCGTTCATTTTCGCAATCCGCCGAATCCCGAGACAGGCTCCCAGTGAATCCATGTCCGGTCCCCGATGGCCTTGGACAAAGATCTGATCGGATTCCGACATCAATTCTTGCAGTGCCTGACTAATCATCCGGGCTCGAACCCGCGTCCGTTTCTCCATTGGATTCGTCTTACCACCGTAGAACCGAGCTTGTTGCCCGTCGGCCTTCACAACGACCTGATCACCACCCCGACCAAGCGCTAAATCAAGGTTACTTTGCGCGAGATCGGCAAGCTTGTTGAGATCATCGTCCCCGTAGGCAACCCCCACACTCAGCGTGACAGGCGCATTTTGTTTCGACGTATTTTCCCGAATCGTATCCAGAATGCTGAATTTATCGGCTTCAATTTGACGCAACGTTTGCTGATGCCCCAAAATCAGGTAATCATCAGTATCAATAACCTTCATGAAGACCCCGTACTTGTGCGCCCAGTCGTTGAGCTCAGACGTGACATAGTTGCGGAGATTGGATTCCTCCGAGTCATTCATGCCTTGGGTTACTTCAGCGTAATTATCGAGGTAGATATTGCCAATAACCACCTTTTCATTTTGATACCGTTCGTCAATCTTGGCATACTTGGTAATTTCCATCAAGTAAATCGTGTGCAAAGCTGGCTGTACCAGCATCGTAAACCGCCGATTCCCCCATTTAATGGTTACCGGCGTATCCTGATCACTATTTTCATCGACCTTTTTAGCGAGGTGTTCATCGATCTCATCAAGGGCCTTCCCAATGACCTCTTGCTGATCAAAATACTTCACCATATATGGATTCACCCATTCAACTTCACGCTGCTCATTGAAAATAATCATTCCAATTGGCATCTGCAAAAAGGCCTCTTGTTGCCCGCGCTTGATGTGATAAGCCAAGTCAGTTAGGTACTGATTGGTATCTAGCACCAGCCGTTGTAAGGCGACCATCACAAAATACAGTCCGAAAGCAATCAAAATTAGCACAATCACGCCCAAAATAACATTGGTGATGAATGCAAAAATGATTCCCGCGGCCGAGACCACAAATAAAAATAGCGCAATCCAACTTACACGCGAATTACGAAAGAAAAAAGGTAAATTTTCGCGTTCAAATAATTTCATTTTGCTACTCCCTATTTTTTTACATATACCTGTATTTTATCACACTTCTGCTCACCACATAGATGATTCCTACTTGAATCTCGTGGGCCATAGGGTACTTGATTGCCACGCACCACAGAACGTGTTTAGTCAGCAATCCAATAATATATGATTCTCGAAAAAAAGAACAGTTGATACAAAAAACGAGCCTGGCAAAAGCCAGACTCGTTTTTTACTGATTAGTCTTCAGCAACGAATGGTAGAAGACCCATGATCCGTGCGCGTTTGATCGCAATTGTCAAACGACGTTGGTTCTTGGCACTCGTACCAGTTACTCGACGTGGCAAAATCTTGCCGCGTTCTGAGATGAACCGCTTCAATAAATCAGTGTCTTTATAATCGATGTATTCGATATGGTTAGCAGCGATGAAGTCAACCTTACGGCGACGACGTCCGCCTCTTCTTTGTTGAGCCATTGTATTTCCCTCCTCGTTTAGAGATTAGAACGGTAAGTCATCATCGGAAATATCAATTGATTCGCCATTGCTTGCAAATGGATCATTTGCACTTGAGGCACTGTTACCCGCATTATTATTGCCGGCTGATGCAGCAGGTGAACCAAATGGATTATTATTCATTGATGAGTTTTGAGGAGTCGTCTGATTGTTATCAAAGCTAGGCGCACCAGCGTTTTGGTTCTGGTATGAACCGCCTTGGTTTTGATTATGTGACCGTGGTTCGAGTAACGAGAAGTTCTCGACAACCACTTCAGTCACATAGACCCGTTGTCCCTGTTGGTTTTCATAATTTCTGGTCTGAATACGACCATCAATCCCAACCAAAGACCCTTTATGAGTGAAGTTACTGAAATTTTCAGCTGCCTTACGCCAAATCACACAGTTGATAAAATCAGCTTCGCGTTCGCCCTGCTGATTAGTAAACTGGCGATTGACGGCTAACGAAAATGTCGCAACTGCAGCTCCACTAGTTGTGTATCGCAACTCAGGATCCCTAGTTAAACGTCCAACAAGAATTGTACGATTAATCATAGACTAAAACTCCCTTCTGACAAGTAATTTCAAAAAATTAGTCTTCGCGCTTGATGATCATGTGACGAAGAATGTCGTCACTGATCTTAGCTAAACGATCAAATTCGTTTAAAGCTGCGTCGTCGTTAGCAGTTGCATTGATGATATGGTAAGTACCTTCATTGTAGTTACCGATTTCGTATGCAAAACGACGAGTCGACCAGTCTTTTGAATCAACGATGGTAGCACCATTGTCAGATACGATCTTATCAAAACGTTCTACTAAAGCAGTCTTAGCAGCTTCGTCGAGGTCGGGACGAATGATGTATGTGATTTCATATTTTGTTGGTTCCATTAACTGTTACACCTCCTTATGGACTTTGGCCCTTTTTCCCAATTGAAAAGAGCAAGGAGAGCACACCTTTTACGTATACTCACAGCTTAAAATTATAGCATGCCCTTTTCAATAAAACAATCAAAACAAACAAATAAAAAAATCCTAAATTGCGATACACATTATAAATACGCAATTTAGGATTTGACTTATTTTTTATTAATGCGAAATTAAGTCGCTTATTCTTGTGGTTTATCAGCGGATGGCGTGTCCGTTACCGGTGCGGGCGTGTCAGTGTCAGCAGATTGATCAGTTTCTTCATCTGCCTCGGCCTCCTTGTCCACCTTCGCCATCGTTGCAACCTTTGTTTGGTCATCCATCTTAATTAGATGAACCCCAACAGTGGCACGACCAGTCTGGGACACCGTCTCAATGCCAAAGCGAATGATAACGCCCCGGTTAGTAACCAACATGATGTCTTCGTCACCATCAACGGTGGTTAAACCAACTAGTGGTCCATTCTTTTCGGTCACATTAACCGTCTTGATTCCTTTACCACCACGGCCCTTAATTGGGTACTCGGCAGCCGCTGTTTGCTTACCAAAACCATGTTCGCTAATGACAAAGACCTTACTATCAGCATTCAGTAAGTCAACACCGATAACATAATCATTATCACGCAGACGAATTCCCCGTACTCCAGAAGCTGAACGGCCCATCGAACGGACATCGGCTGCTTTGAAACTAACGGCATACCCCAAGTGGGTCCCGATAATCATGTTCTGATCTTCATCGACAATTGAAACCCCAATCAGCTGATCATCATCCTTCAGTGTAACGGCCTTGAGACCGTTGCTCCGAATATTTGTGAATTCACTGACGGCCGTTCGCTTAACGGTTCCGTGAAGCGTGGTGAAGAAGAGATACTTGTCGTCGTAATTCACGTCGTGTTGCACGTTAATAACCGCCGAAATCTTTTCCTTCGAATCCACGCCCAGCAAGTTAATTACTGGGATCCCCTTGGCCGTCCGCCCGTATTCGGGAACTTCGTAGCCCTTCATCGAGTAAACCTTACCGGCATTGGTGAAGAAGAGTAGACGATCATGGGTGGAAGTTGAAATCATTTGTTCAATGAAGTCATCATCATGAACACCCATCCCCTGCACACCACGACCACCACGGTGTTGCGTCTTAAATTCATCGACAGGCAACCGTTTGATGTAGCCATTATGGGTCAGTGAAACAATCACGTCTTCTTCTTCGATCAGGTCTTCGTCTTCAATGCTTGTCACATCTCCGACTTGTAGCTCGGTCCGCCGTTCGTCACCAAATTTATTTTGAATTTCGAGTAATTCATCGTAAATGATTTGGTGAATTCGTTCGGTGTGCGCCAAGATATCCTTGTAATCAGCGATTGAATTCATCAATCCCTGGTATTCATTTTCAATCTTTTCACGTTCCAAACCGGTCAGCCGGACCAACCGCATATCCAAAATTGCTTGAGCCTGACGATCAGAAAGACCGTAGTTTTCGATCAACTGGTTCTTTGCAATTTCACTCGTCTGGGAATTACGGATAATACTGATGATCGCATCAATGTGATCCAAGGCAATCCGTAACCCTTCCAAGATATGGGCCCGTGCTTGGGCCTTCTTTAAGTCAAACTCAGTCCGTCGCCGCACAACCTTTTCTTGGTGTTCAAGGTAGTACTGCAGAATTTCCTTCAGACTCAATACGCGTGGCGTTCCGTTGACGATCGCCAGCATGTTAAAACCAAACGATGTCTGCATCAGCGTCATCTTGTACAGGTTATTCAAGATCACTTCGGCACTGGCATCACGCCGAACGTCGATGACGATTCGCATCCCATCACGATCGGATTCATCATTAACGTCGGTAATGCCTTCGATCCGCTTATCACGCGCCAATTCTGCAATTCGTTCGATTAACTTAGCCTTGTTGACCATGTAAGGAATTTCGGTTGCGACAATCCGTTGCTTGCCGTTCTTCAATTCCTCAATATCCACTTTTGCGCGGACGATGATTGATCCTCGACCAGTTTCATAAGCCTTCCGAATCCCTGACTTACCAAGGACAATGCCGCCAGTTGGGAAATCGGGGCCGGGAATGGCCTCCATCAAATCGGCCGTTGTCGCTTCTGGATTATCCATCAAAATATGGATCCCGCTAATCACTTCAGCTAGGTTGTGGGTGGGAATACTGGTTGCCATTCCGACCGCAATTCCTGACGCCCCGTTGACAAGCAGGTTCGGGAATCGGGCAGGTAAAACGCTCGGTTCTTTTTCGGTACCATCGTAGTTATCCGTAAAATCAACGGTATCCTTGTTGATATCGCGCAACATTTCAACCGCGATCTTACTCATCCGGGCTTCGGTGTACCGCATGGCAGCGGCACCGTCACCATCGACAGAGCCAAAGTTTCCGTGACCATCAACAAGCATGTAGCGGTAACTAAAGTCCTGCGCCATCCGCACCATTGATTCATAGATGGCAGAATCCCCATGGGGATGAAACTTCCCCATGACGTCCCCCACAATTCTGGCAGACTTCTTGTACGGCTTTTCAGGTGTCACACCTAATTCGTTCATCCCGTATAAAATCCGGCGGTGCACCGGCTTTAGGCCATCACGCACGTCAGGCAACGCCCGTGAAACGATGACACTCATGGCGTAGTCCAAAAATGATGTCCGCATTTGTTTGCTTAAATTGACATCGGTAATGCGACTTGGCAAGTCTTGTTCAGCCACAGTGATTCCTCCATTTCGTAATTAGTCAGTTTACAAGTCCAAGTTTTCAACGAACGTTGCGTTTTCTTCGATAAAGTTCCGCCGTGGCAGCACCTTATCACCCATCAGCATTGAGAATACTTGATCGGCTTCGATCGCATCGTCTAAGTTAACCCGCAATAAGCGGCGTTTTTCTGGATCCATTGTGGTTTCCCAAAGTTGTTCGGCATCCATTTCACCCAGTCCTTTATACCGTTGGATAGCGGGCTTAGGACTTGGTTGTAAGGAACTCAATACTTGATCCAATTCTTCGTCTGAATCGATGTAGCGAATATACTTCCCTTGACGCACTTGATACAGTGGTGGCTGGGCAATATAAACGTACCCGGATTCGATCATTGGCCGCATGAAGCGGTAGAACAACGTCAGCAGTAGTGTCCGAATATGCGCCCCATCGACATCTGCATCGGTCATGATGATGAGTTTGTGGTACTTCGCCTTCGTCACATCAAAATCCGAACCAAAGCCGGTGCCAAGTGCCGTAAAGAGGGACCGAATTTCTTCGTTAGCCAGAATCTTATCGATGCTGGCCTTTTCAACGTTCAAAATCTTCCCCCGAATTGGCAAGATTGCTTGTGTCAGTCGTGACCGCCCCTGCTTAGCAGATCCACCGGCCGAATCACCCTCGACAATGAATAATTCAGAAATCGCTGGATCCTTACTGGTATTATCGGCCAGTTTCCCAGGGAGGTTACTAATTTCTAGTCCACTCTTTTTTCGGGTAACTTCACGCGCCCGTTTAGCCGCGATTCGTGCCTTAGACGCTAAAATACCTTTGTCGACAATCTTTTTGGCGACGTCGGGATTTTCCATCATGAATCGGCTAAACGTTTCAGCAAATAAATGATCCGTAACGGTCCGTGCATCTGAATTACCCAGTTTCGTCTTTGTTTGTCCTTCGAACTGTGGATCGGGATGCTTGATTGACACAACGGCCGTCATGCCTTCACGCACATCATCCCCCGAAAGGGCATCCTCATTCGCCTTAATCTGCCCATTTTTCTTGGCATAGTCGTTGATGACCCGCGTCAAAGCAGTCTTAAAGCCCGTTTCGTGGGTCCCACCTTCGTAGGTATGAATGTTGTTGGTGAAAGTTAAGAGGTTACTGTGAAAATCGTCCGTATATTGCAGCGATACTTCAACCGTAATACCCTTTTCCTGCCCTTCAACATAGACGGGTTCGTCAAATAGAACGTCTTTGTTTTGGTTAAGGTATTCCACGTAGTGCCGGATTCCGCCTTCATAGTGGAATGACTCTTTAGTCGGCTCTGCAGGCCGTTTGTCTTCAATTGTGATCTTTAGGCCCTTGTTCAAGAAGGATAATTCCCGAATCCGGGTGGTGAGTACCTTGATGTCATAGGTCGTCGTTTCTTGGAAAATATCCGGATCTGGCGTGAAGTGCACGATTGTTCCGTGCTGATCTTCAGGACGATCACCAATGACCTTCATCGGCGTCTTCACATGCCCCCGGTTGAAGTCCATGTAGTATTCCTTGCCACCCCGAATCACACGAACGTCTAATTCGGTTGACAAAGCATTCACGACAGAGGCTCCCACACCGTGCAAACCACCGGAAACCTTATATCCGCCGCCGCCAAACTTACCACCGGCATGCAGAATCGTGAAGACCGTTTCTAGGGCGGGCTTCCCTGTTTTAGCTTGAATATCGACCGGAATTCCCCGGCCGTTATCAGTAACGGTCACGCTATTGTCCTTTTCAACGATCACGTTGATCTCGTCGCAAAAGCCGGCAAGGGCTTCGTCAATGCCGTTATCGACGATTTCCCACACCAAATGATGCAGTCCTTGAGACGTGGTGGTCCCAATGTACATTCCGGGACGTTTCCGTACGGCCTCTAGTCCTTCTAGAACTTGGATTTGACTGGCATTATATTCTCTCGCACGTTCTGCTTTGGTTTCGTTTTCCTCGCTCACTTTGTTTCCTCCTTAGTTGAATTACACCATCCACGCGTTGCGCAATGGTTCCCTGAGTCACTCCGTCTCCGATGACGAGTCTGCTTGCTCGTCCGTTTTTGTTTCGTTTGTCTCTTCTGTTTCCTTTTCCAACGTGCCATGCGCAATTCTGAAGATCGTCGGGGCATTAATTAACTGCCGCGCAATCCCGCTCAAACTCGTGGTGGTTAAAAAAGTTTGCACCTTATTTTGAATGGCCGTTAACAGATGTGTTTGGCGATCATCATCCAATTCTGACAGCACATCGTCGAGCAACAAGACCGGATATTCGCCAGTCTGTTCCTTCATGAGATCAATTTCAGCCAGTTTAACCGACAAAGCTGTCGTCCGTTGCTGGCCTTGTGATCCGTAGGTCTGAACATTCTTATCATTGACCAAAAAAATAAGATCGTCGCGATGTGGTCCATAAAGCGTTGATCCATGGTCAATTTCTCGATCTTCATTTTTAGTTAACAGCTCTAATAACGCCTGGTAAACATCTTCTACCTTGAGGTCATCGTTCAACGTCACCTGCGTCGCATACTGAAACCGTAACTGTTCTTTTTGAAGTGAAATATCTCCGTGAATCACCTGAGCCCACTTCTCTAGTTGCTTGAGAAAGGCTGCGCGCGCAACAATGATTTCTGCTCCTAGGGCTGCAACCTGATCAGACAGGACCTGCAAAAAGACCCGATCCGACTGGCGGCGCGATCGTAATTGCTTGAGGTATTCGTTTCGCTGCCGGAGCGCCGTTTTATACTGACCAGAGTTGTAAAGGTACTTATTACTCATCTGCCCAAATTCAAGATCCATAAAGTGCCGCCGAACAGCTGGCCCGGCCTTAACAAGGGATAGATCTTCGGGAGCAAACACGATCACATTCAGCTGGCCCACATACTGGGATAGCCGGCTTTGTTCCAAATGATTGACCTTGGCTTTTTTTCCCTTCGCTGAAAAATGGAGTTCTAGTGGTACCGTATCAGTTCGTTTTTCAACCGATCCTGATAACACGGCTTCGTGCGCCTGCCAATTAATCAGCTCTCGGTCATTTGAAGTGCGATGACTGCGGGTTAATGCTAGGGCGTAGACCGCCTCCAATAGGTTGGTCTTCCCCTGCGCATTTTCACCAATTAAGACGTTCACTCCGGGGGCAAAGTCCACGGTCAAATCATCGTAGTTGCGAAAATTGTGCAAATGAAGTTGCTTTAAAATCATTGTGCTACCTACTTACTTTGAATGACAAAACTACCGGCCTCGGGGACCGTCACATGGTCATTGGGATAAAGTTTCCGGCCACGACGTTGATCAATTTCATCATTGACTAACACTTCATTTTCTCTGAGGAACCATTTAGCGGCACCACCAGAGGCAATAATTGACTCTTCTTTCAACAGTTGTCCGAGGGTAATAAAGGGGCCCTCAATCTGAACAATTTTGGATTCTTGCATCTCATCACCTACTCTCACTTACCCATCTATTATACCTTTAAAAATGGCGAAAAACAAATGAATCACGCTTATTTACCCACTTTATAGCCTGTTTTATGTATTTTGGCATTTTTATCAAAAACAATAAAAAACGCCTTAAAATTAAAATCAGCCGGTTTAGCGTCCATTTTGGTCATTTGAGGGTCGTCAGCTAAGATGATGGCGTTTTCATAGAATAATGAGAACATTTGACCATCATTTTTAGTGATTATGAGGGGAAAAACGAACATTTTCAAAAAAAAAAAAACGTTCACCACATAGCGTGGGAACGTTTATTTTGAGTTGCCGTTATTTATGACTAGTAGGTTCTAACGGGTGTAATTAGTTGGATGAAATTATCTTCGTCTTCTGTTGGAACCAGTGTAAATGGTCGCAGTGCCGACGTAAAGGCAATTTTGATTTCACTTTGGCCAAATGACCGCAGCGCGTCCTTCATGTAATCGGGATTAAACGAGATTTCAAGACCCGCACCTTCCAGATTAGAAGCCTGAATGTCTTCTTCAACATTTCCGACGTCTGGCGAATTACCGCTAATCTTTGCCAAGTTAGCATCTGGTCCGAGGGTCAATTTAACCACGTTGTTGCGACTTTCGTGAGAGAGCAACGAGGCCCGTTCGATTGAAGCTAAGAAACTCGACGCGTTCAATTCAACGGTTGTTTCGGATGATTCTGGAATCAAACGACTAGTTTCAGGGTAGTTCCCTTCCAACAAACGAGAGTAGAACCAAGTTTCGCCGAGAATAAAGAGCACTTGGTTTTCAGCAATTCGTAATTCCACGGTTTCACTGCCGTCACTAATCATTCGTGACAGTTCCGTTAAGCTCTTTCCGGGAATAATCACATCATAGCGTTGGGCAATCGCCTCGGGGAGTTGCACCTTACGCTGCGCCAATCGGTGACTATCCGTGGCGACGGCCATTAATTGCGTGCCCTCTAAAACGAAGTGCACCCCAGTCAAAATTGGCCGGCTTTCCTGATTGGAAACAGCAATGACGGTTTGCCCAATGATTTCTTTAAACAAGTCACCCGCTAGTTTCACGGTGTCGGTTGTTTCGATTTCTGGTAATCGCGGATAATTTTCAGCATCCTGCCCATTAATAGTAAATGAGGCTGAACCAGATGTGATTTGGGCCTGAAAACCATCGCTAACTTCAATCGTTACCTGTTGATCAGGTAGTTTCTTCACAATTTCACTGAAGAATCGCGCTGGTAGAACAATTGACCCGGCTTGATCAACGGTCAGACCAAAGGCATCATCTTCGGTCGTCATAACGGTTTGGATGGTGATGTCAGCATCGCTCCCCGTCAAGGTAACATCCTGTGGTGAGACAACCATCTTAAGACCAGTCAAAATGGGAATCGTGGTTTTGGAAGAAATAGCACGTAGCACATCATTTAATTTTGCGGTAAACGCAGAACGATTAATTGTAAATTTCATCTGATAAGCTCCTAACGGGATTTATATATTATTAATTAAAAAGAAAGTCGTAGTAGTAGGGCCTGTGGATAATGTTGAAAAGGACGGTGAACGTAATGACCAGTTAGTTTTCCACCTGTGGATATCTTGTGGATAACTGACCAATTCATTCCTGTGTTTTCCACAAGCTAAGGTTTCAGTTCCATTTTAAGGTTTTGCACATCTTCTTGCAAACTTTGATCGGTTTGCAGGGCTTCTTCGATTTTGTCGATGGAATGTAACACGGTCGTATGATCTTTCCCACCAAACTCGGCCCCAATTTTAGGGAGCGAATTATCCGTGAGCTCTCGTGACAGATACATCGCAATTTGCCGGGGAACGACGATTTGCTTGACCCGCTTCTTTCCTTTCAGATCCGCTTGCGAAATGTGGTAGTAGCTGGCGACTTTTTCTTGAATGAGGGCGATTGTCAAAACTGTTGAGCCGGACAACTTTAAGCCCTTCAAGGCGTCGGAGGCCAAGCTGGTTGTGATAATGGCTTTACTGAGGTGGGCATAGGCCTGAACACGGGAAAGCGCGCCCTCTAATTCACGGACGTTGGAATCGATTTGGCCAGCGATGTAGGTCAGGGTGTCGTTGGGGATGTCGATGTGGTCAGCCTGAGCTTTGCTTCTCAAGATCGCAATCCGGGTTTCTAAGTCGGGAGGCGTAATATCGACGGACAACCCCCACTTAAACCGGGAGACCAAGCGATCCTGCAGCTTAGGGATTTCGTTTGGCAAACGGTCGGAAGTGAGCACGATTTGCTTGTTTTCTTCATATAAGGCGTTGAAAGTATGGAAGAATTCTTCCTGCGTTCCTTCCTTATCTGCGAAGAATTGAATATCGTCGACTAATAAGAGGTCAAGATTACGGTATTCTTGTCGAAATTGTTCCTGCGTCCCGGTTTGAATGGCATTAATGAAGTCGTTCGTGAATGCCTCGCTGGTGACGTATTTAACACGGGTTTCGGGGTTGGTAGCCATCATTTTATTGCCAATGGCGTGCATCAAGTGGGTCTTCCCAAGTCCCACGCCCCCATAGAAGAAGAGCGGGTTGTACATATTGCCGGGTTCTTCTGAAACCACTAAAGCAGCCGCGTGAGCCATTTGATTACCCTTACCAATCACAAAGGTATCGAAGGTGTAACGCGGATTAAGGGCAGTGTTGACCTTGAACGATGGCTTAACGACAGTTGCTTGGGGCTGTTCGGCCGGCTCTTCCGATTCAACGATAAAATGAGGTTCAATTTTCGTCGAAGTGGCCTCATAAGCGTACAAGCGAAACTTATCTGCAAGCGAATCATTCCAGTAGTCCTTGTGAAAACGGGTGGGGAGTTCGATAGTCATTTGGTTATTGGCTAGCGAGATAGCCTTAGCCGGCTCAATCAGGGTTGAGTAGGTGACGGGCGATGCTTCCGTTTTGAAGGATTTTTTGATCATTTGCCAAAGTGCTTCTAGATCATTCACAGTGACTCCTCCTAATTTAAAGAAATACTTTAGTTAGTTTAGCATGTTGACAAGGAGTTTTCCACAGGGTGTTAAAAAAAGAAATAACAAATTGCACAACGCTGTGTGGAAATAATCCACAGGGATGTGTAAAACAAAGACGAACTGGACCAGAATAGAGTTTTCCACAAAAAGGTGTTCGAAACCAACGTGATGATAGCGGGACTTGCGAGAGTTATTCACAGCAAATAAAATGTCTGTGGATAACTTTATTAACAGGGTGTTTACATGTGCAAAAACGCGGAAAATACCTGTGGAAAGAATTTGAGACAAAGCTGTGCAAAAACAACGCTGTGGATTATTTGGCTAAATTGTGGATAACTAAAAAAATTTTATTTATTTTTTATCCTTTATTATTAGGAATGAGTGTGCTAAAATCGATAGGTATTGTTTGGAAAGAACGGACTTTTCGACTATAAAAATAAATCAATTGCTAAATAGGAGGTGCTATATATATGAAGCGCACATTTCAACCAAAGAAACGGCATCGTTCACGTGTTCACGGTTTCCGTAAACGCATGAGTACAAGTAACGGCCGTAAAGTATTAGCACGTAGACGTTCAAAAGGCAGAAAAGTATTATCTGCATAAAAAGGCCACTAGACTATAGTGGTCTTTTTTTCTGAAAAGTTTTGGAGAAAATTAATTATGAGAAAATCGTATCGGGTGAAAAAGGAAAGCGAGTTTCAGCGCGTATTTGAGACCCATAACTCGGTTGCTAACCGTAAATTCATCATCTATACAATGGAGAAACCGGGACAAAAGCATTTTCGTGTTGGAATCTCAGTCGGCAAGAAAATTGGTAATGCGGTTCATCGCAACTGGGTTAAACGGCGGATTCGGCAAACGTTGCTGGAAGTAAAGCCCCAATTGAAAGCCGATTGTGATTTCTTGGTGATTGCTCGTCCAGCCGCTGATCAGATGAGTATGGTCGAGACTAAAAAGCATTTAATGCATGCATTAAAACTGGCTCAACTCTTAGACGAAAAACAAAGTGAGGAATAAGGCTTGAAAAAACACATCAAAAAGTACCTGACGTTGGCAAGTGTTTTGTCACTAGGGCTATTTTTGGCAGCGTGCTCGAATAAGCCCATTAATAGTCACAGCACTGGTTTGTGGGATCATTGGATTGTTTACAACTTCTCACGGGCCATCATTTGGTTGTCAAACAGCTTCGGCGGTTATGGCATGGGGATCATCATCTTCACGATCATTATCCGGATCATTATCCTGCCGTTGATGATTTACCAAACGAAATCAATGCGTAAGACGCAGGAACTGCAACCTAAACTGAAGGCACTACAAAAGAAGTATTCTTCTAAGGATATGGAAACCGTTCAGAAGATGCAGGCTGAACAAAAGAAGCTGTATGCGGAAGCGGGCGTAAACCCATTCGCATCCATGTTACCAATGATTGTTCAATTGCCAGTCATCTATGCGCTGTATCAAGCAATCTGGCGGACGGATGTTTTGCGGGCCGGGTCGTTTATGTGGTTACAGTTGGGTCACCGAGATCCATACTTCATCTTGCCACTCCTTGCGGCACTGTTTACGTTTGTTAGCTCGTGGTTATCAATGGCCTCAATGCCAGAGAAAAACGCGATGACGACCAGTATGACATGGTTAATGCCAATCTTTATTTTCTTCATGGCGATGAATATTTCGTCAGCCATCTCCCTTTACTGGGTGGTAACGAACGTCTTCCAAGCTGGTCAAACACTCGCTATTCAAAACCCATTCAAGATTAATCGCGAACGGGCTGAGAAGGAAGCCGCTGAAAAAGCCAAGCGTAAGAAACTAGAAAAAGCCAAGCGGCGGGCCGTAAAGGGTCGTCGAAAATAAGCTGAACTTGATTAAGGTCATCGTCGTGAGGCGGGGCCTTTTTTTATACGATCGGATGGCCAGAAACGTTGTGCCAGGTTTCATGCCCATGTATGGTATAATCGTTGACGATAAGAACATGAGGAGGTCGCGAAATGGCGATTTTTACAGGTAAAACAGTTGCCGAGGCGATTCAAAATGGGTTGCGCACCCTTAAATTAAGCCGACACGAAGTTGAAATTAACTTGATTGAGTCGCCTAAGAAGGGATTCTTAGGCTTGCATCGGCGAGAAGCGCAAGTCGAAGTGAAGGCGATTTTACCCCAACATACGGGTGGGGCACTCCTTCATCCGGACCTTGCTGAAGAAGTCAATGTGCAGCAGCACCAAAAAGAGGCCACGGAAGGATTTGGCGGCGTGGAAGAAGCACCGACCGAAGACGAAAGTGAAGAAGCGACCGACGATCAGCAAATTAGTCCGGCCGAAATTCACCGTCGTGAAGTGGCGAACCAGCAAAAACTAAACCAGGTGGCCGAAATGGCGGGGTATTACCTGGGTGATATTTTAGATGGCATGCAGTTACCAGTTGAAACAACCGTAACGGTGGACCGCCGAACGGTGACGATTGAGTTAGCAACGGACCAGCCGGCCAAGGTGATTGGCCGTCATGGTATGACCATTAACGCGTTACAATCGATGGGACAGACCTTTATGAACCTACACGGTGTTGCAAAGGTCACCGTCGTGCTGGACACTAATGATTACCGTAAAAAGCGGGAAACAGTACTGATCGGGGTAGCCAAAAAGGCGGCCACGGAAGTCATTGCGAGCGGCACGGCGGTTTATTTAGATCCGATGCCGGCCAATGAACGGAAGCAGGTGCACCAAATTTTAGCAGAAAATAAATTTGTGCGGACTTATTCGCACGGTCGCGACCCACGGCGGAGTGTTGTCGTTGCCCCGGCCAGCGAATTGAGCTAGTGAATATCATGGCGGGAGACAATAATGATTGACAATCTTGCCAAAGTTTTCTAAAATAATGGACGTTTAAATGTTAATACGGGTAAAGTAGTGAAAGTGCTTTGACCACGCTGGCTTTTTTGGCAGGCGTGGAGTGGCGCTTTTTTTATTTGGTGTATGTATTTTGAAAGGAGAGCTAACGTGGCAAATTCAGAGTTTGATACGATTGCGGCGATTTCGACCCCGGTGGGGGAAGGCGGTATTTCGATTATTCGCATTAGCGGTGATGACGCCCTGACCGTGGCTAGTGAAATCTACCATGGTAAGGACCTCACCCAGGTCGCGAGTCACACGATTAACTACGGCCATATCATTGATCCAACGACGCAAAAAGAAGTCGATGAAGTAATGGTATCCGTGATGCGGGCCCCGAAAACGTATACGCGTGAAGATATTATTGAAATCAACTGTCATGGTGGTCTTGTGGCCACCAACAAAATTTTACAACTGGCCCTAAGTTACGGGGCACGGCTGGCCGAACCGGGTGAATTTACCAAACGGGCCTTCTTGAATGGCCGTATCGATCTGTCACAGGCTGAAGCGGTGATGGACCTGATTCGGGCTAAGACGGATCGTTCAATGAAGGTGGCTTTAAATCAGCTTGATGGTGATTTATCGCGATTAATTAAGGCGCTTCGTCAGGATATTTTGGACGTGCTGGCTCAAGTTGAAGTCAATATTGACTATCCCGAATACGATGCGGTCGAAGAAATGACCACCAAATTATTAAAAGAAAAAAGTGCCGAACTCAAGCAACAAATCGATCAGTTGCTTAAGACGGCTAAGCAGGGCAAGGTCCTCCGGGATGGTCTGGCAACGGCGATTATCGGCCGGCCCAACGTGGGTAAATCAAGCCTGCTTAATAATTTACTACACGAAGATAAGGCGATTGTCACGAACATTGCTGGTACGACGCGTGACGTGATCGAAGAATACGTGAACGTGAACGGTGTCCCATTGAAATTGATCGATACGGCCGGTATTCGTAAAACAACCGATCAAATTGAGCAAATTGGCGTTGAACGGAGCCATCAAGCAATTGAAACGGCCGATTTAGTGCTCCTCCTTCTTAATAGTAGTGAACCATTGCAACAAGAGGATCTGGATCTGTTGCAAGAAACTGATGCGAGTCAACGGATTGTATTGTTGAACAAAACGGATTTACCGATGCAATTAGACCGCGATCAACTCCGGACATATGTCGATGATGATCATGTGATTGAAACATCGATCGTGCATAATGCGGGGATGGACCAGCTGGCAGACAAGATTAACCATCTCTTCTTTGAAGAGGGGATTGAGAGTAACCAAAACAGCGTGATGGTCACGAATGCGCGACACATCGGGCTGTTACATCAGGCCAGTGACGCTCTGAACGATGTGCAGATGGGAATTGCGGTCGGTATGCCGGTAGATCTTGTCCAGATCGATATGACCCGTTGCTGGGATTTACTCGGTGAAATCACTGGTGATAGCTATCAAGATGAGTTGCTAGATCAACTCTTTAGCCAATTTTGTTTGGGAAAATAAGCGGTTCGTCCAAGCAGTGCAACGTTTAGATTTAACTTAAAAACTTAGGAGACAAAAATCATGGAACAAGCTTTACCTTATAAAGGAAAAGATTACGACGTTATCGTCGTTGGTGCCGGTCATGCCGGTAGTGAAGCGGCCCTTGCTGCCGCCCGAATGGGAAATAAGACCCTGTTAATCACAATTAGTCTCGAAATGGTGGCCTTCATGCCATGTAACCCTTCCATTGGGGGGCCTGCTAAGGGCATCGTGGTGCGTGAAATCGACGCTCTCGGTGGTGAAATGGGTAAGAATATCGATAAGACCTACGTCCAAATGCGGATGTTGAATACGGGGAAGGGCCCTGCTGTCCGAGCATTGCGGGCCCAAGCTGATAAGCACGCGTACCATGCCGAAATGAAACATACGATTGAAAAGGAACCGAACTTAACCTTACGGCAAGGAGTGGTCGATTCTTTGATCGTTGAAGACGGGGTCTGCAAGGGCGTCGTGACGAATACTGGGGCACATTACGGTGCCAAAACGGTCGTCTTAACGGTTGGTACGGCGGCACGTGGCAAGATTATTATCGGTGAGTTGCAATACGAATCTGGTCCTAATAACTCTAAAGCAGCCATGAAACTATCCGGTAACTTGGAAGAGCTCGGTTTTGAACTCAAGCGGTTCAAGACGGGGACACCCCCCCGGGTGGACGGAACGACGATTAACTACGCCGAAACCGAGGAACAACTCGGGGATGCGGAGCCTAACCACTTTAGCTTTACGACCCCGGATAGTGACTACCTCTTGTTAAAGGATCAGCTCTCCTGCTGGTTGACCTACACTAACGAAGACACCCATAAGTTAATTAGGGATAATCTGGATCGGGCACCGATGTTTGCCGGCACGATCAAGGGGGTGGGTCCCCGCTATTGCCCATCAATTGAAGATAAGATCGTACGGTTTGCGGATAAGTCACGCCACCAGCTGTTCCTAGAACCTGAAGGACGAAACACTGATGAGTGGTATGTTCAGGGGCTGTCGACGTCATTACCAGAAGAGGTTCAACAGCAGATTGTTCATTCAATCAAGGGGCTTGAAAATGCAGAAATGATGCGGCCAGGTTACGCCATCGAATACGACGTTGTGGCGCCTTATCAATTACGGCCCACACTGGAAACGAAACTGGTTAAGAACCTGTACACGGCCGGACAGACTAACGGAACGTCAGGGTATGAAGAAGCAGCCGGCCAAGGCATGTTAGCCGGAATTAATGCCGGTTTGCGAGCCCTGGGCAAGGACCCTCTAATCCTGAAGCGTTCGGATGCCTACATTGGCGTGATGGTCGATGACTTGGTTACTAAGGGCACCAACGAGCCTTACCGGCTACTAACGAGTCGGGCCGAATACCGGTTGATCTTGCGTCATGATAATGCTGATCTACGGTTAACGGAAATGGGACATGAAATTGGTCTCATTAGCGACGAGCGTTATGAAGCAATGCTTGCCAAACGGCATGAAGTGGAAGCCGAAGAAGCACGATTGGCATCAATTCGGATTAAGCCCAATGAGGCTGTGAACGCCTTTTTAGCTAAAAATGGGCAAAAGCCGTTAAAAGATGGTGTGCTCGCAAGTGAATTCTTGCGGCGGCCAGAAGTGAAGTACGCCGATTTGCTTCAATTTATCCCAGCAGCCGATCACGAATTAGATCGGCGGGTCATTGAACAGGTCGAGATCCAAATTAAGTATGATGGCTATATCAAAAAGGCCGAACAAAAAGTTGAACGGTTGAAGAAGATGGAAGCGAAGAAGATTCCAGATCGAATCGATTACGATGCCATTGATGGCCTAGCTACCGAGGCCCATCAAAAGCTGAACAAGATTCGGCCGGAAACTATTGCCCAAGCATCGCGGATTAGCGGCATTAACCCCGCAGATATTGCGATCTTGAGTGTCTATATTCAACAAGGCAAAATTGCCAAGCTAAAAGCGGCCCAATAAGCAAAATAGCGTTGCGCGAACACAGTAGTGTCCTTGCGCAACGCTATTTTTTTGTGAAATTTAATCATTATTCGGTTATTTCAATCGAGTGACACCGCTTTCTTTAATAAATCTTAAACTTTACCTTTGGAAATAGAAATGGATGTTGTATAGTTAACGTGAATTGACAAAATATGATTAATAATCACTTGATAAGTATGAGGTATAACAATGGGGACATATAATTGGGGCACCTGGTTGGTAGAAGTGGTCATCGCGATCTTTTTTATTTCGGGATTCGTGGTCTTTTACAACCAAGAGTGGATTCCATTTTTGAATCGTAATCATCATTACGCACAAAAGCAACGACAACGCCTAACGCGTGGCGGAATGACCGCCTTTATTTTTGTTATGGCGATCTTTTTCCAGTTCGCGGCCATTATTGACCCGATTAACAGTACTACATACTTGAATTTAATTTTGTACGCCCTGGCGATCCCACTGATGGATGATCAAATGGGAGGGAAGGAATATCTGGTTCGGGCACTCGGACTGATGGTGTTTTGGGTGTACAACGATCCGGTTTTCAGCTGGACCTTTAGCGCATCGCTGGTCAATCTAGTCGTTATTTTGGCCATCATCTATAAGTGGAACCGGCAGATCACCGACCACTGGTGGGCCGATTTGGGAATGTCGTTTTGGCTGGGCATCAATTTCTGGTTGACGCAAACACAACTAACGAGGGAATACCTCGTCATGGGGATTGCCATGTTTGGCATGATGAGTATCTTTAACTTTTTCTACTGGACGTCGGCGCGGCGCAACGAGGTGGAACAAAGTCAGCTGATGCACCAGGTCAACTACGATGGCTTGACACGTATTAGGAACTTTTCGTCGTTTGACGCTGATGGCAAGTTACTGATGCAAACCCGTTCACGAACGGAGCCGTTAACGCTAGTGATGTTTGATATTGACCATTTTAAGCAGGTTAATGACAGCTACGGGCATATGGCCGGGAATGCGGTATTAGTCGGCGTGGCCGAGCGGGTGACCCAGATTTTAGCGGATAGTACGATGGATGATTATAGCTTCTACCGGACTGGCGGTGAAGAGTTTAACATTATTTTTGGACATCACACACCGGAGCAGGTGATGGAACTCGTTGAAGAGTTCTGGACCCAGATTCGGGAAGCAAAGTTTTATTACGAAGATGACGCAATGCAGATTACATTGTCGGTCGGGGTGAGTCAGCGCCAAGCGGCGGATCCAGACTTTACCGCGCTGTATCAGCGGGCCGATGCTAGTTTATACCATTCTAAGCAAAGTGGTCGTGACACGATTACGGTCGAAAACCAAACCTTTCGCTCCCACCACCATAATGTCGCCTCGTTAACGTATCGTTTTTTTACCCAGCCGATCGTTGATGTGGCAACGGGCAAGACGTTACGGCATGAGTTGTTGTTACGGATGTATCATCCCCGGTTCAAGCAGTGGCAGCTGCCACGCGTTTTTGAAATTTCGGCAGCAACTCAAATTGAACTCATCAAGAATATTTTGCCGCAACTAGATGTTAAGAAGATTAGTATAAACCTGACAAAAGATCAGTTTGCAGACCCTGATACCGCACATCAACTGGTGGCGTACTTTCAAAGTGAGCCGGAACTGGTAGCAATGATCGTCGAAATTACCCACGTTCCGACGGCCGCAATCATGCACCAGATGAGTCAGATTTATCACGCTGGCGGGGTAGAATTGGCAATCGATGATGTGGAATCGGACAACCTGTACGACAAAGTGGCACCGCTACTGACCGACGTGGATTGCTTAAAGTTTGCAGTTCAGAATTTACGGCAGGAGCGAGAAACCGCCGAAATTTGGGAGCAGGTCGCTTTTTGGCAGGAATTAGCCGCACAAAATCAGTTGAAGTTTGCAGTCGAAGGCATTGAAACTGATCAAGACGTAGCGATGATGAAACAATTATCGATTGAATGGGCGCAGGGGTACTACTACAGTAAACCCGCGTTACCGAAATTGGATTAATGGGAGTAGGGATTAAACGATGAAGTGGTGGATAGTCGGATTAACCGCGCTGGTAAGTGGCGCCCTGTGGCAGGGAACTAGCGTGCATGCCGATCAGGTCATGCGAAGCACAACGAACGTCCCCGTGACGACGCTGGATGTCAGTACGTACGCATCAACAGCCGATGCGGAAGCCATTCAGGCCCAGTCGGAGGGACTCTATACGTATAACGCCCATAACCGGATTATGTTGGGGGTCGCTAAGCAAAAGCCGACGGTTAACCAAGCACGGACGCGGTATACATTTCAACTCCGGCATACTCACTGGTCAAACGGGGATGAGGTAACGGCGAGTGATTTTGTGTACGCTTGGCGGCGGGTCGTTGATCCAGCCACGGGCTCACGAAACGCGAGCAAGTTATCAGTGATTAAAAATGCGGTCGCCATCACGGCTGGTAAAAAGAATGTGACGCAGCTGGGAGTAAAGGCGATCGGAAAGTACACTTTGCAGATCACGTTGGCAGCGCCAAGTCAGTATTTACCGCAGCTGTTGGCGGGGCGCGCGTTTGGCCCGCTTGATCAAAGCTATGTAGAACGGGTTGGATCGAAATACGGAACCAGCTCAAAGTATACGGTCTCAAACGGTCCGTTCACCGTTCAGAACTGGACGGGAAGTCGGGATCGCCACTGGAGTTACGTTAAAAATCCGCAGTACTGGGATCGAAAAGTGGTTAAAATTCAGCAAGTCAAGATTGCAATGATCGCGACGTCAGCGAAGGCGGCGGCCCTGTTTGATCAAGGTAAAGTGGCCTACGCGCAACTGACGGACCGAACGCTACAACGCTATATTGGGCAAAAGGTGATTCATCAGGAGTTAACTAAAACGGCGGCGTACCTATTCTTTAACACGCAGCAAAAACAACTGCAAAACGTTCACCTACGACGGGCAATTGCCCACTCGTATAATAAAGTTCTACTTGCTAGAGGCGTGTTACGTGACGGCTCATCCCCCCTTAATGGTCTGATTCCAACGGGCCTCGTCAAGGATCCGGTACATCACAGAGACTACCGGGCGGCAGAAAAAGGGGTGGCGACCTCTAAGTACAGCTTACGCCAGTCGCACAAGGAATGGCTCCTAGCTAAGAAGCAGCTGCATACATCTAACATCAAGTTACAACTCTTAGTTTCCAACGCGGCTGGCAATCAAAATATGGCCGAATTTATGCAGGCGCAATTGCAGCATAATTTACCCGGATTAAAAGTTAGCATTAAGACGGTGACACTGGCTCAACGGATCAAGTTAGAGGAAGCGGGACACTTCCAGATGGTCATTGGTACTTGGACGCCGAATAGTCCAGATCCGGCTAACTATGTGTCGTTCTTCGCCTCCAAGAGTTTAGCCAACGTGCCACAATATAGTAATCGACGCTATGATCAGGGATTACGAGACCTATCGGGGTGCCTAGCGAACCGTTCCGTTGCTCGGTGGCGAAAAATTCAGCAACTAGAGAAACAGGCGATTCAGGGAGCAACCGTCGTGGCACCGATCTATCAGCAGGGGGTCACCTACCTGCAAAAGCCTAATGTGACGGGGTTAAACCTCTCCTCGTTTGGGGCGATTGTTAACTATAAATATGTTCGACTACATTAAAACAAGCTGAGTAAAAATAGCTATTTTTACTCAGCTTGTTTTTGTTAGGTCGGGATTTAATGACCCCTATTTTCATTTTTAGGCCGTTTTATCCAGCCAATTTTTACCTTCCACGAAGCGGGAGATCAGCATTGCGGAGGTAGTATTACTCGAGGAATTCAGTAAAGTGGCGGGAATATCGATAATTTCACTGATGATCAAAATTAGTGGTAGGGCGGCCATTGGGAAGCCAAAGACGGTAATAATGACAGTTTCAGCGACAAATCCGCCACCAGGAATCGCACTCATGACGACCCCTACCAGAAACCCGACACAAATAATCAGTGCGGCGTTTTCTAGGGTCGCAATATTACGGCCAAACAGGACGAAGAGGAACGTTGCTTTGAGAACGCCACCAACGACGGAACCATCCTTGTGGGTATTGGCCCCTAACGGAATGACGGTTTCGGCGATATCGTCCTTAACGCCCATTTTTTTAGTGTACTCAATATTAACGGGAATTGAAGCAGCCGATGAACTAGTTGCAATCGCTGTAATCGCAGGCGTGGCAATGTTACGCCAGAAGGCCCGGACCCCGCGTTGACCACCGGCAATTAGAGCGTAGCCACTCATCACCACAAAGAAGTAGAAGACGCTGTAGCCAAGATAAACGAGCCAGGTGCGTAGGTAGGTGGTGACCATTTCGGCGCCCAGATTACCGATAATATTAGCAAAGAAACAGCCTAGTCCGATTGGGGCGTAGTACATGATGTACTTGACGATTTTCATGACCACAACGTTGCCGGCGGCGAGGATCTGGGCGAATGGCTGGGCCGCTTTACCAGAGGTTGATGTCGCAATTCCAGTGAAGACGGCGACCACGATGAGGGATAGCATGTTATCCTTGGTCAAAATCTTATTAAAGTCGTCGACGGTGAAGGTTTTGACTAGTTGATTTAGCCAGTAACTGTGCCCGCCTGCACCTTTGACACTCCCCATGAGGTGCTTGACGCTGGCCATATCTACATTATTAATTGGTCGGAAGATGAGGACTGCTAAGTACCCGAGGATCGCGGATACTAGTGACGTGGCAAGAAAAACGATGAGGGTGGTGACTAAAATTTTACCCAGCCGGCGAATTTCAGTCATGTTAGCGATCGCTGACGAAATACTGAAAAAGACCAATGGAATTAAAATCATGTACATGAGATTAAGGAATAAGTCTCCTAGGGGCTTAACGATGGCTACTTGGGGACCGTAAATGACACCGGCAATACCACCGATGATGAGGCCCATGAGTAGTAAAATCGTGCCACGATAGTGATACCAAAAAGAACGCATAGTTTTTACGACTCCTCACTAAATAAGTTAAATGGTGTTAAAAACAATAAAATGAATTAGTCTCTGATCAAAGTCGGAGATTAATTCATTTTATTTGGTTGAAACTGAGAAACTACGGATATGATCGTAATATGCAGGATAATGCCAAGCATTATCGTGAGTTCATATTAGTCTTGTTGGTCAAAGAAACTATTAACGACCTCTACATCGTCAAAATGGTGTTTGGTGGTACCGATGATTTGATAGTCTTCATGGCCTTTACCGGCAATTAAGACGACGTCGCCTGGTTGGGCCTTGGAAAGGGCCATGTAAATAGCTTCACGACGGTCCGAATTGCGGGAATAGGAATCAGCGGGGATGCCGGCAACCATTTCATCTAAAATGGCTTCTGGGTCTTCGGTCCGCGGATTGTCGGCGGTGAAGATCGCATCGGTCGAGTTATTCAGGGCAATTTCGGCCATAATCGGGCGTTTCGTTGTTTCGCGATCGCCACCACAGCCAACCACACAGTAGACCCGTTTTTCGGCGAACGCGTTAATCGTGTTCAGGACGTTTTTTAGGCCATCCGGCGTGTGAGCGTAGTCCACGATGACGGTGACATCTTGGTCGTTAGGCACCACTTGGAACCGGCCCCGGACACCTTGAACGGACTCTAATGATGCGATAATGTCTTCCGGTGCTAAACCGTGTTCGTAGGTGGCACCAAAGGCTGCGAGCGCGTTATAAACGTTGAAGTCGCCCATTAGTTGAAGCTTGACGGGATAGCTGTGACCATAAATGCTGAGGTCAAATTCAGTCCCGTGACTTGTTACGCGAATATTGTTGGCTTGTAGCAAACCTTGACCGTGCGTTCCGTACGTCAAAACGTTTGCGGCGGTCTTGTCAATGAGACGACGGCCATAAGGATCATCGATGTTAATCACAGCGGTCTTTGGCTTACCAGTTTTGTGGTAGCTATTGCCTAATTGTGAGAATAGGAGGGTCTTGGCATCAAAGTAGTTTTCTACCGTTTTATGGAAATCGAGGTGATCTTCCGTCAAGTTAGTGAAAACGGCGGTATCAAAATCGATGCCCCATGCACGGCCTTCAACCAGTGCAATTGAAGAAACTTCCATGGCGCATTCCATGACGTCTTGGTCGACCATTTCACGCAGTAGTTTTTGAACGGTGTGAGGATCGGGAGTTGTATTTACGGTTGGGATTTTTTCATCACCAATCTTGTTATACATTGTTCCGATAATGCCAGTTTTACTGTCGTGATCATCTAGAATCTTGCTAATCAAGTGGGTAATCGTCGTTTTACCGTTGGTACCCGTTACCCCAAACATGGTCATTTGAGCGCTGGGATCACCAAAGAAGCGGGCGCTGATTTGAGCCAGTGCTTTATGGGTATCAGGGACGGTGATCACCGTTACGTCACCAGTCACAGTGACGGGTTCATCGACAACGATGAGCCGGGCGCCAGCATCAACGGCTTCTTGAACATGTTCATGGCCGTTAAAACGGAGACCCTTGATGGCAACGAAACAGCACCCATCGGATAGTTGGCGGGTATCTTGTGTGACATCGGTAATTTCAATATTGGTTAATTTTTGTTGATCTTCGTGGCTTAATTGAAGGAGTTCTGCAAATTCTGCGGCCTTCATAGTCTCATCTCCAGTAAAAGTTTGATTAACCTACATTTTAGCATTGTTGGCGGGGGGAGTGAAGACAATAACTAACGACAGGCCAGATTCGTGAATTTGAAATGGAATCGGGATGAAAACAGAAAAATAGTAAGCAACTTGGTTTTGTTTGTTTGCTTATCAAGCGAGTTGTATTACAATTGTTATTAATTAGGAGCCAGCAATTATTAGAACGTATTAAGTGGGGAATTCTACTATGAAAGCACTCAAGGAAATACTGAGTTGGATCGTACCAATTGCGATCGGACTTTTAGCAGCACTATTAATTAAAAACTATGTTTTCCAGCTGGTTCGGGTTGATGGACCATCAATGCAACCGAACTTGGAAAATAACGAACGGGTCCTTGTATCGAAACGGTCAACCATTCATCGGGGTAGTGTAATCGTGTTTGAGGCCCAGGGGGTCGATCCACAGGTCACAACGTCAACGGACTACGTCAAGCGGGTGATCGCATTGCCGGGTGATACCGTGAGCTCGAAGAACGGTGTGATCTACGTTAATGGTAAGAAGACGGATCAAAGCTACATTGGGACGTCAGAACGGACAACGGGCACCGGTAACTGGAATCTCCAAAGCATTTCGGTAGAAAACCAGTGGCAAAAGAATCAGGGCGCAACCAAGGTACCAAAGGGTGAATACTTTGTATTAGGAGATCACCGGAGCGTCTCAAACGACGGTCGGTACTGGGGCTTCGTGCCAAAGAACAAAATTCTCGGGGTTGTAAAGGTGCCATTCTGGAATCGGGATGCAACGAAGAAAGCCAACATCAACACGTTCTGGAAGAGTTATTTTGATAATTAAGCTGTAATTGAGATCGTAATATAACAGGCGCCATCGTCCCAAGTCTGGGGCGGTGGCGCCTGTTATGTTAAGGGCTAGCAGTTAGTTTTGGGACGCCTTTTTTTGGCGACCTTGCAACGCTAACTGGATGGCTTTATCGGCCAAAATGGACTGGGCGTCGGAGATGGAGTAGGGGTGATCAGGCGCCTGTTCCTGAGCTAATGATAATTCTGTACAACCTAAAATAGTGGTATCGCAGTGCAGATCTTCTTGCATTCGTCGTAGCACTTCGTGGTAACGGTGCGGATTAACCTGCCCTTTTTGTTTGATATCTTCAAAAATAAGCGCTTCTGTTTCGGCCAGAATTTCAGGAGTGGGTTTTACAATTTCGTAACCCGCTTCAGTAATGAAGTGGTCGTAGATGCCCGTTTTAACGGTGCCGGGAGTTCCTAAAATCCCAATGCGTTTGGCGCTGGGATTGATGGTCTTGATTTCTTCAACGGCCAACTGGGGCATATGAAGAATGGGCCTATCGGTTGCCGCAGCTATTTCGGGGTAAAAATAGTGGGCCGAGTTACAAGTGAGCACGAAAAATTGGGGATGAAGCGTGCTAAATTGTTGTACATCGGCGACTAATTGGGGTCCCGGATTTGGTTGTGAGTGGTCCAAAATATAGGTAGAACGATCTGGAATCGTCGCGTGGTTGACCACTAGGTAGTCAAGATAATCTTGATCTGAAGTCGTAGGGGTTCGTTGGTTAATTAACCGGACAAAGCTTTCGGTAGCCAGGGATCCCATCCCGCCAAGAATGACAAAAAAGTTTTTCATTGTACTGCCTCCCGCAATAAATTACGTCCTATTATACCCCACAATAATTGAAATGGCCGCATTGCTTGACTATTAAGGGGAAAAGATATATGCTTTCGCACATATTGACTATTAAGTACGTAGAGAAAGCTGGGATCACCGTGTCAGGCGAAGCAAATCAGGTCGAACTCCTCAAGTGGATTTCGATTGCGGATCGATACATTAAAATACAACTAGATCGGCGACTCAAACCGTTAAAATTGAGCTCCAGTAACTATTATTACCTTTTACGGTTACATGAACGGCCGGGGATTACGCAGGAAGGGCTCATTGACCTGATGTTTTTGAACCGGAGTAACGTGACGCGTTCAATTAATCAGCTGGTTAACATCGGAATTGTCCGAAAAGAAATTGTGACCTCCGATCGACGAATGTCTAAATTATATTTAACTGACCATGGTGAATCGCTGTGTCCGCAAGTGACTAAGATTCGAGAAGACGTCGTGACCCAAGCCATCCAAGATGCAGGCGAACGCGCAGAGGGATTAGTCACGGCAATGCGTGCTGTTGCTCAAGGCGCTGTGACTCGCGAACAAAAATTTGATGCGAAAGAAGTGGAGCAATCCCATGACTAACAAAGCAATTACTACAGATCAAATTAAACAATACCATCAGGACTTTGTTTCACGTGAAACAGCACCGGTAATTGCCCGGGCCGTTATGAAAAACGGAATCAAGGCAAGTAGTGAAGATCCGACAGCCGCGCAACGACTCAATCGCACATTTTCTGTCGAGTTGAAGACGGGAAAGGTTTCTAATCAGAAGCACAGTGGGCGGTGTTGGTTATTTTCAACACTGAATACACTACGCCACCAGTTTGCGACTAAATACCAGGTGAAGGACTTTGAGCTGTCTCAAAACTACCTCTTTTTCTGGGACAAGGTCGAACGGGCGAATACCTTTCTTCAAAACATCATCAATACCGCGGATCGTGATTTAAAGGATCGTGAAGTTGCCTTTTATCTGAGCATGGCGGCTAGTGATGGTGGCCAGTGGGATATGGCAGCGAGCCTTGTGGAGAAGTACGGACTGGTTCCAAATTACGTTATGCCAGAAACCTACAACACAAATAATACGACGGAAATTGACGACGTGATGAACCTAAAATTACGTAAGGACGCCCTCGAAATACGTCACTTGGTGGCGGCTCAGGCGAGTGATGAGGTCATTGAGCAGACAAAACAAAAGATGATCAGTCAAATTTATCAGTTAGCCGCATATGCTTTTGGAGAGCCACCGGTCGATTTCACGTTAGAGTACCGGGATGATCAGCATCATTACCATCGTGTACCGGAACTAACGCCCCACGCTTTTTATGAGCAGTACTTTACGATGCAACTGCGCGATTATGTGGTATTGACGAACGCCCCTGATCACGAATACAATCAGTTATATGCATTGCCAAGTCAGGACAATGTTGCTGGTGGTCTGCCAATTCAATTCTTGAACGCACCAATTGAGGAGTTGAAACGGACGGCGATTGCGCAGCTTCAAGATGGTGAGACGGTCTGGTTTGGTAACGATGTGTTGCAACAAATGGATCGGAAGCGCGGATTATTAGATTCTAAGCTGTTTAGACGTGATGAACTCTTGGACGTTGATTTATCGATGAGCAAGGCGGATCGATTAGCGAGTGGCCAAGCAGAAGTGACGCACGCGATGACGCTCACCGGTGTAGATTTAGTGAACGATCAGCCCAACCGATGGAAGGTCGAAAACAGCTGGGGTGAAGAAAATGGCGAAAAAGGCTATTTTGTCATGACGGACCAGTGGTTTGATGATTACACTTATGAAGTGGTGGTTAATAAGAAGTATCTGACACCAATGCAACAGCAGTTGGCCCAAGGACCGGCAACCGTATTGCCAGCATGGGACTCCTTACAGTAGTGATGACAAAATCAATCTCGGGGAGATTAGAGAACATGGAACAGTGGGATATCTACGATCAGGATCAACACCTTACCGGCCGCACAATGGCCCGCAACGATTGGCGCATGAAGCCGGGCGACTACCATTTAACGGTGCTTGGTATTTTACAGAATCAGGATGGCCGGTATCTGATTACACGGCGACAGTTGGACAAGGACTGGGCTGCGGGATGGTGGGAAGTTTCCGGTGGCGGCGTGCGGGCCGGTGAAGACTCGCACCACGCGATGATACGGGAAATTAAAGAAGAGACCGGACTGGACGTCACGGCCGCAACCGGTGGATTTGCATACACATATCGCCGAGATAATCCGCAGGAACAAAATAATTATTTTGTGGATGTTTACCGGTTTAAATTGTCTTTTGAGTTGGCCGATGTGGTGCCACAGGGCTCGGAAGTGACGAATTATCGGTTGGCGACCAGTGATGAAATTCGAGCACTTGCTCAACAAGGAATTTTTTTGCACTACCAAAGCATTGAAAAGCTTTTAAAGACTAACTAGTGAAATGAGAAAAGCCTTCAGAATGCCTGAAGGCTTTTAGTAACGCTTAATTATTGCGCAACGCTGGCGGCGCTGCTGGCAGATGATGGCTGCGGGTTACTACTACTGCTTGGTTGCTGTGCTGAAGATGAGCTTTGTGGTGTTGAAGACGACGAAGCAGAGCTAGCTGGTGTGCTAGAGCTGACACTGCTAGTGGTAGATTGGGCAACTGACGAGCTGGTAGCACTAGATGCGCGCGTAGACGATGAGTATGTGCTAGTGCTAGTGCTGTACGTTGCCTGGTATGCGGTGGAGCTAGATGATTCAGAACTGGATGATTTCTTCTTATGATGCTTCTTTTTGTGCGACGAGCTTGTGTACGTGGAGACGTCGGAGTCGGTGTCATTCGTATTGACCGGATCGCGTTGCTTGATTGCGAAGACAACGATCATGATCAGAAGAACGGCAAGGAGCGCAAAAAGCAACCAACGGACGTACCGGTGTGGTTTCCGGGGGCCATTTTTACGGGGTCCCTTACCTTTTTTAGGCGTTTTATTTTTATGGGGACGTTGAAAGCCGAAGCCTCGTTTACTACCCTTTTTTTGTTCTTTTTTAGCGTCGTAACGAGCAACACGACTATTTGGTTCCTGGTTATTCAAAAGACCACCTCAAAAATTATGACTAATTGATTTTGCATCCCTATTGTATCAGTACGGACTATTTCTATGCACGTATTATACACTCTTACACGGAATAGACAAAAGCCGACTAGCTTGGGAGGGCTAATCGGCTTTTGCTTTTAGGAGTAGAATTATATGGTGACCGCTTGGGAGGACGGCCACCCAGTTTCATTACTTGGGAGGAGTAAATGAAAGAGGTTTAATTGGTATGTTTATATAGTACCCAGAATGTTTGAAGTAATTGTGAAGAAATCTTTGAAAATTAACGAAGAAAATAATATTAACTATTAGTAAATTTTAATAAAAGGTAATGACTGGTATCAAAAATGAGAATTTTTTTACAATCCAACGTTGACAAATCAATGAAATGGCACTAATATAATAGCATAATTAAATTTGAATGAGAAAACATGAGAACACGTTGAGAGGAAAAAGTAGACTATCTTCGTTAACTTAGAGAGTTCCAGTGATGGTGAGATGGAATGGCAACGAGGTAGTTGAAAATCGTCCTTGAGTGATTACTTGAACGGCGTCCGCCAAGTAAAGTGAATTGGAAAGCACCCATTACCGTGCCGGCGTATGATTGTACGTGAGAGACCTGTTTAGTGATAGATAGGTGAACTTAGGTGGTAACACGGTGTTTTTCCGTCCTATTAATGATTCGAGTAATCGAGTTGTTGGTAGGGCGTTTTTTTATTCAAATGAACAGTAGAAGAGGTGGTGGCGATGAAATCGGACATTTCTGACATTAGTCAGATTAGGAATTTAAATCAGTGGGCAAAACGTAAACACATAGTATCAATTTCTCACCATACACATATTATAAAAACACATAGTTTTAATGAAGTACAGATTTCGAACACATATTAGGGAAGACTAACTTCCTACACCACATAGCACCATCATAATTCCTGCCACGGCAGGACACATAGATCATTAAGTGCGAACTCGATCAAATCAGCGCCGCATTGGCGGTGGCACGCACAGATATATTCCATATAGCATTCTATTTGTAACAAGCGTATAATCGTTACTGTTTTTAAAACAACATAGAGCACACCTATAATTAAGTTTAAAGTCCCGAGGTAGTAACCAGCTACTGATGAGGGACTTTTTTTGTTGTGGTAGTGGTTAGATTGGTTATTTTTTGAAGGCGATGACTTGCGTATTTTGAAAATGGTGTTACTATATAAAATACATGTTACTTTTAAAATAACAACGTATAGAAAGAGGTCTTTAAACATGAAGTATGCAGTGACAGGTGCCACGGGAAAATTTGGACGGGTAGCCATCCAAACATTGGTAGATCAAATTGGTAGTCAAAATGTGATTGCATTGGCACGCAATACCGCCAAAGCAACGCAGGTACTCCCTACCGGCGTTGAGGTTCGCCCCGGTGATTATACGGATGAAGCACAATTGACTGATTCACTGGCTGGTGTGGATCGATTATTGTTTATTTCGTCGCAACCGGGTGGTGCAGTCGCTCGGCTAACCCAGCACCAAAATGTCGTTAAGGCAGCGCAGGCAGCAGGTGTCGCATTGATTGCCTATACCAGTTTTCCCCATGTCGAGACGGCAAAATCACCACTATCGAGTGACCACCAGGCAACCGAAGCGCTCATTAAGGAGACGGGGATTCAGCATACATTTCTCAGAAATAACTGGTACTTGGAAAATGAGATGAGTTTTATTCAGGGTGGTCAGCAAAACCAACCGTTTGTTTACTCTGCGGGACAGGGACGTGTCGGCTGGGCGCTGGAACGGTATTACGCACAAGCAGCGGCTCAGGTCATACTGCTGGACGAGCCACGACCGGTTTATGAGTTTGCGGGCGAATCGCGGACCTATGCCGATCTGGCTACGGCCGTTCACCAGGTTACGGGTCATGACTTCCCTGTTAAGAGTGTGAGCGATGCGGCATATACACAGGGCTTGCAACAAGCTGGAATTGATGCGCAAACTGCGGCTGTGATTACGTCACTGCAGACATTAATTCGTGACGGTGATTTAGCTGAAACGACTGACGACCTCGCAACGGTTCTAGGTACTGCTCTTCCAGCGCTAACCGATCAAGTTCGGGAGATACTGGAATAACGACGAGGTAAAGATCGTTGCAACTTCCCGCCAGTGCGGTATGATAGCTTGTAAGAATAACGAAACGGATGGATGAACGATGAAGTATTCACATAAGTTAAGCGATGCGGTCCATATTTTGGCCTATGTCGATATTTGTCAGGGTGATGATTTGTCGAGTGCGGCCATTGCCAGAAGTGTCGAATCGAATCCTAGCTTGATTCGGCGGTTGATGTCGTTGCTATCGCAGGCGGGACTGTTGCAGACGCAACCGGGAAAAATTGCCCCAAAACTTGGGAAACCGGCAACCGAGATCACGTTACTGGATATTTACAACGCGCTGGATGATGATCGACGGTTACTGCATGTGGACGAAAAAACAAATCTGCAGTGTCCGGTCGGGGGTAATATTCAGGCTACCTTGGATGAGGCTTATCAACGGGTGCAGGATGCAGCCGAACAACAGATGCGTGAAATTTCGCTCCAAAGTTTAATTGACGATCTGTTGGTGCGAGCATCACAAAAGTAAGACGTTCAATTGCGGTTGAACGTCTTATTTTTTTTAATGAATTATGTTGCAATTACAATATTATGCAAGTATACTGTAATCAAAAGAAGGGGATGGTAGGATGGCCGACGAAAATGTGCTGCGTTCGATTGGGGTAATTGCCCGAGCGCTAGATTCAATTGCGAATATCGAATTTAAGCAGTTTGATCTGACCCGGGGACAGTATTTATACCTTGTCCGAGTTTGCGAACATCCGGGGATTATTCAGGAACGGTTAATTGAGATGATCAAAGTCGATCGAACCAGTGCGTCACGGGTAATCCAAAAACTCGAAAAAAATGGCTTTATTATGCGTCAAGCCGATGCGGTAAATAAAAAAATTAAGCATATTTTTCCAACGGACAAAGGGCAGCGCATTTACCCGCAGATCAAACGGGAAAACGACTATTCCACGACGGTGGCACTTCAGGGATTGAGTTCAGCGCAGATCAAAACGGTGACCCAATTACTGACTAAAATGAGTGCCAACGTCAGTGCAGATTGGGAGGGCGTTAAAAAGGGCCAGCCACGCCAGTATTAGGAGGATCAGAGTTTTGACAATGCAATTACAACGAGTAACGTCGGCGGAGATCGCCGCATTACGGCAGATTAGTATTGAAACTTTTACAGCCACTTTTGGTAGCCAAAACACACCAGCCAACTTACACGCCTATTTAGCAAGGGCCTACAGTGAGGCACAATTGACACGTGAACTTAACCAATTTGGCACGACGTTTGAGCTGATGCTAGTCGATCACCAGCTTGCTGGCTATCTGAAATTGAACGTTGGGGCGGCTCAAAGCGAATCAATGGGCGCTGATGCGCTAGAAGTTGAACGAATCTATGTCAAGCAGGCGTTTAAACGCCAAGGACTAGGCACTGCGCTAATTACGCATGCCCTACAAGTGGCCCAACAAGGCGGCCAACGGACGGTTTGGTTAGGCGTTTGGGAACATAATGACGCGGCGCAGGCTTTCTACGCACACATGGGATTTGAAGCCGTAAGTGACCATGTTTTTCAGTTGGAGGATGACGTCCAACGCGATATCATTATGAGTCGTTCAGTTTAATAGTAAAAAAAAGAATGTTGATTCCTCGTTGGCAGGAAATCAGCATTCTTTTTGTTAAATCGTTGGTAGTTACTTGATGATCTCGATGTCAGCCGGAAGCTTCCGGTAAACAGGGGTCCAAATCATCGCCGCCACGGCCTGGTCGACATCTGAAATGGGGGTCCGGTTTAGCCCCTCCGCAATGGCTCGGTGAGCAACCGCAGCAGCGACCGTTTGGCTAAACTGGTTGAGCTTGGTGACGGGTGGTAAGACGGCCGCCCCCGGTTGATCTGGATCAACAATGCCGCCCAAACTATGTGCCGCGGCGGAAATCATACCGTCGGTGAGGAGTTTAGCAGTCGCAGCGATCGTTCCCAGACCCAGTCCTGGGTAGACGAGGGCGTTGTTCGCTTGACCAATCTCGTAGCGGACACCGTGGTAGTGGACTGGGGCGCTGGCAATCCCCGTTGCGACAAGGGCCTTGCCATCACTCCATTGAATGAGGTGTTCAGCGGATGCCTCGGCGAGCTTAGTTGGGTTGGACAATGGGAAAATGACGGGCCGGGCCGTGTGAGCGGTCATTTCACGAACCACAGCTTCCGTGAAGGCTCCCGGCTGGGTGGAAGTACCAACCAGTACCGATGGGTGAACGGCTTTGACACAGTCCAACAGGGTCGTGAGCTGATCAGCATCGGCAAATTCCGCGCGTGAACGGGCAAAGGGCCGTTGCTCCGGCGTTAGGTCGGGCATGTCATCGAATAATAAGCCTTGCTTATCAACTAGGTAGAAGTGCTTTTTCGCCTCTGCTGGTGTCAGCCCCTGCTGCAGAAATTCTTCGTACACGCGTTTTGTAATGCCGGCCCCGGCCGTTCCGGCCCCAAAGCTCATGTAAATTTGATCGGTCATTTTTTGTTTGGAAACGTTCATTGCACCGAGTAGTCCGGCTAAGACAATGATTCCAGTTCCCTGAATATCGTCGTTGAAGGTCGTAATTTGATCCTTATATTGGTTCAAAATATCGGCTGCGTTACTCCGCCCAAAGTCCTCGAAGTGAAGGTACAGTTCAGGGAACAGCTCTTCGACGGTGGCAACGAACTGATCGACGAAGGCGTGGTATTTTTCACCATAAATGCGGGGATGCCGGTTACCAAGGTAGAGATCATCATCCAGCAGGGCTTGGTTATTTGTCCCGGCATCGAGGACGACTGGTAGGACCTGGGAAGGATCGATACCGGCGGCTACTGTGTACACCATGAGCTTACCGACGGCAATGTCTACGCCCTGAGTACCCCAATCGCCAATACCTAAAATACCTTCAGCGTCGGTCACTACGATGAGCTTGATATCCCGACCGTCCGCGCTGTGGCGGATAGCCGCCGCCATGTCGGTCTGGTCATCAATGGAAAGGTAGGTTGCATTTTGTGGGTTCGTAAAGAGGGCACTGTAGTTTTCGATCGAATCTGCGATGGTTGGATCGTAAACGATGGGCATCATTTCGGCAACGTGATGGGCAAATAGATTGTAGAAGAGGACATGGTTTTCGTTGAATAAGGTCATCAAAAAAAGCCGCTTTTCAAGGTCGCTTGGTTTGGCTTGATACTGGGCGTAGGCTTGTTTAACCTGCTGATCGAGAGTTTGAACGGCCGGTGGTAGAAGCCCGTTTAACCCGTATTGATCACGTTCGGCTTTGGTGAAGGCTGTCCCCTTGTTGAGAAAGGGGTTATTTAGTAGTTGTTGTGGGGTGAGTTGCATTGCTAGTTCCTCCGTATGAATTAATGCCCTTACTGTAGCGCGGACAAAAACTTATAGTCAAACCACAAATTAGTGATAATATAAATTTATATGACTGATAGGGAGGGCGTTTATGAATACTCGGGACTTGGAATATTTTGTAAAATTAGTTGAAATAAAAAATTTTTCACAGGTGGCAGCGCACTTTAGCGTGACCCAACCGACCATTACCATGGCGCTCAAACGGTTAGAAGATCAGTTTACGATTCAGCTCATTCAACGGGACCAAAGCCACGGGCATTTGACGGTAACTTTGGCCGGAGAACAGCTTTATGCACGCGCCCAAGTGGTGATTGTCCAGTTACATCTGGCTCGGGAGGAACTGGGGCGCATTCGGGATAAAAAAATTCGGCTAGGATTACCGCCTATTTTGGGCAACTACTATTTTCCCAAGATCGCCCGAGCGTTAATTGGACAGGGACTGATGGATCAGATTGAAACGGTCGAGAGTGGCTCGGACGCTTTATTTCAGCAGGTCCGTGATGGACAGCTGGATATCGCCCTTCTGGGGTCGAGTGGGCCGAATACTGACTCAGAATTACAGGCAACGCAGATTGCTCGGACGGCATTTGCGATTGTGGTGCCGAAGGATCACGTCCTTGCTACCCGTGAGACGGTCCGGTTTGCAGAGTTGGAGCAGTTTGCATTTGTGATGCTTTCGGCCGGGTTTAGCCACGTGCGCGCGTTCGATTGGTTTGCGCAGCATAACCAAATGCACCCCAACGTTGTTTACCGCACGCCCGATGTGACAATGCTCAAAAATATGATCAAGCAGGGGGTTGGAATTGGGTTTCTAACCCAACTGGCGGTCACGCCTGAAGATGATCTGGTGACTGTTAAAATTGAAGATCCCCAGCAACCGAGGTTTGTGATCTCGGTGGTGACCCGTAAACAGCAGGTCCTCGCACCAGCAACCCAGCAACTGAAGGACGTTTTGCTGGGGAAAAATAAAGATGACGAAACAAAATGACTAGCACACGTGGCTAGTCATTTTTTAAGCTAATTCACAATTTACGGTTCACGTCATCTTTAACTTTGTAGACGTTTTTAGTTAACTCTTCAATGCCGACTTTTGAATGCTTACGAGAGTAGCCAAAGTAGATGATCATGCCGATAATCAGCCATACTACGAAACGAACCCAAGTTAGGGGGTTGAGGTTAAAGATGAGAAATAGACAAAATAGAATGGACATAATGGGGACGAATGGTACCAGCGGGGTTTTAAAGACCCGTTTTAAATCGGGTTGTGTTTTACGAAGTCGTAGTACCGAGTAGGAAACGAGAACGAACGCGGTGAGGGTACCGATATTAACCAGTTCGGCAAGGGTGGTGAGCGGAACGAAGCCCGCTAAGATTGCTGAAATAGACCCAAATAACCATGTGGCCTTAAACGGAGTGCCAGTCTTCGGGTTCACGTTGCCAAAGAATTTCGGCATCAGACCGTCGCGAGCCATGGAGAAGGTAATGCGAGTTTGCCCGTAAAGCATCACCAGCATCACGGTGGTCATCCCTAAGATTGCGCCGAGGTCAACGATACCGGCCATCCAATTTTGGCCGGACATTTTAAGTACGGCGGATACAGGGCGATCGATGAAGTTAGCAAACATGGGATAGTGCACGACACCGGTCATAATGGCGGTTACGATGACATAGAGTAGGGTACAAATTCCGAGCGCGAGTAACATGGCTTTGGGAAGTGTTTTGGAAGGATTAACCGTTTCTTCTGCGGATGATGAAATGGCATCGAAGCCGATAAAGGCAAAGAAGACGCTGGCAGCGGCGGCAAAGACCCCTTTAAAGCCAAATGGTAATAGCGGAGTCCAATTGGCCGGTTTGACGTAGCGCACGGCAACGATGATGAAAAGTAAGACGACCGCAATTTTAATGACGACCATGACGTTATTGACGCGTTTGGTTTCACGAACGCCCATCGAAATTAGAGCGGTAATTAAGAGAATAATCAGTGCTGCAGGAAGGTTAAAGTACGAAACGGCACCGTGGGCTAAACTCCCTGGAGCAGCGGAGAGTACGGTGGGAATGTGAATGCCCAGCCCCTCTAGCAAAGACTGAAAGTAACCCGACCAGCCGACGGAGACGGTGGTGGCGGAAAGCAGGTATTCGAGCATCAGGTCCCAACCGATGATAAAGGCAATAATTTCACCAAGGGTGGTATAAGAATAGGTATAGGCGGAACCTGAGATAGGAACGAGCGATGCAAATTCGGCGTAGCACAGAGACGCGAATAGGCAGGCTAATGCCGCGATGACAAATGAAATCATTAAACCAGGCCCCGCGGTGAGGGCACCGGTACCGGTCAAAACGAAAATACCAGTTCCAATGATGGCTCCGATTCCCAGCATTGTTAAATCAAATGTTTTGAGTTCTTTTTTTAGTGGACTAGCATATTTACCGCTGATAATTAACGATAAATCTTTCTTACGTAGTAAATCCAAATGGATCGCCCCTTTTTTTGATGTTAAAAGTATTGTATGATCTAATTAAATTTTAATCATTGTCTAATTTAGCAAAAAGGCGGAGGAAATTTGGCATAAGTGCATAAAGCGGGCGTTATGATGGGACGAAGCGTCCTTGAAATGCCTGCATGATGAGAGAAATGTAACACGATGAAGTCGGGAAACTTCGAAGCAGATTAGGAGGCGCACCATGACGATTGAACAGCTATTAGCAGAAGAACTCTTACATGAGGTTGGGTACGTTGCTGGAGATAACGGGAAATTTCGGACGATTGATACAGTCCAAACTATTGAAACGGATCGCGTAGAAAAGTATCATCAAGCAGGGATGCTGTATCTCCTGGATAGCATGAAGCTATTTCGAAACCAGGTCAAAATGATGACGCTGGTTAAGCAACTGGCACAAAATAATGCGGCCGGACTGGTTATTATGGATAGTCAAGTGGCATTGTTTGGCCCTATTTTGCGGCAGTTAGCCGATCGGGTCGCGCTACCGATTATCAAAATTCCAACTTTGCCATCAATTAGTGACGGCATGCAACTGTTTTTCGAGGCTATGTTGCAACAAAAAACAAAAAAGCTACGACACATTATTGAAAGTAACCAAAAATTAGCTGATCTGGTGATTAAGCATCCGAAAGTGGAAAGTGTGCTGGACCTGGGAGAACAGATTATGGGCACCCCAGTGTTACTGCTAGATAGTCACTTTAACGTTGCGGTGGCCTCCGAAACCCTTCGAAATCACGAGTTAGAATTAACAGAATTTTTTCGACAGACCCGAATCGATTATTTTCAGCTAGAAAAACAAATCACCGTTCGGCAGGGAGAAGATTCGTACACGTTATTCCCACTATTTCCAGCATTTAAGGAAAATAAGGCGTTCATTGCGGTGAAAAACTTTCAGGAGACTGATGAATTTAGAATTATTTTGCAGCAATTATTGATGAATACGCTCAGTTTTGTGAACAGTCGGATTGATATGTTAAACGAAAGTGATTTTCGAAACCGGTCCGGTTTTTTCCTGAACGTGCTAGACGGTGGTATTTCGACGGATCTATTGGATAAGCGATTGTTAGAAATGAAGCTCAATCCAACGGCGAAGTATAGCTGTGTGATGACCCAAGTGGTGGCAATTGACAATAAAAAAATGGTCAACTACCAGTTATTGGAACAAATCCAGCAGTTGATCATGTGGTTTATCAATGAGTATCAAACAAACGCCATTTTATTTTCGTGGCGGCAGCGATTGGTCCTGCTAATTGGGGCCGATGTAAACCCAGAGCATTTTGTGATTGCGCTACACCGGTTTATTAGCGATAAAATCTCGGTGGCTTACGGCTTTTTGATGGGTTATAGTAATAGTCAGGCGCCGATTGCAGGGCTTAGTGCCATCTTTAAGGAAGCCTTGGAGGCAACACGTAGTGTCGTGCAAAATCCAAGTATGAAGGTTCATAAATATCAGCCAAAGTATGTGCAGGAATTGGTTTCATTGATTCCACGTGACGAGGCTAGTGCCTTCCAGCAAAAATTCTTAGCACCGTTATTGCAACTAGATAACGACGAAGAAAAAACAGCGTTACTCAAAACGCTGCAAAACTTTTTTTATTTTCACCAGCAGGTGGCGCAGGTCGCCCGCAGCATGTACGTGCACCGAAATACGATTATTTATCGCATCAAAAAGATCGAGGAACTCCTCGATGTTGATCTGGCCGATCCGCAGACTGCGCAAAACGTGCAGTTTGCGTTACTGCTCAATCAAAGCATGGCTAACGATTAATTAGCGTTTACCCTTGAAATAAAAGGCCAAGACAATGAGAAGCAGGACGATACAAACCGCCAAACCGGGATTTTCTTTGATTAACATGTGAAGTGCGTGATACTGACCAATCGCGATGGGGAGTTGAACAACCATCTGCAACACCTGCTTTCGAACGTATTTTCTCCATTTTACGCTTTCAAATTAGAAAAAACATTATTGGGAATCGAGGATGATATGGAAACTTGGGAAATTATCAAGACTGTGATTTATTGGATTATTATCTTGAACGTGGTTGGGGCCGTTTTTACCGTTTTTCGTGAAAAGCGCGATATTGCGGCAACGTGGGCTTGGCTACTTGTGCTGGTGTTATTACCGGTAGTTGGCTTTATTGCCTACGCCTTTATCGGACGTAAGCTATCGCATCGGCGGTTGGATCGCATTAACGAACAGACCCCGTTACAACTCAAGGAGTCGCTTGAGGCTCAAAAACGCGAAATCGGGATGACGGCAGCGCCGATGAACCGACTAACGGCAGCGGTTAGAAGCATGATTTTACTGTTTCAAAATATTGATCATGCCTACCTTACCCAGAAAAATAAGGTGCAAATTTTTAATGATGGGAACCAATTGTTCGACCAACTATTAGCTGATATTCAGCACGCCAAACATAGTATTCATATTGAATTTTATACGTTTTATAACGACCAAATCGGGAATCAAATTCGCGAGGCCTTAGAATTACAGGCTCAAAAAGGCCTTGAAGTCCGGGTGATCTATGATTCATGGGGATCGATGGGCACGAAACGAAGCTTTTTTGACCAACTGCGACGGCATGGTGGCGAAGCCGAACCCTTCTTGGGGGTTGGATCAAACCTTCGTGATTTCCGTTTGAACTTCCGTGATCACCGGAAAATTGTGGTTATTGACGGCCAAATCGGGTATGTCGGTGGATTTAATATCGGCGACCAATACCTTGGTCGTTCGGCGAAGTTTGGCTATTGGCGTGATACACATCTAAAAATTATTGGTGCTGGCACCTTTTCGTTGCAACAACGATTCATTTTGGATTGGAATGTGACGAGCAAAAATCACCCATTGACGCATTACCGCCAGTATTTCCCGGTCAATAAAATGGCCAAGGACGGAAATACGAGCATGCAGATTGTTAGCAGCGGTCCGGAAAGCGACGTCGAACAGGTTAAAATGGGGTACCTAAAGTTAATTAATTCGGCCAAGGAACGGCTGTGGATTCAAAGTCCATACCTCATTCCAGATGACAGTGTACTGGATGCTTTGAAGGTGGCCATTCAGTCCGGTGTGGACGTGCGAATTATGATTCCATGCAAACCCGATCACGCCTTCGTATACCGGGCCTCGCAGTATTATGCCCGGCAATTAGCCGAAGCTGGCGCAACAATTTACACTTACGATAACGGCTTTTTACACGCCAAGACAATGGTGGCAGACGGCATGTTATCGTCCGTAGGGTCCGCCAACATGGACTTCCGGAGCTTTAAATTGAATTTCGAAATTAACGCGTTTATGTATGACGAGCAGATTGCGCAGCAGCTGGAAAAGCTGTATCTTGAGGATATTGAACAGAGTACAGTTATGACCGCTGCCGCGTTTAAAAATCAGTCGTTGTGGTTACGTTTCAAACAGACGTTTTCACGGTTGCTGTCACCGATATTGTAGAAAAAAATGATCTCATCTTTGATGGGATTATTTTTGTACCTTAAATTAATTTTCTGTGGTTTTTGATTTTTGTTGGTGTTCTTTTTATAAATTAGGGAAAATTTTCGCATTTGTATATAAGAGACTGTTTGGCATGGCACTCAATGCGTATATGCGTATTGAGTGCGAATGCAGATCGTTACATTATATAATGATTGGGGAATATTGGACGTGCCAATGAAGACCAGAGATTTTGAATGATCATGAATTTGAAGCAATCCGACAAGCAGGGTCACATAGAACCTATTATAATCAGGTGACAAAAAGGACTGTGATTGTTTCTATTCACTCGCGAGAAGTTCCCAAGGGATTACTGCATAAAATGTTGAAGCAAGCGGGACTTAAATGAAATTATTTAAGCAGTATCAGCGAAAGGAAAATTGTAATAAAAAAACCAAATTTAGTGACCTATCCGGCGTTAATTACACCAGATGAAAATGGTACTTTTGATATTGAATTTGTAGATGTCCCAGAAGCGTTATCATTTGGTAGCTCGGTTACAGAAGCAGTACAACACGGTCAAGAGGCGTTGGGACTGGCCCTGTACAACAAGCGTACTTTACCTAAAATAACACCGATTGAAAAGATTCAACAAGATAAACACCAGTTGATCGTCTTAGTGATGGTCGATTTAAACGTTATTAAATCGCAGGTTAAACGACCAACAGTTCGTAAAAATGTGACGGTTCCCGCAGACTTAGCGCAACGAGCCAAGGAACAGGGAATCAATTTTTCGGCGACTTTGACGGAGGCCTTGGAAGCAAAGTTAGAATTGTAATATTAACGCTCTAGATTATAAAAAAGCACGCTGATTTAAATCAGCGTGCTTTTGTGCTAATACACAGTAGCCAAGTAAGTCACTGTGTATCCTTTATTCAAACACAAATTGGTTATGGTACAGTTCTGAATAAAATCCTTTAGCTTCAACTAGTTCGTGGTGGGTTCCTTCTTCGATCACCTGACCGTCCTTCAAAACGACAATCTTATCAGCGTTTAAAATGGTCTTTAAACGGTGCGCGATCACGAATGAGGTGCGGCCCGCAATGGCGGCTTCCATGGCGTACTGGATTTGTTGCTCGGTCACAGTATCCACGTTAGAAGTGGCTTCATCTAAAATCAAGATTTCAGGGTCCGTCAAAATTGTCCGTGCAATCGAAATTTGTTGTTTTTGTCCAACCGAGAAGACGGAGTTGTTGTCGTCTACGTAGGTTTCGTACTTATCAGGTAAGCTATCAATGAATTCATGAATATGCGTTGTTTTAGCTACCGTAATCACGTCATCCATCGTGGCGTCAGGCTTACCGAAACGAATATTATCCGCAATGGTCCCGGAGAAGAGAACGGATTCTTGAAGCACAATCCCAACCTTAGCCCGAAGCTTATCGAGGTCAAAGTCACGAATATCTGTGTCATTATAGCGAATGGTTCCCTTATCAACATCGTAGAACCGGTTCATCAGGTTCATCACGGTTGTTTTACCAGATCCGGTTGGCCCTACGAGTGCGACCATTTGCCCCTTCTTCACGTTAATATTAACGTCTTTTAGAATTGGTTTGTTAGGTTGATAACCAAAGTCCACGTGTTCAATTTGAATGCCATCGTCAATGCTGTCAAACGACTGCCCGTTTACTGGCCGAATCTCTTCGGGTTCGTCAAACATCATGTTCAAGCGCGTTGCGCCGGTAACGGCTAGTTGTAGTTGACCGAATGATGATGAGATTTGCATGATGGGGTTGTAATACTGTTGAGCATACTGAATAAAGGTTACGACCAGACCTAGAGCTGCAGCAGTAGATAGTGAGTTATCGTGCAACGCAATTCGAGTTCCCAAAAAGATTACGAGGGCAACGGTGAGCAGTGAAAAGCCGTTCATCAATGGGAAAATCATCCCGGACCAAGTTTGTGCCGCAAAGGTTGATTTTTGGACCTTCTTGTTGCGAGTCACAAAGCCATCAATGGCTTCTTGTTGTTGACCTTCCACGATGATGGCCTTTTGACCAGAAATCTTTTCATCCATGTAGGCGTTCAAGTCGCCGACTTCGGCTTGTTGCCGGTCGGTATAACGCTTGGCTTGAATAATAATGATGACGGCGCAGAGCACTGCCACGGGCGTCGTTGAAACCGTGACCCAGGCCATGCTGACGTTTTGGTGGAAAATCATAATCAAGATACCAATGAACAGGGCAATGTTGGTTGTTACGTTAACGGCTGCCTGGTTCAAGGTGTTTTGAATGTTATCCAAGTCAGAGGTGAAGCGGGCCAGAATATCACCATCTTCGTGACTATCAAAGTAGGCAATCGTCATGCGTTCCAGTTTGCCAAAAAGGCCTTTACGCATCCGGTTCGTTGAGTGAGCGACAATGCGGGTAAAGAGGAGCGTGTAGATCAGTTGGGCAATCCCCGTCATGACGTAGAAGGCCAGGAGCTTCCACATGGACGCAAAGAAATCATGTTTGCTGGCCGGATTGGATGTTGCGACTTGGTGTAGGCTGTGGATTGTGGTGCCATCTGGAAGTGAAGAGATGATGCTGGCTGGCACGTTAGCGTCCGTCAGCTGCTTCCAATTAGTTGGCATGTGAGCCATTTGTTGGAGACTGTGAATCGTCGTTCCCTTTGGTAGCTTATCCAGTACCTGTTGTGGGACGTTAGCATCGGTGAGGGATGTCCAAGTGATGGTATGACCGCTGGCTTGGCTAAGTTGGCCGGCAATGGCCTTGAGTGAGTCTTGTGATTGACTGGCACCATCAGCGATTTTCTTGAGCGCTTTAATGGCGTCATGGGCATGCTGATGAGTGAAAAAGTCGCCTACATAGGTTGTCAAATGGGTGATTGCATCTCCCATCACAACCGGTGCTTCGACTTGCAGGTAGGTGGCCGCAAAGATGAAGATGGCAATGATGAGAAATTGAAGTTTATATTTTTTGAGGTACAAATAAAAGAACTTAATTGCACGCGCTGTATCGTTCATTCTTTTTAAGCCTCCTTTGCTTTTTGAGTATCGTAAATTTGACGGTAAACGTCAGAAGTTGCCACGAGTTCCTTGTGGTTTCCTTGGGCGACGAGGTGGCCTTCATCAAGCACCAAGATGGTATCAGCGTGCACCACTGAAGAGATCTTTTGGGCGATAATGATGGTCGTGGTGTCGTTTAATTCGCGGTTGAAGGCGTCTTGCACAAGCTTTTCAGAGCGGGCATCTAATGCCGACGTTGAGTCATCCAAGATAAGAATCTTGGGTTGCTTGATCACACCGCGGGTGATGGACATCCGTTGTTTTTGACCACCGGAGAAGTTGTTACCGCGTTCTTCCACCTCGGCGTCGTAGCGGTCGGGCAGCCGATCGATAAATTCAGCGGCTTGTGCAATTTTAGCGGCACGGTTCATCTCTTCTTCGGTTGCATCAGGCTTGCCTTGTTTCAGGTTGCCGGCGATGGTACCGGAGAAGAGGATGGCTTTTTGCAGCACGATCGAAACGGTCTTTTTAAGCGTGCCCTTTGAGACGTGTTTCAGGTCCTTATCACCGACCTTAACCGTCCCATCGGTTGGATCAAAGAGTCGTGGGATCAACTGAGCAAGGGTTGATTTACCCGCTCCGGTGGCCCCGACGACCCCGACCATTTGACCCGGTTTGATCTTAAATGAGATGTCCTTCAAAGTTGGTGCATCATCATTGGGGTATGAAAATGAAACGTGATCAAATTCAACGGAACCATCAAGTGTTTCGTCAGCGACGTCGTCAAAGGTCATTGAAACCTTGGTGTCATTGATTTCACGAATCCGGCCCATTGAGACTAAACCACGAGAGGCAAACATCGACATCATTCCACCCATGATAATGGCGAACATGATTTGCATCATGTATTGAATGAAAGACATGATACCGCCTAATTGATCCTGGGCGTACGAAGCGGACTTGGTGATGAACGTGGAAACCAGTAAGATGGCCACGAAGATTGCCAATTGTGAGATGATCGTGAACGCTGGAATCATCGTTGAAAAGGCGTATCCAACGGCGAGGTTATGTCCCATCAGTTCATCTGATTCCTTATTGAACTTCGCTGCTTGGCTCTTTTCTTGAACAAATGACTTTACGACCCGGGCACCACGGAGGTTATCCTTGGCAATGCCGTTGATCCGATCCATCAATTTTTGGAAGGCCATGAAGTGGGGTCCCATGAGTTTCATGGAAAAACCGGTAACTAGCATGATTAAGATCACCATGACGACGATAATCCACCATAGGCGGGGCATCGTGATGATTGACAGGATAAAAGCCCCGACGAAAAGTAGGGGCACCCGAATGAGAACTTGGAAAATCATCATCAGGAGCATCTGAATTTGGTTGATATCGTTAGTCATCCGCACAACTAAGTTTTCGGATTTATATTTTTCGATATCTTCATATGAAAAGGTTTGAATTTTGCGAAAGGTCATTTCACGTAAATCTGCCGAAACAGCTTGTGAAATTTTAGCGGCCGTTACAGTATTGAGAATCGAACCGACCAAACCAATGATCGCGATACCGATTAGGGCAACACCATAATCGCTAATCTTATCAACTTTCCCGTTGGTTGATAGCGACATGTTGGCCATGACACTCAGGATTTTCTTCATATAGCTGGGTTGCCAAAGCGCGGCACCCACCTGAAGTAGCATGGTTAATAATGCGGCAGTGACGAGTAATTTGTACTTGCCAATTGCTTTAAGCACCATATAAAAGTTCCTCCATAAATAGGTTTCAATAATTGCATTTACAAACGCCAAAGCGCGTTTGTATTCCGGTTCATTAACCGGCCAGTCAAACAGAGCAAGTAGGATTATCCCACTATCAGTTAGTGATGTAAACAGCTAATGAACCGATTTGGTAAATTTTGTGTTAATCGATTTTGATGGTACCGGAGTGGGCCCGGCCTTTGACTTCGTACTGGGCTGAAGGATCAGTTTTTCCGATCGCAGCACCGATTACCTGGACATCAAAAATGGCTTGGCGATTAACTTTAATCGTCCCCGATTTTGCTTGAAGGTTAAATTTGAAAGGTTCATCGAGTGGTAGTTCGCTCTTGATGGAGCCTGAATGAGCCTCTAAATCGATATCGCCGGTCATCTGCGTCCAGTGTAGTTTAATCGAACCCGAGTGGGCCATGAATCGTCCTGCTCCGGTGAGGGTTGTTCCTTTGACGCTACCAGAGTGGGCTAATATATCAAATTGAGCGGTGGTGTTACTCATTTTGATTGAACCCGAATGATTGTCGACGGTGAACTGATCGGCGCTCACCTGATCGGTTTTGATACTACCAGAGGTGAGACGAACATTGAGTGTCGCGAATGAACTTCGTGACAGATTGGCGCTGCCGGATCGAAGGTTAAGTTTTACATCGGTGTGATTATCGAGATCACGTGCCACTAATGAGCCCGATTTTAGAGCTACATCAAGCGTTCCAGTGAAGTCACTCGGTAAATTAATTTCGACAAGTGATGTGGGGTGACAGAATGGAATCATGTATTGGAGCCAGCTTGGGGCTGGAACAGTGAGGCGGATGCTATCTTGAACCAGCGCAATCTGTAATTGACCAGAATCTGTTTTCGGCCGTTGAAACTGCCGGATGTGAATGTGTTGATCACTACTTGGGGTAATTCGGACATTACCATAATCAGCGTCCAGAAAGATTTGATGAATTGCTTGAGGTGAAAAAGTTTGATCGACTGTGGCTTGAGAATTGGGTGTTGCGATAATTTCAGATTCGGGGGTAGCAGTGATTAGCCGAAGCGGTTCAGCCAGATCGCCCAACTCTTTGACAGCAATGTTGACAGCTTCTTGGGCGGAAGCAGCGTCATGGTTGTCTAGCAAATCTTGAGCATGCTCGCGGACATCTGTTTTAACTTCGTCGTAAAGATCAATCAAATCATCGGTTTGGGGATAGCCCGCAAAAATGGGGTTTAAGGCAGCGGTAATAAGAGCTTCATTAATCATTTTTTAGCACTCCTGTCGTTAATTTAGTGATAATGTCCTTCGCAAATGCCCAGTCTTGATGAAACTGATTGAGCTCTTCGGTACCGGCATTGGTAATATGATAGTATTTGCGTCGACCACCCTGTGTTTCATCGCCATAATAACTTTCGATGAGGCCGTTTTTACTCAGTCGGCGAAAAACGGTGTAGAGGGTCGCCTCATTAATTTCGTAGGTACCATTGGAAAGTTGTTTAATTTGTTGCACCATTTGATAACCGTACGAGTCACCCTGAGACAAAATATTGAGGATGATACCGTCGGTTGCGCCACGGATCATGTCTTTTGAAATATCACGTCGAGTGGTCATGTATTTGCTCCAATCTGATTACTATTTGACGAATAGTAATTTACAACATATTACTGTGTGTGTCAAACTAATTTTGAATTTGATTGATACCGATTTGGTAAATTTCGTGTTAATCGATTGTGATGGTGCCGGAATGGCCCCGGCTTTTGACGCCGTACTAGGCTGAAGGGTTAGACATAAATAATAGTGAGTCCGGACATCCGGAGGCGTCCTTGAAGCGTGACTGTTGGTCCGGTTTTAGTATTCGCCAACCCCTTTTCCTCAATGCCACTCAGAAAGACATCATCTTGAATTTTGACGTTCCAATCGCGTGGCATGTATAATTCCAAGCCCCCTAGTTCAACGTTTAGGTTCATAGTCGCCTGATCTTTGATTTGGGCTTTATCCAGATAAATTTTGGCACCACCCATATAGATATCAGCATTTAATACACGTAAATCTTCAGATTGAACGTAGCGAATGCTGTTGCTCATACTAACGGTCATGTTTACCGTGGTAGGGTCGTTTTCTTGTGGGGTATCCGTTTGCCACTGGGAGTGATTTCGATTAGCGTGATGATGGTACATATTGTGATGTGATTTAAAGCGGTGGTGCCAACTATATGGGGAAAAGATGAGGGATAAGCCAATGCTAAGAAGTAAAGCCGTGCCCAAAACTGTCCATGGCACCAGGGCTGTAATTCCGAGTGGTTGCGCGTAGAGCATACTAGCGAAAGCCGCGGAAAATACGATGCCTGGGATTGTTAATGAAAGAATGCTTTTAATAAAAATTGCGAGTAATATGATGGATGCGATGATCGTAAATGTACCGGCTGTGTAAGTGAGCCAGTGCATTTTGGTAGATACGAGAATAGCAGCTCCTAAAATAAAAAAGATTCCCCAAAACCAACGTTGTCGTTTCATTTTCATTACCTCATTTTCTCTAAATGCGTTTTTAGTGTTTTATAATATCTGCGTGATGCGTAAACTTGCTTATTAGTTTTTTGAAATGTCACTAAGTATGTTGAAATTGATCGTGTTATTGACCGAATTTGATAGACGTTAACAATTGCAGACTTCGAAATTCTAATAAACTGTTTGGGCAACGATTGTTCAAGTTCGTATAAATGATCGTGTGTTGTGTACATATCATCGATCGTATGAGCAATGACATGTCGATCTGCCGATTCGAGAAATAAAATATCATCAACGGGCACATAGACCTGACTTTCTTTGAGCCAGGCAGTGATTGTCTGTTGATGCTGTAATTGTTTCTCAAGGGTCGTTTTTAGTTGTTCAATCATGGGTGTTTCAGTTGGAGTTCGGATGATAAGTTCTGGTTCTGTCAAACTGGCATCCTTTTCCACTCTTACTTTCAATGTGACCCACATCCTTTCGCGTTGTTTAGTACACCATATTTTGTGATTGACGTAAATAGCAATTGTCTAAGAGGTTGGTAAGCGTGATCAAGTGGTATTGTTAGAATACAAAAGGCCAAGAAACACGTTCGTTTCTTGGTCTTTCAAGTCACTATTCTATTGTGCTTACCACACCATGTTTTTTAATTCATCTGGTAATTCGATTCGACCATGTTCAAAGTCATCAAAAACTTCTGCCATGATGGTAAAGACCTGATCGAGTTGGTCGCGGGTGATGACCAGAGGTGGCTGGAAGCGCAGGACGTTGCCATTTAACTTAACGAGGATGAGACCCTTTTGGAAGGCCCGGAAGATAATGTGGGCCGCCGCGTCATTATCAGGTTCCTTTGTTTCACGATCTTTTACGATCTCGATTCCGCCGTTTAAGCCGTACATCCGAACGTCACCGATGAATTCGTACTGATCCATAAACTTGAGGAACTGGGCTTTTGCGTATTCGCCATCTTTGGCCGACTTTTCGGGCAGATGTTCGTCCTCGATCACATCAAGCGTAGCCATCGAAGCGGCCGCACAAAGTGGATTTCCTCCGGCCGTGAAGACGTGGGCAGAGGTTCCAAGCGCATCCATGATGTCACTTTTACCGATCACAGCGCTCAGTGGAAGTCCGGCGGCGAGTGATTTTCCAGTAGAAATAAGATCTGGTTCGATATCAAAGTGTTCGATTGACCACATTTTACCAGCACGTCCAAGTCCTTGGTTGATTTCATCAACCGCAAAGAGGATTCCATTGGCTTGGCAGAAATCGTAAACTAAGTGGACGTATTCAGCCGGTGGTTTGATAATGCCTGAGTCTCCCTGAATGGGTTCCATGAGCACGCAGGCAACTTCTTCGGCAGGTAAGTAGGTTTCAAATGGACGCTTGAAAGCCGCAAAGTAGCGTTGCGCAATCGCATGCTCATCCTCGCCAGCCATGTGCCGATAGGTGTCTGGGTAGGGGACGTGGACGACGTTGGGGACTAGCGGACCGACTTTCCGGACCATGTCAACATCACAAGCGCCAACGGTCAACGCTCCAAATGTTGACCCATGATACGCATTTTCATATGACACAATGTAGGACCGCCCCGTTGCGGCCCGTGCGAACTTGATAATGCCGTCGTTGGCGTCTGATCCGGATGTTCCAAATGAGATTTTCCGTGCAGAATTACCGGGGGCAATTTGTGTTAGGCGTTCACCTAGTGCGATGCTGGTAGGATTGGTGAAGTAGCCAACGTCGTAGCTAACGAGTTTATCGATTTGGGCTTTGAGTGCTTCCGTTAGATGGGGATGATTGTGTCCAATGTTAGCGGCCGAAGCGCTTCCCAATAAGTCGATGTATTGCTTGCCAGCCACGTCGGTGACGGCAGCGCCACGGGCTTCTTTAATCACTAAATTGTAGTATTGAATAATCCCCGTGGGGGCGATATTGTTCATGTTTTCATGGAACAATTGGTCGCCCAGCTTGTTTTCCCAAACCATATTAAAACCTCATTTCTTATATTAGAAACTCATTAAATTGTTACCAGCATACCGGCTGTAATGGGCGATTGTCAAGATGGGAAGTGGATGAGAAAAATTGGTGGTGAATATGGACCGGCTTTATTGAATCGAAAAAATAAATACATAATTTTTAATTAAAAAAACTTTCCCGTTAAGAACACAGGAAAGCCTAAATACTGTTGTTTAACTTTCAGATTAAGTGGGAGCTAGTAGTTGATCTGAATCAATGAATAATTGTAAGTTGATTAACTAATAAAATAAACTATTTTAAGTGTAGCTTCTTATAGTCGTCAAAAATTAGATGTGTAGCTGCAGTGTCTTCATCAATCGATGGAATTCTGGGTAACTTTTCATAAAATCTATTGTCCGTATTATCGTCATTCGTAGAAGAAACTTCAAATAACATAATTTTTCCTGTCCCTTTTTGACCACGCCAACGATGATAAATTTTTTGTGTCAAAGTGATACTTTCTCCTGGGAGGAGTTCTAATGTTGTCCCTGCTGGCACAGTGATATGATGACCATCCATAACAACGGTGACTTCACTATCAGTATCAAATTCTTCATCTGGTGTTGAATTATAGAGCGTTAGTTCTAGTGTTCCGCCACCGCGGTTAATGATATCTTCTTCTTTATACCAATGAAAATGGAAGGGAAGTTCTTGCCCATCTTCAACAATTAATAGTTTTTCACAATATGGCTTGGGATACTTTTCTTTATTATTGAAGTTACCATTACGGAATGTAAAAGTCGTTAATCCACGTTTAGAGTAATGTCCTTCATTGAAGTCGGTAACATCCCAACCAAGCATATTATCAATAATTTCTTGATATGAGCTATCGGCTGAATCCCAATTATCCATATTCCAGTACGCAAAAGGTGGTAAATATAGTCCACGTTCTTTTGCAAAAATAATTGTATCGTCTATTATTTCGTTAATTTTTGATCGCTTCATAGGCTTTTTCTAGTTCCTTTCTTAAGATGACCCTTATTTTTTGATATTCATCATCATCTAAATATTGAGGGTTGCTTGGATTATTGACGAATGCATCATCCCAGTCATCATTTGTCGGTAATTTTGGTACGATGTGAACATGCAAATGTGACACTGTATCACCATAAATTCCGAAATTGATTTTTGATGCATTGTAGTGTTTTTTTATGGTTTTAGCGGTAAACGAAACTTCTTGAATAAATTCAAAACGTTGTTCACTAGTTAGTTCAAAAATTTCATCAACGTGCCAATTAAGTGCTACAATAACCCGTCCCGGGTGTGTTTGGTCTCTATTTAAATATACTGTTGTTGCATCAAAGGTGATAATTGGAATCATTCTTTCATGCATAGTTTGATTGTGCTCACAATAAAAGCAATTGTCCCTAAATCGATTGTTCATTGTTACTTGTCCTCATTAGTGGCTTTATTCACGCCTTCTGGAATATTACCGTTTTCGTAACGGCCATCATCATGTGTTGAATCGCAGTCAATCATGACATGAATCACATCACCACGTGTTTGATTCCGAAGTGAAAAGGCTTCTCCAATCTTTGAAAGTGGGAAAATATTTGTGACTGTTTTTTCAGTATTAATCAAACCATTAATAACCATATCACGACCCCGACGGAATAAATCATGATTATCAACGTCACGCTTAGGTTCGGTGGTTAAGATATCAACACGCCGACGATGCATTTTGAAGAAATCAATGGTTTTACTTGTTTTACCAATACCGCCATACATAATTAGTCGTGCATCTTGAGCACAACAGTCCAGAGCATCAATCACTGAATCACCTTCGAGACGAGCGGGAATGACAACGTCAAAACCATCAGGGAAATCTTTGCCGACTACATCCATGGTTGGAGTATCTTCTGAAGGAATTTTATAAGTTTTATTAGCGCCAAATTCTTTTGCAATTTCTAGCTTTTCGTCAAACAAGTCTGTAACGACCAAATTTCGTGGACTATATAGATGAGCAAATTGAGTAAGTTGCAACCCACTTACACCTTGTCCCATGATAAGAACATTTTTGGCTTGATTGATGTCAGCTCGCTCCATACCGGTTTGAATGGTTGGAGTAATTTCAATTAGAGAACCATGCATTAGTGGAAATTCTTTTGGTAGTACAACTGCTGAAAATGGATCACAAGTAATATATTCAGCAAAAGCACCCCATACATAACGGAGAGAAACATGATCACCAACGTTAATACCAACAACGTCTGGACCAACTTCATCAACAATTCCGGCAACTTCATGTCCCAATCTCATTGGATAACTCAAGAATTCTGGGGTGCGAGCACCGCGATAAACTTCGAGGTCACTACCACAAATTCCAACCCATTTAACATCGACACGAATTTCACCACTCTTGGCATGTGGAATTTTTGCATATTTGATATCAACAGTTCCAATTTTTTCCATAACGGCTACTTGTTGAGTTCCGGCTTCTTTTTGATCTACCCATTCCATTTCAGGAACTTCCATTTTACGTACACTCATAATTAAATTCCTCCTAAATAATTAAAGTTCTTGTTGTTCTACTTTTTTTACTGGATCATTACCACGGCGTAACGATAGTACGATTAAACCTGCTAAGATTAAAGACGTGGCCAGGAAAATCATTGCGGTAATTTGTGAACCTGTGGAATCTTTTAGCCAACCAACAGCATATGGACCGACAAAACCACCTAAATTACCTAATGCATTGACAATTCCTAAGCCAATTGCGGCAATGCGAGGGTCCATCATTGTTGTAATTGCCCAATATGGCCCGGACCATGCATAAATACCGATGGCGGCTAAGCATAAGAATCCCATGGCGATCCATGGCATATGGCCAGTTAATGCGGCACCGATAAAGCCAATACCACCTAGAAAAGCGCCACAGGCAGTATGCCAAATCCGTTCGTGTGTTGAATCTGAATGGCGTGAGTTTAGGACTAGAGCAATGGCACCGAGTAAGTATGGCGCGGCAGTTAACCATCCAATAGTCATGGTAGAAAACTTGGAAGATAATTCACCAATCATTTGTGGTAACCAAAACGTTAATCCATATAATCCCACAACATAAAAAACGTTGATGAATGTCATTTTCCAAACTCGACCATTGGTGAACGCCTCTTTGAATGGAGCACCTTGAACTTTATTATCTTCAGTTAGTTTTGCATCAAAGGCTAACTCTTCATTGAGGGCTTTTTTTTCATCTTGCGTTAACCAGCTAGCTTTATTTGGATTATCTGCTAGATACCAAAAAGTAAAGAAGCCTAATAATACAGCTGGAATACCAACGATCAAAAATAACCAACGCCATCCAGCTAAATCAAGAGCCATGTGAATGTGTGTGATAATCCATGTGGCTAGTGGTGCTCCAAATGAATTCGCTAGCGGAGGAGCTATCATGAAAAGTGCGACGGCTCCAGCACGATCAGCGGATCGTACCCAGTACGTAATTATCAAAGTCATACCTGGAAACAGAGCTGCTTCGAACACGCCTAAGAAAAAGCGCAGCGTCGTCAGTTCAACTGCTGAATGAACAAATGCAGTCAGCAAGGTTACTGCGCCCCAGAGTACTAAAATTAGACCAATCCATTTACGAGCCCCGACCTTTTCAAGAATCATATTTCCTGGAACTCCGAACACAAAGTATCCGATAAAAAATATTCCGGCAATAAATCCATATGTTGTTGCTGTTAATCCTAGTGATTGATCCATTCCACCAATAGAAGCGTAGGTAATACTACTTCTATCTAGGAAAGCAACAAAATAAATGATGAAAAGATAAGGGAGAATATGCCAGCGTACTTTCTTTCTGGCGCTTAGAATATCTGTCGAATTCATTGTTGATCCTCCTTCAGGCAATTTGCCCGATTTAAATGAAACAAGTTATAATGACGTTTTAGATTTTTAGTTGTTAGGTATCTTTGCGCAATTAATACTTCAACTTGACTTGATATTAGCATCATAAAAGCGGTTACATTCGACGGTAAAATAACTGTCAGTCGCTGATTATTTAAAAATAGTGGCAAAATAGCTCTAAATAAAGCGCTTTAATAGTGTTTTTAGGCTTTTTCGCTTAAAATACAGCTTTTTATCGCTGATTATTTATAATGTGCAAAATTAGCGGTTTTTTTATTGAAATGGATATATTATAAAAGTACAAAAATATGAAAGTTGTGATGAAATTGGCAGATTTGAGAGATAGTCAACTAACAATTTTATGGATGAGTGGAAAAAAATATTCTAGGGAAATGACAGTCAAGCAGCATCGGCATAATTTTTATCAACTTCAATATTTATTGGAAGGAAACGAAATACTAACTATTGACGATAAAATATATACATTGAAACCCAACGATATAGCATTAATTGATAGCAATATTAGTCATTCATATTCATTTGAAAAAGAATCAAAAATTATTGATATTAAATTTAATATGATCGATGGACTACATGACTTAATGAAAGCCATTTTTATAAATTCTGTTTTCCATATTGATGATGAAATGATTCGAAACAGATTTTCTCAAATTATTGACCAAGGAGTGTATTTTCAGCACTATAAAAAAAGTAATATTTTAATTAACATTGATACTCAAGTTAAATTATTGTTACTTGAGCTCTCACAGCCAACAGTTCCAGAGCCACTTCAGTTAAGTCCTAAGGAAATTAAACTTCCATTTAGTGATTCTTATGATTCTGAAGATGCAGCCCAAATATTATCTTACATGATCGATAATTATCAATATAAGGTTTCTTTAGATATGCTCAGTGAGAAATTTCATTATAGTAAACCGCAAATTATCAAGTTATTCTCAGATTCATATAATCAAACGCCGATCCACATATTACAAACTATTAGACTTCAAAAAGCAAAAGAATTATTAACAGAAACTACTAAATCTATTGGACAAATAGCTAATGAAGTTGGATTCAGTAACAACTATTTTACAAAAGTATTTTTTAAATACGAAAACCAATTACCATCTGATTATCGTCTCGGAAATCGACGTAAGTCTGAAGAAATTGTGATGGATACGTCCTTTGATATTACTGCTGAACCCTAAGATTAAAAATTACTTTAGATAATTAATAAAAAGAGATGCCTGTGAAGTGGGCCCTCGAGATTGAACAACGATCTCGGTGGCGCTTTAATGCAGACATCTCTTTGTTTATTTTTTATGTCGCTAAGTAACATAAGCACGCAACTTAAGAATAGGAAAAGACAGATAGTGACGTCCTATTTTTTAATTTGTTCCAGTACTTGTGTAACTGTGGTTGCGGATTTTAAGTGTTCAAGCCAATCTTTATTTTGAATATTTTGAAAAAGTTCGGAAAGTACTTTAAGGTGACTACTTTGATCAATTGGGGCCAATCCAATAATGATGTTCACGTTTTTTTGTGGATGGTTTGAAGTTGTCAATGCAATCGGGATTTTGCTGATATAAAGTGATAAGCCAATTTCTTTAACACCATCTTGTGGTGCAGCATGCGCAAGAAAAACACCATTCCCTAAATACATATAGGGCCCTTTTTGTTGAGTCAACGCGATGATTTTATCAACATAACTTTGTGAAATAGAATGGTTTTCGAGCATGTTATTAAAAGAATGTTGAATTGCATATTGCCAACTTTCGGCATGAGGTGAATCGTTGATAACGATGTTTGTAGTAGTTAATATTTTTTGAAGTTCATTAACCGGTTTATTTAGAGAAAGCGGATGAGATGTTTTTTGAGATGAATTTAAATAGTTATTAAGTGCTTCACGTAGTTTATCAAAGTCTTCAATTCGAGCAAATTCGCTAATAATGTCAATTAAGGCATCTGCATTAGGGTTATTAGACGTGGCAGTGTGATGACTACTTAAAATTGCATTATCAATTTTTTTGAGATCTCCTTCAGTAAGTAGTGGGGAAACTCTAAGTGTTGGCACGCCATAATCTTTGTCAAAACTAATTGTTGAAATAATTAGTTTAACGTCGTCGAGCGGGCAGTTTTCAAATTGGAAAATGCTAAGTGGTTCCGAAAATGATACATCAGGATATTTTGCTGTTAACTGGTTTTTTAGTAACACAGAAGTTCCAATTCCGCTAGAGCAAACTAGCATAACGTCCGTGTTCCAACGATTTTTGCGACTGATCTCTCGTAGTTGACCGCCAAAGTAAATTGCAATTAACGAAATTTCATCATCAGATAGTTTTTGACCCACATAGGACTCGAAGGGGTGAATTGCATATTTGGTAAAGATAAATAGCTCGTGGTATTTTTTGAGAAATGTTTTTAAGTCTGGATGCGTATATTTAATCCCGAGAGTAACTCGATATAGCGTACTTAATAAGTGTGTCGAAAGAGCGACAACTAGTGAGTAAGAGTTGATGTTAGATCCTGAAACAATATTGAATTTATCAATAACTTTTTGAGCGACGTCCTGAATCTCGAGTGTTTTTTTACTAGAAGCATTAATACTTGAAAACTGACTCGTATTAAGAATTTGAGATAGAAAGATTGGCTCAAATTGGTTATTGATATGGTGCTGCTGTAAGAGTTCGTTGGCCCAGTGAAGGACAGTGGAATTAGTAATATCAAACTGTTTATCAATATTAGTCAATAAATATTCTGGATTATTTAGTCGATTTAATAACCAGGTAATAAATTTATTTAAAGTGATGTGGGCATTGTCAGTAAAGAAATTTTGGGTCCAGGCTTCTAATTCCTTAAGTGATAGATCAATTTTTGTTAGGGAGTCATCATTAAAGTGAAAGACCCTATGAATTGGAGAAACTGGATTATTCAGCTGTTCCAATACCCATTTTCGTTTTGTCACTTCTGAACCAACTAGTGTCTTACCATTATTTTGCTGTTTTAAGTGTAAGTTGATGTGTTCTAGTTGAATGGATATTTTATTCAAATCAGTAATTGCGGTGTGGTTCGAAATGTCAAACAGGGTCATTAAGTTAGAAATTGAAATAGTTTGACCATTGATGAGATTCCAAATACATAGTATTTCTCGCTCATTGGCAGAAAAATTTTTGTCTGAGGATATGGAAATATTTGCTGCCTTAATGTTTTTTTTAGCATTATCAGTTAAATAGTAACCAATGCCCTTTAAATTTGCGATTGGCTCAATGTGATTATGATCCAAATAAGTATTTATTTTTTTAAGAGAGTAGTAAAAGCTACGTCGTGATATAGATAATTTTTCTTGTATTTCAAGTGACGTAATATAGTGCTCTGTGTTTTGCAAAAGATTAAGAATGGCACGTCCATGCGGAATTGAGTCAATATTAGTGATGAAATTCACCTTCCTGCTAATTAATAGTGAAATAGTTGCACTTTTACTCTGGACATTATTGCACTTGTTAGCGTTTACATCAAGAGTAAGATATAAACCATACAGGAGAGGAGGACAGGAGTTGTTAGATAAATTATTAACCAAAAGGACGGTCCAAATTGTAAACGGCAATGATTTAAATTGGAGTGATGCAATCAAATTATCAGCACAACCCTTAGTAAATAACGGATCAGTTAAAGAGACATATGTTCAAGCAATGCTAGACACGGTTATTGAGAAAGGACCATATTTTAATATTGGTTCAAGAATAGTACTTGCACATTCACGACCAGAAGCGGGAGTGAATAAAATATCGTTGTCCCTGTTAAAGACTGATCAAGCAGTCAATCTAGTGAATCCTGATCATCCTGTTAATTTGTGGTTTGTATTGGCGGCGACAGATAACCAAACACATTTAAGTGTTATTCAAGGTTTGATGGAATTATTAATGAACGAGCAGAAAGTTCAAGCGATGTGTAACGCAACAAAAGTTGAACAGTTATTAGAAATTATTGGAACAAAATAAATTGGGGGTCAAAATTATGAAATTTTTAGCAGTTTGTCAAAGTGGTTTAGGAAGTAGCTTTATGGTTCAGATGAATATTCAACAAATTTTAAAAGATGAGGGTGTTCAAGAAGAAATTGTGGTTGATCACTCAGATGTTGGTAGCACTACAGCAGATTCTGCGGATTATTTCTTTGTTGAATCTACGTTGGGGGATACGTTAGGTAGTATTCCATCAGATAAGTTAATTTTATTGAAGAGTTTAATTGATAAAGATGAAATCAAAGAACATGTTAACGGTATTTTGGATCGAGAAAATATTGCCCATAACTAACCATTGAAAGGAGAACAGCTATGAAGGGAATATTAAATTTATTCGTTTCAATTGTGACACAGCCTTCCATTTTAATTGCTCTAATTGCGCTTTTAGGGCTGGTGTTACAGCGTAAAAAGACAACTGAAGTTATTCAGGGAACGATCAAAACTTTTGCCGGTTTTTTGGTGTTAATTGGTGGTTCTACTATTTTGCAGGGTGCGCTTGATCCTTTTGCTAAGATGTTTAAATTTGCATTACATGTTCAAGGGGTAGTTCCAAGTAACGAAGCGGTAGTCGCGATTGCACTTGTTAAGTATGGTTCGGTAACTGCACTTATTATGTTTGTTGGTATGATTGTTAATATTTTATTGGCTCGCTTCACCCGTTTTAAATACATCTTCTTAACAGGTCAAGCAATGCTTTATGTTTCTTGTTTGACTGCCGTGGTATTAATCTCTGCTCATTTGGGCGCTGGTTGGAAAACCATTATTCTAGGCGGGATTTTTGAAGGTACATTACTGACGGTTACGCCAGCTTTATGTCAGCCGTTTATGCGTAAAATTACTGGTGGTGATGCGGTTGCCATGGGGCATACAGGTAACATTGGATACGCAACTGCTGGTTTGATTGGGAAACTGTTTGGGAACCCGAAGAAAACAACGGAAGATCTTGATATTCCAAAGAGTCTCAGCTTCTTACGTGATTCTACAGTATCGATTACATTGTTGATGTCGATTGTCTATCTTGCTCTTGCAATTGTGACGGGACCACACTTTATCGAAACTAAGTTAAGCGCAGGTACTAACTATTTAGTTTACTCGTTAGTTCAAGCTGGTACTTTTGCTGCTGGATTTGTTGTTGTTCTCCAAGGTGTTCGGATGATTTTAGCTGAAATTGTTCCCGCTTTCCAAGGAATTGCTCAAAAACTGGTACCCAATTCAAAACCTGCATTGGATGTTCCTATCATCTTTCCGTATGCGCCAAATGCAGTTTTAATCGGATTCTTTACAAGCTTTATTGTTGGAACGATCAGTATGTTTATCATGATCGGTATGAAAACAACAGTCATTATTCCCGGAGTTGTAGGTCATTTCTTCTGTGGTGCCGCAGCCGCAATTTACGGAAATGCATATGGTGGTCGTCGTGGCGCGGTTTTAGGTTCGGCATTTAACGGAATTCTGATTAGTTGGTTGCCGCTATTTATTTTACCCGTACTCGGTAACTTACAAATGGCCGCATCGACCTTCGCAGATACTGATTACTTGATTCCTGGTATCATTCTAGGAAATTTAGGAAATCTAGGAACTGTCGCACTTGTGACATCAATTTTAGTATTCCTAGTTTTGGTTATTTTGATCAGCATGATGTTGAACGCACGGGATCGTCGTAGTAAAGCAGCAAAGTAGCTAATAGGTATTAAAAATTACATTTTTTGGAAACGTGGTAAATTGCGATCATCCAAGGGATGTAATTTTTTTGAAGAAAAATTACGTGGAGGTACTTATTTGATATGACACAGAAACAAGCAAATGCAAAGTTTAATGAAATTGATACGTTAGCGGTTAATACATTACGAATGTTAAGCGTGGATGAAATTCAAAAAGCTAATTCAGGTCATCCGGGAATTTGTTTAGGCGCGTCTCCAATGGCCTATGTACTGTGGAACTATCATCTGAAAGTCAATCCAGAGCAACCAACTTGGTTTGATCGTGATAGATTTGTTTTATCAGCAGGGCACGGATCAGCAATGCTGTACAGTTTACTTCATTTGAGTGGTTATGATCTTCCAATGAGTGAGTTAAAGCAATTTCGTCAGTTGGATTCCAAGACCCCAGGCCATCCAGAATATGGGCATACGGTTGGTGTAGAGGCAACCACTGGCCCTTTAGGGCAAGGAATTGGAATGGCCGTCGGAATGGCAATGGCCGAGAAACATTTGGCAGAGGTTTACAATCATACCTATAACATCGTCGATCATTACACTTATGCACTAGTCGGTGATGGAGATCTTATGGAAGGCGTTAGTCAAGAAGCCATTAATATTGCTGGTAATGAAAAACTCTCAAAATTAATTGTTCTATATGACTCGAATAACATTACTTTGGATGGCCCATTATCTAACGAATCTGTCGAAAATGCAGCCATGCGATTTAAGGCAGCCGGTTGGGACTATTTAAAAGTTGATGATGGTGAGAATTTAGCTGAAATTGATCAGGCAATAACAACCGCTAAAGCAACTTATAAACCAACGCTAATTGAAGTGAAGACAATTATCGGGTTTGGTTCTCCAGAAGCGGGAACAAACAAGGTTCATGGTGCCGCGCTGGGAAATGAAAATGTAAATATGACGCGTGATGCACTGCACTACCAGTATGCGCCGTTTGAAATTGATGAGCGAGTATATGATGTTTTTAAGAAACATATGCAGCAGCGTGGTAAGCAAAAATATAATCAATGGGAAAAAGAATTTACAGAGTTTCAGTCTAGTGATCCACAAGCCAAAGAATTTAGTTTACAGGCCAAACCTGAACTTAATATGGAAAAGGTTGCGGTGCAAGAGCAGACCGGCGATATGATTGCAACTAGGTCTGCTAATTCGGAAATTATGCAACAGATTTCCGAATGTAATTTAAACTTTTGGGGTGGTGCTGCGGATCTTTCCTCCAGCAATAAAACGCAATTAGCAACCAGTGGTCGTTTCTCAGATGAGGATCCACAAAATCGAAATATTTGGTTTGGAGTTCGTGAATTTGGAATGGCAACAGCGGCAAATGGCATTACGCTGCACGGAGGAACCCGTTGCTTTATGAGTACCTTCTTTACATTTTCGGACTATATGAAGTCAGCTATTCGCTCTGCCGCAATTCAAAAGTTACCGGTTACCTATGTGTTCACCCATGACTCAATTGCGGTGGGAGAAGATGGCCCGACCCATGAGCCTGTCGAACAACTGGCAGCATTACGATCAATGCCGGGGATTAATGTTATTCGGCCGGCAGATGCAAATGAAGTTCTTAATGCATGGCAATACATTGCCACAGACGTAGACACCCCAAATGCATTAATTTTGTCTAGACAGAAACTACCAGTTTTGAAGGAAACTTCAGATGCAGATGTTTCTAAAGGTGGTTATGTTGCTTCTCCAGCACGGACAGATTTACCTGATGGAATTTTGATAGCCACTGGATCTGAATTATCGTTGGCTTTAGAAGCTAAAAAAGTTTTGGAAGCTAAGGCATATGATATTAGTGTGGTATCAATGCCATGTGTTGAACTATTCCGTCAGCAAACTGCTGGTTATCAGCAGCAGGTACTTCCTAATGACGTTACACATCGGATTTCAATTGAAATGGAAAGTACATTTGGATGGCATGAGTTTGTCGGACTTGGTGGCTGTACCATTGGGGTTGATGAGTTTGGTGCCAGTGGAAATGGAGAAGCAGTTCAAAGAAAATATGGATTTACTGTTGATCGCATTGTTTCTGAATTTGAAAGACTTTGGAAAAAATAGTGGTATGCGGTGAGTAAGAAATTATTTACTCAATTAACGTAAAAAATGTAATCGGCTGTTTATTTGCTGATTACATTTTTTAAATCAAAGAAAAAGGATGATAGTTGATGAATCAAGAAACTTTAAAAAAGTTAGTTGGAAAATACGCGACTAGGTATGTGGAAGATGACATGACCGTTGGGGTTGGTAGTGGGACAACCGTTAAATATTTTGTAGAGGCACTGGCAGAAAAAGTAAAAAATAATAACTTAAAAATTAAGTGTGTAGCGACGTCTAGTCAAACTGCGCGACAGGCAAAACGATTGAAATTACCGGTGTACTCGTTATGTGATATTAACCAAATTGATCTTACCATTGATGGTGCAGACGAAATTGACAGCAACATGAATGGTATTAAAGGTGGTGGTGCTGCATTACTGCGAGAAAAAATTGTCGCTACTAATTCGCAAAAGAATATTTGGATAGTTGATCACAGTAAACTGGTAAAGAATTTGGGGCGTTTCCCGTTACCTGTAGAAGTAATCCCGTTTGGATACGAACAATTAATGGAAAAATTTGAAGCGCTTGGCTATCAGCCAGTTTTAAGAACTAATGAAACCAGTGCGATTGTAAAGACTGATTCAAATAATTATATTTTGGATTTACATTTGGAAAAAATTAACGACCCGATTAAATTAGCAACTATCCTAGATAGCACAGTTGGAGTTGTTGAGCATGGTTTGTTTCTGAATGTGGTAGATGAGGTGGTAGTTGGTAATTCCGATGGCATTTCTGTATTAAAGCGATAGGGGTAGTTGAGTGGAATTCTAAAGAAGATCGTGGAATTAAAAAAGTGGAGTCCTTTGTTTTTTGCGGCATATGGCAAGTTATTCAAATTTGCTGGGTATGCTTTCGGAACTTGGATAGTAGGGTCTCCATTTTATTTTTATCTAAATGTGAGCGTTCAATAGCAAAGAAAATGATCGCTAACGCGAAATTTGAAAAAACACTAATGACCGATGCAATATCCAATGCGGTTTCATCTACTAATATTTCAGCTACCAGTTCAAGAGGAATGCTAATTAAGGTGATGATCGTTAATAAGTTCCAAAATCTAATTTTAGATAATTCTATCAGACAGACAATGAGTATGAAAAATATAAACCAGAAAGTGCCGATTTGAAGCATCCGAATGAAATTAAGGGTCGGTATAGCAAGGTAAATTGACCAAAATAGGATAATCCCTGGAATAAAAGCACTAATGCTGGCCTTAATGAGATAGTAGCTGCTGGTATGTTTAAAAACGGTGATAAAAGTTCCTGATAATAAGCAGGCGGCTAAAACAATTAATGACCATGTTAGTGTATGATTTAATGCCATATCCACAATTGCTGTAATTATGCCACCAATAGTTAAACTGATCATGAACGAAATGTAGCTGACTTCTCCTAAGGGACGCTTCTTCAAACTAGATATCATGTTGACATCCTCCTTCAGTAATTTGTCGAGAGAGAGATCAAATATGTCACTCAGAGCGATAAGACTTTCGATATCAGGATAGCTGCGACCAACTTCCCAATTCGAAATGGTTTGTCGTGATACATGAAGTCTTTTGCCGAGATCTTCTTGTTTTAACTTTAATCGAGTTCGATTTAATTTAATTTTTTCTCCAAGTGGCATATGATTTGCTCCTCGTGTCATTACTTTAGGAAAAGTATATCAGTTTAACAATCATAGAAAATGGGAATCTCAAGAAAAGTCATGCTCAGTTTATGGGCATGGCTTTGTATCAGTCTTTAAGTTGCTATTTGAGGATAAAAAAAGGACTACCGAGCTGGGGAGCTCAGTAGTCGAGGCGTAATTTTTGTCTAGAAAAAATTACACTATTATTATCCTACATACGTATGTGGATATCAACGTACAAATACGTGAAGTGGTTGATATGTTGAATAGTTGTGTTGCTAAGTTAATTGAAAAGTATTTCCAAGGAAATAATCGAAATCTTAGTATCTGGTTTAGCATACCAGCAAAGTTCACGGTGAGTTAATCTACTACCAACAACGATTTAATCGCTTGGCGATTATCCATGGCCTGATAGGCGGTGTTAATCTCATCAAGGGTAAAGCTCTTAGTGAAGACCTTACCAGGATGAATTTCACCATCAAGAACGGCCTTCAAAAGTAACTGCTTATCATAGGTTGTAACCGATGCAATACCACCAGCAATGGTGACGTTGTTGAAGAATGAAGGCGCCATGTCCATTTTGGGTTCATGAGGCAATCCCACACGACCAATCGCGGCACCAGGGCGTGCGACTTGCATAGCGGTGACGTTGGCCAGCTCTGATCCCACGCATTCTAGTACGGCGTCGGCACCATCTCCATTAGTGAGTGCTTTAACTTTGGCGACGGCCTCGTCTCCCCGTTCGGCAACGATATCGGTCGCACCAAATTCACGTGCTAGTTGTTGCCGATCTTCATGCCGACTCATGGCGATGATTCGCTTAGCACCGCGAAGACGAGCAGCAATTACACCGCATAAGCCAACGGCACCGTCACCCACAACGACAACGGTATCACCCGTCGATACTTGAGCCATACGAGCGGCATGGTAACCAGTTGCCATGACATCGGCTAACGTGAGCAAGGATTTAAGCATTTCTTCGCTATAATCTTCTGGTTGGCCGGGCACTTTAACAAGTGACCATTCGGCATGGGTGAACCGAAGATATTCGGCCTGAGCGCTGGCAGTAAAGTTATTGGCATGTTCCTGACAAACGCCGTCGAATCCGGCACGGCAGGCCGCACAATGCCCACAACCGTGGGTAAAGGGTGCGATAACGAAGTCCCCTGGTTTGACGGTGGTAATGGCGGTCCCAACTTCTTCGACAATTCCAATGGCTTCGTGGCCACCATTTTCAGAATCGTGAGCTTTTTCTTCTAAGCCACGGTAGGCCCAAAGGTCTGAACCGCATACACAAGTCCGGACGACGTGTAAAATAACGTCGTCGTCGGCTTGGACAGTGGGTTTATCTACATTTTTAATTGCGACGTTTCCTGGTTCGACAAAAATTGCGGTTTTCATATGAATACAGACTCCTTTTAAGTTGAAAAATGTTTAACGAGGTAATACACGGACGGTTGCAGTACGGGGACCATCGACCGATTTTTCAGTCATGTGTTTAGTGGATCGGGCACTTTTAGCTGTGTACTTATCAATGTAGGCGTGATCGATGGCCGTCATTAAGGCCTCATGCCCTGTTTCGGGAACCAGTTCAAACTTGACGTCGTACAGCTGGCCGCCAAGTTGGATTTGGCCAGCTTTTTGTTGCCGAGCTGCGGCATACCATTTGGAGTGTTGGCCGTAGCCGCCACGAATATAGAGCTGATGATCGGCGACGACGGACCAGATGTAGGTCAGCGTGCCGGTCGTTTTCATATCTGGATGAAAGGGCGCAACATAGAAATCATCTAGTTGTGCGAAGTGTTGCAGTTGATCATTGGACCACATAGCAAGGCCTCCTTTGCGGTTATCATACCGCTAATGTGGTGAAATTTGAAGTGACGACGTTACAGTATGCGAACGCTTTATAAAAATTAAGGTTGCGGCCGCGTCAATCGTTTAGCTCTGACTTAGATTCGCGTATAATAAGGAAGACGAATGACGACTACGATTATAAGGAGGCTCCCATGAGTTTAGGCTTTGTACTCGGTACTGCAGCAAAGGACCACCGCAAAGTATTATTAGATCAGTTAGCGGCCGATATGGTGCAGTTTCCCAACGACCAATTTTTTTATTTAGTACCCAACCATATTAAATTTGAATCTGAAATTACCGTCATGAGTGAGCTGGCCAAGCGTGATGAACACGCTACAGAGAGTGGCTACGCCCAGTCCAACCTGCAAGTGCTGTCGTTTAGTCGACTGGCTTGGTATTTGTTGCGGGATACGGCTGCTTATCAGGTTCCTCGCATCTCACGGACGGGTTTATCAATGCTGGTGTTTCAGATTATTAGCGATCATGCTGGCGAACTGCAATTATTTGCCGGTGAAGTGAACCATCCTGGTTTTGTACAGGAGCTAGTTGGTCAGTTAGAACAGTTAAAACAGGCCAATATTACGGCTGATGAGTTGGCCCAAATGACCGCTGATATGCATCACGATGATCCGACACTGACAGCGAAACTGCATGATATGGTTCTTGTTTATACTCGGTACGAGCAGGCATTGACCGGGCAGTATCTCGGTAACGCAGAAGTATACGATCAACTCGTGAGCTATCTCAACACACAGCCGATGAAGCACGCCCATTTTTATCTTGCGCGCTTCTCACAGTTTACGGCTAGTGAACAGAAGATTGTCGCCGCAATTGTGGCTAACGCCGCTTCCGCGCTGATTTCATTGAACCTTGACCAACCGGCGCCGCACGAAGATCCGGATGTAAATAGTCTCTTTTTCGAGTCTGGTCGAGTTTACCATCGACTGTATCGACAAGCGGCTGTCCAACAGATTCCCATTTTAGTGGACCGGTTTGCAACGACCCCCCGGGTTAGTCCGGAGTTACAGCAGCTGGATCGTTTCTGGGCGGCGGAAACTAAGATGGCTCAAATTGAGCCTGTTTCATTGGCGCACCCGCAAAATCTACAGATCTTTACGGGTGATAGTCGGTTGACAGAGCTCCAACAGGTTGCCCGCCAAATTCGTCAGTTAGTGGCGACCGGTCGGTATCGTTACCGCGATTTTTTGGTGCTAGCTCGCCGATTGGACCCCTATGCGGCCTTTTTGGAACCTGTATTTGATCAGTATGATATTCCTGCTTTTAACGACCACGAACGGTTGATGGATGATCATCCACTCGTTCTCTTTTTAGATGCGCTGTTCGCGGTTAAGGAGCACTACTACCGTTATGATGACGTGATGCAGCTTTTGAAGACGGAGTTACTGTTGCCCAAGATTAATGGTGAGTATATCTCCCGTGATCGGTTTGAAACGGCACTGGCGTTAACTGAAAACTGGTTATTAAAAACCGGTCTGCATGGTGATGATTGGTTGCGTGACGCCGACTGGCAGTATTATCGCTTTCAGGCTACCGACAGTGGTCAGACACAAAGTGATAAGGTTGCCCACTATACGACTGAAATTAACTTAATTCGGCACTTCATTAAAGAGAGCCTACCACCGTTATTTGACGCGCTAGAAACGGCAACTACGGGGACGCAGGCCGCGCAAAGTCTGTATCAATTTCTGGTGCAAAACGGCGTCACCGAACAGCTTGCACGGTGGCAAAACCGCCAACTAGATGTGGGACAATTGGACGCGGCGTCTCAACCGCAGCAGGTTTGGCAGACATTTTGTGGCATTTTAGATGAATACGTGGCAATTTTGGGTGACCGCCCCTTTAATCCCGATGACTTTCGCGATCTGTTGCAGGCCGGATTCAGTGCGGCAACGTACTCACAGATTCCTTCGACACTGGATCAAGTCGTGATTTCGGAAACCGGAATTATTCAAAGCGATCAGCGGCGAGTGACATTTATGATCGGAGCTACGGACGCCGAAATGCCAACCGTTAGCACCAGTCAGAGCCTTTTAACGGACGCCGATAAGGAGCAGTTGCAGACGCATCTGGATGAAAGTCAGTTTTTACCAGCGGATAATGTTGGACAGCTGGCTAACGAACCTTACGTGAATTATTTGGGCTTCATGAGTGGTTGTGAGCGCCTTTATTTGTCAGCACCGGAGCTTGATGATGGTGGACAAGAAATTCGGGTGTCACCGTATGTGACGGCGATCATGAATTTCTTTAAACTTACCCCTCAACATTATACCCAGGTACCAGAATTGGGTGCGTCCAAGATTGCGCCCTATGTCAGCAGCCCGGCCGCAACGCTGAGCGTACTGATTCGGGTAAGTCGACAGGCGGCGGATCGCAATCAGTGGTTAGCACCCAAGTGGCGATTTGTTTATCAACAGCTGAATCAAAAGTCGCAGCTGCATGATCACTTTACGACCGTTATGGCGAGCCTACACTACCAAAATCAACCACAACCGTTACGAGCAGAAATTGTACAGGGCCTTTATGGCAATGTTATTAACACGTCGGTTTCAAAACTAGAAGAGTTTTATCGTAATCAATACGCCTACTTCTTGAAGTTTGGGCTAAAGCTGCAGGAACGGGAAATGTTTGAACTGACACCAGCCAACACGGGTGAATTCTTCCATTCAGTACTGGATCAATTAATCAAACGGGTTAATCAGTTGGGCCTTCGCCTCAATGAACTCTCTCAAGCGCAGTTGGATGAACTAATCAATGAGGTGGTTGATAATGTCAGTCAGGCACCGCAATTCATGATTTTAGCCAGTTCCGCGCGAATGCAGTACCTGCACCGTCAACTGAAACGAACGGTACAACAAATGAGTTATGCGCTCCAGCGACAGAGCCGCTATACACCAGCCCGACCAATTCAAACCGAAGTATTGTTTGGTCAGATTCAAGATCAACAGGGGCTTGACGGGCTCGTCTTCGATTTGCCAGATCATCATCAGGTACGGGTGCGTGGAAAAATTGATCGAATTGATGAATTTAACACGGGTACCGGGGACTATTTGGGAGTTGTTGATTACAAGTCGAGTGAACACGAGTTTAAGTTTGGTGAGGCATATTACGGGTTAGCGATGCAAATGCTCACGTATCTCAACGCGGTCGAACAGAACTTAGACAAGCTTGATAATCATCAACGTAGCGAATTAGCCGGTGCACTGTACATGCATATTTTCGACCCGAAGCTTAATTTTGATCATGTGGCAGGCAAGGATCTCGATCAAGAACGGATGAAGGTTCACCACTATAAGGGGATTTTACTCAACGAGCCCGATCTTCTGGATAGTCTTGATCAACAACTGGACGATAGGACTGGCTTTTCTGCAATTTATCCCTTCCGCAAAATCAAAAAAGGGTTTAGTGGTGACAGTCTAGTTACCCGTGATCAGTTGGAATTACTGCTGAAACGAAATCGGGAACGGATCGTGTCGGCAGCCAAGGATATTTTTGCCGGCGCGGTGGCCCTGAATCCGGTGAAGATGCCGGATCAATCGACGAGTCTGCAAAACTCACCGTTTTTAGATGTATTTCAATTTGATGCCATGTTACCGGAAAATAATTATCGTCAATTGGAATCACTGAGTGCCAAGGATGTATTAGCGAAACTAAGGGAGGAACAAGATCATGAGTAAAACGCATTTCACCGTGACGCAGCAACAAGCGATTGATGATCAAGGACAAAACATTCTTGTATCGGCCTCTGCTGGGTCCGGCAAAACCTCCGTCCTAGTGGAACGGGTCATCCAAAAAATTCTCGGTGGTGAAAGTATTGATCGTCTCTTAGTCGTCACCTTTACAGAGGCCGCCGCGAAGGGAATGCGCGACCGGATCGGTCAGGCGCTCAAAGAGGCCATTGCCCAGACCAACACGACCGATGTGAAACAGCATCTTAAAAATCAACTGAATCGATTGGCAGTGGCGGATATTAGTACGCTGCACGCATTTTGTCTGCACCTCATCAAGCAGTATTATTACCTGATTAATTTAGACCCACAGTTTCGGTTGTTAACGGACGAAACGGAGGGGATTTTACTGCGTGAAAACGTGTGGAATGACGTCCGTGAAACACTTTATGCCAGTGGCGACCCAGCGTTCGAACAGTTAACTCGGAATTTTTCGAGTGATCGTAGCGACGATGGATTAACGACCGTTGTCAATCAATTGGATAGTTACGCGACCGCCACCCCTCGGCCACATGAGTGGCTTGCTCAACTGCCGACCACGTATGCGGTAGGTGAGGGCCCGTTGATTGAAACGGCGATGTACCAACAGCAGGTTTTGCCAGCGCTAGTTGATGCCCTGCAACAAATCGAAGCCGATCTGGCTGATGCCTTGTACCAGGCTGGTGGAGATGAGTTTGAAAAGGTCAAAGCGGTACTGGAAGCAGAACTCGAACAGGCAAAAACGGCAGAAAAACTGGTGGGAAGTGCGAGTTGGGATGATTGTCGTCAGTTTTTACAAGCGTTAAAATTTAGCACATTGCGGGGCCCCAAGGACGATGAAGCGAAAGCTACATTTGAATCGATCAAGGAACTGCGTAATAACGCGAAAAAGGCAATTAACGCTCTGGCACCGCACTACTTTGCACTCGATGAGGCAACCACAAAGCAGATTTCAAGTCAGGCCGAGCAATTAGTGACCACGCTGGTCGATGTGGTGGAACGCTACCGTGCGGCCTATCAGACCGAAAAACAACGTCGTCATGTACTCGATTTTAGTGATCTGGAACACTATGCCCTTCAAATTTTATCCACGGCAACGCCCGATGGTCAGGCCGTGGTGGCTCAACTGCGGGATCACTATCATGAAATTATGGTTGATGAATATCAGGATACGAATCAACTGCAGGAAAGTATTCTACAAACGTTAGTTAATGACGATCCGGGTAACATGTTTATGGTGGGGGATGTCAAACAGTCCATCTACCAGTTCCGGCAAGCCGACCCGAGTCTCTTTTTGCGGAAGTACACCACCTACCGTCAGCCGGGGAGTACGGACGGGGAAACAATTGTCTTAGCCGAAAACTTTCGCTCGGTGAATAATGTGACCGACTTTACCAATCTGATCTTCCAACAGCTAATGGATACACAAGTCGGGGAGATGGATTACGATGAGGACGCCCACTTGAAGTACGGGGCGACCGACTATCCGGACCGAGGCGTGCCGACCGAAATCATGCTGTATGATTCGACGACGGAACCCACGGCGCTTGATCAAAAACTACCGCTGTTAGAAGCCGGTGATAAGTTGACTGGTGAGATTCAGATGGTTGGGTTACGAATTCAGCGAATGGTTGAGCAGCATGAACTGGTTTACGATCGAAAGGCCCAGCAGATGCGGCCCATTTCATACGGCGATATTACCCTATTATCAGCAACGAAGAATAATAACAATCTGATTGTGGAACAGTTTAGCCAACTGGGCATTCCGGTGACCGTCCGTGACGCTCAAAACTACTTTCAGGCCACGGAAGTTCGGATCATGATGGCGCTTCTCCGGATCATTGACAACCCCTATCAGGATATTCCGTTAGCGGCTGTGTTGCGGTCGCCGATGGTCGGACTGGATGAAAACGAGCTGGCCTATCTCCGGATTCAGGATAAAACGGATGAATATTTTGCGGCCGTGACGAAGTTTGCCCGTGCGACGCCCAAGGATGCATTTGCGGAACAATTGCAGGTTAAGATCCGGCGCTTCTTGGATCAATTAACCAAATTTCGAACGATTGCTAACCAAAACCGGTTAGTCGATCTGATTTGGGCCATTTATGACGAGACCGGGTTCTTAGATTACGTAGGTGGAATGCCAGGTGGTAAGCAACGACAGGCCAATTTACACGCATTGTATCAACGCGCAGCAATGTATGAGCAAAGTAGCTTTAAAGGTGTTTTTCAGTTTGTTCGGTTTATTGAACAGATGCAAAAGCGCAATAAGGATCTTGCTCAAGCACCGGCGCAAACGTCTAGTGATACGGTATCCGTGATGACGATTCACGGCAGTAAGGGGCTGGAATTTCCGGTTGTGTTCCTGATTGATGCCACGCACCAGTTTAATATGGAAAGCTTGCGGCAGGACTGTCTCTTGGATGCCCATGCTGGAATTGGGGTCACTTATTTGAACGACGAGAACGTGAAAGTGGCCACACTGCAGAAACAGATAGTGAAAGATACGATTCAAAATAAAAGCCGCGCGGAGGAAATGCGAGTTCTTTATGTAGCATTGACGCGCGCCGAACAGCGATTAATTATTGCTGGCGCGTACAAGGATGCGAATAAGGCGATTGCCAACTGGCAACGGGCCTTTCAAAGCTCGGGGATGCTGCTACCAAACCAGCAACGAGCACAGGCCACTAACTTTATGGACTGGATTGGCATGAGTTTAGTACGACACCCGCAGTTTGATCAGAATCTGCTGACCGATCCGCAACCGTGGTATGGCCTTGGAAAAGATCAAACGACGTTTACGGTGCAAGTTGTGACGGCGGCAGACCTGCAGCAGGATGCGGCGGACGAACCGGTCGGGGTGCCCTCAATTGACGAACAGATTGAAACGGCGACGGACGGTCAACTGAGCTCCGCTGAGCAGCAGGCTGTGTTGCAGGTACTAAACCTGCAGTACGACTACCAAGCCGCCACAATGACAACGGCATACCAGTCGGTTTCTGAGATTAAACGCTTATTTGACGATCCTGATAATCAGGAGTTGATTCAAATTGAATTAAACCCACAGGCGCGTTCTGAAGGTCGCTATGTCAAGAGTGAGTTTGGCCAACCACATTTTATGCAGCAGGAACAAACAGCCACCCCCACGCAGATTGGGACGGCCACGCACTTGGTGTTACAAACGTTATCCATGGCGACCCGTCCGGATGCAGCAGCAATTAGTCAGGTCGTGACACGATTACAATTGAACAATATTATTTCGCCGGAAGTGGCACAAAAAATTAACCAGGCTCAAATTGAAGCATTCTTTGATACAGCGCTGGGGCAAGCACTGTTGACGCATGCCGATAGCTTGCAGCGGGAAGCGCCGTTTTCAATGCTACTGCGGGGAGATCAACTCTTCACCCAGCTAACAGCGGACGAAAAAATTCTAATTCATGGGATTATTGACGGCTACTTTGAGACGGCTGACGGACTGGTACTGTTCGATTACAAGACTGATCACGTAAAGGGGGACAACCCAGTTGCAATCCAGCAGGTGGTAGATCGCTATCGGGGGCAGGTTAACCTTTATGCACGGGCACTTACCAGTATTAAGCGTCAAAAAGTGGCTCATAAGGTGCTTTATTTGTTGGATATTGGGAAAATGATCGAAGTTTAAATCGAGAAAATAAGGTAAAAACCGAAGCTTTGTGTTATAAAACATAACATGAAACTTCGTTTTTTTTTTCTTTCCTTAATTTGCTGTGTTCACTGTTATATATGGAAAGAAGGCTTGGCTTGAGTAATATGTCCAGTAAGAGAAGTTAACGAGATCATGTAAAAATATTGAAATTGAGTACAGAACTTGTAAGATATATCTCAATAACATGGTTTATGTTATGTTTTATAACATTGGAGGAAACGGAATGCGAATTGAAACTGATTGTGTCGGAAGTTTGGCAATTCCAGACAAAGCACTGTATGGCATCCATGCTGCACGGGCGCAGCAAAACTTTCCCATTAGTTCTGAGAAAACTGATGTAGCGCTGATGAAAAACATAGTCTTGATTAAACAGGCCGCTGCGGTTGTGAATCAACAGGCTGGAACACTAGACTCACAAAAATCACGGGCGATTATTCGGGCATGCCAAGATGTTTTATCGGGTAAGTATGATGATCAATTTGTTGTTGCGGCAATTCAAGGTGGCGCAGGAACATCCGCTAATATGAATGTGAATGAGGTCGTGGCTAATGTGGCTGGTCAATATACGGCAATTGTAATTCATCCGAATGATGATGTTAATCAGTCTCAGTCGACTAATGATGTTTTTCCAACAGCTGGGAAGATGACATTACTACAATTATATCCAGCCCTAAGACAGCAATTACAACGATTAGTTCACGTGTTGTTGGATCGAGCTGAAACTTTTAAAGATGCAGTTAAAGTTGGCCGAACACAATTACAAGATGCCGTCCCGACGACATTTGGTAATAGTTTTCATGCTTACTATTCCTTGTTTAAACGTGATCTTCAGCGAGTAAATCAAGCAGTGGACGTACTGCGAAATGTTAATTTAGGAGGCACAGCAATCGGTACAGGATTGAACGCATCTGAGTTTTATCGAGAACATATTGTTGATGAAGTAAATGATCTAACAGGAGTGAAGCTTGTTGTGTCTGAAGACAAGATTGATGCTACGCAAAATTGTGATGCTTTAGCGGCATTTTCAAGTTCTCTTAAGATGTTATCGTTGGATTTAATTAAGCTATCAAATGATCTTCGATTACTTGGAAGTGGGCCACAAGCAGGATTTTGTGAATTACGATTACCAGCCGTACAGGCAGGTTCTTCAATCATGCCAGGAAAAGTGAATCCAGTTATTCCGGAGGTAGTGAATCAGGTTGCTTTTCAAGTGATTGGATATGACACAACAGTGAGTTTAGCTGTGCAAGCGGGACAGCTGGAGCTAAATGCTTTTGAACCAGTAATATTTAAAGATTTGATTGATGGTGAAGTAATTTTAACTGGGGCGCTTGAAACGCTAGTTACACGTTGCTTGGAAGGAATTCAGGTAAATGCTGAATACGAAAAGGAACAAGTTGAAAAATCAGCTATTTCTGCAACTGTTCTGGCACCGGTGATTGGCTATGAACGTGCTATGAACTTAGTTAAGCAAGCGATTAGGCAAAAAAAGTCAGTCAAAACGCTTTTGAAAACACAAGCAATTATGAGTGATGAACAAATTGATTATCTTTTTTCTACACAGCATCTTATCAATCGGCCGAATGATAAACGATATGTGAAGGTGGTTAATTGATAGATGTTACATTTTATGACATTAACAAATGTGATTTTGGTGATTTTGCTGAAAGTTTAGTTATTATTGTTGATTATGAACCGCACCGTTTTAATAACTTATAGTTATAGTAATTACTAAGAAAGAGGTGTTAAGAGAGTTGAAGCAAACGACAAATGACATGCTAGGATATACATCGGCGGAATATTCACTGTTCAGAAAATATGCGTGGCGAGCTGTAATTGGGTTTTCACTAGTTTATTGTCTACTGTACAGTGGCAGACTTAATCTTAGTTCCGCGATTCCACTAATGGTAAAGGAAATGGGGTGGACAACAGCACAGTTGGGAGTTCTTTCATCCGTATTTTTTTGGACATATGGGGTGGGACAGCTCATGAATGGTCGATTAAGCGAGATGTTTGGTGTTAATCGATTCATTGTTTCGGCAGTGTTACTATCTGCATTTGCCAATATTGTGATCGGATTCCAATCCTCACTGATAGTAATTACAATTTTATGGGCATTCAATGGTTATTTTCAGTCAATGGCATGGGCTCCGGGGATGGCACTCCTATCACGATGGTGGCCAGCTAATAAGCGGGGATTTGCAACAGGAATGGCAAATGGCTTTTCTGGATTTGGTCAGGCAATTGCCATGATCATGGTCGTTATTGCACTTAAGATCAGTCCGAATCTTGGATGGCGCTCAGCATTCTTCTTACCTGTTATTGTTGCTGCAATTGTTGCCATTATCTATTGGAGATTGACGAAAGATTCACCGGAGTCATTGGGATTACAACCATTTACAGATGATGCAGCACTGACACAGTCGGAAAATGAAATTCAAGCGTCGATGGGGAATCACGGTCAACTTTATCCATATATTTATTTATTAAAATCATGGAAATATGACGTTTGGTTAGTGATTATTGCACTTCAAAGTATTGTGCGTTATGGTCTCCTGACTTGGATACCACTGTACTTTACTAAAATGCTGCATTTTGATGTGAGTTCTGGGCTGATTCAAAGTTTAGTATTACCAATTGGTATGGGATTTGGTGCTTTATTTGTACCAATGCTCGCAGATCGATACCTTGCCAGCAATCGACTACCGGCAGTTATTATGTGTGCGTTAGTTGGTGGTGTGGTGGCATTAATTTTCCCATTTACACGTAATGAATTATTAATTAGCATTTTGTTGTTCGTTGCGGGATTTTTTGTTTACGCCATTAATGGACTGACATGGGCCCCTGCGATGGAGGCTGGAGGTCGTCAATATGCGGCTACTGCTAGTGGCATGATGGATTTTGTGGCTTATATTGGGGCATCGGTTCAGGCAATTATTTTTGGATTTACGCTAGATGGGAATAACTGGGAGTTACTCTTTCTGATTATTACGATAGTCAATGTCATGATGATAGCCCTAGCACTGATTGCAGGGAAAAGGAAATAGATGGAGGAAATTAGCTGATGATGAAGACAGATGAATTACCAAAAATCAAACGAAATGTGTTACTTAATCCAGGGCCTGCGACAACGACTGATACAGTTAAATACGCACAAATTGTGCCAGATATATGTCCTCGTGAAGATGAATTTGGTGACATAATGAAACAAATTGGCCGTGACTTGGTTAGAGTTGTTCACGGTGAAGATGCCTTTACAGCAGTCCTTTTTTGTGGGTCTGGAACGATTAACATTGATGCCACAGTAAGTTCATTAGTACCCGCAGGAAAGAAAATATTGATTGTTGATAATGGCGCCTACTCAGGACGAGCAGTTGAAGTTGCTCAATATTATCACATGGACTATGTCGATTTAAAGCTGGACATTACTAAACCAGCTGATCTAGGTGCTATCCGAGCAGCCTTAGAACAAGACTCGGATATTGCCGTAGTTTACTGTTGTCATAATGAGACTGGGACTGGAGTTCTGAATCCGATTCGTGAAATTGGTGCACTGGCCCACGAATATGGCGATACAATGGTTGTTGATACAACTTCAACATATGCAATGATTCCAATTGACATGGAACGTGATAATCTCGATTTTGTGATGTCGTCAGCACAAAAAGGCATAATGGCTTTTACAGGCCTATCGTACACGATTGGACGAACCTCTATTTTGGAAGCTTCTAGAGATTATCCAACTAGGTCCTATTATACAAATCTATATACGCAGTACAGTTTTATTAAAAAAACTGGGCAAATGCATTTTACGCCACCAGTTCAAACAATTTATGCTGCACGACAAGGTCTCAAGGAGTACTTTGCTGAAGGAGAAACTGCTAAATGGGGGCGTCATCAGGCTGTTTGGCAAGCACTAGTGGATGGTGCCGAGGCACTGGGTTTTGAATTGTTGATTGATAAGAAGTATCAATCTAAATTGGTTGTATCATTAAAATATCCAAATGATACACATTTTTCATTTGATCAAATGCATGATCTTGTGTATAAAAAGGGTTACACGATCTATCCAGGTAAGGTTTCAGATTTACCTACGTTTAGACTATGTGCACTAGGAGCCATTACTCCCGAAGATATTCAACAATTTTATGTTGTTTTGAAAGAAGCACTCATTCAAATGGATGTTCAGATTCCAGTGCAGTATTAGCCGAGGAGGCGTTGAAATGGCAACTAGTATTTCAAGTGCGCAGACAAAAACAATGGTACAAGATCTGCAGCAATTAATTCAAAAGTATCATAGTCATCGTCCCTTCTTGGTTTGTGGTCATTCGTTTATGACGACACACTCGTACCAAGAGTTGTTAATGATGAAAGATGTGATAATAACCACCTTTCATGATTATGAGCCGAATCCTAAATATGAATCAGTAGTAAAAGGGTTAGCGGCATTTTATCGAAATAACTCTGATTTGTTAATTTCGATTGGCGGCGGAAGTCCAATGGATGTGGCAAAGAGTATTAAAGCATTTTACAATATGAAGCCCGATATTCCGTTCGTCAATCAACCAATTTTTGCCAATCCAATTGTGCATATAGCAATTCCAACAACAGCTGGCACAGGGAGTGAGGTAACGCATTTTGCGGTAATTTATTATCAAGGCAAGAAATACTCAATTTCAGATGAGAGTCTATTGCCAGAGGCATATGTATTGGCGCCATCATTGCTAGATAGTTTACCATTGTATCAACGGCAAGCAAGCATGTTGGATGCGTTGTGTCATGCCATTGAATCAATATGGGCGCTAAAAGCGACCTGTCAAAGCCAAACAGATGCACAACGGGCGTTAATGGAATGGATTGATAACTATCGGAGCTACCTAGCTGGAGATGTGAAGGCAAATGGACCAATGCTAGAAGCTGCGAACTTAGCAGGTCGGGCAATTAATATTTCAACGACAACTGCGGCACATGCAATGGCTTATAAGTTGACTTCGTTATATGGCATTGCTCATGGTCACGCTGTCGCGCTGTGTTTGCCAAAGATTTGGCGTTATATGATGGTACATTTAGATCAAGTTCAGAAGGGAATTGACGCGCAGACAGTAAGCCGACGATTTGAAATGATTACGCAAGCATTGGGCCAAAAAGATGTTACAGCAGCAATTGAGTGGTTCGAGGCACTAACTACTAGTTTGGAACTAACAGTTCCAACGATTCAAAGTAAAGAACAGCTAGAAGACCTTACCAATTCAGTAAATTTGCAGCGTCTCCGCAATAATCCGATAAAATTGGATCGGTTGGCAATCAAAGAAATTTATTTGGATATATTACAATGATGATAAAAATGGTCATTTCCAAGCAAATGGAAATGACCATTTTAGTTCATCAATAGCATCAAAATCGGAATAACTACTAAACTCAAAATCGTGGTTTCGGCCACCATGATAGCAGCATAGTCTGAATCAGCACCGTAGAGTTTAGCTACGACGGGCGCGTTAGTCATGGCCGGCATCGCCGATTGGAGAATGAAGACCTGTTTCATAAGCACTGGCATGGATGAGGGGAGAACTAGCAGGCTCATGAGGGCGGGAGCGAGAAGGAAACGACCGAATAAAACGCCGAGATTATAGCGATTGAAACGAATATGGGTGATGCCAGCATTCGCCACCGAAATACCAATAAAGATCATTGATAAGGGGATGGTGAGGCCACCGATGTAGCCGAAATCGGCCATTAAAAACGGTGGAAGTTTCACGTGTAACAATACGAGAACGACGGCGAGTGCGAATCCGAGTAGTGGTGGTGAAAAAATTTGCTTGAGAGTTTGTCGCCAATTAAGGTGTCCTCGTTGACCGCCATCGCGGCCGATGAGGTAAACGCCAAGGGTCCAAAAGAAGGTCGTATTGGCCATGTAGTAGACCAACACATAGGGTAGACTTTTTTGGCCGAACAGAGCGACGTTAACTGCTAGTCCAACAAAAACAGTGTTGGAAATGAAGAACATGGACTCAAATAAGCCTTGTCGATTTCGCCGAATATGGAGGATATGGGCGACCAGAATTGAAACTACAAAGAGCACCGACATGGACAGTACGGGAAACTTAAGGTCTGGTAGCAGTGCTTTCAGTTCTTTGGTGGAGAAATCGGTCATAATGGTCGAGAGCATGTAACAGGGCAGCGCGAGCTGAGTCACAATTTTAGCGATTAATTTAGTACTGGCTTCGTCAAACCAGTTGCGTTTAGCTAATACGTAGCCAACCGCGATCATCCCCAAGATAACTAGTACGCCACTGATCGCATGGAGAAACATTGCCATAGTCCTCGTCTCCTCAACTTCTAAGATATGGGGACATTGTAAGCGGTGGATTCAGTTATAGTCAAATTTGACAAAGTGATAATAATAATTGATATGACCAGTGGTGTTGAAATTAGCCTCACGGTAATTTCACACCTTCAATGGCCTGTAGAACCGCAATGGTATCCTGTAATTGTTGATCGGAAAACTGTGCAAGTGCCTGCTGGAAGGCTTGATTTTCGCGTTCATGTAATTGATCGTGCTGTTCTGCAAGTACTTTTCCGGTCGCTGTAATGGCTAACCGATAGGCTTTTTTATTATCTGGTAGTGCAACCTTATGTAGTAACTCAGCCTGCAACAATTTTTTAATGTACCGTGATAACATTCCCTGTGAAAAAGTTACTTGTTCATTTAGCTGTGCGTATGCCAGTTCACCCGTCCGATTGACAATGCTCAAAATTTGAACTTCTGAATGATTCAGGCGAATTTTCTCTAACGATTGTCGCGCTGCCGGTGTTAGGCGAGAATCGTTGGCCATCTGTTTAGTCAAGGCAGTTTGAAAGTCGCGGTGGTGATGACCTAAGTTTCTGATTGTTGCTAAGAGGATCGTTTGGTTATCTAGCATTTTAACGGGACTCCTTTTTTAATAAATATTACTAGTAATATATTTACATTACCAGTAATTAATTGTATACTCATTTTACATTACTAGTAATCTAAATACAATCAAAAGGAAGTTTTATTATGAAAGCAGCAGTTGTGACAGATTTTAATCAAGCACCAATGTATCAAGAAGCCACCTTACCGCTGGTACAATCGAATGAAGTCGTTGTGGATGTGCTGGCCGCCAGTGTTAACCGAGTGGTGATGGCTAAGGCAAACGGAACGCACTATTCTAGTGAAGGGCAGCTACCATTAATTCCTGGGGTAGATGGTGTGGGCAAAACAGCAGATGGTCAGCTCGTCTATTTTGTTGGGTCAAAGCCCCGTTTTGGGACGTTAGCTGAGCAAGTCGTCACGGATGCGCACTATGTGATGCCGCTACCCGCCAATGCAACCCCAAGCGTAGTGGCGGCAACCGTTAATCCCGCGATGTCATCGTACATGGCGATCATGGCGCGGTTAGGGCAAGAACAAGTTCAGGGCAAAAAAGTGCTCGTTTTAGGGGCCACTGGTAATGCGGGGCGTCTCGCAATTACGATTAGTAAATTATTAGGAGCTAGCACAACGATCGCGGTAGGCCGTAATGCTGAAGAATTGCGTGTGAGTGAAGCCGATCTAACACTTAATTTAACCGACACCGATTTTGAAGCACAATTGGGGCAGGTGAGCGACGTCGATGTGGTGCTGGACTATCTATGGGGTGACGTCACCGCACGAGTGATGTCAGCATTGCTCAAGCAGTGCCAGAACCATCATCAACTACTGAACTGGGTAGAGATTGGTTCATTAGCGGGCAGTAGCTTTGCGTTCCCAGCGGCGGCGCTCCGAAGTACCGCATTGTCACTCATTGGCAGTGGGCAGGGCTCTTTTTCTGCCCATGATTTAGTAACGTATTTGCCGAAGTTACTGACGTTGATTAGCGATGGTACCCTACAAGTACCAGTAACCGCCTACCCATTGAGTACAGTTCATGAAAATTGGCCAACGGAGACGACCAACCGGATTGTTTTTGTGACGGGAGACTAGTCTTTGATTCGGGACTGAAAATGAGTCGCGAAATTAAAGATCGAACAAGTAAAAATGCGTACCGAAATTCAATTTTTCATGAATTTCGGTACGCATTTTTTTGATAGTGTTGGTGTTTTTAGGGACACGCGTGGACTAATCAACGTAGCCAAAGTTAACCGTTCCGGATAGGCTTACGAAAAATTGGCCCAGTTCTGTCGTGATATTGTCGTTTCCGCCACCAATGGCGTGTGAAGCGTGCGATGAACCGGCGCCACCGAAGACCACTTGTTGATGGCCAGGACCTAACTGGCTCTTTTTGAGGTCGTTGACTGATTGTTGACTGGTCGTGTAGTGGCTGGGTGTAGCGTGCCGGTTTTGGTTAGTCGTCGTTTTTTTGACGCTTGGAGATGTTGGAAAGTACTTTTGGTAGGCTTGCATGGCGTTACGTGGGGTCGCCTTAGCCGTTTTCTTGACTGTGACGTGGAAAACTTGTTGTGCGCGGGTAAATGTTTGTGGCAGCGCAGTCTCATCACTAATCACTTGGTAGCCTTGCTGTTGTAACGCGGCCAAGTGATTAACGGTCGTGAAGACGATCGGGGCGTTAACGGCACCTTTGAGTGTCTGGGAGGTGACTGTTTGCTGAGTGGTTGGATCGGTGTAGATGACCGTTGCACTGGTTTGATCTTCTGGATTTGTCAGTTGAAGTGTTTGACTTGCGGTTCCAGATTGGCGCGCAAATGTGGCAATATTGGCCGCGATAGATAATCCATTGTCGGCTAATGACTGCAATGTGAAAGTAGTTTGACCGTCGTCAGAGGTTAATTGGAATGACTCATCGCTAACCCAGTCCGTGTATGTTGAAAGGTGGGTGACAAGGTCGGTAGTGCGGATACGTGTGAAGTAAAGTGTAACCCGTGCGCGATTGCCAGCTAGTGTGATAGTGAGCTGTTTATGCTGGGTTGTCGTGACGAGGTGTTGCGGTTCGGTCAGTGTAATTGTCTGACTGGCTGTGTTCGTTTGATTAGCAAAGGCGGCTAAAACTGCCGCAAGCGTCATTCCATCAGCAGTGACTGACTGGGCGTCAAAGGTAGTAAGGCCATCATCCGTAGTCAATGAAGAGAAGGGTTGATCGGCCACCCAATCGCTGTAAGTAGATTGATTAGTCGTCAAATTAGTGGTCTTCGTCCGAGAAAATGTAATGACCACTTGGTTTTGATTGTTTTCAACACCGACAGTGAGTTGTTTGTGTTGAGTTGTAGTGGTAAACCGTTGCGGCTCAGAGAGTGAAACGGTTTGGTCACTAGTGCCTGTTTGAGCGGCAAAGTTGGCCAAATTTTCGGCAATTGTCAGGCCGTTATCAGCAACAGACAGCGAGTTAAAGGTAGTGAGGCCGTCATCCGTAGTCAATGAAGAGAAGGGTTGATCGGCCACCCAATCGCTGTAGGCAGATTGATTAGTCGTCAAATTAGTGGTCTTTGTGCGAGAAAACGTAATAACCACTTGACTTTGATTGTTTTCGACACCAACAGTGAGTTGTTTGTGTTGAGTTGTAGTGGAAAATCGTTGCGGTTCAGTGAGTGAAACGGTTTGGTCACTGGTGTCTGTTTGAGTGGCAAAGTTGGCCAAATTTTCGGCAATTGTCAGGCCGTTATCAGCAACAGACAGCGAGTTGAAAGTAGTCAGGCCGTCATCCGTAGTCAATGAAGAGAAGGAGTGATCGGCCACCCAATCACTGTAAGTAGATTGATTAGTCGTCAAATTGGTGGTCTTTGTGCGCGAAAAGTTAACGGTAGCCTGATTTTGATTGCCACCAATGGTGATCAAAAATTGTTTGTGTTCAGTGGTGGTTACGACGTGGTCGGGCGCGGTTAGCGAAACGGTTTGACTGGTAGCATCGGCTTGACTAGCAAAATTGGCAATCGTTGTGGCCAGTGTGGTTCCGTTGGAAAGAACCGATTGAGCGTCAAACGTAGTGAGGCCGTCATCCGTGGTTAGTGAACTAAACTGATCGTCCGTGGTCCAGTCGCTAACACTGGTTTGGTTAGTAACTAAATCGGTGGTTGCCGTTCGGGTGAACGTCAAGGCTTTTTGAGCTTGATTATTTGCGATGGTAACCGTAATCGTTTTGGATTGGGTCGTTGTTTCTAACTGGTGCTTGAGATACACGTTGAACGTCATATTTTGACCGATGGCGGTGCTATTAAAAGCCAGTTCATCACTATCACGCAGTTGCGCAAGAACGACGGGTAAATTGGTGACGACATAGTGGGTCGGAATCTTGAATTGGAGGCTATTCGTGTAACCTGAAAATTCAATGGTAACGACCTGTTCACCGTCACGATCATCGTCAAAAAACACAATTTGGCCATTAATAAGCGCTGGTGTAAAGGTCACAATGACCGCCCGATTAGTTGGCAGGGTGGTGGTTGAACTGAGTGCGTCAGCAGTCACGATTATATTTTGACCACTACTAGTCAGTTGGACGTCATTACTGGTGGCGTCATAACCGGTTGGTTGGTGAAAAACGTACTGAATATAAGCACTCGCCATAGGAATATACGTTGTTTGTTGAGTAACGAGGTCCGTATCAGTGGCCCATTTGACCGTTTGTGTTTGATTAGCAACCGTACCGTCAGCGTCTGCGGGGACGTTGTCAAAGGTAATGGTTCTTTGCGTGGTGAGTCCACTATGTTCAAAGTCGGTATAAACGTGTTTATGGGTGATCGTAATCGTCACATTATCACTCTGATCGTTGGTAAAGGTCCCAACACCGTTAGTCGTTGTGACATCATACTGCGCAGTATCATATTGCGTTAGTGATGGGTAACCAAAAGCTTCCGCAACTGAATCCCCTAAGGTTCCCGTTACGGTCACTGTTCGGGTGGTCTGACCTTCAACTGCGATGGTAATCGTTGCACTGGCACTGGTAGTTATTGGATTGGATGTCTGACTATCAGTAGTAGCGCTTGTAGCAGAATCTGCGGTATTCGCTGAATCTGCTGTGACGGCCGCGTCGGTGGCTGCCGAAGAGTTCACGTCGGCTGCGAGGGCACTGCCCGAGATAGACGCGATGGCACTAGCCGATGTGGTCTCTGCTGAAGCGTCGGACACCATTGGGTTACTAGTGGCGGGCTGCACGGTGGCATCTTGATAGCCGGCCGAAGAAGCTGCTTGAGCTGGTGTGGCTAGCGTGAGTGCACTCAGAGTTGAGACGGTGAGCAAACTGCCCCAGAGCCAGCGCTTTGACGCGCTAATATTATGCGATTGTTGTGAATTTTCGTGAGTATCCATGATGAAATTCCTCTCGGGTGCGCACCTAATCCTGCGCCTTTTTGCAGGCGATAATGGTGTCAGCCAGTTGACCCCAATCAGTGGGTGTTGGCGGATCTTGCCAGATAATCTGTGGTTGGGTAATGAAACTAGAATAAAAATCGGACAGGTAGATGTTTGTATGGTCACTAATATTTTCTTCGATCACAATATGGGCGTTGTTGAAAGCTTGGAGTGTGCTCACGATGTAGTCAGTGTAAAGGTCACCCTGTGAAAAGTCGACACAGACGTAAACCTTATCTACCAGTGCTGCGGTGGGAATTGCGTTAATGAGGGCAAACATGTAACTGAAGTACAGGTTCGTGGCATCTTTCGCCGTAAATTTGAAGTCGGAATTACGTTGGAGTTGCATAATAAAGCTGCTCACAACTTCATCAAAGAGCGGATAAGATTCTTGAAAGAAGCTTACCTGGCTGGCGTCCACAAAGGTTGTGGGTTCAATGTAGAAGGTTGTGAATTGGATATGGATGTTAGAAATTTTATCGCGAAGTGGTAATTGCGTGAGCTGCGCGGGATCCACCAGAATATGGTGAGCGGCAACGTTTTTCATAAAGAGATCGGTCAGATGGTTAGCAGCAGGGACAATGTCTGGACTAAAGCGTGTCACATCGACAGCGATGTAATCTTGAACCATTAGGAAGGTATACAGGTAGTCGAGTTCGTCATCACTAACATTGATGAGGTACTCCTTAGCAAGGAGCGCTCGAATTGCCTGAAGCTGGTCGACTAGCGATTGTGGAATGTCGGTTAATAAATTAGCTGCCACTGGATTTTCGCCGGTGACCCGAATAATCCAAAGTTTCAAGAAAATAGACAATTTATTGAGGCGCGTTGGCGTATAGCTGATGTCAAAGACGGCCTTCAACTGATCAATAAGCATTGTGATCAATGGGTCTAGGTCACTAAAGGGGCTGTCGATACCGTTATAGGCGGTGTAGTAGAGCTGAAAGAGATGCAACCGCGTCATATATTCGGTACTCGTTAAGCTTTTGCTGACCACGGTATGGCTGAAGTCGAGCTGCTTGATGATTTTTTTCATGCGACTTTCAGCATGGTAGAAGGTGGCATTGCTGATAAAATGTTCCTTCATGTAGTCTGTTTTGGAAGACTGATGGGCATAAATATAGTGGTACTCAAAAACAACGAACACCAGTGAACGCTGAAGGTAGATTAAACCCACCTTTTGGAGTGCGACCGTTGTGATCTGATTGCCACGTAAAATACCCTTTTCCGGTTCGTCCAGATAAATTGGATTATCCGCGTTGGAAATGGTCATTAAGTCATTATTAATAGTTGTTATTGCCTTGTGAAGTCGGTAAGGCGTAAGCGAAAACTGGTCTTGTAACTGAGCTTCCGAAACACGCTGTCCATGATGACGAATAAGTTGCTGCAAAATTTGATAATAAAGTGCGTCGTCCTCTTCAAAAAAAAGCTGGTAGTCCATCTGATCACCCGTTTGAATCAAAATGATAAGCCACGTATTTACTTTGGTAACTCTATTGTATCCCGAAACCGAGATTTTAGGGTCGAACTTTTTAAATTAATCTCAAAAAACTCTCTCAATTTTTTTAAATTTTGGCAAAAATACCAGAGAGTGACACCATCGACATAGTTAGCTCCGTGAATTATTCTTAAAGTTGTAAACCCGTACAAATGATAACTGCCATAAATAGGCGTGAATTAATAACTTTGAGATATTTACTTTGGTCAGAAATAACTCAAATGTCGAATAAAATAATTGGTTTTGAAGGAGGAACGCACATGATGAGTAGTAGTGAAGATCAATGTCGGTTCAAATTAAAGAAGTATCGTGGTATTTTGATGGGCGAACTGCTGGATTTGATGAACGTCCATGAAGAAGAAGAGAGTGATCACGAAATTGGCGAAGGACAGCAATGTCTGTTTTGTAAGCGGTACAATCAACTTCGTGTAGATTTGGACAAAGTTAATCAATTACTGAAAAACACCAAGCGACCAGCTGTTGATCGTGAAAAGGTGACACAAATCAAACGTCATTTCTACTATGTATGCACTGATCAATACAACAACTCGTATGTGCTTCGGGCTCGCAACAAGGGTGAAGCCAGTGATCTACTACGGGCAACACAAGAAGGCCGGATAACGGATGACCTGCAACATATTTCTCGGCGCGAAGCCTTCCAGATCATTGAATCATTTGAAGGCGCAGACGCTAAGCGGACGCTGGACTACCTCCAACGCGATGATTACTACTTGGGTGTGGTATCACAACACGAAGCGGAAGCAACCCAAGTTAGAGCGTAATTTTATTAACGAAATAGTAAAAAAGGTTCACTTAATTAAATAGATACTTAAAAAAATGCCTAGCAATAGTTAAATTGCTGGGCATTTTTGTGCCGAAAGAGGATTCAAGCCAGATGAAAATTAATTAATAACTATTACTGATATATAAGTTATCCGGATAAATTAGTTTCCTGAAATAGATTTGTCCTATATATTAAACGATTTTAGAATATTTAGGACTATTTATTGTCAATTGTATTGCAAACGTCTAATTATTAAGATATTATGTAAGCGCATACTGATATGTTAGTTTGATTAGTTATTATTTGGAGGAGAATGGTTATGGCTGCGGATTTATTGGCCCTGTTATGGGTGTTTGTTGGTATTTTGTTACTTGTCTTTTTGATCGTTAAGACTAAGATTCACAATGTGATTGCACTTTTGATTTCTGGATTGTTTATTGCCTTTGCGGAAGGCATGCCAATGGTAAAAATCGCCGCGACAATTGAAAAGGGTATTGGCAGCGTTATGGCGTCATTGGTTCTGATCGTGATTTTTGGGGCGATCATTGGGAAAATGATGACTGAATCTGGCGCTTCACAACAAATTGCGGATACCATTGTTAACGCAATGGGAGTTAAGTTGCTGCCATTTGCCTTATTGATTATTGGTACAATTTTTGGGATGTCGATGTTTTATGAAGTTGCGTTCTTAATCACAATGCCATTGGTAATTAACATTGCGCACGAGGCGAAGGTGCCTTACATGAAATTGGTTATTCCAACGATTGCCGGGGCGACTATGGGGCACAGTATTTTTCCGCCACAACCAGGTCCCATGGCGTTAGTGACGGCGTTTCATGCAAATATCGCTCAGGTTTATATTCTTGGGGCAATTGTGATCATTCCGACTATTATTTGTTCTGGTGTACTAGTGCAACGATTTATTCCTGGGTTGGCAGATATGCCTTTAGGTAACGTGATGAAGCCGGCACCTAAGAAGCCGGCAAATGAAATTCCAAGTTTTAAAATTAGTATTATTATTCCGTTACTGCCAGCAATTATTATTATTTGTGCGTCAATTGCAAAAAGCTTTGCTGCCACAACAACTACAACATATAAATTTGCCAGTTTTATTGGGAGCGCAGAAATTAGTATGTTGATTACTGTAATTGTAGCCATGATCCTTTTTGGCTATCGTCGCGGTATGACTGGTAAACAGATCTCTGCACATATGTCCGACGCAATTTCTAGTATTAGTAATGTTTTAATGGTAATTGCTGCTGGTGGTGTGATGAAAGAAGTAATTATCGATAGCGGGATCGGTAATAAGATTGTTGACCTAGTTGGCCATACTAACATCTCCCCTTTGATTCTGGCGTGGGTCATTACGGTTTTGATTCGATTGATGACCGGCCAAGGAGCAGTATCTGCAATTACTGCTGCCGGAATCGTCGCACCAATGGTGGTTGCTTTTCATGTTAATCCAGCACTTATGATGTTGGCCTGTGCCTGTGGGAGTAACACGACAACGCTTATGTGGGATGGTGGCTTCTTGCTCTATCAACAATCCTTCGGTATTTCACTTAAGGATACGTTCAAAACGTGGGGGGTTTTGGAATTTGTTAACTCCTTCGTTGGGCTCCTCATTGTCTTATTGATTAGTATTTTTGTTCATTAAGATTGATTAGATGATTGCCTGGTAAAGCATTTCAATTTTAATGATATTCGAACGCAGTGGGTAAGATTATTATGACAATTAAGCGTTGACTGCTTTAACTGTCGCCTTATCCAGACTGAATTTTATGTAAATAATAAATGAAGGCAGTGACTACTAAGTAGTGACTGCCTTCATTGTTTGTCTCTCAATTAGAATATCTAGTTAAGAGAAATTTCTAGTTTTCGTTTGAAAGTCGCTCGGCTTCCTTATCAAGATTGGCGAATCCAGAGCCCTTTTTTGATTGAGGGTGCTTTGCACGATCTTCTTCGGCCTTTTGGATCATGGCCTTGCGTTGTTCTTTACTTAATTTTGCCATATCGATCACCTCTTTATCACAAACCGCTGTAAATCACAAAATAATTGAGGATTGTTAATGGTTAACACATCCTAATGATTATTATAGTGCTCTCTAGATTGAAAATACAAACATTTCGCACGGTTATTTGGAAGGCGTCGTTAGGCCTGATGCTTAGATAGCTTTTTAACGGTTTTTGCCTGCTCGACTAAGGGGCACCCAATCTCTGAGCATTCGTGACAACTAGCGGCACTGTGGCCCTTTTTCAAGAATCGATTGTAAAAGACGGCACCGACAATGGCGAATAGAATCACAGCAATGATGATGGTTGACATGGGAAAAGCTTCCTTTCTATGTTAGAGGCTGATAACGGCTTCGTTATCGCTTTGGGCGTGTTTAACAAAGAGACCGTAGAAAATAATGGCAACGACAATAGCTGCCAAAACGAGGCCAACAGGTGAAAAGACATGGTTGATCAGCTGTGAACTCTGATAAATAACCAGGGCCACCATATAGGCCACTGATGTCTGATAGAAGACGGCCCGCCAAGTGGAACGGGCATCCCCAAATTCCTTGTACATCGTCCCGATTGAGGCGAAGCAGGGGGCGCACAGCAGGTTAAAGGCGAGGAAAGAATAGCCGGCCATTGCGCTGTAGTTGGCACGTAGGAGTTCGGTGAAACTGGCGCCACTTGCTCCGGACATAAAGGTGATATGAAGGGTTCCGACGCAGTTTTCTTTGGCAATGAGGCCCGCCAAAACAGCCACGGTTGCGTGCCAATCACCGAATCCCAGTGGTGCAAAAATAGGTGCGATTACGGCCCCCAGGGCGCGCAAGATGCTATGATTTTGGTCGACCATTTGCATCCGAAAATTGAAACTGGAGAGGAACCAAATAAGGACGCAAGACAAGAAGATGATCGTTCCGGCCTTATAAATGAAGGCGTAGGCACGTTGCCAGACACTACGCAGCGTATTATCAAGGCGTGGCAGGTGGTAAGCGGGGAGCTCCATCACAAACGGGGAATGATCGCCGCTAAACATCTTGGTTTTCTTCAGGAAGATACCGGAACAGACGACGGCTAAGCCACCAAGAAAGTAGGCGGATGGTGCGACCCAGCTATTGTGCGGGAAGAAGGTTCCCGAAACCAGTGCGATAATTGTTAACTTGGCGGAGCAGGGCATGAAGGTCGTCAGCATGATCGTCATCTTGCGATCCTTTTCATTTTCGATCGTGCGGGTCGCCATAATTCCGGGTACGCCACAGCCCGTTGCGATTAGCATGGGGATAAACGATTTTCCTGAAAGATTAAAGTGGTGAAAAAGACGGTCCATGACAAACGCGATGCGTGCCATGTAGCCGCAGTCTTCCAAAATGCCGAGACACAAAAATAGCATTGCAATTTGCGGCAAAAAGCCGAGGACGGACCCAATCCCACCGATGATCCCATCGACAATAAGCCCTTCCAGCCATGGTGCCACGTGCCAAGCAGTTAAAATCTGGGTCGCCGTGTTTGGAATTAGGGTCCCAAAGAGGTGATCGTTGACCCAGTCACTACCAATGGTACCGATTGTTTGAATCGAGAGGAAGTACACGAACCACATGATGAGGACGAAAATCGGTAGCGCTAGCCAACGATTAGTAACGATTCGGTCGATTTTATCACTGACGGACATCTTGAAGTCACCGTGATCGATGACACACATATTAACGATGCGGGCAATGTAGTCGTAGCGGGCGTTCACCACGATACTGTCGCTTTCATCGTCGAAGATTCCTTCGGCAGTATGGATAATAGTTTCAATTTCTTGGGCTTGGTGCGCATCGAACTCGAACTGGGCAGTAATTTCTTCATCGCGTTCGAAGAGCTTGATCGCAAACCAACGGCTTTGATCTTCAGGTACTCGATCTTTAATCTGGGCTTTGATCATTTCAATGGCCGATTCTAGCCGTGGATCGTAGCTTGGCATTGAATAAGTTCGTGGGTCGTCATCCCGAATCTTATCAATGAGCTTGTCGATATTATTATGCTTTAAGGCGCTGATGCCGACGACGGGAACGTCGAGCATGTACGCGAGTTTCTTCATATTGATGGTGCGATTTTTTTGTTTAGCTAGTAGGTCCATCATATTCAAAATCAAGACGATGGGAATACCAGTTTCCATGATTTGAAGCGTTAGGTATAGGTTACGTTCTAGGTTGGTAGAGTCGACCACGTCGAGAATCTTGCGGGGCCGGTTATTGATTAAGAAGTTACGGGTAACGACTTCTTCGGAGCTGTAGGGTGATAACGAGTAGCTCCCTGGGAGATCTTGAATCATGATGGTGTGGTCTTGTTTGAGTTGCCCTTCCTTACGTTCTACTGTGACGCCGGGCCAGTTGCCGACGCGTTGATTAGAACCGGTGAGGGTGTTGAATAGGGTGGTTTTACCACTATTAGGATTTCCTACGAGTGCTAGGGTTGTCATCTTTAATCACCTCAGACTTTCTCAATCATAATGCTATCAGCGTCGGCTTTGCGAAGGCTTAATTTGTATCCCCGAATGAGAAGTTCGATTGGATCGCCTAACGGGGCAATTTGATTGACCTTTAGGAGGGTGCCACGAGTTAGCCCCATATCAAGCAGGCGTTTGCGGAGCGCTTTAGGACCGACGAGCTTCACCACGATCCCGGATTCACCGACCTGCAATTCGGACATGGTTTGCAGCTCCACGGCGTCGTCTTCAGCAATATTACGGACGGCAATTTTTTGCGCGATCTCATCGCTAATTGCCAGTCGCTGACCCTGAAAGTAAATCATCATGCCCATGGGGCCGTTCGAAGTAGAAATAATGGTGATGCTTTTACCGGCGATAATTCCCATTTCGGCCAAGCGGCGATTGAGTTTATGGTCGCCATTTACTGAAATGATAATGTAGTTGCCACGGCGATTAAGTTCAGCTAAAGTTTTCACGTCTCCTGCCCTCCTTGGTGTCGAAGTTAATATTTTAATCATTTTCTCATTTAAAGAAAAATCAGTCAACGGTCCAATTACGGATAAACGGCATGATAACGGCATTTCGGTCTCTAGATGATACTAATTCTTAATTAGAATAGCTGAAAAGAAGGCACGTAAATTGGGCCTTCTTTTTCTAGTTTAGAACGATTCAAAATTAGAATATTCTCATTAAAATTAATGCGGAATTTTTACATTACTTTGACTTTACTTTTACATTGCCTTGCTAAAATGTCCGTGTAAAAGAGAGCGGGGGCACGTTTAGCTCGATTTTGCGGTGGTGCAACTATTGATTCCGAAATTAGTCAGCGGGTAAAAAAGGAGTAGTTCACAATGATTGATGAAACCTTAATCTTTGGGCATCGCGGGTATCCAGCTAAATTTCCAGAGAATTCGTTGAGTGGATTTAGTTATGCGATTGACCATGCAATTGATGGATTAGAATTTGATGTTCACCTGACAAAAGATAATATCCCCGTTATTATGCATGATGAAAAAATTAATCGGACGACAAATGGGCACGGCAAAATAAGACAGTATACTTTTGATGAGTTACAGCAGTTTCAACTATCAAATGGAGAAACGATTCCCAGTCTGGAACAGCTATTACAGCTTGTGGCACAGCGAAGGGTTTACTTAAATTTAGAATTTAAAACAGATCGAGTGCACTATACCAATATTGAAAAAATTGTGTTAGACATGGTGCGTGACTACGATTTGGTATATCCAGTTATTTATTCTTCGTTTTCGCTCCAAACATTGAAAAACGCATATCGAGTGGATGCTCACCAGCAATACTGCTTATTATCTGACCACGTATTGTACCAGCCCCAACGACTAGCACAGATTGCACATTTGTCAGGGGTTCATCTTAAGTACTATCAAAATTTGCCTAATTTAGAAGAACGAATTTGGACAGTAGATGATCCACAAAAGATGAAGCAACTTTTTGAAAAGCGAGTCGCTGGCATTATAACGGATGATTTTGAAATGGCACAGAGTGTTAAACCGGGAGTTCTCGTTTAAAAAATTAAATGAAGCGTTTATAAATCTTAGTGAGATTTATAAACGCTTTTTTAGCGAGCTGATTTTACATGGTAAAGATTATGAATTCAAAAGTTACATATGATTTACTTTGCATTTACATCGAGCAGGTATATTGATGTTGAAACCATAGGAGGGAGTTGATTTTTTTGAACAAGGTATCAAAGACAATTGTTGCGGCAGTTAGTCTTCTTGGGATTGTCTTAAGTCTGGGAGGGTGTGCAAGTTCTAGTAAGAGTCAATCAAGTAAAACACTGACGGTGGTCTTTCTTCCAAGTGATTCGGCTAAGGAAGAATCCGCGGCACGTACGGATTTGAGTAAAAAGATTAGTGAGGCGACCGGTAAAAAGGTAAAGGTGCAAACGACGACTGATTACAACGTTGCCATTAATGCAATTTCGTCTGGGAAAGCGCAAATTGCGTTAATGGGTCCTGATGGATACATTGAAGCCCATAAACAAAATAGTCAGGTAAAGCCGTTAGTCACATATTCTGGCAAATCGGGTACGTTAAAAGATGCAAAATATTACAGTTATTTGATGGTGCCAAAGAATAAAGCAAGTAACTATCAAACGAATGGTAAATATGATTTGAGCAAGATCAAGCATCAACGGATTTCATTTGTATCTACCACTTCTACATCAGGCTATGCAATCCCAGCAGGGGCCCTGAAGAAAACCTTTAAGTTAAAAAATGAAGCGCAGTTACAAAAGAGCGGCGCAATTTTTTCAAAAGTACTATACGGTCAATCCCATCAAGGGTCAGCGTTAAATCTTTTTAAAGGGGATGCTGATGTTGCCGCATTTGATGACATTGACATGGTGAGCTACGGTAAATTTAGCGGGAATAAGACGGGTGCTGGCGCCACTTATACCGTTAATAATGATGCGCCGGCACCGTTCAACGCAGTTCGTGGTAAGCAGAGCACGGCGATTGCTGCCTATGCTGTTCAAAATGAACCCATTGTTGCGAATGAGGCAAAGGTCAGCAAGTCAGATGTGAAGAAAATCGTCAAGGCCCTGACTTCAAAGGAGGTTACCAATGATCAGCATTTCTTTGCCAAACCAGGTTCTAAAACACGAGGGATGTTTACCAAAGAGGGTAAAACGCATTTTATTGCAGTCAGCGATAAGTGGTATGCACCAACCCACAAGGTCCTAGGAAAGTAGGCGAACGGTATGTTAGCAGTGAATGAACTGTCAAAAAGTTATGACCAAGAAGCGATGTCACTTAAAGATATTTCGATGGAAATTGAAAAAGGTGAGATTACGGTAATTATTGGCCCCTCTGGTGCGGGGAAGACAACCCTGCTGCGAAGCCTCAACCAACTCATTAAGGATGATCAGGGAGAAATTTTGATTGATGGGCTCGATGTCAGAACCCTTAATCGGAGCAAGATGCGGCAAATGAGGCGCAAAATTGGAATGGTTTTTCAGAATTATAACTTAATTGAACCACTCACCGTTTTAGAAAATGTTTTACATGGCACCTTGGGTGGTAAGCCAACATTGCTTGGAATTTTGTCCATTTATTCGGATAAGGAGCAGCAAGAGGCACTGGCGCTTATTAAGGAAATGGGGCTAGAAGAATTTGCTTTCAAGCAGTGCAAGGATCTTAGCGGTGGTCAGAAACAACGGGTCGGGATTGCGCGGGCACTGATGCAACATCCACAAATTATTCTATGCGATGAACCGGTTGCGTCGTTGGATCCAAAATCGGCAACGTTAGTCATGGATATCTTACGGGCATTGGCAATTGAAAAGAAAATGACGATTGTCGTGACGTTGCATCAAGTTGAGCTGGCGAAGGAATATGCTGATCATATTATTGGTTTACGAGCTGGGAGTGTTGTGTTCGATGGCCCCAGTTCAGCGTTAGACGTTGCTGCCATTCGAACGATTTATGACTAGACGAGGGGATGATTTGATGAATCAAAGTGCCCATCAGTTTTTTAGGCATCGCAACTATCGATTATTACTGTTAATTACTGAAATTGTAGTTCTTTACCTTGCTGCCGCAGCACTGACGGGGTTTAACTCTAGTGCGTGGTTGGCGACAGACAAAGGCATTATTTGGTTGGCACAGAACTTTATTCCAAATGCGAATAGTTTGCAATATATGCCCGACATTTTGGCACAACTGTGGCAGACATTTTTGATCGCGGTCGCGGCTGCATCGTGTGCTGCGGTGATTGCAGTAGTGCTAGGAATGCTGGGTGCGCAAAACGTGGGGCCGTCAAAATGGAAAGTGGGATGGCTCATTCGCGGTTTTGCTTCAGTTATGCGGAACATCCCGATCGTTGCCTGGGCGATGATCTTACTGTTTTCGTTTAAACAAAATGAATTGACTGGATTTTTAGCATTACTGTTCATGAATATTGGGTTTCTGACCCGTGCTTTTTTGGAAACCTTTGAAGATTTTGATGTTAAAAAGATGGAAGCCATCCAGACAACAGGGGCCACCTACACCACTTCAGTCGTCCAAGCGATGTTACCGGAAACTGCAGTGCCATTAATCGAGTGGCTATTATATATGATTGAAAATAATATCCGGGATGCGACCCTGGTGGGATTACTAACTGGAACGGGAATTGGCTTTATTTTTGATCTGTATTTTAAAAGTTTGCAATATGGTGCGGCCGGAATGGTGGTGGTTTCAATTGCCGTATTGGTCATTTTCTTAGAAATCTCGTCAAACAGAATTGGAAGGTCGATTAGATAATGGAACAAAGAGCGGTAATTGAAAACCAAGTTCGAGTCCGAGCTAAAAAGAAACGACGGCTAAGCCGGCGTAAACTGACGATTAACAGTGTTTTAACAGTCTTGGGAATTTTGACGATTTATACTTTGGCAACCATTGTTCCCGCCCATTTTAAGGTAATCGAGGCGGTGAATGAATTCATGGGGAACTTAAAAATAATGTTTTTAAGTCCTAATGTGGGGAATGATACTTTTTCTAAGTTATTGTCCGCACTTGGTCAAAGCATCTATTTAGCTGGTTTAACAACCATTGCGGGGGCTTTTGGTGGGTTCGTGATGGCCCTTCTTTCAGCCAATAATTTGGCACCACGGTGGCTATCACAGATTATGAAAAGCTTGATGGCATCAATTCGGGCGATTCCTACTATTTTATGGGTCTTGATTTACAGTGTGTCACTGGGACTGGGGGCTGATGCCGCCGTAATTGGACTGACATTTCATAGTGTGGCTTATCTTGCGAAAGTATTTGCTAACAGCATTGAAGAATTGCCACAGGACACGATTGAGGCGTTAAAAGTTGGTGGCATTGGGATATTACCTATTATTGCTCAAGCGGTAATTCCAACGGTTAAGTCTCGATTATTGAGTTGGACATTCATTCGATTTGAAATCAATTTTGCGAATGCGGTGGTAGTGGGCGCTGCTGCTGGAGCCGGCGGTATCGGGTATCAACTCTACATGGCAAGCAGCTTCTACTTTGATTTTCACGAGGTAGGGATGATTATTTATCTGATTTTGGCCTTTACGTTTGGTTTGGAATTAGTTTCAAGACGGTTAAGAGCCAAATTTATTGAAGCATAGGAAAGATGGAGGAGATCAAATGACAATTCAAGCAGTAGTATTCGATTGGGCGGGCACCACGGTTGACTACGGTAGTCGGGCACCCATTATTGCCTTTCAGCGCGCATTTGCTCGTTTTGGAATTGGGCTGAGTGAGGCAACGATTCGCACTGACGTTGGACTGGATAAAATTAAGCATGTAGAAAAGATATTGAAACAACCTGTAAATTGGCAACAATGGCAAACACAACATCCGGAGGTTAATCTGGAGGCGGCGGTTGAGTTAGTTTATGCGCAGTTTCAGACGGAGGTGGCCCAAGTAATTGGGGAGACGGCCATTCTAAAACCAGGCATGAAAGCCCTTATTAATTATTTGAATCAGCATCATCTCCAGATAGCAACGACATCGGGATATACGGAATCGATGGTTGCACAAAATTTAAAAATGACGGCTCGGCAAGGATACCAACCAGAAATCAACATCACTTCGGAACAAACCGATCTGATTGGTCGACCGCAGGCTGCAATGCTGAACTTGGCCATGAAAAGGATGCATATTGATGATCCACAAACTGTGATCAAAATTGGCGACACTGTAAATGATATTCTCGAGGGTAAAAATGCACATACAATTTCTGTCGGTGTAGTTGAAGGCAGTAATGTCATTGGCCTTTCAGCCGCTGAATTTGATGAGTTAAGCGAATCACAGCGTCAAGAATACTGTCAAACTGCTAGAAAAACATTTGAAGACGCCGGCGCGGACTTTACGGTCGATACGATGGCAGACTTAATTCCCCTGATCGATCAATTGAATATGCCCACACACGAAGCGGCCCCACTCCTCCTTACACCAGGACCACTAACTACTAGTGAATCCGTTAAACAAACGATGATGGTCGACCATGGGACTTGGGACGATGATTATAAACAGGTCACCCAGCAGATTCGCCAGGAACTGTTGGCGGTCGGTCAAGCAAATCCGGCTGACTATACGAGTGTTTTGATTCAAGGAAGCGGCACTTATGGGGTCGAGGCAACACTGAGCACCGCATTGAATGACGAATCCGTTCTTTTGATTGCGATCAATGGGGCTTATGGACGTCGAATGAGGGAGATTGTCGAGCGAATTGGGGTTCGACACGTTGAAGTTGAATTTGCTGAAGATGAGCCGCTGGATGTTGAGCGCTTGTTAGCAATGATTGACCTACACCCTGAAATCACGCATGTGGCCCTAGTTCACTGTGAAACCACGACAGGAATATTGAATCCGATTGAGTCGATCGTACCGGCTTTGAAGCGTCGTGGTGTTTTAACGATTGTGGATGCTATGTCAAGCTTTGGTGGTGTTCCAATAAGTATTGATGAGTTACAGGTTGATTATTTAATTAGTAGTTCAAATAAATGTATTCAAGGTGTCCCCGGATTTTCATTTGTCATTGCTAAGACGGTTGTGATTGAGCAAACAGAGGGAAATGCCAATACGCTTTCACTAGATTTATATGATCAATGGAAGTGTTTTGAGGAACACGACGGGAAGTGGCGGTTTACTTCACCTACGCACGTTGTTTATGCGTTTCAACAAGCCTTGCATGAACTCAAGCAAGAGGGGGGCGTTGCTGCAAGGTTTAAACGATACCAACAAAATGAGCAGATGTTGCGGGATCAAATGATGCAGTTGGGCTATCGACCAGTCATTAATCAGGCAGTTCAATCACCGATTATTACGTCATTCAAATACCCATCCAGTGCGTTTGATTTTAGAAACTTTTATGATTTCCTGCGTCAACGAGGGTTCATCATCTATCCAGGAAAGGTATCAAAAATTAATAGTTTTCGGATTGGCAGTATCGGTGAGGTGACTACAGCCGATATCCAGCGATTGATTGAACTCGTGCAGACATATGAAATTGTGGCAATGGTCAACTGATGAGGGGACTGACAATGCTAACATGAATATTTTGGGAAAAGTAAGCATTAATGGCGCCTTTTCGACAACGTTACTAAAAATATTTGATCAATTGAGTGTTCAAAGGCCGATGATTATCTGTGATGCCACACTACGAAGCCAACAAGTTGTGCAACGCCTGATCAAGCATATTGAACATACGTCAAGAAAACTAACTGTGTTTAGTGATTTCTCGGCTAATCCGAAATATAACGAAGTACTTCAGGGAATGGCATGGTTTAAAAATCAGCAGTGTGATTTTTTAGTATCAATCGGTGGTGGGAGTTCTATTGACGTGGCGAAGTGTATTAAGGCGTTTCATAATTTATCGCCAGCGAAACCATACGTTGAACAGCCGATACTGCCTAGTGAGCTTAAACACTTAGCGATTCCGACCACTGCGGGGACAGGCAGCGAAGCGACCCACTTTGCCGTGCTATATTATCGGGAAACGAAATATTCAATTGCGGATCAAAGTTTACGGCCAGACTATGTGATTCTCGATGCTCAGTTGTTACGAACATTGCCGGAATATCAGCGTAAGGCGGGGATGCTCGACGCACTGTGTCAGTCGATTGAGTCATATTGGGCACTTAAAGCCACGAATACTAGTCGACGGTATGCCAGTAAAGCAATAGAACTCATTTTGAACGCCCACCAAGGATTTTTGGTGAATCAAAATAAGGCTAATCAAGCAATGCTGCAGGCTGCCGATTATGCTGGAATGGCGATTGACATCACGACTACGACGGCCGCTCACGCCATGAGCTATCAATTAACCACAAATTATCATATCGCCCACGGGCACGCAGTAGGACTGTGTCTGCCGGCCGTTTGGCGCGAAATGCTTGTTCATATGAATTTGATTGAGGATCCACAACAACGCCAAGAGCTGAGCCAGGTTTTCGATGAAATTGCTTATTTATTAGGTTTCCAAGAACCAATGCAAGCAATTGACTGGTTGAATCACTTCATTGATGACTTACAACTATTGAGACCACAGTTAAAAAATACTGCTGAATTAGAGACACTAGTTTCAGCAGTTAACGTTCAACGATTGAAGAATAATCCAGTCCCACTACATGCTGAACAGCTGCGCGAAATTTATCGCCAAGTGCTAAATCAAGGTAGTTCGACGAGATGATGATTTAACCAATTAGAATGAATGGGGCACTTTGACCGCATTTGATCGGTGTGAATTTGTGGTGACGATCTGAAAAAATGATGTTGTCGGGAGGTACTAGAGTTGTGATAGAGATTATTAAGGCAGTGATTTTAGGAATTGTGGAAGGAATTACCGAATTTTTACCGATTAGTTCGACGGGACATTTGTATTTGGTGGACGAGTTTGTCAGGCTAAATGAGTCCACCGCATTCATTAACATGTTTATGGTGGTTATTCAATTGGGTGCGATTTTAGCGGTGGTGGTTCTTTACTTCAATAAGCTCAATCCGTGGGCGAGAAATAAGCAAGTCATTGAACGCCGTCAAACGTGGAGTTTATGGTTTAAAGTGATTGTGGCTGTACTACCATCAATCGTGATTGGGTTACCAGCGAATGATTGGTTGGAAGCAAATTTGACTAGCTGGCAGGTGATTGCCACAACCTTGATTGTGTACGGTATTTTGTTCATTGTCATTGAAAATTACAACCGAACGCGCACGGCTAAATTGACGAATTTGAATCAATTATCATACAAAACGGCAATTTTAATTGGAATCTTCCAGATTTTGTCGATGGTCCCTGGAACATCACGATCTGGGGCAACTATTTTAGGCGCGATTTTGATTGGGGCCTCCAGATATGTTGCCACCGAATTTTCGTTTTTCTTAGCAATTCCGACCATGTTTGGGGCATCATTGCTGAAAGTCGCCAAATATTTTGTGAATGGCAACACCTTTACTGGCGGGCAATTGGTGGTCCTACTAACCGGCGTCGTGGTTTCGTTTATCGTCGCGTATCTTTCCATTAAGTTTTTACTCGCGTATATTCGCAACAATAATTTCAAGGCTTTTGGTTGGTACCGAATTGTTATTGGGATCGTAGTGGTTATCTATTTTGGGCTGATTCGTTAAGCTAGATACTTAAAAACCCGGCATGAAATTTTAATTAATTTCATGCCGGGTTTATTGAGTTATTGAGTAATTAGTTTTAATTTAGTTACTTTTGGCCTGGTTCACCAGCTTCGGTGTACCCCTTAGCGTGGGCCCGTGACCGTAAGTCGGCTTCGATTGATTCGAGTGACCGGTTCCGTGTTTCGATTGTAAACTTAGCCACGAACCAGATGGCAACAAAGCATAGCAGCCCATAGATGATAAAGAGGCGGGCAATTCCTTGACCTTCAGCGTTCGCAACGCCACTTGGTGTAAAGGCAACCAGCAAAACGGTGAAGGATTCAGAAACAGCGAAGTTGGCTGCCCAGTTAATAACGGCTCCGAATGAGTTCCCAAGTCCACGAATGTTTAGTGGGAAAGCTTCACCAATCATGAGCCACATTACAGGGCCCCATGTGGCGGAGAAGCAGGCGATGTACAGTGTTAGCGCAATGACACAGACCCATGAGCCAAGGTTACCGTCGCCGGCCTTCAGTAAAATCATAGCGGCAGACATGACGAAGAGGGCAGCCCCCATCCCAATGGCACCGTACGTTAACATCTTTTTCCGATCGATTTTGTCCATAATTTTAACAGCAATGGCAGTTACGACCACGTTAAAGATCCCGATGATGATGTGAGATTGGAGGGCAAAATGTTCACTAAATCCAGCAGAAATAAAAATTGTTGGGGCGTAGTAGAGCACGGTGTTGCAGCCCATGACTTGTTGGAAGATCGCTAGTCCAAGCGCCATGATCAACACGGGCCGGGCCATTGGACCGAAGAGTTCTTTAAAACCACCAGAAGGAATAGAAGCTTGAAGCTTGATATCGTGTAATTCTTCGTTCACGATACTGTCATTATTATTAAATTGGAGTAAAACGCGGCGAGCCTCGTCGATTTTGCCTGTTTTGACCAAGAATCGTGGTGATTCAGGTAAGAGCAATCCGCCGAAGAAGAGCAGTGCAGCAGGAACTGCGGCGAGGGCTAACATCCAGCGCCAACCATGAGCCTGTGAAACCCCGAAGAGGCCTTCTGGTGAGAGCCATTCGTTAAAGACGTAAGCAAAGAAGATCCCAGTCATAACCATTAATTGGAAGAGCGACCCGATACCACCACGCTTGTCGGCTGGAGCAAGTTCAGCCAAGTAGGTAGGAATCAGAGCCGACGCACCCCCAACGGCGATTCCGAGGAGAACCCGGAAGCTAACCAGCAGGGCATAATCTGGTGCGAGACCAGATCCCATCGCGCCAATGAAGAAGATGATAGCAGCGGTTAGAAGTAGCTTTTTCCGACCAAGGCGATCAGAGAGAGGTCCAATAATTGCCGCCCCTAAGATGGCTCCTAATAGGACAGATGCGGTGATGAAACCGTATTCAAAAGATCCCGTAGCAATGTGCAATTCTTTTCCAATAAAGAGCATGGCACCAGAGATAACCCCGGTATCATATCCAAAGAGCAACCCACCAAGGGCCCCGAAGAAGTAAATGAAGCCGACTGGTAAGCGGTGCTTCGTCGAACTATTTGTCATAAGACAATGCCTCCTATTTCATGATAAATGCTAATTTGTCTAATAGATAACTTCAAAAATGCAGTAACCGTTTTCATGACGATTAGTATAGCGCTTCCAGTTTGTTTACGCAACAAACTAATTAAAAAAACAGGGTCAAGTCTAACTTAAAAAGTCCCAGAAATCCTATCTATATCGGGGATCTACAGTTTTGTGATGAAAAAATAAAAAAGATTAGTTTGTTCATGATTGAACGACCAAAAATGGTCTAAAAAAATGAGAAGCCAGCGGCTTCTCATTAATAAAGTGCAACTATTATTCTTTTAGCGCCATTTCAATATCGAACGGAATGTGTACTTTCTTAGCGTTACCAGCAACGATCGGCCCGGTTTTGGCCGTCTTTAAATCAAGATTTTGACGGAGCTGATTGGTAGTTTTTTGTTTTTCTGAACGGGATAGCACTTGGTATGAGACACCATTATGCATGACCGTTTGTTCAGTAGCGGACTTGGTGACGACGTTATTTTTGGCTTGATAATAGGCCCCCGCAATCGAGAGCATTTCTTTGAATGTGAGGTTGGTTCGCACATTGGCCGAAATAGAGTGCATGAACTGCTTATTAAACAGCATTTGTGGGCTGGCCGTCTTCTTGAGGATTGCCGAAATGACCATGCGTTGTCGTTGAGTCCGACCGTAATCCCCGTTAGGATCCATGTAGCGCATTCGAGAAAAGGCTAGTGCGGCAGCCCCGTTCATTTTGTGATAGGTTTTGAAATGGTGACCATCGGCCGCATACTTGAATGTACTAGAACCCTGATAGAATTTATAGCGATGTTTTCCGGTTTCATGGGCGGTGTCGGCACTGAAGGTGAAGGTAAGCGGCGACTTAATCGTGACCCCACCAACTTGATTGACGAGCTTTTCCAAGCCCCCCATGTTCACCAACGCGTAGTAGTCGATCGGGACGTTAAGATAGTTGGAGATGGTATTCACTGTGTCGCTAATATTGGTGTAAGTGTAAACTGAGTTAATTTTTGACGGAAAGTCTTTTTCATATCCGGGAATTGCGACCATTGTGTCCCGTGGAATGGAATAAAGGGTCGTTTTTTCGGTTTTAGGATTAATGGTGACCAACATGATGGTGTCAGTTCGTCCTTTGTCGGTTCGTTTTAACTCGCCGGTATCGGTTCCCAGCAACAAAATTGAGAGGGGCTTTTTATGTTTAATGACGGTGTTAACATCTCGCCGGTGTTTGATGTTCGCCTTTTGGTATGAATTTGTGACCGTATCACTCAATGACTTATAGGTGCCGTGCGCGATTTTTACGATTCCAAACAGGACAACGATGATGATGAAAAAAATAATTCCCCGGTTTTGACGCGGTGGCCGTGCATTGTAGCGCTCCTGGCGTGTTTGTCTTGGCATAACTTGAGACCCTATCTTTCTTTCAAAGCTAACGCCAATTATACAACTGATACGAAACCGACGAAACGGAAATGCAGGGATATTTGTAATCTTACGAAATTTTAGGAGTTATTAACGTTGAGTACGTTGATAGATCGTGTAGGGAATCCTGTACTGCTGGGAGATGTAAGCAGATTGAAGTGGCCGTTGTCGGGCTAGGTAACATGGTAGTAGTGCGACGCCTTGACCAGTTTGAACGAGGTTAATGATGTTTGTCCAAGAATCAATTTCTTGAATGGCTAGGTCGCGATGTTTGGCAAACGTGAGTGTCCGGGCACGAAAGGGACAACGTCGATCACTATTGACGAGTAGTGGTAACTGTTGGTATTGCGAGGTACCAGTAAGAAAAGTTGCCGCTAATCGGTGGTGGGCAAGCGCTGAATAGTTCATGTGGTGAAACTGGGCGTAGGTGATTACTTGATCGACGGTCGGGGTGGTGAGCTGTTCGATAGCTGTGGACCCCAGAATTTGAAACTCGGTTTGATCCAGCGTGAACTGGTGTTGGTCAATAACGAGGTAGTTGAAGAGAAGTTCTGAAATAATGAGTTGTTGTTTGGTATGCGAGGTGTGTAGTTGATGGGTTACATTTTGGGTGGCGGTGATTACCGTTAGTACATAGTCATAAAATTTGGTTCCCGCTGCTGTTGGTTGAATGCCTTGGTAACTACGGGCAAAAAAATGGGCGTCGAATTCACTTTCCAGTTGTTGAAGTCGAGCGGTAATATTGGATTGTGCGAATCCCATTTTCTTGGCGACCCCGTTGATTGAACGTTGTTCGTAGAGTTGACGGTAAATTTCGAAATCCTGAAGTTGCATAAAAATGACCTCCCTTATCATAATTTACGATAACCATATCATAATCCGGTAATATGCAAAACCGCGTGACGAAGCTAAACTAGGATTAATCAATAACATGATATCGAGGAGGAACTCAAGATGCCATACTTACGCGTGAGAATTGCAACACCAGAAACAACGGTTACCGCTCAACAGGTAGCACAACAATTAACTGGCTTGGCGGTGACCGAGTTGAAAAAAGATGAAAGCGCCGTTGCAGTGGATGTCCGTTTTACCGATCCAGCAACTTGGTTCGTTGGCGGACAACCACTGACAGCAACGGGGGCAACGAGCTTTTACGTTGAAATCAAAATCACGGCGGCGACCAATACCCGTGATCAGAAGGCGGCGTTTGTTCGCGAAACGTTCACTAACTTTCAAACGCTCTTTGGTCACCTGGCACCAACAAGCTACGTGGTTTTGCACGATGTGGCCGGCGATGCTTGGGGTTATGGTGGTCAAACGCAGGAATACCGGTACATCAAGGGATAGAAAAAAGGTGATCGCATTTGCGATCACCTTTTGTTTAATAATCAATTCGCATTATGATGCTAATGTGCAGCTTCTAACGAATTAGTCACCATTCATAATCGAGTTTTTAACCACCACGTAGTCCACCTTACGGATGGATTCAAGATCACGGCCACCCGCATATGAGATGGAAGACTGAAGGTCTTCTTGCATTTCTAAGAGGGTATCTTTAATTTCACCACGGTATGGGACGAGCATCTGCTTGCCTTCTACGTTACGGTAGGCACCCTTTTGGACTTCCGAAGCGGAGCCCCAATATTGCTTGTATTGCTTTTCGTCGAGCTTAATCATGTTACCGGGTGATTCAAGATGCCCAGCCAGCAGTGAGCCAACCATGACCATCGAAGCACCAAAACGGATCGACTTAGCGATGTCGCCGTTGTGACGGATTCCACCATCAGCGATGATGGGTTTACGAGCGGCCTTACCGCACAGGCGAACCGCAGCTAATTGCCAGCCGCCAGTCCCGAAGCCGGTTTTTAGCTTGGTGATGCAGGCTTTACCAGGACCCACGCCAACCTTGGTAGCGTCGGCACCGGCGTTTTCCAGATCACGAACGGCTTCAGGTGTTGCCACGTTCCCAGCGATCACGAAGGCTTCTGGTAAGTTTTCCTTTATATACTTAATCATATTGATCACGTAATCGGAATGACCATGGGCCACGTCGATCGTGATATATTCGGGCGTTTCATCTGCCCCTTTAAGTTCATCGATAAATGTGTACTCTGCATCCTTAATCCCAACTGAGATGGAAGCGAAGAGATTTTTAGCGTGCATATCCTTCACGAAACCAAGCCGTTTTTCCGGTTGGAAACGATGCATGACGTAGAAATAGTTGTTTTGAGCTAACCAGATTGCAAGTGGTTCGTCGATCACACTTTCCATGTTGGCTGGAACGACCGGAATGTTAAACCGGTGGGGGCCAAATTGAATGCTAGCGTCCGCATCGTGCCGACTTTTAATAATACACTTGTTCGGAATTAGTTGAATATCATCGTAATCAAATGTGTCCATAATTGCCACTCCTTAAATGGTTGAGTTCCGTGAATCACCAAGGTGCTTCACGTGACATCCGTAATGCTAAAAGTAGTTCGGGTTCACAAATCATGTTGTAAACCATAAGCTAATATAATCGTATCTGTGATGCTTGTCAACAATAATCACGGATAATAATAATATTTTTCGTGGATAAAGTTCGGATTTTACTTGACCTTGGTTTTGATGATTGGTACACTGATAAGGTGAGTGAAATATGAACTTAATCGAATTTAATGGGGTGACAAAATATGGCTTCTGTTGTAATCGTGGGTAGCCAATGGGGTGACGAAGGAAAAGGAAAGATGACTGACTATTTGAGTCAGAATGCGGATTTAATTGTCCGCTATCAAGGTGGTAACAACGCCGGTCATACAATTGTATTTGATGGCAAGACGTTTAAGTTACATCTGATTCCTTCAGGCATTTTCTTTACTGATAAGTTGAGTGTAATCGGCAATGGTGTCGTGGTTAATCCACAAGCCCTCGTTGAAGAATTGGCATATTTGAAGGATCAAGGTGTTGATCCTTCTGGTCTGCGAATTTCTAGCCGGGCTCACGTGACACTGCCATATCATATCCTATTAGATAAGTGCCAAGAAAAGGCCAAGGGTGAGCACAAGGTTGGGACAACTAATAAAGGAATTGGCCCCACTTATATGGATAAAGTTTCCCGGATTGGGATTCGGATCGCTGACCTGTTGGATGCTGACACATTTGCAGCGAAATTAAAGGCTAACTTGGCCGAAAAGAATCAATTATTTGAGAAGCTATACGATGTTGAACCGTTGAAGTTCGAAGATATTTACGATAAATTCTACGATCTGGGACAACAAATTAAACAGTATGTGACGGATACTTCCGTTCTCGTCAACGACGCACTAGATAATGGTAAGAACGTTCTATTCGAAGGTGCTCAAGGAGTTATGTTGGACGTTGATCATGGGACTTACCCATACGTCACGTCATCTAATCCAATTGCTGGTGGTGTGACAACCGGTGTTGGTGTAGGTCCTAGCAAGGTGCAAACCGTTCTGGGAATTTGCAAAGCCTATTCAACGCGTGTGGGGGATGGTCCTTTCCCAACTGAATTGATGGACGCAACCGGTGATTACATCCGGGAAACGGGTCATGAATACGGGACTGTGACAAAGCGGCCTCGGCGGATTGGTTGGTTCGATAGTGTGGCGATGCGCCATGCCAAACGGGTATCGGGCGTGAACGCTTTGAGTTTAAACCTACTCGACGTGCTGACGGGCCTCGATACGATCAAGATTTGTACCGCCTACGAAATTAATGGCGAAAAGATCGATTACTATCCAGCTAACCTCAACGATTTGGCTGCTTGCAAGCCAGTTTATGAGGAATTACCAGGTTGGACTGAAGACATTACGCATGTCACGCACTTCGAAGATTTACCTGCTAACACGCAAAACTACCTCAAACGCTTGAGTGAACTGACAGGGATCGCCTTATCGACGGTGTCTGTTGGGCCTGACAGACTTCAAACAATTATTTTGACTGATCCATGGGAAAAGGAGAGTGCACGATAATGATTGAACGTTACACAAGACCGGAAATGGGCCAAATTTGGTCGGAACAAAACCACTACCAAGCTTGGTTAGATGTCGAAATTGCAGCAACGAACGCCTGGGTTGAACAGGGCGAAGTACCCGCAGAGGACGCAAAGAAGATCCAAGACAATGCGACTTTTACGGTGGAACGCGTCGCTGAAATTGAAAAGACGACACATCACGATATCGTGGCGTTTACACGGACTGTTTCAGAATCTCTTGGGGCCGAAAAGAAGTGGGTTCACTTTGGTTTGACGAGTACCGACGTTGTGGATACAGCGAACGGGGTACAACTCAAGCAAGCCAATGAACTGCTTCGCAAGGACTTGTTAATGTTTAAAGATACCGTGGCAAAACAGGCGCGTAAGTACAAGAATACGGTCATGATGGGCCGTACGCATGGTGTGCATGCTGAACCAACGACCTTTGGGTTGAAGCTATTGCGGTGGTATACCGAACTCGAACGTGATATCAAACGTTTTGACGCTGCTGCCGCCGGCGTTAATTCCGGCAAGATCAGCGGGGCCGTGGGGACCTATGCCAATGTGCCACCTGAAGTTGAAAAGAGCGTTATGAAGCAACTGGGACTGAATCGCCAACCCATCACCAGTCAAGTGTTGCCTCGTGATTTGCATGCAGACTACATCGCAACGTTAGGCTTAATTGCAACCGGTTTGGAAGAATTTGCAACTGAAATTCGGGGGCTGCAACGCTCGGAAATTCATGAAGTGGAAGAACACTTTGCGGCTGGTCAAAAGGGCTCGTCATCAATGCCACATAAGCGGAACCCAATTGGTTCAGAAAATATTTGTGGCTTAGCACGGGTCATTCGCGGCCATATCCAAACAGCTTACGAAAACATCCCACTGTGGCATGAACGTGACATTTCACATTCTTCAACAGAACGGATTATCCTGCCTGATACTACGATTTTGCTAGATTATATGTTGAACCGGTTCAATAAGATTGTTGCTAACTTGACGGTTTTCCCTGAAACCATGAAGAAAAACATGACACGCACATACGGCTTGATTTATAGCCAACGGTTGCTTTTGAAGCTGATCGAAAAGGGCCTGTCACGTGAACAAGCTTACGATTTAGTACAGCCTCTGACGGCGAAGTCATGGGATGAACAGCTTCAATTCCGTGACCTTGTTGAAGGTAGTGCGGAAATTACCAAGCACTTAACACCTGCCGACATTGATGATGCGTTCGACTATCATTATCATTTGCGGTATGCCGACTATATTTTTGATCAAGTTGGTGTTTAAAAGCCGTTTTAGATAAAACAACTCCCTCTCTAGTTTGCAATTTAGCTAGAGAGGGAGTTTTTGTGTGGTTATTTTTAGAAAAAATGATGTTTGATAATTTTTAACGCTTTACTAATAACAATAAGACACCAAATTTTAGCTACTTTTCGATGGTACTACCCACTTTCATATTATCTTTGAAAGATTGATAGCCATTTGTTTGATAGAAGGCAGTTATTAATTGACGAATGTTGAGGGTGCTATTGGTGATTGGATCTCCGTTGGGATAAGCTGTTCCGTTCTTGAGGGTGGTGTATTGCGAGTCGGTCATACTTCGAATGGATGTTGTATTCGAAGTACCAAGATTGACGAAATAAACATGGTCTCCGTAGATCCATGCATAATATTGGTAGGTTGTTTGCTTAGTAGTTTTATCCGTCGTTGAGTACACGATCATTGGATGTTGCCCATTTTCAATAATATGATAGTTGTATGTTGTGTTTGGTGCGCCATTGGCAAAAAATGTTTCTGTATCTTGCCCATTTAATGCCCAGTATGCCATGTAGAATAAGATTGCTTTATCTTGCATTGATAAATTTTTTAACTGACTTTTAGGGGCTAAGGATGAACGCTGCATCTCACCCAGTGGTGTTCCAGCTGGCGCAGTACTACTAGAATCTGCAGCCGCACTATCATCGATACTAGTTGCGCTGCTACTGCTAGAGCTTTGACTGGTAACAACGGTCGATGACGTTGTCTGCCCAGAGTCTTGGGCGCGTTGAGTAACAGCCGATAATACGGAAGGGGCTTGTGGTAGCCAGTTGACTTGGCAGGCAATAGCTAATCCTAAACTGGCAATGCAGACGGTAATGATACGAGTGAGTTGAGACAGATAACGTTGTTTTGCCAACTTAGGTGGGGTCCAAAATGTAACATTGGTATTATCCCCATCTTGTTCAGCCATGTAAGTCAGCAACCTAAATTCGCTCCCGCCCCATAAAAAGCAACCGCTTAAGAAGCAGGTAACGGCTACCCATAAGGCGATATTTCGTTGATCGTTCATGCCGATTAGGAGCCAAGTCAGGATCTGTTGGCGTGTAGGCATTAGAACCCAGGGTTGCCACTGAGCCATACCTGCAAAGAAAAGTGCAAGAACGCCGATGACAACAAAAAATACTGCCAAATAGCGTAGTCCCCAAAGAAACCGGTGCTGCCTTAACAGACGCCGACGAAAACTACGTCTGGCCTGCCAAATCTGTTTGGGCGTGAGTTCTTTGTGGGCCTCTAATTGCAGATCGATTAGTTGATTATTAAGCGAACGATACCAGATGCTGACACCGATAAGTACTGCAAGTAAACAAATGATAAAAACTGTGAGAATAATCGTCATAGTAGAGCTCCGTTTTCAAAAAGATATTTCATTATAACACTTTAGGTGGATTATCAAATTGTGACTTGGAAAGCGGTTATGTACCAAAGAAACTAAATTAATGGCGTTCCCTATCGATTGGTGGAATTAGTAACTTCTTGACTTAGTTTATTTAAAGCGGGCATATCTATAATGCGATATTTATGTGGCTGCTTTTGAAGGATCTTTTGATCTACGAACTGTGCCAGAACGTACAGCAAATGCCGATAGGACACACCTAGGTATTGTGAAGCTTCTGTATGTTTTTCGTCGTAAATACCATCGTGTTCAGTTAACAGAATAAAGGCGGCTAACCGCTGCGAAAGGGTGAATGATTGATTTCTGGCGGCCGTTTGAATGTCAGTGACATTTTTTCGGGAAAGATAAGTGCATATTTTTTTAAGGAAGGTTGGATCGTTTAGCAACGGTTGTTGAAATTCAGCGATGGATAGTGCTAAACAATAGCAGTCCGTGAGAGCCTGCATATTGAAGGGCACACTACTAGGATTGATTAATTCCATTTCTCCGATAAAGCAAGGCGGCGTAAAGAAATCAATTAGCGTAGTTTTTCCGTTTGAAAGGTTGTCATATAACTTGGCTTTACCATGAACTAGGAAAAATAGATACTCTGGTTTAGCGCTGTCCTTGACAATAAAGGATTGGGGTGCGAAATACATTAATTTAACGCTATTGGTAATATCAAAAGAAAATTGATCAGAGAAGTGGCAGTCATTTAAAAATTGTTGAATAAGTTGCCTGTTTTTGATTTCCTTCAAAATAGTTGCTCCCTTTATGAGATTTATCATACCGATGCTATCAGGCGTATTAGTATAATGCAAGTTGTAAGTAAGGGTTTACATTAAAACAAATTGGAGGGAAACAATAATGATACGTAAAATTATTTTAGACTGTGATCCAGGACATGATGATGCTATCGCAATGCTGATGGCTAATGCGCATCCGGATATTGATTTACTTGGGATTACAATTGTTGCGGGTAATCAAACGCTGGCAAAAACGGTCCATAATGGCTTGAATGTGGCACAGCTGTTAGATATTGATGCTAAAATTTATGCGGGGATGCCGCAACCGTTAGTGCGTAAACAAGTGGTGGCTGGCAATGTTCATGGGACTACTGGATTAGATGGCCCCGTTTTCGACGAGTTACACCGAACAGCAGAAAAGAAAAACGGTGTACAGTTCATTATTGAAACACTATTAAAAAGTGATGGTGACATTACATTGGTCCCAACTGGTCCACTCACTAATATTGCAACAGCGATGCGAATGGAGCCATTGATTATTCCTAAAATTAAGGAAATTGTATTGATGGGCGGTGCATACGGAACTGGCAACTTTACGCCTTCTGCCGAGTTTAATATTTTTGCAGATCCAGAAGCAGCTTATGTTGTCTTTGGCGCAGGGGTACCAATTGTGATGATGGGATTGGATCTTACCAATCAGACAATTTGCACACCAGATATTATTGAACGGATGGAAGCAATTGGTAATCGTGCCGGCAAACTATTTGGTGATCTGTTACGGTTCACTTTAAAAACACAGTTTGAAGAGTTTGGGTTGGAAGCTGGGCCGATTCATGATGCCACAACAATTGGATATTTAATTAACCCAGATCTATTTGAAACACAAGCGATGTATGTACAAGTAGACATTAACCGGGGGCCTTGTTATGGCCGAACGGTATGTGATGAGTTAAACGTTTTGAAACAGGCGCCGAATGCTAAGGTCGGTCGAAAGATTGACCATGATGGATTCTTCGATTTAGTGGAAGAATGTATCAAAAAATATTAATTTAAAAGTACAGCGACTTTATTATACTAAGGTCGCTGTACTTTTAGAAATTCATTGAGTTAAAGCCAAGTGGTGCACTAATTGCCGGATGCGATCAAAACTTTCCGTGACTTGGACCGCTTTAAAGTGAAAATCATGTTCAATAACGGAGCGCCAGCTGGCATTGGGAGTGGCGATTCGATGGGCGGTGTAAGGGCAGTGGCTGAATTCATTCGCAAAATCAGTTTCTTTGGCCGTGATTATATTTAAAGCTTGATTACTATAATGGTATGCAGTTTTTAATTGAGTGGTTGGATCGGTAAAAACCGCGATAAAATGATAAATCATAGGCGTGCTTCCTTTGTGGTTCAGAACTAGATTGTAGTATCGATACTACGCCAACTAAATGTTTTTTCAACTGCTAATATATGTGTTTCCTATGAAAAATAAGTAAAATGTTAAGGTTGATATTAGTCATCCGTATACCTACGAAGGTGTATACGAAAATAGAGTGAAGAACCGAATATCACTAATTGGTATTTGAAATTCATCTAAAAATAAAAATATTTATAAAATATCAACGATATGTTATTATAAAAATATTTATAAAAGTGGCTGAGAAGGACGCTAAACGCTGATATAACAGTATTTCAGATTGAAATTAAAAATAAAGTTATAACTTACAGGTTGCTAGAATTACTGAGCGTGTTATCTTATTCCCATTGTTTCGCGGAAATGTTATTTCCGTGAGCGGAGATTATCAAAAAGGTGGGATTCAGATGAAACAACCAGAAGTAGAATTAAAGCGGTCATTAGGAATTTGGTCGGCGTTAGCCCTCGTCGTAGGGACAGTTATCGGTTCCGGAATCTTTTTCAAGCAAGCATCAGTCTTGGACAGTGCCGGTTCCTCAACCATGGCACTTCTGGCGTGGGTAATTGGGGGGATCATTACCCTGACAGCCGGTTTGACGATCGCTGAAATCGGTGCGCAGTTACCTTACACCGGTGGTCTATACGTCTACATGGAAAAAATTTACGGACGTATCTGGGGCTTCCTATCTGGCTGGATGCAGATTATCGTGTATGGTCCGGCCATCATCGCTTCGCTTGCGGGATATTTAGCAGTGCTTCTGGTAAGTTTCTTTGGCCTTTCAAATGTTTGGCATGTACCACTTGCGCTCGCGGCCATGATTTTAATTGGTGGGTTAAACATGTTTGAAAACCGGTATGGGGCCGCATTTGCGATTGTGACGACGTGTTGCAAGCTCCTGCCCATTGCGGCAATTATCATTTTTGGCCTTTTCTATGGTCATCAGGGTGCGCTGGGTCAAACCGTTGCGGGCGCTCAAGCTAGTGCCGGTAACTTTGGGGTGGCGGTGTTAGCCACATTGTTTGGCTATGATGGCTGGATTCTGATTGCCAATTTGGGTGGTGAAATTAAAAATCCCCAAAAGGTGCTTCCTAAGGCGATTATTATTGGCCTCTCGTTCGTGCTGGTCGTTTACACGGCTGTGACGTTTGGTGTTTTCAACGGATTGTCGGCTGGCCTGATCCATAAGTTAGGCGATAACACGACACCATACTTAGCAACTCAGGCATTCGGTACCATTGGTGGCCGGCTACTGAACATTGGGGTGATCATTTCGATCATTGGGTGTATGAATGGCAAGATTATGACGTTTCCGCGGATTATGTATGCAATGGCTAAACGCCATGATTTACCATTTTCAAAGCAGTTGTCATATGTGAATGCCAAAACGCACGAACCAATGATTGCCACGGTGGCGATCATCGCCATTGCGAGTCTGATGGTTGGTTTCTTCAATGCAGATTACCTATCAGATCTTTGCATCTTTACCGTTTATTGCTTCTACGTGGCTGCCTTTATTGGTGTCTTCTTACTACGGAAGCGGATGCCAGGACCACGGCCGTTTTCAACGCCTTTGTATCCCATCACGCCGATTATCGCGATTGTCGGGGCACTGTTTGTGATCATCAGTGAATTATTTTCAGATCCAGTGGGCGCCATTGCGTCGTTGTCAATTGTGGCCATTGGACTCCCCATCTTTTACGTGGTCAAAAAACGTGATACCAATCCGGTTGTTGATGAAATGGAAACGAACCGTTAATTTAAGAATTGATAACGAATAAGCCACCTTCCTCAGGTCACATATTGTGACTCGGGAAGGTGGCTTATTCATTTAGTGATTTTGGTTGCGCTTTTTGATTTGAGTATTAATTCGGTGAACATCTAGAGACCACCAAATTTTTAGAAGAAACCAAACTCCTATATATATTGCAATGTAGATGATTCCTAGATGAGATGGTACGCCGAATAGTCCATGGAGAAGATGGTTAGTACCAAATACGATGATGGCTGTTAAAACAAAATGTAGCGGTATGGCCCCATAAAAGGGGAGCTTTTCAATATCAAAAATAAACGATAATAACCCGATTAAAGCACTCATGACCAGCATTGCGGTCAATTGAAAACGTGAAACGGTAATTACAGACTGACTAACAAAAATCATTGTGAGCATACTCATTAAAGCACCGATTAGGAGCCCAGTACCGGCGTGCCGAATGATAGTTTTAAAATTATCCAAAATATCTCCTCACATTCCTAATTGTTTTTTTAATTCAGGTAGGTATTTCCGACTGATTGTGACTTTAATGTCATTCGTTAGTCGTGCCGTCATATTGCCTGAAAAGGCTGCTTCAAGGGTTTTTAGATGGTTAAGATTCAGAACGGCTCCTTTGGAGACTTGAATAAAATCGGTTTGGTTTAATTTAGCGAGCATTCGCTTCAACTGGCCGGTAATGTGAAATAAATGATTGATAGTATGAATAGTAATATCCGTTTTATTGATCTCAAGAAGGATAATGTCGGTTTGAGCAACCATGACAACACGATCATCAGCAGGCAGTGCAAGTGTTTGGATCGGTTTTTCAAGAGTTTCGAGTTGGTTCATTATTGTGAGAACTGCGGGCGTGATTTCTTCAGAGCGAACGACAATTTCTATTTCTCCGTTAAGCTCGCTGGCTTTTTCAAATTGAATTTTGATCAAAATTCACTTCTTTCTTGTTAATAATCAATGGAGATAGTTAACTGCGTTGAACGGCCAGAAGTTGGCTACGATGAGCAACGATCCCAATGATAATTGCGAAAATAAAAGAGCATGCACATAAAATTATTGTATCAGTTGTCCACGTAGTTAGCCCGTTAATGTTAATCCCAATCCCCATCGATTTTTCAAAGGTGGTTTGAGCGACAGAATGTCCGTTAAAAGTATCACGTAAAGGTTGTGACAGCAGGATCCGACGATACAGAGATGCGCTATAAGGTGCGGGTGTCCATTCAATCAGGTGCTGAGCGGCTTTAGGCAACATTCCGATGGGCATGTATACTCCAACAAAAAATCCTGCGGCAGTACCCAACAATGAATGGACTGTACTTAGTGTTGACATTCTGCGAATAAATGACTGAATTAAGACGTTAAAGGATGTCCAAGTGGCAGCGTTCAATACCATGACGATTAGTAATTGTGGGGTTAGTGACCAGTCAAACCCAAGCTGATCTGTAATGCGAAAGTAGGTGGTTAATCCTAGCAGCATTACGAGTTGCATGATGGTTCCGACAATCATGCCGTTAAAAATATAAGTAGCCTGAATATTTGCAGGGTGAATATCAGTCAACATTAAATCGACTAACCGTCCTTTTTCACGATCCATAACGGCTAGACTCGTTGCGTGACCGGTCGTTGTAATGGCAGTGGTTGCTAAGGTACCACCAATGAGCCAGTTATCGAGCAGTTCGTTTTTATGGGGAATATTGCCCCAGCTTAAACTCATGTTATGTTTTAAAAAGACAATGTAAAGAACAAACGCAATTAAGGCGCCAAGCAGTGAAAAGAGGACCCCACTGCGATCGCCAAAATATAATTGAAGATTTCTTTTTAGCAAACCTAGCATATTATCGAATTTCCTTTCCGGTGAGTGTTAGAAAAATATCATCAACGGTTCCATTTCTAAGTTCAAAACCACTAATTAACGGTCGAATTAATTTTAGGATGGGAATACTGGCCATTGAATCGGATAGTGCAATGCTTAGGCCTGTTTTTGTTGTGGTAATCGGCAAATCAGCAGGTAAATTTTTGCGAACGAGATCTGGGGTGCTTGTGATTAAAGTAAGTCGTGTCGGCGCGTAAGTAGCTTTTAATTTGGGGATGGTATCGGCGGCAATGACGTGACCATCGTCAATAATGTAGACGAAATCGGCATTTTCAGCTTCTTCAAGGTAGTGAGTTGTCAGGACAATAGTAAGATGCTCGTTTTGGCGCAGCCGATTGAGGATTTGCCAGATCATATTTCTTGTCTGAATGTCTAGCCCTGTTGAAGGCTCATCTAAAAAAAGAAGTGCTGGACGGTGTAGGATTGCCCGTGCGATATCTACACGACGTTGTTGTCCGCCAGAAAGCGTTTGGTATTTTTGGTCAGCGACAGTTAATAGCTGAAACTCGTTGAGAACATCTTCGACGCGGTGTGTTGTGATATTTTTGTACATTTTGGCGCGAAAAGTTAAATTTTGGCGAACGGTTAATTGACCATCAAGGACGCTTTCCTGAAAAACAACGCCAATATGACGATGGTAGTTTTGTGCATTGGGAATTTTGGCATCGAAATTAATATTGCCACTATCGGGGGCAAGTGTGCCAATCAGCATACTAATTGTTGTCGATTTACCCGCACCGTTTGGCCCAAGAAGGGCGATGAATTTACCTGGATCAATTTGTAGACTGATATCTTTTACTGCAATTTTCTTTCCAAAAGATTTCTTTAAGTGATTAGCGCTTAATAGTGCCATGCATGGAACCTCCAGTATGATTAATTTGGAAGTTAGTATAGCAACGACTGATCTGTGTGTCTTGCAAAGGTCAATAAGTGGTGGATATTACCGCACGAGTGGTATCAATTTAAGAATCAAATTTTGGGGAAGCAGGACGTGTTGAACCTCTATTTTCACCGCATGAAAAAAGATCTAAGAAAATCACTCGTTTTCTCAGACCTTTTATGGAGATACCTATTATGTTTCACATGAAACAATTATGCTGGTTTGTTTTCATTAATATAAGCAGTAAGACGCTTCATGGCTTCCTTTAAGTCGTCCATTGAAGCGGCATAGCTCAGACGGATGTAGTGTTCACCACCGGGACCAAAGCCGCTTCCAGCGATTAAGGCTAATTTATTCTTACGGACGAGGTCGTAACAGAATTCATTGTCATCTTGAATGTAACCGGCAGGAATTTTAGCGAAGACGTAGAAGGCCCCAGAAGGGTTCGCAATCTTGAAGCCGAGCTTAGTCATGGCTTCGACCACGAAGTCTCGACGTTTGATGTATTCGGCCTTCATTTTGAGGGTATCTTGGCGGCCAGCTTCTGTCGAGAGTGCTTCAGCCGCTGCGTACAGTTCGGGATTGGAAGCTGAGGTGACGTTGAATGCGTGGGCCAGGCTGACACGTTTCATGAGGTCGGCCGGACCAGCAGCGATTCCAATTCGCCATCCCGTCATGGCGTGGGACTTTGAAACACCGTTGATTAACAGTGTTTGTTCAGGTAATTCGCCGGCAAATGAGGCGTGGGGCGCATCGTAAGTTAACTCGGAGTAGATTTCGTCGGAGATAACGATTAGGTCGGTTTTACGAACAACGTCCGCGATCGCCTTGACCTGAGCGGCATTGTAAGTAACGCCGGTGGGGTTGGAAGGGAAATTCAACAGGATGGCTTTAACCGCGGCCCCATTCTCATCGATGGCGTGTTGCAGTTGTTCTGGTGTTAAAACGAAACCGGAACTTTCGGTGTTAATGTAAACCGGTTCGGCCCCATTAATTCGGATCAGTTGATCGTATAGCGAGAACGTTGGGCTAGGCATGAGGACCTTATCACCGGGATTTAAGATGGTATCCAAAAAGCTATGAAGCCCTTCGGTAGCGCCAACAGTCAGTGCAATTTCAGTATCAGGGTTGTAATCCAGATTGTAGCGGTCCTTCAAAAAATCTGCGGCTGCTTGACGGACAACTGGCCAACCGTTCGATGGACCGTAGTGGGACTGGTTAGTTGTAATGGCATTGATGGCAGCCTGCTTGATATGTTCAGGGACGTTAAAATCAGGCTCTCCAAGCGATAGCTTAAGAACACCGTCAATCTTACTAGCTTCGGCATCAAAGATACGAATGGGATTGGGTTGGAGCCCGTCGTAGTTGTGATTGAGATCCTTCAGGAGGCTGGGTTTAGTATTCGGCATGCAAAAAATCCTTCTTTCCAAGTATTAACCGGTATGACCGGTGCGTGATAAAAGCGCTTAACCCCAGTATAAGCATTGCGGCAGTGGTTGGGAATAGAAGTTTGAGAAAATGGTGAGTGTTTTTTAATTTAATTTAAGTTTTGTTACCTGTAACGGTGATGGTAGACGTGATACTGACAAATGAAAAATGAGAAAATATGGTGTTTTACGTAAAATTGCCAGCAGTTTGGAGAGTCACAAGTGATGATGTGACTTAGCATCGACACTAACGAAAAAGTACCGGCGATGATCTTTGACGGATCATGACCGGTACTTTTTAAATGAATTAGAATTGATCAGGTAAGAGTGTTTTACCCAATTCTGGGTTGTGAGAGTAGTCGATCGGAATGTCGACAACGACGGGGCCGCTTGTACTGAAGGCTTGGTCGAGGACGTCTTCAAGCTGATCAGGTGTTTCAACGCGTAAGCCAGTTGCACCAAAGCTTTCAGCGTACTTCACGTAGTCAACGGGGCCAAAGGTAACGGCGGCATTACGGCCGTATTTCATTTCTTCTTGGAACTTCACCATGTCATAGTAGCCATCGTTCCAGATAATGTGGACGGTGTTGAGTCCTAGCCGGACCGCTGTTTCAAGTTCCTGACCGGTAAAGAGGAAGCCGGCGTCACCGGAAACGGAAACGGATTTAGCGTTGGGCCGTAGAAGTGCGGCTGAGATGGACCATGGCAAAGCAACGCCGAGCGTTTGCATACCATTACTGAAAAGTAAGTGGCGTGGTTCATAGCTCCGGAAGTGACGAGCCATCCAGATATAGTGGCTACCGACGTCGACGGAAACGGTCATCTTATTATCGACCCGGGTCTGTAGGGCTTGAATTACGGCCAACGGATGGTTGGTGTTGCCAACGCCAGCGGGTGGTGTTTGTTTTTGGTCGGCTTCAATTTCTTCGTGGAGTGTTTGTAGGTAGTGTTGTGACCCCTTTGAAGGTTCGTAACTGCCAAGTTCTTCGTCAAGTTGATCCACGGTTGCGGCGATATCACCGATCAGCTCGGTTGTTGGCTGGAAATGCTTATCCAGTTGGGGTGCTTCTGTATCGATGACCGTGATCACGGCATCTTGTTCAGCGTTCCAGTTCCGGGGTTCGTATTCGATAGCGTCATAACCAACCGTGACGACGAGATCGGCGTGCTTCAGAAGTTTATCACCGGGTTGATTCCGGAAGAGACCGACCCGGCCGAAGAAGTAGTTTTGTTCGAGGTCTTCGGAGATGATACCAGCACCCTGAAATGTTTCAACAACCGGAATTTTAGCTGTCTTTACGAGTTTGCGGATTGCGGCAGTCACTTCTGGTGATGAAGCCCGCATTCCGACCAACAAGACGGGGAGCTGAGCCGTTTTGATTCGGCGTACTAGTTCCGCAATTGAAGCTTTATCCGCTGAACCAAGCTTTGGTTCAGCAAGTGGGGCAAGGGCGGGTGAGTCGACGACGCTATCATCAACATCTTGTGGAATGCTGACAAATGCGGCGCCTTGCTTGCCTTGCGTGGCTGATTGGAAGGCGTTAGCAATGACTTCGGAGAGGTTTTCAGCGTCGCCAACTTCGGCACTGTACTTGGAAATCGTGGCGAAGAGTTCCTTGTTCGCCATGCTTTGGTGAGTTAACCGGAAGAGGTCCTTACGTTGCACCTGACCAGAGATGGCAACCATGGGATCTCCTTCTGCCGTGGCGGTCACGACCGGCGTAGCTAAGTTGCTGGCACCGGGACCAGAAGTCGTGATGACGACACCGGGCTTGCCGGTGATTCGGCCAATTCCGGAGGCCAGAAAACCAGCATTTTGTTCGTGACGAGTCACGATCATTTGTGGTGAATTAGGGTCTTTCGGATGATCTAGGAGGTCAAATAGACGATCAATTTTGGCACCCGGAATTCCAAAGACATATTTAACTTGGTGATTAATGAGACTTTCAACAATGGCATCTGCGCCGTAACGTTTATTTTCTGACATGATGGTTCCCCTTTGATTCAAATGTAATTAAAAATAGAATACCATGTATTTTTCACTTGCCAAGGGGCGAAAATTGCTTGTGAAAAAGTGACAAGTTCACAAATGCCCGTTTGGTAGTAATCGTTGCCAAATAGCGCCATTCAAATAATGCTGAAAAATATTTTTTGCACATTGTGAATTCACAATTACAACGGACGGACTTGATTGCTTTTCACAAAGTTAAACTTCAGCAGCGGATCGGCGAGAAGTGGATGAAAAGAAAAATTAAAAAATAGCTTGACAATAATTAAAATTAGATTAGAATTGGTTTCAATTCAAACGACAATAATTTCAATGCATCGAGAAGAGTAGCTATTGAAGGCGAAGCAAGAGAGTCCGGGTGGTGTGAAAGGACATCGTCAACATAGTGAAGATGAGCTCGAATAGTGTGTCGTCAGGTTCACGCTTGGCGAACGGTAGGAACCGTTAACTTCCCAGATATCTGATGGTATCGTTGAGGTGCATTCGTGCACGAACAAGGGTGGTAACACGATCATGCGTCCCTTACCTGTCATAATTGGCGGGTAAGGGACGCTTTTTTATTGGAATTTAGTCAGCCAAAGCGAGTAGGAGCGTGGTAGTGATGAAATTGAAATCTTATGAACATGCTGGAGGATTAGCAGCGATGCAACGGTGTTGTTGCTAATTAATCTGCTCAACCTAAACAATAAACCCAACGAATTTAATTTAAGAATGAAATCAAACACAACGATAATCAAAACGGAGGAATTTAATTATGAGTGAAAACAAAGACTTACATTTCGAAACCTTACAAGTGACGGCTGGTCAAACGGTTGATGAAACTGGTGCACGGGCGGTTCCAATTTACCAAACGACGTCATACGTCTTTAAGGATGCCGCTCAAGCCGCTGGCCGTTTTGCCCTGACGGATGCCGGCAATATTTACACTCGGCTAACCAACCCCACGACTTCTGTATTGGAAGCCCGGGTTGCCGCTCTTGAAAATGGGACTGCCGGTGTGGCCTTGGCAACTGGTTCAGCTGCGATTTCAGCCGCGATTTTGAACATTGCCGATCAAGGGGATGAAATCGTCGCTGCCAGCACTTTGTATGGTGGCACATTTGATCTCTTCAACGTTACGTTGAAAAAGCTGGGCATTACCACCCACTTCGTTGATCCTGACGATCCACAAAACTTTGCCAAAGAGATTAATGATAAGACTAAGGCCCTCTACATTGAAAGCATCGGGAACCCCGGCATTAACCTAATTGATTTTGAGGCCGTGGCTAAGGTAGCACATGATAATGGCTTGATTTTGATCGTCGATAACACCTTTGGCTCACCATACTTGGTGCAACCATTGGACCATGGTGCTGACGTGGTCGTTCACTCAGCCACGAAGTTCATCGGCGGCCACGGAACCACAATGGGAGGCGTGATCGTTGAAAACGGTAAGTTCGACTACGCTGCTAGCGGCCGTTACCCTGGCTTTACCACACCGGACCCACAATACAACGGGCTAGTTTGGAATACCTTAAAGGGTGGAGCCTTCACGACCAAGGTTCGTGCACAATCGTTGCGTGACTTGGGTGGGACAATCAGTCCATTCAACTCATTCCTCTTGATTCAAGGCCTCGAAAGCCTATCGCTGCGGGTAGAACGGCACGTGGAAAATACACGCAAGATTGTCAAATATCTGACTAACCATCCCAAGGTTGCATGGGTCAATTATCCAGAACTTGAAGGTAGCAAGTATAAGCCATTAGCTGACAAGTACTTCCCCAAGGGGGTTGGTTCGATCTTCACGATTGGTCTCAAAGGTGGCGAAGCAGCTGGTAAGAAGCTGATTGAAAACTTGAACCTGTTCTCACTGTTGGCTAATGTCGGGGATGCGCATTCGTTGATCATCCACCCTGCTTCAACGACACACGCACAACTAAATGAAGAAGAACTGAAATTAACTGGAATCACGCCAGACCTTGTCCGTCTTTCAATCGGGATCGAAAATGCAGATGACTTGATTGATGATTTGGAACAGGCGTTGGGCAAGATTTAAAAATAAAGTAATAGAGTGCTTGGAAGAAGTTTAGAAACAGATTGAATCAATAATAGATTAAAAATTCGAGGGAGGATGAGATAGATGCGAACACTGATCGTTACATTTGAAGCTAAAATCTATAGTATTCGTGTGTCGCATGTACACCTCAAAGCCAATTTCGTCACGAAGTTTGGTGCCCTTCGAATGCAATCAGAATTTGGATCTCTATACATTTAAATTAGAAGTGATTTCTAGAATTATAACGATCGTCCGACAAGTGCGCCGGCGGTACGGCATAATGATTCCCATTGATGGGGGAAGTCGATTCTAATTTGGTTTGGCAAATTGACCAGTAATGTATGGAGGTCTTTTTGTGTACTCCAAAAACGGTATTGAACGAATAAATTATCATTTTTTCTCAGTGTGGGCGGGAAAAATGAACATGGGGAGAACTGAAATATGAGAATTTTAAATCATGATGATGTGTTATCTGCTTTGACGGGTGGCTCAATTTATGCGAGTGGTGGCGGAGGCTTTTACGAACATGGTTTGGCCATGGGACATGCTGCAATCACGATTAATAAGGTGAAACTGGTGTCGCTCGATGAACTCAACGATGACGATATTGTCGTGACGGCGGCTGCCATTGGTGCCCCGGCTGGGACAACCGACTGGGAAATGACAGGGCGTGACTACATTAAGGCGGCACAATTGTTGATCGAAAACTATGACGGCAAGGTTGTCGGGTTTATGGCCGGCCAAAATGGTAAGTCATCGTCAACTAATGGCTGGCTTCCCGCGGCGGCACTTGATTTAGTTGTGGTCGATGCATTAGGAGATATTCGAGCACATCCATCTGGCAAATTTGGCAACATGGGATTAACAACGGATGCGCACTATCAAACGATTGAGGCCGCGTCGGGTGGTAAACGTGAGACGGGAAGTCACATTGAACTTGTTATTACTGGAAAACCGGAAAAAACGTCGGAAGTACTTCGTAAAGCGTCTGATTTATCTGGTGGGTTCTTTGCATCAGCACGAAATCCACTCAGCGTTAAATTTTTGAAGGAAAATGCGGTTGTCGGTGGCTACACATTGGCAATTGAACTAGGTGAAGTAGTGCTCAAAGCCCAACCAGACGGTCCAGAAGCAGTCTTAGAAGCCATTTTGAATCAGACAAATGGTGAGGTGCTAGGAACTGGAAAAGTGACCGAAAATAATGTCGCTTATTCGGAAGCGGGGACTTATGACATTGGTCATATCACAGTTGATGCCGGACGGAACAACACATTAACAGCGTACGCGGCCAACGAGTTTATGGCGTTGAATCGTAATGGCGAGAGGGTGGCGAACTATCCGGATGTGATTACCGTTTTTGATAAGGAAACGATGAAGCCGCTGACAACGAGTGAAATTCCCGTTGGTAAAGAGGTGATTGTGTTCAAGATCGATAGTACAAACTTTCCGTTGAGCTCGGGAGTTTACGAGAAGGCCAACTATCCGGAAATTGAAGAAGCACTTGGAATTAAGATTTACGATTATGTATTAGAAAAGTAATGAGAGAGATGATTTGGGATGAAATTAAAAAAGGTCTTAATACTGGTATTTCTTACAATATTGACGATTACCTCCTTTTTAGTAGGAACGGTAAATGCAGCAACAGATAGTTCGTGGAGCAGTGTTAAAAAAACAGGTGTCTTGAGAGTCGGATTGACAGGTGACTACGCGCCTTGGCAAACAACGACAGCAGATGGCAAACTTGGCGGTTATGATGTTGCTGTTGCAAAGTTGGTTGCGAAGGACTTGGGTGTCAAGGTTAAGTTTGTGCCTGGACAATTTGCGGGGTTAATACCTGCTTTAAATAATGGCAAGTTTGATGTTTTGTTTGGCGCTTTGCAAGCAACGCCAGCCAGAAAAAAAGCTTTGTTACTTTCAAAACCGTATGCGGCTGATGGCACTATTGCGGTCGTAAAAAAATCGAACACCAAAATTTCGTCTCTGAAGGATATCAAAGGCCAGACAGTAGGTGCGGGTTCAGGAACGTCATATTTGAAAGACGCACAACAAATTGGCGGCTATAAGAGTATTAAAGAGTACAAGGCACCTAATGATGCCTTTAAGGATTTAAAACTTGGTCGAATTAATGTTATTTCAACAGGAATTGTAGCGGCCAAAAATTATATTAAAACTGCTAAAGATGGTAAGGATTATAAAATTGTTGGTAAAGCATATCATAAGTATGATATTGATTTAGCGGTTAAGAAGGGTAACACGACACTATCGAAAAAAATTAATAAGGCAATTGCCAAAGAAACTAAAAATGGCAACATTGCCAAATTACAAAAGAAGTATCTGGGTGTTACTAGTGAGAGTTTAAATTAAAGGTTGTGTTGTCATTGAACATGAAAATGGTTGAACAAAATTTACCTGTTCTGATTCATGGAATGGGAATCACATTGTTAATCTCGTTATTAGCCCTAATTATTGCAACGTTTGTTGGATTTTTCATCGCACTTATGAGAATTTCCAAAAACCGAACGCTGAAAAATGTTGCGGCGGTTTATAACTGGATTGTTAGAGGACTTCCTGTGATGATTTTATTATTTCTATTGTATTATTCTGCGCCGTTCGGTATTAAACTTTCTGCGTTTGGCGCTGGATTATTGGGGCTAACGATCAATGGAAGTGCGTTTATTGCTGAAATATTCAGGTCTGGATTCCGTGCGGTAGATGATGGACAGATTGAAGCTGCTAAAGCGATTGGCTATAAGCCATGGCAAATTATGTGGTTCGTAAAATTGCCAGCGGTGATTAAAATTATTTCGCCAACGTATGTTTCGAACTCTATTGCGCTTTTAAAAGAATCTGCCCAAGTTTCGGTGATTACAGTTCCGGATCTAATGTTACAAGCAACAAACTTATATTCATCGACCTATAAAACGTGGGAGACACTTGGCGTTGCAGCAATTTTGTATTTAATTTTATGTAGTCTGTTTATGATTGCACAGTGGTTACTTGAACGAAAATACAACACGATGGGACTTGTAACGGGGTAATAAAATGTCCAAAATTTCAATCAATCATTTGTTTAAAAACTATGGTAATAAGGAAGTTCTTCACGATGTCAGCTTATCAGTTAATGAAGGTGAACTAGTGACACTGATTGGTCGATCAGGAAGCGGTAAATCAACTCTGATCAGATGCTTAAATTTACTGGAAGCGCCAAGTCAGGGTGAAATAATGTTTAATGACACAAAAGTTGATTATACAGTAAACCATCAGGGAAATTTGACCAGAAGAAGTGAAACCACATTGTCAGGATACCGAATTAAAGTGGGAATGGTGTTTCAGCATTTTAATCTATTTCCTAATCGAACTGTGATGGAAAACTTAGTTGATGGGCCACGCCGAATTCTACATATGAATTCAGGTAAGACAGCCGCCAAAGCAATTAATTTATTGGATATGGTCGATCTGTTAGAGCATAAGGATAAATATCCCAGTCAATTATCTGGTGGTCAACAGCAGCGAGTATCAATTGCACGTGCACTGATGATGGATCCAGAAGTATTGCTGTTTGATGAGCCAACTTCTGCATTGGATCCAGAAATGGTTAATGATGTTTTAAAAGTAATGGTGCGGTTGAAAAAGGCTGGAATGACGATGATTGTCGTAACTCATGAAATGGCTTTTACTGAACAAGCATCGGATCGTGTTTTGTTTCTGGAAGATGGGGAAATCCATTTTGAAGGTTCACCAGCTGCTTTACAACAAGAATCAGACGAAAGTCGCGTAAAGAAATTTATTAATACATTGAATCACCAAGTCAGTGTGTGACAAAAAATAGGAGTTAATTCATGAAATGGCTAACCGGCGCAATTGAATACATTCAAGAAAATCAGGTGGAATTTGACGGGAATTTACTGATTCACTTAAAACTCAGTGTGGTGTCGTTACTGATTGCAGTATTAATTGCCATTCCAATTGGCATTTATGCAGCACGCCACTTAAAAACGGGTGGTCGATTAATTAGTTTCTTCAATGCTATTCGAGTGATTCCATCTCTTGCCATTTTGGTGTTAGTTTTACCATTAATGGGAATGGGGTTTTATCCGGCACTACTTGCGCTGACTATTTTGGCAATTCCACCAATTCTAATTAATACATACTCTGGTATTCGACGCATTAATCATAATACGTTGGAAGCCGCTAATGGAATGGGAATGAGTCGATTTTATCGGTTACTGAAAATTGAGTTGCCGCTAGCATCTAGCCAAATTGTTGCCGGAATTCGGTTATCTGCAATCGAAGTGATTAGTTCGGCGACACTAGCAGCTTTTATCGGTGGTGGCGGACTTGGAACTTACGTCATTATGGGAATGAGTATGTATGATACCAGTATTATGTTGGCCGGTGCATTACCAGTGACGGGACTGGCACTCCTATCGGAGATGGTATTTTCGTTACTAGAATATGAATTAAAGAAAAAACATGGTGAGTGAAACTGAGAGGGGTATTGGTTAATGAACAAACAACTACGAAAGATTTTTACAGCAACACTTTTAACATTACTTGGAGCATCATCTTTAATTGCCACTGCTAGTCCGGTATTGGCGTCCAGCACGGTGAAGGTGGGGTCAAAGAATTTCACTGAAAATTTGATTATTGGTCAGATCTATACGGATGCGTTAAAAGCTCAGGGAGTTAAAACAAAGGCAAAATTAAACTTATCAGGAACTTTTGTAGCCCAGAATGCGTTAAAGAAAGGTTCTATTGATTTATATCCAGAATATACAGGTACGGGTTATGTTGATGTTCTAAAACATGATGCAACTCATGATGATGCTAAAGTGTTTAAGACATTAAATAAAGGATATGCAAAGTGGAATTTAACTTGGCTAACACCGTCAAAAGCTAATGATAGTCAGGCATTGGTTATTACGAAAACTGCTGCAAAAAAATACAATATCAAGACTTTTTCTGATCTAGCCAAGAATGCAAATAAGCTAAATTTTGCTACGACATCTGAGTTTCAAGGGCGTAAGGATGGAATCCCTGGATTGAAGAAAGAATACGGTGGATTTAATTTTAAAAGCACATCAACCGTCGATAATGGTGTCCGTTATAAGGCCTTACTTGATAAAAAAGCAGATGTTACTGTTGGATTCACCACGGATGGGCAGCTAGCTAATAAAAAGCTGGTCCTTTTGAAGGATGATAAGGGATTTTATCCAAATTACTACGTTTCCGCGGTCGTCCGTGACAAGACGTTGAAGGCCAATCCAAAGGTTAAAACCACCTTGAATAAGGTTAACAAAACTCTGACGACGAAGGACCTCCAGACATTGAATGGCAAAGTTGATGTTCACCATGAAAAGTATCAGACGGTGGCAAAGGAATATGTAAAGGATAACAATCTCGACAAGTAATGCTGAAGAAAGAAGGAGTCATATGTCAGAACAACGACCGGTGATTCAAGTTGAACACGTTACTAAACGATTTGGTGCAGTTCAGGCGGTAAAAGATACGTCGTTTACGATCAATGAAGGTGAATTGATCACGATTTTAGGAACATCTGGATCTGGAAAAACGACACTTATGAAAATGATCAATCGTCTTTATGAACCAACTTCGGGCACCATTTATGTGGATGGGCAGGATACACAAGAGGTAAATGTGAATCAATTAAGACGTCACATCGGCTATGTCATTCAGCAACACGGATTGTTTGATCATTGGACTGTGGCTCAAAATATCGCGACGGTTTGTAATATCTTAAAGTGGGATAAGGCTAAAATTGCGCGCCGGGTGGACGAAACGTTGCGGTTAGTCCAGTTGGACCCAGCAACGTTTCGTGATCGGCATCCCCATCAGCTATCAGGCGGCGAACAACAACGGATTGGCATTGCGCGAGCCCTAGCTGCTGATCCCAAAATTCTATTGATGGATGAACCATTTGGTGCAATTGATGCGGTTAACCGCACTAAATTACAAGATGAACTACTAGAAATTCAACGATCAACGGGTAAAACCATTATTTTTGTAACGCATGATATCGATGAAGCTTTAAAGCTGGGAAATCGAACCATGTTATTTAAAGATGGTGAGATTCAGCAATTTGGTGATAAAAATGAGTTATTTTTACACCCGACAAATGACTTTGTCGCACAGTTTTTGGGTGTTGATCAGCAATTATCGCAATGGCGTTATTTGAGTGCAAAATCATTGATTAGCGATTGGCAACAGGCTGAGAGTACGACAACTAATTCGAATAGTGTGGATGCTGAATCAATTGTTGCAAAGGTTGTAGAAAAATTATTGAAACAACCGGAACAGCCGGTACGGGTGCTAGACCAGCAGAATCATCGGGTAGGCTATGTACATTTGAATGAAATTTCACAGTTAGTGGGGGTCGGCTAATGATCAAGTACTTAGTTGGTAATTGGCGGATGATTGTTCACCTAACGTTTCAACATATTGAAATTACAGGATTGACAATTTTGATTGCCGGCGTGATTGCAATTCCACTGGGTTACTTTTTTGCGAATCATCAACTTGTTAGCCGAGTAGTTATGCCAGTTTTAAGTTTAATTTATACTATTCCGAGTTTAGCATTCTTTGTTCTTTTGATTCCTATTTTCGGATTGGGACTGATACCCGCGTTAGTGGCTCTAGTTGCCTATACCCTGTTCGTGCTTGTTCGTAATACGATTGTGGGTTATCAGCAGGTTGATGACAATATTGTGGAAGCAGCTCGTGCATTAGGTTATACCCGGTGGGAAGTGCTATGGAAATTTAAAACATTGTATGCATTACCGACGATTATTTCTGGGCTTCGTATTGCAACAACGTCGACAATTGGCATTGCAACGATCGCTAGCTATATCAATGCTGGAGGATTAGGGACGATGTTATTTAATGGATTAAATCAAAATAATTATACAGAAGTGGTTGTAGGATCAATTGTGATCGCTATTTTTGCAATTTTAGTAAATTGGGGACTTGAAAAACTACAAACTCGAGTGCTCAGCTATGTATCCGGATTGAATTAGGAGGGATGATCTTTGATTAAAGCACAGCGAGGAACACAGATACGTGCTAAAGGATGGCGGCAGGAAGCTATTTTGCGGTTAATTGAAAACAACTTAGAAAATGCTGAAGATCAGGATAATTTAGTGGTGTATGGCGCACTAGGAAAGGCTGCACGCGATTGGTCCTCCTATTATGGTATCGTTGACGCACTAAAAAAATTAGAAGAAGACGAAACTTTGATTGTTCAATCAGGTAAGCCGATTGGCGTGCTAAAAACGCATCGTGATGCCCCCATTGTAATTTTAGCTAATTCCAATTTAATGGGTCAATGGTCCAACGCTGAATATTGGTATTCACTATATAACAAGGGTTTGACCGCGTGGGGTGGATTAACTGCCGGCGATTGGCAGTATATTGGCTCACAGGGTGTGGTTCAAGGAACCTACGAAATTTTCAAAATTATTGCGCAGAAGCACTTCAATGGTAGTTTAGCGGGCCGATTCATCCTTACCGCAGGACTTGGAGGGATGGGTGGATCCCAACCGCTTGCTGGGTTTATGGCAGACGCTGCTATCTTAGTGGTGGAAGTAAATGAGGCACATATCGATAAACGGATTGAAACGGGATATTTACAGTATAAGGCTCGGACGCTTGATGAAGCACTAATCCTCATCGATGATGCGCGTGCGCAGAAAAAGGCTATTTCGGTTGGATTAATTGGTAATGCCGCGACAATATATCAGGAAATTCTGGATCGCCAGATTACACCAGATATCGTATCTGATCAGACGGCGGCTCAAGATTTACTTTATGGTTATATCCCAGAGGGATACACGTTGGATGAAGTTAGTGAGGAACGTGAAGCGCATCCAGATAGGCTGTCCGCGGCGGCAGGACAGTCAATTGCCCATGAAATTCGAAGCGAATTAGAGTTTCAGCGGTGTGGGAGTATTGTTTTTGATAACGGTAATAATATTCGAACACAGGCAAAGTCGTACGGTGTTGAGAATGCTTTTGAAATTCCTATTTTTACGGAAGCTTTTCTTCGAGATCTGTTCGTGAAAGCAATCGGACCATTTCGATGGATTGCGTTGTCCGGTGATTCGGCAGATATTAACTTGATTGATCAATACTTGCTGGAGGAGTTTGCGGATAACGAGTTGATTGTTGATTGGATTACCAAAGCCAATCAGTATGTACCGTTTCAGGCGTTACCAGCCAGAATCGGGTGGCTCGGTCATGGAGATCGGACGAAGTTAGCATTGGCGGTTAATGAATTGGTTGCGCAAGGAAAAATTAAGGCGCCGATTGCATTTACACGAGATCACCTAGATGCTGGGGCAATGACCCATCCTAATATTATGACGGAAAATCTGATTGATGGAAGTGATGCGATTACCGATTGGCCATTGATTAATGCAATGACAATGGCGTCTTCAAAAGCTGATTTAGTGGCCATTCATTCCGGTGGTGGTGGCTATGCAGGATATATGCAAAGTGCTGGAGTTACCGTGATTGCAGATGGTACTTCAGAGGCGGCCGACCGGTTAAAATTAGCATTTGATAACGACACATCATTGGGATTATTACGTTATGCGGACGCAGGGTACAGTGATTCGTTGACTGAAGTTAAAAAGAAGGGTGTGCATCGAATTGATACAACGACATTCCCAAACCATCATCCTGAACGGTAAAAATTTGACTGTTGCAACAATCACTAAAATAATTAACTTTAAATTGAAAATTGAAGTTGGGCCGGCAACATGGCAAAATTTGGATCAAGCGAGAGCTATCGTTTTGCATAACACGCACCGTGTGTATGGACTAAATACTAGTGTTGGGCAAAATAAAGATATCTCGATTGCGCAAAATGTCGAGAATCAGTTCAACAATAATTTAGTTAAGTCCCATCTGATTAGTACAGGAAAGCTGGTACCAACAAATATTGCTCGAATTGTATTTTTGATTCGTATCAATCAGTTATTACAAGGCGTTACTGGAATTAATCCAGCACTCGTTAGATTAATGATTCGCCTGTATAATGCAGATGTTTTACCAGTCTTTTATTCGTGCGGGTCCGTTGGAGAAGCAGATATCGGCATTTTATCGGCACTTGCCCAGTTGGTAATTGGTAGGGGACAAGCGTGGTATCACGGGTCTTTGACTAATACTGAAGTACTGTTTAAAAAGTTAAAAATTACCGCAATTCAACTCGGCCCTAAGGATGCATTGGCGGTTCTGAGTTCCAATGCCTATGGCGTTGGTCAGTTAATTTATGGTGTGAACCGGACACGGCAGTTGTTGAAAGAGGCGGTTACCATTTTAGGACTTAGTTTGGAAGGCTTTGATGCTAATGTGACGCCGATTTTGCCTGTTGTATCGAAGGCTAACCATAACGACTACGAGATGCAGATTTCACAACGGTTACGATCGGCACTAACGGATAGCTATTTATTTGATCATCATCAACGTAAACAGGTTCAGGATCCGATTAGTTTTCGATCCGCAACGCATATTTTAGGTGCTGCTTTACATACAGTAGAAAACTGTATCGAGTCGTTAGATATGTTTTTGTCGGGATCGGATGATAATCCATTGGTTTGTCATGAGACGGGACAGATTGTTTCTACGGGAAACTTTGAGGTGATTGATATTGCGCTAGTGGCGGAAACTGTTGGGCAAGCGCTGACGCATGTGTCACGAAGTATTTTTCAGCGAATTAAGCATCTGAATAATGACCAAATGACAGGATTACCACGTTTTTTAATTCAGCAACGTGGATTTCAATTCGGACTTCAGACGTTACAAAAAACTGCGATGGATGCAGACGTCCGAATTCGTCAATTGGCTTATCCAATTTCAGCGGAGTTTTACGGATTAGCAGGTGATATTGAAGATCATAGTTCGAACTTGCCACTCATTAGTGAAAAACTAGTGGACATCAATACCCACTTGTCTACATTACTATCCTTGGAGCTGTACAATGCGGCGCAAGCAGTTTATTTGCGGCTAGGGGATGATGCACCAACATCTTTGGGAATCAAAACGGCACGATTATATACACGTGTTCGTAAGTTGGTTCCACCAATTATTGATGACAGGCCCTACAATGCTGAAATTGAAAAGGTAAGAAAGATTATTTGAAATTAATCAAAAAATAATTGACATATGCTCAAGTTTATTTAATAATAACTCTATAATTTTATATAACTAAAAGTGATTAAAGATGAGTAGGGTATTACGTCTATTTTAAAGAGAGTTGCCATTTGATGAGAGGCAATAATAGCGGATAACGGAAGATGGTCTGAGATAAATCAAAATTATCGTTGAGCGAAAGTTAGACGATGACGGGAACTCCCGTTACAGAGTCAGGGTATGAAACTGAGTAGTACTTAAATTTGTGAAGTGGTGTACCTGTTGAGAAGTAGCTTGTGAGGGTTACTTGAATTAAGGTGGTAACACGAAAAAGCACTTTCGTCCTTTATCTAAATTTTTAGATGTGGGCGGAAGTGCTTTTTTGCTTGTTAGAGGGGAGAAAAAATACGTGAAAACAGTAGGTGGCATTGTTTATATGTGCTGATAAGAAATCTATGTGCGAATAAAGAGAGAAATTAGAAATGATTTGGAGAATTGCTTATGACTAAAAAACAACTGCGATGGAACAATATCGCTTTTATTGCATTTGCGTCGGTGTGGGGACTTGGGAATGTCGTCAACAACTTCGCATTAGAAGGCTTATCCGTGGTAACATCATGGATTTTAATTTCATTGTTGTACTTTGTACCGTATACACTAATCGTGGGGCAACTTGGGGCCACGTTTAATCAAAATGAAAGTGGTGTGGCAGCCTGGATAAGAGATTTAACGAATTCTAAAGTTGCTTATCTAACTGCATGGACGTTTTGGGTGGTTAATATCACGTATCTTGCTCAGAAACCACAAACTATTTTAATTTCGTTTAGCTGGTTGTTTCAAGGAAATGGAAATTTCGTGAATCACGTGTCATCAATCTGGGTTCAGATAATATGTCTTGTTATTTTCCTGTTTTTCCTCTGGTTAGCCAGTCGGGGAATTGTAACATTAAAGCGAATCGGGAGTATTGCAGGAATTGCATTAGGAATTATGTCTCTACTATTCGTGATTTTGGCATTTGCCTCACTTGGAATGCATGATGTGTCATTTTCCACAAGTCATATGAATCAGGCTAGTTCTTATCTACCTAAGTGGAATTTAAATTATTTAACAACTATTTCGATGTTGGTCTTTGCGGTTGGAGGCGCGGAAAAAATTGCACCATATGTCAACAAAACAAAAAATGCAGGACGTGAATTCCCACTGGGAATGATTGTACTGGCAATCTTGGTTATTGTGAGTGCACTTTCTGGATCACTTGCGATGGGGTTGTTATTTAATAGTAATCACATCCCCAAGGATCTACTGGCTAATGGTGCTTACTATGCATTTCAGAAATTAGATACATATTACCATGCTGGTAACTTATTTTTGATTCTTTACGCAATTGCCAATGCGCTTGAACAAATTGCGGCGTTACTATTTTCAATTGACGCACCACTTAAAATGCTGTTAGGTGATAATGCGGATTTCAGATTTATTCCGCGACAGTTAGTAAAACGTAATAAGCACGATGCTTTAATCAATGGCTACTATTTAACTGGAATACTGGTCAGTATTTTAATTATTTTACCAGCTTTATATATAGGCAATATGAATGAATTGTTTAACTGGTTGTTAAATCTTAATTCAGTGGTACTTCCAATGAGATTCTTATGGGTTTTTGTAGCATTTGTTTTGTTGAGTAATCAGCTAAAGAAGCATAAGAGTGATTTTTATCTCACTAAAAATCGATACGTAGGTATTGCCATTGGTAGTTGGTGTTTCTTGTTCACAGCATTTGCATGTATCCTCGGAATGATTCCAAAAACTACCGGGGGTACTTGGTGGACGCAATTGGAACTTAATATCATTACGCCAATTATTTTTATTCTGTTAGGAGCTATTTTGCCATTGATTGCGCGAAGCCAAAATAAAAAATTGAAAATTACAAATATTAAATTTGGAAAGAAGGCTTAATTTTGGTAGCAAACATAAAAACTGAATGGTACGTCCATGTTGATTGGGAAAAAGGTTACGGTTGATGATTCAACGTTAATTGCGCGCAATTAACAAATAGCTAAGCAAACACTCAAAAAAGCAAAAATGTTTGTTGGGATACTTGTATTGAATGGTATTGCAAATTCGAAAATAATATTTGACCTATCACAAATCAAATAAAAACAGGAGTGACCTATTATGACGCAACCAAAAGTATATATTATTCACGAGAATCTTGAATGGACGAACCATCTTGTAAAGTGGCTTGAGGAAAAACAGATTCCGTATGAACTGTGGGACCTTTCAAGTGGTATTTTGGACCTTCAAACCATTCCGCCAGAAGGGATTTTCTACAATCGGATGTCGGCGTCATCACATACTCGTGGTCATCGATTTGCCCCTGAATTTACTCAGCAAATGATTAAGTGGTTAGAAGCGAATGGCCGAACGGTGATTAACGGCAGCGGCGCGATTGATTTGGAAATTAGTAAGATCAAACAGTATCTGGCTCTAAAAAATGATGGATTGATAATTCCGAAGACGGTTGCGGTATTGGGCAAGGAAAGCCTGATTAAAGCCGCTCGAAAACTGAATGCTTATCCGATTATCACTAAGCATAATCGGGCCGGTAAGGGACTGGGCGTCCACCTCTTCAATAACGAGGAGGAACTACAAGCCTACGTTGATAGCGAGTTATTTGAGCCTTCTGTCGATGGTATTACGTTGTTACAGCAGTACATTAAACCGGCAGACGGTAAAATTCGACGCTCCGAGTTCATTAATGACAGGTTTTTGTACACTGTGTCGATCGATTCATCGGATGGGTTCCAGTTGTGTCCGGCAGATGAGTGTCAAATTGGACAGGGGCATGAACAGCTCGAAACATCGAGTAAGTTTCAAATTACCACCCCGTTACCGAATCGTCAGCGAGAAGCATATGAATTGTTCTTACAACATGCTGGTATTGACGTCGCGGCTGTTGAATGGGTGGAAGATGCGGCTGGCAAAACTTACGTGTACGATGTGAACACTAATACTAACTACAACCCAGCGGCCGAAGAAGAAGCTAATGTATATGCTCATGAACACTTAGCTGAATTTTTGGGCGATCTATTAAGTGAAAAGTATGGGATTGAATTACCACAGTAAAATTAATGGAGGGGATAAACTATCGCAACAGTAACCAAAACACTCGCAACGCTTTTGCATCAAGCTCAACCTGAAGATTCCGGTGAGCTTTTCCAAATTGCCCGATCAGCCTTAATTGATTATCTAGCCAGCTTGAAACTAGCGGATCGAGAAGTAGCCGTTCAACGCTTGGTTGAACAGCTTAAAATCGAAGGTGGCGACACTGAAATTCTCAGCCAGTCGGTGACAACTACGGCCGAACGGGCCGCACTGATTAATGGGTTTCAGGGACATTATCTCGACTACGATGATGTTCAACCTAACTTTCGTGGGCATCCCAGTGTGACGATTTTTTCAGCATTGTTTGCGATTGCTGCACCGACAGACCAAATTGAAGATCTCCTCTGGGCGTACATTCAGGGTGTCGAGGTGGCCGGCCAATTTGGCCGGTTACTCAATCCGCATCATGCAGTTAGTGGCTGGCATTCAACGGCGACAATCGGGAGTATTGCGTCTGCGTCTGCAATTAGTGTTTTTAAACGATTATCGGTTGAAAACACGGTGGCGATTTTGTCTGTCGCAGCTAGTCAGACGGCAGGAATGTTATTTCAAGCTGGTACTGATAATAAACCGTTACATGCAGGACTAGCAGCTCGCAATGCTGTGACTGCTTATCAGATCGTTCAAGCGGGACTTACTACGAGTGAAGATCCATTTAACAACCGCAACGGCTGGTTTAAAGTTATCGGTGACCTCGAAGTTAATGCAACTAATTGGCGCCAAACTTGGTTAAAACCAGCCCAAATCCAAACACCAGGTCTGTGGTTTAAGCAGCACCAATTTTGTTCGGCCGCAATTTCTGGCTATGATGCGGCAGTAGATCTGTGGCAAAAAGGAATTCAGTGGAAAGACTGTCAAAAAATCGTCATTCATTATCCCCAAAATGGTGATCGAGTACTTAATCAACCACGGCCTCAAACTGGGCAGCAGGGAAAGTTCTCAATTGAGTATATTGTGTGGCAAGTATTGAACTACGGGGATGTTGATGATCAAAAATTTGCTGCGCTTCCGATTGAGCCACAATTTTATACAGACATCGAAATTTTTTCACGAACCAATGATTTGCCACAGGGATCAGTCACTTCACGACCCGCAAGGTTGGAAGTATTCGTGAATGGGGCGTCGATTGTGTCTGAGGTGGATGATCCGCTGGGATCACCCGCCAATCCATTGCCGCAAGAAAAAATTATAGATAAGTTACAACGTGCAATAGGAGCGCAAAGTGCGCAAGTAGAAAAAATTGTGCGAAGCACCAATCAAACGGTTTCACAACTAGTTGAGGCCATAAAATAAAAAATTTTTTTAACATATTAATTCAAATACCAAAACAATGTGATATCAACGTTTATAGCTTACATTTCGTAAGTTTATTATGAAATTTTACTCATCATAATCTTAAAAACTGTTGACATTTTCTAATTAATACTTAATAATTGCGTAAACAGATTGATACGTTTAGATGAACGCAGAGATGAGTAAATTGTGATACTGCTTTCCAGAGAGTCATCATTTGGTGAGAGATGATAGTAGTTAGCAATCGAAGATGGTCTCATAAGCAGTTCTCATTGCCGAGCGATTTAGTTAGGTGGTGTCGGGTACTCCCGTTACAGAGTTGGGGTTTGAAACTAGTAGTCCTTTTCGACTGCCAGTGAGTACCCGAGAAGGAATAGCTTGTGAGGGTTATTCGAATTAAGGTGGTAACACGGAAGACGCTTCCGTCCTTGTCTAGAAATAGACAGCGACGGGGGCGCCTTTTTTCGTCGAAAATGTGAGTCATCACGGATCAATCTAAATTACATATCAAACATTAAGGGGTTTTGGATAATGAGTAAGAAGCGTTTAGGATTAGGATCAATTATTTTAGGAATTTTAGCAGTGGCGGCGTTTTTCGTGCTGGCTCCACAACAAAATGCACAGGCAGCCAAAAAGACGGTTACTTTTGGGGCTACTGGGACGAGTTTTCCAACGTCGTTTAAAAAGAACGACAAGTTAACGGGCTTTGACGTGGATGTTGCTAATACGGCGGCTAAGCGGTTGGGATATAAAACTAAATGGGTGACAGCCGATTTTGATGGCCTCTTTGGTTCGATTGACAATGGCAAGATTGATTCAGTGGCTAACGATGTCGCAATTACGAAGCAACGTAGTGATAAATACCTCTTCACATCGGTCTACAGCTATGATGCAACGGCTGTAGCGGTGCAAAAGGGATCAAAATTTAAGAATCTGAAGGATCTAGAAGGTCATAAAGTCGCAGCAGTGATGGGATCAAACAATATTGACGCACTAAAAAAATATGACAAGAAAATTATTATTAAAACCTATGAATCACGGGATCAGGCATACTCAGCCCTCAATAGCGGTCATGTTTCTGGCATGGTGAACACCCGACCAATTTTAGAGGCCACAATTAAGGAAAAGGGCCTCGATTGGAAGGTTGTTAAGGGATCGGCTAAGGTGAACAAGATTGCATTACCATTTAAAGACGATGCACATGGTAAAAAATTACAAAAACAATTTACAAAAGAAATCAACAAAATGCGTAAAGACGGTACGTTGACTAAAATTTCTAAGAAATATTACGGCTACGATACAACAAAAGAATAACAATCAAAGAGGGTAATCAGGCATGGCAATTAAACGATTAAATGATCCGGGTGACGCAAAGAAACTAACCGCTCTACTTCATCAAGCATATGCGGCGGATGTTGCATTAGGAATTCATTTTGGAGCAGCAACCATTGAAGAGGCAACGGTTGCGGGTCATATCAAAACGAAACCGACTTTCGTAATTGAAGAGAATGGTGACTTTGTTGCGACGGTGTCCGTAAGACTGCCATGGGCTGATAACCCTGGTCCATTTGCACTCCCTCATCTTGGTTGGGTGGCCACTAATCCGCGTTATCAACACCAGGGGCGGGCCAAACACCTGATCAATTGGGTGATTGAAAATTATATTCAAAAAGAATTACAGGCACCGGCAGTTAGTTTGGGAACGGCACTTGAACATCCCTGGTTGAGTAAAGCGTATGAAAAACTCGGATTTCAAAAAGTAGATGTTGTGAGAAAATTTCCAGATCATCAGACGTTGTACTTGGTTAAAACGCTAGATGAGAAACAGGTTAAGCAGGTGCAAGATCAGTACCTACAGTCAGTATTGGAGGAATTAGTGAATGACTAGAAGACAAGGATGGACCAAAGTATTTTTCAAACTAACCCTATTTGTTGCAGCACTAGCCAGTGTTATCTCATTGGCAAGTCCAGCATTTGCTGCTCAAAAAACACTGAAGGTAGGAACCACCGGTGAAAGTTTTCCAACGTCGTTTAAGAAAGGCGATAAGCTTGTTGGATTCGATGTTGAGATTACCAAATTAGTTGCTAAAAGGCTTGGATATAAGGTTAAGTTTGTGACAAGTGACTTTAGTGGGTTAATGGGTCAGCTTGATAGTGGCAAGGTTGATACGCTCTCACAGAACTTTGCTGTGACAGCAGATCGGAAGAAGAAGTTTACGTACTCGACACCATATAATCACTATGCCACCTCAGTAGCGGTGCTTAAGTCATCAAACTATAAAACATTAAAGAGTTTGGAAGGCAAAACGTTGGGAGCTGTAGTCGCGTCTGAAAATACAACCGCACTTAAGGCTTATGATTCAAAAATTAATATTAAAACCTATGATACTCGTGACGAAATGTATCAAGCACTTAATAGTGGGCATGTCGAAGGCGTTGTCAACACGATTCCAGTGCTAAAAGCAACGATTAATCAGAAAAAATTACCATGGCGGGTGGCTAAGGGTCAAGCTTCGGATACACAAGTGGCTTTTCCATTTAAGAAAAATGCACATGGTAAAGCACTACAAAAGAAATTTAACAAGGAACTGAAAGTATTGAAAAAGGATGGTCAGATCAAGAAATTGGCTATTAAATACTTTGGCTATGATACGACAAAGGGGGAGCAATAAATGAATTTCGATTTTTCATACTTTTTAAGTCTATTTGCACAATTAATTCCATACGTTCCAATTACGCTATTGATGGCAGTCGTCTCAATGGTATTGGCGATTGTGTTAGGCATGGTTTTGACATCGTTTGAGCTCACTAAGGTAACCCCATTGCGTTGGTTTGCCCGGTTCTATATTTCACTTTTTCGTGGTATGCCAACCCTAGTGCAACTGTTTATTATCTATTACGGATTACCACAAATTTTTCCAATTTTCCGTGGTATTCCTGCACTAGTGGCGGCCATTGTCGGACTCGGATTTAAACAGTCATCATACCTTGCAGAAATTTTTCGAGCCGCTATTGGTTCTGTTGATGATGGTCAGATTGAAGCGGGTCAGTCATTAAACATTAAACGCTCGAAGCTATTTTTCCATGTTGTATTACCACAGGCAACTGTGAACGCACTGCCTGCCACGGGAAATACATTTGTCAGTTTGATCAAAGAGACGTCGCTTGCGTTTGCCTTGGGACTAACCGAACTATTTGCGGACGGCAAAATGCTTGCCGGTGATTCGTTTAAATATTTTGAAACATATTTAGCTGTCGGGGTAATTTACTGGATCATCATTATTATTTATACATGGCTTCAAAGTATCTTAGAAAATGCGCTACAAAAACCATATAGGAGGGTTGCACATGTCGTTGATCAAAGTGAAAAACCTGTCCGTGAACATCGGACAGAAACCAGTTTTGAAACAAATTAATTTGGAAGTTGAAGAGGGCACAGTAACGGCGTTTGTGGGCCCCAGTGGTTCGGGGAAGACGACACTTTTACGGACGTTAAATTTACTTCAAGAACCTAGTGAAGGTTCTGTCGAGGTCAATGGATCGGTCGCTGAAGCGGGGCACATTAGTAAGCAAGTTATTGCGCAGGTACGCCAGAATTCTGCGATGGTATTCCAACAATTTAATCTTTTTAAAAATAAAACTGCACTGGAAAACGTAGCTGCTCCATTAATTTTAAATGGTCAATTACCAAAAGCAGCCGCTAGACAACGCGCACAAGAAGTTTTGGAACAGGTTGGTCTGGGCCAAGTGGCACATCAGTACCCAGTGACACTTTCTGGTGGGCAGCAACAACGGGTATCAATTGCCCGAGCGATTGCCGTCAGGCCGAAGGTAATCTTGCTTGATGAACCAACGTCCGCGCTCGATCCAGAGTTGGTGGAGAGCGTCTTGCAGACGATTGCGGCATTGGCACGGGAGCACATTACGATGGTGCTGGTCACACATGAAATGGAGTTTGCTCGACAAATTGCGGATCAGGCCGTTTTCATTGAAGACGGTGAAATTTTGGATCAGGGTCCTGCAAAAGAGTTATTATCCGGTGATCAACCCGGTCGAATTAGTACATTTGTAAATTCACTAGAAAAAGTAGAAATCGAAAAATAAGGGAGACGTTAAGCGTGGCAGACGAAGCAACATTTACACAGTTAAAGGATAAAGTGGTTGAGGTTCGGCATTATATTCATCAGCATCCAGAACTATCAGATCAAGAATTTGAAACGACTAAGTATATTACGAACTATCTGACTAAGTTAGGGTATCGAATTATTACACCTGAGAAATTAAATACTGGCGTGATTGCGGAAATTGGTCAGGGCAAGCCAGTGGTTGGGTTGCGGTCGGATATCGATGCACTCCCAATTAAAGAAGCGACTGGATTACCATACGCATCCGTCAATGATGGAGTGATGCATGCTTGTGGTCACGATTTTCACATCACGTCTCTACTAGGAGCCGCTGAAGTGTTGGCACAGGAAAAGGAGTCGTTAAAAGGAACGATTCGATTGGTTTTCCAGCCGGCCGAAGAAACACACGTGGGTGCCCAAGAAGTAGATGCCGCTGGTGGCGCTGACGGGATTGATGCCATTATTGGGTTTCACAATAAGCCTGATTTAGGCGTTGGTGAGATTGGCTTACTCCCCGGTGGATTAATGGCCGCCGTAGATCAATTTAAGGTGACCTTTAAGGGAATTGGAACTCACGCGGCAATGCCACAATTTGGGAAGGATCCCATTATCGCACTGTCAGGAACGTTAAATGCTATTCAAACTATTGTGAGCCGCAATGAAAATCCTCAAAAAACAGCGGTTGTTTCAATTACCCATATTGAAGGTGGTTCCACGTGGAACGTTTTACCCGAAGAAGCTTGGTTTGAAGGAACCGTCCGGACTTTTGATGGTGAAGCACGTAAAACCGCCAAGAAACGATTTTATGAAATTGTGAATGGTCAGGCAGCTTCGTACGGTGTTGATGTTGAAATTGAATGGATCGAAGGCCCCAATGTTGTCGATAATGATCCACAACTGACTAAATGGGTGGTTGATGAAACAAGTAAGCATTTGACGGTTGTTAAACCAGAACCATCAAATGCCGGGGAAGATTTTGCCTATTTTAGTCAGAAGATTCCAAGTGTGTTTGCTTTTGTAGGGAGCCATGGTAATTCGGATTGGCACCATTCAGACTTACGGTTAGACGATGAAGGGTTAATTCCAGGTGTTAAGTGGTATTACTACAATGCAAAACGATTGTTGGCAGAATTAGGGAAATAGTATAAGAAGGCGTAAGAGATGAAATGGACTCCTGTTCGGTTAAGCCCAGTTGAATATGTGAATCAACCTGGGATTTTAAAAGATTTTCATGAAATTATTGAAAGCAAAAACTATCAACATCCAACAATTTTGACGGATCAGACTGTTATCAAGGCTACGCAGGGGTTTGTACCGGATGATTTTTATGATCGTTACTCATTGATTATTTTTGGGGGTAATTGTACCTATGAAGAAGCCGACCGTGTTAAGAAGCTGGTTGAACCAGAAACAGATGTCTTAATTGCACTCGGCGGTGGGCAGTTGATGGATACGGCCAAAAATGTGGCTGACTGGCTTAAGCTGGACATCGTTAATGTCCCGACGGTTCCGTCAAATTGTGCCTCGATTGCAACTAAAAGTATGGTGTATTCGGCAGATAAGCATGAGCTGGTTGGTCGTGAGCGGCACCCCCAAGCAGTAACGTTAGTATTAGTAGATCCAAAATTACTTCGTCAGGCACCACAAAACTATATTTTATCTGGAATTGGGGACACGCTGGCGAAGTGGTATGAGATCCGTCGGCGGCTCTTGGTACCAGAAGCCGAAGGGGCAACATTCGATATTGCTCGTCGCCTAATAGAAGTTAGTAAGGAACGAACCTTGGCGATTGATGATTTGGCAGTGTTGGATGATGAAACGGTATTTTCTAATTTGCTAGATACTGTTTTTTTAATTGCCGCTTCGGTAGATGGATTTGCCTCGACCCGCGGGCGTAGTGTGGCGGCCCATAGCTTCAACAATGGATATCTCAAAGTTAATCATCAGCCGACAAAAACGCATGGTGAAGTTGTCGCATTTGGTGTTTTAACACAGCTAGCGGTTGAAAAAGAATTTGAAGAGCTAGGCCAATTAATTTCGTTTTACGAAAAAATTGGATTACCAACAAAGTTAAGTGACTTAGATTTAGTCGCGGAGACACCTGAAATTACCACCATTGCTGCGGATATGGTCGATAAAAGTAATGTTCGAATTCAAACGGTGTACCCAGGGTTGCCACTTGATGAGATGGTGACGGCGATCAATTACTTTAGGGGATGATACGGAATGGATTTTCAGGCAACTCAGCGACTACAAAAGGTTGGAAAAAAATATCTAGCCGTTCAACAAGCTAAGATTAATCAACTTAACGCGCAGGGCGCTAATGTGCTGAATTTGGGGCGGGGGAATCCCGATCAACCAACTTTTCCTAAAATTGTGGCTGCGGCTCAGGAAGCGTTAAAGCAACCGAAAAATCACGGTTATCCACCTTATGGCGGCAAACCAACGCTTAAACAGTCAATTCGTGAGTTTTATCAAGAAGAATTTGGTGTCACGATTGAAGATGATGAGGTAACAATTTTTAGTGGTTCGGCAGCGGCCTTAACCGCGTTACCGATGGTACTGGCAAATGCACACGATGTGGTATTGACGCCGACACCAGCTTTCATGGGATACCATATTGGAATTGCAATGGCCGATGCAGATGAGTACCTCATGCCGTTGACGGCCGAAAATAATTACTTTCCAGATTTGGCGGCCATTCCAACGGATGTTCGAAAAAAAGCAACCATGATGTTTTTAAATTATCCCCACAATCCGACCGGTGCTGGAGCAACACATGAGTTTTTTGACCAAGTGGTCCAGTTTGGTCTTGATAATCAAATTGCAATTATTCATGATTTCGCATATGCAGATATTTCATTTGACCACCCAGCACCCAGCTTTTTGCAAAGCGCAAGAGCTAAAGAAACCGGGATTGAAATTTACACGCTATCTAAAACGTTTAATATGGCGGGTTGGCGGTTAGCATTTGCTGTTGGTAACCGTTCCATTATTAATTTATTGAAACAATATGTTCAAAATTCTGTTGGTGGCACTTTTGGCGTGGTTCAAGATGCAGGTGTCTACGGCCTTGAACACCAAAAAGGGGAACGTCAGCAGTTACGTGAGCTGTATCTAACACGCCGGAATGTGGCAATTGAGGAGCTTAAACTGGCAGGACTTACTGTTGAAAACTCACAGGGAACCTTTTTCGTGTGGGCTAAGTTACCCAGTGAATTGGCGGATGATCGCCAATTTGCTCAGGGAATCCTAAACGAACAGCACGTAGATGTCGTACCGGGTAGCGCGTTTGGTGAAGCGGGGCACGGATACTTTCGTTTGAGTCTTGTTGCGGACGAGGCTGTTTTAAGAAAAGGGATTCGAAAGATCGGAAACTATTTAAAAGAACATGGAAAGAAGGTCCAGTAATGGCAAGTGTACTTGATTCACAATTAATGCAGGGTAATTTTAGTACCCCTGCGATTCGTGAAATTTGGAGCGACGAAAATAAAATTAAGGCGCAATTAGCTGTTGAAGGGACTTTATCAAAGGTTGAGGGAGAACTGGGTGTGATTCCCAAGGAAGCTGGCGATAAAATTGCATCGATTGCGGATATTAAGAATTTTGACTTGGATGCGATTGTAAAAGAAAGTGCGGAAAAGATGCATTCTTTGATCGCGCTAATTCATACTTTGCAAACTTTGGCAGGTGAAGAATCCGGCGAGTACGTCCATTTTGGCGCCACGACTCAAGACATTGTGGATACCGGTATTATGTTGCAAACTAAGCAAGCGTTTGATGTGCTCTATAAACATAGTGAGGCATTGATTGCGGCACTGACGAAACAAACCGAAAAGTATCGTAATACGCCGATGATTGGTCGAACCCATGGTATTCAGGCGATTCCGATTACCTTTGGATTTAAGTTGGCGGTCTGGCTGGATGAAGCTCTGCGAAGCCAAGAACGTCTAAACGAACTCATTAATCACCAAGTGTTTGTCGGGAGTATTAGTGGTGCAGTTGGGACGTATGCCGCTTTTAACGGGTACGGTCCTGAAATTGAAAAGCGGGTTCTAAAGGCCCTAGATTTGAACGTTCCCAATATTTCATGGCAGTCATCGCGCGACCGATTTTCTGAAATTGCCTCTGTTTTGGGAATTTATTCGGGGACGCTGGGTAAAATTGGGCACGAATTATTCAATTTGATGAAAACTGAGGTAAATGAGGTTACCGAGCCTTTCAAAAAGGGAGAAATTGGGTCATCAACGATGCCGCAGAAACGAAATCCAGCACTTCTGGAAGGATTGGCTAGTTTAACTCAGCCGGTATTTAGTAATGTGGCCTTGATTCATCAGTCAATGTTATTTGACGGTGAACGGGATGCAATTCACTGGCGGAGTGAGTGGGTTGCTCTGCCGCAAATCACGAATTATTTGGATGCACAATTGGTGAATGCGACCCATATTATTAATGACTTCAATGTAAATGAAGCGCAAATGAAGCGTAATATTGAGCTCCAGGGTGGACTACCATTTGCGGAAAAGATCATGTTTGAATTGGGCACGGTAATTGGCAAACAAACAGCCCATGAGTTGGTCTACGAAAGTGCCATGACCGCTATCGAACAGCACGTAGACTTTTTAGAGTTGATTTATCAGCGATCCGAGGTAAGTGATCACTTTAGTCGTGACGAGCTGAAATCATGGACGAATGCTGAAAATGATTTAGGAAATATTTCAGAACGCATTGATTTAGTCTTGGCACGTGCTAAAAGTTTAAAAAACGGTTGATTTTTAAATAACTGAAAGTTATAATCATTTTCAATTAAATAGATTTTGAACGTTGAAATGAGTAGTTGGGGAGTTATCTTCAGAGAACTATCGGGTGGTGTGAGATAGTGATAATGAATTGACGAATATGGTTTCAATTTTAGTTCTCATTACTAAACGTTTGTGAGGTAATGACGGTTATCACCGTTACATGATCAGGGTATTGAAGTTGAGTACCTGATAAGGAGTAATCTGTGAAGGTTATTCAAATTAAGGTGGTAACGCGGAAAAGCACTTTCGTCCTTTGTTTATAAAAACAGGGGCGAAGGTGCTTTTTTGCTTTAAATTGATTATTTTGGAGGAGTTCAAGATGAGAAAGACAGTTAAATGGTTGGTAGCGTTAGTGGCCTGTTTGGGCTTGGTGGTCACTCTGACTGGTTGTTCAAGTTCAGGAAACAAAGCCGCTAAAACGAAAACGATTAAGATTGCGACTACTGGGGTGAGCTTTCCAGGGTCCTATAAGAAAAATGGCAAACTGACCGGCTTTGATGTCGCAGTCGCTCGAGCTGCTGCCAAAGAATTAGGGTACAAGGTGGAATTTAAAACCACCAGTTTTGATGGCCTGTTTGGTCAATTAAGCAGTGGTAAGGTGGATGCTATTGCTAGCAACATTACCATTACACCTGAGCGACAGAAACAGTACTATCTGTCGAATCCGTACGGGTATTTTAAAATGGGAATTGCTGTCAGCAAGAAATCTACGTTGACGTCGGTTAATCAGCTGAGCGGCAAGACAATTGCGGCAACAGTGGGTTCTAATCAAATTGATCAGTTGAAAACTTTTAACAAAAGTATTAAAACACGCACCTTCGATGATCGAGAACAGGCGCTGAACGCTGCTGCTAACCAGCAAACCGATGGCTATGGCAATGCGAAAGCTATTTTAGCCTCTGATATTCATCAGAAAAACCTTAATTTGAAAATTTTGAAAGGATCTTTTGCAGAAAGTAATATCGCCTTTACCTTTGCACATACGAGTACTGGAAAAAAACAGCAAAAACAGTTTAACAAGGCTATTAAAAAGCTACAGAAGAACGGCACCCTCAGCAAATTATCAAAAAAATTCTTTGATGGTGTCGATGTATCACAAAAATAAAATTAGCTAGTTTGGATTAGAGAGGAGCATTATAACGTGAAAATCACAAACGTAAAAACAATTTTGGCCAATCGATACTTATTTGTTCAGGTGGAAACCGATGAAGGACTGATCGGTGTGGGCGAATGTGGCACCTGGGGATTCCTAGATGCTGCGGCAGGTGCGGTAGAAGCCTTGAAAACGTACCTGATTGGTCAGAATCCTCTCCGAATTGAACATCATTGGCAGTATATGTATCGTTGCTGGCATTTTCGTGGTGCGGCCATCATGGGGGCCATTAGCGCCATTGATATTGCATTATGGGATATTGCAGGTAAATATTACGGTGCACCAGTATACGATTTAATTGGCGGCAAAACGCGCAATAAGGCGCGCGTTTACTATCATGTTGGCGGTAAAACAACTGAAGAAGTCGTTGCCAATTTGAAAGATGCAAAGGCAAAGGGATTTAATGCAGTCGGGCACCTATCACCGTTTTTAGATCAATCACGAGATGATCCGTATCACACAACCCAGGCCCGTGAAATTGGAGAGGCCATCGAACGTGTTGCGGCATTTCGAAATGCGGTGGGAAATGATGTAGATCTTTGCATTGAATTACATCGCCGGCTAAAGCCAGCCGATGCAGTAGCCTTTTGTCGGGGAATTGAGCAGTATTTGCCCTACTTCGTTGAAGATCCTATTAAGCCAGATAACTTTGATACGATGGCTTTTGTGGCAGATAAAACGACGGTCCCTATTGCGACTGGTGAGCGACTGAACACACCCCAAGAATTTGCGATGTTGATTAAACGCAATGCAGTACAGTATGTGCGTCCGGATGTATGCGCATGTGGCGGTATTACTGGAGCCAAGAAGATTGCGGTAATTGCGGAAGCTAACGATGTAGACGTTGTACCACATAATCCACTTAGTCCAGTTTCAACGGCTGCGTGCTTGCAAATCGCGGTTAGCATTCCCAACTTTGCTTTGCTGGAATATCCGGGTGATAGTCAACCAGCATTATCAGAGAAATTTGGGCAAACGGGTGTTGAACGGGGTGTCCTGAAGCAGGATATGGTGAAGAAGACGTTTGAATGTCACGATGGCTTTATGGAAATTCCAACACGCAATGGAATTGGTATTGAACTAGTTGAAAACGTCGCAGAAAAGTATCCCTATCATATTCGACCAGTGAAGACGCGGTTGAGCATTGATGGATCGGTAGTTGATCAGTAGAAAATATTAACAGCAATAGAGCCAGCGAATTAGTCTTGAACAGGGCATTAAATAAACTGTTAGCGCATCCTCATTATTGAATGAGGATGCATTTTTAATAGTTTTACGGCTTTTACGGCCTGAATAAGTACTAAAAACAATCAACTAAACGTGGACTTATGAAGATCTCGTGAGCCATATTCTCATCAAATTCTAAAAAACCATTGACATTCTCTCATGAATGGGCAATAATAACTTACATTGAATATAGTTAGCGAATGCAAAGATGAGTAGGTTACGAGCTGATTCCAGAGAGTCGTCACGGTGGTGGAAGGCGATATCGGCAACTGATTGAAGATGGTCTTAAATGCAGTTCTCATCACCGAGCGTAAGTTAAGTGATGGCGGGGACTCCCGTTACAGAGTTAGGGTATGACCGTACTTGAACTGATGTTAAGTACCCGAAGAGGAGCAATTCGTGAGGGTTGCTTAAACTAAGGTGGTAACACGGAAAAAACACTTCCGTCCTTTATCTATTGATGAAATAGATTAGGACAGAAGTGTTTTTTATTTGCACGAGTTAACGAGATAATGGAGGGGCTTAACATGACAGGATTTAATACACGACTTATTCACGGACAAAATATCAATGACAACCAGACCGGGGCGGTTAACGTCCCCGTCTACCAATCATCAACGTATGCCTACCCGGATATTAATGGCAAGGTTCGTTGGGACTATTCCCGGTCTGGTAATCCGACCCGCGAGTACTTAGAAAAACAAATTGCGACACTTGAACATGGTGCTAATGGATTTGCGTTTGCTTCTGGGATGGCCGCCATTCACGCGGCGCTCGCCATTTTCAAAGAAGGGGATCACATCTTAATTGGTGATCAAATCTATGGTGGCACATACCGACTGATTAATGACTACTTCCAAGCACGAGGCATTACGTTTACGTCAGTCAATACCCAGGATTTGGACGCGGTGAAAGCAGCCATTCAACCAAACACGAAGGCCATCTACTTTGAACCTGTCACAAACCCCCTTTTGCAAGTTACCAGTGTACGGGCGATTGCGGCAGTGGCGAAGGCACATGACTTTTTGACGATTGTCGACAATACTTTTCTGACACCATACCTGCAACAGCCCCTTGATTTAGGTGCTGACATCGTGGTTCATTCGGCTACAAAGTACCTGGGTGGGCACTCCGATGTGATTGCCGGCTTGGTGGTCACGAAGACGGAAGCATTGGGAAAACGGATCTACTTCATTCAAAATGCACTTGGTGGTGTTTTATCACCAGAAAATGCCAACCTGGTACGACGGGGCATTCAAACCTTGTCAGTTCGGATGGATCGGCAACAGGAAAATGCGCGTCAGTTGATTGACTACCTTGCGAGTCGCGATGAGGTAGCGACCATTCACTACCCTGGTATTGCAGGGTCACGGGATCATGAAATTGCTGCAGAAGAGTGCGATGGGTTTGGCGGCGTCTTCTCCTTTGAATTACAAGATGACGTGGATGCACCAGCCTTTGTAAATAGTCTGCAATTGATTCGGCTAGCTGTCAGTTTGGGAGCCGTCGAAAGCCTAGCCGAACTGCCTTATGAAATGAGCCATGCGGAGTTACCACCAGAAGAACGCTTGGCGGCTGGCATTACGCCCCAACTAATTCGGATTTCGGTGGGCATTGAAGATGCAGCGGACTTAATTAGCGATTTAAACCAAGCTTTGGCAACCGCTACCCGGCGTCAGAACGTTCATATTTTAAAACGGAGCATTGGATAATAAATAAGTTTCTACTATTATATAACACTAAAATGGAGTGAATATTTTGACACAGGATAAATTTGATACACTACGCATTCATGCCGGCTATAAACCAGAGGAAAATCAATTTGCTTCTTCCGTTCCCATTTATCAGACGGCCGCATTTGGGCTGAGTAATACCGAAGTCGCCAATCAAATTGTGGCGGGGCAACAGCCCGGTCGGTTTGACTACTCGCGTGATGGCAATCCCACGGTTCACGTGTATGAACAGCGAATTGCGGCCTTGGAAGGTGGCATTGACGCCGTGGCTGTAGGATCAGGGATGTCAGCCATCTCGTTTGCAATTTTTAACGTTGCGGAGGGTGGTGGCCGCATTATTGCGCCAACTAATATTTACGGATCAACGTTGGACGAATTCCGAAACTTTTTCCCTAAGTATGGGATTAACTTCGATTTTGTTGATGAAGTGAACGACTTTGACCGGATCAAGTCATTGATTCAAGACGATACCAAGGCCATCTACGTCGAAAGTGTCGCTAACCCGAGCACGGAGATTGCTGACATCGAAACCTTAGCGACCATTGCCCATGAAGCAGGCATTCCGTTGATTGTGGACAACACGTTTCCGACGCCGTACCTACTGCGCCCGTTTGAATACGGGGCCGATATCGTCGTTTACTCATCGACTAAGGGGATTAACGGTCACGGCAACACGCTGTCAGGATTGGTAGTGGATCACGGTCAGTTTGACTGGTCGAGTGGCAAGTTTCCGCAGTTCACCGAGGAAGAATTTAACCTGGGGGATGAAGAACAGGGAATCCACGAAAGTTTTTATAGTAAATTTGGTGCAGCGGCCTTTATCAAACGAATTCGGATGAAATATGTTCGATTATTAGGGTCTGTTTTAGGACCGATTGATGCTTACTTCGTGATGTTAGGTTTGGAGACCATTTCCGAACGGTTGACGAAACAGGTCGCCAGCACAACGGCGATTGCGAAGTTTTTAGCTGCTAACGAGCACGTCGAACGGGTGTACTATTCTGGTATTGAAGCTGATAATCCACTCGTTCCTAAGTACTTTCCTAAAGGCGTCGGGTCAGTATTGTCCTTTGAACTGAAGGGGAACGAAAAAAATATCGCAAAATTAATTGGCAATGTTAAAATTTTTAGTTATATTCCGAACATTGGGGATGCAAAATCATTGATTGTTAATCCAACGCGGACGACCCACCGTGAAATCCCCGCCGAAATTCGGCAAAAACACGCGATGAATAACCAAATTATTCGCCTATCAATTGGATTAGAAGACATTGATGATTTGATTGGTGATCTCGATCAGGCGCTTGCAAAGGCGTTTGAATAGGGTATAACTATAAAAGGTGAAATACAATTTTTCACAGCAACTATATTAGGAGGTGGTCGACCCAATGAACTGGTCAATCGTTCAACAGGGGATTCCGACGTATGAAAAAGCCTTTATGATCACCTTAAAGCTTTCATTTTGGGGGATTTTAGGTGCCATTATCGTCGGGTTGATTGTAAGCTTCGTCCGATACTTTAAGGTGCCGGTGCTCCAGCGGGTTTTAGGGGCATACGTTGAACTATCACGAAATACACCACTACTGATTCAGCTATTTTTCATCTATTACGCATTCCCAGAATTGGGATTTAAAATTTCGGCGGAAGCCAGTGGTGTGAGTGGCCTCATCTTTTTGGGTGGCAGCTATATGGCCGCCGCGTTTGCCGGCGGACTTGAAGGGGTTCCCAAAATTCAAGTTGAGTCTGGGCGGGCAATCGGACTGACCGACTGGCAGTTAGCACAGTACGTGGTTTTGCCACAGGGACTGTCTCTCAGTATTCCAGCCATTGCGGCCAACGTGATCTTTCTGATTAAGGAAACGTCTATTTTTACGGTGGTCGCCATTCCAGAACTCACGAATACGGCGTTGGATCAGATTGGAATGCTGTACGACACCAACGAAGCATTATTTAGCTTGGTAGTTGGGTACGCGATTATTTTGATCCCACTTTCAATTCTACTAACGTGGCTAGAAAGGAGGGCGCGTCGTGGCTCATTCGGGAATTAATATTTTATTTGAGGGCCGTAACATGGTTCGCCTACTCGGCGGTTTGTGGATTTCGGCTAAGATTGCCATTGTGGCAATTGTGGTCGGATTGATTCTAGGACTGATCCTAGGGGCCCTGAGAACCCTCCATAATCCGATCTTGCGCGTGATTTTACGTCTCTACCTGGAATTTTTCCGGGTGATTCCAACGGTCGTCTTGCTATTTTTATTTTATTATATTTTGCCCCAGAATTTTAACATCAATATGGGCGCAGAATCGATGGCGATGCTGGTATTTGCCCTCTGGTTTGCCGCAGAAATGAGCGATATTGTGCGGGGAGGCATTATTTCAGTATCCCCGCATCAGGTGGACGCAGGGAAGGCAATCGGCCTGAACCGGTTGCAGCTGTACTACTATGTATTGATCCCGCAGTCGATTCAGTTGATGATTCCGGCGACGATTAACTTAGTTAGTCGGATTATCAAAACGACCTCATTACTGTTACTGATCAGCGTGATGGACGTAATCAATATTGGTCAGCAGATTATTGAGGCTAACGGTCAACGATACGAAAATGGCGCGTTTTGGGTGTACGGGTTCATCTTTATCCTGTACTTTATTTTATGTTACCCGCTGTCCCTTTGGGCACGGCATCTAGAACGAAAGGAGGTGGTCACTGCCAATGGCTAATGAGTTATTAACCGTGACACATTTAGTAAAAAATTACGGTAAAAAAGAAGTCTTACACGATATCAATTTTACAGTTGAAAAAGGAAGCGTGACCGTCTTACTGGGCCCCTCTGGCTCCGGGAAAAGTACGCTAATCCGATGCTTAAACGGACTGGAAGAATTTCACGGTGGTCAAATTAACTTTGAGGACCAAACGATTACGCCTGGATTTAAGAAGTGGCAGCCGCTTCGGCAACATATCGGAATGGTCTTTCAAAGCTATGACCTTTTTCCTAATCGGACGGTGATCGACAATATTTTGTTGGGCCCACTGAAGGTCCAAAAACGTGACAAGAATGAGGCACTCGCACAGGCCCGACAGTTACTGAAGGAAGTGCAGTTATCGGAATACGAGAATGCCTATCCGCGTCAACTCTCGGGTGGTCAGAAACAGCGAATCGCGATCGTGCGTGCGCTCACTCTGAATCCAGACTTCATGCTATTTGATGAAGTCACGGCGTCACTGGATCCAGAAATGGTGCGTGGGGTTCTAGAGGTCATTGAAGGACTCGCGGCGCGGAAGATGACGATGCTCGTGGTAACGCATGAGATGAACTTTGCCAAGCAAATTGCGGATAAGGTTCTCTTTCTCGAGAACGGGAAGATCGTGGAAGAGTCATCAGGACATCAATTCTTTGAGCAACCGCAGACGCAACGGGCGCAAGACTTTTTGAGTAGTATGGATTTCTAGAGTTTTTGCGAAGTTAGAATAGGGTATCAGGAGTAGAACAGGTTTCATAAGCCAAAATTTGGAGGTATTAGGGATGAAATTAAAGCAAATTTTTAGAGCAGTTGTCGCTACCTTAGCGACTTTACTGGTGGTGTCAGTCGCAGCGACTGCAGTGCCAACCAAGGCCCATGCGGCAACCAATAATTCCAGCGTGAGTGCTATTAAGAAGCGCGGGACAATCAAAATTGCCGTTTTCGGTGATTTACAACCTTACGGCTGGGTGACTAAGAGTGGTAAGCGGACCGGGTACGATGTTTATCTTGCTCGTCAAATTGGAAAGGACTTAGGCGTTAAGGTCAAATTTGTTCAGGTTAACGCAGATAGTCGGGTAGATGCCTTGAAGTCAAATAAGGTTGATCTCGTCCTCGCGAACTTCACTGTTACTAAGGAACGGAAACAACAGGTCAGTTTTGCCAAACCTTACATGAAGGTTTCCGTGGGTGTGGTTTCCAAGAAGAGCAGTCCAGTTACCAAGGCTAGTCAGTTGAAGGGCAAGAAGGTGATCGTGACGAAGGGGACAACTGCCGAAGAATACTTCACGAAGCATTCTAATGGTGTGACCCTGCAAAAGTACGATTCCAAGACCCAACAATTTAATGCGTTGAAGAACGGCCGTGCGAAAGCTTTGGCTGACGATAACTCATACCTCTTTGCTTGGGTGAAGAAACACCCAACTTACACGGTGGGAATCAAGACAATTGGACCTAGCCAAACCATTTCGCCAGCGGTTAAGAAGGGGAATACAAGCCTGTTGAACTGGACAAACAAGGAAATCACCAAGTTGAACAAGAAGGGCTTCTTCAAGACTGATTACAACAAGAACTTGAAGCCGTACTTTGGTTCAGACATCAAAGCTAGCGACATCATCATTACAAATAACAAGTAGTTTAAAATGAGATCACAACAGGGTCAGGTCACAACGACCGGGCCCTGTTGCTCATTTAAGGGAAAGGGTGAGTTAGATGACAGAAAATAATGCAGCTTGTGAGTGGCATCCCGAGCAGTCACAAAAGGAGACGACACCGGCGACACTTGATTTAACGGCCTCGTTTGCGACCGGAGAGTTACCGGTTGAACCGAACCGGTATCGGTTAATTTGGGGCAAGTTTTGCCCGTGGGCGACACCGGTTGCGATCGTCTTACGGTTATTAGGGCTGGAACAGGCCGTTTCTGATGGAACGGTTCAAGCGCTACGGCGGACCGGACTGCCGGCCGATTGGGTTTATGGGGCTGATGATAGTGTGAAGGATCCAGTCTTGGGCACCGCCCGCCTATCGGAAAGCTACCAACAGGCCGCGCCAGAATTTAACGGCCGCGCCTCAGTTCCCACACTGGTCGATGTAACCACCGGTAAAGCGGTCAATAATCAATCTAACGATCTACTCGATGAGTTCGCTCGTTACTGGCGTCAGTACCAAACGACCGAACTGGATTTGTATCCCGAGGAGCGAGCTAACGAGGTAGCCGCCATCAATCAGATTATTTTGACTGATGTGACGGAAGTGCCCGGTCAAATTCTGGCAGCCCAGTCTCAGGCGGAGTACGATGAGTTGGCACAACGGTTCTTTAACCGGTTAGAGTGGGCCGATCACTTGCTGGCAACTCAACCGTACCTAGTGGGAGAGACGTTAACGGTACCGGATATTCGGCTGTTTGTAAGCTTGGTACGATTTGACATCGTATACTACTACCAAAACAAGCTGAGTGCGCATCGGTTAGTTGATTATCCTAATCTGTGGGCGTACGCCAAACGCCTTTACCAGATTCCAGCCTTTAAGGAAACCACGGATTTCACAGCGATCAAGCAGCATTTCTATCAGGTTAGTGAAGCGCCTGTGACGTCGTTTGACCGAGTTGTGCCGTTTGGCATTGATGAGGCAAAATGGGATCAAGTGGACTAAAAAATAAAATGGAATCGTCTTTCATCTAAGAAGACGATTCCATTTTTTTCGTGATTTAGGGGATGAAGAAAAAACGAAGATTAGCTTAAGACGGATCACCGGCCCGATTAAAACGAAACGTTATAATCTTAATTGAAACTAGCACACCAATAAATAAAGTTAAAATAAAATGAGAAAAAAGTTTGTATTTTTAATTTTTTAATGCTATTCTAATAATCGTATTCCGATCGAGCAGATCAAAACTTACATAAAAAATTTAATTAAATGGGACCAACGACGGGCGACCGCCTACCGACCAAACATAGAAAAGGAGAATGCGATATGATTTCACAAAGTGGACCTCAACGTTATATTTCAGATGCGAAGGCGTATGATCAGTTACCCAACTTTATTTCAGAACTCGGGGTAACAAAAGTCTTATTCTTGCATGGAACGAAATCTTTGGCAGCCGCCAAGCCTTATCTGCCAAATTTTGGTACTAACGTGGCGGTGGAAGACGTGTTATTTAACGGCGAGTGTTCCTATGAAGAAATCGATCGCGTCGCTAATATTGCCGCCCAAAAGGGGACAGAAATGGTGATTGCGCTTGGTGGTGGGAAAGTATTGGACACCGCGAAGAGTGTGACGACCGGCACACATATGTATTTGGTACTGATGCCCACGTTGGCCAGTAACTGTGCCCCATGGTCAGCCTTGAGCGTTCATTACAAGGAAAACGGCGAACACATTAACCATGAAATTTACAAGGAGACGGCTAACCTAATGTTGCTGAATCCAGAAGTGATTTTAAATTCACCAATCGATTACTTCGTTGCCGGAATTGCGGATACCTTGGCCAAGTTCTACGAGTCGGAGCTTATTTTTGAAGACTTGCCCGAAGAACAATTTACCATTGCGCTCACCATCTCACGGCAAATGGCCAATAATTGTCGCGACGTGCTGTTGCGTGATTCGATCCAAGCCGTTGAAGACATGAAGGCCGGACGAATGACCCACACTTGGCGCAACGTTGCCGAAACGATTATCGTCATGGCCGGGACGGTTGGTGGCTGGGGTGATTCATACGCACGGTCAACGGGGGCCCATTCAGTCCACGATGCCTTGACCCTTTTCCCACAAACGAGTCATCTCTTGCACGGGGCTAAAGTGGGGTATGGTATTTTGGTTCAGTTGGTGATCGAAAACCATTACGATCATATTAAGGAGCTATTGCCCCTTTATCGGACACTGGGAGTACCAACCAATTTCCACGAGTTGAATCTGGATGGTATTAGCGATGAAGATATTGAGAAGATTGCCTACGAAGCAACCACCGAAGAAAAAACGATGAATCTCATTCCACTACCAATTACCGCGCAGACGGTTAAGGATGCCATGATGAAGCTCGAAACCATTACCGCGGGTGTGCAACAGAGCGCTTAACGATGGTACATTAAAAAAGAATTAGGTGAAGGCCGCTGACAGTTGTCAGCGGCTTTTTAGCGGTCCACTGAAAAGACGATGTTCATTTGAAGTGGGGCATGATAAAATTAAAACGAACAGACGTTCGAAAAATTGGCAGGGAGTAGTAGCCGAATCGTCGCGGTTTTTCATGAGTATGAAGAAGACGGCCCTTCAAACCGTAGGCGAAGGGCAACTAATGATAGGGCTGAATTAGCGCAAGATGATGTTGGCGTGTTATAGTACAAATTAAATTAGAAATATCGATAGTAAACAAAAAATACGACTCAACGAAGGGAGTTATCACGCATGCGTTTTTTACATACTGCAGATTGGCATATTGGTCGACGGCTGCATGGATTTGATTTGTCCGCGGAGCAGGAGGATGCGTTTCAACAGATTGAACAGATCGCATTGGATGAACAGGTGGACGGCATGATTATTGCGGGTGATTTGTATGACCGCAGTCTGCCAGCAGAAACGTCAGTTGCCCAACTGGATCGCATGCTACAGCGACTCAACTTAACGGACCATCTGCCACTCTATGCGGTTTCCGGTAACCATGATAGTGCGACGCGGTTGGCAACGGGGAATCCGTGGTACCAAAGCACTAATTTTTACCTGGCGACGAAGCTGGAAGAAGCCTTTACACCAGTAGAGTTACCGGATACTCAAATTTTTTTGTTGCCCTATTTCGAACCGTTTGCTGCGCAACAGTACTTTAATGATGAAACGCTCGTCCACCTAGACCAGGCTATGGTATCGGTAGTTGAACAGATGAAGGCCCAATTTAATCCACAAAAGAAGCAGATTTTAGTCGCCCATTTCTTTGTGGCGGGGAGTGCTAAAACGGATTCGGAAACGCAACTAACGGTTGGTGGACTAGCTTCCGTTCCTGCGGCGTTACTAAAAGACTTTGATTACGTTGCTTTGGGACACTTGCACGGGAAGGATGCCCTGCACGAACCCCACATGCGCTATTCGGGATCGCCAATTAAGTTTTCGCTATCCGAAGCGCAACAATCAAAAGGGGTGTGGATCATTGACACGGATCCGTTTCAGCTCACCTTCAAGCCCCTCAAACCATTACGGGATGTTCAACAGATTACGGCCCACTTTGATGACCTCATTGATCCGACGTTTTACGCGCAATTTGATCGGGAGAACTACTTTGGCTTTATCCTGCAGGATCGAAAACCAATTCTCAACGCATTACCGCGGTTACGCGAGATTTATCCAAACGTGGTATCGCTGAGCCGCGAAGAAGGCTATTCGACTGCGGTGGAAAGTCAGGGGATGTCGGGAAAGCAAATTCGCCAGAAAGATCCGGTCGCGTTACTCGGTGATTTCTACGAATCGGTGGCCAAAGAGGCCCTCACGGCGCAACAAATGAGTTGGGCGAAGGAAACGTTGAAAATTGCGAATGATGGAGGGACAAAATCGTGAAACCTTTAAAACTAACATTGACCAATTTTGGCCCGTACGCGCATCAGGTAATTGACTTCACTAAATTAGCAGCGGCGCCCATTTTCCTGATTTCGGGGAATACCGGCAGCGGTAAAACCACGATTTTTGACGCGATTACGTTTGCACTCTACGGAGAAGGGGCGAGTGATGATCGCCGACCGGAGGAAATGCGCTCCGACTTTGCTGATTCTGCGGATGCAACGGCCGTCGAATTATGGTTTGTGCATCAGGGCAAGCAATATCGTGTGTTGCGTCAGCCTAAGCAAACTCTCGATAAAAAACGAGGCGGCGGCCAACGTGAATTTCCCAGCTCGGGCGTCTTAGACGTGTATGAACACGATAAAAAAGTTGAGGAAATAACTAAAATGCAGGATATTAACCGGCATCTCGCCGGTATTTTGCAAATTACCCGCCAACAGTTCGTCCAAATTGTATTGCTCCCACAAGGTGACTTTCAGCGTTTTCTGGTTGCACCGAGTGCCGACAAGGAAGCAGTTCTGCGAAAAATTTTTAAAACGGATCTTTTTCAGCGTTGGGGCGAGGCGTTGAAAAACAAGCTCAAAAAGCAAACGGATCAAAAACGCGACTGGCAGAGTAGTATTGAAACCGAGATAGCGAAGGTGCAGTGGGCGGCGGACTTCGATCCAGCAACGCACGAAGACCAAGAGGTAATGACGTTACTGACTAGTCAGCAACAACGGGCGCATCAAGCGTTGCAAGAAATTGAACGACAACAGCAACTGGTACAAGAGCAACTTGAACGGGCCAAGAGTCAACTCACTGCAGATCAAAACATGAACGAACAAATCGTGCAGCTAGAAAAATGGCGGGCCCAGCTTCATGAACTACTGGCGCAAAAAGCGACAATCGATGAAAATCGCCAACAAATTGAGCAGTTGCAACAGGTACAACATGTTCAGCCACAATACGAAATGCTCCAGCAACAGGAGCAACGAATCGCGACGCTGCAACAGCGGGTACAAGAAACCCAGACCAAGGTGACTGACTTACATGCGACCCGCGCGACTTTGCAACAGCAGCAACAAACGTTACATGCGGCTGATGAACAAATTGCCCAGCACCGCGAGCGCGTTTCGATTCTTAAGCACCAGCGGCCCCAGTTTGAACGGCTGGCGGTGGTGACTCAGCAATTGACCACGGCCACGAACGAGTGGCAAGCTGCACAGCAGCAGCTCAAGATGAGTGAGGATCAGATGACAACACTCAGGGCGCAGCAACAACAGCGAACGGCACAATTACAGCAGTTGCCCAACCTAACGGAACGACTAGGAACGCTGCGGCAGGCCGTTCAACAATTGACAAGTGATGGACGACGCTTGACTCAGTTTAGCGACCAATATCGTGCAAATCAGAAACTAGCCCGCCAGTTGGCGACTGAACAAACACGGTTAGATCAATTAGAGCAGACCGCCCAACAGGAACAGGCGCACCATGAGACGATTCGCAACAACTGGCTTCAGGGACAGATTGCGAATTTAGTCAGTCAACTCAAACCGGGCACCCCCTGTCCGGTTTGCGGGAGCACGGAACATCCCGCCCCAGCGACACGCCATGCTGGCGTGACTGTGGTTACCGACGATGACATGAAACAGGCAGATACGGCTCTACAATTAGCAAAATCGCAGGTTGTTCAGCAAAAAACACAGTTAATGGAACAAAAAACACGATTAACCCAGCAACAAACGCAATTAATGCAGGATTTGGCCGCTTTTCAGGCTCATTTGACCGCTTATTCGACTCCTATCGCATCGGATCCGGCCCAGTTGGAGGATGCTCAACAGCAAAATCAACAGAAGTTAGTGGCTGATCAAGATGAGTTAGAGACGGTTACGCAACAAATTACAGCTTTGCAACAGGTACAACACGAGCAAGCTGCAGCCGAAGCGCAGCTAACGACGCTCACCGACACGGTGACCCACCAGCAAGCGGTAGCGCAAGACGCACGTGAACAGCAACAAAAGTATCAAACTCAGTTGGAGGATATCCGGACGAACTTGCCAGCTGAATTTACGAGCTTGGCCCAGCTAGATCAGCATGTGACGTCGTTACAACAGGTAATTGAGCAGCATGAACACGCGGTTGCTCAGACTGAAACACAAGTACAGAGTAACCAAGCCACCATTGCCACAACGACGGGTACTTTAGCCGAGCTGCAGCAGACAATAGCGACGACCCAAGCACAGCTGGCAACGGCCCGGACGGCGTTTGAAGATGTGTTAGCCAGCACGCTGCAACTTGATAATGTGGCCCAGTATCAAGTGCTTTTACCGCAACTCACACAACTGAAGGCGCGACAGGAGCAGGTTGCCACGTATGAACATCAGGTCCAAGATAGTCAAGCGCGAGTTGCGACCTATCAAAAGGTAGTGGGTGATCATCAGACGGTTGATTTAGCGGTCGCTCAGGCGAAAATTGAGCAACAGAGTAATGAGCGGCTACGATTAAAACAGCAGTTTAATCAGGCCCATGATCGCTTGGTGCTTAATGACCAGATTTTGACCCAGATTGATCAGGCCCAGCAAAATATTCAACAACAAGCGCAACTTGTTTCGGAGTTACAGCTCTTAGTTGAAACGGTGAACGGCAACGGGGATGCTAAGCTTAGTCTGGAACGTTACGTCCTGCGGGCCCAGTTAGTTGAAATTCTTGAGGTCGCTAATCAGCGGTTACAACAACTCAGCTCAGGACGTTACTTATTGAAGTTGCACATGGAAACGGGAACCTACCAGAAAAATACCGGTCTTGAAATTGATGTGTATGACGATAATGTTGGAAAGGTGCGGAGTGTTCACACGATGTCGGGTGGTGAAAGTTTTATTGCAGCCCTTAGTTTGGCGTTGGCGTTAGGTGAGGTGATTCAAAACGAGTCCGGTGGAATTAGCGTGGATACGCTATTTATCGATGAAGGATTTGGGTCACTGGACCATGATTCTCTAACAACCGCCATGGCTGCCTTAGAAAACATTGAGAGCGGTGACCGAATGATTGGGATCATCAGTCATGTCGATATGTTGAAGGAACGGATTCCATTTCAAATTCAAGTGACTGCCCAAGGGCAGGGCCGCAGTATGGCTAAAGTAGTTGCCCCGAGCTAACTTCAAATTCGGTTCTTGACGGCAGTCACTAAAACAACTACACTTGAAATCAATAAATGAGTAAATAATTAGAAAATCATGAAGAGATGAGTAGCCTAGTTAGTGCAGTACAGAGACCTGGGGTCGGTGAAATCCAGGCTGGATTGCTAGTCGAAGATGGTCTCGGAGCATTGTATGAGTGAGGAAGCCCGAGCTGGTACCGGTCGCTACCGTTATGAAGCGTTTGGTGACATTAAATTTTTTTAATGAAACTAATTGAGACTACTCATAAATAAGTAGTGAACCAAGGTGGTACCACGGGTTAGCGCTCGTCCTTTACATATTGTAAGGACGAGTGCTTTTTTTGACGGGAGGTTATGAAAAAATGGGATTAACAGTAGCACTAGCACAAATGGATGTCGATTTTGCCAATCCAGGCGCTAATTTTGAGCGCGTTAGTCAAGTGATTGCCGAAGCAGCCAAGGAACATGCAGATATTGTGGTATTACCAGAGATGTGGAATACCGGGTACGCACTGGATCAGCTGAACGGTCTTGCCGACCCGAATGGTCAGAATACGCAGGAGTTATTACAGGAACTGGCTAGAAATCACCATATCAACATCGTTGGTGGATCGGTTGCCACGGCCCGCGATGATCACTTCTATAACACTAGTTATATCGTTGATGATCAGGGGCGATTAGTTAGTTCGTACGATAAAGTGCATTTATTCGGATTGATGAATGAGGAACAGTACATTACAGCTGGTAAAACAGAAAATTATTTTCAATTGGCTGGTGCCGCAAGTGTGGGCGTGATTTGCTACGACATTCGCTTTCCGGAATGGCTGCGGACAAATGCGCGACACGGGGCAAAGGTATTATATGTCAGCGCTGAATGGCCTCAACCACGAATTGCCCAGTGGGAAGTTTTGCTGCGTGCTCGGGCGATTGAAAACCAAGCGTTTGTGGTGGCGGTCAATCGGGTGGGGGATGATCCGGACAATCACTTTAACGGGCATTCACTTGTGATCGACCCACTGGGAAATATTATCGCTAATGCTGGTGAAACGGAAAAGGTGAAGCTAGCCACCATCGACTTTAGCCAAATTGAGGCGGTTCGGGGCCAAATCCCAGTTTTCAAGGATCGACGCCCGGAATTATATCGTTAAAAATATAGCTGTAGAAATGAAGGATATTGAAAATGAAATTTGAAGAATCGCAATTATTGCAGGGATTACCAAAACAGTTTTTTGCTAGCTTAGTCGCCAAGGTCAATCAAAAGGTGGCTTCGGGCGTGGATGTGATTAACCTTGGGCAGGGGAATCCTGATAAGCCCACCCCAGATTATATTGTAAAAAGTACCCAGGAAAAGGTTACGAAACCGATTAATCATAAGTACTCTCAATTTAGGGGGCTACACGAGTTAAAAGTGGCTGCAGCCGATTTTTATCAGGAAAAGTATGGGGCAACGTTTGAACCAGAAAGTGAAGTCGCAATTTTGGGTGGTTCCAAGATTGGACTTGTTGAGTTACCGTGGGCCCTGATGAACCCGGGCGATCTCTTTTTACTCCCAGACCCTGGATACCCGGATTATCTTTCAGGGGCCGCACTGGGGCGGGTTGAATTTCAGACGGTACCATTATTAGAAGAAAACAACTTTTTACCTGATGTCGATCAGATTGACGAGGCCGTTGCCAAGAAAGCGAAGCTACTCTATTTGAACTATCCTAATAATCCGACGGGAGCTGTGGCAACCCGTGAATTTTACGAGCACGTTGTGGAATGGGCGAAGAAGTACCATGTGGGCATTATTAGTGATTTTGCGTATGGGGCGTTGGGCTTTGACGGGCAGGCACCAATTAGTTTTATGGAAGTTCCAGGTGCTAAAGAAGTGGGGATTGAATTCTATACATATTCGAAGACCTTTAACATGGCCGGCTGGCGGTTGGCCTTTGCGGTGGGAAATCCGGATATTATTGAAGCAATCAATTTAATTCAGGATCATCTGTTTGTGAGCGTATTTCCTGCGATTCAAGAGGCGGGCGTGGATGCTCTGCGTGATCCACAGCGAGATGAAGAAATTGCTAAAATCGTGGCGCGTTATGAGCAACGACGCGATGCCTTTGTGGCTGCCAGCGCAAAGATTGGGTGGCAGGCAATTAAACCGGGGGGAACTTTCTATACACTAATGCCAGTTCCTGCTGGATATACGAGTGAATCGTTTGCCGATTTACTACTTGATAAGGCAGGCGTAGCTGTGGCACCCGCCAACGGGTTTGGCCGCCATGGTGAAGGCTACGTGCGAATTGGACTACTGGTACCGCCAGAACGATTAGTCGAGGCCGTGGAACGGATTGGTAAGTTAAATATTTTCTAGATATTATGCGGTAAAAGCATTCTCGTCCGATGATGGGGATGCTTTTTTAATGGAATTTACAAAATAGTTTAAAAATAGTGTTGACGAGATACGAAAAGCCGTGTATAGTAATTAATCGTTGTCACCGACGTTAACAACACCGTGATCAAAATGATCAAGAA